>Ga0316204_10000013_pt1 | contig 862669 bp, 807 predicted proteins | sample 6monrhotite_MG_2_FD_205661 | JGI IMG/M metagenome (GOLD analysis project Ga0316204, IMG submission 205661) | Microbial mat bacterial communities from mineral coupon in-situ incubated in ocean water Damariscotta River, Maine, United States -... | ecosystem: Environmental > Aquatic > Marine >... | reverse complement strand
TGCAGATTTTGACCGGAAAACCGCCCGATCAAGCCGATCGGCGACCGAAAACACACCCTCAACGCCCCGAAAATCCGTTCTCAGCAAAATATGGTCGGAAATTTGGGGTTAATGCGGGTGCCCAGCTACAGGTCTGTTTGTTCAGGATTTGCGTGTGTACGGCCTTTAATTTATATTGGTACGTGGAGAAGCGCGGCGGTCGGGTAACGGACCCGGTCCGGATTGTCGGACCCTGACGTTTGGGCGCACAAACCTTGCCATCAGGCGACAACATATCTGCTGGAGGACGTCAGGAATGGAAAACAGTGTATTTCTTTGGGGGGCAATCGCCATTCTGGCGCTGCTGTATATTCTGTATGCCCGGATTATCGGGCGCCGGAATGGAGCGCTGGAAGCTCTTTCCGGAATTGATGTTCAACTCAAAAAACGTTCGGACCTGATCCCCAATATACTGATCATCGCCAAGAAATTCATGGAACATGAAATGGCGTTGCTGTCCGAAATCACCTCTCTCAGGGAAAGCGTCGATCGGGGATATGACCGCAAACAGCCAGATGCCGTCATAAGCCATTTTGATGCGGCCGAACAACTGGCGGAAAAGGTGGGCAGCCTGATGGTGAAGGTGGAAGCCTACCCCGACCTGAAATCACAGGAAACCATGGTTCAGGCACAGCAGTCCTACAACGAGGTGGAGGCGCAAATTTCCGCCGCTCGCCGGTTTTACAATACTTCTGTCAGCGAACTGAATAATTCAGTTCAGATTTTTCCGGGTAATATGCTGGCCCGGATGGTGGGTGTTTCCGCCATGCCATTCTATCAGGCGGACGAACAATCGCGGTCGCCGGTAAACGCCGCCGAGATTTTGCAATAGATTACGCCGCCCTGGGCCGTGCCTATCAGGGTGCAGGACGGAACCCTGACGGCACCTGCACTGCCGATGGTGCTGGACGGTTGAGTGAGATGCCGAATGGTTGATGTGGAAAATCTCGTCAGGCTGATATTCAGTAGCAGGGCGGGGCCGCGATTCCATGATGTGGCTGAACATGCTTTTGATGACCTGGATGTCGGATTTTCCCATTGGTTTCAAGAAAACATCGCTCCGCAGGTGGATGAATTTGAAAGCAAGCGTCGCAAAACACTTGTGGTTTTGCAATTTCGCATGCACGTGGCAATCACGGTCGTCGCCGCCGCAATTTTTGTGGGTGGCATACTTATCAGCATGGTGGAAAGACCACTGGTGGGGCTGTTCGGGTTGGTTTTGTTCTCAAAATTGATTGTGGCGTGGGCCTACAATCCGGTCATCGAATATGAATCAGAAATCAAATGGAAAATTTTCCCTCTGCTTTTCCAGTATTTCGGCCCGGATTTCACATATCAGGAAGAAGGCGAACTGAGCGCTGAAAAAATGTGCAATTCGGGTATCATCCCCGATTTTAGAGACGAGGATCGTGAGGATTATGTCCGGGGTACGCGGCATGGCATTCGACTGGAACTGACCGAAACTAAGCTGACGAAAGAGCGCTATATCGGCAAACTACGCCAGACCGTGACTGTATTTCGCGGCATGTTATTGCTGTTGACTGTGAATAAACCGTTCGCCGGTCAAACTGTCCTCAAACAGGACCAGGGCGGGGTTTTGAATTTTTTTTCAAAACCGGCTGGGTCTGCCTACGAAACCGTGAAACTGGAGGACCCGGAATTCGAGCGGATATTCGAGGTATATTCGACAGACCAGGTCGAAGCGCGATATCTGCTGACGCCGAGTTTTATGGAGCGCCTGATTGAATTGAAAACCCTCTTTCGCGGATCTGCCATTCAGGGCAGTTTTTTCCAGAACAAGTTACTTTTGACGTTTTCCTCTGATTTCGACCGGTTTGAGGCAGGGTCGGTTTTTGTACCGGTAACATTCATTGATGAGGCAAGAACCGTTGTGCGGGAAATGACGGAAATATTCAGGATTATCGATACCCTGAAACTCACAGATCGAACCGGGCTGTAATCATCCCGTCCCCCTGCCGCGTGGTCATCCGCCCTGCATGGGGGGGAAGATTGCAATCTCGTCACCATCACCCAGTGTCTGCCGGTCGCGCACTGAAGGTGGCGAGGTTTCGCCATTGACCAGTACCATGTAGGTTTCATCATGTCCGAGGCACAGTGACTGAAGCAGGTTCGTCACGGTTGCCTCGCCTGCCAGCGTGATGTCGGCCTCGCCATATTGGTCAAACCCGATTGGAGGTGGCCCATCCATGGAAATGAGCTTGACCCTTACCTTCATGGAAGGTGCAGGCGGTCGCGGGATTGTTGCGGGATGTTGCCATCCGGGTCCCAGCCGCGCAGCTCATAATATTCCGGCAGCATCTTGTCCAGTTCGGCGACGTGACCTTTGCCTGCTCCCGATTTGGCGGCTTCCTTGAGCATGCGCTGCGGCAGGGTATCGTCTGCCCGGGTCATGCCCGCCGCCAGATTGAACATGCGTTCAAGATTGTAGATGCGTTCACCAACTTCCAACAGGCGTTCGGCATCCCAGTCGCCTTCACAGGCGCCGTGAATTTGCGCGGCATAATCTTCAAGACCCCAGGCATTTCCGGCAAACGCACAGCATCCACTGGAATCAATGGCGGCATTTTTGTCTTGCGTGGTTTTGACAATGGCGGCCTTTCCATCGGGCCGGACGTGGGTAAAGTCATCAACAAACGGGCTGGCGCGCATATGACAGGCACCGCGGCTGGAGGTCGCGTATGCCAGCGCCATTCCCTGCATGGCCCGCACATCATAGCCGGGGAATTCCTGTCCTTTGACAACCATGGCAAATTCCGGATGACCATATTTTTCGCACAGACGTTTGGCGCCAAGACCAATGTCCTTGCCAAACCCTTCGCCGGCTCCCGTCAGTTCCACCAGCTTGCAGAGCGCTTCAGCATTACCGAAGTTCAGTTCAAGACCGTCCGTGTCTTCGATGGTCAGGGCACCGGTTTCGTACAATTCCATGGCGGCAGATACCGACACACCAAAAGAGATCGGATCCATGCCGTGTTCATTGCACAACATGTTTGCATAGGTCGCCGCTTCAATATCATCCACGCCGACCATTGACGCGAGGGAAAAGCCGCTTTCGTATTCCAGGCCACCGATAGCACCGCTGTAACGTTTTTTCTTGTCCGGGTCCTGGATGCTGAAGTGGCTCGGGTCCATTTTTGATACCCGGCCACAGCCGATCGAACATCCGAAACAGGCTTTGTTGGAAATCAGATTGGCATTGCCATCCGACCGGCGTTTGGTTTGCATGGCCTTGACGTTGACGGTTTTGATGCCGTCAAACTGTACGTCCCGACAATTGCGTGTCGGCAGTGAACCATAGGCATTCGTGGTATCCATCATCGGCATGGTGCCGCTGTTCATGAGGCGTTTTCGGGCGGGATGGGGGTCAAGTTTTTGCCGTCCCATCCTGACGGCCTCCATAAACAATACCGGTTTGTCAGGTTGCACGCCCCGGGTGCCGCGAATGCCGATCGCCTTCAGCATCTTCGACCCCATCACGGTACCCACACCGGATCGTCCGGCGGCCCGATCGCGGTCATTGACGACACAGGCATATCGTACCAGTTCCTCACCGGCCTTGCCGATCGAAGCAATTTTGATCAACGGGTCCTGATGCCGGGTCTTGATTTTTTCCTCGGTTTCCCAAACGGTTCCGCCCCACAGGAAATCGCGGGCGTCGAGGATTTCAGCCTTGTCGTCATTGATCATCAAATAGACAGGATGCGCTGCCTTGCCCTGAATAATGATCAGGTCATATCCGGCAAACTTGATTTCAGCACCGAAATAACCGCCGGAATTGGAGCAGGCAATGGCATTGGTCAATGCGCCCTTGGTAATGACAGTATAACGTCCGCCGGTCGAAGCCATGGTGCCGGTCAGTGGGCCGGTGGCAAAAATCAGCCTGTTCTCCGGGGACAACGGATCAACAGACGGATCCATTTCTTCAAACAGGTAACGGCTTCCCAGCCCGCGGGATCCAAGATATTCACGCGCCCACTCCATGTTGAGCGGTTCGCTTTTTGCTGTTCCTGCCGTCAGATCAACGCGAAGAACCTTACCCTGCCAGCCCATTGCCGTACCTCTCAATAATCGTTTGAAATCCGAGCACCCGACGCTTCGGACAGGTCGGAAGCCTGTCAGAATTCAACTGCGCAGTCCAGCCAAAAAGGGGCATTTGCAGATTGATATGGGCCTGGTGAATTATTGCGACCGGCCGATCCGTCGTTGCCGGAGAACCATCAGGTCGATGACGGACAAATAACGGAACATGGAGTCATCACCCTGCCGGTATAACCGAACAACACCGTGTGTGTTGTCCGGGAACGGGCGACGTATATCATCGAGTCGCCGCACTTCAAGGATCATATCGGTATCCTGTCCGGCGACCGTGCTCCGCCATCTGGTCAGTCGATTGGTGACGGCGGGAGAGCCCGGCATCGGAATTTGAATGGTTTGCTCCCCGGTCGGGGGGCCATATCTGGATTGCAGATAGGCAACTATGGCCTCCGATTGGTCGGTTGGAAACAGGATATATACCTGAACACTGGTACCCTGATGATAATACAGGATCGCCCGGGTTCCGTTATAGACGACATCCGACCCGGTCAGCGACGTGTGCAGATTTTCCGGCCAGTTGACCGTTTCCAGACAAAAATGAGCCGATCGCGACGGTTTGTCGATGCAGCCTTCTGTTGGTTGTTCCTCTTGCCTGAAAGGGCGATCCAGACGGATGTCCGGCCCGAAATCAAACGTGACGCCCTGCAATGGCGTCTGGCTGTCGTATGATGAAAGCCCCGTCGATGCGGCATATGCAGGCGCGGCCAACAGCAGCAGGGTTGTCAGGGTTATCGTCAGATCAGGAATGCGCATGTCATCGTTCTCGCATGGAAAGACGGGCAGAACTGACATACGGTCCGGTCAGGTAGGCCAGCACGGACCGCTGGCCGGTTCGGATCGCGGTCAAGACCTGGACGCCGGGAACCAGTTGGTACCGGTTGTCACCGTGCTGGAAAAAATCTTTTTCCGTGGCGATCCGGACCTTGTAAAAAACCTGGCCATCAGATGTTTGCAGGGTGTCCGGACTGACTCGAACGACCACGCCCGTCAGGTTGCCAAAGCGGTTGGCGTCGCTTGATGCCAGTGTCACCAGCGCCGTCTGACCGCTGTGAACGTAGCCGATATCCTGTGGTGGCAATTTGGCTTCGACGATCAGACGATCGCCAGCGGGTACGATATCCACGACCGTTCCGCCGGGCGCAACTACACCACCGACGGTGACAACATGCAGAGTTTTGACGACGCCGTCTACCGGCGAGCGCAGGACGGTTCGACGAAGAGAATCCTCGAATTTTCGCACCCGACTGGAAAACTCCTCTCGTGACCGGCGCTTGCCTTCCAGCTCTTCCCGGACTTTTTCGACAAATGAATCGCGGACCGAGGCAAGGCGTTTAACGGCGCCATCGTAGGCAGCTCGCGCCCGGCGCAAGGCGACCCGATCCTCGCTGATGTGACCTTTGATGCTGGCGGCTTCCTTGAGCAGGTCAAGGTGCCGCATGCGGTTGGTCAACTGATCCTTCATGAGATTGACGCTGATAGCGATCTGTTCATCCAGCAGTTTCAGGCTGGCCTTTTCGTTTTCGATCCGGATGGTGATTTCCTCAACCTGTTCTTTGGTTTCCGTGATCTTATCCTGTTGCCCGTCCAACTGGTTTTTGAGGCGTCGCTGACGGATTTTGAAAAAAGCGGTCGTCTGCCTGACCAGATCCGGATGTTGATCCGTCCAGTCAGCGGGAAATACCAGCGTGGAATGCGCTTCTGATTCCGCGACCAGCCGGGTGATGTCTGCATCCAGCGCGGTCAGGCGGGAGCGAAGTTCCTCGACGTCAGATCCACTGGAGACCGGTTCCAGTTTGACCAGGGGTTGCCCTTTCTTGACGGAATCTCCTTCCCGAACCATAATTTCGCGAACGATCCCACCTTCCAGGTGCTGCACGCTTTTAACCTGCGAGGACGGGATGACTTCGCCGACAGCGGTACTGACGACATCAAGTTTGCCGTAGTAGGCCCAGGTGATGGCGCTGCCGACCAGCAACACGCAAAGGGCGAAGAATACGTGGGTGACGCGATCTTTCGCGGCCTGTTCGATAGCATTCGTCTGGAACTGGGAACTCACGAACTGGCCCCCCCGGGAGCGGCCTGCACGGCAGGGTGCGACTGCGATGCTGCGACCGGACGCCGAACCAGACCCGGAACCGGCTTGATATTCAGGTCAACAAATTGCGGCACATTAGCCAGAACGTCGAGATCATGCGTAAAGATCAGCACGGTACAGCCCCGCGCAGAAACGGTGTTGATGGCATTCAGAACGGACTGGCATCCTTCATGGTCCAGGCCTTCCGTGGGTTCATCAATGACCATCACTTTGCCACCGGACGCCAGAGCCCGGGCCAGTGCAATGCGCCGGCGGATTCCCAGCGACAGGTTTTTGCCACCACCGACAACGGGTGTATCGACGCCGTCAGAGGATTGGTCGATAAAGGTTTTCAATCCGGCTTGAACGATCAGGTCGTTCAACAGTGCGGGATCCATGTCGGGTGTTGTCAGTGTGATATTTTCGGCTACGGTGCCATCCAGAAATTTCGGTTCCTGCGGCAGGTACATGACCTGTCTTCGCCACCAGTCAGGGGCCATCTGCTGCAGGTCAACACCATCAACCAGAATTTTGCCACGGGTCGGTTCCAGCAGTCCGGTCACCAGACGGGTAAGTGTCGATTTGCCGGCGCCGTTGGAGCCGCTGAATACCAGCTTGCTGCCCGGCTCCAGCGTCAGATTGACCGATTCGAACAGCGGTGCTTTGGCACCCGGGTAGCTGAAGGCCATGTCGGCGAAGGAGATCGCCCCGGTATAGTCCGGCAAGGTCGTTCCATCAATCCGCTCACGTGGCAGTTTGGCAAATTCGTGGAACATCAGAACCGCCTGACGGGCCTTCGCCATCTGTTCGCTCATCATGGCAAACTTGATGATCGGGCCAAGGGCGCGTGACGCCAGGATATTGGCGCCGATCATGATGCCGACGTCCATGTGCCCGCTGACCACCTGTAATCCACCGACCGCAATCACGGCAACGCCCATCAGGGCCTGAATCGTCATGCCGAGGGTCTGGTTAAAGCCCTGACGACCGGAGATACGCAGGACAAGTGCGTGAAAGGACGCCGTCTGTTCTTGCCAGTGACGCTGAATGAACGGACCGGCATTGAAGGCACGAACGGTTTCTCCTGCCTGAATTGCCGATCCGACCAGACCCATGCGAACCGATGCCGCACCCTGCATGGATCGCATCGGCGTGCGCAGCGAATACAAGGTCAAGACCGACACCAGAATGCCGACGCAGACAAACAGCGTCACTACCAGGGCGATGGTCGGGTTGAGGATATACAGGACACCGATGAACAGCGCCGCAAATGGTACATCGAACACAACTGCCAGATTGTTGGCGCTATAGGCAGCCTGTATTTTTTCGGCACCGGCAATCATTTCCTGACGCAGGCCGACCGGCAATTGATCAATCGCCGCCGTTTTGGTGGTGGTCAGGGTGGTAAAGGCGCCACGTGCAAGGGCAAGATCGTAGTTCGCATTGATGCTGACGGCCAGTCGGGCGCGAATTTGTCGAAATCCGAGTTCAAACAGGATCGCCAGACAAACTCCGATGGTCAGGGTCGCGAGCGTCGCGTTGACCCCATGTGCGACATAGCGATTCAGGACCTGCATGACGAAAATCGGAGACGCCAGCGCCAGCAGGTTTGCCAGAAACGACGCGGCGATAATCTCGGCCGTCATGCCGGGTCGCGAATACAGTCTGGCAAGTAATTCCTTCATCCTGACTGACAACCCTCCTGCGTCAGAAATGGTGGGGGTGGTTCCTCGGTGCGCCAGGATACCACATCCCGGCGACAGGCCACCAGCCCGCCGATCAACGATATGTATCAGGCACCGGCGGGAGTGATGAAATCAGAAGACGAAATGGTGGTGTCGTGCACCTGCGCCAGCAGGGTCAGTTCACCCGCTTCCACATTGTTGGTTGTCGTGCCGTTTTCGGTGAAGACAAAAATCGCGCTGTCCGGTGTAGCACTGGATGATTGCACAATAATAACACCGTTATTGCCACTGGCCGATGTCACGCCGAGGTTGTTCAGGGCGGCGACAACCGATGCAAAACCCGAATCGATCATGCTGGTATCCGTCAGTCCCTGCGCCGATGTCAGCACCAGCCCTTCGCTGCTGGCGAAGTTGGTTGCCGTATCCGAATTGGTATTTAACAAACCGTCGAAATTGCTCTCGATGGCAAACCCGAGCGTGTTGGCAAGCACAATTTTGTCCGTGCCGCTGGTAAATCCGTAAAGGTGGTCAAATCCGGAATTGCTGCCGGCCGACGCGCCTTCCGTGACGAGATTGTAATTGACCTTCTGGGCGGTTAACGTGCCGGAAAGAGTAAGGGTATCGGCTCCCGCGCCGCCGGTCACCTGCGAGGTGATCGAGCCACCGAGGGTGATCGAATCGTTGCCGGCACTGCCGGTGATCTGGTAGAAGTTGCTGGCCGTCAGGATATTGCCGCCCGTATTGCTCAACGTCAGGGTGTTGTAACCGGCACTGCCGTCAATCGTGGTGCCGGTCGTCGCGAGCGAGGTATAGGTCAGGGTATCTGACCCGCTGCCACCGGTAACGGTCTCGATGTTGGCAAGTGACAGCGTGTTGGTGCCGCTGGCCAGCGTCAGGCTGTCGGTTCCGGTCCCGAGATCGACGGTGCCGGAACCCTGCGCCGCGCCCAGGGTAACGGCATCATTGCCAGTACCGCCGGTGATGGTTTCCGTATTGGAAACACTCAGGGTATTGCCGCCATTGGCGAGGGTCAGGTGATCCACACCGGTACCCAGGTCAATATTGCCGGAAGACTGTGCCGCACCCAGTGTGACCGTATCGTTGCCCGAGTTTCCGGTGATGGTTTCAACGTTGGACACCGTCAGGTTGTTGGTACCGGCCGACAGCGTCAGGCTATCTGTACCGCCTTCCAGATCAATGGTCCCGGTTGATTGCGCGGTGCCCAGAATGATGGAATCATTGCCACTGCCGCCGGTGATGGATTCCGTGTTGGAAACGGTCAGGGCATTGGTGCCGTCTGCCAGCGTCAGATGGTCCGATCCCGCCGCCAGATCAATAGAACCGGATGCTTGCACTGCGCCGAGCGTAATGTGGTCGACTCCCGCATTACCGGTAATGGTTTCCGTGTTGGAGACCGTCAGTGTATTGGTGCCATTCGCCAGTACCAGGCTGTCGCTTCCCGCAGCAAGATCGATCGCCCCGGCCGATTGTGCGAGCCCTAACGTGATCGTGTCATTGCCGCTGCCACCGGTAATTGTTTCTGTATTCGAGGCCGTCGTTACGTTGTTGGCATTGGCCAATGTCAGGATGTCGGTACCGGCCCCCAGATTGACAATCGAGCCAGACGTCAGGGCGGTGGTCATCGTGACCGCATCGCCGGCAGTGCCGCCGGTGATGGTTGCAGTATTGGCGACGGACAGGGTGTTTCTGACGTTATCAAGGGTCAGGGAATCGATGCCGCCGTTACCATCAAACGTGTCGCCGGTTTCGGCCGCGCCGCTCAGGGTAATGACATCATTGCCAATACTGCCGGTGAGTATGTCGTCAATCGATGCGTTCAGTGTGGCAGTTGCTGTTCCGGTCAGGGATTGAGCGGCAAAAGTCGGGAAATTTTGCGATACCAGGCTGGTGTTAACAACGCCGGTCAGTTCGGCGACAGACGTCAATTCGCCGCTTTCAATGGTGCCGTTGGCCGAATCCTGCCAGTACCAGAGATGGGTGTTGGTACCATTGCCGGTCGCAAACAGAATTTTGTTATTGGCCGTCAGTCCGGTCAGGGTACCAAGCGCCGTCGCCACGTCTGACGCACTTGCATAATTGGTGATGGATGTCGTGTAATTCACAATCGCCGAATTGAGCGACACAACGCCGAGCGATGCAAGCGCTTCAAAACCGCCACTGGTGCCTCGGCTGAGGGTTGCATTAAAGTCAATCTTGTCACCGCTGGAACCGGCGGTAAAGCCGCTGATGGTATCACCGAAATCAGCCGTATCGTTATTGAAAATGACCGTCTGGCTACCGGTTGACGACAGGGTCAGGGAATCAGCCCCATGGCCGCCGGCGATCCGGCCTGACGATGAGCCTGAAAGGGTCAGGGAGTCGACGCCGCTACCGCCGAAAACAGTCTCAAGGTTATCAATCGTTACAACGTTGCCGCCACTGGCCAGTGTCAGTTGATCCGATCCGCTGCCACCGGCGATCGTCAGTCCCGACTGGGCACTGGTCAGGACGATGGTATCGTCTGACGTTGAACCGGTCAGACTTTCGATGCCGGAGAGGGCCATGGTATTTTCGGTACTGCCGAGGATCAGAGAGTCCGTTCCCGCGCCACCACTGATCGTATCGATAGCCGACATATTGCCGATGGAAACGCCCGCCGCGCTGCTGATATTGACAGTGTCGGTACCCGTACCACCCGTCAGTGTCGCCAGCGACCCGCCAAGCGAAATAGTATTTGTGCCGTTTGCCAGCGCCAGACTGTCAGTACCTGACTGTAAATCAACTACCAGCCCGGTCGTTACCGTGTTAACCGTGATGGTGTCATTGCCAGTGCCACCGGTTAACGTTTCAATATTGTTGATTTGCACCGTATTGTTGATGTTGGTCAGTTCGATGATGTCGTTGCCGGAGCCGCCATAGATATATCCGATATTGCTGGTTGTGACCGTATTGCCGCCGTTGGCGAGTGTCAGCACATTTGTACCCGTCCCGCCGTCAATGAGTGAACCGGTCGTCAGACTGGTAAGAGTCGTAATGGTATCGTTGCCCGACCCTCCGGTAATGGTTTCAACGTTTTGCAAGGCGATGTTAAGGTTACCGGCATTGGTGATCGACACCGTATCGGTTCCGCTGCCACCCGAAACGGTTTCCGTATTGGCAACCGTGATCGAGTTGCTGAAATTCCCCAGTGACACGGTGTCGTTGCCGCCCGCAAGGTCCAGCGTTACGCCGGTCGCCACTGCATTGGTCAGGCTGACGGTGTCATTGCCGCTGCCGCCGGTGATCGTTTCTACATTAAGGATGGAAAGCGAATCGCCATTGTTGCTCATTGTGACCGTGTCGGTTCCCGTGCCACCGTCAATATAGTCGGAATCCAGTGCTGTGATGACATCGTTGCCGGCACCGCCCGTGATCGAATCGTTACCTGCACCCCCGACAATCGTATCGTTGCCGGCCCCACCAAAGATTTCATCACTGACGCCGGACCCGGTAATGGTATCCGCGCCATCGCCGCCGAACAGCAGGGTGCCGATGGTGGTACTATCGGACAACGTGGTTCTGGCGGAGCCGAGTGTCACGCCAGCGGCGACGCTGATGACATCGTTTCCGGTTCCGCCGGCAACCACGTAGCCATATCCGCTGGTCGATCCCTCGATATTCAGGCGGACCCGGCTTCCGGCACTGTCCTGGACATAAAGCTGTTCGACCGAAGTCAGGGTAACATCGCCGGTCGTGGTGGACTGGCCGACGGCAAATGAATAGGACATTGTGCTGACAGAGACCTCGTAGGTGCCGTTGAAATCACTGACATTCTCAAAAGTAATTTCATCGGTCCCGGCACCGCCATCTACCGTGTCCGTTCCGCCCAGCGAGGTGCCCTGGATCATGGTGAACTGGGTATTGCCGGATCCTCCGATCAGACTGTCATTGCCGGTCGTCGCCGTCAGCACTTCCTGAAAAGCGCTGACCGTCGGGGTGTCAACAATCGGATCGATCGCTAATTGCTGAAAATTGGTCAGTTGGAAAAACTGATTGGTAACGTAGGTGCCCGGCAAAAACGTGTTGGTCGGGGCAAAGTTAAAATTGGTTGGCGCAAACTGAAAGGCATTGTCCGGGTTGAAATTCTGCTGGGTTGCGGGGAGATTTCCATCTGCCTGGGTATTGGCAGCATTCAACTGGCCGTCCGGTCCATTCGGATTGTTCGGCCCCGGCTGGTTCTGTGGTCCGGTATTCAGAAGCGGGGCATCTCCCTGCTGGCCAGCAGGGAGGCCATTGTTTCCGCCCGCCGCGTTCATCGCCGCCTGCATGGCCTGTTGTGGTGATGCACCGTTCGCCAATGCCTCCTGATAGGCGGCTTGTGCGGCGGTCTGTGCGGCGGCTACCTGCTGCGGGTCCTGGCCTTCCGCAAGGGCCTGCTGACCCGCCGCATCAACGGCTGCCGCCAATATCTCTTCCGGGCTGGCTCCCTGTGCGGCGGCATCCTGGGCCGCCTGCTGGGCCGCCTGATCGACCGCATTGCCATCGGGCGGGCCATTGGCCGGTTGTTGGCCGTCCTGCTGTAATGCCTGTTGTGCTTGCTGTTCGGCCTGCTGCGCCTGCTGTTGTGCCTGCTGCGCCTGTTGTTGTGCCTGTTGCGCCTGCTGTTGTGCCTGTTGCGCCTGCTGTTGCGCCTGTTGCGCCTGCTGTTGCGCAGCCTGCACCTCATTGCGTGCCGAATTCAACTCGTCGGAACCCCGAACGATAATACCGACGGTGCCCGCTGCTTGTGCGATGGCGCCGGTTGGACTGGTCTGAAGCACACCCAATTGTGCCTGGGAAAATTCTGCCTGCGCCTGTGCCAGTTCCGCCTGCGCCTGTGCCGCCTGTGCCTGTGCCTGGGCGATTGCCGCCTGTGCCTGCGCCACCTGGGCGGCGGCGGTTTGTGCCTGGGCCTGTATCTGAACCTGATTGGCCTGTGCCTGCTGTGCCTGTTGTTGCGCCTGCAAGGCGGCGGTTTGCGCTTCGGCGGCCTGTTGCTGGGCTTGTTGAGCGGCCTGCTGTGCCGCCGCCTGGTCGGCCCCGGTCGCAGTTGCCAACTGGGCCTGGGCCGCCTCGGCTTCCGCCGCCAATGCCTGCGCCTGTGCCGCCGCCTGGTCAGCAGTTGCCTGCGCGGTTTCCGCTTCTGCCTGTATCGCCTGCGCCTGCGCCTGTGCTTCGGCTTCTGCCGCCTGCGCCGCATCGGCTTCGGCCTGGGCTTGCTGCGCAGCCAATTCGGCCTCCTGCGTTTTACCTTCCGCCTCAGCCCGCTTGACGTCTGCTTCATTGGCCGCTTGCTGCGCGGCTTCCTGTTGCTGGCGACCTTCATTGGCGCCGTCGAAAATGGTGTTCTGGATGGCCTGATTACCGTTCGGCAGCACAAACAGCGCCCGGCCAAAGGTTTGGCCCATCTGTTGCGGAGTCAGGGTAAAGGGCTGGGACGGTTCGGTGAGCGAATTGCTGATATTGATCGCCTGACCCGGTTGATTGATGGTCCGCGACCCGGCCGAATTGAAGATCGTCATTTCACCGACAAAGTTGGGTTCGGGCAGCAAGACGGCCGTGGTGGTGCCATCGGTTTCAGACTTGCCGCCGCCAGCGGTGCCGCGAATACCGATTGTGGCTGTCGGGGTCACGATCTGCATGGCGTTGACATCAGTCTTGGCAATCTGCCCGGACACAAAGGTAAAGGCACCCTGCAACAGATTGACTGACATGGAGCCGGTTTGAGCACCCGGATCGTAAATCATTTCGTCAAGGGTCATGCGGCCTTCTTCGGCAAGCGAGAAGGTGCTTTCGTCAGCGAATACCAGCCCGACGGCTCCATCGGCACCGGTTTGCAGGATGTCCCCGGCGAAAACCGGGTCGCCTTGCGAGAGGGTGACCTGGGTGCCATCACTGCGGGTTGCCTGAACCTGTCCGGTCGAGGTTTCGACCCGACCAATGGGTTCGGAAAGGGCAGCCGGTGTGGCTTGCGCCATCATGCCCGGTGCAATTGGACCGGCAAGTTGACTGGCGACAGCTCCCCTGATCATCACCCCGTCAGCGGTGGTCAGGTCCGGTGGCGGAGTCTGGTTGAAATAATCACGAATGAACAATTCCTGCCCGTCCGGTCCGGTCAGGTGCAGATCAGGACCAATGCGGGAGAAGTCGGCACGCAGAAACCATGCACCACCGGGCACGGTGACAGCCTGATCCGGCGTGGCAATCACTGTTTGCACGGATGCCGTATCGGCAGGCCGGTCGATACCGGGCGGGATCGGTTTTCCGGCGGAATCAGGGATTCGGGCTGTCATGTAGGCTGCTCCGCAATTTCCCGGACATTGACGTCAGTCGTTCTTATCATCGCCTGATGCCATTGTCGGGCTGTTGAATAAACGCACGGGTAATGTATCTGACCATGCCAAACAAGCTATCAATTTGCGACTGCATACACTGTGTTTTTCGTCACAGTTTATGTAATTTTGGCGTCTAACCTAAAATGCCGGGGGTCAACTGGCCCAGCACCGTCAGCAGTGAAAATACCGCGATGGCGACGTCGGTATCAGCTGACGCGGCATCGCTTGAGGCGTTTATCATTGCCGTTTCACCACTGAGTACGTCAATCAGGGAACGATTTCCCAGTTGCCGTTCACGGCGGGCAAGATCAAGAAATTCTCCTGCGATATTGGCCTGATTGTGTTTCAACTCGGCCTTGGCCCGCAGTGTGTCGAGATCATCCCAGGCATTGCGCGCCTGTTCGGCGATCTGATCACGGGTATCGGCGAACACGTTGAGCTTGGCTGTCGCATCCTGTTTGGCCGATCGAAGGGTATTGATCGCGGTCAGTCCGAGACTCAGATTGTAGGTCGCTTCCAGTTTAATCAGGCGTTCCTGCTTCGAACCGGCCGTACCGCCTTTGTCTTCCGTTATCTTGGCTTCGGCGGAGGCATCGATCGACGGAAAGAATTCAGTCGCCCGGGTCGCCCGTGTTGTTTCGCGCGTCACAAACGAATCGATCTGCGTACTGGCGAGCTGGGGGTTCCCTTTCAGCGCATTCTCGACCGCTTGATCGATGGACGTCGGTAACAGTTCAAGCGGCAGTCGCGGCTCCGTGAATTTGGAAGGATCTTTCGGCACATACCCGAACACCGCCAGATAGCGATTGAAGGCTTTCTTCAGGGCCCCTTTGAGCTCAACAATACGGGCATTGGCCTCGGCCAGCTGGGTTTTCGCCTGCAAGACGTCTGTTGACAGGCCGGATCCGCGTTGTACCCGCGCATCTTCCAGTTCGGTCTGCCGTTTGATATTGGCAGCCGAGCTGTCGGCAAAGGCCAGCAGTTTGTTGACCCGGATAATGTTGAGATAGGCCTGTATGCCTTCCAGCATGACAGCTTGTTTGGTTGCCTTCAGCGCCAGCCGTGCCTTGTTTGAATTCAGCCTGGCGATACGGATCGATGCGTTGGTAGCCCCGAAATCCCAGACCTTCTGCGTGACAGCAAATTCCAGATTGCGGGGGACCAGCCGGGTGTCGGCCGAGCCCGTCTGCTTGTTCTGCCGTTCGTGCCCGATATTTGCGGTCACCGCCAAGTTGGGGTGCCAGCCTTTCCAGGCAGCCGCGGCGTCTTCTTCCGATTTGTTGAAATCAGCCGTCGCCGCCAGAACGCGTTTGTGATGCTTGACCAGTTGTTCCAGCGAATCTTTCAGTGTTTCCGCCTGGGCAAAGGAAAGGGTCGCAGCAAGACCGCTAGTCGTTAATACCACAATTCGCAGGCCGCGGAACGCCGCCTTCGCTACCTTAAATGCAATCATCCGTCTGAATTGTCCCATATCCCCAATGTAACGCAGTGTAATTGAAGTTATCGTGACATACTACCAGTATTTCTGCCCGAATATTGTCGGGTGATCACTATATCTGGTAACCTGCCGCCGGATCATTGGCAGACAATGTTATTCAGCGCTTTCCCGCAGTAGTGGTTGTTTCACGCGGATTCCGGCCGTCCACTCTCGCGGGACTGGGCGTCGACGACGGCAAGGGCACTCATATTTACAATCCCGCGTGCGGAAACGGAAGGTGTCAGAATATGAGCCGGTTTGGCGCTTCCAACCAGCAAGGGGCCAACCGGCAGGCCGCCACCGATTGAAATCAGCAAATTGAAGGCGGAATTGGCCGCCTCGACGTTGGGAAAGACCAGCAGGTTTGCTTGTCCGGTCAGTCGGGAATTGGGGAAGGCTTTCTGGCGAAGGGCTTCATTCAGAGCGGAATCCGCCTGCATTTCGCCCTCTACCTCAAGGTCGGGGGCACGTTCGCGTAAAAGGCGGGTCGCTTCCCGCATTTTCAGCGCCGATGTGGTATCCCGTGACCCAAAGTTGGAATGCGACAGCAGGGCAACTTTGGGTGTTTCACCAAACCTTCGAACCGCCTCCGCACTGAGCAGTGTCATTTCGACAATATCTTCCGTTGACGGGTCATGTGATACGTGTGTGTCACACAGGAAAAAGGTTCCCCGACTCATGATGACAGTGCTCATTGCCGACGCTTCCTCGACCCCGTGCGCGAGTCCGATGACGTCGGTCACGTGTTTGAGATGCCAGGGGTAATGTCCGTAGGTACCACAAATCATGGCGTCGGCCTCACCCCGGTACAACATCATCGCGGCAATCGCCGTGGTATTGGTCCGGATAATCGTTCTGGCAAGATCCGGTGAAACGCCACGCCGCTCCATGATGGTATGGTAATCCCGCCAATAATTGTCATAGCGGGGATCGCTTTCCGGATTGGTCAGGCTGAAGTCCCGGTCCTGTTGAATACGTAAACCCAGTTTTTCGACGCGATTGGCAATGACATCCGGGCGGCCAACCAGAATCGGTTGCGCAATACCATCGTCAACCAGGACCTGAACGGCGCGCAGCACACGTTCATCTTCACCTTCGGCAAAAACCAGACGTTTCGGAATTTGCCGGGCGCGTTCGAACACCGGTTTCATCAACATTCCTGAACGGAATACAAATCGTCCCAGTTTTTCCCGATAGGCGTCGAAGTCGTCGATCGGATTGGCGGCAACACCGGACTCCATGGCGGCGAGGGCGACCGCCGGTGCAACTTCGACAATCAACCTCAGATCGAATGGTTTCGGTATCAGGTATTCAGGGCCGAACTTCAGGGCTTCGCCCTGATAGGCATTGGCGACGACTTCCGAACTTTCCGCCATCGCCAGATCGGCGATCGCCTTGACGGCAGCAATTTTCATTTCTTCATTGATGGTGGACGCGCCAACATCAAGGGCACCTCTGAAAATGAAGGGGAAGCATAAGACATTGTTGACCTGATTGGGGTAATCGGAACGGCCGGTTGCGATGACCGCATCCGGGTTGGCCCGTTTGGCATCTTCCGGCAGAATTTCCGGAACCGGATTGGCGAGCGCCAGAATAAACGGCTTGTCGGCCATGCGGCGGACCATATCTTCCGTCAGAATACCCGCTGCCGATAAACCGAGGAAAACGTCCGCGCCGTCGATCACATCGCCCAGGGTTCTGCCGGTCGTGTCCTGCGCATAGGATGCCTTGTGCGGGTTCATTTCCTCGGTCCGCCCCGTGAAAACAACACCGACATGATCAACCAGGGTAATGTTTTCGCGTTTCACACCCATACTGACCAACAGATTCAGGCAGGCGATTCCGGCGGCCCCGCCACCGGTTGACACGAGCTTCACGTCGCCGAGTTTTTTGCCAATAATACGGGTACCGTTGAGGATCGCCGCGCCTGCCACAATGGCTGTACCGTGTTGGTCGTCGTGAAACACTGGAATGTTCATTCGCTCGCGGCATTTCTGCTCAATGATAAAACATTCCGGGGATTTGATATCTTCCAGATTGATAGCTCCGAATGTCGGCTCAAGCGCAACGACGATATCAACGATTTTGTCGGGGTCAGATTCGTTGAGTTCAATGTCAAACACATTGATTCCGGCAAACTTCTTGAACAGGACAGCTTTACCTTCCATCACCGGCTTGGATGCCAGCGCGCCGATGTTGCCGAGACCCAGTACCGCGCTGCCATTGGTGATGACACCCACCAGATTCTGGCGGACGGTCAGATTGGCGGCCTCGCCGGGGTCCCGCTGAATGGCCTCGCAGGCTGCCGCAACGCCCGGCGAATAAGCGAGCGCCAGGTCACGCTGATTGACCAGTGGTTTTGTCGCCTTGATCGCCAGCTTGCCAGGCGTCGGATACCGATGATAGTCAAGTGCCATTTCTTTGAGAGATTCGTCAGTCATAAGTGCCTCGGTTATTTGTCCGGGCAAAGGGTGCGCGGTAATGGGCGGAAGGGCAACAGATTTTCCGCCCGGGGTCGGCAATAAATCCATTCTGCACGTGCGAACAGTTGTGGCACATTCATTTTGAGTGCAAAGAATGATGTTGTTTTTGCGTACATTATCAGGCCCCGTGTCTGATCGGCGTCATTTTCTGCCTGGTGGCCCTGTTTGACATGTCATCTGTAAACCCGCTCTCGTCATCGGCGGCACCGGTTCGCGGCATCCTGTATATGCTGGTCGGCAGTGCCCTGTTGACGGTCAATGATTCAGTTCTGAAGTGGCTGGCCGGAAGTTATCCGGTGGGACAGTTGATGTGTTTGCGCGGTCTTTTCGTATATCTGCCGATTGCCTTTCTGGTGTGGCGGTCTGGTGGATTCCGGACACTCAGAGTCAATCGTTTCAAGGCGCAGGGAGTGCGTGCCGGACTGGTGGTGACGGGCACGTTCCTGTTTGTCTCGGGGTTGTTTTATTTGCCGATTGCCGATGCCATTGCGATCAGCTTCGCCGGGCCGTTGTTTGTGACAGCGTTGGCGCCATGGTTACTGGGAGAACGGGTCGGTTGGCGCAGATGGACGGCGGTTGTGATCGGTTTTGCCGGCGTGTTGATCATCACGCGGCCGACCGGTGCCTCGGTGCAGTGGGCCGCATTATTTCCGTTGTGCGCGAGCTTTACGAGTGCCTTGCGCGATATTCTGACACGCCGACTTGCGTTCCAGGATTCGTCAGTTGCAACGCTCGCCATCACCACCACGACAGTCGTTTTAGCCAGCCTGTCGACGTCCGTGTTTACGGATTGGCAGCCTGTCCGGTTGAATGATATCGCGTTATTTATGGTCGGTGGAATTTTAGTCGGCAGTGCCCACTATGCATTGATTGAAACGTTCCGGTATGCCGAGGCGGCATTGGTTACACCGTTCAAATATTCAAGTATCATCTGGGCGATCGGTCTGGGATACCTTGTGTGGGGGGAGTTGCCGGACGACTGGACCATGGTCGGGGTCGCCGTACTGGTTGGCAGTGGCCTCTATATCCTGAAACGCGAAACGGCGCTACGACGGAGCTCATGACACCGGTCAGGTTTTGACGGCGATGATCTGGACCGGTGCGACGCAGCCGCGTGCCACACCGTCTTTGATATTCCGAATTTTTTCGGATGCCGACGTCCCCATGACAAGATGAGGGCCGAGCGGCGCTCTGCCGCCGGCCGGGTCAGGCTGTTGGCGTTCAAATACCGTGCGGGCAAACGCGCTGCGATCGTCCACTTCCAGCACGTCAAAACCTGCCATTTGCAGAAGTTCCGTGACATTTTCGGGCGTTCGCAGATGACTTGAGCCTTCCGACATCGCCCAGGGAACGGGAAATGACAGCGGCGTATTGTTCAATTTCATGACGTCGTATATGCATAATTTTGCGTTTGGCTTCAGTACCCGCGCGATTTCTGAATACAGGGTCTCGCAATCCTTAATATTCATGGCCACATGAAAGGTCATGGCCGCGTCGAACGTGCTGGCGGCAAAGGGCAGGAACAGTGCGCTGGCGGTCTGAAAGTCTGTCCGGTCGGCCAATCCTGTCAGATCTGAAAGCAGCCGGGAAACCGCCACGAACTCCGGGGTCAGGTCGATTCCTGACACCCGACAGCCCGTCAGATGCGCAACCGTTCGCGCGGCGCCGCCAATACCGCTACCGACATCGAGGACGTGGTCGTGGGCCGTCAGCGACACTCTGGAAACGGCATATACCGTGGCGGCCCGGCCACCGATGTGAAATTCATCAACAGCCGTCAGGTCATCGACGCTCAGATTGTCCAAATCCTTGCCGGCGGCGGTTAATCCACGCAAGATCACGTCGGCCAGATTGCCGATACTGTAATGCCGGGTGACAATGTCATCGGGACTTTCCATCGATTTTTTGCCTGTCGATTTTGTGATATGACTTCCTAACACACCTTAGTTGTCTGACAACCGGATGTATTTCATTTTTCTGTATTTGGAGAAATCGGTAATCCCGGCGGACCATCGGGTTTTTTCAAATTTTTGGACCGGCCCCCCCTGTCGACAACGACCCGGATCAGAAAAACAAAAATGCCGGCAGCGAGTCCCGGAGCCAGGACTTCACCGTACGGTCCGCCCAGCCAGGCCCTGAGAACACCGGCGACCCGTTCACCCTGGGCAATGATTCCCGCGTCGCTCGGAATATCGGACGTCAGGAGAGGGCTGCCCCAATAATAGGTAATATATACCCCCGACAGAATCAGCATTGCGCCGCTGATCCGGTTGCTGGTACTGCCGAGAGGTCTGAACCGATTTGGTATGCTCCGGGATGCTGTGGTGGCCGCAACCGCCAGCGTCATCAGGACAGTTCCCATACCGGCGGCATAGGACAGGAAGGTTAACAAACTTACCGTAAAACTGCCGGTGATCGCAGTTCCTGTAACGGACAGGAATATGGGAAGGGTGCAGGAAAGTGAGGCGACCCCATACCCGACACCGAACAGGAAATCTCCTGACCGGCTGGAGACTGGATGTGACGGATGAGGGGGTGCGATCCGAAAGTGTGGTACCCGACCTGCAATGATGAGTAGTCCTGCCACAACATTGGCAATTCCCACCAAAAATCCAGCCCAGGGCATGAGTGGCATGAGCCCGTATACGCCTGCCGATATCAAACCGCCAACGATGCCAAATACCACGATAAATCCTGCCGTCGTCGTTGCACCGACCGTGATCGCCCGGAGGACGGCCGCCGTCCGCGACGTGCCGGAGCCCGGATGGATTCTTCGCATCAGGTAGGCCGGCAGAAGCGCAAACCCGCAGGGGTTCACTGTCGCCACCACGCCGCCAACGAAGGCAAACAGGAATAGGCCGGTCATCGGGTTTTCGCGTACAGGCCAGCCGGTCGGATGTAATGCCTGTGCGATCCGGGCCTCATCCGGCGCAGCATGATAGTTTGCTGACATCCTTGTCAAAGGTCTGGGCCGCAAGTTTCAGACTTTCGACGGTGGTCAGATATGGAAACAGGGTATCGGCCAGATCGGTGACCGTCAGGCCGTGTTTAATGGCGAGGACTGCCGTCTGAATGCTGTCGGCGCCTTCGGGCGCGAGGATTTGCGCCCCCAGAAGCTTGTCGCTGTTCTTGTCGGCAATCAGTTTGATCAACCCGCGTGTGTCACGCGCGGCCAATGCGCGTGGCACATGTTCAAGGCCAATCACGGAGGTCTTGACCGGCAAGCCCCGGGCCAGGGCGGCGCTTTCGCTCAACCCGACTCCGGCCACTTGCGGGTCCGTAAAAACGACCCACGGCATAGCAGTATTGTCATAAATCAGGCTGTCGCCGTTGAGGGCGTTTCTGGCGGCCAGTTTGGCGCCATATGCCGCCATGTAAACAAACTGGTCAGTTCCCGTCACATCCCCGGCGGCGTAAACGCCCGGGCGGGAGGTTCTCATGCGATCGTCCACTTTGATAGCGCCTGACGCAAGCCGATGAACACCCTGTTCCGTCAAACCCATATTATCCGAATTGGGTCGTCTGCCGGTGGTCACCAGCACCTGTTCAGCTCGAACCGTGCACTCATTTTTGCCATCATGAGCGCGCAATTCAATCTCCCGCTCTTCCTGTCGGATGCCATGATAGGTCAACCCGTCGAGCACTGTTATACCTTCATCCGCGAGATATCCGGACAGGGCGGCGCTGATTTCCGGTTCAGTGTCCGGCAGCAGGCGGGAGCGGCATACGATGGTGACTTCGACGCCGGCCCGGCGAAACATCTGAGCCAGTTCACAACCAATGTAACCACCGCCAATGACGAGAATGGATTTTGGAAGCTCGGTTAATTGCAGCGCATCGGTACTGGTCAGATAGGAAATCGACCCAATGCCGGGTATCGCGGGGGCGACGGGAGAGGTGCCTGTCGTTATGACGGTTTTGGATGCGCCAATCCGTCGATCGCCGACAGCGATTCCATTGCTGGTCAACCGTGCTGCGCCTTCGATATAGGCAATGTTGTTGTAAGACGGCAAAACGTCGATGTACTTTGCCCTCCGAAGGTCATCAACCAGTTGGTCTTTCTGGGAAATCAGTGCACCCCAGTTTTCAATGCGGGCGTCAGCGCGGATGCCGGCAAAGCGGTCGGCAGACCGGGCATGGTGAACGGCTTCCGCCGCCCGGATCATGGCCTTGGACGGAACGCAACCGACATTGACGCATGTTCCACCGATGGTTCCATATCCGATCAGGGCAACCTGGGCGCCTTGTTCAGCGGCGGTAATGGCGGCAGAAAACCCAGCGGATCCGGCACCGATGACAGCCAGATCGTAATATCCGTCTGACGCTGTCGAGGTATGTGCGACACCATCTTTTGGTTTCCGGTCAGCCATTGCAGTTGTTTTCCTTTGTCATTCAGGCAAGCGGGGTGTCTGATTTTGCGTCGACATCCCGCGCAAATAATAGGCATAGGCAGCGACGGCAGCAGCGGCGGCGAGTGTAAGCCGCAGCGCATACCGGAATTCCAGCCAGAAAAGCAGGGCCGACAAAAAGATGACGGCCGCCGCGATATAGGGTTTGGGGTTTGGCCCCGCCGACCCGGCACGCATGTAAAGCGCCTGGGCGACCAGTCCCAGTGATGCGAACATCACCGGGAACAGGGCATAGTCGATCCATCCCAGCCATGCGGTCAGGCCTGCAATTCCGAACAGGATCACCAACAGAGGCGTGAAGCAGCAGACAGCAGCCAGTGCAGTTCCGATGACCCCGGTTCGCATGGTTTTTGTGTCGTTCATGGTGGTGTCCTTGTTGATGACATGATTGTGGACTGCCGATCAGACTCAGCCACCCTTCTTCACAAGTTCTGACGGATACCCCGAATCGAACGTCGCGTTGGTCAACGCGTCAACGTCTGTTTGGCTGTCATCAAAGGTGACTTTTGCGGTTTTTCGCTCGAAGGATACTTTTACGTCGGTGACACCCTGAACGCTGGACAGTGATTTTTTGACAATGTACGGGCAGGAGGCGCAGTACATATTTTCAACTGCCAGGGTGACCGTTTTTTCGACAGCGAAGCTGGCGTTTGTGACCAGTACCGTGGCCGTCAGGGACAGAATAGCGAGTAAAGGTTTCATATGAGGTCGTCCTTTTTTCAATAGTCCAGTAGATAAGGTGCAACGTATGGAAACGCGAGTGCTGCGGATACCAGCAGAGTCGCGCTCCACAGTGATATTTTAAGGACCCGCCCGGAAGCCGGCGATGCGCAATAGGAATCTGCTTCACATACCCGTTTTGTCTTGCGATACGCCAGGTAGAAACCGCCTGCGAGAAAGAACAGGGTGACGGAAACGATATAGGGTTTGTAGGGATACAACGCGGTCAGATTGCCGATCCATGCGCCGCTGATTCCCAGACTGAACAACACCAGCGGTAAAATGCAACACGATGATGCGGCAATGGCACCAAGCACGCTGCCTGTCACCATCAACCGCTGTTTTCGGTTGATATTTTCTGGTGCATCGTCGGCCGCCGCCATGAATGTACCATATCCATCTTTCGTGCCCGTCATTTTCCGTTATTCTCCGGCGAAATTGCTCAGATATTTGATTCTTCAATAGACATAATGGCAGGATAGGGGTTGTATTAACTACAGGGTCAAGGTCTAAAACCGCCAAGTGGGATCATGTGAGGATGAGAGGCGATGCTGAGAGGTGAACTGGCGAAAATAACCGGATGTAACATCGAAACAATCCGGTACTACGAAAAAATCGGACTGCTTCGCGATCCGCCCCGCAATGACAACGGTTACCGTATTTACCGGCAAACCGAAGAACAGCACCTCCGGTTTGTCCTGCGGGGCCGTGAGCTTGGTTTCAGTATCGAACAATTACGCCAGTTGATGACACTGGTTGATGGCGGATCCTATACCTGCGCGGAAGTCCGGCAAATGACCAAGGAGCATCTTGGTGACATCAGGAAAAAAATTTCCGACCTTCAGCGGATGGAAAAAACCCTGGCAGTAACGTTTGCCGCCTGTGATGGCCGCGCCGCGCCGGAATGTCCGGTCATTGATGCGCTACTGGTTGCAGACTAGACGTATGGGATGAGACTAAATAAGCCCTAAAATGCGTAACGGAATCCGGCCCGGGCTTCGTGTACCATCAGATCGTCGTAGGTCGTGCTGGCAGCCTGCGTGAACTTGCCCAGGTCGATAAACCTGTAACCGACGTCAATTGCTGCCTCCTTGCTCAACTGATAGGTTCCGCCCAGCATCAGGGCCCATGCCAGATTGGATTGGTCCGCGCCGCCCTCATTTGCGATGCCGCCGGTTGTTGTCATCGACGGTGTGCTCAGACGGGCATACCCCAGCCCGGCCCCGACATAGGGCGTAATTGCATCCAGTTTCATGATGTCCCAGTATCCGTTCAGCATGATACTGAGGCCATTGACTTCCGTTGCTGCGGAATTTCCGGCAGCGGTCGTTGCACGAACTTTCGCATCAGTCCGATAACTGAAGGTAACGTCACTGCGAAACGAGTCGTTGAAGCGATACCCGATGCCACCGCCGAAAAGGGGGGCATTGCCGATCGTACCTCTGCTCAGGTTACCTGCTGACTGGGTTCCGTCGGCATTCATCGACACTCCGAATCCGGCATCAATCCGCAGATACGGACCTGCCAGCGCCATCGCACCGTCAGGTTCCGGTCTCACGACGGGCGTCTGCACCGGCACCGTCTTGCTGGGCACAGGCGTTTGAGGTTCAACTGCCATTGGTGCAGATGGTGGTGCAGGGGGCGCCGGCGTCGCCAGCGGTTGTGGGTTGGCGGCTGATTTTTTCAGGTTTTCGGCAGGGATCATTTCCGTTCCGGCGCGGCGTAACTGGTCCTTGGTGGCCCGGTCGGTTTCATCGGCGCCGGCGACTTCAAAGATGGATGACGGCAGGATCATGGACGATCGCCGTGCATTGGTAGCGGCATCAAATTCCGCAGCAGCGGCGGGAATTGATAGTGTCAGCAGCCCCATCCCTGCTGCGCCGATCAGCGCTCCGCGATACATTGATCCCATCTGTCGTATTCCCAATTGATGTAGCCGAATCGGCCTGTTAAATCAGTCTGGAAAATAGCGAGCTATGGTAAATATCGGGTTAATCTGACGGAACGGCGTCTACATGAAGTGGGCGCCAGGCTGATCAACTACTTTTTCTTGAAGATATCCTTGGGTAGAATTTTTGCCAACGAGTCCCGCGCCTTGATGGCCTTTTCGTCTCCCAGCCCGGCGGCGCGATCAATCCACATGAAGGCCTGCAGGTCATCTTTTTCAACGCCCTTGCCACCGTAATAGAGAAAACCCAGATTGTACTGTGCGAGGGCATGATCCTGTTCCGCCGCCATCCGGAACCATTTCGCGGCCGCGGCATAATCCTGGTCAGTTCCCTGTCCCAGGTAGGACATAATACCAAGATTGTACTGGGCAGCTGCGTTGCCTTTTGCAGCGGCGATCTCGAACCATTTTTTTGCGGTCTTGAAATTCTTTGTGACGCCCGCCCCCTGATAATACGCTAGGCCTTTTTTGTGGTCGGCAACGCCATTGTCGGCAACGGGGGCCGCTGGTGGCGGGCTGGATTCCGGTTTTGGAGGCAATGTCGCAGTTTCCACGACTTTTTTGGCGGACGTTGTGGCGGGAGCCGGGGCTGGCGATGTCGCAGTTTCCCCGACAGGGGCGTTTGCCGGCGGTGGCATTTGCGCAAGGGGGGCGGCCTGCCGGTCGGGATGATCCGTCGAATCAGGTGTTTTCATGGTGGTGTCTGCGGCAGGTTCTGCCGGGCTGACACCCGGGGTTCCAGCCGCCGCGGCGGCATGGTCGGTAACGGCCGGGTCCGACGTGTCCGCCGGTGCGGCCGCCGGAGGTTGCGGAGGCGGCGTCAATGCGGTCGGGCGCATTTCCGGCGGCACATCGGTCGGCGTTGCGGCGGCTTCCACGGACGAGGGTTTTGCTGCTATTTGACGGACAGGTTCCAGTTCAATAATGACACGTGGCGTCTGATCGGCGGGGGAATAGTTTACCAGATCCCGCCAACGGGAGGCGACGCTGTAACGGGCGTCATCAATCCAGTTCGAAATTTCGGTCGATATTGCCTGTTTGACGCCAATGATCCGATCCGCATGGTCCTTGACGAGTGGCAGACTGTTCAGGGTGTGGCGGAGTTTCGGGGCTGGCATGACAAGCGCCGCTCCGGCCGCTCCGACGAATGCCAGTCCGATCATGGCCACAAATAATAACAATATGCGCTTCATCTTCTGAAGCCTTCCCCTGTCATACGATCAAAATCCCGCTGCTGATTGCCCCGATCCGGTAAATTATACCCCGGGGCAGCAAAGCCGATAGCAGAATTCGGTTGTCATCGGTATTGGCCGGACCGGATTTCTGTCTGAGTGTTATAAAATAAAGTTATTTCATAGTGTTAGTAGATTCGGGCCGGGCAATCAATGAAATCGTTCCGGGCGGCGAAAGGTGCTGATCACGAACCGACGGACATCAGATTCGGGCTTCGGGATTCGCCCCGACGGGCAAGCACGCAAAATTTCCGCAGGATCGCTGCGGTATTTCGGCTTGCACATCACGGGACCGACTGGTTTAACCCCTGCAAACGAGGGGCACCGGGCACCTTCGACTTCCAGAAAGATCAAATACTATGACAGATGAAATCCAGGCTTCCCATATCCTCGTCGCGACGGACGGCAAATCGAAAGAAGATGCGCTGACGGCCATCACCGAAATCAAGGAAAAGATTGACGGCGGTGAATCCTTCGCAGACCTGGCGCGCGCGCATTCCGATTGCCCGTCCGGCGGCAGCGGCGGCGATCTCGGTCCATTCGGTCGCGGCATGATGGTTCCCGAATTCGAACAGGCGGCGTTTGCGCTTGAAACGGGCAAGGTCAGCGATGTCGTCGAAACCAATTTCGGTTTTCACCTGATTCAACGCACCGCCTAGCTAGATTATGGTGCCGTCAATTGAATATCTGTATCCGGGGTCATCAATTTCGAGAACCCAGATATCTGGATCAAACTTCAATTGCCTTTCGATGTAGGCATCGGCGCGGGTCTCCTCCACGGGACCAGCACCGGTTGCCCGCATCCAGGCGCGGCTGCCATCGGATGACCGGACCTGGCTGAATACTTCGACCCCGGCGGCCCGCCGGTCGATCTTCAGCAGGATGGTACCGGCGTCCGGATCACCCTTGCGGACCACCACGGCCGGGATGAAGTTGCAATCGCACAGTCTGATCTGGGCCGAGACCCAGATGGCGGCTTTTAATGCGGCTTCAGCCATTGAGGGGAGTCCGTTCCAGTTGGTTGGCGTCGTTACGCATTATGTTTTATCACAGCTTTCCGAGGTCCGATGTTTATCCTGCACGAAAAACTGGAAGCCGATACAGCGTTTATTGTTAATGCACCGCTGTCGTCTGTCCGCCTGATGGGCGATTCCCGCTATCCCTGGCTGGTGCTGGTGCCGCGGCTGGCCGATATCGTCGAAATTCATGATCTTTCCGTCGATGACCAGATGCAGCTGATGGCAGAAATTTCGGTTGTTTCAAGGGCCATTAAGCGGCTGTACGATATTGACAAGATCAATGTCGGAGCGCTCGGTAACATGGTCGCGCAATTGCACGTCCACGTGGTCGGTCGGTCGCGCCGGGATCCGGCATGGCCCGGCCCGGTCTGGGGGGCGCTCGCACCTGTTCCGTACACGACCGACCAACGGGCGGTCGCCTGCGAAAATATCAGGGTGGCGCTGGCTCAGGATTTTTCCTGAGCTGCCTGGCGGATTGCACTCAGCGTGGTTGACGGTGTAATCACATCGGGATCGGTCCGCAGTTCAATCAGCGCCGGTCGGCCACATGCCAGCGCCCGTTGGAAGGCATCGGCAAAGTCGGCGGTGCGGCTGACGACTTCGCCGGACGCGCCATAGGCCCGCGCCAACTCGGAAAAATCCGGGTTTTTCAAATCGGTGGCCATCACCCGTCCGGGATATTCGCGTTCCTGATGCATCCGGATGGTTCCATACATGCCGTTGTTGACGACGATGATGATCAGACGGATGTCATACTGCACGGCGGTCGCCAGTTCCTGTCCGTTCATTAAAAAACAGCCGTCCCCGGCAAAGGCGACGACCGGGCGATCGGGGTACAGACGTTTGGCGGCGACAGCCGCCGGTGTGCCATATCCCATGGAGCCGCTGGTCGGGGCCAGTCCGGAGCCAAATCCGGGGTAACGGTAAAACCGGTGCACCCAGGCGGAATAGTTGCCGGCACCGTTGGTGACGATGGCATCGCGCGGCAGGTTGTCGCGCAACCAGACCATAACTTCCGACAGGTTGAGGTCGCCCGCCGCTGCCGTCGGTTCGGTCCAGGCCAGATAACTGGCCCGTGCCGCACGTGTGCGGTCGTCGGTCCGGCGGCGGTCGGGCATGGTATCGGACAGTGCCGCGACAAACGCGGCGGGAGCGGCATTGATGGCCAGTGCCGGCTGGTAAACCCGGCCCAGTTCTTCCGCCCCGGCGTGCACGTGCACGAGCTTCTGATGCGGCGTCGGGATCTCGAACAGCGTATAGCCGCCAGTGGTCATCTCGCCCAGTCGGGGACCCAGCGCCACCACCAGATCCGCCTCGACAACCATCCGTCGAAGTGCCGGATTGATGCCGATACCGACGTCGCCGACATAGTTCGCATGGTTGTTGTCAAACAGATGCTGGAACCGGAAGGCGCAGGCGACCGGCAGCCGATGGATTTCAGCAAAGGACTGGAAGGCGGCACAGGCATCCGCCGTCCAGCCGCTGCCGCCGATAATCGCGAGCGGCCGTTCGGCTTTCGCCAGCAGGTCGTGGAAGACCGCCAGATCGTCCGCCCCCGGGTGCGCCTCAATGCGGCGGGCCGGGGCAATTTCCGACCCGGTGGTCCGCTCGCACAACATATCTTCCGGTAGCGCCAGCACGACCGGGCCAGGTCGCCCGGACTGTGCCAGATGGAAGGCGTGGCTGACGTATTCCGGGACCCGCGCCGGATCATCGATCTGCGCCGTCCATTTGCTCATCTGGCCAAACATGCGCCGGTAATCGATCTCCTGAAAGGCTTCGCGATCAGCCATCGAGCGCGCCACCTGACCAACGAACAGGATCATCGGAGTTGAGTCCTGATAGGCGATGTGAACACCGGCACTGGCGTTGGTAGCACCCGGTGCCCGGGTCACAAAACAGATGCCCGGCCGTCCGGTCAGCTTGCCGTAGGCATCCGCCATCATTGCCGCGCCGCCTTCCTGTCGGCAGGTTATCATGTCGATCTTGTTGGAGGCGTACAGGGCATCAAGGACAGCCAGATAACTTTCGCCCGGCACACCAAACGCCATCCCAACATTGTTGGTCACCAGCGCATCGACCAGCAGCTCGGCACCGGTTCGCAGTTGCGTATTCATCGTCCCGTTTCCCCGTCTATCCCCGTCCGCCCCTGCCGGTCGCAGATCAACCGGCCAGTCAGACAAAACCATCCCGCCCGATCCGGCAGCGACCGGGCAGGCATCATCAATTCGTCGTGACAGCCGCGCGATCCGCTTAACGGCGAACGCCGAATGGCCTAGAGTATGGCTCGAACGGAGGTCAAATTGAAACGCCTATTTGCGATTTTTCTGGTGCTCTGGAGCCTGCCGACGGCGGCGGCTGTCGACGACCCTATCGATGGTCCGGCGACAGTGGTTGACGGTGATCACCTGCGCGTCGGTGGGCGAGTGGTGCGACTGTACGGAATCGACGCGCCGGACCCGGGACAGCGCTGCCCCGGTCCGGACCGCATTCACGACTGCGGACATATTGCGGCGACCGGCCTGATGGACCTGACCGCAGGCCTGACACGGGTCAACTGCGAGGCACTGGGAACAGGCCCCGACGGAATCACCATCGCCCGTTGCCGTGATTCGCTCGGCTTCGATCTCAGCCGCCAGATGCTGTATACAGGTTGGGCCTTTGCCAGTCCGGCCGCTGCTGCCGGGTTCCATGCCGAGGAACAACGCGCTCGCACCGCCCGGCGCGGCATGTGGAAATGGCAGGTGACGCCGCCCTGGGTGTGGCGACAAAAACCGGACGCCGGGGCCACCGCCGGACAACGCTCTGACCGGCGGACTGAGTAGGCCGTTTGCGCAAACCCCGGTTACCCCCATAAATACCCATGTTGCGACGTGTGACGTCGAACAGATTGGAAACCCCGGAATAGCACCACGCCATCGGCGGGCGGTCTGGCAAATGCCGGTAAAAATACATAAAAACCGCCGATGGCCTGATAAAATGGCCTGTTCGCTGCTGACATGCCGGTCACAGCCGCATCGCCGTGGACCGGGCCTCTCTTCACACGGACAAGGCGGAACAATCGACCGCCGCACATCCTGCCGGTCATCCGGCAAATTCGTACCTGTAAACCACAACTGTGGTTTTTTGATGACCGTCGCCGGTTCTGACGGGCCGCCGTTCAGGCTGGTTCGGATGTTGTGATGAAATCGACAACACAAATGAATTTGATCAGCGGTCGAAGGCCGCGAGTTCGATAGAGAAAACCGACGACCGGAACTCGCGGCATGCCCGTGTCAATTCTGTCAGTTTTTAAAATCCGGTCTGACAAGGCTTCGTGACGTTAGCTCTCCATTGACCAATCGATAGTCAATACCACGATTGATCGCGGTTTCGTCGATAGGGTTAGTGGCCATTGGATTGTGCACGGTTACCATGTCTGCGCCGATTTCGCGAGGGAATCCGAAGGCCGGGTGTTCGAAAAACAAAACGCCGCCGATGTGCTGATACTTCGTTTGGTGGAATGCAGCAGTGCTGACGGTGGTGCCATTGGCCTTCCGGATTTCCGGTTGGTAAAGGTAGTTTGATCGCGGGTTTTGCAAATCTGATGGATCAAACGTGACTTGTAACGGGCCAACCCCAAACAAAGCGTTGCAAATATAGGGGATTGATCCCGCACCCGGCAGTCCTCCAAGCATTTTTTCCCCCGATATCGCGATTATGCAAACGTCGTCATCCTTAACGATGTCTCGTCGCCGGTATTTGGAAAACATTTCAGATTTTGCTTCAAGTGCGCTTGTCAGGCGAAGCATTATTTTCTGAACAGGCGTGTCCCCGGCACTGGACTCAGGATACCTGTCAATAGGCCTTGCGATCCGGTCCGGGTTGTTGTTGATTCCCGGACCGGGACAGGTTGCTTCGATCCAATGACATCGACCGTTGTGATGAAAACCAAAATCAGGCCCCATGGCATCCGATTGAATCTTGTAGCCCATATCAATGAAAGTACAAGCGATGTACATTTCAAACAGACGCTCGACGGTCTGGATTGAGAGTTGCTGGGGGTAGTTGCTATCAGCATACGGTTCAAATGTCTGCCACATCCGATCATATTTTTCTCTAAACTCGACTGATGGACCGCACCTGCTGTCGCGAAGGTCAATGTATCTCGGGTCGAGGTTTGAGCCCTCAATCCGAAACAGGCGGCTCGTGGATTTATTCACTATTTGACCTTGTAATGGCAGAGCCTGAATAAACGAAGAGGCAATTGGAAAAGGTTTAATTCAGCATAACCCGGATTTGGCCGCCAATAAACCTTGCCTTCGTGCCAAACAGGGGACAGTCAAAACACATGCCCCTGTGACGCCAGTCACTGCGGGCGGGACGGGGGGGCGGTAGGGTGTTGTCAGATATTCACAAACTCTCCTTGACCGGGTGCCGGACTGGCAGCCGGTCTTTTTTTGGCGATTATCCCGCGTCCCGGCGGCGGCATGAATTTTTGTCGGGCCAATTGTCGGCGGCATGGCGGCATGTTAGGTTTTCGGAATTGTATACATTCTGAACGACCGGGGGAAATTTCCATGCCTGACCATGCTGGCGACGAAGCGGCCTATCAGGGGCCGCTGTCTCATTTTACCGTTCTTGACCTGACCCGGGTCCGGTCGGGCCCGACCGCCGTCCGTCAGCTTGCCGACTGGGGCGCCAACGTCATCAAGATCGAGGCGCCGGCCGCGATCGACGGTGCCAAGGGCATGGGCGGCGCCCGGTCCGGTCCGGATTTTCAGAACATTCACCGCAACAAACGTGGCATCACCCTGAATCTGAAGGACCCGGACGGCCTTGCGACTTTCCGGCGGCTGGTTGAAAAGGCGGATGTGGTGGTCGAGAATTTCCGGCCTGATGTGAAGGACCGGCTGGGCATTGACTATCAATCCCTGAAGGCGGTCAATCGCAAGATCGTGTTGGCCAGTATTTCCGGTTTTGGTCAGGACGGACCCTATGCCCGGCGACCGGGGTTTGATCAGATCGCGCAGGGCATGGGCGGCGTGATGTCGATTACCGGGTTGCCGGGGCAGGGGCCGGTGCGGACCGGTATACCGATCGCCGACCTGACGGCGGGCATGTATTGCGCGATGGGCATTTTCGTCGCCCTGCTGGAACGCGAACGCTCCGGCGAGGGGCAGTGGGTGCAAACCTCGCTGTTGCAGGCGCAGATCGCCATGCTGGATTTTCAGGCAGCCCGCTGGCTGGTCAAGGGAGAGGTCGCCCGCCAGGCCGGCAACAATCACCCGACCAGCATTCCGACCGGGGTATTCCCGACGGCGGACGGACATATCAATATCGCGGCGACCGGCGACGCCATGTGGGTGCGTCTGTGTGACGTGCTGGGAGTGCCGGAAATGGCCGAACGGACCGACTTTGCGACCGGTGAACTGCGATCGCAGAACCGCGATGCGGTCAATGCCGCGATCGGGGAGATCACCTGCCACAAGACCTCCGCCGACTGGATTGATCTGCTGGCCGGGGCTGGCGTGCCGTGCGGGCCGATCTATGCCATCGACGAAATGTTCGCCGATCCGCAGGTCCGGCATCTGGATATGCGCCATCCGGTGAAGCATCCGACACTGGGGGAAATGAATCTGGTCGGTCAGGCGGTGCGCATGAACCGCTACCAGCCGCGCACCGGCATGGCGACGCCGGACCGTGGCCAGCACACCGACGAGGTTCTGACGGAATTCGGCTTCGGGCCAGCCGAGATCCGGGACCTCAAGGCGCGGGACGTGGTGTAGTCCTAACGGACCTGAACGGTCATCGGGTTGCACCAGATTTCACTGCGCAGGGCGCGGACGGCAGTGCACAGTGTCTCGGCCTGTTGTCGGGAGTTGAACGGGCCGGTAAACATGTCATAAACGGCACCGTCCTCGCCGCCACGATCGTTCACCTCGATCATCAGTTTCAGCCCCTTGAAGGTGTCCGGCTGTTGCTCCAGCAGGCGGTCCCATTCGGCCTGCACCTCGTCGCGGGTCTGGTAGGTGATCAGGCGCAGGCGGAAGGAACGTTCGGTGCGCGCGGCATCCAGGAAAAAGTCAATGCCGCTGAGGACCGTGCCATTGCCCTTGATGGTCACCGGCTGGTCGGGAATGTCGGCCATTTTCAGGCGACGGATCTGATCGGGGTCAATGCGCAGGATGTAGGCCCCCGGCCTGACATAGTCCATCAGGTAATACCCGTCATACGATGACTTGACCTGCTTGACGATGGCGCCGTCCTGACCAACCAGTTGAATGACCACATCCTTGACCTCTTTCGCCCATTCGCCGGATCGCCGGTAGACCGTGCCGTCAATTTCACCGGTGGTAATGACCGGAAAGTCGGCGCGACCGGCAACGCCCGGACGCAGGGTGACGGAAAACCCTTCCGGGACCGGCAGCCAGAAGGGGTCGTCGAGGGTCTTCTTGTCGATCGTCAGATTGATGGCACGGTAGGTATCGAGACCACTGACGTAGGCGAGGCCCTGTTCGTCGGTTTTCTGACGCAGTTCTGATCGCCCGGCCATGAAACCGATGCCGGGTAACGGCGTGTCGCCGGCGTCATATACGCCGTTGGCATTGGCATCGAGAAACACACGGACCGACATCGCCCCGGATTCGGCGAGGTTGCCGGAACTGAGAACAAGTCCGTTGCTGCGCGGGTCGCGGGCCGACGAAAACGACAGGGTCAGGCGGGCATTGAAATTGCTGGCGGTGTCATAGTCGGCGTTGAGCCCGACCGAGGCGATGTCGAAGGTTGAGCTCAGGCCGGTGGAAAATGTGGTTGGGCCGTTTTGTGCCAGATCGACATTGACACCGGCCGAGGCGTTGATTTTGCGGGAAATTGCCCAGTCGGCGGATACCGAACTGCTGGACAGGGTCGGCACCGGTTCCACATCATAGGCCAGTTGTCCACGCAGCCGCACCTTTTCGATTCGCCCGCCCAGCAGAAAGGTGCCGTTGACAGTGGTAGCGCGAGGTGCATCCGCCGGTTTGTCGACGGTCCACTTGAGGGAATTGGAAATCGATGCGGCACCGACCGCGGTCGACAGGCGGTTACTGACGCTGGTCGTGCGATGGCCGGCTTCGGTCTGCTGCTGGGTGGTCGTAACACTGAACGGCAGGCGTGTGAGGTCGGCGAGATTCAGGGTGCCTTCCAGCCGCACGTTGCTGTCGTAGGTAACCGGGTCGCTGTTTGATGCAAACTGTTCGCTGACGAAGTCAAATAACCGCCGGTGTTCGGCGATTACGGTGACCCCCTTGATGGCGGTCTGCGCGCCGAATCTGGTGGCCCAGCCCTTGCTCAGATCGCGGGTCACATCGAGACGACCAAAGACATCCCCCATCACCGCCCGGCCACTGACCGTCGCGTAACGGTGATGACCGCCATCCAGCGGAATCGAACTGAGATTCATCGACAGGGACAGATTGCGGGTGATGCCGGTTTCGTATTCACCAAACAGCCGGACCTTGCCCTGGGTGTCGCGGTTTGACGGGCTGTCAATTTTACCGATCAGGGTCTGGGTTTCCTGCTGATTGGCGGCGAAGCGGTAGTGATGTGTGCCCGGTTTGATCTGATCAGGGCCAACCCGGATCTTGCGGATCTCGTCGCGGGTCTGGCCCTGGGGACCGAAAAAGGACAGGCGCAGGACATTAACCCCGAACAGCAACGGAACGTTGTCGAACTGATATCGGCCATCGGCCCGCGACCCCCTGAAATCGAGCAGGACTTCATTGCGATAGAGCTCGACTTCCCAGCCGGACGGCAGGTCCCCGTCCAGGGTAATGCGGTCAAATTCCGTCGGATCATCGAGCGGGAAATTCGAGACAATCACTCCGCGTCCGAGGCTTGCCCGCGACACCATCGAATACTGCGGTGTCGAGATATCGCCCATGGAAAATTCGGTGGCTTTGGCAGGCCCCAGCAGTTCGCCGGCGTGGTCCTTGCGGCCCAGTTTGAGACGGGCCTGGGGAATGATGGTCTGGTCGTCAGCATTGAGAAACACATCAGCCGACAGTTTGCCGACATCAGCGGTCCAGAAGGTGGTCTGGCGCAATCCCTTGACATTGCCGGTCTTGCCGCCGTGCAGGGACAGTTCCATGCTGGAATAGGAGGACGGCCAGCTGATCACCTGATAGGGTTGCGGAATTTCCGGATAACCGGTTGTTTCCTGTCGTCGTTGCGCCAGCAGTTTCTTGCGGCGATTATCGCGCGCCAGGCTCTGTTCAATGGGCAAGGGTTGACGGGAAACGATGTTGATCAGCAGATTGGGCAAATCGAAGGTGATGTCCAGTGGAAACCACTTCGACAACATCCGCACATCGACATAGATGTCATCCTCGAAGATGGCGGCCATGGCCGGGTTGAAGCGGTTCTTTTTACCGTTGATGATCACGTCGCCCCGGTTCATGTCAATTGAGAAGGACTGGTTTTCCCGAATGAACCAGCCGTTCGCGGTGCCGTCGGCGGGGCTGACGCCGATCGGAAAATCAAGGGTGTCGACAAATTCGCTAAGTGGCAACAACAGGCTGGACCCGTTCAGATAACCGGTCATCGCATCGGTCAGGATATATTGTCCGAGATCGACCCGCAGGATCAGCAGGTTGTCGGTATTCAGATTTTCCGACAACGGGTCCGCCGTGACATGTGGTGCCGGCAGGTCGACCGGCTTGGTCAGGCCGGGTCGGGTCGCCAGCAGAACCAGCGCCAGCCCCATCAGCATGGCGGGCCAGCCGCTGCGGGACCCCGTGCCAAATGCGCAAGGGTGGTTTTGCAGCCGGTCGCCCGGTCGAACGTGCCGGTTGTCCGTGACCTTTCGCAACACGCAGAATCCCTGCCAGTTTCACCTGCCATTTATGGCACGCTACTATTTGTTCATAGAGCTTAATAAGCTATTAAAGTTCAATGATTTCAGCTAAGTAAAATTATGTTCCGACTGTAAGGGAACTGTCAGGTTAAACCCATATGTTGCCGCCAGTGAGATTGAGCAGCCTTCGCCTCAATCTGTGCATGGGGGTCACAATCAGCCTTATTACAATGGGCTGGTTTGAATTTTAAAGCTTAAGAAAGGTCATGTTTATGAACACCATTTTTTCCAGAACACGTACTTTAGCGGTTGCCGGCGTCATTGGCGCCAGTGTTTTCGCCGTCAACGCCCAGGCTGCCAGTGTTACCGGTTCGGCCAGTGCCGATGTGCGCACGCCGATTGCCATTACCGCCGGCGCGGCCATGAATTTCGGTAACATTGCGGTTGGCGCAATTGGCGGAACCGCCGTAGTCGATACGGCAGACGCGCTTTCGGTGACCGGCGATGTTTCGGGCCTGAGCGGCGTTGTACCTGCTTCCGGTGCCTTTTCGGTGACCGGACAGGGGACGTCGACCTATTCGATCACGCTGCCGACAACCATTGCGTTAACCAGCGGTGCCAATACGATGACGGTTTCCGCATTGAACCACAACGCTGGCCTGACACCGGCACTGGCGGCCGGAGCCGCGACCTTCAAGGTCGGCGGAACGCTGACCGCTGCTGGCGGGCAGGCCACGGGAACCTACACCGGATCCTATTCAGTGGTCGTGAACTACAACTAGGAACGGCGAGGATCTTGCATACCCCCGATCGGCGTGGACAACGCAGAGCGCGGGGGTATGTCTGAAGCGGGAATGATCCGGCGAAAAGTCCGCGTAATGCGGCCTTTTCGCCGGATTTTCTATTTGATAGACTGCACTGACAGGTGATGTTCATACCGGACCCGTAAGACGAGGGCGCTATTTCAGATGTTCAGGCGGACCCTTCAGTTTCTTGGCTGTTCAATGATGATGCTGATGACCATACAGATTGCGAGGGCGGTGGAAGCATCAGGGAATGCGACGGTTACCATATCGCCGTCTGCGGGGGCCGTCAGCAGCGTGCCCCCCCCACCACCGGTCGGTGTCGTGCAGTCCAATGGTACGGTCAGGACCACGACCGGCGATGCGATCTCCACACCGATTCTGAGTACATTCCGACCGCTTTCATCCAGCGGAGTCACCGTTGGAACCGCCGGAAATTCTGCGCCGGCGCCGGCTACCGCGCCCGCAACCACTTCCCCTCCCCCGACAGCTGGTACCGGCGGCAGTGGTAGCGGCAGTCAACCGGCGGCGGGCCCGCGTTTTGCCTCCGGCGGTCAATCCGCCCGGTCGGTTTTGGGTAGCGGTGCGGCGGTATCGGTATCCGGCGTGCCCAATCAGACCTTTGGCATTTCCCTGCCCGGCAAGACCGAATTTATCACCGGTGGCGCAAATATCGTGATTGATTCCTTTCTGCATGACGCAGGCACCACACCGACAACCGGAAATGACGGCAATGCGGTGGTTAATCTGGGGGCTCAGTTCGGCGGCGGCGTAAACAACAACGCATCGACCGGTACGCCCCCCGCCCGCAATCAGGCAACCGTTGGAAATTCCGTTGGATTGCCGACGGCAAACGTGAATTCCGGCGGGGCATCAACGGACCCCGCAGGTTCCGGCGCGCGGCCGTTGGCGACCCTGCGCCCGGTTGTGACGGCCAGTCCATTTGTTAACATAACAATTTCTTATAACTGAGGAAAATATAACTCGGACCGGTTGAATGAAGATTGCTGGCGGTCAAAAGAAGACGTACACTGTTTAGTTGAACTCTAAATAAAGAGAGGCGGGGGCTATGAATATCAGACACTTTGTTTTTACCAGTTTCAGGGGGAACTGCCGGTATTTGTTTGTGGCGGCACTTGTTGTCTTATCAGGATTTACGGTTGGAAACGGCAATATTGCTCTTGCGCAGGGGGCCGGTGATCTGATCGTTGCCCCGACCCGAATTGTTCTGCAGGGACGGGAACGGACGGCGCAACTGACCTTGTTGAACAAGGGAACTGCACCGGCCACCTACCGGATTTCGGCGATCAACATGCGCATGGATGATGACGGTACGGTCCATGAGATAGAAAAGCCCGATCCGGGTCAGAATTTTGCAACCAAATTGTTCCGCTATTCACCCCGTCAGGTGACGCTTCAACCGGGGGCGGCACAGGCTATTCGAATTTTGTTGCGCAAACCGAAAGACCTGGCCGATGGCGAATACCGCTCGCATATGTTCTTTCGGGGCGTGCCGGACAATGCTGGTGACAGTGTCGAGAAAAAGGATACGGGCGACGGGATCGCGGTGCGTCTGATCCCGGTCTACGGTATCAGTATTCCGGTTATTATCCGCAACGGCAAAACCGATATGACCGTCTCGATGTCCGGTCTTCAGGTCCTCCAACCGGATGACGCGAACGTATTGCCACGACTGCGGTTCCAGATCAACCGGCAGGGCAACCGGTCGGCCTTTGGTGATCTGGTGGCAACTTATCAGGCGGCCAACGGTGGTGATGTGGTGATCGGCCAGTTGATGCGCCTGGCGGTCTATACACCGAACGCCCACCGTACGGTTGAAATGCAGTTGCGGGTACCGGACGGCGTTCAGCTGAATGGCGGAAAAATCAAGCTGGCCTACAAGGAAACGGTCGAGGACGGCGGAAAAATGATGAGTTCGACGGAATTCACACTACCCTAAATCCGTCCATATCTGCGATCGGGTAATTCGGCTGGATATGCACCACACCGCCCTGCACGTGCCGGGCGGCGTGGTGCGCAGCCCGGTCAATGCCAGTCCTTTAGGAACTCGTGTGATGTTTATTTCGCGTTGATTTTGGCCAGTTGCCCAATTTATTCTGTCCGCCGGGGCGTCCGTTAATGTCGACTTACTGGTATTCCACATCGACGATCAGGGTGCCAATATCGGTGTAATGACTGGCTTTCTGATTGGCGGTTACCTGCAGGGTGCCGCCAATGTAGACAGTCTTTTTGCCGTCACTGGACAGTTTCACAGGGTTGGGCAAATTCATGCGCAGGTTGGTGACGGTGATCGAATAGGTGCCGCCTGCGTTCTGAAGTACGATTGAGGCGGGCAGTGAAACGAATACGTTGGCTTTTTTCTGCCCTTCAATCCGGAATTTCCCACGCGACCAGCTGCCACCAAAGTCGAACAGGCCGCCGGTTACCGAGCGAGAGTTGGCAACCGCGTCAATAATGACCGTTCCCGGCAACGTCAGATCGCTGGCAGCAGCCCCGAATTTCAGTTCGGATTCCCAGGACAATTCGATTTTTTTCTTTTTGTTGTCCTCGTCTTTGTTCTCGGCACTGTCCTTTTCTCCGGATTTTCCGGACTCGCCTCCGTCTGCCCGACTGGCGGCAGGTGCCAGCAAACCGGTAAGGACAAGGGCCAGGCAAACGACGACCCGCAGCGTCGGGCGTTGGTGATCTTTCAGAAGGCGATTGTACGACATGGTTCCGATCCGAATTTTCCGACGCCGGTTACCGGCCATCTATCATGACGTCGGCCGGAATGTCGATCATTGCAGACTTGCCTGACTGCAACCTGAACAGACGCCTACTTTTGTTGCCAGGTCCCGGACGCTGACAATACCCAGGTTCCTGCCGGTGACTGCGATATAATCTGGCCGGCATAAACCTTGCCAACCTGGTCAACCGAGGTGCCCTGCTCTTTCGCGCGTTGTTCATAAATGGCCCGCCGTTTGGCGTTGACAGAGTCAACCATTGCAGCAACAGCGCCATCCCTGGCGCGGGCGAATCCATCGTATCCTTCACCAACCTTGCCGGATGCCCTGAGATCATTAAGCGATTGCGACCATGCCGGTGTTGACAGGCTGGCCAGACCCAGCAAGAGGGGCAATGTCAGCGTATGCCGGCAAAAAGTGCGGCGGGACAGAGTGTGCAATGAGTCAGGTTTCATGGTTAAAAAACCTCCGGATTTTTCTTGATATCACGGTCCGCCGATTTCTCCAGTTTGAGGCGCACATCGGCATCGAGCTTGATGTTAAGATTGATGGTGATGGGTTCAGACGGGGCCTCGACCTTGACGGTCGGAGAACAACCCGCCATCACGAGCAGCGTGGCGACCAGCATACCTGGTAGCAGGGGACGTAACCGTTTCACGCGACCTCCTCCTGAAGTGATTTCGATTTGGTTCCTATTCGTGCCCGACCGTAGCCCGGATCGCACGGTCCGACAAGCGATAGCCTTCCAGCAATGTTTTAAACAGGCGATCGGGATTGCCTTCCAGATTGATGTTCAGGTTAAAAAGCTGCCCGTTCATTACGGCAGGATTATGGCCGCCGATGTGCAAGCCCAGTCGGGCATTGCCAGATCGGACCCGCCCGACCGTCAGAGTCAGGCGATTGTAACGAAAATCATCCAGAACCCGGAGCAACAGATCGACCTGTTTACCGCCACCGGCGAGTGCCTGTTTTGCCTGGGCGGACCGAAAGCGCAGGACGCCGGGGGTATTGCCGGCCAACTGTCCGTTGTCGATGGCAATATCGCCATCGGCGATAACAAGTGGGATCTGGCCACTCAGCTTGCCGGAACCGGATACCCCTTCCAGTCCGACCAGAGCAAAGGCTTCTGCGAGATCGAGATCCTGCAGTTCCAGCGTGAACCGATGCGAAGAGGCCTGCGGGTCGGCCTGCATGTTATGAACCGCGATCCTGCCGCCGATGACGTTGGCACTCAGGTTGTTCACCGTCAGGATGGGAACCGCGTGCGGGGCTGTTCCGGATATTGAAAAATCCAGACGGGGATTGTTCAGATCAACAGCCGCGGAAATTTTCGCGGCCCGGATGGTTTGCGACGTCTCCGTTCGCAGTGGCAGTAAACTTGAAAATAACAGATGGCTATTGATACCGGAAATCAACAGGGTATCAGTGCGGACCGACAGGTCGGTCAGTTGAACCGAGCCGGATGTGTCCAGCCCGGCCGCTGACCAGCGTAATTCGGCCTGCCCGGCGACCTGTCCGTCCACATCCTTCAGAAGGGTCAGCGATGGCAGGATATCACCCGGCTGCAACCCGGCGGGACGCAACGCGAACACCGGCGTGCCCAGACGGGCATAACCGGATTCGCCCGACACTTGCTGGCGGCTGACAATCGTCAGAATTTTTTGTAAACCGGCATGTTGATCGAGAAACACCGACAGGTCGAAATCAAGATACCGATCGGCAAGACTACCGGTACCGCTCAGCCGCAGCGGATGAAAAGCGGGCGGTTGACTGACCGGCAAAAGTTTCAGGACCGGCAGGCGAATGGCGGCGTTGCCGGTCTGCGGGTCAATGCGCACGGTCGCCGCCAGTGACGTCAGGCGTACGGTCTGGTCAGCCCGACGCAGGATGGCGTGCGGAACGTGCACGGATAAACCGATGCGATCCCGGGTCGTCGGCCAGATCCCGACCAGCCGAGCCTGCACGCCGCTGACTGACAGGTTTTCAACTTCCGTGCCGCCGCCATTCAGACGCACATCGAAGGTCAGATGCGGGCGGTCGGGTCGCCAGGTCAGGGCCGCCGTCCCGGTTAGTGTGCCGCTGACCGGGACGGGCAGACGAACCAGCGGGGACAGATCGTCGGGCTGTAGATGTCCCGGCGAGAAGGCGACTTCAGACAGGGTGACGTTTGCACGGATAGACGGGCCCACGATATCCAGGTCACCGGTCAGGGCGGCCGACAATCGTTTCTGCTGATCGGAAATGGCAAGGTTGAAACTGGAAACGGTCCCGTTGTAAACGCCATCGCCGGACACCTGTAAGTCAGTGAAAGCCGGTTGGACCGACCCGTCAGAGATGTGAACGGGTTGGAACCGCCAGGAAACCGGGCTCAGACCTCTGCCCAGCCGGGCGTTCAGTCGGATCCCGTCCAGCCGGATTGGACGGCCTTCGGTGATGCGGGTTGCACGGCCGATTGCGGTCAGAGTGCCGGACAGGTCCGGTGCCAGGTCGGCATTGAGCTTGAGATCGACGGTCGTATTTTCCAGCGTTCCGCGCAAGATCATGTCTGTCACCGTCACATGCGGAAGCGCTGCGGGCGCAGTCGGCGTGTGCTGACCGGTATCAGACAGGAAACGTTGCCGGAGCAACCCGAGCGCGCCCTGATCAGGCGGGCTGATGGTCACATCGGCACCGGTCACATGAACCCGGTCAATTTGTCCGTGCAACAGACGGCGCCAGGAATAGGAGAGATCAATCCGGTCTGCGCGAAGGTCGGGCCCCAGCCGGATATCGATCAGGCGGGCATGGTCCCCTTCAAGCCGGGCGACCGTAAGCTGCGTTCCACGGAGACCAATCTGTTCGGCGGCTTGCCCGATCAGCCACCGGGCGAGCGGCACACGGTTCAGATAGGCACCAAGCGCCGTCGCCACTGTTGAACCAACCAACAGCGACAGGGTGATCAGCACGGTGCGCAACATGCTGGCTGGATGTATCAGGGGTTGGTCCGGGCGCATAACGCCAGGGTAGCCTGGATCGCGAGGAAAAAAAGATAAATCAGGATCGCAACACCGAAATTATGGGATGAACCCGGACCGGTTTCAGATCGCGGCAGCGCGACTTTATTGTTCCGCAGCCGTGTCGAAAACCCGTCCGATGATGTCCGCATTCGGGCGCATATCCGAAAATGCGAGGATTTGCTGGATCCGTTCACCATCGTCGGAAAAGGGCAGGCGCAACGATATTTCCGTCATCTCCGATAACAGGGTATAGGAAACGATGGTATTGACGAACAGACGGGGGGCACGTGCGTGCAATGTCTCGGCATACTGGGCGAACACCGAGCGGGCTTCCGACCGGGGGTGCATGTCATACACTGGCCGGCCGGTCAGTTCCTGCTTCGTGGCGGTGGCATGTGCGGTCCCCCAGAACCGGTAGTAAAAGTTTACGGGCGAGGTTTTTACATCAACCACACCACAATAGGGAATTGCCGTGACCGGGAGTTGAAACCAGTCGAATTCCCGCCATGCGGGGAATGATCGATCCCGGCGAATTTTATCCCAGTAGGACAGGGCCCGCGAAATTTCGGGAAAATCAGACCCGTACGGGTCCTGCGAAGTATATGAAACGTTGATTTCGTCTTTCCGGTTCATACGTCGACCTTGTCCATCCATCCTCTGCCCGGTCCTGTGACTGTTGCGGTTCCGACTGCAATCGAGGCGACATGATAGCAGACGACGGACTATCAGTTCGATTGTCGGCAGAGCCGGGTCAGGGCACCGGGGTCGGATATGCGAATGTGGCGTCCTTTACTGACAACACCGAGGGTTCGTAATTTTTTCAGGGAACGGGAAAAACTTTCCCGTTCCATGCCAAGATAGGTTGCGATAAGTCCCTTGTCGCAAGGAAGCCGAATTTCCGCTGACTGTTGCGGGTCGGCGATCAGGCTGAGAAGATAGGACGCCAGTCGCTCGGTCGTCTGCATCAACTGAATACGTTCAACCTGTTCCGCCAGTCGCCGCAACTGGTTCGAGACGCGGGTGGTCAGGCGGATCAACAGGTCGGGGTCCTGCGTGCACAGGTCGGCAAATACGGATACCGGTACTTTCAGAAGGCGGAATTTGCCGATCGGGGTTGCCGTTGAATAGTGACGCCCGCCCGCCAGAGCGGAACTGATACCGACGACATCTCCGGGTTGGCGCAAACCGATCACGGCGTGTTTGCCGTCGTCCGGGCCTCGATACAATTCGACGATTCCACCGAGAACGAGGTAAAGGGCCGATACCTTCTGCCCGGCCCGAAAAAGGGGTGCCGGAGAGGGTGTCGATTGAAGCTGGCAGCGCTCAATCAGAGTCTGCCTGGCGGCACCTCGAATGCCACTGAACAACACAGAGCGATGGACGAAAGTGATCTCTTTACTGGTCAGGGCGAGTGATTTTCCGGTTGTATCGATTTTGGTTTCTCTCAGACATCGGTGTGCGTTTCACGGGCTGAACCAGCCCATCATGTTTCTGCATACCGCCGCTCCGGCTCCGGATCATTGATATATATCAAGTTCGTTGGATATCCATTTCGGACTGGAAATGTTTGCTGCAAGAATGGCATATAACCTCATGGATCCGAACCCGCCATCAAACCCGCCGGAAATTTATGTCGATGCGGATGCCTGTCCGGTCAAGGACGAGATACTTCGGGTCGCGACCCGCCACCGAATACGCGTCCATATGGTTTCCAACAGCTGGATGCGGTTGCCTGAAAACGCGCTGATCAACCGCATTGTGGTGGCACAGGGTCCGGACCTGGCCGATGACTGGATTGCCGACCATATCGGACCGCTGGATATTGCCATTACATCCGATATTCCGCTGGCGTCGCGCTGCATCAGGGCCGGAGGGAAAGCTATCCGACCGACCGGCAAGGCGTTTCAGGAAGACAACATCGGCATGGCGGTGGCGATGCGAGACCTGATGGGGCACCTGCGGGACACCGGTGAGGTCAGGGGCGGCGGCCCGACCTTTAGCAAGCAGGATCGGTCCCGGTTTTTGTCCGAGCTGGAAAATGCGGTGCAGGCGTCAATCCGGGCGTGGTCGCTTACCCGGAAAAATTCACCCGACCCGGACTGAGTTATCAGGGATCGGTGATCCGCGATCGGGTGTTTTTGAGAGTGCTGCGTTGCCGTTTGTTGTGCAGACGTTTTTCCTTCGAGGCGCGGCTCGGCGGTCGGGTGCGTCGATGTTTGAGCGGCACAGCGGCTTCCCGGATCAGCCCGATCAGGCGATCCAGTGCGTCGCGGCGATTGCGATCCTGGGTCCGGTATTGGCTGGCAGTGATGACGATGGTGCCGTCACGGGTCAAACGATTTCCCGCCAGACGGACCAGTCGCCGCCGGACGTAGTCGGATATCGACGGGCTGTTGATCACGTCAAATCGGAGTTGTACGGCGGACGCGACCTTGTTGACGTTCTGTCCGCCGGGTCCCGACGCACGAATGAATTTTTCCTGTATCTCGGTGTCGCCAAGCTGGATGGTGTGCGTGACGAAAATCATGGTCGTATCCTTACACTGACAAGGAACCGGGGTACAGGGGGGCCTGCTGACCCATCCGCTCCGGTGTGCCTGTGGTTACTCCGTTCGGTCGGCCAGAATACCTTCGACAATTTGCTGCACGTCCAGCGCGTTGCGAAAGGTTGGCAGTCGATGTGGTCGTTCGTGCCACAGGTGGTCGAGATTTTGCAAGCCGCGACGATAACCTTCCTGACGCAGATCGGGAATGTCGGTCAGATGTTCCGTCCAACCCTGGCCGATAGAGGTCCGGACCCGGTTCCAGTCAAACAACTGGCAGATTGCATCCGTGCCCCAGATGGTGAACTCGATCGTGTCAGACTGGCTCGATGCGATGCCGCCTGTGCCGCCGGTGAAAGAGACCGGTATGCCATTGCAGTCCAGTGCGGCAATCGACTGTATTTCGGCGGAGATGCCATCGTCTGGATATCTTGTATAGGCGCTTTTGATTGTCGTCGGCCCGAAAAGCCTTTGCAGCAGATAGGCGTAGTGGGAAAAGGTTTCGCGAACAAATCCGCCTTCAATCCGCTGAGACAACCAGGTGGCCGGGATCTGCCAGTCACGAGGCCACTGGCTGAAGTGCAACTGGATATCAACGGCCTGCACGGTGCCGATGGTTCCGTCCGTAAGGCTTTGTTCGATGAATTCAACGGCGACGGCTGAGGCCAGTGAAAAATTGACGGCGTGTTTGTTGCCAGCGGTTTCTACCGCGTCTACCAGACTGATACTTTCAGAGATGTCGATGCCGAGGGGTTTTTCACAGAATATGGTTTTACCGGCGTCGATCGCCGCCATGGCATAGGTGCGGTGATGGGCGGGCGGGCAGGCGATATAGACAATGTCTGTCTGGTTGTCAGTGATGAGATCGAGCGGGTCAGCGGCGATGCGAAGTTCGGGAACGATGAACCGGGCGCGATCGCAGGCAGTCGCGTCGGGGTCCCAGCCATCTATGGCTCCAAAAATCTGGTGCATTGCCATATTGGCCAGCATCCGTTGACCCATGACTCCCAATCCGATGATGGCGACGGTCGGTTTCATGAAAGGGTTCCTTTGCTGGACAGATTGATCAGAGCACGCGTTACCCGTTACACCGATAATGACGTTTCATTCCGCACTGACAAGTCAGGAACCGGCGGCGCTCCCCTGACTTGCAACGGATCACATATTCGTTATCACGAATATTAAGTGGACCTGTTCACGCCTTTTCGCATAGGATATGTGGACAACAAAATAAATCACAGGAGGACGATATGGAGATGTTTAGAGGGATGATGAAAATTGTGGTGTTAGGTATTCTGCTCGGGATGGCCAGTGCACCTGTCAGCCAGTCGGCCTATGCGCAAATGGCACATAAAGTTGCGATCCATGTAGATGAAAATGACGCCGGACGCATGAATCTAGTACTGAACAATGCGCAAAATGTCAGCAAGTATTATCAGGATAAAGGTGAAACGGTTCAGATCGAAATTGTCGCTTACGGACCTGGACTGAATATGCTCAGTGAAGAAAAGTCGCCGGTCAAGGCGCGGGTTGCGGCGATGGGTCTGGAAATGGACAATCTGACATTTGCCGCCTGCGGCAACACACTGGCGAAGATGGAAAAGAAAGCCGGCAAGAAAATCAAACTGGTTTCCGAAGCCAAAATGGTGCCGTCCGGCGTGGTGCGTCTGATTGAACTGCAGGAGCAGGGCTGGTCCTACGTCCGACCCTGACGAGAAGGTTGACGGTATCAGGAGAGCCGTATCAGACGGCTTTCCTGTTCCGCCGGTCTGTCTCTGGCATGTCGGTGTCAGATGTACGCCGCCGGTCAGGGCCAAAGAAGTCTGACGCCCGTATGAACGGCCGGTTGTTTTCGATGACACGAACGATCCGCGAGTAAATCATTTTTGGTGTGACCGGTTTGGCGAGAAACTCAGTCATCCCCAGGTCGCGCGCGCGACAGACACTTTCCGCTCCCGAATGCGCAGTGACCACGACGAACGGAACATAGGGATTGGCGCTGCTGTCAAAATCACGGACCTGTCTAAGAAACGCCAGACCATCCAGGCCATGACTCCAGTCACAAAAGATCATATCAACGGGCATGGTTCCGAATATTTTCCAGGCCATTACGGGGTCGGCGGTGCTGTGGACGGTCGGCACACCAAACTGAGTGAAAACCTCGGTCAGAAGTTTGCGGACCAGTATCTGGTTTTCCAGAACCAGTATATTGATATTTGATATATCGTAAGCTTTCATGCCGCCCCCTTGGCGACGGGTCTTCTACCCGTCGGTGCTGTCATCGCAGATTGTGCGGCAGATGATAGTCGGACAACCTTGCAGCATGCTGAACGGCGTCGGAAATTGCCGAACTCGTCCAGGGGGATGGAAGAAAAGCGGGAGGCTTTGCGGACAGGGCTCAGCCTTTTTCGATCAGAAAGCGGTAGACTCCACTTTCAGGTTCATCCGATTCCAGAAGCTTGTTGCCAGTCGCCTTGCAGAACGATTCAAAATCACGGACCGAGCCGGGGTCGGTCGAGAGTACTTCCAGGGTTTCGCCGGACTGAAGTGCCTTCACGCCCTTTTTCGCTTTCATCACCGGCAACGGACAGTTCAGACCTTTCGCGTCGAGTGTTTCAGTTGCCATGATCATTTCCCCTTTTGATTTAATTTTAAACGTGTGCCTTCAATATATGAAATTACAGGATATAAAAAAAGCGATAAACGTTGGAATTCGGGTGATCTGAGTAAATATTATATAAAAATTGAATATGATATTGCGAAAACCCCGGTTACAATATGCCAATAATAAATTACAGGGTGCAGCTATCTGGATTCGGGAATTTCGGGAGGGAGAAATACTAAATGGAAGATATTTCAATCGTTCATCAGGTATCGGTAATCGGGTTTGTTCTCGGTATCGTTTTTGGTGGCACGGCGCAGAAAACCCACTTTTGTACGATGGGTGCGATTTCTGACATTTTTTTTATCGGTGACTGGAACCGGTTCCGGGCCTGGATGTTGGCAATGGCAATCGCCATTCTGGTGTCCCAATCGATGCATATGGCGGGCATTCTTGATTTGTCCAGATCGATTTACCTGTCGGCCAATCTCGGCTGGGCGGGGGCCATCGTCGGCGGCCTGATGTTCGGATTCGGCATGACCCTGGGTGGCGGGTGTGGCAACAAGACGCTGGTGCGACTGGGGGCCGGAAACCTGAAGTCGCTGGTCGTGGCGCTGTTTATCGGTATTTTCGCCTATATGACCCTGCGCGGGTTGATCGGCCTGGCACGGGTCGAACTGGAAGGATTGACGATGATTGATCTGGCTGCCCGCGACATGTCGGCCCAGGGCATTCCGGATTTCCTGATGGCGATGGGGGTCGCTGACGGCACAGCCCGCCTGGTTTCAACGCTGGTTGTGGCCGGTGGTGTTTTGTGGTTTTGCCTGAAAAGTCCGGAATTCCGTGCGTCCAAACCTGATCTGATGGCGGGCATTATTATCGGTTTGCTGGTGCCAGCGGCCTGGTATGTGACGGGCGTGATTGGCAATGACGATTTTGACCCGACGCCGCTGGCGTCATTCACCTTCATCGCACCGGTTGGCGAGAGCCTGCAGTATCTGATGACATTCTCGGGTGCCACCATCAATTTCGGGATTGCAGTTGTTGGCGGGATTATTGCCGGATCGTTTCTGATGGCGAAAATTTCCGGTGAATTTCACCTTGAGGCATTTGCCGATTCATCCGATATGGCCCGCCACATCAGCGGCGGCGCGCTGATGGGCACCGGCGGGGTGCTGGCGCTGGGATGTACGGTCGGGCAGGGAATCACCGGCATGTCAACGCTGGCGCTGGGATCGGTGATCGCGTTGTTATCCATTATCGGCGGCGGCATATTCGGTATGAAATATCTGGAGGAAGGTAATCTGACGGGTGCCGTCAAGGCCCTGTTTGAGCGGGGTTGACGGCGATCGTCGCCATTGCCCCCTACCAGATTTTTACTTCCTTGCCTTCCGCCCGCAGCTTGTCGGCATAGGATTGCAGCCAGCGCTGGAAGTTCGGTTGGTCAATATAGGATTTGTCCCGGACGTAGCGGAATGAATTGAGGAAATGAAACGGTTTCCAGTAACCGAGCAATCGCCAGACCTCGACGTCCTGACCCGGTTTTTTCTGGCCAGCCGGAATGTCCGCTGGAAAAAACTGGATGGTGGGGGTGAACTGAACACGATATTTTCGTGCCAGTTCCTTTTCCGACAGGACCTTGCCATCCAGATCGGTCACTTCCCGGTCGCCCCACAGGTTCAGTTGTAAAACGTTGAAGTTGGCTTTGATGTAGTCAACGACTTCCGGGATGCGAAAATTGACGAGATGCATTTCCCGGCAGTAGGGGCAACCGCGTTGTTCCCATATAATGACCAGCTGTTTGCCCTGGGCTTTGGCGTCAGACATGTCTTCACGCAGGTCGAGGAATGAATTCTGGAACCAGGGCTGGTGATACAACCCGCCGTCATCCGGTTCGACAGCCGGCAACCTTTCATCCTGATTTGCAGTGGCAAGGCCGGCTGAACCGAGCCCGAATAAAAGAATAAACAAACCGGCTACGATGCGTTTCATCACAACACTCCCATTCCGTCTGTATTCCGCATACGACAGTATAGCGCAATTCCGCTTGATCGGGAACTAGGCTAGCGCCTGATGCGATTCACGGCTTCGTGAGTGTTTGTTCTGGCGGACGAATTCCACGAACCGCCGGGCCCAACCCACGGAACCAATGTTGCGGTGATGGGCAAATCCGGCCAGGGTATTGCCCATCACGATCCCGTCCCGACGACCGTCAAGGCCGGTGCCACGTGTGACCTTGTAGGCGCAGGTCAGATCGTCCGGCAGGTTTTCCAGCGATGCGTAGTGAAATTCGTGGGCGGGCGTGCGGCTGCCGTCGGGGTGACCATAGGGCCATGGAGCGTCGCGGGTTTCAATCAACTGGACGTAACCGCGCCCGACCGGCCGATTGTGCATGACTGCGTCACCGGGGATAAATCCGACCATTTCGGTGGTGGTTCCGTTCCAGCTCAGACTGCGTGACAGGTACATCAATCCGGCGCATTCGGCATAGGCTGGCAAACCGTTTTGCAGCGCGGTGCAGATATCGTTACGCAGGGATGTGTTGGCGTTCAGGCGGGCCGCCTGGGTTTCCGGGAAGCCGCCGCCAATGAACAGTCCGTCAACATCCGGCAGGTGCGGGTCGGTCAGGGTGTCCAGCGTGATCAGATCAGCGCCGGCGTCTTCCAGTGCCTCGATGTCGCCGGGGTAATAAAACCCGAAGGCGGCGTCACGGGCGATCGCGATACGTACATCCGGCCTGCGATGGGGTCGCACAACAGGAGTCGGATGAATGGATTGCAGGGTTCGTGTTGTGCAGGCGAGCGCCCCGAAAATACCGAGGTCGACGCTGTCTTCGATAATGTCGGCGATCGTGTTGATGGTCTGCTCCACGTGATCACTCTCGTTGGCCGGGATCAACCCCAGATGTCGTTCCCGGATTTCCATTTCCGGATGACGGCTGATGGCGCCAACCACCGGCACATCGGTGTAATATTCCAGTGCCGCCCGTAATTTCCCTTCATGGCGCGGGCCTCCCACCTGGTTGAGGATGACGCCGGCGATGCGGACGTCCGTGCCAAATGCGCAATAACCCCTGATCAGGGGGGCAATTCCACGGGTCATACCCCTGGTATCGACGACCAGAATAACGGGCGTTCCCAACAGGGAGGCGAGCGCCGCATTGCTGTCATTGCCAGTCAGATCAACACCATCAAACAGACCCTTGTTGCCTTCAACCAGCACCAGGTCGGCGTCGGCGCCGAACGTAACAAATTCGCAGGCGATCTGGTCGGCCGTCATAAACTGGAAGTCGAGATTCCGACAGGGGCGACCGGCCGCCCGGGATAACCACATCGGGTCAATGTAGTCAGGGCCTTTCTTGAAGGTCTGAATATGTGCGCCCCGTCGCGACAGGGCCGCCGCCAGACCCAGGGTAACCGTCGTTTTACCTGATGACTTGTGGGTCGCTGAAATCAGGATGCTGTTCATGACGGTTGTCGGGCCTCAGTCTTGGGCGTGGGGATTGACCATTTTATCATCGAGACGGGCGGGTAGAAAATCCAGCATGCGCATGCCGACAAGGATGATCGCGATGGCAATTGCACAACCGCCCAGACCCAGTCCTATTTCGGCAAACGACGGAATGTAACTGTGAATGACGCCGTCGAAAAAGGTGCTGCTGACGGATCGCCCGGGAAACAGTTCCAGTGGATAGGCTTGCCCGCCGATGATAATGACATATACCTGCGCGAGGCCGCCGAGAATGACAAACACCGACGCCCAGCATAATCGGGAAATGGCCAGCAGGTCGCTGCGGACCAGCAACATCAGAAGCGGGATCAGGCCACCCAGCAACACCTGTCCGACCCAGAACAGAACCGTTATCGCGCCGCCGTCCATCAGAATGAAACGTTCGATGCCGTCGTGTTCGGTGGCATACAGGCTGGTCAAATGATAGACGATGACAAAATACTGGACCCCGACCACAAACAGTCCGAGCAGGCGTCCCATGCGGCGGATCAGATATTCCGATATCGGCCGGTCGGTGGCATCGTACAGAACGGCCAGCAGGAGAACAAAGATGGCCAGACCAAAGGCGAATGACATGGCAATGAACATGGGCGCAAGAACCGCAGCATCATAGGCTTCGCGGGCAACCAGAAATCCGAAAATAAGACCGGTACCGGTGGTCAGGGCCAGTCGCCAGACGAAAGCCAGCGTACCTGCCGCCTTGTTGTACGGGCTCATTGGCCGGTCCATCATGGTCCACAGGTAAATTCCGACAACCGCGATAAAGCCGGTATAGAGAAATATGTTCCAGGCAAAAATCGACGAAAAATTATAGTGGGTCATGGCGACGATCAGGCGGTCCGGGCGTCCGAGATCCAGGACCAGAATGGACAATCCACCAACCAGCAATGCAATGGCCACCAGCCCGGATAATCGTCCCAGCGGTTTGTAGGGCGTGCGCCCGAATACGGTGCCGATTGATGCGATATTCAGCGCACCGGAGGCCGACACTATCAGGAAGACAGCGAAGACGTGCGGCATCCCCCAGACGATCTGGTTGTCCATGCCGGTGACCCAATGACCATTGTGTTCCATATACCAGGCGCTTCCGAGACCGATGACAACGACCATCAGAATGCCAGCGAGACGGGCAAAGAAGGTAGGGGAGGGCGTTTGCAGACGGCTATAGGTGACGGGCTGCATGGTTACCTATACCCCCTGATATCGCACGCCGGGATCCAGCCCGAGGTCGCCGCGTATTCGTGACCCGCCGTGTGCCACCAGTTTTTTCGAAATGTCACTTTCAGGGTCCTTCAAATCGCCGAAGGTCATGGCGCCATTGCCATCCTTGTGGCAGGCCTCGACGCAGGCGGGTTGCCGTCCAACGTCGATCCGGTGCACACAGAAGGTGCAACTTTCCACGGTGCCCTTGCCGCGTGGTGAATAGGATTTCTGGTTGATGGTGACCTCATGCACGAACGAACGGGCCTTGTAGGGACACGCCATCATGCAGTACCGGCAGCCGATGCAGATATGTTTATCGACCAGCACAATGCCATCGGCACGTTTGAAGGATGCGCCGGTTGGACAGACATCCACACACGGCGGTTCATCACAGTGCTGGCACATGACCGGCAGGGAACTGGTGCGTCCGCTTTTGCGGTCGCGCAAATCAACTTTTCTGATCCACTGCGGGTCCGTTGCTGCCCGATCATGTCCCTGCAGATTGTGTTCGGTCTTGCATGCCGTCACGCAGGCCGAACAGTCCGGCGTACATTTGCTGGCGTCAACCAGCAATCCCCAGCGGATTTTTGAGGAAACTGCGGTGGAGCCCGCCCTGGCCGGTGAGATGCCATGCAGGGTGATGCCAGGGGCGACCACGATACCGGCCCCGAGAACACTGGCCGCATTGAGAAACTTGCGACGGCTGGTTGAAGTCGGGCAGTTGCTCATTGTTGTCCTCCCGCCGCCAAATCGGTATCCGGTGTTGATGCGTGGCATTCGAAACAGTCAACCCTGACGGCGACATAGTCATGGCAGACGCGGCAAAAATGTTTGGGGTCTTGGTAACTGACCGCGTGACCGTCTTCACCCCGGACGGCGTGACAGGTCAGGCACCCCTGCAGCCGCTCGTTGTCGGTGCTCAGTCCCTTGTACATGGTTTCATCACGCTGATGGAGAAGTTGTTTCATATGATTCCGCCGAATATCAACGCCAGCGTGAACGTCGGCATTGCCGATCGCTTTCGGAATCGTTGGGAACGGCACCATTTCTCCGGCCTGCGCCGGTCCCGCCGCCAACATCAGCAAGGTGAATACGAATACGAGCCGCATCATCGAACCGGTTACTCCCCCAACCCCATCTGGATATATCCGGTCGGGCAGACATCCATGCAAATGTGACAGCCGATGCAGCGGCTGTAATCCGTGTCCACGTATCGTCCGACGCTGTAGTCGCTTTTATTGACCTTGAATACTGCATCTTGCGGGCAGTAGACGACACAATTGTTGCATTCGAAACACATGCCGCAGCTCATGCAGCGAGTTCCTTCGTTGATTGCCTGTTCTTCGCTCAGACCTTCCGTTCGTTCGTTGAAATTGCCGAGCACGCTGTCCATCGTCACGTGCAGGTCCTTGCGGCGGTTCCGTTCCTCAAAACCGAAATGCCCGAGGAACAGTTCGTCATGCGGAATGACGTGGGTTTTCGCCCGGTCTTCATAATTGTGGACCGCAAATTTGGCGTCCGAGGTGCCACGTGTCGGCGTGTGGTCGAACTCTTCCGGCTTTTTGCCGCGCTGCATCAGTTCTTCCAGAAGATTGTAATGATGGACGTCGACCTTGGGCCGTTTGTCAACGGTCGCATCGTTGAGGAACAAATCAATGCTTTCGGCAGCTATGCGCCCCTGGCCAATGGCTGTCGTCAACAGGTGCGGGCGAATGACATCGCCACCGGCGAAATGTTTTTCCCTGTTCTTGACGCTATACACCTTGTCCGTGCTGATGAAGCCGTTACCGCTATCCATCGCCTCGATACCGGTAAAATCCCCCATTTGGCCGATCGCCGAAACCACCAGATCACATTCAAGCTCGAATTCCGTACCTTCACGCGGGATCGGCTTCATGCCCTCCATATCGCATTCACACAGACGCAGCGCCCTGGCCCGGCCGTTGTCATCCTTGATGACTTCGAGGGGCATGACACTACCGCGCAAATCCACACCTTCGCGCCTGGCATCTTCGCGTTCATGTTCCGCCGCTGTCATTTGTTCAATCGGGAACAGAGACGTCAGGACGGCGTCTACGCCCTCGCGCTGCATCGTGCCGGCGACGTCGTGAGCGGTGAAACCGAGCACAACATTTTCAGGCGCGTCCTTTTCGTGCGTGGTTTCGATATGCCCCAGTCGGCGGGCAACAGAGGCGACGTCGATTGAGGTGTCCCCACCGCCGACAACGACAATCTTTTTCGTGGTGAATTGCAAACGCCCCTTGTTGAAAGCCTCCAGAAAGGCGACGCCGCTCAGGCAATTGGGGGCGTCAAAGCCGGGGATTGGCAATGGCCGTCCGTTCTGGGCGCCGATGCCCCAGAAAATCGCATCATATTGATTTTCCAGATCCTCGACGGTGATGTCTTGACCAATGCGCACGCCGGTTCTGGCGTCGACGCCCATATCGAGTATGCGCTGTATTTCCGCGTCAACCATTTCGCGCGGGGTGCGGTAGCCGGGAATACCGTAACGCATCATTCCGCCCAGTTTGTCGTGGGCTTCAAACACTGTCACGGCATGGCCACGACGGCGCAACTCGTACGCCGCCGTCATCCCCGCCGGGCCGCCGCCGACGACGGCAATTTTTTTACCGGTATCGGCGGCACAGTCCGGCAGTTTCAGATTGTTCTCGATGGCCCAGTCGCCGACGTATTGTTCGACCGCGTTAATGCCAACAAAATCCTCGACTTCATTGCGGTTACAGCCGTCTTCGCAGGGGGCGGGGCAGACTCGCCCCATCGAGGCGGGGAAGGGGTTGGCTTCGACCATGCGATCGAAAGCGTATTGCTGCCAGGTCATATCTTCGTGCGGTGGTTTGTCCATACCGCGGGCGATGGCCAGCCAGCCGCGAATGTCGTGACCGGACGGGCAACTTCCCTGACACGGCGGCGTTCGGTGAACATAGGTCGGGCATTTGTGTGAATGCCCCGCCGTCATGATCTTTTCCTCACCTTCATAGGGTGAGGCGTCGCCGTCCTGATAGCGGCGCCAGGACAGATTTTTCTTGTCCGACAGGTTATTCATTTTCAGTTCCTTCCCTGGGAGTGTCTGAAATTTCCGGATCGGTCTCTTGTTCTTCCTGATCGCCGCTATCCAGAATAATGGCATTGCTGAGCAGTTGATGAACGCCGACAATCTTGTCCATGCCAAAGCCGTACATGGGCATGACCTTGGAAAACTGGGTTTTGCAAATGGCGCAGATGGCCGCCATGTGCGTGACGCCGTGGTCCTCGACAACGCGGTTCAGGGCTTCCATGCGCGGTTGTGCCCCCTTGACCCTGATTTCCATCAGGTCGTCGGTCAGCAAACCGCCGCCGCCGCCGCAGCAGAACGTGTTTTCGTGAATGGTATCGGCGGCCATATCAACGAAATTGTTGCACACCGCCTTGATGATTTCGCGTGGATATCTGAACTGTCCACCGGGTTCTTCGCCCATCCGCGAGGCACGTGCCACGTTGCACGAATCGTGGAAAGTCACCGTCATATGATCGTTTTCGGATTTGTCGAATTTCAGGCGGCCTTCCTGAATCAGATCATGGGTGAATTCGCAAATATGCTGCGGTACCGGATAATTGGGGTCGAGGAAATCAAACGGGCCGGCCAGCGTGTTCCAGAAATTATAGGCGACCCGCCAGGCATGTCCGCATTCGCCGACAACGATCCGTTTGACCCCGAGATCCTCGGCCGCCTTGCGGATGCGCTCGCAGATTTCGGTCATCTGTTCGGTCGAACCGATGAACATGGCAAAGTTGGCCGCCTCGGACGCATAGGAGCTGAGAGTCCAACTTGTTCCCGACGCATGGAATACCTTGGCATATCCGATCAGGCCGTCGACGTGCGGTTCGGCAAAAAAATCGGCGCTTGGCGTAATCAGCAATACGTCGGCACCGGCTTCGTTCAACGGCAGGCGAACCGCAACCCCGGTATCTTCCTCTATTTCCTCTTCAAGGTCTTCAAGTGTAGCCCGCAGGGCCTTTTCCGGCAGGCCCAGATTGTTGCCGATATCGTGTACCTTGCCGATGATTTCGTTGCAGTATTTCTGGCCTTTGCCGACATGATCCATGATTTCCCGGGCGGCCATCGAGATTTCTGCCGTATCAATGCCATACGGGCAATAAACCGAACAGCGACGGCATTGCGAGCACTGGTGGAAATAACTGTACCAGTCGTCCAGTACCTCTTTCGTCAAATCTTCCGCACCGACCAGCCAGGGCATGTATTTGCCGGTAAAGGTGAAATAGCGCCGATACACCTTGCGCATCAGGTCCTGTCGGGCAACCGGCATGTTTTTCGGATCACCTGTGCCAAGGAAATAATGGCACTTGTCCGTGCATGCACCACATTTCACGCAGGAATCCATATAGACCTGCAAGGCCCGCGATTTTCCCAACAGGTCGCCAAACTTGTCAATCGCCTTATCCTGCCAGTCGTCGACCAGTTCGCCCGGAAAACCGAGGGCAGCCTGATGTTCCGGCGCGGCGGCATAGGGTTTGCTATGCGCCATCACGCCCGGCTTGACACGGGGGGTCTCAATGAAGCCCTTGAGGGTTGGCGTATCAAAGTCGGCCATGCTCAATCCCCCCCTGACCGTGAAACCGCCGCTTTTTGCCAGGCGGCCAGATGACGTTTTTCACGCGGGTTGTCCACCTGGTTGCGGGTCGGACTGAAGAATACACCCGGAGCATGCAGCAGTTTGCTGAACGGAAATACGATCAACAAGGTGGCGACCAGACCCAGGTGGAGCAGCAATAACGGATGCTCCGGCAAGGGTTGCCAGTCAAACCGGAGCAGCCCGAGTGCAAAGGCCTTCAACTGAATGATGTCGGTCGAGGCGAGATATTTCATGCCCAGTCCGCTGAGGCCGATGGCGGCCAACAGCGCCAGCATCAGGTGATCGGACGGGCCGGAAATATACCGCACCCGGTCAACCAGCAATCGTCGCCCCCACAATCCGGCAAGGCCGATGACCATGGCAAACCCGGCATAGATACCAAAGGGCTGAATGAGAACAACCCAATCCCACACCGGGTTCGTGAAGTAACGCAGATGACGCAACAAAACGAGCAACAGACCGGCGTGAAACAGATAACCGAACAGCCATGTCCACTTGCTGGCCTTGAACAGGCTTTCGAAAAACGCTACTTCGCGGATCATGCGAAAAACGACACCGCCCGATGTGGTCGGGGCAGGCGTAGTCGGGATTTTCAGAGGAGCCGGTGTTTTCGAATACTGACGAATTTTAAGGGTAATACCAACCACCAGAACCGCGGTTGCGGTGTAAAGCAGAATTGCAAAAACAGTCGCCACTGGTCCACCCCCTTTCGTTTTGGTGTTGCGCTCCCCTCCGCCGGAAATGGTCTTCCGGCGGCTCAATCTTTGTGTACGTGATCAGATACAGCCGGTCGGTTTCGGCAGTCCGGCAATCTTGCACGCCTGTTTGGCCGGACCATACGGAAACAGTTCATACAGATAACCGCTATTGCCCTTTTCCGCGCCCAGTGATTTCTTGACGGCCTTGGTCAGAACACGAATGGCCGGTGCGACCTGGTATTCCTCGTAATAATCACGCAGGAAATTGACAACTTCCCAGTGATCATCGTTCATATCGATGTCTTCATCCTTGGCGATCAGATTTGCCAGCTCTTCATTCCAGGTCGACAAATCGATGAGGTAACCTTCTTCGTCGGATTCAAATGTCGTTCCGTTGATTTCATACGCCATATTTTTTCTCCCGTTAAAGCCAAGACTGGACTGCGCTGTGTTCGGCAGCCAGATCAACAAATTCACTGTAGTTGACGATGGTGATACCATCAATCAACGGCATTTTCCCGAGGCCGCGCGTATCCACGTCCGGCCCCAATACGTAAAAACTGAAATCGTCCAGCCGGGCGGTGATGCGGTCGCTCATGGCCGTGTTGGCGAGGGCGGCGTAAACGCCGTCTTCCAGCAACAGAATGGCGCTGCCGGGTTTTGCCAGCCGCAGGCAGCTGTCCAGGGCATTTCGCTCAAACGGGGATTTGTTGACGGTGTGGAGCATCCTATTATCCGTACTCATGCCGACAACACCACTTCCTGTGCATTCAGAAGTTCAGACAGTTCCGAACTGGGCAGTACTTCGACACCCAGTACAAAATCATCCTTCGTCAGACCGCGCGCCACCATCGATTCTTCCTCAACGACAATGCGCCATTCCATGTCGATGTCGTCATCTTCATCGGCGTCCTCTTTTTCCATTTCGATGACGCCGTAGGTCGGGGCAAAGTTTTTCATGCCGAGTATCCTGGCGTCCTGGCCCTTCTTTATTTGATAAACGCCGTCATCGATAAACGCGATGATGGCGTGTTGCTCGAAGGCGGCGGAAATAAGGACCATCTCCAGAATTTCAAGCGCGTAGATACTGCCGTAGGGAGCTTTTCGATTGACGAAGGCAAAGCGTTTTTTAACGCCCTCCGTATCAAATTCTATTTCTGCCGGTTGAGTCATTGATCAATCTCCGAAGGTCAGGGTGCGGTCCATGGCCATCCCCATTTCAACCAGTTGCCCGAGCCCGGAAATCCGAAATCCGTCAGCCAGTATTTCGTCCTTGATGCCGCGTCGCAGGGCAGCAGCGACACAGACCACAAGATCAACGCCGTGTTCGGCGGCGAGTGCGCCCCACAGCTTGACCAGATTGCGGTCATCCGACTGGGGTTCGGAAAGTTTGTTGGCGTTGTTGACGCCATCGAAATAGAAAAATACACGCGGCACGGTATGACCTTTTTCAATTGCCGCTTTGGCGAATTGATAGGCCGAGTCCGATGCCTGATGCGTGAACGGCCCTTCATTGACAAGCAGTCCGAATTTCATGTCAGGTCCCTAAACGACGTCGATATCGACTAGAAATGGATATGCGTTGACTGGTTCAACGATGAACGTCCGCCCCGGAAATCATCGATATGATGACGGGTGAACGGATTGTCGATCAGCTCGAAAAATTTCGGCCAACCGATTCGTTCAATCCATTCGCCAACCCGTTCGAAGTGCCGGGCGTTGTCTTTGTAGGCGTAGAGGATTTTCATCACCACTTCCTCGACTTCCGGCCAGCGCGGCGGATTGTTGGGCAGGTTGGCGACGACCAGTTTGTGGAAGGTCGGTTTCGACCGCGCGTTCGAATGTTTGCCACCAACCCAGATCGCGAGCTTGGTCGAGTCGTCTGAGTTGATCTGCATGGGCGGGCAGGGCGGATAGCATGCACCGCAGCAAATACATTTTTTCTCGTCTACTTCCAGCGTGGCCTTGCCGTTGACCATGGCCGGACGAATTGCGGCGACCGGGCAGCGGGCAACCACCGCCGGACGTTCACAGACGTTGGCGACCAGATCATGATTGATGACCGGCGGTTTGGTGTATTGCACATTGATGGCGATGTCACCCTGCCCACCACAATTGATCTGGCAACACGATGTGGTGATGCGGACCCGATTGGGCATCTCTTCGGTGATGAATTCCTTGTGCAATTTGTCCATCAGCGATTTGACCACGCCAGACGCATCGGTGCCCGGGATGTCACAGTGCAGCCAGCCCTGGGTGTGTGAAATCATCGACACCGAGTTGCCGGTGCCGCCTACCGGAAAACCTTCTGCAGTCAATTTTTCAATCAGCGGCTCGACCTTATCGACGGTGCTGACCATGAATTCAATGTTGGAACGGGTGGTGAAACGCACGTGACCTTCGGCGAACTGATCGCCGATATCGCAGAGCTTGCGAATGGTATGCACATCCATCTGACGCTGGGTTCCGGCCCGTACTGTCCAGATTTCGTCACCGTTCTTGGCGACATGGTGCAACACGCCGGGACGCAGGCGATCATGCCAGTCCCAGTTGCCGTAGTTTTTCACCATAAGGGGGTGCATATAGGGAAACGGGTCCGGCACACCGGTTTCGACCGCGCGACGGGGTGTGGTTTTGATTTCGTTCATGATGTTTCTCCCCTTATTCCGCTGCGTGCCGGGCGGCCTGACGCTCGCGCCACTTTTCAGCCTCCGCATCCCAGTCGTCTGTACGGACGTAGGAATTGGTACGCGGATGATTGATCATGTTGGGATCGATCTCGACGCCGATGCCTTCGAGGAAGGCAGGCAGGCCGATCCGGTCGATACATTCGCCGATCCGTTCGTGCTCAAGGGCATTGTCGGCGAAGAACTCGATCATCGTTTCCGACAGTTCCTCAAGTTTTTCGAAATCCTCGTCGGACTCGAGTTTCATGAAGGGAATGATAACCGACCCCATCTGGTCGCCGATCTTCAGGGACCGCTTGCCGCCAACCAGAATGCTGGCGCCCCGGTCATCACCCGGCGACAAGGCCTTGGTCATGACGTTGATGCAATGCATACAGCGCACGCAACTTTCGTTATCAACGTCGAGCGTGTCATCGTCATTGAGGCTGAGGGCATTGGTCGGACAGCGGGTGATGACATTGTCAATTGTGTATTTGCGACCGGCCTCGGCAACGTATTTTTTGACTTCGTCCTGATTGACCTTCATGTCATCCCGCCAGGTGCCGATGACGGCCATGTCGGCGCGGTGAATGGCATTGACGCAATCGTTGGCGCAACCGGAAAATTTGAATTTGAATTTGTAGGGCAGGGCCGGCCGGTGCATCTCGTCGAGGAAAGCGTTGATGACCGTCCGGTGGGCGCGTACTTCGTCATAACATGACTGTTCACAACGGGCATGCCCGACGCAACTCATGGATGTCCGGAGTGCCGGGCCCGCACCACCGAGATCAAAGCCGATCTCGTTCAACGCATCAAACGCCGCCTGTGTGTTGTCGGTGGAACAGCCCTGGAACATAATATCGCCACTCTGGCCGTGAAAGGCGATCAGGCCGGAGCCGTGCTCTTCCCAGATATCGCACATTTTGCGCAGGACATCGGTATCATAATGCATGCCGGCAGGCGGTTGTACTCGCAGGGTGTGAAATTCTTTCGAATCGGGAAATTTTTCGGCGACTTCCGAGAAACGCGGAATAATGCCCCCGCCGTATCCGAAAACGCTGACCGTGCCACCCTTCCAGTACCCACGACGTGTTTCGTAGGAATGTTCGAGCTGACCCATCAGATCTTTCATCATATTGGCGTAGGGCTTCCCGTCATCATTGGCGAGGCGTTTCAGTCCTGTGACGAAACTGGGCCATGGGCCATCTTCAAGTTCGTCCAGCAGTTTGGTGTCAGGTGTTTTTTTCGTCATGACGTCCTCCACTTCTCCAGCCACAGCGCTGCGCGCCAAGAACTTTGGTTCAGCATTCCCTATTGTTGGAATCGTGATGTTTGTCTCACGTTTTCCCGGCGGTCAGTCTGCCACTGGACATAACTGACCACAGACATCATATTCAATATTTATATAATGTACAAGAGAGAGAATGCGTTCTTTTGCGAATATGTTTAATACCTGACCGGAATTTCGTTTAAGGCACCCTGCAAAGCTTTTATGTTGACCCGATGACCGAGATATTTACCGCCCCGTCGCCCACCCGACCCGGATATGTCCCGGAAAACAGTCTGTTTGACCCGGCACCGGCGCGCGAGCCGGATTACCTGGTCTGGCGACGCGACAAGCTCAACCAGTATCCGACGACGCCGGATGCCCTGACGGTAACGTTATCGGGGCCGTGCGAACCCGGCACGGCAGAGCACCGCGCCGTGCTGCGAATTTGCGGCAGGGCAAATATGGTCTTGTACCGCCATGCGGCACCGCCGACGGCGGCTACCGTCCTGCAACTGGCCCGGGCTGTCGGCCTGCAGCAACTGGATGTGCCGTTATACACTGGTGAACCGGGCGTCACGGAGATCCGCAACATTGACGGCGGACGACAGGGTGAATATGCGCCCTATACCGACCGGGCGCTGAGTTGGCATACGGATGGATATTACAATTCGCCGGCGGCATATGTCCGGGGCTTCGCGTTGCATTGTGTGCGGCCAGCCGATGTCGGCGGTGAGTCCGCTTTACTTGACCCTGAAATTGCTTATATCCGGTTGCGCGATCATAACCCGGAATTCATTGCCGCCCTGATGGAACCTGACGCCTTGACCATTCCGGCCAATATCGAGAACGGCAAAGAGATCCGGGCCCGCCAGACCGGGCCGGTATTCTCCGTCATTGAGGGACATTTGCATATGCGATTTTCCGCCCGTAAAAAGTATGTCGAATGGAAAGCGGGCCGAATTCTGGCTGACGCGCGGGCCTTCCTGAGAGAATTGCTCGACGATCCGGATGGACCGGTTTTCCGCCACCGGTTTTCCGCCGGGGAAGGACTGATCTGCAATAACGTTCTGCATACGCGGACGGCGTTTCAGGATGGGGCAGGAGACGGTCGATTGTTTTTGCGGGCGCGCTTCCGCGACCGTGTTGCGGGCATTAATGAGGAGAAGGGCCATGTCTGATACGATGACGCGCTTGAGTGATTTTATCGTACGAAATCCGGACATCATGACGTTTACCGAACTGCTGACGGAAATCGGCAATCACGGCAAGCAGGGGGCGACCATGCTGCAGGTTGATATCAAACCTGATTTCGCCGATACGCCGCGAAACTGGGAAACGATGGTTGAAAACGCCTTTACCTGGGGGAGCCGGTAAATGGCGTGCCCGGGGCGTCAGACAGGCAACACAGGAGTGATACATGATTGAGGGTGAAATCCGATCGCTGGATCGTTTTCCAACGCCATTTGGCAAGGAAGTAGAAATTTTCGAGGTTGCGGCAGAAAACGACGTGTGGCTGTTGCGGGTCCGAATCAAGGAAGGCAGCCGGTTTACGGTGCTTGAGCTGGATCCGGCAACCGCTCGTCACTGGGGCAGTCTGATGGCGTCCTGGGCGACCACCTTCATGCCAGCGCACGATGAGAATGACAGTGAGATCGTGGAATGAAGCAGTTCCCGGCATTCATCGATCTGGTGGACCGACCGGTGCTGGTGGTCGGTGGCGGGCCGATGGCGGCGCGGCGCTGCGCCATGGCACAGCGGACCAGCGCGCGCGTCACGGTGATCGCTCCGACACTCTGCCAGGCCTTTCAGGAACTGGCACCGATTGAACATCTGGCGCGACCGTTTGTGCCGGATGATGTGATCGGCAAGCGGCTGGTGTTTGCCGCCAGTGATGACAAGCATCTGGAGGAACAGGTGTCGGCTGCCGCCCAGCAGCGGGATGTGCTGGTCAATGTTGCAGACCGTATGGCCTTTTCGACCTTTATCATGCCGTCGATTGTTGACCGCTCGCCCCTGATCGTCGCCGTTTCATCCGGCGGGCAGGCCCCGATTCTGGCCCGTATGCTGCGCGAAAAACTGGAAAGTCTGGTGCCCGCCGCGCTTGGACGGCTGGCCGACTTTGCCGGCGGTTATCGCAAGCAGGTCAAGGCGGCGATCCCGGACATCGGCCGGCGTCGGCGATTCTGGGAAAATATTGCCCGTGGGGCGATCGGCGAACGGGTGCTGTCGGGTGAACTGGACGGGGCGCACCGGATGATCGACGATCTGATCCGTACGGAAACGGACAATCCGGAGGAGACCCTGCGCGGTGAGGTCTATCTGGTAGGCAGCGGTCCCGGTGATCCCGACCTGCTGACGTTTCGCGCCATTCGCCTGATGCAGCAGGCTGACGTGGTGCTGCATGACCGACTGGTGCCGGATGAGATTCTCGATCTGGTGCGGCGTGATGCGGACCGGATATTTGTCGGTAAACAACGCGGCGATCACGCCATGCCGCAGGAAGAAATCAGCCATACCCTGGTTCGGCTCGCCAAACAGGGCAAGCGGGTTCTCCGACTGAAGGGCGGCGATCCGTTCACGTTCGGGCGCGGCGGCGAGGAAATCGAGAGGTTGGCGGCGGAAGGGGTATCGTTCCAGATTGTGCCGGGTATCACGGCGGCCAGCGGTTGCGCGGCCTACGCCGGAATTCCGTTGACCCACCGCGATCACGCCCAGGCTTGCGTGTTTGTCACCGGCCACACCAAGGACGACAAGCTGGATCTGAACTGGACCATGCTGAGCCAACCCAATCAGACCGTGGTGGTCTACATGGGGCTCAATTCGGTGGCTGAATTCATGACCTCAATGGCGGCGCACGGAGTGCCGCCCGATACGCCGGCGGCGGCGATCGACAATGGTACCCGGCTCAACCAGCGGGTCGTGACCGGTACTGTCGCGACCCTGGCAGCCCGTATTGAATCGGCGGCCCTGCCGGGCCCGGCGCTGATCATCGTCGGTCACGTTGTCGAACTGGCCGACCGGTTGCAGTGGTATAGCGCAACGGAATAAACCTCTGGCCCGCGAACGGGGGAGTTGTCTTTCGGAATGCGTGTGAGGGTCGGTGGTGATTGCCCTGCCTGTCAGGCGGGGTGGCAGGGGTGCACCTCGACCGTCAGGTGGGACAGTTGCGGCTCACCTGACAGCAATTTTTTGTAATGATCCGGCGATTGCGGACGATCGGAAATCAGGGAGACGATGGCGGCCAGGTGGCCGGGGCCGACTTTCCAGACATGCAGGTCGGATATGCGGTCGCCGTCACGCTCAAGCCGTTCGCGGATACGATCCGGCAAAGCCGGGTCCGGCACCCGGTCCAGCAACACTGCGCCGGACCCCCGTAACAGCCCCCACGACCAGCGGGCAATGACAATACCGCCGACGATACCCATGACCGGATCCATCCATAACCAGCCATAGAAGCGCCCGGCCAGCAGACCGATGATCGCCAGCACCGAGGTCAGGGCATCGGTCAGAACATGAAAATAGGCGGACCGAAGATTATGATCCTGATGGCTGTGGGCTGGCCGGGAGGGATGGTCAGTGTGCCCGGCGTGGGGGGCGTCGTGAGAATGACCACCCTGTCCGCCGTCATGCAACAGCCAGGCGCTGAGCAGATTGACGAGCAAGCCGAGAACAGCGACGAAAATCGCCTCGTCAAAGCGGATTGAGATCGGTGCGGCCAGGCGGAGAACCGATTCAAAGCCGATCAGTATGGCGACGATCGCCAGGATGATGGCGCTGGAAAATCCGGCCAGTTCACCCAGCTTGCCGGTCCCGAACGTAAAGCGGCGGTCGGTCGCATGCCGACGGGCATAGAGGTAGGCGACGGCGGCGATGGTCAGGGCGCCGGCGTGGGTCGCCATGTGGAACCCATCGGCCAGCAGGGCCATAGAGCCGTACACCATGCCAGCGATAATTTCGCCGGCCATCATAACCACGGTCAGGGCAATCACCACCCAGGTGCGTTTTTCGTTACGGCTATGGTTCTGCCCGAGAAAGCTGTGGGAATGTTGCCATGAGGCAACGGATTGTGTGTGCATGAGGGTTTCCATCTACAGATATTTGGTGATTTTGCGAAATTCCGCAATTTTTTGCTGCGCATCGGGGGAAAGCGTTGTGGTGACTTCTTCCAGATGGTGGTCGATGTGATCCAGAATCAGAATTTTTTTGGACTTTTCCAGCGCCTTGATGACGGCCTGCATCTGCTGCGCAATCAACAGGCCATCGCGACCGTCGGTGATCATGCCGATAACTGATGCAAGGTGCCCTTCGGCGCGGCGAAGCCGTTTCAATATGTCGGGATTGTTGGAGTGGCTCATATTCATATCCTATCCCCCCGGGTAGGATAATGCAAGTCATTTCAAGTGGCCTATGGGGGGCTGCCGACCGGGCTTCTGCCGGCGGAAGCAGGAGGGCGCGTAATTATTTTGCGTGAATCGACAAGATTGACTAACTTATGTGCCATTGACACTTGATATTCTACATTTTCGGAATATGATGCATGAACGGGGACTTTACCGCCTCACCATGTGCAAGGGATAAAAAATGACCGATAACGGTCAGCCGATTGCACGGCGGACGGTTTTTACGGGAGAAGGAGGAGAAGGCTTTGATACAGAGAACCTTAACCGCAGCGGCGCTAGGGGCCGTGTTCAGTGTTGCTGTCGGCATCGCAAGTTCCGCTGTTGCCAGCGAATACATGATCACGGATGGCAGTCGGATCGACAAATCGCTGACCGGCAAGGCCGGTGACGCGAAAAAAGGACGGGAACTTGCAATTCACCGCAAGAAAGGCAACTGCCTGGCCTGTCACAAAATGCCCATTCCAGAACAATCCTTTCATGGCAATATCGGCCCGGATCTCGCGGGTGTTGCCAGTCGGTATTCGGAAGGTGGACTCCGATTGCGCATCGTTGATCCAAAAGTCGTCAATGAAGACACGATCATGCCCGCGTTTTATCGCAAAGAGGGTTTTCATCGCGTTCTCAAGAAGTTTAAAGGCAAAACCATCATCGGCGCGCAGGATGTCGAGGATATCGTTGCCTATCTGATGACTCTGAAATAGCAACCTGTCGGCACCCGAGCGGGATCGACACCACCCATAACAGACTAATGTCCAGGAGATTTCCATGGTCAGGAAAATCGAAATGCAACCGGTTCATCGCCGCGATATGATGAAAATCGTCGGCGTCGGCGCAATTGCCGGAATCGTGGCAGGCATGCTGCCAGGTCTGGCGCATGCGGATGCGGCAGCAGCAGCTGCGGCCGTCAAGAAAGCTGCCGGCGGCAAGGAACCCGCCAGCGGAAAAATCACGCTGGAATTGCCACAGATTGCCGAAAACGGCAACACAGTGCCGATCGGCTTTGATATTGAAAGCCCGATGACTGACAGCAGTTATGTCAAGACGGTGCATGTTTTTGCCGATAACAATCCGAACCCGGAAGTGGGTGTCTTTCACTTCACGCCGGCGTGCGGCCGGGCCAAGGCTTCGACCCGCATGCGGATGGCGAAAACCCAGAATGTCATTGCTGTCGCTGAAATGAACGACGGCTCGGTCTATATGGCAAAATCTGAAGTCAAGGTCACCATTGGCGGCTGCGGCGGCTGAGCACAGGGAGGAAGAAAATGGCTAAAGCACGTGTAAAGACGCCCAAGTCGGTCAAAAAAGGTGAGGTATTCGAGGTCAAGACCCTGATATCTCACAAGATGGAATCAGGCCAGCGCAAGGATAAAAAAACCGGCAAGAAAATTCCACAGATGATCATCAACAAATTCGTCTGCAGCTACAACGGCAAGGAAATTTTCACCAGCGACTGGTATTCGGCGATCTCCGCCAATCCGTATCTGGCTTTCTATGTGAAGGCTGATGCAAGCGGCTCACTGGACATGACGTGGACGGACGATTCTGGCGCGGTTTTCAAAAAATCCGCCAAGATAACTGTCACATAAACAGGGGAACATCATGCACAACGCAAAAGCAAGAGTACTGGCCCTCATCGGGTTTGCTCTCACGCTTCTGACCATGCCGATCGGCGCATCGGCGGCGGAGGACTGGGGCAAATATCAAGTTGATGATCGTCGCAGTGGCTATACCTATGCGGCACAAGAAACGCGATCCATGCAGGATGACAACTTTGCCAATCCCGCCTTTATCTGGGTGGATCAGGGCGAAACCCTGTGGAGCAAGGTGGAAGGCGAGGCAGGAAAATCCTGTCAGTCGTGCCATACGGATGCCGCCAAAACCATGAAGACGGCGGGCACGGTTTATCCGAAGTACGATTTCAAAACCAAAAAACTGATGAACCTGGAACAGCGAATCAACCGGTGCCGTACGGAAAATATGAAGGCAAAAGCCTGGAAGTATGAATCCAATGAATTGCTGTCGATGACGACCTACGTGCGTTTTCAGTCGCGTGGCGAACCCATGAACGCGGCGATCGACGGCAATGCGGCACCTTTTTTTGAAGAAGGCAAGAAATTCTACAACCAGCGCCGTGGTCAGCTGGATATGTCATGCAAGAATTGCCATGAAGATAACGCCGGCAATATGGCGCGTGCCAACCTGTTGTCGCAGGGGCAGGGTAACGGTTTTCCGACCTATCGTCTGAAGTGGCAGAAAGTCGGTTCCCTTCATCGTCGTTTCCGGGGCTGTAACAAGAACGTTCGGGCAGCGCCTTACAAGTCGGGTTCCGACGAATATAACAATCTTGAGCTCTATGTCGCATGGCGTGGTCGCGGTCTGCCAATCGAGACACCGGCCGTTCGCAACTAGGCTTTCAAAACAAGAAAATCGAGACGGGGGGATGATGGCGACTGTCGCATCCCCCCTTTTTTACAGGAGAACCGGAACGTGCTAGATCGGCGCCAATTTCTTCAGGTCGCGGCCGCGACGGCCGTGATCACGGCCAGTGGTGGCAATATGTCCCGTGCCGTCGCCAGACAAAAACTGACCCAGGATGACCTGCTCGCGTTCGAGCCGAAAGGGCAGGTAACTTTGATGAATTTTACCGACTGCCATGCGCAGTTGGTGCCACTGTATTTCCGCGAGCCGTCGGTCAACCTGGGCGTCGGCGAAGTTCATGGATTGCCGCCGCATCTGACGGGCCGCGATCTGATGACGCGGTTCGGTCTGGAAGGCGGTTCGCCCGAAGCCTATGCGTTCACCTATGATGATTTTCAAGCCCTGGCAGGCACCTACGGACGGGTTGGCGGGCTCGACCGCATGGCAACGCTGATCAAGGCCATTCGCGCCGAGCGGCCCGGCAAGACATTGCTGCTGGACGGCGGCGATACATGGCAGGGCTCATACACCTCGTTGCAGAGCGGTGGGAAAGATATGGTTGACGCCATGAACGCGCTGGGTGTCGAGGCGATGACCGCGCATTGGGAGTTTACCTATGGCGAGGACCGGGTCAAGGAACTGATCGACGACCTGAAATTTCCGTTCCTGGCGGGCAATGTTCAGGACACCGAATGGGAAGAGGGGGTGTTTGAATCAACCGCGACCTATGAGCGCGGTGGCGTCAAAATTGCCGTTATCGGACAGGCATTCCCCTATACGCCGGTCGCCAATCCGCGTTATATGGTGCCAACCTGGTCATTTGGTATTCGAGAAAAGCTGGTTCGCAAGCGAGTCGAGGCGGCCCGTGCGGACGGTGCCGAGCTGGTTGTCCTGTTGAGCCACAACGGATTTGATGTTGATCGCAAGCTGGCTGGCCGGGTTGATGGCATCGATGTCATTCTGACTGGCCATACCCACGATGCCATTCCAGATGTGATCAAGGTCAACGATACACTGCTGGTTGCCTCGGGTTCACATGGAAAATTCCTGGCCCGGCTGGATCTTCAAGTCGATAACGGCAAAGTGACAGACTATTCGTTCCGGCTGATCCCTGTATTTTCGGATGTGATAACACCGGACCCGGAAATGGCCGGGGTCGTGGCCAACATCCGCGCCCCACATGAAGCGACCCTGGCGAAGGTATTGGGGAAATCGAAATCGTTGCTGTATCGGCGTGGAAATTTCAATGGCACCTTTGATGATTTGATTTGCCAGGCACTATTGCAGGAACGGGACGCGGAAATTTCCCTGTCACCAGGATTCCGCTGGGGCGCCAGTATTCTGCCCGGACAGGATATCACCGTCGAGGATGTCTACAACCAGACTGCGATTACCTATCCAAATGCCTACAGGACCGAAATGACGGGTGCCTTCCTGAATGAAATTCTGGAAGATGTTGGCGATAACCTGTTTAACCCTGACCCCTATTACCAGCAAGGCGGCGATATGGTGCGGGTCGGGGGTATGGGGTATAGCTTCGATATCGGCAAACCGATGGGGCAACGGGTTTCCGGGATGACCCACCTGGCGACCGGTAAACCGATTGACCCGGATAAAAAGTATGTTGTCGCTGGCTGGGCATCCGTCAATGAAGGAACCGAAGGTCCTCCCGTTTATGATATCGTCTCCAACTACATCGAAAATGCGGGCGAAATCAGCGTCGAGGAAAATAACAGTATACGGGTCACTGGCAGCTGATCAGTGAAAATATGACCGGAGGTAGCAATGGGCGGGTTTGATGTATCCTATGCAGGTGCGTTGGGTGCCGGAATTCTGAGCTTTCTATCGCCATGTGTGTTGCCGCTGGTCCCGCCCTACCTGTGTTTTCTGGGCGGCGTCACGATTGATCAGATGACGGATGATGCCGCCGATGCTGATCAGTCCCGCCAGATGACCCGGCGGGTATTTACGGCCGCTATCTTTTTCGTTCTCGGTTTTGCCACGGTATTCATTGCACTGGGTGCGACCGCCTCTGCGCTCGGGCAACTGGTGGCGGATTATCTCGATTTTCTGTCGAAGGCCGCCGGCGTTATCATCATCATTCTCGGCGTTCATTTTATCGGGATCGTCAAGATTCCGTTTCTTTATCGTGATACGAGGATTCAGACCCATACCAAACCGGCGAGCCTGTTCGGAGCCTATATAATTGGCCTGGCCTTTGCTTTCGGCTGGACACCCTGTGTCGGGCCGGTTCTGGCGGCGATCCTGTTTGTCGCGGGCAGTGAGGATTCGGTCTCCTATGGAATCAGCCTGCTTGCCGTCTATTCCGCCGGTCTCGGTATCCCGTTTCTGGCTGCCGCCCTTGCGGTCAAACCGTTTATGGGATTCATGAAAAAATTCCGTCGGCATATGCAGACAATCGAGCGGGTGATCGGTGTGTTGCTGGTTCTGACCGGACTGATGTTCCTGACAGGCACGTTTTCCCGGCTGAGTTACTGGTTGCTGGAAGTGATGCCGACCCTTGGCAAGGTTGGTTAGGGTTGGAAAATCAACGACGGACGCGGGGCCTAACCGAACTGCAGATACAACAGATCATCCGATGAAATCAGTTCGCGCAGGATATTGACCACGCGTTTTGGGTTTTTCTCTTCAATTGCATCCCACATCAGCCCCAGCGAATACAAACTCTGATCGATCAGCCGCTTGAATTGCGGGTTGTTGCGGATCGATTCGGGTGCCGTGTCACGACATCTTTCATACCAGTACGCCATCAGGGTTGTTTTCCGGCGCAGGTCATTGATGTTGGCCGGGTTGGAGAAGTCCGGCGGGTTGCGGCGAAACACCCAGATCGCCTGCATGGCGGCATTGGCGCGGTCGATCCGGTCGGAAAACAGGAAGAGACCATTGCGTGCCCGCAAATCGGACAGAATGGCCCGGACTGGCTCGATCTGTTTTTTCGCAGTGTCTGTATCTCCTGCATCAAGTGCCGCGATTCCGCCTTGGATACGTTTTGCGATGTCAGTCAACGTCGATTCCCAGGTGGGGTCGTTGGCATATATATCGGGCGGGGATTTGCCGAAACGGTTCACAATATCCTGCCATTTATCGTTCATGTCCTGCAGGCCGAGTGCGGCAACCATTGCATTGCCCGTACGTAAATAATATCGCGCTTCCCGGTAATTGCCGTAAGCGTCGGCGACCGCCTTGTGAAAGTCGTGGACGGGGGCAGCTTTGACCGCCAAAGAGCCAAGCCCGACATATGTGAATATTAGCAGCGCAAACAAAATTCTGATCATGACCGATGGCCCCTGGCTGATTTCGGCGGTTGACTTTGTCTGTAGTCAACGAAGTAAGTGCCAATAATAGGGATATACTGTATTATATCATAGTCGAATATGATAAATTTCAGATCAGGATGGCCCAGTGAAGGACGGTAACAATGATCACGAGACGTCGATTTAACAGCCTGGCAACTAGCGCTGCCCTGGCGACGGCGGTTGGCGGCGTAGCGGCCATGCCAGGGTCGGCGCAGGCGGCAGGCAAATACAAGGACCCGGTGCTCGGTGAGAACGGATTGTATACAGAACCGTTTTTTCTCGAAGGTTTTCTGGAAGTTGCAGATGACCTGCAAGAGGCCACAAATCAGGGCAAACGATTTGCCATCATGTGGGAACTGGAGGGCTGTCCATACTGCCGGGAGACGCATTTTGTGAATTTTGCCATTCCGGAAATTCGTGAGTTTGTCGAGGCGAATTTTGTGATCGTTCAACTGGATGTGATCGGCGCGCGGAAAGTAAAGGGATTTGACGGCATGTCCATGAGCGAAAAAGCGTTTGCAAGGGCCAGCGCTGTACGGTTCTCTCCGACCTTTCAGTTTTTCCCTGAAACACTGACCGGGCTGTCCGGTGAGGCTCTGAGCCGGCCGGAAATTGCGCGTATGCCGGGTTATTTCCGGCCTTTCCATTTCTTATCGATGTTTCAATACGTCCAGGAAAAAAGCTATGAAATGCAGGATTTCAGGTCTTATCTGAAAACCAAAATCGCATCCTACAAGGACGCCGGGAAAGAAATACCAAGCTGGAAAATCTGATGCCGCAAGCGGTGGACCTGCGGTATGGCGGGGATGCCAAGACGAGTCTGCAGAGCGGGCTATGACTGGCCGTCAGGATATGAGACCCCGACCGGTGCAGAGCGCTTTATTCGTCATCCTTTGACTGGGGTTGTGCTTTTCTGGGCAGGCATAACATGCGGATGACGCGTTCCGCTTCCTTGCTGGCGAGACTGTAATAAATCTGTTTTGATTCCCGGCGGGTGGCGACCAGACCGTCGGATCTCAGGCGTGCCAGCTGCTGCGAAAGTGTCGGCTGTCGGATGCCCAGAATATCTTCCAGTTCACTGACGTTCTTTTCACCGTTCGCCAGCGTACAGACGATCACCAGACGGTTGTCATTCGCCAGCGACTTGAGAAAGCTGCTGGCTTTCTTGGGGTCTTCCAGTTGCAGTTGTTCATCCATAATTCGACCGATCAATATCCTTGCTGACTTTTCCCAGATCTACATCGCACATGCGATGATTGGTCGGTAACTACCGGTATATCAGAGGAAACGCAAGTATTGAAGGGCGATGCCAATCGTGTCCGGACTGTCAGGGCCTTTAACATTTTCCGCCGGTATCTGCCGATAGGGTGGCCACTTGCGAAGTTGCGCACCCACTAATGGAATTTTCCGACCGGGAAATCATTTCGCTCAACATTCCCCAAAAAAAAGCTTCTCCCGGATATCCGGCGATCCGTCCAATCTCCGAGTCACCGTCCATCACGACAAAGGTAGGTGTATACATCACCGGACGGATGGTGGAAAGGGAACCGGGACGGGGAGCGTCGATATCCAGCCGCCGCAGCGGTGCAACCCTTGCCTCATCCGTCTTGTTGTAAATGATGCCGACTTCGTTTTCCCAGGCTTCACACCATTCGCAGCCGGGAGATGTGAACATCACCAGCTCGGCCGCGTGGACAATCGGGGTATAGGCAAAAAGCACTGCCAATATGATACCTGTCAACATCCGCATTATGTTTTCCATATCGTCCCAAACGCAGCGACCCGAGGGCGCCAATGCAACCGGGTAGCGCGATAGTTTAGCAAAAATGAATATGTATGTCTTTGAAAATACCAAAAATAACGTATTTTTCTCATTTGCATAATACAGTAAAAAAATGTATTAAAATAATAATTGACAAAATAAAATAGTAATATAAATACATTATATCAGGAATTTTTTTCGACGCTGGATGTATCTGACTGAGGGGCGAGTTATGGAAGCAAATCGTGGAATTACCGATAGGATGCCGCCCGCCGCCATCGGTTGCCAAATCCTGCATTCGGGATTTGTCGATGCCGCTCGTCTGGCCGACTGGCTGGAGGATGCGGAAGTTCTGCTGGTTGATGTCCGCGAACCGCGGGAATTTGAACGATCGCGGATCGCCGGCTCGTTTCTGGTGCCACTGTCTCGTTTCGACCTGCATACCTTTCCCAGGGTAGACGGCTTGAAGATGGTGGTTATTTGTCAAAACGGTTTCCTCTCACCAGGGGTCGGCAATGAATTGCGGGCAGCAGGATATCCTGATGTTTATGTGCTCGATGGCGGCCTTGGGGCATGGGTGTCAGCGGGATTTGAACTTGAGGAATGAAGGGGGGCGAGGGCGCTGACATGACTGTATATGCCAATAAAACAGCTGCAGATGCCGATGGTCCAATTATCCATGCTGCCGATGCGGCGACCGTCGCGGTGTGGCTGAACGATTCCGACGCGGTGCTGGTCGATGTCCGGGAGACGGAAGAATATGCAGGCGAACATATCGCCGGTGCCATCCTCAGTCCGTTGTCGATGTTTGAGCCGGACCGGTTCCCCGCCTTTGCCGGCAAACGGGTGGTATTGCTGTGCGCCGTCGGCAAACGATCGCTGGCGGCTGCCAAACAGCTTGGTCAGGTCGGGTATACCGGTCAGATTGTCAATCTCACCGGCGGCCTGGCAGCCTGGAAGGAAGCCGGATTTGCGACTGTGACGGGCAGCTGAAAGTCAGCCGAACATATCGTGGGTTACATCCCCGTACCACTTTTCCGCCCTTTCCGCCGTTTTCTGGCGAATTTCTGTGCGCTCTCCCGGGGCGCTCGAATACCCCTCAACCCCGGCGATACGGCCATTCGACACACGGTAGCGTCCGCCGACGACAAGCCCCCGTCCGGCCTGCGTGAGGAAGTAACAGGCGTTCTCCAGTTCTGGCAAGGGCACGGTCGACCCCGATACCAGATTGACAATGGCAACGGCAGCCGAGAGGGCCTGCTGGTGTGCAGCCGAGGCGGATTTCGGCATGTCACCGGCATCAATCGCATCGCCCAATACGTGGATGTCGGCATGCCGTGTCGATGCGAATGTCTGCGGGTTAACCGGACACCAGCCGCTGTCGTCGACAAGATCCAGTGTCGCGGCGATGGCCCCCGCCCGCTGCGCCGGGATGATATTTGCGACCGCCGGCGTATAGGTTTCACCATCCGCCCGGATGGAGCGGGCGGTATTGTCAACGGCGGAAACCGTTCCCCCGAAATCGGCGGAAATCCATTCCACCAGGTTGCCGAAGCGGTTTTCCCAGTCGGCAATCAAAACGTCCATCATGGGGAACTCGACCTTGGTGTCGAGGATCAGCAGCTTCGATTTTGGCTTGCTGGATTTCAGGTAACCGGCAATCAGGGAGGCTCTTTCGTAAGGCGCAGGGGTGCATTTGTATGGGCGGGCCGGGGCGGAAATAATGACCACGCCGCCGTCGTCCATGTCCTGTATCTGCCGCCGCAGTAACAGCCATTGATCGGGTGAGGAGCCGTCATAGGCATGCGGAAACACCTGCGGGCTATCCGACGTGTAACCCTCTATGTCACTGGTCAAAAGACTGGTTCCCGGGCACACCACCAGCCGATCATAGGCAAGGGTCTGCCCACCGGCCAGACGAACGGTTTTGCCGGTCGGGTCTCCATCGACGACACGGTCATGCACGACCGCAATGCCGTCCTTTGAAGACAGCCTGTCATACCCGTGCGTAAACATCTCAATGGATTGAAGGCCGGCCAAAGAGCGGTTGGAGAAAAAGGGTGTGGTGTAGCGGCGGTTGGGTTCAATCAGGGTTACATCAATGCCCGCCCCGGCGTTGGCAAGCCGACGGGCGATTGTGGCACCGGCAACGCCCCCACCGATGACGACGACATGTGCTTTCGGGAGGGCAAACAAGGGGACTGCGAGTGTACTGCCAATCGTCGCCAGGAGCAGGCCGGAAAAGGTCCGTCGCCGCAAGGGCATGAATCCTTTCGCGGGCGGCAACGGTCCTGGAGGCATGTTTTTGTGATCCCTATTCTGCGATGACGCTGATTTGCACCAAGCTGACGTTCCGTTATTGGGCACCGTCCAGTGTGCCGGTATGACGGTGGACGGCATTGATAAATTTATCGACCTGTTCCGGCGTGGTGTTGAAAGCGGTTACCAGCCGGACGATATCATTTCCCCAACGGTCATCATAGAAATTAAATCCGTCGGCGTGCAGTGCCTTCGTCAGGTCCGGTACCATACGGGGGAACAGCATGTTGGCATCATTGCCTTCCGGCATTTCGATACCGGTGAATTCCAGCAGGCCGTTTTTCAGCCGCTGAGCCATGGCATTGGCATGGCGGGCATTGGTCAGCCACAGGTCGTCGGCCAGATAGGCTTCCATCTGGCAGGCGAGTAGCCGCATTTTTGAAAACAGATGACCACCCCGTTTGCGGCGGAACTCGAATTCGCGTGCCATCGACTTGTCAAAAAAGACGACTGCTTCCGATGTCAGGGCACCGTTTTTCGAGGCACCGAAGGACAGCACATCGATGCCCGACTTCCAGGTCAATTCCGCCGGGCTGCAATTCTGAGTGACCAGGGCATTGGCAAAACGGGCACCGTCCATGTGCAGTTTCAGGCTGTTGGACTTGCAGATTTCGGACAGGCTGCCGACTTCGTCAGGGCTGTACACCGTCCCCATTTCTGTCAGTTGCGTGACACTTGCCGCCATCGGCTGCACCATGTGGACATCACCGGCGCCCCGGCTGGCATACTTGCGCAAGCCTGCCGGATCGATTTTCGCGCCGTCACCATCAAGCGGAATGAGTTTGGCGCCGCCGCTGTAGAATTCCGGTGCGCCACATTCATCCTCGTAGATATGGCTGAGCCAATGGCACAGGATCGCACCGTAACTGTGGGTCATTGTTGACAGCGCGAGGGCGTTCGCTGCCGATCCGGTGGCGACCAGGAAAACGTCGGCGTCGGTTTCGAAAATATCCCGGATGCGGTCTCCTGCGCGTGCCGTATAGGCATCGTCGCCGTAGGGCATGGTCTGACCATCGTTAGCGCGGCATATGGCATCGAGGATTTCAGGTGAGGCACCGGTTGTGTTGTCGCTGGCAAAGTTCAAGGGAGGATCCTTTTTATGGCTGGTGAGTGTCGCGAACATGATAGGGTTGCCAGTCGGTTGTCCGCAATGGAATTTCTCGAAACTGGCGGCCGCCGGAATCGACCACGTGGGCTGTCGTCTGAATTGCCTGGCCGCCGATGACGGCAGTAATCAGCCAGACCAGATCCGGTTCAAAGGCGAAAGACAAATCGGTTTCGGACGGTTGCGCCGGATGGTCAGGATGGGAGTGATAGTGGCCGATGATCCGGTGGCGATGGCTGTCCGGTGCCGCATCTGACCCCAACTCGCGCATCACGTCGAAGCGGATTTGCGGATCGATCTCGAAACGGTCATTGCGGCCCGGGTCCGCGAGGTTGCGGCTTTCCACGATCCGGGTCACGATCAGGCTTCCGGCGCCGTCCTCACGACCGACCAGCAGACCGCAACACTCCGTTGGGTAGGCAGTTTCCGCAGCGTCGGTGATGGTTCGCAGGAAAGCGAGTGGCAGGGATATCATGGTGCCGCAGAAACGGTGCCCAAGATCCGCCCGTTGGTCACATCAACCACAATGATCCGGCGACAGCTTTCCTTCGGCCCGAGTGTCAGGTACAAACGCCGCCCACGCGGCAGAACCGAGTCGATAAAACATCCGGGAGCCATTGCCAGTGTTACGTCACCAAATACGGGTAACGGTCCACGTGGGGCGAATTTTTCGGAAATCACCGGAGAGGTTGCCGAAGGGGGCGCAGAGTTACCAAACAGACGCCAGTCCGGCTGGGTCGATTTCTTGAAGAAACCGTATCCGATCAGCGCCGCACCGCCAACAATCAGTAATCCCAAAAGGATGACAATGAATTTCAACCAACGCATGATATGGTCCCAAAATGAATTCGGCATTTTCCAGAAAAGCAGGTTCCCGTGAGTGACGATACCACATACACCGTTCCCGTGCCCGAAAACAAGACCGGCATGCGCCTTGACCGGTTCCTGGCGGACGAATTGCCGGACTTTTCCCGCTCCCGCCTGAAGGACCTGATTCGGGGAGGGTACGTATCGGCGTGTGGTGTTGTCGAAACAAATCCGTCCGCCAAGGTCAAGGGTGGCCCCTATGGTCTGCGGGTTCCGGAACCGACGGCGGCAATCCCGGTGGCGCAGGATATCGCCCTCGACGTAATCTATGAAGACGACCAGTTGATCGTCATCAACAAACCGGCCGGGCTGGTCGTTCATCCGGCCGCCGGCAATCTGGATGGTACTCTTGTCAATGCCCTGCTGTCGCATTGTCAGGGAAGTTTGTCAGGTATCGGTGGTGTGTCCAGGCCCGGGATCGTGCATCGGCTGGACAAGGACACCAGCGGTGTAATGGTGGCCGCCAAAACCGACATCGCCCATCGACGGCTATCTGCACAGTTTGCCGAACATTCTCTTGAACGCGCCTATAAAGCGGTCCTGTGGGGGGTGCCATCCCCGCGCAGCGGCGACGTCGCGGGCAATATCGGCCGCAGTTCGGCCAATCGGAAAAAAATGGCGGTGGTCACATCCGGCGGGAAAACCGCATTGACCCACTACCGGGTGATCCACGTGGTTGGAGGTGGCGCGTCACTGGTAGAATGTCGTTTGTCAACCGGCCGAACACATCAAATCCGTGTTCATATGTCAAGTATTGGACATCCTGTCGTCGGGGACCCGCTTTATGGGGGGGGGAATCTGAAACGTCTGCGTCTGGCGGAACCAACGATAAGAGCCACCATTCAGGGGCGGAGGCAACAGGCATTACACGCATTTTTATTGGGGTTTATCCATCCGACGAGCGGAAAGGAGATGCGGTTTGAAGCGGAATTACCGGACCATGTCAGTGACCTGCTTGCGAGTCTGGAAAAAATCTGAATAAAATATCTATACTATAGTAAAATAGTTGGTTATTATGCCTGCTCTGAGGGACTTCTCCGTCTGATCGTCTGAATGACGGGTCGTCGGGATCGACAGAAAGGCATTTCCATGGCACAGCAAACCCGGCAATCTGATTTGTCACCGGATCAGAATCTGTCCCGCTATCTGCAGAAAATCCGGACTTTCCCGATGCTGGACGCAGACGAGGAAGTCGCGTTGGCGCGACGCTGGCACAAATACAAAGATCAGGATGCGGTCAATCGACTGGTCAGCAGCCATTTGCGGCTCGTCGCGAAAATCGCTATGGGTTTTCGAGGGTATGGACTGCCGGTTGCGGATCTTATTTCCGAAGGACATATCGGTATGATGCAGGCCGTCAATCGGTTTGACCCTGATCGCGGGTTCCGGCTTTCTACCTATGCGATGTGGTGGATCCGGGCGGCAATTCACGAATACATCCTGCATTCATGGTCGCTGGTCAAAATCGGAACGACGGCTTCGCAGAAAAAACTGTTTTTCAACTTGCGAAAACTGAAGGGAACGCTGCAGGCGATTGATGGCGGCGATCTGTTGCCTGAAGATGTTACGACCATTGCCGAACGCTTGAATGTTTCGGAAAAGGATGTGGTGTCCATGAACCAGCGCCTGATGGGCCAGGATCATTCATTAAATACAGTGATTCGGGAGGACGGAGAAGCCGAATGGCAGGACCGCCTGGAGGACACGCGGGAGAATCAGGAATTCACGCTGGCACATGGCGAGGAACTTGATCAGCGGCGCTCGCTTCTGGTGGGGGCGATGGACCGATTATCCGAGCGCGAGCGCCACATCATCGCAGAACGGCGGTTGAAAGATTCGCCCGCAACCCTGCAGGATTTAAGTCAGGAATACGGAATTTCCCGAGAACGGGTTCGGCAGATAGAGGTTCGGGCATTCGAGAAGCTTCAGAAATCAGTGAAAAATGCCGCGATTCAACGCCAGTATGTGTGCTGATTCGAGGACAATAACCGGCGGTCTGCACCTGACCGTCTAGAGCAAAACCGGAGCGAATAGGTTCATTCGCGAACGTGGCTTTGCGGGGGTATCAATGAGTTAGAGCACTTCCGGCGATTCAAAAATTGCCGGACGTGCTCTAGCCTTCTCCGGCATCCCCTTCTTCCGCCGTTTCGTCTTCTGATTGGGCCGTTTGCTGAGGCGGCGGTTCGATGCCACCCGATACTGCATGACCCCACTCGTCCGTTATTTTCTTTTGCGCTGCACGAAGAAATGTCACGCGGCTCTGGGCGACAACATTGAGGAAAGCCGAGACGACGGGCGGCACCGACACAAACAGCGCCCAGCCGAACCCGGCCGCCGCATACATGGCGGCCACCGCAAATACGTCGGAAACGATATTCATCGCGGCCTCAATGGAATGATCCTGAAACCATATTTTTAACAAGTAGGGGAATATGCCGCATAAATTCAGGCCGCCGACGCAATAGGTAGCAAATTTTTCATCAGAGCGGTCGATTAACCAGGCAACGGCAGTTGGCAGGCCGCCCAGCGCAAGAATGATCATGGTCGGCGGTGTCAGCCAGGACATCATAAACAGGATCGTTATTGCCCATAACCAGTTGCCGATCTTGCCGACACTGCTACGGGAGGCAACGGCGCGTCTAGCCATCGGCGTTCCTCACTCTGCCAACCGTCATGCTACACCGCCTTTACCAACAGCAGGATTGCGACCTCGGACATCGCCAGGACGACTGATATGGTGGCGGCCGTTTGCTGACCGGTACGCTCGGCTTTGATGATCCTCTCATCGCCGGCACCCTGGATTTCACGGATTTCCTGTTCGGCGTCGAGCCATTCCCGCTGTGCATCCATATAACCCCGTCGGTCTGTCCGGCGGCGCTCTGCATTGTCGACCAGATCGAACAGCTCTGTCAGGCTGCCTTTTCGAACCAGCACCGGGACGTCTTTTTCCAGTTGTTTGCGGGTCTTGCGATTGTGGTAGCTGTTGATCACCGGTCCCAGCAAACCACCGACCCAGCTGCACAACCCCAAACCGGCCGGTTGCCGCAGTTTCCATTGCAGAAACGCCAGCAAACTCAGGACTCCGATGATTGATATCTCTTGCTTGGCCGACGCAATGGCTTTCAAATGCGGATGAATATCTTCATCAAATCGAGCCGCAATGAAGGCCGCGATGTGACGGTCGACGGGCAATTGACTGGTGTCGGAGTGGCTGGCACACAGGTCCAGTGCCGGCAGCAAATGTTCGATGGTGACAACACAACTGGTCTGCAGGACGGGACTCAGGCACGGCAGGCTCGGGTTGATTTCATAAAGCAAGCGTTCAACGCCGTATCCGGGGTCATTGATCGACAAAAAACCCTTCAACTTGGCAAAGGTCTTGTTCAGCATGGGGGTGTCGTGAAACGGCGGATCCTGCAGCGTCAACCACATGGCCGGAATATCGCGTGACAACAACTGGGCGGCGATTTCCTGATTGCCGTTCTGTGCCGCTTCCAGGGCGACAAGCGGGCCATATCCATCCGGCATGAAATTATATCCCAGATATCTGATGGGAGCGCTGTCGTCCAGAATGATCGCAATCTTGGCGACGATGTAGTCGTCACTGCCCTGATAACCGTCCTTGTAAAAATGTGCATTCTGGACCGTGTTCTTGACGGCTTCCGCCCTTTTTTTGTCGCCCAGTGATCGCAGCACCCAGGCAGCGAATGCTTCTTCCCTGATGACCCTGGCCGCTTCCGGGACGTTTGCGCAAAACTGGGCCGCCAATACCTTGGGGTTGTTATAACCGTGCCCGCGAAAGGCGAACGGTGTGTCCGCCTTGGTGCGGCTTTTTCGCGTCGGTGATTTGCTGCGCTGACCGGACAGCCAGTTGCTGACTTCCGCAATACCCCAACGGCCGTCCGGATCGTCGTTGATCATTCCACGCATGGGCTCCAGCATGGGAATGGGAATACGGGTTTCGCCGAACAATGCGGTAAAACTTCCCAGTTCCTGACGGCGCCTGACCTGATCTTGATCTGTGACTTTCGCCATCGGGTTGTGTCCCAGCACCAGCACGCCAATGGTAACGCCGAGGGCAAAAATATCATCTTTCACTGTACCGCGCCCGCGCCCACTCATAGTCGTCATGGCGCGTTCGATCGGTTCATACATGATTGGCTGATCAAATCCCGGTGGTGCGGTGACGAAATCGCCGAACACGATTTCGGTCATTGCTTCGTCCATGAAAAAAAGATTGTCAGCGCGGATCGCCCGATGTGCAGAACCGGTTTCAGAGAGATACTGGATCGGTGTCAGAAGTGGTTCAACCAGATGTCGGGCCACGTCGTATTCGGTTATCTTGGTGTCCTTGTCTGCGAGCCGGGTCACCACCCTTCCACCCAGCGGTTGATCATAGATGACGACCGTCGTGTTCTGGCCCAGCGGTGGCCAATAGACCACATCCCAGTCGGCAAACGGCAGAATGCCGCGGGGCAGATCATTTTTCAGAAATCGCATGGAATCGAGCCGGGTAGGCAGGTCTGGCGTACAGATCAAGCCAAACATTTTCCGCCCGAAATCGTGCTGATCTTCAACGTTGAAGGCCATCGCGGATGGTGAATCCAGCGCTGGCAGCGGGGCGCCACTATCAACCAGATAACGTTGGCGCAGGATGACCGGACCCCGCACGTCACCGCGCTGAGACTGGGGAGGTACGTCCAGTCCCGCATCAACTGTCGGGGATTCCATATCTGCGGGCGGCACGGTGCCCGCATCGTCATCCGTTTCCAAAGGCCGTTCTGCCATGGTCACTCGTCCCAACGCTGCTGGTGGCGGTGGCATTCTTCCACGCCGTCCACAGCTATATGAAACGAATTCTAGTTCGCCGGCCCTTCCGGAACAAGGGTTTTATCACAATGCAGTGACCGGGTTTTGCGGGTCCGGGCATATGCGGCCCTGTTCAACGGCAGTCCGGCCCGCATGTACCCGCGCTGTCAGTCGGCAAACGGATCATGCACGACGATGGTGTCGTCCCGTTCCGGACTGGTCGACAGCAGGGCGACGGGCGCTTCAATCAGTTCTTCAATACGACGAACATATTTGATGCAGGTTGCCGGCAGCTCCGCCCATGATCGCGCCCCGAAGGTACTTTCCGTCCAGCCTGCCATGGTTTCATAAATCGGGATAACCTTCGCCTGCCGTACGGTCGACGCCGGCAGGTGGTCATAAACTTCGTCGTCAATCCGATAGCCGGTGCAGACTCTGAGTTCCTCAACACCGTCCAGGACATCCAGTTTGGTGAGCGCGATTCCGTTGATGCCATTAACCTTGATTGCCTGCCGCACCAGCACAGCATCAAACCATCCACAGCGTCGTGGCCGACCGGTAACGGTGCCGAATTCATGACCCCGTTCGCCAAGACCACGCCCAATGTCATCAAACAGTTCGGTCGGAAACGGACCTTCGCCCACTCGTGTAGTGTAGGCCTTGGTGATACCCAGCACATAATCAATCGCGCCGGGTCCCTGCCCTGAGCCAACGGCGGCCATGCCGGCAACGACGTTGGACGAGGTGACGTAGGGGTAGGTGCCGTGATCGACATCCAGCATGGTGCCCTGCGCCCCTTCATAAAGTATACGTTTTCCCTGCGTCCGCATCTGATCCAGTTCCTGCCAGACGGTAGAGACAAACGGCAGGATTTTCGGCGCGATCTCTTTGAGGGCTGCGGCCAGTTTATCGCCGGAAATTTCTTCCATGTTCATGCCGCGTAGCAGGGCGTTGTGATGAACCAGTAAACGATCGATTTTTCCGTCAAGAACGTCAAGGTCGGCAAGGTCACCAACCCGGATGGACCGGCGTCCGGTTTTATCTTCGTAGGCCGGGCCGATACCGCGGCCGGTGGTGCCGATCTTGCCTTTGCCTGCGGCTTTTTCACGGGCCTGATCAAGGTTGCTGTGCAGCGGTAAAATCAGTGTGGTCTGTTCGGATATATGCAAGTTGTCCGGGCTGATCACCACACCTTGCGCCCGTATGCGTTCAATTTCATCAAGAAAGGCCCACGGGTCGAGGACAACACCGTTGCCAATTAACGACAGCTTGTTCGGGCGCACAATACCGGACGGCAGCAGACTCAGTTTATATGTCGTGCCGTCGATAACCAGTGTATGTCCGGCGTTGTGCCCACCCTGAAAGCGAACCACGACGTCAGCCCGTTCAGACAACAGATCAACGATCTTACCTTTTCCTTCGTCGCCCCACTGGGACCCGACGACTACCACGTTGGCCATGCGTTCAGACTTCCTGTTTCAGGTTAAAGTTTTCTGGTTCCGGAACCGGTTGCAAGATGCGAACACATCAGGCGGTCCGCTTCTACTGCATCATCCTCTACCGGGGCCAGTCCTGCAACTGCCGCCCAGCCGTCAGTCCGGAGATTTTCAATGACGCTGGCGGCGGTGCCGTAAGGAACATATATGCGCGGCTGTGGTGTGTGTTCCGGCACCGCCCGTAACACGGTGTCCATGAACAGCGTAAATCCGGTTGAGGGTTCTTCGAGACCGCCACCCGGATTGGCAACGTAACGACCGCCTGCACCCAGTTCCCCTCGGACGCCACGGACAAAAAATGTGAAGGTGACTCCGCTGTGATATTCAAACCCGCGATTTTCAACCGGGTCAATGGTCAACCGAAGATCCGGCACGGCCATCTCGATCAGATTGATAACGTCAGACAATGCACGCCGTTCGCCGGCAGCTTCGTCGCCGAAAGGCAAACCGTCCAGAATTTCCAGCGATTTGCGGGCCGGGCCTGCCGCCGCCAGCATGGCGTCCAGCATGTCACAGCCCGGCGATCCCAGCGATCCCTCAAGTTCGGCAATACCGGTGGCGTCCTTGCGGTCAAGCGCCAGTCGCAGCTCGCGTTCCGTCTCTTCCGAAATTTTTAATTCGCGGCACAGCGCCGGGACCAGGGTCGGGATTCCGAGATCGACCGACAATCCGCTGATGCCGAGGTTTTGCAGGGCGGTAGCTGCCATCACGATTACTTCCGCGTCGGCGGCCGGTTCCGTGCCGCCGATCAATTCAACACCGACCTGGGAAAATTCACGTTCCGGACGAAGTTGTGAACCCTTGATGCGCAAGACCTGCCCGGCATAACTCAATCGAAGGGGTCTCGGGGCCTTGCGCAGGCGGCTGGCAGCAATTCTTGCGACTTGCGGTGTCATGTCAGCGCGTACGCCCATCATGCGGCGGGATACCGGATCCATGACCCGGAATGTCTGGGATGACACAGACGCGCCGAGGCCGGCCAGCAGACCTTCCTCGAATTCGATCAGCGGTGGTTTGACCTGCTGGTAGCCGTGACCGGCAAAGGACGCCAGCAAGGTTCGCAGGACGCTGTCCTCAAATGCGGCGTCCGGCGGCAGCGTGTCCGACATTCCAGCCGGCAGGAGGGCTTTGTTCTCTGAGGTGTTCATCGGTTTCGTTTCAGATTGACGGAATCGGTTGTGGCTGAAATAACTGCCGGTGTTTCGTAGCGAAATTCCCCAGTTGGAGCAAGCATTGCCGGGGAGAAAGGTGTATATCAGGCAATATGGCCCGGAATTACTGGCCTGACTGAAATTATTGAAAAGGACCGCCGATGTTCCTTCATCTTCTGAGCGAACCACAAAAACAGGCGTTGTCTGTACTTGCCCGGCGCCTTTTGACGATTTCCGGGGCCGCGAATGCGCAACAGGGCGACCGGCTTGCGGACTTCAACCGGCGACTGGCATTACGATCCAGTGCGACCGTCAATGGCGAGGTGCAGGAGTTGGATGTCAGTGCCTTTTCGAGCCGCCAATCGCAATCAATTGCCATGATGGAGCTGCTCGCCATCGTGTATGCCGATGATGTTATGGATGAGGCGGAATCAAATATGATCGGAGATCTCGCGTTGGCGTTCGGGTTCGATCAGGATAACCTTAACAGGATGGCGGAATGGGTGATGTCGTCGTTGCAGTTGACTCGCCGAGGCGAAGTGATGATGGACGGCTGATCTCGTTACGGTGTCGTCCGCGTTGAATGTCGGGCCATCAGCAGGGTCGTCAGTCCGATCCCGGTCATCGCAAAGGCCGTCAAGATCACCACGTCATACCCGCCAATTGCCCAGATGACAGCGGAAATCATGGGAGCAGCGGCATATCCGAACATAAATGGAACGGCCATCAAGCCGGAAATGGCCCCGAAATTCTGCCGTCCCAGCAGTTCCGCCGTTATCACCGGGCGGACAATGCTGGTGACACCATAAGCGGCACCTTGCAGGATGACGAAGGCGAACACCAGGCCGTTGGCACCCGATGTCGCCCGCAGGACCAGCGCCGCCGCCGCCATGCCGAGGAAACAGCCGATGGCAATCCCGAATGTCGAGACGCGGCGTTCCGCCATCATCATGGCAATCCGGCCGGTGACCTGCATTGGACCGATCATTGCGGCGGCGAATACGGCCAATTCTGGGTTGATGCCGCGTCCGCCCAGGATGGGCAACAAGTGGGTCAGTAACATGCCATGGTTGATGGCGATGGCGGTGAACGAAATCGCCAGCAACCAGAACATTGCCGAGTTGAGAACGTTCGGTGTGGACGACGGCGGCCGCGATGAAGGTTCCTTGCTGGCACCCAGTTGATCGCCCGCATTGTGACAGCCATACCAGATCAACGGAACGGCGATCAGGATGACAGTTGCCGCAAACACCTGGATGGCGACCCGCCAGTCAAACCATGCAGTCAGGGTGTGGGCGGCGGGAAACGAGATCGTCCCGGCCAGCCCGGCGACCAGCGTAATGCGCGTAATCGCCTGCTTGCTCTGTTCTGCCGTGACCCGGGTGACGATCGCAAAACAGGCCTCATACAAGGCACCGGACATGGTAATGCCGATGCCAATCCAGACCGTGAAAAATTGCCAGTAGTCGTGTGTCGTCGACAGAATTATTAGCAACATTGCGCCAAGGATAGCGCTGCTCATGAATACCCGCAGCGCATGTCCCCGGTCAATCAGGCGTCCCGTTAAAGGGGCCAGAACGGCAGACAGGACCAGAGCGGCGGTAAAGGCGGCTGAGAGTTGGGTTTTCGAAAACCCGAGATCGGATTCCCACTCCGGTAGCAGGGCCGGAAACGAATAATAAAACGCCGCCCACAAAATGGTCTCGGCAATGGCAAAGGGCCAGACAATATGACCCAGACGTCGGACAGGGGGAATTTGCATGAGAGTCAGATTCGCTCAGCCAGGTCAGGTGACAATCATCTGATAGAGGGCACCGGAAAGCAATGCACTGATCATCGCCAGTAAAATATACTAGATGAAGACGGGACGTCGGACAAGCGCATATACCGCAATGGCGGCAGGGACGCTGGTGATGCCGCCAGCGATCATGAAAGACATGGCGGCACCCGGCATCATTCCCATGCGGATCAGTTCCGCCATCAGTGGTACCGCCGCGAACCCGTTGAGGTAGGCCGGAATACCCGCCAGTGCGGCGGACGGTACTGTCCACCAGCTATCCTGCCCCAGCCAGCCGGATACGAAGGACGCCGGAACATAGGCGACCATCAGGCTTTCGATGAAAAACGCAAAGGTCAGCCATTTACCGAGAAAAAACCCGTTTTCCCGGAGGCTGGCCCAAAAGATTTTGCGGCGATCTCTGGTCCGCCAGAATGCCCAGTCGGTTTTGATCGCCCGTTGCCGTGTGGAACTGCACCCGCTGCCGGATCGGACCTGTCGCAGGGGTGTGCCGAATTTTCCGACGCGGACCATCAGCAGTGTTGCGAGGCCTCCGAACACGCCGGTCAAAACGGCAAATACGGTTTTCGCGAGAGTGAAGGTCAGGCCGAGCCCGGCAGAGCTGATGATGAACATTTCCGGGTCCATCAGAGGGGACGACAGCCAGAACGCCATGACGGGGGCCAGTGGCACGCCCGCACCAAGCAATCCGGCGATGATCGGAATGACGCCGCAGGAACAGAACGGCGACAATGCGCCGAACAGTGCTGCGACGATAACCATGCGTACGGGATTGCCGGCAAATACCAGGGCAATCAGATGGTCGGCGCCGGATGCTTTCGCGTAGGCGGCGATGCCGATTGACAACGCAAAAAATGGTATTACCCAGCCGATAGAACGGGCCATGAAGACAAGGCTTGTCACAATTTGCGGCATGTCAAACGTGGCAAGGGAGAGGGTTATGGCCAGCACAACCAGCCAAAGCGGATCAGCCGTGCGCAGTCTCAGGAGATTTTTTGTGCGGGCTGGATGCAAACCGGTTCCAGATAGTTCTGTCATGGGAGTCTCACATTATATTTCCAGAATAATCGAATTATATTTTCAAAAAAAATCAAACGCTTATGGTTCCCGAATCGTCAGCAAACCCCTCGCAACATTCCGCGCTGAGAAAATTGATCAGGGAATCCATTGTTCCCTCCGTTGTCCGGCACAGCAGGTTGCGACCGTTCCGATCCTGTTCGATCAGGCCAGCCCAAACCAGATGTGCGATATGGTGCGATAGGGTTGACGCCGGAACGTCGAGACGCCGCTGGATGCTTCCGACCGTCATGCCGTCGGGCCCCGCCCGGACCAGCAAGCGATAGACCGCCAGTCGGGTCGGATTGCCCAGTTCACTCAAACATCTGGCCGCCTGTTTTTCATCCATTCTGAAGTCTAGGCAGCGCATGTGATTTTGTCAACGATATTTCCAGAATAATAGAAATGTTGTTGAGTTCAGACAGGAGGCAAGGTAAGGACATTATTGCTCATCAGTAGATTTTAAAGGGCTGCTCGCGTACGGTTTTTCCGATGCCATCAATCAGCGGCACCACCATTTTCCGGCGAAGGGACAGGCTTCCCTCCGCTCCCAGATCAGCGACCGCCCACCCTTGCCACAAGCGTTTGCCGTTTCGCTTGTCTTCTATGCTGGCGTCGATTCGATAGGAGCTTGGCGTTACAATCTGGGTTCCGCTGTGACCTTTGTTGAACAGGCCGCCGGACTGGTTGTCGAAGACGTTGACCTTGGCCTTGACATTTTCGCCACCACTTCGTCCACCATGGGATTCAAATGACAGCACGTGGCGGCGATCGGTGGTTGACCAGGAACCGATTTCATCACGCGTTTCAAATGTCAGAACCAGGACGGCATCAGCGGACACCGTATATCCCTGGTCGCGCAGGGAATTTTCGATTTCCGTCTGCAAGGCGAGATTGGCATCGGAGTTATCAAGTGCCTGGACCTGCAGGGTAGCAGCAGGGGAAATGTCACTGAATGAAATTGAATTCATCAGGCCGTTTTGCGCCCGGGCCGGATTGATGCCTGCCGTTAGCAGCAAAGATATAAGCAAAAGTCCGATTCTTGTTGGCATCTGATTGGTACTCACGTTCATGGGTTATCTGATCGACGTTCAGGCAGCATATCGAACTGGTCAGGCAAGGGGAATCTTTTGTTTCGGGTTTTGTACGTTAGATTGCACGTGGTGTGACAAAGCCAGGTCGCAAGGAAAAAATACGGGAAGTCATTAATGAGGGCGATTGCAAAAGGGAAAGGTGCCGTGGCGGCCGGCCATGCGGAAACAGCGGCGGCGGCGCAGGTGATTCTGGAAGAAGGTGGCAATGCGTTTGACGCGGTTCTGGCGGCGATGATTGCGGCATGCCTGGCGGAACCGGTATTGGCGTCGATGGGCGGGGGCGGATTTATGGTTGCCAGGCCGGCCACTGGCAAAACCGGTGTCTATGACTTCTTTGCCCACACACCGAAAGCCCACCCGGCGCCGGACATGCGGGATTTTTATCCGGTTACCTGCGATTTTGGCGCGGCCCGCCAGCAATTTCATGTCGGTATGGCATCGATTGCGGTGCCGGGCGCTGTGAAGGGATTATTTGAGATCAGTCGTGATCTCGGGCGGATGCCGATCAAGCGAATTGTGGAACCGGCATTGGTACTGGCACGGGATGGAATTCCCGTGACGCCGGTGCAGGCGTCGATCTTCAAGATCGCTGAAAAAATTTATCTGTCATCGGCGGAAAGCCGGGCAATTTTCGCATCTGCAACGGATGCGTCCCGCATCATCGGTGCGGGTGAAATCATGACCAATGTCGCTTTTGCCGACGTACTGGAAGCGATCGCAATAGAAGGTGATGATTTGTTTTACCGGGGCGAGATCGCGGAGAGGATTGCCGGTGACTGTTATCGCGGCGGTGGTACCGTGACCCGCCGTGATCTGGAGTCCTACGAGGTTTGCCGTCGTCATCCGCTTAATTGTACCTATAAGGGGACCCGGATTGTAACCAACCCGCCTCCTTCATCCGGCGGGGTTCTCGTGGCATTTGCACTGGCGATGCTGGAAGAAATGGATATGCAGCGGCTGGTTCCAGGGCATTCCGGGTATATCAGTCTGCTGGCAAAGGTGATGGATCTGACAAATCGTGCGCGGATTGAACAGGGCATTCATGAGCTTGAGGAGCATCAGACCGAACAGACGTTGCTGGATCCGCAGTTGCTGGAGTCGTACCGGCAGGAGGTCATGGGTCAGCCCGCCTTCCATCGTGGTACAACCCACATCAGCGTAATTGACCGGTTCGGCAATGCTGCGGCCCTCACCCTTTCCAATGGAGAAGGGGCCGGTTATGTGGTGCCAGGCACGGGCATCATGCTGAACAATATGCTGGGAGAGGAAGACATAAATCCACATGGTTTTCATCAATGGCCCACCGACACCCGCCTGAGTTCGATGATGGCACCCGCAATTGTGCAGGATGCAGATGGCGGTACGATGGTGCTGGGGTCCGGCGGCTCGAACAGAATCCGGACGGCAATCCTGCAGGTTTTACTGAATGTCCTTGAATTCGGAATGCCATTGGCGGCCGCAATTGCATCACCACGCATCCATTTTGAAGGTGGATTGCTGAACGTTGAAGGCGGATTTGATCCGGATGCCCGACAGGAATTTGCAGGGGGATTTGCCGACGTCCGGTCATGGGACGACAAGAATATGTTTTTTGGCGGCGTGCACGGCGTGCGGGTTGACCGGTCTGGAACCTATTGGGCGGCAGGCGATGAACGACGGGGCGGTGCTGCGGTTGTCCTGTAAGTCGGTTTAATCCGGATCAGGCGCTGTGCCGATCGTTTGCAGGGGTAACGTCGGGACGTTTCGGACGTCCTGCGCAAAGAACGCGAACAGCAATTGCACGCCTATAATGACAGGCAGCGCCGCCAGAACGACCGTTCCGGCACTGGCGTTGATGCCGCTCCGGATGCTGTCATACCAGTTCCACCCGCCAAAAATAAGACCAAATAACAACAGAAATTTGCCAAACAGCAGTTGCAGGGTTGCAATGCCCGGATCGCGCAGGAAGTAGTTGAAATAGAGGCGTTTGCAGGTATTCGCGGTGTGTTTTGCGATGAATTCCGGGATGATCGAGAGAATATTCATGCCGCTGGTTTCCGCTCCGTATAGTGCGGTCATGGGAACATCCTCGACGACGGCACGCATCATACCGAGACGAAACAGGATTTCAGATTCGAAAAAATAGCCGTTTGATATTTTGCCAGCGGGCAGGCTGCGGGCGGCCATGGCGTGTATGGCAGTGAAGCCGTTGGTTGGATCGAAGATATTCCAGTAACCACTCGACAATTTGGACATGAGTGACAATGCAATATTTCCGGCTATTCGCGCCCAGGGCATATTGGCGACCGCGTCGGCCCGGTGGAAACGGTTACCTTTTGTGTAGTCGGCGCGGCCGGCCAGAATGGGTGCGATCAATCTGGCAATCTGGTCCGGGTTCATCTGGCCGTCTCCGTCCAGCTTGACCAGAATATCATGCCCGGACGCCAGGGCTTGACGATAACCTGTCATTGTTGCGCCGCCGACCCCGAGGTTTGTGTCATGGCGCAGAACCGCGACCCGCGGATCGACGCAGCTTTCCGAAACCAGATCACCGGTATGGTCCGGACAGGCGTCATCAATGACGAAAATTGCGTCAACCTCCGGTCCGATCCGGTTCAGGACGTCAAGAATGTGTAATCGTTCGCGATAACACGGGATGACGACCGCTACTTTGCGGACCGGTCGGTCGGATGATGCCCGGACAGGTCGGGACGCGGAATTCGCCATTGGGAGCCCGTTTCAGATATGATACCCTGACGGAATCTTATGCGGCGTGACGGGTGTGGGCAAGTGTACAGACGATCCATCTGCCAACTGCCTCTCGCCAATCAATTTTTTCTTGTTTATCATAATTCTCAAGTGCAGCATTTCACTGTGAGGGGAGACGGCCAGCGGCGAACGCTGTGGTCGCAATTCAAGGGAGACAATATGTCCGACAATGTGAAAGGTAGCCTGTCCGGGATCAGGTTGTTGCGGGATCTGTCGAGCGCTGAACTGGAAAGTCTGGCTCAGCTGTGCAGTTGGCGCCAGTACAGTTCGCATGAACAGATCATCGACCGGCAGAGCGTGACGTCGGATATCTTTTTTGTCGTCGGCGGGCGGGTCCGGATCGTTAACTATTCCCTGTCGGGTCGGGAAATCACGTTTGATGATTTGCGCAAGGGCGGCCATTTCGGCGAATTGGCGGCGATTGATGATCAGCCCCGTTCTGCCAGTGTCATGTCACTGGAGAATTGTCTGGTTGCCTCGTTGTCCCAGGATCGCTTTATGCGACTGTTGGAAGCGCATCCAAAAATCTCCTTAAGGTTGATGAAGGATCTGGCTGCAATGGTGCGAAATTCAACTGATCGCATCATGGATTTGAGTACGCTTGCAGCGAATAACCGCGTGCAGGCGGAAGTCCTGCGTCAGGCGCGTGAGCATTCCGATGACGACATCCGCGCCGTTATCAAACCGATCCCTGTGCATGGTGACATTGCCAGTCGGGTCAGTACGACGCGCGAAACCGTGGCCCGGGTGCTGAATGATCTGGCACGCCAGGGGGTGGTTGAACGGCGCAAGGACTCACTTGTGATCGAAAACATGGAAAAATTAAGTGATATGGTTGAAGAGGTGCGCGGCGAATGAAGATGCGAAACAGTAGCGCAGAAAGCCGGGGGCGGCGACCTGATCGCATGTGTCCGGGGAAAGCCCGTACGATCGGGAAAATCGGTTTTTTTAAGTGATTCCAATGGTGTCGTTTGACTTGTTTCGCTGAATGATACATGATTTGACCGACCTTAACGATTGATCCGGTACGTTATCCGGGTATGATCGAATATAGCAGGTGCCGTATTTTATTGTGCGGGTGACAGTCAACGGAAATAAAAAGCGGCCAAACCGCTTGATATGTAAGGGTAGATGATGGCCAAGACCATTCTCATTGTTGAAGATAATGATCTCAACATGAAATTGTTTAACGATTTGCTGCAGGCGCATGGGTACGACACCATTCAGACGATGGATGGCCGGGAGGTCATGAGTTTGGCTCACAAGCACAAGCCGGACCTGATCCTCATGGATATCCAGTTGCCGGAGATCTCCGGGCTTGAAGTTACCAAGATGCTGAAGGCGGATGACGACCTGAAGTCGATTCCCGTTGTCGCTGTAACGGCCTTTGCCATGAAGGGTGACGAGGAAAAAATTCGGGAAGGCGGGTGCGAAGGGTATATCGCGAAACCGATATCAGTTCCGACCTTTCTGGATACCGTCGCAATGTTTCTGAACTGATCGACGTTGGATAGCCAATAAAAAGGCCGGGTAATTCCCGGCCATTTTTGTAGACGCGTTTTGGTGCCAGACCTGGATTATTTGATCTTGGATTCCTTGAACACGACATGCTTGCGTACAACCGGATCATACTTGCGAAATTCAAATTTTTCCGTCGAGTTGCGCGGGTTTTTCTTGGTAACGTAATAATAACCGGTGTCAGCGGTGCTAACGAGTTTTATGAGTTGTACGGTAGGCTTGGCCATGCTGTCGCTTCCATAGAATGTCACAAATTAAACTTGAGCGGCGCACAATACAATGCGAGCCGTGGCTGTCAAGGCCGTGTTTTCACGTCCGACCAAAACGGCTGGCGTTATTGGCGTGCCTGGCTCATTCCTGCCGGCAAATCCAGCGTTTTTGTATAGAGTGTTGGTATGTCAAAAATCTGTCTGGCGACGGCCATTTCCAGGTTCGCCTTGTGCCGTTCGGGTGGACAGGTCTTACGCAAGGCGCGGCGGGTCGATTCGGTTTGCAGAGTGGGGCGACGCCATGAAGCAAATGTTGCCTTCAGTTCAGCTTCCGTATTCAGCGTCTTTTGGACGAGGCTCAGCGCTGACCGGGCGGTTGACGAGGTGCATATCGTCGGACGTACGCCCAACCCGTGTAGCGGATAACCGGAAGGTGCCAGAAAACGAGACCAGGTCAATGTTATTTCGCCATCGTTCGGTAGCCGAATTACCGTCTGGACTGTTCCCTTTCCATAAGAGGATGTGCCGATCAGGACAGCCCGGTTACGGTCCTGCAGGGCGGCCGCGACAATTTCAGCGGCGGATGCCGATTTACCGTCAATAAACACCACAATCGGAATCCCGGCCGCCAGGTCGTGCCCAACGGCCTGGTATTTGTGTAAGCTGTCGAGATGCCGTCCACGGGTCGACACGATATCGCCATGAGTGAGGAGAAGGTCGGCGACCTTGACGGACTGTTTCAAGAGTCCGCCGGGATTACCGCGCAAATCCAGCACAATTCCCTTCAGTCTCTTGCCCATCTCCTTGCGGGCCCGGGTCAATTTTTTTGAAAGAGAGTGCGATGTATCCTGATTGAAACTGGAAATGCTGAAGTAGAGTATCCCGCTTTCACGTTTTTCTGTGACGGTGACGGGAACGATATGAGCGCGGGTCAAGGTCAGTCTTATTGGTGCCGCTCGACCTGCACGACTGATACTGAGGGCGACCGTCGACTGGGTCGGCCCCCGCAGCATGGAAACGATTTCCCGCTTGCCCCGGCCGGTGACCGGTTTGTCATCAATTTCCGTGATAATATCGCCGACGGATAGTGCCGCGTTACTGGCAGGGGTGCCGGGCAGCGTGGCTGTGATGACCAACCGGTTGTTTCTAACCCTGAATTTGATGCCGATACCGCCGTATCCATCCCGCCGGGCGCGATTTTTTTTCGCCTCATCAGCACCTGCATAACGGGAAAAGAGGTCCAGCCCGGATAAAACACCATCAAATACTGCTTCGTAAACTTTTTCCTTGCTGGCAACTGCCATATCCGGCGAGACATGGCGGGCGGCTTCCACCATCACGGCCGTCGCCCGGGTCCAGCCGATCAGGTCATCGGTTGACGGTGCCAGTAGGGTTTTGATGCGATCACCTGAATAGTCAAGAATGACCACACCACCGTCAACGCGGGATTTTAATGCCGGATCAATGGACGACAGTCCGTCAATACCGTTCAGCGCGAGCGATTTTACACTAACCGGTTCAATATAACGTTCCGAGATATTGCGATAGCCTGCCAGAAATACCTCAATCAATTCATCCCGGTCAGCTTTGCTGATGGGGGCAGGCGGTACCCTTGGCGCCGCGCAGGCAGCGACGACAATCAACAACAATAGTACAGCAGCTCTGCGGGCTACATGCGGATACGAGTCGACCATGACAACGAGTTTCGGTGATTTTTTCGGATTCGTCACCATTTCTCTTGAGTGCGGCGTAAAAAACTTGCCGACATCAGGTTATTTACGCCGGGTTTTCCCCTTTTTTTGCCGGCCTGGTTTACGAGCGGAGGTGCCCCGCCGGGCCACGGAGCGGGCCGGGGCGTGACTGGATGACGGACCACCCGAGTCGACAACGGCAAAAATCAGTCCGCCCGTCACCGGGCTGGCCTCCAGCAGGCGTACATCGATTTCCTGCCCCAGTCTGTACAGGCAGGAACTCTGGCGCCCGATCAGCGCATGCCGACCTTCATCCAGTTCATAATAATCACCCGACAAGGTGCTGATCGGGATCAGGCCATCGGCTCCGGTTTCATCCAGTGTAACAAACAGGCCAAACCGGGTAACACCGTTGATCCGGCCGGTAAAGGTTGCCCCCACCCGGGCTGACATATATTCGGCGACGAATCGTTCGATGGTGTCGCGCTCGGCGGCAGCGGCCCGACGTTCGGTCGCCGAAATGTGGTCACCGATCGCTTCGAATTCATTTTCGTGCGGGCCCAACCCACCCTGGCCCAGGCCATAACCGGTGATTAATGCCCGGTGAACCAGCAGGTCTGAATATCGGCGGATGGGTGAGGTGAAGTGACAGTACTTTGTCAGCGATAGGCCAAAATGACCAATGTTTCCAGGGTGATAGGCCGCCTGAGCCTGGGTACGCAGAATAATCTGATTGACCATATGAACGGCAGACGTCCCGGCGGCCTTCTGTAAAATCAGGTTGAATTGGCCCGGATCGTCTTCCTGCCCAGAGGCATATCGTAAATTAATGGACTCCAGAAATTCCGACAGCATAGTCAGTTTTTCGGCCGTCGGGCGATCGTGGATACGATACATGCAGGGTTGATGTTTTCGTTCCAGAGCCTGCGCCGCCGCGACATTGGCGGTGATCATAAATTCCTCGATCAGTTTGTGGCTGTCCAGCCGTTGCCGCTCGATGATCGCCTTGATTGCACCGTCGGACGTCATCTGGACCTGCCGCTCCGGCAGGTCCAGATCAAGGGCATGGCGTCGCGTGCGAGCAGCATCGAGTGCAGCATAGGCACCGTACAGCGGCGTCAGGACGGGTGCCGCCAGACGCGCGGTGGTCTCGTCGGCGCGCCCATCCCGGGCCGCCTGGACCTGCACATACGTCAGGCGCGCGACAGATCGCATGAGGGCGCGAAAAAATTTGTGCCGACGTAAATTGCCTTGCGCATCGATCCACATTTCAGCGATCAGACAGGGGCGGTCTTCGTTCGGGACCAGAGAACACCAGCCATTTGACAACGCTTCTGGCAACATCGGTACGACACGGTCCGGAAAATAGACCGAGTTTCCCCGTTTGTAGGCTTCCCGGTCAAGTGCGTCGCCCGGTCGCACATACCAGGCGACATCTGCGATCGCGACCATCAGGTGCCAACCCTCAGGGTTGCCGGGGTCAGGATCCTTTTCAGCCCACACGGCATCGTCGAAATCACGTGCGTCAGCCCCGTCGATTGTGACCAGGGGAACGTGCCGGACGTCAACCCGACCGTTCGGGCCAGCGCCCCTGGCCTTGTTGGCAAGACGTAATGCATCGGCTGGAAAATCGGTTGGAATTTCATATTGATGGATTGAAATCAGGCTGTTGACCTTGCCGCCAAGCGCATCTAACCGTTCCAGCACGCGGGCGTGGCGCAGACCAAGATGACGACCGGGCAAGATTTCCGCGTGTACCAGGTCACCGGCCTCGGCGCCATTCAGGTCCTGTCGGTGAACAAACAGTTCTCCCTTGGCCCGCCGATCGGTCGGGCGAATTCGGAATTCGTCATCGCTAACCGCCAGGATTCCCAGAATTCGGGCGGGAGCCGCCGCGATACGACGTATGGTTTTGCCCTGATAGCCGTGCTTTTCGGTGCCGGTCAGGCGGACAAGGGCCCGATCCCCCCTGCCCAGGGCGGGTTGGCCCGGACGTTCCGGAGCCATAAAAATGAGTGGCGGCGGTTGGTCCTGCTCCCAGTTGAGCGGTTTGGCAATGAGTTCGCCATCGTCGTCCGGGCCAACGATTTCGACTACGCAGACCGCCGGGAGCTGTCCCGCTTCCATGAGCCTGCGCCCGCGACCTCGCTGTAAGGTGCCGTCAAGTTGCATTTCCCGGAGAATTTTTTTCAGTTCGCGTTTCTGTTCAACATTCAGGCCAAATGCACGCGAAATTTCCCGTTTGCCAGCGGCGTGAGGATTTTTGCGAACAAACTCCAGGATTTGGTCACGATCCAGGGGAGGCGCTGACGAGGGTTTATGGCCTGCCATGACTGTTTCCCGTGTCGGCACACTGGCGCGTCGACATCAGCCGGTTTTACTCTTTTTGGCGGCCGGTTTTTTGGGGGATGCAGCCTTTTTACCGGTTTTTGCATTGATCCATTCGATTGCCTGCTCCAGCGTCACGGTATCCTTGTCAGTGCCCTTCGGCAAGGTTGCCATGGTGCGGCCGTGTTGCACGTAATATCCCCATCGACCCTGCCGCATGGTGATGATTTTTTTGTCCTTCGGATGCGGCCCTACCTCGATTGGCGGATCCTTTTTCGGCGCGTTTGCCATCAGATGGACGGCCCGGTTGAGCCCGATCGTCAGGACATCATCCTCGCCCTTCAGGGACACGTAGGTGCCACCGCGTTTGATATATGGCCCAAAACGACCGATCGCGGCGGTGATCATATCCTGCGTTTCTGGATCAATGCCGACATCCCGGGGAAGACCCAGCAGACCAACGGCGATCTCCAGATCGACAGCGGCGGGGTTCATGGTTCGCGGCAGGGAACTGCGTTTCGGTTTGATCTTTTTCAGGGTCGGTTTCTTCTTCGACTTGGCGCCTGATTTGGTGGGCGGCGGCGGCACTTCAATCGTTTCTTCCTCACCCAGCTGGACATACATACCGTACGGTCCCTTTCGCAAGGTAATGGCCTGGTCGGTTTCCGGATGTCGGCCAATTTCCTGGGGTCCATTGGCAGCTGCGTCCGACTCGCTGCCGTTGGTCACTTCCAGCGGGCGTGTGTAACGGCAATCCGGGTAGTTGGAACAGCCAATAAACGCACCGAATTTTCCCAGCTTCAGGTTCAGACGTCCGTCCTCGCAGGTGCGACATTTCCGGGGGTCGCTGCCATCTTCCCCGGGTCTGAAAAAATGGGGCCCCAGCAATTCGTCCAGATGGTCGAGCACTTCGGATACGCGCAAATCCTTGGTCTCGGCGACGGTCGCATCAAAATCGCCCCAGAAATCGCGCAACACCTGTTTCCAGGCAACTCGGCCGCCCGAGATGTCATCCAGTTTGTTTTCCAGTTCAGCGGTGAAGTCATAGGCGACATAGCGGGTAAAAAAGCTTTCCAGAAATGCGGTGACGACACGACCCCTGTCTTCCGGGACAAAGCGACGCTTTTCGAGCACCACGTAATCTCGTTCCTGCAGAACAGAAATGATACTGGCGTAGGTGGACGGTCGGCCAATGCCCAGCTCTTCCAATGTCTTGACCAGGCTGGCTTCCGAAAAGCGTGGCGGCGGCTGGGTAAAATGCTGTTCCGGTGTGATCGTGTCCCGCTTTAAAAGTTGCTTTTCTGCCAGTGGCGGAAGCAGGCGGTCCTCACTATCGGACTCGCCAGCCAAATCCGCTGCATTGCCATCGTCCTGCCCTTCCATATAAAGTTTGAAGAAACCATCAAAGGCAACCACGGAACCGGTCGCCCGCAGGACAACCTGCTTGTCATGAGATCCGATATTCACTGCCACCTGATCAAGAATGGCCGACTCCATCTGGCTGGCAACGGTTCGGCGCCAGATCAGGGTGTATAATTTCAGTTGTTCATCATCCAGAACTGATGCGACGTCTTTCGGCCTGCGGCTGACATCGGTCGGGCGAATGGCCTCGTGCGCTTCCTGGGCATTCTTTGCTTTGGTTTTGTAGATACGGGGCTGCGGCGGGACATACGTCAGCCCGAATTCGTTGCCAATCAACGTCCGGGCGGCGCCAATGGCCTCGTTGGACATCTGCACGCCGTCTGTACGCATATAGGTGATCAGGCCAACCGTTTCACCCTCCAGATTGACCCCTTCATACAGCCGCTGTGCCACCTGCATGGTCCGTTTCGCACTCATCCGGAGCTTGCGCGACGCTTCCTGTTGCAGGGTCGACGTCGTGAACGGGGGGGCCGGGTTACGACGGGACTGCTTGCGTTCAATTTCATCGACCCTGAATTCGCGATCTGAAATGGCGGCAACGGCAGCCTGGGCACGGGTTTCGTCTGCAAGATCGTATTTCTGCAGCTTGTTGCCATCCAGATGGGTCAGGGTCGCTGTGAAATTTCTGTCACTATCGGTCTTGAAGTCGGCTTTCACCGACCAGTACTCCCGCGTGACGAAATTTTCGATTTCCGTTTCCCGTTCGCAAATCAGACGTAACGCGACGGATTGAACCCGCCCGGCCGAGCGGCTGCCCGGCAGTTTGCGCCACAAAACAGGCGACAGGGTAAATCCAACCAGATAGTCAAGGGCGCGACGAGCCAGATAGGCTTCAACCAGTTCTTCATCCAGTTCGCGAGGGTGTTTGAACGCTTCGAGAATGGCATCTTTGGTAATTTCGTTGAAGACTACCCGTTTAACCTCGACATTTTCGAGGGATTTCCCCAGACCCAGGACTTCGCGGACGTGCCAGGAGATGGCTTCTCCTTCGCGGTCCGGATCGGTTGCCAGAAACAGGCAATCGGCGCCTTTCAGGGCGCCAATAATATCTTTCATGTGTTTCTGGGCTTTTGCGTCAACTTCCCATTCCATGGAGAAGTCTTCGTCGGGTCGAACCGAGCCATCCTTGGGCGACAGGTCCCGGACGTGGCCATAGCTGGCAAGGACCGTAAAATCGCTTCCAAGGTATTTGTTGATTGTTTTCGCTTTTGAGGGCGACTCGACGACAACAACATTACTCATAAGGGGTGTTTCTACCTGTTTTCATTTTCCATCTGCAGACGGGATGAGGTCGTCTGTAACGGTTGAATGATCAATGGTCAATCTTTGTTGAGGAATGGCAGAGTTGGCAACTGAACACCCGTTCGTCAACACCTGCGTGTCAAATCGGTAATTTTAATTGTCCGGCGAGAGGGCCGCTTTTATCAATAAAAACCCTGAAATTACGCCAGATTTCGCGGACTTTGCCCGTTACGGGAGAGTGGCGTGCATGGACACCAGATTGCCCGCATGCCGGTTCAGGCGGCCTGCCAGTTCCAGTTCCAGCAAGGCCTCGTTCAGGACAGCAAATGGAAGTTCGGATTGCCGCAATACGGCGTCAACGTGGGTCGGTGTGGTGCCGATCCAGCGTTCGATCAGTTGCCGGGCCTGGTCTGTATCGGTCTGATCGGGGCCGTCCGGCGGGCGCGAGGCGGGTTTGTCGTGCCCGTCTGCAAGCGATCTGATCCGAATCCCCGGATCGGGTCCGATTTCCGCCAGCACATCCATCGCTGTCTCGGTCAGGGTTGCTCCCTGTCGAATCAGTTCGTTGGTTCCCCGTGCCCGCGGGTCCAGCGCCGCTCCTGGCACGGCAAAAACCTCCCGCCCCTGTTCAAGTGCCAGTCTGGCGGTGATCAGGGAGCCGGATCGGGGGGCGGCTTCGACGACAACCACACCTCGCGATATGCCGGATATAATCCGGTTTCGGCGCGGAAAATGGCGCGCTTTTGGACGGGTTGATACGGGTAATTCAGACACCAGAACACCTTCGTTGCAAATAGCCTGATATATGCGGGTGTTTTCTTTCGGATAAATCACGTCGACACCGCCTCCCAGTACGGCAAGTGTCCCGGTTGGCAGAGCGCCACGATGGGCTGCGGCATCAATGCCGCGGGCCAACCCGGAAACCACCATCAGGCCACCGCGTCCCAGATCGCGGGCCAGATTTTCGGCCATGAGTTGTCCATTCAGGGAGGCATTGCGCGCGCCAATGACGGCAACGGCGCATTTGCCCAACAGATCAATGCGTCCCATCACGCTGATGACCGGTGGCGCGTCCGCGACGTGTCGCAGGCGGGGCGGATATCGCCTGTCATCCCGCGTGATAAGCATGGCGCCGATCCGGGCATGCGCGTCAATTTCCCGTTCGGCGTCCGACACGCAGCATATCCGGACTGGTCGCCTGCTTCCGCCACGTCTGGCCAGGTCCGGCAGGGCGGCAATCGCCGCACCAGCGGTTCCGAAACGCTCCAGCAATTTATAAAATGTCAGCGGCCCGACATTTGGGGACCGCGCGAGCCGGAGCCAGTCGATAGCGTCTAAAAAAGTGTAATCATTATTAAATAAAGACGTCATAAGTGTAGTATAGCTGTTTGCCAGCGGTGGTCAATGGGGCTGCTTTTGCCGCCCCAGCGTCAGATTGAATACCCGGGTGCATTTTTCATTGAAATATCATGAAACACACAACCGCAAATACGGTTACTATACTGCATGAAATTTTTCGGTGATTTCAGGGATGGAGAAATTCAACCTGTGCGGGGGCGTGAATTTTCAGATGTCGGATGATCGGGCTGGACCAACAATGACAGTTGATGAAGGACCGTTCGAGGTCCTTTCCAGACTGTCTACCGTCGGCGTCGTCGAAGTTGATGTCTCCGGAGAAATCCGGAAAGCCAATGGAAAGTGGGCGGAATTGACGAACGACGGGGTGCTTCCGGGACATTCCTGGTTTGAATTTGTTCATGCCGCTGAACACCTGATCGTTCGCGCTGACTGGCAGCGGGCCTGTTCGCTGAAAACGGAATTCAGCAAGGAGATCCGGGTTATTGAAAACTCCGGTGACGATCGGTGGATGGTCTGCCGGGCGGCCCCGGGACTGGATAAAATTGGAAATCTGGCCGGTTTCATTATGACCGTGGCAGACATCACAACGCGCAAACTGGCGGAAAGCGCCGCAAAATCCCAGGCTGAACTGTTCCAGATGTTGCATCGTACGGCCCTGATTGCCAACTCGTCATCGTCACTCGAGAACGCAATTCCGCAATGTATGAATGTTATGCGGCAATATGGAAAGTGGCCACTGGCGCACGTTTTCTTTCGTGCCGCTGGTCCCCGGTCTCCCTTTGTTTCCGGAAAAATCTGGAGCGAAGACAGCGATAACCGATTTCCGGAAATCAGGCAGTTGACGGCGGAATCCCACTATCGCGACGGCGAGGGATTGATCGGCCGGGTGGCAAAAACGATGCTGGTGGAGTGCGCCAGTATTTCCCGGAATGGCCGGAAATGTCACCGAACCGGTGCCTTGCTGGCGGAAAATATCAGGACGGTTCTGGCGGTGCCGGTGATTGCCAACCTTGAGGTTGTCGCGGTCATCGAATTTTTTTCAAAATCGCGATTTGCGCCGGACGAGACAGTCATTCGGGCATTTTCCCAGGTTTCCGAACAGTTGGCCCGGGTGGCGGAACGCGCCCGCGCCCTGCGTACGCTTGAAGCGACACAACAGCAAATATTCGCCAAGCTGGATGAACTGACCGACAAGGATGAGCGCCTGGAAGCCCAGGGGGCGGAACTGGTGGCAATGGCGGAACGATTGACCGCAGCCAACCACACACTGGAGGAACGGGTCAAACACCGCACGCATGAACTGTTGATCGCCAAGGAAGATGCGGAAATCGCAAACCGTACGAAGACAGAATTTCTCGCCAACATGAGCCACGAACTTCGCACACCGCTGAACGGTATCATCGGTTTTGCGGAAGTCCTGGAACTGGAAATATTCGGTCCGCTGGCAAATGAAAAATACCATGAGTACGTGCAGGATATCCACAGTTCCGGTGTTCATCTGCTGGCGGTCATTTCCGATATTCTGGATGTATCTCGGATTGAGGTGGGGCAGATCAAGCTGGAAGACGAGGACGTAGATCTGGCAAAACTGATTGCCGAATGCATTCGCATGGTGAGTGCACGGGCGACTCACGCCAACGTTGACATCAAAACCATTCTGACGGCCCGGCTGCCGATGGTTCGGGCAGATTCGCTACGGCTGAAGCAGATTCTGATCAACCTGCTTGGCAATGCTGTCAAGTTTACGCCCCGCAAGGGTGCGATCAGCATCCACGCACATGTCGAGGAAAGTGGTTCGGTACAAATCATTGTCCGGGACACTGGCATCGGTATTGCGAAACATCATATTCCGGAAGTGATGAAGATGTTCGGTCAGGTCCGGGACGGGCCAACCCGGACCCACGAAGGAATGGGAATCGGCCTGGCGCTGGCGCGGGAACTGGCGCAATTGCACGATGGAACCCTGGAAATCGAAAGCGAACTGGGACGGGGCACGGATGTCATTCTGACATTACCGCCGGAACGGAGTTTGGGTGACAACGTCATCCGACTGGAAGTGGGTTAACCTTTTTTCCCGATCCGGCTCTCTTTACCCTGCAGAAGACGGCGAATATTCTGGTGATGCCGGATGATTGCCAGGACCGCCAGGCCGGTTGCCATCACGGCAACGCCGGGCATCGTCAAGTACCAGGCCATGACCGGTGCTGACGCCAACGCAATCAGCGCCGCCAGTGAAGAGTATCTGAAGGTACCTGCCACCAGCAACCAGACTGCGCAGGCGGCGACGCCGACCGGCCAGGCAGAGACCAGCAGGACGCCCAGCGAGGTCGCAACACCCTTGCCGCCCCGGAACCGGAGCCAGACCGGAAAGTTGTGACCAATGACGGCAGCAAAGCCGGCAACCAGCCCGGCATCCGGTCCGGCAAAATGTGACAGAACAATTGCCGTCGCCGCACCCTTGCCTGAATCGCAAATCAGGGTGAGGAAGGCGAGAAATTTATTGCCGGTTCGCAGCACGTTGGTGGCGCCAATATTGCCGGAACCGATTGTGCGGATATCTCCAAGCCCGGCCATACGCGTCAGGACCATGCCAAATGGCACCGATCCCAGCAGATAACCCGTCACCGCTGCCAGCACATAGAGGGCGGTTACAACACCTTCACCGCTCAATATTCAGTCCTCCACGTCATGGACAATACGCCCGTCGACGATTGTCATCACGGCCCGCCCCTGCACAGGACGGCCATCAAATGGCGAATTTTTCGATTTTGACAACAGGGTGGATTCGGTGACTATCCAGCCTTTGTCGACATCAATTAGCGTCAGATCGGCGGCCGCCCCCCTGGCAATCGTTCCGGCCGGCAGGTTCAGCAGTCTGGCCGGTTGCCGGGAGATCAGGTCAATTGCCGACATCAGGTCAAGATGGCCGTTGTGATACAATTCGAGGGTAATCGGTAACAGGGTTTGAATGCCAATCCCACCGGCTGCCGCTTCGGCAAATGGCAGGCGTTTGGATTCTTCATCCTGTGGCAGGTGATCGGACGCAATGGCGTCGATGGTACCGTCTTTCAGACCATCGACAACGGCCTGCCGGTCCTGTTCGGTGCGTAACGGCGGTGACAGTTTGGCAAAGGTCCGGTATTCCCCGACCGCCATTTCATTGAGCGCAAAATAGGGTGGGGCGGTATCGCATGAAATATCGAGACCGCGCCGTTTGGCCTGCCGGACCGCCTCAATCGCTGCGGTTGTTGACAGATGGGCGAAATGCAGGCGTCCGCCGGTCAACTCGACAAGCCGGATGTCGCGCTCGACCATGATCACTTCAGCTTGCGACGGATTGCCGGCCAATCCGAGCCGGGTCGCGGTTTCCCCCGCATTCATGGCACTGCCGCGCGCAAGTGATGGTTCTTCAGGATGTTGTGCGATTAACAGTCCGAACGTTTTGGCGTAACTGAGCGCGCGCCGCATGAGTTGAGCATCGGCGATCGGAAACAGGCCATCGGTGAAGGCGACGGCACCGGCTTCCGCCAGCATCCCCAACTCGGCAATTTCCTCACCAGCCAGGTTTTTGCTGACGGCGGCATAGGGATAGACTTTGCTCAGGCCCAGTTTTCGGGCGCGCCGGGCGACAAATTCGACGCCGGACATATCGTCAATAACCGGATCCGTATTGGGCAGGCAGACGATTGTTGTCACACCGCCTGCCACCGCTGCCCGCCCCGATGTCGCCAGCGTTTCCTTGTGTTCGTCGCCGGGTTCACCAAGATGTGCCCGCATGTCAACCAGCCCCGGGACCAGACACCGGCCCCGGCAATCAATCACCATGGCCCCGTCCGGCGGGCCGGTATCAAACAGACGCTCACCCAGCCCGGCGATTTTTTCTTCCGATACGAGGACGCCGCCCCGGATATCCAGTCCGCTGGCAGGATCGATGATCCGGGCGTTGGTCAGGGCGATCGGTCGGGTCGTGTCCCGGCTGGTCATTATCGTTGCTCCCGTCCATCGGCGTCGAGGTTCTCCGTCAGAATCTCGAGACACGCCATGCGTACCGCAACACCCATTTCCACCTGTTCACGAATAACGCTGCGACCGATGTCATCGGCGACTTCCGAATCGATTTCAACGCCCCGGTTCATGGGCCCCGGATGCATGATCAGAGCGTCATCTCTGGCAGCGCCGAGCTTTTCATAATCAAGCCCGAAAAAATGAAAATACTCGCGGATACTCGGGAAAAAATTGCCGTGCATCCGTTCGCGTTGAAGGCGTAACATCATGATGATATCGACATCCCGCAGGCCGTCTTTCATATTATGAAAAACCTCGGTTCCGAGCCGCGCGACATCGGTCGGGAGTAACGTTTCCGGGGCAATCAGACGAACCCTTGCCCCCATGGTGTTCAGTAAGTGTATGTTCGAACGGGCAACGCGGGAATGCAGAATGTCGCCACAGATTGCTACTGTCAGCCCATCGAGATGACCGCGTCGACGGCGGATGGTCAGGGCATCGAGTAATGCCTGCGTCGGGTGTTCGTGTTCGCCGTCACCGCCGTTGATCACGGCGCAGTTGACTTTTTCTGACAACAGCTGGACGGCCCCTGACTGGGGGTGGCGGACGACCAGCACATCCGGGTGCATGGCATTCAAGGTCATCGCCGTGTCAATCAGGGTTTCCCCTTTTTTGACCGAACTCGACGACACGGTCATGTTGATTACATCGCCACCCAGACGTTTACCCGCCAGTTCAAATGAGGTGCGCGTGCGGGTCGAGTCCTCGAAAAAGACATTGATGATGGTCCGTCCGCTCAGGACCGATTTTTTCTTGTTTACCTGACGGTTCTGCTCAACGTAGGATTCCGATCGATCCAGCAGGCCGGTGATCTCGACGGGGTTCAGTCCCTCAATCCCGAGGAGGTGGCGCTGGTGATAATCCGAGGTGCGGGGGGCGACCGTGTTCATGAAGCCGGACTATAGATTTGTGCCGACTTTCGTACAAGCCCGTCGTGAGGGGCTAAGGGAAGATTCCGAGATTTTTGCAGGCTTCTCTTTCGGCGCGCATGGCAACGGCCGGCGGCCGGCTGGAGGTCTTCTTTCCCGGACAGGTTGCTGGCGACCGGGATACTGGGCTCTGCAACATTTTTGAGGGGATGTTCGGGAAATGATGTGATCTTGCCACGGCGTTGTGGCAGATATGCTAAGTTTGATTCTGCTAGACCGGTGCGCCACCAGATATGGGTTTGTATATTTTCAAATGAATAGCTTCAGTGAAGTGCAGGACCTGCTGCATGACGTTTTTTCAAGGCGGATTGTCCTGATTGTCGGTGCGACCCGGTGGGGGACCGCTTGGGTTCAGCAACTGCTTGACTCGCATCCGAATATTTGTGCCAAGGGTGAGGGGCATTTCACCGATATTCTGTTTCCAAAAATTGCCGGCGCAATCAATGAATACAACGAGGAATGTGACCGGATCGGCAACCGCCTGCAATTGGCCGGTTTACCGGGCAATGCGGCAGGCCAGACCTTTGAGGACGTTGATCATCTGATGCGGACGGCGATCGGCCTTACGCTGGGTCGCTGGAAAACCGACCCGTCCGTGACCTGTATTGCCGAAAAAACGCCGGAACACGTCCTGTCACTCGGACTGCTCGGACGATTGTTACCGGATGCCCATGTCATTCATGTCGTCCGCGACGGTCGTGATGAGGCGGTTTCCGCCTGGCAGTTTAATCTGGACATCAGCAAGGGGCAATTCCCCCGCACTTATCCGGATTTTAACAGTTTTGCCGACGTGTTCGCGGAAGGCTGGAGCCGTGCCGTTGGAACGGCCCGACAGTTCGGGCGGCAGAATCCGGGGCGGTATCTGGAAGTGCGCTGCGAGGATCTGGTGTCAGACACCAATCATCAGGCACACGGAATATTCCGGTCTGCCGGTGTTGATTGGGATCCTGAAACCATGCAGTCCTGTCTGGATCGGGCATGGGACGATGCACCGGTGGATATCGATCCCGGTGTCTGGGCAACCAAGTTTGATGACGAGGGGCATCGCATGTTTCAGCGAAAAACCGGGGAGCTGCTGAAATTGCTGGGCTATATTCGCTAGGGTATTGGCAGTCGCGCATGTCGGGTGATACCGTGACCCCGACCTGTTTCCCGGCTCGTTCTTTCCCCGGATAAATGACATTCAAATGGAGCTCGTACATGTTGAAGAAAAGTCTGCCGCTGATGGCCATTGGCGTTGTCATGATGATGACCTCGGTCACTCATGCCGAAACCCGCGTAACCTACAAGTCAGCCAAATCCACCTCGTCCTATTTCCAGATGGCCGTACAGATCTCGGAAGCCATGAAACGGGGTACACACGGCGATATCATCGTCACAGTGGAAGAAAGCCAGGGATCTGTGCAAAATGTCAAGGAAGTGGCGAAACGGCAGGGGAATTACGTATTTACGACGCCGCCGGCGCTGGTCAATCTCGCTATGGCGGGCGAAAAAATGTTCAAGCCCCTTGATGCCTATAAAAATATCCGGGCCCTGTTCGTGATTCCGTCGCTGACCATGCAATATGTTGTCAGCGATAGTTCGGGTGTCAGGAATTTTGCCGATCTGAGCGGCAAATCATTTATCATCGGCAAGGGCAGTTTTGGTGCCAAGGAAGCGGCCAAGAATTTCAAGACGTTTGGCCTGGAAGGCAAGGTCAATCTGGCAAAGGTCGAGCTGAACGCCGCTGGTCCCGCTCTGAAAAACGGAAAAGTCGACGGATTTGCCACCGCCGGTTCCTATCCGGCACCCAATGTGATCGAGGCAGCCGCCGGGTCGAAAATCCGTCTGCTGTCGATGACCGATGAACAGGTCAGGCAAACCAAACGTACGCGGATTGTCATTCCCGCAGGCACCTACCCCGGCGTTGACTATGACGTGGTTACCACGTCATTGCCCGTTGGTGCCTACACGACCACCGCAATGGATAACGATACCGCGTACGCGCTGACCCGTACCTACTGGGAACAGAAGGCGGCGATGGGTGAATCCAACCCCTGGTGGAACGGAGTCTCGGCAGCAATGCTGACGACGTTGGCGGGCAAACTGCACCCTGGTGCCCTGCGGTATTACAAAGAGGCCGGGATCAAGATTCCGGATCACCTGAACCCCTGAAGAGTGATCCCGTGACCGCGCTTGCGGTGACGGCGGCGACAGTGCAGCGCCGGAGCGTTGTTGTGTTCGCTGCCGTTATCGTGTTTTTTCATCTTTATCTGATCTATTCCGGACTGGTTCCGGCGCTGGTGGCAAGGCCATTGCACATGGCGATGGCCTTGCCATGGATATTTGTCATCGGTGCGGACGGTCGTCGCCTGACCCGCTGGACGGGAGCTGTTTTGTGTGCGGCGGGAATTCTCGGTTGCCTGTTTATTGTCATTCGCTGGGAAAATCTGGATGAACAATACGGCTCGCTGGAAGGCGTGTTCCAATATTTTCTGGCGGGCGGATTGATTGTCGTCGTTCTGGAAATGGCACGTAGGGCGATCAAGCTGGCGCTGCCGACGGTGGCGGTCATTGCATTGTTGTACGGCATGTTCGGTGAATACCTGCCGGGCGAATTTGGCCACGCTGGCCTTCCCCTGTCCAGCCTTCTGGGCACCCTGATCATTACAGAGGGCGGTATCTGGGGGCAGTTGACCGGCGTATCGGTCAATGTTGTTGCTGTGTTCGTCATTCTCGGGGCATTTGTCGGGGCGGGTGAGGGCGGGCAGGGGTTTATGTCGCTGGCAACCGCGCTGGCCGGACGATATCGGGCTGGCGCTGCGAAAGTGTCAGTGTTGTCGTCCGCTTTTTTCGGTTCGATTTCCGGCTCCGCGTCGGCCAATGTTGCCTCAACCGGTGCCATTACCCTGCCGACCATGAAACGACTGGGATACCCCTCATCGCTGGCGGCAGCCGTCGAAGCCGTCGCCTCCAGTGGCGGCCAGATCATGCCCCCCCTGATGGGGGCAGGGGCCTTCGTCATGGTTGAATTGCTGCGGGTTCGCTACACAGACATCATGCAGGCGGCAATATTGCCCGCCATTCTGTTTTTCGTTGCGGTATGGATCGGCGTTGACATGTTCGCGCGGCGCTATGATCTGAAGCCGATGAACGCGGCTGACTTGCCGAACCGTCACCAACTGCTGACCACTGTCCCGTTCTTTGCGCTGCCCTTCGGGGTGCTGCTGATCATGTTGTTTGCCGGGGGGGTAACGCCGCAATATGCGGCTGGCGCTGCCATCGCAATTTCCGGCCTGTCGCTCATCATCAATGCCGATGGCGATGTGTCTGTCCGGCGGTGGATGAGGCGATTGTCTGAGGGCGCCATCAATGCTGCCAGGCAAATAGCGTCAATCGCTGCCATCATCCTGTGTGCAGGACTCATTATCGGCGTTTTGCACATGACGGGATTGGGCATAAAAGTCACGTCGATCATCATATCGTTGAGTGGCGGCAACCTCTGGGGGGCGCTGTTGCTGACGGCGCTGGCCTGTCTGGTTCTCGGCATGGAAGTTCCGACCACGGCGGCCTATGTTATCTGTGTGTCTGTGGCCGGTCCCGCGCTGCAAAAACTGGGATTACCGGCGCTGGAAGCGCATCTTTTCGTATTCTGGTACGCCCTGTTATCGACCATCACCCCGCCCGTGTGCGGTGCCGTCTTTATCGCTGCCGGAATGGCTGGCACGCCCTGGGTGCCGGTCGCCGGACAGGCAATGCGTCTGGGGATCGGACTGTATCTGGTGCCGCTGGCCTTTGTCGCGAACCCGGCGCTGGTTCACCCCGGTGACGGGCTCGTCTGGGCGGTGCTGGCATTTGCCAAAACCGGTGTCGGTCTGTGGCTGATCAGTCGCGGTCTGATCGGAGGAAATTTGTCTGTTTTGTGGCGCCCGATCTGCATTCTGTTGGGCATTCTGTTGATTTTTTTTGGCGGATTTACGGGCTGAACCGTACAGCCGTTAACAAGTGTTAAACCGAATCGAGTTGCAGTGCCGGTTTTGAAGGGAGTAGGGTTTTCGCATACATCTTTAGGAGGAATTATGCGAGTAACCAACAATCTTGATGCCGAAATTGGCCGTCGATTACGTCAGGCTCGGCTTGCGGAAAACCTGACCCAGGATGGACTTGCACAGCGCTTGGGAATCAGTTTCCAACAGGTTCAGAAATATGAAAACGGGTCAAATCGGGTGAGTTCGTCCCGACTTTGGGCGATAGGCGCGGCACTTGGCGTGCCGATCACCTATTTTTTTGAAGGTCTGGACCAGACGGATATTTCGCCGGGCGCCGAGTTTGATGATGAAAACTCGTTGCCTGACCGGACCATCCGGGTCGCTCGAATGCTGAATGAAATGCCGGATGGCGACGTCAAGGATCAGGTATTTGGTCTGATCAAGGCCTTTTCGAAATCACGATAAGCCCCGGGCCGTGTGGTGTGGTTTGATCGGGTATGTCAGTGATCAGATAATCGGATGGTGACACCGCAGCCTGTTGAGACCCGGTTGTCCGGAAAGAAGCGTCGCCATGTTTTTATCGGCAATCGATTTGACCCGCGCGTGACGTGATTCACGACACAATAGCAATGACCAACGGCAAGCTGATCAGCGAGGCGAGCGTTGTCGTCGTAATGATCGAGGCGGTCATTGGTGCATCTCCGTTCATTTGCCTTGACATGACATAGGATGTTGCTGACACCGGCAATGCCGCAAAGAGAACGGCAACCTTCAGGGTGATACCATCGAGACCGAGCGCGACGCCGGTCATCCAGGTCATGGTCGGCAGGGCCAGTAATTTGGCCAATGCGATGCCAGCATAGAGGCCGGGATTTTTTGTCAATGACGAAAACTGCAATCCGGCACCAACCGCCATCAATCCGACCGGAAGCGCCCCCTTGCCCAGGATATTCAGGGTAGGGCCGATGACCGGCGGCAGGCCGATGCCGCTCAGGTTCAGCAGGGCTCCTGTCAGGCAGGCTATTACCACCGGGTTTTTCAGACTATCGATCAGCACGTCAAGGCCGGATAGCGGCTGCGTCGTGAGGTGGGACCGATGGGCCCACCGTTGATGAACCATGACGGACAAAATGTTGACCAGCGGGATGATGGCGAGAACGTCAATCGCCATCAGCGCCAGCCCGGCTTCGCCGTACAGGGCGAACGCCACCGCTAGTCCGATATAGGTGTTGGGGCGGGTAATTCCCTGGAATACAGAGCAAAATCCCGGGCCGTCCAGATTGAAGGGTGAACCGGCAAGCACGTCTCGCAGGCGGACGGCCGTTGCCGCCTGCAGCAACGTTGCGACAATCAAGGCCGTCGCCATCGGCCACATTTTCGCCAGATCACCAAGGTCTGCGCCGCCGATCGAATAAATCAACAGCGCCGGAAACAGGCAATAGAAGGTCAACCTTTCCGCATCGGCCCAGAACCGATCCTGAAATGCGGCCCGGTGGGCGAGCAGGTATCCCAGTCCGATCAGAAAAAAGACCGGGGCCATCTGCATGACGACTGTCATCGTCGGCTGACCATGTCGATAGCCCCCTGAAGAATGTAGGCAGCCGCCATTTTGTCAACGACCTCAGCCCGTCGCTTGCGGGTCATATCGGCTTCACTGATCAATAACCGCTGTATCGCCGACGTGCTCAGCCGTTCGTCCCAGAAGGCGATTGGAATGTCCACCTGTTGCAGCACATTTCGGGCAAATTGCCGGGTTGATTGGCAACGCGGTCCTTCTGTCCCGTCCATGCTGACGGGAAGCCCGAGAACGAGTGCACTTATCCTCCGGTCGGTGATAATCCGGTTGAGCGTCATCAGGTCTTTGGCGAACTTGCTGCGACGAATTGTTTCCAGCGGACTGGCTATCACCCAGTTCGGGTCGGAAATCGCCAGTCCGATAGTTTTTGATCCGAGATCGATACCGAGAAGGCAACCCCGGTCCGGTAGAATGCTCGCAAGCTTGGTGAGGTCAGTTTCGGCCATGTCATGTGTTTACCGGTTGCTGCTGGATTTGAAAAGGTATGGGCGCACCGGTTCGGTTAGGTTAAAATCCGTGAAGGCTTGTTTTCAGCGTATCTTGAGAGGGTGGGAAAGAGATAATGCGATGCTGGAAAATCTGCCTTTTCGGACTTGTAATCCTGATCGTTGCTGAGCATGCGACAGTGCTGGCCGGGGAGGCCGGGCGCGGTACGTTCATGGGCGTCAGTATTGAATCCTTGAAACAGGATTATATCGTCGCCAGGTCGGTCAATATACGAAACAGGCCGAGTACTGCCGGGGACGTAACCGGTAGTCTGAATGAGGGAGACCGGGTTTCCAGCGTCGGTCGTGCGTCAGATAGCTGGATCGCCGTGCGACACAATGGAAAAGACATCGGATTTGTGTTCGAAGCGAATTTGATCCGCATTCTGGATGGCACACTGACCCATCGGATTGTGGGCAAGGTCTCCATGGCCGAACACCCGGACTGCCAATACATTATTCGGTATCAGGGAAAAAGCGAGGCCCAGGGTCAGCCGTTCGATATTGCCGATTATGATGTAGACTGGAAATGTCAGAGTGCAAACGGGCCGGTTGAATTCTCCACGCCGATGTTCATGACAGAGGGCCCATACCGCAAACTGAAACAGCCATCACACCAGATCACGGTGGACATTGTCGATCCGGACGGAATAATTGACGAAGTGGTGTCAACGACCGTTTTTTATGATCAGGAACGACGAACGGTCAGTTTTGATGGCGTATCGCAGGCCGCTTTTTCCGGCAAGCCCGACGTTCTTGAAGTGCTGGTCCCGGATCTTCCAACGGCCCTGCAGACGGCTGTTGAAATGAGCTATCAGGCATGGTCCGCCGCGTTGTGGAAAATCTTGTTGAAGCCATCTCGCTAGTCCGGGTTACGATTGCGGGCGGACACGGTCACTGGGACGCACGCGAGATTGCAATACCTGGTGTCGCGCTTGCGATAAGGTGGCCCGGATGTTAGGTTCCGCCGCGAAATCCGGCCTGTCCGGGCATCGAACAAATATTCTTTCATCCGCGAAACACGAGGTTCAAATATGTCACTGGATACGGAAACCGTCCGTAAAATTGCATCCCTGGCGCGGATCGACGTGCCAGAATCTGAACTGGCGCCGTTGGCGGGGGAATTGAACAATATCATCGGCTGGATCGAACAGCTTTCGGAAGTTGATACCCGTGACGTTACGCCGATGAGCAGCGTCGCGGAAATGGAACTGTTCAGACGCGAGGACATCGTTGACGACGGCAACTGTCGGGAACAGGTCCTGGCCAATGCGCCGGGTCGGAATGAGGCGTTTTATACGGTTCCGAGGGTGGTGGAATAAGATGCCCGAATTAGCCGATCTCACCATATCTGAGGCCCGTCAACGGCTCGACAGAGGCGACCTCACAGCCGTTGAACTGACCCGGAGCTGCCTTGCCGCGATGACGGCGAAGCAGGACCTGAATGCCTTTATCACGGAGACCCCGGACATTGCATTGGCGCGTGCCGGGGAGTCCGATGAGCGACGGGTGCGCGGCAAAACCCTCGGCGCGATGGATGGCATTCCGGTCGCCATCAAGGATTTGTATTGTACGGAAGGCGTGCTGACGACGGCAGGATCACATATTCTTGACGGGTTCGTTCCGACCTATGAATCGACAGTTACCGCAAACCTGCGGGCGGCCGGATCGGTCATGCTGGGCAAAACCAATCTGGACGAATTTGCCATGGGGTCGGCCAATGTCACCTCCTATTACGGTCCGGTCAAAAGTCCCTGGAAGATATCGGACGGCAAGGATCGGGTGCCCGGCGGATCATCGGGCGGTTCGGCGGCAGCGGTTGCGGCCGGTCTATGTCTCGGCGCGACCGGCACGGATACCGGTGGTTCGATCCGGCAACCGGCTTCTTTCAGCGGGATTGTCGGCATGAAACCGACCTATGGACGGTGCTCAAGATGGGGCATCGTGGCGTTCGCGTCCTCGCTGGACCAGCCCGGCCCGATGACCCGCACCGTTGCTGATGCGGCGATCATGTTACAGGCGATGGCCGGGCATGACCCGAAGGATTCCACGTCGGCTCCGATCGGTTTGCCGGATTTCGCCGCGGCGCTGACGAATGACGTGCGTGGCATGAAAATTGGAATTCCCCGGGAGTATGTAATTGATGGCATGCCCGGAGAGATTGAGGCGTTGTGGCGGAAAGGGGCCGAGATGTTTCGCGATGCCGGTGCCGAAATGATTGATATCTCGCTGCCGCACACCAGATTCGCCCTGCCGGCCTACTATATTGTCGCTCCGGCAGAGGCGTCTTCAAATCTGGCGCGGTATGATGGCGTGCGATATGGCCTGCGGGTTCCGGGCGAGACGCTGGACGAAATGTACGCCCGGACACGCGCGGAAGGGTTTGGCGAGGAGGTGCGGCGCCGGATCATGATTGGTGCATACGTGTTGTCGGCCGGGTATTACGATGCCTATTACGTGCAGGCGCAAAAGGTCCGGACGCGAATTGCCGAGGATTTCACGGCGGCGTTCAGCAAGGTGGACGCAATTTTGACGCCGACCGCCCCGAGTGCGGCGTTTGCCATTGGTGAAAAAATGGATGATCCGCTTGCAATGTATCTGAACGATGTATTTACCGTGCCGTCGTCGATGGCTGGTTTGCCGGGTATATCCGTACCGGCCGGTCTCAGCGCGGAAGGGCTGCCGCTGGGTTTGCAACTTATTTCCCGACCGTTTGACGAGGAAACGCTGTTCCGGGCGGCAGGCGTTCTGGAGCGGCAAGCGCAGTTTACGGCACGACCCGCCGGTCCGGGGGAATAAACCGATGACATATTTGATTGAAGGTGAAACAGGGGCCTGGGAAGTGGTGGTCGGGCTCGAGGTGCATGCCCAGGTCCGGTCTAGGGCCAAGCTGTTTTCCGGAGCGGCGACGGAATTTGGTGCAGACCCCAATACCCAGGTTTCGCTGGTTGATGCTGCCATGCCCGGCATGCTGCCGGTCCTTAACGGTTTTTGTGTCGAGCAGGCGGTCAAGACCGGTCTCGGACTGAACGCGGAAATCAATCTGCACTCGGTATTTGAACGGAAAAACTACTTTTATGCGGATCTGCCACAGGGATATCAGATTTCGCAGTTCCAGCATCCCATCGTTGGCGGCGGCATTGTTACGCTGGACATGGCAGATGGCCAGTCGCGTGAAATCGGCATCGAGCGACTGCACATGGAGCAGGACGCCGGAAAATCGATGCATGATCAGGATCCCGGACTGTCGTTTATTGACCTCAACCGGGCCGGGGTCTGCCTCATGGAAATCGTTTCGATGCCGGATATCCGGTCGCCGGAAGAGGCCGGCGAATTCGTTCGCAAGTTGCGCTCCATTTTGCGCTATCTCGGAACCTGTGACGGCAACATGGAACAGGGGTCCATGCGGGCGGACGTCAATGTGTCGGTTCGAAAACCGGGCGAAGACTATCGCACCCGCACGGAAACCAAAAATGTCAATTCGATCAAATTTATCATGCAGGTTGTCGAAATCGAGGCTATGCGTCAGGTCGAGGTGTGGGAACAGGGCGGCGAGGTGGTGCAGGAAACCCGCCTGTTTGACGTTGCGCGAAACGAAACCCGGCCCATGCGCAGTAAGGAATTCGCCCATGATTACCGCTATTTTCCGGACCCGGATCTGCTGCCGCTGAAGCTGTCCCAGGCTTTTGTAGACGATATCAGAGCGACCTTGCCGGAACTGCCTGACCAGAAAAAAGTACGCTTTATGACCGCCTACGGGCTGAGTTCCTATGACGCCGGGGTGCTCGTGCAGGAGCAGGACACCGCCCGTTACTTTGAGGAAGTTGCCGTTGGTCGGGACGGCAAACAGGCGGCCAACTGGGTGACCAGCAACCTGTTCGGTGCACTGAACAGGTTGGGTCTGACCATATCAGACAGTCCCGTCAGCGCCGGAAATCTGGGCAAGTTGCTCGATTTGCAGTCTGCCGATGTGATTTCCGGGCGGATCGCCAAGGAGGTTTTCGAACTGATGCTGGAAACCGGTGATGATCCGGTCAGGATCGTCGAGGCAAAGGGGCTGAAGCAGATCACCGATTCAGGTGCAATTGAAGCCGCTGTCGATGCAGCAATTCTGGCAAACCCTGAACAGGCGCAGCAGATCCGTGATGGAAACGACAAGGCGATTGGCTGGTTTGTCGGTCAGGTCATGCAGGCGACGGGCGGCAAGGCCAACCCCGGTAGTGTTAACCAGATGTTACGCGCCAAGCTGAGCGCAAATTAGGCCTTTGCACGGCCGGAAAGACCTGTCCAAGGTGGATCGGTGACGATAGGATAGCCCCCCACAGGGGTTGGCGTGTGTGGGGGATTGAGGGTTGGAAATGACGAAAGTACTGGTTGTCGACGATGATCCCCTTGCTTGCGAACTGGCATCTGAACTCATTCGTCAGGAAGGACACGACGTGTGGGAAGCGGCGGATGGAGAAAACGCGCTCCGGTTGGTGCGGGAGATCGATCCGCAGGTATTGATCCTGGATGTTCGAATGCCCGGTATGGACGGCTTTCAGGTTTGTCGGCAATTGCGTTCCGACATCAAGACGTCGGCGATATACATCATCATGCTGTCAGCCAGGGACAAGACCTTTGACAAGGTCATGGGACTGGACATGGGCGCTGACGCCTACCTGACCAAACCGTATGCAGAAGATGAACTAATGGCGCATATTCGGGTTGCCGAACGGACCGTCATCGACCGTCATATGGCGATGCATGATGCCCTGACCGGATTGTTCAACCGGCGCGCCTTTGATGAACTGCTGGCCCGAGAAATGGCGTCCTGCCGACGATACGGTGGCACGGTGTCGCTGGTCACTATTGACATCGATCACTTCAAGAAGGTCAACGATACCTACGGCCATGACGTGGGCGACGAGGTCCTCAAGGATCTGGCAAACATTCTTCGAAATGTCAGCCGTCCCAGCGACCTGCCCTGCCGATGGGGTGGGGAGGAATTTTCCTGGTTGCTGCCGAAAACAGATGTCGAAGGAGCGCGGCAGGCGGGAGAACGGCTTCGCCAGGCTGTTAGCGGGTTCGATTTTTCGACGGACGAACGTCAGACAATCAGCATGGGGGTTGCCGAATTGCGTTCGGACGAGACCAGCGATGCCTTGTGTCGCCGCGCAGACCTTGCACTCTATGAAGCGAAGGAAACCGGTCGCAACAAAGTCGTTGTATTCAAGGACTGAGTGAAGAGCCGGACGTCAGTGAATGACGCGCAAATCCGGTCGGCCAATACCGATGAAACCGGATACCATGTCATAGAACGATCGTACAGAAATCGGCTTGGCCATATAGCCGTCACAGCCATGATCAAGGCAGGTCCGCCGGTCTTCCTGATGTGCGTGAGCGGTCACGGCAATGACCGGAATATCCTTTAGTTCAGCGTTGGATTTAAGTGCTTCAGCGATTTCAAGGCCGGACTGACCGGGCAGTTGAATGTCCATCAAGACCAGGTCGGGACGATGTTTCAGGATTGCATCATAAGCACCCATACCATCAGCCTGCTGGATTGTATTGTATCCTTCGACCTTCAAAAGATCGGTCAGCAGTTTCATATTGAGTTTGTCATCTTCAACGATCATTACCGTTTTAGTCATGACGTGATATCTCCTGTGCATCCGTCCTGACGATCCACAGGGGAGCTGTGACCGCAGGTGTTTCTGTTCTGGGCAGTAGACTAGGATGTCGATTTATAGATATGATGACCATGCTGTTTCGCCCATGTGAATTACTGTGAATTTCACAGTCAGGAGAAACCCGCCATGCAGGAAATCAAGGTTCACCCCATTAGTCCCGCTGTTGGCGCCGAGATTTCCGGTGTCGATTTATCTCAACCGCTGAACCCTGATACAGTCTCCCGGATCCGACAGGTACTTCTGGCCCAGGGGGTCGTGTTTTTCCGCGATCAGAAACTGACAGCGGATCAGTTGCTGACTGCCGCCGGTTACTTCGGTAAGCCGGTGGAGTACCCTTTTGTCCGGGGGCTGGACGACTGCCCATTGGTGATTCCGGTATTGAAACTACCGAATGAAACGCTCAATTTCGGCGGCGTCTGGCATAGCGATACGACCTACCTGGTGAAACCGCCGATGGCCACCATGCTGCATGCCCGTGATCTGCCGGAGCTTGGTGGAGATACCCTGTTTGCCAATATGACAGCCGCCTATGACGCCTTGTCGGATGCCATGAAGGTGTTATTGGCGCCACTGAAAGCATTGAATTCGGCGGCCAATCAAACGGTTGCCGACACCCGCAAACACCGGCTGGAAGATTCTGGCAAGGATACCCACGATGTGCAAACGGAGGCCATCCACCCGGTGGTCCGCGTGCACCCGGAAACCGGTCGGAAATCACTGTATGTCAATAGTGCCCACACGGTCCGGCTGGAGGGCATGACGGACGAGGAGAGTGCGTCAATCCTGCAATTCCTGTATACCCATCAGGTGCGGGAAGAATTTTCGTGCCGGTTCAGATGGTCGCCCGGCGCACTTGCTTTCTGGGACAATCGATGTACGCAGCACTATCCGGTCAATGACTATCACGGGTTCAGGCGATTGCTTTATCGGGTTACTCTGGCGGGGGATGTGCCGAACTGACGGTCGTTCGGTCGCCCGTCACTTGCATTGCATGAGTTGCTGTTTGCACTGTTGACGGCAGCTCTCATCACTGACCGGGCAGGCACCCGCGCACTTTTTGAAATCACCCATGCAATCGCCGGAATTTTGCCCCAGATCCGGCATCGGAATATCGGCACATCGCAGTTGGCAAACCGATTGCGCCGCCGCCGTGTTACCTTCCCGTTTGATGCAATCCACGACACACTGCATCACCGACGGGCTGACCGCGATTTCAGGATTGTGGCCCCTAGTTCCGGCCGACACTGACCCGCCGACCAGCACAAGCGTAAACAGGAGGCCAACCATCAGGGCGCCGGTTCGTTTCATGTGAGGATCCTTACAGGCCCGTTAAGAGACAATATCCGGCAATCACTCCGGCACCCGGCGGTGCCAATTTGTTATGCCGAAAATGGTGAAAAATCATCCGATTGTGCCTGTCGGACCAGAATACGTTTGTCCGGCGGAGGGGTGTCCGGATTTACGCCATCCAGTGGTAGCCGGATCGACATAATAGTTCCCTGGCCCTTGGCACTGGACATGCAAATCTGCCCCTGCAATTCGCCGATCAGACGGTGCGCAATGGCCAGTCCCAGCCCCGAGCCTTCGTCGCCATGCGGCGACGGGCTGTCACTTTTTGAAAATGGTTCCAACCGTTCAATCATTTCGGCTTCCGACATGCCAGTTCCGTTATCCTGGATCACCAGAATCATGGCACCGTCCTCGCTGTCCATCCGGGCGGCGACGTTGACGGCCCCTCCGGCAGGCGTGAATTTGATGGCATTGGAGACCAGATTGATCAGTATCTGATTGAGCCGCGTCGGGTCGGTTCGGAGTTTTGGAAAATCGTGGTCGGCGGAGGCTGTCAATCTGATGCCGCGTTCCCTGGCCATTTCAGAAAACAGGTTGACCACTGCGTTGATGATTTCGCGGGCATCAACATCTTCCAGTTTCAGCGTCGATGTCCGTTGTCCGGGTGAAAATTCGTCGAGCATACCATCACACACCTGCAGCAGATGAAACGCGGCGCGGTGGATGGTGCGGGCGTAGTCAACATATTCCGGTGTGCCGAGTGGCCCCATCAGTTGTTCGGATATGATTTGTGCATACCCGATGACGGCATTTAACGGGGTTCGGACTTCGTGCGCCAGTTCGGCAATCCGCTGCTGTTGTTGGGTAAATCCGGTTTTTTCGTTATTGAGGGCATACTCAAGGGCCATTTCTGCATCACGAAGCGCCTTTCTGGCGTCGCTCAGTTTTTTGGATTCGTTTGCCATGCTGCAATCCTGTGGGTTATTCTCACCCAAATAATCAGGTGTTATTGTTGCATAAAAATAGCAACAGAGCTAAGAAAATAGGGAATCGGCCGCGAAAATAAATCTGCCCGCTCTGTTTGGACCGGAACCGGGCATCTTTTATCGGGATTGTGGATCGTTGAATAAGGCGCGTTGGCGCGCCGCTTACAGCAGGAATGGATATTGTAATGATTGATCTGTATACATGGGGAACGCCCAATGGTCGCAAGGTCTCGATCATGCTGGAGGAACTGGGTCTTCCCTATCAGGTCCATCCCGTTAACATCGGTAAGGATGAGCAGTTTTCACCGGATTTTCTGGAAGTCAGCCCGAACAACAAGATTCCTGCAATTGTCGATTCAGAGGGCCCGGACGGGGCACCGTTGGCGCAATTTGAATCCGGTGCGATCCTGATCTATCTGGCCGAGAAAACAGATAGTGAATTGCTGCCGACGTCTGCCCGTCAACGGGCGGCCTGTCTGCAATGGCTGATGTTTCAGATGGGCGGCCTCGGACCGATGCTGGGACAGGCGCACCATTTCCTGCGCAATCCGGCGGAAATTGTACCCTATGCGCAGAACCGGTACCGCACCGAAGCCGCCCGCCTGTATGGTGTGATGGACCGGCATCTGGCGGATCATATCTATTTCGCCGGTCCGGCCTACAGTATTGCCGACATCGCCATTTATCCCTGGGTCTCCCGGTTTGAATGGCATCAGGTGGATTTGTCTGAATATCCCAACGTCAAGCGGTGGTTCGATGCTCTGTCGCAACGGCCGGCGGTGACCCGCGGCATGGCCGTCCCCTACCTGAACTAAGGAGCGTAAGTGGTGAGCCTGTTGCAAAGAGAGGCAGTAGGGCGGGTCCGCGCGGTCCTGACCGGTGCCGGGTTGCCGGATTCGATTGTCGAACTGGCTGATACGGCCCGAACGGCCGAAGAAGCCGCCATCGCCGTCGGCTGCGAACCGGGAGCGATTGTCAAATCGCTGGTATTTGCGGTCGGTGAGCGGCTGGTGATGGTGCTTGTTGCCGGCGATCGTCAGTGCCTTGAAGAAAATTTGCCGGCGGCGTTCAGTCTGCAAGGGGCGGTGCGCCGCCCGCAGGCCTCGGAAGTAAAGGGGGCGACAGGGTTTTCCATTGGCGGCGTCGCGCCGATCGGCGTGCTGCACAAAATTCCGGTGGTGATTGACCAGTCACTGAAACGCTTCGATACGGTCTATGCTGCGGCCGGTCATCCCCATTGCGTGTTTGCCACGTCGGTCGATCGCCTAAAACGTCTGACCGGTGGAATCGTGTCCTGGAATGTGGGCCGCCCGGACGGGGGTGCCGTTGTTACTGGACCGATTGAGCGGACCAGAACACTGGCGAAAATGCTGGCAGAGGAAAAGAACGGGGCCAAGTCGACCGATCCCGCTTGATTGATCTTGTAGGGGACGGTATATCCTCCCCCCAAGGATAAAAAATCCGGAGAGTTGGCCGAGTGGCTGAAGGCGCGCCCCTGCTAAGGGTGTATACGGGAAACCGTATCGAGGGTTCGAATCCCTCACTCTCCGCCATTTTTAACTTCCCAATTTGTCTTTCCCTCACCCTGCACCTGCTATTTCCGTCTGCGTTTGCTGGATGGTGATGTTATCGGGTTGGACCGACGTGTTCGGGGCGATGGCTCCCGCACGCTGCGGGGGTCGGATTTCAGGTTCGCCGTTGCTTCGACAATCAGATTAAATAGATCACCCCGGTTTGGATCGGCATAAGGCCTGCTGATGGTTGCCCGCGATGTCGGTCTGCCGTTGACAGGTGTTCCTGATCGACCTAATACTGCCGGGCGGGTGTCGGTGGGGCAGGGCAGGCCTGCTTTCGTCGTCGTGCGGGCGGTATGGTCAATCAGGTATAGGGCACGTGTTTGCGGAACCGGTGGCGTTTGCCTTGCGGTTGCCGTGGAGATGCGTTTAACAGTACGGATACCAACGAACCCATGTTCAATCGGACGAGACGATGGCAATGCGACAAGCTGGCGACCTGATGCCCCGATTTGTGCTTGAATCCGATACCTCGATGAGACCGGATCAACGTGAAAGCCGACCGACATGATGGCCTATCTGGGTTCGATTGCGCCACTGACATCAGGGGTCGGGCAGGCAATCGGCGATCTCATCGCACTCGGCGGTATCGCCTATCTGGTACTGGCCCTGCGGGCGGTCTGGCAGTGGCGGGAAGAGCATGATGTTTCGCCGGTGATTCATCCGCCGGTGACGATCATGGTGCCGGTGTGCGGCGCCCCGGCGGGGCTGCACGACTGTCTCAGGTCAGTGTTCCGACAGGATTATGCCAATTTGCAGATTGTATTCGGTCTGCATGGCCCGGAAGATCCGGGGCGCATCGTGATCGACGCCCTGCGACAGCAATTCACCGATATCGATTCCGCCCTGGTGATCGATGAGACCCGCATCGGATCCAATCCCAAGATTTGCAACCTGTCGAACATGATGCCCGCCGTCAAATATGATATCATTGTCATGATCGACAGTGACGTGAAGGTGGACAGCCATTTCATAACCCGTGCGACTGCTCCAATGAACGACCGGCGGGTCGGAGCCATGACATTTCTGTACAAGGCCGAGCCGGTCGGTGGTCTGGTGTCGCAACTGGGGGCGATGGCGATCAACGACTGGTTTATCCCGTCGGCGCTGGTTGATCTGAGCAGGCGGGAAATGGACCTGTGTTATGGCGCCGCGATCGTCTTGTCGCGTGAGTCGCTCGAGGCGGTTGGCGGACTGGCTGTTCTGGCCAATTCCCTTGGCGAGGATGATGAAATCGGTGAACGGCTGCATAACGCCGGGTATGAAGTCCGGCTGGCCCGGCAGATTGTCACGACGCTGGTGACAGAAACCGATCCGCTCGAGATGTGGCGCCGCGAACTGCGGTGGATCCGCTCGGTCCGGGCCTGCCGTCCGCGCGACCACGTGCTGTCAGTGGTCATGTATGCGCTGGCGCCGGTTGCAATTCTGGTCGCCGTGTTCCCGTCGGTACCGGGCCTGGTCCTGCTCGGCAGTATGCTGAGTCTGCGGATCTGGCTGCACCTGTTGTTGCGTCGCCGGACGGTGATGCCGACCCCGGTTGCACCCTGGCTGGTTCCGGTTCGCGAATGCCTGAGCTTCTGCCTGTGGCTGGCCAGCTTCAGTTCGCGCCGGATGCACTGGCGCAACAGTACGTTTGATGCGACCGGCGGACGTGACATGGCGGTCTGTCGGGAGCATCGGGAAAAGGTGAAACCCGGATGAAAAGCCTGATTGTCACGGCGGATGATTTCGGCCTGTCAATACCGGTCAACGAAGCCGTTGAACAGGCCCACGTTGACGGAATCCTGACGGCGGCCAGTCTGATGGTGACGGCACCGGCTGCGACCGACGCGGTTGCCCGTGCGCGGCGGCACCCATCCCTCGGGGTCGGCCTGCATCTGGTGTTTGTTGACGGTATTCCGTCATCGCCGCCAGACCTGATTCCGGACCTGGTCGGGTCCGACGGGCGCTTCGGGACCGACCCCACACGGCTGGGGATCAATCTGTTTTTCCGTTCCGGGCTGGTGCGGCAGTTTGAAATCGAGATGCGATCCCAACTGGATCGTTTTGTCGCGACCGGGCTACCGCTCGATCATGTGGACGGCCATCAGCATTTTCACCAGCATCCGACGATTGTCGGCTTGCTGCGGCGGCTGGCACCGGAATATGGCATACCGGCTGTACGGCTGCCGCATGAACCGCTGTGGCCGTCCTGGCGGGCCCGCCGTCCGGATCTGTTGCGCCGCCTTGTCTGGTGGTTGCTGGCGGTGCCGCGTTTCACCCTGATGAAGCATCGCCTGAACAGTGCCGGGATTGTCTGTAACGATCATCTGTTCGGATTGTATGACAGCGGCCAGATGACGTCGGCAACTATTGACGGTTTTTTTGACTGCCTGCCTGATGGTGTTTCGGAACTGTACTGCCACCCGGCCATCCGGCGATGGTCAGGGATCGATAATTTGCCGGAAAACTACCGGTGCATAGAGGAATTTCAGGCGGTTGCCGAGCCCGCCCGTCGGCGGCGGCTCGAACAGGACGGGGTTCGGCTGATCCCGTACGGCGCGCTGACAGCAACCTGTGAAACGGGGAAAACCTGATGAAACAACGCCGTTTTACCAGCCCGGTTGTGCTTGGCTCAATGGTGGGCGGCGGGCTGACGATCGCTTTGATCCTCTACATCGGGGCTGGCTCGGTGATCAAGGCAGTGGCGACGGCGGGGTTGACGGGTCTGGTTGTCGTCATTCTGGCGCACCTGCCGTCGCTGGTGTTGTGTGGCCTGGCCTGGCGGTGTCTGGTCCCCGATGCGCCATGCCGGGCATCATTGCTGTTCGTCCGGGCGCGCTGGATTCGAGACGCGGCGAGCAGCCTGATCCCGGTGCTGCCGATCAGCGGTGAACTGGCGGCGATCCGCGTGCTGGCGCTACAGGGCATGAGCCGGGCCCGGGCCGGGGCCAGTGTGGTGGTTGACGTGACGGCTGAAATTGTCGGGCAATTCCTGTTTACGTTGTTCGGTTTGGGGCTTCTGGTCGCCCATAATCCGGGGGACGGCATCGTGTTCTGGGTGGGCGCGGCGTTGCTGGTGTCGGCACCGGTGGTGACGGCCTTTGTCCTGCTGCCGAAAACCGGTGCTTTCCGTTGGCTGGAAAATCTGTCGGAAAGGATTGCGCGGTCATGGAATGGAGATGGTCTGCGCGGTCTTCATCGCGGCATTCTGATTACCTATGCCCATCGGCGACGGGTTCTGGCGTCTGTGGTTTTGCATTTTCTCGCCTGGATTGCCGGTGCTGCCGAAGCCTGGGCAGGTTTTGCCTTGCTGGGCTACTGGCTCAGCGTGAGTGATGTGCTGGTAATTGAAAGCCTGGTTTACGCCCTCAGGTCGGTTGCCTTTTTTGTACCGTCGGCGTTGGGTATCCAGGAAGGAGCTTACGTTTTCCTCGGAGCAATGTTCGGGTTGCCGCCGGATATTGCACTGGCACTGTCGTTGTTGAAACGGGGCCGTGAGGTGGCGCTTGGCGCGCCCGGTCTGGCGGTCTGGCAGTGGCTGGAAAGCAGGCGGTTCTGGAAAAGGCGGCAACCGGCCCCGCCGGGGTCTTCATCCGGGTTGCCGCCACATTAATGGAAATCGTGGCTGTCCACCGGGAACGGGGCTTCTTCGCCCCCGGCATCGGCGACCAGCTCGTCGACAGTCTGGTCAATCTCGGGTGCACTGGGTGCCGCCGGACGCGCATTCCAGGACAGGTTGCGCGAATGGCGACTGCTGCGACTGCGGATGTGAGTATCTGTGCTCAGGCTTTGCAGCAGGCCGGAAAGATCCAACAGGCGATCGGCGATCAGATGGGTGACGCCGTTCGCGTGTTGTAATTTGCCGCTGACACCGACCATGGTGGCAGTCATGATAACGCGCCGGAATTTCTCGAAAACCCTCGACCATATGATGATGTTGGTGATATCGGTTTCATCTTCAAGGGTCATGAAAACCACTCCGCTGGCGGTGCCGGGACGCTGGCGAGCAATGATCAGTCCGGCGACGGTCACGGTTTTGCCGTCACCGATCCCGCCCAGGTCCCGGGACATGCGAATACCGGCCCGGTCGAGGCGGTCGCGCAACAGGGAAACCGGATGGGCCTTCAGGGAAAAACGCAGGCTGGCGTAATCCTCGATGACCTCTTCCCCGAGGCTCATCGTCGGCAGGGCCACCGGGCGTTCAGGGCCGAATTCGGCAGATACGGCCATATTGCGGTTGTTGTGTTCGACAGCCTCGAACAGTGGCAGAGCCGGTGGCGGCTTGTGTCCCGGCCCCGGTCGACGCGCCAGTCGACGGACCGTCCACAGGGCATCACGACGGGTCAGTCCCAGCGATGAAAAAGCATCCGCCTCCGCCAGTTTTTCCAGTGTGCGGGCGGACAGATTGCTGTCGCGGGCGAGCAGATAGAGATCGGAAAAACCGCCCTCCGGTCGGACGGAAACAAGTGTCAGGGCATCCAGTTCGCCCACTCCCCTGATCTGGCGAAATCCGAGTCTGATGGCAAGGGAGGGCGGACGCCCCCGACAGGGTTCCAGTTGATTGTCCCAATTGCTGATATTGACATCAACCGGCAGCACCGGGACGCTATGAGCGCGAACGTCGCGGATGATCTGGGCAGCAGCGTAAAATCCCATGGGCTGGCTGTTCAACAGGGCACAGGTGAAGACCTCTGGATGGTGGCACTTCAGCCAGGCCGAAACATAAACCAGATTGGCGAAACTGGCTGCGTGACTTTCGGGGAAACCGTAGTCGGCAAATCCCTCGATCTGGCGGAAACAGCGTTCGGCAAATTGCGTCGTATATCCCTTGCCCTGCATCCCGGTCATGAACTTGTCGCGATGCTGTTGAACCTGCCCGATGTGACGAAAGCTGGCCATGTCACGACGCAGCCGGTCGGCTTCTTCCGGCGTAAAGCCAGCCCCGACAATCGCCACCTGCATGGCCTGTTCCTGGAATAACGGGACGCCGTAGGTTTTTTCCAGCACGGCACGCAGTTCTTCAGACGGGTAGGAGACCGTTTCCTTGCCCATGCGACGACGCAGGTAGGGATGTACCATATTTCCTTGTATGGGGCCGGGGCGGACAATGGCGACCTCGACCACCAGATCATAAAATTCCTTTGGTTTGAGACGGGGCAGCATCGACAGCTGGGCCCGGGATTCAACCTGAAAAACCCCGATCGCGTCTGCCTTTTGCAACATCTTGTAGACGGCTGGATCTTCTTTCGGCAGCGTCTCCAGGGTCAGGTCCGTTGCCTTGTGGAGGCGCAGCAATTCAAAGGACTTGCGGATGCAACTGAGCATGCCCAGCCCCAGAACGTCGATTTTCAGAATACCCAGCGCATCGATGTCGTTTTTGTCCCACTCGATTGTGGTCCGGTCATCCATGGCGGCATTGGCGACCGGAGACAAATCAGTCAATGGCCCACGAGTGATGACAAACCCGCCGACATGCTGGGACAGGTGTCGGGGAAAACCCATCAGTTCGCGGCTGAGTTCAATGACCGTGCGGATTTTCAGGTCATCGGGTGATAATCCTGCCTCACGAATATGTTTGTTCTCGACCCCGCGTGTGTTCCAGCCCCAGACCGTTTTTGCCATGCGGGTCAGAATGTCGTCGCTGAGACCGAAAACCTTGCCGATTTCGCGAACGGCGCTACGGGTACGATAGGTGATCACGGTTGCCGTCAATCCGGCGCGTTCACGACCGTAACGCCGATAGATATGCTGGATCACCTCTTCGCGGCGTTCGTGTTCGAAATCGACATCGATATCCGGCGGTTCATCCCGCGCGGCACTGACAAAACGTTCAAACAGAAGATCAATGCGGTTCGGGTCCACTTCGGTGATGAACAGGCAGTAACAGACAACGGAATTGGCCGCCGATCCGCGTCCCTGACACAGGATACCCCGATCGCGGGCAAATCGGACGATGTCATGAACGGTCAGGAAATAGGGCGCATATTCCAGTCGGTCGATCAGGGCGAGTTCCCGTTCCAGGCAGTGGCGGACCTTTTCTGACAGCCCTCCCGGATAGCGCTGATCGGCACCCTGCCAGGCCAGGCGGGTCAGGCGCTGCCCGGAGGATTCTACGGCGCTGCCTTCATCCGGGTACTGATAGCGAAGCTCATCAAGGCTGAAATTACATGCCTTGCTGATCTCGATGGTGCGGGCCAGCCATTCCGGGTGATCGGGGAACAAATCCACCATCTCGCCGGCTGATTTGAGGGTTCGTTCAGCATTGGCAAACAGCCGGTATCCGGCATCTTCCAGTTGACAATGCTGGCGGATACAGACCAGGACATCCTGCAACGCCTTGCGGGCCGGGATATGCATATGCACATCATTGCTGGCGACGACGGGAACCCCGAGGGTCTGCTCGATCTCTTCGCTGAAACGCTGGCGGTTATCATCAAAGGCATCAAGGTGGCGGTTGATAGACAACCAGAACCGATCCGGGAACAGTCGGGCGATATCCGCCAGCCGTGGGATCAGGGCGGGGTCCGGCACCTGCGGCTGAACCGCAATGATCAGCGACCCGTCGCCATGATCCGCGAGGTCCCCCAGATACAGTTCACAACTGCCCTTGGGCGCGCGGCGCTTGCCGAGGGTGAGCAACTGGCAGAGACGGCCATAGGCCGGTCGGTCGGTCGGATAACAGAGCAGGGGCGGTGCGTCTCGCAAGTTCAACCGAACGGCAGGAATGAAGCGCACTCCATGTTCCCGGGCGGCGGTATGGGCACGCACGGCACCGGCAAAACTGTCGTGATCGGTGACGGCAATCGCCGACAGGCCTTTCATTTTTGCCATCATCATCAGTTCATCGGGGTGAGAGGCACCGCGCAAAAAACTGAAATTGCTGAGTGTCTGCAGTTCCGCATAGGCGCTCACGGTGGCGGCCCTTCAAACCAGCCCTGAACGAACCAGCGACTGGCGGTCTGTTTGCCGCTGACCCGGCATAACCAGAGACTGTGTCCCTGATGATCATCAAAACGATAATAATCCCGCCGCCCCGACCTGTGATCCCAGGGGCTGAGGTGGAAATCACGCCACCACTCGCGCATCAGGCGCTCCGGCCCCTGTACGGATGCGGCCTGCAGGACCAGTCGGCGCCAGCGCACCTGCCGGGGTTTGTCCGCGTCAAATGACAACACCTCGATATCCTCGGCCGGCTGAATCAGACGGATGGGCCGGGGGACGGGCAAGGGCACGGCAGCCGGTAATTCCTTGCTGTCCGATTTTTCTGGAGAAACACCGGGGTACGGTTGCCGAACGGGGATGCGTTCCGGAAGGTAACTCTGGCACCGGGCGAACCGGTAGACGCTGTGTGTCCCGAGTCGCCCCGCCAGCCGGTCAATCAGCCGGTGACAGGCATCCGGATCGGTGGCGTCGTCGGGGAGATCGGTCAGACTGCCCTGTTCAGGACACAGGCGCTGGGTTTGAAAAGCCCTGATCTGGATGGCCTCAATCCCGAAACCGGCATCGACGCCGGGCAACCGATCGCGCAGCAGACGCATCAGATGTGTTTCATCCTGACAGGGTGCGCTGGTGGCGGAAATCAGGGAGACGGTCATATTGTTGACCCGTTGAAACCTGAGGCCCAGCCTGCGCAGGCCAATCCCGTTCCCGCGCAGTGTCTGGCACAGGCGCCACAGCAAAACCTGTACTGCCCTTTCAATACTGTCAGCCGTCCCCAGAGGTTCCGGCCAGACGTGGCCGACCTCGTATATGCGGGGAGAATGTTCGAACGCCAGATGTTCCCGGTGTCGCCCGAGAATCTGGTCAAGACGCAGCATCACGTCGGGACCGAAACGGATTGTCATGCTGGCTCGCGGCACCGGATAGAGATCACCGATCTGTCGGAAACCGAGACGGTTCAGGACCCGGATGGTTGCCGGTACCAATCGCAGGGCATCCAGCGGAAAACCGGCAACCGCCTGACGGGTTGCGCCACTTTGCAACAGAGACGGAATGCCTGCCCCCGGAGCATAACGGGCTGCAGCAAAAGCGGCGGCCGGTGTGTCGGCCAGTCCCAGTCGCCGGGTACAGCGAAAGACCTGGTAGGATCGACCGACATCCGTCATCAGTGCCTTCTCCCCGCCAAACAGATGTGTGCCGCCGCTCATATCCAGCCACAGTCCGCCGTCGCCCTGAGCCGGATCAGAGTCGTCAATGGCGATCCATGGGGCGTACCGTTCTCCGAACCGGGCCATTTCCTGCAGCAACTGTCGCTCTGCTTCGGGGTTGGCAGTCCGGGTGACAAGTTCCGGGACGGAAGCTCGTGCGTCCGTCAGGCGCATGGTCGGTCGCAACCCGAGGGCCCGGGCCTTCCGGTTGCAACCGGTCAGGAAAATACCAAGAGGATCGCGGCGGGTCACAGCGAAGGGAAGGTCGGGGTCGATCCGGTTCTGTTCAGGCTGCGTCATATCGTTCTGACAGCGGTCCGTCGCCAGTCGGGGAAACCAGATGTAGAGAAAACGTTGTTGCATTGTGCTGTACCTTCCATGCGCCGGGTCGCACGCCGCGCCCACCCACCAGTTCCAGTAGCCACCCCTCCCGGCAACTGGTCCCCCGCCAACGGGTCCGGGCGACGCTGTTGGCGGGTTTTACATCAGCACCGGAGCGGCACAGGGCGATCGCCAGACAATGCCCCTGTTCGCTTGCCAGTTGCAGTCGCCGGGCTGTCGTCAAGTTGATTTCCGTCGTTTCGGCGATGACGGCGGCGGCTTGTCCGGAATTCAGAACCTCTTCAAAAGCCCACAGAATATCCCGTCGGTGCCGGACCTCGATCAGGGTCAGCCGGTCCTGCAACTCGCCGTCCAGCGCCGGCAGATAAAGGGTATCTGAATCTGCAACATGGGGAGCGCTGATCCAGAAAACAGAACCGTTCCTGTGTGTCAGGGCCTGCCGCGCCAGCCACAGGGCAAACCCGGTTGCCACCCCGTTCCCGATGCGACCATGAATTTCATGCAGCGCCGGGGCATTGATGCCGCCCATGCTGATACAGGAATCGATTGCCGGTATGGCCAGCGGGATGATCCAGCCCGCCCGGTTTCCGGTTGTGTGTCGGCTTCTTTCAATGTCTGTCAGCAGACGGCGGGCATAATCCAGCCTGCGAAGAGTATCTGGCATAATAAGTTCCTGTTTTGTTCTTTTTCAGGATGCCGTTTTGCCGATCACGAGTCAATAGGGAAGGCGGGGCGGAATTGAAAGCCGGTCAGCTTGACATTTCAGCCAGACGTTGGGCCAGGGAATTCAGTTTGACTACCAGAGAGTTGATTTCATGGGTTGATTGCGAGGTCTGGGCGGCGAGAATTTTAACCTCGCCCGCCACCACCGCAAATCCCTTGCCCAGTTCGCCAGCCCGGTTGGCCTCGATCGTTGCGTTCAGAGCAAGCATATTTGTTTCGCTGGCAACCTCGTCAATGCGCTGTGAAATCGCCCCGACTTTTTCGATCTCCTCAACCAAAGAGATAATCTGTTCATCAATCGGGGCGCGGGTCTCCTGCGCGCCCTTTTCCTTGAGGGCCATCAGCAGATTGTTGACCAATTCGGTGATCTGTTTAACCGAATGATAAATTCCCTCGGTGGCCTGCCCGGACTGCGTTGCCAAACCCTTGATTTCACTGGCGACAACGGCAAACCCTTTGCCGGCATCCCCGGTTCTGGCCGCTTCGATCCGGGCGTTCAGCGCCAATAGGTTGGTCTGTTTCGCAACACCGGAAATCTGACGAGCGACCTCATTGACGTTGGCGATCTCGGTCATCAGGTTCTGTACTTCATGTTCGATCGCATCGGATTCTGCATTCGGGTCTTGCGAAGACGCAGCCGGGTTTTGAGCTGATTGCGTTCCCGACTGGTAGGCCCTCGGGCCCGCCGGGTCACTCATAATACAAAACGCGGCCTCGCGCATGATGCCGGAAAACATCATCCAGCCGTCTGACCAGGCACTGATGACATCCTGCGTGGCTTTTGCCCCGAGATTTTGTTCAAGGCCAAGCAACAGGGCTTCGCCGAACAGGGCGTAATGTTCATCCTTGACGCCATTGTCGAACAGGCGTTCACCCAGCCCGGCCACGTAATCCACAACGGTATCCGGGGTATGGAGCTGTTCGACAATTGTTTCCAGCGCATCACCTGTCCAGCCGCTCAATTGCCCCGCCTGCCCGCGGATCAGACCGGCAAGGTCGGGGCTGGCGTCGGCGATATGGCCGAGGACCACATCCATCAACGCATTGCCACCTTCCGGCAAATGGGCAAACGAAGATTGAATTGTTTCGGCCTGATCCGGTGTCACTATATATTCCCCTTGAAAATTGCGATTGGCACAGCATAACGGGCCAAAGGTAAGCGATAAATCAGATAATTCAAAACCAAATGGTGGATTGGTTTTATTTATTAGCATACCGTTGCATGAAGCTGAATGTAAAACCGATTGCATTCATCTGGATGCCCGGCATCCGTGATCGGACAAAACCCCACTCACCCGACCACGTCAGTCCAGAATACAGAGCGTTAAACAGGTGCGGCTATCGACAATCAGATGTCCAGTTAAAAGGGACGCAAATGTTATTGTCCGCTGCGCCCCGCATCTACCAGGTAACTTTGTGAGGTGCAGGCCCATCCATCATCGGCGGCGAGGAACAGCACCATCTGATTGAACTCCTCCGGATAAACCCGGTTTTTCAGGCACTGCATATCGAGGGTTTCCTGTTCACCTTCTTCCGACCACCACAGGTCAAGCTGGCGTTCGGTCACCACCCAGCCCGGCAGCACGGAATTGACCCGGATATTGTCAACGCCCAGTGTCCGGGCCAGGGTACGGGTCAGCCCCTGCACAGCCGACTTGGCGATTGCATAGGCGGGAAAGAAATCTTCCTTTATCATCCAGGATGAACTGCCGATGTTGATGATCGACCCGCCCCCGCATTCACGCATGTACGGTGCCACCTTCTGGATGGCAAAATATTGGTGACGCAGGTTGATGGCGAACCGTTCATCCCAGTAGTCCGGCGTCACTTCGCCAAAGTCGTGCCGGTCGTCATTGGCGGCATTGTTGACCAGCACCTGAACGGGACCGAAATGGTCAACTGTCTGCTCGATGGTTTCTTCCAGCCGTGCGATATTGCGCACGTCGCAATGCAGGAACAGTGGTGTGTGGAGATAGTCCTGTTCCGCGCACCAGCCGACATTTTCCCGGCCTGTCTCGCGGTCGATGTCAACGAATGCAACCCTGGCTCCCTGGGCGGCAAACAGGCGTACCATATTGCCACCGATTCCGGCCGCACCGCCGGTAATGAAAACGACACGATTTTTCAGGCTGGGGTAGCTGGCATAGGCAGGCATTGGTTTTCCTTGACGAACATGATTCTGGCCCCGGGGTCCGATAACGCCGGACCCCGATATAATACCAAGGTGGAGCGATGAAGAAAACGGATGACTGTACAGGTCAAAACACTCCCCCCTCCAGTCCGGCGGCCATCAACATTCCGAGATCCCGGCAGGAGGTCTCAAATTCGGGTGTCCAGTCACCACGGCAAATGAGGGGATCCTGAACGGCTTTCCAGCGCAGGCCGGTGACAATCGATTCAACGGCCCGTCGGGTGCCGGTTCCATCGTGTCCGGCGCGAACGAACAGGGCATAGGGTAATCCCTGTGTATGTTCCAGGCAGGGGTAATAGATGCGGTCGAAAAAATCCTTGAGGGCACCGCTCATGTAACCGAGATTTTCGGTCGTACCGAGAATAATCGCATGGGCCTGGCGGACGTCTTCCGGAGAGGTGTCGAACGGAGACCGGCATATGGTCTCGACGCCACTGATATCGGCGCAGTTGGCTCCGTCAGAGACTGCATTCAACAGTTTCAGGGTGTTGGCTGAGGGAGTGTGGGCGACAATCAACAGGCGTTTGGCATGAGGCATGTGTCGATCTTACCGCCAGACTCCGCGCGTATCGAAGATTTTTTTACCGGCCAGTTGATCCGGGGTAATGGCCCGGAATGCCTGATGATCGGTCAGAAGCACAACAATTTGCGCCTGTTCCAATGCCGATGCCAGATCACAAAACGTAACCTGATCGTATTTTGCCAACCGGGTTGGCAATTGTTTGATATGGGGTTCAACAACACGGATGGTCGTGCCGGCTGATTTCGCCAGTGCCTCGGTTATATCCATGGCCGGGCTTTCACGAAGGTCGTCGATGTCGGCCTTGTAGGCGAGCCCGAGACAGGCGATTGCCGGATGGTCCAGTTGCTGTGCAGCGGCCAGAATCCGGGCGACAATTTTACCGGGCTTGCCATCATTGACGGCGCGTGCGGCCCGGATCAGAGGCGTCGAATCGGGCGCCGAATCGACGATGAACCAGGGGTCAACGGCGATACAGTGGCCACCAACACCGGGTCCCGGCGACAGAATATTGACACGCGGATGATGGTTGGCGAGTTCAATCGCTTCCCAGACATCGATCCCGAGATCATCACAGACCAGCGACAGCTCATTGGCAAATGCAATGTTGACATCCCGGTAGGCATTTTCGGTCAGTTTGACCAGTTCGGCCGTACGTGCATTGGTCAGCAGGCATTTGCCTTCGACGGCGACGCGATAGAGATTGGCGGTACGTTCGGCACACCGTTGACTGACACCGCCAATCACCCGATCATTGCGGACCAGTTCAATCAGGACCTTGCCAGGCAGGACCCTTTCCGGACTGTGCGAGATATTTACGTCGGCGGCATCATGGGCAGTATGGGGAAACGTAAGGTCAGGGCGGGTTGCGGCAAGCCAGCCGCAGGCGGAATCGGTGGTGCCGACCGGGCAGGTCGATTCGATAATCACCAGATCCCCCTTCTTGAGGACCGGGGCAAGGCTGCGCACCGCTGCCTCGACAAAACTCAGATCCGGTTTGTGATCGGTCGTAAACGGGGTCGGAACGGCGATGATAAAGGCGTCGGCGGGTTCCGGTTTGATGGTGGCCTTGAGTTTGCCCGTGACGACCGCGCCGTTGACCAGAATATCGAGATCCGGTTCGACGATATGGACCTTGCCCTTATTGATCAGGGCAACGGTGGTCGGGTCGATATCGACGCCGACGACGTGCATACCACGACTGGCGAGGACGGCTGCCGTTGGCAATCCGACGTACCCAAGGCCAATTACACAGACGGTTTCGAATTCGCGATCTGTCATTTTTTCAACTTTACTATTTCAGCGACGATACGCTTGCTGGCGGTGCCATCTCCATACGGATTTTTCGCATTCTGCATGGTTTCATACTGTTCGGGATGGTCAAGCAGGCCGGTCGTTTCCGTGACGATACGGGCCGGGTCAGTGCCGACCAGCCGGGCCGTGCCCGCGGCAACCGCTTCCGGTCGTTCCGTAACGTCGCGCATGACCAGCACCGGCTTGCCGATGGATGGTGCTTCTTCCTGCACTCCCCCGGAATCGGTGATGACCATGTAGGAACGGTCCATCAGGTAGACAAATGGCAGGTATTCCTGTGGTTCGACAAGATGTATATTCGCATGGCCCGCCAGTATCCGGTTGACCGGTTCGCGAACACGCGGATTCAGGTGAACGGGGTAGAGGATGTCGACATCCGGCCGGCCAGCAAGTGTCGAAAGCGCCTGACAGATGTTTTCAAATCCGTCACCAAAGTTTTCCCGTCGATGGCCGGTCACCAGAATCAGCTTTTTGTCGGGCGTCAGAAAGGAAAATTGCCGATCCAGCCGTTGGCGCAGGCTGGTATCCTCTCGCAGTCGTGTGGTGACGCCCATGAGCGCATCAATGACCGTATTACCGGTGATGACGATTCCCGTTTCAGATATGTTTTCAGCCCGAAGGTTTACCGCCGCCTGCTCGGTCGGGGCGAAATGCAGATCGCAGATTCCGTCCGCCAGTTTGCGATTGATTTCTTCCGGAAACGGCGCGTAACGGTCCCCCGTCCGCAGACCGGCTTCCACATGGCCGACCGGGATGCGGTGATAAAAGGCGGCAAGTGCGGCGGCGAATGCAGTGGTCGTGTCACCATGAATCAAAAGGCGTTCCGGTTTGAAGTCGTTCAGAACATCCGTCATGCCGGTCAGAACTGCCCGGGTGATGTGCGCTAGGTCCTGCCCGGCTTTCATGATATCGAGATCGTAGTCCGGCGTAATGGCAAACAGCTCCAGCACCTGATCCAGCATCTGCCGGTGTTGGGCCGTAACGCAGACCCGGGCCTCGAGATCAGGATGGCCTGCCAGAGCCTTGACCAGGGGTGCCATTTTTATCGCTTCGGGACGCGTTCCAAAAACGCTTAATATTCGCATTTCGAAAATGAGTCCGATTGCCGGTTGAGATCAGGGTTACGGGAGCACGATGGATATCGCGCCGCCGCCAAAAGGGCAAGACGCGGTTTTGTCATTGCAATCAGGTCATATTGCTGTAAGACCACGCCAACCCTGAATTCTCCCCATACTGGAACTGATGAACGTGATCAAGCCAACGCTCGCGGCTTTTGCTGCTCGCTTTTCACCGGCAGACCGGAATTCGTCCAATCTGCCGTCCTTGACGCCCGCTGTGATCAAGACCGAAGTGCTGTCCGGGCTGACCGTCGCTTTGGCGCTGGTGCCGGAAGCTGTCGCTTTTTCCTTCGTTGCGGGCGTTCATCCGCTGGTTGGCCTGTATGCGGCATTTATTGTCGGGCTGATTACCGCCCTTATTGGCGGTCGACCGGGCATGATATCAGGAGCAACCGGTGCACTGGCAGTTGTTATGGTGTCTCTGGTTGCCAGCCACGGCGTTGAATATCTGTTTGCAACCGTCGTTCTGATGGGAGTTTTGCAGATTATCGCGGGTGTGTTTCACCTTGGTAAATTCATCCGGCTGGTCCCGCATCCGGTGATGCTGGGATTTGTCAATGGTCTGGCCATTGTCATATTTCTGGCGCAGTTGTCCCAGTTTCAGATGCCGGGGCCGGATGGCCTGAGAATCTGGATGACGGGTTGGCCATTGGCAATCATGCTGGGGCTGGTTGCACTGACCATGGCGATCATCTGGCTGATACCGAAATTTCTCACCGCTGTGCCGGCGCCGCTGGCCGGCATTGCCGTGGTCGCCAGCATCGTGATCTTTTTTGATATTGATGTGCCAAGGGTCGGTGATCTGGCCTCGATCGAGGGAGGATTGCCATCGTTCCATATCGCAATGGTTCCGCTTGATCTGAAAACCCTGTCAATTATCTTCCCCTATGCCCTGATTCTGGCGGCCATCGGACTGATTGAAAGTTTGCTGACGCTCAATCTGGTTGGCGAAATAACCGGCAAACGCGGCGGCGCATCGCAGGAATGCATCGCGCAGGGACTGGCCAATACGGTGACCGGGTTTTTCGGCGGTATGGGCGGCTGCGCGATGATCGGTCAGTCGATGATCAACGTCAAATCGGGAGGACGTACGCGCTTGTCCGGTCTGACGGCGGCATTTTTTTTGCTGGCTTTTATCGTCGTCGCGTCAGGTTTGATCGAACAGATTCCGCTGGCGGCACTGGTCGGCGTCATGTTCATGGTTGTGATCGGGACTTTCGCCTGGCAAAGCCTGACCATATTGCGCCGTATTCCCCTGATTGACGCGCTGGTCATGCTGCTGGTGACGGTTGTCACAGTTGTCAGTGATCTTGCAATTGCAGTGGTCGTCGGGGTCATTGTATCCGCTCTGGCCTATGCCTGGAACAACGCCAAACGGATACATGCGAAGGCACACTATACGCCGGAAGGGGCCAGGGTATATCAGATCGAAGGCCCGTTGTTTTTCGGATCGGTCGATGGGTTTGCGGAGTTGTTCAATCCGGAAGAGGATCCGGGCCTGGTGATTGTCGATTTTATCAACAGTCGGGTGGTCGATCAGTCCGCACTGCAGGCCATTGAGGGAATTGCCTCTCGATATGAAGCGCAGGGTAAAACCTTGCAGATCCGGCATTTGTCACGTGATTGTCACCGTCTGCTGAACAAGGCCGGGCAATTGATGGTCGATTCGGATGACGACCCGAGTTATGGACTGGCCGTTGATTATTCAGTCAAGACGGGCATTCTGGGGGGCGGACACTGACCTGCCGGTGGTGAAAACCCGGAACTGGATTTCATGATGCGGGAGTTGTAGCGTCCAATCATCAGGTAAACTGCCCCAAATACAGAAACAACGAAGGATGTTTCGATGAAACTTTATACAGTGCCACTTTCTCCCAATTGCCGCCGGGTTGAAGCAACGATCCGTCATCTGCGACTGGACGTTGAAACAATTTCCATCGATACCTCAAGCGGTCATATGAAAAGTGCCGAATATTTGCGTTTAAACCCGAACGGCAAGGCACCACTACTGGTCGATGGCGGCTTTATGTTGTGGGAATCTAACGCGATTATGCAGTATCTGGCGGACCTGGGGTCGGCGCCTGCATTTTTCCCGGAAGATGCCAGGGCCCGAGCCGACATCACGCGCTGGCAGTTTTGGGAGGCCTTGTATTTCAACAGAGCAGTGATGTCGATTTGCTGGGAGACGCTGGGTAAACCCATGATGGGTCAGGGCGAAGCGGATGAACATATCGTCGCGTCGTCTCTGTCCGAGTTCGAACAGTATGCGACCGTCCTGAACGATCATCTGACGGACAAGATATTCATGATGGGTAATAAATTGACGCTGGCAGATTTTTCGGTGGGCAGTATTTCGACCTTTGCTCTTATGCCGGGTTCACGTATCCCGCTGGACTCTTTTCCGAACATCCGGAACTGGTACCAGCGGCTGCAAACTGTCCCCGCCTGGGCAGAAACATCACCATTGTGACGGAGATTGTTGCCGGATTGGACTATCGGGGATTTTGAGCGAATGAGTACGCGGAACCTGCCGTGACGATTGACCGCAAATCATTGTCCCGGTGGACACATTTCACACTTGTGGCGGGCATCTACAGTGCCTTGCTGGCGGTCGCCACCTGGGGCGGTGGATGGATGATCGCAGTGGCCGGTTTCGACCTGAGTCGGGCAGCACAGACGCACGAAATCCATATCATGATTGCAGGCGTTCTGTTCTATGCAGTTTTGATGGCTATTCCGTTTGTCCCGGGAGTGGAAATCAGCCTGGCGTTGCTGGCGACCTTTGGGCCACGGATCGCGCCCGCCATCTATATTGCGACAGTCATCGCACTCGCACTTTCCTGCCTGATCGGGCGACAGGTACCGCTCGGGTTGATGGGGTCGATGTTCGGAGCGCTTGGACTGGAACGGGCACGGGCGCTTGTCTTGCGACTTGTTCCCCTGACGGCAGAGCAACGGTTTGGGTTGCTGCTGGAACTGGCACCTGCGCGTATTGTGCCGACGTTGCTGAGACATCGCTACATTACCCTTATGGTGGCGCTGAACATCCCCGGTAACGCGGTCGTTGGTGGTGGGGGGGGAATTGCACTTCTGGCCGGGATGAGTGGTTTGTTCACCTTGCCACGATTCACCCTTGCGGTTGCCCTTGCCGCGTTGCCCGTTCCGCTTTTTATAATGCTGGCGGGCCGGTAGGAAACGGGTCATATCCGGTCGAACGCGTGACGGAAATCAGCGATCGGGGTCTTCGTATCCGGCGGGTTTCTTGTGAGCGATGAACTTGTGACAATCGATACAGGTTTTACCATCCTTGATGCCTTCCTGCATTTTTTCCGACGCCCGCCGGTTTTGCTTTTCGAAATGCATGGCATTGTAGTCGTGGCAGTTTCGGCACTCGCGGGAGTCATTGGCTTTCATTTCGGTCCAGACATGCTCTGCCATTTGCAGGCGTCTGACTTCGAATTTGGCGGGCGTATCAATTGTTCCACGCAGTTTGTGATACAGTTCATTGGATGCCTTGATCTTGCGCACCAGCTTGGCGGTCCATGATTTTGGCACATGGCAGTCCGAACAAATGGCGCGCACGCCAGACGCGTTTTTGTAGTGTGATGATTTTTGATATTCCGGATACACCGTTTGGCGCATTTCATGGCAGGAAATACAGAACGGCAGCGTATTGCTGTATTCCATAAAGGTGTTAAATCCACCCCAGAATAAAATACCGGCCAGGCTCCCGGCCAGAAATATCCCGCCCCATGCAAATCGGAGACTCGGGCCGCTAAACCATTGCCAACATTTTTTTAAGTAGCGCATCTTGTCAATCCGCCATGCCCGGACCAAAGCCCGAATCCGTTGAGTCGGGCTTTGGCTCCACTACCGCCTGACTGGCCTCAGTCAACGGGCAGGGTTTGCAGGTAGACCCCGATGTCAGCGGAAACCTGAACCGGCAGGGCCCGTAATGCCGGCATGTTTTCACCCGGCTGTCCGTTGAGGATTTTGTGCATTGCTTCCCACGGGTTGCCGGTTGACAATTTGCCAAGTTGTTCAATGTCCTTTGGCAATTTACCATCGGCTCCATGGCAATTCAGACACAAGGTGCCGTAGTATTCCTTGCCCCTGGTGACATCTCCGACAAATTTCTTCGACTGACGGTCAATATAGGGAGACATGTCGATTTGACCCTGGGTCACAAACGTAGCGAGCGCAGTCAGGTCGGTGTCCGCCATTTGTCCCGCAAAACCGTGCGCCTTGTCCTGCACGACGGCAATAACGTCAGCGATTTTTCCACCCGCATATTTACCGATGCCGATGATGCCTGTTTGATAAGAGCCGGTTGCGTAGGCCCCGTCCTTACCCAGATAATCCCAGCCGTGACAGGATTTGCACCGATACGTTACATCGCCACTTTTTTTAGTGTTGGAGGCTGGCCATGAGACGTGGGTCCCGGTCGGTTTGGGTGCTTTTATGACCTTGTACCATTTGTCGTAAAGTTTGCCGCCGTAGGAAATTGTCGCCTGATCGGCCAACGCTGACGTTGCCGTCCATAACACTGCCGCCGAAACAAACGCTGCGGCCCCTCGTCGCGCACCTGAAGTGGTGAAAAGCATTGTGACCTCCTGTCCAATAAAACGTTTAACGATTAATCGGTCCCGGGTACTGTGAGTATTCTGGATGACCGGCCGCGTGTCGGCATTGACGTGAATCAACCGTGCAATGGCTGGTTTCCAGTTGAAAAGTATTTTGCATTGCGTCAGGTTTCGCTGGCCATCGGCAACAATTTCACCAAAATCGCGGTGCAAGAAGGGAGCGGAGGCCAGTGGATGGCAATTTTCTTATTATTGTCCTTTTAATATTTCTGCTGGCTGGCGCGGTTAAGGGCATGATCGGGCTTGGCTTGCCAACGGTCAGCCTTGCATTGTTGACACTGGTCACGGATTTACCCCATGCAATGACCCTTCTGTTGGTGCCCTCCCTCTTCACCAATCTCTGGCAGGCGGCGGTCGGGGGCTACGGAAAGGAGATATGGTGCCGATTTTGGCCTTTTCTGCTGGCCTGTGCCGCCATGATCTGGCCGTCCAGCGCCTTGTTGCGGATTGTTGACCTGTGGCAGCTGACGGCGCTGCTGGGGGGGCTTTTGCTGGTTTATGGCGTTACCAGTCTGGCGGGGTGCCGGCTGAAGGTCGCCCGACCTCAGGAGCGTTGGGCCGGACCGGTGCTGGGGGCTATCAACGGGATATTGACTGGAATGACCGGGTCGTTTGTCGTGCCGGGCGTGCTGTTCCTGCAAGCCATTGACTTACCGCGAAATTTTTTGATTCAGGCGATGGGAACACTATTTGCCGTTTCAACTGTTTCGCTGGCGGTTGCCATGCGCGGTCAGGGGTATTTAACGATGGACAATGGGCTGGTCTCGATCGCCGGATTGATTCCGGCCATCGTCGGTATGTGGCTGGGGCAGCGATTTCGCGATCGCTTGTCTGATGACCTTTTCAAGAAAATGTTTTATAGCGCGTTGCTGATCGTCGGGGTGTATATCGTCATTCGTGCGGTGTGGTAGGCGGGCGTCGTCGTTGCCGGGATATGTACGAATTTTCTTTAGCTTGTGCTATCATAACGGGCTTGTCTGTATTGATTTACGGGGAAAGCTGACCTATCCGCAAACTGACGACAATGAGGGGTGCCGATGGAAACAAAGCGATATTTGTTGAGCTTCGTTTTACTGGTTTGTTTAATGGTGCCGGGTTCGGTGCAGTCGAAATCGATGATACCCTACCAGGCCTATTATACACTTGAACTTTCGGATATGCCGGACGGCGTCCAACCAATTGTGGGAATTCGGGGCGTTGTAAAGGTAAATCACGAACAAACCTGTCAGGGCTGGACCATATTTGAAATGCTGCGAATGGAAGTGACGGCGCGTTCTGGGGCTGTCTTTGTCCAGAAACTTCAATTCAGCGGGCTCGAGTCACTGGACGGCAAAAAATTACGCTTCACGGCCAACGGAAAAGGACCGTCGGCAGATGTTAATACACTCGGCCGGGCAACGATCCGGACGACCGGTGGTGAGGCCCGGTTCCGCAGGCCACACGGAACGAACGTCAGCTTGCCCGAAAATACCCGCTTTCCGATTCATCTGACAAACTGGATTGTTGAACAGGCGGAAAGTGGTGTTACCCATATAAAATCCTACGCCTTTGATGGTACTGATCCGACCGGACCGGAATTGTTCAGCATCATTGTTAAAAACAGGGTTCACTACAGGCCAAGCGCAACTCTGGCATCCGGGAGTGGCCTTGTCCGACCGGGATGGAACATCCGGCTAACCGCATTTTCCAGTGCAAATGGCAAATTGACACCTGAATATGCCTATGATGCGATCATCCTGGAAAACGGTGTGCTGGTCGATGCGGAACTGGATTTTAGTGAATTTCGGGTTCGGCAGACCCTGCGCAGTTTCAAGACGCTGCCGGTGCCGAACTGCCCTGAGCAAAAATAACGGCAAAAGCCTTTGGTTGTCAGCCACAAGCCAGCCCTCTAACATCACCGGATCTGTTGTTGTTGACGGACGGAGTGGGGGTGCCGAATTGAAATATCTATCCGGATGGAAAAATGGCATGGTCGCCTTTTCATGTTTGGCTGTTCTGCTGTTGGCGCAGTCATCCGCGAGAGGGGCAGAGACCGGGTTTTCCGGCATGTATCTGCAGGGTGTCAATGAGCGGATCGGGGAAGCTCTCGGGTTAGACAAAGCCGAAGGCGTTTTAATCCGGGATATTGCAATCGGGGAACCTGCTGCGCGGGCCGGGTTGCGACGTGGCGACCTGATCACTGATTTTGATGGGCGAAAAATCCATACTTTTGACGACTTGTTAAAGATTGCGGCGCGCACAAAACCGGATCAGGACATAACCGTCAACGTATTGAGACAGCAAAAACCGGTTTCACTAACCCTGAAAATGGGACGACGGACCGGTGGCTGGACGGTTAAGAAGGGTGAAGTTGCGACGATCCCCGAAACGGGCCTGACACTGGCGGCGATTACACCCAAAATACGGAACCGCTTTAAAATCCGTTGGGGCGCGCTTGGGGTGCTGGTATCCCTGGTCGATCCTGACCGCGCTCTTCAGATGCCACTGTCCAGGGGGGATATCATCGTTCAGGTCGACCAGCAGGAGGTCTGGGCACCCGGTCAAATTTTGGACCTGTACCGCCATGCCCGGAAAAACGGCCGGGAAAGGATGTTGATACTGGTCGAACGAATGGGTGAATTCCAGTTCATGCTGCTACCCGTCAAACATACATTCTGAGCGGGACGCAATTCCCTTATGCCATCAGCGAGAGGCCGAAAATTTCAGCCCTTGGCCCTGATTTCCGCAATCATTCTTTCAAGAGTCCCGTAATCCATTGCGCCGGGCACCAGCTGATCACCAATGACAAACGCGGGTGTTCCGGAAATATTGAGAGATTGTGCAAGGGCATAATTTTTTTTGATTATATTCTCGATCTCCGGCGACGCCATTTCCTTCTCAACCGTATCAGGGTTAACGCCGACGTCGGCTGCCATTTTCAGAAGCGCTGTTTTGGTCAGAGAACCACGCGCGCCCATGACGATATTATGGTAGGCGTAATATTTGGTCGGGGAGACGCGGGACACCGCTAACGCGGCTTTACTCGCAACCACCGATTCCGGACCGAGGATCGGGAACTCCTTGAAAACGTATCGTACGTTTTTGTCCGTTTCGATACTTTTCATGATCGATGGGTGGACTTTTTTACAGTACCCGCAGCGGTAATCGAAAAATTCGACGACCGTGACGTCACCTTTCGGGTTGCCGGCAACCGGAGAATCAGGGTCGTTATTGAGCTTCTGGTGAGAAAGGGTCAGGGCATTTTTGGTATGTGCCCGCTTGGCGGCCTGTTCCTGATCCTGCAATCGCTGAACAGATTCGAGAATGACTTTGGGGTTGTCCAAAAGATATTGCTGGACGAGATTTTTGATTTCCTGACGTTGTTCAGGGGTCAGGGCGCCGCTTTCCTTGGCGACCACCGGCGAGGCAACAGACAACCCGAAAAACAAAATAAACACACCCGCCGCCAACCTGGAAATTTGCATCTGAAAACCCTGAATAAATTGAACGTTGCGGGATAGTCGGGCATAAAATTTGGAAATTCAAGTAAAACGCGGCTGGCGTCGAGCTGATCACGCGTTTTTGACATCATCGCGACAACCGGATATCAGCGATTTGACTTGTGAAAGGGTGGTTGGACTTTGCCGCACCAATGCCAATAAAAACAATCCGGGCCCGGCTGGCGTCGTCATTCGGCCAGGCTTGTGCATAGATGTGAGAAAGGTCGACTGTCTCCGTCCACCATTTCCCGGCGTTTTCCCGACCGCCACGAACGGTGTAGTAGGCTTCCTGGCGGTCTGAATCCCGATTGCTCATATGGATCAATGTGCCGCGCATCAATGCAGACGGCCCCCAAATGATGGACAATCCCCGATCATGTGGCGGGAGTGCAAGGCGGGGGAATAATCTGGCCAGTCCGGATGCCTGCAAGGGTAATTCTCCGCCGTCATTGAAGCCGATCAGAATGCGGACGGGATGGTAGCTCCAGTTGCCGGGTTCGGGTTTCCAGCGCCAGCTCAGGTAGGGCGTTGCCAGCAGGACCGCATCGGTTTTGCGGATGAGAGCAAATCCCTGATCCGAGCTGGTGACCTTGAGTTGGTGAGCCGGATTTTGCGGGGCGGGCGATATTTGTTCCGGTCTGGCCCGTCCGGTGAGAAACCAGCCATCCGGCAACGATGCGATGCTGAAATCCGCAGGCAAGGAAAGAATGGATAGATTTCCGGCGGGGCCAGTGGCAGCCGGCGGCGCGCTGCAGGCCGTTACGATCAGAGTCAAACCGCTGGTTAGCACCATATTCCTGGCAATCTGCCCGAACCACGCCTTCATTTTCTCGCCTTCGACTCCTTGCCGACAGGTATCGCCGTCAGGATATCCTGTGACTGAAGCCATTCACGCGATCCCCGTGCAAACAAACGCTCTGCCCGCCCTGCATGATACGCTGCAATGTCAAATTTCTGGTTGATCAGAGCTTCTTCGGCCAGCGCAAGAGAGCTGTTGCCGACATCGTTCTTGCGGCCGTAGGCGGTTGCCAGCAGGCGCCAGGTGAAGGCAGATTCAGGTTCCCGGGGCAAGGATAGACGCAGATTCCGGATCGCATCGTCGAGCAGTTCGGGTTTTCCGGTCTCAATCTGGGCGCGGGCGAGATCGCGGCGGATAAGAAAAGAATCGGGCAACAGGTCCGTCGCCTTCTGATAATAAACCAGTGCTTCCGGGATGCGACCACTTTCAAACAGGATCTGACCGCGCAATTCATTAAAGTACGGGTCGTCAGGGTTTTCCCGCAATAGGTCATCAAGTAGTTCCAGCGACGTGTCAATCTTGCCGCTCTTGAAATAGGCGATGGCACGGGCATACCGGGCGGCGACACTGCCGTCAGACTTCTTGTAGGTGGCCAGTGTCCGTGCCGGGGCGCTCAGAAAGGCCATCAGTTTCGCCTTGATGCGGGCGTGTGATGACAGTTCAAAAGGCGTTGGTGGAACATCAGAATAAGGTGAGGTCTTGACGTGGTTTTCCAGCGTATCGATGCGATCCCGTGACAACGGGTGGCTGCGAATGTAGGGATCCTGACTGGCTGTACTGAGCAGTTCCTGATTCTCCAGCACATGCATGAACTCGAGCAACCCCCGGGCCGATTCGTGTGTGGCATCCAGATATTTGAGGGCGGCCTGATCGGCGGAACCTTCCTGGGCTCTGCTATAACTCAGGAACCCGCGCTCGGCGATGGACTGCCCACCTGCCACGATCGCGGTGGCGACATCTCCGCGGCCGGTCGCCAGGGCAGCGGCACCGCCCAGGATGTATCCCAGAATGGCAGGCCCGGTACTTTTCGACAGAGCATCCTGGGTACGTGACAAGTGCCCTCCCGCAATATGGCCGGTCTCGTGAGCGATGACCCCGATAATCTGGCTGGCATTGTCGCTTCTCGTCAGCAGGCCGGTGTTGATGAACAGGTTCTGACCACCGGCGACAAAGGCATTGAGGGAGTCATCATTGACGAGATAGATACGGATTGCCTCGGGTGTCAGACCGGCAACTCGGAACACTGGCGTTGCGTACGCGCGGATGGTATTTTCGATTTCGGCGTCACGGATCAGGGAAAGTCCTTTGGCTGTGGCGCCATGTTGGCCTGACAGCAACCCGACCCAGAAACTAAAAAACATCAGTAGGATGGCAATGCGTTTCAAAATCAGCTCGATTCATCGTCAGAAAACGGCATTGAGAAAATGCCCATACGGCAAACCTAGACGCCCGGCCATGTGGCGTCAATTGGCACTCGGTGCGACCCTGTTCGGGTTGGCCGCCTGTTCGCCATTCGGTTCAAACAGTTCAAACGAGTCTACGCGCGGCACCGTTGGCTTTGTAAAGGGATTTATCGGCGGTGTCGCCGTCGATGAACCTCGAGCAGCGCTGGTCGGTCGGGATGTCCTGTCAGCCGGTGGCACGGCGACGGATGCCGCGGTCGCCGTCTATTTTGCCCTGTCGGTCACGCTACCGTCCTCCGCCAGTCTTGGTGGTGGTGGGGTGTGCCTTGTTCGGGACCATCGCTCGAATACCGTTGAAACTCTGGATTTCCGGGCACGAGCGGCTGTGGCTGCGGTGCCATCGGGGCGAGTTGCCGTGGCCGTTCCGGGAAATCCGCTGGGATTTTATGCGCTGCATACCAAATATGGAAAACTGAAGTGGGGGGAATTGATTCGACCGGCGGAAAACCTGGCTCGGTTTGGCAATCAGATATCGCGCGCACTGGGCCAGGATATCGCCTTGAACGGACAGGAACTGTTAACCCATCCCGATTCCCAACAGATGTTTGGTCGGGAAGATGGCAATGGTTTGCTGCGCGAAGGGGATTATCTGAAACAGACAGAATTGTCGGGTATGCTGGCCAGGATTCGATCGTCAGGCGGTGCCAAACTGTATTCCGGCCCCTTTGCCAGGGATTTTGTGACCGCCGTCGAGGCGGTCGGTGGTGACTTGAGCTACGATGATCTTCGGGCATTTCATCCGCAATGGCGGCCGACCATTTCAGTCCCCTGGGTCAAAGGGACAGCATTTCATTTTCCGTCGCCACCCGGGACCGCCGGTGCGACCGAAGCGCAGATGGCGGCGATGCTGCGGGTTGATGATGTTTACGAGAAATCGGATGCCGTGGTGCGCGCCCATCTGTTGTCGGAAGTGATCGAACGATCACTGGCGGATCGCAAAAACTGGGACGGCGAAACGCAACCGTCACTTGCTATAAATCAACTGGCGTCTCCGGAGCGGGCCCGGGAGCTGATGCATGATTTCAATAATGCTCGACGTGTCGTGACCGGCGGGGCCGCCGCTGCCGATCTGGATCCGGCAAGCCAGACTAGCGGATCGTCCTTTGCCGTGATGGACCGGGACGGATCTGCCGTCGCTTGTTCGCTCAGTATGAACAAACCGTTCGGGACGGGTCTGGTGGCACGGGGAACCGGTGTTGTATTGGCCGCGTCACCAGCGTCGACCGGGGGCGGCCCGTCGTTCGCCAGCACCATACTGGTGAGTAAGATCAGAAACGCGATCTATCTGGTGTCGGCGGCGTCCGGCGGGGCAGTAGCTCCGTCGTCGCTGGTCAATGTGGTGGTCAATGCCGCGACCGACAAGGACAGTACACTGGAATCCGCAATGAACTTGAAGCGGGTTCATAACGGTGGCCGTAACGGTATTACCTACCTTGAATCCGGTACACAGGATACCGTTGTCAAAGGCTTGAACCAGCGCGGACACAGACTGGCGTTTGTCAATTCGATGGGAGTCGTGAATGCCATTATGTGCGTCAACGGCATCCCCCATGAAAATATCGATTGCTCGGCGCTGGCTGACCCCCGGGGGTTTGGTCTGGCGTTAAGTACACAGTAACCGGCTGCCGGAATGGCCTTGAAAAAAGCCAGTCGCGGTCTGATACCGCCGTTTATTGTGATGGATGTGATGCGGGCGGCGTCCGACCGTGAAGCCAAAGGTGAAGATGTTCTGCATCTGGAGGTCGGGCAACCGGGAACAGCGGCTCCCGGACGGGTCGCAGAGGCGGTCAAGGCGGCAGTTGATGAGCACCTGCTCGGCTATACCCTGGCATTCGGGCTTCCCGCCCTGCAGGACCGTATCGCCCGGCATTACCATGATCATTATCACTGTGATATTCCGACTGACCGGATCGCTGTGACGACCGGGTCGTCCGGTGCGTTCGTATTATCGTTTCTGGCGGCATTTGATCCGGGCGACCGGGTCGCCCTGGCCAGCCCCGGGTATCCGGCCTATCGCAATATCCTGACTGCTGTCGGCGTCGAGGTGGTCGATTTGTTGACCGGTCCGGAAGACAATTTCCAGCCAACGGCGGCACATCTTGAAAGGGAAATTGAAACGACCGGCTCACTGGATGGGCTGATTGTCGCCAGTCCGTCGAACCCGACCGGGACCATGATTACACCGCCGCAACTGAAGGAGCTCATAGATTGTTGTGCGGCTCACGATATTCGGCTGGTATCTGACGAAATCTACCATGGCATTACCTACGGTACCGCGGCTGAAACGGCGGCCAGGTTCAGCTCGGATGTGATTGTCATTAACAGCTTTTCAAAATACTTTTCGATGACCGGATGGCGTCTCGGCTGGATGATTGTGCCGGAAGATCTGGTGCGGGCGGTTGAGTGTCTGGCGCAAAACCTGTTCATTTCGCCGCCGACGTTGTCACAGATCGCAGGGATTGCCGCCTTTGACTGTATGGAAGAACTGGATGGAAACGTCGAACGTTACGCCGCCAATCGCGAATTGCTGCTGAATGAACTTCCAAAAGCCGGATTTAATCGATTGGCGTCGGCGGATGGCGCATTTTATATATATGCGGACGTAAGCGAGATGACGAATGACAGCCCCGCCTTTTGTCGTCGACTGTTGGCGGAAACAGGCATTGCGGCGACACCCGGAACCGATTTTGATCCGAGCAGAGGTCATCGTTTCGTTCGATTTTCATTTGCGCGTGAATATCCGATGATTGCGGAAGCTGCACGCCGATTGAAAGAGTGGCGGCGTTAAAATAATCAAAAAAAGGGCTGCCCGCAGGCAACCCTTTTCATTCAGCAAGATGTATTGCCCTTTACCGGCGCCACCATCCCTTGCGGGCCGGGGCCGTATCCGACTCTTTGGAATCGATATTGATCACTGTTGTCTTGGCGGCTTCCTGAATGATTTTTTCATCCGGTTCGGCAGGAGTCGGTTTTTCCGAAATGATCGCGTCAGGAACAGCATTGACAGGCGGCCTGTCTTCCACGACGGCTGCCAGTGAATCCGGTTCTGTGGCCGGGACCGACACTTTCGCTGCGGAACGTCTGGGCCTCGGCGTTTTGGTTGCCGGTTTTTCGCTCGCCATTGATTCCGTTGTATCAACGGCATCCCCGTCCGTCGGTTTCCGACGTCGCCGACGGGCCGGCTTGGGTGCTTCTTCAACCTTGGTTGTCGTCTCTTCCGGTGCAAGTTTTGCCTCGGGTGTCGTCGTAACCACTGTGGTCTCGACGGTTGCCGTCGGCGATGCCGTTTCGGTCGAGCTGCCCGTATCGGCGGGTAACGCATTACTTTTCCGACGTCGGCGTTTCGGCTTGACCGGTGCCGTTTCGGTTGGTGAGACACTGTCGTCCGGCAAGGCGATTGTCGCCGCCGGTTCTGGGGGCATCAACAAGGCTGCATCTACCGGCGCTTCGAGCAGCTTTTGATCGCCAGCGCCCGATTCGTCACCGGTTTCTGCTGACGCGCTTTCTTCTTCCTTGCGCCCTCTGCGTCGCCCGCCCCGGCGCCCACGGCGACGGCGCTTGCTGGACGTATCGTCGTCTTCCTGCTCGTCTCCTCTGGCTGCTTCCGGCTGGGTTTCCGCTGACGTGGAATTCGTCGACTCGGTATCTCCGACCGCTTCCCGTGCTGCGGGAGTTTCCGCGGCATTTGAAGTTTCGCCGTCATCCAGACGTTTGCGTTTGCCCCGCCGACGGCGTCGCCGACGTTTACCATCCTCTTCGCCTTCTTCGCGTGCGCTGGTTGATTCCGGACGATCTGTCTGTTTCACGTCAGCGACTGGCTGCACCTTGATGTCGTTTGTCTTCACATCTTCACTGTTTTCCAGACGGTGAGCCGGTGGAATCAGGGAATCGTCATTTTCCAGTACAATATTGGTCTGATACCGGGATTCGATATCGGCCAATGCGTGCCTTTTGAAATTGAGAAGATAGAGGGCCACGCTTGTCGGGACGTAAATTGTCCGGGAACTGGCACTGCGCCGCATGCACTCTTCTTCAATGACCCGCAACATATGCAGTGCGGTGGAATCCGTTGATCGCCGAACGCCGGTGCCTTCGCAATGGGGACAGGGCTCCGAACTGGTTTCTATCAGGCTCGGGCGCAGTCGCTGACGGGAAAGTTCAAGCAAGCCGAAGGGGCTGATTCGGCCGATCTGGATACGTGCGCGGTCGTTGCGCATGGCATCCTTGATCTGGCGTTCAACGCGGGACTGGTTGCGTGAAACTTCCATGTCAATGAAATCAATGACAATCAGACCGGCCAGATCGCGGAGTTTTAACTGGCGTGCAATTTCATCGGCGGCTTCCAGATTGGTCCGAAGGGCCGTTTCCTCGATATTGCGTTCGCGGGTAGATTTACCCGAGTTCACATCAATTGAAACCAGAGCCTCGGTCGGGCTGATAACAATATATCCGCCGGACTTGAGGTGGACATTTGGCGAATGAATGGCATCCAGTTGGCCCTCGACACCGTGACGCTGCATCAGCGGAATATTGTCCTCGGTATATCTCTGAACCTTTTTGGCATGGCTGGGAATCAATAGCTTCATGAAGTCTTTTGCGGCCCGATAGGCGTCCTCACCGGCAACGACGACTTCCTCGATCTCCTTGCTATACAAATCGCGAATCGATCGTTTGATCAAATCACCCTCTTCATGGACCATGCAGGGCGCGATCGACTCCAGCGTCAGATCACGAATCTGACTCCACAGGCGGATCATATATTCATAATCCCGCTTGATTTCGGCCTTGGAGCGTGATGCGCCCGCGGTCCGGACAATGACCGCCATACCCTTGGGAATGCCCAGGTCATTGACGACGGTTTTCAGGCGCTTGCGGTCGGTGCCGCTGCTGATTTTCCGTGAAATACCGCCGCCACGTGCAGTATTGGGCATCAAAACACAATACCGGCCCGCCAGGGACAGGTAAGTCGTCAATGCCGCTCCCTTGTTGCCGCGTTCCTCCTTGACAACCTGAATCAACAGCACCTGACGGCGTTTGATGACTTCCTGAATCTTATAGTTCCGGCGCGGACGATTCGGGCGCCGGGTTTCCATTTCATCGGCATCGTCTCCTCCCAGTGTCTCTACTGAATTTTCATCGCCAGTTGCGGCTTCATCCTCGGTATGTTCGGCGTCTTCGGCTTCTTCTTCAGCCAGTAACGCTTCCCGGTCCGCGACCGGAATCTGGTAATAGTCGGGATGAATTTCACTGAATGCGAGAAATCCATGACGGTTTCCACCATAGTCGACAAATGCCGCCTGAAGCGACGGTTCGACTCTGGTAACTTTCGCCAGATAGATGTTTCCCTTAAGCTGTTTTCGGGACTCAACTTCGACGTCGAAGTCTTCCAGCCTGTTCCCGTTGACAACAACGACCCGGGTCTCTTCCGGGTGCGATGCGTCGATTAGCATGCGTTTTGTAGCCATTAAAATCTAAACTCCAATGCGCGAGCGGTCCGGCGAATGCAATGCCTCCCCCAGCCCTGGCGCGTGTGTTATCGATGCCGGCGGCGCATGGGTAATCCCCGGACAGCGTGCCAGCGCACGCGGTCAATATCGTTGGGGTAGTATGAGCTGCTCTAACCGACATTAAAAACTCCTGAGGACAATCCTCGGATACTCTTTCGTTATATGTGTAGTCAAAACGGATAAACGCCCGTTCCAGTTAAGACACATGGCTTAATTCTGTAGAGTAAGACCCTGCCTTGGTCCGCCAGAACGGGAAATCACCCATTACCAGTCTGGATCAAGACTAAATCATTACTGCGTTAACATAACCGTAGGAATTTGGTTCCACAATCACATAAATCAAGAGATAGGGCATTTGACGAAAATTTCAACAGGTGACCGACGTGCCAGATCGGCAGTTGATGCGACGGGGTTAAGCACGTATATATGGGCCACGATTTGATGGATTGCGCAATATGTTGGGGATGATCCGACCGGGAAATTTGTGTCGGCAGGCAGTTTTGGCATGTCTGCTCACGTTCGTGTTACCGTCATTGGCGTCGGCAGCCGAGGCGGTGGTGACCGACGTTCGGGTCGGGCCGCATGCACAAACCTCACGGGTTGTCTTCGAGATGACCAATCAGGTTCCCTACAGTATTTTTCTGCTTCATGATCCCTACCGCGTTGTTGTTGATTTGCCGGAAGTCGGCTGGCAGTTGCCATCGCGCCCACTGCCCACCCCCACGGGCGTTTTCAGGACCTTGCGGTATGGCCTCTTCAAACCAGGTACATCACGTATTGTTGTGGATCTTGAGCGACCCGCCGTTGTTCACAAGTCATATATCTTGGCGCCGTCGGGCAGCCATGGATATCGTTTGGTGGTTGATCTGATCAGCGCTTCGGGAGCGGTGTTTGCGCGTCATGAAAAAGCCGGAAAAATCACTGGTGAATTGTTGAGTGCCACACGGTTTACGAAACCCAATCCGCCGACTTTGACCATACCCGCTGTGAAAATGCCGACCGGTCCGGTGGCAGATGCCAGTCTGACGCCGCCGGAAACGCCATCGCCCTCCCGGGAAATTTCGCTCGCATCGTCACAAGAGAACCAGGATGCGAGTTTTCAATTGGCACCTCGCAAACCGCCGGTCCACCCCATATACCATAAGCGGGTTGTTGTAATCGATGCCGGGCATGGTGGACCAGATCCCGGGACAATCGGCAACTCCGGCATTTACGAGAAACACATTACGCTTGCCATGGCGCGGGAACTGAAGTCCCAACTGGAATCAAGCGGACGTTACGACGTCCGTCTGACCCGCAAGCGCGACGTGTTCATCCGTCTTCGTGACCGGGTTGAAATCGGTCGGGACGCCGGGGCGGACCTGTTCATTTCCCTGCATGCGGATTCGATCAGGGATCGTGGTATCCATGGACCATCGGTTTACACCTTGTCCGAAAATGCGTCGGACAAGGAAGCGGCGGCGCTGGCGAGCAAGGAAAACAAATCCGACCTGATTGCAGGTATCGATCTGACAAACGAAAATCGGGATGTAACCAATATCCTGATTGATCTGGCCCAACGCGAATCAATGAACCAGTCCGCAATCTTTGCCGGGCATCTGATCGACTCACTGAAACGGCAAGTGCAGGTGTTGCGAAATACCCATCGGTTCGCCGGTTTTGCGGTATTGAAAGCGCCGGATGTACCTTCAGTGCTGGTTGAAATGGGGTTTCTCTCGAATCCGACGGATGAACGCAATCTGCGGTCCCGTTCGTATCGTCGCCGCTTTGCTGTTGCTTTGAAAAAGGGCATTGACGTCTACTTTTCCGGTGTGGAAGAAGCCCGCAATCGCTAGCACCGAAATCGTCTGTAAATGTGGTCTGTGCGGATGTTCACGGTATGCACCGTCTGCTTTTATTGCCATTCCATTGCCATAAAGCAGGTATAGGGACTCTGTCGGAAGCAGGCGCTGTGCTACAAGAATGGGCGCGCCACCGTTAGAAGGTGCGAGCGGGTTTAAACAACGTTAGAGGTATCGGTTTGAAGCTTATTGTTCGGGCATTGTTTATGACCCTCGGGATGCTGTTCCTGCTGGCAGTCGTGGGTGCGGGCGGTGCACTCTATATTTTTGAAAAGTATGGCAAGGAACTGCCGGATCATCGTCAGTTGGCGAGTTATGAACCGCCCGTGATGACGCGGGTACACGCCGGAGACGGACGCCTTCTGGCGGAATATGCGGTCGAAAAAAGAGTGTTCGTTCCAATCGGTGCTATGCCGAAGATGGTTGTGAACGCCTTTCTGGCTGCTGAGGACAAGAATTTCTATGAGCACTACGGGGTCGACCCTGTCGGCATCCTGCGTGCAGTTCTGATCAATGTTAAAAACCTCGGGCAAAACCGCCGGATGGTTGGAGCGTCGACGATTACCCAGCAGGTAGCCAAAAACTTTCTTCTGACAAACGAGGTTTCCTGGACGCGCAAAATCAAGGAGGCAATGCTGGCTCTGCGTATTGAAAAAGCCCTGTCAAAGGATCGCATTCTTGAGCTTTACCTGAACGAGATTTATCTGGGTTTCGGGTCCTACGGTGTGGCGGCGGCCGCCCTGAACTACTTCGATAAATCATTGAACGAGTTGACGGTTGAGGAAACCGCCTACCTTGCAGCGCTTCCGAAGGCGCCGAATAACTATCACCCGTTTAAAAATACCGGGGCGGCAATCACGCGCAGGAACTGGGTCATTGATCGCATGCAGATCGGCGGGTTTATCAGTGGCGCAGATGCCGAACTGGCCAAGACAAAGCCGTTGAATGTCGTGAGGCGGGCCGATACGGAATTTGTATCAGCACCGTATTTTGCCGAAGAGGTCCGTCGTCAACTTGCCGACCGGTACGGCGAGAGCAACCTCTACGAAGGTGGATTGTCTGTTCGCACGACAATCGACCCGAAACTGCAGAAGATGGCCGACAAAGCGCTGAGGGACGGATTGATTGCCTATGATCGACGACACGGTTGGCGAGGGGCGTTCGGGGTCGCTGCCGCCACCTTGCAACTGGATCAGCCGTCAGACTGGAAACGAGCCATTCAATCGATTGCCCGACCGGAAGGTTTGTTGGACTGGCAATTGGCAGTTGTACTTGGGACGGATGCGGCGAGTGCCCACATAGGCGTTGAGGATGGTGTTCGTGGTAAAATCCCGATGGGAGAACTCAGGTGGGCACGGTCCTGGGTGAAGGGGCAGAAACTGGGCCCGGCGGTGCGGCAGCCGTCCGATGTCCTGAAACGCGGGGATATTGTCGCCGTAGAGCGGATCGAAAAAGATGCCAAGGACAACTCGTACCCTGAAAATACATTCGGCCTGCGTCAGGTTCCGGAAATTAACGGCGGTCTGGTTGCAATGGATCCGCATACCGGTCGGGTTCTGGCGATGTCCGGCGGTTACTCCCGCAGCGTTAGCGAATTCAATCGCGCCACGCAGGCCGAACGGCAGCCGGGGTCAGCGTTCAAGCCGTTTGTCTATCTGGCGGCGATCGAGAAAGGGTATACGCCGTCGACCCTGATTCTGGATGCTCCTTTCGTCATCGATCAGGGGCCGGGATTGCCGAAATGGCGCCCGGCCAACTACACCAACAAATTTTACGGTCCATCAACCATGAGGCTGGGGATCGAAAAATCACGGAACCTGATGACTGTTCGTCTGGCGCAGACCATTGGCATGGATGCCGTTGCCGAATGCGCAGAGCGTCTGGGGGTGGTAAACAAGCTGCCGCAGACGCTGGCAATGGCTTTGGGGGCGGGCGAAACGACGTTGATGAACCTGACCCGCGGATATGCGATTCTGGTCAACGGTGGCAAGGATATCACGCCGACCTTCATCGACCGGATTCAGGACCGAAATGGCCACACCGTTTTCCGTCATGATACTCGCACATGTGACAGCTGTCGGGCGGCTTTCTGGCAAAATCAACTGCCACCGCGCCTGCCCGACGACCGCAAACAGTTGACGGACGGGGCCAGTGCCTATCAGGTTGTCGGAATGCTGGAAGGTGTGGTGCAGCGCGGCACAGGGCGACGGATCAGTGTGGTCGGCAAGCCGCTGGCAGGAAAAACCGGAACCACCAATGAAGAACGTGATACATGGTTCGTGGGATTCTCACCCGATCTGGCTGTTGGTGTGTATGCCGGGTTCGATACTCCCATACCACTTGGCAAACATGAAACGGGCTCATCTGTGGCAGCTCCCGTCTTTCGCGACTTTATGGCGGCCGCACTGGCTGATAAACCGGCCACACCGTTCCGGATTCCTCCCGGTGTGAGGATGGTCCGAATTAATTCCAGGACCGGAAAACTGGCTCGCCCGGGAGATCGCAACGTGATTCTGGAAGCATTCAAGCCCGGAACCGAACCAACCGACCAGTTGGAAGTGCTGGAAGGTCAAAGCTGGTCACCGGAAGACGGCGCGGTGGTCACACCCTCGTCCGGGACAGGTGGGCTTTACTGATTTTTCAGGGCGAGGGCCGCGTGTGTGGCAAGCGCCGTGACGATGATAACACCGCCGATCACCGCCTGCACGGTCGGCACTTCACCAACCCATAGCCAGACCAGCAAGGTGCCGAATACGGTTTCCAGCGGCATCATCATACTGACTTCAGGAGCGGTGATGTAGCGTGGCCCGATGGTCAACAGGGCGAAGGCGACGGCCAGAAGAAGACCCAGCAGTACGAGCATCAGGGCAGTGTCAAAAGACAACGCAAACGGTGTTGCAAATGGCAACACGACAAGCGCGGTAATGAAACCGCTGAGAGCCATTGCGGGGGTCATGTCATGTGCCCGGGAACGACGCGTGATAATGAACGTCAAAGCCATCAGGAATGCACAAGCCAGCGCGCTGAGGTCTCCCGATAGCGAGTGGCCGTCGCTATTGTCGGAAACGATCAACGTGACGGAGGCAACGACGATCAACAGGGTAATCCAGGTTCGGACCTGTACCTGTTCCGACAGGAATACCCGGCTGAGAAGGGCAGCAAAAATCGGTGCGGTTCCTGCCAGAATCAGCGTATTGGCGACACTTGTGAAATGCAGGGCGGTGACAAACAGAATAGTGCTTGTACTGAAAACCACTGCCATCACCAAACCCGGTTTCCCAATACGGCGAAAGGCCGCTGGCGTATCGCGGCCATGAAAAATGATGCCTAATAGGGCGATGCCGCCGCCACTGAGGAGGCCGCGCCAGAACAGCAACGTCCATTGGTCGGCCGGGATCAGTCGGACGAGCAGACTGTCCGGACTGAGAGCAATGATGCCGGCAAGGGTGATCCACAATCCCCGTTGATGATCAGGTATTTTCATATCGGTTCAGGTTATGATGAGCGGGTTTCAGAAGCGGTATCCGTATCGCAGTCCCAGTGTGTCCAATCCTTCATTTTCGGTTTGGGTATAAGCGTTGGAAACGTGATCAAAATAGGCGGAAACGCCATGATGGGAATCGACGTGGTATCCGACCTCAAGTGGAATATGGAACAGAATACGGGACCCGAGCGCTTTTTTGTCATTGCGCACAAGATAGCGTTCGCCGTTGTGAGCAGCCAACCCGAGACCGACCGCAACAAACAGCCCGTTATCGGCGCCATATTCCCATCGGGCATCCAGGTAGACCTTTGATGTGTCACCGGCGGTATTGATCGATGCGCCCAGAGCTGGTCGCACTTCGCCGCCGAGAACCGACAGGTTCGGCGAAAAAATGACTTCCGCATTTGCATCAAGACCACTTTCCCGGCTGAAACTGCTCCACATATTGCTGACGTCATGCACGAGGATCCCCGCTTTGATTTCGTGGACAATGTTGGCGTTCTCTTGCTGCGCCGCCGCCGAAACGACGGACAGGAGAAAAATCGCAACACAAAGGGACAAACAGCGTAACGGGATCATGGTCATCATCAGTTCCGACGGTCTCAGAAATCGGCCCGGAAAGATGCTTCCACCTTTCCCCAGTGATCGAGTCCTAGCAGGTGCTGGCCTGAATGGCTTCAATTAAATTCTTCGAACGTATCAACCAATGCCCGATCGTAGCCCTTGCTGGCGTCCAGCAGTTGACGGGTATATCCCTGTTTCGGTGTCTGTGAACGCAGTTGCTGTCGGGTGATTTCTTCGACAAACAATCCGCGGTTCATGACGGCAACGCGTTCACAGAGATGAGCCACTACCGCCAAATCATGACTGACCATAACATAGGTCAGATCATAGTCGCGGCGTAACCGGACCAACAAATTGAGAATCTCGGCCTGCACGGAAACATCCAGCGCTGATGTTGGTTCGTCCAGCAGCAACACCTTTGGCTGTAAAATCAGGGCACGGGCAATGGCGATACGCTGACGTTGCCCGCCGGACAACTGATGCGGGAAGCGAAACCGGTAGGACGGATCCAGTCCGACTTCCGACAGGGCGTTCAAAATGCGGCGATCGGGATCGTCAAACCGGTGAATGATGAGCGGTTCTTTCAGAATGTCATTGACCGTATGGCGGGGGTGGAGCGACCCGTAGGGGTCCTGGAAGATCATTTGCAGGTGTTTGTGAAAGGCACGGTCGCGCCGATTGCCTTGTTTCACGCCGTCAATAACAATTTCGCCAGACCATCCGGAATTGAGGCCGGCGATGGTGCGGATAACGGTGGATTTGCCTGATCCCGATTCCCCCACCAGCCCGAAACTCTCACCTTTCGCAACATCGAAGGAGATGCCCCGGACGGCATGTACCGCTTCCGTTCCCTGACCAAACCGGACCTCGAGGTTTTTAACGTCGATCATTGTGCGGGTTCCCGTTCGGTCAGCCAACCGGGGTCGCGTTGCAATACCGGCAGGACATCGTCCGACCGGTCGATACCGGGCAGGCAATTGAGTAACCCGCAGGTATAGGGGTGCTGCGCGTCGTGCAGCCGTTTTGCATCCAGCGTTTCAACGATCTGGCCGCCATACATGACGAGGACCCGGTCACAGAAAGAGGCAACCAACCGCAGGTCGTGGCTGATGAAAATCAGTCCCATACCGCGATCGCGAACCATATCGTCCAGCAGTGCCAGAATCTGCAATTGTACGGTCATATCGAGGGCCGATGTTGGTTCATCGGCTATGATTATTTCCGGGTCGGGGATCAGCATCATGGCGATCATGACGCGCTGCCCCATGCCGCCGGACACCTCATGCGGATAAAGTTTGTAAACCTTTTCCGGCTCCCGGATGCGGACAGTCCTGAGCATTTCAAGCGCCCGTTCGCGGGCTTCCCGCCGGCTGGCGGAGGAATGAACCTGGTAGGCTTCTGCGATTTGCTGGCCGACGGACATGATCGGATTCAGCGAATATCGCGGATCCTGCATGATCATGGAAATCCGGTTGCCACGAATACGCCGGAGGGCCCGCTCATCCGCCGCGATCAGATCGATGCCGTCAAACACCATATGGTCCGCCGTGACATGCCCCTGGGCCGCGGTCAGGCGCAAAATGGCGCGCCCTGTTTGTGATTTTCCCGACCCGGATTCGCCAACGATTCCCAGTCTCTCCTGACCCAGTGTAAAACTGACGCCGCGTACCGCCTCGACAATCCCTTTCGGCGTTTCAAATGAGACCCGGAGATTTTTAATGTCGAGCAGAGTCCGTCCTTCCGCCATGTTTAACCTCCGCTGCGTGGGTCAAGCACATCACGCAAGCCGTCACCGAGCAAATTAAACCCCATGCTGACCAGCAGGATGGCCAACCCCGGGATTGTGGGAACCCACCACTGGTCAAGCAGGAAGTTTCGTCCCGTGGAAATCATCGTCCCCCATTCGGGCAGGGGTGGTTGCGCGCCAAGACCAAGAAACCCCAGGCCGGCGGCAGTCAGGATGATGCCGGCCATATCCAGCGTCAGGCGGACAATCATCGATGACAGACACAATGGCGTGACGTGGTGCAGGATAATGCGCCAGGCAGATGCGCCCTGAACCCGGGCTGCCAGAATATGTTCTGAATTACGCACCGTCAGGGCTTCCGCGCGGGCAATGCGGGCGAACGGAGACCAGGTTGTGAGAGCGATTGCAAGGACAGCGTTTTCCAGCCCCGGACCGAGTGCAGAAACAAAGGCCAGTGCCAGAATCAGGCGTGGAAAGGCCAGGAAAATATCTGTCAGTCGCATCAGCAGGTTGTCGACCCACCCTCCCAGATAACCGGCCACAGTGCCGATGCATAGGCCGATTGGAACGACGATTACGGCCACCAGACTGACGATATACAACGTCACCCGCGATCCCCATACAATACGCTCATATATGTCCCGCCCCAATTGATCGGTACCGAACCAGTGCGCCAGACTGGGTGCCTGCAATCGATTGGATAGCGTCTGGTTGGTCCCATCGCCGGATGTCAGCAGCGGTGCGAACAGGGCCGAAATGAGTAACACCGCAATAATGATGAAGCCGGCCAGGGCAATCGGGTTTCTGCGGAATATCTGCCAACCGAGATAAAACCGCTGGCAACGCGCCTGAAGGGCGGAGGCGGGTGTGTCAGACAGCAGCCAGGATTTGACGGCGGTGAAAGATGAGCGATCAGGGATTGTCATCATCGTGCCCTCGGATCAACCAGACGATATAAAAAATCTGACGCCAGATTGATGCCGACGAAGCAGATGCCGACCACCACCGTCCCGCCGATCACCGCGTTCATGTCCGCGTTAAACAGGGAGTTTGTGATATATTGGCCAATTCCGGGCCAGGCAAATACCGTTTCGGTCAATACCGATCCCTCCAGCAGGGAGGCATAGGTAAGGCCGATGATGGTGATCAGCTGAACCAGAACATTGCGAAAGGCGTGTTTCCAGATGACCGCGCCTTCGGACAGACCCTTGACCCGGGCGGTCAGGATATATTCCTGATTGAGCTGGTCAAGCATGAAACTCCGGGTCATCCGCGCGATATAGGCCAGCGCATATACCGCCAGCATGCTGGCCGGCAGGATCAGATGCATGAAGGCATTCCGGAACACTTCCCATTCGCCCTGCAGGGCGGAATCGAGCAGAATGATACCCGTCACCGGCGTCACGATCCCGTCATAGTAGACTTCAATCCGACCAGGGCCGGGAAACCAGTCCAGTTTGGCATAGAAGATCAGCAACGCGACCATTCCCAACCAGAAAATCGGAACAGAATATCCAAACAGACCAATCACCCGAACGATGTGATCGGTCAGCCTGCCTTGCCGGACAGCGGCCATCACACCCATCGGAACGCCGATAAAAACGCCTGCGACGGTTGCGACGCTGGCCAGTTCAAGGGTTGCCGGAAAAAAGCGGATGATGTCATCAAGAACGGGCCGTGTGGTCATGATGGACGTCCCGAAATTGCCCTGAAGGATATTACTCAGATAGATCCAGTATTGTAGCAGTAGCGGTTTGTTCAGGCCGAGATGGATCCGCATGGCTTCATACACTTCATGCGATGCGCGGTCTCCGACGATGGCCAGCGCCGGATCATTGGGCAATACCCGTCCAATGACAAAGGTGATAGCCGTCAACCCAATAAATGTCAGCGAGATGGTAAAGATGAAGTTGGCAAACTTCAGAACGGCGGGATGACGCCAGAGCGGTGATGGGGGCGGATCGGATTCCGCCCCCACATTCGTCCGTTCGGTTGGATCGGTCATACTTTCTGCATGGTTTCCCGTTATTTGGAAACGTTGCGATAGAAAATCAGGTCAAAGTTTGCGCCACTGACAAACCCCTTGACGTTCTTGCTGCTTGCGACCTGTTCGTTTTGCTGGAACATCACGGTGAAAGGCGATTCCATCTGCACCGCGCGTTGATCTTCCAGATACAGTTTTTCACGTTTCGTCAGGTCCAGTTCCTTGGCCGCCTGTTCAGTCAGGGCGTTGACCTTCGGATCGGACCAGCCGGTCCGCCATGCCAGTTTGCCGGTCAGTTTTGCTTCGTCCCGGTTGTCGGGATTGTGGGCGAAGGAATCGGCATTGGAATGCGGGTCGACATAGTCAGGTGACCAACGGGCAATCAGGATTTCGTGTTTGCGAGCGCGATATTTCGGCCACAGGGTTTTGCCCTCCGACAACGTAATCGATGCCTTGATGCCGACCTTGCCCAGGGTTTGCTGCACGGACTGGGCAACTTCCTTGAACGGCGTTTCGTTCAGGGTATCAATTTTGATGTCAAACCCCTTTTCGTATCCGGCATCGGCCAGCATGGCCTTGGCTTTCGGGATGTCCAGCGAGAACGGGTTGTCGTTCAGGCCAGCCCATAACCCGGACGGCCAGAATGCCTGATGAATCATGTATTGTCCGGACAGGAAGGACTGTTCCATGCCCTTGTAATCCACCAGATAGCGCATCGCCATGCGGACCTTCGGGTTGGACAGGATTTTGTTCTTGTCGTTGGTCACCATGTACATCAGGGCGGCCTTGGGGTAGTCATGAACGGTGATATCCGGATTTCCGGCCAGTCCCTTTATCTGGTCCGGCGTCAGGTTGCGGACGATGTCGGCATCCCCCTTTTCGATCAGAAGACGCTGGGCCGATGGTTCGGGAATATGGCGGATGGCAACCCGTTTCAGTTTTGGTGCGCCATGTCGGTAATTCGGATTGGCTTCGAGCGAGACCAGTTCATTGGCTTTCCAGGTCTTGAGCTCAAAAGGGCCAGACCCGGCAGAGTGATTTTTTAACCAGCCATAGCCCATGTCACCGTCTTTTTCGTGGCTTTGCACGAGTTTCATGTCAACCACCGAACCAACGCCGGCGGACAGGGCGTTCAGTAGCAGGCCGGGCGAAAAATCGGCGGTATAGGTCAGGGAAACGGTCATATTATCCGTTGCCTTGATCAGTTTGTCGGCGTTGTCCTTGCTCCAGCCAAACTGTGTCAGAATGAAGGCCGGTGTTTTTTCCAGCTTGAGAACCCGCTGCAGGGAATAGGCGACATCCTTGGCGGTTAACGGGTTGCCGGAATGGAAAGTTTGTCCCGGCCGAATTTTAAGTGTGACGGTCTTGCCGTCGTTGCTGACAGTGTAACTTTCGGCGACTCCGCCAACCAGTTTTGTCAGGTCCTCGGGTTCAAACATCATGACCCGGTCGTAAATATTCGCAATCACTTCACCGCCGCTGAATTCGAAGGTTTCCGCCGGGTCAAGGGTGATGATGTCACTGATATTCTTGGCCATCACCAGCATGTTGTCAGGCGTCTTTGCGGTTGCGATATCACTCCCCGAGACTACCACCGTGATCGCTGCCAGGACGCTGGCAACAATGGCGATTTTCCTGATTTGAGATTTCATTTGGGCTCCTGCCTTTCTGATATCCGTTTCATATTTTTGATGTCACTATTATTAGTGTAAAAATATCGCAACGTCACCTGTCCCGTGAACGGCGAGCCGGATTGCCAGCGCTACAGGCGGATCAACCGCTTACGCTGGCATGTCAACGTGTTCGTTTTGGCCCGACGTCGGAAACCGGCGTTCGGCAAAGGAAAATCATCAGAAAGTCTGATCTATTGCGATGAGGTATTGCCCTTCACGCGCTGGGCAAGGGCGGCTTCCATGAACGGATCCAGGTTTCCATCCAGAACCCCCTGGGTATTCGAGGTCTCGACATGAGTGCGCAGGTCTTTGACCATCTGGTAGGGTTGCAGGACATAAGAGCGTATCTGGTGTCCCCAGCCGATGTCGGTCTTGGCGTCGTGCTCGGCTTTGGTTTCATCTTCGCGGCGTTGCAATTCGGCTTCGTACAGACGCGCTTTCAACATGGCCATCGCCTGCGCCCGGTTCTTGTGTTGCGACCGGTCATTCTGGCACTGAACAACAATGCCGGACGGCAGGTGGGTGAGACGAATGGCGCTATCGGTCTTGTTGATATGCTGCCCGCCGGCGCCGGATGCACGATAGGTGTCAACCCGCAGGTCCTTGTCCTCGATCTCAATCTCGATCTTGTCGTCGATCACGGGGTAAATCCAGATGGATGAAAAACTGGTGTGGCGGCGAGCCGATGAATCGTAGGGCGATATCCGGACCAGCCGATGAACACCCGACTCGGTTTTCATCCAGCCATAGGCATTGTGGCCGGATATTTTCAGTGTAGCCGATTTAATGCCGGCTTCCTCGCCCGGGCTTTCTTCCAGCCACTCCGATTTGTAGCCATGTGCATCCGCCCAGCGGGTGTACATCCTGAGCAACATCTCGGCCCAGTCCTGCGCTTCGGTCCCACCGGCACCCGCATGGACCTCCAGATAACAGTCGTTGCTGTCAACCTCACCGGACAGCAGGGTCTGTAATTCGGCCTTGTCGGTGCGTTCCTTCAACTGGGCCAGTGCTATCTCGGCGTCGCTGATAACACTCGCATCTTCTTCAATTTCTCCCAGTTCGATCAGTTCGATATTATCTTCAAGGTCGCGAATCATGGAATCGATATCATTCAGACCGGTTTCGAGCTGCGTGCGTTCACGCATCACCGTTTGCGCGCGGTCCGGGTCGTTCCACAGATCGGGGTCTTCAGCGAGGGAGTTCAGTTCTTCCAGACGGAGTTTTGCACGATCATAGTCAAAGATGCCTCCTCAGCAGTTCCAGCGACTGCTTGATCTGGGAAACGACGGATTCTGTTTCTGCACGCATGGGCTATTCTATCCATTGCCAGTCTTTGACGAACGGGTTTTAGCGATCTCTCTCGGTCGCAGCAAGGCGATGTATGCTTAAGTCTGATATTTTATTCAACCGGCCCCGGCAAACCTTCCATCGGGACATAGCCGGGCAGCGATTCGATGCGGCGGAACCAGGCTCGTACGGCGGGATAGGGGGTCAATGAGATATTTCCTTCCCATACCAGGGCGGCGTAAGGGTAGATGGCGATGTCGGCGATGGTCGGGTGATCAAGTGCCAGCCATTCATGGTCCGTCAGGTGTTGCTCCAGCAGGTCGAACGCGGCAAGCGCGATTTTTTGCGCCGCTTCGTAATTGAACGGGCGTTTGAATTTGATGGCTGCTCGGGCGATTGCACAACCATTGAACATTTCATTGGCTGCGTACGACAGCCATTGCATGATGTTCGCCTGTTCGACGCTGTTTCGCGGCCACCATTGTTCGGCGTCGGCCTTGCCCGCCAGATAAATCAGGATCGCCTGGGAATCCCGCATGATCGTGCCTTCATCGTCCAGTACGGGAACTTTTCCAAGCGGATTCATGGCAATGAACTCCGCCGTTTTCTGCTCCATATTTGCCAGATTGACAGCGACGCACTCATACTTGATGTCAAGCAATGACAGCAACAGGCGGGCTTTGTAACAATTCCCTGAAACGGCGGTGTCGTACAGTCTCATTGTCATTTCTTAATACCTTTATTGCAGAACGAATTCCTTGAACGTAATACCAAAAATTCTGGCCGGGCTGATCACATTGTTGATGATGTTAACCAGATCAAAGCGTAACTGGTTCGAACCGGCTTTGCCAACCAGATCCTGTCTTTCCTGATCCCGCAGGTGAATAATGATCTGGTCCATCAGTTTTTCCTGGGAATTCTGCAATCGGGTAACGTCATTTTCCGACAGTTGAACGGAAATTGTCGTGCGCAGAAAAGGTGCCCGGCATTGCCCCGTTTTCAGGTCCGCCTTGATCTGCGGCAGTTCAAATGAAATCGGCGCACCCAACTGAATTTCAGCGGTTTTGGACCCCTCGTGAATTCCCAGTAGCGGGTTTAACCAACCCATAAAGTAAGAAATTCCGCCGACTATGACAAGCAGGCCGAGGAGACCGGCGGCGGCGATAATAATTTTTTTCTTCTTGCGGGTCTTGGCCTGTTCAACGTCGTCGCCCTCATCTGTCGGCAGGCTATCATCCGCATCGTCGGTTGGTTTTGTTTCATCTGCTGGAGCCATTGCAAAATTCCTTTCGCGTTCAAGTGAGTCGCGATCCGCCAGAGTCGGCTTCTGTTTGATCAGGTCGTCTCCGGCGAAGCGGCCGATAGCGCGTACGCAGTAAGGCAAAACCGGAACGTCGATGCAAGGGCAACACGCTAGTCGCCGTCATGAAATCCATCATAACCATCATAATAAGCAATATTCATACCTGCCTGGGAGCGAGCCGTCCGGTTAAAGGGCGGTTTGAGCGTCCCGCCAAACCGGGTTCTGATAAATGTACGGTAGCTCAAAACCGGATCGAGTTTGCGCTGTTGGCAGACATATTCAAACCAGCGGACGCCAGCGGTCACATGCGGGATTTCTTCCGTTGCGATACGTTGCAGAATGGCTGCGGACTCAGGGTCTCCTGCCTGGTTCAGGCGGGTGATTGCTGCGGGCGTGGTGTCAAGTCCGCGCGCTTCCAGTGTCATCGGGACAATTGCCAGCCGGGCCAGCACATCGTCATCGGTTGTTCTTGCGGCATCCCACAGCCCGTCATGGGCTGCCAGTTGTCCATAAAAGCTGCCCAATTCCGACAGACGGGCCGCCAGCATGTGAAAATGTTCCGCTTCGTCAAGGGCGATCCCGACCCAGTCATCATAGAATTCCCATGGCAAATTGTCGACAGTAAATCGGGCAACCATATCCCATGCAAGATTGATGGCGTTGAATTCGATGTGAGTGATGGCATGGACAAACGCGATGCGTCCGGCGATCCCGGTGGCGCGCCGTTTCGGCATGTCACGGGGTGACTTTAGTTCCGGTTTGGCTGGCCGCCCCGGTTGCGAGGGGGGAAGGCAGCTTCCAATATCCCTGATCAGGCCTGATCGCCAGGCCCGACAGTAATCCCGTGTCAGGCGGACCTTACGTTCAGGGATCGGTTCATTCAGAACGTTGCAAGCAGCCTCCGTCAGCGATATCGGCACGGGTCGACCCTATAGCTCCTGAAGGGTTCGCAAAACGTCGTCGGCATGTCCTTTGACTTTAACCTTCGGCCAGATGTGGCGAATGATGCCCATCGGGTCGATCAGGAAGGTGGAACGCTCAATCCCCATGTATTCGCGCCCATACAGTTTTTTCAGTTTCCATACACCATAATCCTCGCACATTGTGCCGGATTCATCGGACACAAGAGGAAACGGCAAGTCATGTTTGGCAACAAATTTGTCATGACGGCGGACGCTGTCTCTAGAGACTCCGACAATTGTTGTATTTTGACGGGTGAAGTCGGAAAACAAATCTCTGAAATCCTGTGATTCGGTTGTGCAACCCGGCGTCATGTCCTTCGGGTAAAAATAGAGGGCAACCCATTTGCCTCTGAAATCCGCGAGTTGAAGGTTGTCGCCGCCATTTGCCGGTAAATCGAACGCGGGGGCCTGATCGCCGGTTTCCAGTATAGTCATTGGGCTTCCTGTCGTAATGCGTCTGTTCGAGTGAATTGTGTGATCTTTCGTTCTATCAACTTTGCCAGCTCTCTGAAAGGTCGAGGAAAGAGCAGGCGGGGAGATTGAATTTGACCCATGATCTATTGAGCAGACGTGAGTAACGGAAAATGAGTATCACTTTGTTGCGCACCGCAAATCATAAACCTGTCCGGGCAGGCAATAACAGCCGATAATATGAAAATCCGGTCTGCTCGTTGCCGGGCGTTTGAATGGAGGCGAGAACGTGGTCGTATCTTGGTTGTCGACTGCGGAGCGCCGAACGATAGGGGGCGGGCAATTTGACGGTAAACGCGGGATCGACCGGTTAACGTTTCGTTGCCGGTTGGCGCGGCGTGCAGCCAGTGGTTGCCAAGAAACCTTGCAATTGGCGCGTTGGCGCCGATATGGCAATAATTGAACACGCTGGAGCCGTCATCGGGGCGGGAGATGACCATCCTGTCTTGGCGAGGCTTCGGAAAGCTCATGGCGTTCCATGGAGTCTGGGCCCTAAGTCGATCTCGAATGTTTCTTGAGCATGATTTCCTGGGAGCCGGCGGGCTGGTGATGATGTTCCCGAAGATCGACCGAAGCCGGTGGAGCAGGCGCACACAGTCCCTCAAAAAAGTAGGAAACCGGCACGTCGAGATGATAGGCAAGTTGATACAGCTGAGAAGCGGACGGCTCTTTCCGACCGCGTTCAATTTTCGATATGGTTTGCTGTTTCATGGACGGATCAAGGGACAGGCCCAGCGCGTCCTGGCTGATCCGCAAAATCTGTCGTCTCAATCTGATCTGTCTACCAATGCTTTGCGCGACGGACATGGAACTATTTCTCGGAATCCAATAAATCAGAGCAGAAGTCAAATGCACAATGCAAATTGATAGCGATGTGTGATTTCGGACAATCGGACACGATTCAAACAGTCTATGCCTGTTATTACTATCAGTCTACATCATATGGATGTAAATAACTTCGATTTGATGTATAATACCTGAAATACATTGTAGAGTCCTGTGATTATTTTGTGGATATATGATGGTTTTTGTCATTAATAGTTCACGCCAACTGGCAGACATTAAAACTACTATCATACAAGGGAATGATTAATGGGCGTTACAAGTGAACTGGATATCGAAATCGGACAGCGATTACGCCGGGCGCGATTGTCGAAGGGTTTGACCCAGCAGGCATTAGCCGAAAAGATCGGCATCAGTTTCCAGCAGGTCCAGAAGTATGAAAACGGGTCAAATCGGGTCAGTTCATCCAGGCTGTTGGGAATCGTTGGCACACTGGGCATTCCGATCACCTATTTTTTTGACGAATTGGGCGACGATTTTGTCGGCGGTGAAAACGAACTGCCGGATCGTGTCATGCGGGTCGCGCGGATGTTGAACGACATGCCGGAAGGGGAAGTCAAGGATCAGATATTTTTGCTGATCAAGGCCCTGAACAAGACGTTGTAGAAACTGTCTCCGAGACCATTGGTCCGGATTGAATCGGTCGGGTCCGGCAGGCGCTAACCGTCTGTCGGATCGCCGATCAGACGGCAATAAATGTCGAAGACCTGCTTGGCTGATCGCTCTATTTTTCGTTCCAGGTTGTTGAAGTCACGTGTGCCGCCAATTGCCGCCATGCTGATTTTTAACGGTTCCGACATCTCGGATTCCTGCCGGCTGGCAAGCTCTTCCTCGACCGTCAGGCTGAGCATCCCCTGCAGGTCATGCCAGAGGTCAAGCGTTGTTAACAGGACGTTTGCATCCTCTGATTGAAGAAGGCCCCGATCATGCAGGGCGGCAAGAGCGAAAGACGTATTTGGTGTGATTACGTGCGGATCGGCGTTGGCATACTTGAGGCATAAATACTGGCAAATAAATTCGATATCGATGATGCCTCCGCGTAGGTTTTTCAGAGACCACAGACCCGCTGCCGGTCTTTCACGGGCCAGCCGTGCCCGCATGGCCGCGACATCCGCCTGCAGAATGTCCGGGTCTCTCGCCCGGATGAGAATTTCGCGAATTGCATTTTCAACCTCCTGTCGCAGATCGTTGTCACCGGCGACCGCACGGGCACGTGTGAGCGCCATGTGTTCCCACGTCCATGCCGATTCGTTCTGGTATTTTTTAAATGCTTCCAGCGTCGTTGCGATGGGGCCGGAATTTCCTGACGGACGCAGACGCATATCAATTTCGTACAGGGTTCCCTCCGGTGTCGTGGCGCTGAGAGCATTGATGTAGCGTTGGCTGAAACGTGCGAAATATTGCGGCACATACAGTGGTTTTTCGCCCTCCGACCGGGCGGACAAATCAGGTGCAGTGTAGACAAATACCAGATCAAGATCGGATGCCGCCGTCATTTCCCGGCTTCCCAGCTTGCCCAGAGCAATGACCGTCATTCTGGCTCCCGGGATACGACCGTGCTGCTGCACAAAAATCCGTTCCATACGCGGGAACAGGCATGCCAGGGTTGCCTCTGCAACATCGCTCAGGGCGCGTGACGCGTCCGGCGCAGGAAGCATGCCCTGCAATCGTTGCACGCCAACCTGAAACCGTCTGTCGTTGGCCCACCGCCGGCTGATATTGAGCAGATCTTCTTCATGTTCTGCCCGGTCAAGCTGCTGTGCCAGTTCTTCCGTCATGTGTGCGAGATCGAGAGGTGGTTCAAAAAAGCCCGGAGTCAGGACGGCATCGAGGACGGAAGGGCGTCGGGCGAGATAGCGGGCAAGACGGGGTGCCTTCCCCATGATTTCGGCAACCAGGTCCAGAAGTTTCGGGTGGGTCTGGAACATTGAAAACAGCTGCACACCGGCCGGCAACCCGCTGAGAAATTCATCAAATCGCAAAAAGGCTGCGTCCGGGTCCGATGTATGGCCGATGGCACTCAACAAGACTGGCATCAGTTCGGTCAGAATTTCTCGGGCCCGTGTGGAGCGGACCGAGCGATAACGCCCATGGTGCCAGCCTCGAACGGCAGCATCAACAATTTGCGGGTTCCGAAACCCGAGTTCGCTGATGGTTTTCAACGTGTTCGGATCGGAATCACCACCGGTGAACATCAGATTTCCCCCCTCACGGCGGGCGGCACCCAACGACGGCGCATCGGCAAACAAGCGGCTGTAATGTCCCTCAACCTGATGCAGGTGATGTCTGACATCGGTGGCAAATTCACGGTCCGTCCGGTATCCCATGAATGTCGCCAGATGCGACAGGGCAGGGCCGTTTTCGGGTAATGTCTGGGTTTGTTCGTCATTGGTCATCTGGAGGCGGTGTTCGAGCGTGCGGAGAAAAACATAGGAGTGGCGCATTTCCCCGGCCACCCCGGTTGAACACAAACCAAAATCGGCCAGCGCATCCAGCGCGTTTACCGTCGCGGGACTGCGGAGCGCCGGTTCACGCCCGCCCCAGATCAGTTGCTGGGTCTGGGCGAAAAATTCGATCTCACGTATGCCACCACTTCCCAGCTTGATGTTGTGTCCCGGCACATCGACGGGTTTGTTGCCACGCTGGGCATTGATTTGGCGTTTGATGGAGTGAATGTCCTGAATGGCAGCAAAATCCAGGTTTTTCCGCCAGACAAACGGGGTCAACCATTTCAGAAACTGATGGCCAGCATCAATGTCCCCGGCAACTGGGCGAGCCTTGATCATGGCGGCCCGTTCCCAGTTCTGCCCCAGGCTTTCGTAATAGGTTTCGGCGGCATAGGTCGACAAGGCGATTGGTGTCGCGCCGGGGTCCGGCCGCAATCGCAGGTCCGTCCGGAATACATAGCCGTCTGACGTCCGGTTCTCGATCAGTTTGACAAGGTTTCGGGTCAGGCGGACAAAGTGTTTTTGCAGGTTTTCAGGTTGTGCGGTTTTGACGATGTCCGGATTGAACAGGATGATCAAATCAATATCGCTCGAGTAATTCAGTTCCCGGGCACCAAGTTTGCCCATGCCCAGGATCAACAGACCGGATTGCCGTTCCGGTTGATCCTGATCAGCCAGTTCAAATGCACCTTCGGATGCCGCCTGCCGAAGAACCTGGGTGGCGGCAAGGGACAGGGCGGCGTCGGCAAACGCGGAAATCGCGCCGGTCACTTTCGCCAGCGACCACACGCCTGCGATATCAGCGACGGCAATTGCCAGCGCCGATTGTCGTCGCGCCACTCGCAACAGATGGGCGGTGTCGGTGTTATTAAGGGTTTCTTTGCGTCTCAGTTCTAGTATTTTGAGGATAGATTCGTGTGTGATATCTGGCCCGTCTTGGAGTAATTGAAGTGTGAAATCCGGGTCAGTTACAGCACACCACGTAAGAAAGGGACTGTTCCCGAACAGGGTATCCAGCAAACGGATCGCATTGGGGTGGGCCAGCAGGGTTTGTGCATCACGGCATCGTTCCTGCGGGAGTGTGGAACTGTCTTTTAAAGAATTTGCAGCGGCGGCAAAGTCTTCACGTCCCTGGGTGGCCCGGGTGTGATCGGCAGCTGACGGAAGGACACCGATATTGTCAAGAAAACCGGATTTGCTCATACAAGGATGCTCCACTACCGTGAAGACTGGTCGAACCCGTAGCTGTGGTCAAGGCGCCCGCCGAACAAAACGAGGAAAGCTTGCTTAAACGTACTTTCCGAGGTGTGATTCACGCACTGGGCGGTCTGGGCGCGGGCCTCGCCATTGTGGTTGTGCTCGCCGCCTGGCAACTGTCGAAGGGACCGATTTCTCTCGGATACCTGTCTCCCTACATAGAGGAGGCCGTCAATTCTGCACAACAGACCTTCCGCCTGCGGTTGAAGGATACCATTCTGACCTGGGCGGGCTGGGACCGTACCCTCGACATCCGGATTATTGATGCGCAAATTCTGAGTCGGGAAAATGTGCAGATCGGGCGAATTCCGGAAGTATCCCTGTCGCTGAGTGGAAAGGCATTGCTGGGAGGACGAATTGCACCGCGGACGATCGAGATTTTTGGCCCTGAACTGACCTTCCGACGAACAGTGAAAGGCGATATATCAATCGTTCCGGATAATGCAGGCGGATTGGGAAATGCGCCTGCAATTGGTCTGATCAAGGAATTTCTGGAAGGCCCGGGACCCGACAGCCCTCTCCGCTATCTGGATCGTATCGACATCGCCAGCGCAGATGTCCGGATGGATGATCAGGCGTTGGCGAAAACCTGGCACGCACCCGCGACGGATATTCATCTTTATCGTGACAGCCAGGGTGTGGCGGGAAGGGTTTCGTTGATCCTTGATCTTGACGGAAAACAGACCGAGATCGAGATCACCGGTCGATACCGCGCAGTAGCCAAGGTTTTTGAGCTGACAGCTGATCTGGACAAGCTGTCGTTGGTTCCGTTCGCCCCGGTCTTTCGAGACCTCGCACCTCTGCGAGGGTTTCGCCTGCCGCTGCACGGTAGTGTTGCCATCTCCATTCCGATGGATGGAAGTCCGGAATCCGTTCGTTTCGATCTGACGGGTGGCAAAGGCGAGTTGAATTTGCCCGCCCCCTTCGGCAAGTCGGTTCTGGTCAACAAGGTGGTCTTCAAAGGGAGTTATACCGGACATACACAGGTTACAGAAATTTCGGAACTTCGGGTTTCCCTTGATGCTGGACAGACGATCTCCCTACCCCCTCCAATTGACCACGGGTTACCCATTCGCAATTTCACGATGAGCGGGCGGTTTGACGGAGAGGCCGGAAAACTGACGGTCAATGACTTCCGCGGCGATCTTGACGGACCAAAGGTGGCATTCAGGGGGGTCGCATCCGGGATCGGCAAAGGTGGCGATGTTCGTGTTGACCTGGCCGGGGACCTCAACAACGTTCCGGTCGATGACATGGTGCGATACTGGCCTAAATCGCTCGGATCAGACGCCCACAGCTGGGCGACAACGCATCTTGATGGCGGCACTGTGACAGCCGCGCACACGGTCGCGGAGTTTGCCGTGACCGAGCGGGGAGACATCCGGTTTGACAAAATCAGCGGTGACATGAATGTCGTGCAGGTCGATGTAAATTACCTGCCGCCCATGCCAAAGGTACGGGTAGATGACGTCAAGATCACCTTCAATGAAAATACCATGAATTTCAGTTTGTCCGGGGGTCGGTCACAGGGACTGGTTTTGAGCAAGGGTAAAGTCGTTCTGACGGGGCTGGATAAGGTTGATCAATATGCCAACGTGCGTCTGACGATTGACGGGAGCCTGAAATCCAAACTCGAATATATCGAGCAGAAACCGTTGCAACTGGCATCAAAAATTTCGTTCGACCCGGCGACGGCGAGGGGGCAGGCGCAGACAGATCTGCAACTGGACTTCATTCTGGAAAAAAAGCTGACGATGGATCAGGTTCGCGTTTCGGCACATTCAAAATTATCCGATGTCCGATTGTCAAATGTATTCCTGGGGCGTGACATCCAGGACAGTACTCTCGATCTGAAGGTTGATAACGTCGGCATGACCGTTACCGGCGAGGTGAAAATCGACGACATCCCGGCACAACTGGTCTGGCGCGACAATTTCAGCACCGGTCAGGCCTATCGCAGTCGTTATGATCTGTCGGCTGTCATCAGGGATGTTCGCCGTCTTGCAAACCTGGGCGTCGACATGGAACCCTTCCCGGACGACTATATCGGTGGTGAGCTTGGCGTCAGTATTCGGTATACCGTGTTTGACGAGATTGACCGACGATTGGAAGTGAGTGCTGATATCACAGAATCCCATCTTGCCGTTCCGCAACTGGGCTGGCTCAAGAAAGCCGGTGTTCCGGGGCGCGCTGAAATTGCCCTTGATATGGAACGGGACGTCGTCGTCGACGTTCCCAATTTCTCAATCAAGGCGGCTGACCTTCTGGTCCGGGGTGCAATTAAATACGCTCCGGATGGAACGGGTCTGGAAAGGGTCGAGTTCCGCCGTTTGTCCTACGGACGGACCGATCTCGAGGGTGCCCTGATCCCGAAGGGAAACGGAGGATGGGATGCCGGGTTTCATGGTAAAAGTTTTGACCTGTCGCCCATCTGGAAGGATCTGACCGGTGCAGATGTCAGCCGGTTTGGAAAAAGATCGATTTTGCCGGACCTTACGCTGGCAGTTGAAATAGATCAGGTATGGTTAACCGATGCAGATTATCTGAAGAGCATTTCCGGGACATTCGATTTTGCCGACAAGATGTGGCGGACGGTGATGGTGAGCAGCACCATTGGCGAGCAAACGACCTTCGATCTCAATATTTCGCCGAGGCCAAATGGCAATCGGCAATTGTCGCTACGGTCCAGTGACGCGGGCGAGGCTTTCCGGTTTTTGAAATTTTACGATAACATGCGCGGCGGACAATTGAACGTGACCGGCGGGTATGATGATTCGGTCCCGGATTCTCCGTTGTCCGGTCGAATAGCCGTCAAGGATTTCCGCATCGTCAACGCGCCCACATTGACCAAAATGATCAGCATTCTTTCCCTAACGGGAATTCTGGAGGCCCTGGGCGGTAAGGGTCTGGCATTCAATACGCTGGACGCCCCGTTCGTTCTGAAAGACGGCACGTTCATGTTCACAGATGCCCGAGCCAGTGGCGTATCGCTTGGATTTACGGCGTCGGGCAACGTTTACACCCATGCCGGCGTACTTGATTTACAGGGTACCGTGATACCTGCTTATGCCCTCAATTCGGCATTCGGTAAAATTCCCCTGTTGGGCGATTTGCTGACCGGCGGTGAGAAGGGTGGGGGCGTATTTGCTGCCAATTATTCCATGTCCGGATCACTGGACAAGCCCGATATCCAGGTTAACCCGTTATCAGCACTGACACCGGGTATTTTGCGCAAGGTGTTCGGTATATTTGACGCTCCCGAAAACCAGGATAAAGCCCTGCAGAACACGCCAGAAAATCAAAATACGCAATAGATGTGTCTCGGTTTACCGACAGGTCCCGGCTCCAGAATTGACCAGAATATATCCCAGTGCCACCTGTTTGCCGCGTCCCATTTTCAATGGCGCACTAACTTCCTTGCCGGAAGTCTGAGCCGGAATTGACGTTCCGAGATAGCGGTTTGCCATCGCAATTGTTGAACCTCGTCCGACTTTTGCATCTGACACTGGCCAGACCAGCACGCACTGCCCCGGATGGCGGCCGGGCGGTGGTTGGACCATTGGGTGTTTGGTGCTGATCACCCGCGAATCCTTGAACTGGATACGCAGATTGCCGGCAATCGGATCCGGGTGCCAGTAGGCAACAATTGTACCGCGCACAAAACCTGCCTTGCGCAGGGCACTGGCCAGTTCCTGATAGGGTATGTGGTGTTGACAGCGATCACATTTGAGCGGTTCGGCGACGAACTTGACGACCATTCCGACAATAGAGAGCGCGGCAAATACCAATAGAGTGATCCCGAATAATTGACATCGGTCGTGGCGGGGGGGCGCTGCTTTTATTTTCAGGAAGAAGTATATGATCAGCGGCAAAAGAATGAACATGTAGTGGGTTCGAAGGCGTCCGTTATGGAACAGCGCAATTGCCACGAGCGCGACGGCGCACAGGATCAGAAAATAACGTTCCAGCAGTGTGGCGTAGCGATATTCGTCTGTCGCCACATCCGGGCGGGCGGCAATCGATGTCGGGAATATCCCGAATACTACCAGCCAGAATGGCGATAGGAAACCGATGATGGCGAATATAAGATGAGTAACATCGCTCACTTTGGGCCCGGTCAGCGGCCCGCCATCAGGAAGTGTTATCGTATTCGCCAGCCACATCATATGTGGAAACAAAAGGACGGTACTGACAAGCAGGGAGATCAGCAATGCAGGTTGGAAGAGACGTTGCCGAAGAGTTCGGTCACCTGCACAGGCTGCCAGCAAGGCAAGCAGAAAAACTGCAAACACGTACTTTGACAGCAGGCCGCCCGCAACAACGACCCCCAGCCAGACAAAATCACGGCGTTTGCCGCGGGTCTCGATGCGAATAACCAGCCATAATGTCGCCACGTAAAACATTGTGACGAGGATAGAGTGGGTGTATCCGAAAATAGCGTCCCAGCCGATGTAGTAGAGGGTCAGCGGTGAGGCTGCCGCCAGGGCCGCCAGCCGTGCGTCCTGCAGGACGTGCAGGGCGCACTTCCAGAGGAAGGTGTACATCAGGCCGAGAGCAACGATCTTGACAACGGCAACGGCGACCGCCGTTGGGCCTGTCACTTGCGAAACGGCTATGACAAGCCAGGTTATCAGGGGCGGGTTCCGTACCTGATAACCCCAGTCAAAAAATTGCGAAAATACCAGTTGTTCGCCCTCGTCGCCTCCGATGCCGGGAAACAGTACAATTCGCAGGACGAACAGGATCGTCAGTGATCCGCCAACCAGGGCGGCAGCACCTCGCCCGGAGCCAACGAAATCGCCAGTTCGGGCCAGGGTGATGTTCATGACGGGACGATCAGACGGCCCGGATCAGAACATGCCGTTTTTTCCCTGCCGATAGTTTGATAACGCCTTTTTCATTCAGGTCCGCACTGGAAATTTCATGCGTTTCGGCTGCTATAAGCACATCGTTGATGCGACCACCACCGCCTTTGATCAGACGCCGGGCTTCACCGCCGGAATCCACAAGACCGGCTTCCCGGAACAACAGGAACGCCGGAATTCCATCATCCAGCCGTTGACGGAGGACGTCAGTGGTTGGCAAGTCCTGGCTGGTGCCTCCCTGTTCAAAGGTTGTTTCTGCTGTCTGACGCGCCGTTTTAGCAGCGTTTTCACCATGGCAAAGTTTTGTGACTTCATCGGCCAGAATTTTCTTCGCATCGTTAATTTCAGAGCCCTGCAGCTGTTCCAGGCGGGAAATTTCTGTGATCGGAAGTTCCGTGAACAGGCGCAGGAAGCGTCCAATATCGGCATCTTCCGTATTGCGCCAATACTGCCAGTAGTCGTAAGACGACAACATATTCTCATTCAGCCAAACGGCCCCGTCGGCGGTTTTGCCCATTTTGGCACCTGATGACGTGGTGAGCAGCGGCGTTGTCAAGCCGAATGCAGGCCGATCAGTCTTTTCGGTATGGTCAGCATTCGCCGCAGATTCGCGGCGAATCAATTCCACGCCGTTGACGATATTCCCCCATTGATCCGAACCGCCCATCTGCAGCACGCAGTCCATTTGATGGTGGAGATGATAAAAATCATAAGCCTGCAAGATCATATAATTAAATTCGAGAAAACTCAGGTTCTGTTCGCGCTCCAGACGCAGTTTGACGGACTCAAAGCCGAGCATACGGTTGATCGAAAAGTGTCGTCCAAAGTCCCGCAGGAACGGGATGTACTGAATATCCTTGAGCCAGTCATCGTTGTTGACCATGACGGCATCTGTTGGCCCGTCACCGAAGGTCAGAAATTTTGAGAAAATTTTTCTGATCCCGGACATGTTGTCGGCAATGGTGGTATCATCCAGAAGTCTGCGGGATTCATCCTTGCCTGACGGATCGCCGACCTTGGTAGTACCGCCACCCATCAGAACAATGGGTTTGTGGCCGCTTTGCTGAAGCAGCCTCAACATCATAATCGGTAACAGACTGCCCGCGTGCAGGCTGGTGGCGGTACAGTCAAACCCGATGTAGGCCGGGACCACGGATGTGCTACACTTGGTGTCCAGTCCGTCCAGGTCGGTGCACTGGTGCAGATAACCGCGTTCGTGCACGCCGTGAATAAATTCTGATTTGTAGATAGTCATTGGCACTCCGTTCGAACGTCTGCAAGAGGTTATGGTAAAAAACCGGCGCGAGTGCAATGCTCTGGTGCAGATGGATATGAAAAAGGCGTGTAACGGAAAATGATCGCGATCGGATTAATGAGCGGCACATCTCTGGACGGGATTGACGCGGCAGTAATTGAAACGGATGGCGACGGGATTTCTGCATTTGGCAATCGATTATGCGTGCCCTATCCGAAAGAGTTTCGCGACACACTGCGCCAACTCCTCGGATGCAAGCCGGCAGAGCTGTCCAATATCAGGAGCGTCATTGATGACCTGACCATGCGCCATGCCGACGCCGTCAAGCTATTATTGCAACAATCGGGACTGACGGCTGACGAAATAGGTGTCGTCGGGTTTCATGGTCAGACCCTGTTTCATGATCCAGATCAGGCCCTCACCTGCCAGATCGGGGACGGTGGTTTATTGGCAAAAACCATCGGAATTCCGGTCGTGAACGATTTCAGAAGTGCGGATGTTGCGGCTGGTGGCGAGGGAGCTCCGCTGGTGCCGGTGTTTCATGTGGCGCTTGCCCGCAATCTGGAACGACCGGTTGCTTTTCTGAATATTGGTGGCGTCGCAAATCTTACCTGGGTCAGCCCGGATGGCGGTGCTGTGGCGTTTGATACCGGTCCCGGCAATGCCTTGATAGACGACTGGGTCACCAGACATACCGGAGCGGCGATGGATGAGGCGGGAGCTCTGGCCCGCCGTGGGGCGGTTCATCAGGACAAGCTTATGGGGCTTCTTGATCATGCCTATTTTCGGCGACCCATTCCGAAATCGCTGGATCGGGACCAGTTCGATATTTCCTCGCTGCATGGTCTGTCCGTTGAAGACGGGGCGGCTACGCTGACGGCCTTTACGTCGGCGACGGTTGTACAGGCCTCCCGCCTGCTGCCGGCACAACCGGTCAAGTGGCTGGTATGTGGCGGAGGTCGCCACAATCCGACAACAATGGCCGCTCTGCGCCGCGATTTGAATGCCCCGGTCGAACCGGTGGAGACGGAAGGGTGGGACGGTGATGCACTTGAAGCGCAAGCCTTTGCGTATCTTGCGGTGCGTTCGCTGAACGGACTGGCGCTATCGTATCCCCAAACCACGGGTGTGCGACAGCCAACCACAGGCGGCGTCCGTTACGACCCCTGACGGAAGATCGGCGGTTAACTGACCTGACTGAGGTTTTTATCCAGATAGTCTTCTACGTGATCGTTCATTTCTTTCAGGTGGTTCTGAAAAAAATGGTCGCATCCCTTGATGATACGATAATCAATTTCGATATTTTTCTGTTTCTGCAATTTTTGCGTCAATTTTTCCACAGAAGACGGCGGTACCATATCGTCCTTGTCGCCGTGCAATATCATGCCGGACGCCGGGCAGGGGGCCAGAAAGGAGAAGTCGTGAATGCTGGCCGGTGGTGCAATCGAGATGAAACCGGTGATTTCCGGACGTCGCATCATCAGTTGCATGGCAACCCATGCGCCGAATGAAAATCCGGCAATCCAGCAGGTCTGCGCGTTGGGGTTGTAGGTCTGGGCCCAGTCCAGAGCGGTTGCTGCGTCACTCAGTTCGCCCGGTCCGTTGTCGAATTGGCCCTGCGAACGACCGACACCTCGAAAATTGAATCGCAGTGTGGAAAAACCGCGCTTAACAAAATTCTGATATAGGGCGTAAACAACTTTGTTGTTCATCGTGCCGCCGTGCTGGGGGTGGGGATGAAGCAGCAGGGCAATGGGAGCACTGGATTTCTTGGAATGGTGGTAACGACCTTCAATACGGCCTTCTGCACCGTTAAATATAACTTCAGGCATCCTCTGGGCGTGTCCTACTTTAGATTGATTGCAATAAACCGACTAAATTAGTCGGGAAAACAATTTCACGTTTTCCGCCAGAAATATCAAATTTCCGGGAAATACTTGATAACGCTACTGGGAGAACATATATTCTGGTCAACGCACAGGCCTTTTCTGTTTTCCGTTGTCTCGATGGTGGCAGGACCGGCGGGCCTGTCGATGCGTTTTTGGATTTCATAGAAGATATAGCAGAAGCCATGGTTTTCAAGCGAATTCAGGAAGATATTGATGCCTACAAGGCGCGGGACCCGGCGGCCCGGAGTGCGTGGGAAGTGGTTTTGCTGTATCAGGGCTTCCACGCGCTGATGATATACCGTGTGAGCCATCGGTTGTGGTTGGCCGGGTTCAAGTTTCTCGGCCGATTTGTTTCTCAACTCGGACGGTGGTTGACCGGGATCGAAATCCATCCCGGCGCAGTCATCGGTCGTCGTCTGGTTATTGATCATGGGACCGGCGTGGTGGTTGGTGAAACGTCGTGCATTGGCGATGACGTGACACTTTATCACGATGTTACTCTGGGCGGGGTGGCCCCCTCGGTTGATTCGCATGAACAGATTGGCGTGAAACGCCACCCGACCCTGGAGGATAACGTTATCGTTGGCTCGGGTGCCCAGATATTGGGTCCGATTACGATTGGCGAATGCGCCCGGGTTGGTGCCAATGCTGTTGTCAGCAAGGATGTGCCGGCGGGAGTTACGGCGGTCGGTGTGCCCGCTCGCATTGTGTTACCAAAAAACAAGCAGAAAGCGATGGAATTCCAGGCCTATGCGACCACATCGGAAGGGCAGCCCGATCCCGTTTTGCAAACCATCGACGAATTGCGGCGGCAAATCGGCCTCTTGGTTGCGCGGGTTGACGAATTGGAAAACGGTGAAACGGCGGACCGGACAACGGTGCCGGGGGAAAATGTCAAGCCAGGGAAAAAGATACCGGCTGCATGAGATGCGAGAGAGCGAAGCAGTGGCCGGATATTCTGTATCCAGAGCGTAACCGGGTGATTTGAATGATCAGGAGAGTGTAATGAAGTTGAGCACAAAAGGGCGATATGCGGTGATGGCCATGACTGATCTCGCGATTCAATCGTCAGCGAACAAGCCGGTTGCGCTGGCGGAAATAGCCGAGCGTCAGGAAATTTCCCTGTCTTATCTTGAGCAATTGTTTGGCAAGTTGAGAAAAGGTGGACTGGTCAAAAGCGTGCGGGGCCCCGGTGGTGGTTATCTGGTTGCATATGACCCGGACGAGGTTCGGATTTCCGACATTATTTTTGCGGTAGATGAGCCAATCAAGGCGACCCGATGTTCACCGGGGTCTCCGACCGGGTGCAAGTCGAACAACGGGCGCTGTCTGACGCATGATCTGTGGCAGGAACTGACAAACCATATCCAGCTGTTTCTGGGATCGGTGACCCTCGGAGATGTCGTCGGCAAACGGGTCATGGGAAGCAGCGGTCGGGTTTATCAGGATTCAAAATCGGCGGCGCAGGATGTGCCGTTTTTGGCCGCCCAGTAGACAACGAACCGTTCTGAGATTTTTCGATCTGACCTGCGGAAGCGGAACATGAATAACGTCATCTATCTTGATCACAATGCGACGACACCGATCCGGCCGGCCGTTGCGGCGGCGGTTGTCGAGGCGCTTTCCGTGTATGGCAATGCCTCGTCCGTGCACGAGTTCGGGCGGCGCGCCAAACGTGTTCTGGAAGACGCCCGCGAGCAAGTCGCCGCACTGGTCAGGGTCAGGCCATCGCAGGTGATCTTCACCAGTGGCGGGACGGAAGCCAACAATCTGGCTGTTCGCGGCGCCAGGGTCTCGCAGGTTTTTGCGTCAGGGATCGAACATGTTTCTGTGTTGCAGGCGGCGGAAAATCTGACGCCGATCCCGGTCGACGCGGGCGGGCGGCTGCATGTAGATGCGCTGGCTGAAATGTTGAAGCCGGGATCCGGCCAGAGACCGGACCAGGTGTTGGTATCGGTCATGTACGCCAATAACGAAACCGGCGTGCTGCAGCCCGTTCAGGACGTTGCCGACGTTTGCCAGGCCAATGGGGCGTTGTTCCACTGCGATGCGATTCAGGCAGCTGGCAAGGTGCCGCTGGATTTTGCTGATACCGGCGCGGATTTACTGTCATTGTCAGCTCACAAGATCGGTGGTCCGCAGGGTGTCGGGGCGCTGATCGTGCGGGACGACATCCGGATCATGCCAACCAGCCGGGGCGGCGGGCAGGAACTCCGGCGGCGAGCCGGCACAGAAAACCTCGCAGGTATCGCCGGGTTTGGTGTCGCTGCCGAGTTGGCAGTGCCAGGGGTGGATGAAAATAGCCGTCTTGCCGCACTGCGCGACCAGTTGGAAGCCCGGCTGCACGCGTTGGCACCGGTTCAGGTATTCGGTGCGGACCATGCACGGCTTGGCAATACCAGTTGTCTGTCTATGCCCGGTGTCGATGCAGAAACACAGATTATGGGTCTGGACATTGCAGGTGTTGCGGTCAGCGCCGGGTCTGCCTGTTCATCCGGCAAGGTTGAACCCAGCCACGTTTTGCAGGCGATGGGGATTGATGCCCGGATTGCGCGAACCGCCATCCGGATCAGTTTCGGCTGGACCAGTCTGGATGCGGACGTCGGGCGGTTGGTTGAGGCTTGGGCGGATATTTATCATCGGGCCGGTTCTGTGCGGCCTGCCGCTATGGCCAGTTAGGGAGAGAGGACGGCATGAATCGATCGCCGGATCAAAATATCGATGCGCCGTGTCTGACCGCCCGGTCGGGACCCATCTATCTGGATAATCAGGCAACCACGCCGACCGACCCCCGCGTGGTTGACGCCATGCTGCCATACTTCAGCCAGAAATTCGGCAACCCGCATTCCAGCAGCCACGCGTTCGGTTGGGAAGCCGAGGATGCAGTCGCCGTTGCCCGCCAGCAGATCGCCCATCTGATCGGTGCCGAACCGCGTGAAATTGTGTTTACGTCCGGGGCTACTGAATCAAATAATCTGGCAATCAAGGGGGCTGGTCAGTTTCCCCACCGCAGGGGCAACCATATTGTAACCACCCGGGTTGAGCACAAATGCGTTCTCGAGTGTTGTCGACAGCTTGAAAGTCAGGGGCTGCGGGTGAGTTACCTGGACGTCGATTCGAATGGATTGATTGATCTGGCGGCGCTGGCGGCGGCGATCGTGGACGATACCATTCTGGTGTCGATCATGGCTGTGAACAATGAGACCGGCGTGATCCAGCCAATGGCGGAAATCGGTGCGATCTGCCGCGACCGTGGGATCTGGTTTCATAGCGACGGCGCTCAGGCGGTCGGCAAGATTCCGATTGACGTGAATGCCCAGAATATCGACCTGCTGAGTATTTCAGGTCACAAGTTGTACGGACCGATGGGAATTGGTGCATTGTATGTGCGCCGCCGCCCGCGCGTTCGTCTGCAACCGCTGATCGACGGGGGAGGACAGGAACGCGGGTTGAGATCTGGCACATTGCCGACTCCGCTGTGCGTTGGTCTGGGTCAGGCCTGCGCCCTGTCCGAACGGGAGATGGGCGCGGAATCGCACCGGCTTATCCGATTGCGGGATCTGTTGTTGTCGGAAATTCGGGCGCGCGGGTGCGAGGTGTTTGTCAATGGTGACATGAATCGTCGCATTTCCGGAAATTTGAATCTCCGCTTTCCGGGTGTCCGGGCGGAGGACCTCTTGACGAAACTGCATGGCGTCGCCATCTCCACGGGCTCGGCCTGTACGTCGGCGTCCGTCGAACCATCCTATGTTTTACGGGCGATGGGGCTGGCACCCGACGAAGCGGCCGCATCCGTCCGCATCGGACTTGGAAGATTTACGACCGAAGATGAGGTGACGCGGGCGGCTGAAATGATTGCCAGGGCCGTGTTGATTGATGTGGAAAAGATGGATCATCCGAATCTGAACGAGAACGCATCCGGTGCCGTGTCTGCGGCCTGATCAATAAAAGGGAAGAATGAAAGAAATGTCGGCGAAAGCACAAACGATTGAACGGGTCAACGAACTGACCGATGACAAATACAAATACGGGTTTGTCACGGATGTCGAGATGGAGACGGCACCGAAGGGTTTGAGCGAAGATACCGTGCGGTTTATTTCGGCCCGGAAAAAAGAGCCGGAATGGATGCTGGACCTGCGGCTGAAAGCCTATCGGCACTGGTTGACGATGGCCGAACCGAACTGGCAAAAGCCGAAATTTCCGAAAATTGATTATCAGGATGCCTACTATTTTGCCGCACCGAAATCTGTCGGTGACAAGCCGCAGAGCCTGGAAGATGTTGATCCGGAACTGTTGCGTACCTACGAAAAACTGGGCATCCCGTTGCATGAACAGGAAATGCTGGCGGGGGTTGCCAATGTGGCGGTCGACGCAGTGTTTGATTCGGTGTCCGTCGCGACCACTTTTCGTCATAAACTGGAAGAAGCAGGTGTTATATTCTGCCCCATTTCGGAAGCCATTCAGCGTTGTCCCGATCTGGTGCAGCAGTATCTGGGCAGTGTGGTGCCCTACACCGATAACAAACACGCCTGTCTGAACGCTGCGGTATTTACAGATGGATCGTTCGTTTACATCCCGAAAGGTGTTCGTTGTCCAATGGAACTGAGCACCTATTTCCGGATCAATGCCGAAAATACCGGTCAGTTCGAGCGGACGTTGATCATTGCCGATGAAGGTTCCTACGTAAGTTATCTGGAAGGTTGTACAGCGCCGCAACGCGACGAAAACCAGTTGCATGCGGCGGTGGTTGAACTGATAACGCTGGATGATGCGGAAATCAAATACTCCACCGTGCAAAACTGGTATCCGGGAGATGCGGACGGTAAGGGCGGGATTTATAATTTTGTGACCAAACGGGGGGCCTGCCGGGGCCGCAACTCGAAAATTTCATGGACCCAGGTGGAAACCGGATCGGCAATCACCTGGAAGTACCCCAGCTGTATTTTACAGGGTGATAATTCCGTCGGTGAATTTTATTCCATTGCCATCACCAACAACCGACAAATGGCCGATACCGGAACCAAGATGATCCATCTTGGTAAAAACACAACATCGCGGATCATCTCCAAAGGTATCTCGGCCGGTCATGCCGACCAGACCTATCGCGGGCTGGTGCGGATGGCGCCAAAAGCCAGCAATGCGCGTAATTATACACAATGTGATTCATTGTTGATTGGCGACAAGTGCGGGGCGCATACGGTTCCGTACATCGAGTCGAAGAATAAATCTGCGATCGTCGAACACGAAGCGACGACGTCCAAGATCAGCGAAGACCAGTTGTTTTACCTGCGTCAACGCGGCATCCCCGAAGAGGAGGCGGTCGCACTGGTGGTCAACGGATTTTGTCGCGAGGTTTTGCAGCAACTCCCTATGGAGTTTGCCGTAGAAGCACAGAAGCTGGTCGGGATAAGCCTGGAAGGCAGCGTCGGCTAATAGAAAACCGGATGGAATTTTTCCATTTCAAAACTCTCGAGAGGTTATTGTTTACATGCTTGAAATTAAAAACCTGCACGCGTCCGTTGAAGGCAAGGAAATTCTGAAAGGGATCGACCTGACCATAAATGCGGGCGAAATCCATGCCATCATGGGACCAAACGGCTCCGGAAAAAGTACCCTGTCCTACCTGATCGCCGGGCGTGACGGGTATGAAATTACCGAAGGTGAAATCCTCTATAACGGCAGGGACCTGACCGAACTGGCACCGGAAGACCGGGCTGCTGAAGGAGTGTTCCTCGCGTTCCAGTATCCGGTTGAAATTCCCGGTGTGCCGAACACAACGTTCCTGAAAGAAGCCGTTAACGCCCGCCGACGGTATCATGGCGAGGAAGAACTTGATGCCCTGCAATTCGTCAAGATGTTGCGGGAAAAAACCAGAGAACTGGGGATTTCCGATGACATGCTCAAGCGGGCAGTCAACGTCGGGTTCTCCGGCGGAGAGAAAAAGCGCAACGAAATTTTGCAAATGGCGGTCCTGAATCCAAAACTGGCCGTGCTGGATGAGACAGATTCGGGTCTTGATATTGATGCACTCAAAGTCGTTTCTGACGGCGTCAATCAATTGCGCTCCCCGGACCGTGCCATACTTGTCATTACCCACTACCAGAGATTGCTCGACCATATCGTGCCGGACTTTGTCCATGTACTCGCGCACGGCAGAATTTGTCGCTCCGGCGGCAAGGAGCTTGCCCTCGAATTGGAAGAAAAAGGTTACGCCGAATATGGCGTCGCAGCAGAATAGACGAAACGGATCACCTTCATGAGTAATGCCCCGACCCTCGCAACCCCGTTTGTCGAACAGTTTGACGTGGCCCGCAACACGCTGCCCGGTCATGGTCTCGCCTGGCTGGACGCACGACGGCAGAATTCCTTGCACCGCTACAGCAGCCTCGGTTTGCCCACCGCGAAGCTGGAGTCCTGGAAATATACCCGCTTGCCACGCATCGCCAGCTCCGACTTCCGACTGGCCGGGGATGCGGACGGTAATGTTGTAACCGGCAAAATTCCCAGCTTGTTTCATTCATCAACTGCGCGACACACACTGGTTTTTGTCAACGGGCATTACCGGGCGGACCTGTCAAACCTTGATGATCTGCCGGACGGCGTCCGTCTTGAGCCGCTGAACGTCACGCTGCAGCGTGACCCGGGGTTGTGTGAAAAATACCTCAGCCAATCCGCCGCCGGCGATGGAGAGGGACTGAGCGCTTTGAATGCTGCTTTCATGGACAGCGGTCTGGTTGTGCAGATTGATCCGGGCGTTGTGGTCACGCAACCGATTGAGGTGGTTCGCCTGAACGGCCACACCAGTGCCCCGGTTGTCCGTCACCCGCGCAACCTGATCATTGTGGGAGATGGTGCGCAGGCAACGCTGGTACATACCCACTCCGGTCTGGAAGTTGGCGGATATCTGACCAATGCGGTCACCGATGTTATTGTCGGACGTGCAGCCAAGTTGCGACACTATACCGTTCAGGGTGAAACTCTGGACGCGATTCATCTGTCCAGCGTCAATGTCGAGATCGGGGGGGATGCAACCTACGAATCTTTTGCACTGGCGATCGGCGGGCGATTGTCGCGTCAGCAGACGCATGCCCGACTGGCGGGGCGCGGGGGGCACTGTAATCTGAGCGGTGCCTACCTGATGCGGGGCCGGGAACATTGTGACAATACCACCGTGATTGAACACCTGACGCCTGACGCCACCAGCCGGGAAGTTTTCAAGGGTGTTCTGGACGATGAATCCCGGGGCGTATTCCAGGGACGGATTGTTGTTCATAAGGATGCACAACGGACCGACGGCCACCAGCTGTCGCGCGCGCTACTGCTATCTGACCGGGCTGAAATGGACGCCAAGCCCGAATTGGAAATCTACGCCGACGATGTGAAATGCAGCCATGGAATGTCTACCGGGCAGCTTGACGAAACGTCTCTGTTTTACATGCAATCACGGGGTATACCGGAGGCGCAGGCCCGCAATCTTCTGATCCAGTCGTTTATGGGCGAAGCGCTGGAAGAGGTGTCCAATCCGGATGTCCGTGAAGCGATGCGCCAGCGGATTGTGCACTGGCTGCCCGCCCATTGTTACCGGTCTGAAGAATGGAGGGAAGGATGATGAACTCTTCCCAACTGACCCCGATTTCCGTCGGCGATAACTCGACGGCTGCCTTTGATGTTGAGCGGGTGCGGCGGGATTTTCCAATTCTGGCGCAGACCGTATATGGCAAACCTCTGGTCTTTCTGGACAGTGGGGCGAGCGCGCAAAAACCCCGGGTTGTAATCGACGCTATGCGCGAGTGTTATGAAACCTATTACGCAAACGTTCATCGTGGTGCACACTACCTCAGTCAACGCTCAACCGATGCGTTCGAGGAAGCTCGCGTCACCGTTGCCCGCTTTATTAACGCCGGGTCGGAAAACGAGGTTGTCTTTACCTCCAGCGTGACAGAATCCATCAATCTGGTAGCAGCAACCTGGGGGCGTAAATTTCTCGGACCCGGCGATGAGGTGATCGTCACCGAAATGGAACATCACGCCAATATAGTGCCGTGGCAGATGTTGGCACAGGAAAAGGGTATTGTCCTGCGGGTTATGCCAATCACCGATCAGGGCGAATTCCGGATCGAGGATTTTGAGCCATTACTCAACCCCCGCACCAAACTTGTGGCCATTACAGAATGTTCCAACGTACTTGGCACAATGGTGCCAGTGAAACAGGTTATCCGACTGGCGCATGACAAAGGTGTCCCCGTCTTGCTGGACGGGGCGCAGGGTATTGTTCATCATGGTGTCGATGTTCAGGATCTGGATGTGGATTTTTATGCCTTTACCGGACACAAACTGTATGGCCCGAGTGGGGTAGGGGTGTTGTATGGCAAGTGGGATATTCTGAACACCATGCCACCCTATCAGGGTGGTGGCGACATGATCGAACGCGTCAGTTTTGCCGGCACAACCTTCAAGCCCCCCCCCCACCGCTTTGAAGCCGGAACCCCGCCCATCGCCCAGGTGATCGGGTTGGGTGCGGCCATCAAGTACGTATCGGGGCTTGGTATGGATCAGATTTCGGCTCACGAACAGGGACTGACGGCGTATGCGACGGATCGCCTGAAGTCGGTTGCGGGATTGAAAATTTACGGCGAAGCCGCCGAAAAGGCAGCAATATTCTCCTTTACGGTGGACGGGACCCATCCCTTTGACATCGCGGCCATCCTCGACAGGGCCGGGGTTGCCGTGCGGGTCGGTCAGCACTGTGCTGAACCACTAATGGACCGACTGGGAATTGACGGTACGGTGAGGGCGTCCTTCGGGTTGTACAATACACGGGCAGAAGTGGACACCTTGGTCGCCGCTATTGAAAAGGCAAAGGGCATGCTTACATGAGTTTGAAGTTGGAGAAGTTCGAGGAGTTTACAGAAGCGCTTGAATTTATTGACGATGAAGATATGCGGTTTGAATATATTATCGATATCGGGAAACGGGCAAAAGCTGTGGAATTTCCGATTGATTGGCAGGTTAACGAGAATCTCATGCATGGCTGTATGTCGCGGGTCTGGATTGTCGATCAGCCAAAAGGCGGGCGGCATTATTTCAGGGGCGACAGTGATGCAATTATCGTCAAGGGACTGGTTACCATGATGACGGAATCATTCAGTGGTTTGACCGGTGAAGAACTGGACGAGTTGGATGCAGAGTATGTTCGACGTCTGAATTTGGGTGCACTGACGACGCAGCGTCAGGTTGGGATGCTGGCCATGATGGAGCATTTGAAAAAGCTGGGCCGCAATGGGTCGGCGAATGGAGGAAATTGATGGATTATGGAATGATGCCGGCGCATGGCACACCCGTGGATGTGCCGGAAGACTTTAAGGCAACCGCCGGTGAACCTTTGGCCGATGGCACGCCCGTGGCCTCCGAAGAACGTGTGATTGAAGCCATGCGGACCGTGTTTGATCCGGAAATTCCAGTAAATATCTACGATCTTGGCCTGATCATGAAGCTGGATATTTCCGATATCGGAACGGTAGGCGTTGAAATGACACTGACGGCGCCGGGCTGCCCGGTGGCTGGCGATTTGCCGGGATGGGTTGCCGATGCTATTGCCAAGGTTGATGGCGCTGGTGAAGTGCAGGTGTCCCTGGTCTGGGATCCACCCTGGACGCCAGAACTTATGAGTGAAGATGCGAAACTTGCGCTTGGCATGTTCTGAGACTATCTAAATCTAAACAAAGCTGGAATCATTGTTATGAACGCTCCTCAACTGGTTACCATTACAGATACTGCGGCCAACCGCATCAAGGCGCTGATGGAAAACAGCGACAAACCGGTTGCCGGGCTGCGGGTCGGGGTCAATTCGCGCGGCTGTTCGGGTTTGTCTTACGTATTCGAATATGCCGAAGAGAAAAAGAAACTGGAAGAAGAAGTCGCTACCAAAGGCGTCAAATTGTTCATTGATTCGGCTGCCATCATGTTCCTGATCGGTAGCGAGATGGATTATGTGGAAGACAAGCTGGAAAGCCGGTTTGTCTTCAATAATCCGAACGCAAAAAATGTCTGCGGTTGTGGCGAAAGTTTTTCGGTCTGATATTGGTGGACCGGAGTTCTCTTCATGTTGAAAATGACCTTTATAAACTCTGACGGATCGACCCGCGGAGTGGACGCTGTCGCGGGTGCCAGCGTTATGGAAATCGCTCAGCAAAACGGTGTTGATATCGAAGGCGCCTGCGAGGGATCAATGGCGTGTTCGACCTGCCATGTGATCGTCGATCCAGCATGGTTTGACAAACTGACTCCCGCCACCGAAGAGGAAGAAGACATTCTGGATCTTGCCTACGGGCTGACCAGTCGGTCTCGCCTGGGGTGTCAGATTACGCTGACAGATGATCTTGACGGTCTGGTGGTGGCGCTGCCCTCCCATACGACAAATATGCAGGGCGTGTAGAAACTGGACACGCAATTGAATCTGTAACGATCTGGTCGTGAGGAGGCAGAATGAAACTGGAAGGCTCCTGTCACTGTCAGGCGGTTCGTTTTTCGGTGGAATCCCGTTATCCCTACCCGTTCAATATCTGCTATTGCGCGGTATGCCGCAAAACGGCGGGCGGTGGCGGGTATGCGATCAATCTGTCTGGCGATGCGACGACACTGGAAATACAGGGCGCCGACAGCCTTTCGGTGTATCAGGCGCACCTGCGTGATCCCGTATCGGGTGTGGTGAGCAAAAGTCCGGCGCAGCGACGGTTTTGCCGCGTTTGCGGATCTCATTTGTGGCTGTGGGACCCACGATGGCCGGAATTGCTGCACCCACTGGCGGGCGCAATTGATACGGAGCTTCCAGAGGCACCGGAACATACTCATCTGATGCTGGCATCGAAACCCGACTGGGTGCGCGTGCAGTCGGTGGCGGGTGATCGGATTTTTGAACAATATCCGGACGAAAGTATTGCTGACTGGCACCAACGGCTGAAGCTGACCCGATGACGGCTCGATGGTTGGTCAGAAATCGGTAGTCAGATAACGTCTGCTACTGCTTTTCGTCACCCTGCAGGCCGAGATGCCACATAAGGCCAACGCAAGCCCCTTTCATCACGGGCAGGACTGCCGCCATCAACAGCAATGCCAGCAGCGGCCACACCGACATTTCGATCCAGGTTGGCAGGACGAAGGCGCGTTCGGTATAAAATACCAATGGCAACATAATATGACCGACGATGACGATGGTGAGGTATGGGGGGAAGTCGTCAGCTCGTATGTGGCCAAGCGGTTCGGTGCAGGAATCACAGGCCGACGTCACCTTGAGGTACGAATGAAGAATATGACCACGACCGCAACGCGGGCATCGTCGCCTCAGTCCTCGAAACAGAACATTGGCCAGACCAGGGCGTTGTTTGTTCATCATGTATCTCCACTATGACCCAAGGGTTTAATCACAGGTCCGGGGTAGACACAATAGCGGGCCGCGCAGGACGGCCATGCAGAAAACAGCTCTGTTCGATACCGCGACTCCACGCTATGAAGTACATTCAACCCTGTTGCATGCAAGGATCGACCATCTGACATGGCCAATTACCACCAATTTCTACCCGTTGCCGACATTGCCGCACTGGCCTGGATGTTGATCTGGTGGATGGGCTATACTTACGTTGTTGATCGCAATGCGATCAACAATCGCGAAGTGGCCAAGGTGATGTATCATCACCGACTGACCTGGATGACGCGAATGCTGGAGCGGGAAAACCGTATGCCGGACGTCAATATCGTTATGGCTCACATCCGCAGTGGCACCCTGTTTGCCTCCACATCCATTCTGATCCTCGCAGGGTGTGTCGCCATTGTCGGTAATATTGATCGGCTACGAAAGGTGATGTCCGAGTTGTCATTTGCCGTTGAACCGAAGGCCGAGGTTCTGGAACTGAAGATTTTTGTGTTGATGGGGATTTTTGTCTACGCGTTTTTCAAATATGCTTGGTGCCTGCGTCAGTTTAACTATTCGCTGGTTCTGATCGGCGCGGCACCCAATCCGCAAGACTGCAATGATCGTGTGATGGCGGAATATCCGGTGCGGGCGGCGCGCCTTCTGACACGGGCGACCAATACCTTTAATCAGGGACTGCGGGCTTATTATTTTGGCCTCGCCTCCCTTACCTGGCTGATACAGCCGTGGGTTTTTGCACTGACCGCAGTCTGGGTGGTGCTGGTGTTATATCGGCGTGACTACCGGTCGCAGACCCTGGCCGCCTTGACGCCGGTCCGTGGGGCCGATGGCGGCAGTGGTTTCTGAACTTGTTTCCTGCTAAAAGCACCCTATATTTTCGGGCATGATGAACAGCCTCGGTTTTGATAAACTCCCCGGTGAGACGCGAGTCGTCGTTGCCATGTCAGGCGGTGTCGACTCTTCGACGGCGGCTGCCCTGATGACTGAGCAGGGTTATGAAGTCATTGGTGTGACTTTGCAGCTTTACGATCATGGTGCGGCGATTGCTAAAAAGGGTTCGTGCTGCGCCGGGCAGGATATCCATGACGCCCGCCGGGTCGCCGACAAACTGGGCATCGCTCATTACGTGCTCGATTATGAAAGCCGTTTTCGTGAAAGTGTTATTGATGATTTTGTCGATACTTATCTTCAGGGTGAAACGCCTATCCCCTGCGTGCGCTGTAACCAGACGGTCAAGTTTCGCGATTTACTGAAAACGGCTCAGGATCTTGGCGCTGACGCATTGGTGACTGGCCATTACGTCCAGCGGGTGATGGGTGAACATGGCCCGGAATTACACCGTGGTGATGATGACGGCAAGGACCAGAGCTATTTCCTGTTTGCCACCACCCGTCAGCAGCTGGACTTCCTGCGGTTTCCGTTGGGGGACATGGGCAAAGCCGAAACCCGAGAACATGCTGAACGTTTCAATCTGCCGGTTGCCGGCAAAGCCGAAAGCATGGATATCTGCTTTGTCCCTGATGGTAATTATGCCCGTATGGTCGAACGCCTGCGTCCCGGTGCCTGCGATCCCGGGGAATTTGTTGATCTCGATGGCAATGTGCTCGGTCAACATGATGGCATTATCGGTTTCACCGTCGGCCAGCGCCGTGGCATGGGCCTTTCCGCGCCCGAACCGCTTTATGTTGTCCGAATTGAACCTGATACCCGCCGTGTCGTCGTCGGCCCGGTCAGCGCATTGCTGACCGAGCAAATTATCGTCAATGATATCAACTGGCTTGGCGCTGAAGATGTTGACCCTGAAGGTGTCGCCGTACACATCAAAATCCGGTCGGCGTCCAAACCTGCACCGGCCACTGTATTTCTGAACGGTGACGGCAGTGCCGTTGTTGTTCCCGATGTTCCAGAATCCGGCGTCGCCCCCGGTCAGGCGTGTGTTTTTTATGATGGACCAAGAGTACTCGGCGGCGGCTGGATTGTTCGCAAGGAAAGTGCATCCGCCGCCGCTTGAGTCGTTTGCCATCACAAATTTCCGACCCCGAAGAATTTTCGTTTTATTGACCGCCTGTATTGCAATGGTGGTAAGGATATCGCTCAGTTCGGACGAGCTGATCAAGGGGTGTGGATAGGGAGAGATTGATGGGCAAACGGGTATTTGACCGGCGGCGATTTTTGCAAGCCGCATTGTTCGGGTCTGGAGCACTGCTGACAACGCGGGTCGGCCGGGCGAGGGCGCAATCACTGTCCGGGAAAAAGGTGATCGTCGTCGGAGGTGGCATTTCAGGTCTCGGTGCCGCCCGCTCACTGGCCCGACAAGGCGCCAATGTCACAGTGCTGGAGGCCAATCCGCACATTGGCGGGCGCTTGCGAACTGATTTTTCAATGGGCGCGCCGTTTGAATTTGGTGCGGGCTGGGTCCACGGCCCCAGTGGTTCCAACCCGGTCCGGGGATTGGTCGATGCTGTTGGCGGCAAACTGGTGGTCACGGATGATGACAACCTGGTGGTGTTCGATGCGCACGGGAATATGTTGAACGACCGATCGCTGGACAAAATCAACGCTGACTGGGCCGCTGTTCTGAAAACACTGGACGATGCATTGGACAATGGCGACCGGCGCAGTTTACGAGACGCGATCCGGGACCTGGCACCCCGGGCCCTGGATGATCCGGGTGTAATGTGGGCGCTGTCGGCCTATACGGAGTTTTCCAAAGGCGGACCGATCGAGAATCTGTCGGCGCTCTATTTTAATGCCGACAAAGCGTTCCCGTCGGCAGACGCAGTTGTATCCACTGGATATGACAAAATTCTGGGGCCTCTGGCCGACGGTCTGGATATCCGACTGTCTACCGTTGTCAGGCAGGTTAAATACGGTTCCGGCGGCGTCAACGTGTTGACTGACAAGGGGCGGTTCGACGGTGATTTTGTGATTTGCAGTGTCCCGTTGGGGGTCTTGAAGGCAGAAAAGATAACCTTCACACCAGCCTTGCCGGAAGGCTACAGCAGAAAAATTTCCCGGCAGGGATTTGGCAGTGTAACCAAAATTGCCTTCAAGTTTGAAGAGGCTTTCTGGGATACCGAGACACAGTATTTTGGCGTTATGGGCGCGGAAAAGGGCCGTTGGAACTATTGGCTCAACTATCGTACTTTTTCGAATCAGAACATCATTCTGGGCCTGAGTATGGGGGCGTATGCTTTGCGTGCGGACCGCATGTCTGACCGGCAGATGGCGGAAGACGCGCTTGCTGTGTTGCGTACCGTATGGGGCGAAGACGTGGGAACCCCCGTGCAAACCCTGACGACGCACTGGTCGATTGATCCGCACGCGTTCGGTGCCTATTCCTATCCCAGGCCGGATACGGTACCGTCGGATTTTGATGATCTTGGCGAGGCCGTCGAAAAGTGTCTGTTTCTGTGTGGTGAACACACGATTTTCGATTACGCGGGAACAACCCACGGTGCCTACATGTCCGGGCTGCGGTCAGCCGAAGGGGTTATCGCGGCAACCCGATAACGGTACCGCTGACCGACCTGCCGCTGTCAGTCATTCAGCGCCTTCTGCCAGAACAGGTGTCAGAACAGGTGTCAGAATAGGCGGCTCTCCCGCCTTCGCCAGCGTTTCACGGGCCTTTGCCGCTTGCAATTGACGTTGCCACATGTCGGCATATTCACCTTGCTGTTCAAGCAGTTGATCATGACTGCCGCGCTCGGTTATCTGGCCAGCATTGAGGACCAGAATTTCATCAGCCTCAATCACCGTTGACAAACGATGGGCGATGGTCAGTGTTGTATGGTTGGCTGAAACCTCGCGCAATGATGCCAGGATTCCCTGTTCTGTTTCGCTATCCAGCGCCGAAGTCGCTTCATCAAAAATCAATATATGGGGTTTCTTAAGGATCGTTCGAGCGATCGCGACCCGTTGTTTTTCGCCGCCTGAAAGTTTCAGGCCGCGCTCGCCGACCTTGCTTTGATATCGGTCTGGCAAACTCATGATGAAATCATGGATTTTTGCAAGGCGGGCGGCTTCCTCGACTTCCGACGGGGTCGCACCCGGGCGCCCGTAGGCAATATTATAATAGATGGTATCGTTGAAAAGGACGGTGTCCTGCGGGACGATGCCGATGGCGGCACGCAATGACGACTGGGTTACATCATGGATGTCCTGGCCGTCGATAACAATGCGGCCGGCAGCCGTATCATAAAAGCGGTACAGCAGGCGGGAGATCGTGGATTTACCGGAACCGCTTGGTCCGACCAGGGCGATGTTTTCGCCCGGCTTCACGCAAAACGATATGTCTTTCAGGATAGCGCGCCGTTCATCGTACTGGAAGCTCACATTCTCAAACGATACTTGTCCGCCGGACAATACAAGAGGAGCGGCGTCAGGTGCATCCCGGATTTCCTCCTGCTGGTCGGTCAGTTCGAACATGGCATCCATGTCGGTCAGCGAGCGCTTGATTTCGCGGTACACGAAACCGAGGAAATTCAACGGTAAAAACAACTGGATCAGATAGGAATTGACCAGCACGAAGTCACCGATGGTCATGGAACCGTTCACAATTCCCCGGGCCGCAAGCAGCATGGAAACCGTAACGCCGATTGATATGATGATGCCTTGTCCGATGTTCAGGGCGGCCAGCGACACGCCGCTTTTGACGGCTGCCGTTTCATAACCGCGCAGCGCCTGGTCAAAACGATGTGCTTCGTGGGCCTCGTTTCCGAAATATTTGACTGTTTCGAAATTCAGCAGGCTGTCAACAGCTCGTGTATGGGCCTCGCTGTCAGTGTCATTCATTGCTTTGCGATACTTGAGTCGCTTTTCTGTCACGACAAGGGTCCAGAGAATGTACACCAGCATGGTGGCGAAGGTGACGAGGGCAAATACAACGCCATACAGATACCAGAGGATGCCGCAGACGAGTATGATTTCGAGGACGGTTGGGATGACGTTGAACAGCATAAATCGCAAAAGAAACTCGATGCCTTTGGTGCCACGCTCGACGGCGCGGCTGATCCCGCCAGTTTTGCGCCCGAGATGGAATCGCATGGACAGGCGGTGAAGATGCTGAAACGTTTTCAGTCCGGCCAGGCGAATGGCGCGCTGGGCAACCCGGCTGAAAACAGCGTCGCGGAATTCACCGAAGGCCTGTGCCAGAACCCGTGCCAATCCGTAGGCGATAAGCAATGCAACGGGGACTGCCAGTACGTTGCCGGCTGTTGTCAGATTGTCGACGGCGTGTTTGTAAAAAACGGGCACAGCGACATTGGTGGCCTTCGCCATGGCTAGTAACACCATCGCCAGCAACACCCGCATTTTCAAGGCGGATTCATTGACCGGCCATAGATAAGGTAAAAGGGTGCGCAAGGTCTGCAAGTCATTTCGGGCACCTGATCTGGTCCCTGTGGCCGGTCGTGATTGCATTCAGTATTCCCCGTTGAAGAACAGCAACCCCTAATATAGGCATGGTTCTCTCCAAAACCACCTGATGTGATTTTCGGCATGTATTTGGCGGGTGTGCTATAAGGACGCGATTGCGCGCGGGCTTGGGTTCGGCAGGTATTGAAGAAAGCGAACTGAAATGGTATCTCCCTTGAGGACGCGACGGTTATTCACTGGCAATATGTGCAAAGTTGTATGAGCGGATATGATTTCGAAAATCTGAGTGTGTTGATTTGCGATGACAGTCGTCAGATTCGTTCGCTCCTGAAAACCTTTCTGAGTGGATTTGGTGTTCGTAATGTATATGACGCGAACGATGCGGAACGGGCGTTCCAGCAAATGCAGAACTTTGATCCGGATCTCGTCATTACCGACTGGAATATGTCCCCCACCAGTGGGCTGGATTTTGTCAAGCGATTGCGACTGGGAGATGATTCGCCGAATCCGTACGTACCAATTATCATGCTGACCGGCTATACCGAGTTGTATCGTGTCAAGCAGGCGCGTGATGCCGGTATTACGTCCTTTCTGGCGAAGCCGGTAAGCGCGCATTCCTTGTACAAGCGATTGGTTTCGATCGTGGACGACCAGCGTCCGTTTGTTCGTAATGGCAAGTATTTCGGGCCGGATCGGCGGTCCGCTCGGGATATCGATTACGGTGGGCCGAACCGCCGGGCCGCCGGCGCGATATGAGTCTGAGCTAGATGACTGATCATAGTATTATCCGGCCCCGTCGCCATATTTCCCAGAAGGTGCCGAAAAGTGGCGGACCGAGTCCGGAACAGGCGATCCTGCGGGCACTGGACGCGGCGGAAGACCTGATTGACAGCTACCAGGGCTGGGCAGTTGATGATCTGGCTGATCTGTGGCAGCGATTCCGGGCGGTTGAACACTATGAGGCGACCCCGGAAGAAATTATAGAGATGTTCAACGTGGCACATGAAATTCGTGGCCACGGTGGCTCGTTCGGATTTGACCTGATTTCCCACATCAGTGATTCCCTGTGCAAATTTCTGGACGACCGGAAAACTCTGAAAGCCGCTGAATACGAAGTGATCAAGGTTCACATCCTGGCGATGAAGGCGGTTTTCAAGCAGGGACTGAAGGGCGGCCAACCGGAACTGTCTGGCCAGTTGGTGACCTTGCTGCAGGCGTTGCGATCCAGGGTGCGGACGCCGGCCGTCAATGACCGAGGGGGCTCCGGTCAGTAGTGTGGCGGTGGCGCATCAGGGGAATCGGGCAAGCGCTCCTCGAGCGACAGCAGCCGACCCCGTACTGCCTCAAACCGGTTTTTCAGGTCATCGATCAGGTGCCACTGGCGGGCTGTCATTTCGCTTAGTTCGTCAAGGGTCTGCTGCTGTTCAGCGGACCGGATTTCCAGATCAATAATCCGTTGCACCAGTTCATCCATGCTGTCCTCCATTTGTGTGCGATGGCGTTAAAATTGATAGCCATCCTCGGGTATGTTTGATATGAAACAGGCTGATTTAATCGGGGGGGAATATGGATATTCTACGTATCATCATCGCAATTTTCATTCCGCCGGTGGCGGCATTTCTGACGGTCGGTCTGAAACTGCATTTCTGGCTCAATCTGGTGCTGACACTGATGTTATTTCTGCCCGGTGTAATCCATGCGCTGTGGCTGGTCGTTAAGAAAAGACAGTAAATACCACCTTCCGGTTCCCTCTCTCATGCCATGTTCCACCTTGTAACCAGTTGTTTTTATCGGGTGATTTTTAAGGCGTGCACGTGGTTTGTAAGATGTAATTTTCCGGCTGTCAAAGTCATGGTATTAAATTCCTATTGAAATTCAATGTCTTAATATCCTCAGAAAAATGGGTATATGACACTTGTCAGTCGAAAGTCGTCTTCTCCAGATAACCTTCAAGGTTATTTTTTATCCATGTAAGCGTTTCGGTTTCGTTACCGTGCCATTCTGAACGCCTGAGAATTCCCGTTATGCCGATGCGCCAGACCAAACCTTATGTAATGTGCCCCGGTAAGATGAGAAACCCGCTCTATCCATCGGGATATCTTTCATGCCCGCATAGCGCTAATAACCCCTGTTATATTGTGGTGGAACTACAGGATATTATCAGAGTAGGGGGCAATTCTCTATTCCCACTCGATGGTGCCGGGCGGTTTTGATGTGATGTCGTAGACCACCCGGTTGATGCCCTTGACCTCATTGATGATGCGGCTGGCCGTGCGTCCGAGGAAGGCATGGTCGAAGGGGTAATAATCGGCCGTCATGCCGTCTGTGGAATTGACGGCGCGCAGGGCGCAGACATTGTCATAGGTGCGGGTATCACCCATTACGCCAACCGTCTGCACCGGCAACAGAACACAGAAGGCCTGCCAGATGGCGTCGTACAGACCGGCCTTGCGGATTTCATCCAGATAGATGGCATCGGCCTGACGTAACACGTCGAGCTTGTCGGCACTGACGGCGCCGGGAATTCGAATCGCCAGGCCCGGTCCGGGGAAGGGATGGCGACCGACGAAGGTATCCGGCAGGCCCAGTTCGCGGCCGAGATCACGGACCTCATCCTTGAACAGTTCGCGCAGGGGCTCCACCAGTTTCATGTTCATACGTTCCGGCAGACCGCCAACGTTGTGGTGGGATTTGATGGTCACCGACGGACCGCCGGTGAACGACACGCTTTCGATGACGTCCGGATACAAGGTGCCCTGCGCCAGAAAATCGGCACCGCCGACCCGTTTGGCTTCCGCCTCGAAGACATCGATGAACAGGCCGCCGATGATCTTGCGCTTCTTTTCCGGGTCGTCAACGCCGTCCAACGCCCCCAGAAACATCGCCGCGGCATCCTTGTGAACCAGCGGAATATTGTAGTGATCACGAAACAGGTCAACCACCTCACGACCTTCATTGAGGCGCATCAGGCCATGATCGACAAATACGCAAGTGAGTTGGTCGCCGATCGCCTCGTGCAGCAGGACAGCAACAACCGAACTGTCAACGCCGCCCGACAATCCGCAGATGACGCGACCACTGCCGACCTGCTGACGGACTCTGGCGATGGCTTCTTCACGGAACGCCGCCATCGTCCAGTCCCCCTTCGCGCCGCATACCCGATGGGTGAAATTGGCGAGCAGGCGGGCACCGTCCGGCGTGTGCACGACTTCCGGATGAAACTGCACGGCATAGAACTGCCGGGCTTCGTCGGCAATCACGGCAAACGGTGAACTGTCGGTGGTGGCGATGGTCCGGAATCCGTCCGGCAGTCGATTGATGCGATCACCGTGGCTCATCCATACCTGATGGGTTTCTCCGGCCGCCCAGATGCCGTCGGTCAGCGCGCAGGTTGCCGTCACGGTGACCATGGCGCGGCCAAATTCGCGGTGGTTGCTGGCCGTCACGTCACCGCCCAGTTCGGCAACCATGGTCTGTTCACCGTAACAGATTCCCAGGACCGGCAATCCCATGGCAAACAAACCGTCCGGCGCGCGCGGCGTTTCGGCTTCGTGCACCGACGCCGGACCGCCGGAAAGGATCACCCCGCAGGGCGAAAACCGGCGGATACTCTCGACAGTGACCGCGTTGAACGGATGGACTTCGCTGTAGACCCCCGACTCGCGGACCCGGCGGGCGATCAGCTGGGTCACCTGCGAGCCGAAATCAATGATCAGGATGCGGTCTGCGTGCAGCGGGTCAGTTTGCGGCTGTGTCATCATGACATGCTTGTATCCAATTCATCCGGCAGAGTCACGCCCCGGCGTGCATCGCCGGCACGGATCGCCTGATTTTCCCCGGTGCCCTCCGAACCGCCTGTCCAGCAGTCCTGGACAGGTCGGCAAAATCGCCAGTTTTGTGTATTTTTGTGCATGTTTTCAGCGTCGCTTCGGCTGATCAGCGGATTCGACCGGTACTTCCGGTGACATGTCCTGCAGGACGGTCGGGCGACCGGGGGCGGGGCGCAGGAAGCGACGGACCTGCTCGGCCTCCTGCCGCAGATGGCCCCCCTCCGGCAGGGGTGTTTGTTGCAACGACCGTATGGCCGCCTGATTGAGACGGCTGATGCTGTTGCACTTGATGCGGGCCTGCACCTCGATGGCGCGGACGGCAGCGTGATAGTGGCGGGTGTCCAGGGCCCGCTCGTAGACCACTTCCAGCTTGTCAAACAGGTCCTCCATCTCCCACACGGTTTCCACCGCATGATGCTGGCGCAACTGGTGAATATGGGCGCGAATGCGGGTTTCCCGCAGCAGGCGCAGTCCGGTATAGGCGGCATTACGGGACGAATAACCGGCTTCCCGTGCCGCCCGTGCGGCATTGCCGTGTTGTACGTAATGTTCGCAAAACTGTTCCTGACGCAGCAGCATTTTTTTCGGCTCAGACAGGGCGCGCGGTGGCGGACCATTGGTCGGACCATCCGGTGCGGGACCGGTGCGGGACGGCATGAGCGGCGGGCGATGGTTCGGCATACGATCCTCCTGTAATTGCACTGTCACCTCTCTCTAACATATTTTTAATCATAAAACAAGAATTTAAACCTATATCAATTTTGCATACCTTTTCTCGCCGTGCAGGTATTGCGAGATTACCGGCAGGGTGCATAAAATGGAGAGGTTTTCTGATCAGGTGGGATTTGGTGCCAAATGGTGAAGGCGGTTTTCACGACAAAGGAAGGGTCTTCCTACGACGACCGGCCGTGGCAGTGTTACCATTTTCCGAAAACATACCTGAATTATGTTCTGCAAACGGTCGGTGATTTCATCGTTTATTATGAGCCGCGTCGGACGACGATGGCCATGTCACGTGGCGGCGGGCGAATGGCCTATTTTGCGACGGCGATCGTAACGCACGTTGATGAGGATAAAAACAGAAACGATCATTTTTACGCATGGGTGAAAGATTACCTCCGGTTTGACCAGGGGGTCCCGTTCAAGGCCAAAGGTCACTTTTTTGAAAGCCGGTTGCGAAAGCAGGATGGTAGCACCAACAAGGGGGCGTTTGGTCGTGCTGTCAGGCTGGTGCCGGATGACGAATTTGAACTGATACTTGCTGCCGGTTTTGCACGAAGTCTGACGTCGGAAACGATCGAAGGTGAACGGTCGGGGCTAAATGAAATTCAGATGGAAATTGAACGTCCTGTCGTTAACACCATCCAGTCCCGTACATTCAGGGATCGGGCATTTCGTCACCAGATTTGTACGGCATACGATAACCGGTGTGCCGTTACCGGACTGCGCCTGATCAACGGTGGTGGACGACCCGAGATTGAGGCTGCACACATCAGACCGGTGGAAGACCGGGGACCGGACGCGGTGCAAAACGGCATTGCATTGTCGCGAACCGCACACTGGATGTTTGATCGCGGGCTGATTTCAGTGGCCGACGACATGACGATCCTGAAATCCGGAACCTATCCGCTGGGCGATGCCGACACATTGATTAACCCGGCCGGGCGTTTGATTCTTCCGGTAAACCGCACAATGCACCCACACCCCGGTTTTCTGCAATATCACCGGGATACAGTCTTCAGGGAATAGCGAGCGGTCGGGGGATCAATCACAGACCTGCAGGAACGACACTGCGGTCCGGCGGGGCCGGGTGCCGGGGCTATCCAGCGGTTCCGCGTCGCCAAGAAGTTCGCGATACCGGTCCTTGCCAACATGGTCGGATATGATTGAGACAACATGGGTCACCCGCAGCCGGTCATCTGACAGCGGCAGTCTGAGCAAGGACTGGACCAGGTCCCGGCTGTACCGGGCCGTTGACGTGACGCGGTAAAATTGTGGCGCGAAGCGACTAGAGAATTCATCAAGGGAGGCGCGAATGGAATCGGCAAAATCGGCGTTGACGACGTCATCGGTGGTTTTGCCGGTCAGGTCCACCTGATTAACCTCGACAAGACCGGTGCCATAGAACCGGTACCGGTACTGCATCCCGTGTGGCCCGGTTTCGACGTCCTTGACCATGGTGAAGGGTAATAGCCGACAGGGAATTTGCATCATGTCAAATTCCCGCCAGGTCGGTGCCGGACGGGAATCCGTCAGGCCGGTCCAATAGGCCAGAACCGGTCGCAGATCATCCGGGAGGGACGTCAGGGGCAAGGGTGAAAACGCGATTTGGGGCATGCGTTTGTTGCGGCTCCTGCGGTTGCGGCCTGCGTCGGGCCGTGGTGTCAGGCAAGTCCACCGACAATGATGGCGGGCAATTGTGTCAGGCATGTGAATTCGATGTATCAATTGAATTAAAGCATATAAATTCGGCAGGATTGATCACGATTGCGGGAGGCGGGTAATGGCGGCCGAGAAGTCCGGGGACGAGACTGGCGCCGAGCAGGGATTTCAAAAGTCCCTGTGGTTGGCGACAGCGGAACCGGAACCGCAGACCGGACCGCTGGTCGGGCACCATGAATCAGACGTGGTGATCGTCGGGGCGGGCATCACCGGTCTGTCAACAGCGCTCCATCTGACGGCGTTGGGAAAGTCGGTCTCGGTTGTGGAAAGCCGAACGATCGGCTGGGGCGCGTCGGGGCGCAATGGGGGACAGGTCAATCCGGCCTTCGAGACCCTGCCATCCGGTGTGCGAGCCCGGTTCGGTGTTGCCCGTGGCGAGGATATTCTGAAGTTTGTTGATAACGCCTGTGATCTGGTGTTCGACTTGATCAAACGCCATCAGATCCAATGCGAGGCGCGTCGGCTTCCCTATCTGCGGGCGGCTGTTGGAAGGCGGGGGCTGCGTGACATCGACAACTGGGTGCGGGAATGGCAGGCGTTCGGGGCACCGGTCGAGCGATTGTCCCGACAGGTCACGGCGACCGCGATTGGCAGTGATTTTTTTACCGGCGCCATGACCGACGGCCGTGGCGGCAGCCTGCAACCGTTGTCATACGTGCGTGGTCTGGCCCGCGCCGCCATGACCGGCGGTGCCCGGCTGTATACCGCCAGTCCGGCCCGTACCCTGTCGCGGCAGGGTGCGGGCTGGCGGCTTGACAGTGACGACGGTGCGGTGGTCGCCCGTCATCTGGTGCTGGCGACCAATGGTTATACGGACGGGCTGTGGCCCGGTCTGTGCCGAGTGGTGGTGCCGGTTGCCAGTCTGCAAACGGCGACCGAACCTCTGACGGAAGAGGCGGCGGCAAAGATTTTGCCGTTTGGCCATCATGTATCGGAAACCCGCCGGGCGATGGTTTATTTCCGGCGCGATGCGGACGGGCGGTTTCTGATCGGCGGTCGCGGCAGCGCCTTTCGGCCAACCCGACAATATGCGGACACGACCCACTTGCGCCGCGAAGCGATCCGCCTGTTTCCGGCCCTGCGGTCGGTCAATTGGGCATATGACTGGGGCGGACTGGTGGCGATCACCAGAAACCATCTGCCGCAACTGGTTGAACTGGCGCCATCGGCCCATGCCGCGCTCGGATACAACGGACGTGGCGTGGCAATGGCGACGGCAATGGGGCAACAACTGGCCAGCCTGCTGACCGGCGGGCCGGTTGCCCTGCCGTCGGGCGACGCCGACCCGTTTCTGTTACATGCCTTCCGCAATCTTGGTGTCGGTTGCCATATGCTGCGGGCCCGCCTGCTGGATAAATTTCAGCGAAAATGAAATCCGGTTTTGAGTTGCCGGCGATGGCCCGTTATAGTGAACCTGTGGGCAAACCGGGACGTCGGATGCCCGCCAAATCCGGCAACTCATGGAGGCATGTAATCGATGACGAAAATAGAACTTTCGGTAACCGGTATGACCTGTCAGGGCTGCTCCAACAGTCTGATCCGCCTGTTCGGTGAACTGCCGGGTACCAGCGATATTCAGGTGTCCCACGAAAGCGGCATGGCGTCAGTCGAAATCGATCCCGCACAGGTGAACCGGGCGCAACTGGTCGAAGTCGTCAACAGGGCCGGTTTTTCCGTTACCTGACCGCCCGTCCCGGCAACGCAAATACCCCCGCCGAGATGTCGGCGAGGGCATTGTTGTCACGGTTTTATGCGGGCCGGCGTTCGCTCAGTCCAGCGCAACCAGATTATCCGCAGCTTCCTTGCCGTTGCGTCCGGAGACCAGTTCGTATTCGACGGCCTGACCTTCCCGCAGTCCGTTCAATCCGGCCTTTTCAACGGCGGTGATGTGAACGAAGGCATCGGAACCTCCTTGATCCGGTTCGATAAATCCATAACCCTTGGTTGCGTTGAACCATTTGACTTTCCCTGTCGGCATCTTGATCCTCACTTTGTATTTCCCGGCCTGCGTTTTCGCAAACCTTCAACCCGGTTTCACAAGCTATAGACCAACCTTTTGGCGTGTTGCCGAACCGCAAATCGCCATCCGGTTTCCCTGACATGTGGCACCAATAGCCCACTTTACGTCAAATCGCGTGTCAAACTCAACATTTGATCTGTTCAACCCTAAAAAACGATGACCTGGCGGACGGTATCTCCGGCATCCAGCTTATCGAACGCCTGGTTGATGTCATCCAGATGAATGCGCTCCGATAGCAACCGGTCGACAGGCAACAGACCCTGCTGATAAAGATGGATGTACCGGGGAATGTCTCGAACCGGCACACAGGACCCCATATAACTGCCCTTGATGGTTCGTTCTTCGGCAACCAGCGACAGGTGTTGCAGCGGCACCGTGTGATCAGGGTGGCTCAGTCCCGACGACACCGTTGTGCCGCCCCGCCGGGTCACCTGATAGGCAATGGCCATGGCATCGACCGTGCCGGCGGCTTCGAAAGTGTATTCGGTGCCGCCACCGGTGGCGTCGCGCATGTTGGCGACGCAGTCGGGATCGTCGGCATTGAAGGTGTCGGTGGCCCCCAACTGGCGGGCCAGTGCCAGTTTATGATCAAGCCGGTCGATGGCGACAATGCGGCGGGCGCCCAGCATACGGGCGGCGAGCAGGGCGTTCAGGCCGACACCGCCCAGCCCGACCACACTGACAGTGGCACCGGGCGGCACGGCGGCGGTATTCAACACCGCACCAACGCCGGTGATCACGGCGCAACTGAACAGTGCCGCTTCATCAAGCGGCAGGCTGTGATCGATGCGGATTACCGAATGTTCGGATGCCACGGCGTATTCGGCAAAACAGGAAACGCCGCTCTGGTGATTGATCGCTGCACCATCCAGCGACAGGCGTCGTTCACCACCGAGCAGGCAGCCATCCGCATTGGCCTGCGTACCGGGTTCACAGATCCCCGGTCGGCCGGACAGGCAGGGTTCGCAGTGACCGCAGGAGGCGGCAAAGATGAAGACGATGTGATCGCCCGGCCTGACCCGGCTGACACCCGGTCCGACCTCGGCGATAATGCCGGCGGCCTCGTGTCCAAGCACCATCGGCACCGGTCGCTTGCGGGTTCCGTTGACCACTGACAGGTCGGAATGACAGACGCCGGCGGCCTTGATCTGGACCAGCACCTCGCCACGACCGGGCGTCGCCAGATCGACGTCGGTCACCACGATCGGACGAGAGTCTGTATAGGGCCGGGGGCGACCGGCTTGCTGCAAAAGGGCTGCCCGCATTTTCATCTTATTCTCCTGTCGAAATTGCCGGAAGGCGGGTGCCGCTGGCACCGACAGGAGATGTTAAACCGCCGCCGACCGGATTGCACGTATCAAGACAGGCTGTCTCGCCAAATGCCCGCCGGTGTCAGTTCCAGCCGGGCACGCCCGCCATGTCGGGCAGTTGATGGGCGATGCCCTTGTGGCAGTCGATGCAGGTCCTGTTGCCCTTCGCCAGCAGCCGGGTGTGCTGATCGGCGGCACGCGGACTTTGCTGGGTAATGTCCATGAATTCGTAGTTGTGACAGTTGCGGCACTCCAGCGAGTCATTGGCCTTGAAACGAGCCCACTCGTGTTCCGCCAGTTCGCGGCGTTTCTGCTGGAATTTCTTGCGGGTCGAGATGGTGCCGAACAGCTTGCCCCAGACTTCCTTGGAGGCCGCCATCTTGCGGGCAACCTTGTCGGTCCAGTTGTGTGGCACGTGGCAGTCCGGGCAGGTCGCGCGTACACCGGAACGATTGGTGTAGTGGATGGTGGTGCGCAATTCCTGATAGACGTTGTCGCGCATTTCGTGACAACTGGTGCAAAAGGCTTCCGTGTTGGTCAGTTCCAGCGCGGTATTGAAGCCGCCCCAGAAAACGATTCCGGCGATGAAGCCGCCAACCGTCAGGAAGGCCAGACTGAAGTGCAGACTGGGCCGCCGGATGAGTTTCCACAGGTCGATGATTTTTGTGATCACGGCGGGCGTCCCTATTTTGCAAGAAGTGCGTCGGCGTCGATAAAGCCGTTCCCGACCAGTGGCCGGACGTCATGCTGCGGCACGTGACACTGCGTGCAGAAATACCGGCGCGGCGTCACGGCCGCCAGCACCTGGCCGTCCCGATCCATGAAATGGGTGACGCTGATCATCGGTGCCTGCGACTGCAGGACGCCGGCCCGGCTGTGGCAGCTCAGACATTTGTTGGTGTTCAGATCAATCTGGTAACCGCGGATACTGTGCGGAATAATCGGTGGCTGTTCCGGATAGCTGCGGACCGAGCGGATGTTGGTATTGATCTGTTTCGCCATCGGCGGGGCCGCCGGTTCGGTCGCCAGTTCGGCACCTCGCAAGGTGGCAATCGGGTCGGCGGCCTGCAGCGCCGTGCTGACTATCAAACCGACAACGATGATACTTGCTTTCAGGATCAGCTGTTTCATGGTCTTACACCGCTTCAATCTTGACGGCACACTTCTTGAAATCCGTCTGTTTGGAAATAGGATCGGTGGCATCCAGTGTGACCTTGTTGATCAACTGGCTGGCATCAAACCAGGGGACGAAAACCAGCCCCTGCGGCGGCCGGTTGCGGCCACGGGTCTCGACCCGGGTGCGGATCCGGCCGCGCCGGGAAATGACATAGACTTCGGTGCCGCGTTTGAAGCCGCGCCTGACCGCATCGTCGGGGTGCATGAAGACAACCGCATTGGGAAAGGCGCGGTACAGTTCCGGTACCCGCTGCGTCATCGAGCCGGAATGCCAGTGTTCCAGCACGCGGCCGGTTGACAGCCACAGGTCATATTCGGCGTCGGGCGATTCCGCCGGTGGTTCGTAGGGCAGCGCGAAAATCACCGCCTTGCCGTCCGGTTTGCCATAGAACTCGATGCCGCTGCCGGGCTTGACGTAGGGGTCCTGACCCTCACGGAACCGCCAGCGGGTTTCCGCGCCGTTCACCACCGGCCAGCGCAGGCCCCGTTCGGTATGATAGACGTCGAACGGCGCCAGGTCGTGGCGGTGGCCGCGACCGAAGGTGGCGTATTCCTCGAACAAACCCTTCTGGATGTAGAAGCCGAAGTCGCTGGCTTCGTGGTTTTTATAGTCCGGCGAGATTTCCGACAGCGGGAAGCGGTCGACCGTCCCGTTGCGGTACAGCACGTCATACAGTGTTTTACCCTTGAAGGCCGGATTTTTCTCGAGAATATCGGCCGGCCATACTTCGTCGGTGGTGAAACGTTTGGAAAACTCCACCAGCTGCCAGAGATCGGAGCGCGACTCGCCGGGTGCATCGATCAACTGGTGCCAGAACTGGGTGCGCCGTTCGGCATTGCCGTAGGCCCCTTCCTTCTCGACCCACATGGCGGTCGGCAGAATGAGATCGGCGGCCTGCGCGGTGACGGTCGGGTAGGCGTCCGACACGACGATAAAGTTTTCCGGGTTGCGGTAACCGGGCAGGCCCTCCTGATTGATGTTGGGACCGGCCTGCATGTTGTTGTTGACCTGCACCCAGTAGGCATTGAGCTTGCCATCCTTCAACATGCGGTTCTGCAATACGGCGTGGTATCCCGGTTTGCCGGGAATGATTCCGTCCGGCAGGTGCCAGATTTTTTCGGCGATGGCCCGGTGTTTCGGATTGTTGACCACCAGATCGGCCGGCAGGCGATGGGAAAAGGTGCCGACCTCGCGCGCTGTGCCGCAGGCCGACGGTTGCCCGGTCAGGGAGAACGGACTGTTGCCCGGTTCGGAAATCTTGCCGGTCAGCAGATGGATGTTGTAGACCAGATTGTTGGCCCATACCCCGCGGGTGTGCTGGTTGAACCCCATCGTCCACAGCGACATTACCTTGCGTTCGGGATCGGCATAAAGTTCCGCCAGCTCGATCAGCTGATCGACCGGCACGCCCGACAACCTGGAAACGGACTCGACATCATAGTCTTTCACGAAGGCGGCGTAATCGTCAAAGGTCATGGGGACGGAGCCGCCCGGCTTGTCGGCGTTGCGGGCCTTCATTTCCAGCGGGTTGTCGGGCCGCAGGCCATATCCGATATCGGTATTGCCCCGCCGGAAATTGGTGTGTTTGTTAACGAAGTCGTGGTTCACGCGGTCGTTCTGAATGATGTAGTTGGCGATAAAATTGAGGATTGCCAGATCGGTTTGCGGCGTGAAGATCATGCCGTTGTCAGCCAGATCGAAACAGCGGTGACGGAAAGTTGACAGAACCGCCACCCTGACATGCGGCGCGCTCAGGCGACGGTCGGTGACACGGGTCCACAGGATCGGGTGCATCTCCGCCATGTTCGAGCCCCACAACACAAATGCGTCCGCCGCTTCCATGTCGTCGTAGCAGCCCATCGGTTCGTCGATGCCGAAAGTCCGCATGAAACCGCCGACCGCCGACGCCATACAGTGCCGAGCGTTGGGATCGAGGTTGTTGGACCGGAAACCCGCCTTCATCAGCTTTGACGCGGCATACCCTTCCCATACCGTCCACTGGCCGGACCCGAACATGCCGACCGCACTCGGGCCTTTCTTGCGCAGGGCGTCCTTGAATTTTTCTGCCATGACGTCAAAGGCCTGATCCCAGCTGACCGGCTGAAAATCACCGTTTTTGTCGTATTTGCCATCTGTCATGCGCAATAGCGGCTGGGTCAGGCGGTCCTTTCCGTACATGATTTTCGGTAAAAAATAACCTTTGACACAGTTCAGACCCCGGTTGACCTCGGATTTGATGTCGCCGTGGGTTGCGACCACCCGACCGGCCTTGGTGCCGACCATGACGGAACAGCCGGTGCCGCAGAACCGGCACGGGGCCTTGGACCAGGTGAGGCGGGTTTTTGCCGTTTCTGTGACCAGATTGGCGGCCGATGCGGGAAGCGAGATGCCGGCGGCAGCGGCGGCGACCGCGACGGCGTTGGCCTTGATGTAATCGCGGCGGGACAGGGGGCAGCCTGATGGTGGACGGGGCATACGACTAGTCCTCAATCTGATGGTAAACGAGAGATGCCGTGATCACGTGATCATGGTTCTGGATGTCGGAAATCATGTCCAGCAACTGCTGGTCGTCGCGTGCTTCCAGCGAGACGACCATGCGACCCTGCCCGTTGTCGCCATGCACCTCGACGCCGGGCAGGGCGTTCAGGGCGGCGGTCAGGGCGGTCATGTGTTCGGGCCGGGCCTGTACCATCAGACTGGCAATCTGATAGGCGGGCCGGGAGAGGCGGGCCTGCAGCAGGTTGCGCCGCGACGGGCCGTCGGATGATCGGAGGGGTGGATTGTGGACGATCACGTTCTGGGTACTCCTGACAGGGGACAGGGCGGACGGTTCGGGGTCATCAGGGCGCTCCCGGCGGACCGGCGAGAATCTGGTACATCCAGATGGCAAAACCGTAACCGCCGACCAGGACGACAGACAGGACCGGCGCCAGAATAACGGTCAAAAACAGAAAACCCCGGAATTCCCGGCCCTTCGATATGGTTTTTTCATCCGTCATTCTGACCTGCAATGGTTGCTGTTCCGACCCTTTGACGGTTGTGACGGTAGACGGCCCGGTTCGTGATCGCATTGATCCAGATCAAATTGGACTGATTTCAAATCGCTGCGAATGCGGACCTATGGTCAGTCTGAACGAGGCCAATAACCCAAGGACGGTCGAGCAGGCGCAACCGGCTGCGGCGGACAACCGGTGTGAATAAGGGTTCGTGCGGATTGTGCGCCCATGACGGATAACGGCTCTCTCGGTCGTTCATCCAGCGCATCTTCTGACACCTTAACTTGAAACCGGAACTGGCGGGTCCCGAGCCCGCAGTGAAACACTTTAATCAGATTCGAGGAGTCCAAATAGCGATTTTTTCTTTACAAAGCGATTTTATATCCATAAAGAAAATGTGGCGTATTTGGAATATACATGGCGTATTTTGAATATGAAGGGGAAAAAATCTTTGTAAGGGGGCGAGGTGAATAAAAAATTTACAATTCACGCGGCGTTAATCGCGACTTTTTCAATTGTGGGTACTGCCTCGGGCGACCCGGAGTCGCCACTTATGGTGACGACAGATCCTCTGGTGAATACAGATATTTGGTCAAAAAACACGCATATCGAGAACAAGTTGTTTCCTGCGCCGTCTGATGCTGTTCCCACAAGTGATCGAATGACAACGATGAATACGCTGGGTTTGAGCCTCATGCAATCAGCCCGCCAAGCGGCGGAAGGCAATACATCGAACGCTTTGCTTTCGCTGGGCAAGACCGCGGTTGATTTCTGGCTCCCCTCAATTGGTAAAGATTTACCTGAATGGGCAAAACACATCGAAGGTCAGTGGGACATTAACGAAAACAATGTACCAAGCTGGTCGGTTCTTGGCGTCTTTCCTCTATTCGAGAGCAAGGACGTACAAGATACTGTTTTCACTCAAGTCAGCCAACGGCGGTATCAACTGCTTGGCATTGAACGTGATGTTACAAACGTCGGCTTCGGGTATCGGCGTCTGCTTTTTGATAACAGTGTTCTGGTCGGTTTGAACGGCTTTTATGATTATGGATGGAAATACAACCATCAACGTGTCAGTGCCGGTGTCGAAGCTAAATGGGGCGGTCTTGACTTTGGAGCCAATTCCTACTGGAAGGCCTCCAGTAGTCACTCCGCAGGAGCAGGTAATGAAGAAGAAGTGCTGGACGGTCACGACATTCGTCTCGCCTCGCAAGTTCCCTATCTGCCCTGGGCGCGAGTTCACGGGCGACGGTACTGGTGGAAGACGTCCAATGTCGCTGAGGATATCAAGGGGTGGGAAGCTGGGCTTGAGATGGATTTCCATCAAAACCTGCAGGTTGAAACCGGTGTCAAGAGCGATAACTTCATCAACGATGCCGATAATAACGAATATTTTCTTAAAATGCGCATGACGCTGGATTTAGGAAATCGCCCTGTTGCCCTGAGTTCGCAATGGGTATCAGAGAATCCATGGTTGATGCGTGACATGAGCGAATACCGATTAGACAAGGTCCGTCGCGAGAACAAGATTATTGTTGAGCGCAAATCCTCGGGCGTCTTCATTACGAGAGGAAGCTGACAATGAAGTTAATCTATTTTATCCTGGTGTCCGCCTTTTTTGCGTCTGTTTCTCTTACGGTTGAGGCCGCCATACCCGGGACAGCCGCTCAACCTTCGACGTACAATATAACGATCACCAAAGCTGAACTTTGCCGGAGTTCTGCATGTAGCAATCCATTCTTGTTAGGTTCAGGCAACAAAAGTTTCGATATTTCAGCCGCCTCCGCAGGCGCAGATGTCGGTAATTTTGTTGATATTTCTCAAATTCCCCTTTTCCAGACATGGACTCATGTTCGTGTAACGATTTCCTCAACTATCAGCGTTGGCGCAACGTGGACCGACGGTGATGGTGATGCTTGTGGTACAAGCAATGCAACGCAAGCCAGCGGTCACGCTGCCGTCTATGCAGCGTCGGCAGGCGGGACGGCAGCTGCGGCGAATTTTGTTATCCCCAATGTTGGTTTTTCAACGATAGCCCAGGCTGATTATGACGGCTTCAACCTCTCAAAAACCAATGGAGCTTCAACAGCTACCGTCACCTACCCTCTGACGGCCCCCTATGTTTGCAAAGGGGTTATGCCGCATATTGCAGTAGAATTTAATACGGCGAGTGCGTTCGGCTACATTCCCGGTACAGCTGCTGGCGCTGGCACCGCCTGCCAGGCCTTTCCGCGTCCTCCCGACGTGTCCATCACTGTGTTTGATCCCTGATTACCGTCCTGCCTTTTTATTGATGAGGCGGTGTCCAGTCATGTTTCCAATACCTCGCTGCCACGACGACTGGCGAAGGCCTCGAAAGACAGGGGCAGGTCCATTCACCCGCATCTTCTTTCGGTACATCCATGAAACCGGAACTGGTGGGTCTCCTGGCTAAAGCACTTCCGGCAATTTTTGAATCGCCGGAAGTGCTCCAACTCATTGATATCCCCGCAAAGCCACGTTCGCGAATGAACCTATTCGCTCCGGTTTTGCTCTAGAAACTGATTGACAGGCCGGCGTCGACGGTGAGGACGTGGCCGGTGATGTAGGAGGCGGCGGACGATGCCAGAAAGACGGCAGCGCCGGCGATTTCATGGGGTTCACCACAGCGGCGCAGCGGGATTCGCGAATTGACGAATTGTCGGGTATTTTCGTCGTTGAGCAGGTCGTGATTGGCTTCGGTCGCGAAAAAACCGGGGGCTATGGCATTGACGCGAATGCCCGCGGGCGCCAGTTCCACGGCCAGCGCCCGGGTCAGCGCCGCGAGACCGCCCTTGGCCGCCGTATAGGCGGCGTCACCGGACCGGGCGCGCGGACCGGCGATCGAGGTCATGTTGATGATGCTGGCACCCTCGGTCATGGATGGCGCCGCCAGTCGGGCCAGCCGATAGGGCGCGACCAGATTGACATCCAGCAGGTCAGCGAACTGCTCCGGCGGACAGTCTGCCAGGTGCTGCCGGTGGCGCAGGCCAACGTTATTGACCAGAATGTCGAGATCACGACCGGGACCGGCCATCCAGTCCGTGACGGCCGGGGCGTCATTGATATCGAACGGGGCCGCCCGCAGGTCGGCGCCCGGCGGCGCACCGTCGGTAATTCTGGCGGTCAGGGTGGTTTCATGGCGGCCATTGACATAGACGATGGCACCATCGGTCGCCAGCGCCCGCGCAATCTGCCAGCCGAGGCCGCGCCCGCCCCCCGTCACCAGAGCGGTCCTGCCGGACAGGTCAAATCTGCTGCCGGTCATGCGGTCTGCCATGCTATCGGTATTCCTGTGCCCGAATTTCAGGGAACTCGTGACCAAATCCATATTGACCAAAGGGCCCTGACCCCTCAGTCTTTCGACCAATCAACAGGAAATTACATACTTTTGGGGAAATTGCCATGTCTGAACGAATCGTCATCCTCGACCGCGACACCATCGCCGAGCACATCGATCTGCGCCCTCCGTCCTTTGAACATAAACTGGTGGTGTACGACCGGACCCGCCCGGAACAGGTTGCCGAACGGCTGCGGGGGGCGACCATCGCAATCACCAACAAGGCACCGATCCGGGCTGAAACCCTGGCGCAGTTGCCGGACCTGAAAATGATCTCGATCGCCGCCACGGGCAGCGACATCATTGATCTGGAGGCCTGTCGGGAACGTGGTGTGGTGGTCTCGAACGTGCAGGGTTACGCGATCAACACGGTGCCGGAACATACGTTCGGCCTGATTCTGGCGTTGCGGCGGGCGATCAAGGCGTATCACAATGACGTCATGGCCGGCGAGTGGAAAAAGGCCGATCAGTTCTGTTTTTTCAATCACCGGATCAGCGATCTGGCCGGGTCGCGGCTGGGCATTTTCGGAGAAGGCGTGATCGGCCAGTCGGTCGCCAATATTGCCCGCGGTTTTGGTATGGAACCGGTGTTCGCCGCCCATAAAGGGGTGAGCGGCCTGGGGCCACTGTATACGCCGTTTGATGAGGTGATCGAGACGGCCGATGTGCTGACCCTGCATTGCCCGCTGATGCCGCAGACCCGCAACATGATCGGTATGGCGGAGTTCAAACGCATGAAGGACAGCGCGATCATCGTCAATACGGCACGCGGTGGTCTGATTGAAGAAAATGACCTGGCGAGTGCACTCGGCGACGGCCTGATCGCCGGTGCCGGAATTGACGTGGTGTCGGTTGAACCGCTAGCCGACGATCATCCGTTCCAGGACCTGATGAAACTGCCCAATTTTATTCTCACCCCGCACGTGGCCTGGGCCAGCACCGAGGCCATGCAGGAAGTCGCCCGGCAGGTGATTGACAATATCGAGAATTTTGTCAGTGGTCATCCCAGCAACCGGATTGCGGGATAGTCACCAGCCGGTGACGGGTGGCGGCGCGGCCGGGCGGGGCGTTGTCACCTTGTCCGGCACCCCGTCCGGATGGCAGCGGCTTAACAGACGACCGGGGCTTAGAACAGATGTTTGCTGTCGCTGGCCTCGTTGTCGCTCAGATCGACGATGATGACGATCTGAGACAGGGTTTTGCCGTCGTTCGACAGGGGCAGGCGCAAGGTATAGTGGGTTTGCTGCAATCCGCCCTGACGGATAAAAATGTGCTTGCTGGCGGTCGGGACAGGGTGCTCGTACATTGCCTGATGCTGGCGGCGAATGGTCCCGGAAAAACCCTCCGATTGTAGTTCGTAGGGCGAACGTCCGGTCATGTCACGGCCATGAATACGGGTCATCCGGGTCCCCCAGAAACGGTACCGGTTCCGAGCGGTGTCGGCGAACACGTCCACCACCATGGTCGACGGAATGATCCGGCTGGGCAATCCACAGAGATCGAATTGCGGGTATGAACAGGACAGGGTTTCTCCCCCCTGTTCGCGCCAGTAGGTCAGCGATTTCTGATGATCAGGTGACAGCAGATCAAGCGGTAATTCGATATCTTCCATTGGTCTGCCTGTGAAATATCTTTCGTCCGGAACATCTTCGATACCGTCTTCGGCCTGTTCGCAAGGACAGCCGACAACGGTCCGCCAACCGGCGAAGAGTACCCATTTTATTCAGGCCGGCAGACTATCAGCAATCGGCACCGGGATAAATACCGGTCAGGCGGCATCTGTTCACGGGTGTTGTGCGATGAAGTCAGCAATTTCCGGCTGGATTTCGGTTCGCCAGCGCGTGCCATTGAAGACGCCGTAATGCCCGACATCGGCATTGACGTAGTGGCGTTTGTGATCCGCCGGAAGCCCGGAACAAAGGGCATGGGCGGCGGCAGTTTGCCCCAGCCCGCAGATGTCGTCCCGCGCCCCTTCGACCGTCATCAGGGCGGTGCGGCTGATCCGCTCGGGTCGGACCGGACGGTCACGATAGCGCATGTTGCCACGCGCCAGGGCGTGATCCTGAAACACCGTCCTGACAGTCTCCAGGTAGAATTCCGCCGACAGGTCCATGACGGACAGGTATTCGTCATAAAATTCCCGGTGCTGGTCTGCCGAGTCGCCGTCACCCTGCACCAGGTCATTGAAAAGGTCGATATGAGCATTGACATGGCGTTCGAGGTTCATGGTCATGAAGCCGGTCAACTGTATAAAGCCGGGGTAGACCGGTCGCATCATGCCGGGGTGCGGAAAGGGGACCCGGCTGATCACATTGTTTTCAAACCAGGAAATATCCCTGCTTTCGGCATGATGATTGACGGCTGTGGGGTTGACCCGGGGATCGATCGGGCCGCCCATCAGAACCATTGATCGCGGCTGACAGGGGTCGCCATCTTCTGCCATCAGGGCACAGGCGGCCAGAACCGGGACGGCTGGCTGGCACACGGCAATGACGTGGACATCTTTTCCCATAAAGCGGATCAGGTCGGAAATGGTGTCGATGCAATCATCAAGGCCCCAGGGGCCGAGGGAGGCCGGCACCATACGGGCATCCCGCCAGTCGGTGATGTAGACATCGTGATCCGGCAGCATGGCGGTCACCGTGCCGCGCAACAGTGTCGGATAATGTCCGGACAGCGGTGCCACAATCAGCACGCGCGGCCGGGCGGTTCCGTCGTTGCGGCGAAAATGCAGCAGATCGCAGAACGGCGTACAATAAACCGTCTGTTCGGTTAACGGCACCGTCTTGCCGTTGTGCAGGGTCGACGTAATTCCCCATTCCGGTTTGCCGTAGCGACGGGTTGTCCGGTTGAATACCTCGCAGGCGGCGGCGACGGATTTGCCGACCGGTGTATAGGCGACCGGATTGTAGATGCTTGAACTGATATACTGGGTAACCTGACTGATGGCTTTCAGGGGAGCCAGCGCCGCATGGGTCAGTTCGTAGGTATGGTATAACATGGCGGCAGCATCCTCGGTGGTTGGACGGCGGGTATTGCAAATATTGCTGCAACTGCGATATTGCACACGCGAAAACGATACCACGGCATTCGGGACTGGAAAGCAAAAAACGCATCGGACGCTTGACCGGGCGGGTCGGAGCGGTAGGCTGGCGGTATGGAAAACGGGCAACAGGGGGCCGGAAATGTTTGGGCTGTTCGGTAAAAGCGACAAGGAGATTCAGCAACTGATTGACAATCAGCAGTATGATGAACTGCCGACCGACGTGATTGATGAACTGGCGAAAGATCTTGTGGTAACGACCGAATCGTCGTTGTCCGGATATACCGTGGAACAACGTATCGAGGTCATTTCCGCCGAATGCGTGTTCGGCATGAATCTGTTCAAGGATTTTTTTGCCGGTATGCGCGACATCTTCGGCGGCCGTTCGAAGGCCTCCCAGAAAGTCCTGCGCGATGCCCGCCATACCTGTCTGACGGAATTGCGCCGTGAAGCGCTGATCGTCGGAGCGAACGCGATTGTTGCGGTCGACCTCGACTACAGCGAAATTTCCGGCGACGGCAAGTCGATGCTGTTTCTGGTCGCCAGTGGCACTGCCTGCCGGGTGCGCCCGGACTGACCCCGCCGGGTCAGCCGGAGCGGTTGACGAAACGTTGCCTGTCAAACAACAGGGATACGTGCGTGAAAAGGAGGATGGTCGTGGTCAGGTTGTTATTGAAAACGATGCCGGTGCTGCTGCTGTCAAGCGTGCTGGTGAGCAGTTGTTCCTGGGGTGATGTCTTCCAGTCCATATATAATGGTGCGAAACTGGCCTGTGACAAACGGGATAATTGTTCGTCCGGTGAACCATACTGACGACCGGCTGGACCGCCCGGCCGGTGCCAGCCGTCATGGTCCGACGTTGATGAAGTCGAAGGCGCGGACCAGTTCCGCGCGGCAGTCACGTTCATAAATCTTGCCATGCGCAAGCACAATCCGATGGGGGTGCCAATCGATCATCTGACCTACCGCCTGACGCAAGTGCCGCGTACGCCCTCGAAAGGTCAGGCGCATGTCACGTGGCATGGAGCCGTGCGGATGCAGTATTCCGGCCAGCCGGAGAATCAGACGTTTCAGAACCGAAGAAATGCGATCCGGTTCGAAGTTCTCAATCAGGTCGGTCAGGATCAGGGAACGGGACGGGTGATGAAAAAATACGGCTTCTGTCATGAAACTGCCAGTGACGGGCAGATAGGATAACACATCCGTCCAGCCGTTCACCGCCCGACCGTCCAATGGCACGGCTCCCGCCGGCATCCGGTCGCCAGCCCGGTCTGCCACACCCGGTGCCGCCAGAACGCGGGCGTCGGGACAGGCCGCCGCCCATTCACCGACCCACCAGTAGTGGATTTTATTGGGGGCGACGATGTCGGTGACGGCACCGAGTGATGCCAACTCGGCGGCCAGCGCCGGAACGTGTGCGATCGGTGAATGGATCAGCAACTTGCCAGCCGGCAACCGGATGACTGTCATCCGGGTCGGAAAGGCGGCCTGGAAAGGTCCCCATCCGAACCGGATTTCCGGCCCGTCAACCAGCCAGATGTCGTCTGCCAGCGGTTTCAGTGTGTTCAGCGGCGTGTAGAGAAAGTCTGTCATGTGACGACTATAAGGCGAAAAAATCAGGCGTAAAACGGTATTTTCACGTGCCGCTTGCTGATCAATCCGGGCGGCTCAGAGGCTGCCAGACGGACCCGCCGGCAACGGCGCATTCGGCGCAAACCGCACCGTTACGGTGGTTCCCTGTCCCAGTGTGCTGGATATGCCGAAATGTCCATCATTCAGGTTGGTCAGGGAGCGGGCAATGGGCAGGCCCAGTCCGGCCCCGGCATGACTGCGGTTCAGCGCATGCGACACCTGGCCAAAGGGTTCGAGTATTTTCGGAATGTCCTCGATGGCGATGCCGATACCGGTGTCGGACACGTTGATGACCGCCTGACCGATATCGTTGACCGAGGCTTCCACCAGGACGGTGTTACCCTGGCGGGAAAACTTGATGGCATTCGACAGCAGATTGACCAGAATCTGCCGGAAATGGCGACCGTCGACCCAGACATCCGGCAGCAGCGGAGTCAGACGCACCTCGATCCGGACGTCAGCATTGCGCGCCTGAATTTCCAGCATTTTGACACCGACGGCAATTGCTTCGGGCAGATTGATCGTTTGTGGGTGGACTTTCATCCTGTCCGCCTCGATCCGTGACAGGTCGAGCAGGTCATCGATCAGGCGCAACAGATGCTCACCGGATTCCTGAATATTGTGGGCGTAACCAAGGTATTCGGGGGCTTTGTGTTGGCCGTATAATTCCATGCCGAGAATGCTGGAAAAGCCGATGATGGAATTCAGCGGGGTGCGCAATTCGTGGCTCATGTTGGCGAGAAATTCCGATTTTGCGCGGTTTTCCGATTTTGCCTCCTCAAGCGACCGGACCAGGGAACGCTCGGTTTCCTTGGCGGTGGTGATGTCCTCGTGGGTCGTAATGACCCGCGCCCAACTATCTTCATACCCACGTGGAAGCAGGGTGATGCAGCGCAGTTCAACCGGTGTTCCGTCCGGAAGAACGTCTGAATAATCATCGGTGTAGAATTTCTGGCCGCCCTGCAAAGCGGTAAATTCGCGAATGTAGTAGTTCCTCCAGTCAGTGTGTTTCCAGTGTTCGTAATCGTCTTCCAGTTCCAGGTATTCCTGGTAGGAAGACAAGTGAAACAATTTGATCATGTTTTCGTTGGCATCCGTCAATCTGATTGCCATAACCATGTCGTACAGGAGGTCCGGATGGGCGCGGAGATAGGCCGGCATGGAATCGACACCGTCCGGCGGCAATCGGTCGAGGATGTGTTTGGCGTCGGAATAATCCTCAACCGTGACGCCCAGCGGAAACTGTTCGAACAGGGTTTGAAAAAGATCGTTGTCGAGGTCAGACGTTGCCGGTCCGGCCGGTTTACGTCGCCGAATTACCTCGTCCTGTTCCTCCAACTCGGCAATCAGCTCGGCCCTGGATTTCCGGTGACGCGGTTTTCGGTGGCGTGACGTGTCTGGCATAGGGGCTCGTATCTGCGGTCAGTGCCTGGCGCAATCGTCGGCAGACAATGTCGCCGACGATCGCTACGCATGTGCAACATAGTTGAGCTTGTGGTGCCGGGGCAAGGAAACTGTCGTATTGCCGGACATGCCCGACTGCATACATGCGACATCCTCATGTATTCACAAGGATTCATACATATGACTTGCCGATGTCAACTTGCTGTCAGGTTGTGTTCCTATATATCGGGTCGAACTTGATTGAAAAAGGAGTCAGAGTCGTGATCTTGCAGGAACGACGCGCTCATCAGCGAAATCTGGTCAAGCCCAAGGTCGAAGTGAACGGCGGCCAATCCTATCGCGGCGGTGTGCTGCGTGATATGTCGGTTGGCGGTGTTGCGGTTGAATATTCGAACTGCGCGGCACCGGATGGGCCGCCGCTGGAGGTCGGTCAGGTGCTTGTTCTCAATATATCGGGCAAAACCGGAATGCCGTGCCGGATCGTGCGGATATTTTATAACGGATTTGCCTCGAAGTTTGATTTTACCCTATCGGCGCAGGACCGCCGGACGACCGCCAGGCAGACACCGGCCCGGCCTGATGCTGTTGTTCGCACGCCCACAGATTGAAATACGATCCGGTTAGTTGCTGCTTTTCACATCCGTTCCTGTACCGACAGGTGAATCCGGTTGTTTTAGCAAAAATATCAGCGGTGCGGACAACACGGTCACCCACATCATAAAAAGGAAATCATCCCGGCAGGAGATGGTCGCCGCCTGCCGGGTGATTTTCCGGTCAAGGGCAACGGTTCCGATTGTGCTGTGCCAGCCCAAGACGTGCACAGTTTTGGGAATTCTGTAAAAAAACCCGCATAGGGGGCAATCCGGGCGGCTGGATCGCAGCACGGTGAATCAGTGGCCCGGGTGCATCCGGTTTCTATAACAGGGCAAGCTGGGCCAGCAGGGTGGTGCAAAAAGCGTCTGCGGTTTCATACATGACCCAGTGACCGGCACCGTCAATCACATCGAACTGTGCCTGTGGTTGAACGCCGCGAAACAGGGAGGCTCGCGCGCGGATTTTTTCAAGACCGCCGCCGGTCACATCGCGCCCACCCCAGATGCCACCGAGACGGGCCTGAACATCCGGCAGTGCGTCCAGCAGCGCATTGGACATCGATAGCCGGCGACTGCGAACCCGGGCCCGACTGACATTGGTGCGATGGATATGGACCGCCAGCGGATCGGCGCTGGCCGGATCCGCAAACATCAGGAGGTTCAGGTTGTCACGGTGCAGACGGGAGATTTCCAGATCAGACATGGTCGCGTCCGGCAGTCGGATGCCGTCGACGATATAATGCAGATCGCCAAATCCGCTGGCCCCGATCGCGGTAAAGGACAGGCAGCGACGCGGGTGCCGTGTGGCGACAATGCTGCCAAGCATCCCGCCAAAGGAAAAACCGGCCAGATGAAAGGGTTTGCCAGCGGGAAGAACGTGCGTCAGCCCGTGGGAGACGATGGCTGCCAATCCGTCTGCCGTATGGGGCTGGGGCGCGTCCGATGAGGCCCCGAGGCCGGGCAAGTCGGCAGCAACAATCGTCAGTTGCGGCGACAGCAGGGGGATCGCGCGGACCCAGTGGGTCCACGATCCGTACCCGCCATGCAGTAGAATCAGAACCGGCCGGTCGTTGTGCAAATCGCCCCAGCAATGCCAGACCATGTGGCCTTCGCCACACGGGCTGACCAGTTGCACGGCGCGGCCTGCCAGTTCGTTCAGCGTGTCTTCCGGAGACTGCATGGCCGCTAGTCGGACGTGGACAACAGATTCCACCGGGTATTCTGCAGGTCAGGCGCGGGATCGTATATCGGGGTTGGCAGATCCAGCGCGCGAGCGGTCAGGGACCCGGCGGCGTTCAATACCTCGTAGGCGGCGACCACGACATCGCGTTCGCCGCCAATGGCGCTAACCCGGGCGTTCAATAATTCCTGTTCCGAATTCAGCAGGTCGAGCAGCGACCGGCGACCCGCATCGAGTTCCTTGGAAATGCCGTCCCGTGCGGTTTCAGCCGCCTTTGCCGCTGCCCGCAGGGAAACCATTTGCGCGCGCGCGCTTTCAAGATTGCGCCAAGCCGTCTGGGCGTCGCGGCGGGCAATCCGTCGGGCGTCCCGCAGTTCAATCTGGCGCTGGCTGATCAGTCGTCTGGCGGCTCGCACCCGCGACAGTTCGGCACCGGACTGATACAGCGGGATGGTCAGGGTGACACCGGTGCTGATGTCGCGCTGATAGGTGGTGAAATTGCCGCCGACTTCCTTGCTGCGTGAATCGGTCATGCTGGTCTGCACAGCGAATGTCGGCAGCCGGGCGCCGTTTTCGATGTCTTTGTCCAGTTCCGCCAGGTCGACCGCAAAACGGGCGATGACGACAGCCGGCAACTGTTGTTCCGCCGCTTTCGACATATCATCAATGGTTGCCGGAAGGCCGCCTGGCATGCCCGGAAAATCCAGCACCGTCGGCAATTGACCGATCAGTTCGCGGTATTTTTCCTCGGCATTCCGAACGGTGTTTTCGGCGCCGATAACCGTCGCTTCGGCAGCGCGCAGCCGGGCCTGCGCCTGCGACAGGTCGGCAACCGTGCGTTGCTGCAGATCATACTGGACCTGGGTGCTTTGCAATATCTGTGACAGAATGGCGGTATTGGCAGTGCGCAGGGTCGCAATCTTGCGATCCCGGATAACATCCATATAGGCCTTCGCCACATCCAGCAGAACCGCCTGTTCGGTTTGCAACAGGCTGGCCCGTTGCGACAGCACAGTGATTTTCGCCTTGTCCAGCCGGGCGAAATTGCGTCCGCCCTGATACAGGTTCTGGCTATAACTCAGGGTATTCTTGTAAGAGTTGGTCTTGCTGTTGGACAGGGTATCGGTTTCGCTGCGGCTCAGGTCCTTGGTGGCGCTCATGGTGCTCGACAAGGTGGGAAGCCAGTTGGCGATGGCCTGCGGGTATTGTTCATTGGCGATCCGGAGGGCCTGCCGGGCAGCCAGAATCTTGGGGTGTGTACTGTAGGCGGTGGCCATGGAGTCCGCCAGATTTTCGGCATGGGTCGATGATGCTGACAGGATGCCGACCAGTCCCAACCCGAACCAGATGATGGAACGACACGAAAATTTCTGCTGCACGTAATACCCCAATGGCACTGGTTGCGTTGACGGGCGGGTCCATCTTGCGATTCGATGATGAACCTCATTTGAAGTAAGGTATACATGAGGTACGATATCATGCAACCCATTCAGTGTTGCCCGTCTTGCGTCATCAGTGCCGATACGCCTAAGGTTGGACTTTGCTGCCGGACCGGCCGTGACATCTGTGGGAGGCCGTTATGAAGTTTCTGACCGTCAATGGTGAAGATGTATCGCTTGAGCGCGCACTGTCCTGGTCGGCGGTGGATGACCCCGTATCGTTTTATCAGATGACCATCGAGCGAGCCGTTATCGTGTTGTATGCGCAGCGCCAGGGCATATCAGTGGATGCCGACGACCTGAAAAAAGCTGTTGCAGAATTTCGTTACGACATGGACCTGGCCAGCGCCGACGAGACAACCCGCTGGCTCACTGAAAACCGGATGGATGGTGCGGCCCTGACGGATGCCTGTCATATTCTGGCACTGCGCGAAAAACTTCTGGCGCAGATTGAAGACGGGGAGATACTGGAAGTCTTCGAGCGCGAGCAACCCAACCTTGAGGCCGTTTCGCTGTACGTGATCCGGATCGCCGGTCGCAAGGACGCCGCGCAGTTGGCGGACCGCATCCGCAGCGGATCGGAAAACTTCCACCTGGCGGCGATGGCCCGGTCGATCGATCGGGTTACGGCACCGGGCGGCGGGTTCATGGGGCTTGTTGGTCGGGAGGATTTGCCGGATGGCCTGGCAGTTGCGGTCTTCAGTGTTGATCCGGGTGATGTTGTCGGGCCCCTGAAAATAGCGGGCACCCATGATATCTATCTGGTGAAAGAGCGCGTGTTCCCCACCCTGGAGGACTTCCGGCCATCGATCCGGGAACAGATTCTGCGGGAACGGCTGGACGAGATGATTGGTGATGCGGTGGTATTTCAAACCGCGATTCAGTAATCGGGTGTGTACGGAATTCAGTTTCAGTTGAATACATTGAAGTGTTGCAGGCAAGGTCAAACTCAACGATAGTACCCCCGTGCTGATCATCTTCGTATTCAGTCAGAACCGTGAACAGGGACAAATTTCGTCAGCACAAAAAGAATGAATGAAGGGAAGGGAGTTCGGATGCTGTCGTGTGCGCTCTCTTTCGATGAATGTTTCACTGGGGTAGAGGAGAAATTACATGACAACATTATTATCCGTGGATGGCGCAGAAATTTCAATATTAACCGCGCTGAAGTGGCGGTTGATCAGCGGGGACACATCATTTTTTGATGAAACGATCAAAAACGCGGCGATTGTCGGGCATGCGGCAAAATCGGGTATTACTGCCTCCGCCGATGAATTGCAGACCTTTTTCAATGAACTGCGGTATGAACTGGAACTGGACAAGGCCGACGATCTCAACGCGTGGCTGATGGAAAACAAATTTGACCTGAAAGATGTCCAGGACTTTTGTGAAATCGGTGTTTTGCGGAACAAAATTCGCGCCGGTGTCGCGGATAGTGAAATCGCTGACCATTATTCCGCTAACAAAAGCAGCTACGACGTCGCCGAATTGTATTCGATTACCGTCGAAAGCGAAGACACGGCAAACGAACTGTTTGCGCAGCTGGAAGAAGGCGACGAGAGTTTTCAGGCGTTGGCGGTTGAACACTCGATTGACGGCGATACCTTCCGTCAGGGCGGTTTTGTCGGTGAAGTGACGCGTGAAACAGTTCGCGGTGAGGTTGAGGCAGCCGTTTTTGCCGCCAGCCCCGGTGACCTGATCGGGCCGCTGAAAGATGAAGACGGCTTCACCATTTATATGGTGCGCACTATCATTCAGCCGGAACTGGATGCAATCAGGGATACCATTCACGACGAATTGTTCGAGGCGAAAATCGACGAGATTACGGCCTCGGCGAAGGTTGTTCATTCGCTGCTCGGGATCGAGGAAGATATCCCGACCGACGACGACGAAGATTGATCATGTGTGCTGTGGGCGGCGGGCAATTGCCAACGCCGCCCACTCCATTCTCGTATCCATGTTCGCACGGTAATTTTTGATGACCGTTGACAACCGGGCTATTCTGGCCGCCCACCCGTTTTTTGCCACCTTGTCGGAAGACCTGCTTGATACGGTCTGCGGCAAGACCCGCATTGAAACCCTGTCGCTCGGGGAAGTGGTGTTGCGCAAGGGCGAAATGGGCGACGGATTTTATCTGATTCGTTCGGGCAAGGTGCGGGTCGTCGATGAAAGTGGCGACGGCAAGCCGGTAACGCTGGCAACCCTGTCGAAAGGCGATGGATTCGGCGAACGCTCACTGTTATTCGACAGTGAAGTGTCGGCAACGATCCGATCCGCCGGCAACACGACGGTCCTGAAAATTTCGCGTGACGCCTTCACCGCGGCCATCGAAAGCCAGCCGGAACTGCGTGTGCAGATCGAACAGGCCGCCGCCAAGCAGGACGAATACAACTTCCTCAAAACACAAAACCTTCTGACCGGTCTGAAGGCGCCGGACGTCCGTAAACTGGCTGACAGCGTCACCACCATAAAACTGGCGGATGGCGAAAAGCTGTTCAGCGAGGGGGATCCGGGGGATGCCATCTTCTTTGTCCGCGATGGCCGCCTGAAAATTATCAAGGAAAGTGCCCGCAACCGGGTTCTCGGCTACAAGAAGGAAGGCTCCTTTCTGGGTGAAATGGCGCTGATTTTTGATGAACCGCGATCCGCCGGCGCGGTCAGTGATGGCAGCACCACCATCATGTCGTTGAAGCGGGCGGATTTCGAAACCGCGCTTGGCACCGGCGGCAACGTGCAGGAACTGCTGGCCGACCAGGCGTCACGCCACCTGCGGCAACAGGCGACCCTGATTCGCCCGGACATCGAGCAAGGTCCGGACATCCCGGATATTCACCGCAGCCAGATTCATGTTGAATCCTTCCAAACCGGTCGTTGGCCGTTCCGGGTCAAAGCCTTTCATGCGATGACCGAAAATCCGTTGCTGGCCGGGGTTGCCTGCCTGACCATGATCGCGCGGTTTTTCCATCGCCCGTTCGATCCGGCGGTACTTGAGGAAGCGCAACTGGCAGCGGGTGTCGAAGACGACATGTTTTCGCTGAGCCGGATGGCGGAAGGGGCCGGCTACCTGAGTCGTCTGATGATGCTGGATGTCGCCGACATGCGGGCCGCCACCCTGCCGGCGGTTGTTCGCAATAATGACGGTGGTCTGGCGGTGTTGTATGAATTGAAAAAGAACAGCGCTGTGCTGGCCGATCCGGTCCATGGTATTTCCGAAGTTCCGCTGGCCGATTTCCTGGAGGCCTGTGACGGCCACGTTCTGTCGATATCCTATGTGCCCGATTTTGGCGGGGTGGGTAAGGATGTCGGCAAGCTGTACAAACAGTTTCTGCCGCTGCTCCGCCCCTTCATGCCGCTGGTGGTACGAATCGGGCTGGTGAGTGTGCTGTTGAGCGTCATCACCATGATGCCGCCGTTCTTTACCAAAATTCTGATTGATGATGTGTTGGTGGTCGGCGACTGGAATCTGCTGATTGTTCTGTTGTTTGTGATTCTGGGAGCGACGGTTGTCGCCATGATTACCGGTGCTATCCGCGAATTCCTGACCATGCATCTGATGCGCCGCCTGACCGGAACCATGTTCGTGCGGTTTTTCGGCCATGTTCTGGCGCTGCCGCTCAGCACCTTGAAGAAGTGGGATACGGGCGAAATCATGGCCCGCTTCGAAGAGAACGAAAAGGTTCTCGAAACGGTGTCCGGTGGCGGCATGCGAATCCTGATGAATACCGTCAATATTATCATATTCACGCCGGTGGTGATCATCATGGAGCCGCGGCTGGCGGTGATCGTTCTGCTGGCGTCCCTGGCAATGGCGGCGATCACAGTTGCCTGTGCGCCGAAGATCCGGCGGTTTGAACGGTTGTCATTCGATCTCGGGGCGAAAAAGGATTCCCACATTATCGAGGTCATCAAGGGCATCGGGACAATCAAGGCGCTGGCCCAGGAAAAGGATTTCAAGAAACGTGGGCTGGAATTTTTCCAGAAAGAGGAAGAGGTTTCCTATCTGAGCGAACGTTTCGATAACAAGATGGAGCTGGCAATCGAATTTATCGACCAGCTTTCTGACGTTCTGATTCTGGGGTTCGGCGCCTATCTTGTTCTCGACGGATCACTGTCACCGGGTCTGCTGATCGCCTTTACCGGCGTTGCCAACCAGGTCACCGACCCGGTCGAGGATCTGGCTGATTTCTACGATGAATACCTGGAGTTGCGCATTGCTCTCGAGCGCATAAACGACGTTCTCGTTCAGCCACGTGAGGCGGTTGCCGGTGGCAGTATCTGTCCGCCGCTGAAGGGTGCCGTGCGGTTTGAAAACGTCAGCTTCCGGTATGATGCAGATGGCCCCTGGATCCTGCGCGATATCAACCTGACCATTCAGGCGGGGCAGAAAGTCGCCTTTGTCGGGCGCAGCGGGTCAGGCAAATCGACCCTGGCCAACCTTGTCAACCGGATGCTGGTACCAACCGAGGGGGCGGTCTATATCGACGACCTGGATATCAGCCGGCTGGAACTGACATCCTTGCGCAAGCAGATCGGGGTGGTCGAACAGTCGCCGTTCGTGTTCAGCGGAACGATTCGCCAGAACATCGCCATGGCGGAACCCGGTCTGCCCATCGAAAAGGTGGTTTCAGCGGCTTCTCTGGCGGGGGTCAGCGGATTTGTCGATGCGTTCCCGATGAAATTCGATACGCGAATTGGTGAGGGCGGCCGTAGCCTGTCGGGCGGCCAGCAACAGCGCCTGATCATCGCCCGGGCGCTGGCAAACAATCCGGGACTGATGATACTGGATGAGGCGACCTCGGCGCTGGACAACGAAAGCGAACGGATTATCCAGCAGAATCTGGACAGGATCATGGAGGGACGCACCAGCCTGGTGATTGCCCATCGCCTGTCCACCATCCGCAATGCCGACGTTATTTTCGTGATCGACGAAGGTCAGGTCGCGGAAAGCGGTTCGCACGAGGAACTGATGCATAAAAACGGTATGTATCACTATCTAGTCACCCGAGCGGCCAAGTGAAACGGTCGATGAAAACTGATGCAGGCAAACATGATTGAGGCCGGATATGGCAGATAATGACCTAGACTCTGCGACCGACGCCGTTGATGGCGATCAGCAGGCCGCGCTGGACCGTCATGCGGAACGAAACCGGATGGAGGATGAACGCTCCGAAATCATTCAGGCGGTACCGCCGGTACTGATGCGGGGCGCGTTATACGCCTTCATGGGGGCGATCGCACTGGCCCTGATCGTTTCCTATTTTACGGAAATCCACGTCAAGGTACCGGCGCGCGGCGAGATCGTTCCACAAGGTGAGAACATTACGGTTGAGGCGCGTGAGGCCGGGGTGGTGTTGACGGTTGATACTTCGGAAGGCGAGTTCGTGCACAAGGGTGATGTGCTGATCACACTGCAGCGGTCGCAGTCGGAGTCCGAACTGAAATCACTGGTCAGCTCACTTGAGTTGCAGCGCCAGAAGCAGAGCCAGCTTGAAAAATCGCGCGACATTTCCCGCGAGATATTTGAAAACCCAGCGCTTGCAACCGAACGGCCTGCCGCAAGTTTCATCGATGCGGGGGCGGCGCTGGTTTACATCAATGCACTGCGGGCCGCACAAAAACAGTTGGCGGCGGCAAAATTCAATATGGATCAGTTCAACAAGTCCGGACGGGCGCTGGCCGTATCGCAAATTACCGTCAACCGGGCAACCCGCGACGGATATGAACGGGCGCTGGTGATTGCCCGGAAAACACTGCAAACACGACAGCAGGTGTTGGAGCGCCGCCGCAAGGAACTGGTACAGGCGGAAAAGCTGGCGGCCCAGAGAATCGTTCCGATTTCGCAGGTCAATTCGGCGCGTGACAATGTCATCACCGCAGAATCGCGTGTCAATGAACAACGCCAGACCATCAATCAAACACTCTTGAATATCTCCAAGACCCGGTTGTCAACGGCCAACCAGCGCAGTGCACTGGCACAGAAGGAACGGGAATTCCGCGACGAGATTGAAAAGGCGGAGGTGGCGGTCAATCAGGCGCTGGCAGACATCGGTAGCGCAATTTCGACTCTGGCCAACAATATCAATGCAACGGATGCCGGTATTGCCAGCCTGGAGGGTAAACTCGCCCTGCAGGAAGACCAGATCAAGCAGTTGAAAATCACCAGTCCGGTGGACGGAACCATCACGGCGATGGGGTTCCAGACACCCGGTCGGGTGGTGTCGGTCGGCAACCCGATCGCCACCATCGTGCCGGATGATGCCCGTCCGATCGTGATTGCGCAAATCGCCAACAAGGATGTCGCTTTCGTCAAGGAGGGCATTCCTGCGCGGGTCAAGGTTGAGGCCTACCCGTTCCGTCAGTTTGGTACAATTCCGGCGAGGGTCCTGCGAATATACCCGTTGCCTAACAAACCGGAGTTTGCGGTGCGACTGGAACTGGAACAGTCAACCCTGAAAGTGCGCGGCAAACTTGTGGCGTTGCGACCCGGACTGCGGGTCGAGGTTGATCTGCTGACCGAAAAAAGGCGGATCATCGAGATGTTGCTGAAGAAAATGAACTGATGGTGCGGCGTGCGTTCCGCATAAAACGAAAGAAACGGCTGGTACCATGGCCCTGACCACGGCAGACAGACTTGCGACAGCGACGATGTTCGCGTCTCTTTCTCCGGAGGAGCGTGAGCAGATCGCAGACCTTGGTGAACTTGAGGATATCAAACCCTCGAGCCTGATCTGTGCCCAGGCGACGCCGGCGCGTGGTGTGTCATTTGTGCTGTCGGGACAGGTGAAAATTTCACTGGAAGGTGATGGCCAGCGGCGTATGGTGATCGACACGCTGCATGACGGGCGGTATTTCGGCGAGGAATGTTTCCTTGAACCGATCCCCTTGCCACACGCCGTTCGGACTGGCCAGGAGCCCGCGACGCTGTTTGTCATTCCACGCGACCGGCTGTTTCAGTACCTCAAGAACAATCGGCCGACGGCCCGCAAGGTCGAGGAGGCGTTGCGGCTCAGTGACGTTCTGACCTTTCTGACGGAATGTCCGGCACTGGCGGGAATTCCCCGCGAAACCCTGAAAACGCTGTCCGCCAAGGCACAGGTTTTTTCCCTGAAAGCCGGTGGGCAACTGATCGAGCAGGGCAAGGTCGAGGATCATTTGTATATGATCAAGAAAGGCCGGTTCGTGGTTACCCGGTCGGAAGCCCCCAGTCACCGGATTGCCGTACTGGGAGCGCAGGATATTGTCGGTGAAATGGCGGTTATCAGCGGCGAACCCCGTGCGGCCAATGTCATGGCAGAAGAAAACGCCGTGGTCTACCAGATCGACGGCGTTGATATGCGTCAACTGCTGGCCGATGAAGCAGCCCTGTCCGACCGCCTCAATACACTGGTACGGGTGCGCGTCGGTGATACCTCCGAACGCGATGGGAAACGGAACAAAAGACAGCAGGATATCCAGCGCCAGGATGAAGAACGACGGCTGCGGGCCGAAAAATCGGCGGCGGCCATGGCGGAAAAAAACAAGCCGCTGGAACAACCGACACTCGGCTGGATGCAGCAGCTACGTCGCCGCTTTCGCAAACCGGCGGCGGTTCGTCAGCACAGCGAAATGGATTGTTCGGCGGCGTGCCTGTGTACGGTCATGCAGCACTACGGCAAAATTGTCAGCATCAATACGGCCCGCGAAGTGGCACGTGTCCGTCAGGAAGGTGCCTCCATGGGCAACGTGGTTCGCGCGGCACAGGAATTCGGCTTCAATACCGAGGTCTATATCAGTACGCTGGACCAGATGCGTGGCAAGCGGTTGCCGGCGATTGCCAACTGGCGCGGTTACCACTGGATCGTGGTGCATGAAGTCACGGATACATCGGTTGTCGTGGCGGATCCAGGACAAGGCCTGATTACCTACAGCCACGCGGAATTTGAAGATGGTTGGTCGCGATATACCATTTTCATGGAGCCGACCCAACGGTTTGCCGAGGTCGAGGAAAGCCGACCGACGCTTGGCGAATTCTGGTCCTACTACCGACCCTACAAACGCCTGATCCTGGAGATATTTGCGGCAGCTGTCTTCCTGGCCCTGCTGGGCGTGATGGTTCCGCTGTTTTCCAAATTTGTGATCGATGACGTAATCATGAAGGGGGACAAACAGTGGTTGTTTGCGTCCATCGTTGTGATGTGCGGCGTTTCGGTGATCAACATGCTGTTGAACTATGTGCGCGATGAAATGACGCTGCGGCTGACCATGCGCTGCAATCTGGATATGATCGGACATATTTACAATCGATTGCTGAGTCTGCCGATCGGCTATTTCGAGGACCGCAAGACCGGTGATATTACCAATCGGCTGGAGCAGCACGAAGAGATTACCAAGTTTATCACGGAAGATGGGCTCGAGACGTTCCTGAGCCTGATGACCGCGACGGCCTATCTGATCTTTATGATCTACTTCAATGTCTGGCTGACCATTGCGGCGATCGGCTTTATGTTCCTCGATATCTTCCTGATCAAGTTCATCTCGCCACGGCTTCGCCAGCTCAACCGGGAATCGTTCGTCAAGGAAGCCGAGCAGGAAAGTCATCTGATTGAATCCCTGCGCGGCGCCCAGACACTGAAAACCATTGGCGCCGACCATATGGCACGGTGGAAGTATGAAAATAATTTTGCTTCAGTCGCCAACATGGAATTCAGGCAGGCCAAGCTCGGGCAGATTGCCGGCCTGATTTCCGGCACTTTCGATTCGCTGGGCGATATTGCGGTTCTGTTTCTGGGCGCGGCGTACGTTATCTGGGGTGATATGACGGTCGGTGAAATGATCGCCTTTACGGTTTTTGCCAATGGGGTGCAGGGGCCGATCGGTTCCGTGCTGGGCAAGTGGGACGAGTTGCAGGAAACCTATGTCGCCATCGAGCGACTGAACGACATCCTTGAAAAGGAACCTGAACTGAGCGACGACGATGATGTGGAGGATGGCAAAATTGTGCTGCCGGCGCTGCGCGGTGAAATTGAATTCCAGGGCCTGTCCTTCCGATATCAGCCTGATGACCCGGGCAATGTGGTGCAAAACGTCAATCTGAAAATAGAGGCAGGGGAGAAGGTTGCATTTGTCGGCGCCAGCGGCTGTGGAAAATCGACTCTGATCAAGCTTCTGTACGGGTTTTATCCCCCCAGCGATGGCGACATCATGGTGGATGGGTTTACGACATCGGAGGTCTCGGTACCGTCGCTGCGCCGTCAGATTGCGATGATTCCCCAGCACTCCCTGATATTCAGTGGCACGGTACGGGAAAACATCGGGCTGGCCCACCCGTCGGCGTCGCTTGAGCAGATACGGGAGGCCGCTGAACTGGCCGGAGCCGATGAATTTATCTCGAAGATGCCGGGCGGGTATGAGGCCCGTCTGGCGGAAATGGGATCGAATCTGAGCGGTGGCCAGCGCCAGCGGATTGCTATTGCAAGGGCCTTTCTGCAGCCGGCGAGTATGCTGGTGATGGATGAGGCAACATCGGCACTGGATACGGAAACCGAACGAACGATCATGAAATCTGTGGCCGCCCGCTATGCCGACAAGACCGTTCTGATGATTGCCCACCGGCTGTCAACGATTCGGAATGCCGACAAGATTGTGGTTCTGAATGACGGTCTGGTTGCCGAGGTGGGCAGCCATGACGAACTGATCGCCGAGCGCGGCCTGTATTATCAACTTACGGCCCGTCAGCTCAGCACGGAGTAGTTGACCGATCGACCGCATGCAAACCTGAATTTGGTCAAAAAAAGAGGGAGCAACGAATTGCTCCCTCTCTCGTAACGTCTTGCGTCGTCGGCTCGATTAACCGGCCATACGACGGAACCGCGAAGCCATACGGCTGTGGAAAGCGGCCTTGCGCAGGAACATGCCCCGGCGTGACCGGCGACGCATGGAAGCCTTGCGGCGCATGGCACTACGGCGATGTGCCATAGCGCGCATTCTGCGGGCACGAGCGATCGCCATTGCGCGGCGACGGGCCAGTGACGACCGGCTGCGACGGCGGCGAAACCAGCCCCATCCACCCAGTACGTCGGCCTGCGTTTCGTCCCCGAGGGACTGCGCACGCGCGGGAAGATCTTCAACGGAAATTGTCAGGTCAGCAAATGCAAGTTCGGTCATGTGTGTCTCTCCTATGTCATGACATTGAGATTTTATTATTCTTATTATTTGGACTTGTTATTGTTTTTGCCGTGCCCCTGGCGTTCATGCACCCCGGGCCGGTTGAGAAGCACATCGTCTTCTGATGACACAGGTATACACCCGCATGCAGAAAATTGCATGTGATTAAGATCACACCCCCCCTGTTTTTTCTATCTGACGACCCGAAAGGTCAGCCCGGGTGTTCGGTTGGCTGCAGATTTCGGTCGGAAGCTGGATGCCTGACTTGCCGCAATTGGGACACAACAGACCGGTCAATCAGTTGCGGAGCGAGGCGTTGCAGCAGCACAAACAGGCGCTCAATGCCCTGCGGATAGACCGAGCGGGCACCACGTTCCATAGCCGACATGATGTCGCGGGCGACGGTGGCCGGATCATCCAGCGTCATTTTCATGGGTGTTACCAGATGGCTGGAGAGGGCAGATACTGGCGTGCGGGTTGCCCGTGGTGCGGCATAGGTGACGCCGATTCCGTCGTCATACAGTTCCCGTCGCAGCGCATCGGAAAAACCCCGCAGACCGGACTTGCTGGCCGAATAGGCCGCGAAAAGTGGGAATCCGATGTCGCCGAACAGCGAACCGATATTGACGATCCGGGACGGTGCCGATGCCGTCAGAAGGTCGAGCATGCAGCGGGTCAGGGTGATCGGTGCCTCCAGGTTGGTGCGGATCATGTTCTCGATTTCAACATCGTTCATGTCCGGCAGAGGGCCGACGGACTGGACGCCGGCATTGTTAATCAGAAATTTCAGGGACCCGAATCGCTTGCCAGTGACCTGACGCAAATGCAGTCGATCTTCCGCCTGCGTAATGTCGGCCGGTTCAACCACAACGTCGGCGTCGGAGGGCAGCAAATTGGCGGTTTCTTCCAGCCGGTCCCGCCGCCGGCCGGTGAGGATCATGCTCATTCCCCGGCGCCCGGCGTCGCGCGCCAGTTCCCGTCCGATTCCCGACCCGGCACCGGTTATGACAATGCTTTTACCTTCAAGCGTCATCACGGTGTCCCTCTTCCGACTGTCCCAATGCACGAAAAATATTGCCGTACAGGTGATAGATGATTCGTGCCGACTCGACGATCGCCCGATGCTGAAGCGGGTTCGATACTGCATTGACGACCCCCTTGAAATAATCGACGTGTTCGATGTCAAGGGCCCCGTGCGAGGTCAGGTAGACGAACCCGGCCTGCCCCGGCGAGACGCCCAGCGAACGACCGATCGCCTCGGCGGCTTCCTGTGCCAGCAGCGCCGACATGCCTTCAAGTACATGGATCATGCCCAGCAGGCAGTAGGGGCTTTTGTATTCGATAGCATAATACATGTATCCGACCATGGCGGCGCAAGCGGGATGCGGTTCGCGGGCGCTGGCCGCCCCGGCATCGCCGCCCATGGCGGAAATATCATCGAGAATCCATAGCTCATGGCCCTTTTCCTCGTTGATGTAATCATACAGGGAATTCTGGTAGGCGGTGTCGGCCGGTTCACAGCGGGCCGCCGCCAGTGCCAGCAGATTGCAGGTATGGCGGACGTGATGATAGGCCTGTTCAAGAAATGCAAGATAGACGGGACCCGTGGTGCCGTCGCTGACTGTCCGCCGGATCAGGGGTATCGAGATGAAGGCCTGTCGGTCCGCATCCGTCTCGTTGATCAGGCGGTCATAGAAGTCGGGCATGGGGTTCTCCTGCAGGTGTTTCCGGATATACCGGTTGGTCAAGGGTTGAATAATAGAGATTGAATTCCCGCCGGACCGGCTGACGGAGGGCATTCAGCAGGCCAAGGTCAATGGCGTGTTTCAGATTGATGCGAAGAACCCGGGCGGGACGGGCATAGGCGGGGGCCTTTATACACAGGTCGGTGACGACCTGGTGCAGGTCGTCCGGTGTGGTGGCGGCAGCCCACTTTTCGCCAAAGGCCGACAGCACGATCAGCGCGACCGGTGCCGGCTGGGCCGATCCGGTCAGAATGCAATGGGCGATGCGCGGGTCGGCGAGGATCATGCTCTCGATCCATTCCGGACTGATGTTACGTCCATAGGAGGTAACCAGCACGTTGTCCCGGCGGCCCAGAATTTCGAGATTGCCATCGTCGTCGAACTGACCGAGATCGCCGGTCCGCCAGTTGGTTCCTGCTGCGGCACCCGACAGATATCCCTGCATGACGGTCGCCCCGTGGACGACGATTTCACCGTCCAGTATATCGATGTGAACGCCGGGGAGAGGCGGGCCAACGGTCCCGGGTTTTCGTTGTCCGGGACGATTGACAGCTACCACCGAGCCGCATTCCGACAAGCCATAGCCTTCATGCACGGGGATGCCCAGTGACCATGCCTGACGTGCCAGCGCCGGGGCAACGTGGGCACCGCCAACGGCGACGAACCGCAGGCAGCCGGGCACCGTCGCGCCGGTTGCCGACAGCCAGGCAACCCACCCTGACAGCAGCGCCGGTACCAGCACCATGGCGGTTGGCCGATGGCGTTCGATTTCACTGCGCAGTCGCCCCATATCACCCGCCATCACGGCCATCGCGAGATCGCCGTCAAGGTGACTGCGCACACCGTTTTTTAGTGGCACATAGATACCGCAAACCTGTTCCAGCAACAGCGACAGCGGCAGGACCGATAGGTATTTGTCGGTCGGCTGGACAGCCATCGCGTCCGTCAGAGCGCGGACACTGGTGTCGATGTTGGAGGCGTTCAGAATGACGCCCTTGGGACGTCCGGTGGTGCCGGAGGTGTAGATGACCTGCCGCCAGCCGGTCACCGGCTGAAACGGCCCGCCAGCCACCGCAATCCGTCCGATCAGTTGCACCGGGACACCGGTGACGGCGGCCATGGCGGACAGTTTCGGGGTGCTGAGGATGGTGTCAATGGTGGCGTCTGCGACGATGTGGCGCAACTGGTCGGGGCTGAAAAACGGTGGCAATGGGACCATCGTCTTGCCCGCCAGTTTGCAGGCGAGATCAGCGACCACCCAGTCAACACCGTTTTCGGCGAGAATGCCGATTGTCGCCGGTCCCGCTGTCAGGGTTGCTGCCAGACCGCAGCAGCGTGCGTACAGCGCCTGATAGGTAATGGTACCGTCGGCATCGCTGAAGGCGATATCGGCGGGCCGCACATCGCTCCAGCGACGCAAATCTTCCAGAATATCAGTCATACAGGTGTTCCCGGGGTTCTGGTTCAATGAAGACGGGCGCGGTTTCGGGAAAACTGCAGCGGCGCGGCGGCATCGTCGGGCAGGGCGCAGACCCAGGGGTCCGTGTCGTAATAACTGCCCCAGTCGTCCGGCTGGTCAATTCGTGTCCGGACCGCCGGGGAGAGTTCCAGCAGTGGCAGGTGGGCGGCTGCAATTACCTGCCGAAGCCGTTTGGTGGCGGTGAAAACGCCCCAGTTCTGGCCGCGCTGCCGACCGATTTCGATGATGCCGCGGATCAGTTTGAAGGATGCGCCGAGGCCAACGCTGGCGAGGCCGGAGACCTCAAGGATCTGTTCATTGCCAACAGCGCGATTGGACAGCCGGCTCAATTCCTGATCAAGGGGCTGGTCGAGATAACACTGGCAAGCCCAGTCGGATGATCCGAACCGCACGCCGGCGACCACGGTGGGCGTGCCGGCCGTGTCCAGCAGCGCCGCGAGGTTGTGCGGTATGGTGCGTACGGCAGCGCCATACTGACGCTGAAAGACAGATCTGATCCGGGTTTCAGCGGCATCCCGCAACGGGTGGCCGGGTTCAACAAGTACAAATGTCATACTCTACTCCTTTGTTGGAGAAGAATATGCATGGTTCCGATTACGAATGGCTTACGGGAATATTATTTTTCGAAGGGATCAGGAAATTCTGCGAGTGGCGGTAAAAAATCCATTGTTAAAATAACACCGCCGTGTCCGTCAGCGTCGGTTGACGCATCCTCGATCCTGACTGTGCCGCCGTGGATGCGCGCGATCTTGCTGACAATCGCGAGCCCCAGTCCTGCCCCTGTACCCTTGCGATCAGCCCGCCAGTGCCGATCAAATACTCTCTCCTTGAACGCTGCCGGGATTCCCGGCCCGCGATCACGTACACTGATCGAGGGCGGTTCAGCAACCCGGATTTCCACTTCTGTACCGGGTGGCGTATGCACCAGCGCGTTTTCCGTCAGATTCATGACCGCGTGGTACACGGCCTCTGCCCTGCCATGGCAGATGACCGGTTGTTCAGCACCAACCAGTGTGATCGACTTTTTCTCGGCAATCGCCATCGGCGCCATGAAGGTTGCGACCTCCAGACAGACCGCCGACAGGTCGGCCCGCTCGTCCGCCCGCAAATTGAGTGATTCCAGTTGTGCCGACCGGAGCAGCTGGGCGACGATCCGGCTCATGGCCCGGGCGTCCGCTTTCAGGCGCCCGGCATCCCAGTGTTCAGTGCGATCAAATTCATCGATCCGCGCCGTCAGGATGGCCAGCGGCGTTCGCAATTGATGGGCCGCATCGGAGGTAAATTCCTGCTGCAGCCTGAATCCCTTTTCCAGCCGGTCGAGGACATCGTTGAAGGCGACAATCAGTGGCACAATTTCCCGTGGTATATTGGCGTCGGACAGGCGGATATCGATGGCGGACGGGCCGATCGAGGCGGCCCGCCGGGAAACCCAGCGAAGCGGTTTCAGGGCGTTGCGGATAGTGAATACGTTAATGCCCAGTAGAATGCCGAGAAAAAGAACGATGACCCAGCCCATTCTTTCGAAAAATTCCTCGATGATGGCGTCAACAAGCACATCCTTGTGGCTGGCGTCCTGGGCGACCTGGACGCTGAACCAGTTGCCGTCATTCTGGACGGGTAAAACCACGCCGTAGACCGGCAGGGTGTCATCCCGCACAAGCGATTTGAAAAAATGTGGCAGGGTAGAATCCGTTTTCAGTTCTCCGCTGAAAATCGGTTTTGTCAGGCCGCCGGAGGCCAGCAACAATGTGTTGTCGGCTCCGATAATGGCAAAAAACGATTTGTGTGATTCCTGTTCGTACAGACGGGTCAGGGACGCCGGAATATTGATGGTGGCGTGCCCGCCCGCATCAAACGATACATATTTTGCAAGATCGGACGCCTGGTTGCTCAGGCTGCGATCACGCAGGGAATCTTCCGCCAGATAAAGTCCATAGGTCAGCAATCCGAGGATGATGGCGGCAATGGTCAGAGTCGTCACCGTGAGACGAACGACGATCTTCCGGACCAGCGAAGATGCGGGTTTTCTGACGGTTTCGACGGTTTCCGGCGGCCCGCTAGACGGCAGCATCTGACAGGATGTAACCGATACCGCGCAATGTGTGAACCCGGGAACTGGCACCCGCATCAGCCAGCGTCTTGCGCAGTCGGTGGACCGCTACCTCGACCGAATTTGATCCAACTGTCTCGTTGAAACCGTACAGTTCGTCTTCCAGCATTGTCTTGGTCACGACTTTCCCCATCCGGCGAAAAAGAAATTCCAGAACGTCACATTCCCGGCGCGTCAGGGAAACCGGGCATCCCGCGACCATTACTTCCCGGGTCAGGGTATTGAACTGAAGATTGCCGATATTCTGAACAACATGCAAGGCCGATTCCGGACGCCGCAGCAGCGCCCGCAGGCGGGCAACCAGTTCATCCATCTCGAATGGCTTGACCAGATAGTCGTCGGCCCCCTTGTTCAGGCCAGTGACCCGGTCTCCCAGTCCGTCCCGCGAGGTCAGGATCAATACGGCTGCGGAATCACCGCGGTCGCGCATGAACGACAGTACCGACAATCCATCTTCATCAGGCAGACCGAGATCAAGGACAACTGCGTTGTAACGTGTGGTCGAAAGGGCGGCGCGGGCATCTTCCGCAAGTCCGACATGATCAATCACAAAGCCGGCCCGCTTCAGGCTGCCGGTCAGCAGTTCCGCCAGGCTGTCATTGTCTTCGACAAGCAATATTTTCATGGCGACCTGTCGGGGTTAATCTATTTGAGAACGTACTGGATTTCGGACCCATCCGAACCCTTCAGCTGCATTTTAACGAGTGTTCCGGCGGCATCATACCACAGGTCGCGGTCCAGTTGCCCACGCATTGAATAATGTTTGGCCGGGGCCGGGCCTGACGGACCTGCTACCATATCTTCACCCACCGCGGTCACCTGTACAGCCATCCGGGAGCCGTCCAGCGTATTCAGGAGGGTCGCTTGCGGGGTCTGCACCAGCCTGGGGTTCCACAGGCTGGCCGGTAAAATGCCGGTATCGACGGAAGAGGATTTTCCATCGCCGACCACCGACAAGGTGTTCTGAATTCTGGAAACCACCAGTGTGTGTTGCTTGCCATCGTCATTGGTGGTTGATTCGAGATTGATCAGTTTGCCCGCATTCCATATTTCGTGGCCCTGATGGACAAACCGGAAAACCGTGATGAAGGCAATCGATACTTCGATATTGGTCTTGATGTCGACATCCAGCATGTCACCGGACCTGGTAAATTTCAGCGTATGGGTGCCAATTTCATCGCCATTGCGCATCACCGTGAAGGCCAGCGACTGGACGCTTTGCGGGCCAATCGCCGCCGCGACGGGCAACGACAGGACACATAGAACCAACAGGCTGACACCTGACAGACGCGATAAGAAGGGCATTGGAAAACTCCTGCAAAGAACGGGGTGGATCACCGGGCTCCGTTGTTCCACACCCGCCTTACGGATACCTTACGAACAACCGGTGGCAAGCCGGGCATGATTCCCGATCAAACGCGCAGACAACCGCCTGTCCCGTCCCGAGCACCGCAGGCAAAGCCGCAGTCATCGTTACCGATTCCGTGTCAGGCCGCGAAATATCCGCCCTCGCGCCAGGCGGAGGTGCTTTTGCAGTTGTTGCACACGCGTTCTCCGACGTGCTGGGAAGTGAACGGGCGGGCACACATCAGACAACTTCGTTCCTTGATCAACGGTGGTTCATCAGGCTCGGGTTTGCTCGTTTGATTTTTGCCAACAGTCATCTTGTTGCTCCCTTCCTGCAAAACCATTTTTTTTGGCCCATGAGGGCTTTGGTCGGATGCACCGGCTGACCGGTTGGTCGTCCTGCTCCGTCAACGAAATATAGCGGATGCGATTTGAATTTGCAAGAGGGAGGGTGGTGTACGATGATAATATGATATTATTATCAATAGGTTACTGAAGCAGACCGGTGTGATTTGACGAGTGTTCCTGTGACCTTGCGGATCATCCCCGGCGTTCCAGGATGGTGATAAAAAACCCGTCGGTTCCGGTGCTGGCCGGGCTCAGACGCAGGCAGGGGCCGCCGGGAGGAGGCGGTCCGCCGATGGTTTCGGCCCATATCCGATCGATGGCAAGCGCGCGAAACTGGTCGGTTTGATCCAGAAACCAGGCCAGTTGCTGTTCATTTTCTTCCTGTAACAGCGAACAGGTTGCATAGATCAGTCGCCCGCCCGGTTTGACCAGCGTCGCCGATTGCCGCAGCACTGAGCGCTGGGTTTCCCGGATTTCATCAAGTCCGGTTGGCGAAAACCGCCACTTGGCATCCGGGTCGCGACGCCAGGCGCCTGTTCCGGTGCAGGGCGCATCACACAAGACACGATCCCATCGATCCGGATTGCGGGCGATCCAGGGGTCATTGGCAGCAGCCAGTACCTGGGTTTCGACCCCGTTTGCAGCGGCCCGCCTCAGTCGTGCGTGGATGCGTCCCAGCCGGACTCCGGAGATATCACAGGCAACCAGTCGCCCGTCAAGGCGCTGGCGATCGGACATGTTTGCGGCCAGCGCCAGTGTTTTGCCGCCGGCCCCGGCACAAAAATCGACGACCTGCATTCCCGGTCGCACATCGCACAGCAGGGCCAGCAGTTGAGATCCTTCGTCCTGCACTTCGACCAGTCCCTGTTTAAACGCCTGTGTGCCACCCAGTCGGGGTTTGTCAGGCAACCGCAGGCCAACGGGTGACAGCGGTGTCGGGAGGCAGACGACCTGTTCCCGTTCCAGCACTTCCTGCGCCTGTTCGCGGGTGGTCTTCAGGGTGTTGACCCGTAGGTCGAGCGGTGCGATCTGGTTGAGGGCGGAAATTTCTTCCGCCAGGCGGTCGCCCCACAGGGCGCTCAGGGAGCGATCCATCCAGTCGGGATATTCCCCGGCGACCGGTCGCGGCATATCGCGGTGGGTCAGCGGGCGGCCATACAGATGGTCGGTCAGTTGCCGTTCGGCGGGGGTGAGAACGGACGGGCAGTGACGGCTGCCACTGAACAGCTCTCCGGCCCGGGCCGGAGACATTTTGTCATTTAGCGCCAGATCGGCAATCACCCGCGTGCGGGCGGCCGGTTGCAGGTTGCCGCCGGTCCGGTCGATCCACCAGTCCAGGCGGGCGCGGGCGCGGATGATGCGGTACAGCCGGGCGACGACGTCCCGCCGGTCCGATGAGCCTGCGTAGCGACGACGTTTGAAATAGGCATCACTGACCTGGTCGGCCGGCACGGTGCCAGACCAGATTTGTGTCAGCAATTCAATCGTCGCTTGCAATCGGGCTCCGGGAGTCACGATCAGGTCACCGCTGTGCGGGGCAACGGCAGAACGTTCATCAGGCGACCGGTTTAACCGGTTTCGCCGTAATTCGGCGCTTCGCGGGTAATGGTGATGTCATGCACATGGCTTTCGCGAAGGCCGGCCGATGTAATCCGGCGGAAATGGGTGTCGTTGCGCAGATTGCTGATCGCGGCGCAGCCGGTATATCCCATGGAAGAGCGAAGGCCGCCGACCAACTGGTGAATGATGGTGCTGATCGGGCCTTTGTAGGGCACCCGCCCTTCGACTCCTTCCGGCACCAGTTTGAGGCTGTCAGAGACTTCTGCCTGAAAATAACGATCCGCTGAACCGCGCGCCATGGCACCCAGAGATCCCATACCGCGATAGGACTTGTAGGACCGGCCCTGGTACAGGAACACTTCGCCGGGGCTTTCGTCGGTTCCGGCAAACAGCGAGCCGATCATTACGCATTCGGCCCCGGCGGCAATCGCCTTGGCGATGTCGCCGGAATACTTGATGCCGCCATCGGCGATAATCGGAATATCCTGTGCGCGGCAGACCTCCGCCACTTCCATGATGGCGGACAACTGCGGCATGCCAACCCCGGCAATCATTCGTGTGGTGCAGATGGTGCCCGGCCCGATACCGACCTTGACGCAGTCGGCACCGGCGTCGATCAGGGCCCGGGCGGCATCCGGGGTCGCGATATTACCGCCGACCACCTGGGCATAGTTGGACAGACCCTTGATCCGTTCGATAGTTTTCAAGACGCCACGTGAATGGCCGTGTGCGGTATCGACGACGATCACGTCGGCACCGGCCGCCAGCAAGGCGGCGGCCCGATCAACACTGACATCACCGACGCCGGTTGCTGCGGCAACCCGCAGTTGCCCCTTGCTGTCCTTACAGGCGTTCGGGTGGCGGCTTTCCTTTTCCATGTCCTTGACCGTGATCAGGCCGACGCAGCGAAAGGCGTCATCGACCACCAGCAGACGTTCGATCCGGTGTTTGTGAAGCAGGCGGCGGGCCTCGTCGGGGGCGATCCCCTCGCGCACTGTAATCAGCGGCCGTTCGGCGGAATGCGCGGTCATCATGTCGCGCACCGGTGCGGCCAGATTTTCGGCGAAGCGGATGTCCCGGTTGGTCAAGATCCCGACCAGACGGTTGCTGTCGGGTTCGATCACAGGAATACCCGAGAAACCGCGGGTTTCTTTCAGGTGGATGGCATCGGCGAGGGTGGCGTCGGGACCAATAGTGAGCGGATTGATGACCATACCGCTTTCATATTTCTTCACCCGACTGACTTCCATTGCCTGTTCTTCCGGCGTCAGGTTCTTGTGGATGACGCCGATGCCGCCCGCCTGCGCCATGGCGATCGCCAGACCACTTTCCGTGACGGTGTCCATGGCCGCCGACAGCAGCGGAATGCCAAGCTCGATGGTGCGGGTCAGGCGGGTTCGGGTGTTGACCTCTGACGGCAGCACTTCGGATGCCGCCGGAACCAACAGGACGTCGTCAAAAGTCAGGGCTTCGAGGATTTTTGTCATGCCAATCTCCCGCACATCGCTGGTTTGAGTTGACGACGCCTGATACAGCATCAAGAGCAACTTGCCAAGGACGATTGCGGTTGAACCGGCATTTATTGGCCGATTGAAACGCCGTCAGGTCCATAGCTGGCGGGATCAGGTGGTGCGGTCGCCCCTGTAGCCTTGCGCAATAACATAGGATTCACTTGAATCCTGTCGGCTGGAGGGTGGTTTGGCATGTTTGACCGTTCGGAAATCCCGTTTCATGTTGGCCAGCAGTTCATTTTCCGCGCCGCCCTTGAGAACCTTGCACAGAAAAACACCGTCCGGGGCCAGCACGTCGCGGGCGAAATCCAGCGCCACTTCCAGCAATGCCATGATCCGCATGTGATCCGTACTGCTGTGCCCGGTCGCCGACGCCGCCATGTCGGACATGACGATGTCGGCCGGACCACCGAGGGCCTCTTTCAGTAAATCCGGCGCGTCGTTTTCCATAAAGTCATGGGTCAGCAGGGTGGCGCCGGCGATTGCTTCCATCTCCTGCAGGTCAATGCCGACGATTTTACCGTGACGGCCCCTGCCGCTGCCCAGCGCATTGATCCGGTCGACCGCGACCTGGGTCCACCCGCCCGGCGCCGCACCCAGGTCAATCACCAGTTGGCCCGGTCTGAAGAAATGGAAACGGTCATCCAGTTCAATGATCTTGAAGGCGGCCCGGGAGCGCAGTCCCAGTTTGCGCGCTTCCTCGACGTAGGGATCGTTCAACTGCCGCTGCAGCCAGCGGGTTGAAGAAGACTTGCGGCCTTTCGCAGTTTTGACGCGGGTTGTGAGATTTCGGCCGGTGGTTCGGGCCGACCTGCCCTTGCCTTTGCCCGGCGATCCGGGGATGCGTGGCGGCGTCATGATGTTGCCGGGCAGGCAGTGGGCCCGTGCCCTTGACCGGCCGTGACACGGTCGGCGTCAATCATCGCCATGAGCAGGCCATCGCGGATGCCACGATCCGCCGCCTGCAGGAATTCGACCGGCCAGCGTCCGATGATGGCGTCGAGAATGGCACACCCCATCACCATGAGGTCTGCCCGGTCGCGACCGATGCAGGGCAGTTCGCGTCGCCGTTCGATGTCCATATGGAGCAGTTCGCGGGATATCCGGGCGACGTCCCGACGCGGCATGCGTAACCCGTCAATCCGGGACCGATCATAACGTTCAAGGCCCAGCTGGATTGCGCCCAGCGTGGTGACCGTACCGGATGTTCCCAACATGGCGACGGCCCGATCCTCGACGGCCCGACGGATTGCATGATGGCGGCAAAAGGGGGCGATCTGCTCATCGATCTGACGGCGGATCGCGGCGACATGTGCGGCGTCGACGGCAGTCGGGCCGTGATCTTCCGCCAGCGTGACGACGCCGACCGGGATCGACAGGATTCCGGTTGGGCGCCAACCCTCTGTCTGCGGTCCGGCAACCCAGATGATTTCCGTGCTGCCACCACCGATATCAAACAGCAGGACATTTCCCGGCCGGTCAGTCAATAGCGGCGCGCAGCCTGCCAGTGTCAGGCCGGCTTCGGTTTGCGGTGTTACGATCTCGAAGACGAGGCCGGTGCGGGCCCGCACACGGGCGAGAAAATCTTCACCATTTTCAGCCCGGCGGCAGGCTTCTGTTGCAACGCAGCGGATCTGCCGCACGTTCAGACGATCCGCCTTGGCAGCACATACTTCCAGCGCTTCCAGCGTTCGGATCATGGCCGGTTCACTGAGACGGCCGGTCCGGGACAATCCTTCACCCAATCGGACAATACGGGAAAAGCCGTCGAGGACCCGGAACCCCTCGCTGTCCGGTTCAGCGAGCAGCAGACGGCAGTTGTTCGTTCCCAGATCAATGGCCCCGTATACCGGCCTGCCCGACGGAGCCGGACGAGGGACGGGAGGTTGGTTCGTACTGCGCGGCAACGCCGACTCCTCGAGGATTGCGCCTGATTTTGACGGTGTGGTCAGTGTATGCTCTCCTTGCCGCAGAAGAAAGACCCCGGATTTTGTAAAAAGACAGAAGAAACGCTTTAATCTTGCCGGAGGACTATGCTAGAACCCCGCGTCCGGTCTGTGTCGCGGACGGGTCAAGTGGGCCTGTCAGAGGAACCGTCGGGTGGGGTATGGTGTAATTGGTAACACAGCAGATTCTGATTCTGTCATTCCAGGTTCGAGTCCTGGTACCCCAGCCAATTTGTGACATATCCTGCCGGTTGCAACGTTTGCAGCAGCATGGCCCACTTTGCCGGTCGGTGTGTGGCAGACCGACGCTGGAGTGTCGGGATTCTGACAGGACGTGAGGATTGCAGGGATGACGTCGCCGCCGAACAGAGCGGTATCGACAATCGTCAGAAGAGAGCCGAATTGGGCGGGGGCTTCGCTCCCCGGCGTGCCGGATAGCCATCAGCACCAGTGTACCGGTGGTGATGACGAATGGCCTAGCCTGGAGATTTTGAGTGGTATCTTGTAATAATTCTATCATATAATTACTTTATACATATACGAGTCATGGTATAGGTTCTACCTATTAGGGATTCGTGACAGTTTTTACACCCATCTGACCCAACTCAGCCCGCAATGAAAATATGTTTGCCACCAACCGGATGGAATTTCTGAATGACCAACCAGCAGCTAACCGGCGTTGAACGAAAGTTTGCCGACGACGAGATCCTTGTTTCCAAGACCGATATCGACAGCCGTCTGACCTATGCCAATGACGTGTTCATCCAGGTGTCCGGATACAGTGAGGATGAATTGCTTGGCCAACCTCACAATCTGATCAGGCACCCGGATATGCCGAAATGTATATTCAAGCTGTTGTGGGATACCATCCAGTCGGGGAACGAGATATTCGCCTATGTCATCAATCGGGCGAAAAATGGCGATCACTACTGGGTTTATGCCCACGTCACGCCCTGGTTTGACGCTGGCGGCAAGATCGCCGGATACCACTCAAGCCGCCGCTCGGCAGAAGAAGGGCTTCTGAAACAGACCATCATTCCGCTATATGGCTCGCTGCGGGCCGAGGAAGCGGGACAGAACGATTCCTCCCGGGCGATGGCGGCGGCATTACGCGTTCTGGATGAAACCGTGGAGGCGCGTGGGTTCCGTGACTATGAAGAGTTCATTCATCGCCTGACCTGACAAGCTATTTTTCAACCATTTCAACTTTCAGTTTTTATGTAGGGGCCGACGATGTCAATTTTCAGCCGGGAAAACCGTAAGACCATTCGTGGGCAGGCCGTCCTGTCCGGATTTATTTTTTGCTTGCTGATCGTCATTCTGGGAAGTTCGGGGGTAATCGGTAACTGGTACGTCGGCAAGTTGAGCCGCGACCAGGCGGAGGTTGCTGACCGGTTTGTCGAAGTGGTGACGCCGTTGGCCGAAGTCGCCAAGCAAATCGAGATCGATGTTATTCAGGTGCAGCAATGGCTGACCGATGTGTCGGCCACGCGCGGGCTTAACGGTATGGGCGACGGTTTTGATATTGCTAAAAAATACGCCGGGGAATTTGACAAAGATACGACGGAAGCACTCAGGATTGCCCGCGAGCTTGACAGTACCGAATTGCAGGTCGTCATCGAAAACGTCCGCAAAGAATTTCCGGCCTACTATCAGATGGGGCGAAAGCTGGCGGAAACCTACGTTGCCGAAGGTCCGGAAAAGGGCAACCTGATGATGGCCGGGTTTGATGAGGCGGCCACCGGCATCAACAAGAACGTCGAGCGGGTTCTGATGGCAGTCAAGAAGATGACGGATGCGACCAAATTGGAAATTCGCTATGCCGAAACCCGGACCGGCGAGGCCAACCGGATCGTTTTAATCCTGACCGTCCTATTCAGTGCGGCGGCGATTCTGGTATCGGTGATGCAGAGCCGGGCGGCGATCGTTTCTGCCGATGCCGTAACCCGCGGTACAGAGGTTCTGCGGGCGGCGTCGCGGGGAAATCTCAATACCCGGGTAACCGGTGTTCAGCGGGATGATGAAATCGGCAGGCTGATCCTGAATATCAATCGTTTGCTTGATCTTTATGAAGCCTACTCGAAAGATGCAGCAGCGGCGATTGATCATGCGGCGCACCGCAAATACTACCGTAAAATCGCTCTGCGGGGGCTGCGGGGCGATCTGGTCGGATATGCCAGCCGTATCAATGATGTCATTGGCGAGATGGAGAGCCGCCGTACTGCGACCCGGGATTTTGCCGAAAATGCGGTGGCGCACGCGGTTGAATTTGTCGCCCGTGAATCACTGTCGCTCAATAGCCAGGCGAAGAGCCTGGCGGATGTCGCGTCGGCCACGGTCGAGCGGTCAATGGCAGTCGCTGCCGTTGCTGACCAGACGATGACCAACGTTCAGACGGTGGCATCTGCATCGGAGGAACTGTCAGCATCAATTGGTGAAATCACCCGCCAGACGTCGGAGGCGTCCCGGGTGGCAGGGCAGGCGGCGGCAGAAGTCGAGGAAACCAATCGGACGGTGTCGTCGCTGGGCGCAGCGGCGCAGCAAATCGGTGAAGTAGTGCAACTGATCCAGGACATTGCCGATCAGACCAATCTGCTGGCGCTGAATGCCACTATTGAGGCAGCGCGTGCCGGTGAAGCGGGCAAGGGTTTTGCCGTGGTTGCCAGCGAAGTCAAAAATCTGGCCAACCAGACCGCCCGGGCGACAGAAGAAATCGGCAGCCAGGTGGGGTCCATGCAGACCATTACGACGGACGCGGTGGCCGCTATCAAAAACATCGGTGATATTATAACGCGGATGAACCAGAATGTTGAAAGTGTGACCGGTGCCGTCGAGGAGCAGAATTCTGCCACGGTCGAAATTTCCAGCAATATCCAGGAAGCGGCGACCGGAACGCGCGATGTGTCGTCGAACATCGCAAGCGTTTCGTCAAACGCGGAAAACACAAGTGCGACGGCGCAGCAGGTCTTGCAAACCGCCAACGGGCTGGAGCAGAAATCGACCGAACTGAAAAAGGCGATGGATCAGTTTATGGTGACGCTGGGTTGACCGGCCATCGGATATGTCAGGTTGCCGATGTGCGTCGAGGCGGTCAGGTAATATGACAAGCACTTGACCTGACGGCTATTTTCCACGAGACAGGGGCACGACAGATGCCGTTCCGACAAAGGGATACGGCACCGTGTCGGCGTGACAGGTGGAGAACGGCAGTATGAGCGACGAGCGTGAAATGAACACTGACACTGACAGCTCACGGGATTTTATTCGCGAGATCATTCATGGTGATGTTGCCGCCGGGCATGTGGCGAAAGTGGTGACCCGCTTTCCGCCGGAGCCGAATGGTTATCTGCATATGGGACACGCCAAGTCGATCTGCCTGAATTTCGGTGTCGCGGAGGAATTTGGCGGCCACTGTAATTTGCGGTTCGATGATACCAATCCGACCCGTGAGGAGCAGGAATATATCGAAAGTATCAAGCAGGACGTGGCCTGGCTGGGGTTCGACTGGGGCGATCACCTGTATTTCGCATCCGATAATTTTGCACAGTTATACGCCTGGGCGGAACATTTGATCCAGCAGGGCAAGGCCTATGTTGACGATCTGAGCGCCGATGACATCCGGGCCTACCGCGGCACATTGACCGAGCCGGGCAAAGACAGTCCCTACCGCGACCGGTTGGTCGACGAGAATCTTGATCTGTTTCGCCGTATGAAAGCTGGCGAGTTCGAGAACGGCGCGCGCGTATTGCGGGCCAGGATCGACATGAGTTCAGGGAACATCAATTTGCGAGACCCGGTGATTTACCGGATCCTTCATGCTGAACACCCGCGAACCGGTTCTGACTGGCACATTTATCCCAACTATGACTTTGCGCACGGACAGTCCGATGCCATCGAAGGGGTGACCCATTCGATCTGTACGCTGGAATTTTCCGATCATCGCCCGTTGTATGACTGGTTTATTGAAAACCTGCCGGTGCCGTCAACGCCGCACCAGTATGAATTTTCCCGCCTCAACATGACCCATACGGTGTTGTCGAAACGCAAGCTGATGCAACTGGTGACAGAAGGACACGTGTCCGGCTGGGATGATCCGCGCATGCCGACCCTGTCGGGCATGCGGCGGCGGGGGGTGCCCCCCGAGGCAATCCGAAATTTTGCCTCTCGCATCGGTGTTACCAAGTCCGATAGCGTGATTGAATATGCCTATCTGGAAAATTGCATTCGGGAATTCCTGAACAGGAAGGCGCAACGCCGCATGGCAGTATTGCGCCCGCTGAAAATTGTGATCGAGAATTATCCGGTCGGGCAGACCGAGGAACTGGACGCCATCAACAACCCGGAAGATGAAAGTGCGGGCAGTCGAAAGGTGATTTTTTCGCGGGAACTCTATATCGAACGTGACGACTTCATGGAGGATGCGCCGAAGAAATTCTATCGCCTGTCAGTCGGTCGGGAAGTCCGTTTCCGGTATGCCTATTTCGTAACCTGTACCGGCGTTATCAAGGATGCCGATGGCGAAATTATCGAACTGAGATGTACCTATGATCCGGCATCGCGGGGTGGCAATTCCCCCGATGGCCGCAAGGTCAAGTCAACCATTCACTGGGTATCGGCCGACCACGCTGTCAATGCCGAAGTGCGCCTGTACGATCATCTGTTCCGCGAGGAAATACCGGGGGCAAGTGGTCGCGATATGCTGGCGGACCTGAACCCCGGATCGCTTGAGATTCTGCCGGACTGCAAACTGGAACGGGCTCTGGAGGCGGACGCGGATCAGCGACAGACCGTTCAGTTCGAACGGCTCGGGTATTTCTGTGCAGACCTTCAATCGACAGCGAGCGGGCTGGTATTTAACCGGACCGCAACCTTGCGCGATACCTGGGCCCGCGAGACGGCCAGGCAGGTTCGTTAGTCAACCTGACCGGTTGATCTGTCTATGAAAGTTCCCTCGACGGACAGGATCACGTTGACGTACTGATCGTCGTCGGAAAGGGGGCACCGCAGAATATCGCTGCACCGCGTAACATTATTCTCCAGCGGCACCTGAATGCGAAACATGACCGGTACCATCTGCCCGATGACCGTCTGGTATTGATCAAAAATAAAGTCAACAAGTTCGGTTGTATAGTTTCCCCTGAGCGATTGTCCGGTCAAATCCCGGCCATGCGCCGTTACCTGGGCAGTGCCGAAAAACCGGTAGATGAAGTTACGCGGGTCATCCATTCGATCAACGACCAGCGTCCGGGGAACCAGTTCAAGCGGCAACTTCATCAACTCGAAATCCGGCCAGGATGGCATGGACCGATGTTGACGGCATTTGTGCCAGTACGTGACCACCTGTCTGGCAGAGTCGAAATACGACTCATTCAGCGGGATGATCTCTCCTTTTATCTGACCGACAATATCGTCCATAAATTTCCACGACAACAACACGACAGTTCGTATTCCTCTTCTACTATATCCCGAAATCCTTGTGGAGTCCGTATATAAATATATGTATGGTGGTTATTTTCAGGATCGGGTTACGCGGTAACCGATGCGCGGAAAATGTACGCAGATAGTACCGACGTCTGGGTCCATGCGCCCGATGGCGATTTCATCTGCCGTCAGGGCGACGATTTTCCCGGCAATTCGGGCACTGCCGTTTTTCGGTTCGACAACGACAGCATCGCCCGGTTGCAGTCGGAGAGGATCGCCCGGGTCGGCCAGAGGGGGCGTTGTCGGTTCAGCCTGGCGGGCGATGGCAAGAGCATCAAGGTCACTGAGGGGGGACGGATTTCCGTGCCCGATTGCCTTCATGCGCGACACCCATGCGGTGAGATTTTCGAATGGTGCCATAAAACTGTCACTGTCCTGCATGCGGTCTGCGAGAAACCAGACCAGATAATAGGCGAAGGCATCCGGCAGGCCGGGGTCGCTGCCCAGCATGAAGTCGCGCTGTGCCAGCCGTTCATCCATCCAGCCAAACTGACTGCGAACGGCGGCAAGGTGTTCCAGATAATCTTTCTTCAGCACATCCAGGTTGAAATCCGCGCCAAAATAGAGGGGCCCGCGATCAGCCATGAATTCGGCAGGCATGCTGGCGGACATTTCTACCAGTGCGACGGCGATAACATCCCTGAACAACGGGCCATCGGTCCATTGTCCTATGCCCCAGGCCATGCCGTGTGCGCCACCGGGAAACAGCGTGGGGGTCGGATGCCGGCGTTCCAGTTCGCGCAGGATTGAGTGAGTATCACAATAGACGTCGGCGCCGATCTGCATGACCGGGGTCTGACGATAGCCGCCGGTCAGTGGCAGCAGGTTGGGTTTCGGCGGCAGACGGGGAATGATGACTGAATACCAGTCCAGCCTTTTCATGCCGAGCACGACCCTGATTTTTTCAGCGACCGGTGATTGCGGATAATGGTGAAGGATGATGTCAGGCATTGTTGCCGCCTTTTTTTGAGGTTCAGTCGACCAGACGCCCGAGACGGACGGCAGATTGCCCCTGATATAACCGACGCGATGGCATGATCAATACACAATCGTCATAGGGGGTCCGAACTTCTTCGTCACCGTCCCAGCCAAGCACGGTTCCCGCTTTTTCTATAATTTCAAAACCGGTATAGGATTCGGCAAAGCGGAAGAGGCCATTTCTGATGGTGACGGGGCCGGTGACCTCAATCAGTTTCTGTTCGTCGGGAAGATCAAGATGGTCGTCCTGACCGAACGCCAGATCAACGGTCCCCAGCAGCTTCAGAAAGCGAAGGGTTGAATCGACGGCAACCCGTGCGCTGTTAGCGTCCCAATGTTGTCCGGCTTCCAGCAGGAGGGCATTTTTCGGGCTGTCCGGGTTGCCAAACTGTCCGTAATCCCGCATCCGTTTGCCCGCCGCGTGGCCTTCGTCGCTGACGATAAATTCCGGCGTGCCGAGGTCGCGGGCAAACTGGCGGCCCTTGGCATGCGGGCCACAGATCATCAGCGCCGGTGTCCGGTGTTGCATGGAATGCAGGTCGAGCAGGTAATCGGCCTGCTCGATGATCGGGCGCAGCTCGCGGGCGCGACGGGTCTCGACCGTGTCCCGGTCGCCGTCCAGCACGTCCAGACCCCAGGTGCGGTTAAAGTCCTCTTCGACAAATCGCGACAGGATGGGATTGAGGGGATCAAACGTGTGATAGGCCTGGTGATTGGCAAATGCCAAAGTCAATTTACCCTGCAGCGGGCGCACGCCATTCTGGAACAGATAGTCCAGTGTAATGGCACCACACAGTTCATTGCCGTGAACCACCGCGGTAACCACGACGTGCGGTCCCGCCTGTCCGCTGTCCAGCGTGGTGACATATTCGATGCCGGTATTGCCGGCGCGGTAGGGCGTGATATCGACGGCGCTCAATTCAATCGGATAGGTGTCCGGAATGTCGGCGGTCATGGCAGGATCCTTTGGCAGTTTTCTTCAGGAACGGTCGGCGTCTTTGTGGTGGATATCGTATTTCGTTTCAACTGCCGGACAAATGCCTGGCCTGCCCAGTCTGTTTCCGGTGTGGCGCTGAGCATCGCAGAGATACGATAAACAATTTCCGGTGTAAATGGTCGGGCGACGATCATATCGCTATACCAGTCAAGAATCGGAAACGGGTTAATGATGGCAACCCCCATGCCGGCGGCGACAAAGTCGCAGGCCGACAGAAATGCCGTGGTTTCCAGTGCGATGTCCGGCGCACATCCGGCTTTTTCGAAGACCCGGTCCACAATGTAGCGGCTGGAATGCACACGTGAAATCGCGACAAACCGTTGTCCATCCAGTTCGCGAGGTGTAATTGACGAATACTGCGTCAACGGATGGTCACGTGGCATGATGCAAACGGCGTTGTTCTCTATCAGTAATTCGTACCGGATGCCTTCATGCGATATTGGCGATGTGGTCAGCCCGACATCGGCTTCGCCAGACAGGATCATTCGGGTTGCTTCCGAACTGGTACATAATTCGTGATGAATACGGGTTTTCGGGTAGAGATCGGCAAACAGGGCAATCTGTTGGTGGATGAAAGCGGTACCAAAACTCGGCGGGATGGCGACGCGCAGGCGACCGCCTTCCGGTAGTCGTTTGCGGGTCGAGAAACTTTGCAGGTTTTTCAACCCGTCAAACACCGGCGTCAGTTCCTCGTTCAGTGCGAGGGCATCCGGGGTAGGTCGCAGGCGTCCATCTTCACGCCGAAACAGGACCACGCCAATGCGGGCTTCCAACTGGGCGATCGCACGGCTGATGGCGGGTTGCGAAATGCCGAGCCGGTCGGCCGCCCGGGTGGCTGACCCGGACCACAGCGTTTCGCGAAAGGCTTCCAGTTCGCGCAGACTCGGGGTGGAAGTCGTCATGACAGAGGCAGACCGTCACCAGAGTAAGTTAACAAATTCATATATCTGTATAACCAAAACACATACTTAATAACTTTGTGAATGCGTTTTAATTATGCCAAGCTTCCGACCATACCGCAACACAAGCGGCAATATGAACGTGGATTGATTGTGGCTTACAGCTGGTCACCCCTTTTCAAGGAACTTGAAGTGGAGGGCCGGTAAGTGTCAGGATCATGCCATGAGAGATGTCCAACTCAGGAAGCAAACTGAAATGGGTGCTCCGACCTTTTAACAGGGAGACAAACTATGTATCTACGCAAAGCGTTTATGACGATTGCGGTAGCGGCGACCCTGTCGCTACCCATGTCCGCGACCGCGAAAACACTGGTCGTCGGCCTGAAAGCGGAACCGTCGTCGATTGACCCACATTACCACAACCTGACTCCGAACAATGCGCTGGCGCGTGAGGTGTTTGACCGGCTGATTATGCCCGATGAAAAACAACACCTGAAACCGGGTCTGGCCGTTTCGTGGAAGGCCGTCGACGATCTGACCTGGGAATTCAAGTTGCGTAAGGGCGTGAAATTCCACGATGGCTCACCGTTCACGGCTGACGATGTAATCTTTACGTTTGAACGGGCCCCCAATGTGCCCAACAGCCCATCCAGCTTCGGAACGTACATCAAGGGCAAGACGATCAAGAAAATTGATGACTATACGATCCAGATCAGTACCGAAAAACCCTACCCGCTGATGCCCAATGATCTGATGACGTTTTCGATTGTGTCAAAAAAATATGGCGAAGGGGCAACCACCGAGGATTACAATTCAGGCAAGGCGGCAATTGGCACCGGCGTCCTGAAATTCGTCGAATGGGTGCCGGGCGACCGACTGGTGTACGCTCGCAATGATGACTACTGGGGCGAAAAACCGGAATGGGACAAGATCATTATCAAGCCGATCAAATCCAACCCGGCGCGGGTCGCGGCTTTACTGGCGGGTGATGTTGACTTTATTGACAACGTACCGACCATTGATATTGCCCGCTTGAAGAAAGACCCCAAGGTCAATGTGATGTCGAGCATCTCAAATCGGGTGATCTATCTTCACCTTGACCAGTTTCGTGAATACTCGCCATATGTGACCGCCAATGGCGGTGGGAAAATCAAGAACCCGCTGCTTGATCAGCGTGTCCGCAAGGCGATTTCACTTGCCATCAACCGCGATGCCATCGTTGACCGGGTCATGGAAGGCGTCGCCATCAAAGCCGGGCAGTTGCTTCCGGATGGTTTTTTTGGCGTCAGCCCGAACCTGAAACCACTGGAATATGATCCGAAAGGTGCCAAATCACTGCTGAAGGCGGCCGGATATCCGGACGGATTTGAAATGACTATCCACGGGCCGAATGACCGGTATATCAATGATGCCAAGATTGCCGAAGCCATCGCCCAGATGCTGTCGCGTGTTGGCATCAAGACATCGGTCGAAACCATGCCGAAAAGTGTCTATTTCAAACGGGCGTCGCGGGGTGGCCCGAACAATACACCGGAATTCAGCATGGTGCTGGTCGGCTGGGGGGCCGGCACAGGCGAGGCGTCCTCACCGTTGAAATCACTGCTTCATACCTATGACAAGGCACAGGGATATGGAGCTGCCAACCGGGGCCGTTATTCCAATCCGGAAATGGACAAGCTGCTGGAGGAGGCGCTGGCGACGGTTGATGATGGCAAACGTCAGGCCTTGCTGGCGAAGGCGACGGAGGTGGCAATCACCGATGTTGGCCTGATTCCGCTGCACTATCAGGTCAGCACCTGGGCGGCGAAAAAGGGCATCAACTTCAAGGCCCGTACAGATGAAACGACGGTCGTTTCGACGATCTATTCCGACAAGTAGGCTGCGAGGCCCGGGTGACTCCTGCGGGGGAGTTATCCGGGCCGATCTGCCATGATATTACCATTCGGATAGACGACAGGAACCTGATCCGTGTCTGTTTTTATTCTTCGCCGGTTGTTACAAAGCGTTGCGGTGCTGCTGATCATGTCGCTGATAGTGTTTGTCGGCGTCAATCTGATCGGCGATCCGGTTGACATGCTGATCAATCCGGAAGCGGACCAGGCAGAAATCGCACGGGTTATCCGAGACCTTGGTCTGGACCGCCCCATCCATGAACAATACTGGTATTTCCTGGTCAATGCCCTGAAGGGCGATCTTGGCAAATCCTTTATTTTTGGCGAACCGGCATTGAAACTGATTGTCCAGCGTATGCCGGCAACGCTGGAACTGGCCTTTGTTGCACTGTTTATGGCGGTGGTTGTTGGCATTCCGCTCGGTGTTTATGCTGGTCTGACACCAGAGTCGAAAATCAGCAAGGCGATCATGTCGGCATCGATCCTCGGATTCAGTCTTCCGACCTTCTGGGTTGGACTGATGATGATTATGGTGTTTGCCGTTTTCCTTGGCTGGCTGCCGTCAACCGGACGCGGCGAGACGACCTCCCTGTTTGGAATTCAGGTCAGCTTTCTGACGTTGGACGGCCTGTCGCATCTGGTCATGCCAGCGCTCAATCTGGCTCTGTTCAAGATGTCGCTGGTCATTCGTCTGTCGCGGGCCGGGACCCGCGAAGTTGTGCATCAGGATTACATCAAATTTGCCCGCGCCAAGGGTATTCGCGCCTCGCGGATCGTACTGGTGCATGTAATGAAAAACATCATGATTCCGGTCGTCACTGTGCTGGGACTGGAGTTCGGCGGACTGATCGCATTTTCCGTCGTCACGGAAACGGTGTTTGCCTGGCCGGGCATGGGCAAGCTGCTGATAGACGCGATTCTCAACCTTGATCGGCCGATTGTTGTCGCCTATCTGATGATCACCGTGCTGCTGTTTGTAGTGATCAACCTGATCGTTGATATTTTATATTCGATCCTTGATCCACGGGTTCGATTGCAGGACATCCGCTCATGAACAGATCCGATGGCCGAGCCGGTCACATTTCAGAAATAAGGGTCGAAACCCCGCTCCAGCGGTTTGCCGCCGACTTTCTGGAAAGCCGGATTGCGGCGGTCGCCTTGTCAGTGTTGCTCGGGATTATTTTTATTGCGCTGTTTGCGCCATTCATTTCACCAACCAACCCGTTTGATCTGGCAGTGGTCAGTGTCATGGACTCCCGCCTGCCGCCGGGCTCGGAAAGTTTTGACGGGGTGACGTTCTGGCTGGGGACCGACGGGGCCGGGCGGGATTTGCTCAGTTCCATATTCTATGGTTTGCGGACCAGTCTCGGCGTCGGCGTGGCAAGTGGTCTGATCGCCATGCTGATCGGATGTTCAATCGGTTTGACGGCCGCCTATTTTGGCGGGCGAACGGATACCCTGATCATGCGCCTGGTCGATATTCAACTGAGCTTTCCAGCCATTCTGGTGGCGCTGATGCTGGTCACCATCCTTGGCAAGGGGGTCGACAAGATTATAGTCGCACTGGTGATTGTGCAGTGGGCCTATTATGCGCGGACGGTACGCGCCAGTGCGCTGGTCGAGCGATCCAGGGAATATGTCGAAGCGGCAACCTGTCTTGCGCTCAGTCACAAACGGATTGTATTTCGTCACCTGCTACCCAACTGTCTGCCACCGTTAATTGTTGTCGCGACCGTGCAGACCGCGCACGCGATTTCGCTGGAAGCAACCCTGAGTTTTCTCGGGATCGGATTGCCGACGACCGAACCGTCGCTCGGATTGCTGATCGCCAACGGCTTCGAATATATGCTGAGCGGCAAATACTGGATCAGTTTTTTTCCGGGCATTGCGTTGCTGGTGACCATTGTCAGTATCAATCTGGTCGGAGATCAGTTGCGCGATGTGCTCAACCCGCGGCTGCAGAAATAGGATCGGTAAATGACCGAAATTCCGACCCTCGAAGTTGACAATCTGCAGACCCATTTTTTCACCAAGGCGGGGATCGCCCGAGCGGTCGACGGAGTCAGCTTTTCGGTCGATCGCGGAGAGATCATGGGACTGGTCGGGGAATCGGGTTCCGGCAAATCGGTTACCGGGTTTTCCCTGATCGGTCTGGTCGACCCGCCGGGTCGGGTCGTCGGTGGCCGTATTCTGTTCAATGGAGAAGACCTGATCGGTGCCACCGGTAAGCGCATGGAACAGTTGCGCGGCAACCGGATCGCGATGATTTTCCAGGATCCGATGATGACTCTCAACCCGGTCCTGCGCATCGATACCCAGATGATCGAAACCGTACAGGCGCATGACAAGGTGGATCGGGACACCGCCCGTCAACGGGCCCGCGATGCGCTGGGTCAGGTCGGAATCCCGGCACCGGAAGAACGCCTGCGGTCCTATCCGCACCAGTTTTCCGGCGGCATGCGCCAGCGCGTCGCCATCGCCATCGCCCTGTTGAACAAACCGGACCTGATCATCGCCGACGAACCGACCACAGCGCTGGACGTCACCATTCAGGGGCAAATTCTGTACGAAGCCCGGAAACTGTGCCGCACGACCGGGACGGCGCTGATCTGGATTACCCACGATCTGGCGGTTGTCGCAGGGCTCGCCGACAAGATCAGTGTGATGTATGCGGGCCGGGTGGTCGAGCAGGGGGCCATCGATGACGTGCTGGATCGTCCGCTTCATCCCTACACCGTCGGCTTGCTGGGATCGGTGCCGGGCCACAATACACGTGGTCAGCGCCTCCATCAGATTCCGGGTATGACACCCTCGCTGTTGAACCTGCCGGTCGGATGCAGTTTTCAGGAACGCTGCGACCGCTTCACCGACGATTGCCGAAACCCGGTTGACATCAGCCGCCCGGTCGCCGGCCGGCAGGTGAGATGCTTTCATCCGCAACTGGCCGGGACCGCAACGTGAGCGCCATGCTGGAAATTCGGAATGTTTCGAAGCAGTTTGTCAAACGGCTGGATCTGGCGGCCAGAATCGCCGTCCGGCTGGGCGCCAATGTCCGTGAGGAAGTCGTGCATGCGGTGGACGGTGTCTCATTGGCGATTGCCAGGGGAGAGGTTGTCGGTCTGGTTGGCGAGTCCGGTTGTGGCAAATCGACACTTGGTCGTATGGTTGCTGGCATATTGCCGCCGTCATCCGGTGATATTGCCTACAAGGGCAGTGCCGTCGCCGCCAAGGGGACGGTTGCCGGTGATCAGGCGGCGTTGCAGATTCAGATGATTTTCCAGGATCCGTTTGCATCGCTGAATCCGCGTATGCGGGTTGAGGATATCATTGGCGAAGCCGCAGTTTTCCATCGGATTGTTGCCGCCCGTGACATGGGAACCTACGTCGCCGAGATTATGAACCGGGTCGGGCTTGACCCGGACTATCGCCGCCGCTATCCGCACCAGTTTTCCGGCGGCCAGCGTCAACGCATCGGCATCGCCCGGGCATTGGCGGTAAAACCCGAATTTCTGGTTTGCGACGAGGCGATCGCGGCGCTGGATGTTTCCATTCAGGCGCAGGTCATCAATCTGTTTATGGATTTGCGTCAGGACCTGGACCTCACTTACCTGTTCATTTCACACGACCTGTCGGTGGTTGAGCATATTTCCGACCGGGTCGTCATCATGTATCTCGGCCGGGTGGTCGAGGTTGCGCCGACCGCCGCGCTGTTCGATCAGGGGCCCAATCATCCCTATACGCAGGCTTTGTTGAACGAGGTTCCCCGACTTGACATGCGCGGTCTGGACTATCAACCGGTTAGCGGGGAAATCCCGTCACCGCTTGACCCGCCACCGGGCTGCCATTTTCATCCGCGCTGTCCGCAGGCGATGGCGCGGTGCCGGGATGAGCGTCCGGTGTTGCGTGAAATATCCCCGGACCGGTTATCAGCCTGCCACTTGAACGATGCAACCTGAACCCGGGCGACGTCCAAGACGATCATGCCAGCGCCTGTTCCAGGTCGCGGATCAGGTCATCGGCGTCCTCGATGCCAACAGACAATCGAAGCAGGTTCGCCGGCACCGGGCTGTCCGGACCTTCTACTGCGGCCCGGTGCTCGATCAGGCTTTCAACCCCGCCCAGCGAGGTCGCCGGAACGAACAGCCGGGTGCGGGTAGCGACCCGCTGGGCGGCGTCATATCCGCCATCGACCAGCAACGACAGCATGCCGCCAAAACCGCCGGTCATCTGACGTTTGGCGATGGTGTGCCCCGGATGGTTTGGCAGTCCCGGATACAGAACCCGTTCGATGGCCGGGTGCCTTTCGAACCGGTGCGCGATCAAGCCGGCATTTTCCGAGGCCCGATCAAAGCGGATAAAAAGGGTTCGCATGCCGCGCAGCAGAAGCCATGCCTCAAACGGCCCGAGAATGCTGCCGAGCTGGGTGCGGAGGGCCCTGATCTGTTGCCACAGGGTGTCCTCCCGCGCCGTCACCAGCAGGCCGGCGGTGACGTCACTGTGGCCGTTCAGATACTTTGTTGCCGAATGAAAGACCAGATCAGCACCGAGCGTCAGTGCCCGGGTGGTGACTGGCGGCGATACCGTACAGTCACACGCCAGTACGGCGCCAGCGGCATGTGCAAGGTCGGCGGCAGCGGCAATGTCGATCACATCCCAGGTCGGGTTGAGCGGCGTTTCGATCCAGACCAGCGCAGTTTGTCCGGGACGGACGGCGTTTTGAAGGGCCTGCGGGTCGGTCGCGTCAAACAAGGTCAGGCCGACGCCACGTTGTCCGGCGATCCGGCGAAAAAGGTCCTGCGCGGCATAATACATGATTTTCGGCGCGACCAGATGTTGACCCGGTTCAAGGGTTTCCATCACGGCCGAGATCGCCGCCATGCCGGAACTGAACAACAGAGCATCAGGTCCTTCTTCCAGCATGCTCGCGACCTGTTCGACGAGATCGCCGGTCGGCGATCCGTTCCGCCCGTAGATGTGCGGTCCCATCAGTGCATAGTTGTCGTCACGGGCGAAAGTCGTCGCGGGCTGAATGGGCGGCGTGACAGCACCCGACACTGCGTCGATGTAGTGGCACAACTGGGCGACGCGGGTGCGCGGTGACAGATCGGAAGCGGATGTCATGGGTGGGGCCTTTTGTCAGGGTTCGGAACGGGCGTTGGCACTGGAGAGCAGCAATAGATCAAATCCGGCGGCAGACCAATCAGTTTGGTAAATGATAGAGGGGAATGATGAGAAACGAACGTCTTGAAGGAGTTTGGCACGTCCGCGGTCCGGACAGCACAGAGGTGCCGCTGGTTTTCGATTCACCGCACAGCGGCATCGAATATCCGAGCGATTTTCGGGCTGCCGCCCCTCTCGCGGAGATACGGTCGTCTGAGGATTCCTTTATCGACGACATTCATGAAACGGCACCACAGGCAGGTGCGACCCTGTTAAGGGCCCTGTTTCCGCGCATCTATATCGACCCCAACCGGTCGGTTTGTGATCTGGACCCGAACCAGATCGACGGCGTCTGGCCGGAACCGCTGGAACCCGGCAAAAAAACCGCGACCGCGACCGGCCTGATCTGGACCAGAGCGCCCGGTGAATCCGACATGTATGGTCGCAAGCTGACGGTTGAGGAAATCCGCCGCCGGATTGATTGTTATTTCTTGCCCTATCAGAACAAACTGAAGCGGGAGCTGGATCGGGTTTACCAAAAGTGTGGTGCCGTCTGGCATGTCAACTGCCATTCAATGCCCAGTGTCACGACCGCCCGTTCACCGGAAGGCCGGGTCGGGCTGATACGTCCCGATTTCATCATCGGCACACTGGACGGCAAGGCAGCGGGGCGCGCCTTTACCGACGTTGTCCGCAGCACACTGGCCGGGTTCGGATACGATGTCCGGGTTGATGAATATTACAAGGGGGTCGAGTTGATCCGGGCATTCTCTGACCCGACCCGCAATCGTCACAGTTTGCAGATTGAAATCCGGCGAAACCTGTACATGGATGAAAAAAGCGGTTGCCGGAATGACAACTACAGCAACCTGAAAATGCATATCGGCCGGTTGATTGACGTGTTGGCCAATTATGCGCGCCAGACTATGTAGTCGGCGAGGTTCGTCAGGGAGCCGTCAGACAAGCCCCCACGATTTGGCCAGTAATTCGTAGGAACGGCGACGGTCCGACTGATGATAGGTCCATGTCAGTACGCTGATCTCATCAATCCCGTACTGTCGGGCGAGTTCATGGAGCTGGACGGCAACCCCGTCACCTGACCCAATCAATGCCGTCTGGCGCAGTTGATCGTAGCGTAACTGTTCGACGTGGTTGTAGGCATAATCGGCGACCGGCCGGGGCGGTTCGAGCGCCCGCAGATCTCCCCGATCCCGGGATATCCGGCAAAAAGCACGTGATGAGAACAGGAATTCGGCGTCCGCATCGGAGTCGGCGGCGAGCGCCCAGACGCAGATATTCGCCTGCGGTTCGGGATGTCGCGCACTGGGCTGGTAATGCTGCCGGTAAAGGTCGAGCGCCCGTTCGACGCCGGCACCTTCGGTAATGAAATGAGCGAAACTGTAAGGGATGCCAAAGTGAGCGGCCAGACGGGCACCGAAGTCTGACGTGCCGAGCATCCAGATTTCCGGCGACGTCGGTCCGCCCGGATGGGCGCGGAGACCGAGGTGGGGATGGTCGTCCATCAACGGTTGCCCGGACACCCAGGCGATCAGATCCCGCACATTGGCGGGAAATCGCTCGGCATCAATATTGCAATTGGGGTTCAGGGCCTGTGCAGTCCGTCCGTCGGAGCCGGGGGCGCGGCCAAGCCCCAGATCGATCCGACCGGGGGCAATGGCTTCCAGTACACGGAACTGCTCTGCGACTTTCAGCGGCGCATAGTGCGGTAGCATGACACCGGCGCTGCCAACCCGGATCCGGGCGGTTGATTGGGCGATGGCGGCGATCAGGATCTCGGGAGCGGTTCCGACGATGGACGGATGACAGTGATGTTCCGACACCCAGAAGCGGTGATATCCGAGACTTTCACATAACCCGGCGAGGGCGATCGTGTCGCGGATCGCCTGACCTTCCGGCTGATCACGGGCGGCGGTTGATTGGTCGAGTACGGACAGTTTGACCATAAGGTGCCCCCCCCTCTGTCATATCAGGAACCTGTTGTGACCGGGCCTTGCCGATCAGATGGGCTGTCCATCAAGGCCTTAACATGATGGATGGCGCGCGGCCAGTTCAATCGGCAACCGGGATCAGGAAACAGTCGGGGAGGAAAAGGGCGGCTGATCGGTTTGCAGGACGACCGACGGACAGCGGGCACAAAAAAAGCCCCTCGCGACGGTTTGTCGCGAGGGGCCGGTTTGTTCTGTCAGGCGTCGCGAACGCCGCTCAGGAATTTCTCAACCAGTTTCTTGAGGTTGTCCGTCTGGGTTGACAGATCCCGGGAGGCGTCGCCAACGGCAGCCGCACCCTGACCGGTTTCTGCGGCCGCCTGATTGACAATCGCAACACTGGAAGAAACTTCCGCCGTGCCGGACGCCGCTTCTTCGACGTTGCGGGCGATTTCGTTGGTTGCGGCGCCCTGCTGTTCGACGGCGGCGGCAATCGTTGACGAAATTTCGTTCAACTGATTGATGATACCACCAATCGAACCGATCGCCTGAACCGCATCCTGGGTGGCACCCTGGATACCGCCGATCTGGCTGGAGATTTCCTCGGTTGCCTTGGCGGTCTGATTGGCCAGATTCTTGACCTCGCTGGCGACCACGGCAAACCCTTTGCCGGCCTCACCGGCACGGGCGGCCTCGATCGTTGCATTCAGTGCCAGCAGGTTGGTCTGATCAGCGATATCGGTGATCAATGCGACCACTTCGCCGATCTTGTTGGCGGCTTCCGCCAGTCCCTGAACCTGGGAGTTGGCGCCGTCCACTTCGGTAACGGCGGTTGCCGAAATCTGGGTGGACTGGTTCATCTGGCGGCGGATTTCCGAAATTGAACTGGACAGTTCTTCGGCCGCCGATGCCACGGTCTGGACGTTCGCGGACGCCTGTTCGGAAGCGCTGGCAGCCGAGGTCGCCTGTTTGCTGGTTTTCTCGGCGGTATCGGCCATGGTGGTCGCCGACGAGTCCAGTTCCGTCGCCGCCGACGCAACCGTCGTCAGGATGCCACCGACTTCCGTGTCGAAGTCGCGGGTCATCTTCTCGACCAGTTCGGCACGTCGTTCGCGGGCTTCCCGGTCGGCCGCTTGCTGGGCGGCCAGTTGTTCGGCCTTGATCATGTTGTCCTTGAAAACCTGCACGGCGGACGCCATGTTGCCGACCTCGTCCTTGTGGTCCTGCGCCGGAATTTCGGTTTCCTTGTCGCCTTCGGCCAGATGACCCATGGCGGCGGTCATGCGTGCGATTGGCGTGGCGATGCCGGTGCCGATCAGCCAGGCAGCCAGTACACCGAAGATGAGGGCGACGACGGCAACGACAGCACTCAGGATTTCCGCGCTCTGGATCGACGATTCAGCACGCGGGCCAAGTTCGTCCTGTTGCGACTTGATGGCCAGTTTCAGTTTTTCGATATCGTCAGCGATGATCGGGCCGACGCGGTCCAGCTCTCCGCCGATAATCTGGTTGCGCTCGATGATGGTTTTGTGCACGTCGGTAAATGCAGCAACGTATTTCATATGAAGACTGCCGACTTCCTCGGCCAGTGCTAGGCGGGTCGGGTTTTGCAGGCTGCTGTTCAGAAGTTGCCGGTTTTCTTTCATGCCCGCCAATTCCGACAAGACCCGTTTGTAGGAATTTTCGTCATTGGAGACGAGGAATTTGGTGGCATACAGCCGGGCCAGCAGCAACTGGCGCAGGGTCATGCCGGCCCGGTAGGCGGCTTCCGCGTCGCCATCGTCGAATGCACTTTTCATGATGGCCGATAATTTTTTCTCCATCTGCGGGCCGACAACATCCAGTGTTCCGCTGACCAACTGATCTCGAAGGGCCTGTTTTCTGGTAATCTCCTCAAAATAACCGACATAGGTTTTGAGTTCTTCCTCAACCAGATCGACGACCTTCATGAATTCCGGATCAGTTGTCATGGCACGCGTTTCCGGGATCAGATCAATGGTCATCTGCGCCCGGCGTTTGACGCCCTCTATATTCTTGCTATCGGGAGCAATGATAAAATTCTTCACAAACAGGCGGGTCATCAACAGGTTGGCCTGAATGCGGCCGGCCTGATTGGTCTGGCGGGCAAGTTCACGATAATCGCTGAAATGACTGCTGGCATTGATCAGGCCCAGGACGCCGACAAGGGCGATGACGAGCAGCAATCCCAGCACGATTCCAAACCCGGAAAATATTTTCACCGATATCTTGATGTTTTTCAGAAAATTCATGTCAGCACCTCGATTTTGAAGAAAAAATTAATGCCGTGCGCTGTTTTTATGGCAGCCAGTTCACGGTTGAAAGCGGACTTGAAGCGCCTTGCAGCGGTGGTTCGGGACCCGCTTGTGTCTTTGTTGGAAATTCAATTAATAATACGAATACCATAGTACTCATAGTGGATATCACAGAACGGATACTACGTCAAATTTTAGTCCCTTTGAATGCGTCATCCCAACTTCAATATGGCGTATTGAAAATCAATCTCAGGTTAATTTTAAAAATAAAATGTTTAATATCAATATCTTATGAAGATCAAATCCGTCATACGCGTTGATATGACGTTAACAAATATGACTTTTTTGGCTGTTCGGGGCGACGTGCAGGCGACATACTGACCTTTCGTCCAGCGATTGGCGAAAGAGGAGTGTTTCATGTTCGACGGTCGTTTCAAATCAGGCATCGCGCTGCTGTATACGGGCCGCAGTCGCACCGCGACCCTGTTTCGCTACGCCCTGATTTTCTTTGATTTGTCGACCATCACGTTTTTCATCGTTACCGCGCCGCTGACAACCACGCCCGAAATATTGATCATCGATCTGGTGGTCGGTGGGTTGATCTTGCTGGATTTTCTCGCGCGCCTGTGGATTGCACCGAACAAGGTACGCATGCTGCGTCAGATATATACGCTGGCTGACGTGCTGGTGATCCTGTCGCTTTTGCTGGCGCCTCTGATTTCCCACAATCTGACGTTTTTACGGGTGTTACGTACCCTTCGCCTGCTTCATTCGTATCATGTGTTGCGGGATTTACGGGGAGAAAATGCCTTTTTCCGACGCAATGAGGATGTCATCGTCAGTTCGGTCAATCTGCTGGTTTTTGTCTTTTTTATCACCGCGCTGGTGTTTGTGCTGCAATTTGATGTCAATCCCGATATCACAGGTTATGTGGACGCTCTGTATTTTACTGTCGCCACCCTGACCACCACCGGCTTCGGCGATGTCACGTTGAAGGGAGATGTTGGCCGTTTGCTGGCGGTGTTCATCATGATCGTCGGTGTTGCCCTGTTCCTGCGACTGGTCCAGACGATCTTCCGGGCGCAAAAAACACGGTACAGCTGCACCCGGTGTGGATTGACCCGTCATGAACCGGATGCGGTTCACTGCAAACATTGCGGTGAGATAATCAGGATCGAAACCGACGGTGACAGTTAGAGGCTGACGTCGACGGCAGAATACATGAAAACGGGCTCCCCGCTACAATCCGTACAGTGTCGGCAACAGCCATGACAGAACAATCCAGACAATAACGGTCAGGGGAATACCTACCCGGACAAAATCTGAAAAACGGTACCCGCCTGCGTTCATTACCAGCAAGTTGGTCTTGTAGGCCATCGGCGTTGCATAACTCATGTTGGCGCCGAACAGGACGGCCAGGACGAACGGTTCGGCAGGCAGGCCCAGTTGCTGCGCGATGCCGACGGCGATCGGTGTCCCGATCACGGCGGCGGCATTGTTGGACACGATATTGGTGAGGATCGCCATCACCAGCATCAGCCCGCTGAGCAGGACGGTCGGCGACGCATCACCGGACAATGTCAGAAAAATCTGGGCCAGATAGTCCGCCCCGCCGGTTTTCAGCAAGGCCGTACCAAGCGCCAGACTGGCAACCACGATCATAATCACCTGCGCATTCAGGGCGCGTGCCGCATCGCGCCAGTTGATACATTGGGTCACCAGCATCAGGAAAACGCCGCAAACGGCACTGATGGCGATCGGCAGGATTCCGAACGCCGCTGTCAGCACCACGGCCAGCATGATACCGAGCGCCAATGGGGCACGTTGGGTATGGGGCAGCTCGACAGTTGCATCCAGCACCAGAAGGTCGCCATCGCGCTTGATTTCGGCAATCTGTTCCAGACTGCCCTGGACCAGCAGGACATCACCGATTCGCAGACGGATGTTGCCAATGTCTTCCCGGCGACTGAGGATTTCCGTGCCGGACCGATGCAGTGCCAGTGTCAGAACCTGGTATCGTTCCGCCAGCCGTGCGTTCGACAGGGTGGCGCGTTCAAGCGAGGAGCCCTGGGTGACGACGATTTCCGCAATTTGCTGGTCGTCGGCGCTGAGCGGGTGGGTTTCATCAACCGGTGTGTCGCCGGTGTACAGGCGACCACCGAGAATTTCCTCCAGTTCCTTGAGTTTCTGCGGTGTGTCGCGCAGGCTGATCCGGTCACCAGCCTGCAGGATAGCATCCGGCAGAGGTGAAATGGCCATATTGCCGCCGCGCCGGATTTCCTGAATCCTGAACTTGTTGCCGACCTTTTCAAAGACATCCGACAAAGACTTGCCAACGGCAAAACTGTCGTCATCGATATGCAGGTGACCGGTAAATATCCGGGGAGATAAATCACCCAGCGGCGTGTCGCGGGCCGGCAGCAGGCGCGGCGCGACCAGCCACAGATACAGGACGGCGATACCACCGGCAATTGCGGCGGGAATAAAAAAATCGAACATGCCAAGACGCCGTAGTCCGAGGTCGGCAGCCACCGAAATGACCAGAAGGTTGGTGGACGTGCCGATGGTTGTGGTCATGCCGCCAACCAGCGTGGAAAATCCCATAGGCATGAGAATGCGGGAGGCCGGTTTGCCGGTCCGCAGTGAAATGCTGGTGAGGATCGGCAGCAGCAGAACCACGACCGGAACATTATTGACAAAGGCGCTCAGAGCCGCCCCGACAACCAGCGTGAGAAGAAGGGAAAACAGGGGACTGATCGCCCACAATCCGGCCAGCGTACGACCGACCGGTTCCAGGGCGCCAGTGCGCACCAGTCCCTTCCCGGCGATCATCAGGGCACAGACGGCAATCAGCGCCTCGTGACCAAATCCCCGGAAAAAGTCCACCGCGTGCAACTGTACCCCACCTTTATCGTAGGGAAACAGTTCAAACCCGGTCACCACCAGCACCAGTACGGCGAGACTGGAGGTTTCAAGCGAGACGGATTCACGGGTAAACAGGAACAGGGCGACCACCACCAGCAGCAGGACGCCCAGGGCATGCGGGTTCGGGAGGGCCGGGAATATCATATCGGCAGTCACGATCGCCGGTCGCCGGGTTGTGGTCCGTCGTATCCCCGGACAATGATCAGATTAATAGTCGATACGTCGAGGCGAAGCGCTCTGGCTTTCTGGTAGGTCGGGGAATTGTAACAGGCCAGGGCCTGTTCGTAACTGTCGAATTCGATTACCACGGTACGTGACTTGAAACTTCCTTCCTGCACGTCACCAGCGCCGCCACGCACCAGAAATCGTGCACCGAAGGCTGCAAAAGCCTCGGCGTTGGCCTCGACGTATTTTTTGTATTGTTCGGCATCGGCGATCTCGCCGTTGGCGATCCAGTAGGCTTTTGTCATGTGCGGAACTCCTTAAGCAATAGAACCGACCAGGCCCGCCCGGCACGGGGTCACCCGGATTGTGACATTGTTTAGTAAATCGGCAATGCTGTCTTGTAGGTTACCTGTTTCAGGGCAAAACTTGACTTGATCGAGGCGACTCCGGGGATACGGGTCAGGTGATCAAGCAGGAACCGTTCGTATGCCGAGAGGTCGGCAGCTACCACCCGCAACAGATAATCGGCGTCGCCCGTCATAAGGTAACACTCCATGACTTCCGGACGAGCCCGGATGGCGTCTTCAAACTGCCCCAGTGCCCGTTCAACCTGTTTTTCCAGTGATACACTGACAAAAACGCTGACCGGCAGGTCAACGGCGTTCTGATCGACCAGCGCGACATACCCCTTGATTACCCCGTTGTCTTCCAGATTGCGAACCCGTCGAAGGCAGGGAGAGGGCGACAGGTTGATCCGGTCGGACAAGTCAACGTTGCTCAGGCGGGCGTTGCCCTGAAGCAGGTGGAGGATTTTCCTGTCGATTTCATTCAGGGACAAATTTGGCATAAACCACCAATTATTAACGATAATAATAATCTCTATGCCAATTTGTATCCTATTGACAACGTAAAACGCAAGGACATGCTCGGCGTTTCAGGTTTAGGATCGAGCCAAATTCACTTTGAGGTCATCTCCATGTCAGCGATCAAGAGCGCCGCCGTCAGTTTGTCCGACAACATTACCAGCCCGCAGAAACTGGCGCACCTGAAAGAGCTGAATAAAAAGGTCCTGTGGCTGTCGAGCTGGATGATCCACAATGCCAACCATCTTCGGTCGCACCGGGACGGCCTGAAAGTCGGCGGCCATCAGTCGTCCTGCGCCTCGGTTTCGACGCTGATGTCGGCGCTCTATTTTGATATCCTGAATCCTGACGATCGGGTCGCGGTCAAACCTCATGCGGCGCCGGTCTTCCACGCGATCCAGTATCTGTTCGGTCATCAGTCGCTCGATCAGATCCGGAACTTCCGCGCGTTCGGCGGTGCCCAGTCCTATCCGTCGCGGACCAAAGACCAGGATGACGTCGATTTCTCAACCGGTTCGGTTGGTCTCGGAGTCGGCGTGACATTGTTTGCGTCATTGATACAGGATTACGTGCGGCAGAAGAAATTTTCCGGCAAGCAGATTCCTGTATCGCGGATGATCGCGGTGATGGGTGATGCCGAACTGGACGAGGGAAACGTCTACGAGGCTTTGCTCGAAGGCTGGAAACACGATATCCGGAACCTGTGGTGGATTGTCGATTACAACCGTCAGAGCCTGGACGGCGTGGTCAACGATTTTCTGTTCCAGAAAATTCGCAGCTTTTTTGAAACGGTTGGATGGAAGGTGGTTAACCTGAAGTACGGCAAACTGCAACAACGCGCCTTTGAGGGGCCAGCCGGGGACGCATTACGCGACTGGATCGACGACTGTCCCAATGACCTTTACTCGGCGATCACTTTTCAGGGCGGGGCAGCCTGGCGTCAGCATCTGGAAAATGACCTGGCGGGAACGTCCGGTCTGGCAGACTTTCTCGGCCGTCATGACGATCGGGCGCTGCACGAAATCATGACCAATCTTGGCGGTCACGATATGGAAAGTGTGCTGGAAGCCTTTCGGGCGGCGGAAGGTGATGATACGCCAACCTGCTTCGTCGCCTATACCATCAAGGGATATGGTCTGCCGCTGGCCGGCCACAAGGATAACCATGCCGGATTGATGACGCCGGAACAGGTCGAGATGTTCAAACGCGCCAACAACCTTCAGGACGGAGACGAATGGGCGCCGTTTGCCGGATTGGATATCGAACCGGACCGGTTGACCGAGTTCCTGCGTGATGTGCCGTTTCGACAGCGCCCGCGGCATCGCCATCGGGCGTCGGTGATTCCGGTCGCGCGTCTGGAATTGCCGGCCGATCGCAAGACGTCGACCCAGGTTGCATTCGGCAAGATCATGAATGCCCTGGCGAAACGCCAGGATGAACTGTCAGCCCGCATTGTGACAACATCGCCCGACGTGACCGTTTCAACCAACCTGTCGGGATGGGTCAATTCGAGGGGGCTGTTCAAACGGGAACAACACGCGGATGCCTTCCGCTCGGAAAAGGTCGTCTCGCCAATCAAATGGGAAAAATCGCCGGGCGGCCAGCATATCGAACTGGGGATCGCGGAAAACAACCTGTTTCTGCTACTGGCCGCGATGGGGCTATCGGAACAGCTGTTTGGGGAACGGCTGTTGCCGGTCGGCACCCTGTATGATCCGTTTATTGCACGTGGCCTGGATTCTCTCAATTACGCCTGCTATCAGGATGCCCGTTTTATACTGGTGGCAACCCCGTCCGGTATTACGCTGGCTCCGGAAGGTGGCGCACATCAGTCGATTTCCACCCCCCTGATTGGTCTGGCACAGGACGGCCTGGCAGCGTTTGAACCGGCATTTGCTGACGAATTGCTGGCCATGATGGAATGGTCGTTCGATTACATCCAGCGGGATGGCAGCGGGCCGGCAGATGTGCAGTGGTTGCGTGACCGCGAAGGCGGAGCGGTTTACCTGCGTCTGTCGACCCGCCCGCTCGCGCAACCGGACCGGCAAATGGACGGACAATTGCGGGAAGACGTCCTGGCGGGTGGATACTGGTTGCGCCATCCCGCGCCCGGTTCGGATCTGGCCATAATCTTCAGCGGCGCGATTGCACCGGAAGCGATGGCGGCCTGGGATCGCATTGCGGTTGATACGCCCGGAACCGGCCTGCTCTGCGTGACCTCGGCAGACCGTCTGAATGCGGGCTGGAATGCGGCGCAGCAGGCCCGACAGAACGGAAACAGTCAGGCCGCATGCCAGATTGAAAAACTCCTGCAACCGCTCGCCCGTCAGGCGGGACTGGTCAGTGTGATGGATGCCCACCCGGCGACGTTGGCATGGATCGGCTCTGTGCGTGGCCAGCGCATGGAAAGTCTGGGGGTCGAACACTTCGGACAGTCCGGTGACCTGCCCGATCTTTACGCCAGATACCGGATTGATGCCGATGCGATCGTGTCAGCAAGCCGGTCCGTACGTCAGGGCCGGGTGACACTGCGTCAGAAAGATTAGCAATCGGAGATACAATCTGAGCGATTCTTGTGGGATGATAAAAATAACCATGACGATTCAGATTCAATTAACGAGTCTGTCCCTAGACTGGCTCTCTGAAAATCGATGCTTTAGGGAGTTATCAGATTATGGGATCGAACCTGCACGGGCGGGCGCGCCCGCCGAACGAAGTTGAAAGGCGTCAGCTTCTAGTTGATACCTGCGTGGTACACCAACCGGTTCCGTTGTCGTCCAAAATGGAACTGGAATCGTTTCTGGACGATGTGAGCGATGAGGTTTTACAGGATTCGCAAATTCCTACGTCGCGCTCATAACGTCAGTCGACCAAGGGCATGGCGATGTGCCGGTCGGGTGTGCTCTGCCGGAAGATGAGCAAATCCGCCAAAAAAATGCGATTTATTTCAACAAAACGTCATAAAATTGCAAAATATATTGCAGTGCACAAAAAAAATTGATGCATCACTTAGCGGTTTCGTGTATATGAATGCCGACACTTAACCTAGGAATAATCAATGGCAAATTTAGATTTGATACATTTTCTTGCCGATTCAGCTGCCAGGCTGATAAAGCAGGCCGAGGAAACGACGCCTTCAAAAGCGAAACTTTTCCTTGATGAAGCTGAAGAGCTTCTTTTGTTGGGCGCCCATTTGAATGAGCGCCATGCGATGACGACTGAGATGGTGAAGGAAGCAGCATAATGTCTTCAAGACGTGTAGATACAAAAAAACCGGAATCCGACCGGGAGCATGTTCAGAAAACGCGGAAGTGCCTGATGTGCTCCGGTGATTTTGTTTCACATCACATTGGTGAACGGGTTTGCCCGTCCTGCAAGGAAACGACGGTGTGGCGTTCCGGTGGGATTGCCGCATAAGCCGGTTTGTTTGTGCCCTTCGGGGCAGGTCCGGTCGGACCAGAAATGTCCAATAGGGAGCTTTTGCTCCCTATTGACGTATTGGGGATCTCGCATTACATCAGGGTTATGGATAATTTGAACCAACATGACGGGCCGGTGACCGGCCAGATTTTTGCCAAGGACTGTGGCGCTGCAAAGTTTACCATTGGCAGTCAGGTAAAACATCGTATTTTCGGATTTCGGGGTGTTATCTTTGATGTTGATCCGTCGTTCAACAATTCTGAAGAGTGGTATCTGAGTATACCGGAAGAAAATCGCCCGCGTAAAAATCAGCCGTTTTATCATTTGTTCGCGGAATCCCACGACAAGGCGCCGTACATTGCCTATGTTTCCGAACAGAACCTTGTTCTTGACGGGGACGACGACGACCCGATCTTTCACCCGGAGATGGAAGACTATTTCGAAGACGTGGTGGACGGCCGGTTTGTATCCCGCGCCAAAATGAACTAGTTCAAGGCCGTCAATGTTTGCTGCCGCCCGGTTTTGTCATGCAACGCATATGCGGTCCATCAGACGGCCCATGAATTTCTCGCATTCCGTAATCTGATCAAGTTCGATGAATTCATTCGGTTTATGGGCCTGATTGATATCACCCGGACCGCAGACCACGGCGGGAATACCCGAACGTTTCTGGAACAGTCCGGCTTCCGTGCCAAATGCGACCTTGGCATGATCATTTCGCCCGGCCAGGGCTTTTACGAACGTGACGATATCGTCATCTGCACCGAGATCAAGACTGGGCATATCATTGATGCATTCAATATCGATACCTGAATGCGGATCAATCTGATGCATTGGTGGTTCCAGTTTTTCCGATACGTGAGAGCGGATTTCTGCTTCGATCATGTCGGGGTCATCACCCTCTATATACCGAAATTCAAAATCGAAACTGCATTCACGCGGGACGATGTTCAAGGCCGTGCCTCCTTGAATGGTTCCTGTATGCACGGTTGTATGGGTCACATCGTAGAGCGGGTCAAAGGGCCCCTCACTGGCGATCCGGCGCGCCATCGATTTCAGATAGGAAATCAGTTCAGCCGCATACTCGATGGCGTTGACGCCGGTCGGTGCCAGGCTGGAATGTGCCTCCAGGCCGCGTACGGTTCCGCGATAGGATCGTTTGCCCTTGTGCCCGACAATGACCTGCATGCTGGTTGGCTCTCCGATGATTGCCATGGCCGGTTTTACAGGCAGCGTGTTGATCATATCGATCATTCGGCGAACGCCGATACAGCCGATTTCCTCGTCATAGGAGAGGGCGATGTGCAGTGGCGTTGCGAGACCGCGCGCTTTGAAAGCCGGCAACATGGCGAGAGTGACAGCAATGAAACTTTTCATGTCGGAAGTACCCCGCCCGTAAAGGCGTGATCCTTGTTCGATTACCTCGAACGGATTGGAGTCCCACGCCTGACCATCGACCGGAACCACGTCGGTGTGACCCGATAACATAATGCCGGACTGCGTCGGGTCGCCGAGAGTCGCATACAGATTGGCTTTACTGTTGCCTTCATTGTGAACGAGGGTGCTGTCGATGCCGAGGTCAGTCAGATACCCCTGAACAAACGCGATCAGTTCGAGGTTCGAATTTCGGCTGGTTGTGTCATAGGAGATCAGTTTTCTGACAAGATCGATGCTGGTCGGATTCGCCATGGAAGCTCCAAAGGGTAGTTGACGGTGATACAGGTGCTCGTGCATGTTATTCGGACTTATCAAAATTGACGGATCGCCCAGAGTTTGCAAGCTTCCTTCCATGGATGAAAATCAAAAGAGCAATATTCGCGCGTTTTTGACGGCGCGACGCGCCGAGCAGTTTGCCTTTCTCGAGAAACTGGTGCGGTTGCCATCGGAAAACCCTCCGGGCGAATGCGGACCTGTGATTTCATTTTTGTGTGACCGCCTGAAGGCAATGGGACTAACAGCCCGGCAATTGCCGGACATGACAAGCGGCGGTGTGGTCAACGGCAAGGCGCTGACAAATCTGGTCATTCGCCACGAATTCGGGCCCGGTCCCACAATTGCACTGATCGCGCATGGTGATACAGCCGCCGTTGGACCGGGTTGGAAACACGATCCGTTCAGCGGCGAAATCGTTGATGGCAATATGTATGGTCGGGGTGTGGTCGCAACGAAAGGAGTGATTGCCGCCTACGTATACGCGCTGCTGGCGTTGAAAGCGCTGCCTGTCGCGGCAGCCGGCGCGATTGAACTGGTTATCACGTTTGATGGTGAAACCGGTGGAGACCTGGGGAGCCGCTGGCTGCTGGCTAACCGCCACATCATGCCGGATGTGGCGATCGCCGCCGGTACGACCCACAGTCTGATCACCGCATCAACCGGCAATCTGATGCTGGAAGTCGATATCAAAGGCCGCACGGCGCCATCATCCTTGCCGGGATCAGGGGTGGATACCCTGGAAGCGGCGGCACGGGTTATGCTGGCACTGTATCAGCAACGGCTCGAACTGAACAAACAGCAGTCAAAAACGGCCGGGCTCGGGGCTCCTTCTCTTGTTATTACACAGGTGGACGGCGGCGCCGCCGGGCATCGGGTCGCTGATCGGACGGTGATGCGGATTGACCGACGACTGATCCCGGAAGAGGATATAGAGACTGTCCAACGTGAGCTGATCGGCCTGATCGGCGCCAGCGTCATTCAGGTGCCGGGTGCGGTGTGCAAGGTTCGTCGGAAAAACCTGACGCCGCCAATGCTTCCCGGCGATCACACCAGCGCTGTCATCAACACCTTTCAGAACCACGCATCGGAAGTTCTTGGCCATCGACTGGAGATCCGGGGAACACGTCTTGATACGGATGCCCGGCATTACGCGAACGCCGGTATTCCCACTGTTCTGTATGGGGTTGGTTCAGATGACCCGCACCTGGCCAGGGTCGGGCGAGCGGATGAAGTTCTGGCACTGGACGACCTGCGCCGTTCGACCGAATTGCTGGCGCGGGTCCTGCATGACCTGCTGGCGGATAATAAAACCCCGTCGGAACTCTGATCGTTATTACGCAGGTAATCCATACCCGGCGGAAAAGGGCAGAGTCAGACCAAACAGATCTCGCAATTCCTGACCGGAAAATACTTCTACAGTTTTTGGGCTGACACCGACGGTATGGTCGCCGCCGATCCCGTCCTGGACGATGATCCGGTCGGCAACGATTTCTATTTCGCGAAAAACCGGCTGCCGGTAGGCATGGTGTGTGCCGAGAAAATGCCGGTCATCAAAGCGTAGTACCGTGGCATTTGCGTTGTCTTCCAGTCTGAACATCCCGAGTTTCAGACTGGACGGCTCGACGTCATGAAAACGCGGCGTTGCGTGCGCAAATACCGAGCGATAGGCGTCACGACGAACCGGGTCAGCGGTATAGGTGCAGGTCCCCGGATCGGCCAGCCAGTCTTTGCCGTCCACCTGAAGTTCAATCGCCAACTGGTCATTATGGGCATGCCCGCCATAGCCGTTTTGCCCGATCTGGCCACAGCGGATAGATAAAAACAGGCGTTCCGACCGCCAGATGAAAAGACCAAAATCAGGCCAGGTTACGGTTGACAGGCCCTCGGTCAGCGCCGGGTCCGGCAGGACGATTTCTGTCCGCGTCACCCGGGTGGCAGGCCTTGTTCCAGACGAACCGGTGGAAGCAGAATCCGGTCGGTTCAGTGGAAATGAAAATCGTTGCCGTCTGCCGGTCAAGGCGCGTACGAGGCAGGACTCAATCTCGAACGCGGGTCCGGTAAAGCGGTCAAATTCGGGCTGCGCAATAATTCCTGCGATTGCCGCCACGAGGGCCCGGTGATCCAGACTGTCGGGGGGCGTGCCAACAGGTTGACCGACGACGGGTCCGATTTTGAAAAACCGGCCACTGTCGTTGTCACCGATCTGCACAACCCTGCCGTCCGGTTTTGTTACGGTGCAGGTGAAGTCTGCCATGCGCTGAATGCGGGCCATGTGCCGGTTGGAAAAAACGTCAGTCTTGACGCTCCAGTGGCGTGCCGGAGGTTGCAATGGCGGTTGATGCGGCCATGCATCGGGCGTTACGGTCGCAAGTTGCCGACGCCGATCGTCGTCGAGACCGAGTAAGACGGCGGTGGCGTAGGTAACAAATTCGGCACTGAGGCGATGATAGCAGGTCGACCCCTCAAAATTGCTGCCATCATCATGAAACTGGCGAGCGGTCTCGCTTTCCAGTTCCTGCCGGGAGAAGGCCAGCCAGCAATTGGTCTCGGTGTCAGACGGGAGAAAAGCAGCGACGAAGGTGAGTCCCGCGATATTTGCCAGATAGTGGTTACCCCTGACCGGTCCACGCCATTCCAGGTGTTGGACAACATGTTGCCCGTGAGCCCGGATGCTTGCGACAAATTCGCCATGAAACTGGCGTGACAGGGGCCGGCCTGCAGCCCGCAAAATATCGTATGCCAGAATCATATTGGCGGCACGGATGGCAATATCCATCGGGCAGACCCAGTTGACCCCCCAGCCCGGTGGATTGGCGGCGATGAAGTCGAGAATCTGGTTTTCCAGCTCCCGCTGGAATTGCTCGTCTTCGCTGCCCGTGCCGGCGATCGCCAGCAATGGCAAGTGCTGCAGGCGGGCCAGTTCCCAGGGGACCTTGATGTCGACTCCGGCAATGTGCCCGTAGCGGATCGCCTCGGAAACAACGTTTGCCGGCCAGCGGTAACCGGATTTGAAATCGATGTGCCAATCGATCGGGTCATAGCCGGTTGAAATCAGTTTTCTGACTTCTGCCGCTCGTATCCTGTTCCCGGGGTTCAGTTGCGATAGCAGACAGGATTGCACGTCAATGGCCGGATCGGAGAAGCGGTGCGTTTCATCAGATCCGGCCGGTTTTCCGTCAACGGCAACCTCTACGGGTCCCGATCCCAGCAAGTCAAACCGGTGTTCCAGCCATGATCTGCATGTGCGGGCGAGTGAACCGGTATCGGGTGGCATCGACACGGCGGTCGACAGCAGGGCGGACGGCTGGCAATCGGGATCAGGCGGCAAAAATGAACACCGGTTTGCGTATCGTGCGGAATTGATCGCGCCGCGGGCCGACTGTTTGAGGTGTCGCCACCCACCGCGCGCAGCAGCGCCCGGTTTCAGCGTCAGGGCGTAGCGTATCAGATGGCCAAATGTCATAATGTCAGACTTTGTAAATTGTCACTCACCGCCGTTTATAACCTGTCCAATGGCAGTGGCAACAGAGAGAAGACGTCAGGTTTTCGGAGTTACCGGTTGAACGGGCACGTGTGCTGGCTTAGCTTCGCCCGACAACATCATCAGGACAGGTTGCCCGGCCAGCATGAAGGTGATCATCAACGCCATCTCCGCCAATACCGGCGGTATCGTTACCTATACCTCAAATCTGATCGAGTATCTCGGTGCGGAAGGTTTTGACGTGACGATTTACGTGCCACGCGCCTTTGATTTCAGCACTGTCAGGCACCCCAGCGTCACGGTCATACCGGTACCAGTCAAGCGGTTTTACGGCACCCTTCACCGGTTTTTGTGGGAACAGATAATATGGCGACGGATTGTCGCGAGCAGTGGCGCGGATGTTCTGTATTCGTCTGCAAATTACGGCATCCTGTTTCCTCCTGTTCCTCAAATCCTGCTGGTGCAGGGGGAAATCTATCTGAATCCGGTATATCGTGAGCGGGTGCTGCCACAGCTCAATCTCCTGGAACGGTTTTCCGCATACCTGCGTCGAAACCTGATGCTAGCGTCGGCCCGCCATTCGAAGAAGACGCTGTTCCCTTCCGAGGTTGCCCGGCAGGCAGCGCTGGATTTCGGGCCCGATATCAGACGGAACGCGACGGTCAATTTTCTCGGTGTCAATTCTCGGTTCGGCGCCAATCGGAAACGCCGGTCATGGAAGCCGGGCCGGGTCATCCGCCTGTTATATGTATCTGTCTACTACCCGCATAAGGACCCCGTCACGGTGGCAGAAGCGACGCGCCTTTTGAATGATCAGGGAGTTGAGTCATCCTGTCGGATTACGATGGAAGCGCAGGACTTTGTTCCCTGGCCCTCGAACCGGGCGGAGCTGGATGCATTGCGATCGGCACGTTATGCGGATTGCGTTACCCTTGGGCGGATCGCGCACGGTGATTTGAGCGCTGCATTGGCCGAGTATGATGTTTTTGTCTTCCCATCGATGGCTGAAACCTTTGGATTTCCGATGATTGAGGCGATGCTGGCTGGCATTCCTCTGATCGTCTCCGACATTCCCGTTCACCGTGAAATCTGTGGCGACGCGGCGTTGTATTTTGAGCTCAACAATCCGACGGACCTGGCGGCGCAGGTTATCCGATTGCAGAAAGATACGGCGCTCAGACAACAACTGACCCGGAAGGGTAAAAGGCGGGCCAGCCAGATGTTTTCCTGGGAGCGGCATTTTGAGCAGTTCCGGCAGATCATCGAGGCGGTCGTCCGGCCCCAACCGCTGCGTATATTAATCAATGGACTGCATGCCCGCACCGGCGGCGGCGTCACCTACCTCCGAAACATGTTGCCGCAACTGGCACATGACAAGGATGTTGAACTGCACTTGTGTGCACATGATGACCAGAAGGATATTTTGCCGCTTGGAATTGAAGACATCGAATATCATTTTTTCAATTTCCCTCGCGGGTTCTGGAACGTTTTATGGCGCGAACAGATTGATATTCCCGGACTCGCGCGGACAATTGCAGCGGATGTAACGTTTTCTCCAGCCAATTATGGCCCCGTTTTTGCCAGAAATCCGGTTGTCATGGTGCGCAATGCTGTCAGTGTCGGGTTCGTCGAACGCCGACCCGTCAAGCTGGCGTACTGGGGGTTATTGTACCTTGCAACGCTGACCTCTCTGGCGACAGCCAGAAAAGCCATCGCAGTTTCAGATTATGCCCGTAAAATTGGAACCGGTATCCTGTGGGGGGTGCTGCGTCGCCGCATTACCATTGTGCCGCACGGCGTAAATGAAGCGTTTTTTGTCAATCCGGCAGTCACTCGGCAGACAGATTTTCTCCTCGCGGTATCTGATATCTATGTGCAGAAAAATTTTGTAAACCTGTTGATGGCTTTTTCCCGGCTGAGCAACGTTCATCCGAACCTGCAGCTCAAAATCGCCGGGCGACCGGTTGACCGGGACTATCTTGCGGTATTGCAAAGACTGATAGACATCAAGGGACTTGGCGATAAAGTAGCGTTTCTCGGGCACCTTGATGTTGAACAGCTTCGGAAAATGTATCAATCCTGTACCGTTTTTGTCTTTCCGTCGACGGTGGAAACGTTTGGCAACCCATTGGTCGAGGCGATGGCATGCGGGGCACCGATCGCATGTTCCAGGGCCGCAGCGATGCCCGAGGTGCTGGGGGATGCCGGTCGGTATTTTGATCCGGCTGATGTCGATGATATGACGTGCGAGCTGGACAATCTTCTGAAGGACCCAGATCTGCGGGCCGGTTTGTCGGAAAAGGCTGCACGTCGGGCGACGCGGTATTCGTGGGCGTTAACCGCCCAACGCACGCTGGAGGTATTGAAATCAGCCGGACATTGATCATCAGTTTGCCGCCGGACATTTTCGGCGGGGTTCGTAGTTCGGCACGGCTGGCGGCGGAAACCCTTCGCGATCATGGACATCATGTGACCATTGCCTTTCCGGCGACCCGAAGCCACCGCCCGGAATTGAACGGCCGTCCCTTCGGGCGCCGCCCCAGGTGCCGGAACGAGACGGTTTTTGATGAATTTTCCGGTGTCGCGGTCGGAACCTACTTGCCGGAACTGGAGTTCACCTACAGTCGTCCGTCTTCCCTCTGGCGAGCGGTTATTCATCAACACGAATATCATATTGTAGTCAGCGGCACGGCGGTTCTTGCAATGCCGCTGGTAGAGGCGGGGGTACCTTACCTTCTGTGGTGCGCCAGTGACGTTGTCGGTGATCGGGCGGAGCGGCAAAAGGCAATGGGTGTCCTCCGCCAGGTGCTGGATCGCGGCGTCATCACCCCGCAATTGCAGCGTCAGGAACGTCGAGTGCTGAACGGTCGGGGAGGCATGGCGACGATAAGCCCCTATAGTCAGCGGTGCTTGCAGGATCGTATGGGCTCTCGACACGGCGTGATTGGAATCCTGCCCATTCCGACTGATATGCGATTTTTCCAGCCACCGGAACAGGCACCGCACGGACGCCGGATCGGATTTGCCGGGCGTCTTGCCGACCCTCGGAAAAATGCTTCCCTGCTGTTCGACGCAATGGTTCATCTGAACCGTTGCGGTCCAACCTATACCCTTGCCGTGACGGGAGCTGCGACCCCGCAGCTTGAAGCGGAGATCGCCGAAAGAGGACTGCAAGATGCAGTGGTTTTCGTCGGCATGTTATCGGCGCACGATTTGCGCCAATTCTATCAGGACCTGGATGTTTTTGTGATTCCGTCATTCCAGGAGGGACATGCCATTGTCGGCGTTGAGGCGATGGCCTGTGGTGTGCCGGTCGTTTCGACCCGGTGCGGAGGGCCGGAAGCCTATGTTGAAGATGGTAAAAACGGGTTTTTAGTCGACTTCGATCCAAATCAGCTGGCCCGGCGGATTAACGACATTTGTGAAAACCCGGACCGTCGACAACAATTGTCCCATCACGCCCGCGCCTCCGTTGTTAGGGCATTCGGTATTTGCCGGTTTCAGGACGCCTTGCGGATCGTGTGGCGAAAAACCTTCGACAGAGACTTGTAGATGGCTGACAAAACGCCATTGGCGACGCGATACAATCGTCGCATGAGCCGATTCACCAACCTGTTTTCTGACAGCATGTTTGCCCCAGTTCTTCGACAAAATCCGATTGCATTCTGTGACATCGGCGCGCGCGGTGGTTTTGATCCGGACCTGCTGCCCGTTGCATTTGGCGTGCTGGCCACCGGATTCGAACCTGACCCGGACGAATTTGCACGATTGAAGACGTCTGATCCGGGCCCCTGGTTGTCTGCAACCCTATTGCCGACGGCAATCGGCGCGAAAACCGGGCCGCATCAATTACACATCCCGCGCGAACCGGAAGGGGCGTCTCTGCTGCCGCCATTGGAAAATCTGCCGCTGCACCTGTCGAAGGATCAGTATTTTAATATCGAGAGAACCGTACCGGTCAATACGGTAACGCTGGATCATCTGATCGCAAAAACCGAAATGATGGCACCGGATTGCCTCAAGAGCGACATCGAAGGGTTGGAACTCGCAGTCTTGCAGGCAAGCCCTCTGGCCCTCGCGAACCTGCTGGCGGTGAAAATGGAAGTCGCATTTGTTGAACTCCGGCAGGGACAGCCAATCGCCGGCGAAATTCAAACGTTCATGTCGGCGAACGGATTTTATCTGATGGACCTGATGCGCCCGGCCCATTGGCGGAGTAGCGGTTACGTAACCCATCCGCACGCCGGAAAGGAGAATATTCCCTATTCGCGTGGGCAACTGATACAGGGCGATTTTCTGTTCTTGAAAAAAATCGAAGTACTGGCTACCGAAGAACCGGTGCCGATCCATCAGATTTTGAAACTGGTTATGCTATCCATGAGTTACGGATATTTTGACTACGCTGCCGATATTCTCAAACATCCGCGGGTGGTCTCGCGATTGATGGATCATAAACTGCCGGACTTGCTTGATTCTCTGGCGATCTGCTCGCGTCGTTATGGGCGTCTCGTGGCGCGTCGGGAATTTCGCCGCCATGTGCGCCTGTTAGGCCCTTATCTGCGCCGATTGCCGGATCTGATCCTGAAATAGGGCCCGGCTGAAAAATACGGGACTGGGAGAACCAGTCAATTCCCTGTAAAAAAACGCATGACGAAAAATGTACTGACGGATTTGCAAAAAGGCACGGGATTCCTGTTAACGGGGCAGGTGGTGCAGGCTTTTTCCGGATTTGCCGTAAATCTGGTTCTGGTCCGGTACTTGTTGCCGGAGGAGTTCGGGCGGTTCGCCCTGATTCTGGCCGCCGCTGCCCTGATTTATGCCATATTTTCACTGCGAATTGAATCGATGATCATCCGGGCTCCGCAAGGTGCTCTGAACGAAAGTCTGCGGCAGCGCTATTTCAGCAGTTCGGTGATCGAAACGGTGGTGTCGTTCAGTATTCTGATGGTGTGGGCGATTTTCGGTGGTAGCGCCGATTTGTGGACCATCGGCCTTATTCTGGCGCTGGCGATCCGCCACTGGAGTCACCAGAACAAGGCTTTTTTTGAACGCTCCATGCAATATCGAAAGCTGGCGATCATGGAAACCCTCACCCAGACGAGCGGTCACCTTTTCGCACTGGGCCTGGTGCTATCGGGCTTTGGTGTCAGCGTTTTGTATTTGCGGGAATTCTATCTGACGTTCGTCGGTGTTATTGGGTTATGGCGTATTGGAGGTCTGACCCTCTGCCGTTTCGTATGGCCCGGCTGGGAAGACTGCCGCGCCCTTCTGGTTGAAGCGCGCGGTATGTGGCTCGACGCCGTCCTTGAAAACAGTTTTAACCGGATCATCATACTGATGGTGGGATTGTGGGCTGGCGAACGGGCCGCAGGATTTTTCTTTCAGGCACAGCGACTGGCGCACGTGCCCCAGCAATTCCTCGGACCCGTGGTCAGCCGGGTTGCCAGTGTCTGGTTCGGTCAGACGGAAGACCGGATCGACCGGCGGAACGGTCGGGACAGGTTGTTGCTGGTTCTGACACCGTTTTTACTGGCATTGGGTGCGATCTGCTTTTTCCTGGCCGACCCGGTTGTCCCCTGGATGTTTGGCACGAAATGGGCCCCGACCGCCGGACTGTTGGCGGCGATGTCTGGCGTGGCGGGGTTTCTCAGCCTGTTCGAAGTACTCAAGGCCTATTGCTGGTCCGCCCGACAGGTGCGGTGGTTACTGTTTGGCCGATTAGCGCAGTATGCCGGTTGTGCGGCACTGATCGGCATGGCGTTGGCGGGTTATCTGCCGATCGGTCTGGCACTGGCGATTGGCCTCAGTGTGGCGTATGGCACATCTGTCATCGTGGTGGTTATTTTGCTGCGATATGCCGAACGGGATTGGTAGGCACTATTACTTCCGGTCGGGCCGGGTTCCCCAGGCAAGGCCTGTATCGCTGCGAACGCCATCCAGTTTTACCGACCTCATGAGATCGGCAACGTGCTGATGATGCTGGCGTTTTTCGTATCGCGCACCATACCAGTCGAACGTGTCAAGCAGGGTCCAGACATATTGCTGTGCCCGGGTGAGGGCGGGATCGTGCACGGCAGCTATCGGCATGAAATGATTGAGAACACGAATTTTCGGGATTGGTGCCAGCAACGAGGTCAGCCAAAACAGACTGCCGACCAGGGCCTTTGACAGGCCGAGCGTCACGCTGATCGGCAAATAGGGGGTAATCAGCCGAAGCAGATATTTGATAATTTGCAGGCGCCGCCACCAACCTTCCTCGTAAAAATTGTAAACGATTCTGCCACCGGCACGAAGTAGCGGAGGCAGTCCGGTCATAACGGCGGCCGGGTCCGGCGTGTGCTGTATGACCCCCATGCAGTAAATGCCATCGAAGATATTTTTTTTAAACGGCAGGGCCAGCAGCGACCCCTGAATACACTGGACGTTTTCGCCATGAATTCGGGTGTTTTGCTGACAGGCGTCGATTGCGTTACTGAGGTCAATCGCGATCACCCTGGCACCGGTCGCGGCGGCGATATCGGTAAACCGTCCGGCACCGCAGCCGGCATCCAGTATCAGCTTGTTGCCCATCCAGTCCCGGTCCCAGCGCGAATCCCGATAGAAGCGTTGTTCAGACAAGTGATGTCCGTTTAGCCGGTCAATCTGGACTTCTTTCCATTTCTGCCATTGAAAACCGAAATTTCCGCAGTAGTCTTCCGCCTGTTCAACAAACCGGGGGATGCCATTGCGGACAGGAAACCGGCGATCGCACTGACTGCAGACAAGCTCGCCTTCGCTGAGCACGCCGGACCCGTTCTCCGGGTCTCTCGATTTTAGCGGCGCATCTGTTGCGCAGACTGGACAGGCCAGAAGGTCGAGAAGGGAAATGTGCATGGTGCCGGGTTATTGGTTGGTTCAGTCGCCCGGCGTATATATCCTGCCCTGATCACCAGAACAATGGTTCCCGGTGGAAAACTGGCCTGACTACGGGCATTGTAGGTTTAGATGACAATAAACAGGACATTGCCGACGGTGCCCGTTCGAATTCTTTATCTGGTCAGTCATCCGATCCAGTATCAGGCCCCTTTGTTGCGGCGGATCGCAGCAGACCCGGACCTTGAACTTCTGGTATTGTTTGAAGACATGTCAACTGCAGCCAGCTATGTGGACCCGGGTTTCCGGCAGGCGGTCACCTGGGATATTCCGCTGACCGACGGATATAAGCACGTGACCCTGTCGTCGGTGCAGGATTTGCAGCAGCATCTGACGTCCGCCGATGTCCTGTGGGTGCATGGCTGGGATAGCCGGGTAAAAAGAAACGCGATCCGATTGGCCGCCAGGGTCGGCGTGCCGGTTCTGATGCGCGGTGAAAATACCGATGCAGCCATGCCTGATGGCGGGTGGTTGCGCGGCCCCCTGAAGCGGGCTTACCTGCGTTCAATATTCAGATGTTGCAGTGGATTTCTGTGCGTCGGGTCTGACAATCGCCAGTATTACCTGAATCATGGCGTCGAACCGGTCCGCCTGTTTTCCATGCCCTACGCTGTTGACAATGAATTTTTCCGGCAACGTGCTGAACAGGCCCGGCAAGCGCGCCCGAAGCTTCAGAAAGAACTGGGCCTGCAGCCGGGGCGGCCGGTTGTACTGTTTGCCGGAAAGATGCAATCGCGCAAGCACCCCGAAGCTCTGTTGGCGGCCTTTCGAGAACTTGACACGGTATCGTGTGGTTGTCCTTATCTCCTGTTTGTCGGCGACGGTGATCAGCGCGCCCGGTTGCAAGAACAAGGGCGGACGATGGGCGATCAGGTCCGGTTTCTCGGATTTCGAAACCAGACGGAGCTGCCTGCCCTTTACGATCTGGCCGATCTTTTTGTTCTGGCGTCAGCGCGCGAACCGTGGGGCCTCGCCATCAACGAGGCGATGAACGGCGCGACTGCCATTATTGCATCAACTGAATGCGGTTGTGCGGCGGACCTGATTGACAGCAACAATGGCAGAGTGGTAGTGCCGGGGGATACCGATGCACTTCGTCATGCGCTTTCTGTGATGCTCGTTGACCGTGCCGGATTGCGACGTGCCGGGCAGAATTCGGCGCAGCGAATTTCGACGTGGGGACTTGCGCAAAGCCACGAAGGCCTCAGGACAGCATTGACCCGTCTGACGCTGCTGCCAGCATGACCTGCATGCGTTTTGCATGGCTGTAGTCACCGGTTTCACATCTTGCCCGCCCGGCAAGGCCGATCGCCCGGCGGGCTTTTTTATGATCCATATAATACCGGATTTTGGCTAGCAGGTCTTCATTGGAATCAAAAAAAACAGCTTCCTTGCCGTCTTCGAACAGGCGTTCGTGCTCGCCGGATCGTTCCGCCAGCATGAAACCGCCACAGGCGGGAATTTCGATACTGCGATCTGTTTGCAGGTCTCGATTTATTTTCCGCAAAAACCCCAGATTGATCCGTGTTGCACAAATGCCCTTGGTGAAAGCGAGGTCAGCAGTGGTGTTGACCAGAGGTCTGCCTTCAATCCGTAGATTGGATGATTGGGCTGCATAGTTGGTCCAGCCGTTGCCCCAGACCCGCACGGGTATGCCGTTGGCCGCCAGATATTCAACCACCTCGGCGCGTTCCGGCGCAAAGCTCCCGACAAATCCGACGTCAGCGCCGAACGTTGTGATATCCTGATCCGTCAGTTTGATCGGAAAATGTTGTTTCGGATCATATGCCTTGTCGACAACCAGACACCGTCTTGCCCCCAAGGCAGGCAATTCAGACGGATCGGCGTTGTAGGACTTGGTGGTGAAAACAATGTCATAGTATTTCAGGCTGGCGGCGTAGGACCGGGTCCGGTTCAGGGGATTGAACATATCATCGTCAGAATAGGAGGCAATGACTGTCGCCGGTGCTGTCGCCCGGATATATCGCAGGGTTGCGGGGTGGATCATATTGCCTTTTTCGATCCACAGCAGGTGGGGGGGTGACTGCCGGACACGATTCCTGAGACGGGCATTCACCTGTTCCGAATCAAGGTGTATTCCGAATTTCCAGGCGACCCGGAAGGCAAGGGACGGGGCGACGAACCCATGTGTATCGCCACCTGTCGGGGTGTGCGGAATGGCCTCGACGTCGGCACCTGACTGTCGCAGCGCGGCCAGTCGGGATGCGCCCTTGGAATAAAAATTGAGATCGCCGACAAACAGGACCCGTGCCGGTTTTGTCATGGTGATCTGGCGACTGTGCGCTGGTTTTCTGTCATCGGCAGGTTCCTATCGCGAGAGTGACTTGATCAGCCAGATGCTATATTCCATTACGGGAGAAATGTTAACGCCCTAAAGCGCTTCGTCAGTTACAAATAACAATCAGCACCCCGGGTTAGACAATATGTGTGGCATTGCCGGAATCATCGGAAAAAGAGCGGTCAACCCACTGGCCATCAAGGCCATGACCGACATGATGTCACATCGCGGCCCGGATGGCGAAGGGGTCTGGATCAGTGAAGATGGCGGGACGGTATTTGGTCACCGTCGTCTGGCAATCATTGATCCGACACCGGCGGGTGCACAGCCCATGCGCGATGTTTCCGGACAATTCGTCATTACTTTCAATGGTGAAATCTACAACCATATCGAACTGGCCCAACGCCTGCGGGACGAAGGTGTCAGTTTTCGATCAAAATGCGATACCGAGGTGGTCCTTGAGGCCTACAAGGCCTGGGGGGCAAAATGTGTCGATCAGTTCAACGGCATGTTTGCCTTTGCCATTCATGACGCCCGTACGGGACAGATTTTTTGCGCCCGGGACCGATTTGGAGAAAAACCGTTCCTGTATGTGGAGACTCCTGAATTTTTTGCTTTTGCTTCGGAATACAAGGCGTTGTTTTGTCTGCAGGGTGTGGATGCTGAAATCGATGATCTGGCGCTGCTGCGCTTTCTGCATCAGCCACGGCAAGGACTGGATGATGGACGCACGACAATGTTTCCGTCGATCCGGCAATTGTTGCCGGCGGAATCCCTGATATTCAATCCGAAATCAATGAATTCCACAACCACGCGCTACTGGGATGTTCATGCCGACGCGGACCTTGGAAAGATGAGCGAACCGGATGCGGTCGTCCGGTTTCATGAGTTGCTCAAGGATTCCGTCCGGATACGGATGCGGAGTGACGTGCCGGTCGGATCGTGTTTGTCGGGCGGGCTGGATTCCAGTTCAATCGTTTGCCTCAATCGGGAAATTCTGGGGCCGCATGTTCCCTATCAGACGTTTACGGGAAATTTCCCGGGCTCACCGATGGATGAGGCGACCTATGCGGAGGTTGTCCGTCAGGCTGCCGGCGTTTCCGGGCACGACGTGTCGCCGGATGCGGGGCGGTTTGAAGATGAACTGCCGGAGCTCGTCTGGTTCAATGAATTGCCGTTTGGATCCGCCAGCCAGTTTGCCCAATGGTCGGTATTCCGCCTTGCCCGGGAATGCGGTGTTACCGTGCTGCTGGACGGTCAGGGTGCTGACGAACTTCTGGGCGGATACGAGCAATACTATACCCCCTATCTGACGGCGCTGTCACAGGTACGGCCGGCGGCGGAGGTTGCCGCTGAACATCGCCGGATTGCGGCACGTTATCCAATGGCATTCTCCGGACGCCCTGCCGGTCTGACCGGCAATTTGCCGGTAGCGGTCCGTCATCGGCTGGCCAACTGGTCCGGCAGGGGTAGCGATTTTCTGTTTGGCCTGACCCGTGAGATGGCGGTGAAGGTGTCGACCGACAATCAACGTCAGTTGGACGAATCCTTTAATCCGCTCAGTCGCGTGTTGAAGGATGATTGTTTGCACGCCCATTTGCCAACCTTGTTGAGATACGGTGATCGCAATTCGATGGCTCATTCGCGCGAGGTTCGCTTGCCGTTCTGTGATCATCGGCTGGCGGAATTCGTCCTGTCACTGAAACCGCAAATATTGATGGGTGAGGCGGAAACAAAACACTTGCTGCGGGCGGCGATGGCGGATGTTTTGCCCGACCAGATTGTGCGCCGATGGAATAAACAGGGATTTTTACCGCCCCAGGACGATTGGTTTCGCGGACCGTTGTTACCGTTGCTGCACGCTACGCTGGCCAGCGCCGAATTTTCGTCGCGCGGGTACTGGAACAAACCCTGGTGGGACAGCCTGTTACGGCGGTTCGAGGCAGGTGAACGGCACCTGACCTGGATGTTGTGGCGTCCGCTGATGGCGGAAGCCTGGCACCGGCATTTCGTGCGCCGGATCGCCGGTCTGCCACGTGTCGCAGTTTTCCAGTGACGTCGGGTCGGTGATCATGCGGGCCGTCTTCATCAATCACTGCCATCCGGATACATCACATGTCTGTGCCCTCAGGGTGACCAGTTTCGCCAAAGTGCTGGCGAGCCAGGGGCATCAGATCATATTGTTCAGCGAGACCTTATCGGTAACCGATCCCGGTCAGGACCCGGCGACGCTGGCGGGTGAATTATCCGGTCACGACTGGGCAACGCCCTTCGTTGTCGCTGTCCGACCTGCTGCGGACCCGCTGTTGCCAAGATTGCGATCGGGCCGCTTGCCGCCTGTGGTGCGGCAGGCCGTGATTGCCGGATATTATCTGTTTCGGTCCGGACTGTTCGGTGACTGGCGGAGGGCGGCCGTGCCGCACCTGACGGTTATATCCCGTTCCTTTCGGCCGCAGGTGATCTGGGCCTCTTTCGGTAATTCCGACGTCTGGAATATTGCACGCGATCTGTCGGCAATCGCAGAGTGTCCGTGGGTCGCGGATATCAAGGACAATTGGCAAAATTTCATCCCCTATGGACTGCGTAAACTGCTGTCACGGCGCTATCATGATGCGGTCGCCATGACGACCTTTTCCAATTGTCAGCGCGATGAGGCGGCGCAGTGGTTCGGACAAACGAAATCGACCGTGTACAGCGGGTATGACCTGACCGCCGCCGACCGATCCACCGTCACCGATTCGCCGCGTTTCAAGCTGGTGTTGACGGGTAGCATCTATTCCCGGCAGCACTTGCAGACCATTTCGGATGCCCTTGCATCATTTCTGCGGGCCCACCGGAACTTTCGGAAAACACCAATGCTGTTCGTCTACGCCGGTTCCGACGGTGCGCAGGTGTCGGACGCCCTGCGTACATTGGGAGATGATTGCGAGCAACAAATATACGGTTATCTACCGATGGATGACCTGCGTCACCATCAGCAGACCGCCAGCCTCAATCTTTATATTCGAAAACCGGGAAAATTCATTTTTCACCATAAACTGATCGAACTGCTTGCCGCCGGTAAGCCGATCCTCTGTTTCCCGGAAGAAATTGACGAGGCCCGACGGATCGCGGATGAGGTCGGCGGTGTGTTGTATTCCTGCGCAACGCAAGCAGACATCAAGGCGGTATTGACACAAAGTATGGACCGGGAGGCCAGTGCCGGGATGAATCGGGCGATTGATACCTATTCCTGGCAGGGGCAGTCCGTCATTCTTGAGAAGGTTCTTGCAGACGCCCGGCGCACGCCATGCAGGTGACCGTTTCGGTGCATGGCAGATATCATGCCTTCGAACTGGCGCGAGGACTGTTCGATCGCGGCATCTTGGCGCGACTGCTGACCACCTATCCCGGTCTGGCAGTTCACAGGGTGATCGGGCCCGATATCCCTGTGCGGACTGCACCTCTTCTCGAATTACGTCGCCGGTTGTATGACCGGACCGGCTGGGGCGGCAAACCTGATCTTTCGATTGCCCGGCAATTTGGCAGATTTGCCGGGCAAAACCTGCCGGACGGCAGTGATCTGCTGGTGGGGTGGAGTTCGGCAACGCTGGAAGCCATAGGTCCGGCTCAGGCGCGCGGCATGAAGGTTGTTATTGAACGCGGGTCAACCCATATCGCGGTCCAGTCACAGGTGCTGAAAGAGGCCTATCGACGTTGCGGTCTTGCATGCCAGCCAACCGACCCGGAAATGATTGAGCGGGAGGAGCGGGAATATACCGCCGCAGATATGATAACTGTTCCGTCACGTCATGCAGCCCGTTCGTTTGTGGACCGGGGGATTGCCGCTGACCGGCTGCTGGTCAATGCCCCCGGTGTCGATCTCACGCGAACTGCGGGGCCGATCAACCGTCCGGAATCCCGGACGCCGGTGATCCTGTTTGCCGGCGGTGTCGGCGTGCGAAAGGGCGTGCCCTGGTTGTTGCAGGCGTTTCAGAAATTGCGGGGCCGGGCGCAGTTGCATCTGTATGGCCCGATTGAACCGGGATTTGCCGAAGTTCTGCAAAAATACCGGTCAGATGGACTGGTTATCCACGGTCCGGTCTCGTCCGGACAACTGGCGCGTGCCTATGCCGGGGCCGATATCTTTTGTCTGCCATCGGTCGAGGAGGGGTTTGGAATGGTTGTCCCGGAAGCGATGGCAGCGGGCTTGCCGGTGGTTCTTTCCGATGCCGTCGGCGCATGTGATGTGATGACGGACGATCAGGAAGGTCTGATCGTTCCGGCGATGGATGAGAACGCTCTTTTTGAAGCTCTTGACGTGCTGGCTGGTGATCCGGGGCGTCGCCGGAAAATGGCCGCCGCCGCCGTGCGGCGAGTCACGGACGGCTGTACGTGGGAGGCGTATACGGAACGCGCTGTGCGGGGCTACTCGGCCGTTCTGGCGCGATCAGCCCGTTAGGTTTTTTTCCATGAACAGGCTCAGTGGATCGGATGAATATCGTCCAAACGGGCCGCGCTCGTGGTATCCAAGTCCTCTGTACAGTGAAAGGGCAATCCGTTCGCTGATGCCGGTTTCCAGTCGGGCACAGGGTATGTCATTTTTGGCCAGGTGCTGCTCAAGGTATTGCATGATCAACTTTGAAACACCGTTTCCACGAAAGGCGGGTGCGACAAACAGTCGTTTGATTTCGCCATATTGACCGTCATCAGTCAGGGATTTGACGGCCCCGATGGCAACCGCACGGTTCCGGTCGATTGCCGCCACCATCAGGACATTGGGGCTCGACAATTCTTCCACCGACTCCAGATGGTTGCTGGCGGCAGGATAGAGGCCAGCAAAGTAGGCATCCGACTGTCGGATCAGGTGCCGGACATCTGACCGGTCGGGTGTGGTTTTCAGTATTTGCATTTCGTGAAAACGCCGACCCGGCGGATCAGGACGCAGGGCCCATATTCTTGGCGTTCAGCTCGGCCAGCGCGTCTTCCGATTTCGTCAGATGGCCGAGCCCCATTCCCTTTAGTATATGATCAGGTTTGGTGTATTGTATATTGACGTAGGTGGTAATCTCGACGCGGTTGCCCCAGGGGTCAAGAAAATCGAGAAACGGTCCGTCCAGCAGCTTGACGCCCTTTTTTTGCAAGGACGATCGGACCAGTTCCTTGTCATCGACGGCAATGCCGAAATGCCGATCAACGTCGGGGCGCTGGTTGCGCCCTCTGGTGAAGTTGATAAACTGGTCGCCAAAATAGATAAAAGCGGCCGTTTCAGAAACGCTTTCGATTTCGAAACTGATGAAACTGCCGTAAAACGACAGGGCTTCTTCAATATCTCCAACTTCCAGCGCGACGTGGTTGATCCCGACTGCCTTGGCCTTTTTCAGATTGTCATTGGTAACCATCGGTCCCTCTCTGCTAACGATGCGGAATTTGTTCCGGTTGACGCGAGTGCTGGCGATTCATGGTCGATACCTCCATGACCTGTAAATGTGCTTACGTTTGCCGGATTCCAGCTCAAATTCTGTTTGATGCGGATTTTTTCCGGACAACATCATCCCATCCAGTGACTTTGCCAGGACGTCAGATTGAATATTGTCCAGAGGTGCAGGGCATGATCAGCCCGGCCTTGCCGGTGCTCACGAAAACGATCCGTTATATAGGTTTTACTAAGGAGCCCTTCTTGCAAAAGGGGTGATGCAAGCACCTGTCGTTCCGCCTCTCTGCCGAAATCTCCCCGCAGCCACTGTTCGACCGGCGCGGCAAATCCCATTTTCTTGCGGTGGATTATGTCGCCTGGCAGTAAATCGGCGACGGCCTGTTTCAACAGGTGTTTTTTGACTCCGCCCCTGACCTTGAAAGATTGCGGAATATCCATTGTGAACTCGACAAGCGTGTGATCGAGAAACGGAACGCGCCCCTCGATCGAGGTCGACATACCAATTTTGTCGACCCGCATCAGCAGCAATTCAGGCAGGCGTAACCGCAATTCGGAAAAGGCCATGCGAGTTAGATGATCTGCATCCGGGCAGGCAGCGGCGAGATCATCATAATACCCTTTGATGACATTTCCGCTTTCAGGTGATGTCAGGCCGGTAAGGTCAAGTCCGGTTCCGGACAGGTCTGCCATGAGTCGGGACTGAGATGGCGTCAGGCCATGGAGCAACCGTTTCTTGTGGACGTTCCAGAAGGCATTGGCGCCGCTGAAAAACAGTTCCTGTCCACTTGCCGCCCGTTGCAGGGCTTCCGCAATCTGTCCGTAACGGTTTCTGCTGGCTGGTGCCAGCGCCTGTCCCAGACGACCGAGCATTTTTTTGATCGGTCCGGGTACGGTTTGAGTATAGGGGTCCCAGAAATTTGTGAAAAATTTCAGATAGGTCATCCAGCTGTCATAGCCACAAAATTGCTCATCCGCTCCTTCGCCAACCTGAACGACGGTGACGCCTTTGTCGCGGGCCAGTTTGGAAACGAAATAGAGCGGGATGCAGACCCAGTCGGCGATCGGTTCATCCTGATGGTGGACCAGTTTCTCCAGATAACCCGTCATATCGGTCTCGTTGATCAGGACTTCGTGATGGTTGGTCTGAAAGCGGTCGGCGATCTGACGCGCGTAGGATAATTCGTTGAGATGGGTGTGATCAGTAAAACCGACGGTGAAGGTTTCAACTGGCCGGTCCGAGTGCCGGCTCATCAGGGCGACGTTGGCGGACGAATCGATGCCGCCGGACAGGAAGACGCCGAACGGAACGTCCGACATCATGCGTTTTTCAATCGCTGCCTCGAGGCGGGATCGAATGCCCGTGACGAAGTATTCCTCGCGCGCCCGATCGGTCAGACCGGCCACTTCCGTCGGGCTGATCCCCTGGCCCGGCGTCGCATCCCAGTAACGGCGTGCCGTCAGGTCGCCGTTGCGACTGACCTCCATGATATGGGCCGCCGGTAACTTGTAGATGCCCTGGAACATGGTCAGGGGAGCCGGCGCAACCATGAAGCTGAGGTAATGATTGAGAGCGTGTGTATCGATCTGTCGGGCGATGGCGGGATCGCTGAGCAACGCCTTGATCTCGGATGCAAACCGGAAACGACCGGCAATTCGGGTAAAATAAACAGGCTTGATGCCAATCCGGTCGCGGGCCAGCAGCAGGACCTGACGGGCGGAATCCCAGATAGCAAAGGCAAACATTCCATCCAGTCGGCTGACCAGCCCGTCGATACCCCATTCCCGATACCCGTGGATCAGTACTTCCGTATCAGAATGGTCGGTTTTAAATCGATGTCCCTTTTGTTGCAGCAATGCCCGCAGGTTCAGGTGATTGTAGATTTCGCCGTTGAAGGTGACCCGCAGGGTGCCGTTTGTATCCGACATGGGTTGCGCCGCGTCGGCTGACAAATCGACGATCGCCAAACGGCGGTGTGCCAGCCCGATGCGCTGATCTTCCGACACCCATATGCCATCGCCGTCGGGGCCGCGATGCGCCATGGCGTTATTCATGTTGGTCAGCACCGCGGCGATCGACGGCGCATCCCCCTTCGTGCTGTCGGGTAGCAACAGGCCCGCGATGCCACACATATGTTTAACTCCCGATCGGAAACCTCTGGAATTGGCATCGATCAAGTGTCTCAATCAGATGATCGCTGACGAATTCAGGAAAAGGTTTGTCCCAATTGGCAGGCAGTGTCCAGCGGCTTGAATGCCACCAACAGCAAAATGCCGGAGGCCCGGCAAGCAGGTGGTCACGTGGCAACGTGACGCAATGGCGACATTTTACCGTTTGATAAACGGGCCTGTCATGAAATTGCCGGGGACCATTACCATAGCCACGTGCGGCGCACTGTGTGGCCGCGATAGCGGTTGGGGCGAACTTTCTTTCTGTCTGCGTCTGGTCAGTCCGGATAGCAGGAAGACAACGCCGTTTGTCAGGGAAAACACAAGCGGGGAAATGATGTCGGAGAGCGCGGATATCAGGTTGCTGTGTGGTTCGGGCAGTTGTGAATAGGTCTGACGGGTCATGGCTGTCGCTTTCCTGATCGTGTTTGCATGCAATATCTGTGCTGCATATACGCTGGTTCAGGGCCGGTGTAATGACGGAATATTGCAATGGAGCAATGCGTAAATCGCATGGTTTTGCAGCGATAAAAAAGGTCGTGTGCAAGATATTATTTTGTCGTCAGAGCAGCGGATTTCACGCTAAATATATTTAGCGGTTTAAATTTGTGGAAATTCCGTGTTACGGTAGGTCCAGCATAACGAGACAAAACAAGCACCGATATTCAAGTCGGGGCGGCACCGGCAAAAGCCGGGCCGTATAATGATAAACAGGGATGGTGAGTTCATATGTCGGGAGAGTCCGATCCTCTTGTTAAATTCGATTCCGTTCAAAAAAGTTATGATGGCGAAGTTCTTGTCGTAAAGAATTTTAATCTGGAAGTTGCGAAAGGTGAGTTCGTGACCATGCTGGGCCCGTCCGGGTCCGGTAAGACCACCTGCCTGATGATGCTGGCCGGATTTGAACCCGCGACCCATGGCGAAATCTATCTGGAGGGGGTTCCCATCAATAATGTACCGCCGCACAAGCGGGGTATTGGCATGGTATTTCAGAATTACGCGTTGTTTCCGCATATGACGGTCTCGGAAAATCTTGCCTTTCCGCTGGAAGTGCGGGGAATTGGAAAATCCGATATCACGGCTAAAGTCAATCAGGCGCTGGATATGGTGCGGCTGGGTGGATTCGGAGACCGGCGCCCGTCCCAGCTTTCCGGTGGGCAGCAGCAGCGGGTTGCTGTGGCGCGCGCGCTGGTGTTCGAACCGAAGCTGGTGTTGATGGATGAACCGCTAGGCGCCCTCGACAAGAACCTGCGTGAGGAAATGCAATACGAGATCAAACATATCCATGAAAGTCTGAAAGTGACGATGGTGTATGTCACCCATGACCAGTCGGAAGCATTGACCATGTCAAACCGGATCGCCGTATTTGATGATGGCATCGTGCAGCAACTGGCACCGCCGGATGAATTGTATGAAAAGCCGAATAACGCGTTTGTTGCCGGTTTTATTGGCGAAAACAATCGACTTCTCGGGACCGTACGGTCCATTGACGGTGAGATATGTACTGTCGAACTGGACGGGGGTGGCGGGATGGTCAAGGCGCTCTGCGTCAATATCGACGGGGTCGGATCGCGAACCACCCTGTCTCTTCGACCGGAACGGGTAACTATCGGTGGTGCGGACGGCGAGTCAACCAATGTGCTGGATGCGAAAGTCGAGGAACTGATCTATCTCGGCGACCATATTCGCAGTCGCGTCAGTCTGTCAGGTAACAGTGATTTTATTGTCAAGGTGCCGAATTCTCACGGCCATGTTCATCTCAAGGAAGGCGAGGTGACACGTATTGGCTGGGAAGCAGAGGATTGTCGCGCACTTGATGCGTGACAATGTATACAGGCGGCGACCCGTGCGCCTCGATTATTTGAGTTTCACTTGGAAATTCAAATAATCATCTCAGGGTCAATTTTTAATGCGTTAAAATGAAACAAGGGAGCACTGATCCAATGAAGAAAATGTTGAAATCGTCAGCATTGGCGATTGCCGGTCTTGCGATTGCTGGAGTGACGGCGGCGCAGGCTGTCGATCTGAATGTGGTATCGTGGGGGGGCGCCTATACGGCCAGCCAGATGAATGCCTATCACAAACCCTACATGAAGCTGCATCCGGATGTGAAAATCAATTCCATCGACTACAGCGGTGGTCTGGCGGAAATGCGGGCGCAGACGGAGTCCGGCAATGTTACCTGGGATCTGGTGGATGTCGTCCTGTCCGATGCGATCACCGGCTGCGATGAAGGTATGTTCCGGCCGATCAATATCGACAAGGAAATGGCCGCTGCGCCAGACGGAACCCCGCCGTCCAAGGATTTCCTGAAAGGCACGCTGCTGTCTGAATGTTTCATTCCGCAGATCATCTATTCCACGGCTTTTGCCTATCGCAAGGACGCGTGGGGCGGCAAAGAGCCAAAAACGATGGCCGATGTGTTTGATACGAAAAATTTCCCCGGCAAACGCACCTTGCAGAAAAAACCGATTAACAACGTCGAATGGGCGCTGATTGCCGATGGTGTGCCGCTCGATAAAATCTATGACGTGCTGGACACGGAAGAAGGCAAGGTCCGGGCCTTCAAAAAGCTGGCGACCATCAAAAAAGATGTGATCTGGTGGACCCAGGGGGCGGTGCCGCCGCAGTTACTGGCGGATGGTGAAGCTGTTTTCGGTACCGGCTACAATGGTCGCTGGTTCTCGGCGATTGCCGAAGAAAAACAACCCTTTGCCATGTTATGGGATGGCCAGGTTCTGGATATCGATGGCTGGGCTATTCCGGCCAAGGGCAAACATGTGGCAGATGTCATGAAATACCTGAAGTTTGCGACCGATACGCAACGGCTGGCTGATCAGGCGAAATATATTTCGTACGGCCCGGCCCGGAAATCTTCCGGTCCGCTGGTCTCCAAACATGCGACGCTGGGAATTGATATGGCGCCGCATATGCCGACCAAATACGCCGATCAGGGTTTCCTCACCAACTTCAAATGGTGGGCGGACAATGCGGATGAAATGAATGAACGTTTCGCGGCCTGGTTGCTTCAATAGGGCGTGACGACCAACCGGCGGGGCAGGGTAACCTGCCCCGCAACCGGTACATATTGATGAACAGACTGATGATACAAAAGGATTCAGAATGGCGGATGTGATTTTCCCGAGCGGGCCGGTTCTCGCTGCCGATGGAACACCACTGAAAGCAAGCCTCAATCGGGCCATGCGAAAAAACCGAATCCGGGCGCTGCTGCTGGTGACGCCGTTGTTTTTGTTCATCCTGTTTTCGTTTCTACTACCCATTGTCGACATGACCATGCGCAGTGTCGATAACTGGCAGGTTGGCACGCTGATGCCCAAAACCGCGATCGCCCTTCGCAATTGGGACGGCAAGGAGATTCCGGATGAGCCGGTATTTGCCGCCCTCGTCGAGGATCTGGCGGCCGGTGCAAAATCCCGGGAAATCGGCAAGGTCGCGACGCGCCTGAATTACGAAAAATCCGGGCTGCGCAGTACGATTACCGGGTCCGCCCGGAAAGCGCTGAAGATCAAGGAAGGGCCATACAAGGAACAGGTCCTGAAAATGAACAAGCGATGGCGGCAACTGGATACCTGGACCGTTATCAAGCGGAATACCAGGCCCTATACGATCGGGTATTATCTGAATGCCGTTGATCTGAAATATGACAAAGCCGGAAATATCGTCCGACAAGCGGAAAGTCGGCGCATTTATGGCAAATTATTCGCCCGGACGTTTGGCATCAGTCTGGTCATCACCGTGTTGTGCATCTTGCTGGCCTATCCGGTTTCGTATCTGCTGGCAACGCTGCCACTGCGTTATTCCAATCTGCTGATGATCTTTGTCCTGCTGCCGTTCTGGACGTCGCTGTTGGTACGAACGACAGCCTGGATTGCCATGCTCCAGTCGCAGGGCGTACTGAACGATATTTTCGTCTATGTCGGCCTGATCAATGACGATAACCGGTTGCAACTGATCCATAATCTGACCGGCACGGTCATCGCCATGACCCACATTCTGCTGCCGTTTATGGTATTGCCGCTGTATAGCGTGATGAAAACAATTCCCCCCAGTTATATGCGCGCCGCCCTGTCATTGGGAGCCAATCCGCTGGTCGCTTTCGTGCGGGTTTATATGCCACAGACCCTGTCGGGCATCGGGGCTGGCAGTATTCTCGTCTTTATTCTCTCAATCGGCTATTACATCACCCCTGCACTGGTGGGGGGAACCAGTGGCACGCTGATCTCCAATCAGATCGCCTATCATATGCAATCGTCACTGAACTGGGGGTTGGCCGGCGCGCTCGGGGCCCTGTTGCTGGCGTCTGTGCTGGTTCTCTATTTCCTGTATAACAGGATCGTTGGTATCGACAATATGAGGTTGGGATAAATCATGGCACTGCCTGCATACGCCGGCCCACTTGAAACCACATGGTATTATACGTTCCGGTTTTTGTGTGCCTGTATTTTTCTGTTTCTGATCACCCCGATTCTGGTCATCATCCCGCTCAGCTTCAATGCGGAACCCTATTTTACCTTTACGTCGGGGATGCTGTCGTTTGATCCGGAAGCCTATTCACTGCGGTGGTATCGAGACTTTGTCACGAATACCCAATGGACCCATTCCGTCGAGAACAGTTTCATCATTGCCATTGCGTCTACCGTTCTGGCAACCAGCCTCGGCACACTGGCGGCTCTGGGGTTGAGCAAACCGCATATGCCCTATCGATCGTTAATGATGGGGTTGCTGATTTCACCAATGATTGTGCCGTTGATTATTTCTGCTGCCGGCATGTATTTTTTCTATTCCAACATTGGTCTTGATCAGACCTATCTGGGAATCATCCTGGCACATACAGCGCTCGGAACGCCGTTTGTGGTGATTACGGTGACGGCGACGCTGGTTGGGTTTGATCACTCGCTGACCCGCGCGGCAGCCAACCTGGGCGCCACCCCGACCACCGCATTTTTCAAGGTCATCATGCCGCTTATCTTGCCAGGTGTTATTTCGGGTGCTTTGTTCGCATTCATTACATCTTTTGACGAAGTTGTCGTCGTCCTGTTTCTTGCCGGGTATGACCAGCGCACCATTCCGCGTCAGATGTGGTCGGGCATCCGCGAGCAAATCAGTCCAACGATTCTGGCAGTTGCAACGGTGCTGGTCGCGATCTCGATATCGCTGCTGGCAACGCTGGAGCTGTTGCGCCGTCGCGGCGAACGGCTTCGGGGGATCAGTCCGGGCTAATAATCGAACAGGCAACCATAACCGCTAACCTGGTTTGTCGGTGACCCGGCAATCCGCAAACTTTGCCACAACAGACACTGATTACTGGTCAGTACGGGCTTCTGGTGTTTTTCCTCAAGCGTGGAAATTAAATGGCTGGCGGTCAGCCCTGTGCATGACATAAAAATGGCCTCGATGTCGGGACTGTCGAGATCGGCGCAGCAGTCAATGATGGTTTGTTCATCCACCGCCGCAATTTCATAGTCTGAAGCCAATCCCAAAACACGGGAATTGAGCACGTCAATACCGTGTTCTGTAAAGCATGTAATAACGGCATCGGAGGTATCCTGCACGTATGGTGCCAGCACAGCGATCCGGTGCAATCGCAGGGCTCCGAGCGCCTTCAATGCAGCCGTAATTGGTGTGGCAACACCGACCGCCGGGCGGGCGCGATTGACGCACCGTGTGACCTCATCCGGACCAATGGCAACGGATGCGGATGTGCAGCCATAGGCAATGGCGTCCAATGTCTGACCCGGCAGAATCAAATGAGCGGAATCTTCGATATAGGTGGACATGGCCACCAGGTTGTCCCGGGTGCAGCAATTGTCATACGGTATGCGGGTCACCAGAAAATCAATCCCGGCAGGTACCATGGCGCGCCACTCCCGTTCAATGGTCGGATCGCTGGCCAGAATGATCAGGCCAATTCGTGTCACCATATTACTCTCCCGCTGGCCCGCCAACAGGCGGCTTAGACATCGTCTGATTTTTGATTTGTGTTGTCCAGAAATTCATCAGAGTATCGCAAATCCGCCCTGGTATGCGACGGCTTTTGATTTCCCGGTAGATTGAAGGTTGCAAAAAAAACGTGTTTGGCACTGACGCAGAAAAAGACACCCATCGCATCGGTTTTTTATTGATACAGGATTTTTCAATGATTGGCTTCGCGTCTGCGGTTGAACCGCTGCGATTGGCCAATCGGGTGAACGGAACCTCCATCTATTCCGGCTTTACCTATTCACTGGACGGCGCGCCTGTGCTGGCATCGAATGGCATTCCGGTAATGGTTGATGCACCGTTGTCGGATGCGACCGCGTTACATGCCATGTTTGTCTGTACGGGGGTCAAGGTCCGGCGTTATGCGGACAAGGCGATCCTGACGGCGCTGCGTCGCATGGCGACTCATGGAACCGACATCGGAGGTATATGCACAGGGTCCTACATTCTGGCCAAGGCCGGGCTGCTGGATGACTATCGCTGTACCATTCACTGGGAAAACCTGGCGGCGTTTTGTGAGGACTTTCCCGACGTTGCCGTCACGTCCGAACTATTCGAGATCGATCGCAACCGTTATACCTGCGCGGGCGGAACCTCCGCTCTGGATATGATGTTGACCATCATCGGGTTACAGGAAGGAACCCGGCTGGCGGCAGGTGTAGCGGATGCAATGTTGCATCACCGCATCCGGGACGGGCACGAATCACAGCGTATGGAATTGCGATCGCGCCTTGGTGTCGCCCATCCGAAACTGCTGGCGGTGATCGGTCATATGGAAGCCAATCTGGAAGAACCGCTGAGTTGTGCCGAACTGGCCAGTCAGGTGGATCTGTCAACCCGGCAGCTTGAGCGGCTGTTCAGCAAATATATGAATCATGCACCGACCCGGTACTATCTGGAACTGCGTCTCAACCGGGCTCGCCATCTGCTTCGGCAAACCAGCTTGCCGGTTCTGTCGGTGGCATTGGCGGCCGGTTTTGTGTCGGCGTCACATTTTTCGAAATGCTACCGTGAACATTTCAAGCGAACACCGTCTGAAGAACGCCGGAATGTGGCATAAGGCGTCAGGTTTGTCTGGCAATTGACCGTTCAATGCGCGGGTACATATAAGCTAGCGTCAAACCGCGTGCCGCCATGAAAATGATCAGTGACAACCATGCCCCGTGGTTTCCCAGAACGGGCAACAGAATGGCCAGCATGAGAATATAGAGGGCAAGAGAGATCGCCATTCCATTCCGCATTTCGGCGGAATGCGTGGTGCCGATGAAGATGCCGTCGAGTTGGTAACACCACACCGAAACCACCGGCATGATGATCGCCCAGGGTAAATAGGCCCGGGCGGCCTGACGAACGGCATCGATACCAGTCAGTGCATCAATGATGTGCGGTCCGGCGAAATACAAAGACAGGGAAATCAGGGCGGCCATGGCAACCGCCCAGCGTGACGATGCGATCACGGCGGCCCGGAAGGTGCGCCGGTCCCGCGCGCCATAGGCTTCTCCAGCCAGCGATTCTGCGGCATTGGCAAATCCATCTAGGCCATAGGCGACGAACGATTCGATATTCAGCAGGACCGCATTGGCGGCCAGAATGACATCGCCGTGGCGTGCCCCCAGCGAGGTAAAAATGGCAAAGCTGAGTTGCAGGCAAATCGAGCGAATAAAAATATCCAGATTGACCCGAAACATGGCAGTCATCCGGCGGCGATCAAACATCCCGTTGAAGCGCCACCGGCCCGGAAGGGTGCGGGCATTGCGGTGCACCAGCCAGAGTCCCAGGGCAACTGCCGATACTTCCGATATTAGGGTTGCAATGGCAACACCTTCGACGCCCCAGCCCCAACCCATGACAAACCATACGTCCAGGACAATGTTGACGCCGTTCATAAAAATCTGTGTTGCAAGGGCAGCCCGGGTATTCTGAATGCCGAAAAACCAGCCAAGGATGGCAAAGTTCAGCAGCGCGGCGGGGGCACCCCATATGCGAATGGAAACGTACGCTTCTGACAGGGACCGGACGTCATTGCTGGGCGCAATCAGGTCGAGAGAGAGGCGGGTGATAGGCGACTGGGTGACGAGCAAGCCGATGCCAACGAAAATGCTGATCAGCGCCGCCCGGGTCAGCCACGCGCGAACCTCATCACCATCGCCGGCGCCGAGAGCCTGTGCGGTCAGGCCTGTCGTTCCCATGCGCAGGAAATTCATGGTTGCGTAAATGATGCTGAAGATCAGGGCGGCGACCGCGACGCCGCCAAGGAAACGCGGTTCCGGTAAATGTCCGACCACGGCCATGTCGACTGCACCCAACAGGGGGACCGTGACATTGGAAATGATGACTGGGGCGGCAAAACGCCAGGTTTTCTGATCCCAGACCGTCAGCTTCAAAAAGACATACTCCCCGTCCGGTGTCAGGCCGCCAGCCGACGGCGGCGTCGCAGCAGATAACTGATAATGATAAGATAGACGAGAGATCCGGATAACCCGGTCACAATTGAAAGATTGACGCCAACGGCCGGAATCGCCAGATAGACCAGCGACAGGTAAGCGATCAATCCACCCAGGCCGATCGGGAAATTGCGAATGATGGTATGGGCGTGCTGACGGGAGTAGGTCAGATGAATGATCAATAGAAATGGTAGAAAAGTAATTGGAAAACCGATCAGCAAACCGGACCATCTGGGACCGACTGATCTGGCAATGCCAGTAATGGCGGCGACGAAAAATGCTGCTGCTCCGGCCCGGAACAACAGGTGTCTGATGGTCAGTCTGACGCGCTTTTCAACTTTTTGATCGGGGATGTGGTCAAACAGGCGGATTGACAGCACAATCGCCAGACAGGTCACGACGATACCAGTACCCAGGGTGAAGGTGATCTGGCTCATGGCAACGGCAATCAGCAGATAGCACGGCAGGGCCGCCGATGTCGCAATCAGAGGGCCAAGAATATGGTCGTGTCGCGATGCCAGATAGTAGACGCCGGCGAAAACCAGTGTCCCGGTCAGGGCGGGGATGGCGTACAGCGCACTTTCGCGTGTGAATACCGGGCCGAGTTCTTGTCCGACAAAAAACAGAACCAGCAATGACCCGAGCGGCATTCCCGACAGAATGCCTGCAACCCGGGTGTCGACCCGCTCGGCGACCCACGACAGCCCCAGTACGAGCGCAATCGTGGTCAGCAGCTTTACCAGCAGCATGTCGGTGGCCATGAGGGAATTCACCTGAATAATACGTCACGCATCCGACAATGGCATGTCCGTGCGCCGACCACCAGATCGATCTTTACGCTCGTCTTCGGCGTCTTCCAGTGCCTGTCGTCTTGCCATCCCTTCCGGTTGCAGATGGCAGGGATACGGTTTTTGCCAGGTTGGGAAACGGCGCAATTTTATGAGGAATGAACATGGCATCGACAAAATGTTTCTGAAAGTCAGCCTCGACTGCCGTTTCTATTTTTTCGATTCGTTTCACCAATGTCTGGATTTCGTCCCGTGACCGTTGGTTCAGCAGGGCAATCCGGGCACCTGTCCCGGCGGCGTTTCCGGCGGCAAATACCCGGTCGAGGTCGCAGTCGGGAATCATCCCCAGAACCATCGCGTACCGGGTGTCGATGTGACTGCCAAATGCACCGGCAAGGACGATCCTGTCAACGTGATCAATCGACATTCTGTCCATCAACAATCGGGCACCGGCATAAAGTGCCGCTTTTGCCAACTGGATGGCCCGTACATCTGTTTGGTAGATGGCGATCTCGACCTCGCCGGCGTGCAACAGATACCGATAGGTCCGGTCACTTTGCTGTATGCGAGCCGTTCTTTCCGCCATCGCGCCGCGGATCACGCCGTTGGACGTGATCAGCCCGGATAGATACATTTCTGCCAGCACTTCGATGATGCCGGACCCGCAAATTCCACTCACGCCAGTCGGCGCAATGGCATTGGCGAAGGCAGGGTCATTTGACCACAACTCACATCCGATTACCTTGAATCGCGGCTCAAATGTGTCGCGGTCGATGCGGACCCGTTCTATCGCTCCCGGTGCGGCTCGTTGTCCGCACGAAATCTGCGCCCCTTCAAATGCGGGGCCGGTCGGTGATGATGCAGCCAGCAGGCGATGCCGGTTGCCAAGCACGATTTCGGCATTGGTGCCGACGTCAACAATCAGGGTCATTTCGTCAGACAGGTGAGGGCTTTCCGACAATACCACTCCGGCTGTATCGGCGCCGACATGTCCCGCGATACAGGGTAAGATATAAACGCGTGCATCGGGGCTTGTTTCGGTGATTTCCAACTCGCTCGCCCACAGGGTCATACCGGAATTGGTTGCAAGGGCAAAGGGAGCGCCACCCAGTTCGGTCGGATCGATACCCAGTAGCAGATGGTGCATCACCGGATTTCCGACGAAAGTGGCGTTGAGGATCTCCTCTTTTTTTACATTGGCTTCTGTTCGTACCCGGCGGATCAGTTCATTCACGCCGTCACGAATGGTGCGGGTGATTTCTGTTTCGCTGCCCGGGTTCATCATCACGTAGGAGACCCGGCTCATCAGGTCTTCACCAAACCTGATTTGCGGGTTCATCATACCGTCGGAAGCGACAACGTCACCGCTTGCCAGATCACACAGATGGACCGCAACAGTTGTGGTTCCGATGTCACAGGCGATTCCAAATGCACGGTCATGAAACCCCGGCCAGATGGCAGTGATCCGCTGGTTGCGGTGAACGGCGACGGTGACTTTCCAGTCGCCATCGCGCAGTGCCTTCTGAAGTTTCTGCAATGACCTGATGTCGATCTCGTCAAGATTCTCAATGCGCCACTGCTCCGACAGGGCGCGGCGTAAACGCTCAAGGTCTCCGTCTGGTTTGTGCATGTCCGGTTGATCAACCTCGACATAATGCAATCGAATGGCCGGGTCCATTTCGATGTCGCGCACTTCCGCCCGCTTGCGGACAACCTGCTTGTGAACCTGACTTTCCGGTGGAACGTCAATGACAACGTCGCCTGCCAGGCGGGCGTGACAGCCCAGCCGGCGACCACTGGCAAGTCCGCGCCGTGCCTGGAATTTTTCTTCCGGGGCGCTGAAGGGTGACAGTTTGTCCGGCCGGCTATTGATCCCGTACGAGGCGAATTCGCCGTCCCCGATGTTGACCTGGCAGCGGCCGCATATACCACGCCCGCCGCAGACCGAATCGATATCGACGCCCAGCTTCCGGGCACAATCCAGAACCGGTGTACCGATCGGGAAATGTCCACGCTTGCCGGAGGGAAGAAAAACAATCAGGGCCTGTTCGTTCACGGGTCGGCGCCCCTATGCCCGGCGGCGCCGACGCCCTTCGCGGCGTCTGGTTCCGTCACCCGCCTGTCCGTCGGCAGCGGGTTCGCGATAGGCCTTGATCCAGCCCCGGCAATTGGCATCCCGACCCATAAACACATCGGCTCCCCTGATGGCCTGCATTTCCGGGGCATGCAATGGATTGGTAATGGCAGACGTCAGTCCGGCACCGATTGACATGCTTAGAAAGGCCGCGTTCATACCGTGCCGATTGGGCAGGCCAAAGCTGAAGTTGGAGGCTCCGCAGGTTGAATTTACCTTTAATTCATTGCGTAATCGCCGGAGGATATGAGCGACCTGGCGACCGGCATCATTGATCGCACCCACCGGCATAACCAGCGGGTCAATGACCACGTCTTCGGATGGAATACCGTAGTCGGCCGCGCGCTGGACGATTTTCCGGGCGACCTCGAAGCGAACGTCAGGGTCTTCCGATATTCCGCTTTCATCATTTGAAATACCAACCACTGCGGCGTTGTATTTTTTTACCAGCGGCAGGACAGATTCCAAACGTTCCTCCTCACCGGTTACCGAATTGACCAGCGGTTTTCCCTGGTAAACTGCCAGGCCGGATGCCAGCGCCGCGACGATAGAGGAATCGATGGACAGCGGTAAATCAGTCAGGCGCTGGACGAGTTGAATGCAATCGGCGAGAATTTTCGGCTCATCGGCCATGGGAATACCGGCATTGACGTCGAGCATCTGCGCACCCGCCTCGACCTGGGCGATGGTGTCCGCCTCCACCCGGCTGTAATCGCCAATGGCCATTTCGGCCGCGAGCAGTTTGCGTCCGGTCGGGTTGATCCGTTCGCCAATGATGACAAACGGCTGGTCCAAACCAATGACGACTTCACGGGTGGCGGAACTGATTAGTGTTTTCGTCATGTGTGTTAATACTCCATATCTCGGTTGGCTGTATCCGGAGCGGCCATGTTACGCCTGCTCAATATACGCTCTTTGATGGCAGGACTGTTCCGGTAGCGACCCTCGTGCCCTCATGGACGGCGGCCCGTATTTGCGCTTTTTTCCCGGCTGCTTCAATCAACGCGTCATCGCCTATATCCGGTTCCCGCCGCCATGGTTTACGACCGGCCAGAACGCCTGATTCATGGACGATTTCGGATACCAGTTCCTCCTGCCGATAGGCCATCACGTGTACGCCGGAAATACCGGCGGTTTGCCGAATTTGCCGGATCAGGTCGATGCAGATGTTTTTTCCTTCTTGCTTCTGGTCGGTTGCCCCTTCCAAGCGCCGGATGATGTGATCCGGAATATGAACGCCGGGGACGTGCGATCTGATCCACTTGCCTGCACGGGCCGACGCCAGAGGGCCGACGCCGATCAGGATGAAACATTTCTCATGCAAACCCATATCGGTGACCCGTTTCATATATTCGTTGAGCATCTCCACGTCATAACAATACTGACTTTGTACAAATTGCGCGCCAGCCTCGATTTTTTTCTTCAGGCGGAGGGCGCGAAATTCATACGGTGGTGCAAACGGATTGATGGCCGCGCCAAGAAAAAGCCTGGGCGGATCGACGATTTCACGCCCGGACAGAAATCGTCCCTCATCCCGCATGATCCGGACAGTTTCAAGCAGGGACATACAATCAAGGTCAAATACCGGCCGGGCACCCGGTTGATCGCCCGCCTGCACACCGTCCCCGGTCAGACACAGGATATTATTGACCCCCATGGCGGCGGCACCCAGCACGTCCCCCTGAATAGCGATCCGGTTGCGGTCCCGGCAGCTAATCTGCATGATTGGCGCATACCCGACGCGGGTCAACAGCGCACAAATGCCGACGCTTGACATATGGCAGTTGGCACCGGAGCCGTCCGTTGCGTTGATCCCGTCAACCCAGCCATTGAAAATCGCACCACGTTCAAAAACCTCATGAGGGTCGGACGAGTCAGGCGGGTTGAGTTCCGCCGTAATGGCAAACTCTCCACGTCGCAACACGCGCTCCAGTCGCCCCCGCGAGGTGTGTCCCGGCAACTGCGACAAAGGGATTTCAGGGTTGTTGCGATCTTCGTCCGGTTCACGGGCCATCACGAGACACACGTCCCGGCGCCACGATCAGCGGCATGCCGGGCTGTCACACGCAGCCAGGCCGAGGTGCCCTGCAGATTTTGGTCGACCGGCGGCTGAATTTTCAGGATACTGGTATTTTTCCGCATGTGCTGGCTGCCTTGCCAGGCTTGGACCCAGACGCACGGCATATCCGGCTCGACCTCGCAGTTGCCGTCCGCCCGAACGCCGCCGCAGGGGCCGTTGCGCAAGGTCTTCGGGCAATTCATGGGGCATGACATGCCGGTTTCAGACAGGATGCATTGACCGCACATGCGGCAATCAAACAGAAATCCCTTGAGCCGTTTTTCAACAAATACCACGGGGCGTTCAACGCGATGATAGCCGATCAGATTCCACAACCAGTGAAACCTCAGCATGAGTTCGGCGAACGTGTCATATACCCGCTCCAGCAGACGCGCATTGCGTACCGACCACAAGCGCACCGTATATCGACGTCCAATGCGACGGACCGGATTGATCCCTGACGGGACATAAGCTGTTTTTTCAGTTCTCCTATTCAACGAGATATCCACCATTGCGGGCGATAATTTCGAGTTGTATATCGCTAAAGTCAGCCTCGATCCTGTGAGCTGCGAGGTCTGCTTCAGTTTCCAGGTCTTCGCCGCACACCTGTGGTGGCCTGCGGTGCCACTGGTCGAGATATGAGTCCGCCTCATGCGCTTTCGAGCGCATGGCGGCGACATCAATGGATTTCTGGAAACGGTCCGACAGTTGCCGTTTGGCCGATTTTCGACCGGACTTGACAATGACCTGCGCCGGTATGTCGCGCCAATACAGAATGCTCAGATTGGCCATGTTGATCCTTCGCCGGCATGGACCTGTAAAAACGTGCCCAATCCGCCATATCCGGTTGATTTGCGTTCGTAGGAAAGACCGAGGCGGGCAGCAGCAGCGCGGGCGATGGAATCTATCTCCGGATCATCCGTTTGCGCGAGATAGACCAGGCGGGTGTAATTGCCAAAATACATGCCCAGAAGTTCCGGGTTTCTATCAATTCCCAACCCCGAAATAATCAGGCGGTCGAAAAAACGGGCAAGATAATCGGTCAGGAAAAAAGTGCCAATTTCTTCATCCATCATCTGCTCGAACTGGTATTTGCCAGCAAAAAAATTATAACAGTGATCACCGGCAATCCGTTCAACACCTTCCTGTTCAAGAAATTGGTCCAACAGACCGCCTGTGCCGCAGTCCCCAAACAGCGCCAGTATTTTGCCGTAACGGTTGCCGGATTTGGCAGCTGCAATTTTTTCTCTCATGGCCGGTACGATTGCGGATGGCGTGTTGTGCAGGATGGCGGGCAGACACTGCACCTCGAAACACCGCCAGCCGTTGCCACGGATCAATTGCGTTACCTCTCGGCCCAGCGCACCGCAGGCGATCAGCAAAGTGGGTTTCGGGATGGCCATCGGGCCTCTCCGTTTCTGCCGTTGAGCCCGTTCAGGAAACCATCTGCGCCTCGGCAGACCCCTGGCGGCGGGACATGAATTCCTTGGCTGTTTCAACCGCCACCGCCGCATCGCGGCAATAGGCATCGGCACCGATGCTGTCGGCAAAGGCTTCGTTCAGCGGCGCCCCACCAACCAGCACGACATAATCGTTGCGAATTCCCTTTTCTTTCAGCGTATCGATGACAACTTTCATATACGGCATGGTCGTGGTCAGCAGGGCCGACATTCCCAGAATATCCGGCTGATGTTCTTCCAGGGCCGCAAGGTAATCTTCAACCGGATTGTTGATACCCAGATCTATCACCTCAAATCCGGCCCCTTCCATCATCATGCCGACCAGATTTTTGCCAATGTCATGAATGTCGCCCTTTACCGTGCCGATCACCATCTTTCCCATTTTGGGGGCGCCGGTTGCAATCAATAGTGGGCGCAGGATCGACATTCCCGATTTCATGGCGTTGGCCGCCATTAAAACTTCCGGTACAAACAGAATGCCATCACGAAAATCGATCCCGACAATCCGCATGCCTTCAACCAGCGCCCTGGTGAGGACGTCGTAAGGCTGCCAGTCGCGGCTTAACAGTATATTGGTTCCCTCGATAATTTCATCGGCGAGTCCGTCGTAGAGATCATCGTGCATTTGTTCGACAAGTTCATCATCCGACAAATCTGCGAGGACGAGGTCGTCTTGCTGGTCTTCAGCCATATTCTAGCTCCCAAGGGGGGCAGTTTCCTGCCGGTTCAACTGCCGGACCCAATCCCGTTCCGAACCATGTTACTATTCCACGTAAATTCAAAAGCCATTGCGGTCTGTCCAACCGGGGACATTTTCTACTCAAGCTGCGACACGTTTGTGAACGTAATTGCCCGTCGCGCAACAAACCCCCGATCTGTCTGGGAAAAAATCAGTCAAGATGTTGTTTTTAAATGATAAAAAAAACCGGAATTTAATTCGTCAAATTATTCTGTTCTGTCGGAACAGGTAAATAGTTTTACTTTTGACGGCGAAAACGTACCCTTCTGGGGGAAAGGCCGGCGATTATGGGGAAGCGGGAGGCAATGTCGTCTGATACTTTTTTCGAAATTGTGCCAACAATCGCCAAAATTGATGATTTTGACGTTCGTCGTTTTCTACCATCATCCCGTCAGCGATCAGTCGGCCCGTTCATTTTCTTTGACGAGATGGGGCCGTTGGACTTTGCGGCGGGTCACGGCCTCGACATCGCCCCTCATCCGCATATCGGATTGGCGACACTGTCCTGGCTGGTCGAGGGAGAAGTGCTCCATCGGGACAGTCTTGGCATGGTGCAGGTGATTCGTCCGGGCGAGGTCAACCTGATGACGGCTGGCCTGGGTGTCGTGCATTCGGAACAGTCCACCGCGGCGGTGCGCGCTCACGGTGGCAGGCTGCATGCATTACAGATCTGGATTGCATTGCCCGAAGAACAACAGGAAATGGTGCCGGAATTCCAGCATTTTACCGCTGATCAGATACCCTCGGTAACGCAGCAAGGTGTTTCGCTGTCGCTTGTGGCAGGTCAGGGATGGGGACTGCAATCGCCGGTGACTGTGCACTTGCCGATTTTATTTGCCGATATCCGGCTCGGACCAGGGCGCCGGTTTGTCATTCCGTCGCTCCCGCCTGAACGGGCGATCCATATCCTGTCAGGGGATCTCGAACTGGGCGGCGAAATTGTTTCGGCGGGCCGGTTTTTGGTCCTGGAATCGGGGACTGAGGTGAATTTGTATGCCCGTACGGCGGTTCATCTGGTTCTGATTGGCGGCGAAACATTGCAATCACGTCGGCATATGTGGTGGAACTTCGTCGCACTTGATCGTGATCGGATCGAAAAGGCGAAGCAGGATTGGCAGAGTGGCCGATTTCCGGGAATTCCGAAGGATCTGGTGGCGGACGTTGCGGACAGATGATTGCATAACCGGCATTTTGCAAAGCCGGTATATCAAGCCGCTCGCAGAAATGACTTGCCTGAGGGGGGGACGTTTGCGTATTTCCGATGGCAGCGTCAAAATTCCGCTCAGGCAGATCATCGGCGTATGAACGTCGACGGATCGTTGCTGGCAAAATGCAATCGGAGGGGCCTGTGTTTGAGGTTCGCATTGTCTTCCATATTCTGGGTTGGGTGGTTTGCTGGGTCGGTGCAATGCTGTTCATTCCGACTGCGATCGATCTGGTTTACAGCAATGTTGATTGGGAGGTTTTTGCACAGGCCGCCGCGCTGACCTGTTTTGTCGGTGTTGCGACCATTCTGTCGACCTATTCGCCGGGGGCGCTGACTCTCAATTTCCGGCAGGCTTATCTCGTCATCATTCTGGCGTGGATCGTCGTTGCCCTGTTTGGAGCCCTGCCATTCCTGGGGGTTGGGGTTGGCATAACGGATGCGGTTTTCGAGACCATGTCTGGCATCACGACAACCGGGTCTACGGTCCTCACCGGGCTGGATACCCTGCCGCCCGGTATCCTGTTGTGGCGGGCGATTCTGCAGTGGATTGGCGGCATCGGTATTATCGCCATCGCGGTATTGATCCTGCCATTCCTGCGGGTCGGTGGCATGCAATTGTTCAAAATTGAAAGTTCGGCGGCACCGGAAGACAAAGCATCGTCCATGTTGGGTACGCTGTTTTTGCTGGGCGGAGTTTATGTGGGGCTGACGGCCGCCTGCGGCATTGTTTTTTATCTGTTCGGAATGACCGGATTTGACGCCGTAACCCACGCCATGGCAACCCTGTCAACCGGTGGGTATTCAACTCATGACGCGTCATTCGGTTATTTCAAGGAAGCGCGAATTCACTGGGCGGCAACGATTTTCATGATCTCCGGTGCAATTCCCTTTCTGCTGTACGTCAAGGTTGTGCTGGGTGATGTCCGGTCCATCGTGACGGACGCGCAGGTAAAGGGTTTTTTGGCATTTCTGGCGATTTCCAGTGTGGCGATGGCCTACTGGCTGACGACGCAACGTGATATTTCCGTCTTTGATGCGCTGACATTGACGTCGTTTAACATTACGTCGGTGGTTACGACCACCGGGTTTGTCTCGGATGACTATACCGCCTGGGGACCCGGCGCGGTTGGCGCGTTTCTGGTATTGATGTTTGTCGGTGGATGTTCCGGTTCGACGTCCGGTGCCATCAAGATCTATCGTTATCAGGTACTGTTCATATTTGTCCGGGCGCATATCAAGCGGTTGTTTTCGCCCAGCCGCATTCTGCCGCTGAAATACAACGGTCGGGTACTTCCCAGCGACGTCCCTTTATCTGTTCTGGCATTTCTGGCGGTATTTGTCGCAACGATCACAGTTTTTACCGTCGTCCTGGGGTTTTTGGGACTGGATTTTATAACGGCCTATTCCGCCAGTGTGACGGCAATTACCAATGTTGGCCCGGGAGCAGGCACCATCATCGGTCCTGCCGGCAATTTCAAGGCTTTGCCCTACGAAGCCAAGTGGGTTTTGAGTTTTGCCATGTTGGCGGGACGACTGGAAGTTCTCGTTCTGTTGGTCGCATTCGACCGGGACTTCTGGAAATCGTGAGGATCCAGCGTAATCACCGGTAATATTGCCGACTCATGCTCGCAGTTTTAGGTTGTCCGGGTCGTAGGGGCTCTCCGGCAAGATGGTCGCCCGGTGGCGGGTCCCCAGTATATCTACCTCAAGTTCAGTACCGGGTGTCGCCAGGTCCGGTCGGATCATGGCCAGCGCCAGGGACGCGTCCAGTCTGAACCCGTAACCACCGCCGGTCGCGCGACCGACCGGTTCGCCTGTATGAAAAACCGGATTGTTTCCCAATGCGTCGGCGTCCGTCGTGTCATGAATTTGCAGGGTGACAAAGGCGTTTGCAAAGCCACGGGCCTGCCAGTCCAGCAACGCCTTGCGACCAATAAAGTCACCCTTTTCGGGGTGAATGAAGCGATCCAGGCCGGATTCATAGGCGGCGTATTCGATGGAGAGTTCGGAACCTACCAGCCGATAGGATTTTTCCAGCCGCATACTGTCCATTGCGCGGATACCAAAGGGCTTGATGCCGAGGTCGGCGCCAGCAGCCATCAGCGTGTCAAAGACGTGGTTCTGCATCTCCATGGGATGGTGTATTTCCCACCCCAGTTCACCGACAAAGTTTACCCGCGCGACGGTGCTTTCGGCCATGCCGACATCCAGTCGCCGGGCGGTCAGCCAGGGGAAGGATTCGTTCGAGAAATTTGCCTCGGAGACGCGCTGCATCAGGGTCCGGGCTTTCGGTCCGGCAACAACCAGAACGCCGATCTGGTTGGTGAGCCGTTCGAAAATGACGGAACCGCCCCGAGGCAGTTTTTTTCTGAGGTAGTCGTGATCAAATCGTTCCAGTGCGCCTGCGGATACCAGATAGAATGATCCGTCCGGACGGCGCAGGATGGTGAATTCAGAGCGCACGCCGCCGTTAATGTTCAGTGCATGGCACAGGTTGACCCGCCCCGCCTTTTTGGGCACTCGGTTGGCAACCAGATGATCGAGCCAGGCTTCCGCTCCCGGCCCGGATATCGCGCACTTGGCGAATGCCGTCATATCAAGAATTCCGACATTTTCTGCAACATTGCGGCATTCGTTGCCGACGTGCTCAAAATAGGACGACCGGCGAAACGACCAGTCGTCAACCGGCGCGACTCCTTGCGGGGCGAACCAGTTGGGCCGTTCCCATCCGAATTTTTGACCGAACACCGCACCCAGGGTTTTCATGCGATCATAGCAGGGAGCGGTCCGCAATGGACGTGCGTCGGCCCGTTCTTCGTCCGGATAGTGGATGACAAAGACGTTGCGATAGGCTTCCTCGTTTTTCCTTTTGAGATAGGAGCGGGAGCAATAGTCACCAAACCGCCTGGGTTCGACGCCCAGCATATCAATACCGGGTGCTCCCTCGACAATCCATTCCGCCAGTTGCCAGCCCGCGCCGCCAGCTGCCGTTATGCCAAAACTATGACCTTCATTCAGCCAGAAATTTCTGCGATCCCAGGCCGGGCCGATGATCGGATTACCATCCGGCGTGTAACAGATGGCACCGTTGTAAACTTCCTTGACGCCGACTTCGCCGAATGCCGGAACACGATTGATGGCAGCCTCTATATGCGGTTCCAGTCGTTCCAGGTCTTCCTGAAACAGCTCGTATTCAGAATCGGCGCCGGGGCCATCCAGGTAACAACAAGGGGCGCCCTTCTCGTAGGGTCCGAGAATAAATCCACCAGCCTCTTCGCGCAAATACCAGGATCCGTCCGATTCGCGCAGAACGCCCAGTTCCGGCAGCCCCTGTTTGTGACGGGCAAGGATGTCCGGGTGGGGTTCGGTGACGATGAACTGATGTTGAACGGGAATGACAGGGATATCCAGACCAACCATCCGCCCCGTCTGGCGGGCAAAGTTTCCGGTACAGGACACGATGTGTTCGCAGGTAATGTCCCCTTTGTCCGTCTGTACCACCCAGTCACCGGCGGCGGTTTCATGCATGCCGGAAACCACTGTGTTGCGATAAATTTCGGCACCCAGTTTCCTTGCCTGCCGGGCCAGCTCCTGGGTCAGGTCGGCGGGCTGAATATAGCCGTCTTCCGGGTGAACGATACCGCCGACCAGACCGTCCGTCCGGCACAGGGGCCACAGGGCCCCGATGTCGTCGGGTGTAAGAAACCGTACGTCTACACCGATCGTCGCGGCGACACCGGCATATTGGTGGTACTCATCCATCCGATCCTGATTCATTGCCAGCCGAATGTTACCGACCTGTTTGAGGCCCGCCGTTTGTTCCGCAGCGGATTCCAGTTCCCGATACAATTTTACGGAGTATTTGTGGATCTGACCGACGCTGTAGCTCATGTTGAACAGTGGCAGCAGGCCTGCGGCATGCCAGGTCGAGCCGGATGTCAATTCCTTCCGTTCGACCAGAACGACATCCGTCCAGCCCTTTTTTGCCAGATGATAGAGTGTGCTCACACCGACCACTCCACCACCGATGACAACCACACGTGCCTGCGATTTCATTAGGTTGTAATCCTCTTCTGCGCCGGTTTTCGCCCGCGACACTGGTTGCTGGATGTTATAAGGTTGGTATGGTCTTGCCGCGTTAGTCGCTTGGTGCTGTGCGACACTCGGTATCCAGAAATCGCCACAGGCGTCCCGTGCGTGTCCGGATGGGTCATATTGATGGCAAAAACCGGTGGCCAACCACCGTGCCGGTATCTGGAATGGTAAATAGAATGCGGGCGACGGAGACTGTTTTTTGACGGTTTCAGAAATATTTGTATCGGACCAGGAACGCCGTCGAGGGGGACTGTCGTCCGACCGGCTGGCGGTCTCTTCCGCTGCATTGAGATCGAACGGATACCTGGTTATCCGCAATCTTCTTCCGCCGCACCGACTGGGCTCTCTGAAGAACGAACTGGATGCAGCATGGCATTCCTTCCGGAGTAACAAACCCGGTTGGCACGGCGGTGGGAAAATCATTGGCCATCTGGGTCTGATTCCGCCGAAGACACCTGATTTTATCTGTCCCGAGATCATCGCCAACCCCCTCATCCACACCATCGTCGATGATGTTCTGGGCAACGGCGTGCGGATTGTTGGAATCGGTGGCAATGCAAACTTGCCGGGCAGTGTCGATCAGCAGTTCCATCGCGATTTCGATCTGACGGCGGCGGACAGGGTTCTGGTCAATATTCCGTTGGGAGATGTCGATGAAGGAAATGGCAGTCTTGAAGTGATTCCGGGTTCGCATGTGCCGGACGGCGATTCGCAGAAACTCCCGTTGCGGGTCAATACCCGAAGTGGCGATGTCATTGTCCGGTTTCCACAGGTGCTTCACCGGGGCAAACGCAATCCCTCGCAACGGGTCCGGTACATGTTGGGAATCTGGCTGGCGGCATTGACGCCAACCCGGATGACGGTGGAAAAACTGTGTCTGGATCCCGGTTCGCCTGACCTTCTGAGCGACTGTCAAAGTCAGTTTGATCAACTGGGTCAGGCCGGACGGCAGCCGGTTTTCGGACCCAACTATTTTTCGCCGGACGGCGTTGGGCTGATCAAGGAGGTGGTTTACCGGCTGATGCCGTCTGTTTACGGGTTTTTGGTTCGCAAACGGACAAACGATCAAATAGGTGCGAATACACGACGCCCGTGAACAACTATGTGGCGGAGCGAGATCAGTGATTGCGAAATCGCAGCATAAACTGCGAACAAATAACAGGTTTGCGGAGGATTCCAGATGAGCGCTTCGACCCAACGTGCCCCCCGTCGCGGACGCGATGCGCGCCGTATGGCGCGCGCCAACAGGGCAGCTGATGTGCGGCCCTACATTTCACGAAATATCCCTTTGACGGAACTCTGCTCTCTCGAGGGGCTGGAGATCATCGAAGCCAATGCCGATACCATTCTGGCGGAAACCGGGATCGAATTCACAGACGACACCGAAGTACTCGCACTTTGGAAAGATGCCGGTGCCGATGTGTCCGGCACGCGCGTCCGGTTTCCGCAGGGTCTGCTTCGAACGTTACTTCGGACGGCGCCATCTGAATTTACCCAACATGCACGGAATCCCGCTCGTAACGTCGTGATCGGCGGTAAAAATCTGGTCTGCGCGCCAGTCTATGGCCCGCCTTTCGTACGTGGACTGGACGGTGAACGGCGTTACGGAACGATCGAGGATTTTCAGAACTTCGTCAAACTGACCTATATGGCTCCCTCCCTGCATCATTCAGGCGGGACCGTATGCGAACCGGTCGATCTGCCCGTCAATAAACGGCATTTTGATATGGTCTATACGCATATGCGATATTCCGACAAGGCGTTTATGGGGTCGGTGACCCATCCGGATCGGGCGGCCGATACGGTGTCGATGTGCAAAATTCTGTTTGGCGATGACTTTGTTGACAACAGCACTGTCTGTACCAGTTTGATAAACTGCAATTCGCCCATGACAATGGATGGCACGATGCTGGGGGCGCTCAAGGTGTATGCGCGGGCAAATCAGGCTGTCATGGTCACGCCGTTCATCATGCAAGGGGCGATGTCGCCGGTATCCGTTGTTGGTACGGTTGCGCAAGCACTGGCCGAAGCCATGGCGGGCATGGCCGTCAGTCAGTTGGTGCGACCGGGTGCGCCGGTGATCTTCGGGATGTTTTCTGCGGCCCTGTCCATGAAAACGGGTGCGCCGACCTTCGGGACGCCGGAGCCGACACTGGTGATATCGGCGGCGGCCCAACTTGCGCGGCGACTGAATTTACCGTTCCGGTCGGGTGGCGCTTTGTGTGGTTCCAAAATTCCGGATGCACAGGCCGCCTACGAGAGCGCAAATTCGTTGTTGCCGGCTGTTCTGAGTGGGGTCAACTTCATGCTGCATAGCGCCGGCTGGCTGGAAGGCGGGCTGGTATCGTCCTATGAAAAATTTGTGATGGATGTCGATCAGCTTGGCATGATGGAGACTCTGTGTGCCGGGTACGATTTCAGCGAAAATGGTCAGGCCATGGACGCCATCCGGGAAGTCGGGCCGGGTAAACATTTTCTGGGCTGTGACCACACGCAGCGAAATTTTGAAACGGCATTTTATGCATCCGCAATCGCCGACAACAATTCCTTCGAACAATGGCAGGCGGAAGGAGCGATGGATTTGCGGGACCGGGCGAGCAACCGGTGCCGGAATTTGCTTGATTCATATCAGATGCCGGACATTGATCCCGGTGTCGATGAAGCATTATGCGATTTTGTTCGTCGTCGAAAAGCCAGCTTCCCCGACTCAAATATCTGAAATCGCTGACGTCAGGTCAGGGTTCCCCCATTGATCTGGAGTAACTGACCACTGATGAACGCGCCGTCGTCGGCAGCCAGCAATGAAACGCTGGCTGCGACTTCTTCCGGTGTCCCGAGGCGACCCATGGGAACCCGTGATTTCATGGACTCGATGTGCGCCGTCATTGCCGGGTCGGTGTGATCTGACTGAATCGGGCCGGGCGAAATGACATTGGCGGTAATTCCGTGTGTTGCGAATTCCTTCGCCAGCGATTTGGTCAGTCCCCAGACTGCATGTTTGGAGGCGCTCACGTGTGGCCGCCCGTTGTATCCCTGAATAGCGTTCATACCGGCAAAGGTGATGATCCGTCCCCAGCCCGCATCAATCATGCCGGGCAGGCAGGCCTGCGCAAGCCATAGGACCTGCCCCAGATTGACGGCCATGACGCGTTGCCACTCGTCAAGGTCAAGCTCCAGAAATGGTGAAGATGGCCGGATGGCGGCGTTGGCGACCAGCACATCGACTTTTCCGAACGCGCTAATTGCACTGCTTGCCAATCGTTGCGCATCTGCCTGTGACCCGACATCGGCTATGACAACCTCCGCTCGGCTGCCGAGTGATCGGATGTCGTCGGCGGTGGCTTCACAGGCGTCCCGGTCGGTCGAGCCGTTGACGACAATATTGAATCCGTCACTGGCGAGCCGGAGTGCGATGGCGCGACCGATGTTTTTCCCCGACCCGGTGATCAGGGCCGCGCGTTGAGGGTTGTGTAGCATTGAGAAGCCTCCGGTTGTCAGTCAGGTCGACATGCTAGCGCCTGAATCGGGCCTGACCAACAGGCAAATCGAATTTGTTGTTTGCGCGTGTGTCTAGAAAAACCGCGCCAGCCGCAACATCAGGTATTCATCATTGCGGACTCCATTGTAGAAACCATCGGACGGAACGTTGGCGGTCCAACGGGCTTCGAATTTCATTTTCCAGTGGTCGGTCAGACGTCGATCAGCCTTGACGGATAGAAACGATTCACGGGTTTGCGTGTCAATAATGCCGCCGAGCAGGATGGAGGTATCCTGTTCATCATTCAACGTGAGGCGTGTGCCGACAAACAGATCATTGTCGTAGGGTGTGGCGGGTGCCGTTTTGTCGCGACCGTCATACAGATATTCCGCCAGCACGCCAACATCTGCGGTACTGTCGGCAACCTGATAAAATGTATACTCAAGGCCGGACACGCTGGCGGCAAATCGCTTGCCCTGACCGGCCCGGCCCATTGCTTCCAGTTTCCACAGCCATGAACCGGACGTGTATTGAGCGTCCAGTCCGGTCTGGTCAATAATGTCGTAGTGGGGCTGAAAGGCGCTGATACCGTCGGCGCGGGTGACGGTGCGCATCACCGGTTCGCGTCCGGTTCCGTGAAACTGACTGATTCCGATGTCTGCATTGCCGATCGAGCGGGACCAGCGCACGGCGATATCCACATGTTTGTTGGTAGCCCTGCTGTCGTAGGTTGCATCCGCCGCCTGAACGGGTTTCGGGCCTCGCAGACGGGCTTCATCATCGGCGAAGGTGCGTTCCCGAAATCCTGGCAATACGAATAGACCGAACGTTCCCCAATCGGTAATGGCATTGGTATTGATCATCGGCTGGCCAAGTTTGGCGTCGCCATCCAGATTGTCTACGCCGTCGGTCTGATTGATGATGTCAACCAGGTGCCGTGATTCGGCGACACCCCAGAATACCTTGCCGACACCGGCTGTCATGTCCCAGGAATTTGCCAGATGTACCCATTTGAGTTCCCGGACGTCGGCATGGCTGCGCCGTTCGTCGTTGGCGTCAAGACGAACGTACGGCGTAAAGGTGACGAGATCGTTACCGCCTTCTGATCTGTAGGTGAGTTCAGGGGTCAGGACCAGAGAGGGGCTGACCACGGAACGGTCCTGCCCCCGAAACGATCTGGACCCGGGAAACACCCGTACCTCGTTTGCAATAGACCCACCCAGTTCCAGTGTTCCGGCGATGGAAGGGGTGGCGTTGCCGGAGACAATCAGCAACGCCACCAGGGTCGGGGCGAAGGGGTAGCGCCCCACAGGAAACATCATTTGAACTCCCGCTAGCGAATGGTCTTGAGGCGGTTGGGCGTAAATTCGGTCTTATTGACGCCGACCTGAAACGCATAGGGTGAAAATTCAAGTTCGGTGACTTTGCCGGATTGATGATTTTTCATGACCATTTTCAGAGGTCGCCAGTATTTTCCCAGGTATTGCTGAAAATCTGACTGAACCAGCGTTTTCAAGAGGGTTTCCTTGCGGTCATAAAAATCGACTTTGCGGATGCGGTATTCATTTGTATCCACCCATGCAATCTGGCGGGAATAACCGGAATTTTCATATTTTGGAAAACGTTCGATGACAAAACATTGCAACTCGCCGCACGCTTCATTGCGCAGCCATTTGTAGCTGTATTTGCCGACCTCGAATGACACGAGGTCCTCGTAGGCAAATTCGGAGCCGACAAAGGGCCCTGATTTGTTGGCGGATGAAATCCGTTTGACGCGTTTCAGAGCGGGCAGATAGAGCCACTGGTCATCGGGTTCGAGTATTTTTGTGAAACTCAGAAAGGCAGTCCCCTGGATATCGCGCGGATACTTGAATACTGTGAGACTTTTGTCACCGGCATCTGTTTGCGGATTTTCGAGGGTGGACAACTGTAGCTCACGAACACTGGTTTCACCATGCCGGTTTGACAATAACATTTTCAGATCAGTGCGGCTGTCGCCGAAACCGAGGTCCCGCCGGTCAATTTCAACGGCAATCTGCAAACCCTTTTCTTCCGCCGTGATGGCGTGCGCGGTGGTGCTGCCGATGGCCCAAACCACCACTGCCAGCAGGATTGCCTTTTTCAAACTGGTAATTTTCGTATGCATTTTTGTTACTCCGCTGCGGCGAGTTGAGGGTCAGAAGACGGATCATTTGATCCTTGTGTATGAGTTTTCGGAGATTTGTCGACCATCAGCAAGATTGATGGCAAAAGCAGGAGGTCTGCGATCAGGGCGCAGGCCAGTGTAATCGCCATCAGAAGCCCCATTTCCTGGTTGATTTTGAATGTCGACATGGCCAGTACGCCGAACCCGGCAACCAGAATAAATGATGTCACCCAGATTGCCGTTCCGACGGTCGAGAAGGCGTACCGAACGGCCTCTTCCGTGCTGGCATTCCTCTGTCGTCTGGCGCGACTGTATTTGCTGAGAAAATGCACCGTCGCGTCAACGATGACGCCAAGACTGGTGGCGGCAACTACCGACGCGGCGAGCCCTACCTGTCCGACAAATATGCCCCATAATCCGAATGCCATAATGGCCGGAACCAGATTGGGGGCCAGACTGATCAGGCCCAGGCGGATGTCGCGCAGGGCAACGACCATCAGTCCGGAGATCAGAAACAGTGCCAGCCCGGTTCCCACCAACATTCCCTGGATGTTTCGCTGTGAGATGTAGGAAAACATCACAAAGGGTCCGGTAGCATGGGTATTTGCAGCGGTCGGAAAATTTTGCTTCAGCCAGTTGGTGGCGCGCAGTTCCAGCTGGCGGGCGGACCGGGTGGATATGTTGCTGAGCGTAACTGTCAGGCGGGTTGCCGATTTCTGGACATTGATCTGATTGTTCAGGTCCAGTCCGTAGGGCAGCGACATTTCGAACAGCAACAGGTATTGTGCGGCCAGATCCCGTTCCTGCGGCAGGCGGTAGTAAGTCGGGCTGTCGCCGTGCATGTTTTTGTTCAGGCGCTTCATGACGTCCGTGATGCTTTGCACGTGGACAACTTCGGGCTGTTGATTGAACCAGGATTTGAAAGCGTCAACATTCGCCAGATAGTCGGGTTCACTGATGCCGCCCTCATTTGCGGCGGGCAACGAGAATTCCATCTGGTAAATGCCGCTCAGGTTTTTCATGGCAAAGTCGGTGTCGTCGCGAAACGGGACGCCGGGCGCAAAATATTCGACGAATTTGTCGTTCAACTGAATTTTCGGAACCATGATTCCGAGGACAGCAACCAGTGCCATGGTTCCCCAGAACATCAGGTATCTCCGACGAATGACGAGATCGGCCAGTCGTTGCATATGAGAAGTCGGCGATGCCGGTTTGACCTTGACGATGACCGGCAGCACAGACATCAGCGCTGGCAGAAAGACCACGGAATAGACCCAGGCGGCGGCAACGCCGACAGCCGTGATGTTGCCAAGATCACGAAAGGGGGGTGAGTCGCTGAAGTTGAGCGACATGAAGCCGATCACCGTCGTTACACTGGTCAGCAGAACCGGCGTGAAATTGACCCGCAGGCTCTCGAGAATGGCTTCCCGTTTGGTCGCGCCCAGTCGCATTTCATGCAGCATGGTAATCAACAGGTGGATGCTGTCGGCGATGGCAACGGTCAGAATGATGGTTGGGGCGGTGGCCGACGGCGGGGTCAGTTTGATGCCCGCCCAACCTGCCAGACCCAGCGCGGATATGGCCGAAAAACCAATCACCAGAATGGTGGTGAAAGTGCCGCTGAAGGATCGCAGCAGCACAATCATGATGCCCAGCAAGGCGGCATGCATCAGCGGTATCAGGGATTCCATGTCGCTTTGGGAGGCTTCCGCAAACGCGTGGTTGAGGGCGGCAATTCCGGTGATGGCGATCGTCAGGTCGGGGTTTTCTGCGCCAAGCTGATCGGCAAGATGGCGAACGTATTTCATGACCTTGGGGCTCTCTGCCATGCTTTTGCCGGGCAGGTTGATGCTGACGTTAATGCCAGCCGTGGTACCATCCGGTGAAACAAGTTTGTCGAGAAGAAGAGGCTCACTCAGGGCCGTTTTCCTGATCTCGGCCAGTTTGTCTGGGGTCAGGTCAAGGTGTTTGCCCACCAGGTCCTGTACCGTCAGGTCATCACCGGAGGCAAAACTGTTCTGGAAATTAGCAAGCGAGTCGACCCGTGTTGCATAGGGAATTTTCCAGGAGGCGTCGGTCAGTTTCCGGATGGCGGAGAGGTATTGTCCGGTAAATACGTCGCCGTGCTTCGGTTTGACAACGAAGGTGACATTGTCTTCTTTGGTATATATGTTTTGCAGCGCGTCAAAGGCCGACAATTGCGGGTTTGCAGAACTGAAAAAGACCCGGTAACTGGTCGAGAATTCGAGAAAACGTGCCCCGGCGGCCGACCCGATGACAGCAAGAATAGTGGCAACAATCAACCACCAGCGCCAGCGAATGACCCAGTGCCCATAGGCCAGGACCTTTCTGTCAAATGTGCTCGTCGATCCGTTCGGAAGATGCGTGTTTTCGCCAGACTTGCTCATTGTTACGCTCCTGTGTGGCCTGCAAACGGTAAATACGGTAGACTGTTTGCAGAATTCGAATGATGATGTAAACTGCACGGTGTAGTATAGTAAACTGTACGGTGTAGTTTACTACGCAATGTTTTGATTGAGGTCAACAGGAAATTTTATGGAGAAGTCCACGTTTGTCACGGAGCCGCCCGGTGAAGTACCCGATAACCCGAAACGTCGGGCGATCGTAGAGGCCGCCACCCGTTTGTTTCTGGGCGAGGGTTTCGGAGCCGTCAGCGTCGATACGATTGCCGCAGAAGCGAACGTATCCAAGCGCACCGTTTATAGTCACTTTGAAAACAAGGGATCTCTGTTCGCGGGGGTGATGACCTGCGTATGTGAGCAGCGGGGCGGCGTCGTGGGGTGTCCACTGCTGAATGGTGATCTGGTCCGGAAAACCGCTGTGGCGGATATTCTGCAAATGACGGGAGAGCACCTCCTCGGAATCATCACTTCCCCGCAGGCGATCGAGGTTTACCGGGTTGTGATTGGAGAAACGAGTCGATTTCCAGAGCTCGGGAAAAACTTTTTCGATTGCGGACCCTCGTTCGTTCTGAAAATGATATCGGATTATCTGAGCGATCGGGTCGCAGCCGGTGAATTGACGATAGATGAGCCGGATATTGCGGCACGCCATCTGATGGCGATGATGGTATTTCCGCTGCAGATGGAACTGGCCTGCGGCGTGCGCGACTCGATTTCTGAACCGGAGATTCGTGTGATTGTCGCGAAAGCGGTCGGATCGTTTATGAAAGCATATGTGATATCTTGAGAAATATAGGGCACCGGCCCAATTCACTTGCAGCCCTATTCATCGTCCGGTTCCGCTAGACTAGGCGCGCTGTCGGCGAGCGAGATGCAGGTCTCCCGGCACGCGTCCAGAACCTCGTCGGAGCAGGCGGTTTTGCCGAGCGCCCGTGATACAACCATGCCGCCGATCATCATCGCCACGATCGCGGTTGCCGCCGCCTCCCGGTCGTGCCGGGTCCGGCCCTTCACGTTTCCAGAAATCAGGCGCGTAAAATTCCGGAAAATGTGCCTATAACGTTGTTGCGGTTCCCCTCGCAGGCGGGCGACGTCCTGGGCCAGGGTTGGAAGCGGACACCCGGCGGCGGGATAGTCGCGATGTTCCTGACTCATGTACCACGTGAACACCTTCCGCAGTGGGTCGGGTTCATCCGGCAGTCTGTCGAACGATGATTGAATAATATCGGCAAACAGATCTTCCTTGCCGGAAAAGTGGGCATAAAAACCGCCGCGCGTCAGCCCGGCTTCCGCCATAAGGGCATCTATTGTTGTAGACCCGTAGCCGTTTGACTTGAAGAGGCGGGCCGCCATTGCACGAATACGGTCCCGCGTCCTTTTCCTGCGTTCCGGCGAATGGCTCAAAATGCTTCCTCCAAATTCACACTTGATCGTTTATGATATATAACATATAAAAAATTATGTTAATCGTCATATATTGGAGGAATTGAAATGGCAATCCCAGTTACCGGTTTGTACGCTGGACTTTTCGCCTTGATGTTAGTGACGCTGTCCATGCGGATTTCGCGGATGCGAGAGTCCAAGGGTATCGAACTGCTGACAGGAGATGACGCAGAGATGGCACGGGCGGTCCGAGCGCATGGCAATTTTATCGAATATGTTCCATTGCTCCTCGTCCTGATGGCGGCGATGGAACTGAATGGTATCGCTCCCTACGTAATCCATTTATTCGGTACGTTGATGCTTGTGTCCCGGATAGCCCACGTGTCAGCCCTGCGCAGGTCCTCCAAGATGGGGAAATTGCGGGTCATGGCAATGCTTGGAACGTTTGCCGCCCTGATACTGGCGGGCCTAACCGCAATCAGCTCGATCTTTCAGATGTGAACGATCACTCGCCTGTATTTGCTGACGAGGGGGGTAACGCGTTCATCTTTGCCAGCAGGTATTCGAGGTCGTCTGATTCGAACTCTACTCCCAGGTCATCGTACTGCGTCAGCACCAGTTCGATCAGGCGGCGAGAGAATCGCTCGCGGTCCTGCGGTTCGCCGTCGTATTCCAATTCGTTACAGGCTTCGATTGCGGCAAAAGCCGCAGGCAGTTGCGGCTTGGGCATTTTCGCCCCGGCCCACAGGCGTTCCAGTCCCAACCGACCGGGATCATGAATCAGGGTCCTGGAATTGACGAGCGGGATCTTTGCCAAGGTGGCGAGGGCCGATTCGAAAAACCGCAAATCTCCCATGCACAGTGCCCGCAGAACTATCGAAGGAGTCAGGCGATGATGGGCGTACAATTGTTCGACCAGCGCGTGAACATCGCCAGCCCCCGATTCCGTCGAAAGCAAGACGGTCGCCCGCTCACGGCTCTGCAACAATAGGTCGGTCGCGACATCCGCCGATAGTTCATGGCGTTCCAGCAGTTTTTCCCGCATGGCTTCCGAAACCTTGTGGACCAGTTTCTCGGCCACCGTGATCGGCAGCGCCGACCGATTGATCATGGCTCCCTGTACTTTTTCGCTTTCACCAAACGTATTGACGGCCTTTTCAAACGATGAGTCGGATATTTTGGCACCTTCGTTGGCGATCAGCGTTGAGACGACATTTTCATTTCCGGTATCGATCAGGGCATCGGAAACGGCTTCTGATACCGACTCGCGCCCGGCGATCATGGCCTGTTTGCTTTCGCCCTGGGTGTGGATGATTTCCGCCAGATCACTGTCCGACAGAATGTCCGACAGGGTGAGGACCGGCAGGGCCACCGAATCGACATCGTGAGCAAGTGTCAGGGCAACATCATGTGGCAAATTGGGGCTTTCCTTCAAATTGATCGCCAGCGCCTCGCGAACCCGGACTTCTGCGTCCTTAACCATGATCCGGAAAATTTCCTGCGCCAGACCACGCTCTTTCTCGGACATTCCGTCCCGGTCGAACTGATCGGATATTTTTGTGGCAGCGCTGATCCGGGCGTCCGGAGAGGGGTCGTTCAGTAGGCGGATGACATCATCATTTGTCAGGAAATTTTCAGTCATTATTTCTCCGTTTCGGTCCGGTACACTCAAGAATGCAGTGATGCACAACGTAACATATAACCCTGCAACTTCCATGAGGCATTACAAGCAACAGAGACAGCCGTTACATGACTGTGGTTACGGATGTATTCAAACTGTATATTCTCTTGCTGCGTCTTGCAACCAAATCCACACATATTCGGCAAAACTGCGATGAACGTACAGGTCATAGGTGGCACCGTTCAGGGGCATGTCGGCGATCTGATGAATGATGACATGGGCTTGCGCCAAAAGTGTTGCAACGACCCTTCCAGTGGTGAACTTTCGCGGGTGCAGGTCGATCGAGCATCCTTTCGCCAGCAGCTCAGGCGCGGCCCGACCTGACAGACGCAGGGTGGTCCGGCTTTCGCCGACATCGACCGCCGTTGCATGAAGGTCGGCGCAGGCCATTGTCAATTCGTCAACCTGGTTAGTGCGGTTGGCTGGAGCAACGATCAGCCATTCATCCGGTCCCAGCCACAGGGCGTGCAGACCGTCCGCATCACCAGTAGAGGAGCACGGTTTCTCTGGCAGCGATATCTTCAGCATCTTTTCGATCGCGCCCGTAAATGCCGAATCCGATGACTGACCGCGCAGTGCCGTCATCGACAAGTACGGCCGTTCGCACAGTCCGATCATCCTGTCGAGTTGGTCACCCACGGCCGTTTCCGGCAGGTGCGGCAGCAGGTGAGCCAGTGGGCTTTGACGCAGATATTTTTCAACCACGAAGTCGCCCCCCATCCGGATCATAAAATACCGGAGCTGTTATTTCGGCGCGAATCACCCTGTCCGGTAATGGGACGTAGACTTTTTCACCATGACGACCGCGCCCGCCTTTGATCAGGGCCAGTGCGATCGAGCGTCCGAGATTTGCAGAAAAATAACTTGAGGTGACATGGCCGATCATCGGTGTTGGTATATGAGCCGTTTGATGTTCGATAATCTGGCTACCTTCCGGCAGGACGTCGGCGGCGTCATCCGTCAACAATCCGACCAACTGCTTTCGGCCTTCGCGGGTCGTATCGGAACGAGACAAAGACCGCCTGCCAATGAAATCTTTCTTTTTCGAGATGATCCAGTCCATCCCAAGATCAACCGGTGTGACGGTTGCGTCTGTTTCCTGCCCGACAATGATGTAACCCTTCTCCGCACGGAGAACGTGCATGCTCTCCGTGCCATAAGGCGTAATTCCGTATTTTTCGCCACTGATCATCAATTGGCTCCACAACGCCAAACCGTAACCTGCAGGCACGTTGATTTCGAACGAGAGTTCACCGGTGAAGCTGATGCGAAATACGCGGGCGGGGATACCGGCAACGCTACCCTGCCGCATGGTCATGAACGGGAACGCGTCGGCAGAAAGGTCCACACCTTCAGTCAATTCCTGCAACAGCGCCCGTGCCTTGGGACCGCAAATCGATGCGGTTGCCCAACTTTCCGTTACAGAGTTGCAATAGACCTTCAGGTCCGGCCACTCCGTCTGCAACCATTCTTCGAGCCACCCGAACACGCTGGCTGCATTGCCTGTGGTGGTGGTCATCAGGTAGTGATGATCGCCAAGCCGTGTGGTCACACCATCATCCATGACCATTCCGTCTTCACCCAGCATCAGGCCATAGCGGCACTTGCCGACGCCCAGTCCCGTCCAGGCATTGGTATAGATCCGGTTGAGGAATTCGGCGGCATCGGGGCCCTGTATGTCGATCTTGCCGAGCGTCGATGCATCGAGTATGGCAACCCTGTTGCGCGCGGCCAGACATTCACGGTCGACGGCGTCGTGCATGGATTCACCCGGTTGCGGATAATACCAGGGACGGCGCCAGTCTCCGACATCTTCCCACCGGCACCCGGCCCGTTCGTGCCAGTGGTGCATCGGGGTCTGGCGCGTCGGCGCAGCCAGCGCGCCGACGTCCCGCCCGGCAAACACGCCGATCGTGGTCGGGGTATAGGGGGGGCGAAATGTCGTCGTGCCAACGTCGCCAGGATTTGCAACGCCCAGTGCCTGGGCCAGCGTGGCCATGCCGGGGATATTGCCGGTTTTGCCCTGATCGGTCGCCATGCCGAGGGTCGTGTAGCGTTTCGCATGTTCGACTGAGCGGTACCCTTCCCGCGCCGCCAACTGGATATCGGCGACTGTGACGTCGTGTTGCAGATCCAGAAAATGTTTCCCGCGTTGCCCGATCGGGGCGGTGGTCGGGATCGCCCACAACAAGCGCAGCGGTCTTTCTTCGGTGTGGTCCGCTACCGGACACTTGCGCCGCCCGGTTTTTCTGAACCCGGCCCTGGCGGCGGCCTCTCTACCGGCGGCGGCGCCGTCTTCGAGGCATTCGTTGAGGTCGAAAATGCCGTTGGCGGAACCGGTGGATCTGGAAGCCTGCGGGCTGTCACCGGGAACAAATATGCCGCGCTCACTGTCATAGTCGGCCTTGCCACCGCTGTGTGAATGCAAATGAATGACCGGGTTCCAGCCACCGGAGCAGGCGATGCCGTCACATTCAATGGTCCGGGCCTGTCCGCTAACACCGTCTCCATCAGTGTTGAGCTGCATGACCTCTATGGATTTCACCTGCTTTGTTCCCGTCACGGAGGTTATCGCTGAATTGTCCAACACCTCGATGCCCGCCGCCATTGCCCGGGTGGGCAATTCGCCATCCGGCATTGGCCTGATGTCAATAATCGCCGGTATACGGATCCCTGCGGCGTGCAGGTCCAGCGCCGTCCGATAGGCGTCGTCATTGTTGGTAAAAAGCACGACCCTGCGTCCCGCCCTCACGCCGTACCGGTTACTGTAGGCGCGATAGGCGCTGGCCAGCATGATGCCCGGCCGATCGTTGTCGGAAAACACCAGCGGGCGTTCCAGTGCACCGGTTGCCAATACCACTCGCTGCGGATGAACCCGCCACAGGCGCTGGCGCGAGATCGCGCCGCCGTCGACGATTTTATCAGTCCGGGTTTCAACAAGTGCTGCGAAGTTGTGATCGTAATAACCGAATGCAGTGGTCCGCTTCAGGAACCGTACCTCCGGCAGGTTGTTCAGTTCGGCTTCCACGTCCGCCACCCAGTCGAGCGCCGGTTTGCCGGAAATCAACAAGCGCTCGTTCAGCAACTGGCCGCCCGGCTCATTTTGTTCGTCGGCGATGATAACCCGGGCACCGGTTCGCGCCGCGGTCAGGGCGGCCATAAGTCCGCTCGGGCCTGCGCCGACCACCAGAACATCGCAATGGGCGTTCATTTTGTCGTAGATATCGGGATCGGATGTTGTTGGCGACCTGCCGAGGCCGGCGGCGTGACGAATGACGTGTTCATAGTACTTCCATGCCCGGGTCGGCCACATGAAGGTTTTGTAGTAGAAACCGGCGGGCATCAGGCGATGGAAAAGGCTGTTGACAGCCATCAGGTCAAATTCCGGGCCGGGCCAGCAATTGACGCTTTCTGCAACCAGATTGTCATAAAGTTCGACGCGGGTTGCCTGCTGATTGGCAAGCGTGCATGCGGTTCCCGGTTCGAGTTGAACCAGCGCATTTGCTTCTTCCGATCCGGCCGCCATAATGCCGCGCGGCCGGTGATACTTGAAACTGCGGGCGACCAGACGAATGCCATTGGCAAGCAAGGCGGATGCCAGCGTGTCGCCTTTGTACCCCTGATAGCGCCGACCATTAAAGGTGAAATGGAGCCGGTGGGTCCGGTCAATTCGTCCGCTGTCCGGGAGGCGATATTTCTGACCCATCAGCGAGCCCTCTTCGGTGGTTTCTGACCAATCCTGTAAGCCGCCAGTATGGCATTTGTAGCGGTATTGCGGGCAATATTGAACCAGCGGCGGCAGCCATGCTGATGGACCCAGCGTTCCAGGTAGACGCCTTTGGTATTGGATGTCATGAACAGATAGTCGGCCCATTGTTCATCTGTCAGGGTGTCCGGGTTTTTCGGTCGAGTGATGTGTGCTTCACCGCCATGATGGAATTCCGCTTCTTCGCGCTCGCCGCACCAGGGGCAGGGGATCAGTAACATCTCGGTACCTCCTTAGTGGGCAACGGCTGCAGCGCCGTGTTCATCGATCAGGGCACCGGTCGTGAAGCGATTCAAATTGAAGGGTGCGTTCAACGGATGCGGTTCGTCTCTGGCGATGGTGTGGGCGAATACCCATCCGGATCCGGGCGTCGCCTTGAAACCACCAGTGCCCCAGCCGCAATTGATATACAGACCCTTGATGTCGGTTTTCGAGACAATCGGACTGGCGTCCGGGCAGGTGTCGACGATGCCACCCCACTGCCGCATGATCCGAAGGCGGCTGAACAATGGAAACAGTTCGCACAGCGAAGCCAGTTGATGTTCGATGACATGCAGGCTGCCGCGCTGGGTATACCCGTTGTATCCGTCAATGCCCGCGCCCAGTACCAGTTCCCCTTTGTCTGACTGCGACACATACACGTGTACGGCATTTGACATGACCACACAGTTGATGACCGGTTTGACCGGTTCCGAAACCATGGCTTGCAACGGATAACTGTTAACAGGCAGTCTGATTCCCGCCATATTGGCAACGACTGAACAATGTCCGGCAGTGACGATGGCAACTTTCGGCGCCCTGATCGTGCCCCGGCTGGTTTCGACTCCGGTGACCTTACCGCCCCTGCGTAGAATACCAGTGACCTCGCATTGCTGGAGGATGTCAACGCCGCGGCTGTCCGCCGACCGGGCCAGCCCCCAGGCGATGGCATCATGTCGCGCAACACCGCCGCGGCGTTGCAAGGATGCTCCCAGAATGGGGAAACGGGTGCCCGGTTTCATATTGATGATCGGTACCATTTCCCGGATTTTGGCAGGGGTCAGAAACTCTGAATCAACACCGTTCAGACGATTGGCGCTGATGCGTCGCTGCAGTTCACGTACATCATGGAGATTATGGGCCAGGTTCATGACACCGCGTTGTGACAGCATGATATTGTAGTTCAGGTCCTGACTGAGCCCCTCATAGAGTTTCAGGGATTTTTCGTAAATGGCGGCGCTTTCATCCCACAGGTAATTGGACCGGATGATGGTGGTATTGCGACCGGTGTTGCCACCGCCGAGCCAGCCTTTCTCAATCACGGCGACGTTGCTGATACCATGCTCCTTTGCCAGATAGTGTGCGGTCGCCAGGCCGTGTCCGCCGCCGCCAATGATAATGACGTCATAGGCGGGTTTCGGGTCAGGGCTGCGCCAGGCCTGTTCCCAGTTCTGGTGATAGCCCAGGGCATTCCGAACAAGACTGACGATCGAGTATTTTTTCATATGGTTCTGCCATCGGGGTTTTGCGGTCGGTATTCGAACGATAACATGAATGCCTTTCAAGTGGCAGGGTCAAAGATACATGTCTGTTCCTGCCGCGACTTCGGCGCGTGGATTTACGACACGGGAGAATAAACCGGGTTTTTGCTTGTGAAATATTCATCATGTAGTGGCGAACTGCATACTGCTTCGCATATACTGTGTTGTATGAAACTTCGCGCCGTCATTATCTTGATCTTGCTGATCTGCCTATTGCCGGGCCGCGTCGTCCGTGCGTTAGAGGTGCCGGAAAGCGAGGCGTTGCTGACCGTGCCGGCGGCGTCGGACAATCAGGAAACGGCACCCTCGGGGTTTGAACAGGGCATTGCGGCCTACCGGCAAGGCGATTTCCGGGCGGCGTTATCTGATTGGCAGGAGTTGGCGGAACAGGGGTACGGGCCGGCGCTCCACAATCTGGGTGTTCTGTATGAATATGGTCGTGGCACAAACCCTGATTATACACGGGCCGCTCGATATTATGAGCGTGCGGCAACGTTTGAAATTCCACAGGCACTTAATAATCTGGCGCGGCTGTATGCGGGTGGACTGGGAGTTGCGAAAAACGAGAAACGTGCCGTCCGGCTTTTAAGCCAGGCATCTGATCTGGGTTTTCCGGAAGCCCGCTTTAATCTGGGTATTGCCTATCTCAAGGGGCGCGGCATCAGGAAGGATGCAAAACAGGCGGTTCGCTTGTTTGAAGCTGCGGCGGAAGCAGGATACGGACCGGCGCAGTACAATCTGGCCGGGATGTACCACCGCGGACAGGGGGTCCATCGCGACCTGGTACAGGCGTTAAAATGGTATGAAATGGCGGCTGCGTCGGGTGACCCGCTGGCCCATTACGGCGCGGCCATGATTGGCTTGTCCAAGGGAGCCTTGCCGATGCCTGCGAACCTTGTCATACGGCATCTCAGGCTGGCGGCGGATGCCGGTGTGGCAGATGCGCAAAATCAGTTGGGAATCGTCTATGCCAGGGGCCGCCTTGTGACAGCGGATCAGGGCACCGCTATGATGTGGTTTTTGATCGCGGCGTCGATCGGGAATCCGCAGGCGGAACGTAACCGGGATTTATTGGCCCGCCGCCTTGCTGGCGATGTTCTGACGAAGGCACGTCGCAGGGCGCTTGCCTTTCGTCCGACGGCGCTGACGTCCGCGCGCGAATAACAGACAATCGAATAAGGATCATCAGAAATGTTACGTTTTGTTGGCGGTGCGTTACGCCTTGTTGTCAAAATTTCCCTGTTGGCGGTCGGCATCGGTGCAATCATTGCCTATGCCAATCTGAGTAATCTGGACGGATGGAAGAAACAGGTCTCCCGGCAGGTCATGTCAGTAGCGGGGCGTAAACTGAGTTTCAACGGCGACGTTGAATTCAAAATTTCCTTCCCGCCGCGCATCATTGCCCGGGATGTCCGTCTGCAAAACGTTTCATGGGGGGCCAGGAAAGACATGTTGCGGGCGGACACTGTGATTGCCGACGTCGATTTCCTGCCCCTTCTGGTTGGTGATGTCGCAGTTCCCCGCCTTCGACTGGTCGGCGTTGATATTATTGTGGAAACCGGTCGGTCTGGAAAAACCAACTGGGATGAATTCAACAGTTTCCAGACCGCCGCCGGTGGATCTGTGTTCAATCCGGGGGTGCCGGTGGTCGGTCCCCCAATGGGCTCTGGCGGCGTGACGGTGGCGGGAGGAACCCTGACCCTAAGTAACCTGACGACCGGTGCCTCCACAACACTGACCTTGCCTGATATTCCCGTCGCTGTGGCGTCCGGCATCAGCCAACCGTGCAATTGACGGGATTCGAGAGCCGTCGAATATCCAGAGCGTGCGGGATGCAGGCAAAGAAAAAGGGCGGCACCATAAAGATGCCGCCCAAAGGATGTGAGACTTCAGGGATAATCTACTCAATTCTCATTATTAACTTAATTTCAAACAGGCGGATTGAAAATATGCCAAAATAGAATAAAATTCATGAACCAAAATCATCAATTGGCGGGAGCCATGCAACATGGACTGGCAGAGCGAAATGGGTGTTTTTGTCCGTGTGGTCGAAGACGAGAGTTTTTCATCGGCAGCACGAGGTATGAAATTGACACCATCGGCGGTCAGCAAACTGATTGGCCGGCTGGAAGACAGGCTTGGGGCCCGGTTGCTGAACCGGACGACGCGGCGCCTGAGCCTGACTGAAGAGGGGCATGCATTTTACCAGAGGTGCGTTCCGATCCTGTCGGCAATTGAGGATGCCGAACGGGCGGTCACGGAACTTCATGCCGAACCAAGGGGGTTGCTGAAGATCAATTCGTCGACCGCCTTCGGTCAGTTTCATATTGAGCCCCTGATTCCCGATTTTCTGGCACGTTATCCGGATCTGCGAATTCAGCTGATTTTGTCCGATAGCCTGGTCAACCTGGTCGAGGAAGAGGTCGATGTGGCAATTCGCATTGCCGATATGCCCGACAGCTCCCTGATTGCTCGCAAGCTGGCTCCAGCCAGACGTATGGTGACGGCGTCACCGGCTTATCTGGAAAAACACGGTATTCCGCGAACACCGGAAGACCTTAAAAATCACAATTGCCTGACGTTGAATTTTGAAACCAGCCTGAATCAGTGGGAATTCAAGGGGCCTGATATGCCACGCCGTATTCGCGTGTCGGGAAACTTTGAGACGAATAATGCGACGGCATTGCACCAGGCGGCGTTGGCCGGGCTCGGTTTGATGCGGGCCGCCAATTTTATTGCCATGCCGGATATTCGCAAGGGAACGCTGGTGCCGGTGCTGGAAGATTTTGAGACCGATGGCAATACCAATATCTACGCCGTATATCCTCACATTCGCCATCTGTCCCCGAAAGTGCGGGCATTTATTGATTCCCTGACCGAGACATTTACACCGATTCCGCCCTGGGACCGGTGAGACCGCGAGCGTTCACATGAAAAGCCAGATGATTGTCGCTTATGCACAACCACTTCAGGAACGTGACCTGGCCGTGCCAACTCCGGTCGGAACAGAAGTTCTGGTCAGGGTGAGATTTTGTGGTGTCTGCCATTCGGATGTACATATTCACGACGGTTATTTTGATCTGGGGAACGACAAAAAACTGGACCTGAGCGGTGCTCACCAACTGCCCTTTACCCTTGGTCATGAGATTGAAGGCGAGGTTGTCGCCGTTGGACCGGATGCCGGGGGTGTGACGATTGGACAGCGCTGCGTGATTTATCCCTGGATTGGCTGCGGACATTGCCCCACCTGTCGACGTGGGGATGAACAGCTGTGCGACAAACCGCAGGCGATCGGTGTCAATCGGGCGGGCGGGTTTGCTGATTACGTGATTGTTCCGGACCGTCGTTATCTGCTGGACTGCGCCGGAATAGCAGACGGGCTTGCGGCGACCTACATGTGTTCCGGCCTGACGGCTTACGGTGCGTTGCAAAAGATCGGGCCGCTGGCCTCAGGGGAAACGATTGTGATTATCGGGTTGGGAGGAGTCGGCTCGATGGCCTTGCAGTTCGCACGTGCAATATTGCCGGATACCCGGATTACATGCATCGATGTTGATGACAGCAAACTCGTCGCAGCGACGCGGTACGGCGCCGATCAGGTGATCAATTCCAGCCAACAGGACGCGGTGCGGGAAATCAGGAAGCAAACGATCGACGGTGTGCACACGGTGCTCGATTTTGTCGGTGCGGAAGCATCATTGAATTTGGCACAACGGGCTGTCAGAAAAGGGGGGAAAGTGATCGTTGTCGGTTTGTTTGGCGGACGCATTAGCTTGTCAATTCCCCTATTTCCATTGCGTGCGTTGTCCATTGTCGGGTCATACGTCGGGTCACTTCAGGGCGCGGCGGAGATGCTGGCGCTTGTCAAGACGGGCGTTGTTTCGCCGATTGCCATTGAAAAACGCCCGCTTGATCAGGCCGGTCAATCGCTGGACGATCTGCGACAAGGCCGGATCAACGGGAGGGTCGTTCTTGATTGTTCAGGTCAGGTCACGTGACATGTTGGTCGCCGGATTATCCGGTAACTGACCATCTCGCAATTCCGAGATCATTCCGTCACGGTCCGATTCAATGCGGGCAAGCGTGTCTTTGGAAGCACTGCTCGCCGGGTCATGACGGGCGCTCCAGCGAATGATTTCCAGAACAAGGGGCGCAAGATCCAGTCCCTTTCCTGTCAGTTTGTAGAGGTTTCGTCGGCCATTATCCGGGTCCGGGGCTTTCACGATAATCCTTGACGCTTCAAGCCCTTTCAGGCGGTCTGCCAGCACATTGGTGGCAATGCCCTCGCCGGATTCAAGGAATTCACCGTACGTCCTGTTACCGCGTAATAACAGGTCGCGAACAATCAGTAAACTCCACCGATCACCGAAAATGTCCAATGCGTAGGCGATGGCGCAATGCGTGACATGTTTTTTCCCTGGAAGTGCCATGTCAGAAAAATATCCATTTAACTTGCTTTTTGCAAGTTAAATGGATAACTGTATATAACTTGCAAAAAGCAAGTGATTGGTATGGCCGAGATTGGAGGCATACACGTGACGATCGCATACGGCTGCCCGCCGGCGGCAATTGTGATTCCCCACACGGTTCAGAGTCTGGCGGCCGCGGGCAACCGGGCGTCCAATCGCCCGGGCTGGAAGCTAGCGGAAGATTGGTCTGAGCGACTGTCTTTGCGACAAATGGATGATCCCCGGATTATTCCGGCAATCGCCAAGGCCGTATTGTTGCCGGGTTTTGGGTTTGTTTTTGCTCTTTCTGTTATTTGTTGCAGCCACCTGGCCAGAGCCTCAGGTTCGTCTGGCCGATTTCGTTTTGAACCCCTGAACCTGACGTCAAAGGAGACTAATTATGCCGCTTGTTCGTATTTCTCACACTGCCGGGAAACCGTCATCGTTTTCTTCCGCCCTGTCGCAAGGTGTCCATCGGGCCATGGTCGACTCGTTCGGTATTCCAGAAGATGATTTTTTTCAGATTGTTACTGAACATGCGGCCCGAACCGGTCTGGTGCGACCGGACAGTTTTTTGGGCATAGATCATTCAACCGATATGGTCATTATTCAGATTACCTGTGCCGAAGGTCGATCCACCGAACAGAAGAAGGCGTTATATGTCGGCATGGTCGAAAACATAGCACGCGAGACGGACATCCGCCCGGACGATGTGGTTATTAATCTGGTCGAGACAAAACGCGAAAACTGGTCGTTCGGAAACGGAATTGCTCCATTTGCCGGATGAACAGGAGGGATTCGGGAAGGCGCAGGTGGAATCCGTCAGGATTTGCGGGAAATGTAATAGACACTGGCGACGGTGGTTTATGCGGTTCGATATGATGAAAAGATATATATTGCATTGATATATATCGAAACTATATAACGGTCCGGAATTCCGGTGCGGAATGTTCCGTTGCCGCCTGAACGGAGTGTTTCATGAACGTCAAAACCCTGTGTCTGGGAGCGCTTACTCTCGGCGATGCGTCCGGTTATGAAATTCGTAAACTGTTTGAGGAAGGGTCGTTCGCGCACTTTTACGACGCCAGTTACGGCTCGATATATCCGGCGTTGGGGCAACTGTTGGACGAGGGACTGGTCAGTGTGACCGAAATGGTCCAAGACCGTCGCCCGGCCAAGAAAATTTATCATCTGACAAATGACGGTTTGCAGGTCTTCAAGGAGGCGCTGGCGGAGCGTCCGGTTCGCGACAAACTCAGGTCCGAAAATATTGTGCGCCTGTTTTTCGCCGAATATCTTACAGAAGATTCCCTGCAGGCAGTATTTGATGGCTACCTGCACGATTTCAAGGCCATGTCGGAAAGGTTGCGGTCGATTGATCGCAGTTGTCTGACAGCTGGCCGGGCGTTCACGTGCGGAATGGGGTTGGCATCCTATGAAAGTATCGCCGCCTATCTGGAAACCAACCGTGAAAGTTTCTTTCGATCTGTTGATGCGGCGATTCAAGTGTCCGCATCGCCGGACTCTCATCAGAAAAAGGACGAGTCGTGATGACACAAGACCGTAAAACCGGACGGATCAAATCGGCTCATGTGATATCCGTTCTGTTGGCAGTGGTGGCCTTTTTGTGGGTTGCATCCGGTATGTTGGGGCAGGAAAAACAACCTGTACCGGGCACACTTGCGGTTGCGCCTACTACCGTTCCCGTCGAATTTCCCATGGTTCGGGTACGTCAGTCGGTCGCCCAGTATCACCTGCGGGAAGTGTCCCTGTTCGGTCGTACTGAAGCGATCCACAAGGCGGAAGTGGCAGCGGAGACGGCGGGACGGATCGTCAGGATGTCGGTTGAAAAGGGTGATTCGGTCAAAAAGGGCGATATCCTTCTGCAACTCGATATCGACGACCGCCGAGCCAAACTGGAAGAGGCGAAAGCGCAGGTCGATTATCAGGAAATAGCCTACAACGCGGCCAAAAAATTGTCCAACAAGCAGTTTCAATCCCGCATCAAGCTGGCCGAATCACTGGCCAGTCTGGAGACGGCAAAAGCGAACCTGAAAATGATCCGGCTGGAAATCGAACGGACTGTTGTCCGTGCGCCCATCTCCGGGATTGTGAACGGTCTTGGTCTGAGCGTTGGCGATTATGTCAAGATCGGCGATATTGTTGCCTCGATTATCAATCTTGACCCGATCCGCATCGTCGGACAGTTGTCGGAACGAGAAGTGTCCCGGGTCAAGCGGGGCGAAGTGGCGTCAGCACGCCTGCCCAGTGGCCAGGTGGTATCGGGAATTGTGCAATATATTTCGCGGGCCGGGCTGGATAAAACGCGAACCTTTCGCGTCGATATCTGGATCGACAATGCGGATGGCGCAATTCCGGAAGGTTTGACGGCCGAACTTGATCTGCCAGCGGAACAGACTCGCGCCCACCTTGTCTCTCCCGCCATACTGACCTTGAACGACAGGGGGCAGATCGGGGTCAAGGCGGTTGATGCGCAAGACATCGTGCGGTTTTTTCCAGTCACCATCATAACAGATACCACTGACGGAATCTGGTTGGGTGGATTGCCGGATCAGATCAAGCTGATCACGGTTGGCCAGGAATTTGTCCGGATTGGCAACAGGGTTCGGAGCTCGGTTGCAGACAGCCCGACGTCGCCGAAACGGGTTCCCGCGACTGGCGGAGCCGCCTCATGAATACCCTGATTGATGCGGCACTGAGCCATGCCCGAACGGTCCTGTCGGTTCTGGTTCTGGTGCTGATTACCGGCACATACGCCTACCTGACGATCCCCAAAGAGGCAGACCCTGACATCAGCATTCCGATCATTTATGTCTCGATGAAACACGACGGGATATCGCCGGAAGACGCCGAGCGCCTGCTGGTACGGCCTATGGAACAGGAGTTGCGCTCGGTCGCCGGTGTCAAGGAAATGCGCTCGACCGCCTATGAGGGCGGCGCCAATGTAACACTGGAATTCGACGCCGGATTTGATGTTGACGTGGCACTGGCGGACGTCCGTCGTCAGGTCGATCTGGCGAAACCGGACCTGCCCGCAGAAACCGATGAACCACTGGTCAAGGAAGTGAATTTCAGTCTTTTTCCGGTGATCATCGTGACCTTGTCGGGGGATGCACCGGAACGGACCCTGCTTCACCTGGCACGTGATCTGAAGGACAGAATCGAAGGCCTGACGGCAGTCCTGAAAGTCGAGATTGCCGGAGATCGCGACGAAATGGTCGAGATTCTGATTGATCCGGTCAAGATTGAAAGTTACGGGTTGTCACCGATTGACACGGTCAATGCCATCCGTGCCTCAAACCTGCTGATTGCCGCCGGTGCCCAGGATACGGGCAAGGGGCGATTCAGCCTGAAAGTCCCCGGATTATTTGAAAGCGTGCGCGATATTTACAATATGCCGATCCAGACGGAAGGCGATGCGGTCATCACGCTGGGCGATATCGGCGAAGTTCGGCGGGGGTTCAAGGATCCACAGTCGTTTGCCCGGGTGAACGGTAAACCGGCCATCGCACTGGAAGTGTCGAAACGGACGGGAAAGAATATTATCGACACAATCGCGGAAATCCGCAAAACCGTCCAGCAGGAACAGGAAATCTGGCCCGATACCCTGCGCCAGATCGTGCATGTCGGATACAGTTCCGACAAATCGGCAGATATCCGGAGCATGTTGAGCGATCTGCAGAACAATGTGATTGCGGCGATCCTGCTGGTTATGATTGTTGTCATCTGGTCGCTGGGTGTACGCACCGCCGGGCTGGTCGGCATTGCCATTCCCGGCTCTTTTCTGGCGGGCATTCTGGTACTGGCGGCAGTTGGTTTTACGATCAACATCGTCGTCCTGTTTGCGTTGATCCTGGCAGTTGGCATGCTGGTTGATGGTGCGATTGTCGTCACCGAATATGCCGACCGCAAGATGACCGAGGGCGAGCCGCCCAAGGTAGCTTATGCGCTGGCGGGCAAACGCATGGCCTGGCCGATTATCGCGTCGACGGCAACCACGCTGGCGGCGTTTCTGCCCCTGATGTTCTGGCCGGGGATCGTTGGCGAATTCATGAAATATCTGCCGATCACACTGATCGCAACACTGACAGCGTCACTGTTCATGGCACTGATTTTTGTGCCGACGCTGGGCGCTTATTTTGGCAAACCGGGTGGTGTGGCTGACCCGCACGCCATGCGCGAGCTGTCGGGAGACGGACACGGACAGGCCGGAAATGCGCCCGGTTTTACGGGCATTTATCTGAGGTCGCTGGACCTGGTCCTGCGCCATCCCGGCAAGGTGCTGTTTCTGGCTGTAATCGTGCTGGTATCGGTGTTCGTCACATTCGGTAAAGTTGGCAAAGGTGTGGAGTTTTTCCCAGAGGTCGAGCCGAAGTTTGCCAAATTACAGGTCAAGGCACGTGGAAACCTTTCCATCATGGAAAAGGATTCCCTGATGCGGGAAGTAGAGCAGCGCATTCTCGAAATGCAGAACGAACGCCACGAATTTGATAGCATCTATACTCGCACCGGGTCGATTGGCCGATCCGACGACGCGGAAGACGTGATCGGCACCATTTCCCTTGAATTTGTCAATTGGCAGTTGCGCCGGAAAGCCGACGATATTCTGGCTGATGCGGAAGCGCGGACCCGTGACATCGCCGGCATTCAGATCGATCGTCGCAAGGAGGAGAGCGGACCGCCGACCGGCAAGGCCATTCAGCTTCAGATTTCCTCGCGGTTTCCCGACTTGCTGGAAGCGGCGACCGTCAAAATACGGCGTGATCTTGACCAGATGTCGGGTCTGATCAACGTTGAAGACAGTCGACCGGTTCCCGGGATTGACTGGGTCATGACCACTGACCGCGCCCAGGCCGCAAAATTTGGCGTCAGCGTCGATCTCGTTGGGCGGGCGGTACAACTTGTAACAACAGGAATCAAGCTCGCCGGGTATCGTCCTGACGACAGCGACAAGGAACTGGATGTCCGCGCCCGGTACCCGACCAAATTCCGAACCATTGAACAACTGGACAATATCCGCGTTCGGACCCCGGCAGGACAAATTCCGATCAGCAATTTCGTCAAGCGATCGGCGCAACCACGGACTGGCAATCTGACTCGCACCGACGCCAAGCGGGTGTTGATGGTGAAAGCCGATGTTGCCAAGGGACAGCTGGTTGACGATAAGGTGAAGGAAATTGCGAGCTGGTTAAAGTCCGCCGATCTGGACCCGCGCATTCGGGTTGAGTTCAAGGGTGAGAATGAGGAACAGGCCAAGGCGCAGGCATTTCTGGTGAAAGCCTTTGGCGTCGCCATGTTCATCATGGCGGTTATCCTGGTGACCCAGTTCAACAGTTTTTATTCGGCACTGTTGATTTTGTCGGCCGTCATTATGTCGACCATCGGTGTGTTTATCGGCCTGATGGTCACAGGGCAACCGTTTGGCATTGTGATGAATGGCATCGGCGTGATTTCATTGGCCGGTATTGTCGTCAATAACAACATCGTACTGATCGACACATTCGACCGTCTGAAGGTGACGGAAGGCGACATTCGGACGGCGATTCTTAAAACCGGCGCACAGCGATTGCGGCCTGTCCTGCTGACCACGATCACAACGATTCTCGGACTGATGCCGATGGTATTGGCCGTTAATATCGACTTTGTTGCCCGTGATGTGACGATCGGTGCCCCGGCCATGCAATGGTGGGGGCAGTTGGCAACGTCCATTACCTTTGGTCTTGGGTTTGCGACAATCCTGACATTACTGGTAACGCCGGCGTCCCTGATGTTGCGGGAGAACGCCGGGCGCGGTTGGCGGCGTTGGAAAGGCAGCCACGAGACGCGAAATATGCCATCGCCCGGTTAGCTCAACCGGTGCGGTCCGACGCGTCCGGTCTGGTCGGCTTTTGGTAGCGGCTCTGCGCCTGATAACTGAACGGGAAAGAGCCCAGATAGAGAACCAGAATAGTTGACAGAGTCAACCACGGGACGCTGAAAGAAAAGGCCGCAACGCTGGCGACGATCAGCATGGTTGGCAACACCCATCGTGGCGGAATTTTGACTTTCTTGAATGAAAATGTCGGAAAAGAACTGACCAGCAGGCCGCCAACCGAAAACAGGAAAAAAGCAACAACCCAGGGGCTGCGAAAGATCTCATCCCCGATCTGGAAAGACAGGACCATCGGCAATAGCACCAGTCCGGCGCCAGCGGGTGCCGGGACGCCAGTGAAAAAATGGGCTTTCCAGGAGGGCGCGTTTACATCTTCCAGTGCTACATTGAAACGGGCCAATCTCAAACCACAGCACATGGCAAACAGCATCACCAGAATCCAGCCCGGCCGTCCGGCAATCTGCATCGACCAGAGGTATAGCATCATCGCCGGGGCAACGCCGAAACAGACAAAATCCGACAGCGAATCCAGCTCTGCGCCAAATTTGCTGGCGCCTTTCAGAAGGCGGGCGACCCGTCCGTCCAGGGCATCCAGAATGGCGGCGGCGACAATTGCAAGAACGGCATGTTCCCATCGATCCTGTATGGCAAAGCGCATGGCGGTCAATCCGGCGGACAAGGCCAGCAATGTCAGAATGTTGGGAATCATCGTATTGATCGACAAACCGCGGAACCGGTTTCGAGTGGTCGGTTTCGGGACGGTCCTGTCTGCTTTACCGTTTTCCATGCCCTATTATATCCGGTCCTGACGAATTTCGGCAATACGTGGCGGTTCTGCGGATGTCAGGTCCGCAATCACGGTTTCTCCACCGATGGTGGTTTGACCGACGCAGACCAGCGGTGACACGCCTTCAGGCAAGTAAATGTCAACCCGGCTGCCGAAGCGAATCAAACCAAAACGCTGGCCGGCATCAATCCTGTCACCGTCCTTGACGAAGCATAGAATCCGCCGGGCGACCAGGCCGGCAATCTGGACGAAGGCCACATCGGTACCGTTTTTCATGGTGATCTTGAGGCTCATACGCTCGTTGAATTCGCTGGCCTTGTCGAGTGATGCATTAAAGAATTTTCCCGGGTGATATTTGACGCCGGTAATCGTTCCGGAAACCGGTGCCCGATTCACATGAACATTAAATACATTCATAAACACGGCGATTCTGGTTCTTGGTTCACTGCCCATACCCAGTTCCGGTGGCGGTGGTGCGGCCGCAATCATCTGCACGACGCCATCTGCCGGACTGATAACAAGACCGTCCCGAACCGGTGTCAATCGGTCCGGATTGCGAAAAAAATAGGTACACCAGGCGGTCAGGATCATGCCCAGGAAGCTCAGAGGCGGCGAGATCACCCACATGCCAACCGTCGCCGCAGCGAATATGGCAATGAAAGGCCATCCGGCCCGATGAATGGGGACAAGGACGATTTTAAGCATGCAGCGGAAAACCCTTCAATTGTCTGCAAGTTGTCGCAGGAATGTCCAACAATCTCAACCTTTTGTCACGCTTTGAAATATTCAGCCTCTTTCGAGGAGCGGGAACCCGTGGTATGATTCAGTTCGTGTTATATGGAGGCGCGGGTGTCGGAGAGTGCAATCGTTACGACCAAACATCTTCTGGAGACCATGGCAGAGGCTAATGGCAAACCGATCGGTTTGGGCAAGGCTGCCGAATTGGCTGGGAAAAGCAGCGATTTCGAATTTACATTTGAGTACTTGAGCTTCATGTTTGCGGTCAAGGCGGCTTCCGAGAGCCAGCGAACACACATGAGTTTTCGCGCCAATCTTGGTCGGGTTCCGTTTACCTCAGAAAATGCCAGAAATCGCTCCCGCGTGCTTGCAATCGTCGACGTTGCCGGCCAAATGCTTGGCAGCAAGGTCCACATCGACTCCGGGCAACGGATTATGCTGGCCGAAGAATTCTATTTCGATGAACCCCTGACTCCCAATTTGTTGCTCAGCAAACTTGCTCAAATGTTGATCCGCTCGAAACCCTATCTGGAGATTTTGGCGGAATCCGTGAACACACCTGTAAGGCGGAACCGGTTTGCACTTGCGGCGACAAATAGTTAATTTGGATGATCAGATACGCTTGGCTGATGATGGTCCTCCGATTTTTCTGTTCAAACCGGAATCTGGGCAAACGGCGGGCAACCGGGAGAGATTGTGAAGAATGCACGGGACATGACAACGGCGTTTCGCCCGACTGTAACCGAACGGCTGATGCGTTACCTCAGTGACGGAGGGTTCCAGCTCAATAGCCGTCTACCAGCAGAACGAAAGTTGGCGGAAGAATTGGGAGTGACCCGCGCCAGTCTGCGTGCCGCCCTGGCAATTCTGGAGTCGGAAGGCCGGATTTGGCGACACGTCGGGCGTGGCACTTTTATCGGATCTCACCCTATTGAACCGGCCGGCGACGCGGAAGGTATCAGCAACCGGACGACGCCACGGGAACTGATTGAGGCGCGACTACTGATCGAGCCGGGACTGGTTGGTCTGGCGGCCATGCATGCCAGTAGATCAGATATTGAAAACATGGCGCGGTGCATACAAAAAACGAAGTCGGCATCTGACTGGCGCGTCTACGAGACATGGGACGATAAACTGCATCAGGCATTTGCCGAAGCGGCTCACAATGCACCATTGATGGCCGTCTTCAATCTCCTCAATACGATTCGCCGTTCCGTGGTGTGGGCACGCCCGAGGGATATCCCCTTCGTCAGGAAATTCGACCATCACAGCTTCGGAGAGCACGACCGTATATTCGAAGCCATTACCGAACGCAATGCGCCGGTCGCCGAGCAAATGATGCGGGATCATCTTGAAAGTGTTGGTGCCAATCTCATGCGGGCGATGGGGCGAGCAGACCGGCCATTCGGGGCGACGGGCACACTGGCCCATACGATGGGTTAACCATACGATCGGCTGATACATCAGCGCGTGGGAATGGCAAACACCTGGCCCGGGTAAATCAGGTCAGGGTCCTTGATCTGATCCCGATTGGCTTCATAAATCGTTGTAAATTGCAGTCCGGTTCCGTACGTCCGGCTTGCCAGGCGCCACAGGCTGTTACCAGGCTGAACAACAACGAACGGTTCCGGAGGCATGTCCGTCTGCGGGTTTGCCCGCGAGAACGGCATCGAAATGCGGGAAATTACCTTTCCGGCGGGGCCAACGTGATCCACCCGTAAAGTATAGATTCCGGGCGAAACGGCGCGGTCTGGTTTCAGTCTCCAGACCCTGTCGTCACCGGCCAGTGTCCGGCCGATAAACTGATTATCGAGGTAGGCAAATATCCGACTGGAGGCTTTCGCCTGACCCGACAGGAGCAACTGACCCTTTTCGTTGTAGTCTATGGTATCGACCGACAGTTGATCCAGACTGCTAACGCCGGACGGTTTCTGAAGGAGGATGCTCGCACCGCCCGGCTTCGGCAGTTTCAGCGCCAACGCCTGGCGTGGTGGTTCGCTGGAGGGGCGACCGGCGACCCCCTTGGCTGGTTGCGGCACCACCAATACCACGACGTCGGCGGAACCGGCAGGTTCGGAATTTCCGGAAGAAGACAGCAGCGACAGTTTGCGCGTACCCGGCGTGAAGGGTTTGTCAGGGACATATACCCATTCGCCACGGGCATCCGCCTGGACGTCGCCAATCGGTTGCCCGTTATCCATGATTGTCACCTTGTCACGCGGTTGCGCGCGACCGGCGATGACGGCATTGCCGTCCGGTGTGATCCGTACAACGTCAAAGCTTGGCGATGCTATCGGGCCCGCCATATCCGATTTCCGGGCAGGCTGCATGGGGGTGTCGCCATTTTTGGTCAAATCTGGCGGCTCGGGCCTGGTGGGTGACAACAGATTGGGAACCTTCGACGCGATCTCCGTATCCGCCGGTATTGATCGGGTATCTGTCGCCGCCGGTGGTTTGTTGTCGGCTGCCTCGTCTTCCCACAGCATCCAGTTGACACCGACCGCTGTGGCGACGGCGATGCTTCCGATTACAGCAAGGATGAGCGGAGTTCGTACCATATGATTTCTTAATCTGGATTGCCGGAGCATAAACGATGTCAACACTAGCGGCTTCCATACTCTCAAACCAGCCTATTTCACCCGTTCGGCAATGAAACGCTCCCGGGGTCCATCGAGATTCCTCCGGATCACAGCTGCTGGTCCGGCCAAATCTATTTTTTTGCGGGTTTTTTATCTATCTTGCGGGAGAGGGGCGGCACGGATTTCAGATAATCGATCATTGCCGCCCGGTCAGATGCGGTCAGGGCGGAGGTATTGCGAACCACGTCTGCCATGCTGCTGCCAACAAAATCGCCATCCGGTAACATGCCCAGCGACAAAAGTGAATCATAGTCGTCGGCCGACCACTTGCCGATTCCGGTGGCCGGGTCGGGCGTGATATTGGGAACGGCGTCGCCGTCCGGTCCGTTCGATGTCCCGGAAAGATATTTGGCATTTTGCAGTCCCCCGAGGGCATCGCGCGGGGTATGGCATTCGCTGCAATGACCAAGGGCATCCGTCAGGTACCTCCCGCGATTCCAGGTCTCGCTTTTGCCCGGGTCCGGCGGGACGACGCCGCTCTTGAAGTTCAGCCATTTCCAGACGTTGACCAGAAACCGGGACCCAAATACGGCGTTGACGTCATGGTTCCGGTTTTTGCGGGCGATGGGAGGAAGGGATTTCAGATATCCCCACAGGTCAGTGATGTCCGTCCCGGACATGCGGGAATAGGCGACGTAGGGAAATACCGGGAACAGATTGCTGCCATCAGGCCGGACTCCATGTTCCAGCGCGTTTCTAAAATCCTCTTTCCGCCAACGGCCAATACCCGTTTTATCCGGTGTGATATTCGGACTGTAGTACGTGCCGAACGGTGTTTTAAAGGCCCGCCCGCCCGCCAGCAGGGTGCCGGCCTTGCGATCATCGTCACGAGTGTGACATCCGGAGCAGCCTGCCACTTTGAAGACATAGGCGCCGTTCCGAATATTTTCTGCCGCACCCGCCGACTGAAATCCCGTCAGTGCCAGGACACTGACGATGACGCAGCGGAGCCCGGTCGGGAGGGCAACTGAAGGCGGCATTCAGGTGGTATCGATCAGTTTTTCGGTTCACGGAACGGTTTGTGACATCCGCCGCAGGCGGCTCCCAACGCCTTGAATGCCTCCCCGAATGACGCCTTGTCACCAGACGCCTTGGAGATATTCATGGCGGCGGCCTGAAAAGTCTTCACGGCCGTCGCAAATTTTTCCTTCTGTGTCCAGATTTCTTCCTTGGCACGGGAATCGATGCTGTCGGAACCGGCCGGAAAGATATCGGGAACAACCATGGACAGTTGCGCCATGGCGTTGCTCAGGGCGGGCGCATGGGACATTGGCGCCTTGCCCTTGAGAACTGCCGCGAGACTTCCCATCGTACCGCCAATAGCGGACATTACACCCTTTCGATATTTGACTGCATCTTCATTGGCGAAAGACGGGGTTGTCAGGGCTGACATCACGGCAAGGGCGGCAAGGATACGGATGGATTGCGACGGCATTGTGGCTCCTCCAGTTTGATGTATTATTCCGACAAGAATATCTTAAGCGGACATCCGGAAAAGGACTTTGAAATCACGAATTCGTGATGAAAGGTTCTCCCGTGCGCGGGCAGGGGGTGGCCAGGCGGTTGCGCGTATTTTCCTGAACAGGTAAGAGTGATCCATGAGTAGCATTAATTCCCTCTGTGTTTTTTGCGGATCGAAATTCGGTAACGATCCGGCGTATGAAACGGCGGCCCGACGGCTCGGCGAAATCATGATCGAACGCGGTATTCGGCTGGTATACGGCGGTGGCAGTATTGGCCTGATGGGAGCCGTGGCGGATACTGTCGCGGATGGAGGTGGCGAAGTAGTGGGTGTTATCCCGCGGTTTTTGCAGGAACTGGAAGTCGGAAAGACCGACGTCAGCGAATTTATTGTGACCGACAATATGCACAGCCGAAAGCATCGGATGTTTGACCTGTCAGACGGATTTGTATCCTTGCCCGGGGGATTGGGGACGCTGGATGAGACTTTTGAAATCATGACCTGGAAACAGCTTCAGGTGCACGCCAAACCAATTGTCGTGCTGAATGTGGGCGGGTACTGGAGCGGATTGCAGCAATTGATTGATGATACCATTCGCGGCGGGTTTGCACATGAAAAAGCACGCGACCTTATTACCATTGTCGAGACGCCGGAACAGGTGTTTGATGCACTCGAGTCCGCGCCGCAACCGGACAGCGTGGTTTTAAGCAGTCATCTGTGACACCCCGGCGCGGCCGAAACCGGAACGGGGGCCTTTCATGGACTTGCCATTCCGGACGCTCACTCGTAAATTCCCGCCAACTGAACTACATTGCGGAATCGCTGACATCAGGCGACTTTTGGTGGACGGACAGTTTGCCTGCCAATTTGCCACAAAAAGGGACGAGAACACATGTCTAAGATCAAGGTTGCCACCCCGGTCGTCGAACTCGATGGTGATGAAATGACGCGCATCATCTGGGAGTTCATCAAGGACAAGCTGATCCTGCCCTATCTGGATATCGACCTGAAATACTATGATCTGAGTGTTCAGAAACGGGATGAGACGAATGACCAGATCACCATTGATTCGGCGAACGCGATCAAAAAATATGGCGTCGGCGTGAAATGTGCGACCATCACACCCACCGATGCACGGGTTGCGGAATTCGGCTTGAAAGAGATGTGGAAATCGCCAAATGGTACGATCCGCAATATTTTGGGAGGAACGGTGTTCCGCGAACCGATTATCTGCAAAAATGTTCCGCGGCTGGTTCCGGGCTGGACCAAACCGATCGTAATCGGTCGTCACGCCTTTGGAGACCAGTACCGGGCCACCGATTTTCGGTTTCCCGGCGCCGGCAAGTTGACCATGAAGTTCGAACCGGCCGACGGCGGCGAGGTCATCGAACGGACCGTATTTGACGCACCGGATGCCGGCATCGCCATGGGTATGTATAATCTTGATGAATCGATCCGTGGTTTCGCGCGGGCCTGCCTGAATTACGGCCTTGATCTCGGGTGGCCTGTTTACCTGTCCCACAAGGATACCATCCTCAAGCAGTATGATGGCCGCTTCCGCGATATTTTTCAGGAAATTTTCGACGCAGAGTTCAAGACGGCATTTGATGCCAAAGGGATAACCTATGAAGACCGGTTAATTGATGACATGGTCGCGTCGGCATTGAAATGGCACGGGGAATTTGTCTGGGCCTGCAAGAATTACGACGGGGATGTGCAGTCCGATATCGTCGCGCAAGGGTTCGGGTCACTGGGAATGATGACCTCGGTCCTGATGACACCGGACGGTAAGACGGTGGAAGCGGAAGCCGCGCACGGTACGGTGACGCGCCATTACCGGCAACACCAGGAAGGCAAGGAGACCTCGACCAACCCGATTGCGTCAATTTTCGCATGGACCCGTGGCCTGCAGTATCGCGGTAAATTTGATGAGACGCCGGATGTGGTGCGGTTTGCCGATACTTTGGAAAAAGTCTGTATTGAAAGTGTCGAGGCCGGATTTATGACCAAGGACCTGGCGTTGCTGATCGGTCCGGAACAGGCCTGGATGACGACCCAGGCATTCCTTGCAAAACTGGATGAAGGCCTGCAAGCGGCAATGAAGGCCTGACGCGGCCAGATATTTGACAAAACGAGATGGGAACGGTTATGCCAGATGCGGTTTGGCTTTCTTCGCTTGACGGAACGGGGTGAGTAGCCTAAAAACCGGCCAACTCAGGGGGTCAGGCCCCGACCCGTGTTATTGAAAAGGATCCAGGATATGTCCAGACGTTGCGCGCTCTCCGGCAAAGGTGTTCAGACCGGCAATAATGTGTCGCATGCTCACAATAAAACCCGTCGCCGGTTTCTGCCGAATCTGCAGAAGATGTCTCTGATGAGTGAGGTTCTCGGGCAATCCGTTTCCCTGCGACTCAGCACCGCCGCCGTCCGGACCGTTGAACACAAAGGCGGTCTGGATGCGTTCCTGCTGGATGCCGATGAAACGCATCTGTCGACCGAAATCCTGCGCCTGAAAAAACGGGTCAAGAAGGCCATCGCTGAAAAAGCGGCCTGAACGGCTTTCCAGGAACGACCGGAAAGGCCCGCCATTGCGGGCCTTTTTAATGGTTGGGTGGCTTGAAGACCGCCATCTCCCAATCCGGCGAAGACCGTTGCAAGCAATCAGGTTTGTAAACGGAATTGTTTTAGTCGGATGGTGCGCTCAGGTGGAAAGGTCAGTGTCGCCGTCGTGCCTCGACCGGGTTCGCTATCAATCACGATACTGCCGCCGTGAAGTTCCATCATGGATTTGACCAATGACAAACCCAGTCCGGACCCTTCGTGTGGTCGACTGAACACGTCATGAACCTGGGTGAACGGCTCGAAGATTCCCTGGAGGTCGTCTTCTGCGATGCCAATTCCGTTGTCCGACACCGAGATCTGAATTCGGTCTCGGTCCATGCTGGATGTGACGTTAACCAAACCACCCGAATTGCTGAATTTTACGGCGTTAATCACCAAATTCAGCAACACCTGTTTGACCCTTGTCCGGTCTGCTCTGAGCATGGGAAAGTCATCCGGCATATTCAGTTCGATTTTTATGCCGGCTTTTTGCGCCTGTGCCCAAACCATATCGATGCTGTTTTGAGTGAGAAGTCCGATATCAATTTCATTGTCGCTGACTTCCAGCTCACCTGCTTCCACCCGTGCGACATCCAGAATATCGTTGATAACCGCCAGCAGGTGTGTGCCGGCGTCATGAATATCATGAATGTACGACAAATGGGTCGGGTTTTCGACTTTTCCGACAGCCGCCAACGTCATGATCTCCGAAAACCCGATGATTGCATTCAACGGAGTTCGCAATTCATGCGACATGTTGGCGAGAAAGGCAGTTTTGGTTCTGTTGGCAAATTCGGCGTGTTCCTTGGCTTCGCGCAGCGACTGCATATTCGACACCTGACCCGATATGTCAGTGGCGGACCCCCGGTATCCAAGAAAGTTCCCATCGTCGTCGAACCTTGGTTTGCCGCTGGTTGAAATGTAGTGAATATTGCCGTCACTGGAACGGGCGGCGTACCTGAAGTTCTGAAATTGGCGACGATGTTTCAAGTCATCGAGATGCAGTTTCCAGGCGGTCCCGCCCAATCCGTCCGTCCGTGATCCCGTTCGCAATTTGCCAACAAACAACGAACGCTGATTGCCGGAAATTTCGTCAAACTGTTCGGAAACATAGGTGAAACTCAGGTCCGGCCCCGTTTCCCAGAACCAATCGGCTGCGGTATCAGCGTAGTCCTTGAACTGTTGCTGGCTTTGCCGAATCTGGTCTTCCGACATCTTGCGTTCAACTACGCGTCCGACGATTTCTCCAACATGTAACATCAAATCCAGCAGGGATGGGTCCTGTCCGGTCTGCTGGTCGGTATAGAATTCCAGTACGCCGGTAACGACCTTGTTTGCAAGGACAGGAATGCCGAATCCGGCACAGATATTGTGATTTGCGGAAGAAAACCGGCGGTATTCCACGTTGTCGATCGCGTTTCTTAACCATTCAGGTCGTCCGCTTGTCATAATCAGGCCGGGCAGATCCTGTCCGGCGGTAAACTCCAGATTTTCAGTTTCTGTGCGGAAGTCATGCAGCCTGTCGGGGTCCGCTAGATGCCAGATATTGGTCGGATAAAGCCGATCGACGGCACGCCCCTTCGTCAAACAGGCATGTCCGATTGGCCAGCCGGTAAATTCGCAAATTGCGTCAATGCTGTTTTGCAGCGCCATTTCGATACTGTCAGCTTCGTTTGTTACTGTTGCAACGTGCTGTAAAAGTTCCAGTGATCGGGTTTTTTCCCGAACAGCCTGTTCGGCGATCTTGATGGCGGTGACGTCGCGGCCAATACCCCGGTATCCGGCAAAATTTCCCTGCCGATCAAAAAATGGCTTACCACTGGTACTGACATGAGTTAGCGTGCCGTCCTGATCTTCAATGGTATACTCAAAATTCTGAAAGGGTCGGTGCGCATCCAGATCGGCCTGATGACGTTGCCAGGCTTCGCTTCGAGGATCGCCTGCCAGCAATTCGCGTCGGCTTCGACCAATGATATCCTCGGCGGACAAATCGCGGATTTTATCCAGATGTCCGGAAAACCAGGTAAATTGAAAAACGTCGTCCATTTCCCACAGCCAATCGGCACCGGCTTCGGCAAAATCCTTGAATCGAATTTCGGAGAGCGCCAGTTCCTCGACGATCTTCTGACGGGAACTGCGCAAAAATTCTTCGGTTTCCCGCCGTTGTGTGATGTTATTGCAGGTTACGATCAGGCCGCCGTCGGCCAGTGGTCTATAAAAGACCTCAACGACTCTTCCATCCGGGCGTACCCGTTCGTAATGTCGTACTTCCCGTTTTGTGACGATTTCCATTCGACTTGCAATATGGTCTTGCAATTTCCCCGGTCCATAGACGCCCTGTTCGGCGCTGGCCCGAAAGATTTCCGATATATGGGTCCCTGGCTTTGCGAGATTTTCTTCATACTTCAGCAGGCGCAGAAATTCCCGGTTGCATCGGATCAAATTGAATTTTTCATCAAAGAGGCTGACGGCATAGGGAAGATTTTCGAGAAGGGTGTCGAACAGTATCGCCGGGTCGGGCCGGGTTCCGTTCGTTGGCATTGCGGGACGGATCGGCGACTGCGACATATCTAGGTCAACCGCTTTCGTCCGGGCGACATGTCACTTGAAAAAACCAGGTTCATGACGGCAGGCACCGGTAACTCATCCGCTTCATGCGCGCTTTCTCACGGGGCCATCTTCCTCAAATAGCTCGGCGAGTGAATTCATCATCGTTCCACCAAGTTCTTCCGCGTCAATCAAGGTGACAGCCCGCCGATAATAACGGGTCACGTCATGACCGATGCCGATGGCGGTCAATTCAACGTCGGAGCGGTTTTCGATGAAATCAATGGCATCTCTGAGATGGCGCTCCAGGTAGTTGCCGGGATTTGCACTCAGCGTGGCGTCGTCGACCGGCGCACCGTCGGAAATCACCATCAGAATTCGCCGTTGCTCAGGGCGGCCAAGCAGGCGGTTGTGGGCCCACATCAACGCCTCACCGTCGATATTTTCCTTCAATAGTCCTTCGCGCAGCATCAGGCCGAGATTCAGACGGGCCCGGCGCAGGGGGGCGTCCGCGCTTTTATAGACGATGTGACGCAGATCGTTCAGGCGGCCCGGATTTTTGGGTTTGCCGGCGTCCACCCAGCGTTCCCGTGACGATCCTCCCTTCCAGGAGCGGGTGGTGAAGCCGAGAACCTCAACCTTGACGCCACATCGCTCAAGCGTCCGGGCGAGGATGTCGGCACTCATCGCCGCAACCGTGATGGGGCGTCCGCGCATGGAACCGGAGTTGTCGATCAGGAGCGAGACCACGGTATCGCGAAACTCGGTATCGGTCTCGCGTTTGAACGACAAAGGATGGACAGGGTCCGTTACGACGCGAGACAGTCGTCCAGCATCAAGAATACCTTCCTCGAGGTCGAATTCCCATGAACGGGTTTGCTTGGCCAGCAGGCGGCGTTGCAGGCGGTTAGCCAGCCGGGACACGACGCCCTGGAGGTTCGAGAGCTGCTGGTCAAGCTGATGGCGCAACCGCGCAAGCTCTTCTGTGTCACACAGATCTTCGGCTCCGATCACTTCGTCAAATTCGGTGATGTATGGATGATACATACCTTCATGGTCGGGATCGTTACGGCGGTTCTGATCATCCCACATGCTGGGACCCGCAGGTTCGTCCTCGCCGCTTCCAGACGTCATTTCATCGTCGCCGGAATCCGAAAAGTCACCGTCGTCCCCCATTTCGGATTCGCCTTCGAGGCCACTCATGGCGCCGTCTTCAGACTGTTGGGAATCGCCCGCATCCGGATTGTCTTCGCCGGGATCATCACTGTCTTTTTCACTGTCATCCTGATTTTCAGAATCGAGTGATTGTGAATCATCATCAATCAGGTCCAGCGCATCAATTATTTCTGATACAAGATCCGCGAACACCTGCTGATCCGTGGCGCAGGTTTCGATTTTCTTCAATTGATGGCCGACCCGTGATTCGAGATCACTGCGCCACAGTGACATCAAACGGTCGGCACTTGGCGGTGACGGTTGCCCGGTCAAGTGTTCCCGAACCATCAGGCCGATCACATCGGGCAACATGGCATCGTTTTTTTCCGTAACACCGGGATAACCGCGCGCTTTGCATCGTTCGTCCAGCAGGGCGGTAAGATTTTGCGAGACCCCGCTCAATCGCGCCGCTCCCAGGCTTTCACAACGTACCTGTTCAACTGCTTCGTAAACCGCCCGTGCTTCAGGGCCGTTCGGCATATGTTGACGATGCAGGGTTTCGTCGTGGTACCGGAGTCGTAACCCGAGCGCATCGGCGACGCCTCGCAGCTTGGTCAACCCGGCCATGTCAATTTGCCCATTGGGGGCCGGCAACTGTACCTGCTGCCCGGAAACAGATGCGCCGCTGGGACCGAAATTGACGGTATATTCCTCCTCGCGATGACCGGCGATCGCTCTCAATGTGGATGCCGTAACGCGCTTGACGAGATCAATAGGGGCTTCGTCTCGCATCGGGTTCATACTCTCCTAGAAAGAGGTCGGGGGCGGTCGGTCACCCTAAGGCGCCAGCCGCAGAATCTCCCAGTTCTTCTCCCATGCAACGCTGATAGTATTCCGCAACTACAGAACGTTCCAGTTCATCGCACTTGTTCAAAAACGTGACCCGGAATGCATAACTCATATTGCCGAAAATTGCCGTATTTTCGGCCCAGGTGATGACGGTTCTAGGCGACATGACGGTTGAGATATCGCCGTTCATGAATCCGGTTCGGGTCAGGTCTGCCAGTTCGATCATGGATGCAATTTGCTCCTGACCTTCCGGTGATTCAAATCCACTTACCTTCGACAATACGATTTCTTTTTCAGCGTCATGTGGCAAATAATTGAGGGTAGCAACGATGTTCCAACGGTCCATCTGACCCTGATTGATCTGCTGGGTCCCATGATACAGGCCGGTCGTGTCGCCGAGGCCGATCGTGTTGGTGGTGGCGAAAAGCCGAAACCACGGGTTCGGGCGAATGACCCTGTTTTGATCAAGCAGCGTGAGCTTTCCCTCGACTTCGAGGACCCGTTGGATAACAAACATGACGTCTGGTCGACCGGCGTCGTATTCATCAAAAACGATGGCCGTCGGCGTCTGCAGCGCCCAAGGCAGAATTCCTTCACGAAATTCAGTGATCTGCTTGCCGTCACGCAAGACGATCGCGTCCTTGCCAACGAGATCGATCCGGCTGATATGACTGTCCAGGTTGATGCGGATACACGGCCAGTTCAGGCGGGCGGCTACCTGTTCGATGTGGGTCGATTTTCCGGTGCCGTGATATCCTTGTATCATTACCCGGCGATTGTGCGCAAACCCGGCCAAAATTGCCATCGTCGTGTCATGGTCGAACCGGTATGCCGGGTCAACTTCCGGTACATGTTCTTCCGTCTCACTGAATGCGGGCACGTCGATATCGCTGTCGATGCCAAAGGCCTGACGGACAGAAACCGTGATATCCGGTTTCCGGTTGATGAGGTTGATACTGGGGGAAGCGTTACTCGTCATCGTTCTGATATCCGTGGATTTGAGGTGTTGCTTGTAAAACAAGCGTATGAAAGAGGAACGTTATCTGTTTTGCGTAGGGGGTTCGGGGAAGTCAGTCAAGGGAACATTCGTCACAACTCTTTCTCCGGCACCAGATGTTATATTTTCCGGACCCGCCGGTATTTCGACGTTCATGCGCCAACGAAATCGAGCAAAATTCGATAGGCTTGATTGACCAGCTTGATTCTATCGTCAGATTCGGTCTGGTTCAAATTTTTATTACGTTCAGCCGAATCCGGATGATACATTTTAACAAGTTCCTTGTATCGTTGCTTGATATTGTCGGCGGTCATCGCCCCCTGCAGGGAAAAAATCGCAATGGCGTTTCTCTGTTCAGCAGTTGCGGAAGCGAGGGGCGGGTCGTCAAGGTCCTTCGCTCTGGGATCATTCTGCTCAAATATACCTAACGGATCGTCGAATTTTGTGGGATCAAACCCCCCGTATTCTGTACCCAGCAAATTGTTGCTGCCCAATCGCCAGGTTGGACGGCGCCACACCGTATCCCGGCGAACGTCGGCTTCCACTTCGTCGTCACTCATCCCTTCATAATAATTCCAGGACTTATTGAACTCACGGGCATGTTGTTTACAGAACCATCGAAATGTCCGGAGTTCATGGCGCGAAACGGGCGCCCGGCAGTCGCCTTCACCGGTGCATGCCGGCCACTCGCAGGTCCTTGAGTCAGTTCGCGACTCCGTTTGGTCACGATGACGCCGAATAAATTCACGATCAAGTTCAGCTTTCATACCGATACTATGCGGGTTTCTGCATTTTGGAACAAGAGGACTATTTGTTTCACAATGTGGCGAAAAGAGCGATTTCGCTTGCGGCGTTTCTATGAGCCATATTGACTTTTGTCGAATACCTGCTTATGTACATCGAAAGGCGGTGGTGATTTGTCGAATTCACTACGGTCTTGCAGTCTGGTAGGGAATCCGTAAGTATTCCCGTATTACGTACAGTTATTTCGTGGGGATACGATGAACAACAGTTTGATTAGCCGAAATGTTACCGTTAACGGTCATCGGACGAGTCTTAGGCTCGAGCAGGTTATGTGGGAGGCTCTGGACGACATTTGCGTTTCAGAAGGTCTGAATATCCACGAAATCTGTTCTATGATCGATACCCAACGAGTCAATTCCAGCCGCACGTCAGCGGTCCGCGCATTCATTCTGAGTTTTTTCAGGAATGCCGTCATGGAAGCCGGTATGTTGTCGAAGGATGGTGTCGAAAAGGTGGCCTCGCGGGCCAGCGCCTGAAGAAATTTCATGAATTTCCGTCGGCCGGATTTTTATAAAAGTCCGGCCAGCGGTCTCTGACGATTGGTCCGTCTTCTGCGTAGGCAATACAGGTATTGAGGACGGCCGGGCGGCTGTGGTTTTTGGTGCTCTGGCCTTCCTGTTGTCGTTTGGGAATGATGGTCTGATATGCGGTCACCGCGATCGGTCCACACAACAAATCACGCAAGTGCGTGCATCCAGATGTCTTTCCCATCACACGCGCTACTTCTCGCCGCCATCCGGAACCGATCCTGATACCTCTGAGCGCGCTGAATGCGCCGGTGATGGAGGGGCATATTCCATAGGGAGATGATTCTGTTACCGCTTCCGCTGCGTGAATCATCAAATCGTCGTCAACGGTTATGCGAATTTTCATATGGTGTATATGTTCGCCGCTGGCAATTCCGCCGCGACTTTGATTGTCAAATGAGTAGGTCTTGGTATCCGCGATTGATCCCTCAATATCCCATAGCCCGTCGTCACGCCTGAAACCAAGACATCTGATTTCGCGGGTGTGCATATGTTGACGGGGAGCGGGTTTGCTTAGCGGCATGGGTTTCTCCCTTGAGCACGGGGCCCGGATCATCCGTCTGTCCGGGCTTGTCTTGTCAAGATAGGAAACAAATTCGGAAAATCAAACGTCCAGTCATCTTGTCAGAACGAATGGAATGTGATGTTATAAATCTAACAAGTGTTAGTTAGAATTTTTTTATGACAAATATTCCCGATATCAAACCGGCCCTGAACATGGCACCTGGTCGTGACAACCGGCTGACCGTTGTTCTTGATGCCGCGGCGTCGTGTTTTTGCGCACGCGGATACGATGCTGCCTCAATGCGCCACATCGCACTGAGGGCGGGCATGAAGGCCGGCTCGTTATATTATCATTTTCCATCCAAGTCGGAACTCCTTGTGGCGGTGCATGAAGAGGGAATTCGGCGTATCACGGCGCGGGTTCAGGTGTCAGTTGAACAGATCAATGGCCCCCGGCACCGGTTGCAGGCCGCAATGGTGGCCCATATGGAAGCCCTGTTAGACGGGGGTGATTATGCGCAGGTGGTCATCCGGGAATTGCCCGAAATGGAATCGGAGCAGCGCCATCGCCTTGTCAGTTTGCGTGATCAATATGAAAATGTTTTCCGGGACTTGATCGCACAATTGCCGATCGGATCAGAAAGACGAAAACGGCATCTGCGGCTTCTCGTTCTCGGGGCGCTGAACTGGTCCCGAACATGGTATCGACCAGGTGAAGAATCGCCGAGCGATATTGCCATGGGGTTTCTCGAACTGATTGATCTTACCTGAGAACTGGAAAAAAAATGGATACAGCGCAATTGATTGCAGTGGTTGGCGACCTGTCGGAGCGGTTGGGTCGACGCCCGAAAGTGATGGTGACCAAGATCGGTCTCGATGGGCATGATCGTGGGTCCCGGTTGGTGGCCGGGTTTCTTCGCGACGCCGGCATGGAAGTCATCTATACGGCACCCTGGCAAAAAATTGAACATGTTGTCCATCAGGCGCTGGAAGAAGACGTTGATGCAATTGGCGTCAGCTCACTGGCCACGGATCACCTGCTGGTGCCAAAATTGATGACGGCCCTGAAGGATGCTGAGATGACGGATGTCGTGGTCGTTGTTGGTGGTATTGTTCCGGACGAGGATGTCCTGATGTTGCAACGGACGGGTGTCTCGGCCGTATATCACCCTGGAGCGTCACGAGCCGACATCGTGACCGGATTGAGCTCGTTAATATCGAAAACACGGTTGCTGAAGATGGGAGCGGAAAATGACGGAAACCGGAGAATTTGACCGGGCACGGCAGAACTGGCGACGTGACTATGCGGCCCAGACCAGCCCGGATGACAATCGTACCAATCGCTCGGGAATTGATATTGAACCGCTTTATCTTCCAGATCATGGAGATCTATCGGATTACATGGCATCGCAGGGTTTCCCCGGCCAGCAGCCGGGCACCCGGGGCATCTATGCCAGCATGCATCGTGGACGGGTCTGGACGCAGCGTCAACTGGTTGGGCTGGCGACACCGCATGAATACAATGCACGAATGCGGGAAATCATTGGTGCCGGTGCGACGGCCCTGAGCATGATCCCGTGTAATTCCGTCTATCGCGGTTTTGACATTGACGAAGTTGACCCGGTACTCGTCGGAACCTGCGGGACGACCATCAATTCTGTCGATGATATGGCCAGTTGTCTGGAGGGTATCTCTCTCGAGGACATGTCTGTTTCGCTGAATGACCCGTTGCCATTCACGCTGCTTGCGCTTGTCCTTGCCAACGCCAGACGGCGAGGAACGCCATTTTCCGCCCTCTCTGGCACATCGAATCAGAGCGATTACATATCGCATTTTGTCGCCAATCACATGTTCCTGAGGTTATCTCTGGAAGGGTCCCGTCGGATTCTGACCGATCACATCGTATATGCGGGTCAGTATTTGCCAAACTGGAATCCGGTATCAGTGGTCGGTCAACATATGCAGCAGGCAGGCGCGACGCCGGCGCAAGCAATGGGATTGACGCTGGCGACCGCCATTCAATTTGCTGACGATTGTCAGGCGAGGGGATTGGCTCCCGACGACTACCTGCCAAAATTCACCTTCTTTTTCGATATTTCGATCAGTTTCTTTGAGGAAATCGCGAAATTTCGTGCTGGTCGCAGGATCTGGAGCCGGATCGCAAGGGATCGCCTTGGGGGCAAGGACCCGCGATCGCAGCGGTTCAAATTTCACGCCCAGACGTCAGGTGTCGATCTCACACGCCAGCAACCACTGAACAATATCGCACGCGTTGCCACGCAGGCAATCGCTGGTATTTTTGGCGGACTACAGTCCATGCATACAGATGCCTATGACGAGGTCCTGAGTACGCCAACGCGGGAAGCCGCCCGCATTGCCGTGGCGACTCAGAACATACTGCGCGAGGAGGCTCATTTGTGTGACGTTATCGATCCGCTGGGCGGTTCCTATTACGTTGAAACCCTGACGGGCGAAATGGAACAGAAAATTGTTGAAACCATGGATATGATTGAATCCGCCGGCGGTATGTTTGCCGCTGTTCGTGATGGTATTGTACAGAAACTGATTGGCGAATCTGCCATGGCGTTCCAGCGCAGGGTTGACGCGGGCGACCAGAAAATTGTCGGCGTGAACTGTTATACGGAAGGCGAGGACGACGCCCGGGTCAGCGCACTGGAGCGACCCGATCCGGCCCTGATTGACGCACAGCTTCAGCGCCTGAAGGATTACAAGTCCAATCGATCCTTGCAGCAGGCGACGCAGGCGCTGGATGCGATCTCCCGGGCGGCGACCGGGACGACGGAAAATGTATTTGAGAAGGTCGTGCTGGCGGCCGATGCCGGCGCAACCCACGGCGAGATATGCGCCCGCGTTCGCCGGGATCTGGGGGTTGGTGTGCCCCTGGTTGCGGCATGAGTGAATGTGCAGCCCGCTTGCGGGGTATGCTTGGAAATGACCCTTTCGCGCAATTGATTGGAGCCGAATTCGTCGATGGAGAGGACGGTCACGCCGTCGTCGCCATGACAGTAGGCGACACTCATCTGAATTTTCTGGGCGGCGGACATGGCGGGGCGGTCTTTACGCTTGCCGATATCGCCTTTGGCCTTGCATCCAACTCTCACGACAAGATATGCATCGGAATCGATGCGCATATAGCATTCGTTAGGGGTGTTGTATCCGGTGATCAGTTGCTAGCGGAAGCGCGGGAAGTTTCACGCAGCCGGAAAACAGCTGTCTACCGGGTAGATGTCACGCGTCACAACACAATCATCGCCGCCTTCACCGGTACAGTTCATATTTCAGGTCGGGATCACGGTACGTGAGGTATTTTCCGATCAGGCACCGTACCTGTCGCCAAAAACAAATGCTTCTGTTTCACGGATGTCTTGTTCCAAAGCTTCCTTGACGGCGGCATACAGGTCTCGAATCGAAACAACTGCGATACATTTACCATTTTCTTCAACAGGAAGATGGCGGTAATTCCGTGATTGCATCAGTTCGAGCGCGTCACCCGCTGAATCGTCGGGTGACAGCGTGTCGGGATTGGGTGTCATGACCTTGCTGCATGGCGTGGTTGCCGGATCGATTCCTTGAGCAATCACGCGCTGTGTCATGTCACGTTCCGTGACAATTCCCGTAATATTTGAATTGCCGTCGACGATAATCATCGCGGCAATGTTTTTACTTGCCATGACTTTTGCAGCATCAAGGATGCTGTCGTCCGCCTTCATGGTGGCGATATCGCTGCGTTCGACGATATTGGGTACAATTTTTCTTTGCATTTGGACCATCTCCGTCTTGTTTTCCCCTAATTACCAATTCTAGGGCATTTAAGGGGGGGGCATGCAAGTGGGAAAGAACTCTGGTTGTCACTATGACGATAGAACGGGGCGAAAATCCATGTCGTTATCACATTAACGATTACTATAGCCGGTCAATGATTGGTTAGATAGGTGAAATTATACCGGACGCCGAGCACGACGGTTGCGCAGCCTTATCTGTAACTTTCGCGGGTGCATATGAAAGTCTCAATCAATAACATCCGGAATCGTTATTCTGACGGAGGTGATCTGGTGACGTTGCCGCTCCAGAATGTCAAAACGTACCCCGTGAAAGAGGAAACTCTGGCCAACCTTCGGAATTCGCCGGCTTTCATGAAGGATCAAGCCGGCAATAGTGGCGGCTTCCGCATCCGGCAGGCCCAGTTCGTACTGGCGGTTGATGTCACGAATGGTCGCATTGCCGTCAACGATCAGACTGCCATCCGTATCCTGACGGGCATCCGTGACGGCGACATCGTGCTCGTCATCAATTTCCCCGACAATTTCCTCAATGATGTCCTCCAGTGTGACGACCCCCATCAGGCTGCCGTATTCGTCAACTACCAGTGAAAAATGTTCGCGTCGCCGTCGAAAGGCTTCGAGTTGATCCAGTAACATACTCTGTTCCGGAATAAACCAGGGAGCGGCCGCCAGTTCGACAAGGTCAAGTCCTTCAATTTCACCATTTCTCGCCTGAATTTCCCGTAGCAGAGCCTTGGCGTGTAAAACACCGACGATATTGTCCGGGTTGCCTCTCCACAGCGGGACCCGTGTATACGGGCTTTCCAGAATTTGTGACACGCAGTCCTTTATCGGTAAATCTGCGTCGATTGTGGTTGTGTTTCGCCGGTGAGTCATGATTTCGGCGACCTGGACCTCTGCAAGATCGAGAACGCTTCGCAACATCGCACGTTTATGTTTGAGTGTTTCGGCGTCCTCCCCTTCATGCAATTCGATGGCGCCCCGGAGTTCCTCGTCGCCATTTCCGAAAACATCCATCGCCCGGTAATCGACCCTGAACAATTTCAGAATTTTGCGAGCGATGAAGTTGATGGCTGCGGTTAACGGCGCGAGCACAACAACAAACATGTTGACGTACCTGGCCAATATGAGAGCGGTCGAATTGGCGTTATGAATGGCGTAACTTTTTGGTAGAATCTCTGAAAATATGAGAACCAGAAAAGTCATGCAGATCGTCGCGTAGAAAATACCTGTTTCCCCGAACAGCGCAATCATCAAGCCTGTTGCCATCGCGGACGCCAGAATGTTGACAAGGTTGTTGCCAAGCAACAAGGTGCCAATCATCTTTTCCTTGTTGTGCTGAAGTTGGTTAACGGTTGCCGCTCGCGGGTCACCGTTTTGTTCCGACTGGTGCATGAACGCGCGCGAGGCCGCCGTCAGTGCAGTTTCCGAGCCGGAGAAAAACGCCGACAGCAATAGCAAAAACAGGATGGCAACCAGAGTTAAGAGCACGTCAGTTCGCCTTTTCAATCATCATGGACAGCAGCCTGTTTTCATTTGAAAATCGTTCAAAACCGATCAAGTGCACGCGCGAGAACGGCTTCCACTTCATCGATTTTAACATCGCGACTGATAAAGGATTTGCCGATCCCCCGAGCCAGTATAAAGGTAATCGTCCCGGCCTGCACTTTTTTGTCTTTTTGCATATGGTCGAGCAGCTTTTCTACCGTCCATGAGGGATCTGCCAGGCCATCAAGCGTGGTTTTAAGACCGACCGCTTCCAGATGGGCCCTCACCTGACCGGCTTCTCCCTGATCACACAAACCCAGATAATGGGACATCTCGAATGCCAGTGTGATCCCTATGGCCACTGCTTCGCCATGCAGCAACAGATCACCATATCCACATTCTGCCTCCAGTGCGTGACCGAAGGTGTGACCCAGGTTCAGAAGGGCGCGCTGACCAGATTCCCGTTCATCGGCAGAAACGATGCGTGCTTTTGCCAGGCAGCTTGTACGGACCGCATGGATACGAGCGGTCGAATCGCCGTCGATCAGAGCCCTTGCATTCTTTTCACACCAGCTAAAGAAGTTGAGGTCGTCAATCAGCCCGTATTTGACGACCTCGGCATATCCGGCAAGCAACTGACGCTGAGACAGGGTCTTCAGCGTTCCGATGTCGGCAAGCACCAGACGGGGCTGGTGAAATGCTCCGGCTAGATTTTTGCCGTGTCGGGTATTGATTCCCGTTTTGCCGCCGACTGAACTGTCAACCTGTGCCAGCAAGGTTGTCGGAATCTGGACGAAGTTGATACCGCGTAACACGATGGCGGCGGCGAACCCTGCAAGGTCTCCGATTACGCCACCCCCGAGTGCGACCAGAGTTGTCGAACGTTCAATCCCGACGTCCAGTATTTCTTCCGTCAAATATTCAAGCTGCTGGAAACATTTCGTTTTTTCGCCTGCGGGCAGCACTATTGTGTGGAAGGGGATTTCGGCCGCCTTCAATGAGTCAGTCAACGGTGTCAGCCAGATGGTGGCCACGGTGGCATCTGTTACAACAATCACGCGGGAATTCGGCAGATTTTTATTGATGTAATATCCGGCGTCGCCGATCAGATTTTCGCCAATCAGGATCGGGTAACTTCGGGTGCCGAGGTCCACGGATATGCAAACAGGATCAGTCATTTAACAGATGCAGCCTCATAGTAAGAGCTCAGTGCAGAGACAATTCGCTGGACCATGGTATCATGGCTGTCGCCACCTGAATCAACAATAATATCGGCATTGGCATACACAGGATACCGTTCATCGATCAGGGTTTGGAGGATTTGACGCGGGTTTCCTCTCTCCAGAAGGGGGCGGCCAGCGCGTCTGCCGGTTCGCTCGACCAGCGTGTCGAGATCGGCGCGAAGCCAGATGGTAATGGCCGCCTGATCAATTTGCGCACGGGTTTTCGGATGCATATAGGCACCACCGCCAGTCGCAATCACGCATCGTGGCTTGTTCAACAATCGTTCGATTACGCGCTCTTCCAGTTTTCTGAACTCCTGCTCGCCATAGACCTCGAAGATGTCGGAAATAGCGCAACCCGCAGCTTTCACAATTTCGTCGTCCGAATCGACAAATGCGAGATCAAGATATTCCGCAAGACGCCATCCGACTGACGATTTTCCCGCGCCCATCAGGCCAATCATGACAATGGATTTTTCAGATTCTGAGGTTATGATGGCATCCATGAATTGAACGGTTTTCACTGAAGACTGTCCGGCATTGTATCTCCGAATACGGCGATTTTCTGGCTGCCCAAAAAATGCCATAGTCGGAACCTAACATAAAGACAAATGGCTGCACGGTATCCGCTGGTTGGATTGGTGCACCGGTAAGGGCACGATATGAAAAAACTCTCGAAATTTATTCTGGTTCTGGTTGTCGGCGTGATCGTCGGTGGCGGTGCATTCCTTGTGACCTGGGACATTCCTGCCCCTGTCACGAGCGTTGAGAGGGTTTTGCCTGATGCCCGTTTCCCACGGTAAGTTGGCGATCGCCCTGTTGACTGCCGGGCTTTGCCTGTCGGGCAATATTCCGGCGGTGCAGGCGCAACAGGTCGTGCCGCAATCAGAAAACGTCGATCCGCAAACAGTGGTGCCGGAACCTGCCCTATCGAAGCCTCGGATGCTGATGGTGCCGGACCGGACGGGTCGATCTGAAGATTCGCCTCGCCCTCTGCCCAAAGTGGTGACCGGTGGGCGGGTTCAGGTTGATAACCTGTCCGATATCAACGTCGATGAGGCGGGCATACTTGATCCGGAAACAGGTGCTTTCGGGCTGGATATGTGGCGCGGGACGCCGGCATCGCTGGTCGCTCGATTATTGTTGAAATTGCCGGAAAACGCTCCGTCACACACCATGCATGATCTGATGCGCCGGTTGTTGCTGAGCCCGGCGGTTGCGCCTGACGGTGACTATGCTGGCCCCAGCCTTATTTCGCAACGGATCGAAATCCTGATCAGAACGGGAGATCTGACGGGCGCGGATGAACTGCTGCGCGCCTTGCCGGACACCAAGCGCGAACCCAAGCTCATCGAGCTTGAGGCGGACCTGGGTTTTTTGCTGTACGACAACCGCCGAGCCTGTATCCTGGCAGAACGGGAAGTACCCTTGCGGTCGTCATCCTACTGGCAGAAAGCATACAATTTTTGCCAGATTATAAACGGTCGCATCGCGGAAGCATCGCTCGGGTTATCGCTGATGCGGGAAATGGGGGAAACGGACTCGACATTTCTGCAACTGGCGGACGCTCTGCTGACCAAGCAACCGTCTATTGTCGCAAGTCTGACCGATCCGACTCCACTTCAACTGGCAATGATTCGTGTTCTTAATACCAAATTACCGGCCGATGTTATCGGGTCACGTGATCCGTTTGTGCTGCGCGCCGTGGCGGTCAGTTCGCAGGCATCCAAAGAGCTCCGACTGGAAGCCGCGGAACGCGCCGATACTGCCGGTGCATTGCCAAAAGCGACACTTCGGCAACTGTATGCCAGCATAGAGTTTTCAAAAGAAGATCGCGCCAGTCCGCTAACTCGTGCAGACGTTGAATTTGGCCCGATGGTCCGCGCCTTGCTGTATCATACAGCGCTGACCCAGACGGTGCCGACGGCCAAGGCAGAAGCAACCGCGCGGGCAGTTACGTTGGCAAGGGACGAAGGCAGGTATGTCTCGACCGTCGAGGTCTTCGAACCGGTTCTTGACCGTATTCCCCCATCTGCGGACCTGATCTGGTTTGCGCCGGAAGCGGTCAGGGCGTTTCTGGTGATCGGTGACGGTGACCGAGCCGAAGCCTGGTATCAGATTATGCGATCCAGTGCCAATTCCAACCGGGATTCACAACAGGCACTCGATCGATTTCGCCCTATCGCCTGGCTGTTTCAGTTTGCTGATCAGGATGTTTCTGACGCCGACATGATAGAGTCATGGGTAAGAGCTCAGGCGGACGACCCGGATCTAACCGACAAGGCCGCCCTTTTGTTCAACGTGATGGAGGCGATGGGTGTACAGGTACCGGAAAAGGCTTGGACTCCCTATATCACCGGTGATGTCCGGCAAGGTATAACGTTACCGTCTTCAGGCCTGTGGCATCGCCTGCAGAGACTGGTCAGTCATGTAGATCAACCGCTTCTTCCGCCGGCCCGGACCGGTCAGGCAGGACCTTCGCTCGCGCCGGCGTCTGGGGTCGCGATTGGCATGATGCGCCCGGAGCGAAACCTGTTGCCCGGTCAGAGGGCGGGTATCTCCGGGCGATCTGCCTCCGACGTTGTCGCGGCGCCATTGGCGGACCCAAACCGGGCTAACCGTCAGATTGGTGAAACGGTGTTGTTGTCACTGATCGCACTGGGCAATGGGGGGCCGGAGAAAGCGGACCCATTTGTTCTGCAAAATATTCTGCGGGCATTGCAGCGCGCCGGTTTGAAATCCGAGGCCCGCGCATTGGCACTGGACGCCGTGCTGGCAAGGGGGTTATGAAACGGGAAAGCAGGGAGCGTCCGTCTCGTGCCGCTCGCGTGTCAGCGCGCCGGTCGCGGCAAATTGACTATTTTTTGCAGAAAATGTCGGCAGATGGAGCTGCAGCCAACACGATCGAATCCTATGGTCGCGATCTCGACCAGTTTGCCGCATTTTTACAGTCTCGAAACAGAGATCCGGAAGACGCCGGGCTGACCCATATTCGTTCCTATTTGAAAAATCTGGTGAGTGTCGGGATGGCCCCCAAAACTCAAGCGCGCCGGTTGTCGACGCTGAAACAGTTTTTTCGATTTCTGTACAGCGAACGGATGCGAGATGATGACCCGACGACCAGCCTGGATAGTCCCAAGCAGGGACAGGTTCTGCCAAAATGCCTGAGTGAAGAGCAGGTGAATGATCTTCTCAACGCGGCCGCCGCCCGGCCCGGAGCGGATGGACGACGGCTGGCGGCATTGCTGGAAATCCTCTACGCGACCGGATTGCGGGTGTCTGAACTGGTGGGGTTGCCCCGCACGTCATTGTCCCGGGACAACAGAGTCCTGATTGTCAGGGGAAAGGGCCGCAAGGAACGCATGGTGCCGTTGAACGATCCGGCTCGTGACGCGATCGCGGCTTATCTGAAAGTGCGGGAGGTTTTTTTGCCGAAGGGGCGGAAAACCGATCACGCTGATCCGTGGATGTTCCCGTCACGTGGCAAGGCGGGTTACCTGACGCGGGCGCGGGTTGGTCAGTTGCTGAAAGAATTGGCGATTGAAGTGGGCATTGACCCCCGATTGGTATCGCCGCACGTATTACGCCACTCCTTTGCCAGCCACCTGCTGGCCCATGGAGCCGACCTTCGCTCACTACAACAGATGCTCGGGCATTCGGACATATCGACAACGCAAATCTATACGCACGTGCTGGACGAACGCCTGAAGGCACTGGTCAACGACGTCCACCCGCTGGCGGACGCGGTTGACCTGTTATCCTGATCAGAAACTCAGGGAAATATCCCTGTGGTTGGACAGACAGGACGCGACATTCTTGGCCTGATCCTTTGTCAGTCGCTCCTGCAGTCGCAGTCCGATCGTTTCCTTGATTGCAGCATCATATTTTGCAAGATCCGGCAACAATTTGACTTTTGCCGTTTCGCGCCAGGCGACGTCTTTCGCGAATATGTCCAATGCTTTTGCAAGTTCCTTTGCCGCCTTTTCGCGGTCAGGACTATCGCCCTTGAGCGCCCGCCGGGCTTTCGACAAGCGCGACTTTATGGAGTTTGTATCTTTAATCGCACTGAATTCAGATGAAATTTGCTTGATTTTCTCCATAGCGTCATGAGGCGGGTCATTTGCAATGATGGGTCCTAGGCTGCTGATCTTGCTTTCAAGAGCCTGAAGTGCGTCCGCTTCACCGACGATTTGTGTGAGTTTGGCGATCGGTTCATAGGCATCGTCTACGGTCCGCCGATATTTGCGTCGCGCGGTATCTTCCGCTTTTTCGAGTCCTGCGTATCGCTTGTGAGCCTGATCCCAGCCAACCGGCTTTTTCGTCAGTGTCTGTTTTTTCAGCTCTTCCAGTTCAGCCATACGCGTTGTCACGCTGTCCAGTTCGGCCTTGTCCGCATCGCCCCCGCGGGCCAGAGTGCGTTGGCTCTTTTTCAGGTCGACCAGTTCACGGTCGATGGTCGCTATTTCAACCCGAAGGGCCCGCATTTCGCGATTCAACGGGCGGAATTCAGGAACATAGGCCGCTACGGCATTTTGCGCAGCTTTGACGCTGGCAACCATATCGAAGGTTTTTTCCGCCGACTGCAGGCTTTCCGCTACGGAACTTTGATATTTGTCCGGAAGAACGTCCAGATTAATCCCTTTCGCGGTCGCAATACTTGCCTTCAATTGGTCCACCTGCAAGTCATACTGGTTGAAGACATATTGTTCGACGCAGCGTTGCAGTTTGGGGTTCTGTGGCGGCGGGGCCGTTTCCGACGTCAGGTATACCCGATTGGGCAGATAATTCACCAGCGGTGGGTACAGCCCGACGATCATCAAGCCGGATAGTTGCAGCAGGATAAACGGAATGACGCCGCGGTACATTTCGATGGTTTTCACCTGTGGCGGGGCAACACCACGCAAGTAAAACAGGGCAAAACCAAACGGCGGCGTCAAAAAGGATGTCTGCATATTGACGCCAATCATGACGCCAAGCCAGACGGCGGTGACGTTGGCGGATGGGTCTGCCAACAGGATCGGTGCGATGATCGGCACGACGACGACGGCAATTTCGATGAAATCCAGGAAAAACCCGAGAACAAAAATCACCGACATGACGACGACCATTTTGGTCACGAACCCACCGGGAAGGCCGGTCAGGAAGTCACGGACGAGTTCTTCGCCGCCGAATGCCCGGAACGATGCCGTCAGCATGGCGGCGCCGATCAGGATGATGAAAACCAGCGAGGTTGTTTTGGCGGTTTCCACCATCACGCCTTCCAGCGTCTTGTTGATCTTGAACGTCCGCCAGGTGCTCCAGGCAACGGAGATGAGGAGCCCCGCAGTTGCAATCGATGCGAGGACGATGCCCATTACATCATGCTGATTCTGGATATTTTTAACGTTGATATCAAAGTATGACATGACCAGAATAAGGCCTGCGATGGAAATACCTGCCAGAATTGCCGGTCGGAACGCGCCATGTTTGCCTTCCATCAACCGGTATCCGGCCATGATCATGGCACCGATGGCACCAATGGCGCCGGCCTGGTTGACCGTTGCGATCCCCATGACGATGGAACCCAGAACGGCAAAGATCAGGGTCAGTGGGGGCACAAGTACGACCAGGACTCGGATCAGGAACTTGGACCCCAGCTTTCCTTCGTATGGTGCAGCTGGCGCCATCTTCGGTTTGAAAAACGCGACGGCAAGAATGTATAGAATATAAAGCCCGACCAGCAGGATGCCTGGCAGGAAGGCACCCAGGAACATGTCGCCGGCGCTGGTTGACGTCAGGTCAAACTCGGTCGGCAATGACGTGTGGCCGGTTGCCAGTTTATAGTCGGCGGTTCGTAAGGAAACTGCCTGATCCGTAGCGTTTGACAACTGGTCCGCCAGGATGATCAGCACAATCGACGGCGGGATGATCTGTCCGAGTGTTCCGGATGCACTGATGGTTCCGGTCGCCAGAGAATGTGAATAGTTGGCCCGCAACATCACCGGCAGGGAAATCAGTCCCATGGCAATGACGGTTGCGCCGACGATTCCGGTTGTAGCGGCCAGCAGGGCACCGACGATTACGACTGAAATTCCGAGGCCGCCCGGAATCGGGCCGAACAACTGCGCCATGGTGACCAGCAAATCTTCCGCCACCTTGGACCTTTCCAGCATGATTCCCATAAAGATGAACAGGGGGATGGCAATCAGTGTGTCGCGCTCGGCCTGCCAGTAGATTCCGCGAAAATTCGTCACACCGGCGTTCAGCCACTGGATGGGGTCGCCGTGGGCGAAATAGGCATCCATACCACCGCCGAACAATGCCCCGGCGATGGCCGCCAGGGAAATGGTAAATATGGCAGAGCCGGGCAGGGCGAAGGCAACGGGAAAACCCGAGCCCAGAGCCGTTATCATGGTAATGATAAGGATAATGAGAAAAAGAATTTCCATTGAATATATTTCCGCCGGTCTACACGCTTGCGTGTTCGGTTGTATCGGGGTGGTGATCAGGTTCACGCAGTAACACTGCGGCGCTGCTTAGAAAGTAGCTCATGAATTGAATCAGCATGGTAACCGCAAAAATAAGCAGGAACCCGGCGAGCAGGTATTTTACATACAGGCCGTAACCGGATTGGGTTACTTCAAAATTAAGCAGGGGACCGGAGATGATATTGGATTTGCCCCACATTCCCCGCGTCAGGATAACCCAGCACAGCGGCATACCGAGAAACATGGATCCGATTGTATTGGTCCAGGCCTTCCCGCGTTCACTGAAGCTGGCATACAGGATGTCCACCCGCACGTGGCCTTCGTGGATCAGGGTGTAGGGACTGGCGAACAGGAACAGGGCACCGTACCAGAATCGGACCAGATCGGACATGAATGCCTGCTCATAGGAAAAGACAAACCGGGCAACAACAATCAGGATCTCGGCAACCACAATCAAGAGTGCCAGCCAGATAAATCCGACGGATCGTGTGACCGCCGCGATAATCATCGAGAGACCAATCAGGGGGAAATGAACATAGACGCCTCTGAAGGCGGACCTGCCCAGATCTGCGGTCAGTTGATCGCCGATGAAAAAATGCAGGAAATTTTCGATGCGCAGGAAGGAAATCACCGAATCAGCCAAACCGATCAGAAAAACAGACCAGAACGCCGCCCGAATAATATAGGCGGTGATCGCTGACAGGACTTCAGCATCGTGATGCATGGTTCGACCAGGGGTTTTCCGGACAAAAAAGCAAAGCGACAGAACGGGGACCAGATAGATTGCCAGTTGGCCCCAACCTTGTGCGACCCGGGTCGATTCCAGAGGGGAAGATAACGCGGCAGTACCGAACCAGCCCATTTGTGCATAAAACGTCAGGACTCCGGGCCAGTCACGCCAGAAGGAAAGGTAACTGTTAAACACAAACATCAAGGCAAGTGCAACAATTGACAGGGCTATCATCCGCAACGTCGATGGCAGTGATAGACCGGGAAGACTCGATGAATTTTCAGTCATGATTGAACTAACGAAAGCATTTTATACACCCGCTGGTGTGTCAAAAACGATAACGAGAAGCGGAGCCCCCTTGTGGGGGGGACTCCGCTTTCATTGTCGAAACGCGCTTAACCCGAATTACAGGCCAAGAACACGATTTCGCTGGGCCAGGAAGGCCTGATCGGAAATTTTCGACCAGCCACCAAGATCGGACCGAGCCGCCCGGAAGCTGTCGTCGATTTTCTTGGCGAGAGGACTGTGGGCGCGAACGCCAACGAAAACTTCTTCCGCCGCTTCACCGAAGGCGTCATAAACGTCGTCGTTGAATTTCCGCAGCTTGACGCCCTGGTTCTTGACGAGATCAGTCAGTGCGTCACCGCTCTTCATGTTGTATTCAGCCATCATCATGTCGTTTTCCCAGGCTGCACTGCCTTCGATGATCAACTGGTCGGTTTTCGACAAACCATCCCACCATTTTTTGTTCATGCCCAGTGCCAGCATGGAACCCGGCTCGTGCATACCCGGATAATAGTAGTATTTGGCGGCTTCATAGAATTTCATGAAGCGGTCATTCCAGGGGCCGACCCACTCGGTCGCGTCAATCGCGCCGGAAACGAGGTTTTCATAAATCTGACCACCCGGCAGAGACACCGGAGAGGCACCCAGCTTGGCCATCACATCGCCGCCAAGGCCCGGGATACGCATTTTCAGGCCCTTGAAATCGTCCGGGGAATTGATTTCCTTGTTGAACCATCCGCCCATCTGACATCCGGTGTTGCCAGCCATGACGCATTTGAGCCCGAAATCCGCCGCCAGTTCGTCCCACAGCTGCTGACCACCGCCGAACCGGATCCAGGCATTGATTTCAGTGTAGCTGAGGCCGAACGGAACCGACGTGAAGTAGTTCCAGCCCGGATGTTTGCCTTTCCAGTAATAATCAGCGGCATGGTAGGCCTGCGAATTGCCGGACGCGACCTCATCAAAAGAATCGAAGGCGCCAACGCGTTCCTTGGCCGCGAAATACTCAACTTCAATCCGGCCATCGGACATATCATTGATTCGTTTGGCGAGACGTTGGGCACCAGTTCCCAGACCCGGAAAATCGCGCGGCCAGGTCGAAACGATGACCATCTTCTTGTGACCGGCCGCAATAGAGGGCGTAGCAAACGTTGATGTGGCAGCAGCGGCGACGGTGGCAAGCGCGCCACCTTTCAGCAATTTACGTCTTGTTACTTTGGTGGTCATATTTCTACCTCCCTTGAGATTGATATTATTCCGCCCGCCACATTCCGACTTTCAAGAACGTTTCGTTCGGGTCGCATAGTTTTCTATGCTTACTGCCGTGTAGTAAACATATTTTGGAGGGAAAACGCAATCACCATTGGCACTACTGCTGCCGTTAACCCGATGAACCCGTTCGACGACAATTGCGCAACCGGCGAAAACCGGACCTTATGACCTGCAGGCACAGGTTTTTCTTTTTCGTGGCACTATTGCAACTTCACCTTTGCCTTGCGGTTTGCCGCAAGTTTGATCATTTTGCTGCAGCGCACTAGGAAAGTAGCTGCCCGTTGTCATCTGGAAGGTGGATGCGGGTGAATTTTATCACATGTGAGGAGACGGTCATGAGTTTCACCATCGCCGATCAGGCCCCCGCCCGGTTGAACCGGTCCGAGTTGGCTGTTCCCGGGTCAAACCCGACATTTCTGGAGAAGGCGTCAAAAGGGTTCGCTGACGTGGTATTCCTTGATCTGGAAGATGCGGTTGCACCGGACGACAAGGTTGCAGCCCGGAAAAACATCATTGACGCCCTCAACGGTCTTGATTGGAGCGGCAAAACCGTTTCGATCCGAATCAATGGACTTGATACACATTATATGTATCGTGATGTCGTCGATATTGTGGAACAGGCAGGCCATAATCTTGACCTGATCATGATCCCGAAAGCCGGGACCGCATCCGATATCTATGCGCTCGATATGCTGGTCACCCAGATAGAGAATGCCAAGGGCATACAGAAACGGATTGGTTTCGAGATGATTATTGAAACCGCCCTCGGTATGCAAAATGTATTCGAGATTGCAGCAGCGTCCAAACGGAACGAATCACTGCATTTCGGCGTCGCAGATTATGCAGCGTCAACCAAGGCACGGACGACGGTTATCGGCGGGCCGAATGCGGATTACCACGTCCTGACGGATGCCGACAGTGACGGCCAGCGGGAGGTGCACTGGGGGGATATGTGGCACTATCCGATCGCGAAAATGGTGGTTGCGGCCCGTGCCAACGGTTTACGTCCGATTGATGGCCCGTTCGGCGATTTTTCCGATTCCGATGGTTTTGTTGCCCAGGCCAAACGAGCCGCGACTCTGGGGTGTGAAGGAAAATGGGCGATTCACCCGTCGCAGGTCGACCTTGCAAACGGCTGTTTCAGTCCGTCCGACAAGGAAGTCGTGCAGGCGCGGCGCATTATCGAGGCGATGGAGCAGGCACAGAAAGACGGGAAAGGCGCCGTCGCGCTGGACGGCCGCCTGATTGATATTGCCTCCATCAAACAGGCAGAAGTGATGGTTGAAAAAGCATTGCAGATTGCAGCAATCGACGATTGAAGGCCGTGCCGAAGATTTGCAAAGCCCCGAAGAGAAATCTTCGGGGCTTTTGTTTTGTGCGGACGTAAATGTGTGTGTCATTCCGGAATTGCCGTGTTAAATAGCGGAGATGCACACCTATCTTGATTTTGAAAAACCAATTGCCGAACTCGAAGGAAAAATCGAGGAACTCCGGCACCTGAGCGGGTCCGGTGAAGTTAATATTGCCGATGAGGTGACCAGACTTCAGGGCAAGGTGGACCGCCTTCTGGCGCAAACCTATGGCAAGTTGACCCCCTGGCAAAAAGCCCAGGTCGCCCGGCATGCCGAACGACCACATGCGTTGGACTACATAGGCGCCCTGATTTCCGAATATACACCACTGGCTGGTGACCGGGCATTTGCAGACGATCAGGCAGTTGTTGGCGGGCTCGGTCGGTTCAGGGACCGCCCGGTTGTTGTGATTGGTACTGAAAAAGGGGCTGATACCAACAGTCGCGTCAGACATAATTTTGGCATGGCCCGACCGGAAGGGTATCGCAAGGCACAACGGCTGATGAAGCTGGCTGACCGCTTTAACCTGCCGGTTATTACCCTTGTCGATACCACCGGTGCTTATCCGGGAATCGATGCGGAAGCGCGCGGTCAGGCGGAGGCAATCGCCCGTTCGATCGAGGTCAGTCTGAAACTGGGAGTTCCGGTCATCAGCGTAATCATCGGAGAAGGCGGCTCCGGCGGGGCAATCGCTCTGGCGTCCGCCAACACCGTGCTGATGCTGGAACATTCTATCTATTCCGTCATATCGCCGGAAGGTTGTGCGTCGATCTTGTGGCGGGATGGCGGTGACGCACAGGAGGCGGCGACAGCTCTTAAAATTACTGCGCAGGATCTGGCGGACCTTGGCGTTATTGACGGCGTGATCAAGGAACCGGTGGGCGGCGCACACCGACAGCCCGATGTCGCCATGCGGCGGGTTGCCGATGCGATTGCTACGGCACTGGACGGTTTTTCCGGTAAAAGTCCCGCCGACCTGATCAAAATACGCCGCGAAAAATTCCTCAAGATGGGTAAGAAAGGCCTCAGCTAGGCCTTCTTCTATATCCGAAAGGCTGTCCGCAGCGCCGCGTTGTAAGGGACCGGATGTTCCAGATACGGTGCATGTCCGGCCCGGGGAATGATTACGTGTGTTGACTGCGGGATCATCGCTGCCAGTTCGCTCGACGTGGCGGCACGGACGACCGGGTCATGTTCACCACTGACAACGCAAACCGGCATGGTCAGTTTTGCAAGATGGTTTCGGGTGTCCGCCTCTTGCAACATGCGGGCCGCTATTTCCAGCCCGTCGGCACGGGTTTCTGCGGCAATACTGGCCGTCAGCCTGATCGTTTCGGACGGCGTATCGTGTGCCAGCATGGCGGTCGCCCGTTGTTGACCGTATTCCTGAGGCGGAATCGATTTCAGACTGTCAACCCGTGCCTGATATCCGGCACCAAGCGGCGCATCGTGGGGAACGGTGCCGCCCCAATGGGTGCATGACAGCGTCAGTGCCGAGACGCGGTCAGGGTGTCGCCCGGCGAAGGTGCCAGCAACAATGCCGCCCATTGAATGGCCCGTCAGCATCATTGATTTGACGTCAAGATAATCCATCAGTGCAAGCAGGGTATCTGAAAAACATACTGCGTCAGCAGGAACGCAGTCGGATCCGCCAAATCCGGGTGCATCCCATGCGATCACCCGTTGCCGTTCTGAAAAGGCGTCGAACTGATAGGTCCAGCTCCGGGCATTGCCCGCCAGGCCATGTAGAAACACCATGACAGGGCCTTCGCCTCGATCGCGGTAGGTTATCCGGGCACTGCCCAGATCGGCCGTCTGCTGCGCCGGAAGTGTCATGGCGGCTGACTCCCTTTGGCCCGGTTTTGATTCCATCTCAGGATGTTATACCTGACCATGACAACGTTTGAATTTTTTGCCCGAACCGCACGGGCAACTTTCATTGCGTGATATCCGGCCCCAGGTGGAGGGATCATCAGGATTGATATTGGCGGCCGCCTGGCGGCTGCTTTTTGGCACTTGCGTCAGCCGGTCAGATGCATCGTCAGGCATTGTTTCATCAGCAAAGGCCGGGTCTGTCCGGCTTTCCACCATGGTTTGCTCGCCTTGCTGAAACACTATGTCGTCCGGGGAGTTGAATTGCAGTTCGACCTGAGCCAGTAACTGGGTTACCCGTTCGCGCAAGGAATCAAGCATCTCCTCGAATAGACTGAAAGCTTCCTGCTTATATTCGTTTAACGGATCCCGTTGTGCGTACGCACGCAGACCAATGCCCTGGCGCAAATGATCGAGCGTCAGCAGGTGTTCTTTCCAGAGTTGATCAAGCAGTTGAAGCAGCAGGCTCTTTTCAACGCTTCGCATGATTTCAGGGCCGTAGTTGGCGGCTTTCTCCGCCATCTTGCGATCACTGATGTCTTTCAGGCGAGCGCGAATTTCAGCGTCGGCGATACCTTCTTCGGCGGCCCAGTCCTTGACTGGCAGGTCCGAACCAAAAATACGCAAGATCTCTTCGTGCAGGGCATCGGTATCCCATTGTTCAGGATAGGCCTTTTCCGGAATGCAACGCGTTACGATGTCGTCAATCACTTCATGACGCATGTGGGTGACTTCTTCCGAGACGTCCTCTGTCGACATCAGCTCCTTGCGCTGCTCATAAATCACCTTGCGCTGGTCGTTCATGACGTCGTCAAACTTCAGCAGGTTCTTGCGGATTTCGAAGTTGCGTTCCTCGACCTTGCGCTGGGCTTTTTCAAGAGCCTTATTAACCCAGGGGTGAACGATGGCCTCGCCGTCTTCCAGACCCAGTTTCTGCAACATACCATCAATTCTTTCGGAACCGAAAATTCGCATCAGGTCGTCTTCAAGAGAAAGGAAAAAACACGAGGCGCCGGGATCGCCCTGACGACCGGACCGGCCACGCAACTGGTTGTCGATTCGTCGGCTCTCGTGGCGTTCCGTACCAATCACGAACAGACCACCAGCCTCCATGACAATTTTACGATTGCTGGCAATTTCCTGTTCAATGGCATCAACGGCCTGTCGATATGCATCGGTACCCGGTTCCGCCTTGATTTCTTCTGATATCCGCATTTCCAGGTTGCCGCCCATCTGTATATCGGTTCCGCGACCGGCCATGTTGGTGGCAATCGTGACCGCTCCGGGACCGCCCGCCTGGGAAACGATCATGGCTTCCTGTTCGTGATATCGGGCGTTCAGCACATGGTGGGGGACCTTGGCCTTTTTCAGCATGGCGGCCAGCTGTTCGGATTTCTCGATACTGACGGTGCCGACCAGAACCGGCTGCAGGCGTGCCTGACATTCCTTGATGCGCTCGACGATGGCGGCATCTTTCTCGGCTGTGGTGCGATAGACCTCGTCATCCATATCCTTGCGGATGCAAGGTACGTTGGTCGGGATGTCAACGACATCCAGCTTGTAGATTTCGGAAAATTCGCCGGCTTCCGTCATGGCGGTGCCGGTCATCCCCGCCAGTTTGGGATAGAGTCGGAAATAGTTCTGGAACGTGATCGATGCCAGGGTCTGGTTCTCGTTCTGGATTTCGACCCCTTCCTTGGCTTCCAGCGCCTGATGCAGACCGTCGGAATATCGACGCCCTTCCATCATCCGTCCGGTAAATTCATCGATGATGATCACCGCGTTGTCCTTGACGATGTAGTCGGTGTCACGCTGGAACATGGTGTGAGCGCGAAGAGCCTGATTGGCGTGGTGGACCAGTGAAACGTTCTGGATATCGTAGAGGTTTCCGTCTTCCAGCAGGCCCGCGTCCCGCATCAGGTTTTCTATTTTTTCCGTGCCAGCTTCAGTGAAGGCAACGCTGCGCGCTTTTTCATCCTTTTCATAGTCTTCTTCCGCAATCTGCGGCGCTAGTTTGTTAATCGCTGTATAGAGTTCCGAGTTGTCTTCGGTGGGGCCGGATATGATCAGTGGTGTTCTGGCCTCGTCGATCAGGATGCTGTCGACCTCATCAACAATGGCATAGTTGAATTCGCGCTGGACCATTTCCTCCAGGGAAAATTTCATATTGTCGCGCAGGTAATCAAAGCCGAGTTCGTTATTGGTGGCGTAGGTGACGTCCGCATTGTACTGGATGCGGCGTTGCTCGTCGTCGAGGCCATGCACAATACAGCCGACAGTCATGCCGAGAAATGTATAAATCTGTCCCATCCACGCGGCATCACGTTGCGCCAGATAGTCATTGACGGTAACGACGTGCACGCCCTTGCCGGAAATGGCATTAAGATATACCGGCAGGGTCGAGACCAGGGTTTTGCCCTCGCCGGTTCGCATTTCTGCAATCATATTGTTGTTCAGGATGATACCACCCAGCAACTGGACATCAAAATGGCGTTGTCCCAGCGTCCGTTTGGCGGCTTCACGGACCGTTGCAAATGCCTCCTCCAGAATGTCTTCCAGGCCTTCGCCCGCTGCGAGGCGGTCGCGGAACCAGCCGGTCCGGGCTTTCAGTTCTTCATCCGACAGCGTGATGAGTGACGGTTCAAGGTCATTGATTGCGGCAATGCGATCATTCAGGCGTTTGAGGTAGCGATCATTGGCGGAACCGAACACGCGCTTGGCGAGAGACATAAACATGGACAAGACACCTAACGGAAAACTGGAAAACGCAGATTGCGAAACCCGTCGGGAGAACACCGGTCCCGGCCAATTTCAGTGCGACAAAGAGATAGATGTGTGAGCGGTGGATGTCAATGCAGCGGCGTCGATAATGCGGCCCCCCTAGCTGCCGCAAAGTGGACCAGTATCCTCATAAACCCCCACAAATCCCCATCACCCCGGCGGCAGTTCCGGGAGGATGGATACGGCGGATTCGTATGGGTCATGCGGCCATCGACTGTGACACCGGTGGTCATCCTTCTCATACACCCTGAATGCGGCGATTTGATGACGCCTTATACCACCGGCGGGCGGGTGCAGATCTGGTCGTAGGTATATCGTCGTTTCAGCAGGCCGTTGAATTCAAATACGTCCTGCGTCACGTCGAAGGCGGCGGGTGTAATCTCGATGTGTGGTGTCCAGCACCCGAGTTTCTGATAGGTCGCGATACAGGTCGCCAGAACCGCTTCGTCAATGTCGGGAAAATAGTCTTTTTCGGCGCGGGCGATTTCGGAAGCCGGTGTTTCGTTCATATAGGCACGGGTCCGGATATAGGCGCGTGTGAAGGCTTTCGCCATGTCGGTCGCCAGCCACTCCCGCCGGGCCGCCAGACTGGAAAATCCGCAGGGGCCAATCAGCGGACCCACCTGGGTCACGATGTGGCCAACGCCATCGGCTTCGAGCTGTTGCGGAAACGGCCCCTGCTGTAAAACATACTGCCCGCGACCGTCACGGAAGGCCGTGTCCATATCTGCCGGACCACCGACATTGATGGGGCGGACTTTGTTGAAATCGATACCGGCCTTGTGACAGGCATACTTGAACATTGCGAGCGGTTGGCCTCCCTTGAACAGGACGACCTCTGATCCTTCCAGCTTGTTCCAATTGAAATCCGGGTCAGCCGCGCGGCCGGTCAGGAAAAAACCGTCCATTTCATTGACCTGGGCAAAATGCACAGCGGACGGGTCCTCTCCCCTGTCGAGGGGTCCGAAACCCTGACTGAGGGCCGACTGAATGACTTGCGCGGAGCCGTCTTCCAGTGCTGCAATGGCAGAGACGCCCGGCGGCGAAACGGACCATTCCGGCTGTAGCCCTTCGGCTTGCAGAAAGCCGCCGGACATGGTCGAGATCAGGGGTGAGTAAAAGGCAGAAAACAGGGTGAACTGAATGTGGATTGTGGTCATGTGTCAGTGACTCCAGGGTCGAGGGTGGGGGAGGTTATTCCGGTCGGATTTCATTCAGGATCTGACGCCCGATCGCGAGCGCCTGATCACGCGGCATGCCGGCGGTAATGCGCGGATCATAAAACATCTTCAGCATCCAGCGATCATGATCGGTCAGTTCAAAATAGGGACTCGTATCGTTGAAAATCGAGGGGTTGACGTCGGACGAATCATTGGCAAGTCCGAGAACCTGCGTCAATTCCTCGACCACACAGGCGCGCATCTGGTCGCGCGGGCGCACATCCGGGAAGACCGCAATGGCGGCGGTGATTTCATTTTTCCTGGTGAAAAACTTGGCAAAACAGGTCGATACCTCGATCATCTTTCGGACCTTTGCCGGATCATTGTCGAAATATTTTGCAACCGCTCCCGGAATCTCGGCAATGGGCAGATAATAGAGGATAAAGTTGACCTTGGCGGCGTTGAAATCGCGCGCCAGTTCGCCCTTTTTCTGCATGTTATGGGAATAATACAGCTCGATCGGGTGGCCGGTCAGATTCCACAGGTCACGAATGTGCTGTTTGACGAAGGCCTCAAAATAGGCGGGATACTTCTCGCCCTGAATGCCGATCCGGATCGGTCCGCGCCATTTGCGAACATTGTCATAACGCTTCAGGGTATATTCGTTGCCAAATGCAATGATATTGAAGTCCTGCAAGATTTTTTCGTTTGTCAGTTCAGCCGCATGTACGCCGGGCACAAACCCGGTGAGAAGGATAACGGCAAAAAAGATGTGAACGATGCATTTCATTCGGTGATCATAACCCGCACCACCCGGAAACAGAAAGAGGCAAAACCATGCCGGATTTGTGAAGGCAAACTTGATCGTGACCCTTGTGTGTCGGCGGGTGATATGCTTTATCGCTGCCATGTTTTTATCCATCAGGTATTAATGCTGACGCGCAGGTGTCAGCCAGAACAGGGAATTCAATATGTTTATACGTTTTCTGGCCGGTGCGGCCTTGGCTGCCCTGATCACTGTCATGCAGCCAGCATCCGTTCAGGCGGCAACAGACGATCCTGTTGTCGCGAAAGTCAACGGGCATGAAATCAAACAGTCGGATGTCGTTCATGCGCAACGTCTTTTGCCGAAGCAGTATCAACAGATCCCGCTACAGATGATCATGCCCAATCTGGTTGACAGTCTGATCGATAGTTATCTGACCGCGCAATACGGCATCGACAACAATTTTAAAAAGACGGAAGAATTCAAATCCGAGATGGGCAGAATTGAACAGCAGGTCCTGCAGCGGATGGCCCTGAACACCGAAATTACATCCAAGGTGACAGACGATGCTATCCGCGCCCGGTTCGACAAATTTATCGCCGATCAGGGCAAGAAAGAAGAGATTCATGCCCGGCACATTCTGTTGAAAACCGAAGATGAAGCGAAGGCGGTTATTGCCGAGCTGGATAAAGGCGGGGACTTTGCGGAACTTGCCAAGAAAAAATCGACCGGCCCATCCGGCCCTAAAGGTGGCGATCTCGGTTATTTCGGACCCGGGCAAATGGTGCCTGAATTCGAGAAAGCTGCATTTGCCCTGAAGAAAGGCGAGCATTCATCTGTGCCGGTGAAAACCCAGTTCGGTTATCATGTGATCAAGGTGGAAGATCGCCGCACGGCGACGCCGCCGACATTCGAAGAGTCGAAGGGCCGTCTGCGCAATGAACTGACACAGGATGTCGCGACCCGGTTCATGGCGAAGCTGCGGACATCGGCCAAGATCGAAAAATTCCTCGATCAGGCCAAATCGCCTGTGGCGACCGATAAAAAGGCACCAAAATAGGACATACCCGATGGCAAAGGAACTGATCAGATCCCCCCTGGCACCGGTCGGTTTTCCGGAAATGGGTGCGGTTGGCGGGGTATCACTGGCGACGGCGGCGACCGGTATGAAATACCCGGGGCGCGATGACGTTCTGCTTGTTGACCTGCTGGAAGGGACGACAGTTGCCGGCACGCTAACCCGTTCGAAAACCCGATCGGCCCCGGTTGACTGGTGTCGCAAGCATCTGTCCGTCGGCGATGCGCGTGGTTTGATCGTCAATGCTGGCAATGCGAACGCGTTTACCGGCGCGGTCGGTGACGAGGCCGTCGAAAAGTGTGTCGCGGCAGTCGCCGATCAGCTTTCCTGCCGACCGAGCCGGGTGTTCGCCGCCTCGACCGGGGTGATTGGTCAGCCGTTGCCCTATCAGATGATCGTTGACGCATTGCCTATGACAGCCGCCCGGCTGACCCCGTCAGGGGCCGCCAGCTGGCGCGCTGCCGCTGCCGCCATCATGACGACGGATACCTTTGCGAAAGGTGCCACAGCAACCGCCACCATTGGCGACACGGTGGTGACGATTTCCGGCATCGCCAAGGGGTCGGGCATGATCGCACCGGACATGGCAACCATGCTGTCATTTATCTTTACCGATGCCCGTATCGCGGCCAGTGACCTTGATGCGATCGTCCGGGCCGGTGTCGACAAATCCTTCAACGCCATTACCGTTGACAGCGACACATCAACCAGTGACACCGTTCTGGTGTTTGCCACCGGCGTGGCGGGTAATGCGATTAACGATAGCGGAGCAGCGGCGTCACTTGCCGATTTTACTGCCAAGCTTCATGCGGTGATGCAGGACCTGGCACATCAGGTGGTGCGTGACGGCGAAGGTGCGAGCAAGTTTATCTCGGTTGCTGTGACCGGCGCGGAAGACGACCGTGCGGCGGCGGTGATTGCGCGCGCGATCGCCAATTCCCCGCTGGTCAAGACCGCGATTGCGGGCGAGGACGCCAACTGGGGTCGGATTGTCATGGCGGTCGGCAAGTCCGGTGAAGCGGCTGACCGGGACCGGCTGGCCATCCGAATCGGCGGGATCGAGGTGGCCCGCAACGGACTTGTGGTGCCGGGATATGATGAAACGCCGGTTGCCGCGCATGTGCGGGGACAAAATGTCGATCTTGCCGTCGATATCGGCATCGGGTCCGGTGCGGCGACGGTCTGGACCTGTGATCTGACCCATGGATATATTTCGATCAATGCCGACTACCGATCCTGATCCGTCCGGCGAACTCCTGTCCGGGTGTTTCGATGCTCCGTTTCGCACCGCCGATGGCCTGCCGACGGTGCTTGTTGTGGCGGTTGCGCTGGTCGATATCGACAACCGTGTGCTGATTGCCAAACGACCGGAAGGTAAACCGTTTGGCGGACTGTGGGAGTTCCCGGGCGGCAAGGTAGAGGCCGGGGAAATGCCGGAAACGGCGCTGGTCCGGGAGCTGCAGGAAGAACTTGACATTGATATCACTGAAAGTTGTCTGGCCCCCCTGACGTTCGCCAGTCACGTCTACGACGATTTTCATCTGCTGATGCCACTCTTCGTCTGCCGGGTCTGGCATGGTTATCTGCGGGCCAAAGAGGGGCAGCAACTGAAGTGGGTGCAACCGGTAAGGCTGGCGGATTACCCCATGCCGCCAGCTGATCGGCCACTGGTCGCTCTGTTACGTGATTTTCTATAGGGTGTCAGATCCCCTGTTGTGGACCGGTGTTGACTGCAATTGCCGTTCACTGTTTGCCGGTTGCACACCGGGTCCCGCCTCATGACTATTTGACAGCATCATTGGTTTTAAAGGCGTAGGAGGGGGCGGACAATCTGCAAGGTAATGGTTCATCCCGGCCAGCACACACCGCCAGCCTGCCGGAATTTCCATCAGGGGGAATACCGGGCGCGGTAATTGTCAGCTATCCGGCGACGGGTCACCGTGCGTAGCGATTTGCTGTTCGGCCTTGATAATTTCGGTGACGGCCCGGTCAAATACCGCATCAATGCGCTGACGGGTTGTTTGCGACAAATCAAGCAATTTTGAACGTGCATCGTTCGGGTTTTCGATCTCGATCAGGAATCCCTCTCGGACCGCCGCATCAATCAGTTTGCCAGCGGTATGAGCACTTTTGACACTGCGCATGAATGCCATGGCGTCGGTTTTACGAATAGCACCGGTCTGACGCCATATACCACGTAACAGGTCCCAGTAGGGGGCTGAGAAAAACGCCGTATTACCGTCAAATACCGATAACCAGTTGTCGCTGACGCGATCCATCAGCTCAAGATAAACCCGGTGCTGGGTCTGATTGTATTTGAGGGTCAATGCCGTCTCCCTGTTACAGATGGTGCGCAACTCTACCCGAATGACAGAATTGGTACAGATAAAAATACATGCATAATTTAAATTAAATATTGACATTAAAATTGCATGTAATTATAACATCATTATCCGGCAAACGCATTCCCCTGTCAGCCGGAAGATATGTAGGAGGTACACATGAAATCCTTTTTAAAAACAAAAACCATGATTGCGGCAAGTGCCATCGCCGTTCTGATGTCCGGTTGTATTGCGACCAATGATGGCACCAAAACCCTGGCAGGCGGCGTGGTCGGAGCCGGTGTCGGCGGGTTGCTCGGCTCAAAACTGGGCGGCGGCCGGGGCCAGATGGCGGCGATTGCTGCCGGAACCCTGATCGGGGCGCTGTTCGGGCGCAATATCGGTGAATCCCTCGACAAGGTCGATCGCATGTACGCCGGTCGGGCAGAAAAACAGGCGGAATCGGCACCGGTCGGCCAGACAATTTCCTGGAACAATCCGGATACCGGCAACCGCGGCCGCATCACGCCGACCCGGGATGGCGTAAACGAACGCAATGGCGAATATTGTCGAGAATATCACACAGAAGTTTATATCGGTGGCAAGCTGGAGGATGCCTATGGCACCAGTTGTCGCAAGCCTGACGGCTCCTGGCAGATCGTCAGCGCGGATTAACCGCCGTACCTCCGGGGTGGCGCCGGGAATGCAAGCGCCACCCGGACCGGAAAACGGTCTCTGAACCGACAGAGACCGTTTTCTATTGCCTGAAATTTGCTAGACTGCCGATGTAAATTACGGGAGTTGTTGATGTCCGACACCAAAACCTACACCGCCGCCCTGATGATCATCGGAAACGAGGTTCTGTCCGGGCGGACGCGAGATGCCAATCTGCAATATATCGGCACCGAATTGAACGTGCTGGGCGTGCGCCTGATGGAAGTACGGGTGATTCCGGATATCGAGCGGGAAATCGTCGAGGCGGTAAACGCCCTGCGTCACAAGTTTGATTATGTGTTCACCACCGGCGGCATCGGACCGACCCACGATGACATCACGTCCGCTGCCATCGCCCGTGCATTTGGCCTGAAACATGGGCGCCACCCGCAAGCCGAGGCACTGTTGCTGGCCCACTACAGGCCGGAAGACGTGACGGCGGCGCGCATGAAAATGTCGGAAACACCGGAAGGGGCGGAACTGCTGTTCAATCCGGTCAGCAAGGCACCGGGATTTCGGGTTGAAAATGTTTATGTGATGGCCGGTATCCCGCGGGTCATGCAGGCCATGTTCGAGGGGTTTCGCCATACTCTGGCCGGTGGTGCGCCGATGCTGTCGCGATCAGTTGCCGCGTTCGTCGGTGAAGGCGCGCTGGGTGATGAACTGGGTGAAATCCAGTCACGTTATCCTGAGGTGGAAATCGGCAGTTATCCGTTCGTCCGGGATGGCCGGTTTGGCACCAGTCTGGTGGTACGCTATACCGACCTGTCGTTAATCGACCAGGTGATCTCGGAAATTGCCGGTCTGGTTCGGCGCCACGGTGTCGAGCCGGAAGATGAGCGCGGCCCGACGTGAACCGGGCTAACGGTTGGGACAACCGATCCGCGATGTGTTAGGGTTCTCGTTCTTGTATCAGGAGAGATATTGCACGTGCGGTACGATTTGAAATGATGATGTCTGGCGCGGGGGGGCGTCCCCGGTTTTGTGGCTTGTTCTGTCTGCTCCTGCTGCTCGTCAGTGGCACCGCCGGACCGGCGCGGGCCGAATATTGCCCCGGCAAGATCTCGGCGATTCTCGGCACACCGTTATCGGCCGCAGGTGCGTTGCGCCTGAAGCAGGTATACAAAAGGCTGGGATGTACCCCCGAAATCGTTTTTCTGCCGGGCCGCCGGGCAGTTGCCCAATTCAATAGCGGACTGGTCGATGGCGAACTATACCGCCTGCGGCTGATCGAGGGGAAATATCACAAGTTATTTGTCCGGTCATCGGTACCGCTGTACAAACTTGTGACGGCACTGTGGGCCCACCCGGACCCACATATCGCGTTGGCCAAACCCTATGGATATGTTCTGGGTGTTGGCTGGCAGGAAAAATTTGTCGCGACTCCTGTCGCCGGTGACCGGGTCCATTTTATCTCCTATCACGACAATGACGAGGTTCTCAATGCCTACAATCGGGGGGCGATTGGCGGATTTCTCGCGGAAAAGCAGCAGATTGATCTGCGCCGCCGCACCCGAACGATGGATCCGGAGCCGGTGCTGGTCAAGACCATCGCCTCTTTGCCGCTATTCCATTATCTCGATCGCAGATATGAAAAATTCATGGTCGATTTTTCGGCGGAAATCCGGCGAGATAACCCGTTTCGGGACTTTGACTAGTGGACGGGGACGAGAGTACGGCCCGTCGGAGGGTGGCATATTATAATATGTGGTTTAGACCCGTCAGGTGTAATAGTGTGGTCGTATAATGTGGCTTTCCCGCGTGAGATTATTGCGATGAGCCCGGCGTTATCACGATAAATTTGAGGGTCGAATGACAAAATGCCGCTTTTACGTTTTCCTTCTGGTCCTGTTGATGGCCGTGCCGGGCACGGCCATCGCCCAGTATTGCCCGGGGCAGATCGCCGCCATTGAAGGTGACCCGCTGTCACGGGATGGCGCGCTGTACCTGACCCAGATGTATGAAAAACTGGGCTGCAAACTGGAGGTCCGCTTTCTGCCGGGCCGACGCGGAGTGCAGGAGTTCAATTCGGCGGACGTCGATGGCGAACTCTATCGGCTTCGCATCATTGAAGACAAATACGTGCGACCATTTCTGAGGTCAGTCCAGCCGCTGTTCAGTCTGACCAACGCCGTGTGGGTCCATCCCGACCCGGCAATTGCCGACGCCCACCCACTTGGATATGTGCTGGGCATTGCCTGGCATGAAAAATTCGTATCCGAATTGCCGGTCGGGGACGCCACGCGCCTGTTGAAATTTCATTCCGAAGATGACGTGGTTGCCGCCTATAACAAAGGGGTCATCGGCAGTTTCCTGACCGAGAAGCAAACGGTCGACATTCTTGTCCAGGGCGGCGCGATTGTACCGGCTCCGGTCCGGAAAACGACCATCAGCGCACAACCGCTGTATCATTATCTGGGACGGGAATTCGGGCCGTTCATGGGTGATTTTTCAACCCTGTTGACGCGCGACAATCTGTTTAAAAAACTGGAATAAGGCCGCACGTGGGACAAACTGCTCAGCGTTCGCTGATAAAGGCGCCGATATCGAGGCGCTCCTGCCAGCCCAGCCGGTGCAATTCCGGATCAATATGGTGGTGTTCCGGATAGCCGATACAGAGATAGGCGATCAACGACCAGTGCGTCGGTACGTCCAGAATTTTACCGACCTCCTGCGGGTCAATAATTGACACCCAGCCGACGCCGATGCCACGCGCCCGGGCGGCCAGCCACAACATGTTGATGGCTGATACAACTGAATACTGCAGCGTTTCGGGCATGGTTTTCTGACCAAGGCCGCGCCCGGTTTCGGTGGTGCCGTCAACGAACACGGCCAGTTGCTCCGGTGCCTGGTCCATGCCGTGCAGTTTCAGGGTGGCATACAACCGGGCCTTTTCACCATGATAGTCGGCCAGCGCATCGGCGTTGCACGACAGGAAGTTATTACGGATGGCTTGTCGACGGTCCGGCGAGACCACTTTGACAAACCGCCAGGGCTGACTGTGTCCGACCGATGGCGCCAGGGCGGCAAGGGTCAGCAGGCTGTCCAGTTGGCCGGCTGCCAGCGGAGTTGTGAGAAACTGCCGGACGTCGCGGCGCCAGCGGAACAGGTCCGTCAACTGGTCCTGAAACGTTTCATCAAATACCGGCGGCTGCGGGGCGGGTGGGTCGTTGTCCATGATCGTGCAGCCTACAACCTGACGCGGGCAAGGGCCATGCCGAAGGTCGAAAAATATGACGGTCAGACACCGGTTTCTGGCGGATCAAAAAACTTGCCGCACGGTTGCGTGTCGGATAGGTTCCCGACCGTGCGGGCGTGGTGAAATTGGTAAACACAAGGGACTTAAAATCCCTCGGCCTTACGGCCTTGCCGGTTCAAGTCCGGCCGCCCGCACCAATTACACCAGAGTGTTGTTGCTTGAAATGTCGCCCGCCTGCGCCCGGTGAGAAGGTGGGGGGGCTGATGGTGCTCGCCATTATGCCGCGGTACTGCCCATCCGGGACACCCGGTCAACTGATTTTGGACACCCAATCAATGCAATTGCCAGCCGAAGGCTGTAGGTTGGGAATGTGTCACTGACAGCAGGCGGTCGGGAACCGGGCCGCCTGTTGTTTTTTGACCGACCAAAACTCTTGAGGGATTGTGATCGCCGGGCACGGCAATAAGACACCGCAAATATCGAACGACGGTGCGGACAAAATTCGTGACCATGCAAACGCGAACCGGGCATCCGTGCCGATACTGGCAGCGGATTTCCGTGACTTCCATAATAACAGACAGATGTAAGGAACTGAATTTCATGTCCATCCAATCCGTGAACGAATTTCGCAACAAGGTCAAAGGCAATGCCGAGCTGGAAAATGAGCTCCGCGGTCTTGTCGGGACCGACGGCGCCCTTGATATGCCTGCTGCCATCAAACTGGGAGAACAGCACGGTTACACAATCAGCGCCGATGACATTGTCGCCGTATTCGCCAATGACGATGAAGAGCTGTCAGATTTCGAACTGGAAATGGTATCGGCCGGTGCATCCGTTTCGTGTGGTTCTGATGGCGCGTGACCTCGCGTCGCGTACGGATAACCTTAAAATCTGAATAGGAGAATACGGTTCAATTCTGACGGGTGCTGTCCGGTTGTGGGACGGCACACTCTTCCGTTGGGAGGATGGACGGGTCCGGGACGGGCGGTTGTGCAGTCGCTTGAATCCTGCGTGAAAACCGGCATGATGCTGGATGCTGGGCGGAACAGGCGAACCGGACGTGACATGAAAATCATCGACGCTGACAGCAAGTCTGCGAAAGATCATCCTTTGCTGCGGGCATTTGTCGGTCTGGTGGAACAGACGGTTGGGCAGGGCGTCCTTGATTTCACCGACCTGCAATCCCGACCGTTCATGAAATTCTGGCAAAATCTGGTGATCCACCGATTTGATTCTGCCAGTGACGATTTTCGTAATATTTTCTGGGGGACCCAGATCGGTTTGATGTTCGGTCAGGACTGCACGGGCAAACTATTGTCCGAAATGGGTTATGGCGAGGCCTATGATACGATTCGCGACCTTGATATGCAGATCATCAACGGCGAACGCCGGATTTACGCCAGTGGAACATTGTTCTGGCAGGGGCGGGAACAACGACAGTGGCATCAGGTAAAAATGCCGCTGCAGCGAAATGGTCGTATCAATGAAGTGCTGTTTTGCGCCGATATTTCGTGAACAAACCTGTCCGGCCGTATTTGTCCGGCGGTTTTATTGACACTGCGCAGGCCTGTCGGTCTCGACCGGGTTCGCCGGTGCTGCCATAATGGCAGGCAGGTGCCGCCGCAAGGCAGGCACTGCTGTCGGTATGGGGTCGGGATCGTGAGTACGCTAGCAGGAAAAACCTATGAAATCCAGGTCGATCACGGGGATGGTCGCTGGGTTATGGTTGACGTTCTGGAAACCCGCAGCGCCGCCCTCACACAAGCCGAAGAACTATCGGAAACGGTCCAATACGCCGCCGTCCGGGTGATGGCGGAAAGCCCGCGTGCCGGTGTCGAAATTATTTTTGAGAATGTGACGGAAGGTTTCGACGATCGAGCGATCACCATCGTGATGATTGATCAGGCACCTTTCTGCCAGACGGCCGACGCCTATTACGATTTTCCGGCCCGCGTCGTCGCCGGACGGGTGTTACGAAACTATCTGGAAGCTCATGGTTGTTCGGTGCTTGAACTGATGTACGACGCCGGTCGCCTGCGCATGCTCGAGAACGATGCCTCGCTGTTTCCGCAGGCGGTTCAGCAAATCGCCGGTGCCCAGGCGCGTGGCACCGACGTGCGACCGTCGCAACGACGGGACGAGTTGTACGAGGCTTTTGCCGATATCAGGGAACGGGCGGTTCGGGTGGCGCCGGACCGGCTCGGGTATGACTTGCTGACTGCGGATGGCCTGAACGCCCTTGTTGATGAACTGACGGAGCACCATGGCAGCAAAAAATCGGTGTTTTACATTCGCCATGCGCTGGCCTGTTACCTGCGGCAGGGCGGAGACTGGGACGCCAAGATTGCGCACCTTTTGAACCTCGCGAAGGTCGATCTGCACCCGGCGGCGACCGGTTTTCTTGACGAATCGATTGCTGAAATTCTGTCCGGTCTGCCGGCGGTCCGTGAACTGCTGGCCGGTCAACCGGATGCGGCGGAAGCCAACCGGGTGTTAATTCACCTGAGTGAAGGACGGGTCAGGGGGGCGCCGGTAGTCCGGTCCTGTCTTGATGATCTGAACGGGGTGATGGGGCGGATGGCGCTGCCGCTGACCCGTCAGATGCTGTTGGCGCATGTTGCCGACTATTTGCGCGGCGTGCGGCCACTGACCCGGGAAGGAGCGGATGCCGACCGCCAGGCGTTTGTCGTTCTGGTACGTGAGCTGGTCGACGTTGCCGGATTGCGTGGAGGACATCGTATGTGCGAAGCCGTGACCCGGCGGGCACGCATCGCGTTTGCCGGGCTGGACGACAATCTGTCGTTCGAGGATGCGATGGCGAGGATCCTGAATATCGTTCCGCACCGCGCCGCCAGACTCGGATATCTGGTCGAACTGGCATTGTCGAATATTTCCCGCGAACAAAAGTCCCACGTTCTGGCAGCCATTTCCCGAACCGTGCAACAACTGACGTCGCTGGCGTCGCTGGTCCCAACCGGCAGTAAACCGGATATCATGCGCAAGGCGATCGACGGTTTGAAATTCCGGCTGACGTCAAACGACATTCCCGCAGAATGGCGGGAAAGTTTGAGAAACACTTTCGACATTTTGATGAAAAAACCGACATCCGATCTGGCAAAATCTGCGCCGGTAAATGAAATCATATCAGATGAAGAGTTTAACGCCATGCTGACAGAAAAACCCGGGCAAAAAGAAGCAGAAGTCGGCGATATTCTGTTTGAGGAGGGTGACGTCGGTGAGGAGGCATACCTGATTCTGGAGGGCGAAATCGAAATTTTCCAGCGGGTCGGGAATGCCGAAAACGTCATCGCCAGACTGGGCAAGGGTGAAATCATCGGCGAGATGTCACTGATCGACCAGCAGCCCCGGATGGCGTCTGCGCGGGTGCTGGAAAATGCGCGACTGACGGTGATTACCCGGAAATCCCTGACCATGCGCCTGCGCCGCCTCGAGCAGGATGACCGGGTGATGAGACGCTTGCTGGATGTTCTGGTCAATCGCTTGCGGGGAGATGCCCAGGCTGGCGTGTGAGGTCATTCCAGGGAAAGGCCGAGGCGGGCGGCAGATTGCCGTCGACCGGTAGCGTACCGCCACTGGAACGCGAAATGGCGTCGGCGATCCGCAATCCCTCGTTCCATTTTGCCATGCGTTCAGAACGGGAGAAGGAGCCGACCTTCAGTTGTCGTATACCCCAGCCAACGCCCAGATGGACGATGGTAGTGTCTTCGGATTCGCCGGAACGGGCGGAAATGATACTGCCAAAACCGGCCTTTTCGGCGGCATCAAAAGCCGCCCTGGTGGCGCTGATGGTGCCGGCCTGATTGGGTTTGATCAGAACCGCATTGCAGGCACCGCGCCGGGCCGCCTGATCGATGCGGGCGGCGTTCGTCACCAGATAGTCATCGCCGACGATTTGTGCGCGTTTGCTGGCGGCCCAGGTAAATCGTTCCATGGCGTCGGCATCATCCTCGCCCAGCGGGTCCTCGATCGAGACAATCGGGAACCGTTCGATCCAGTCGATCAACATACCGGACAACTGATCGCTGTCGTATTGTCGTTTATCGCGGGCCAGGGTGTAGGTGCCAGCCGACCCGAAGTCCGAGGCTGCGATATCCAGTGAGATGGCGAGATCGTGTCCGGGCCGGTGGCCGGACGCCTCGATCGCCCGCGTCAGGGTTTCGAGGGCTTCTTCATTGCTGTCGAAGGCGGGCCAGAAGCCGCCTTCATCTGCAACACCGAGCAGCCGTCCGGAGTCCGCCATCAGTTTGCCGGCAGCCCGATAGACGTCAGCGGTCCATTCCAGCGCCTCGGCGAAACTGGATGCGCCAATTGCAGTGATCATGAAGTCCTGGACATCGACCCGCCGACCGGCATGGACGCCGCCGCCAAAAATCTGGATTTCCGGCAACGGTAAAACATCGGCATGGCTGTTGCCCTGAAAGATGCCGATGTACTGCCACAGCGGCAGTTGCTCGGCGGCGGCGGCGGCCTGCAGGACGGCCATTGAGGTCGCCACTGTGGCATTGCCGCCAAGCCGGGCGAACGTGCCGGTCCCGTCCAGTTCGGTCAGAATTTGGTCAATTCCGGCCTGGTCATCGACCCGTTTGCCTTTCAGGGCAGTGCGAATTTCGCCGTTGACGGATGCGATCGCCCGGCTGACGCCAAAGCCGCCGAAACGGCTGCCACCATCTCGCAAATCGAGTACTTCGCCACTGCCGGTCGATGCACCGGCAGGCGCAATGGCCCGTCCGGTTGCACCGTAGCGCAGCGTGATCTCGACTTCGATTGTCGGGCGGCCGCGGGAATCCCATACCTGACGGGCAAGGACGTCCCTGATCTGGTTTTTACTCAATCGTCTCTCCGTTCACGCCGTCAGACACCGGTTTGTTCACACCATGTTGCAAGCACCTTGTCCAGGCCGGACGGCGCAGACAACAGCAAGTTTGCTGCCACTGTTCGCACAAGCTCCTTGTGGTTGCCGTCTGTCAGGTACTCAACCGGGGAGCGACCATCAATCCGCCCCAGCATCAGGCCGGGCAGCAGGCGCGCGGCGCGGCCGTTGATGTCGGAAAACCGGTCTGGCAGGACCGATCGGTATCCGTCGATCAAGGCGGTGTAACAGGCGATATAACCACGGCTGTATGGCGGCTTCCACAGACACTTCAGAAGCAGGTGGTTGAGACAGAACGCAAGGTCAAACGCCGGATCGCCATAGCAGGCACATTCCGCGTCGAGGAAGACCGGACCATCGGGGCCGACCAGAATGTTTTTCGGGCTGACATCGCCGTGTATCAGCGCCAGTCGGGTATGCGCGCAGGTGCGGGACAGGTTAAAAAGAACGCTGGCCAGGTCCGGGTGGCGGGTGGCGGTGGCCTCCAGATAGGGTTCAAGCCGGATCGCGTGAAAGATGGCGTCGGTTGCAAACTGGCGTTCGACGGCGGGGTCATTCGTTGTTTCACTATGAATCCGGGCAATCGCGGTGCCTACGGCGCAGGCAAATGCCGGGTCCGTGGTTCCGTCGGCCAGGGTTGTTTTCCAGTTGAGGTGGGTGTCGGGCGGGAAATAGGTCATGGCAAACAGGCCGTCGGAGCTGTCTTCGGCCAGAATTTTCGGAACAGCACGAGGGATGATCTCGCCGGCCATGCGCAGCCAGGCCGCCTCGTAGGCATTGCGGTCGACCGGGACATACCAGTCCTGTTTGACGTTCAGTCTGGCCAGTGCGGCTTTCAGGCAAAGCGTCAGCGTGTCGGTTCGCACCAGCCAGATATCGGACGATACACCGCCGGTCAGGGGCTCGTATAGTGCCTGTTCGGTTGCGCCAAGAAGACCGGACTTTCGCAGAAACCGGTCAAAGCGCAGTGTCGGGGAGGTGTTCATGAGGTCAGTTATAGATCAACCGCCGGAAACGTCAAAAGGCGGGGTAACGTTGTGACACAACCGGAAACATCGTGACACACAACTGAATTTATACAGCAACATATGACTGCTATGTTGTGTTTACTGAGTTGCTGCTTTCCCCCAAGTTGGTAGCAACTCCCTAGTCAGGGGCCTGTCCCCCCTCGCCCCTGACGGCCTCCCTGTAAGACTCGCCGGGCCTCCATGGCCCGGCGTTTTTTTTGTTCGCAATGGAATGTGTCGCTGGCAGGTATTCTGGAATCGGGTAAACTTGCGGAATGGCAGTGATTGAACCTGGCGGCAGTTTCCAGATGTGGGTGGTGTTCGCCCTGATTGTTGGCGCGCTTGCGTTTTATATTCGCGAACGGGCCTCGATGGAACTGACCAGCCTCGGGATCATTTGTGTGCTGCTGGTGTTCTTCCACTATTTCCCGATGACGGACCTGGACGGCCAGCCAACGGTCACTCCCGCCCGCATATTGCAGGGATTTGCAAATCCGGCGCTGATTGCGGTTTTGGCGTTGCTGGTTCTGGGGCAGGGAATGGTTCACACCGGTGTGCTGGATCGAGGTGCAACCTTCCTGCTGGGGGTAACCCGGGGGCGCGGTGGCCTGATGCTGACGCTGATCCTGTTGCTGGTTGTGGTGGCCGCCGTCAGCGCCTTCATGAACAACATTCCGGTTGTCGTGATCTTTATCCCGATCATCCAGGCGCTGTCGGCGCGGTATCGCCGGTCGGCCAGCAAACTGATGATCCCGTTAAGTTATGCCGCCGTATTTGGCGGTATGACGACTCTGATCGGATCGTCAACCAACCTGCTGGTCAACAGCGCCCTGATCGAAATGAAAGTCGCGCCGTTCGGGTTCTTCGATTTCAGCCTGCCGGGTCTTGTTATGGCAGTGGTTGGTCTGGCCTACGTCATTTTCATTGCCCCCTACCTGCTGCCGGATCGAACAGGTGTGGTCGATCATCTGGGCAATGGCGGGGGCAAGCACTTCATCGCCCAGCTGACGATTTCCGACAATTCGGATCTGGTTGGGAAAGCGGCGGCGGGAGGGATTTTCCCGGGCCTCGCCAACAAGACCGTGCGCATGATCCGGCGCGGGTCAGATACAATCCTGCCACCGTTCGAGGACTATGTCGGCCAGGCAGGGGATGTCCTGGTGGTCGCCGCCACCCGCGCCGCCCTGACACGAACCTTGTCGAATAATCCGGAATCACTGCATCCGGATCTGGAAGGTTCCCACCCCGAATCAGTCACCGATGATGACGCGGCGCGCTGGAAAGAGGGGGACCAGGTGATTGCCGAAGTGATGGTGGCACCGGGGTCGGGTTATATTGGCCGCACACTTCCCCAGATCGGATTTCGATACCGGTCGCACTGTATTGTGCTTGGCATCCAGCGGCGGTCACGCATGATCCGCACGCAACTCACGGACATTCGACTGGAGGCCGGTGACGTGCTTCTGGTTCAGGGGCAGGCTGACGATGTGTCGCAGTTGCGAATCAGCCGCGACGTGGTTTTGCTGGAATGGTCGGCGTCCGATGTGCCGACCTTAAAACGGGCGAAGCGGGCGGGCATGATCTTTTTCGCTGTGGTCGGGCTGGCAGCGACCGGCATCCTTCCGATTGTGGTCAGTGCCCTGTGTGGAGCGGCTGCCATGGTCATGGTCGGTGTGCTCAACGTCCGTCAGGCCTTTCGGGCGGTCGATCCGAAAATCGTCACCACCATTTCGGCGGCCCTTGCGCTGGGCGTCGCGTTGCAGGAAACCGGCGGCGCGACCTACCTTGCCGGACATCTGGTCCTGTCACTGGAAGGGGCCCCCGTGTCGGTTATCCTGTCGCTGTTTTTTCTGCTGGTCGCGGGTTTGTCGAACGTAATCAGTACCAAGACGGCCGCCGTATTGTTTACGCCGGTGGCGGTCGATATCGCCGTCCAGCTTGGCACGTCGCCGGTACCATTTGCCATTGCCGTGATCTTTGCCGCCAACTGTTCATTTGCCTCACCGCTCGGATATCAGACGAATTTGCTGGTGATGGGACCGGGACACTACAAGTTCACCGATTTTGTGCGCGCCGGTGTCCCGTTGATCTTCCTGATGTGGGGTGTGTTCAGCCTCGTCATGCCCATGTTCTTTGCACTGTGAGGTGCATCAGATTCTGCATAATTTGACAATTTCCATGCCAATTCTGTCCACTGGCAGGATGTGCGAACAGTAACCGGCTGCCGCTACCGCTCCGGGCATACCCCATACCACACTGGTTTCGAAATCCTGGGCGAGAACCGTGCCACCGGCCTTCACAACGGCGGCGGCGCCACCCTTGCCGTCCGACCCCATGCCGGTCAGGATGACCAGAAGGGTGCGGGGGCCATGCAGGTTGACGATACTTTCGACCATCGGATCAACCGAGGGACGGCAAAAATTGATGGCGGGATCCTGATTGAGGCTGATGACCGCCTGCGCCGGAGAGCCGGTGATTTTCATGTGATGATCACCGGGTGCCACGTAGATATGGTTTTTTTGGAGAACCATGCCGGTTTGTCCTTCGACGGCTTCCTTGCCGGTTCTTTTTTTCAGCGTTGACGCCAGTACACCGGTAAAGGTTTTTGGCATGTGCTGGGTGATGACAATGGGCATCGGGAAATAGTCGGGCAATTCCCCGAGGACGGTCAACAAGGCCTGCGGACCTCCGGTTGAGCTGCCGATCGCCAGGATTGCAGGTCGCTCGCGTGACACCGGTCGGAGTTGAATGTCGGTGGTTGGCGGTTTGGCGGGGCGAGGCGTGGTCTGGATGGAACGTGGACTATCCAGTTGCCGGGCGCGCGCAAGCGAGCGGATCAAGTGCAGCAGGTCCGTCTGGAACTGGGGAACACTTAATTTGCCAATGACTTCCGAGGGCGTCTGAAGGAATTCCGCAGCCCCGCGCTCGAATCCTTTCATGCTCAGGCGTACGTTCTTGAACGTCAGTGTGGAAATCATGATGATTTTGGTATGCGGGTCGACCCGTATCAATCGCTTGATGGTTGTCAATGGATCACCGCCAATCATGCCGATATCCAGCAAAATAACATCGACATGATGACGGCGATAGGCCGTAACGGCGTCAATACCGGAAGCGAATTGACCGTCCACGGACAGGTCGCGGGCGGTTGCGAGCGTTTGTGACAAATGACGGGATATGACGCCGTCATCGGCAATCACATACACGGAAACGGGGGGCATGTGCTCTTTCCTCGGGTGCTGAACGGGACCATTTAATCTTGTCCAGCCGGGCACGGCAAGGACTGTAACTGTGATCGCGGCTGGCTTTGAGCATTGCGGTTGTTTTATCGGCTCAGGCGCGCCATTTTATCGGTACAGGACAGGAGGGCACTGTGGATTTCGACACACCTGCTGAATTTCCATCAGTTCGCGCGAACCGACTGACGCCATCGGAGAGTCGGGAAATGCGGCAGCGGATCAGAAACATTCTTGATGAAGAGCGCTCGCTGGAATACGGCCCTTATGGTGCGCGAATGGAACTTCAGGTTCGCAAATGGCGGCTGATTCATCGTTACGTCCATGATCATCCATTTTCCACCAACACCAGACTGCCGCGCAGCGACCAGTGGCGCGACGTAATCGACTATGCACGAAAACTGGAAGAGGCGGAGGTGCTGGACTGGGTCTTGCTTCAAGTTGAGGTGGCCGACAACATCGAGCGCGGAATCCGGGATATTCGCCCACGGAAAAGCGGACCGTGCCACGATCAGATTCTTGAATTTGCGGCGGACCGCAAACGAAAGGCGCTTGCTGTACATAAGTGGGAGACCGCCGCGGCCACCGGCGGCGCCAACACGGCGACGGCCAGGACGCTGACGGACGCCATTCTCAGGTTGCACCAGCCCGTCACCGATGGCGGCACCGAGAATTTGTAATTGCGGCGGGCAAGGTATGGTGGCCCGACCGACCGGTTGAATTGATGTCCATCGGCCTACCGGGCGATCCGTGTGACGGAGAGAAAGCCGTGTCGGTCGTGCCAATGATGGGTCTGGTAGACGGCAACGTCATTGAATCGCGGGTGATAGATGTCCTGGCGCAGGTCCGGTGCCAGGCTTGGGATGGTGCAGGCCTCTACACCTCCCAAATGATCACGTCGTGCCCTGTGGGAGTGGCCACAAAAAATCCGTACGATGTTCGCATGGCGGGACAACAGCGTTTCGAGGTCGGAGACCGACTGACGGGTTTCGTATTGAAACGGGTCCCTGGCGTTGCTGATTTCAAATGGGGGGTGGTGCATGAACAAAGCCGTTGGTCGGCTGGTATCGACCGCCATCGCGCGCGCGAGGGCATCCAGGCGGGCCTTTGAAAAATGCCCCTTGAATGACGTCAACCCCTGTGAATCCATGGCAATCAGGCGGACCGGATAGTCGTCTATGGTGTAATGGATAAAGGATTCCGGGTGGTCATAAACGGCAACACGGGGGAAAACATCGGCCATCATGTGCCTGTCATCGCGGTTTCCGGGAACCAGGAAGCAGGGCACTTTCAGATCGGACAGCAGGTCACGCAAAAAACGGTATGCAGACAGGGTCCGATGCTGGACGAGGTCGCCCGTGTGTATCACCAGATCGGGGCGGTCAGCCAGGTTGTTAATGTCTCTGACCACCGCCGTGACTGCGTTGGCACGCAAGGGTTGCGCCGGATCATCAGAGTCCGGTGCGAGAATGTGGGAGTCGGAAATCTGCGCAATTATCATCAACAGGAACTAGCACATTATTCACTGAAACAAAATCAGTCGAGATCATGCTTGTGCATTCGGCTTATTTTTAACAAATTCAGATTGAAGGGGGAGTTCGCCATGCAGACTAGATCGTCAAATATTACGCGCAATGCGCATTTGATATCGCGATCCGACCGGGCGCATCGCAACGGCCACCTGGCCGGGGTTCTGTGGTTTACCGGCCTGCCGGGATCGGGTAAATCAACCCTGACCAGAGCACTTGAACATCGGTTGTTTGAACTGGGGGTGCAGGTGACGGTCATTGACAATCATCTGGTGCGGGGCGGTCTGAGTGCGGACCTTGGGTTTTCGCGAACCGACCGGGCCGAGAATGTTCGCCGGGGTGCGGAAGTGTCGGGGCTGCTGGCGCGGGCCGGGCGGCTCGTTCTGGCCGGATTTATTTCTCCATACCGGACGGATCGGGATACCGCCCGGCGGGCCGTTGGAGAGAATTTTCATGAAATTTTTCTTGATGCGGATGTTGCTGTCTGTGAGCGGCGGGATTCAGCCCGCCAGTACGAGCGCGCCAAAGCGGGGCTGATTGCGGAATTCACAGGCGTGTCGTCTCCCTATGAAAAACCCCTGTCGCCGGACCTGACGCTTGATACCGCCCTGCTTGACGTCGGTCAGTCGATTGGTCTGCTGGTTGACTATGTGCAACGGCACTTTGCCGTTCAGGACGGTATCAATAGCGCCGGGAGACGATGAATGCTGAAGATCTGGGGACGGGCATCACCTTCCAACGTGCAGGCCTAGATGTGGTGTGTTGCCGAGCTGCAATTACCGTACGAACGGCTGGATGCGGGATTCATTTACGGGGTTGTCGATCAGCCGTCCTATCTCGAACTGAATCCGAACGGGACGGTGCCAACGTTGCAGGACGGTGACAATCTACCGTTGTGGAAAACCGGTGCGATCTTGCGATATCTCGCCGGGAAATATGGGCCGGGAAATTTCTGGCCTGGAGAACAGTGTGCGCGAGCGCACGTTAATATGTGGGCGGAATGGTCGAAATTGAATATCGCCATGAAATTTACAGCCCCGATATTCTGGCGGGTGGTTCGCACGCCGCCGTCACAACGTGAACCTGTCGCGATCCGAAAAGCCCTTGCGGAACTGGACCGCTATCTCGACATTGCGGAATCCCGGCTTTCCGGTTCTCGTTATCTCATCGGAAATCATTTTACGCTTGCGGACCTTCAGTTCGGCCACTGTCTGTTCAGATATTACGACATCGAGATCGCGCGCACGGAACGTCGACATCTGAGGTCATATTATGACGCGTTGACGGAACTTATGACGCGTTGACGGAACGTGAACCCTTTCGGAAACACATCATGATTTCTTATGATGAATTACGCGAAACGGACGCGCCTTCCACTTGAACCTGGTTCGGCGGACCCCCTGGAGTATTGGCAGGTCGGCCAATAATCCTACGTCGCTCCCATATCGGCCCGGGCCTGCGCCTTTGCGGCCTGCAAGACCGATTCTTTCATTGAAATTGTCGGCTCCTGGAACATGACGTTTTTCATCCAGTCGAAGCCCAGCAATAACAACACCTCATCATCGGTCTTCAGCATTTCAAGAGCGTCGGGGTCAATTTCGTAGGTGTCGAGAAATTTGGTTTCGAACACAAATTTGCGGAACCCGTCGACATCCGTCGTGACCATGAAAAACATCTGTTTGACCTGAGGTGACACATCCTTGCCGTGTGGCCCGCCGAGATTTTTCCAGGATGCCATTTTCATCAGAATATCAATCCAGCCGCGATTGATGCGGTCATGATCTTCAATACCCTGTTCCTGGCGATAGGTGCTGACCGACTGCAAATTGTCCTCATCATGTCCCTTGCAGTGCGGTTCCCTCACCAGAAAGCTGAAATCTTCCTTGTCATCCGCCCCTTTGGGTTTGATGCTGGCGAGACCGAGCGGGTAGTAACGGCAGGTGGTCGGGCGATCTTCGTAAACCGAACATCCGGCGTCGGTCAGGAACGCGCAAGGCCCCTTGCCGTCGGCCTCGGTCATTTTCAGTTTCGCGACCGGCAGATCGGCCCGTTCCCAGACGCCGGGAACAGTATATTTGGCCAAAAATTCCCGCGGCCTGATTTCGAGGCGCTTTGACAGATCAAGAATGTCTTTCGGCGTCAGGGTGATGTCCGCGCCATGACAGCAGACGTTCCAGCAGGGGACGTCCTTATGGCAGGAAAAACAGAACATGTCATCCTGTTTCAGGCGGACCGGCATCACCGGATTACTGTCATCCGGCGACCGTACAGCGGCAAATATTTCTGCCTCGGTTTCTTTCTCGGCCCGTTTGCGTTCGGCCTCATCAGCGGTATCGGGCATTTCGGTCATGGGGGCTCCTTGTGTTTCCGATGTAGCGACGCGGAGATCGGTCTTCAATGTATTTGCAATACCAGAATTGATCTGGCGGATAAAAAAGAAGGGGTGCCGATATTCGGCACCCCTTCTGTTGTTGAGTCAACCTGTGCCCTAGTGGGGCGTATTGTCGTAGCGCTTCTCGACCAGGTCCTTGTGAGGAACCTTTTTGAGTTCCCATTCGCCCGTTTCCGGATCATGGCGTGAATTGACAAAACATTTCCAGTCTGCGTCGTTGAGTTCCGGGAAATCCGTCCGGTAGAAAAAGCCGGGATAGCGGGTTTCTTCGCGGAACTGGATGTGGCGCAAGTGTGCTTCTGCTGCCCACATGCGGTGGTAATTTTCCCAGGCCCGCATCAGTTCATGCAAATCCTTGGCGCGCAGCTTTTTCGAATCCTCTTTCAGCATCTTGATGTGCTCGAGGCCGATCCCCAACATGACCGCATTGGTCTGATAATAGGTCGACGTCCCGGCGACATATTCATCCATATATTTCTGCAAACGCATCTGGAACATCTTGGGCGTGATATAGTGCGGGTTGATGTCTTCTGCCGTGGTCTTGTCCTTGTGTTCGAAGTAGTTGCGGACAGGCAGGTAGATTTCTTCCGCCACTTCCTTGATATCGGCCTTGAGCGACGGTTTGTAGTCGGCATGATCCTTGCAAAACCGCACCATCTCCTTGCCGGCAATACGCCCTTCCGTGTGGGAGCCCGAGGAAAATTTGTGGCCCGACGCACCGACGCCGTCGCCGGCCGTAAACAGGCCCTTGACCGTGGTCATGCGGTTGTAACCCCACTGCCATTCCGGCGGTGCCAGATCGGACGGACCGGAAACCCAGATACCACAGCAACCGGAATGCGATCCCAAAAGATAGGGTTCGGTTGGCATCAGTTCGGATTTTGTTTCTTCCGGGCGGATGTTCATGCCCGCCCAGTGACCAGCCTGACCGATGCACATGTCGAGAAAATCTTCCCAGGCTTCCGCTTCGAGATGTTTGATTTCCTTCGGCGTCATGGTTTCTGACAGTTTCGCCATGGCGGTCGGGGTGTCCATGAAGATCGGCCCGCGACCGTCTTTCATTTCCTTCAGCATGGCATGATTGCGCAGACAGGTTGGAACGACGGCGGCGGTATCGTAGGGCGCGAAGTCCTTTAGCATCGCCGCGTTCTTGACCATATAGTCTTCGCCGAAACCGTTGGTTGCCTTGGACTTGAACAGCAGGAACCACGCCCCGACCGGGCCATACCCGTCCTTGAAGCGAGCGGGCACGAAGCGATTTTCCATCATGGTCAGTTCAGCGCCGACTTCGGCAGCCATGGCGTAAGTGGATCCGGCGTTCCAGACCGGATACCAGGTCCGACCCATACCTTCTCCCATCGAGCGCGGTCGGAAGATGTTAACCGCACCGCCGGCGACATTGAGAATCGTATTGGCCTTGAAAACATATAATTTGTGTTCGCGGACCGATAGGCCGACGGCACCGGCAATCCGGTTCGGTTCATTTTCATCGAGCAGGTATTTGACGATAAAAACCCGTTCCATGATGTTTTCAATGCCCAGTGCTTTTTTCGCCGCTTCAGCGACAATGGGTTTATAACCCTCACCATTGATCATGATTTGCCATTTGCCGGAGCGGACAGGTTTGCCGCCATCTTTCAGCGGAATGCCTTCGGTTTCCTTGTCTTTCCAGATCGGCAGGCCCCATTCTTCAAACAGGTGCACAGTTCCGTCAACGTGGCGGCCGACATCATATACCAGGTCATCACGGGTGATGCCCATCAAGTCGGCTGACACCATCCGGCAGTAATCTTCCGGAGAATTGTCCCCAAGATAGGTGTTGATGGCGGACAATCCCATCGCCACGGCGCCGGAGCGGTCCATGGCGGCCTTGTCAACCAGGGTAATTTTAACGTCATCACCGGCCCAGCGTTTGGCTTCAAATGCTGCTCCGCAGGCGGCCATACCACCGCCCACGATCAGAATATCGGTTTCGATCTCGACAATCTCGGGGTTGCCGAAGGTACCTTCACTCATATTAACTCACTCCCAATCGGGCGTTACCCTTCACCCAGGAAGGGTCTGCGCCATTATTTTTGCAGGTGCCTGAAAAAAAAGGCAGTCCTAGAACGACGGCAATTCAACGCCCGGCTCTGTGAACAGGCGATTGTCTGTCAAATCCCCGGCTTCGGGTTTGTTGCCGTACGGGTCGATTGTGCCGACCGGCGTTGTGCGAACAGGAAACTTGAATCGTTTGACCTCGCCATCACGGAATTTGATGGTCCACATGATGGCATTGTCCGTTCGTAACGGGATACATGCACCACCCATGGGAACGACGTCGGCATACGCACGCACTTCGATGGCCTGCTGCGGACAGGCTTTGACGCAGCACTGACACTCCCAGCATTGTTCCGGCTCCTGATTGTAGGCTTTCATACGTTCCGTATCGAGCTTCATCAGATCGTTCGGACAGATGTACATGCAGGCCGTGACATCACCGCCCTTGCAGCCATCGCATTTATCGGTATGAACAAATGTTGGCATTAAAAAAATCCTCCCCTGGAGTTTTCCTGAAACAATAAAGTGCCTGTCCGGGATGCACGCGCCCCGAACAGAGGGCAAGGCGTAAAATGCCGCTGGCCCTATGTTTTCCAGCCGGCTGGACCCACCGATCCGTCCATCGGAATTCATATTCGCTATTTGTAAAGTAAGCTTGATTGAAAGTCAAAAAGGGAAGCCGTGAACTTGCCGGTTTTCTACAGGTTCCCTATGGTAGGCAGCGAGCAGCGTTGATTTCGTCCCGCAGTCCGGCAAGTCGGGAATGCGACCACGTCAGATGTTAAGCTAGGGAGGAGCTCGTTTGCACACCTGCGGAAGGCTATTCCTGTTCGCCGCGTGTTTTTGGGCCGTGCCACAAATGACCGTGAGCGCAGCGGAAATCACCCGGATCCGCATCCCGGTCGGTACCGGTACGGTGGCGACCCTGATGGCCCTGCCCGATGGGCCGGGGCCCTTTGGCGCCGTTATTTACAATCACGGCACGGTCGTTCGGGAAAAGGGGTACGAGAAGGCCCGTGCCCTCGGGTATGATCCGGCAGACTATGTCGCCGCGCTGGCGGCGGCAGGCTATATCGGACTGGCGCCACTTCGCGAACATCTTTCTGCAGCTGCCCCGCGGTCTTCCGTGATCGAGGGTGTGCAGGTGGTGTCTGCTGCCGTCCGCTACTTGCAGGGACGAGCCGATGTATTGCCCTCGCGCATCGGGGCCATCGGGTTTTCGGAAGGGGGACTTGTGACACTCTGGTCGGCGATCAGGGGGGTGCCATTGTCGGCAATTGTTTTGATGTCACCCGCCACCATGCGGGACGCTGGCGATTGGCAACTCAAGGCCGCCGCGCGCATGTCTTCACTCGAAAACATAAAAATTCCGGTATTTCTGACGGTCGGTGCCAGAGACATCGCCAGCATTCGGCGCGTAATCGACCGGCGTCTGATCCCCAACATGAGGCGATCCGGTATGAAATTTACCGCTCGCACCGATTATCCCGGCGACCACAAGTGGTTCTGGAAAGTGCGTGACAGTCACTTTGCCGATGTCAAAGCGTTCCTGGACCAGAATCTCAGGTGAGAGGCACGGTCCGACCCGGTTTTTCCAGCAACTCGATCAGGTCGGGATGGCCCCGTTGGCGCGCCAGGTCAGCGGCAGTTGTGCCCTGACGGTCTGTTGCGTCTGTCCGTGCGCCGCGATCAAGCAACAGTTGAACAATTGCCAAACTGGCACTGGCGATGGCCCAGTGCAGGGCCGGTCCGCCATTTTTGTCAAAGGCATTCGGATCGGCCCCCAGCTCGAGATAGGCGTGCACGGCGGCGGGCTGTTTGCGTTTGATCGCTTCAATCAGGTTCTGGTCATTGGTCAGGGTTCGTGCGCCCCAGCCGCCAACGCCAATGTAGCGCAAGGTTCCGCCAACGACTTCTTCGGCCAGCGGTTTGTAGGTTGTCGCCAGCGTGTCCACGACAATCGCCCCGTCGCCGAATTCGCCAGCGACGGCGTCGGCGATGTTCTTGTCTGCATAACCCTTGATCGCCTGTCCGTCAGGCGACCTGACAAAATATTGCGGGCGGTCTGATTTTGTCATGACTGGCTGGTATAATATTCCCGCAACACGGCAATCACTTCCGGTCGGCTGAACTCCAGCGGAATATCGTCGCCATTCGATAACATTTCGCGCTGTTGCGTGCCCGAGATATTGATCCGGTCCCGTTCGTCATGCGGGCAGGTTTTCGCCGTTGCCATTCCGTAACACTTTTTACAGAAAAACGTGATGTCGATTTTGAGCGGTGCACATTCCATTGCGCCGTCCCACAGGGTATCAAAAATATGATGGGCGTCGAACGGGCCGTAGAAATCACCGACACCGGCGTGGTCCCGTCCAACGATCAGGTGCGAGCAGCCGTAGTTCTGTCGGATCAGGGCATGAAACAGTGCCTCGCGGGGTCCGGCATATCGCATTTCGATCGGGTATCCGGCTTGAATGACCGTGCCCGGGACGAAGTAGTGATCAATCATTTCCTGAATGGCGCGGGTTCGCACGTCAGCTGGAATGTCGCCGGGTTTCAGTTTTCCAAGGACCTGATGAATAAATACGCCGTCCGTTATTTCGACGGCGATCTTGGTCAGGTACTCGTGACTGCGGTGCATCGGATTGCGGGTCTGGAAAGCGGCCACCGTCGACCAGCCTTTTTCGGCAAACAGGGCGCGTGATTCGGCGGGCCGCACATAGAGCGCCCCGAAGGTATCCGGATAATGCCCTTCACTGAGGCAGTCGACCCGCCCGGCCAGATTGACCCCCCCTTGCGCCATCACCTTCTGGACGCCCGGATGCGCCGGGTCGGTTGTGCGGAAAATGTGGCTGCATTCGAATTCCTTGTCCGGCCTGTATTTGTCCGATATCTCCATGATCGCCAGAATGTCTCCGCTGTCACCGTCAACCAGTGCGACTTCCTGCCCGATTTCGACAGTATCCGCCAGTTCCGGTGTAGCGGACAGCGTGATGGGGATCGGCCAGAAAATACCGTTCTTGAGTTTCATGTCGGAACAGGATCCCCGCCAGTCGACTTCATCCATAAACCCGCTGATCGGCGTATACGCTCCCATTGCCATCATCAGCACGTCTGAAACTTCCCGGCTTTGCATGGGGATGCGGGTCAGGCCTTCGGCGCGTTTCAGTTCCGCAGCCCGTTCCGCCTGCGGAACCAGCAGGGGTTTCAGAACATCGCTGGCGTGGGGCGGGACCAGTTTGGACATGAAAATGTGCTCCTGTTATCTGCGGCAATACCTGGATATATCTTTGATGAAGACGCAGATTTTAGCAAAACATTTGCGTGCTCTACCATCAACATTTTATAAATGCTGAATATGATTATCGACAACAGACCTGAAACCTGGTTATGGTCTGGCCCTGACAGGGGCTGGACCAACCAGAATTCAGGCTGATAATTGGGGGCTCCAGAATCGGGCGTAATGCCTCATTGCAAGGCGAGGGAGGGAACATGTCGAACGGAGGTCCAAAAAGCCAGACCATTCTGGTGGTTGGTGGCGGCATCGCCGGAATCACCGCGGCAGTGGAAGCGGCGGAGACCGGATACGATGTGGTATTGCTGGAGAGCGAACCGAGCCTTGGTGGCCGGGTCACCAAATTCAATCGCTATTTCCCGAAGCTTTGCCATCCAACCTGTGGGCTGGAAATCAATTATCAGCGAATCCGGAAAAATTCGCAGATCAAGGTAATGACCATGTCAACGGTTGCCGGTGTCTCCGGTGCACGGGGCAATTACCAGGTGACAGTCAAGACGGCACCGCGTTATGTGACGGCCAAATGTACGGCCTGCGGTGATTGTACCGCCGCCACCGAGACCAGCGTGCCGAACCCGTTCAATTATGGTCTGGATAAAATCAAGGCTGCCTACCTGCCACACGAACATGCCTTTCCCATGCGCTATGTGATCGCTCCCGAGGCGATCCGGGCTGGCGAGGGAGAAAAGCTCAAGGCGGCCTGCAAGTTTGACGCAATCAATCCGGACGACGAGGGGGAAACGTTTGAGATCAACGTCGGGGCGATCATCTGGGCGACCGGCTGGAAGCCCTATGATGCCAGCAAGTTGACGCCCTATGCCTACGACCTCAGCGCGGACATCATCAACAACGTGGAAATGGAACGCCTGTCCGCCCACAATGGTCCGACGGGTGGCAAAATATTGCGGCCGTCCAACGGAGAGCCGGTTAAAAAGGTGGCCATGATCCAGTGCGCCGGTTCGCGTGACACCAATCATTTGCCATACTGTTCCCGGATTTGCTGCCTTGGATCGCTCAAACATGCGGCGTATGTCCGCTCGCAATATGCCGATGCAGAAGTGGATATCTATTATATCGACTTGCGCGCACACGATAAGCTGGAAGCCTTTCTTGGCAAACTGAAGGCGGACAAACAGGTTCATTTCCTGAAATCCAAACCGGGGCACATTGATATTGGCGAAGATGGTCGACCGGTTCTGTGTGGTGAAGACACCGTCAGTCGGGAAATCTATGCGCGACCCTATGATCTGGTGGTTCTTGCGACCGGCATGCAGCCGAGCGTTGGCGCTGATATGGCCTTGCCGGTCGAACTGACCAGTGATGAGTACGGATTTATCGTTCCCGAGATCGGCGATGGTCAGGGAATGTTTTCCGCCGGTGTCGCAAGTGGCCCGTTGGACGTCTCCATGTCCGTGCAATCAGCGACGGCAGCGGCGTTAAAGGCAATTCAGGCAGTCCGCTCCTGACCGGGCGGTGATGGACAGTATGCGAAATTTGGGAGGGGATTGACGGTGTCAGAAAGAAAACCCGGGGTTTATTTGTGCAGAGGTTGCGGCATCGGAGACGCGGTGTCGGTAGATGAGCTGGAAAAAGTGGCCAGCAGCGAGTTCAAGGTCCCGACCTGCCGTCAGCACGATGTCATGTGCAGCAGCGAAGGGGTGGCCATGATTGCCAGGGATGTCGCTGATGGAACGGTCAATCAGGCGATCATCGGCGCCTGCTCGCAACGGGTGATGACCGATCGGTTTCAGTTTGGCGACACGCAGGTAGTGCGTGCCAATCTGCGTGAGCAGGTTGTCTGGAGCCAACCCGCCGGCGAGGAAGATACGCAGATGCTGGCGGCCGACAATATCCGTATGGGGATTGCCCAGGCGGCCAAGATAAACGCGCCGGTTGCCGCCGTTCACGAAGATTTCAGCCGGACAATTCTGGTCGTTGGCGGCGGTGTCGCCGGTCTGAATGCGGCCCGTGAAGCGGCCAGAACCGGTTACGATGTCATATTGCTGGAACGAACGGACAGGCTGGGCGGCTGGGCCATACAGTGGTCAAAACGCATGCCGCATCGTCCCCCTTATCGCGACCTGCAGGAAAACGATGTCGGCCTTTTGGTCGCCGAAGTCGAAGCGGATGACGCGATCAGGGTGCTGACCAATGCAACCGTAAGCAAAACGGAAGGCGGTCCGGGTAAATTTACGGTGACCATCAGCCACGGCGGAACCGAACAGATCGAAAGAATAGGTGCCATTGTCGTCGCAACGGGTTGGCGGCCCTATGATCCGAATAATCTGACCCATCTTGGCTATGGTGCGTCGCCGGATGTTGTGACCGGGGTTGAACTGGAAAGCATCCTGGCGGCCGGCGCGGCGAAACGAAAATCCGACGATCAACCGGTCCGGAATATTGCGTTCATTCAGTGCGCTGGCTCGCGTGACCCAAATCATTTACCCTATTGTTCCTCCATCTGTTGCGGCGTGTCGATCAAGCAGGCCTTGCAGGTTGTGCAAAACGATCCGGATGCCAGCGCCTACATTATCTTCGATGAATTACGGACGCCGGGAACGGCGGAGGAATTTTATCGTCAGGCTCAGGAAGCGGGCGTGATTTTCATGAAGGGCAAGGTCAATAGCGTCGAAGGTGATCTGACGGTGACCTATCATGATGATCTGATCGGCGAAGACATTCCGTTGATGGGGCTTGATATGGTCGTGTTAGCAACCGGTATGGTTCCCAATTCAACCAATCCGGATCAGCCGGACCCGGAAAAGGGTGCCGAGCAATTGCTCAATGATATCGATCCACGGGCACCGTTGGATTTTGTATCGGAGGCTGCAGAACCGGAGACCGTCGAGGCGCAACTGACGACTGAATTGCCAACCACCAGCGATGCGGGAGCGTCGCCGATCGGCGGCGGTTCGATCCTCAATTTGCAATACCGGCAGGGACCTCATATTCCGATCCTGGCGGATGGCTTTTCGGATTCCCATTACATCTGTTTTCCCTATGAAACGCGCCGCACCGGCATCTATACCTGCGGCCCCGTGCGTCGACCGATGGACATGGCAGAAACGGCGGAAGACGCGGCGGGCGCTGTATTGAAAGCCATCCAATCGCTCAACAATGCGTCACAGGGCGCGGCTGTGCACCCCCGGGTGGGCGACCTGTCGTTTCCCAAGTTCGGCCTCGATATCTGTACCAAATGCCGACGCTGTACAGTGGAATGTCCATTTGGAGCGATTGACGAGGATGAAAACGACTTTCCGATACTGACAGAGTCCAGGTGCCGCAGATGCGGAACCTGCATGGGTGCCTGTCCGGTTCGGACCATCAGCTTCGACAACTACAATGTTGCCATGGTCAGCGATATGATCAAGGCCGTCGAGGTTCCGGATGAGTTTGACGAAAAACCGAGAATTCTGGTGCTCGCCTGTGAAAATGACGCCTATCCGGCACTCGACATGGCGGGGGTCAATCGACATCAGTATTCACCCTATATCCGGACGATTCCGGTCCGGTGTCTGGGGTCGGTCAGCATGCTGTGGATATCAACCGCCCTTGAAAGCGGTTTCGACGGTATCATGTTAATGGGGTGCAAATCCGGTGATGACTATCAATGCCACTTTGTCAAAGGCAGCGGCATCGCCAAGGAACGGATGTCGAAGGTGGGCGAAACACTGAAAAGCATGATGCTGGAAGAAGACCGGATCGTTGTGGAGGAAGTTTCCATTGCCGATTCCGGATCGATTCCGAAGGTGATCAACACCTTCGCCGAGAGAATTGAAGAGCTCGGCTACAATCCGTTCAAGGGGTTTTAGATCATGACACAGGCCGTTCCTGAACAGTCGAAGAAGAAATATGATCTCGGGTTTGCCCGCTGGGTTTACGATAATATTGATGGCGGCGACAAGCTGTCGATGTGTATGCAGTGCGGCGCCTGTTCCGGTTCCTGTCCGATTGGCGTGCAGATGGATCACGGCCCCCGGAAACTCTTTATGATGATCCGGGCGGGCATGAAGGAAGCGGTTCTCAGTTCCAATACCCTGTGGAACTGTACAAAATGTTACAGATGTGTTGTGCGGTGTCCGCGCGGTGTCCCGGTAACCTACATTCTGGGATCGCTTGGCACCAAGGCAGTCGAGTTGGGGTATGCCGACAAGGAAGACACCAGAAGTTTCGCGCGTTCTTTCTGGTGGTCCGCGGCCACATTTGGCCGCACGGATGAACGTCTGGTCACGGCCCGGTATTATTTTTCCTTCGGTCTGGTGGAGGGCATCAAGAAGGGGCTTGCCAATCTGAAGATCGCTCTGGGTATGGTGAAAACCGGTCGGATGCATATCGGTGCGCCTCACAAGATCAAGGACACCAGGGGGTTGCAGGCAATTCTGGCCAAGGCCCAGGAAATTGAAAGCCGTGCTGGAAAGGGTTGAATGATGACCGACGTGGAAAAGAAGAAATTCACCTATTACCCCGGCTGCAGTTCACAGGGCAGTGCCCGGCACCTGGACGAATCCCTGCGGGCGATCGCACCGGAACTGGGACTTGAACTGGAAGAACTGGACGACTGGAATTGTTGCGGTGCGTCTGTCGGGCATGTTGCTGGCGGGTCTCTGCCGAATCTGTCCCTGACGGGCCGGAATCTTGCCAACGCGGCCAAGCAGGGCAAGCAGGATGTATTGACGGGCTGTGCGGCCTGTTATCTCAATACCCACGCGGGCAATGAAAAAATCAAGAAGGATGTGGCACTGCGCGGGCGCGTGAACGAAGCGTTGGCTGCCGCTGATACGTCCTACGACGATGATCTGCAGGTCCGCCACGCCTGTGAAGTCATTGTCAACGAAGTCGGCCTCGACAAGATCCGGGAACGGGTTACCAATCCCCTGACGGGTCTGAAAGTCGCAAGTTATGTTGGCTGCCAGACCGTTCGCCCGTTCGCCAACACGGATGGCGGCGGCAGCTATGACACCTATGATGATCCGGAATTTCTCGATAACTTCACGCAGGCCTGTGGCGCGGAAGCGGTCGATTTCGAAGTTAAGACAGCGTGCTGCGGCGGTTCGGTTTCGGTTATGAACCCGGAAAAGACACTGCACCTGATCAAACGGATTCTTGATGCGGCGAAGGCCTCTGACGCTGATGTAATTGCGACTCCCTGTCCGCTATGCCAGACCAACGTCGAGATGTATCAGGATGCCATCAACAAGGAATTTGGAACGGATTTTAATATCCCGGTGGTTTTCTATAGCCAGCTGATGGCGGTTGCCTTTGGTCTGGACAAGGAAAAGGCAGCAGCCCTTCAGCGCAATACGATTCGCTCGGAAAAACTGGAGAACATGGCGAAAGCCTGACGCTACAAACGTCCGGGGCGTTTCCCGCCGACCGTATTGTGCTGGCTGGCACCCGGATCAAGGGGCGAGGGCCGGATGGCCGGTTTCGGGATGACCCGGTCTGCGGGAAAGCTGACGGTGACGACCGTGCCGATGCCCGTTTTGCTATCGATCGTCAGCGATCCGTCGTGCAGGGCGATAAACAGGTGACTGATATGCAAGCCCAGTCCGGTCCCGGCATGCTTTCTGGCACGACTGCTGTCGATTTGCTCGAACGGTTTCAGGGCTCTCGTTATTTCCTGCTGGCTCATGCCGATGCCGGTATCGCGGATCAGAATATTTAACGTACCGGCCGCTCCTGTCTCCGTCGACAGAGTGACGGTGCCGCCTTCTTGCGTAAATTTGATGGCGTTGGAAAGCAGGTTGTTAATGGTTTGCAGGATGGCCCGCGGGTCTGCCCGCACCAGTTGGTGGTGAACCGGGGGAATATGGCTGACGGTGATGTTTCCGTCAGCAGCAGCCTGCGATAGCATCTGTATGGCTTCATCGATCACGGACGATATATCCAGACGTGAATCAGCAAGTACATATTTCCCCGCCTCGATCTTCGACAAATCCAGAATGTCATCTATCAGGGAAACCAGAAAACGCCCGCTATCGTGAATGTTCTGGACATATTCAACGTAATGGGGATTGCCGAGCGGGCCAAAGGTTTTCATCCGCATCACGTCGGAAAAGCCGATGATGGCATTCAGCGGTGTACGAAGGTCATGGCTCATGGACGCGAGAAAATCCGATTTTGCGTGATTTGCCAGTTCCGCCTCGCGTTTTGCGTCCACAAGTTCCTGTTCAGCCTGTTTGCGCGTTGTAATGTCCCGGATGAAGTAGATGTGATTCGGACGTTCTGATTTGCGTCGCTCCAGCTTGCTGTTGGATAATTTCGGAACCGACCTTATCACCATCACTTCTGCCTGAAAGGTGGTGCCATCAGCCTTGCCGAGGATGATTTCCGCCGGTTCACCAGCCGCCAGATCGCTTTTCGAGGCGCCGGCCGCAAACAATGCCGGCAGGATTTTCTTGATGGATCGACCTGCCATGTCTGTCTGATTCAGTTTGAGCAGGCGCGCCGCCGTCGGATTGGCGGACTCAATCCTGCCGCGATAGTTCTCAATGATTATCGCATCTGTACTGTTATTGACCATATTGCTGAGGGTGGTCTCATGATGCACTGCAGACATGCGCATCAGAAATGCCTGATAGGTGTGAAAGTTGATCTTACTCGTCAGGCCAAATGCGAAGGAAAGGCCGGAAACAACGATCAGCGGCGATACATCAAGGAGAACGGCAAAGTAGATGTACCCAAGATAGGCAACCAGACCGCACAACGCCCAAGCCGCCAGCATCAGGGACAGAGCATTTTTCGATTTTAACCGGATCAGCGGAACCCATAGCAGAACCGCAACCCCGATAACGTAAATGGCCGATGCCAGCGGCGCCAGCTGACGGAGGTCGCGGTGTAGCAGTAAAGATTCCGCCGCAAGTGCCTGCAACACGGGACCCGCGAGGGTGCGATATTTCGGAACCGGCAACTGGTCACCCAGAATGTTAGCGGTGGCACCGATGATGACATTTTTCCCCGCCAATGCCTGTCGGTCGAAGCTACCTTGCAAAACGTCCATGAACGAGATTCTTGGAATGCGTCGGGGGTCGATACCGAAATCCATGAGGAATGTTTCATGTCCGGACGATGTTTGTCCCGCCAGCACGGATGCCATGGTCGGGATAGATTGACCGTGCCACTCATCCCGGCGTCCAATATTTCGAATCAGTCCATCCGGGCCGGGTGCGACATTGATTGCAGCGGGCCGGGTATTGGATTTGAAGATGTCCTGCGGACCGGTGTAAAAAAGTGTTGGAGGTTGAAAACCCTTGAACGAACGCTGCTTGAATGCAGGCAGATAGATGGCGACGGAGGATCTCGCCAGTGCAGCGGCCAACTTGCCGTCTTCCGGAATGCTGGATTTTGAACTGAAATCCACATCGATAGCGATCAGGTTGGGCGCCGATTTTTCAATTTGTTCCAGCGCTTGCGCATACAGGCCGCGTGGCCACGGCCAGACACCAATGTTTTTGATGCTTTGGCTGTCGATTGCGACAACAACGACTCGACCGGAAGGTGAAAAATTTGACAGCCAATATCGCAGGTCGGTCAATGGGTTTTCGATGAAGGTCAGGCTGCCTGTCAGATAAAGGGCCATTGTCAGGCCTGTCATACACAAAAACCCGATCGGACGCCGGAACATTTTCAAGCCCGACCGCATTTTCCTGTGCCCCATCTGTTTTTTCCTGACAATCAATAGGCCACCCTATTTGCCTTTTCCATTGCCGCCGCCGTTGCCGCCGCCGTTGCCGCCGCCGTTGCCGCCGCCGTTGCCGCCGCCGTTGCCGCCGCCGTTGCCACCACCGTTGCCGCCGCCGTTGCCGCCGCCGTTGCCACCACCGTTGCCGCCGCCGTTGCCGCCGCCATTGCCACCGCCGTTGCCGCCGCCATTGCCACCACCGTTGCCGCCGCCATTGCCACCACCGTTGCCGCCGCCATTGCCGCCGCCATTGCCACCACCGTTGCCGCCACCGTTGCCGCCGCCACCGCTGTGTGTGCCTGAATTCCCCCGCCCCTGGCCCGGCGCCGCCCCTCGAATTTTCGACGAATTATGGGTGTTGCCGGGGGGGGATTTACCTCTCTCCGGTCCATTGACCGCATCATTTGCGTGAGGTGACGTGGGGTTGACGCTGACTTGATGGCCGGACTGAGGGCTCGAACTGGCCGTCAGACCGGCTGTAACATCCTGTTCTGCACCTCCGCGACCATCCGATACGCCAACCGTACCTTCTGTCACACTGACCGCTGCACTCTGTGTCGAAACCGATACCGAAAAGCTCGTTCCTTTGACGCCAGCCACGAGAAATGGCGTTTCAACGATGAAGTGGCGCGACTTCTTTTTTGTCACATTGAACAATATCTCGCCCAGGCTCTGGATAATTCGGGTCCCCACTGAGTCCTGATTTTTCGGCAACGCCATTTCCGAATTTCCGCCAATTACAATGGTTCCTTCGGCACTTTGCAACACGCCCCAGCCTGTCGTCCCGCTCCTGATTTGCGCATTGGCGCCTATTTTGTCTTGCTGTAACAGTGGTCGCCATCTCCCGGCGGCAGATTGCTTGACCTGGATGTCCCCCGCAGAATTGGCGACGCTCCATTGACCTGGTGCCAGTGATGCTGTCTGTGCGGATTGCACGGCATTTTCTACCTGTGCGACTATCATTTTGGTTCGGGTGCGATCGTCTGTCATCGCATTGGGGGATATAAGTAACGTACAAAGGATAACGAATACGGCGAGAAATACGGAGCGATTGACAGACAATGTGAACATGCAGGTGCCTTGGTTACAGGTGGACGGAGCCCCCTTTTGATTTAACTCCCTGAATAGTTATTATTTGCATTACATGCAATTTATAGGATATTAAACATACTATGGCACGTTACAGCGTAATATGCTTGTAAAAAATAAACGGTTTCAGATATGTGACAACCGCAGGTGAATGGGGAAACCATTGTGTTCTACACCTATTTTTCCCTGCGTCGGGCAGATTTTCTCAATTGGCGGTCCGGATTGCATTTGTGTGTCGTGAGCGTGCTATTGGCCGGATGCGCTGACGGGGCGCGGACCTATGAGGCTGGCCTGGCGGCCTATCAGCAGGGAAAATTCAAAACGGCGCGTCAAAGCTGGGTCGTGGCGGCCAATGACGGCAACCTTGATGCGCAAAACAGTCTTGGCTGGTTATATGAAAAAGGAAAGGGCGTGCAACCGGATTTTCACCGGGCAGCGTTGTGGTATAGCAAGGCGGCAACGCAGGGCAATGGTGGTGCGCAATTGAATTTGGGTAATCTGTATGACAATGGGCGGGGTGTCGAAAAGGACTATAAAAAAGCTGCCAGATGGTTTCTGGCAGCAGCCCAACAGGGAAATGCGGAAGCCCAGAACAATATCGGTGTAATGTTGGGCAATGGAGACGGTACCCGGCGCGACACGGCACGGTCGGCCTACTGGCTGAAACGCGCTGCCGGACAGGGATATCCGGCAGCGCAGAATAGCCTCGGGGTGTTGTATTTCAAGGGAGACGGAGTCGATAAAAATCTCGATGACGCCTTGTTCTGGCTGGAATTGGCTGTCCGGTACGGACAAGCTGGAGCGGTTCAAAACCGGAATTTTGTCCGCAGTTTCATGACTTCTGAACAAATCACCCTGATTTATTCCAGGGTTGATGTATGGCAGCCAAACTAACGTATTTACTATCGTTCATTTTGCCTGATACGTCACATCATCCGGGTTGCCTTCCGGCGGATTCGTTCTGAAAAAATTCCCGGACGAATTGTGATTGACGCCGCCCCGGGCTGTTCCTATAAGGGCGGTGGGCCACGACTCCCCAACGGGTCGCGCCCTTCTGGAAGGAAGGAGCAAAAATGACTATTCCAGCAAAACCGGCCATTCGGCCGGCCAATCCCTGTTTTTCATCCGGACCTTGTGCAAAACGACCTGGCTGGTCGCTGGACGCACTCGAAAACGCTGTATTGGGCCGTTCGCACCGTGCCAACGTCGGCAAACAGCGGTTATTATCCGTTATTGAAACCTCCCGTCGAATTCTCGAACTGCCGGACGATTACCTGATTGGTATTGTTCCCGCTTCCGACACCGGCGCCGTTGAGATGTCCCTGTGGTCGCTGCTCGGCGCGCGCGGCGTCGATGTGCTGTCGTGGGAAAGTTTCGGCCACGGCTGGGTGACGGACGTTCAAAAACAACTCAAGCTTGAGAATGTCCGAAATCTTGATGCCGCCTATGGTGATCTGCCCGACCTCAATGCCGTCGATTTCGATCGTGATGTCGTTTTCACCTGGAACGGCACGACATCGGGCGTGCGGGTGCCGGACGGCGACTGGATCGCCGCAGATCGGAAGGGACTTACGATTTGCGATGCGACCTCGGCGGCCTTCGCCATGAAACTGCCCTGGGACAAACTGGATGTGGTGACCTATTCCTGGCAGAAAGTGCTGGGTGGTGAAGGGGCACACGGTATGCTGATCCTTGGCCCAAGGGCGGTTGAGCGATTGGAAGGTTATCGTCCGACGTGGCCGTTGCCGAAGATTTTCCGCCTGACCAAGGGCGGCAAACTGATCGACGGCATCTTCCGTGGCGAAACCATCAATACGCCGTCAATGCTGGCGGTTGAAGATGCCCTTGACGGCTTGCACTGGGCCGAACGGATCGGCGGCCAGGCGGAACTGGCGCGGCGAACGGAACGGAATATGGCGGCGGTGACGGGCTGGGTTGACAGCAATGACGATGTTGACTTCCTGGCACGTGACCCGAAACACCGTTCGCCCACCTCCGTCTGTCTGCTGATAACGGCACCCTGGTTTGTCGCCCTGGCAGATGACGTGCAGGGACCGGCGGCCAAACGGCTGGCGGCGTTACTCGAGGAGGAAGGCGTTGCTTACGACATCGGGTACTACCGGGACGCACCAGCCGGATTGAGGATATGGGCCGGAGCCACCGTTGAGACGTCTGACCTCGACGCCCTGTTCCCGTGGATTGAATGGGGACTTGCCTGCCTTCAATCCGACTATCCCGTTGCCGCCTGATCAAAGGACCTGAAAATGCCGAAAGTACTTATTTCTGATAAGATGAGTCCGCTTGCCGAGAACGTTTTTCGGGCACGTGGAATTGACGTGGATGTAAAGCCGGGAATGACGCCGGAAGAACTGAAAGCCTGTATCGGCCAGTATGACGGACTGGCAATCCGGTCAGCGACCAAGGCTACTCCTGAAATACTGGCGGCAGCGACCCGCCTGAAGGTGATTGGCCGGGCCGGGATCGGGGTTGACAATGTGAATATACCGGTTGCCACGCAACACGGAATTGTTGTCATGAACACACCCTTTGGCAATTCGATCACGACGGCGGAACATGCCATTTCAATGCTGATGGCGGTGGCCCGGCAGATTCCGCAGGCGAACGCCTCGACGCAGTCCGGGAAGTGGGAAAAATCCCGCTTTATGGGGGTTGAACTGATGGGCAAGACGCTCGGTATTATCGGCTGCGGTAACATTGGTTCCGTGGTCGCAGACCGGGCGCAGGGGCTGAAGATGAAAGTCATTGGATACGATCCGTATCTGTCGCCGGAACGGGCCGAAGACCTGGGTATCGAGAAGGTTGAAACGGATGAATTGTTTGCCCGGGCCGATTTTATCAGCCTGCACACGCCACTGACGGATGCCACGAAGGACATCATCAACGCTGCGGCCATCGCCAAAATGAAACAGGGCGTCCGCATCATCAATTGCGCGCGCGGCGGCCTGATTGTCGAGGAGGATCTGAAGGCCGGACTGGAATCAGGCAAGGTCGCGGGTGCGGCGCTGGATGTGTTTTCATCGGAACCGGCGACCGACAACATTCTGTTCGGACTAGACGGGCTGGTCGCGACACCGCATCTCGGCGCGTCGACCACGGAAGCCCAGGAAAAGGTGGCTGAGCAGGTGGCCGAACAGATGGCGGATTTTCTGCTGACCGGCGCGGTCAGCAATGCGCTCAACATGCCGTCCGTCAGTGCCGAGGAAGCGCCCAAGTTGAAGCCCTACATGAAACTGGCTGAACAACTGGGCAGTTTTGCCGGTCAGGCGACCAAGACTGCCTATGAAGAGATCACCATGGAATACCACGGACTGGTCGCCGAGTTGAATACCAAACCGTTGACAGCGGCGATCCTGCAGGGATTGCTGGCGCCGCTGATGGAAGGAGTCAACATGGTGTCGGCACCAGTGATAGCGAGAGAACGCAATATCAAAGTCATTGAAGTGACCAGTGAGTCTTCGGAAGACTATCAGACACTGATCAAAGTGACGGTGAAGACCCAGACCCAGACCCGCTCAATTGCCGGAACATTGTTCAATGGAACGGAACCACGCATTGTCGAGATCAAGGGCATTGCCATCGATGCCCGACTGGGACCGAACATGCTGTTTATCACCAACAAGGACAAGGCCGGGTTTATCGGCGCCCTTGGCACCACGCTCGGGAACGCCGGGGTCAATATCGCGACGTTTAACCTGGGGAGAGCAGAAGAAGGCGGCGACGCCATTGCCCTGATTGAAGTTGACGGCGCGCCACCGCAGGAACTGATTGATAAAATCTGTGCGCTGGAACACGTCGTGATGGTGAAATCGATGCAATTCTGATGCATCCCGGCTTTTTTTATGATTGGCAGCATGTGACGTGTTTCCCAAGTTCCTGCCAGTCGTAAGCAGAGCCCTTGTTTCATTTGATGCTGACAAATGTCCGGTTCTTCGAGGCCGTCATTAGTGGTTGTCAGTGATCGGAAAATGCTCTACTCGACCCGATTTCCAGGCCGGTTCCGGGCGCGTCGGGGGTCGAATTTCTGGTCCCGGTCAAGGCCGATTTTTGTGACGTCGTAGGGCGTCGTCTGGTACAGGTAGTTGAGCCAGTTTCCGTATAGAAGATGTGCGCTGGAACGCCAGGTGTTGAGCGGGCTTCCGTTCGGATTGTCGTCCGGGAAATAGTGTTCGGGCAGGGCCGGTGTTTCGCCTTTCGCGGTGTCGCGGTCATATTCGTCACGCAGCGTTCCGCGATCATATTCCAGATGATTGAACATGTGAACGTGATGCAGTTTGCGATCATGTACCAGACAAACCCCGGATTCATCGGAGTCCATGAGAATTTCCAGATTGTCGAACGGTTCAAAATCCTCGCGGTGATTTTCCGTATGGCGTGATGTCGGTACCGGAATGACGTCATTCAGGCCGCGTGTCAGCATTGATGTGTGATCGAGAACCTTGTGGTCGAAAATTCCGAACCGCTTGTTTGCCAACAGGTATTTCGGAATCCTGTAGAAATGATACAGCGCCGCCTGCGCCCCCCAGCACAGGTTGAACAGACCATGCACATTGTGCAGTGACCAGTCAAACAGGTGCCCGAGGTCTTCCCAGTAATCAACCGCTTCAAATCGCATTTTTTCGACCGGCGCGCCGGTCACGATCAGGCCGTCGAATTTCTGGTCGGTGAGGTCTGTCCAGGGGTGATAGAAGTCCAGCATGTGTTCGCGCGAGGTGTTTCTGGGCACGTACGAGGAAGGGGCCAGCAGCGTCACCTCGATCTGCAGCGGACTGCTGCCGAGAACGCGGGCCAACTGGGTTTCTGTTTTGATCTTTTCCGGCATCAGGTTGAGGATGGCAATGCGCAACGGACGAATATCCTGGCGAATGGCATCAGCGTCCTTGATGACCAGAATTCCTTCATTCTCCAGTATCTTGTGGGCTGGCAGGTCTTCGGGAATCTTGATCGGCATGGAAACTCCGGCGTTCTGTGATGATCGTTCAAGCGCGACCGGATTTTCGGTCGGTGCAGATGTCCAGATAACGTTCGAACCGTCGCGCGTCCGATTTGCTTTCCGCGATTTGCCGGGTGAGGGCGGTATAGATATTTTTCAATACAGAATCACCATCCAAAGGCGCATGCCCGCCCGTGTGAAATAGGTCGTTTACCCCGATTGTAAAGCCGTTTCGGGCGGCAATCGTTGCATACCGGGGTTTTCGGAACTGTAGAAGTCTTGGAAACAGGGGGCGTGCAAAATCAAATGGCGAAATGCCATGGCCGTCATCCGGTTTGTCCTGTAGTTCTGGCAGTATAAATTCAGGATTGTAAAACAGTGGTTTCGGGTCGGTCCGGGCCCGCGTCAGGAGGTTTTCCTCGGCATCCTGATCCGCTTCGATATACAATATCAGCGTATTTTCCGTGAGCGCCCGGATGACATCGTCGGTTGTATCGTCTGGATCGACGATTTCACACAGGCTGCCGCTGGCGTCATTGATAAAATTCCGACACTGATAGATGTTCCAGGCCTTGCGAATGAAATGTCTGACGTCTTTCATCGACTCGATTTCCGCCTGTCGGTACAGGTCCTGACGTTCAAGAAAACCGGCCTTGTCGAGCCCGCCCCGGGCCGTGTCACCAAACATACCGAGAAAGGTGGATACCGGCTCCAGGTTGTCGACCGATATGTTGTGGCTGATGTAAATCGAGTCGGATTTCAGCAGTTGTGCGACAAACGGATCGTCCATCTGCATGATCTTGAATTTGACATTGTCAAGAATGTGTTCCGCCAGATACCGGGTTCCGATCCGGTAGTCGGCGGAATAATGAAACCAGTTGGCAGACTGGCGCAGTTTGGCGGATAGATGAGTTTTACCGACCCCGGACATGCCGAGCAAGGTGATGGCGTGATGAAGTTCGCGAAATTCGCCGAATCCGATCATGTTGCGGCAACCCGTTATCCATGTTGAAACCGGCGAAAAGATATCGCAAATTTCCGGATAGTCCAATTTCATGCTGCCGGTGCCATGTCTCTTTGCGGATCATGTTGTCGACAGTGGACAGGAGTTAAAAAAGGACTCCCCTCCTGCACCTGTTCCGTGTTTTAATCAGGCAAGCCTCGCCTGCAGGGCAGGCAGCAGAATATGGGGAGGAACGTAAACTGCGTGCCTGTGATGAACGGGCCATCGGTGCAGTTTTCAGGGTAGGTACTCACTTCCCCCGTAGGCCATTTAACTCGGGGTAAAAAATATGCAGAAATCTTTAAGTATTGATCCAGGCAAATGCACGGGGTGTCTTCAGTGTGAACTCGCCTGTTCCTATGACAATGAGGGCGTTTTTAACCCGTCGAAATCGCGGATCAAGGTTTTCAACTTCCATGACCGGGGTCGGTATGTCCCCTACACCTGCACCCAGTGCGATGAAGCCTGGTGTCTGCACGCCTGCCCGGTCGATGCGATTTCTCTGGATGCGGCAACCGGCGCGAAAATTGTATCCGACGCCCTGTGCGTGGGATGCAAGGTGTGCACGATCGCCTGTCCGTTTGGCACCGTTAATTATAACAGTGCGACCGGCAAGGTCATCAAATGCGATCTCTGTGAAGGTGACCCGGAATGTGCCAAGGCCTGTCCGACCGACGCCATTACGTTTGTTGATTCAAACTGGACCGGTCTGGAAAAAATGCGTGCCTGGGCAGCCAAAACTGATGCAACGGTACAGGCGGGAGCCTGAAAACAAAGGGAGGCATAACATGGCTTGGGCAAGAAATATTTTACGCGTCAACCTGACGCAGGGAACCTGCAAGAACGAACCGCTCAATATGGCGTGGGCCGCCAAGTATCTGGGCCAGCGGGGGTTGGCAACCAAGTATCTGGTCGAGGAAACCGATCCCAAGGTTGATCCGTTGTCACCGGACAACAAGATGATTATGGCGACCGGGCCGTTGACCGGAACCTGTGCGTCGACCGCCGGTCGGTATTCGGTGGTGACCAAGGGGGCGTTGACCGGCGCGATCGCGTGCTCCAATTCCGGCGGGTTTTTCGGCAATGAAATGAAAAACGCCGGATATGATATGATCATTTTTGAGGGGAAATCCCCGAAGCCGGTTTATCTTCTGATCAATAATGAAGATGTAAAACTGGTCGACGCTGCGGAATTCTGGGGGACATCGGTCTGGCATACGGAAGAAGGTATCAAGAAAAAACACAATGATCCGCAATTGCGGGTTGCGTCAATTGGGATCGCCGGTGAGAAAGGCGTCAAGTTTGCGTGTGTGGTCAATGACATGGATCGGGCTGCCGGACGATCCGGCGTCGGCACGGTCATGGGATCGAAAAACCTGAAAGCGGTTGCCATTCGTGGCACCAGAGGTGTCAGTGTCAACGATCCGTCGGCCTTTTTCGGGGCCGTCGCAGCGGGCAAGAAGGTGTTGGCGGAAAACGCCGTAACCGGGCAGGGCCTGCCGGCGTTCGGCACACAGGTACTGATGAACGTGATTAACGAAACCGGCGCGCTGCCGACCCGCAATCACCGGGACGTGCAGTTCGAAGGCGCCAACTCGATATCCGCCGAAGCCATGGCGGAACCGCGCGAATCAGATGGTAAACCCAACCTGGTCACCAATGCAGCCTGTTTTGGTTGCACCATTGCCTGTGGGCGTGTGTCAACCATTGACCGGACGCACTATACGGTGAAGGACCGTCCCGAATATCAGATGGCCTCCGGCGGGCTGGAGTATGAGGCGGCCTGGGCATTGGGCGCGGCAACCGGGGTTGATGACCTGGATGCCCTGACATTTGCCAACTTTATCTGCAACGAGCAGGGGATTGACCCGATCTCGTTTGGCGCCACGGTCGGAGCCGCAATGGAGATGTATGAGGACGGCGTGATCACAGATGCCGATACGGGTGGCATCGCCCTGAAATTCGGGTCGGCGGAAGCACTGACGCAACTGGCCGAATTGTGTGGCAAGGCAGAGGGATTTGGTGCGGAAATTGGCCTCGGCTCAAAATTGCTGTGTGAAAAACATGGTCGGCCGGAACTTTCCATGTCGGTCAAAGGGCAAGAATTCCCGGCCTATGATTCGCGCGGAATCCAGGGCATGGGGTTGGCCTATTCGACCTCCAATCGTGGTGCCTGCCATCTGCGCGGTTACACGGTTGCATCTGAAGTGTTGGGAATTCCGGAAAAGACGGACCCATTGGTGACTGACGGCAAGGCCGGACTGGTTCGGGCTTTTCAGGATGCAACGGCGGTCGTTGATTCCGCCGGAATTTGCGTATTTACAACCTTTGCCTGGTCAATGGACGACATCGGCCCGCAAATCGACGCTGCCTGTGAAGGCGACTGGTCGGTTGAAAACCTGATGGCCTGTGGTGAGCGGATCTGGAATCTGGAACGGAAATACAACCTCGAGGCAGGTTTCACCGGCAAGGATGACACCCTTCCGCCGCGTCTGTTGAAGGATGCAGCAAAGGTCGGACCCGCCAAGGGGAAAACCAATGGTCTGGCGACCATGTTGCCGGAATATTACCAGGTTCGCGGATGGACGGCGGATGGCGTACCAACCAACGAGACCTTGAACCGACTCGCCCTGTAAACGGGCACCCTGAACGTCCGGTTGTTATCGGGGCATCGTTTTCGTGACCGGAGACGATGCCCCGGCGTTTTCATAAATTTGTACTGAAGAAAGCTGAGGAGTGGATCATGACCTATGTCGTCGTTGGTGCAGGACCTGCCGGAGTTGTTGCCGCCGAGACGCTGGCCAAGACCGACCCCGGCAGCGAGATAATTCTGATTGGCGGTGAAAATGCACCGCCCTATTCGCGTATGGCGATACCCTATTATCTGACCGGTAATATTGCCGAGGGCGGTACCTATCTGCGCAAAACAGAAGGTCATTATGACCGCCTCGGGATCACCTGCAAACAGGCCCGGGTTGACAGCGTGTCGCCGGCTGATCATCTGGTAAAACTGGCCGGAGGCGACACACTGGCCTATTCGCGGCTGTTGATTGCGACCGGCGCCAGTCCCGTCAAACCGCCTGTGTCGGGGCTGGATCTGCCGGGCGTACACCATTGCTGGACGCTGGAAGATGCCCGGGAAATCATCAAATTGGCAAAGGACGGTTCGAACGTAACACTGATGGGTGCCGGCTTTATTGGCTGTATCATCCTTGAGTCGCTGGTGGCACGCGGTGTCAATCTGACGGTTGTCGAAGCCGAGGACCGCATGGTGCCGCGCATGATGAACCAGACTGCGGGAAATATGATCAAGCGCTGGTGCATCGACAAGGGGATCAATGTTCTGACGTCAACCCGGGTCGCCCGCATTTCTGAATCCGCTGAGCCCGGGTATGGCACCCTGGAGGTCGAACTGGATAATGGCGACCGGGTTCCGGCCCACCTTGTGGTTGTCGCCGCTGGTGTCAAATCGAATACTGCCTTTCTGGATGGCAGTGGGGTGGTCGTTGAAGAGGGAATTCGGGTCAACGAATTTTTGCAAAGTTCCGAGCCGGATATCTATGCGGCAGGCGATTGTGCCCAGGGACCGGATTTTTCGGGCGGCTGGTCTGTGCATGCCATTCAGCCGACATCAGTCGAACACGGTCGTATCGCCGCGCGGAATATGGCGGGTACGGTGACTCCGTATCAGGGAAGCCTGGTGATGAATGTGCTGGATACGGCGGGCCTGATCTCGACCTCGTTTGGACAATGGCAAGGCGTTGGCGGCGAATTTTCGGAAGTTATCGATGAAGAGAAATCGAGATATCTGCGGCTTGAATTTGATGGCGACCGATTGATCGGTTCGCTGTCGCTCGGACGGACAGATCACATGGGCGTTGTCCGCGGGCTGATCCAGAGCCGGACCGCCCTCGGTGAGTGGAAGCAAAAGCTGATGGTGGACCCGCATCGCATCATGGATGCCTATGTCAGTCACGCCTATCTGTGAGTGACCGGTGATGAAAATCCGGCTCAAGCTGTATGCCTTGCTCGGCAAATACCTGCCAGCGCACGCCAATCGGAATGAGGCCGACCTGGATGTTGCAGACGGAACCACGATCGTTCAGGTGCTGGCGGCATTGAAGGTGCCGGAACAGGACTGCCACCTGGTTCTGGTCAATGGCGTATTTGTGGCGCCCAGTGAACGTCAGTCGCATGCGCTGATCGAGGGGGACGCGCTGGCCATCTGGCCGCCGGTCGCCGGGGGCTAGTTCGGGTGGCGGAACGAACGATTGTCGACAAGGAAATGGGGATCACCCATGCCGATTTTTTCCGGACCATTCCACGAGCCCTGAACAGCACCCGGTACCGGCAGTCAGCTACCGGTGTGACGCTGGAAGCCGACGGCCGACGTCTGGAGGTGACAATCGGTCCGGAGGGAGAGCGGCGAATTGCCCTGATGGTCATTCCCAAAACGCAGGTTCGGCTTGTTTTTTCCGGATATGACAAAGATGAAATTGAGGCGGCGATCAAGCGGTTCGATATGATGTTCAAGAAGGGTGGCGGGTGATGCCGCGATCCTGCCGCCTGTGCGCCGGGTTGCGACCCACAGGCGGCGACGCCGGTGTCAGTCCGGGTCGATGAGCGTGACCACACCATTGTCCGGATCGACGTGCAATTGGTCGCCAGTCTGGATCAGTCTGGTGATGTCACCATCAACAAACCGGTCGCACATGGTCATATCGGCGAGCGCTGCCCCTTGTGCCAGAATGGTATTGGCAGTGTTAAACAGAATGGCTTTTGGTGCAACGCCACGTGATTTCATTTCGTGTAACATCCAGGCTGATGCGACACCACCCTTGGCGGTATTCAGCACCAGAATCTTGTCAACATAGGACTGTCCGACCAGTATATGTTGCGGTCGGGAGAACACCCCATTTATGCGGTCAAGGTCGTAGCGGGCCGAGAAATTGTCATCAGCGACCAATGCTTGCCCCGTGACCGGCGACCCGATGCCCGGATGGCATTTCAATCTTGTTGTCATACGATTTCTCCTGCGATGGCGGATTCGATACATTCCTCCATATCGGCCAGTGCCGGTTCATAACCATAACCGCCCAGAATATTGACGATCTTGGTGGAATTGCTGAGCAGCCGTTTCCAGCCGTTTGCCTCGCCGATCTCGCGGGCGTATTGATTGTAAAAACAGGTTCCCTCAAGAACCTTTCCACCGCAATCCTCGATCAGGGCAACCAACCCCAATCGTCTGGCATCGGCATATACGGCTGGCGACGTGCATACGATCAGAGCGGTATTCTTGTGGATGTGCCGACCCTGTATCAGATCCGCGACCTGTTGCATCTCGATCAGTGACAACTGCGGTGCGGCAAACACCACAACGTCAACCTTGTCACCCTTGCCACCAAATCCGGAACGCAGTCCGACAAGGTCCGCCCGGGTGATGTCGCGCGCCGTCAGCGCCGTCCCGCCGACTGCTTCCAGTGTCGGTGCTTCGGGGGTAATGCCGACCAGATGAAACAACGGTGTTGATCCGAAACTGGCCATCGCTGCACCAAGGTGTTTCAACTGATCAGATGTCGGCGTAACCGTTATCCCTTCGATGACTGGTACTTCCCAGTATGAACCTGCCAGTCTGCCGATGACACCGCCGAGCACGCCCCAGTCCGTCAGCCCCTTTGGTTGCTGGTGGACGACGTATCTTTTCGTGGCGATCCGGTTTTCATCCAGGTGAAGCCCGTAACGTGGCGTTCGTCCGGTCAGGCCTGCCGCCAGCGCAGACGGACCGCCTTCGAAATTTGAACGCGCGCCCAGTACACTGTTGCAGTAGATCACAACGCCGGTATCGCCGAACGCAAGATGATCCCCTTTCACCGGCGGCATGATGGTCTGATAGTTGATACAGGTATTGGTCATCAGGATACCCATCCGCGAACAGGCCGCGATGGTCCGCCGGTCCAGATTGGCCATTTCCTCGGACTGACCGAGCGGGCTGTAATAATTGAGATCGACGCCGCGAGGGTCTGTGATCATGGGGACGGCCACCCGCCGTTGATGGTCGGGGTGGTCGGCAAGGTGTTCGAGGAAGGCAACCCCGGCTTCGCCGACCGATTCCGGATCGGCCATCATGTGAACCTGACTGACCGGAACCATATCCGCAGCATCAAACATGCGCCCGACCTTGCACATGTGGTCCATGGCCCAACGTTTCGGTACGCCCATTTCGCCGGCCAGCATGGCCTGTTCAAGTTCAGTCAATTTCATCGCGAACACTCCGGTCTGACAATCGTTTCAACATCTGGTCTCCTTCTATTTCATGGTTTCTGGCAACCACAGCACCACTTCTGGAACAAAATACACAAGGTAGAGCATGCCGATCTGGATCAACAGAAAGGGCAGGGCACCACGTGCCAGTTTCCACAGGCCAATGCCTGAAATGCCGTGAATGGTAAACAGATTGACCCCGATCGGAGGGGATATCTGGGCGATTTCCATGGCAATGGCGGCAAAGATACCGAAGACAATCGGATCGATACCGAGTTGCTCGGCAACCGGAAAGAAGATGGGAATGGAAATCAGCAACATTGCGGCACTTTCCAGAAACATTCCCAGAACGATATAGGCGATGATCATCAGAGTGACCGCCCAGACTCCGCTGGCGTGTTCTATAATGCCCGATGCGATTGATTGCGGTACCTGTTCGAAGGTCAGGAAATGAGCAAAATACTGGCCGAAAACGATCAGCATAAACAGCATCGTGGTTGTTGCTGTGGCTGATATTGCGGCTGATTTTATTTTTTCCAGGTCAAGCCGTTTTTGTATGAAGCCCAGGATCGTCACGTAGATTACTGACAGGGCGCCGACTTCCGTCGGCGTGAATATGCCTGTATAAATGGCGATAATAATAACCACGGGCAACAGAACCACGCCAAACGACCGCCACGTGGTTGCCAGCCGTTCCGACAGCGTGTAGGGGTGCGTCACCGTAATTCGGGGTCGGGAAAACAGCACGTACAGGGTGAACAGCGTCATCATGATCAGGCCGGGAATAACGCCGCCGATAAACAGCTGACCTATCGACGTTTCGGTGATCACCCCATACAGGATCAGGGGGATCGAGGGCGGGATGATGATGCCCAGTGTTCCGCCACCGGCCACAAAACCACCGGCCCGGCTTTCACCATATCCTTCCTTCAACAGCAGCGGAATCGACACCAGACCGACCGTTGCCGCGGTTGCGACACTGGAGCCGGAAATCGCCGCGAATACACCACAGGCCGTAATTGTTGCGACACCCAGCGAATTGGGAATTGCGCCGGCCCAGACTTTGGTAACATCAAACAGATCGCGCCCCGCATTGGTCCGCTGCATTATGGTGCCAGTCAGAATAAACAGCGGAAGCGCGACCAGTTCGAAAATCGAGGCGCCTTGCCAACTGATATTAACGAAACTGCGAAAGGTCTGAAACGGGTCTTCCAGCAGAAGGGCCGCAGCGAAGGCTGAAATTCCCATGGCGACAAAGACGGGGACAGATAACAACATCAGCACGAACAAAAGGACAATGGCGATGTAGCCGCCATAGTCATAAACAAAGTCCATCAACATGGCCTATTCTCCCGCCATGTGGACGTCGCGGAATTGTTCGCCGGTTATTACCATCACCAGTGTTTGCAGGAACAGGCCGAGGCCGCCCAGCGGGATCGCCAGTTGCGGGATCCACAGGGGAATTTCAAGCAGGGTCGCTGACAGGATGTGGCTGGAGTAAGAGTACCAGACAAAATATCCACCTGCAGTGATGATCAATATTGCGAACAACAGTGTCATGATATGGGCAAACAGATCGAAGTACGGTTTGGTCGATGGGAATCGTTCGGTCATCAGCGTGACCCTGAAATGGGCACCGGATTTGACGGCCAGGGCATTGCCCAGAAACCCGAGGAAGATAAACCCGTACAGGGTGGTCTCGAACACCCAGATGGTGGGGGCGCCAAACGCCCGGGCAACCGCCTCATAGGTAATCGGAACGCACAAAAGGATCATCAGAAATATGGAGAGTGCGGTTGTAATCTTGCCAAAGAGTCGCGCCAGGTAAACCATTACGTTGTCCCCTGTAGTGGTCGATCAGATTTGTCTGATGGGTGAAAGAGATACGCGGGTCCGTCATACCGGGACGGACCCGCGATATCCGCTAATTGGCGGTAACCAGTTTGACGATTTCGGGCGAATAGGCTTTACGCGCCCGTTCGGCGAGCGGTTCAAGCCGTGTGGCGAAGGCGTTCCACATCGCACTGTCAGGTTCGACAACCGTTACCGTATTCCCATTGGCGCGAACCTTGTCGAGCAGACCGGTTAACTTGTCGATGGCAAACTGCTGCATGTAGTCGCGCGCTTCGGCTGCCGACTCCATGACAACTTTCTGCAGTTCCGGCGACAGGCTGTCAAATTTGTCGCGGTTCATCACGTAGGCATGAATCAGTGTCCCCATGACACCATTAGGCACAAACATATGGCTGGTTACTTCATAGTGCTTGAGCCCGACAGCGCCGCCGAGGCCGCCAAGGGCCGCTTTGACGGTTCCCCGTTGCAAACCAGAATATACGTCCCCAACGCCCATTATTGTGGGTGCCGCGCCGAGCATCTGCATCAGTTCTGCAGACCCTTTCGAATAAACGCGGATTGGCACATTGGCGAAGGAATCCGGACCGGTGATATTAATATTTGACGAAACCACGGGCGGCCCGATATCAAACAGCGCGATGATGACAGCGCCCTGGTCACGCAACTTGTTGTTGAAGTAGTCAAATACAGGTTTGCCGGGTTTCAGGTTGTCGCGGGTCCATGCCATCGACTTGTTCCACAGGGGCGTGGTCAAAATCGAGACATCCGGGACACGCCCGGACCAATTATCCAGTGTGGTCAGCGAGATGTCGACCGTCCCCTGCGGGATGGCGGTGGCGACGAACTGTTGTTTGACCATTTCGCCACCGGCAAAGGATTTGGTGCGGATTTTGCCGCCGCTTTTTTCTTTCAACAGTTTTTCGAATTTCGGTAAAAATTCTGCAACCTGATAATGTTTTGGACTGCCCCAGGTCGAAATCGACAGCCGTTCGGATGCACTTGCGGTGCTGATCGCGGTTGCCAGGGTCAGTAGTGCTGTTGTGGTGATCTTGCTAAGTTTTCTCATTCCGTCGTGTCCTCCCACGAAGTTTGAAACCGGATTGGGTTCATTGGCGGTGCCAATCTGACACGGCAACGTTGATCGCTGTTCTAAGGTCAGAAAATTACTACATAGTAATTACTGCATAGTAATATTGTGCGGTCAAGAAAATTGTGCAATTCTACGAGGGTATTGCCCTTGCGAAGGTGCTGACCAATAATCAAACGCCGCTTGGAATGGAGAAAATAACGCGTGGATTTGCATAACAGGTCATCTGAATTTGTCGAAAAATACTGGCCAAAAGAAAGCGATCTTCCCAAACATCAGCGCTTGCGACAGGCGATTACGTCTTCAATTATAGACGGCTATTGGTCGACCGGTGCCCGGCTGCCGACTGAATCCGAATTTGTTTCCGTCACACCCTGTAGCCTGGGCACCGTCCAGCGAGCCTTGCGGGATCTCGCATCTGACGGTGTGATTGAACGACGGCGGGGAAGCGGCACGATCGTCGCGGATTTGAACCGGGCTATCGCCGAGCCCTGGCATATGCGGTTTTTTGCCGACAAAAATTCGCCGGAACCTTACCTGCCGGTTTTTACCACCGTTATTGAACGCGTGGTCATGGGTGAACGGGGCCCCTGGTCGGACGAGATCAATCAGGGAGATGCGAATATCGTCCGGATCGACCGGATTTTCTCCATCAATGACGAACTGAAGGTATATGCGGTCTTTTATGCGCTGGCCGACCGGTTCCCGGAGTTGATTGACTTACCGAAAGAGGCGCTGAACGGTACCAATTTCAAGGTTTTCATCCGCCAACACTACCGGGTACCGGTTCACAAGGTGAAACAGGCGACCCGCTTCGAAGTGCCATCGGCGGAGATCGTTCAGGAAAGTGACTGCCTTCATGGTCAGGCCGCCCTGGTCCTGAACGTAATTGCCTATACCCTTGATAATGTGCCGATGTATTATCAGGATTTTTATATTCCGCCGAACGATTTTCGGCTGGACTTGGGGACTGCTCCACGGGAGTAGGGTGCGACGATTCTATTTCCCGGATACGGGCTATTTTTCCGAATACGGGTTGTCACCCTTGCGGGCATGCATGCGGATCGGAATGCCATCCAGCCGAAAAGTCTCACGCAAACCGTTTATCAGATATCGGTTGTACGACTCCGGCAGTTGGTCTGCCCGGCTGGAAAACAGCACGAAGGTGGGAGGGCGGGTACGGGCTTGCGTGGCGTAGCGCAGCCGGATCCGACGCCCGGCGACCATCGGTGGCGGATGGGATTCAGTCATGGTCATCAGCCAGCGGTTCAACGCCCCCGTCGATACCCGTGTGTTCCATGTTTCGTATATCTTGAGGACGGCGGGCATCAGTTTGTTCAATCCCTTGCCGGTTTTTGCTGAACAGGTGATGATCGGAACACCGCGAACCTGCGGCAGCGACGTTTGCAAGCGGTCGTCCAGCCGTTGCAGGGAGGCTTTGCGATCGTCGGCAGCATCCCATTTATTGACAACGATCAGCAACGCCCGGCCTTCCTCGATCACATGCCGGGCAATGGTCAGGTCCTGCTTGTCGAGGATCGCATTGGCATCCAGTACAAGGACGACAACTTCGGCGAATCGAATCGACCTCAAGGTATCTCCGACTGACATACCTTCCAGCTTTGCCTTGATACGTGCCTTGCGGCGCAGACCTGCGGTATCAACCAGTCGGATTTCCCGGCCCTGATAGTTCCAGGCGACGGCAATGGCATCGCGGGTTATGCCCGCTTCCGGTCCTGTCAACAGGCGTTCCCGTCCGATCAGTTTATTGATCATGGTTGATTTGCCGACGTTGGGCCGACCAACGATCGCCAGTTTAAGGGTGCCGTCATCTTCGGCATCGGGGTCATCTGTCAGGAGTGGAGGGGGTGCGGCATCGACCAGCGCACTGACCCGTGCCGCATGTTCAGCCAGTGCGTCATACAGTTCATCCAGGCCTTCGCCGTGTTCAGCGGATACGGCAATCGGTTCGCCAAGCCCAAGGGCGTAGGCGTCCATCAGACCGGCCTGTCCGGCCCTGCCTTCGCATTTGTTGACCAGTAACAGGACTGGCGTTTGCCGGGTTCGCAGCCAGTGTGCGAAATGCTGGTCAATCGGCGTAAGTCCGGCCCGTCCATCGATCAGGAACAGGGCGACATCTGCTTCGTCAAATGCGATTTCAGTCTGTCTGCGCATGCGCGCCTCCAGACTGTCATCATAGGCATCCTCAAGTCCGGCGGTATCAATCAGGCGAAACTTCAGATCCGATATACTGGCGTCCCCTTCACGCCGGTCACGGGTGACGCCCGGCGTGTCATCGACAATCGCGTGGTGGGTGCCGGTCAGGCGATTGAAAAGGGTCGATTTACCGACGTTCGGACGACCGATGACAGCAACCGTAAAAGTCATGGTATTGGTGTTTCATGTTGTGGGAGCCGAACATCGGCCCCGCGGTTCAAATGCCGGCGGGCTTACTGATAGGCGACGAGTTCCGCATCATTTGCCAGGAAATAGACGCTGCCATTGGCAACAATCGGTGGAACCGACACGCCGTCCGGCATTTCAACCGAGCCCAGAATCTTGCCGCTGTAAGGTGACACCGCCAGCGCTTCACCGTTCGAACCGGCCACGATCAGGCGGTCGCTGGTCAGAATGGGGCCGGTCCAGATGATTGGGTCCTTGCGATTATCGGGATCGCTATATCGTGGCAGGCCCTGTACCCAGAAAACGCGTCCATCGTTTCTGGACAGGCAGATTACTTCTGCATCGTTGGTCAGGGCAAACACGTAATCACCCGCGACCCACGGGCTTTCCAGTCCGCCGATGTCGCGATCCCATATGCGCTTGCCGGAGCGCAGATCAATAGCGACGATCTGGCCACCATGGCTCATGGCGATCACCCGGCCCCGGTCGATGATAGGTCGGCCACGGATATCCGCCAATGTCGAGATGACATCTGTCCGTCGCACGGCGGCCAGTGATTCTTCCCACAGCACCCGCCCGTTGGATACATGCAGAGCCACAAGTTGGCCGGAGGTATAGGGGACGACGACAATACCATTGTCCACGGCCGGGCTTGCGCCGCCCAGCATGCTTGCGGTTTCCGGCAGGCCGGAATGTGACCAGAGCTCATCCCCGTTCCTGGCATCAAGTGCAAACAGCTGATTGTTGAGCGTTACCACAAACACCCGACCGCCACGTGCGGTCGGTGCAGCGCGCATTGGCGCATCCAGTGTTTTTCGCCAGATCACCTTGCCGGTTCGGGCTTGCAGGGCAATAACCTGGGCAAATCCGGTGGTAACGAATAATGCGTCATTATCGAACGCCAGTCCGCCACTGATATGGCCGTCATCCTCTTCGGGGGGCGTCAGGTCCACCGACCACGACGGCTTTCCGGTTTTTGCATCAAGAGCCGATACCACGGACCGGGAATCCATCGCAAAAACCAGACCGTCCGCGACAACCGGCTCGCCGCTCAGGCGTTCATCACTGCTCGATCCACTGCCAATTCTCACTGACCAGGTACGTTTCAGGGAATCACGCACCTGAATGTGGTGCATGGCGTGATTTGCATATCCGCCCGCTTGCGGCCAGTCCCTGTTGATTGTCGGTGGCGGCAGCAGGATTTTAGTGTCGGCCAGTTCCGGGTCCGGGGACAGCGAGCGTTCGTGCTGTAGAACAGATATGCGTTCGCCCGGCAGTGGCTGTTTGACGTCTTTGTTGACGATGTCTTCGTACACGCTGCAGCCGCTCAATACGACCGCAATCAGTGCAATGGCTGAACCCTTACGCATGTTTCCCGACCCGTTCCGTTAGTTCAAATAACATCATCATTTTCGTCCGGCACATTCCCGGTTATGGCTGGTCGATGGTGTTTAACATTTCTGTCGCACGTTGGGCCACTCCCTGCGGTGTCGTTGCATCATCAACAAGCGCCTTGAAATTCTTGATCGCACCGGCGCGGTCCCCCCTTTTCAGGTCGGCGATCGCCAGCGCCTCGCGGGCGCTATGGTGCCAAGGATTGTTGGCATCCAGCAGATCGGGCAGGCGATCAATCAACGGCGTGCTTGTCGCAGAGGTGTTCAATTCCTGCAGGGCCCCCAGAACGACAGCGAGATCCCGATACTGGGGAGCCAGTCCGTCCTGGTGCGACAGAGTCTGATAGGCCGCCGCAGCACCGGCGGCATCCCCATTTTTAGCCATCAGACCGGCTTCGCGAAAACGGGCCAATCGTCCGTAACCGTCGCTTTTTTCTTTCGCGATTTTTTCAAACGCGGCGATCGCCTGCGCGGTTTTGCCCTCAACACCGAGGGTGCGGGCCTGATCAAACGTGAGACCACGTGCGGTTCGTTGTTTCAGGTCGTAACTCCGCCATGCCTGCATTCCGGCGACACCCAGTACCAGAACCAGCGCACCACCAATGACATAATTGCCGTACGCCCGCCACAGCTTGCTGGCTTTCTCATGGCGAAGCTCTTCCTCGATTTCTCTGAATATTCCGTCGTTTTCTTCGGCCACCGGCCACTCCTTAATTCATTTTATACTGTCGGATGGCAAGAACCTATGCGCTCGCAGCTATTCGTCAATCACTATATGGCTTGAAAAACGGGTGCACGCCAAATTATCCGCTTGGCTGGCGCTTGGCAATCAGTCAGACGTCAAAAGTTCAGCCGCTATCGCCATTTTATCGAGCATCCGATGCTGGCGGTCTGGTTTTCTGGCCCCACGCCGGTTCGGGCGACCCGCAGCATCGCGTCAACCAGTTCGCGCCGTGCGTCGGGAGGGGATGGATTGCGACCTGATTCATCCAGTCGGCCACGATATTGCAGTTCCAGATCCTTGTTAAAGCCAAAAAAGTCCGGCGTGCATATGGCACCGTACGCTTTGCCGGTTTGCTGTGTTTCATCAATCACGTAGGGAAATGGAAATCCGTACTTGTCCGAAAAAATTTTCATATTTTCAAACGAATCCTGCGGATAGCTCACCGTATCATTTGACATGATGGCTATCACGCCGACGCCGGCGGCTTGCAAAACGCTCATGTCCTGTGCCAGGCGATTGGCGACGGCGACGACGTACGGGCAATGATTGCAGATAAACATGACCAGCAATCCGTTTGTCCCGGTTGCACTGTCCAGCGTGTGCGTCATTCCATCAATACCGGGCAGGGAGAAGGACGGGGCAGGCCAGCCAAAAGAACAAACGGGTGTTTCCAGCGATACCATTGTTTCGGGCCCTCTATGATTGTTCATCCATCGCCGCCGTTCTTCTAGCATTTTGCCGGGCCGCGTAAAATAGCAATTCCAAGCAAGACAGGTTAAACTTATCTTTACTACGATGGGTGAAAATACGCGGGTCGTTTATGGAATGATTGTCCGTCCTCCCTCTGGAGCCATTAATATGCGCAAGATTTTTCTATTGTTGCCGATTTTGTCTGTCAGCGCATGCGGGCCGCTTGTTTCCGCCAGCGCGCCAGGGTTGGCAGAGGTTGATGTGCTGTCCCTGATGGGAACGGAAAAGACAGTCGTCGATCATCTGGTATCGCTATCCAGCGGCAAGGACTGTTCGGCGGTGCGGCGGGAAAAAGGGCAATATTACTGCAAGGAAGATGAACCCCGCATCGAGCAGAATATCTATTGTTACAATACGCTCGGCAGCGTCACCTGCTATACCAAGCCCGACCCCTATGGGGCAGGACAGCGAAAGGTCGGTGAAAACAATTCAAGCAGACTGGTACGGCCATCGCCCGTCAATCGTTAGGTGTCGGTATTTTCTGTGGTCGGAAATACCACAATCGGTTGAAGCTTCGGGGCGTGCAGTACAATGTCCGCATACAGATTTACTAACCTGTTTCTGATGGTTGCCGCGTTGTTCGTGTCAGCCGCCGCCGCATATTTTTTTTTCGGGCGCACTGAACTGGATGCTGCCCGAATGCAGGCCGCTGCCTATCAGCAAAAAATTATGAGACAATTAAGCAAGGCCGAGCAGGGCGATATCAATGCCCAGTATCGGCTGGCGAAACTCTATCTGGGCGGTGACGAAAACACCCGTGACCTGACGAAGGCGTTAAAATGGCTGCGGTCGTCGGCAGCGGAAGGACAGCCGGACGCGCAGTATGAATTGGGCAGGATGTATACTGCGGGTGAGGGGGTCGGGCAAAGTTATTACCGGGCGGCCGAGTGGTTGCGCCTGGCGGCTCGGGTTGGCGGCAACCCACAGGCACAGTTTGCACTGGGTGAATTGTACTTTTATGGTCGGGGGGTTACGCTCGACTATGTCGAAGCCCTTAAATGGTTCCGTCTGGCGGCCGAGCATGGCCACCCTGTCGCACAGGACTATCTTGGCGGATTGTATGAACGCGGCTGGGGTACGCCGCGCGACCTCATCGAAGCCTATAAATGGTACGATCTTGCGGGCCGACACGTCGACCAGATCAGAAAATACAATCCCCGGCTTGATCCGGCTGCCGCACTGGCCAACCTCGCCTCGCGCATGAATCAGTCCCAGATTGAGACAGCCCGACAGGCGACAAGGGACTGGCTGGCCGGGATGCGCGTCACCTCGCCCGGCGCAAATGACGAGTATTGACCCGCCCGATCGCATGTCGCACCATCCGGATTTTATCGGATCAATTTCCTGAATTTCTTCTGGAGAGCGTATTGAGTAACAAAATCAAGGCAGTAACCTTCGATCTGTGGGATACAATCATTGATGACGAGTCGGACGAGATTAAGCGGAAAGCGGCTGGATTGCGAAATAAGCCGGATGAACGCCATCATCTGGTCCTGCAGGCCCTGAATCGTCATCAACCCATCAGCAGTGAAGAACTCGCCATTGCCTATGGCGTTGTCAATGCGGCGTTTGTCAAGTGCTGGAAGGGGCATTCAATAACCTGGACGGCCCGCGAACGACTTGAAGTGCTGCTGAACGGCCTCGGTCGGGCGCTGCCGGATGAAGAACTGACTGCGCTTGCTGACGCACAGGGACGTATGGAAGTGGATATTCCTCCCGATCCGATTGCCGGTGCGCGGGACGCCATTGCTGATCTGGCATCGCGCTACAAGTTGTGCATTGTTTCGGACACCATCGTAACACCCGGAACCGGATTGCGCGATCTGCTAGATGTGCACGGGTTGCGTTCATATTTTTCCGGTTTTGCCTTTTCGGACGAAGTCGGACATTCCAAACCCGATCGTTCGATGTTTGATTCTGCCGCCGCCCAGTTGGGGGTTCAACTTGACGAAATGGTCCATATTGGAGATCGCGATCATAACGACGTGAAAGGACCCCAGGCAGTGGGCATGAAAGCGATTCTGTTTACCGCCAAGCGGGATCAGGATCGTGACACGACTTCTGCCGATGCAATCTGTGCCCGTCACGCCGATTTGCCCGGCATGATTGATGCGCTGAACCGCTGACCCGAGAAGGATCACATGATGGGAATTCAACCACGTATCCTTGTAATTGACGGCTATACCAAGGCCGCCCGAGATGAGTTGACAGCAGGCGGGGCAACATCTGCGGGAGATCAGTATGTTGCCATGCTGAGCAAAATCTGCCCTGACGCCATATGCGAAATCCTGTACCCCGGCGATCCCGGGACGTCGGTGCCCTTTGGCGCGGCGCTAAGCGATTATGATGGGGTTGCCTGGACCGGTTGCAGTCTGACGGTCTTTGAAGACACGCCGGAAGTTAACACCCAGATCGGGTTTGCACGGGCCTGCTTTGCAGCAGGCGTTCCGGGATTTGGCAGTTGCTGGGCGGCCCAGATCGCCGTGGTTGCGGCCGGCGGCATTTGTCGGCCCAACCCGAACGGTCGGGAAATGGGGTTTGCGCGGAAAATATCGCTGACGCCGGAAGGACGTGGGCATCCCATGTATGATGGCAAGGCGAGTGTCTTTAATGCGTTTATCAGTCACGTGGACGAAATCACCCATGTTCCCTCGGGAAGCCTGGTATTGTCGGGCAACGCATTTACGGCTGTGCAGTCGGTTTCGGTCTCCTACAGGGGCGGCGTTTTCTGGGGACTGCAATATCACCCGGAATATGATCTGCGGGAAATGGCCCGCCTGACCTGGTGTCGGATCGAAAAGTTGCAGAGCCTTGGGTTTTTTCAGGATAGGCAAGCGGGAGAAACCTACGTGGATTTGCTGGAAAACCTGCATCGCGACCCGGGCCGGTCAGACCTTGCCTGGTTGCTGGGGGTTGATGACGATATTCTGAATGAGGATGTGCGGCGTGCTGAAGTGCGCAACTGGATCGACCAACTGGTAATCCCGACCATGATCCGGAACGGGCGGGGAGGGTAACATGGCTAATTCTCCACGCATCCTGATTGCCGAGGGAAATACCCGCGAGCGCAACGAAAAACTGGTGTCAGCCGGGGCGAGAACCGGCAGTGGCTGTTACCAGCAGGCCGTAAAATTCCTGTTTCCGGATGCCCGCGTGGACATTCTGGCAGCGGCGGATCTGGATGCCCGAATGCCGGACGGCAAGGCCATTGCCGACTATGACGGATTTATTATGGGTGGATCTGGCCTCAACCTGCCCGGCGGCGAACAGGACCCTCACATCTGCCAGCAGGTCGAACTGGCAAAAACGGTCTTTGAGGCAGGCGTTCCGTTTCTTGGAAGTTGCTGGGGGTTACAGGTGGCAGCCGCCGCCTCCGGTGGACGTGTTGCGGTTAACCCACGCGGGCGGGAATTGGGGATCGCCCGAAAAATATCGGTAACACCGGAAGGGCGCGGGTGTGGCCTGTTTGATGGTAAAGCCAGCGTATTTGACTCGCCGGCCATTCATTTTGACGAAGTGACCCATCTGCCAGCTGGCGGCGTTGCGTTGGCAACCAATGGTCACACATCGGTGCAGGCGGCGTCCATTTCATTTCGGAGTGGCACCTTTTGGGGCGTGCAATATCATCCGGAATTCGATCTGGCCCACATGGCCGATCTGATCCGCGGGTATCATGAATTGCTGGTAAGCGAAGGTTTTTTTCAGGATACGCCGGCCGCACTCGCGCATGCGACTCAATTGGATGTGCTGCATCAGAATCCGGACCGGATGGACCTGGCCTGGCTGCTGGGGATTGATCAGGACGTGCTCGACCCGCGTATCCGCTATCGCGAAATCGAAAACTGGATCCGCCGGCAGGTGATTCCGGCGATCACACTGCGGGCTTGATGACAAAGATTTATGATGTTGTCGTCATTGGGGGTGGGCACAACGGGCTGGTCTGCGCGGCCTACCTCGCCAAAGCCGGTCGGTCAGTCAAGGTGCTCGAACGGCGATCTGTGGTCGGCGGTGCCGCGATTACCGAAGAATTTCACCCCGGATTTCGAAATTCCGTCTGTTCCTACACCGTCAGTCTGCTTAATCGAAAAGTGGTCGATGATTTGCGGCTTTACGACTTCGGCTTACAGATTGTTCCCCGCCCACTAGCCAATTTTATGCCACTTGGAGAGTCAGGGTATCTGAAATCTTTCGCTGATCGTGACCACATGGTTGCGGAGATATCGCGTCATTCGACGACGGATGCCGCGCGGTGGAGTGATTACCAGCAAACACTGTCGCGTCTGGCAGCGGTGCTGAAATCACTGATTCTGGAAACGCCACCGAATGCCGGTGGCGGGTTTGGCGAACTGTGGAAAACCTGGAAAACTGCCAGCAGGTTCCGGAAGCTGTCGTTGGAAGATCAGCGAAATTTTGCCGATATCATGACCATGAGTGCGGCAGATTTTCTCGGTCGCTGGTTCCGGCATGATGCCGTCCTGGCACTGTACGGGTTTGACGGCATCGTCGGCACCCTGGCCAGTCCCTTCAGTCCGGGAACGGCTTACGTATTATTACATCATTGTTTCGGTGACCTGCTCGAACCGGCCGGTACGTGGGGACACGCGATTGGCGGTATGGGAGCGATCACGCAAGCGATGGCGAAATCGGCGGAAACGGCTGGGGCGGAGATCGAGGTGTCGGTCCCGGTTGTCGAGGTGCTGGTGCGTGACGGACGAAGTTATGGCGTGCGGCTGGCAAACGGACGGGAAATTCGGGCCCGGGCGGTGGTCGCCAACGTCAATCCGAAACTGTTGTTTGGCCAGCTTGTGGAAGCGGCTCACCTGCCGCCTGAATTCGCCACACGGATACAGAATTTCAAATGTCGGTCCGGCACGTTCCGAATGAATGTCGCCCTCAGCGAACTACCGGATTTTTCCTGCCTGCCGGGTCGTGAACGGCAGGAACATCACCAGAGTGGCATCATAATGGCACCCTCGCTTGATTATATGGAACAGGCCTATCGTGACGCCATCGACCATGGCTGGTCGCGTCGACCGGTCGTCGAAATGCTGATTCCGAGCACCCTGGATGACACACTCGCGCCGGTTGGGAAACACGTTGCCAGCCTGTTTTGCCAGCATTTTAACCCGACCCTGCCGGACGGTCGCTCATGGGATACCTGTCGACAGCAAGCGGCGGAATCAATTCTGGACACCGTCTCGGAATTTGCCCCCAATTTTCGCCAGTCGATTATCGCGACTCAGATATTGTCGCCGTTGGACCTGGAACGGGATTTCGGTCTGGTTGGGGGCGATATTTTTCACGGTAGCCTCGATTTGAACCAGATATTCAGTGCCCGCCCTGTTCTGGGACATGCGGCCTACCGGATGCCGGTGGCAGGACTTTATTTGTGCGGATCAGGTGCCCATCCGGGAGGTGGCGTAACCGGTGCGCCGGGGCATAACGCGGCGCACGAGATTCTGAAAGACCAGTAAAGCGACGCGACCCGTCGGATACGATTGCAAGCGTGAATCGATATTCTCGCGTTGATTATATGCAACGTATGGCGTTTAATTGCGATCCTGCTGACAGGTCAGATCAACGCATGCGCAAGACCACCCGATTCCGATCAATGATTGAGTCACCCGACATTCTGCTGCTGCCTGGCGTGCATGATGTACTGTCGGCACGAATTGGTGAGCAGGCTGGGTTTTCCGCCATGACCGGCGGCGGGTTCTCGGCGTCGGCGACACTTCTGGCGCAACCGGATACATCGCAATTGTCGCTGACCGAAATGGCTGATCACTACGCCCGCATTTGTGATGTCATTGATATTCCGTTTTTCGGGGACGGCGACACAGGATTCGGAAACGTCACCAACGTCGGGCGAACGGTCCGCATGTATGAACGGTCCGGTCTTGCCGGCATGTTTATTGAAGATCAGGTGTTTCCGAAACGATGCGGCCATATGGCGGGCAAGGAGGTTGTCGCGCCGGAAGTGATGATTGCCAAACTGAAGGCGGCGCTTGACGCACGTACCGATCCGGATTTCGTCATCATGGCGCGAACGGATGCCAATGCCGTGCACGGGATCGAGGATGCACTGGATCGGATGGCGCGATATCGTGATGTCGGCGCTGATTTGCTGTTCGTTGAGGCGCCCAGGTCCATCGGGGAAATGCGCCGTATCTGTACGGAACTGGATGGTCCGAACCTGGCCAATATGATCGAGGGCGGCGCGACGCCGGTCCTGTCATTGTCGGAACTGGCGGAGATCGGATTTGCCGCCGTGACCTACCCGGTGGCAGCGACCTTTGTTGTTGCAAAAGCCATGCGTGACCTTATGCAACATATGATGACACACGGAACAACCGCCGGGTTTGATCCGGAAATGCTGAATTTTGACGATTTTAATGCAATGGTCGGTCTTTCTGACTTGCGTCAGAAAGAAGATTGTTATCTCAATTACGCCGCTGGCAATTCGTCTGTACCGGGACGAAACGACCCGGTGAAACAAACGTCGTAAATAAAAACAGCTTTTTTCATTTCAGGGAGGATACCATGAAAAAAATAGTTGCATTGAGTGCGGGCATCATTCTCATGAGCGGCGCATCCGTAGCCCAGGCGGTGGAAATGCGTTGCAGCCATCAGTTGCCACCGAAGCATCATATAGCCAAGGTGATTGATCGTTGGGCGGCAGAAGTGAAAGCCCAGTCAAAAGGGGATATCGATGTCCAGATATTCGGTTCCAACAGCCTGCGGAACGCGAAACAGAATATAGGCGCGGTTGCGAAGGGCGATATTGAATGTGCATTTTCGGTCAATTTTCAGTGGGGCAAAACCGTTCCGACCATGAATGTCACGTTGAAGCCCTATTCCGTGACCGACAAGGACGTATTGGCTAAGTGGCCCGGGTCGGCTGCGGCCGCATTTCTGGACGAAAAGCTGCTGGAAAAAGGGGTCCGGAATACGGTCTGGCTGTTTACCACACGGATGTCCGCCTATACATCCAAGGGCGTGTCGCTGATCAAACCGGATGACTTCAAGGGTGTCAAAATTCGCGGTATCAACTCGCTGGTCGATGCCGGTTTGCTGGCGCTTGGTGCGGCTCCTTCGGCAATGTCGGGCAGCAAGGTCTATCAGGCACTCAGTACCGGTGTGATTGATGCCGGTCTGACGGATATTTCGGCCGCCTATTCCCGTAAATATTATGAAGTCCAGGACCACGTGACCGTGTCGCCGCTATTCAGCGTTTTCTTCCACGGATATGTTAATCCGGCTTGGTACGACAAGCTGTCAGAGGCAGATAAAACCGCATTGAAAACGGCCGGCGACAAGGCTGCCCAGTGGGCAATCGAGGCGACCGAGGAATCGGCAGCGTCGGCACCGGATCAACTGCGTGAGAAGGGCATGAAAGTGCACATTCATACAGCCGATGAGATTGCCGTCATGAAAGCCCGGATGGGACCGGCGTTTGACAAGGCATTTGCCGAAGCCGCCGGAGAGGATGGCAAGAAACTGCTGGAAATGATCGCCAGGATGTAATCCGGCTCCACCATGAAAACTGCGCCGGAAAATACAGGTGAGGTGGCAGGAGGCGGGGAACCACCTCCTTCGGCCCTCGACCGCTGGGTCAGAATGTTCACCGGATCCCTGGCGGCGCTGGGCGCTGGCGTCGTGTTGTTGATGATGCTGGTGGTCGCCTATAGTGTAATCAATCGCTATGTGCTCGGGACGCCGGTTACCTGGTCAGACGAATTTTCGGGTTATCTGGTCGTTGCGCTGGTCATGTTAGGGGCTGCAGAAACCCTGCGGACGGGCGATCACATTTCAGTGGACCTGTTGACCAACAAGCTTTCTGACAGCGGCAGACGGCACGCGGCCGCAATCGGTAATGTCATGGTACTGGCGGTTTCGGCGGCCCTTCTCGTCAGCGGCGTGGAAACCATCAATTATTCCTATCACTTCGGCATGTTATCGGAAGGATACCTGGAAGTGCCGATGTGGATCCCGCAGTCATTTCTGATTCTGGGATCTGTATCGCTTGCACTCGTCGCTCTGGCAAACCTGATGCAGTTGTATCGGCCGGGCAGGGACCATTGACCACTTTCCTGATTCTGGCCGGACTGGTCGTCCTGTTGTTGACAGGTGCGCCGATTTTCGCCGGCCTTGGTGTCGGGTCGATCATTCTGATGTTTGCCGTCGAGGGCAATATCGGCAGTGTCGCTGATACCGTATTCGGTAAACTTGATACCGGATTGCTGACCGCAATTCCCATGTTCGCGTTCATGGCGCATGTGATGATCCGATCAAAGGTGGTGGATGACCTGTTTGATGCGACCAATGCGCTGGTCCGTCATCTGCCGGGCGGGCTGGGGGTCGCAACAGTACTGTCGTGTACGGTATTCGCCGCCATATCGGGATCATCGGTGGCAACCGCCCTGACGATCGGGTCCAGTGCCATCCCGCAAATGCAGCGCCACGGATATCGTCCGAGGGATGCCTACGGGGTGGTCGCGGCAGGCGGCACGCTCGGGATTCTGATTCCGCCGTCGGGTCCGCTGATCCTGTACGCCTTTGTGACAGAGACATCGATCGGGGCATTGTTTCTGGCGGGCGTCCTGCCCGGATTGATGATCGCCGGTATCTTTGCTGCCTATTGCATCCTGCAGGCCAAATGGAGCCGTCATGCCGACCGGTTGAACTGGTCGGGCTGGCCAGCCTGTCTGGCGGCCCTGAGAAAGTCCATATGGGCCCTGATTTTGCCCCCGTCCGTTCTGGGCGGAATTTATTTCGGGGTATTCACCGCCTCGGAGGCAGCCGGAATTGGCTGTGTTCTGGCGCTGCTGATTGCAGTCGGAGTATATCGAAACTTTGGTTTTCGGGATCTTTATGAGACCGCGCTGGAAACCGTTCAGACGACCGCCATGCTGTTTATGATTTTGGCAACCGCTGCGATGTTCGGGTATGTCGTGACGATCATGCGATTGCCCAACGAACTGGTCAACGCGGTCATCGCGATGGGTGCATCGCCCATGATGTTTATTATTGCGGTGATGATGGTGATATTTGTGCTGGGTATGTTCCTTGAAACCATTGCAATCATCCTGATTACCACGCCGATTATCTATCCTGTCATCCTGCAACTGGGCATTGACCCGATCTGGTACGGCATTTTGTTGATGATCAATCTGGAACTGGCGCTTATTACGCCACCGGTCGGCATGAATCTGTTTGTGATCAAGGGAATTGCGCGGGCACCAATGGGTGAAATAATCCGTGGCATATTCCCCTATGTAGTGTTGATGCTTGGTGGCATGGTGATCGTCATGCTTGTGCCCGGGATTGCAACGTGGTTGCCGGATGTCGCCGGTTTCGGCCGTTAGGTCAACTGTCTGTCAGCAGTGAACGGGTCATCGGTTCCAGCAAACCGCTGGATTCAATCCCGTCAAACACAAACTGGACGGCCAGTGCACTCAGCAGGACACCCACCACCCGCGTGATAACGTTCAGTCCGGTTACGCCCAGCAAACGATGCAACTGGGTCGCCATCAGAAAACAGATGAGTGTGATCAGCAAAGTCAATAACAAGGCGGCGATGACGACGGCAATGAGATCGACCTGGCCATCGGTTTTGGCAACCAGCAATACGGCAGCACTAATCGTTCCCGGTCCGGCAATCAGCGGTGTAGCCAGGGGAAAGACGGAAATGTCATCCCGGTGGTGAGCTTCTTCAGCTTCAATATCGGTGGTGGATGTGGCGCCGGACGACCGTGCCAGCACCATATCTATACCAACCAGAAGCAGTAAAATTCCGCCGGCTGTTTTCAGTGCGGCCATTGAAATGCCCATATATCGCAGGACATCGCCACCAAACAAGACAAAGACCATCAGGATGATGGCGGCAATTGAAACCGATTTGAAGGCAGTTTTCCGGCGTTGCCGGGCGGGAACGCCAGCCGTCAGGGCGGCAAAGATCGCGGCGGCATCAATCGGGCCGATTGTCGCGAAGAAGGTGGTAAACGCGGCGAGACCGATTTCCAGAATTTCCGGTGGCATCAATCGGGCTCCATGGTTGGAATGCGGGATTGCATTGTATCAGAAAAGCATTTTCCAGATCCGTCGTGAACCCTATAGTTCCACACCGTTCGAAACTCAAGCCCGGAGTGGGATCAAACGGAAGTGCTGTACACGTGCCGGGGGGAGGAGACGACGATGGATAATCCGGCAGAGCGGACAGGGCACAGTGATATTCTGATCCGGAATGCCCGGGTCGTCGATGGGTCAGGTGCGCCGGGGCGTGTCGCCGATGTGGCCGTCACAGGGGACCGGATCATTGCCGTCGGTCCCCTTTCCGAATGGGCCTCGGAAAACCAGGTGGATGCGACCGGCCTTGTATTGTCACCGGGCTTTATTGACGTTCATACCCATGATGATCTGGAGGTAATCAATGACCCGGGCCTGGAGTCGAAAGTCAGCCAGGGAGTGACGACGGTTGTCACCGGTAACTGCGGTGTCAGTCTGGCACCTGTCGAGGCCGATACCGAGTTATCGCCACTTTTCCGCCTGTTGGGGCCACCATCCGCGTTTCAGTTTCCGAGCGTTGATTCATACCGGACGTATCTGGCGGCCCATCCTGCCGCCGTCAACGTTGCGATGCTGGTCGGGCATTCCAGTTTGCGAAGCGAAGCTATGGGAAATGACCTGATGCGGGGCGCAACTGGCCCCGAAATTTCCAGGATGCGGGAGCGTCTGGCAACGGCGCTGGCGCAGGGTGGCATTGGACTGAGTACCGGGCTGGACTACCCGCCCGCCCGTCATGCGCCAACCGATGAAATCGTCGCCATCGCCCGGGCGATGGCACCGTTTGCCGAGGCAGTCTATGTCTCCCACATCCGCAATGAACGGGCGCAGATTATCGAAGCGGTGGAGGAGACACTGGCGATCGGAAAAGCCGTTTCGCGCATGGCGATCGTCTCCCATCACAAATGTGCGGGACGCCAAAATCACGGGCGCAGCCGGGAAACACTGCCCATCTTTGCAAAGGCGTTGAAATCCCAGCCGGTCGGCCTTGACGTGTATCCCTATATTGCCAGTTCAACGGTGTTGCTGGCCGAACGGATCGTCGATTGTGATGACGTGATGGTCGCCAGTTCCGAACCATATCCGGAAATGTCCGGCCGTAGTCTGTCGGTAATCGCCCGCGAATGGTCCTGCAGTCAGGAAGAAGCGGTCGGTCGCCTGCATCCGGCGACGGCTGTCTATTTTCACCTGAATGAAGAGGACGTGGAACGGATTATGGCGTTCGAAAACACCATGATCGGATCAGACGGATTGAGCGCGATGGATCATCCACACCCCCGGTTGTGGGGAACCTTCCCGCGTGTGCTGGCCCGGTATGTCCGCGAGCGGCAGGTTCTGACACTGGAAACGGCGATTCATAAAATGACAGGTCTGTCGGCGAAAACCTTCAACCTGAAAGACAGGGGAACGATAAAGCCGGGGAGTTTTGCCGATCTGGTGCTGTTCGACCCCGCGACAATCGAGGATCGGGCAACCTTCGAAGCCCCCCGCCAGCGTGCCGCCGGGATCATGCATGTCATGAGCAACGGACTATTCACCTGGGCCCGCGGCGGCGGTACCGGAGCTCGCCCGGGGCGCTTCCTGACACACTGAGCTGACAAGGCAAGGCTGGTAAATCCGGTCTGGAATCCCAATCTGATGCCCATGAAAAACAACGAGCGAAAACCGCCGAGATTGCTCAACCTGATCGCGCTGGCGGCAATTGGCCCGATGGCCCTCAATATCTTTTTTCCATCCATGCCGGGCATGATGGACGTATTCGATACCGATTACGGCACTGTCCAACTGGCGTTGACGCTTTATCTGGTGGCGCTTGCAGGCGCACAACTGGTGGTTGGTCCGTTGTCCGACCGGTTCGGTCGCCGTCCGATTGTGATGTGCGGCATGACGGTTTGCATGGCCGGCTCGGTGGTTTGTATCTTCGCGCCGACCATCGAGGTGCTGGTGTTCGGACGGATCCTGCAGGCACTTGGGGCGTGTACCGGCATTGTCATGGGGCGCACGATCATCCGTGATTTGTACGGGCTCAATAAATCAGCCTCCATGATCGGGTATCTGACAATGGTGATGGTGGTCGCCCCGATGGTATCGCCAGCTATCGGTGCCATTCTGGAAGATAATTTCAACTGGCAGGCGAGTTTTATTCTGGTTCTGTTTCTCACCGCCATCGTCCTGATCATTTCCCATTCCGTACTTGGCGAAACTCACCCGGGACCTTACGCAAAACTGGATGTCCGTCAGACACTTGTCTCGTTTGGTGCTTTGCTCGGGCAATCCGGCTTTAACCGGCACGCCGCCCAGATATCCCTGTCATCGGCTGCTTTTTTTTCCTTCCTTGGTGGTGCGCCCTATATCAGCATGCGGCTGATGGGACTGAGCGGGACCGAATACGGGTTTTATTTTATGGCCGGTGGATTCGGCTACATGATCGGAAATTTCATCACGGGAAGAATGTCTGAACGCTGGGGAGCCGATCGAATGATTACGCTTGGAACATCGATCGGCCTGTCGGGAGGTATTGTGCTGGCGGCCGCCTACGCTCTGGATTCTCTCGGTCCGTTGATGCTGTTTGGGTGCATGGGCCTGATTGCCTTTGGCAATGGCCTGTGCCTGCCATCGGGGACCGCCAGCGCAATCAGCGCTGACAAAATCCGCATCGGCGCCGCTGCCGGACTGGCCGGGTTCATGCAGATGGCGACAGGCGCGCTTGCGTCCTACCTTGTTGGAATCTATTTGTCGGATACGGCGCTGCCGCTGGTGATCATCATGGGAACCGCCGTGGTTTCGGCTTTTGTCGTTAATATTGTCGGCAAGCGCTAATCGTCAATTCCGATCCGGACAGACCGTGAAATGTCACCGCTTTTATCACAATGCTCTCCGCTATCCGGACCAATCGATCTGTCAGCAAGGATCAAAAAGGCGAGGGGCGGTGCCGAGTGACAGTTGACATTATCAAAGGGTACGAACGGTCTGCTGACCGGCTCATCGGAAAATTTGAAAAAATCAGGTCGAACGAACTATATTCTGCAGTCCAGCATTTTCTACCGTCGAACCCGGGTCGGGTTCTGGACATTGGCGCAGGCACAGGGCGTGATGCAGCATGGTTCGTTCAATTGGGTCATTCGGTGGTCGCGGTCGAACCGGTCGCAGCATTCAGAAAAGCGGGAATGGCGCGGCACGCCATATCAGGAATAGAGTGGGTCGACGATTTGTTGCCCGACCTTTCGACCGTCAAATCACTGCCGCATACATTCGACCTGGTTACCCTAAGCGCAGTCTGGCATCACTTGAACGATGGGCAACGGGCAGCGGCATTTGGAAATATTCGGGACGTTATTGGTGAGGATGCGACGGTGATCATGTCGGTGCGGCACGGCGCTGACATCGCAATCCGCCAATGTTTTGACAGCAATATTCAGCGGACCGTCGATTTGGCGTCCGCTGTCGATCTGGAATGTCTGTTTTCGCGTGAAAGAGAATCTGTCCAGTTTGATAATTTGGCGAATGGTGTCAAATGGACGTGGATGGTTTTCAGGCGACGGAGTTTCTGATTGAAATGCAATTCTTGCTGTTTTCTGATGGTCGAAAAAATCGTATGGGCATTGCTGGCGGACGGGCCTGCTTCATGCAGATGGCGACAGACGTGCTGGCGCCGTAACTTGCTGGATTATTAGTCGGATACAGTTCTGCCGCTGGTCGTTGTCATGGGGACTGCGGTGGGTTTGGCCTTTGAGGTCACGGTTGTTGGTATGCGCCGTCCCTGAATGCCGGGCATGAAACTTCGCAATATCTATCAAGCGCCCGTTCGTTAGCCTGATCACGAATGGAGGCGTAAAGATGAATCGCAAATCGACACGACTGGACTATCTGAGCCGCATCGAACGGGTCCATCGATACATCCGGGATCACCTGGACGACGACATGGACCTGGATCAACTGGCAGATATCGCCTGTTTTTCACGGTGTCACTGGCACCGTATCTATCGTGGTATCGTCGGAGAAACGGCGGCCCAAACGGTTCGGCGGTTGCGTCTGCACCGGGCGGCGGGAGAACTGGTCAACGCCCGTTCAGATATCCGCAATATCGCGCGGCGGGCAGGTTACAGCAGTGTCGAGGCGTTCAATCGTGTGTTTCGGGCCGCCTACGGTGAACCGCCAGCGCAATACCGTGATCGCACGCAACGACCTCCGGATCTCAAACCTGACCAATTGAAGGAGACGATAATGTATGAGACAGCCATAGAAACCCTGCCCCCCATACGGCTGGCGGCGACCCGACATCTGGGAGATTATCTGAAAATCGATGAGGCCTTTCAGCGGGTATTCATGTGGAATGCCAGATCTGCTGCCGTTCAGGGGGCCCCTCGAATGGTCGGCATATTTCATGATGATCCTCACACCGTGGAAACGGATCGGTTGCAGAGTGATGCCGGTCTGGTCATTGAATCCGACATGCCAGTTGACGGACATGAAATTCGTGCAATCGACGTCTCCGGTGGACGATACGCAGTGTTGGCTTTCAAAGGCCCCTACGCCGAACTACAGAGAGGTTATGACTGGCTGTTTACAACCTGGCTGCCGGAAAGCGGCCAGGAGGCCGGAGAGGGGCCGGTGTATGAGGAATACCTGAACGATCCAACGTGCACGCCGCCAACTGAACTGCGGACCAATATCTGTCTGCCGTTGGCGGGATGATCGCATGGCCCGATGACAAACCCGTTGCAGCAGGGGTGCCGTCGTCGGGGCCAGAGAACTTCCGGCAATTTTTGAACCGCCGGAAGTGCTCTAACTCATTGATATACCCGCAAAGCCACGTTCGCGAATGAACCTATTCGCTCCGGTTTTGCTCTAGTTGTCTGACGTCACGATTGCTGCAAAGGTCGCGCCGGAAATACGCCGGTAATCGATAAACCTCAGGAAGATGGACCGGTCCAGACGTCCGGCGTTAAAAACCACTTCTTCATTGGCGCCGCACTGGTGATCGACCACTACCGGCAGATTATCGTGAAAGGAGAAGGGTGGAACCGCCCCCATGACGCAGCCGGTCAGCTCGGTTGCCTTCGCCGGATCGGCAAAGCTGCCTTTCTGAGCACCAACGGCCAGGCAAAGTGCCCGCATATCAAGCCGCTGACTGCCGGGAATAACGGCCAGCACATAACGTTTCCCACCGCCGCCGCCGCGTACCGACGAAACGATCGCTTTCATCGCCTGGGACGGGTGATTGCCCCGAATGCGGCTGATCACTTCTGAACGGCCTTCCCGTTCATGTTCGATCTGGCGATAGTCCGCCCCGTTGGATCTCAACAGTTCAACGAGGCGGTTATAGGTATCGGGTCCGGCCATTCTCAGATTACAGGCGACCGTCCATGGCGGCCTGATACATGGTTTTCATTTCCGCCGCGCCGACCGGAACGGGATTGCCGCCCGCCGTCGGGTCTTTGGCGGCCATTTCCGACAGTTCATCCAGGCGACTTTCATCAACCCCGAGATCCCGCCCGGTATGGGCGACCTTGAAGGTCTGGCGCATTTCCAGGACCCAGTCCATGACCCCGGTGAAACCGCCTTTCGGCAGGTCGAGATAGCGGGCAAGGAGGACCATCCGGTCTTCAATGGCCGGACGATTGAAGTTCATGACATAGGGCATAAAGGTAGCATTGGTCAGGCCGTGATGTGTATCGAACACCGCACCGACCGGATGACTCAGCGAATGAACGGCGCCGAGCCCCTTCTGGAAGGCGGTCGCCCCCATGGCCGCTGCCGACATCATGTGGCTGCGGGCTTCCAGATCGGCGCCGTTCTGGACTGCCCGGGGCAACCAGTTGCGGATCAATCGCATACCTTCAACTGCAATGCCATCGGCCATCGGGTGATAACCCGGTGCGCAATAGGCTTCGAAACAGTGGACCAGGGCATCCAGACCGGTGAAGGCGGTCAGGTGCGGCGGTAAACCGGCTACCAGCTGCGGGTCACAGATAACCACTTCGGGCAACATCCGGGGGTGGAAGATCACTTTCTTGGTATGGCTTGCTTCGTGGGTGATAACCGAGGCACGGCCGACCTCGGCACCGGTACCGGAGGTGGTCGGGACCGCGACGATCGGTGCAATTCCGTCCGGATCAACACGCAGCCAATTGTCACCGACATCTTCGAAATCCCAGATCGGTCGGGTTTGTCCGGCCATCAGGGCGACCGCCTTGGCTGCGTCGACTCCGCTGCCGCCGCCCCAGGCGATGACGCCGTCATGTCCGCCGTCGCGATAGGCGGCGAGCCCATCATCGACATTTTTGCCAATCGGGTTCGGCTTGACGTCGGCAAACAGTCCGGTCGGCAATCCGGCGGCCTGATTGGCGGCAATAGCTTCCGCGATCATCGGCAACCCGGCGAGACCGGGATCGGTAATCAACAGCGGTTTTTTCATGCCGAGGCTTTTGCAGGCGTCGGCCAGTTCGGCAATGCGGCCAATGCCAAAGCGAATCGGCGTCGGGTAGTTCCAGTTTCCAGTGACGCTGGCGGGTGAGAATGTCATATCAGGAATCCCTAGAGTTGAGTTTTGAGGTGAAAGGATTTGGGCCGGGTCAGGTGATCATAGCCAAGCGATGACAAGGTGCAGCCGCGTCCGGAATTCTTGACCCCGGTCCAGGCCAGCGCCGGATCGAGATAGTCACAGCGATTCATGAACCAGGTGCCGGTCGCAACATCGTTGCCGATCCGCAGGGCCGCTTCGGTATCTGTGGTCCAGATTGACGCGGTCAGGCCAAAGGCGCTGTCGTTCATCAGGCGGATTGCCTCGTCATCGGAAGTGACTTTCATGATGCCGACCACAGGCCCGAAACTTTCCTCGGTCATAACATCCATTGTGTGATCGACATTGACCAGAATTTGCGGCCCAAGGTAGGGCGATCCCGGTTTGTCCTTGCCAAAGGTTCCGGCCGGAATGAGCGCCTCGGCCCCGGCGGCGATCGCGTCGGCCGTCTGTTTGCGAACAAAGTCGGCCGCACTGGCACGAACCAGCGGGCCGATCGTGACTTCCGGATCGGTCGGATCACCGAGTTTGTAGGTGAGTGTGGTCTGACGTGCGATCTCGATAAATCGGTCATATACGCTCTCGTGAACATAGATGCGTTCGATGCCACAGCAGGACTGTCCGCTGTTGAAGAATGCGCCGTCAACCAGTCCTTCTGCTGCCTGCCGGACATCGGCGTCCGCCCGGACATAGGCCGGGTCCTTGCCGCCCAATTCCAGACCAACACCGACGAACCGCCCGGCAGCGGCGCGCTCAACCATGGCACCGCCCGGCACTGAACCGGTAAAGGCGATAAAATCGACATCCGGCGATTTTATCAGGGATTCGGTATCAGCATGATTGAGGTGAAGATACTGGAACACGCCGGTCGGGAGGCCAGCATCGGCAAATACTTGGGCGTATACTTCGGCACACAGCGGGGTTTGGGCGGAATGTTTCAGAATGACCGTATTACCAGCCATGATTGCCGGGACAATGGAATTGATCGACGTCAGATAAGGATAGTTCCAGGGCGCAATGACAAATACCACGCCGAGCGGGTCGCGGCGGATAAAGCGTGTAAATCCGTCTTTCTGTTCGGACGGCATATCCGCCAGCGCCTGTTCGGCAATGCCGATCATGTGTCGCGCGCGCTCTTCAACGCCAGCGACTTCGCCACCGCCGTATCGGATCGGGCGGCCCATCTGACGGGTAATGCCGTCGGCAATTTCATCTTTTTTCGCGACAAAAAGATCAATTGCCCGATTGCAGATCGCCGCCCGCTCCGGGATCGACGTGCGTTTCCATTTTTCCTGGGCGCCGCCGGCACGTTTCAGTGCGGCTGCAATGTCGGCAGCGGTGGCGTAAGGACGTTCAACGTAGATGCTGCCATCGACAGGACTGGTACAACGAAGTTTTTCGGTCATTCTCATAAGGCTCCCGGCTTGAATTTGACGGGCGTTTATACTGCGTCCGACAGGCTATGGATATCCCGAATTCGACCATTGGTGATGAAAATGACCGCCTATGGAAAGGCAACGGTGGCAATCGCCCGCAGGGTTTTCTGTTCGGCCCAGATGACAGGGTTCGTCGGCGCTTTATCGGCGCTTTCAACGGCGATTCCCTGCCCGACGCGGGTCAGTTCCACCCGGCCGCCCCGGGTCTCCACATAGACCCCCTTGCCGCCCAGCAGGGCGACTTCGAATTTACCATCCAGCATGCCGCCCCAGAACGTGGTGCCGCGAATGCCGATCGTCGCGGTATTGGTCTGCACCTGCATGCTGGCGTTGGCGAGCTTGGTCAGTTTGCCACTGGTCACCTTGAACGCCCCCTCCAGAAGGCGCAGTACGGCATTATTCCGGGTGTCGCTCATGATGAATTCCTGCACCACGAAATGCGTCCTTTCGCCCAACGTCACAACCGATCCATCATTCAGGATAATTTCCAGCCGGGCCCCCTTGCCAGTGGATATCACATCGCCCAACCGGATATCGCTGTCGCGTTCCAGTTTGCGCGGAAGGGCATCCTGAATGGCGTAGGCGGTCTTCAGAATAATGGTGACCTTGCCAATGACGTCTGACCCCTGTACCGCGATTGCGGGCGCCCCCGGCATGACCAACATTACCACCAACGTGACCAGAATAATACGAATTGTATGTGTGGACATGGGCCGATTCCCTCAGATGATTTCGAAATACCGCTGCATTTCCCAGTCGGTAATCGCGCGCCGAAATTCGCGTTCCTCCCATTCACGAGAGGCCGCAAAATGATCGACAAATACCTCACCAAACAATTGCCGGGCCGGTTTCGACGCTTTCAAGCGTCCGGCTGCCTCAAACAGGGTTCGTGGCAAATGCAGACGTTTTGGAAATGATTTTTCATATCCGTTTCCCTGCACGGCTGCATCGGGTTCGATCTCGTTTTCAATTCCCCACAGTCCCGTCCCGATGGATGCAGCCAATGCCAGATAGGGATTGGTGTCGGCGGCGGCAACCCGGTATTCAACCCGTTGTGAATTGGCACTTCCCTCAATCACCCGCAAGGCGACCGTCCGGTTGTCAATCCCCCAACTGGCTTCAGTGGGCGCCCAGTATCCGGGGATCAGGCGGGTATAGGAATTGACGGTCGATGCCACCATGGCCAGCGTTTCCGGCATCAGTTTTTGTTGCCCACCGATAAAGTGGCGCATTCTGTCGCTGATGTTGCCGGGTTTTGATGGGTCGTGAAACACGGATGAGCCGTCCTTATGGCGAAGCGACATGTGGATATGTCCGCTCTGGCCCGGCCAGTCCGGTGACCACTTGGCCATAAAAGTCGCCATTAAGCCGTTTTTTTGCGCCATGATTTTGCAGAAAGTCTTGAACAGGGCGGCCTTGTCGGCGGCATTCAGTGCGGTATCGACGGCGATAGCCGCTTCAAGAACTCCCGGACCGGTTTCTTCGTGCAGGCCTTCCAGTTCCATATCCATCAGAATGCAGCCATCCAGCAGTTCCCGATACAGCTCCGAATCGACCGTATTGCGAAGGACGGAATAACCGAAGTAATCCGGCTGCAACGATTTCAGATTGCGATAGTTTTTTTCGCGCACGGAATGCGGTGTTTCCTCGAACATAAAAAATTCGAACTCCATCCCCGCCAGAACCTCAAATCCCATGGCGGCGGCCTTGTCGAGGACCCGCCGCAGGACGGCGCGGGAGCAGACGTCTTCATGTTTCCCGGAAAATTCGCCCAGAAAGAACAGCATGTCATCTTCCCACGCGATTTCACGGCAGGTTTCAGGCAGTACACGTACCCCAGCATCCGGATATCCGGTGTGCCAGCCGGTCACGGTCACATTGTCATATAGCTGGTCTTTGGAATCCCAGCCGTTCACCACGTCACAGAAGCCAAACCCTTTATCGAGCGACGACAGTAATTTTTCCTTTTTCATATATTTGCCGCGCATGATGCCGTCGATATCGAATACGCCAACCTTGACGTAGTCGAGTCCGCGTTCTTCAATTATGGTTTTTGCGTCTTCGGCAGTCCTGACCTGACGTGCTTCCATGGATTTTCCCCCTGCGTTAATTTACGTGAGGTAACTTATCAAGCGACGCCACCATATGCCACGAATTTGGCAACCATTCTGCAAACGGATTGGAAACCGTCGAAACGGGATTTTTATTGATCTGGAGACAATCCCGGTTATGGTTCGGATGGTGATCGGGCGAGGGGTACGTCAAATGGCCCGGCCCAATCGGATTTCAAGGAGGTTTTGACGATGAATACCGCATACACCCACACGCCGTCACTTGCTGAACAGTTCTGGCCTGTGGCCGAAAAAACGGCGGAACAACGCTTTGTACGATCCGCATTTCTGGCTGTCGTCGGCAGTTTACTGATTGCCGTATCGGCAAAAATTCACGTACCTTTTCAACCGGTGCCGATGACGCTTCAGACCTTTGCCATTCTGACGATGGCTATGGCCTATGGTCCCCGTCTGGGTATGGTGACGATCCTGCTGTATATGGCAGAGGGGGCGGCAGGCCTGCCGGTTTTTTCCGGTACTCCTGAAAAAGGCATTGGCCTGACGTATATGATGGGTGGAACCGGGGGTTATCTGGTTGGGCATGTCCTGGCCACGGCAATCTGCGGTTGGGGTGCCGCGCGCGGATTTGATCGCAGTATTGTCAAGTCGGCGTTGGTGATGCTGGCAGCCGGTGCCGTCATCTATATTCCTGGCCTGCTGTGGCTCGGTCATCTTTATGGCTGGGACAAGCCAATTCTGGCGTGGGGTTTGTATCCGTTTGTTCTGGGAGATCTGACCAAAGTCGTGCTAGCGGCAGTTTCGTTGCCATTGGTCTGGCGTGTTCTGGGCCGCCGGACGTAAGGCAGCGGTCCACCCGTTCCGGATCAATGGAAAAGCGATCGCTTGCTGCGGTGCTGCGTCTCCATCAGGAGGGGAGACTGTCCGAAGCGGCGCACGGCTACAGCGAAATACTGATAGAAGAACCCGATAACGCCGATGCAATTCATTTGCTCGGCGTTATTCGTTTCCAAACAGGGGACCTGGATGCCGCCGGAACGCTCGTCAGGCGGGCGATTGCACTGAACGGCATGGATGTCAGGTTTCACGCCAATCTCGGCCGGATCGAAAAGGCGCGTGGCGAACTGCCGGCGGCAATTATAGCCTACCGTCATGCTTTGACGCTGCTACCGGACGCCGCCGACGTGCATTCCGATCTGGCGGCGGCGCTGGCAGATCAGGAAGAATGGCAATCGTCACTGGATCATGCAGATCGTGCGCTGGCGATTGACGGCCGGTATGCGGCAGCGGCCTTCAATCGCGGCGTTGCCCTGCGGGGGATGGGGCAGCAGCGGGCGGCGGTAGCGGCTTTCGAGACGGCGGTGCAGTGTGATCCCACGTTCGCCAACGGGTATTTTGAACTGGCACGGTTGCACCAGCAGGCCGGTCAAAACGAGGCCGCCCGGCAGGCCTACCGGAAATCGTTGTCACTTGACCCGGCGTTGCATGAAGCGCGTTGCAATCTCGGGAATATTCTGCGCGCGGAGGGGCAACTGGAATCAGCATTAAGTTGCTACAATGTGGTCCTTGACGCCCATCCTGACCTTGCGGAGGTCCATTGCAACAAGGGAGTGACGCTGCAGGAAATGGGAGACCGGGACGCTGCCATCGATTGTTATCGCCATGCAATTTTTTTGCAGCCGAACGATGCCGAGGCGCACCGCAATCTGTCCATGGCCTTGTTGCAGGGGGGGCAGTTTGAGGAAGGTTGGCAGGAATTCGAATGGCGCTGGCAGACCCGGCATTTCGCCCGCATTCGTCGCAACTGGCAGAAACCGCAATGGCAAGGCCAGATGCTTTCGGGTGAAACGGTGCTGGTTCACGCGGAACAGGGGTTTGGTGACAGTTTTCAATTCTGCCGCTATATTCCATTGATCGTCGGCCGGGGCGGTCGGGTAGTCGTGGAAGTGCCTGATCCGGTCCGCGAGGTGATACAGACAGTCGGCGGCGTTTCGCAGATGGTGGTGCCCGGCGCTGCGGTTCCCGACTTTGACTTCCATGTCCCCATGATGAGTTTGCCAGGCGCCTTCCGGACAACCGCGGCGGATATTCCGGCACCTCGCTCCTACCTGTCTGTGCCGCCGCGACTGCGGAATACCGGATCGGACCGCCCCGCAATAAAGGCGGGCCGCAAACGGATCGGGATCGTCTGGAAGGGAAGTTCCGAACATGCCCGAAACCTGTGGCGATCTCCCGGTATCGATGTCTTCCGACCCTTGCTGACGGTTGGCCCGGCCGACTTCTGTTCGCTACAGAAAGACGACGGGTCGTCAGATCTGAAATCATCGGGGTTGTTCCGGCAGATTGATGACCGACAGGCAGGGATGAAAACCTTTGCGGAAACGGCCGCCCTGATTGATCACCTTGATCTGGTCATCACACCTGATACGGCGGTCGCCCATCTGAGTTCGGCAATGGGATGCCAGACCTGGATTCTACTGCCGTATGTGGCGGAATGGCGCTGGGGAATGGTACGGGAAGACTGCCCCTGGTACCCGAGCGCACGCCTGTTTCGCCAGTCCGCCCCTGGCGATTGGACGGGTGTAATCACCCGCGTGCGGGAGGCGTTAATCGGGTTCGTCCGTCGTTGACCGAATCCGGCAGGTTTATGGAGTGTTTTTTTCCAGCCATTCGCGGGCGAGCTGGCGGGCAAATTCAAGTTTCACCGGCGGCATGGTCTCTTCCATTGACGCCAGAATGCCGATACCTTTTTTCTCGCCCAGTTCGGTCGCGATGGTCCACCACATGTAGGACAACGTGTTATCGACCGGCGTACCTTGCCCGAGGGCATACATCACACCGAGATACCCGGCGGCCCGGGCAACGCCCTGTCCGGCGGCCCGGACGAACCAGTTCGCAGCAGAAACATAATCCTTGCCGGTTCCGATCCCCCGGTAGGTCATCCATGCCAGGTTGAACTGGCATCCGGGATCGCCGGGTTCGGCACATTTACGATACCACATCACCGCCGTTTTATCGTTTCGGGAAACACCCTGACCTTCCTGATACATGACGCCCAACTGGAATTGTGCAACCGTATGTCCCTGTTGTGCAGACCTTTCGTACCACTGGGCGGCGATGCGGTTATCGACCTCTACCCCTTTGCCAAGCCTGTACATCATCCCCAGATTATACTGAGCGTCGGAATATCCGGCGTTTGCAAGTGGCAGCCAAGCCTGTCTCGCGGTATCAAAATCACCCTGATTGGCAGCCGTTACGCCCCGCTGGAATTGCTCATTTCGCGCCTTGATATCGATCGCTGTCTTTTTTGACACGCCGTTGCGGGCGGGCGGATCAGCAACGGTCGTGCAGGCGGCAAGCGCCAGCATCAAGGGCAGAATCAGGGACAGGCGGGTGGGACGATGGATCATGGTCGTTGCAAGCCTTGTGTGGGGGGCCCGTTCCAGTCTGAATGACAACGGATTCAAATGCCATGAATTTGTCACCGGGCGGCGTGGATATGTCGCGTCGCCCCGATGCGTCAACCGACAGATCGGGCAAACAGGACAACCCATGCGAGGGCGATTGCCATCAGCCCGAACCCGGTCAGCCGGAACCATCGGTGCCAGCCGACGGTTCCCCGCCAGGCGAGGTGAAGGGCGAGCAGGGTTTGTGCGAAATAGTAGAAGGCAAATGCACGTGAGGCATAGGCAACGATTTCAAAGATGCTGGTGCTCCAGATCAGGGCTATTGCAGCGGCCGCGATGACAAGATAGCCGATGCCGGGGGTGATGCGTGTTCGGCTCTCTTCCGAAACAAGACCACCGCCACCCAGTGTATCGGCAACGGCGGCGCTGAACTGGCTCATGACGGCGGCGATGATCAGCATGGTTGGCAGCACGATCGAGACATGCCGGGACAAATCGATAATTGCGGTTTCATCCGGTTTGCCAATTGGTAGAAAATGCAGCAACGGCAACATCAGAAATGCAAAAGCGATATATATTCCGGCGGATAGAAATTGCGCCAGTCGCATACTGCGGATCCGTGTGTCGGCTGAATAGGCGCGTCCGAGATAGCGGGACGTTTCAAATCCCTGAACGACCAGCAACATGCCCGCCAGCAAGCGGGCGGTTTCATAGATGGATGTGTCAGGTGACGGTGGGAATTCGACCCACGGCGTGATGGTCATGGCGTGTGCGGCCAGGGCAATCAGAAAGGATGCGATTATTGCCAGTTTCAATGAAACCGAATATTCCTCAATGCGCTCCAGGGTTTTAAGGCCCCGACGCCAGCCGATGGTACTGATCAGCATCAGAACTGCTGTTGTCAGGAGATTGGCGTTGGTCTCTGTAAACTGACCCACGCCGCGCAGCAGAAAAGCCGACATCAGCCTTAAATAGAAGGCAATCGAGATGACATACGCGCCGAGCAATCCAAGGTTTGATATGTGTTCAATCAGCTGATGAATGGTTGTGGCGTTACGGTTGTCTTCCACCGACTCCGCAAACCGGATATTGAACCGGATGACACCGCCAATCAGATAGGCGACGGCTACAATCAGCAACATCACCCAGGGTGTTCCCGGTCCGACAATTTCTCCCAGCAGCGGCACTACAATCAGAAATCCGCTGCCGATAATCGAGGCCAGCGGGGTCACGCAGGCCCGCCACAGGTGGCTGTCACGAATACGCGGAATCAGCAGGATGGTAAGAAACAGCAGGGAAATGACGGGTAGCGTAAAATCAATTGCCCGCACAGGGAACCTCTTCCTAAAAATCGACCCTATCCAGAATTGCCTGTAATCACAATGCCGTCGCCGGCTTACTTTCCAGGACAATGGCGGTCAGAAGAGCGGACTGGAAATTCACCGCAGGCGAAACTGTTTCCGGCAGCGTTCAGGAACATCGCCGATGAATTCTATATCCCCCAGGGAAGCGAGAAAGTCTTGACGTTTGTGTAACTTTTCATCGCTTCAACAACCCCTTCCTTGTACCCGAGACCGGAATCCTTGACGCCGCCGAACGGAGACATTTCAGTCCGGTAGCCGGGAACCTCCCAGACATTGACAGTGCCGGTTTTCAACTGATGGATCAGACGGTTGATATATTGCCAGTTATCCGTACAGACACCGGACGACAGACCGAAGGCAGTCGAATTGGCAATCCGGATAATATCACCAAGGTCGCGGCAGCGGATTATCGGAATGACCGGTCCGAAGGTTTCTTCGCGCACCAGTTCACAGTCAAACGGCACATTGTCAATGACGGTCGGTGGATAGAGCGCACCTTGCCGATTGTTGCCATGTAACAGGGTCGCCCCTCGCCCGACGGCGTCGTTGACCCGCTGTTCAAACAGTTTTGCGGCGTCTTCGCTAACGACCGTACCGATATCGGTTGCCGGATCCATAGGGTCCCCGCAGGTCAGGGCGCGGGCTTTTTCCGTGACCCGGGAGACAAATGCATCGGCGACAGAGTCCATGCAGAGGATTCGTTTGACGGCCGTGCAGCGCTGCCCGGAGTTCTTGGTGGCACCGGCGACGGCCAGCGTTGCGGCGCGCTCGAGGTCGGCATCTTCCATGACAATCAATGGCGCATTGCCACCCAGTTCAAGAACCGTACGGCGGTATCCGGCTTTTTGAGCAATGTACTTGCCGGCGGGTACGCTGCCGGTAAAGGTTACCAGCGCGGCGTGCCGATTGGTGATCATCGCGTCGCCAACGTCGCCAGGGGTGCCGGTGACGATCTGAAACATTTCCGGCGGCAGGCCAGCTTCATACAGAATATCGGCAAGCATCAGGGCAGCAAACGGAGTCACTTCCGCCGGTTTCAGCACCATGCAGTTGTTGGTGGCGACCGACGGAGCTATTTTGTGTGCGACCATGTTGAGAGGATGATTGGAAGGCGTAATGGCACTGATTGCGCTCAGGGGTTCACGCAGCGTAAATATCCGGCGTTTCTGACCATGCGGGGTCAGATCGCAGGAAAAGGCTTCCCCATCATCAATGATGCAGAGCTGTCCACAGAGGCTGAAAACGTCAAATCCGCGGCCGCACTCATATAGCGAATCCTTTTTCGATATCCCGAGTTCCGCCGTGATGACATCCGATATTTCGTCTTTCCGTTGAATGATCAGGTTGGCCGTTTTCAACAGAATTTGCTGGCGTTCATATCGCGTCAGAGTTGGTGTATAGGCTGCAGCGATGTCAAATGCCTGATCAACGTGGGCGGCGGTGCCGCGCGGAATGGTGCCGATCAGGGCGCCGCTGTAGGGATTGAAAACGTCAATACGTTCTTGTGTGGTCACCTTCTGGCCGCCGATACGCATGCATTCATGGCGAAGTTGTGCTGAGATATCCATAACCTGTTCCTTCCGGATGTCGTCTAGTGGGTGTGGTTGAGCGCCAGGTCAAAAATGTCAAAGTTTCGGAGCTGGTGTGTGTCGGGCAGGCCGCTGACCGGACGATTGAGCAATAGCGGAACCGTCTGGGTTGATAACCCGCCATGTGAGCGGAGCGGGTCCGTCAGACCTGACAAATCATGCCGGTCCGGCTGACTGCCGATCGCCTTGTGGGCGGTGGCAATGACCACAATATCCCCGACGCGATCACAGGGCAGGCCGAACCGGGCGCATGCTTCGGCGTTGTTCAGGGCGATTTCAATGCCATCTGTGGTATTCAGTTCGGCACATACCCGTTGGACGTCGGCGGCGTGCGGCAGGTAGGCCGTAGCGTATCCTCCCAGTGCGCCATGGTGAACGACATAGGGATCGGTGATCGGCAGGATAACCCTTGCTGCGCCAACGCCCAGCATCCGGTCCAGCAGAGGTTGCAGATAGACGACATCCGGTTGTCCCACCGCATTGTGCATATCAGCCATGCCATGATCCGCCGTCAGGGCCAACACCGCACCCAATTCGTCCAACCGTTGCCAGTAACGATCCATCATGGCATAAAAATCGTTGGCGACCGGCGTCCCCGGCGCGTGTTTGTGCTGAATGTAATCGGTGGTCGACAGATACATCAGGTCGGGGCGGGCAGTTTCGAACAATCGGACGCCGGCATCGAATATGAATTCGCTCAGTTCAGCCGAATATACCGATGGGATGGCCCGGTCGACCATTTGCCGGGCATTGTCGATACCGTGTTCTGCCAGTGTCGTCTGGTCAGCTTTTTCGGAGGAGAAACAAATGGCGCGACCGCTGCGGTAGTCGAGACCATGGCCGAGAAGTTTGCGCAGTTTGTCCTTTGCAGTGATAATTGTGATGCGCGCACCCGCATCGAAAAAACCCTTGAAAATCGTTTCCGACCGAAGAAATTTCGGATCGTTCATCATGACTTCTGAATCGCTGGCAGTGTCATAGAAAAAATTGCCGCAAATACCATGAACATCCGGCGGGGCCCCAGTGATGATCGACAGGTTATTGGGGTTGGTGAAGGCGGGAATGACGCACTGGGCGCGCAGATCGGCGCCTGATTTGATCATGTGCGCAGTAAACGGCATGCGCCCGGCAGCGATTGCCTGTTCGATGTAGGCCGGTTCGGAACCGTCAATGCATACCACAACAACCGGTGCGGTCGGCCACGCATAGACGCGGCCATTGATGGTCAGTGGTGGCCGGATTTCAGGCATATTGTTTTTCTCCGATTGTCAGCCCCATGTTTTTGATGGTTTCCCGGATGACACCCAGTAAACCTTCCATATGGGTTTCATCAAGTGCGCCAATGCAGCCTATTCGAAACGACGGCGCAACCGTCAGCTTGCCCGGGTAGATAATATAACCCTTTTCTTTCAGTCGGTCGTAAAACACCTGAAAGTCTAAGGCCGGGTCGGCTGGCATCCTCACAGTAACGATGACGGGGGCTTGCAGGTGATCGGGCAGCAGCGTTTCAAATCCCATTTGTCGCAAGCCGTCGACCAGGATTTTACGGTTGTTATTGTAGCGGGCAAACCGCGCCGGTACGCCGCCGGCTATTAAAAATTGCTCGAGAGCCTTGTCAAATGCGAAGATCACATGGGTTGGGGGGGTAAACCGCCATTGGCCGGATTGTTCCATGGTGACCCACTGATCATAAAGATCAAGGCTCAGGGAATGGGCATTGCCCTTGCAAGTCTCAAGGGCGGTCCGGCGAACGATGGCAAACCCCAGCCCCGGTACCCCTTCAAGGCATTTGTTGGAAGAAGCCATGAGTGCATCGAATTGCACTTCGCGGGCACTCAGGGCAATCGCGCCAAAGGCGCTCATGGCGTCGATGACGAGATGACGCTGGTGGCTGGCAACAATCCCGGCGATCGCTTGCAGCGGATTGAGAATGCCTGACGTGGTTTCACAATGGACCACAAGAACATGCGTGATTTGCGGATCAAGACGGAGAACCCGGTCAAGCTCATCAAGCGCCGGCGGCGTGTCTTCCGCCGTTTCCAGCGTGGTATAAGCCCGACCCAGATATTCGATGATCCTCACCATGCGATGTCCATATGCACCATTGATCAGGACCAGCGCCTTGCCGTCCCGGGGCAGCAGTGTTGCGATGGTCGCTTCCACAGCAAAGGTGCCGCTTCCCTGGATCGGGATGCAGACATGACTGCTTTTGGCGTCGGCAATCCCGAGCAAGTTGTCACGAACCCGCTGACTGGTTTCGATGAAAGCCGCATCGCGTGATCCCCAGTCGTGGAGCATTGCTTCCTTGGTCTGCCTGGATGTGGTCAGCGGCCCTGGCGTCATGAGCCAGGGATCGTGAGTGTCAGTTTGCATGGCGTATCCATTCAAAGAGAGACGGATTAAATTCAATAAACAGAATATCAGTCATAAACGGTCAAAAAGCCACATTAATTTCAAAAAATATTTTCACGGCTGGCTGATCAATAGCCGGACAGGATGACAGATTTTTGGCATTTCTGTTAACAACCGGGATACATGATGATCGTTGGTGATTCGTGTGGATTTGGGCGGATATTTGTCAATCAGGCCGCCGCCGCCGACCGGGGCAAGCGGGATCGGTCAACACGGCTGCGCCGGTATTATTCGCGTACTGTGTTACGCGATCGCCGGACAGTCGTCCGCGTTGAACCGCGGCCAAGTCCGGCCTCAAGGCGTTGCCAGTGGACCTCGGTCGCCGGCAGTCCAAGGCGCATCCAGTGTGGATTGGACCGGAAGGTCCGCGTCAGGATGGCCTGTCGTGCAAGGTTGTCAGACAAGGCGGAAGCCTGTTCGGAGTCGACCAGACGAAACAGGTCCGTTCCCCCGATTACAGTCAGGCCGTGATCCTGTAACAGGCAGTCCAGTCGGTTGGCAGAAGCCGCCAGCTTGTGTCGGGTCTGTTGCTGCCAACGAATATCGCCCAGCGCACGGGCGCCGATTTCAAGCGCGGGACCGCTCACTGCCCAGGGGCCCAGTGCCCGGTGCAGCCTGTCGACAATGGGCGTGTCCGCCAGAACAAATCCCAGACGCAATCCCGCCAGCCCGAAAAATTTCCCGAAGGAGCGCAGCACAATCAAGCCGGGGTGACCAACCTGATTGGCGACACTGATGTCCGGTGTAACGTCGGCGAAGGCTTCGTCGACAATCAGGAGCCCTCCCCGGCGGGACATGTCATCAGCCCATGTCAGGAGGATGTCTGGCGAAAAAATTCGCCCATCGGGGTTGTTGGGGTTTACGATGATGACGACGTCAGCGGACTCAGGCAGTTCGGCGAAGTCCTGTTCAGTGATGGTATGTCCGGCCAAATGCCAACAATGAGCGTGCTCACCGTAGGTCGGGGTTCGTACGGTCACGCGGGCGCGTGGTAACAGTCGTGGCAATTGTTGGATCAGCAGTTGTGTTCCCGGTGCGGCGATGGCGTGACAGGTGTCGGCGACGCCATAGGCCGCGCATGCAGCCGCCAGCAGCGTAGTTTCTTCGGTGTGACCGGGCAACTTGCAGAAGAATTCTGGCGTCAGGTCCGAGATCGGGTAGGGGAACGGGGAAATGCCGGTTGACAGATCAAGCCATTGATCTTCCGGAATGGCAAATTGTCTGGCAGCAGACGCAAGGTCTCCGCCATGCGGTAAGGTCGTCGAGGGAGGCATTGTTTGCGGTGTCCTGATGAAGGTAGGTTAACGCGACCGAATTGCCGGATCGCTCAGTGTTCCGTTTTCCGCGACCAAATGGCCCACCTTGACATATATCAGACATCCCTGTTCGGAAAACGGCGTGTGTTCACTCAGGTGTGGGCTGCGAATCCATGCACCCTTGGGGTAACGTCCGTATTCGTCTTCAAAGGTTCCTTCAAGTACAAAGATCTCTTCCCCGCCAAAATGAGTGTGGCGATTGAATCTGGTGCCGGCCTGCCAGTGCACCAGAGCGGTGCTTTCAGTTTTGAAGGTGTGCAGGGGTAAAACGCTGAGGCCGGCGACTAGGCCGGGTGTAAACGTGGTTGTCGTGCTATCAATCCGGACCGGCTCATGATCGCCCTTCTGAAACTGCCATAGTTTCACAAAAATGGTGCAGCCCTGCCTCGTAAACGGTGCGTGTGATGTGCCGACCGGATTGCGGAGGTAACTCCCTGAACCAAAGTCTCCCGATTCATCGGAGAACGTGCCGTCGAGCACAAAAAATTCTTCCCCACCATCATGCGCGTGCAACGGAAAGGAACTGCCGGGCTGAAATCGAACGATACTGGTGGCCCGAGATACCTCATCGCCGAGTCTGTCCAGCATGCGCCGCTCCACACCGCCTGCCGGCGAAAGACTCCAATCCATGTTGACCGTGTGAATGACAGTACGTTCAGAAAAATTTGCGTTTATTTTCATACAGGCCCCTTACCACTGGGTATGAACAAGATTGTATTGTATCCGAGTTTCGGGGGGCTACCGGTTTCGCCATGCCTGGGTTTTTTTGTCGATCCCGTAGGTCAGTAAAACATATAATAACCTCGCTCCGGCGCAGGTATAGGCAATCATCATCGCCATTGCGGCGGCAGGTGCAATGTCTCCGGCGTCATCCATATTCATGACAGCGACCGACGCCAGCGTGGTATCGGACGAATAGAGAAATATCACCGCCGACACGGTGGTCATTGCATTCAGGAAAAGATACATGGATATCTGAAGGATGGCGGGCAGGCAAACCGGTACCGTGACTGTGAGGAATGTTTTATAGAATGGCGCTTTCAGCGAGGCAGATACGGATTCGAATTCCGGGTCCATCTGTTTCAGCGCTGTTACAGCCGTCAGGTGGCTGACGGTATAAAAATGGGTCACAGTGGCAATAACCAGAATGGCCATGGTGCCATACAGGAAATTGAAGGGGTTTGCCGGGTTGTTGAAAAAGAAAATATAGGCCAGCCCGAGTACCAGACCGGGTACGGCAAGTGGCACGATGGCAATCATGTGAAATAATGTCCGCCCGGCGTCAAACCCCCGTCCTTTCTCGACCAGATAGGCACCAAAAAAAATGATGATGGTCCCGAATACAGCCGTATACAGAGCCATCTGAATGGAATTCCAGTATGCTTCCCAGCCGCCGCCGTCCATGACGTCGAAATTGTAGTTGTTAAGGGAAATTTCCAGATTGTAGGGCCAGAATTTCACGAGGGCTGCATATTGCGCCATACCAAGCATGGCAATAATCAATAATGCGACAAATCCGCAAAAGGCAAACATCAGGGTATCGCGCAAGGTATCCGGTTTTGGCTGGTAGGGAACAGCGCGGGCCGACAACAGGGCAACCTGTTTTTTCTGGACAATGCGGTCAATGGCGAAGGCCAGGACTGCAGGTACCAGCAGGACAACCGATACGACGGCGCCCATCTGAAAATTCTGCTGGCCGATCACCTGTTTGTAGACATCGGTTGCCAGAACGTTAAAGTTTCCACCAATGACCTTGGGCACGCCAAAATCAGTGAAGACCAGGGTAAAGACCACAAAACAGGCGCTGATCAGGCCATATTTGCAGCCGGGAATCGTAACCGTCAGGAAGGTCTTCAGTTTGCTGGCGCGCAGAACCTCGGCGGCTTCGTACAATCGGGCATCGGTGATGGACAGCGCCGTGATGACAATCATCAAAGCGTGAGGGAAGACCCAGTAGCTTGACCCGATGACGACGCCGAGCGGCCCATAAATCGATTCTCCCATCAGAATATCTTTGGCGACGCCCTGATTGCCGAACCAGTATACCAGAGAAATGCCGCCCAGCAGGGACGGCGTGAGCAGGGGAATCAGGGCAACGATCCGGAAGAAAACCTTGAAGGGCATGCAGGTTCTGGTCAGCGCGTAGGCATAGATGAATGCCGTAACAATCACCACACCGGTCGAAATGACGGCAATATACAAACTGTTGCCAGCGGACAGAAACAGGGCCGGTGTCGAGAAATATTCAAGATAATTGGCGAGGCCGATAAAGTCGCCGTCATGGTTCTCGACGCTCTTTGACATCATCGTGTAAAGCGGCATCAGAATGAATACGGCCAGCAGTAGTCCGATCACAACAATGCAAGCCCTGACGATCCAGTCATCCCGGCTCAGGTTCTGTCTAACGGTTTTGTGGCGGGATGTCGGCGCAACCGGAAGTGTGGAGGAGTTGCTCACCGGTCAGCCCTCCGAGTCCGCATACAGCCGAATCAGTTCAGGCGGAAAGCGGACCGGCATTTTCGAACCGACGCTAATGTTCATGCGGCGCACCAGATTGATGGAAAAATCGGCGTGCAGGGGATGATTTGCCAATACGCCGCCACCCAGTTCGGCACGATAGAACGAGCCGAGAAATTCAAGATGGCGAATGTCGGCCTCGATCAGGTTATTTCCATCGGATAAATCCTGGGCATTGATATCCTCCGGCCGAATGGCGACCGTCACCATCTGGCCTGGCGCGAAGGTTCCGGTATCGCACGTCAGTTCCGCACCGCTGACCTTCACCGAGCCGACCTCCCTGACTATCCCCGGAACAAAATTCATGGTGCCGATAAAGTCGGCAACGAAAGCCGTCGCCGGTTCACTATAAATTTCTTCCGGGGTTCCGGTCTGTTCGATCACCCCCTGATTCATGACGACAATTCTGTCGGCCATGGTCAGGGCCTCCTCCTGATCGTGGGTGACCATGATTGTAGTGACGCCCAGTCGGCGTTGTAAATCCTTGATTTCGGTCCGGAGATGAACCCGTACCTTAGCATCCAGCGCACTTAACGGCTCGTCCAGCAACAGAAGTCCGGGAGAGGTTGCGATAGCACGGGCCAACGCGACACGTTGTTGCTGACCGCCGGATAGCTGCGCCGGATATTTGTCACTTTGATCTGCCAGATCAACCAGATCCAGCAATTCGCTGACCCGCGTGTCGGTCTGCTTGCGCCCCAATTTCCGGTTTTCCAGACCATAGGCGATATTCCGAAATACAGTGAGATTGGGAAACAGTGCATAGGACTGAAAAACGATTCCGAAATCCCGTTTGGCGGGCGGTAGTCCGGAGATGTCGTCACCATTCTGTTCGATTGAGCCACTGGTCTGAATATCAAGACCCGCGATCGCCCTCAGTAAAGTGGTTTTGCCACATCCGGACGGCCCGAGAAAACAGATAAATTCGCTTTCATAAACATCAAGGGAAACCGACTTCAGGGCAACAAAGTCACCAAATTTTTTGGTCAGATTTGCTATTCTCAGGAACGGTTTCTGATCGACCGCCGTACTCATATTCTGCCCCCCATGACTGTCTCACCCTGGTGACCGGCTCGAGTTTATAGAAATCCCGATTCTCGGTAAAAAGAAAATCGGCCACCCAACACGGAACGGGGTTGGGTGGCCGGGAACCTGACGCCATCAAATGTGACGTGGTACTTGTTATTATTTTGGTTCGGACTTGGAGTCGTAACGGGCCTGCCATTCCTTCAGGATACGATCACGATTGACCGCGGCCCATTCAAAGTTATTGCTGATCATGGCGTCCAGAATACCGTCCGGAAAATATTTAACGGGTTTGGCGACGCCCGGATAGGCAACAACAGCATATCCCTTGTTATACATGACATTGGCATCTCTGGAGATGGTGAAATCGACCAGTTTTTTGGCAGCGGCCAGTTTTTTGGTTCCTTTCATGATTGCCGTGGCTTCCATGTCCCAGCCAACCCCTTCACTTGGCAGGATAATTTCGAGCGGCGCACCTGCCGCTTTTGACTTGGCACCGCGAAACGCAAAGGAAATGCCGATCGGAATTTCTCCAGCCGCGGCCTGTTTGCAGGGTTTTGAGCCTGAATGGGTATACCAGGCGATATTCTTGTGCAGTGAATCCATATAGTCCCAGCCACCGCCTTCACCGAAGATCTGCAACCAGCTCGATACGTCGAGAAATCCTGTGCCGGAGGAATTCGGGTTCGGCATGGCGACACTGCCCTTGTAAACCGGTTTCGTCAGGTCCCGCCAGGATGTCGGAACGGGTAAGCCCTTTTTGGCAGCCTCCACTGTATTATAACAAACAGATGCGATCCACGCGTCCATTCCTGTCCAATGGGGTGGATTGGCAGAATCTACAAACTTTTTATCAAGTTTGTCGACACCCTTTGGTGCGTACGGCAAGGTCATACCTTCCGCTTTCATCTTCATCAGGCTGGTGGCGGCCAGCCCCCATACGACATCAGCCTGCGGATTGTTTTTCTCCGCCAGCAGTTTGGCGGTAACAATGCCGGTTGAGTCGCGCACCCACTTGATACGGATGTCCGGATTGGCTTTGGTAAACTCGTTGGCGTATTTCTTCAGGTCTTCCGCTTCCACGGCGGTATAGACTGTCAGTTCGGTAACTGCCTGTGCTGTCGTCAGGCCAGAGAACCCGGCAACAACAGCCAGCCCCGCCGTGAATGTAAGTTTTTTTATCATGTTCATTTGTGTATCTCCTGATTTCTCCGGAGTTTCATAACTCCCTATGGAACGGACTGTAACCTACGTTCGGTAACACCGATAGACCAAATGAAGAAATTGTGACGGACCGCCCGTTCACGATGAGGCATGTCCGGATTTGAAAATTCGAGGGCGATTGTTTGCAGACCGGCCATATACAGCTTCCGTCGGACCGGACGATTCAGGCGAATGCAACGCCGCCTTTTGTGTCCTTTTTGACCTTGTACATGGCATCGTCTGCGGCCTTGATCAGCTTTTTTGGCGTGTCGCCATTGGCCGGATAGCAGGAAACCCCGACACTCGCACCGATGGTCGCCGACCCGGCGGCAGTCTGGATAGGACAGCCGAGTTCGCGAACGACCCGATTGGCGATGCCTTCTGTGGTTTGCTGATCATGAGAATCCAGCAGGATCACGAATTCGTCGCCGCCAATTCTGGCAACGGTATCGGACCCGCGCACGCATTTTACCATGCGCCGGGCCGATTCTTTCAAAACGATGTCACCTGTTTCATGGCCAAGGGAATCATTTACACTCTTGAATCCGTCAAGGTCGACAAACATGATCGCCAACTGTGTCTGCTGCCGGTCTGCTTGCAGGATGGCATGAGAAATCCTGTCTTCGAGTAGCCGAACGGTTGGAAGGCCGGTCAGATTGTCGTGGTTGGCCAGATGTTCGATTTCCATCATGGCATTCTTGAGAGGTGTAACGTCGGAAAAGGCAAACAACAGATAATCCTCGTCGTTGATTGCAACCGATGAAATTGACACCAGTCCCCAGATAACCTTGCCATTTTTTCCAATCAACTTCAGTTCTCTGTTGCGGACTTCTTCATTCGCAACAAAGGATAACATCAATTGTTGACGGTCTTCCGGATCGGCAAAAAACTGCTCCCAGGAAGCACCGAATACTTCGGATCCATTGTCACCCAGCAGTTCTTCGAAGGATCGATTGGAAAATACTACTCTGCCGTCCTGGACACGGATAATCAGCAGACCAGCCGGTACAACGTCGCCAATGATTTGCACGTGGTTTTCAGAATCAAAAATTCTGTCCGGAGCTGTCATATTCGTGGTGCCAACCTTTAAAACACTACCTTGCCCATTTTGTGTGCGGTTGCCAAGGAGTTCTATGTGATTTCAGACATCCCGGAAATGTGCATTTGAGCGGAAATACATACTTTAAATCCGTGAGATATTTATCGATCTGGAAGATGCGCCGGAAGTTGTGTCAGTGCAGGCGACCGTTTAAGTTGGGTAAGAAAAGGAAAGGGGAAGGTATGGATATGTCGGTTTCTGGTCGGCACAATGAATGACATCGACGCCCTGCGAAAACAGTGGGCGAATAAATCCCGAGCCGAACTCATTGCGGAAATCATGCGCTTGCGGTCGAACCCGGGTGAGAGGTCGAAGGTGGCAGCCGCTGGCCCGGATGATGGCGCGCATGGCCAGTCACTCCGCAGCGTACTGGATGCACTTGAGCAGGCGATCTTTGTCCATCGTGATTTCAAGGTTTTGTATGTCAATGATGCAACAGCAACCCTTTTCGGATATGAATCGATCGAAGACCTTGCATCGATCGAAAATATTTCGAGCCTGTTTTCCGAGAATGGCTGGCGAACGATCAGTCTGCATGCGGCGGAGCGGAAAGGAAATAGGAAAGGCCCGGTTCAATACGAAACAGTAGGTGTCCGCAAGGATGGTCGTGAGTTTGAGGTCAATATCCGGCCCGTCGAAATCAACTGGGAAGGACAGGCAGCGATTATTGGAACGATGTTTGATGTATCGGACGGCGCGGCGGTGCGGCGCCAACTGGAATCGCAGCTTGTTTTTTTGCAGACCTTGCTGAACGCCATTCCATTTCCGGTTTTTTACAAGGATGAACAACACGTATACCGTGGCTGCAACGACGAGTTTACAAGGTTTATCGGATTACCCCGATCGGAGATCATCGGCGCCGGCGTCGACGAAGTTGCGCCAGCCCATCTCGCCAAGATCTACCGGGCGGCGGATGAGGAACTGTTTCGGGCAGGTGGCGTGCAAATCTATGAGGCGGCTGTCAGGTATGCTGACGGAAGTGATCATGACGTATTGTTTCACAAACGTGTGTACAATCGGCCGGATGGCAGCGTCGCCGGACTGATTGGTGCGATGCTCGACATAACGGACAGAAAACGCCTTGAGCGTGAATCGGAAGAGAGCCGGGAATCCCTGCTTGCCATGATCGACAATCTTCCCGAACTGGTCATCCTGAAAGACAACGACGGAAAAATACAATATGTGAACCGCTGTTTTGAACAGTGGATGAAAATTGATCGTGCGACCGCGAAAGGAAAAACCGTATTTGATGTATTTGGTGGAGAAAGGGACAGTCAGGCGTCCGACGTCCACAGAGATGACCTTGAAGTCGCCCGTACCCGGCAGGTCATAGCCGCTGAATGGTGTTACGACTATGCGGACGGTATCACACGTGACGTTTTTACCCGGCGCTTTCCCGTTACCAAAATGTCGGGCGAACTGATCGGGATCGGTGTCGTTACGAGCGATATTACAGAGCAAAAGAAAAGTGACCTGGTGGTTCGCGAAAGTCAGGAACGGTTCAGGAGCCTGGTCGAGAATTTGCCGGACCCGCTGTTTGTGCATGACGCGGCTGGCGATTTTCTTGAAGTTAATGAAAAGGCTGTCGAATCTCTGGGATATTGCCGCGATGAATTATTGGCCATGAATGTGACCGATATTGCCGTCAACATGCAGGCAAGCGAATTAAAAAAGATGTGGCGGGAAATGCGCGGCAGCAAAGTGCTGAAAGGCCGCCATCGGCGCAAGGGCGGCGGAATGTTCCCGGTTGAGGTTCATGTGATCCGGTATGGAAACGACAGTACGCCACTGTTTCTGGCAACCGCGCGTGATATGACGGAACGGACCCGGGTGGAACAGGACCTGATTGTTGCCAGGGATCGTGCCGAATATGCCAATCGTGCAAAATCAGAATTTCTCGCCAACATGAGTCACGAACTGAGGACGCCGTTGAACTCCATTATCGGTTTTTCCGAAGTCATTCAGGCAGAAATTTTTGGTGCGCTGAACGAACCGCGATACAGAGAATATATTCAGGATATACACCGGTCGGGTGCGCATTTGCTGGATGTCATAAACGATATTCTGGATATGGCGAAGATCGAGGCGCAACAAATGAGTGTGCATGAAGAATCGGTTGACGTCAGCGCTGTCATCCGAAAATGCCGCCGCATGGTAACGCAGCGGGCAGAGCGGGCAGAAGTGAAACTGACCACACGTACAGATCCGATGGTTGCCTTTGTATATGCAGACGAACGAAGACTTTGCCAGATTTTGATCAACCTGTTGACCAACGCCATAAAATTCACCCCGAAGGGCGGCGAAGTTACAATCCGGACCCGGTTGACAGACAAGGGCGAATTCGAATTAAGTGTCGAAGATACCGGCGTTGGTATTGCGGAACCGGATCTGGCGCAGGTTTTCGTACCCTTTATTCAAGCTCGGCAACACTCCACCCAGACGCACGAAGGAACCGGGTTGGGTCTTTCACTGGTGCGGGCACTGGCTCATTTGCATGACGGGGATGTTTCATTGCGGAGTGAAGTCGGGCAGGGGACCACAGTGACAGTGACGCTGCCACCGGAAAGACTGGTACGCTGACTGTCGCCGCTTGGCCGATAACATGAGCAAGCGGTACAGTCGATTGTCAACGGGCGGTAAATGATCGGTGAAACTCCAATGTTAGCTGAGCAACGCAGAAGCCGGATATTGAAAATCCTTGATGAGTTGGGAGCTGTTTCCGTCAACGAGCTCTATCATCGACTGCCCGTATCCCGCGAAACCATTCGGCGCGATCTGGCACAACTGGCTGCCTTGCAGAAATTGCGAAAAACACACGGCGGGGCGCTGGCCATGAACCAGTCCGAACCGGCGTTCGCAGAACGACTTGGGACCAACATCAGGGGTAAACAGGCAATTGGACGGATGGCGGCCCGGCTGGTGCCGGACGGTGCTTCGTTGATGATCAATTCCGGAACGACGGCATTGTGCCTCGCCGACGCTCTGGGTTCCCGCGAGCGACTGGTGGTGTACACCAACGATATTCATGTTGCTGGCCGGTTTGCCGGTAACAATGGCAATCGGGTTGTCCTGCTGGGCGGAGAGTTGCAGGGAGCGGAAGGTGCAACGCTGGGGCGTGATACTATGGATTGTCTGTCAAACTATTTCGCGGACTTCTGTTTCGTGGGTGCCAGTGCCCTGAATGCGGAACCACTGTTGTCAGATTTTTCGCGTGATCAGGCTGCCTTTCACGCCGCCATGATTGGGCACGCACGAATTCCGGTTCTGCTGATTGATCACACCAAATTTGACAAGCGGGCACCGGTTCGCGTTGCCAATCTGGACAAAATTCGCCACCTCGTTACCGATCGGAGAATGGGAAAAACGCTTTCCCGGTCAATTGAAATGCTGAAAATTGACGTGCAGATTGCCAGAAATTGAGGGCAAATTCAGTTGTCCTGTGATGGTAATCCGAGATCAACCCGCTTTGGTAAGGCGGCAACTTCACCGGCACGTTCGAGCACGGGGTAAGCGACCGCCACGACATGAGAATGAATGCGTTTGAGGTCACGCAAAATGTCCATATGGACGGCGCTGGTTTCAATGCTCTCCCGTCGGCCGTCGCGCAGGCGGGAAAGATGACGTTCAGAAGCGGCTCGTTCCAGGCCGATGATGACCCGTTTTTCCGCCAGCAGTTTGCGAGCCAGCCCGACATCGCCGGACATGAAGATGCCAAGTGCCAGCTTCAGGTTATCAGTCACTCTTGAATGCAGTTCAGTAAGGTCTTTCAGGCCGACTTCGGAAAATTGCAGGTTTTTCTGATCCTTCTTCTTCGCCAGTTCCATCAGGTTTTCGGCGATATCGCCAATATGCTCCAGATTGGTGGCGAACGCCATAATTTCACTCGCCCGCAGGCTTTCATGCTTGTCCATTTCCTGTCGCGTGACATCGGCGATATAAAGTTTGATGGCTTCATGTAACTGATCGACCGCGTCATCCATGTCACAGACGGTGTTTGCCCGTGCCGTATCATTGTTAGCGATGACGATCAGGCTTTCGCGCAACATGGTCTCGACAATGTCTCCCATTCGGAGGGTTTCACGCGCCGCACTCGCCAGCGCCAGAGTGGGCACGTCTGCCGTGTTCCGGTCAAGGTGCCGGGGCGTGCCAGGTGAGTCGGAGACACTAACGGGCGGCAGCAGCCGTTTCATCAGGTTTGACATGGTGTCGGTCAGAAAAATAAAGCCGATGGCAACCGCGATGTTGAATATTGTGTGGAAATTGACGACCTGCCGGGTCGAGTCGGTTTCGAGCTGACCAATGAGCGCAATCATGGGGTCCAGTAGTGGCAATAGAACAATGGCACCACAAACCTTGAACAGCGCGTTACCGATTGTCACGCGGCGCGCTTCCGGCCCTTCCGCCGCCATCGCCATGATCGGTGGCAAGGTGCCGCCAATATTGGCGCCGATCACCAGAACGAATGCCAGATGCATGGAAATGGCACCGCTTGTTGCCAGGGACATAATCAGCAATACAATCGCCAGACTGGAATGTGCCAGCCAGGTCAGCAGCGCGGCGATGATGATACCGATCAGTGTCTCGCTGGCAACCGATCCGAATATTTCGACGATCAGGCGCGATTCGCGCAGCGGTTCGGCGGTTGTCACGATCAGTTTTAATGCCAACAGCATCAAACCCAGACCAATGGCGACCCGCCCCACCTGTTTCGTCAGGCTGGTATTTGATGAAAAATGCAGGATAACCCCAACCGCCAGAACCATCGGAGACAGCCATGAAATGTCAAACGACAGAACCTGGGCAACCATTGTCGTGCCGACGTCGGCTCCCAGCATGACGGCAAGCGCGGGTCCTGTTGCAATCAGCCCGCGACTGGCGAAAGAGGCAACCATCATCGCGGTTGCAGTGCTGCTTTGCAAAATTGCGGTAACACCAAACCCGATCAACAGGGCGCTGAACCGATTGGCGACGCTTTTCCCGATCACATGACGAAGGTCGGCTCCGAACGCGCGCGTGACACCTGTGCGAAGCATCCGCATGCCCCACAACAGCAGGGCAACGGCACCTATCAGATTTATCAGTACCAGAGATCCGGAAATTGGCTTTCTCTCTCGCGTTATTGTTTCAGATATCGGCCATTCCGAATGGATGGCTTGTCTCACTGAAGTGATCCCGATTTGCCAATCGGGATCAGTCGCGGGTTTCGAACTGGTCGCCCGTCAACCGGCTTTGATGGGTAAATCGTCTCGTTGGGTATCTGGAGAAATACGAAAACGCAGGTAACCATCAAGAGCGGAAATGTGATCCTGCAGATATGTGATGTCAACCGCAGAATATTTCTGGCCCGCAAAAACACGCCTGGGCACGAATGTGTTCTACCGCGTGAGCGGGGTCTTACTTACTCGTATTGCCATTTTCGTCAACGGTTGATCCGGTGATGTCCCAGGCAGGTTCAGCCATTCGGACGAAAAGGTCGGCCAGCGCATCCGGGGCCTTGACCGATTGTGGATCTTCACCGGGCATGGCTTGCGCCCGCATGGTCGTGCGCGTTGCGCCAGGGTTGATCACGTTCGCCCGCACGGGTGTTTTGGCGACTTCCTGCGCATACATTTTGGTCATCATCTCGAGGCCCGCCTTGGAAATGGCATAGGGTCCCCAATAGGCACGCGGCAGGGCGCCGACAGTGCTGGTCACAAAAATTGCTCGACCGGCATCTGACTGGCGCAACAGCGGGTCCATACTACGGATCAGGCGCCAGTTTGCCGTCAGATTGGTATCCATGACTTTTTGCCACAGCTCGGGTTTAAGGTGAGCCAGCGGGGTCAGGGTCCCAAGAATGCCGGCGTTGCCGACCAGCACGTCAAGTTTGCCATGACGCTCGAAAATGACGCCACCGAGACGATCAATGCCGGTAAAATCAGTCAGATCAAGCGGAACCAGGGTTGCATGTCGGCCGGTTTCGTCGAAGATTTCGTCATCGACTTCTTCCAGCGCAGCGGCGGTCGTTGCCACCAGAATCACATGAGCGCCCTCGCGGGCATAACGTTTGGCAACCGCCCGGCCAATACCGCGCGATGCGCCGGTAATCAGGGCAACGCGCCCGTCCAGTCTCGAATTGTTATGATTCATCATGGTCAGTCCGGATCATCCAGCAGGGACAGAAGGTTGGGACATGAGTCGGCCTCGTGATCGGTCAGGCGTATGGGGTAATCACCGGTAAAGCACGCATCACAATATTGCGGTGCCTGAGGGTCGCGTCCACGTTCACCGACCGCCCGGTACAGACCGTCATTTGAAATATAGGCGAGACTGTCAACGCCGATATACCGGGTCATTTCTTCCAGGTTCATTCTGGCCGCCAGCAAGGCTTCGCGTTCCGGCGTGTCAATACCGTAGAAACAAGAGCCATTGATGGGAGGGCTGGATATTCGCATGTGAACTTCCCGGGCCCCGGCATTGCGAACCATTTCGACGATTTTGACTGACGTCGTTCCGCGTACGATTGAATCATCAACCAGCACAACGCGTTTACCTTTCAACTGACCGGCATTTGCATTGTGTTTGAGCCGAACCCCGAGATGGCGAATCTGATCGGTCGGTTCAATGAAGGTACGCCCGACATAATGGTTGCGGATAATGCCCAGTTCGAACGGAATTCCTGCCTGTTCAGCAAATCCGATAGCCGCCGGCACCCCTGAATCCGGCACCGGCACCACGACATCGGCGACCAGATCACTGCTTTCACGGGCCAGTTCAGCACCGATTTTCTTGCGAACGCTGTAGACGTTTTCCCCCTCCACATCGCTGTCAGGGCGGGCGAAATAGATATACTCGAATATACAAAACCGACTGGGTCGTGGTGCGAACGGTTTGATGCTGGTCAATCCAGAATGGTCGATGACGACGATTTCGCCGGGTTCAACGTCGCGGACAAAGTCGGCACCGATAATGTCGAGAGCGCAAGTCTCCGATGTCAGAATGTAGGAAGGGCCAAGCTTGCCAATGACCAGTGGACGCACACCGTAGGGATCGCGTAAACCGATCAGCTTTTTCTGGGACAGAGCGACCAGCGAATAGGCCCCTTCGATATGACTGACGGCGTCGGTCAGACGATCGACAACCTTACCGAACTCACTGCGGGCGATGAGATGTACGATGGTTTCGGAATCACTGGTTGACTGGAACAGACATCCCCGGTCAATCAGTTCACGTCTCAGCTTGTGTGCGTTTGTGAGATTGCCATTGTGGGCAATCGCAAAACCGCCGAATTTGAACTCGGCAAACAACGGTTGCACGTTGCGAATGACGGAGTCGCCGGACGTCGAATAACGGACATGTCCGATGGCATAACCGCCCATCAGGCGTTGCATGGTCTTTGAGGAACTGAAATGGTCACCGACCAGCCCAATCGCCCGGTGTGAATGAAATTGTTCACCATCATAGGCAACGATCCCGGCCGCTTCCTGGCCGCGATGCTGCAGGGCGTGCAATCCCAGCGCCGTGTGGGTTGCGGCTTCCGGATGATCGAATATGCCAAATAACCCGCATTCTTCTTTCGGGTTCAGGTCTTCGATCCATTTCCTGTCTGCCGCAGATGGTAGATGGCGAAGTGGTGGAAATGATGGGGACAGGTTCATAATTCGACAAAATCCTGAGGGTCAGATGGTTTCAGACTACTTTGGAGGTTGATTGGAGTCGATCAGACGTTCCATATCCTGACGCTCCTTGGAGTCATAGGCTCCCTGATCGGGGGCGGCAGTACCCTTTGGCCGGGGGGAGATGATCGTTCGAACCGCATCTGATGCGCCGAGCAATTCACGGGTCCGCGATTTCGCCTTTTCGGCAGCCTTGGCAACCGGGTCACGGGCGGCATCGGGTAGCAGTTGACGCAGCTTTTCCGACCCTGGTTTGATCAGATCCATAGATTTGGCGGTCGTCATCCATGCCGGACGATCTTCTTCCGCGACCAGCAATTCAGCACCGATGTAGGCGAGGCAAACGATCAGGGCGCCGCGCGCCAGCCCGAACAGAAATCCGAGCGCCCGGTCCAGCGCGTTTAACGCGCTACTTTGAACCATTTTGGACAGACTGCGCGATACATAGGACAAAAAGACAAGCGAGAGAATGAAAATCAACACACCCGACGTCAGGTCGGCGGCCAGTTCAATGGCGATCCACTCCCGGACGTACGGTTTCAGATAGGGAAAACCGTAAAAAGTGGCGAATATGGCACCGACCCAGCCGGCAACAGACAATATTTCATGGACAAAACCACGGGCATAGGCAAATAGCGCTGAGATCAGCAGCACAATAATAACGGCGATATCCAGAATATTGACGGGCAGATTGTTGAAGTCGCTCATGACGCCGTCATCTCTCCCGTTGCGTCGTTTCTGGAAACAGCGGCAACAGATCAGCCAGGTGGCGGATTTCGAGTATTTTCATGCTTCCACTGTATCCCCGTCCAGCGTCTTTTTTCTTGGAGGCAGGAATAATGGCGCGTGTAAACCCAAGTTTTTCAGCCTCTTTCAATCTGGCTTCTGTCTGGGATACGGCTCGAACTTCACCGGACAACCCGACTTCACCAAAGACAACTGTTTCTGGCGGCACGGGCGTTCCACTGAGGGAAGATACCAGGGCCGACGCCACCGCAAGGTCGGCGGCGGGTTCCGATATTTTCAGTCCGCCCGCGACGTTTAGGTACACCTCGGACCCGGCAAGCGCAAGTCCGCAGCGCGCATCCATGACGGCCATGATCATGGCCAATCGTCCTGAATCCCAGCCGACCACTGCCCGTCGTGGTGTCGCCTGTTGCGACGGTGCAATCAGAGCCTGAATTTCAACCAGCACCGGGCGGGTTCCTTCCATACCGGCAAACACGCTGGCACCACTGATGTCGCCGTCGTGATCCCCCAAAAACAGGGCAGACGGATTTGAAACTTCTGCCAGACCGCGTTCGGTCATTTCAAACACGCCGATTTCATCGGCCGGGCCAAACCGGTTCTTGACGGCCCGCAGGATGCGAAACTGATGGGACCGGTCACCTTCGAAATAGAGGACGGTATCAACCATGTGTTCGAGAACCCGAGGGCCGGCAATCGCCCCTTCCTTGGTGACATGTCCGACCAGAATCACTGCGAATCCGCGCCGTTTCGCAAGCCTGATCAATTCCTGGGCGGAGGTGCGGACCTGCGTCACCGTGCCCGGCGCGGAATCCAGGCTGTCAACATACATGCACTGGATAGAATCAATGATCACCATTGTCGGTGCATCACCCCGGTCCAGCGTCGCCACAATATCACGAACGGAGGTTGAAGCCGCCAGTCCGACCGGGGCGTCGGACAATTGCAGGCGGTCAGCGCGTAACCGCAACTGGTCTATCGCTTCTTCACCGGAAATATAAACGCAGTGGAAATTTTGTGACAGTGCTGCCGCGACCTGCATCAGCAGTGTCGATTTGCCGATCCCCGGATCGCCGCCGACCAGCGTCGCTGATCCCGGTACCAGACCGCCACCGGTCGCCCGATCAAACTCCGCAATGTGAGAAATCCGGCGCGGCGGGTGAGGTTCTGTCCCTTTCAAAGGGACAAATTCGATCATTCGTCCCTTTTTCCCGCCAAGTCCCTTGGGTGCTGATTCGGGTGCGATTTCCTCGACCATGGAATTCCATGCGCCGCAGGTTTCGCATCGCCCGGCCCACTTCGGGTAGGTCGCCCCACATTCCTGACAAACGTAGCTGGTTTGCTTGCGGGCCAATATCAATTTCTCCGTTGAATAACCCATTGCATTAGAGGAAACGACGGGCCAGCACAACCCATCACGCGGCGTGAAATTGCGGGATCAGAATATTTTATCAAACGGTCAGGTTCGGGTTCGGGGCATCCGGTTTAACAAATACGTTAGCCGACATGGTGGCCATGCTAGGTCAGCCGCACTTTGCCTTTCACGGTTCCCGAGCGGCTCCAGCAATTTTCAAGCTGGCCGCAAAACATTCGCAATTTCTCCAGTTCCACCTTGTTTGCCTGGGTTGCCCGCCGGAACTCCTGCCGGTAGTCCTGCAGGTCCGAATCAACCAGATTGAGTTTTCCCTTCAGTCGCGCGACGGTGTCGTCATGCGAATTGGCCAATTGAGTCAATCGTATTACATGATCATTGACCAGCTCTTTGCTTTGCTGAATGACCCGGTTGGCAATTTCATTGACCACCCAGAGGGCAGTCGCGGCGATGATCAGGGATAAAAGTGAAATGATGACACTGATGGACATGATCTGCCTCCGACTCGGTTACGGTATCGACGGATCTGTCAGCGGAGATCCTTCGATTCGCTCACTATTACCGATATGTGGTGAAATTGTCTGTGTTTATGCGCACAGGTTGGAGCACTGGTCTGCAGCAGCTTGCCGGGCGTGTCAGGCCCGAACGGCCATCCTGATCGGTCCATCGGTGCGGCCATGAATGAATTGATCGACATACGGATTGCCGGAATTTTCAATATCTTCGGGACGTCCTGCCCAGATGATCTTGCCACCAAACAACATGGCGATGCGATTGCCTATTTTTTTAGCCGATTGCATGTCGTGGGTAATGGTAACGGCGGTTGCGCCAATCTTGCGATTGACGGCAACGATCAGGTCGTTGATGACATCAGCGGTAATAGGATCAAGTCCGGTGGTTGGTTCGTCAAAAATCATGATTGCCGGATCGGCTGCGATGGCGCGCGCCAACCCGACCCGCTTTTGCATGCCACCCGACAGATCAGCAGGCGACAGGTCAATCAGCTGGCTTCCCAGCCCCACCAGCGCCAGCTTCTCAACCGCCAGGTCGCGGGCATCCCGGCGGGATATGGCTTTTTGCGCCAACAATCCGAAAACAACGTTCTCCCAGACCGGCAGGCTGTCAAACAGGGCTGCCGCCTGAAATAACATGCCGATCTGAGTGTTGATTCGTGCACGTTCCCCTGCGTCTATACCAACGACATTCTGACCGTCAATCTCGATGGTACCCGAATCGGGGTTCAATAATCCCTGAATGCACTTGATGGTGACGGATTTGCCCGTTCCGGAACCGCCGATGATGACGATCGATTCGCCGGTTGCAACATCAAGGTCAACACCATCCAGCACGACCTTTTTCCCGAATGACTTACAAATACCGCGAAGGCGAATTTTCGGCTGGCTGTCACTCATTTGGCAAAGAACATTTCGGTCAGGATGTAGTCAAAACACAGGATCAGTATGGACGCGGATACCACCGCGTTGGTGGTTGCCATGCCGACACCCTGCGCGCCGCCTTTGGAATTGTATCCATGATAACATCCCATCAACGTGACGATGAAGCCGAACGCCGACGCTTTGACCAGACCGGACACGACGTCGCCCGCTTCCAGAAAATTCCAGGTATTCTGCAGGTAATTGGATGCATTGAACCCGAGTTTGTAGACTGCCACCAGATATCCGCCGAATACGCCGATGATATCGGCGATGAAGACGAGAAAGGGCAGCATGGTCAGACCGGCGATCAGGCGAGGGGCGACGAGATACTTCATCGGGTTGGTTGACAGCGTCGTCAGAGCGTCAATCTGTTCAGTGACGCGCATGGTGCCGATCTCGGCGGCCATTGCGGCTCCAATCCGACCGGCCACCATCAATCCCGCCAGTACTGGTCCAAGCTCTCGGGTGATCGACAGCACAACCACGTTGGCGATGGCTCCTTCGGCGGAAAAACGGGAAAATCCCGTATAACTTTGCAGCGCCAGCACCATCCCGGCAAATACCGCCGTCAATCCGACGACGGGCAGCGAATAATACCCGATCTCGATCATTTGTCTGAAGATGATGCGGGGATAGAACGGGCCCCGCACACAATGGCTTAGGCCCTCCAGCGTAAACAGGGTGAGGCGTCCGGCGGTTGCCAGAAAGACGAGAAATACCCGACCGATTGTTTGCAGAAAATTCATCTGGAGTTTCCCATCCGTTGCCCTAGCCCCCTTTATAGACGCGGTGATATCGTCTGCCCAGAGATGTCAGGATTTCATAGCTGATTGTATCCGCTTCCTGTGCCAACTGTTCGAGAGAATGATTTGGTCCGATCAACTCAATCCATTGCCCCGGAACCGCAACCCCGGCCGGAGTGTTACTGACGTCAAATGTCGTCAGGTCCATCGATATGCGTCCGATCAACGGCACCTTGAGTCCGTCAATGTAGCCGTGTGAACGATTGGACAATGCGCGTGGAATCCCGTCAGCATAGCCGATCGCAGCGGTCGCCACACGGCTGGGTTGGCAGATCGCAAACGAGGCACCGTAACCGACGTGGGCGGGCGGGCTCGCCTCACGGACTTGAAGAATTCGGGCATGCAGGGTCACGACCGCCTGCATGGGATTGGGACGGGTCGGCGTCGGATTGATGCCGTACAGGGCAACCCCGGGCCGGGCGATGTCAAAATGATAGTCCGCGCCAAGAAAAATGCCGGACGAATTGCAAAACGAGGCGCGACCCGTTGGGATGATCTGACGGGCCTGTCTGAATAGTTCCAGCTGCTGTTGGTTCTGCACCGACGCCGCGTCGTCTGCCGATGCCAGATGGCTGAGAACCAGTTGCAGGTCAAGGCCGGATAGAAGTGAAGGGTCATTGGCAATAGTGGCCAGTTCGGAAGGTGGCAATCCCAGCCTGAGCATCCCGGTGTCGATATGCAGATCGCACGGCTGTGGCTCGGACCCGCAGGATTGCTGCCAGCGCCGTATTTCCTGCAGGCTTCCGAGAACCGGTATCAGGCAATGGCTGCGAAAATCTGATTCTGATCCGGTCATCAATCCGTTCAGAACGTGGATTTGATGATCGGGCAGTAATCGTCGCAATCGAATTCCTTCATCGATGTGGGCAACGAAAAAAATCTCACATCCGGCCTTTGCCAAAGCCATGGCGACCGGCTCAAGTCCCAACCCGTAGGCATTTGCCTTGACGACCGCGGCGCAGGCGACAGTATCGAGGTTCTGGCACAAGGTCCGGTAGTTCCCGACGATCGCATCGAGATTGATGCCGAGCACGGCCCCGGCCAGGTGTTCCGGTATACTGGGTTCCGAGGGTTTGATCATGACCTGACCTGTTTAGCGGGCGGTGATCGTTCGATCAATCCTGATCTGCGATTGTCATAACACATCATCGTTGGCTGTATCCGGCGTTTGCGCTCGTTCAATTGCGGTTCCGAATAGCTGGCCGGTCGATGTTGTCAGGAAGGAAGGTAATGAAACATCCTCCTGTTTGAGAAAACCGCGATCTGGCAAGGCACCACTTCGTACCATTTCTATAATTGAACAAACCGATGCAGATGTTGTCCAGGCAATGGCGGTTTGCGACTGTCCGGCGACCTTGATTGGCCGGTAGGCGCGGACAAATTCCTTTCGCTGAAGTCGGTCCTCGAGGGTTCCCTCGGCCGAGGCATGCACATAAACCACATCGTCATCCACTGGTGGCTTGGCATGGGTCAATATCCTGCCCGCTTCCTCTCGCCGTTCGCGCATCAGCAATTCATGAAAAAAGAAGTTCATCAGGGCAACATGTCCGGGATACCGCAGGGTCTTGTAGTCAAGATTGTCGATCCGGCCGGCGAAGGTTTCACACATGGTGCCGAGACCTCCAGAGGTCGTGAAAGCTTCCAGCTTGATTCCGTCAACGTAGACCGTCTCAATCCATTCCATTGCGGAAACCCATTTGTGATGTCCCTCCTCAATAACTTCGCAGTCATTCAGATACTCATTCACGACTCCTTCCGGAGACCAGTTGAATGCGTATCCCAGCAGGCCGGTGGGGTTCTGTGGCAATGCTCCAACCCGCAGCCTGATCGACCGGACCTGGTCGAAACGGGCGGCCAGATGCGCTCCGACGATACCGATAAATCCCGGTGCCAATCCGCATTGAGGTGCCATCAGGCCGGCCGACGTCTCACTCAGCTGACGAATGGCCTGCGTGGTCTGCACATCCTCTGTCAGATCGAAATAATGAATGCCGAGGTCATGCGCGGTGTGGGCAATTCCCCGGTTCAGATGATAGGGCAGACAGGACAGGACCGCCTGCTGAGGTGTCAGCAGTTGCTGATAGCTTGCAGCATCCGCGAGTTCACCCTGCACGACCGGAAACGGCAGGGTGCGGCGAACTCGTCGATTATCGATACCGGTAACATTGAAACCGGACTGATGCAGCAGGGTGGCGGCTAGCGTGCCAACCTTGCCGAGGCCCAGCACGGCGATGTTTTGTAATGTCATTCCAATTCCTGCAACGCCAATACGAACTGATACAGGATTGAAACCTGTGCGTCTGACTTTGTCGAGAGAATAGCTTTATAGTTGCCGACCTCTCGCGGAATCACCGGTCGTTATGGTAGTTGTCCAGATCGCCGAAGCGGGTGAACTCACCGGTAAACTGAAGCTTGACGTCGCCAATCGGTCCGTGTCGCTGTTTGGCGACGATCAGGTCGGCGATATTCTTAATCTGTTGCAACGCGTCTTCCCATTTACCTTCCCGCTCATGATATTTGCCCTCGTCCTCTTCCGCCCGGCGACCCGGCTTTTTACGCTCCATGTAATATTCTTCACGGTAGACGAAGCTGACGACGTCCGCATCCTGCTCGATGGAACCGGATTCACGCAAATCCGACAGCTGCGGGCGCGGCGGTTCACGGCTTTCGACCTGCCGTGATAGCTGTGACAGGGCAATAACCGGGACATTCAGCTCCTTGGCCAGGGTCTTGAGGCCGCGGGTAATTTCCGACACTTCCTGCACCCGCCCGTCACTGCGGGAATTGGGACTGCCGGAAATGAGCTGCAAATAGTCGACGATGATCAGACCAAGGTTATGCTGGCGTTTCAGGCGTCGGGCGCGGGTCCGTAGGGCGCTGACGGTCAGGGCCGGGGTGTCATCAATAAAAAACGGGACCTCGTGCAGGGTCCGGGCGCACTGCGCAAGAATGGTGAATTCCTCGTTGCTCAACAAGCCCTTGCGCATTTTATCGGATGGAATATTCGATTGTTCCGAGAGGATCCGGCCAGCAAGTTGTTCAGCCGACATTTCCAGTGAGAAAAAGCCGACGACGGCACCCCGTTCACCTTTCGAATCGTGAAAATCCTTGGCGGCGTTGTAGGCGATATTGGTGGCCAGTGCTGTCTTGCCCATGCTCGGTCGACCGGCGAGGATGATCAGATCGGACGGATGCAGGCCGCCCAGAAGAGTATCAACATCACGGAAGCCGGTACTGACACCGGCCAGTCCCCCTTCGCGTCGGTGTGCGGCCTCCGCCAGATTGATGGCTTCAATGATGGTTGTCTTGAAATCCTGAAAGCCGCCTTCGTAATCACCGGCGGTCGCCAGATCATAGAGATTTTGTTCGGCCGACTCGATCTGGGCCGAGGCTACGGCGTCGATATCGGCACCATAGGCACGGTTGATCATGTCCTCACCCAGATTGATCAACTGACGTTTGAGATACAGATCATAAACAATACGTCCGTATTCTCCGGCGTTGATGACACTGGCCGCCGCACCAGCTAGTTCCGCAAGATAGGCGGGCCCGCCTATCTCGGCGAGGCTCTGATCATGTTCGAAAAACCGCTGCAGGGTAATGCCGTCCGCCACCTGGCCGCGCTCAATCAGTTTGCTGATGGCTTCGTAGATCTGGCCGTGTCGTTCGTAGGCAAAGTGTTCCGGACGCAGATATTCGGTGACTTTTTCGTGTGCCCGGTTGTTCAGCAGGATGGCACCGAGCAGACCCTTTTCCGCGTCCAGATTGTGTGGCATGGTCCTGAATGCAGCCGTGCTGGCAGATCCGGGGGCAGCAAATGCGGGCAAGTTGGACGATACCCCGCGATCTCCGATTTCGGCAAAATCGGGTCCGGGGTCGCTGTTGTCAATGGGCGGCGGCAGTGTGGTTGGCATGGGAGGCACCATACTGTTGCGACGGAGTTGTCGATAGGGGTAAATCTAATTCCAGCGGGGATAAAATTCCGTCAAACGCGCCTGTCTGTGAATCACGGGGACAAAATGACACTCTTCGATTGCAATCCAGACGCAAACGACAACGGCGCGCCGGGTGGCGCGCCGTTGTCCGTCCGGTTTTAACCGTTATTCGGATTTTTCGGCAGACTGATCGTCGGTATCGCCATCTTCGGTGATGTCAACGCCTTCATCGAACATGGTTTCGGCCTGTTCGAGAACGGCTTCGTTGGCCGCCTCTTCTGCAATTTCATGGGCTTCCTGTTCAGCAATCGACAACATGGCGCGACCGGTTTCCGCCTGGGTTTTGGCTTCGTCTGCGGATCGGGCGACGTTGACGGTGATGGTCACTGTCACTTCCGGATGCAGCGAGACAACAACCTGGTGCAGGCCGAGGGTTTTGATCGGCACGTCGAGCCGCACCTGTTGGCGACCGACCGTGTAACCGTCTTCGGTCAGTTTGTCGGCGACATCACGAGCGTTGACCGATCCATAAAGCTGCCCGGCGTCGCCCGCCTGACGGACCAGAATGATCGAGACATCCGACATTTTTTCGCCGACGGCTTCGGCTTCACTTTTGCGCTTGAGATTTTCCGTTTCAAGCTGCGCGCGGCTTTGTTCGAACTGTTCGCGATTGCTGGCATTGGCCCGAACGGCTTTGCCTTTGGCGAATAGGAAATTACGGGCATAGCCCGGTTTGACGTCGACCTCGTCACCCATCTGACCCAGTTTTTCGATGCGTTCCATCAGGATTACTTGCATGTTTCTTCTCCTGTACAGCCCTGTCGGGCACGGTGCCATGACGGCACTAAAATTTTATTCGTCATCACCGGGCCGAGGCCCGGCATCCAATTTTCCTGTCCGGTCGCGAAGACCGACCCAGAGTTCCGTTACGCCCACCCCGGCAACCACCAAAGCTGCCCAACCAGACAGAATAACGACCAGATAAACGACAACCAGAACCGCCGTCGTTGCCGCCACCCGTCGGGCCAGGGTGTGAATGACCGCCAACCCGAGGAAAAAGAAAGGTACGGCCGTGACCATTGCGCTATTGCGCCCGACGTACCCCAAATCTTCCATACCCAATAGCGGCCCTGACAGCGCGGCACCTGCGGACAGGACCAGCGGCCAGGATACCCATTGGGGCAACTGCAGTTCCGCATAGGCGGGACTGGGTCGCAAATTCCGGCCGATCCGGACCAGAATTCCCTGGGCGATAATGGCGTTGACCACCGTCAATATGACCCAGCTAACGCCGACCGCTCCCGGAAACAGCGGCAGGATGTTATTGATCATCTTGCCGCGCCAGTCGCCATCTGCGGTCGGAGCCAGCACCGAAATCACTTCCGCCATGTAGGCATGCAGTGATCCCCGCAATCCAACCCCGCCAGCGTTGATGTCGGCCAGCAGAATTATGCTTGCCGCCAGCAACGCCAGTACCGCCAGTGGAACCCCGACGGACGGCCATCCGCCTGACGTTCCACTATCGTCGGGCGATTGCTGCTGTGACACAGCATATCGCGCCAGTATCCAGGCGGGAAGGGCGTATACCAGCCCGTACATTCCCGCCAGTAACAGACCACCAAAAACGCCGGTGGCGACAAACCCGGTGGCGGCAGCGATCAGTGCCGACCCCGGGCCTCTGCCCAGACCGACCAGCAGGATCGGAACCGGTGCAAGATAAACAAACACCAGCACCATCGCTGATCCACCCTGAAAGGCCATGGCAGCAAATGCGCTCAACAGACCGCCGACGATGGCAATCAACGCGTCGCGTGGCATGGCGTTTCCGGACGTTGGTCCGCTCCCTACGTCAGGACGTAAGGCATCAATGCCAGGAAGCGGGCCCGTTTGATGGCTTTTGCCAGTTCGCGTTGTTTCTTGGCGGAAACAGAGGTGATCCGACTGGGAACAATCTTGCCACGCTCGGAGGTATAGCGGCTGAGCGTTTTCGTGTCCTTGTAGTCGATTTTCGGAGCATTCGGCCCGGAAAACGGACAATTCTTGCGCCGCCGGAAAAAGGACAGGCGGCTGGGTGCTGCGTCGTTATCACTCATGATCCTTCTCCTTCGGGGGCAGCTGCGGGTGCAGGGGCAGGGGCAGGTCTGGTATCCGGTCGATCAGGCTTGTTGTCATCGCGGTCAAACCGGGGCCGACTGCGCGGACGTTCGTCGCCACGGTCCTTGTTACGCATGATCACCGAAGGGCCTTCTTCATGTTCGTCGACGGCCAGCGTCATGTAGCGCAGCACGTCTTCATTGATACGCATCTGACGTTCCATTTCGTGCACAACCGGTGCCGCTGCATCAATGTTCAGCAGGACATAGTGACCCTTGCGGTTTTTCTTGATCTTGTAGGCAAGTGTGCGGAGACCCCATGATTCGCGTTTGGCGATGGAGCCGCTGTTTTCGGTAATAACAGATTCAAACTGTTCGATAAGGCCGTCTACCTGGGCAGACGAAATATCCTGACGTGCAATAAACACGCATTCGTATAAAGCCAACTGTGTCTCCTTCCTACGGATTATCTCAGCCCGATGAACGAGCATAGCCGGGCCATTCCCGGCAGGAAGCTTCAAGGTCGCGGACTATACACAGATATTTGGCCGGTGCAAGGTCCTGTTCTTGAGCGGAAACCCGGTATCGGAAAGGGGGGATCCGAACCCGAGCGCGCCACATCAGAAGGCAAATACCCATTTATCCCCACAAATACCCATATCGGCGAGGGCAACTTTGCCGATCGGCTGCCACAGCCCCTGGAGACTCACTAAATAATGCCACAAACACGCGTAATTAATCACTTCCGGCGCCCCGTACCGGCTCGTGAACATCTCTTCAGAATGGCAAGCGCCTGTCGCCGCAACAATGAACGCCACCTGGCGCGTGGCATATTATAGGATATTAATCCTTGTTTTGCAAGAAAAACCACCACCGGTACCGGCGCGCAGCCCCGCAGGCAGGAACCGACAGGAAAGCCGCCACTGACCGACTGATATGTCGCTATAGTTTATAAAAGGTACACGACAGAGCAGCTTCAGATTGTTCTTGTATCATGATTACTTAAGAATCCCGATCGAATTGGTTATTATTGTAACCTGTCTGCTGTAGTGGAATATGACCATATATTGATAAAAACTCCGAAATCGGGTCATGGTCAGACGGAACGGGCGATCGATGTCGATGGATCGGCGAACCGGGCGAAAACGGAATTCATGGCATCGATGAACCACGAACTGCGGACACTACTCTCGGAGCAATTCTCCGAAGGCGGACGGGAATTGCTGGAGATTGCCATTCGGAACAATGAGTCCCTGTTGCGTCTGGTCACTGAGTTGCTGGACTACGAAGAAATTCTGTCCGGAACACTGGTAATCGAGACGCGCGCCCGGGACCTGTGTCACCTGACGGCGAAAATCGTCAAGGACCTTGGCCGGATATACCCGTGCGCAGGGCGTTACTTTCGTGCCGAGTATGCGGGAGGATTTCCGGCACAAGGTCTATGAACAATTCAGCCAGGTTGATGGTTCATCGACGCGGAAACACGGCGGCACCGGTCTTGGTCTGGCCATCAGCAAGGCGCTCACCGAAGGAATGGGGGGTGAACTGGATTTCCACAGTAAACCGGGTGACGGGGTGACCTTTTATTTGTGGTTTGCAAAGGTCGGGTAATTTGCCATGTGCGGCGCCCGGATATCCGGTCAGTTCTGGATGACGACCCGATTGCGCCCTCCTTCCTTGGCCTGATAAAGCAGGGTATCGGCCGTATTCAGCATCTCTTCCACGGTTGGTTGCGGTGTGGTGCAAATTCCGATCGACATGGTAACGCTGATTTCACGGTCACCGATAGCGATCATCGTCTGCTCAATGGTGCAACGCAGGCGCTCGAATATTCCAGCCAGTTGTTCTGTGTTGAAATCGACCGCGATGACGCCAAATTCTTCGCCGCCCAGGCGACCAACGACATCGGTATTACGGAAAGACGTGCCGAGAATTCCGGCGATTGCCTTGAGGACCATGTCACCGGCTTCATGGCCCCAGGTGTCGTTGACCTTCTTGAAAAAATCGATGTCCATCATGGCGACCGCGAGCGTCACACTGCCACGGTCGCGGTTGGCGACCAGCCGCTGCCCGGCATCCATGACATAGCGGCGGTTATAGAGGCCCGTCAGGTAGTCGCGGGTTGCCAGATCATTCAGCGTGCGAACCTGTTCAGCGAATTCCAGTGTCTGATTGATGCGATAAAAAAACTCTTCCTGCAGAAACGGTTTGTTGAGGAAGTCATTGGCGCCTGTCTTGATGAACCGGGCCGACATTTCATTGTCACCGCTGGCACTCAGTCCAATGATCGGCAGTTCCGCGCGGGGGGATTGGTTGCGGATTTTCCTGATCATCTCGACGCCCCCCATTTCCGGCATATCATTGTCAGTGATGATCAGTGACACGTCCGGAGTGTTGTCCAGAATGTGCAGGGCGTCCGCCCCGTTCTCGGCTTCGATCACCTTGAAGCGGTACAATCTGAGCAGCGTGGCAATGTAATTGCGGGTTGTTGCAGAATCCTCGACGATCATTGCCGTCAAGCGGGCGTTTTTTTGTAATCTGGCAACCAGTGAGACGAGGTAGTCGAGACTGGACGGAGTATCCTTCAATACATAATCGACAATGTTCTTGCCGAGAATTTTCCGACGCATCTCCGACGTCAGGTTGGACGTGAAGACCACGGCCGACATGCCTTTGCCGAGGATGTAGTTAACCACGTCGTCATCTGTCGCATCCGGCAGCGTCAGGTCGAGCAGGCTCAGGAAAAATTCATGGTCGTTTGATTCGACAATCCGGCGGGCATCGGCAAGCGATTCGGCGACGATGACGGTCAGGTCCAGACGGCTCTCTATTTCTCTTTTCAGCAGGGAACTGAAAAAACGTGAATCTTCTACGACCAGAACTTCAGCCAAGGTAACGGACTCCGAAAACTGTTGAAATGAGCCTAATTGATAATGCGACAGGCACCGATAAACAACTTGGTATTTTCCAGATCGTCAAACAACCAATGATAGTTTTTTAATACAAGTGTCTATTATTTAAATAAAAGATAAACAAATCCAAGTAATTGGAATTTTACTATTGTTATTATATCGAATATACACGATTTCGTTCACAAAACACGTGATTGTGACGAATGAAATAAATTAATGTTTGAGTGAATATAATGTGAGTCAGGTTAATTCCTCCGCGTCGATAATTGCCCGCTTTCTCTCTTTTCTTGACACCCGGAACCGCTCCGCTATCACTCGGTTTCGTCTGGAAAACAGAGTATCGCGAGATACCACAAGAACGAGGAGCCGCTGTTCATGACATGTGCCATTATTTTCCCCGGGCAGGGAAGCCAGTCGGTCGGTATGGGTAAGGAACTGGCCGACGCCTTTCCGGCAGCGCGGGCGGTTTTTGATGAAATTGACGAGGCGCTCGGGCAGAAACTGTCACAGATCATGTTTGATGGTCCGGATGCGGATCTGGTGCTGACGGAAAACACCCAACCGGCATTGTTGGCGGCCAGCATGGCGGTTCTGCGGGTTCTCGAGGCGGAACAGGGGTTTGAGCTGGCGACGCAGGCGACCTACGTGGCGGGCCACTCGCTGGGTGAATATTCAGCGTTGTGCGCGGCGGGTACGTTTTCCCTGGCGGATGCAGCGCGGCTGGTCAAGACCCGTGGCAAGGCCATGCAGATAGCGGTGCCGGTCGGGGCCGGTGCGATGGCAGCATTACTGGGGCTGGAGGCGTCCGACGCGGAAGCCATTGCAGCCGAGGCTGCGGGGGCCGAGGTTTGCGACTTTGCCAATGACAATGCGTCCGGGCAGGTTGTGATTTCCGGATCGACGGCGGCGGTCGAACGGGCCGTCGAGATCGCCAGGGGACGAGGTGCCAAACGGGCCGTCCTGTTGCCCGTCAGCGCGCCCTTTCACTGCGGCCTGATGAAACCGGCGGCCGAGGTCATGGAGCAGGCGCTGGCCGAGGTTGAGATGAAAGACCCGGTGGTGCCGTTGGTTGCCAATGTTACGGCGTCGGCAATCAGGACGGCGGACGAGGCGCGGCGATTGCTGATCGAGCAGGTCTGTGGCCGGGTCCGTTGGCGCGAATCGGTCCTGTATATGAAAGCCAACGGGGTTGACCGGCTGCTGGAACTGGGGCACGGCAAGGTATTGTCCGGCATGACCCGGCGAATCGATCGGGACATGACGGCGGGAAATATCGGCACGCCGGACGAGATTGCCGGGTTTGCGATTTGACGACGTGACCGCTTCGCGGTGTATATGAATGTTCAGGATGTGAGGTGAGAGATGTTTGATCTGAGTGGAAAAAAGGCCCTTGTGACCGGAGCGTCTGGCGGGATTGGCGGTGCGATTGCCCGGGCATTGGCGGCACAGGGGGCCGAGGTTGCCCTGTCCGGAACGCGGCTGGATGCGCTGAAGGCGGTTGCCGATGACCTGGGGGCGGGCGCAGTTGTCTGCCCGGCTGACCTGTCGACGGTCGGTGGCGCCGAACAACTGGTCAAGGATGCGATGGCCGCGATGGGCGGAATTGATATCGTGGTGAACAATGCCGGTCTGACTCGCGATACCCTGGCAATGCGGATGAAGGAGGAAGACTGGCAATTGGTACTGGAGGTCAACCTGTCCGCCGCCTTTCGCCTGTCGAAGGCCTGTCTGCGGGGCATGATGAAAGCGCGCTGGGGACGCATTATCGGGATTACCTCGATCGTTGGCGTGACGGGAAATGCCGGGCAGGCCAACTATGCAGCGTCGAAGGCTGGTATGATCGGTATGTCTAAATCGCTGGCCCAGGAAGTGGCGAGCCGGGGAATCACCGTCAACTGCGTTGCCCCCGGTTTTATCACCACCGCCATGACCGATGAGTTGACCGAGCAACAAAAGCAGGTGCTGGTCGGATCGGTTCCCGGTGGCCGGATGGGGACACCGGACGAAATTGCATCGGCGGTGGTTTATCTGGCCAGCGACGAAGCGGCCTATGTGACCGGGCAGACCCTGCATGTCAACGGCGGCATGGCGATGATCTGACCGTTTGACCGGTGATAAAAAACCGTCGATTTCGAGAGCTGGTCAAGCTAGAAAAAGTATGTTACCAAACGCCGGCCTTTCACAGCCCTGTCGTGCGTCAACGAAATCCGGCCGGAAAATGAACGAGATACCTTTTTATAACCACTGTACAAGTCGAGGAAATAGACCATGAGTGATGTCGCCGATCGCGTTAAGAAAATTGTCCTGGAACACCTGGGTGTCGATGAGGACAAGGTGGTCGAGAACGCGAGTTTTATCGATGACCTGGGCGCAGACAGCCTGGATACCGTTGAACTGGTAATGGCATTTGAAGAAGAATTCGGGTGTGAAATTCCGGACGATGCAGCTGAAAAAATTGCAACCGTCAAGGACGCAATCGACTTTATCTCTGCGAATAGCTGATTTTTAACCGGATTGTATACGGTGGGGTGCCTGGCACTCCCGCCGTCAGCATATCCCGGCCCGGCAGGCGTCTTCGGACGGGTTCAAAGTACCGGCAATCATGCGTTTCCGGTTCAGGCAGGATCGGGGCGGAAACGGATGAACGGATGGTAGACCGATGAGACGAGTCGTCGTGACGGGAATGGGGATTGTCAATTCCCTGGGTGTGGGTATTGATCACAACTGGGCTGGCATTCTGGCCGGTAAATCCGGCATTCGTCCCATAGAATCCTTTGATGTTTCAGATCTCCCCGCCAAAATTGGTGGTCAGGTTCCGGTTGGCGAAACCGCCGACGGACTTTTCAATGTGGAAGACTGGGTGTCCGGTAAAGACCAGCGCCGGATGGACGATTTCATCATTTACGGCATGTGTGCTGCACAGCAGGCGGTCAACAACTCCGGCTGGACGGTTACGTCGGAAGAGGACGGCTGGCGGACCGGCGTTCTGACCGGTTCCGGCATCGGCGGGTTGTCGGAAATTGCCAAAACGGCGACCATGGTGGACGCGGGCAAGGTGCGTCGGGTCAGCCCGTTTTTCATCCCGGCCAGTCTGATTAATCTGATCGCCGGACATGTTTCCATCAAATACGGCTTTAAAGGTCCCAACCACTCGGTTGTGACGGCCTGTGCGACCGGCACCCATGCGATCGGGGATGCGGCCCGCCTGATTGCCCTTGATGATGCGGATGTGATGGTCGCGGGCGGTGCCGAATCTGCAATTTGCCGGATTGGCGTGGCCGGATTCTGCGCCGCCCGGGCGTTGTCAACCGGCTATAACGAGACGCCTGAAAAAGCGTCCCGCCCGTGGGACAGGGACCGCGACGGATTTGTTATGGGCGACGGTGCCGGGATGCTGGTTCTGGAAGAACTGGAACACGCGAAAAAACGCGGCGCGACGATTCATGCGGAAGTCGTCGGATATGGCATGTCGGGAGATGCCCATCACATCACAGCCCCGGCAGAAGATGGCAATGGTGCCTATCGTTGCATGCAGGCGGCATTGAAGCGGGCACAGCTCAATCCGTCCGATATCGACTATGTCAATGCGCACGGTACCTCGACACAACTCGGCGACGAGATCGAGCTGGGGGCCGTGAAACGGCTGTTCGGGGATGCGGTTTACGACATCGCCATGTCGTCCACCAAGTCGGCGGTCGGCCATCTTCTTGGTGCGGCGGGCGCGGTCGAGGCAATCTATTCGATCCTCGCGATTACCAACGGTGTGGTGCCTCCGACCCTCAACCTGGACAATCCGTCGGTTGACGAAAAGATCAATCTGGTGGCCCATCAGGCGCAGCAGCGCACCGTCAAGGCGGCGCTGTCAAATTCCTTCGGTTTTGGCGGAACCAACGCATCATTGATCTTTCGGTCCTATTCGTAAGGCGGCCATCAACGGTGGTGGAAATTTGCGACGGGGCTGCTAGTCTGACGGCATGCGACGTAATCTGATCCTGTTCCTGATATTCGGGTTGGCGCTGGGGGGCGTGGTGCCGGGGGTCGGCCTGTGGGCAGTGCGGTCATTCCAGGCGACGGGGCCTTTGGCACAGGACCGCACCCTGATCATCGAGCGCGGGTCCGGGACGAAGTCCATTGCCCGGCAACTGCAACAGGCGTCGGTGATCGACAATTCTCTGATATTCCAACTGGGTGCGCGATGGCTGTCCGGTCGGGAACCCATGAAAGCCGGTGAATACCTGTTTGCCCGCCACATCAGCGCCGCCGCCGCCGTCAGATTGTTGCAGAGTGGCAAAACCGTGGTCCGTCGGGTGACCCTCGCGGAGGGCCTGACAACCGCAGAAATCGTTGATCTGCTGGTGCAGACGGATGGCCTGACCGGAAGCATATCGCCCGTGCCCGCAGAGGGTGCCCTGTTACCGGAAACCTACCATTTTTCCTATGGTGACAGCCGACAGCAGCTGATCGACCGGATGACGACGGCCCGCGACAAGTTGCTGCATACCCTGTGGAGCGGGCGCGCCGCTGATCTGCCACTGGATACCCCCGAACAGGCGGTCATCCTTGCCTCGGTGGTGGAAAAGGAAACCGGTCAAGCGGACGAGCGGGCGAAAGTGGCGGCTGTGTTTCTGAACCGGCTGCGACGCAACATGCGCCTGCAATCAGACCCGACTGTGGCCTATGGAATCACCGTGGGGCGGGTGCCGCTGGGCCGCAGCCTGAGCCGCGACGACCTGAAAACCGCAACCCCCTTTAATACCTATATCGTCAAGGGCCTGCCGCCGGCCCCGATTGCCAATCCGGGACGGGAGGCGATCCGGGCGGTGTTGCATCCGGCCGATTCGACCGACCTGTATTTCGTGGCAGACGGATCGGGCGGACACGTATTCGCCCGCACTCTGGCGCAACACAACCGGAACGTCGCCCGCTGGCGCAAATTCCTCCGCCAGCGCCAGAACGGCAACTGACCCGGCGCAAGCGGACGCCGTCTACGACCGACAGGAACACACGGTCGCCCGCGAAAGTGACCCGCCGACATGTCCATTCTGGAGCACTTCCGGCAATTTTTGAATCGCCGGAAGTGCTCCAACTCATTGATATCCCCGCAAAGCCACGTTCGCGAATGAACCTATTCGCTCCGGTTTTGCTCTGGATAGCAGTATTAACGATCAGTTTTTTCGCGGCAGATGCCGGACCAGATACCCGGACAGGGGGGCGGGCAGGGCCTGCAGGAGCCGCACCGCAAACAGCATTTGCCAGGGAAACACGATGCGCGCCTGATTGCGGGCAAGCCGCTTGCGGATGATGGCGGCTGCCCGCTCAGCTGTCATCATGAACGGCATCGGGAAGCTGTTGGCGGCGGTGATCCGGCTTTCAACATATCCCGGGCAGATCACGTTGACGGCAATTCCGTCGTATTGCAGGTCACCGCGCAGGGCCTCGCCATAAGCCTTCACGGCGGCCTTGCTGGCGCTGTAGGCGGGCGCCGACGGCAGGCCATGGAAGGCGGCGATCGAACTCATGATCGCAATCTGGCCGGCCCGGCGTTGCCGCATGGGGCCGATCAGCGGCTGGATGGTATTGAGAACACCGGTGACATTGACATCGAAAATACGGCGAACCTGCCCGTCCGGGTCGACATCCGGGCCTGAGGCGGGCGGATCTGTGACGGGCGGGCCTGAGGCGGGCGGGCGACTGCCAAGCGAAATGCCGGCGTTGGCAATCACCAGATCAACCGCCCGGGCGGCGTCACGGGTGCCGATCCATTCCGCCATCGCTTCCCGGTCAGTGACATCAACCGGAGCGGTTGACACCTCCGCACCGCGACTGCGGCAACGTGCAGCGACGGCGGACAGGCGGGTGTTGTCACGTCCCCCCAATGACAGCAGGATGGCCGGTCCGGCGTAGATTTCCGCCAACGCCTGTCCGATTCCACTGGACGCACCGGTAATCAGAACATGGCGGGGCGGGCAAATCACCTTGAATAACCAATCATCGGGGTTCACGGGAGAAAATACACCGTCCGGCGACCGGCTTCGCGGCAGCAGGCGGCGTCTTCCGGCGTACGGGTGCCGGACAAAGGCCGACGTCGGCCCCTCGCACGACAACTGACTGACTATAGGCGGTATTGGCGGTGGTGACTATTACATATGCATCCATAACTGGCGGGCAGGTGTTATATGACAGCACCGGTCAAATATCTGTTTGCCGAGAGCGGCCGGGTCGGGCTAAATGCCGGGAGATTGAAAGTGAGTTTCCGTGCCCCCGTTACAACCGGACGATTCCACCACCACTACCGAAAAAACCTCGGTTCTGCTCCGGCGAATCCTGGCGGACCTGCCAGGAGACGAGGTCACGATCGGTTTCATCGTGCTCAGACTGCGCCGGAGGTCGTTCGGCGGTATTTTCCTGCTGCTGGCGGCACTCGGGCTGATTCCCGGTATTTCGTTCATTGCCGGACTGGCGATCCTGATTCCGGCGGTTCAGTTGATTGCCGGTCTGCGGGTGCCGCTGTTGCCGGCCATCATCCGTCGCCGCCGGATTGCCGTACCGACCCTGCGGTCGTTGGGGGAGCGGGCGATCCCGTGGATCGAACAGGCCGAACGTTTCATTCGGCCGCGCTGGATTGTGCTGACCCGGGCACCCATGCCGTCGGTGATCGGTGCGGTCACAATCAGTCTGGCATTGGCGATCATGCTGCCACTGCCGTTAAGCAATTTTCCGCCCGCTCTGGCGTTAGCCTTCCTGTCGCTGGGATTTCTCGAGCGAGACGGTCTGATGACCGGGATCGGCCTGATTCTGTCGGTGGTCGCGTTGTTGATCGACGGTTTCATGATCGCCGTTGCCTTGCGGGCGGTGTCGCTGCTGATTGGCGACGGCGGCGGCTGACAACTGCTGGAGGCGGCGACAGCACCCTTCAGGGTGCCGCAGAACGCCCCCCGGACGATGCCGAAAACGCCAATGTTGTTGTCCCGCGACTTGACCGGTATAACAGGGCTCCGAATTGTTCAGGAGTTGCTTGTGGCGTGTTCATCAATGACAGGGTTTGCCCGCACCGAAGGTCAGAGTGACCGCTATTCGTGGAGCTGGGAAATCAAGGGCGTAAACGCCAAGGGGCTGGACGTGCGGTGTCGGCTGGCGACCGGTTTTGACAATCTGGAAGCAGCGGTCAGGGAACGCGCCGCCAGCACATTCAAACGCGGCAATCTCAGCGTCAATCTGACCTGTTTCAGGAACCAGTCGGCCAGCGCCTTTCAGGTCAATACCGCGACGCTGGACAACATCGTGCAACTGCTGCCGCAGTTGGAACGTGGGTTTGGCAAACTTGCAGCACCAAGCGTCGCCGATCTGCTTAATTTGCGGGGTGTGCTGGAGCCGGTTGAGGACAATCTTGACGAGGATACAAAACAGCAGCTGGATGTAGCGGTGCTGGCAGATCTCGAGCGGGGATTGGCCGCCCTGTCCGACATGCGGCAGGCAGAAGGGGGACGCCTGCATGTGGTTCTGGTTGAACAACTGAATGCCATTGCCCGCCTGACCCAGGCCGCGGAGAAACTGGCGGCGGCCCAGCCGGACATGTTGCGGGACCGGCTGACGCAGCAACTGGCAGAAATTCTGAACGACCTGCCAGCTTTGCCGGAAGACCGTCTGGCGCAGGAGATTGCCGTATTGGTCAGCAAGGCGGATGTCCGTGAAGAGCTTGATCGCCTGTCGGCACATGTGGCGGCGGCGCGCCAGTTGCTGGCCGGTGACGGGGCGATCGGACGGAAGCTGGACTTTCTGTGTCAGGAACTGAACCGCGAGGTTAATACGCTGTGTTCCAAATCACCGGATGTCGAACTGACCCGGATTGGTCTTGATCTCAAGGCGGTCATCGAGCAGTTCCGGGAACAGATCCAGAATATCGAATAGGCGGCGGGGGCTGTATGGAAATTTCTAGACGAGGATTGATGCTGGTACTGTCATCGCCGTCGGGTGCCGGGAAATCTACCATTTCCCGCGCTCTGCTGGAGCGGCACGACCACCTGTCCATGTCAGTTTCCGTGACCACACGTCCGATGCGGCCTGGCGAAGTAGACGGCGAGGACTATGTGTTTGTCGATCAGGATCACTTTGATAAACTGGTCGAGGCGGGCGAGTTTCTGGAATATGCCAGGGTGTTTGAAAAATCCTACGGAACGCCGCGCAAGCCGGTCGAACGGGCGTTGCAGGCTGGTGACGACGTGTTGTTCGATGTGGATTGGCAAGGCACGCAGCAACTGAAACAAAGCGCCCGTGAGGATCTGGTCAGCATTTTCATTCTGCCGCCGTCGCTGGAGGAGCTGGAGAGCCGACTGTATGCTCGCGCCCAGGATTCTGATGAGGTTGTCAAAAGCCGGATGGCGAAGGCCACGTCCGAGATGAGTCACTGGGCCGAGTATGACTATATCATTGTTAACAATGACCTGGAGGTCAGCGTCTTGCAGGCAGAATCAATTCTGTCGGCCGAACGTCTGAGACGGCAACGCCGGGTCGGGCTGACGGATTTTGTCCGTCGTCTCGGGGTTGGGCAATAGTCAGACGATCGGTTCGATGGCTCGGGCCAGGGTGCAAAACTGTTCGACCGTCAGTTCCTCGGCGCGCGCCGTTTCCCGGATTCCCAGTGCTGCAAAGTCCAGCGAATAGGCCTTCAGTGAAGACCTCAGCATTTTGCGCCGTTGCCCGAATGCCGCCGCTGTCACCTGTTCCAGGCGGTCCCAGGCGGCGTCTGCCAATGGGACCGGCCGGGGGCGTAGCGAAATAATCGTCGAGGTTACCTTCGGGGCGGGCGTGAAGGCTTCTTTTGGAACATCGAATTCGTGTTCGACCTGACACAGCCATTGGGCGATTACCGACAGCCGGCCATAGGCGCGGGAGCCGGGTGGCGCGGTGATCCGATCTGCAACTTCCTTCTGGAACATCAGGGTCAGTTGATCAAAGGCGGTGATCTGATGCAGGCATCTGATCAGCAATGGCGTGGCGACGTTGTAGGGCAGGTTGGCGACAACCTGCCGGGGCGGCGTTCCAAGCCGCGCCAGTTCGACGTGAAGCGCATCGGCCTCGATAATTTGCAGTCGGCCAGGGTAGGCCAATGCAATATCCTCCAACGCCTGCCGGCAGCGGGGGTCGGTCTCGATGGCAATCACCTGCCGCGCCCCGTTTGACAGGAGCGCGCGGGTCAGCCCGCCCGGTCCCGGCCCGATCTCGATAACCGTGCATTGGTCGAGTCGCCCGGCAGTGCGGGCGATGCGTCCGGTCAGATTGAGATCGAGCAGGAAATTCTGGCCCAGTGACTTTTTCGCCCGCAGACCATAGCGGCTGATAACCTCGCGCAGGGGAGGTAACGGTTCAGTCATGGCCAATACGCCGTCCGGATCGGGGTGAAGACAAGCGGTTGCACAATCAACAGACTGGTGCGATGCGCCGGACTACGGGCATTAACGTCCGCCCAGCCGGACATCAACGAAGGCGGCTCGCCGCAGGTCCCGGAGATATCTTTTTGCGGCGAGATTGAGGCGGGCGTTGAATAACTGATTATGGATATTGGCCCGTTGTTGTTGCGGCGTCAGCGATTCCACCTTCGGAATTATCCGCTCACAGACCATCAGGTCGATGATGCCGCCTGGAATCTGAAGAGGCGCACTGGCTCTGCCGACCGGCAGATCTTTGATCAGCGACTGCATTTGCGATGACAGTTTCGGCAATTCGAACGTGCCCAGTTCACCGGATAATGCCGAACCGATTTTTTTCGCCAGCTGTGCCATGTCGGCGCATCCGCTGAGGTTGCCAGTCAGCGCCCGGACCCGCGCCATTTGCTGCGCGGCCAGTTCCCCGGCGGGATTTGACGGCAGATCCAGATGGAGCTGGAACAGTTTTATCTTCTCCGGATCCGCCGGTGGACCATCCAGCCCCGGTGACAGACGGGTTGCCTGCAAATAGACAATGTAAATGCCGTCTTTTGTACGCACCGGGCCAGAAAGCTGGCCGGGCTTCAGTGTTTGCACGATCTGATTGAGATCAGCGCCCAACTGTCCGCGCAGGGTCCAGCCGAGATTGCCGCCGACACCGGCTGTAGCACTCTGGGAAAAATTCTGTGCGATGGCGGAAAAATTGGCCCCTTGCTGAATCTGCTGATGCAGCCGGGTTGCCAGATTGGTCACATCCGTCACCTGATCGGGTTGATTGATCGGCAGGAAAATTTCAAGAACCAGGTCTTCCGGTTTGCCCTTGTTTTTTTTGATTTTATCGATGACTTCGGTGACTTCGGCGTCCGAAATGGAAATTCGGCTGGCATAGCGGGCGGCTACAATCTCGTTCCACAGGGCGCGGGCTTCCATCTGTTCGTCGACCGTCGACTGCGGAATGCCGCGCTGTTTGACAAATGAATCAAGCTGTCCGGGTTGCATGCCATTCTGGCGTTCAAGAGTTGCTTTTTCGGTGGAAATTTTGGCCGCCGTGGCGGTCGCTTTCAGTCGCTTCGCTTCCTGCAATTTGATCCGTTCATCGATCAGGTTGCGCAATACCTGGGAAGCTGCACGCCCCCGGGTTTCCGGCGTGTTCGGAAAGCCGGAAAAGGCGATGACGGCGTCGAGCCGCGCATTCAGGTCGTACAGGGAGATCATATCGTCGTTGACGACCGCAGCGATCCCCAGCGACTGCTGCGCGACCGCCGCCGGAGAAAGCATCACCCCAAGCAGCACCAGGCAGATCCGGACGGCGGCGGCGGAAGATGTCCAATATGCGAGATTCAAAGTTCTGACCATTCAATTTGTCCCGACATCGGGCGCGTTGTTACTGGCTTTGGCTGATGCCGGATTTGACTTCGCCCAATGTCTTCAACAATAACCTAAAAGTAATGGCGTCGGTAGGGGCAACATCCCGATCTTCAAAGAAGGTCCGGCTTGCAGTAGTGGTCAATGTGACGCATTCGTCCTCATAGATCAGATCGACCCCGATCGACCGGAATTCGTTGGCTGCCATGTCGCGAACGCCATTGAACCGGGTGCGCCAGAAGCGGTTGACCTTGGAATTGACGGAATAGTTGAGTTCCTCCCGCCCGGCAAATTCGCTGCCCTGTTGCCGCGCCAGAAACACGTAGTTGGCAGACACATTGAAAGCCGGCACGCCCGACGAGACACGGACCTCGTTGCGGTTGGGCGCCAGACTGTCGGCGGCAAACCGGGTGCGATAGGATAGGTCCAGAAAAGACCCCGGTTTCACGTCCATGCGGGCGACGATATCGGAAAAATTGTTTTCCAGACCGGAGCCTGCCGCGAAGGTATCGTCCTTTTTCGGTCGCCATGATTGCCCGACAAAGATCTGGGTGCTGCCGCCGGAGGTGCCGAAGGCACCCCATTTCATGCCGTATGATACCCGTGGGCCGCCCTCAACCCGGTCGAGCCCGGAAAAGCGGTTGGCACTGAACAGGTTGGTATCATCGAATTCCAGTTCAGTACTGTCCTCGTTCGGAATTTTGCGGGAGTTGCCGCCGTAGGGACTCACGGCAAAGGCGGCAATCGGTTCCAGTGTCTGACTGACGGAGCCGGAGTTTTTGACAAACGGCAGTCGCCAGTTGAGGGTTGCCTGCGGAATGACGCGATAGGCAAACCCGTTGTAGTCGGTGGTGTTGCTCCGGACCAGACTGTTGGTGTGATAAAGGTCCGTGTTCAGCCCCAGTGAAACCGTGGTTATGTCACCCATCGGGCCGACCATGGGGCGTTGCCATCGTGAACGCATGGACAGCCGGCGGGTGTCGGTCCCCTGTTTGCGTGTCATGGAAAGCAGATTGAAATCGAAACTGCTGGTACCGCCTAACCGGTCACGGTCACTGACATGATTGAAATCAAGCATGGGCAGGACTATCGGAATGGTGTCCTGATTGTCGGATGCTTCAAGCCCCTGGAAAGCATAGGTATTTGCCGAGAAATAACTTTTCCCCCGAAATGCCTCGGCAAACAGTCTGCTGTTCAGCGAACTGGGGGAATCAAAACCGTATCGCCGAAGATAGGTGTCGTCGGTTGTGCCGTTGCCATCAAAACCCCACCGCCAGGTATCATTGATATCGAAACGTCCCTTGCTTCGCACGTGGCCGCGCATCCCGAGTCGGCCTTTCTCCGTTTTGCTGGCGTTGGCACCGGTTTCGCCCCTGGTGAGGCTTCCTGACAGTTCCAGATCACCGCGCAGCATCTTTTTCCGGTATTCTCCATTCATGACGGGAAAGGCATTGGTCATGACCATCGGGGTAATGGTTGCGTCCTCGTGCGGCGAAATGTTCCAGTAATAGGGTGTTTGAAGCGTTGTCCCGAGATCGGACGAATTGCCGACCGTTGGAAACAGAAAGCCGGATTGGCGTTTGACGGTCGGGTCAGGATGGCGAAAGTACGGCGTATAGAAAACCGGATAACCAAAAAATTCAATCCAGGCGTCGCGGTATTCGACCGTGTGATTGGTCTGGTCATGAATGACACGCACGGCCTTGATTTGCCAGAGGGGCGGACGGCTGGGATCTTTCTGGCACAATTCACAGGGCGAATAGACGGCCTTGCTCATTTCTGTGACGGTTCCGTCAGTGCGTTGCCCGCCATTTCCGGCCAGTCGGGAACGGTCCGCCAGAATAACACCGATATTGCGAATGATACCGTCTTTCAAATCGCCAGATATTTCGACAAATTCACCAAAAATCCGCTCACCGCCGGGTTCCGTAAACACCACATTTCCGCGGGCCTGAATAACGCCTGTATTCCGGTTGTAGGTGACGGTGTCGGCTCGCATGCTGCGGGCCCCCTGGTGAACTTCGACATTGCCGCGCGCTGTAATAACCCCGGCTTCACGATCAAATGTCATTTCATCGGCGGTAAAATTGGCCTCCTTGTCGGGCGTTTTTCCGGATGACGTTGCGGCGGACGTTGCTTGCGGTGTTTCAGGCGACGGAGCCGCGCCCGCCGATGTGCCGGTTGTGGTTGCCGTCGCCAGGGGCGGCAACGGCTGGTCCGGTGCCATCAGGGTTCCGAGTGGCCGGTCCGGGGATTGACCTGTAACCTGCCAGTTTTGCGGTTGCTCAAGGGGCTGTCGTGAAAAATCCGTTCCGTCAGGCGACGCGGGCGACGTCGGAGGCAATCCGCCAATCATTGGTAATACCGGATCCGGCGCCAACAACGTACCGAGGGGGCGGTTGACGGAAGCGTGTCTGGTCTGCCAGAGGGGCAAGGAGTCAGGTCGTCTGGGTGGTGATTTCGGAGCAGCGGTCGTCGTCGAAACTTTTCCGACATCGGACGTCGGGCCGTCAGGCGGGGCAATCAGGATGCCGAGCGGTCGTTCCCTGGATGCTTCCGGTCGCGCGATCCCTCCGCCATAACCGGCAATCGGCAGCGACAGCATTGGCGTTGTGGACACGGGCACGTTCGGTACGGTTCTGGCGGGTGCAATGCCGCCAGCGCGATTATCCAGCAATATTCCCAGAGGCGGTGGCGTGGGCGCCGGAACAAGGACCGGTTGCGGTCTGGATTTGGCGTTTACAACCGACGGAAAGAGGAGAATTCCAAGAGGTTTGTCAGGGTCGACCGCAGCGGTATCCGCGGCGGCCGGATGGTTCAGCAGAACCGTCAGGGTGATCATCGCCATTGATAATGCAGAAAGCCTGATCCAGGGGAGTGCGGGCATCGCGTTATCCGTCCTCAAGATGCAATAACATGGTCAGTCCCAGCAGTGTTGCGACGCCGGACGGCGACCAGGCCGCCAGCGTGACCGGTATACTGTCCGATAGCCCGAGAGCAAAAACCACATCCGAGAAAAAGTACAGGACGAATCCGGTCATGACGCCGCCGGCAATGACGAAGCTGGTGGCACCACGGCGTGACGGGCGCAAGGTAAAGGTTGCCGCAATCAGAACCATGGCGCACAGCAAAAACGGTGTGGCGAGAAGGGTATTCCAGTGCAGGCGGTGACGGATGGCCGAAAATCCGGCTTTTTCCAGAGTGGCGATAAATCCGGGCAAGGCCCAGAATGACATGGTTTCCGGCGGCGCGAAACTGTCCTGAATCTTGCTCAGGGTCAAATCTGTCGCCAACCAGTATTCCTTGTGAAACAGGGTTGGTTTTTCCGGCTCGAAGATCCAGGCATCCTTCATGCGCCAGAAACCATCCTCGAGATTTGCGCGGGCGGCGTCGACCCGGCCGCGAAAGCGATCAGAACCGCTATAGAGAAATACCACGACATCATGCAGTTCGACATTCTTGCCCTGCTGCAGTACGCGCTCTGCGTGGACCACGGACTGGCCATCCTTGTTCGCCTGTCGCAGCCACAGGCCACTGCCGGTCAACGCCAGTAAACTGTCCCTGCCCTTGAGGTTGACGGCATCCAGACGTTCGTATCTCGCCAGCGTAGTGGAGGCCAGCGGATTCATGGCTGATACCTGAAAAACCCCCAGCAGAAAGGCGAGAAGGAGGACGGGTGCCAGAAACTGCCAGGCGGAGACGCCAGCGGCACGGGTAATTACCAGTTCGTGGCTGCGGGTCAGATGCCAGAATGCCGCCATGCTGCCAAACAGAACCGCAAAGGGAAAAGTTTTCTGCCCCATATAAGGTAACTTCAGCAGGGACATTTCCATGATATCGCCAAAACTGACATCCGGTCGGGAGGCCGCCCTCCGCAATAACTCAACCGTGTCAAACAGCAGGATCAACAGCAGGAAAAGGGTGAACATGGCGGCAAAGCTGATCAGAAAATAGCGGCCAATATATACGGAAAGAGTGGGAGACAGGCGCATGATTTTATTCTATGCCGATACCGGTTTCGCCAGCCGGAAACGCTTCCGGCGGAACAGCGCGACGGCTGCGACCAGCATGGGAGTCAGGGCATACAGATAAATCAGGGGAATCAGGTTCAGATTTTTGGCGGCGATATTTTCGAGGCCCAGCACAGACAGGCGCAATCCGACCACGACGATTACACTGATGGCAACCTGACGAAATTGCGACCGCCGTGAGAAATTGCCATCGATCAGAAAAAACAGGCCGATCAGTGTGAAGCCAAGCGCCGATAGCGGTGATACCAGCCTTTTGTGACCCTCTATAATGAACTTTCCGACGTCTCTCGCCGATATTTCCACAGACGGTTTGGCATTGAACAGTTCCCCCAGGTTTCGTTCGCGGGCTTCGCGGTGACGGTTGGCGGATGCATCTGCACTCGCACCGAGTTCTTTCAGGTCCAGAATACCCTGATCAAAATACAAAATGGAAAATTTGTTGGTTTGACGGTCGACGGTCTGCCGGTTTCCGTCGAACATGGCAACGCGGGCCCCTTCGGCGGTTTCCACCAAAGCGCCTTTTGCTGCCATCCATGTTTCCGGTTTATCCGGATTGCGTCGATCATAGGCCAATATGCCCAATAGCTGGCCGTCACTGGATCGCTCGCGCACATAGACGGTGATGTTGCCCATGTTGGTGAAGGCACCTTCCTTCAACAGAACGTGGGAATAGTTACGGATTTTCCACTGCAGTTCACGAAAGGATTTGTAGGAATTCGGCAACAGATACAGGTTCAGCGCATAGCCCAACAGGACGACGACCGAGGCCAGAATGACGGCGGGTTTGGCGAGCGCCCACTGGCCCTGGCCGGCGGCACGCATGACGACCAACTCGCGATCGGAAATCAGCTTTGAATAGACAAACAATACGATGCAGAAAAGGGCGATTGGCAGGATGATCGTCAGGAAACTGGGAAGCATCAGCATGGTCAGGTACAGGAACGTGCCGATCGAAACCCCCTGGTTGACGATCATTTCCACGAACCGTAATGACTGCGACAGCCAGATAATGCAGCTAAGTCCCGCCGTAAGCAGAATCATGCCAACAATCAGTTGTCGCAAAACATATCTGGTGAAACCATTCATGCCGTGCACCGCGTATTGCCGAATCGTGCAAAACTGGGGGAAAAATTCAAAAAAATCAAGGCTTAAGGTGGTCCGCCATCAAGCCGTCCGTTGCTTGACGACACTTTCAAGCTGGGCAATGGTCGAGCGTAATTGGGCCTTGATCTTTTGTGCCGGAATATCTTCGTTGGCAGAGCTGGCGTAATCGGTTGGAATGATGTTTCTCAGATCGAAATCCGGCCCGACCCCCTCAATGTCAAAATCGCGATCCGACAGATTCTGGTATTTCAGAACGGCGTTTGTCCAGGCGAAAAACCAGAACTGAAAATACCCGAACCCACCCTTGATATGGCGCCGTCTCAATACCAGCATCAGCCCCTTTGTGGCGTAAAACAGATTGGCCGGTCGTGAGACGAATCGAACCAGCCGCTGCGTCATCTGCCATAATGCCGCCTTGTTCTTGAGGATCATGCGAAGGAAGAGCCCGAGATTGCCAAACCCCTTGCCGTCCATGGCGACGAACTTGCCGTCTTCCAGCAGATCGAAATAGGCCTCAAGACGACTGTACTGATAGGCACCGTCCGTAAAGCCGTTGACGAACGTCTTGTAACCATTGACGATTGTCTCACCATCCATCAAATACCGGATGTTGGTCTGATATTTATAACCGCCCAGACCAAAACGGACATCTCGCAGACGGTTCGACAACTTCATCCGGCGATAAAGCGGTGTTCCGGGAAGGGCCGTCAGCAACGATGGGTCGCCGGACAACAGCGCGCTGTTTTGCAGGCCGTCGAGCGTGTTCTGGAAACAGCTTTCATCATCGGAATCAAATCCGAAAATCAGACCGGCCACGATGATAAACCCGTAGGACTGGATCTGGCGGACGACCTCAACCATATCAGGCGCGGTGTTCTGGACCTTCGCCGTTTCCAGCAGTGAATTTTTTGAAAAACTTTCAACGCCGATAAACAGCATGTCAAACCCGGCGCGCCGCATTTTCTGCATCAGACCATCATATTTATAAAGATTGATGGTCAGCCATGTATACAGGCTGGGGCGAAAGCCCGACTGTTCCTGCCAGGCAAGGATCCGGTCGATCAGTTCCTCGGCCCAGCGGGGTTCACCGATAAAGTTGTCGCAGGCAAACAGAACCTGTTTCACGCCGAGTCGGCACAGATGGTCAAGTTCATCAATGATCAGGTCGATCGATTTGTTATGGGCGCGGTTGTTGTCCTTGAGGATGCGGATATCACAAAATTCGCATAAAAACGGGCAGCCGCGAGAGACTTCGAGGACGGCGCCATAATAACGATCAATCGTCGAGTCCAGCATCGGTCGGAAAAAGGGTTTCGCCCTGGCAATGGCAAACCGGTTTTCGGATCGGATGATCCGTTCCAGCGGAGTATTCTGCCGTAAGGCCTGCAGCAGGCCATTGATTTCCTTTTCGCCGTCACCAATAAAAATGTGGTCGAAGTTTTCCAGTTGATCAAGCGATTTGGCCTGATCAAATGACCAGCAGATCGGCCCGCCAATCAACATCCGGGCCTGTGGGAAACGAGATTTGAGTTGAGCCCGCACCCGCTCCATGTTGCCGCAGTCCTGGTTGATACCGCTGAACAGATAGGCATCGGCCTGCGTGATGGACCCTTCATCCTGGAACCGGCAGTCAAATAATGACAACTGGAAACTGCTATCGTCGTCGATGTGGGATGCCAGGGTATAGGCCCAGACCGGCATGAACTTTGCGCCGTAATTCTGGGTATCGGCGTAACCGGGGTCCGGCGCATGAATGAATGCTACTCGCATGGGGGCGGCGCTGGCGTCGGGGGTTGCCGCTTGTTCGGTTTTGGTCATGGTCGCGTTTTACCTGAGTTTATCATGTCTGACAAATTGGACCGAATTGGCGAAGGTCAATCAAAAATCTGATTCCGCGACGTCGGAGACGACCTTGCCACCCGTCGTTACCGTTTGCCCCAACGCGGAACATTGCACAAGTAATTGATCGGCAAAAAACCGCGCGGTCTTGATTTTCATCGCCAGAAAAGCGGTTGCCGTATCTTTTTCCGAGATTTTCCGGTGTGCAATCGCGGCTCCCCTGATCAGCAACCAGCCGCCGCAAACCAGGCCCATCAGGCGCAAAAACGGAACCGCGCCCGCCGCCACATCCTGTGGCGCCGAATGGGAGGTGGTGACGACCCACTCGCTGGTGTCTGCGAGAACGTCGACGGCAAGTACCAACGTTTGGAGCATTGCATTGATACCCGTATCCGGATGATCGGACAGGTCGTCCGCAAATGTGCGAATTTGCGAAATCAGGGACCGGATCGCCGCTCCCTCGTCATAGGCAATCTTGCGACCGACCAGATCGTTGGCCTGAATGCCGTTGGTCCCTTCATAGATGGCGGTAATTCGGGCATCCCGCAGGTGTTGCGGGGCTCCTGATTCCTCGATGAATCCCATGCCGCCATGCACCTGGACAGCAGTATTGGCAACTTCGATTCCGGTGTCTGAACTCCACGCCTTGACGACCGGAATCAGCAGGTCGACCATGATTTGCGCGGCCTTGCGTCGGTTGGCGTCGGCATGGCGTTTGGCGATATCCAGCTGACTGGCGGTAAAATAGGCTAACGCACGGGTCGCCTCGGTCTGGGATTTCATCGATAACAACATGCGTTTGACGTCGGCATGGTGGATGATACTGACCGGCTCCGGCGAGGGTGAATTGGCGTCCCGGCTCTGGACCCGTTCGCGGGCATACGCGAGGGCCTGCTGGTAGGCTCGCTCGCCGATCCCGACGCCTTGCAGTCCGACATTGAGTCGGGCGTTGTTCATCATGGTAAACATACACTGGATGCCGCGGTTGGGTTGCCCCACCAGGTATCCGATAGCGCCCTCATTGTCACCAAACGACATGACGGCGGTCGGGCTGGCATTGATGCCGAGCTTGTGTTCAAGGGAGACGCAGCGCAGGTCATTGCGGCCCCCCAGACTGCCATCCTCATTGACCAGAAATTTGGGTACGATAAAAAGGGATATGCCCTTGATGCCTTCGGGAGCGTCCGGCAGGCGCGCCAGCACGAGATGGACAATATTGTCGGTCCAGTCATGTTCGCCGTAGGTGATAAATATCTTGGAGCCGGAAATTCGATAATGATCACCGTCCGGCACGGCCCGGGTGCGAATTTGCGCAAGGTCGGACCCGGCCTGGGGTTCCGTCAGGTTCATGGTTCCGTTCCATTCTCCGGAAATCATTTTTTCCAGGAAGACGGACTTCAGGTGGTCGCTGCCGTGCGCCGACAGCAATTCGACGGCGCCTTGTGTCAGCAGTGGACACAAGCCGAACGACATGTTTGCCGACTGGATCATTTCGGTGACGGCGGTTGTGATCAGCCAGGGCAGTCCCTGTCCGCCGTGTTCCGGCTCGAATGGCATCCCGTTCCAGCCCATGTCAATGAATTGCCGATAGGCGTCCCGGAATCCGTCCGGTGTCCGCACCACACCGTTTTCCAGAGTGCAGCCCTGCTCATCACCGGAGCGATTGATAGGGGCGAGAATTCCGGATGCGGTTTTATTGGCTTCGTTGAGAATGGCATCGACCAGATCGTCACTGATCTCCTCATATCCGGGTAAATCGGATATGTCGGACAGGCCCGCAATTTCAGTGATCACAAAGCGCATGTCGTCGATGGGGGCCGAATAGAGACTCATAACAAAAACCTCAACAGCGTTGGCGATGGGAGACAGGTCAATGAATCACCTGAGTCTATGGAGTCCCGGCTGCCGGTGCAAACAGAACCTTGCCTGCGCGGCAAACGTTAAACCGGACCATATGGCCGGGCACAGCTTGATCCGCCGCACCATTGATTTTGATAGGTGGCGTCGGCGAACTTTGTTATAATCATGTCAGGATTGCCGACAACGTTTTGTTTTTTCACGGGTGGATACCTCGGGAGGGGCGGATATGGGACGTAGGACAGCAGCCGATTTTGATCAGGAATTACTGGATTTGTTTGATGGATACGTGCATGGCCTGATGGAACGTCGGGAGTTTCTCGAACGCGCCGGGAAGTTTGCTGTCGCCGGAATGACGGCGACGATGCTGCTGGAGGCTCTGACGCCCGACTACGCGCTGGCGGCGCAGGTTGGCGAATCGGACCCGCGCGTGCGCGGCGAAATGATTGAATATGAATCTGCCGCCGGGCATGGCCGGGTCAGGGGGTATCTGGTGCGCCCCGCAGCCGATGGCCCCCGGGGTGGCGTGGTCGTAGTGCATGAAAACAGAGGGTTGAACCCCTACATTGCCGATGTTGCACGGCGGGTTGCGCTGGCAGGGTTTACCGCGCTCGCACCCGACGGCCTGACGCCGGTTGGTGGTTATCCGGGCAACGACGCGGACGGCAAGGCGTTGCAGGCGACGCTGGACAAGGGCAAGCTGCTGGAAGATTTCATTGCGGCATTCGGTGTTTTGAAGTCGGATCTGCAATCCAATGGAACAGTCGGTGTCATCGGGTTCTGTTATGGCGGTGGTGTGGCCAATGCCATGGCGGTACGGCTGGCTGACCTTGCTGCGGCCGTACCGTTCTACGGCAGCCAGCCGCCGGACAAGGACGTGGCTAAAATCAAAGCGCCGCTTTTATTGCATTATGCCGAACTGGATCAACGCATCAATGCCGGTTGGCCAGCCTATGAGGCGGCGTTGATGGCCAACGGCAAGGAACATACGGCGCATATTTACGCGGGCGTTAATCACGGTTTCCACAATGACACCACGCCCCGATATGACAGGGGTTCGGCGGAACTGGCCTGGCAGCGGACCATCGCGTTTTTCAAGGAGAAGCTGGCGTAGACCAGGTCAGAATTTTTTCGCCTGAACGAGATAGGCGGAGATTTTTTCGTCGCCCAGCGACTGACAGGCATGCAGGCGGTGCAGCCCCTCGACCAGTACATACCGGTCCTTGCCCTGGCGGACCTGGATTGGCGTGCGATGACCATTCTCCAGAATGTCCTCTGCCAGTGATTCGACGGTTTCCGGCTTCAGGGTCTTGCGACGTTCAACCGGAATATAGATTTGCGCGATAGCAATATCCTGGGCTTTCAGCATGTCATTTTCTCACAGGTGGCGGCTGGTTGCGGGTAAATACCCACTGTGCCTGATTGGAAATGTCCGGCCGGAATCCATAACCGTCACTGCTGAAGTCCTTGATGCCTTCCGGGCGGTCGATCCGGTTTTGCACGATGAACCGGGCCATCATGCCGCGCGCCCGTTTGGCAAACATTCCCAGCGTACGGGCTTCGCCATCCTTGACCTCCTTGAAGACGGGGGTGATGACGGTTCCCGTCAGGGTATTTGTTTTGACGGCCTTGAAGTATTCATTGGAGGCGCAGTTGATGACGGTTCTGTCGGTGTGTTCCGCCAGACAATGGTTGATCGCATCGGTGATCTGTCCGTCCCAGAAATCATACAGGCTGGTTTTGCGTTCGGGCCGAAACCGGGCTCCCATTTCGAGGCGGTACGGCTGGATCAGATCGAGCGGGCGCAACAGACCATACAAACCGGATAAAATCCGGAGATGATCCTGTGCGAATGAAAAATCGTGCTCTGTCAGGCTCGCCGCATCCAGCCCGACATAGGTGTCGCCGTTAAAAACCAGCGCTGCCTGTTTTGCGTTCGAAAGATCAAACGGCGTCGTAAAGTCGCGGAAACGGCGGTAGTTGAGATCGGCCAGACTATCGCTCAGATTCATGGTCTGTGCCAGTTGCGTGCGGCTCAGTTTTTTTGCCGACCTGACAAGTTTTTCGGCCTGTTCCAGAAAGTCCGGTTGAGTATGTGGTGTCGACGGGTTGTCGAATTCAAAATCGAGTTTTTTGGCAGGAGAAACAAGCGAAAGCATATTCGGATCCGGGATTTTGTTGATTGCAGGGCCATTGTACTGTCTACATATAAGCAAGCGCGCACGGGGAACAACAGGATAAACGACATGTTAATCGTCTATGGATTGAAAAACTGTGATACGTGCCGCAACGCCCGTAAGTGGCTGACGGATGCGGGCGTTGACTATCGCTTTGCCGATTTGCGTGATGACGGTCTGACATCTGATGATATCGCGGCATGGTGTGACGCCGCCGGGTGGCAGGAATTGCTGAACAAACGCAGCACAACCTGGCGTCAGTTGCCCGCAGCGGAGAAGCTCCAACCGGACGCGGCAAAGGCACAGGCCCTTATGCTGCGGTTCCCGGCGCTGATCAAACGCCCGGTTTTTGTCATTGGTGACACGGTTATGGTCGGTTTCAATGCTCCGCAGAAAACGGTTCTCGCATCGCTCTAGCGCCGGTCGGCAATTGAGTCCGCCAGCACGCAGAGGATTTCAAACATCATGGTCGCGCCAACCAGCGCGGTATTGCCGGATGGGTCATAAGGCGGCGCAACTTCGACGACGTCGCCGCCGATCAGGTGCAGACCCCGCAGACCCCGTATCATCTTCTGTGCGTCATAGGTTGAAAACCCGCCCACTTCCGGCGTACCGGTGCCCGGCGCGTAGACCGGGTCAAGGCCATCGACATCAAAGCTGACATAGGTTGGCCCGTCGCCGACCACTTTGCGCGCCTCGGCGATAACGGCATCGGCGCCCATATCAAAATATTCGTCGATGGTGATCACCCGCATGCCGGAATCATAGGAAAACTGCCAGTCATTTTCCGAATACATGGAGCCGCGAATGCCGATCTGAACAGTTCGTTCAGGGTCAAGAAGACCTTCCTCGACGGCGCGACGAAAGGGCGTGCCATGGGTGTATTTGTGGCCGCCGAAATAACTGTCGCCGGTATCGGCGTGGGCGTCGAAGTGGACCATGCCAACCGGTTGGTCGCGGGCGATGGCGCGCATGATCGGCAATGTCATCAGATGATCGCCACCGGCGCTTAACGGTACGGTGCCGGCGGCATGAATATCGCGAAACAGGTCTTCTATAATATCCATCGATTGCAGCAGATCGATCGGGTTGACGCCGGTATCTCCAAGGTCAGCGACCTTGCACAGGGCATAGGGATTGATGCGGCTCGACGGATTGATGCGGCGCATGAAGCTCGACATATTGCGGATTTCACGCGGCCCGTGGCGGGCGCCGGCGCGGTTGGTGGTGCCGCCATCCCAGGGAACGCCGACCAGCGCGATGTCAACCAGCGCAGGGTCTGTCACGTGCGGCAGACGCATGAATGTGGGAATGCCGCCAAATCGCGGTGTAACGGAGCCGTCGATGGGGGCGAATAGGGTGTCCGACTTGTTGCGTGCTGTCATGTCAGCCTCTCAATCAATAAACAATTTGCCGGGGTTCATGATGCTTTTCGGGTCAAACGCCCGCTTGACCGCCTTCATCAGGTCGAGTTCGACCGACGGACGATATCGCACGAGTTCATTACGTTTCAGTTGGCCGACACCGTGTTCCGCCGAAAAACTGCCGTTCAGGTCTGCAACGATGTCATTCAGGACGTCCGTCACCTGATGCCATCTGTCAAGAAATTGCTGCCGGTCCATGCCGTCCGGTTGCGACAGATTGTAGTGCAGGTTGCCGTCGCCGACGTGACCGAACGACACCGGTCGGATGCCCGGTACCAGACCGGCCACGGCCTGATCCGCCTTTGCGAGAAAATCGACGACACTTGAAATCGGTACCGAGACATCGTTTTTGATACTGCCCCCCAGACTGCCCTGGGCTTCCGGAATGGATTCGCGAATACGCCAGAAGTCGCGGACCTGCGCCTGGCTGTCGGCAAAAACCGCATTTTCGATGATGTCGTCGTCAAGGCTACTGGCCAGAACCTGCTCCAGTGCGGCCCGCAAGCCGGTGCCGGACTGGGAACTGGTCAGTTCCAGCAGCACGTACCAGTCGTATGTTGCGTCGGCAAAAGGAGAACGGTTGCCGGATACATGCGTGACCGACAGTTCGACACTCAAACGGTTCATCAATTCAAAGGCACTGAGTGTTTCGCCCGCGCCGGCATTGACGCGCGAAAACAGTTCAACGGCGGTGCTGGCCGAATTGAGTGCGACGAACGCGGTCTCTTTCTGACGCGGCAACGGATAGAGTTTCAGGCAAGCTGCGGTGATGATGCCAAGTGTTCCTTCCGCGCCAATAAACAGATGCTTCAGGTTGTATCCGGTGTTGTCCTTGCGCAAACCGCGCAAACCGTTCCATATCCGACCATCTGCCAGCACCACTTCCAGTCCCAACGCCAGATCACGGGCATTGCCGTACCGAAGGACCTGCACGCCACCGGCGTTGGTCGACAGGTTGCCGCCAATCCGGCAACTGCCTTCTGCTGCCAGGCTGAGCGGGAACAGCCGGTCTGCATCCTGCGCAGCCTGCTGGATATCGGCCAGAATACAACCGGCTTCACACGTGATTGTGAAATTGACAGCGTCGATCTGACGAATTTTGTTGAGGCGTTCGGTCGACAACACAATGCCACCGTTCGCAACAGCACCACCAACCAGTCCGGTATTGCCGCCCTGTGGCACGACCGCAATATTGTGTTCAGAACAGACTTTCATGACATCTGAAATCTGCCGGGTTGAGGCCGGTTTCACCACCATATCGCAGGTGCCCTGCCACAGGCCGCGCCATTCTTTCATGTAGGGTTCGATGTCGGCGGCTTCGCGCAGGGCGTATTCTACCCCGACGATTGTTTCAATCATCCGATGCGGGTTTGCGTGATCTGTCATTGGGAGATAGTGTTCGGCAGGCGGCCCTCGTGCAATAGAAATTTACTATTAATCCAAATGACTGAACCCATCAAATATCCGACGGATTCTGATTTCATATACTCCTATGCGGTCGATCCTGACGGTACGATGCATCTGGAATGGGCGGAGGGCGCGCTTGCGGAATCATTCGTAATTGCGACAGCGGATTTCCGAAAAGGTGGTTTCTTTCACGGTATTGTACATGCGGACGACCGACAGCAACTTGAACAGCGCTTGCAGCAGTTCAGGTCGGGTGGCGGATCGCTGGATATCTTCCGGGTGACGGACCGTGGGGGGCGCGAACGGGTGATTCGCGCCTTTTCGAAGGCCGTCCGGAATAAGAAGGAAAACCGGGTCGTTCGAGTGGTCGGGACGGTTCAGGATATCACCGGACAAATCGAAGATCATAAAAGGGCTCTGCAAACACAGGCGCTGATGAACAGCGTGTACGACTCGGCACCCATCGGTGTTGTTTTGCATGATCGCGACGGATCAACCCGGGTCCGCGTTAATCGGGCATTTTGCCAGATGGTTGGCCATACCAGGGAGCACCTGCTGAATGAGCCCTATTCCAGACTGACCCATCCGGACGATCTTGCGGAAAGTCTCGAACTCCGGCGCCGGATGTTTGACGGTGAAATCGACCACTTCGAGACCGAGAAGCGTTATCAACATCAAAATGGATCGGTCGTGTGGGCGCACGTCTATACTACCGGAATTAAAAACCCTGACGACCAGATCGCCTATTATGTTTCCTTTATCGAGGATATCACCCGGCGCAAACAGGCAGAACTCAGGCTTTCTGAAAACGACAAACGATATCGGGACCTGATCGAGGGGTCCATGCTCGGTATTATCATTACGACCAAATCCAGGGATATCCTGCTGGTCAATCAGGCATTCGCCAACATGTTCGGGTATGATTCCGTTGACGAAATAATGGCCTTGAAACAATCCGAGGTTCTGATTGCACCCCATGACCGGGCCCGGCTGAACACGATGCGGAGTCGGCGAGCGGCCGGCCGGCAGGTTGATCCGCAGGTGGAATATGACGGGGTTAAAAAATCGGGTCATATTTTCAGGGTCAGCGCGGTGACCCAGAGCCTCGAATGGGAAGGCCGGCACGCATTTATATCCACCATCATGGATGTTACGGAACGCCGTCGCAATCAGCAGGAATTGAAATCGAGCGAGGAAAAATACCGAAATCTGATTGAGGGATCGATTCAGGGAATGTTGATCGCCGGCAGAGAACGGGAAATTCTGTTTTGCAACCGGTCACTGGCGACCATGTTGGGATATTCGGAGGTTTCCGAAGTTGAAAATATGAAGACAACTGACCGGATGATCGCACCCTATGAATTCTCCCGCATCGAGTCGCTGCGGCAAAAACGGATCACCGGTCAGGACGTGCCGCCGGAAAACGAAGTTGATTTTGTTCGCAGGGATGGTGAGATTATTCGCATGCAGACCCTGTCCCGGCGACTGATCTGGGATGGCGAACCGGCAATTCAGACGACATTTATTGATATTACGGAGCGAAAACGGGCGGAGCGCGCACTGATTTCTGCAAAAGAACAGGCGGAGATGGCGAACCGTAGCAAGAGCGAGTTTCTCGCCAATATGAGCCATGAACTGCGAACGCCACTGAATGCCATCATCGGATTTTCCGAAGTTATGAAGGACGGATTGTTCGGGCCGGTCGGAAATCGGCAATATGCCGAATATCTGGACGACATATATGGGTCGGGCCGGCATCTGTTGTTGATTATTAATGATATCCTGGACGTCTCGAAGGTTGAGGCCGGTGCGATGGACATCGTTCTTGAATCGTTGAACGTCGTGGATATCATCGACATGTCGGTCCGGATGGTTCGTGAGCGGGCGATTAATGCCGGGTTGCGGATCAGCATCGAGGTTGAAGAAGAAATTGGAACCATTTACGCCGATGAAGTCCGGGTGAAACAGATTTTGCTGAACCTGTTGTCGAATGCCGTCAAATTCACCAAACCTGGCGGGCGTATCGAGATATCGGCCCATTCGGTCGGTGTGGACCAAATCGGCATTACGGTTGCCGATACCGGCGTCGGTATCGCACCAGACAGAATCACCCAGGTTTTTCAGCCGTTCGTGCAGGACGCCAATACCTTTGACCTGGCGCAGGAAGGTACCGGGCTGGGGCTGACACTGGCCAAATCGTTATCGGAGCTGATGCAAGGCAGTATTGAAATGAGCAGCGATTTGGGTAAAGGGACACAGGTAAGCATCTGTTTACCGAAATCCCGTCCGCCAATCACTCCTGTCGCGTAGCGGCACGGCGTAACCGGTCATTGATCGCGCACCCCAGTCCGTGATCCGGAACAGGACCGACTGAGATCGACCGGTAACGCCCGTCATCCAGTGAATGCAACATGGCAAACAGGTTGGCCGCCGCTTCCGTCAGATCACCGGTTGGACTAAGGTTCAGGGTTGCCGCGCCGTCCGGATCGCCAAAGCCCAGCAATGCGCCATGCGGCAATGCCGTTCGGGCGTTCAGATAAACCGGCGTGGCGGGCGCGTAGTGGCGGGCCAGCATGCCGGGCGAGCGGGGCTGGTCGGGCGTGCCGTCCACGCGCCGGATGTCACCGACAATACGACGCAGGGATTCTTCAGTCACACCACCGGGCCGCAGCACTGTCACCTGATCCGTGGTCAGATCGACAACTGTTGATTCCATGCCGACAGGACAGGCCCCCCCATCGAGGATAACGGCAGGACCGGATTCGCCCGGGATCGGCCAGGAGAGGACTACATGATGTGCCCGGGTCGGACTGATTTTGCCGGATCGATTGGCGCTGGGGGCGGCGATTGGCAGTCGGACGGCGGTCAGAAGGTCATGGGCGACCGGGTGATCGGGAACGCGTACGGCGACGCTGTCCAGTCCGGCACTGACCAGCAGCGACAGGGGACAATCGGTGGTGCGGGGGAGAACCAGGGTCAGCGATCCCGGCCAGAAGGCCGCTGCCAATTGCTCTGCCCTGTCATTGAAAACGACGTAACGACGCGCTGACGCCAGGTCGGCGACATGTACGATCAGCGGGTTGAATTGTGGCCGGCTCTTGGCCTGATAGATCGACGCGACGGCGATGTCACTGGTCGCATCGGCCCCCAGCCCGTAAACGGTTTCAGTTGGAAAGGCAACCAGTTCCCCGTCTTGCAGCCGGTCGGCGGCGGCGGCGATGGCGGGACCATCGGCGACCTGCAGGCGAGGATCATCTGACGGGGCCGACGGAACCGTCACTATCTGCGCTCGACACCCGGCCCGGCCGCCACAAAATGCGGATTTTCAAAACCTTCCTTGCCGTACCCGAGGTCGGATCCGTCGAGTCTTTTTACGGAACCACCGGCAAACCGCAAGACCGCGTGGCCCGCCGCCGTATCCCATTCCATGGTCCGACCCAGACGGGGATACAGATCGGCCTGACCTTCTGCGATGGTACAGAATTTGAGTGAACTGCCAGCACTTATTTCCTGCCTGACCGGATAGTCGGCGAGGTAGTCATCGACGTCGGCCGAGCGATGGGATCGGCTGACCAGGGCGACGAGCCCGTTGTTTCCGGCCTTGCGGCAACTGATCTGTTCGATCGGGCTGTCGCCGCGCTGGACAAATGACCCTGCCGACAAACCAAAATAGGTTATGTTGCGGGCGGGCAAATGGACCACGCCCAGGACCGGACGCGTGTGTTCAATCAGCGCGATGTTGACGGTAAACTCGCCATTTCGATTGATGAATTCCCGGGTTCCGTCCAGCGGGTCGATCAGCCAGAATGCCTGACCCCGGACATCGGGAATGATGCCGGTGGCGGCGGCTTCTTCGCTGACGATCGGATATTTGTTGGTGATGCCTTCGCGGATTGATCGCAGAATGAGAATCTCGGCCTGCCGGTCAGCCTCGGTGACCGGAGAGTCATCACCTTTGGTTTCAATGGCGAAGTCGGTCTCGTATACGCGCATGATTTCAGCGCCGGCACGTTTGCACACATCCGATATGGTCTGCGCAAAACCCAATCCAATATTCAACAAGGCACTGTTCTCCGGCAAGGAACGAAAACGGTGGCGATTGTCTTCCGGAAAACCGGGAAGTCAATAGGCCGCAAGCGGGATATCTGCGATCAGGCGAGATCGTGTGACGATATTTCGACGGCGATAAACCGCTGTGCCCGGAATGTGGGGGACCAGTGTTCCCAACTCAGACCCGCCTTGACCTTGAGCCGGCCAATGAAATCCGAGCGGTCCGGTAACTGGCTCCAGACGGAGGGCAGAAACAGGGACCGCAATCCCCGGTCCTCAATGATCAGGCCGTCGATGCCGGGTCTGATGCGGGTCAGGAAATCCCGCTCGTCGGTAAACGCCATCGGTACCGGCGGGCTCAGCAGGGAAATGGAAATTTCGACCTGTTCGCGTTCGTCCCGGAGCAGTTTGGCAAACCGGCTGTCGGCAAACGCCGCCCGGTAGGCATTTGCCACGACGTCCTCGACCAGTGGCCGGTGGGCCTGCGCCGACCCGATACAGCCTCGCAATTCACCGTTCTTCCTGAGCGTGACAAAACAGGCGCCCGGTGTTCGAAGGGCTGCCGGGTGATTGGCCGGATTGATCTGCATCGGCTGTTCGGAATCAAATCCGTCATCGATTGCCAGCGCTGCCAACAGCATCAGGTCCGGGCCATAGGTCTCAATCAGCGCGCGCGTCGCCTGTTCAAATTCCTGTTCGCTTTTTCTGTCATCCGGATTAACGGCGGCAGGTGGCGCCGGGTTGGCAGGCTGTGGCGGTATTTTTGCCGTTGTCGCCGAATTTTCTACTGGATCCGGCGTCAGGGTGATGCTGACGATTTTACCGGCAGGGTCTGGCGACGTCGCAGAAGGAGACGGAGAGGGTACCCTCTGGGTCGGTGTTGATTTCGTCGGCGGAATTTCCAACGTCAGGTTGTGTTCCTCTGTCCTGCTCACGGACGTATTTTCCGTTGAGGTGGCGGCGGCGGTTTGCTTGTCCGCGTTAGTTGGTGCCGGGGGGGCAGTAAACATCCACGCGCCATAACCGACCACCCGGTCACGGCTTCCGGCAGTATCTCCGGAATTGCGCAAGTCCAGCCGCGTGACCTGCAGGTCGCGGGTCCTGGCCAGTTCCAGCAATCCGCTGACCGGGAAACGGCCGCAGGCGGAGGCCCGGTCCAATTGATCGGCGGTCAGGTTTTCAATCGCCAGGGCAGTTTGCCTGTCCCGCTCGCAGGCACTGTCGTAATCCAGGTAATGGCTGAGGTCGGAACTGACAACTACCAGTGTTTCGTCACCGCCCCAGACGGTTTCCAGTACGTCGCGAACGACGGCCGGGGACGTTTCGCCGACCACCAGCGGGACCAGTTGGAACTGGCCGAGGATCACTTGCAGAAACGGCAGGTGAACTTCCAGGCTGTGTTCCAGTTCATGTGTCTGATCGAATGTCGTGACTTGTGGCAAGGGCCGAATTTCTTGCAACGCCAGTTGGTCGATTTCAATCGTGCCCAGCGGGGTCTCGAAATAATCGGCGCTGCTGAGTGCCACACCTTGTACCGCGACCCGGTGGCACGGCCCCAGCAGGATCACCCGGGAAATACAGTCGGCGGAAGCGCGGACCCGGGCATAGGCACTGGCGGCGATGGGGCCGGAATAAACGTAACCGGCGTGAGGCGCAATCAGCGCTTTCGGAGGCGGACCATCGCCCCGCTCGGCGGCGGCCAGCAAATTTTCGATGGTGGAGGTCAGTCGTGCCGCGTCATCCGGATAAAAACGGCCGGCAACGGCAGCGCGACGAATAGATCCCATGCCTCAATCCTTTTCCGTCCGATCAACGGCAGTTCCGACGGTGAAAGGGAAGTATAACAGGTGACAGAATAACCGGACAGCCCGAACCGGAATTTTCGCCCGGCAGCCCGGCAATCGGAGATGTCAGCCAGGAAACTGGTCCATCAGTTGTGACAGACGCCGGGTTTTGCGGCGCAATCCATCCACCGAAAGCCTGGAAACGGTTTGCTGGTATTGTTGGCAGTTGGCACTGAGCTCGTCGATCGCGACTTTCAATTCTTCCGCATTTTCCTGAAAATTTCGCGTCACCTCAGCCTGTTCCTGCATGGCGGCCATGAGGCCCTGAACTGCGAGGCTCAATCGGGACGGATTGTCATTTACAGGCGAGGCGACCTTGCGTGACCGGGCGGCGTCGCCAGCGGATACAAACAACGGGGCGGTCCGGTTTTTCCGGTTGAGGGCGGTTCGTGCCATAACAGATATCTCCTTATTCTTCCTGATCTGATATGATGAAGACTAGGCCCGTGATGTGGCGTGCCGTTGAACAGCCTGTATCCGCCATGTTAACCGTTGTTACAAGGCGAGATTTCGAGTCTGGCGACAGGTTTACCGAGATCAAAATGGAAAATATAGAGGAAAATGAAGGAACCATCGTGGCGGCCCGCTATTGGCACAGCCTTGATGACGGACGTGTGCAGTGTGATGTTTGCCCGCGGTTTTGCAAATTGCATGACGGCCAGCGCGGATTGTGTTTCGTGCGCGCCCGACAGGACGATCGGATGGTCCTGACGACCTACGGTCGCTCGAGCGGATTCTGCATTGATCCCATTGAGAAAAAACCCCTGAATCACTTTTTGCCCGGCACGCCTGTGCTGTCTTTCGGCACTGCCGGCTGCAACCTGACCTGCAAGTTCTGCCAGAATCACGATATCAGCAAATCGCGCGCATTTGACAAATTGCAGTCGCCCGCGACTCCGGACATGATTGCGGCGGCGGCGGTTGCCTGTGGCGCCGACAGCGTCGCCTTTACCTATAACGATCCGGTGATTTTTCTGGAGTATGCGGTTGATGTGGCGAAAGCCTGCCATGCGGCGGGTGTGAAAACAGTGGCGGTGACGGCGGGATATATCACCGCCCCGGCAGGCCGGGAATTCTTCAGCCACATGGACGCGGCCAATGTCGATCTGAAAGGTTTTTCCGACGATTTTTACCGCCGTCTGTGTTCCAGCGAACTGGCTCCGGTGCTCGATACCCTGACCTACCTGAAACATCAGACTGATGTGTGGTTTGAAATCACCACCTTGATCATTCCCGGTGAAAATGATTCGCCGGACGAGATTGACCGGATGACCCGATGGATCATGGACACGCTGGGCCCTGATGTGCCGCTGCATTTCACGGCCTTTCACCCCGACTGGAAAATGATGGAGACCGGACCGACTCGGAAAGAAACGCTGACCATCTGCCGGCAGATTGCGCGTACAAACGGGCTGCATCATGTCTATACCGGCAATGTCCACGACCGGCCGGGCGCCAGCACCTATTGTCACGGTTGTGGTGACGAGTTAATCGGCCGGGACTGGTACGAACTGTCCAGCTGGAATGTGGCGTGTGATGGCAACGCGGCGGCCAGGTGCAAAAAATGCGGAACGCCACTGGCCGGGGTATACCGTGAAAAACCGGGGCGCTGGGGTCGCAAACGGCGTCCGTACCGGTTTTCCTGAATAACCGATCTCAGGCATCGCTTGATCCCGGTTCAGTCAAGGCGGTAGTCTGTCGTCGTACACTGTATCACAGTTCAGGAGGCTGACATGACCCATTTCCTTGTATCAGAAGAAAATCCGGAAGGTTTCAAGCTGGAGGACATCCTGCGAACCCTGCGCAAGGACATCCTGACCCGTTGTACCAAGATTGCCGACGACCAGTCCGAGGCCGCCCGCCATGTCATGGACAACAACATGCATATTCTCAATTTGTTGACCGAAACCATACAGGTGGCGGAGGATTCGACGCAGGTTCTGGACAAGGCGTTCGGGCGGCCGACCCCCGGTCATCCGAGGATCGGAACCGAATAATGGCGACAAGATGGAAGCAGCGGCCGGACGGGTCCACCTGGGGCGATTGGGGCGACGACGATCAGAAAGGACGCATGAACCTGCTGACGCCGGAACGGCGTCTGGCGGCGGCACGGGAAGTAAAGGAAGGGCTGGCATTTTGCCTGAGCATGCCGCTCGACATGCCGGGCGGCAATTCGGTCAATCCGAAACGTCATCCACCCAAATTCGGGCCGGTCTTTCACGACGGGGAACACTACTACAATTTTCCCTGGGATTCGGTATATCCGGGCATGAAGGATATTACCTCTGATGAATGCGTCACGCTGTATTCGCAGTATTCGACGCAATGGGACAGTTTTGCCCATGTCGGCTGTCTGTTCGACGTCATGGGGGATGGCAATCAGGTGCCGGTCTATTACAACGGATTTCGCGCACACGAGGATATCGGTGGTCCGGACAGCATTGCCGATATGGGGGCAAAATCGCTTGGTATCGAAAACATGGCGGCGACCTGCGTGCAGGGCCGCGGTGTGCTGGTTGATCTGCACCGGCATTTCGGTGATGCCCGGGTCGCGGTCGGATATGATTTGCTGATGGAGGTCTTCGAGAAAGACAGAATCGTCATCGAGGAAGGTGATATGTTTTTGTTCCATACCGGCTGGGATGATATGATCCTGTCGATGAAAGGCAATCCGGACGCTGAGAAACTACATGCGTCCTGCGCGGTTCTGGATGGTTTTGATCAACGGCTGCTGGACTGGATTGCGAGTTCCGGGATCAGCATCATCGCTACTGACAATATCGCGGTGGAAGATTTCAATGCGCAGGGAGAGGCGAAGGGCGGATGTTCGCGGTTGCCGCTTCATCGCCAGTGCCTGTTCCGGCTGGGGGTTCATCTCGGGGAAATCTGGTATCTGTCGGAGCTGGCTGATGCCCTGCACGCCCGTGACCGATCGCGTTTCATGCTGACGGCGCCGCCTCTTCGCATGCCGGGTGCAGTCGGATCACCGGCGACACCGGTCGCGACCCTTTAGGAGTTTCCGATGATCAGAACGAATGTCTGTCTGCGTCACCGACGGGACGGCGATACGCTGCACGAGGATGATTACGACGGATCGACGATCGAGATTGAAGACGCCATGTTTGTTGGCATGGTCGCCGATTTCGAGAAAGATACCACCATTACAGACGACGTCGCGGCGTCCGCAGTCGGGGTTATTCTGGATGTCGCGCGTCTGCCTGAAGGGAACATCGGGGAACGGGAAAATTTTGCGCAGTCCATCGCGTGCGCCGTATTGCGGCAAAATTTTATCAATAATTTCGGGGCCGATGCGGTCGGGCACGGAATCATCACAGTGATGGATGAAACAGCAGTTGATGGGGAGATTGTGATCAGTGTCAACGACGACGGTGAGCCGGCAAAATTCTTTGTGACACTGGGGTCATAATGTCCGGCGCTTGCATGACCGACCCGGCCACCGCCGATGATTGAATTTGATGAAAACCTGGCCGGGCCATTGCATGGTGTCCGGGTGCTGGATCTGACCCGCCTGATTGCCGGCAATATGCTGAGCCTGCAACTGGCCGATTTCGGTGCCGATGTCATCAAGGTCGAGCCGGCAGGCAAGGGCGACCCGCTGCGGGCCTGGACAGAAGAGGGGATTGCGGCATTCTGGAAGGTCTATTGCCGCAACAAGCGCAGTGTTTCTGTGAATTTTCGCCATCCAACTGCCGCCAGCGTTATCCTGAAGCTGGTCGAGACGTCAGATATTCTGATTGAAAATTTTCGACCCGGGCGGATGGAGGAGATGGGACTCGGGCCGGACGTGCTGCTGGCGCGTAATCCACGACTGGTAATCGTGCGGGTATCCGGATTCGGTCAAACCGGACCGTACCGACAGTTGCCGGGATTTGGCACGCTGGTTGAGGCGATGTCCGGGTTCGCCAGTCGCAACGGTTTTCCGGATCGTCCGCCGCTGCTGCCGCCGCTGGCGCTGGCCGATATGATTGCCGGTTTGCAGGGAGCATACGCGACCATGGTTGCCTTGCGGGAAGTGGAGGTCAAGGGCGGTGGTGGGCAGGTCGTCGATCTGTCGCTGTTTGAACCGATCCTGTCAACGCTCGGACCGGAAGCGCTGTCCTACACGATATCCGGCAAAATCAAGGCGCGGTCCGGCAACCGGTCCAATACCAGCGCGCCGCGTGATGTATATGAAACGCAGGATGGGCGATATGTTGCGCTGTCGGCGTCAATTCAGGTGATGGCGGAGCGGGTGTTTCGTGTGATCGGGCGCGAGGACATGATCAAGGATGCCCGGTACCGGACCAATGCCGACCGCGTGCGTCACCGTGACGAGGTCAATGATATTGTCGCCGCCTGGGTGCTGGCACGGGGTCGGGATGACGTGCTGGCGGCATTTCGAGAAGCCGGAATTACCGCGTCGCCGGTTTACGATACCGGTGATCTGGTGGCCGACCCGCACGTCATCGAGCGCCAGATCCTGATTGATTTACCGGACGCCGAACTTGGGTCGGCGGTGCATCACAACATCCCGCCCCGGCTGTCGGAAACACCGGGAACATTTCGCCGGCCCGCTCCGGACCTGGGGGAACATACCGACGCCCTGTTGGTGGAATCCGGATACAGTCAGGCGGAGATTGGCGAGATGAGAACAGAAGGAATCATAGGATGACAACGGACAGGCCGTCGCCGGTCTGGCGATCCATGCTTTTCGTGCCGAGCCACGTTGAGCGATTTATATCGCGGGCACCTGATCGCGGGGCCGACGCGATTATCCTGGATCTGGAAGACAGTGTGCCCGTGGCCAACCGCCCGGCGGCGCGGGCCGGACTGGCGGCGGCGGTGAAGGCCGTTGGCGCCGGGGGAGCCGATGTGCTGGTCCGGATCAACCGGCCGTTACGGGAGGCCATTGCCGATATCGCGGCGGCTGTGCTGCCGGGCGTATCTGCCCTGAAACTGCCGAAGATTGAAAGCGCTGAACATTTGCGGTTGCTGGAGGAGGTTGTGGTGGAATGTGAGGTTGCGACTGGTCTGGCGCCGGGGGCCGTGGGCTTTATTCCGATGATTGAAACCGCGGGCGCCTATTTTCGGATGGCGGAAATTGCCGGTGCCTCGGCGCGCAATATCGGCATGACGCTGGGTGGTGAGGATTTTGCGCTGGACACCGGCATGGTGCCGGACAGCGAGACGTTGTTTCAGGCCAGTCAAAAGCTGGTATATGCGGCACGTGCCGCCGGGATCGTTCCCTTTGGAACGATCGGTACGGTCGCCGATTACCAGGATCTGGACGCCTACCGCGCCAGTGCAGCAATGTCGCGAAAATTCGGCTTCGAAGGAGCCGCCTGCATCCACCCCAGCGTGGTGGCACTGCTGAATGAGGAATTTTCCCCGTCTGCCGAAGATGTCGCGGCGGCTGAGCGGATTGTCGTCGCCTATCGGCAGGCGCAGGCGGCGGGAAGCGGGGCTATTCAGCTGGACGGCAAAATGATTGACGTGCCGGTCGCATTACGGGCCGAAAAATTGTTGCAACGTCACCGGGCGATCATCGCCAGATCGCCCGGTGATGGTTCCGAGTCCTAACCGTTACGAACCTGATCGACGAACTTGTCCACCTCAACGCGCAGGCGCTGTGACTGGTTCGCCAGTTCGTTGGAGACCTCCAGCACCTGATTGGCCGCCTGACCGGTCTGCACCATGGCGTCATTCACACCCGATACATTAACCGTGACTTCTGCTGTCCCTTGTGCTGCCTGTTCAACACTGCTGGCAATCTCGCCGGTCGCGGCACCCTGTTCCTCAACGGCAGCGGAAATCGACGATGCTACCTGACTGATCTCGTTGATGGTCGTGGCAATACCCTTGATCGCAATAACGGATTCATTGGTCGCCCCCTGAATCGCCGCGATCTGTTCGGATATTTCCTCGGTTGCCTTGGAGGTCTGGGTTGCCAGATTTTTCACCTCGCTGGCGACCACGGCAAACCCCTTGCCAGCATCACCGGCCCGGGCCGCTTCAATGGTGGCGTTCAGGGCCAGCAGATTGGTCTGTTCCGCAATGTCGGTAATCAGCTGGACGACTTCACCAATCTTGTCGGCGGCCAGTTTCAGACTTTCGACTTTCTTATTGGCAGAATCGGCGTCATTGGTGGCGTTGCGGGCGATGATGGCAGACTGCGAAACCTGTCGGCTGATTTCGCTGATGGAACTGGAAAGTTCTTCTGTTGCCGCTGACACGCTCTGAACGTTGGTCGACGCCAATTCCGCCGCCGACGTCATTGCCTGTGATTGAACCGCTGTATCCGACGCCGTCGAGGACATGGCCTGGGCCGACGACTGCATTTCGCCGGATGCATTTGTAACGGATGCGATAATGGTGCCGACAGAAGCTTCGAAATCGGACGCCATTTTGTGCATCAGGGCCCGTTTTTCCTCTTCTGCCTTGCGGGCCTGTTCTTTCTGCCCTTTGGTCATGCGCTCGACCTCTATGGCATTCTCCTTGAAGACCTGAACCGCTTTTGCCATGTCACCGATCTCATCGGAGCGGGTTTCTCCGGGAATTTCGACGGTCAGATCATTTTCAGACAATCGTCCCATAGCGGCGACCATATGCTTGATGGGCCGGGTAATGCCGATGCCGATGAAATAGGCCAGCACAAGACCAATGATGACGCCACCGGCGGCACCAAACTCGATCAGCGTCGTGCTGGTGGAACGTTGTGATTCCAGCTTGGCATCCTGTTGGCGTTTGGCCTGCTGAACCAGACTGGTCACATCGTTCTGGGCCTGTTTCATGCCTTTTTCCGCATCGGCCTGCTGGAATACGGCTTCCGAGGTGGCGACAAACGTTTTCCGATAACCCTGTGACTCGGCGGCCATCAGATTGACGGATTCGGCCTGCTTGCTGTCCTTCAATGACCGTTTCAGGCGAATTGCGCTCAGGAAGATTGATTTCAGGTTTTTATCAACATCGGTTTCGAACCGCTTGTCGCGGGTATCGAGAAAGCGGGATTCCGACAGTCTCAATCCGCGAATTTCCGCAAACATCTGCATGGCCAGGCGTTGGGCGACGAAGGCCTGTTCAACACGGGCGGCGGCGGCGGCGGCGGTCGCTTTGGCTTCGGCATAGGCCTTTTTTTCCTGGCGGGAGATAACGCTGGTATAGACATTGATCTGTCGTGAGACCTTACTCAGCTCGTTTTCAATATCACCGGTGTAGGACCCGGACGCCAGCGCATCACTCAATTCGGCAAACCCCTTCCGATAGGCGTTTACCACTGGAAATACCTTGGCGACCGCGCTTTCGCCTGATGAACCCTTGGCCAGCTTTTTCATGCCGAGGGACGCCAGAAACATCTGCTTGATAGCCTCGTTGGCGCGCTTCGAATGACTTTCGTCCTTGGTCAGACGATACATGGCTTCGGCCTGACGGGCGACCAGCGTGTGGTTTATCAATTCGTCAGATTTGGTTGCCAGTTGCAGGCGGGCAGCCTGTTCCGCTTCAGCGGCTTTCAATTCCCGGGATACCGCATCGTATTCTGTCTGCTGGGTATCGCGAATCTTGACGGCCAGCGATTCAAGCTTGGCCGTTCGCGCCAGCATATCTTTCAGGCGTGACTGATTCTGGGATTCCAAATTGGCATACAGATCAAGCCCTGTTTCGTAGGCGACCAGCGCTGACGCAATCGAGTCCAACGTTGTTTTTTTGCCGGGGTCGGAGGTTTCGGAAACCAGTTCGCGGGCCTGTGTCTCGACCGCTTTCAGATTGCTCCTTGCATTGGTAATCAGAGAAAAGTCACCGCCAGATCGATAATTCAGCACATCCATTGTGACGCCATCAACGCCGCCTGCCAATCGTGCCATTTTCTGCTGCTCGGTGACGCCGCCCACATATTGGGATAGTCCGGTTCGCCCGATAATTCCGACGATCGCCGTTATGACGAGAACGGCGCCAAACCCGATCCCGATCTTGGTGATGATTTTCATGTCTTTTGCAGTCCCTTGTTTAAATATAATATTGACGTATGAGTCTGATCGTTGCCAGATGTCCTTTGTATCACTAATAAAAGTTCGCGACGATGGTCTGAAACGTAATGAAACAATTTGAAATGTCTGAAACATATTGAAACCAACGGAAACGTACCGGTTCGTTCAAAGTGTCTAGTTTGTCTCGGGTCTGAACAAGAAAAAGAGGATACAGATCGTTCCTGGGAGGAAAGATCAATTGACTTTCCAAGCAGGTTTTAGGCCAATTTTTGGCTATTATGATAGCAATTCTTTGGAGGAGTGACAAATGAAGAAAATGACTGCTGTATTGGCCGCCGTGTTGGTGGCAGGGCTGGGATTCGGCGCTGTTGATGCACGCGCCGCGAATGAGTATGAACCCCAGATGAAGGCGGCCTATGCCAAATATGTTGCCGGTTGGCTGAATGATCCGGCCGTTATCAGCGCGATCAAGGCGCAAAATGCAAAACATGCCAGCATGTCCGCTGGCGATATTGACAAGGCTGACAAAACCTGGCGGGCCGAGAAAAAAGCCGGCGGTGGAGATATGATGAACGGCGTGCTGTCAAACGCCTTGTCTAAATTTCTGCAGGGCAAAAAAGCCGCATCTGGCGGGTTGATTACGGAAATGTTTGTCATGGACAACAAGGGTATGAATGTTGGCCAGAGCGACCCGACGTCGGATTACATGCAGGGTGATGAAGCCAAATGGCAGAAGACCTTCAGTGTTGGCCCGGATGCACAGTTCGTCGATGACGTCGAATTTGATGACAGTACAAAATCGTTTCAGGCTCAGATCAGCGGTACAATTTCTGATGGCGGCGCGGCCATCGGTGCGATTACGGTTGGCATGAACGTCGAAAAACTTCAGTAAATCGTCGAAAAGGCGTGAATTTCGGAACGGGTCACCCGGCGGGTGGCCCGTTTTGCTGTGACGACGTTGACAGGTGGCGTCGCCGCAACTGAAAAATAATTAGCCCGCCGGCTCCCCCCATAACTGCCATGGGAAAGAAGGCCGCTCCGCCGTACAGGCCATACAAGTGACCGCTGAACAGAGCTGTCGCTCCCATACCTATCCCCATTACGACGCCGGAATAGAGGCTTTGAGCCGTGGCCGAGAGATCCGGTGCAATCCGGCTCTGAATGAAATACATCGCCCCGAGGTGGGCGCCGCCAAAGGTCAGGCCATGTAGCGCCTGCAATAAGACGAGTGCGGGCAGGGCGGTGGTCAGGCCGGTGCCCGTCCAGCGCACGGCTGCCGCCAGTCCGGCCAAAGCCATCAATCTGGCGGGGCCGACCCGCCGCAAAATCCGCGCCCCGAATATAAAAACCACGATCTCGACGATGACGCCTTCGGCCCACAATCCGCCAATGATATCTGAACCTATTCCGGCTTGGCGCCAATGCAGGGTGCCAAATCCGTAAAACACGGCGTGACTGGATTGAAGCAGTGCCGCCGCCAGCAGAAAGATCAAAAACCGACGGTCCTTGGCGACCACCCTGACGGTCAATTGGGACGGATTGGACGGGGCTGTGCGAATATCCGGTAACCACCATGCGCTGATGCAGGTCAGGGTTATTGTCAGGGCAATCGCCACAAAAATCATGTCGGCAGGGCCCCGCCTGAGACCGTAACCGATTCCGACGGCAGCAAGAATAAAGGTGACAGACCCCCACAATCGCACCCGACCATAGTCAAATCCAAGTTGCATGCTGCCCTGCAATGTCAGGCTTTCCATCAGCGGGATGGCCGGTGACCAGAATAGCAGAAACAGACCGTTGACCAGTAAAATTGACCAGAAACTGCCGGTCAGTGAAAACAGTAGGAAGCTGCATAACGACAGGATCATCAGCACCGCAATAATCCGCTTGCGTTCGCCGCGCCGGTCCGCCTGATGTGCGACGATGGGATTGGCCAATACCTTCATGACAAAACCGGAGGCAATAACCGCGCCGATCTGTTCGGCGGTCAACCCTCGCGATTCAAGCCAGATCGGCCAGAACGGCAAATGAATACCCATAACCAGAAACGAGGTGCCGTAATAGATCGCCAGCCGAAACGGGATCATGGTTGCCGGTTTTCTGCAAAATGATGAAGGTAGGTGATTCCCGGAATGGCGCGGCTGCCATACCATGACACCATTTCCGCATCAATCAGCGCCGACTGCCCGGGGAACCTGGGAAATTGCCGGTGAAAGGCCGTCCGGTGATGTTCGGTGAAGGGGAACGGTTCCGAACTGAACAGGACCAGATCGGTGTTTTGCAAGGTCACCGACATTTCGCCGATAACGGGATAACGGATCGCCGGGTCATGTCCGACGGTTTGCCAGTTCACCAGACCGAGAACGTTGGCGATATAGGTATCGCGGGAAACCGTCATCCATGGTTTTTGCCAGATCAGGTAAAGCACCCGGCGGCAGGAAAGTTGAGGCGCTGCCTTGCGTATCCCGCCGAGCGCCCGATCGAGGGCCTGACCCAGTCGGTCGGCTTCGGCCTGATGGCCGAACAGGCCTGCCATTAACTGATAGAGAGCCAGGTTGTCTTCCACTGCGTTCGGGTGTGTGACAACGACCCGCAGGCCATGGGACATCAACTCGTCCGCGACCGGTTTCGGTGTTTCATCGATATTGACAAGGATGTGGGTTGCACCGGTTGAGCGGATTTTCCCGGCGTCAACTGATTTGGTGCCGCCAACGACGGGAACAGAGTCAACATCCGGCGACGGGTGAATGCAAAATCGGGTGCGACCGACCACCTGATGGCCCAGCCCCATGGCAAACAACAGGTCGGTCAGGCTGGGAACCAGTGAAACGATCCGTGCGGCCGGTCCGGCGAACGGGTGCAGCGTACCAGCGTTGTCAGTCAAAGCCACGGTCATGTGTCACCCGGCTGTAGGTTTCCCGCTGACGGCGTTCGTCAACCGGTCTGTTCCAGATCCTCACTCGCCTTGATCCAGGCATTTTCGGCGTCCTGCAGGCGCGATTTGACCTCGCCCAGTTCAAGTTGGGTCGACATCAGGGTTGATGTCGGGCCGTCGTACAATTCCGGATCGGCCAGCCGGTTTTCAAGCCGGTCGCGTTTGGCGCCGAGTTTTTCAATCTGCTTTTCCATATCCCGCAAGGATTTTCGTATGCTGGCGGTCTCCGCCCGAGCGGTGGCGCGGGCCTTGCGTTCCTCCTTCCGGTTCAGTTTCGGCTCCCGTGTGTCAGCGCTGCCACGTTCATCCCGCCGTTTCTGGCGGCGCGTATCGACCAGATGGCGGCGATAGTCCGCGAGATCACCGTCGAACGGTCGGCAGGCGCCATCTTCAACAAGCCACAGATTGTCGCATGTCAGTTCCAGCAAATGCGCGTCATGACTGACCAGCACAACCGCCCCTTCATAAGCGTTCAGGGCCTGCACCAGTGCTTCGCGGGCATCAACATCCAGATGATTGGTCGGCTCATCAAGCAGCAGAACGTGCGGTGCTTCCAGACTCATCAGGGCAAACAGCAGTTTTGCCTTCTCCCCCCCCGACAGGCTGGCACAGACCGTATTGGCCTTGTTACCGGAAAAACCGAACCGACCAAGATGGCTGCGGACCCTGGCCTCGGTCGCCATCGGCATGCGGTGGGCCGCGTGATCATAGGCGGTTTCTTCCATATTCAATTCATCGGTCTGGTGCTGGGCAAAATAACCGACGCGCAGCTTGGACGATTTTCGCAACCGCCCGTCCATCGGCTTCAGGCGGTCGGCCAGAAGTTTGACCAGCGTCGATTTGCCATTGCCGTTGGCGCCCAGCAGCCCGATCCGGTCTTCCATGTCGATCCGCAGGTCGAGACGTTTGAGAACCGGTTTGCCGGGTTCATAGCCGGCATTCAACTCGTCAAGCGTGATCAGCGGCGGCGGCAGACGGTCCGGTTTCGGAAAATCCAGACTGATCGACTGATCTTCTGCTTCAGCCGCAATCGGTTCCATGCGTTCCAGCATTTTGATACGGCTTTGCGCCTGTTTTGCTTTTGATGCCGTGTAGCGAAAGCGGTCGACAAAACCCTCGATGCGACGGCGGTCGGCCATCTGCTTGGTGCGCAGCTTGCTGTTCAGCATCTGCTGTTCGCGGCGGGTGTTTTCAAAACCGTCATAACCGCCGGTATAGCGGGTCAGTTTCAGAGATTCGAGATGAATGATTTCAGTCACCGACTGATTGAGCAGCGTCCGGTCATGACTGATGACAACCAGCGTCCCCGGCCATGAGGCAAGATAGGTTTCCAGCCACAGCGCGGCTTCAAGATCGAGGTGGTTGGTTGGTTCATCAAGCAACAGGATATCAGGGCGGGAAAACAGTGTCGCCGCCAGCGCCACGCGCATGCGCCAGCCGCCGGAAAAATCGTCAAGATGCCGCTGCTGTGCGGCGTCGTCAAAGCCAAGCCCGGCCAGAATGCGGGCAGCGCGGGCGGGCGCCGTCTGGGCGTCGATGTCCGCCAGCCGGATGTGTACCTCGGCAATTTCCCCGGGATCGGTGACTGTGTCGGCACGGGCCAGCAATTCGGTGCGTTCCAGATCGGCAGCCAGCACGGAATCGATCAGGGTGACCTTGCCAGCCGGCGCGTCCTGCGACACGGTGCCAACCCGCATCCCCTTGCGGATGTTGACTTCACCGTCATCGGGCGATATTTCACCGAGGATCAGTTTGAACAGGGTTGTTTTGCCAGCCCCGTTGCGGCCGACCAGGCCGACCTTGTGCCCGGCGCGGATCACGGCGGTCGCCTGCTGAAACAGTAGTCGTCCGCCAATTCGGTAGGTGAGATCATTGATGTGTATCATTTGTGGCGGGTGATACCACGATGCCTCCGGAAGGGAAATGATCAATAGGGTCGGTTCACATGGAAATTACGCATTGCCGGATCGCGCCTATCACTTGCCAGTCCGGATGGTTGGCGGTATAACCCGCCCCCGCGACCAGAAAAGGCCCACGTGGCCTTGTTCGGGGAAGCAAGAATTTTTGATCACAGAAATCTAAGGGGATATCAGATGGCTATCGAGCAGACGCTCTCCATCATCAAACCGGATGCAACACGCCGTAACCTGACGGGAAAAATCAACCAGCGGTTCGAAGATGTCGGCCTCCGGATCGTTGCCCAGAAACGCATTCAACTGACACAGGCGCAGGCAGAGGGTTTCTACGCCGTCCACAGGGAACGTGCGTTCTTCAATGACCTGTGCACTTTCATGACATCCGGACCCGTCGTCGTCCAGGTTCTGGAAGGTGAAAATGCCGTCGCCAAAAACCGCGAAATAATGGGGGCAACCAATCCGGCGCAGGCGGAAGAAGGTACGATCCGCAAGGATTTCGCGGAAAATATCGAAGCGAATTCGGTGCACGGGTCAGACGCGGTGGAAACCGCCGCCGAGGAAATTTCCTATTTCTTCGCCCGGCTTGAGATTGTCGGCTGATCGACCGGATAGCTGGCGCGCATGAGAGTGGAACGGCTGCCCCGACGGGTGGCCGTTTTTATTTGATCTTCTGTGACAGCGTGGCCCGCCGATCAGTCCGTCAGGTGCTGCGGCGGACAGGAAGCGAGCGCCGTGCTGAAAAATTCCGCCAACAGTTTAAAATCTGACTGACGCGCCGACGTGGGCCGCCAGGCAAGCCCGATCTGGCGGGATGTGCCGGTGCCTTCCATCGGTCGCAGTTCTGTCCGGGTTGCAGCGGCGATGCCGCCGTCAATTGCCATTCGGGGTATAAGTGTCACCCCCAGTCCGTTGTCTACCATCTGGATCAGGGTGTGCAGGCTGCTGGCCTGAAACTCGACGTTGGCGGACCCGGCGTCAAGGCGACAGGCGCCAAACGCGTGATCGCGCAGGCAATTGCCTTCTTCCAGAACCAGCAGTTTTTCTTTTTTCAGGCAGTCCCGGCTGACGGCCCCGGTATTGCCGGGTGCTTGGCCGTGCGGATAGGCAACCCAGAACGGGTCATCGGCAAACAACAGGGTTTGCAGCCCGGCCGCCGGATAGGGAAAGGCCAGCAACAGGACGTCCAGATCTCCCGATTGCAACTGCCTGACCAGATCGGCGGTATGTCCTTCCCGCAGATACAGCTTCAGGTCGGGGTAAGAAGCGCGCAGCCGGGGAAGCGTCCGGGGCAACAGAAACGGAGCAATGGTCGGAATCACACCCAACCGCAGATCGCCCGTCAGCACCGATCCGTCTGCTTCCGCCAGTTCCGCAATGCTGGCCACGTCGGCGATGACGGTCAGTGCCCGGCGGACGATTTCTTCGCCAAGTTTCGTTAACATCACCGAGCGACGGGTCCGTTCCACCAGCTGCGCCCGCAAACCGCTTTCAAGTTCCCGGATGCTGAGACTGAGGCTCGACTGGGTAATAAAACAGGCTTCAGCGGCTTTGCCGAAGTGTCTGTATCTGTCGAGAGCAACCAGATGGCGGAGTTGTGTGAGAGTTGGCAGGCGTTTGAAGGTATTCATGAGGGGCATGACTATAATTGGTAAAATCAATTATAATTTATAATAATACCAATTTTGCCAATAATCAAACAGCCATTAGATTGATCCTCATCCGCCGGTGAGTTCGGCACCCCCTATTGCAGGAGAGACATCATGACACAGGTACCACACGCGACATTCTACACCCGCATCCGTAACGAGGCGATTGGCGGGCCCAATCCGTTTGAATGGAAAACGCTGGATAGCAATGAGGTCTTCAAGGGAAAGCGCGTCGTTGTGTTTTCCCTGCCGGGCGCCTTCACGCCGACCTGTTCGACCAGCCACCTGCCGAGGTATGAGGAATTGTATGAACAGTTCCGGGCGGAAGGGATTGACCAGATTATCTGTATTTCCGTCAATGACGCCTTTGTCATGTACCAGTGGGGCCTCAGTCAGAACGCCAGAAACGTTTTTCTTCTGCCTGACGGTAACGGCGAATTCACCCGCAAGATCGGCATGCTGGTGGACAAGTCCAATCTGGGGTTCGGTATGCGCAGCTGGCGATATTCCATGCTGGTCGAGGACGGCCGGATCGCCAAGGTATTTGCGGAACCGGGTATCGAGGACGTGTGCCCAACCGATCCGTTCGAGGTGTCCGACGCCGATACCATGTTGTCCTTCCTGAAAGGCCAGGCCGACAAGGCGGCCTAGATTTCCCCTTGTCAATCATCCGCCGGACACCGAGACTCCACCCCGACTAACAGCGGGGTGGAGTTTTTCTGTGGAAATTCCTGATCAGATGAACGCGGTCCGGTTGCTGGGCCCCGGAGATGTTGACCAGTTGCACTACGGCCTGGTCGCGACCCCGCGGCTTGCGAGCGGTGAGGTCCTGATCCGGGTCACCGCAGCGGCCTTGAACCGGTCGGATATCGTCGCGCGGACAGCTGAAAAACCGCTGCCGGCAGGTGGCAAGGAGTCGGCTTTTCCGCGAATTCAGGGAGCGGATGTGTGTGGCATAATTGTGCGGATCAGCAAGGGGATTGATCCCGGCAGGGTCGGTCAGCGGGTCTTGCTTGATCCCTGTCTGCGTCCACAACAGCACGGGTCGCTGTACGATGCAGGATATCTTGGCACCACCTGTGACGGCGGTTTTGCGGATTATGTCAAGGTGCCGGCGAACTGTGCCTACACGGTTGCCAGCTCTTTGACGGATGCTGAACTGGCATCATTTCCCGTCTCCTGTTCGACGGCAGAAAACCTGCTCCGGCACGCCGGCGTTGGTGCCGGTGATACAGTACTGGTGACCGGCGCGAGCGGTGCCGTCGGGTCCGCCACCGTGCAACTGGCCAAGCGGCGACGGGCCAGGGTGATTGCCATTGCCAGTACCGCCGGCGCGCACACCGTTATGGCACTGGGCGCCGACAATGTAATCCCGCGTGGAACCAGCCCGCAAGCGGCCCTTGGCGACCGGTCGGTTGATGTAGTGATTGATGTGGTGGGCGGCGCGCTGTGGCCGGAACTGCTGGCGGTACTGGTGTGCGGCGGACGTTATGCCACGCCGGGTACGCGAACCGCCGCACCGATCGGAATGGATCTCAATATACTGGCCAACCATAATTTGAGTCTGTTTGGCTGTACCGGGCACACTGCCGATGTATTTCGCGACCTGATCGGTTATATTGAGCGGCGGGAAATCAGGCCGCTGGTTGCCAGCACCTACTCCTTGCCGGATATGGCGCAAGCGCAGCAGGACTTGATGGCCCGCAAGAAAGTCGGGAAACCGATCCTGATGCCGACCCAGCCCATCGCGCCCTGATGACCAGACCGCCCGGTCAGGTGATGGGGAAATTCTCGCCGCCGTCCGTTTGCAGCAGATCAAACAGCAACTGATGTGATCTCGCGGCATCCGTCAGGCGGGGGAGTTTTGAGGATCGTTGCCCCTTGACATGCTGCAACCACAATCGGGTCTGGACGGGCAGATCAATGTCGAAAAACTCTCGGGCCTGCCGGGTTTCATAACCTTGCCCGTAGAGATAGTTCGGCTGATCGGCATTGTCCGTCCGCTGATGCAGCAAGACTCCTCCCAGATTGTCGATCACCAGTTGACGGTGTTGTTGAGTAATCACGCATACCGCGGGTGCCGAACTGTCGGCAGCGACCCGGATGAAAAGATTCGATCCGTCTTCAAATTGAAACAGACCGTAACCGCCGAAATCCCGGAATTGCTGACCGCGGCCGCTGGCTATCGGGCGTGGTTCCAGCGTGCCTGATATCAGTTGCCCGGAACCGTCTCCGGACAGGAAACAGGCCAGGTCGATCCAGTGAATTCCGCCGCATGCCAGACCGATTGCCCCGGCGTTGACGGTCATCTGGAAGGGTGGGGCAGCCATTCGAAAATGATCGAACACGGGTTGTTCACGAAAAACATTGTTGCAGCGAATGTCGGAATTACGGCGCCTGGCGAGGGCCTGCATCTCAAGGACGGCGGCGCGGGACTGTTCAAGCGGTTTTTCAAGCAGAATGTGGGCGATATCCAGAGCAAGCACGTCGGCAAACCGTTCCTGCCGCCCGGCCGCCGTTGCCGACAGTATTGCCGCGTCGAATTTGCCGCCGCGATCTGCCGCCAGTTCGATGGAAGGAACCACATTAACCGTGCCTTCATAGTCGCATTCGGCCAGAATCTGGCGTACGTCCGCGTCGATGTCTTGACGATGATATACGACCGAGATCGCGCTGGCTTCCCGGGCGATCCCGCGCAAGTGGCGCAAACCCATCCGTCCCGCCCCGACCAGAAGTACATTCAGCATGTCAGGTTCCTCCGGTAGAAATGTGTCAGGCCGGAAACCACGCACCCGTTGGACCGGCGAGCGTCTTGTGGTGTCAGGATTGCCGGTCCGGCTGCGGGTTGGTTATCGCGCCCTGCGGCGTGCAGTGGCCCGCGATTATGGCCCGTTCGTTATCAATTGTGACCCGACCGTCGGCAATCAGGCGGACCGCTTGCGGATAAATTCTGTGTTCCTCGATCAGGATGCGGTCGGCCAGCACTGCCGCAGTATCGTCCGGCAGGACCGGCACCGCCGCCTGAATGATGATCGGGCCGGTATCCATGTCAGGACGGACATAATGCACCGTACAGCCGGAAAACCGAACGCCTGAATCGAGTGCGGCCTGCTGTACATTCAGCCCCTTGAAGGCGGGCAACAGCGACGGATGAATGTTGATCATCCGGTTTCGCCAGTGAGCGCAGAATTCGTCCGACAACATCCGCATGTATCCCGCCAGACAGACAAGCTCGACACCGGCATTCTGCAACATGGACGTCATGCGGGAGTCAGCCTCGATCCGGTTCCGAAAGTCGCGACGATCAACACTGTGAGCGGAAATCCGGGCGTCCTGCGCATATTTCAGCCCGGCTGCGTCCGGTGAGCCGGATATTACCAGGACGATTTCGGCAGGAAACCCGGGCATGATACAGGCATCTATCAATGCCTTCAGGTTCGATCCCCGACCGGAAATCAGGACCGCAAGTTTCAATTTTTCCATGGCACGGAAAGGTGTTCAATTTGAACGGGAGGCTGCTGTTTTTGGCGCTTTATCACCGAACCGATCTGATAGACGGTTTCACCGTGGTTCCGGAGAATTTGCAATATCTGTTCGGTACGGGTCGGCGAGACGATTACGACCATACCAATTCCACAATTGAAGGTCCGCACCATTTCATCGGGTGCGACCTTGCCGATCCCGGCAAGCCAGACAAATTCCGGCAGCACCGGCCAGCAGGTTGCGTCAAGTGCAACCGCAAGCGGGTCCGGCAGAACGCGCGGAATATTTTCTGTCAGGCCGCCGCCGGTGATGTGCGCAAGTGCGTGCACGCCGCCGCTCCGGATTGCCGCGAGGCAGCTTTTTACGTACATGCGGGTCGGTTTAAGGAAAATCTGTCCGAGGGTCCGGTCCGGACTGAACGGTGCCGCCGCGTCATAGGCCAGGCCGGACCGTTCAATAATCTTGCGAATCAGAGAGTAACCATTGGAATGTGCACCGCTCGACTCGATCCCGAGAACCACGTCACCTTCCGTTACCTTGTCTCCGGTCAGGATCGCATCACGTTCAACGGCACCGACGCAAAAACCGGCCAGATCATAATCGCCCGGCGCATACAGGCCGGGCATTTCTGCGGTTTCGCCGCCAATCAACGCGCAGCCCGCCCGCTCGCACCCTTCCGCAATACCGGATATGATCGCCCGCCCGGCCGAAACATCCAGCTTGCCGGTAGCAAAGTAGTCGAGAAACAGCAGAGGTTCGGCTCCCTGGACGATCAGATCGTTGGCACACATGGCGACCAGATCGATGCCGATCGTGTTGTGTACGGCAGTCGCATTGGCAACCAGCAACTTGGTTCCGACACCATCTGTTCCGGACACGAGGATCGGGTCCGTGTATCCGGCCGCCCGGAGGTCGAACATGGCCCCAAATCCGCCCAATCCGGATGCAACGCCCGGTCGATTGGTTTTTGCGGCAAGCGGTTTGATGCTTTCAACCAGGTCGCTGCCGGCGTCGATGTCAACGCCGGCGCTTTTGTAACTCAGCGCGGATTGGTTTGTCGGTGAATTGGTGCTAATGACTGTTTCCTCCGGAGCGCCGGTGCTAGTTTACGAATCTGAATAGTGTGGCTGAAAATATAACATTCCAAACGGTTTGCAATGTCCGATCTTAGTATTTTGACGCGTGTGATTCTGGTTTTGTCGATTTTCGGTTGTGGCGGATTTTCGACCACAACTGCATGGGCGGCTGATCTCTATGAGGTGTCCGGAGTCAATGTGGACGCAACTGCGATAACCGCAACCAAGGCCCGGGAACAGGCGCTGGCAGATGGTGAACGCGAGGCGTTTGCACGGTTATTGCAACGATTGACCCTGGCGGCAGATCGCGATCGACTACCGCAACCCGACCAAAGGGAGTTGGCGACCTACGTCCGGGATTTTGCGGTGTCCAATGAAAAGTCATCTGCCGGACGATATCTTGCCAGTATGTCGGTACGGTTTAACAGAGATGCCGTTCACAAACTGCTGACGGACCTCGATCTGCCGTTCGCTGAAACTGTCTCGTCAGGTGTGTTGGTTTTGCCTGTTTTTCAGGCTGACGGGTCACTGGCGCTGTGGGACGACCCGAATCCCTGGCGGGATGCCTGGGCCACGTCCGGCGGTCGTGGCGGGCTGGTGCCTCTGGTTCGCCCATTGGGGGATATCGGCGATGTCGGCATGATCAGTCCGACCCAGGCGGTGCAGGGGGATCGTCCGCGCCTGCAACGAATTGCCGGACGGTACGGGGTATCGGATGTGATCGTGATTTACGGATTGCAGCGCCTCGATCCGACCAGCCAGCGGCAATCGCTGGAAGTCTACGTGACGCGGTACGACAAGGACCCGGATCCGCAGACGGAAACCTACCCGTTCAATCAGCAGGAGGGCGAGAGTGCCCAGGGATTGCTGCGCCGGGCTGTTGCGAAAATTTCCAACGCAATAGAAGATGCCTGGAAAATCCGCAATGTCCTGGACCTCAAACACCCGAACGTCGCTGCGGTTGCGGTACCGGTATCGGGCTTGCAAGACTGGATTGCGGTGCAAACACGACTGGAGTCGGTGCCACTGGTCCGCAGAATCGAAATGGTGCTGCTATCGCTTGATGAAGTGCGGATCAATCTGCATTACGTCGGGGATATCGACCAATTGCGCAATGCGATGACGCAGGCGAAATTGAATTTCCTCAATGAAGATGGTGAATGGGTTCTCTATCTGGCAGGCGCCCGGCCAGCCGCCGGGTCCGGAAACTGAATTGAATCTGCCAAATGCCATATCGTTGTCCCGCATCCTAGCGGTACCGATCGTCATCTGGCTGATCATCAGTGACCGGATGGCGGCCGCGTTCTGGTTGTTTCTGGCAGCCGCGATCAGCGACGCGGTGGATGGTGTCATTGCCAAGAAATTCAACCAGACGACGACGCTCGGCGGTTATCTTGATCCGATTGCTGACAAGGTTCTGTTGACCGGAAGTTATGTGGCTATGGCTGTTCACGGGTTTCTGCCGGTGTGGCTGGTAATATTTGTGGTTGCCCGGGACGCCGTCATCGTTATCGGCGCCTTTCTTTATCATCTGATGACGCGGGATCTGCATATGGAGCCGATCAGGATCAGCAAGATCAACACGGTAGCGCAACTGGTGCTGGCGGTGGCGATCCTGGCAGGCGAGGGCCTCGGGTTTGAATTGGGAATGTTTCTTCCGGCCATGACCTTTCTGGTCGCAGTCACGACGGTGCTGTCCGGTGCAGTGTATGTTATTGTCTGGAGTCGCAAGGCATTGCGCCGTGATAAAATAGTCGGCAACGAGGTCGGGGAGTAGCTGATATGAGCCGAGATAGACAAAGCCTGTTCTGGATTAGCGGAATTATCCTGTTCGGCTTTTTGGTGAACTTGCTGAGCAGTGTGCTATTGCCATTCGTCGCAGGTATGGCAGTTGCCTACTTTTTTGATCCGGTGGCGGATTGGCTGGAAAGCAGGGGATTGTCGCGAACGCTGGCGACCACGGCGATTCTATTCGGCTTTTTTGCGGTTATGGTTGTTGCTGTCCTGTTACTGATTCCGGTATTACAGCGCCAGATCGTCGAGCTGATTCATCTGGTGCCGAAAGTCATCGACGTTGTCCAATCCTACATTCGCCCGGAATTCAAACAACTGCGCGATCAGCTTCCGCCGGAGGCCATCGCCCGCTTGCAATCGGCGTTTGGCGGGTTTGCCGGGAACGGTATCAAGTGGCTGAGCCAGTTGATCGTCAATATATGGAGCGGCGGCATTGCTTTTTTCAATCTGCTGTCGCTGATCCTGATCACGCCAATCGTGGCTTTTTATTTACTGCGGGACTGGGACCTGATCACCCATAAAATCGATTTATGGATTCCCCGCGCGGCCGCACCGGCCATCCGTCAGCAATTGACTGAAATCGATTCGACGATTGCCGGGTTTGTCCGCGGCCAGGCCAGCGTCTGCCTGGTTCTGTCGCTGACATATGGAATCGGACTGAGTGTTGCCGGGTTGAAGTCCGGTCTGTTGGTTGGCCTGGGCGCCGGACTGGTTTCATTCGTTCCCTATCTGGGGGCGGCGTCCGGATTGCTGGTCGGTGTCGGTATTGCGCTTTTTCAGTATTCCGACATTGCTCCGATTGCGGTGGTCGCCGGAATTTTCCTGTTCGGTCAGACGTTGGAAAGTTATGTGCTCACGCCGCGGCTGGTTGGCGACCGGGTTGGCCTGCACCCGGTCTGGATCATGTTTGCCTTGCTGGCGGGCGGTGCCCTGTTCGGGTTCACCGGCGTTCTGCTGGCTGTTCCGGTCACTGCGGTGATTGGCGTCCTGGTTCGGTATTCTATTGGCAGGTATCTGGAAAGCCCGCTTTATACCGGGGACGAGTCCGATGACAGTCTGTCGTCGAAGGATCGAAAGCAGTGACGGAAGCCGGTCAGCTGGTATTGCAGTTTGATCATCGTCCGGCGATGACGGGCGAAGATTTTCTGGTCGCGCCGAACAACATGGACGCCGTAGCCTGGATTGATCGCTGGCCTGCCTGGCCGTCGCCGGCGCTGTGCCTGTATGGGCCGGGCGGCTGTGGCAAGACCCATCTGTCAGAAGTATTCCGGTCAAGGTCCGGCGCGCACCATCTCCCGGTCTCCCGGTTGACGGAAACCTATCAGCCGCCACCGGCGCGATTTGTTGTGGTTGAGGATGTCGATCAGGGGCTGTCTGAAGACAGTGAAGAAGGTTTATTCCACCTGTATAATGATCTCAGCGCACTCGGGGGAAATCTGCTGTTAACCTCCCTTTCGCCGCCGTCGCGCTGGGCAATCAGGCTGGCGGACTTGCGTTCGCGGATGGGCGCCGCCAATGTGGCCGAGATTCTGCCGCCGGACGACACATTGATCGCCGCCGTGCTTGTGAAATTATTTCAGGATCGCCAACTGCGAATTTCGCAGGACGTGATTGCTTTCACCGTCAAGCGCATGGAACGTTCGTTTGATGCGGCGCGGAATCTGGTAGAACGGGCGGACCGGCTGGGGCTGAGTGAAAAAAAAGCAATTACCGTACCGCTGATCAAACGAATTCTGGAAGTATCGTCAATTGAGGGAGAAGAAAAATGGATCTGGGACTGACCGGCAAGAAGGCCATCGTTTGCGCCGCCAGCAAGGGGTTGGGAAAAGCCTGTGCAACCTCGCTGGCGCGGGAAGGCGTGGATGTGACCATTTGCGCCCGCACCGCCAGTACGCTTGAAACCACAGCCGAAGAATTAAGAACGCTGGGTGGCGGCAAGGTTACGGCAATCGCCTGCGACATCACAACTGACGCTGGTCGGGAACGGGTGCTCAGCGCTTGCCCGGAACCGGATATTCTGGTGAATAATGCGGGGGGACCGCCGCCGGGCGATTTTCGGGACTGGGACCGGGACGACTGGATCAGGGCCGTTGATGCAAACATGCTGACCCCGATCTTTCTGATCAAGGCGACTGTTGATGGCATGATGGCCCGCAAATTCGGTCGGATTGTCAATATTACGTCGTCTGCGGTCAAGGCTCCAATAGATATTCTGGGCCTGTCAAACGGCGCGCGGGCGGGTCTGACGGGTTTTGTTGCCGGTATCGCCCGCAAGACAGTGCGTGAAAATGTCACCATCAATGGGATTTTGCCGGGACCGTTTGATACCGATCGCCTGCGCAGTAATTTCCAGGCAAACGCCGACAAGCAGGGAATTACGGTGGCGGCATTTGCCGAACAGCGGGCCGCTGGAAACCCGGCCGGGCGATTTGGTGACCCCTATGAGTTTGGTGAATTATGCGCCTTTATCTGTTCCGCCCAGGCTGGATATATCACCGGTCAGAACCTGCTGATCGACGGCGGCGCATTTCCGGGAACGTTATAGCGACAAGCATTGCGGACAAGACGGGAGCATCCCGATTGTCCGCGTGCCTGACCGGCGTTGTCCGGCGTTTTCCAGAATGGCAGATGCCCCGGTCGTCGTGCGGCACTGACGGAGATTGTCGAACCGGTCGATTGATATGCCGACCGGTCGCGTTGTAATATATGAATTATTTGTTTCATTTCACGGTCGGCATGACATTGCCGGTTGAACGTTCTAACTTCCGCCTGATGACCATCCTAACCTGGGCGTAAACGTGTGACTCCTTTCGATATTGCTTCATTTGGCAGTGATCGCTTTATAAATCGCGAGCTTTCATGGTTGGCGTTCAACCGGCGTATCATCGAGGAAGCGTACAATTCTTCCTATCCGGTGTTTGAACGTGTCAGATTTCTGGCGATTTCGGCGTCCAATCTGAACGAATTTTTCATGGTCCGCCTGGCGGGTCTCAAGGGGCAGGTCAAAGCCGGGGTCAAGATCGACAGTATCGATGGCATGAGCCCGCTGGAGCAGTACCAGACGGTTCGCCAGGACGCGAGGAACCTGATGCACGAGCAGCGTCAGTGCTGGCGCGAGTTATGCAAGGAACTGGCCCGTGTCGGTGTGCAGATTGTCGAGGACGACAAGCAGTTGACCCAATCCGACCGGAAATGGCTGGAACGGTATTTCCTTAACCATATATTCCCCGTGTTGACACCGATCGCCACCGATTCCACCCATCCATTTCCGTTTATTCCCAATCTCGGTTTCTGCATGGTAATTACGCTGCGCAAGCCGAATAATGGTGAGGTGTTGCGCGGCCTGGTGGCCATTCCCGGGCTGTTGAGCCGATATGTCCGTCTGCCCGGTCGGAAAATCCGTTACATGGGTGTCGAAACGATTGTCGGGTTGTTCCTTAACCATCTGTTCCCGGGCTTCCGGGCTGACCAATCCGGTTGTTTCAGAGTTATTCGCGATAGCGAAATGGAAATCGATGAGGAAGCGGAAGACCTGGTCCGGACATTCGAAAGCGCCCTGAAACGCCGTCGGCGGGGGTCGGTCATTCGCCTGACGTTCAGTACGGCGATGCCAGAGGAGTTGCGGGAACTGATTGAGCGCGAACTCGACGTTGACCCGGAAGACGCCATCGCCCTCGACGGGATCATCGGATTGGCCGACGCCTTTGAGATCGTCCGGCAAGCGCCGCCGAAACTTCTGTTTGACCCGATACACGTGCGATTTCCCGAACGTATTCAGGATTTTTCCGGCGATATATTCGCCGCCATTCGGAAAAAGGACCTGGTCGTTCATCATCCCTACGAAAGTTTTGATGCGGTTGTCGGGTTTGTCCAGCAGGCGGCCCATGACAAGGACGTCGTTGCTATCAAGCAGACCCTGTACCGGACCAGCAACGACTCGCCGATCATTGCGGCCCTGATCGAGGCGGCCGAGGCGGGCAAATCAGTCACGGCCATGGTTGAATTGAAGGCGCGGTTTGACGAAGAGGCCAATCTGCGCTGGGCACGTGATCTGGAGCGGGCCGGAGCGCAGGTTGTGTACGGTTTCCGGGATATGAAAATTCATGCCAAAGTCAATCTGGTGGTGCGACGCGAAGGCCGGGTCATGCGGTCATATGTTCATTACGGGACCGGGAACTATCACCCGATTACCGCCCGGACCTATACCGATATCTCCCTGTTTACCTGTGTTCCTGCGTTCTGCCGCGATGCCGGACGGCTGTTCAACTACATGACCGGTTATGCAACGCCGAACGATATGGAAAAGGTGTTATATTCGCCGGTCACCCTGCATACGAAACTGATCGAACTGATCGCGGTCGAGGCTGACAATGCCCGGCAGGGAAAACCGGCGGCGATTTGGGCGAAAATGAATTCACTGGTTGATCCGGACATTATCGATGCATTATATGCCGCGTCCGGCGCTGGCGTGGCAATCAACCTGGTGATCCGTGGCATGTGTTGTTTGCGGCCCGGCGTTGTGGGCCTGTCGGAAAATATTCAGGTGAAAAGTATCGTTGGTCGCTTTCTCGAACATACCCGGCTTGTCTGTTTCGCCAATGGTGCTGCCCTGCCATCGAAGTCGGCACGAATTTTCATGTCGTCCGCCGACTGGATGCCACGCAACCTTCACCGTCGCATCGAAACCATGATTCCGATCGAGAATTCCACCGTCCGGCGGCAAGTTCTGGAGGAGATCATGGTTGCCAATCTGACGGATAACACGAACAGCTGGATATCCGACGGCAAGGGTGTGTACACGCGGGTGATATCGGACAAACCGTTTTCCGCCCACGACTATTTCACAACCCGACCATCGCTGTCCGGTCGGGGGTCGGCAAAACGAAAATCAGTCCGCCATAGCCGTCGCGGGCGAGCTGAATGACCGCCCGCCGGTCCGCCGTTTCCGGTCGTGGGAAACCCCTTCCGACCCAGGGCCGGGTTGCGGTCATTGATATCGGTTCCAATACGGTACGGCTGGTTGTTTACGACACGCCGAACAGATTGCCGATTCCGGTTTTTAATGAAAAAGCGGATTGCGGTCTGGGGCGGGGACTGGCCGGAAGCGGCCGATTGAACCCGGATGGCGTGACTGAAGCGCTGCGCAGCCTGACCCGGTTCATCGGACTGGCAGAAGCAATGGGGGTTGAGAACCTGGCGCTGGTCGCTACCGCTGCCGTCCGGGATGCGTCGGACGGTGCCGGGTTTGTACGCGAAATCGAAGGCCGGTTTGGCGTACAGGTCGACATCCCTTCGGGTGCCGAAGAAGCACGACTGTCGGCCCTGGGACTGATCATGGGAACACCGAAGGCGGACGGTTTCCTGGCTGATCTGGGAGGCGGCAGTGTCGATCTGGTATCTCTCCGGAAAGGAGCGTTCGATCAGACCGCAACGTTGCCCCTTGGTCATCTGCGGCTGCCCGACGCGGCGAATGGAGATATCCAGAAAGCGACTGAACTGATAGCCGGGGAACTGTCCGGCCTGGGCTGGCTGCAGGACCAGCATCACCGAACCCTCTATGCAATTGGTGGATCGTGGCGGGCTCTGGCGCGTGTCTCCATAAATCATCTGTCCTATCCCTTGCACGTGGTAGACGGTTATACGTTGAGCGGCAGCGACACCATCCAGATGTGCCAATTGGTGACCGGACTTGGAACCCGAACGATTCGGGGGATTTCCGGGGTGCCGAAAAACCGTGCCAAATCCCTGCCGTTCGCCGCGTTGGTTCTGGGCGCACTGGTGACGCGGAGCGGTGTTTCCAGTGTGACCTTTTCCGGATACGGGATGCGTGAAGGGCAACTGCTGAAAATGCTGCCGGAAAATCTCAGAACCCAGGACCCTTTGTTGAGCGGTTGTGCAGGTATGGCCGAGCGGGTCGGCCGGTTTGCAATCACTGGCCCGGAAATCTTTGATTGGATTGCACCGCTGTTTCCGACCGGCCGGGATGCGGAAAGCCGCCTGCGGATGGCTGCCTGCATGCTGTCCGATATCGGATGGAGTGATCATCCCGATTACCGCGCCGAACATTCGTTCCTTCGTGTTCTGAGAATTCCGTTTGCCGGACTTACGCATGCCGAACGAGTATTTTTGGCGATCGCTATATTCATCCGCTACAACGGCGACATGGATAACGATCTGGTCAGGTCAGTTCGTGCATTGATGACGGACTATGACGTCGGGCACGCCAACGTGACAGGACTGGCCCTGCGACTGGCCCATACCGTTTCCGGGTCAGCTCCCGACTTGCTGCCACAGACGGCATTTGCGGTGTCGGACGAGGAAATTGTACTGTGTCTGCCAAGGCAACATCCATCGGATGGCGATGTATTCCGGGGCGATGCGGTGGAGCGCCGGTTGTCGACTCTGGGCAAGGCGCTGGGTCGAAAGGGGCGGCTCGACTAGTTTGACGGTTCCGTTTCCATGCGATGTGTCAGAATCAGTTTTTTTCGCTCAATGGTCAGGCTCAGCTGACCTGCGCGCAATTTCAGCGCATCATCGCCAAACACTTCCCGTCGCCAGCCGTGTAGCGCGGGAACGTGCGCTTGTTCACCGTAGGCGGCGATCTGTTCCAGGTCGGCACTGTTTGCCAGCAATTTTCCTGCGACGTCAAATTCTTCGCATTTCATTTTCAGAAGAACTTTCAGAATATCCGTAACCGGGCCGAGACCGCGAGGCAGGTCCCGTTTTTCCTGAACCTCGGGGCACTGGTCATCCGGCAATTCGACACCGGTCTTGACGGCCAGCAACAGATCGTGCCCGTAGCGTCCTTCTGCTGTTTTTGCGCCAAGCCCCCGCGTTCGACCCAGTTGTGCAACCGTTTGCGGCGTGTGATGGGCGATTTCAATCAATGCTTCGTCACGCAAGATACGATTGCGCGGAACATCGCGGCGCTGTGCCTCGCGTTCACGCCATGCAGTGACTTCCCGCAGGACGGCAAGGAACCGGGATGACGGGGCCCGGCCCTTGATGCGTTTGTAGGCCAGCGCTGGTTGGCTCTCGTAGGTTTCCAGTCGGGTCAGAACAGCCATTTCCTGATCGATCCAGCCAGTGCGGCCGTTCTGGTCCAGCATGGTTGCCAGTTTTTCGTACACCGGACGTAAATAGATGACATCGGACAGCGCATAATCGATCTGTTTCTGGCTGAGAGGACGCAGCGACCAGTCGGTAAACCGGGAGCTTTTGTCAACCCGTTTGCCGGCCAGTTTGGCGACCAGATGCTCATATCCGATGGAATCGCCAAATCCACACACCATGGCGGCGACCTGGGTATCAAATACCGGCGCTGGTAACCGGCCCGTCAGGTTGAAAAAAATCTCCAGGTCTTGCCGACCGGCATGAAAGACTTTCAAAATGGTCGGGTCATCGAACAGCCGATAGACGGGTGAAAGATCGATGCCGTCAGCCAATGTGTCAACGGCTGCCGCGCCATCGGGGCCGCCAATTTGCAAAAGGCACAAAAGCGGCCAGAACGTTTTTTCACGCAGGAATTCCGTATCGACGGTTATATAGGCGTTGCCTTCCAGTGATGCGCAGAACTCGGTCAGGGTGGCATTATCAATAATCAGTGTCATGTGATTGGCCTATAGGGCGCGGCCTGAAACGTCAATGATATTCATGACTTCGGTATATTGTTATGGTGATCGTATGGATTATGATAGAGGCAACGGGCGAATATAACTTGGGAGTGAAATCCGGATGATCTGGCAAAACAGTACAGGAGCAGGGGTGTTAACGTTGGCGGTCCTTATGGTTTCCGGCTGCGCCGATATTGCGTATCGTCCGGACACCGAAGCTTCCTACGGTTATCCGAGCCCATCCCTGATGAAAGCGGATGATGGCAAGGCTGAGTCATACGACATGAAAAAGCGGGTTCGGGAGGCGCGAACCGGCATTAATTATACAGATGACGGCGATGGCATCGGTTGGGTCTACACGGAATACCGGGACCGGTCCAAAAGTACGACTTTCAAAATCGCCCATATCAAGGGCGACAACGGGGCCCTGAAAGTGCAGTGCGCGGTCGGCGGGGCGGCCGATCAATCGCTGGATATTTTCGTCCATCACCCGGTTCTGTGTGGCGACGGCACGGTCGAGGGGAAAATCTGGGAACAATACTGGCAGAATAATCGTCCGGAAACCCATCACAGGGAAGACGAACTGAAAAACGAACGGGTTGTCCAGTATGACTGGAACTACAAAACCCTGTCCAACCGAGGGCGGGCGACACGCGGCGAATGTCAAACCTACTGGATTGGTCAGCCGCAGGAACCGAATTCCCGCACAGGCGACTGGTTGCTGGCTCTGCTGCAAACCCGTGGAACCGGTTATTTTCGCACCGTCGCGCATACCGAATATGACGACAAACCCATCATCATGCATCATGAGAAGACCGGAAAGTCCTTTGAACATGCTGCCTGGTCGCATGATTTCGAATACGACTACGATATCAAAATCGATCTTCGGAAAGGCAAAAAACAACTGGCCAGGGTACTGGAGGCGTGCGGTTATTGATCGACCCGACCGGGCGAGCGACATAAGTGTCGCGTGCGAACTGACAAATTATCCGCGCGCGATATCGGATACATAGGGGTTGCTCTGGCGTTCATGACCAAACGTGCTCATGTCGCCATGACCGGGAATGAAGGCGACCTGATCACCCAGCGGCCACAGTTTGGCGGTAATCGAGTGAATCAGTGTGGCGTGGTCACCTCTCGGGAAGTCGGTGCGGCCAATCGATCCCTTGAACAGGACATCCCCGACGCAGGCCAAATCTGAATCAGCGTGGTGAAAAATCACGTGCCCCGGTGTGTGGCCGGGACAGTGCAGGACATCCAGGGTGACGGTGCCGACCGAGACCGTGTCTCCGTCCGCCAACCAGCGGCTCGGGACAAACGGTCTGGCCGGACCAATACCGAACTGCCGCCCCTGTTCGGCCAGTCCGTCGATCCAGAACCGGTCGTCCCGGTGCGGCCCCTCGACCGGCAGGTCATATTGTTCAGACAGGTCGGCGACGCCACCGACGTGGTCAATATGGCCGTGTGTGACCAGGATTTTTTCAAGTTCAATGCCGTTGTCTGAACAGGTCGCCAGTATTTTGTCGATTTCACCACCGGGGTCAACGACCGCCCCTTTCATGGTGTCGTCACACCACAGAACCGAACAGTTTTGCCGGAAGGGGGTAACAGGGATTATGGTGGCGTGCAGGGTCATGACAGAGTCCGGAACGTTTCAGGGGACGACACAGGTTTGCCAGACAACCGAGGCGGTTTCAATGGCCGGTGGACAGCACGCTGTCACAGCAGGGTCCGCAGGATAAAACCGGTGGCGGCACACAGGGTCAGGGTCGGGATCATGCCAAGCCGCATCCAGATCATTGCCGCAAAGGCGAACAGACTGAGACCCAGGGCGGTCGGGTCCAGCGATGTGAAAACCGGGCTGAGCAGACGCAGGCCGTGGTAATTAACCGTCTCTACGGTGCCGAAAATCACGTTGAGTCCAAACCAGATCGCCAGATTCAGGACAACGCCGACGACAGCCGCTGTGACGGCTGACAGGGCGGCGGTCAGGCGGATGTTCTGGCGAAGGCGTTCAATATAGGGAGCACCCAGAAAAATCCACAAAAAACAGGGAACGAACGTTACCCACAGGGTCAGCACCGCCCCCAGTGTTCCGGCCAGCAGGGGCGCCAGGCCTCCCGGGTTTCGGAAGGCACCCAGAAATCCGACGAACTGGGTGACCAGAATCAGAGGGCCGGGTGTGGTTTCAGCCAGGCCCAGGCCATCCAACATCTCGCCGGGCATCAGCCAGCCATAGGTTTCAACCGCCGCCTGGGCAATGTAGGCCAGCACGGCATACGCGCCGCCAAATGTGACGACGGCCATTTTGCTAAAAAATACCGCTTCCTGCGTAAACACATTGTGGGGCCCGAGAAAAATGGCAAGCAGGGCGACCGGCGCCAGCCAGAGCGTCAGACAGATTGCGGCCGTTCTGGTCGCCTGTATCAGGCCGTTTGACCCGTCCGGCACGCCGGTTCTGTTCCGCACGTCCGCTGACCCCTCTTCTGCCGCATTCGCTGTATGGGTTCCCAATATGGCAAATGTCGCGGGGCGGATGATGCCACCGATAAACCCGACAATCGCGGCAGTGGCGACAATCGCGGGGAACGGCAGGCCAAGAAAAAAAATCGCGATAAACGAACAGATGGCAATCGCCATCATCTGGCCGTTTTTAAGAACCTTGCCGGCCAGTTTGTGGACCGCGCCGATGACAACCGCGAGAACGGCTGCCTTGACGCCAAAAAATACCGACTGCACCGCCAGCAATTCCCCGTACCCGGCATATAGTGCGCTCAACAACAGGATCACCAGCGCACCCGGCAGAACAAACAGAATACCGGCCGCCAGTCCGCCCCGAACACCGTGCAACAGCCAACCCACATAGATGGAAAGTTGCTGGGCTTCCGGTCCGGGCAGCAACATGCAGTAGTTTAACGCATGTAGAAACCGGTGTTCATCGACCCATTTTTTCTCTTCAACTACAAGGCGATGCATCAGGGCAATCTGCCCGGCTGGCCCGCCGAAACTCAACAGGCCGATTTTTAACCAGACGCCGACGGCCGTCAGAAAGGACGGTACAGTTGCGTCATGCGGCCCGCTGGAACCCGGTCTTGTCTGCACAGGTCGTTCCTCAATGACATATGCGGATTCACTATTTTGCTGAAAGGTGGCCCGGAATCCGATCGTGGACCATGTCGCACGGACGAATGAAATCACCGGTGACGGTCGTGGTCAATCGCTGTTTGACTCTGCATTTGCGTTCCGCCCGTTTTACCGTTCCGGCAGACCGGTTCTGGCAGATCGCTTCCGGGAGGTTACGCCATCAGACAGGCACCGCTAGCGTCGGTCGTCCCGTAGATGTGTCCTACGCCGTCTTGACCTTGTCGAGGAAGGTACGCACGTCGGTCGACAGGGTATCAAACATATCGGCAAGCGTGTCGGCCTCGACAAGCAATCTGGATGACGCACCGCCGGTTTGTTCGGCGGCAGTGCTGACCGAACTGATATTGTGGGTCACCTCGCGGGTGGCGATTGATACCTCGTCCACGTTGCGGGCAATCTCGGCGGTTGCGGCCCCCTGTTTTTGTACGGCGTTGGCGATCGCGGCGGCAATGTCGTTGAGTTCGCCGATGGTTTTGCCGATGCCGTGAATGGCCTCAACCGACTGGCCGGTGGCGGTCTGAATTTCCTGAATCTGGGTACCGATTTCTTCCGTTGCGCGGGCGGTCTGATTTGCCAGATTTTTCACTTCCGAAGCAACCACAGCAAACCCCTTTCCGGATTCGCCTGCGCGGGCAGCCTCGATCGTGGCATTGAGAGCCAGCAGGTTGGTCTGGTTGGCAATGTCGGTGATAAGGTTGACGACCTCGCCGATTTTGTCCGCTGCCGCCGCCAGACTGCGAATTTTTTCATCCGTCGACCGGGCGTCATTGACGGCCCGGTCGGCAATTTCCGCCGATTGCGAAACCTGTCTCGATATTTCGGAAATCGACGCCGCCAGCTCTTCCGAGGCAGCCGCGACTGTCGCGACGTTGGCGGCGGCCTGCTCCGCCGCCGCTGCCACGGCGACTGACTGACCCATCGTCTGTTGTGCGTCCGCCGCCATACCTTCGACCGAATGCCGGATGCCGCCGGATGCTTCTGTGACGTGGGTCAGGGTATCGCGCACGGATGCTTCGAACCGGTTTGCCAGTGTGTCGATGGTCGCCGCCCGGTCAACGGTTGACTGATTTTCCCGGCGCTGATCTTCGGCCAGTTGATCACCTTTGATCAGGCTGTTTTTGAAAATTTCAGCGGCCCGTGCCAGCACGCCGATTTCATCCCTGCGCCCGGTGCCCGGGATCATCGCCTGCCTGTCGCCGTGGGCAAGCTGATCCATGGTTTCGGTAATGGATCGCAGCGGGCCGGTTATGCTGCGTCCGGCCAGAATGACAATCGTCAGGGATGTCAGAAGGAGCAGCACCGATACCACACTGTAACGGATCAAGGATTGTCGGGTTGCCCCCTTGATGTCAGATGCCAACGCCATCAGGTCACCGGATATCCGGTCTTCAACGGTTTTCATCAGGTTGATCTTACTGGTGATGGTGGCGAACCAGTAACCGGCGTCAATACCACCGAGACCGCCGGATTGCGGACTGGCGACGGCAATGGTCTGCATGCGGGCGACTTCGTCAACCGCTTTCCCCTTGAGGGTTTCCCGAAAAAAACGGCGCTGGCTGTCGGTCGCAAAAATATTGAATTGCCGGAACAGGTCCTCCTGCTGGGCAATCAGGCCTATGAAGCGTTGCAGGATCGGCGGCGCAAACCGACCGGAACCAAACCCGTTGCCGCCCATTGCGCGTTCAATGCCTGCCCGTTCCTTGCCTTGCAGGAAGTTTATGTAGGCGGCGATGGCACGTGTGATATCGGCATCTGTGCTGAGGGCAGACAAGACTTCAACCATATTCAACAAACCGGCGATGGTGCCCGTGTAATACCCCGCCATTTGCGGGGTCGTGACTTTCAGGGCGGAAACCTGTCCGCGAACGTTCCCGAGTTTCGTCAGGGTGTCGAGGACGGTTCTCTTCTTGCTATCAAAAACCGGCCCATAGACATCGCGCGGGAAATCTTGCAGGGCACGTGTCAGCGTCGCATGTTTTGCGTCGGTCGCCCGTCGTTGAGTTGTCAGGGAATTAGCCATTTTCTGACCTTTGCTACCGATAAAGACGGCAGACCGTCCGCGTTCCTTCTGCATCTCGTGGACAAGCGCGCTGATGGTTGGTGCCAACACCGCCAGATTTTCAAGCCGGCCTATCTGCATGTACGATGTGTATCGATCATGGATGGTGATACCGGCAACGGTAAAAAAACCAATGACGGGCAGCGCCAATGCCAGCGCCAGACGCGTGCTGATTTTTATATTCTTGATCATATTCATGGCTGGTTACTCCGGAGAACCCGATATTGCTGTTGCATGGAATGGCGTCGTTTCTGCCTGTAAGTGCTGATTGCAGTCTGGACCTGTGGCCCCTGCTGTGCTCCCCAGCAAGCGCCTCGTGAATGTCGCTGAAGACCATTGCGCGCCAGTTGAATTGATTTCTCAGGCGGTTTCCTTGATTTTGATCATTGTGCACGACCGGTTCGTCAGACCGGGATCGGGAGTTTCATGTCGGGGTACGAGCAATTTGCCATACAAACCCCTTTAATCGCCGCCAAAATGGTGTAAACAAACGCCTTCACAGACCTTCTGAATCTGGTGGTTCGGTTAACGTAAATGAATTTCAATGTCCGGTGCCTGAAGCCGGGACCTGGAGAATAGATGATGCACGCATTTCGCACACATACCTGCGGTGAACCGAGACAGGATCATACCGGTCAGACCGTTCGCCTGTCGGGCTGGATTCACCGCAAGCGGGATCATGGAAATCTGGTGTTTGTCGATTTGCGGGATCACTATGGCCTGACCCAGTGCGTGATTGATATTTCGAGCCCGCTGTTTGCGACGGTGGAAAGTGCCCGCCCGGAAAGTGTCATTACGGTCACCGGTACGGTCGTCAAACGCACGCAAGATACCATTAATCCAAACCTGCCGACCGGCGAAGTCGAGGTGCAAATTGATGAACTCGTTGTTGAAAGCGCGGCCGATGTTTTGCCCATGCAGGTTGCAGGTGACGCGGAATTCGGGGAGGACGTGCGGCTGCGGTACCGCTTTCTTGATCTCCGACGCGAATCGACTCACAACAACATCATTTTACGTTCCAATGTAATTTCCTCCATCCGTCGACGGATGACGGACTCCGGTTTCATGGAAATCCAGACTCCAATCCTGACAGCATCGTCGCCGGAAGGTGCCCGTGATTATCTGGTTCCCAGTCGCCAGCATCCCGGCAAATTTTATGCCTTGCCGCAGGCACCGCAGCAGTTCAAACAACTGTTGATGGTTTCCGGCTTTGACCGGTACTTTCAGATTGCGCCCTGTTTTCGCGACGAGGATGCCCGTGCCGATCGCAGTCCCGGCGAATTCTATCAACTCGATTTCGAGATGGCCTTTGTCGAACAGGACGACGTTTTCAATGCCATCGAGCCGGTACTGGCTGGCGTGTTTCAGGAATTTGGTGGTGATCGCACGGTTACGTCTGTTCCGTTCCCTCGCATCGCCTATGCCGATTCGATGCTCAAATACGGGTCGGATAAACCTGACCTTCGCAACCCGATTGAGATATCGGATGTCACGGAATGTTATCGTGATTCCGGTTTCGGCCTGTTTGCCAAACTGGTGGGCCAGGGTTGCGTGGTGCGGGCAGTGCCGGCCCCCGGTGCCGCCGACAGACCACGCAGTTTCTTTGACAAGCTGAATGACTGGGCGCGTGACGAGGGAGCCGGCGGACTTGGATACATCGTGTTCGGAGCCGACGGTGAACCCAGAGGCCCGATTGCCAAAAATCTGGAACCGGACCGAATTCAGGAGATCAAGAAAATTTCCGGCGCAATTAATGGCGACGCGGTTTTCTTCGCCTGCGGAAAACAGGATGCGGCGGCGAAATTCGCCGGGTGTGCCCGCGAGCGGATCTGTGATGAACTTGGCATCCGGGCCGAGGGCCGGTTCGATTTTTGCTGGATTGTCGATTATCCGATGTACGAGTTGAATGAGGAAACCGGCAAGATTGATTTTTCCCATAACCCGTTTTCCATGCCACAGGGCGGCATGGAGGCACTGGAGACGAAGGATCCGCTCGATATTCTGGCCTACCAGTATGACATTGTGTGCAACGGGATCGAGTTGTCGTCCGGTGCCATCCGGAATCATCGCGCAGATATCATGATCAAGGCATTCGGAATCGCCGGGTATGGCGAAGACGTGGTCGAGGACAAGTTTGGCGGTATGTTGCGGGCCTTTCGCTTTGGCGCGCCACCGCATGGTGGATCGGCCCCGGGTATCGACCGTATTGTGATGATGCTGGCCGACGAGCCGAATATTCGGGAGGTCATCGCGTTCCCCATGAATCAGCGTGCCGAAGACCTGTTGATGGGGGCGCCAGGTACGGTTGACGAGCGTCACCTGAAGGAATTGAACCTGCGGTTACACCTGCCCAAACCGAAAGTCAGGCAAAATACTTCGGCGGAGTGAACTGGCCCGCATCCGATCAGGCGCGAGCAGATCGTAACAGGCTGTAACAAATTTTCAGTTGCAGAACGATACGGACTCAATCCATAGTACCGGGTCTGGGTGAAGCATCATATCTTCGGGCTGTCACGGCCACGAAATTTTGTGCGGTTCTTCGACAGGATCGCCTGGGGAATCCGTTATGATGAAATTTGTGGTATTGACGACGACGGCCCTGCTGCTGGGTGGTTGCGCTCTGCCGGTGCCATTGCAGATCGCATCCTGGGCGCTGGATGGCATTTCTGTTCTGACCACCAAGAAATCGATTACAGATCACGGCATTTCATTGGTGGCGGAAAAGGATTGCGCTATCTGGCGCGGCATTGTTGAAGGTGAACTGTGCCGCGATACTGCGGATACGGACGTTCTGGTGGCTGAAAAAACCGGCAAACCTGACGTCAATCTGGGGTTCGTGCCCGCAACGCCGGGTCCGGCCTTCAACAAAAAAAGCGACGTGTTGACAGCGGGTTTTCGTAAACCGGAAGATACGTCCAAGGTCACAGCGACAAAAACTGAACCGCGAATTGAGGGGCCTGCCTGGGATCGGATGAAGGTGACACGTGTGACGGCAAATGCACCGTCGGCAGGAATCTATTATGTGATTGGCAGTTTTAACAATCTTGAGTCGGCCTCTCGCCTGTCCAGGCATTACGGTAGTTTGCCGACGTCCATGATTTTTGCCAAATTTGGCGACCGACAGATTTACCGGGTCGTGGTTGGCCCCGTTCCGGCCGGCGGCGAGAAAAGCGTTCACAAGGACCTGGGTCAGGTTGGACTGGTGGATATCTGGGCGATGCGGGTGATGCCCGCCGACTGGTCAGTGGCGCAGGTTCTGCCCGCGTCAGGCGGCCGACCGTCTGACGAGGTGGCAAAACTGGCCGAGTAACCGTTGGTGACCGCCTGAATGCCATTGAGAATTCCTGTCGAGACTGTGATCAGGCCGATAGATGATGGTCAAGCATGCACAACAGACTGACGATACGTTCCGACTGATTGATCAGTTCGCGATTTCCGGGACAGTGCTTTTGCAGGAAAGTTTTCTTGTCGGTCCACTCAACAATCAGATCACGGCGGCGCTCGGGTGCCGCTGACTGGCCCGTCAGGGCACCGATGGTCCGGTCGTATTCGGGATGCAGTTCCGCATGGTAGGCGAGGGCAGAATAATCCTCGAACGTCACCAGCCCCATGGCATACAGATCAAGGCTGATTTCAGCCATATCGCTTGGTGAAATCCATCTGACGTCAATCCGTCGCCCGGGGAACAGACCGGACAGACTGCCGGCGTCGTCGTTGCCAGCACCGGGCAGAATCGGGGACGCCAGCGGGATCATGTCTGTCAGCAGGGTATAGGGAACAACTGCGCGGCCGGGCGCTGGTTGCGGTTGGTCAGCATTGATTGTCTGGTTGGCGCGACTAATCAATTGATCCGACCTTTTCGCCCAACTCGTTTTCCATTGTGGCAAGCCGGATTGTCCAGCCGCCAAGCATCATCCATTTGTTTAAACGATTTGCGCTTCCCAGACAGATGCCGCCAGTTGCGGTCATGGGTGGAACCGACGAAGGGCGATGGGTGGGGGCGGGTGTTGCTGGTTCATCGGGGCTCTTTTTTCCGGATATTGACAATGCCTGACGCTGGCCCTGCATTGCAGATAGCGATGCAGGCGGCGTGCCAGTTTGCATTGGTTAAGAAAGCGTTAATTTCTGGCGTTGTGCCGCACATGGCAGGTGGCCAAAATTGCCTGACCGGCAATATGTTCCCGGTTGGGTGACTTTCTGTTGGACACTTCCGGAGCCCTGGACGTAGACTTTTGACGTCACGGATTTGCCGTCGGTCGAATAAACTGGAGCTTCTGGTGCCTAAAACAGTTCTGAAATATCTTGTGGTCGCGGCGCTGTCTGTGTCGGCAGCGGTGGCATCTGCCATCGAACTTGCGCCACACCGGGCGATTTATCGCATGACGTTGTCGAAAGCGGCGGCTACTTCCGGTGTTGCCGGTGCCGAAGGTGCCATGTTGTATAAATTCGGGGAAACCTGTGATGCATGGACGTCGGAAACCAGTGTAGTGCTCAAGCTTTTGTATGTGGAAGGAGAAGAAACCGAAACGAGCTGGTCGTTTGTCAGTTCGGAAGCCAAGGACGGGCTGACTTACCGGTTCCGGGTGCGTCAGATTCAGAACGGCACGACGACGGAAAACCTGCAGGGAGAAGTAACCCGCGCCAGTGTTAACGGTGCCACCAAAGCGACGTTCAGCAGCCCGGCCGGAACCATCATTGAAATTCCGCAGGGAACCATGTTTCCAACCCGGCACCTGCTGGCGCTGATTGATGCCGGAAAAAAAGGTGATCTGACATTTTCGAGAACCGTTTTTGACGGTGCAAGCCTGGATAACCCCTATAATATCAATGCCCTGATTACGCCGGGATCGGGCGGAAAAGCACCGTCGGAAACGCCCTTCCGACATGTCCGTATGGCTTTTTTCCCATTGCTCAGTCGCAAGGAGTCGCCGGAATTTGAACTGGGCATCGATTATCGGGAGAACGGGATTGCCGACCGGATATTGCAGGATTTCGGAGATTTTACGCTGAACCTGATCCCGCAAAAAATCGAGGTCCTGGATCATCCGAAATGTTAATCTGGGGAAGCTTCCGACGAATTCTGCCATAACCAGGCGGCTCCCCGCACGCCGCTCGAATCTCCGTGCAGGTTTTTCAGCAGGCGGGTTTCGACGATATCGGAAAAGACCCATTCCTGCCAGATGTCCGGTACCCGGGTGTAAATTTGCTCGAGGTTGGACAAACCGCCGCCGACCACGATGACGTCCGGATCAATCAGGTTGATAACACTGGCCAACGCCCGGGCCAGCCGGTTTTGGTATCGCCTGAGGGTGTCGCAGCTGCGAGCGTCGCCGGCGTGTGCCAGATCGGCAATTTCTCTGGCGGACGACTGGACTGAATGGTGCCGGTAATGATCGTTGCATAACCCGGGGCCGGACAGGAATGTTTCAATGCAGCCCGATTTTCCACAGTAGCAGGGCGGGCCCGGCCGTTCGTCCATGCCGTCGGATAACCGCGGGGTCCAGGGTAACGGGTTATGGCCCCATTCGCCGGCAATCGAATTTCTGCCCTGGAGCAGGCGGCCATCGATGACAATACCACCGCCGACGCCGGTTCCGAGAATGACTCCAAAAACCGAATGGCAGCCGGCCTCGGCCCCGTCAACGGCTTCCGATTTGGTGAAACAATCGGCATCGTTGGCCAGGCGGACCGGCCGTTGCAGAAGGGCGGCGAGGTCGCGATCGAGCGGGTGGCCGATCAGGCAGGTGGAATTGGCGTTTTTGACCAGTCCGGTGCGGCGGGATATCGCGCCGGGAATGCCGATTCCGACCGGCGTTCCGGTCGGACAGCCGACCTCGGTTGATATCTGTTCGACCAGTTGCCGGATCGCCTGCAGAGTCGCGGTATAATCGCCGCCGGGTGTCGCGGCGCGGCGGCGCACCAACTCTGCACCATGCGCATCTATGGCAATTCCCTCGATCTTGCTGCCGCCCAGATCGATTCCCAGCCGGATCGACATCGATATACCTCCCTCAGCCTTTGATTTACCAAGTATTGTGGTTTTGTTAACCTTAATACATAAATATATGTATCAATAAGAAACATCGTTTGTTAAAAGAATTTCTGTAAACTCCGGGTTCCGATATTAATTTGAGGCATATTCCATGGCCGGTCATCGTTGGTCAGTGATTCTGGACAGGTCTGACGGATTGCCGGTATTTGACGGTATGGACAAGGTTGGATTGACCGGAAGGGACATTGCGGATGCCGTTGGAGTGACAGCACCGACCATCAGCAAATGGCGGAATAGCCGATCAAGAATTCCGGATGATTCAATCGCCTTCCTGACTCTTGTGCTCGGCAACCGGATTGAGGAATTGCAGAATTTTTTTGCAGATTTGGGTGCCGGGTCCGGCAGTTGGCAGTTTCAGGCGCGGGCCGGCCTGCATGCCGCGCTTGACGACCTGCAGGCGCAGGAACGATTGAACAGGGTCCTGCCGACCGATGCCGTGCGGGAGGGGTCGAAACGGTTCCGTCACTGGTGGGTCGCCAAGGGGCGACAGGCATCGGTGCAGATGCCAATCGAGCGGATGGCGTCCGATCCGGGGACGATGGAAGCGGGAAGGGTAAGTGCCGGAAATGAGTAGCGTGTTGGGGATCACCCAGGATGGCCTGAAATCGGCATTGAAGATCAAGGAGGACTACCGGAACAAACGACCGATTCTGGTGCCGGGCGAGGATGGTCGGCTGCTGACTCCCGAAAATCTGCTCAACCACAATATCAATCTGTTGGGCATAGAGGACCCGCTGTCGCTGGCGATGATGGCGACCCGCGATCCGGAAGGGCCAATGGCGCTGGCGGCGGCAACCCGTTTGTGCCCGCTCGGAACGCACCGCAAACTGGTGGCCGGTGTGGCCCAGATCGTCGGCGAAACCAGCAAACACGAACTGGTCAAGGGATGCTTGAAATACGTCAACGAGCGGGCCTTTGAACCTGAGTCGATCGTCCGTGTTCGGCGTCACGCGTCACGCGTCATCGTTCAGACCCGTCAACAATATACCACCGCCTTGCGGGAAAATCTGCACTGCCTGCTGGATGGCACGATTGCTCCCCGACAGTTTGTCCGTGAATTCTTCGAGTTGACGGAAGCCGGCAACATGCGCCACGACATCCGCCATAAACTGGTCGCCAGTCTGTTGCTGTCGGCCAATGTGCGCCCGAGTGTGAAGTTCATGATGCTTGAAAACCTGGAACGTATGCCACTTCCCGTTCGGCGGGCCATTGTTTCTGCTGTTCTGCAGGCGGAGCCCACCCGTCATACTGAAATCATCAAGGAAGAACTGCATTATATCGTTACCCAGCAAAAGCTGCTTCACGATATTCATTGACTGCCCATCCGACCCCCCGCGCGATGTCCCACTGGCGCAAGCGGGGGGCTGAGAGCATGGACGGTTTTGTCGGCAACGGTTGATATGTTGGTCGAGGCCAGGGCGGCAAAGAAGAGCCGCTTTTAGCGGGCCACTGTTAGTACTACGGCGCAGCGGAAGAGTATTACTCATCCAATTCAAGCGCATTCAACGCGAGGTAAGGAAGCCCGAGACCTTCTCGATGGGGTGTTTCACGACGACCAATCACGACGGCCTGATGCGAGCCGCCAATACCTTCCGCAGCAATCCCTATGACTGTCACACTTTGGCTGACACTGTCGCCAAGGTGGTGCAGATGACAGGGGTCGCCTCCGATAAATTTGTGCCGACAGATGCTGTCGCGGTCACGATTACCAACGTGAGGCGTCGGTTATGTTGTCGGGCCACAGGCGCGGCCCGAGCCCGCAAATCAAGCGCGAGTTGAAACGAAGGTCGACGATCGAGGCGATCATCGGACACATGAATTGCGAGCACAGTGCAGATCACTGTTTGCCTGCAAATTTACACGCACAAACGTCTGGACGTTCAAGTGCCTCCTTTTATTCATGCCATGCCAGTTCCAACCGACACCATTTCCAGCTTGAAGTCCGATAATTCGTCATTGTCGTTTGACTACAGCGCTTTGATATCAATTTCACTGTATTCGTAACCGTGTTTGCGCCAAGCATGGCGGTTTCCGGTAAATTGCGAAGGCTACTATCGTTGAACATACCACGCAAGGCGTCCTCAAGTGCCGGGACTAAACACCTAGAAGGTTCCCTCAAAAGTTAACTGCCAACGCTGCGGCTGCAGTTAAGACATGCGCTCCACGCCACTGCTGCAGTTAATCGGGAGTCCTGCCGAAACCATCTCAAGCTCAAAGTCCGACAGTTCGTCATTATCGTTTGAAAACAGCGCTTCGATATCGGCTTCGCTGAATTGGCAACCGTGTTTTGCGCCAAGTTTGACGGTTTCCGGTAAATTGAGAAGACCATTTTCGTCAAGCAAACCACGCAAGGTGCCCTCAAGTGCCGGGTCTCCGCTCACGATGGCCCTGAATTCGTTTGCAGCTTTAAGTGTCATTTTGTCAGTACCCTGAAAGTAATTGAAAATTGATCATAGGTGGAAAAGCAATATCTAGAGAACAGACTGATTTGACTGAAGGTGCGTCACGCTATTTTGTCTTAGTCTTCCCTCGCACGACCAATCTGGCCGACGACACTGTACACGATGATGCCCCGTCAGTCTTGACTGACCGTCCCAAATCGATTGTCCCTGTATCCCAGCGCCATCGAACCGAGGTGGCCGCCGATGGTGAAAATTTCAATACAGATATTTAATTCCGACGCTAAATCTGACGGGCATCACATTTAACGCATCGTCCGCCGCCCGGTTGATCGCAGGAATACTTAAAATAACAATATGACGGGCGCGGGGCGGTGGGCCCAGATCTGACGGTTGACGGAATTGCCGGTCTGCGTATGGTGGATGCATTCGTCATCCCGTCCATTACGTTCGGCAATTTCAATGCACCGACCATGATGCTGGCCCACAAAGCGGCAGTTACGAAATTGCAAACCTGACCACCGCAGTTCCGGTCTCGTCGATTTCAACATTTCCTTTCCGGGCGGGCCGATTTATACAGGCGTCATGTTCAAACCCGATTATCCCTTTGATGGCGCCCCCGAGACCGGCAATACAATGGAGGTTGCCCCCGGCGTTTTCTGGCTGCGCATGCCATTGCCGTTCCGACTGGACCATATCAACCTCTGGCTGCTGGAAGACGGCGATGGGTGGACAATCGTCGATACCGGAATTGCGACGGACGACGTGAAAGCGGCCTGGTCCCGGATCGAAAAGCTGCATTTTACTGCCAAAAAGCCGGTCAAACGACTGATCGTAACCCATTTTCATCCCGACCATATGGGACTGGCCGGATGGTTGACAGAACGCCACGGCGTAATGATGACGGCAACCCTGTCTGAGTGGACTTACGCCCGCATGTTGCATGCGGATACACCGGATGTGTTGTTACCGGGCTTCACCAAATTCTACCATGCCGCCGGATTCGACGCGGATATGATCACGCAGGTCAGCAGCCGGGCAGGGCGATATGCGAAAGCGGTCAGCCCGATTCCCACCAGTTTCTTCCGCGTGCTCGAAGGCGACCGCATCCGGATCAACGGGCACGACTGGACGGCGATTGTTGGTCGTGGCCATGCTCCCGAACACATGTGCCTTTATTGTGGTGATTTGAATATTCTGATTTCCGGTGATCAGATATTGCCGCGGATCAGCCCCAATGTCAGTGTCTGGCCGCAAGAGCCGGACGCGGATCCATTGGCGCTGTATCTCGACAGTATGGCCCGGTTCCGGCATCTGCCGTCAGATACGCTGGTGCTGCCCAGCCACGACTGGCCATTTCGGGGTTTGCTGGCGCGGCTGGATGATTTGATGCAGCATCACGACGAACGCCTTGATCAGACGCTGGCGGTTTGTGCCCAACCGGCGACTGGTGTCGATATTCTGAAATCCCTCTTCACCCGTGAACTGGACAGCCACCAGCTGTTTTTTGCGGTGGGTGAATCATTGGCGCATGCCCACCATCTGGTTACACAGGGGCGCGTGATCCGAATGACCGGAACCGACGGAGTCAATCGGTTTTCCGCATCCTGAACGAGACCCATTCACGCCCGGTAACAATTGTATGAAATCTGGGGTGGCCGCATTTATCGGAAAGGTGTTAGGGTGACCTGAATACATATAGATGCCATACATCGGGTGTTGTCTATATACCAATCGCTGGATTTCTTTCCTGGATATGAAAAAGCGCGGGTTTGCGGTCATGCAGGATTTCACCCCTGAAACAGCGATCCCGGATGGTCTGTACGGAGGAGATGTTGGGAGATAAGCTCTACACTCTATTTCGTGGTGCCGCCCTGCTGGCGTGTATTTTTCTTCCGCTCGCCCCGATCGGCTACGTCGACAATTTCGTTGATTCGAAGCTGATCTTCAAGAATTTCACGATCCACGAGATTGCCATCGGTTTTGCAACGCTGTGGAGCGCATCCATTTCCTACGTTTCCTATCAGTGTTATGCCATCCGGCGGGAGACCTTTCTGCGTTACATGACGTTGGCATTTTTCGGCGAGACAATCGTTTACAGTCTGCACGGTCTGCTGACGTTCACGGCTAACGACATCCCCATCCTGTTTATTTTGTACGGGCCATTTTCCAGATTGATTATGGCGGCCTTTCTATCGGTCGCGGTTCTCAGGTTTGGAACCGAGATGTGCGATATCGGTTCGTACCGTGGTTGGCCGTACTGGATCCTGTCTTTCGTCCTTGTCCTGCCGCTGATCGCCCTGTTGGCAGTATCACCTTACGGACCGTTGCCGGTGGTTCGAATTGGTATCGAAAGCCTTTCGATTGCGATGTATCTGTTTGCCATGGCACTAATTCTCTATCGCCGGACTGATACGCCGCTGATGTGGTTATATTTCATCTCCCTGGGATTGTTCGGGATGTCATCATTTGCCTTTATTCTGGTGAAGACCCCCTGGAATCATATGTTCTGGCTGGCGCACGTCATATTTGCTGCGGGTTTTTTTGTTTTGAGTTTTGGACTCGTCAGTGCCCGAAAACGGTCCGCTTCGTTTGGCGAGATATTTAATGAAGAAGTCCTGTATGCAAAATTGTCTGAACAGGTCGAGAAACTGAAAGCGGAAATCAGTGCACGCACGAAAACAGAAGCGGCATTGCGTGCCAGCCGGGCGGAAGCCGAGCGCGCCAACCAGGCGAAATCAGAGTTTTTGTCGTCGATGAGCCATGAACTGAGAACGCCGATGAACGCCATTCTTGGCTTTTCGCAGGTTATGGAACTCAATCCCGATCAACCGTTAACCAAAGACCAGCAACATTGTGTGGACCATATCCGGAACGGGGGACTGCACCTGATGGAACTGATTGATCAGGTTCTTGATCTGGCAGTTATCGAGTCCGGGAATATCAAATTATCATATGAAGATATCAATGTCTCAAAACTATGCCAGGATTGCATTGCCCTGATTGAGGGACAGGCTGCCAAGAAAGGACTGCGTTTAAGCAGTGATCTGACATCGGATTACTTGATCCAGGCTGATCCGACGCGGTTCAGGCAGGTCCTGCTTAACCTGTTGTCGAATGCGATCAAATACAACCGACCGGACGGACGGATCGAATTGAAATTGTCGGACGGGCCGGATGACACGGTGCGTATCTGTGTTGCCGATACCGGAATCGGTATCGACGACAACAAGCGTGAAAATATCTTTGAGCCGTTTAATCGCCTGGGCAAAGAGATGAGCAATATTCAGGGAACCGGTGTGGGGTTGAGCATTACCAAACATCTCGTCGAGGCGATGGGCGGAGAAATCGGGTTTGAAAGCACTGCAGGTAAAGGTAGCGCCTTCTGGGTTGTTTTCCCGACAAGTGTTGATCGGACCGTCGGTCCGGACGATGCTGCACCGTCTGTTCAGAAATCCGCCAGCCAGTCCCGCCGCGAGTCAGAGGAAACGACAATATTGTATATTGAAGACGATTCTGCCAGTCGGGATTTGATGGTGGCGATTGTCGGGTCGTTGAAGGGCATTTCGCTACTGACTGCAACAAGTGCCGAACAGGGCCTGTTGCTGGCGACCGATCACAAACCGGATCTGATACTACTGGATATAAATTTATCCGGAATGGATGGTTACGCGGCCATGGGGCAATTGTCGGAAGACCCTGATACAGTCAGTATCCCGGTCATTGCGGTGACCTCCGGTGCGACACAGCAGGATGTTGCCAGGGGGGAGAGTGCCGGATTTGCTGATTATATTACCAAACCGCTTGATGTTTCAAAGCTGACGGCAGCCATAAGTCTTCAACTGGCGCGATGACCGCTGTTATCTGGGAGTCACCTCGCCGCCTCCCTTTTGCCAGGCGTCGATTCCGCCGGCCAGATGGTACGAATTCCCGATCCCGGCGTCTTTAAGAGCCAGTAGGGCCAGCGCTGACCGTTCGCCATAGGCACAGTAGACCAGCAGGGTCTTGCCGCTTTGCCCGGCGACAGCGTGCAATAATCCGCCCGGCTTGATGGCATCAGCCAGAGACGGGTAGGGGGCGTGCAGGGAGCCCGGAATGACACCGTATTTACGTCTCTCGCTGTCTTCCCGCAGATCAACGAACAAAGTGCTGCCATCGGCCAGCAGTGGGCGCGCTTGCACGACATCCAGCGTGGCATCGGATATGGCGGGATCTTCGGGCTGATAGCCGATATGCAGATTGGCGGGGACTGCCTGATCCATCATTTTCGGGTTGGGCAGGTTAAGATTGTTCATGATATCTGCATATTCCGACGCCGACCCGACCTGGAGGCGGGGATTGCAGGCGCGTTCTTCTGCGATGGTGCTGACGGTATTGCCGTTGTAGTCATGTCCCGGATAAACGAGAGTGTCGTCCGGCAAACCGAGAACCTTGCTGAACAGGGAATGATAGGCGGCTATCGGGTCGCCATTTTGAAAATCGGTTCGACCGGTACCCCGGATCAACAGGGTGTCGCCGGTAAAAACCCGGTCCGGCAGGAAAAACGAATAGGAATCGTCGGTGTGTCCGGGAGTATACATGACGCGCAAGGAGATGTTTTCGATATCAATGGTATCGTCTTCATCGACCCGCATGGAAACAACATCGACCGACGTATTTTTCCCCATGACTGTGACGCACCGGGTCATGTCCCGCAGTCGTCCAAGGCCGGTAATATGGTCGGCATGACAATGTGTATCGACCGCCTTTATCAGCCTTAAATTCAAGTCCCCGAACAGTTTCATATAGCCGTCAACCTTGTCGATGACCGGATCAATGATCAGGGCTTCACCGCCCTGACGGCTGGCCAGCAGATAGGTATATGAACAGGAGACGCTATCAAACAGCTGTCTGAAAATCATCATAATTCTCCTTGCGGTGGTATCGTTCGAATAAGTGATTAATATCATTGTGATGGACGGAAGAGGGACAGGTCAAACCCGAACACCTGTGGATAAAACTCAAAACATCCCCTTGCCGATCCCCCCCAATCCATTAGATAGTAAAGGGAGTGTCAACTATCGGGGGAAAGCTGCGTGGAACGAACCATACTCGATCTGAAGGGGTTGAGCTGCCCTTTGCCGGTCCTTAAGGCAAACAAGACAATGAAAGAACTGCTCGATGGAGAGATTCTGGAAATTCTTGCAACCGACCCGGCAGCGCCCAAGGATTTCGAAGTATTCTGTGAAAATACCGGTCATCAGTTGACCGACAGTTCGGAAAAGGACGGCGTCTTCACCATTGTCCTGACCAAAGTGGACTGATCCGATAGTGCTCCGCTGTCAGGCCGCCTCTCCGGCCAATTCATCAGGCGACCGTTTCCGGCCGCTTTTTCATTGAACGGCCCTCGATAAGTCCGACGAACAGGGTCAGGAGCGGCGGCACGATCGCCAACGTCAGAACCGCAGATAACGCCAGACCGCCCAGCACAACCGAACCCAGGCCGCGATAGAGTTCCGAGCCAGCGCCCGGAAACAGAACCAGCGGCAACATGCCAAATACGCTGGTCAGCGTCGACATGAATATGGGGCGAATGCGATTGCGGGTGGCTTCCAGTGTGGCATCGGCAACTTCCATTCCCTCTTCCCGTATGTGAAACAGGGTCTGGTGCACCAGCAGGATTGCATTGTTGACGACGATTCCGATCAGGATGACAAAACCCAGCAATGTCAGCATGTCGAGCGGCTGAAAGGTGACCCGGTTGACCAGAGCCAGTCCGATCACGCCGCCGGCAGTTGCCAGCGGCACCGACAGCATGATGATCAGGGGATAGATGAAACTCTCGAATAACACCGCCATGACCAGATAGACGATGGCAATTGCCATGACGAGATCGATGACCATGGCATTCCAGGTTTCCGTCAGTTTGTCGGCGGTGCCGCTCAGCGACAATTTGACACCGTCCGGCAGGCCGGCTTCTTTCAGTTTGCCAACGATCTGCCGATTGAAGGTGTCAAGAACGACTTCCAGCGGAATCTGGTCGGGTGGCCGGATTTCCAGCGTAACGGTGCGTTGTCGCTCGATGTGGCGAATTTGGGTCGGACCGGATGTGACTGAAATATCGGACAGGGAAGAGGCAGGCAGAATTTTGCCTGATTTGGTGACGACCGGCAAGAAACCGATCCCCTGGGTCTCGGTGATATCATTCTTCGGACCTTTCAGAACCAGATCCATCCGGTTGGCCCCGACTGTGATTTCGGCCACGCGCAGGCCGTCATTGAATGCGTCGATGGTATCACCCAACTCGCGGGCCGTGACGCCATTGTCTGCCAGCTTGACACGGTTGGGGATGACCCGGATCTCAGGCGCGCCCAGTTCCAGACCGGGTTTGGGCCTGATCTGCATGGCATTGCCGTCCGGCAGGGCCTTTATCATACCGAGTGCCTTGAGAGCCACTCCCAGTATATCCTCCAGCTCGGGTCCGGAAACATTCAGCTCGATCGCTCGCTGTCCTCCGACGCCGCGCCCGAATAGTGACGGCTGGGTAATCAGTCCGAAGGTTCCCGGTTCACGAAATGCCGCCTTGCGCATAACCGGAATCAGTTCTGATACGCGTTCCGGATCCTCTGCTGCAGCACCGATAAATGTGCGACCCCGAGAGGCGACAAAAAAGAACTGTTTGATTTTAGCCGGTTCGCTCGCCGCAGTGGCGGGGTCTCCTTCCTTTGCCAACAGCGGCGCAACCTGTGCCTCAAACTCTCCGGCAATGTCTTCGGTGGTTTTCAGATTGTATCCGGGCGGCGGTACAATCAGTCCGAAGATCAGGTTTCTGTTGCCGTCCGGCAGGTATTCCAGTTTCGGCAGCAAGGCCCAGGTCACGAAGACGCCTGACCCACAGATTATCAGGACAACCAGCAATGCCAGAAACCGCGAACGGGTCACCCGCCGGGTGAACGCAAGGGTCAGTCGGACAAACAGTTCGGCAAAATCGTCAATGACGGGAAGGCGAAGTGCAGTTTTACCGGAATTGTCTTTTTCCCTCAGCAGCTTGTTGGATAGGGCGGGAATCACCGTAATTGCCACGAGCAGCGACAACAGTACGGAGACTGACAGGGCGACCGCAATGTCGCGGAACAGTTGACCGACTTCAAGTTCCATCACCAGCAGAGGAATAAAGACCATAACCGTCGTCAGGGCCGACACCAGCACCGCCGGCCAGACCTGGGCTGCCCCCAGATAGGCCGCATCGCGGATCGGCTTGCCCTGTTCGCGCAGGCGATAGATATTCTCCAGAACGACGATTGCTGCATCGACAACCATACCGACCGCAAACGCAATGCCCGCCAGAGAAATGACGTTCAGTGATCTTCCGAGGGCGGCCATCGCAACAAAGGCACCGATGATGGACACCGGAATAGCCAGTGATACGATCAGAGTGGCGCCGCCCGAACGGAGAAAAATGAGCAACATCAGGGCGGCCAGCGCGCCGCCGACGACGATATTCTGCTGTACAAGATTTATCGACGAATCGATATACACTGTTTCGTCATAGACTTGGCGCATTTTCAGACCGGCGTCCGGCAAGGGCCCGTCGTTCAGTTCGCGGATCGCCTGGCGGATGCCGGCCATGACCTCAATCACGTTGGCGCCGGATTCGCGGATCGCATTGATTGCCATGGCAGGTGTGCCGTTGAAACGAATGCGGGCCTGCGGATCCTTGCTGCGGAATCGCACGGTAGCGATATCGCCCACCGTAACCCTGCCAAACCGACCGGTTTCGGCGTTGTTTTCAGACCGTAAGAGAACAGATCGCACGTCTTCGATGGTGGTGAACTGGCCCTGGGTCCGGACCACGTACCGGCGCTTGCCTTCATCGACGTCACCGGCAGTGATGGAGGCGTTGGCGTTACGCAGGGTTTGAACGACGGCGGTAACGGTCAGACCGTACTGCGCCATAAGGTCCGGGTTGATGACGATTTCCATTTGTGTCTGGGAGCCACCAAATACATTGACCTGAGAGACGCCCGGGACCCGCTCCAGACGGTCCTGAACGATGTTTTCGGTAAAATCACCGTAGGTATGGATTTCCCGGTCGTTGCCCGGCAGTCGGTACATCACCGCCCAGGCGATTGCACTGTCTTCGGAACTAGATGTCCGGATGGTCGGTCGCTTGACCTCATCCGGATAACCGTTAACCCGGTCCAGACGATTGGCAACCAGCAGCAAGGCCCGGTCCATATTGGTGTTGACCTTGAATTCAAGCGTCACGTTGGATTGCCCGTCCTGTGATTCACTGATGATCTTGTCCAGACCTTCCATGCCCCTCAGAACGTCTTCCTGGCGATTGATGATTTCCCGTTCGATCTCGACCGGAGCTGCGCCGGGCCACACGGTCTGCAGGCTGATGACGGGCTTGCGGACATCCGGAGTCAGCTGGATCGGGATGGCGGTCAGGGCAACCAGACCGAACATAACGATCATCAGCACAGCCGCCATGACAGCGACGGGGCGTTCGATCGCCAATCGAATGATATTCATGTCAGTTTACCCGTCAGATCTGGTTGTCGGTTTGCCTTCGGATTGTCGGGGCTGTCCTGACGTCTCCGCCGGTGCTGGCGGTTGAGCGTCAAACGAGACCGGCTGTTTGGGCCGCAGGCGTTCGTTGCCACGGATGACCACAAGATCGCCTTCCTTCAGCCCATCCAGAACGACAAAGCGGCCGCCGACGGCATCCCCCAGTGTGACAGGGTGAAAGGTCGCCAGACCATTTTCCGGGACAACGACCAGTTTCACCCCCCGCCGGTCAAGGATGGCATCCTTGTGTACGGATAAAACATTCTCCTGCTCGCCATGCGGCAACAACAGCGTGACCGACTGGTTTGCTGCCAGACCCCGCTGGTCGTCGGGGAGCCGTGGCGTAAAGCGAACAGCACGGGTCCGAGTTTGCGGGTTTTCTTCCGGAACGACGGCGCGAACGATGGCTCTGAACCGGCCGTTCCGGGCGAATGTGCCCATGACTTCAATACCGGGCGGCAGATCAGTCGCCCGTTCGGAGGGTACGTCGGCCTCTATCTCCAGCGTATTGTCGTCAACCAGCGTGACGACCCTGGCGCCGACATTCAAGTACGAGCCAGCGGAGGTATATTTTTGCACAACGACACCGTTGAACGGGGCATTGATGCGAGTGTTCTTGAAGTCAATGTCTGCCAGCATCAGCGTTGCACGGGCCTTGCGCAAATTGGCCTCGGCTTCTGCCAGTTCGCTTTTAGCAACCGCGATCAGTTGTTCCTTGTCATCCAGCCGGGCCTGTGAAAAGGCTGGCGAATCCCGAAGCGATGCAATGCGTTGGCGTTCGTGCTGAAGTAGCGTAATTCCCGCTTTTTTAGTGTCTGCGCGAGCGGTGAAATTCGATACTTCCGCGCGCTGCAGGTTGAGCTGCCATTCAAAGCGGTCCTGTACCAGAGTGGCGACAACATCGCCCGCTTTGACGCGGTCGCCAACATCAACCGTTACCTGTTGCACCGCACCGCTGACCCGGGTTGCGACGTCTCCGCTCTGACGGGCAACAAACCGACCGATCAACGGGATCGTCTGGTTATAGGGGCTCAGTCGAACACGATCCACTTTGACCGGTGTCGCAGGGGGAGTCTTGTTTTCCTGGGCCAGCGCCGGTGCAAGGCCGGTGAATATGGCGATCAGGCCGAAACTGATGGCAATGCCTGGCCGACATTGCCGACGGCGGAAAAGGGAAAAATCAGTCATAGTCACCAGTTTTGTCACAAGGGTATCCAGTTTATTCGCGGGGCTGTGAGAAATTCGCAGAACCATCCATTCTTATGCCAAGCCATCAGCAAGGTCGTTCATTTGTTTGCCATTGGGCTTGCCGTCCGGAGCTGAATAGGGTCACAACCCCGGATGTTCTTGAATTTGCAGAATCATCCTGCGGTCAGAAAGCAATTCGCAGAATTTAGTGCCTCCTTGGTGCCCATTCAATGGGTATTGGCGAATTACGCAAGTATTGTGTTGTTTCCGTCATCACAATATCGAGACGGCAGGCTGGAACGGCTAAAATGAAGAGTAGCACCAGCTTGCAAATTCGATCAGAATATGAACGTCATGAACTGGAACCGATTGCTGCTGGGAATTGTGTTTGCGGGTTTCACGGCTGTGTTGGTTCACGGCCCGGCGGCGGCTGATCTGATCGGGCACGGCGGCATGATACGGGCTGTCGATATCTCAGATGACGGCCAGAAGGTGCTGACGGGCAGTTTTGATTATTCCGCGATTGTCTGGAATTTTGGAGATCAGCAGGATCTGGTGAAGCTGGTTGGGCATCAGGGGCCTGTCAACAGCGTGCAATTCGTTGGTCACGGTGCCCGGGCGCTGACAGGCAGTGATGATAAAACATTGATTTTATGGGATGTTTCTACTGGATTGGCGATTTTCCACCTGACGGGCCATGATGGAAAGGTGACATCTCTGGATGTCTCTGGTGATTACCGGTTTGCGGTCTCCGGCGGATGGGACGGCAAGGTCATTCTCTGGGATTTGACTGATGGCAGCCGTATACGGGTGATCCGCGCGGACGGCCCGGTCAATTCAGTAGTGTACCTGGGCAATACCGGAAAAATTGCCGTGGCGGGCCACAATCGGTCGATCCAGGTTTTCGAGACGTCCAGCGGCAAACTGCTGGGCAGGATGGATGGTCATCAGATGGCGGTCACGCAATTGAGCGCATCGTCAGATGGACGGCAGTTGCTGTCGGCCAGTATTGACGGCAGTGTCCGTCTCTGGGACCCGGCTTCCTTTCGCCCGCTTGCCAGATTAGATGGTCATGAACACCAGGTCTATTCCGTACAGTTCGTTGCTGGCGACAAATACGCGGTCAGTGCCGGTCGTGATGGAACGATTGTACTGTGGGACATTGAAACAAGACAGAAACGGCGGACGATCATCGCGCACCGGTCGATTGTCTGGGCGGTTGCGGGGTCGCCAGATGGCCGCTTTGTGATCTCGGCAAGTTCGGATGAAACGGCCAGGGTCTGGCATCTTGCCAGTGGTGACCGGATCGGCACGGAAGTGCACGTGGACACTGAACCCCGTCCATGGATGCAGAGCGATCATCCCGGCGCCCGCCTGTACCGCAAGTGCGCCCGCTGTCACGCCTATCGAGCCGATCTGATACAACGTTCCGGGCCACATCTGGAAAACCTGTTCGGTCGGCGGGCCGGAAGTGTGAGCGGCTATCATTATTCCGATGCGCTGGCCCGCCGGAGTTTTGTCTGGGATGAAAAAACAGTTTTCGAGCTGTTCGACAAGGGGCCGGATGTGTACCTTCCCGGAACCAAGATGCCGGTACAGAAGGTGACTGACGAGGAACAATTGCATGAACTGGTGGAATACCTGAAACTGTTGACCTCGTCAGGCCAACCAGGACCCAAATCGGTTCAGTGATTTCCGGATAACCAACAGGGGACGCAATGTCGACGTTATTTTATTCACATCCCGCCTGCATCGAACATGACCCGGGCAGTTATCATCCAGAATGCCCGGACCGGCTTCGGTCGGTGATGGCCGGGCTGGCCGAAGATGAATTTGACCACCTGGACCGCCGGGCGGCACCGGAAATCGCTCTGTCCCAGGTCGAGCTTGTACACAGTTCGCAATATGTAGAACAGATCATGGACAGTATACCATCGGAAGGCCGGGTCAGCCTTGATCCCGATACCGCCCTGTCGCCATCGTCCGGTGAGGCAACCCGGCGGGCCGCCGGGGCCGCCGTTACGGCGGTCGACGAAGTGATCGAACGGGCGGCCCACAATGCCTTTTGTGCCATCCGTCCACCCGGTCATCACGCGGAGTCATCACGCGCCATGGGGTTTTGCCTGTTCAATTCGGCCGCCATAGCGGCATTCCATGCACGGGTCGCCCACCGCCTGGAACGGGTCGCCGTCATTGATTTTGATGTGCACCACGGTAACGGCACTCAACACAGTCTGGAAAATGATGCCGGTATGTTTTACGGCTCTTCCCATCAGTGGCCTGCCTATCCTGGAACCGGCGCGATCAGCGAGACGGGATGCGCCGACAACGTTTGCAATGTGCCACTGGCCGCAGGGGCCGGGACGCGGGAATTTCGCAAAGCCTACGAAGACCGGATTTTGCCGAGTCTGCGTGCCTTCAGCCCGGAATTGCTGATTATTTCAGCGGGGTTTGATGCGCATGAACGGGATCCGTTGGCGCAACTGAACGTGCAAACAGACGATTACGCCTGGCTGACCCGACAGTTGATGGATGTGGCGGACGAACATTGCGAAGGCCGTGTCGTGTCAATGCTGGAGGGCGGATATGATCTGGATGCGCTCAGAGACAGTACCCGGGCGCATGTTCGTACGCTAATGGCGGTCTGACCGGAGTGATCCCGGCATAGACGGGTGCTGCTCAGGATCACGATTGGGAAAGCACCTGACTTGCCCTTGGCCGCGTGCATCAGTACACTCCGGCGCGTTTTTGGATGAGGAACCCGCATGGCAGACGACACCGTCCCCGCCGATATTACGGCAATGAATTTCGAACAGGCTCTGGCAGAGCTTGAAAATATCGTTCGTGAACTGGAAAGCGGACAAGGGGCGCTGGAAGATGCCATCGACGCCTATGCACGTGGCGCGCATCTCAAGAAACACTGCGAAACGAAATTGAAAGATGCACAAAATCGCATCGAACAGATTGTCACGGGGCCAAACGGCGATATTTCCGCTGTTCCCTCTGAACTCGAAAGTTGAATGATTTGTCAGATTTAAGAACCGCGCTGGGCGAAAGTGCCAGCGTACTGGAAGAAATGCTGGGTGATCTTCTTGAAGTAAGGGACGGTCCGGAGCAGCGATTGGTCAATGCCATGCGCTATTCGGCACTTGGCGGTGGCAAACGGATTCGCCCCTTTCTGGTGATGGAATCCGCCAAACTGTTCGGTGTGTCTCTGCGCTCAGCGGTTCGGACGGCGGCTGCCGTTGAAATGGTCCATTGTTATTCGCTGATCCATGACGATCTGCCGGCGATGGATGACGATGACCTTCGTCGCGGGCGGGCAACCTGTCACATCGAATATGACGAGGCGACCGCCATTCTTGCCGGTGATGCGCTGCTGACAAAGGCGTTTGAAGTGTTGGCCGACCCGGCCACCCATGAAGATGCCAATGTGCGCGCCGATCTGGTTCTGGCGCTGGCCAGAGCTGCGGGTGAACGGGGAATGGTCGGCGGCCAGATGCTGGACCTTGTCGCGGAAGATCATGAGCTGGACGTTCCCGAAATTACCCGGTTGCAACGCATGAAAACCGGCGAATTGATTGCCGTGTCGAGTGAGGCGGGCAGCATTCTGGGAAAAGCGTCTGCGGTGTCCAGACATGCGCTGCACGCATACGCACACGACATTGGACTGGCATTCCAGATCGCCGATGATCTGCTCGATATCGAAGGCAGTGAAGAACAGGTGGGTAAAAAGACGGGAAAGGATACGGCGGCCGGAAAAGCGACCTTCGTTTCCCTGTTGGGAGTTGATCGGGCCCGTGCACAGGCGGAACTTCTCAGTCGTCAGGCGATTGAACACCTTGAAATTTTCGGTGAAAAGAGCGACCTTCTTAAACAACTTGCTGAATTTATTGTCAGAAGAACCTCCTGAGCTTCTGACACGCAGGTTATAGCAACAGGATTGACGGTGCCGGAATGATGATGGCACCATGAATTTGTAAGGAAATTCCGGTGACGATTGATTTTGAGACACCGCTTCTTGATACGGTATCCAGCCCCGCTGACATTCGTGATTTCACGTTGGACCAGTTGACTCAACTGGCCTCCGAACTCCGGAATGACACGATTCGAACCGTGTCGATTACCGGCGGTCATCTCGGGGCCAGCCTCGGTGTTGTCGAACTGACCGTCGCCATCCACCATGTTTTCGATACTCCGTCCGACCGTCTGATCTGGGATGTCGGACACCAGTGTTATCCGCACAAAATCCTGACCGGTCGACGGGAGCGGATGAGTACCCTGCGTCAGGGCGGGGGTCTGTCAGGCTTTACCAAACGCAGCGAAAGCGAATACGACCCGTTCGGGGCCGCCCATTCGTCAACGTCGATATCGGCTGGCCTTGGCATGGCGGTTGCCGCAGAACTGTCTGGAAATTCGCGCAATGTCATTGCGGTGATCGGGGATGGGGCGATGACTGCCGGCATGGCCTATGAAGCCATGAACAACGCGGGTTCAATGGATGCCCGACTGATCGTTATTCTGAATGACAACGACATGTCGATTGCGCCGCCGGTTGGTGCACTGAACAACTATCTGTCGCGCCTGATTTCGTCCAAGCCGTTCCGGTCGATGCGTCACTTCGCCAAGGATGTGATGAAAAAATTCCCGCGGACGATTGAGGAAGCAGCCGGAAAACTGGACGAATATGCGCGCGGTATGGTGACCGGCGGCACCCTGTTTGAAGAACTCGGGTTTTATTATGTCGGTCCGATCGACGGCCACAATCTGGAACATTTGCTGCCGGTCCTGAAAAACCTGCGCGATGAACATGAACCGGGCCCAGTACTAATTCATGTGGTAACGGAAAAGGGGCACGGATATTCCCACGCGGAACAGTCGGCTGACAAATACCACGGCGTGTCGAAATTTGATGTCGTTACCGGAAAACAGCACAAACCTACGCCGAATGCGCCAAGTTATACCGGTGTTTTTGCCAAGGCATTGATTGCAGAAGCGGAAGTTGATGACAGGATTGTGTCGATCACTGCGGCCATGCCGGGCGGTACCGGTATTGACAAGTTTGCGGAACGATTCCCGGATCGCGCCTTTGACGTGGGGATTGCCGAACAACACGGGGTTACATTTGCCGCAGGTCTCGCAACGGAAGGGTTCAAACCTTTTGCCGCAATCTATTCAACGTTCCTGCAACGCGGATATGATCAGGTCGTCCATGACGTGGTCATCCAGAAACTGCCGGTGCGATTTGCCATCGACCGGGCCGGGTATGTCGGGGCGGACGGTTCGACCCATTGTGGTGCCTTTGATTTGGCCTATCTTTGCACGTTGCCGGACATCGTCGTCATGGCACCCAGCGATGAAGCAGAGTTGATGCACATGACGGCGACGGCGGCGGCTTACAATGATGGTCCGAGTGCCGTCCGTTATCCGAGAGGGGAAGGGGTCGGCATTGAACTTCCCGCAAAGGGAGAGGTTCTGGAGATCGGCAAGGGACGCATTGTGGCACATGGTGGCAGCGTTGCAATTCTCAGTATTGGAAGCCGACTTCAGGAGTCGATCAAGGCGGCAGAAGAACTGGCCACGATGGGATTACCCACAACGGTCGCCGATGCCCGTTTTGCCAAACCGCTTGATCATGCCCTGATCCGGAATCTGGCGGAAAATCACAAGGTTATGGTGACAATCGAGGAAGGATCGGCCGGCGGTTTTGGTGCCCATGTTTCCCAGTTCATGTTGAACGATGGATTACTGGACTCCGGACTGAAGCTGCGGGTTATGACCATGCCAGATCACTTTCTTGAACAGGACAAACCGGAAATTCAGGCTGAACAGGCCGGACTGACGGCCAGCCACATCGTTGCTACGGTATTGTCCGCCCTTGGCCGGGATCAGGACGCGCTGACCCAGGTCAAACCGCAGCGCGCCTGAACCATGGCGGGCGGCGCCGCAAAAAAACGGATCGACCAGTTACTTGTGGATCGCGGACTGGCAGAAAGCCGCACGCGCGCCCAAGCCTATGTCATGGCGGGGCTGGTGTTTACCGGTGAACGCCGGATCGACAAGTCCGGCCAGCAAATTGCCGAGGATTCACCAATAGAGGTGCGGGGGCAGGATCATCCCTGGGTATCGCGTGGCGGACTGAAACTCGCGCATGCACTGGATCATTTCGGGCTGTCACCACAGGGCCGCATTTGCATAGATGTCGGGGCATCAACCGGCGGGTTTAGCGATGTGATGCTGCACGACGCGGCAGAGAAAATCTATGCGGTCGATGTTGGTCGCGGACAACTGGCCTGGAAACTGCGCCAGGACACGCGGGTGATTGTTCTGGAAAAAACCAATGCGCGTTATCTGACCCGGGATATAATTCCTGATACCATCGGTTTCATCGGATGCGACGCCAGTTTTATCGGATTGCAAACGGTGCTGCCGGCAGCCATGACCCTGGCAGAACCGGACGCACTGATGGTGGCGCTGATCAAGCCGCAATTCGAGGTTGGCCGCGGGCAGGTCGGCAAGGGCGGCGTTGTCCGTGATCCGGCGCTGCACAGGGAGGTTTGTGTGCGGATTGAAGAATGGATTTCGGGCATGCCGGACTGGCGTGTTCTGGGACTCACGCAAAGTCCAATCAAGGGGCCGGAAGGCAATATTGAATTTCTGATTGCCGCCTGCAAACAGTAATCAGCCGGACGGCAGTCCGCTGCCGGCCCAGCCAGCGACCCCGCCAGTCAGGTTGTAGGCTTCGGACAGATGTTCTTTGTCCAGCAGGAATTGTCCGACCTGTGCCGACCGCATTCCGTGCGCGCAGACAAATATCATTTTCCTGTTACCGTCATTGGGAACAGCATCAATGTCGAAACTTGACATCGGATTGTGGAGCGCACCGGTAATACTGTAACTCGCCAGTTCATGATTTTCACGGACATCAATTAACTGGGCCTGGCCCGCGTCCACCCACTGTTTGGCGGTCATTGGATCGACCTCAATTATGTCCGTCATTTTTACATTCTCCAGTTTTTCTGCGCCATCATCTGTCGATGGAGATTACATAGGATTTAATCCCGAAATTGCCAGCTTTATTCGTCGAAAAAGAACGGGCAATTGAACGTTGTACATTGAGACAGGCAGGCAGGTAACCGGCCTTCGCCGAGAAGGGTTGTCGCGACCGCCACCGGACGCTAACGTTAGCAGGATGACGGATCGTGGGGCGGGGCTGTTCCGGTTAAACCATCGGGCCCGGAGCATTTTCTGAGTGGAGGCCAATCGGATGTTTAAAGATCAACGTGGCGTGGTTTTTACCTGTGCCAATGATTCGGCGGTCACGGCGTTCGATGAAACGATTGTAGCCTATCTGGCCTCGAGTCTGGAGACCGGCCCGAAACTGAAGGCAACCCTTGCCGCCGATCCTGACATGACGATGGCGCATTGCCTCAAAGGGTATTTTTTTCTTCTGATGGGGAACGCATCTTTGTTGCCGCGGGCACGGAAAGCGTTTGATCAGGCCAGGCAGAGGGTCGGTAAAACGACATCTCGTGAACAGGCTCATGTGCATGCTCTGGATCTGTGGCTGGATGATCGTGCGGATGAAGCGACCCGGCTCTGGGAACAGATTTTACAGGATAATCCCCGCGATATTCTGGCACAACGACTTGCCCATCATGGACATTTTTACGCCGGTGACTCGCAACAAATGCGGTCATCGCTGGAAAGGACGGCCAGATTCTGGAACGCTGGCGATCCCGGATTTGGCTACATTCTGGGTATGCGAAGTTTTGCGCAGGAAGAATGCGGTAGCTACGCTGAGGCAGAAGTGACCGGCCGCAGTGCGGTCGACATTGAACCGAACAATCCCTGGGCGGTGCATGCGGTTGCGCATGTCATGGAAATGCAGGATCGTCCGGCCGACGGCCTGGTCTGGATCAGGGAACAGCAGCAGAACTGGGACACGGCAAACAATTTTAGATACCATTTGTGGTGGCACCGGGCACTGATGCACCTTGATCAGGGAGATACGACGGAAGCGCTCAGGTTGTATGATGAAGATTTGTGGGATGCGGAATCGGAAGAGTATCTTGACCTTTGCAATGATGTCGCCTTGCTCGCCCGGCTGGAAATTCTTGGCGTTGACGTGGGCCCCCGTTGGAAGCCCTTGGCCGATAAAATCAAGGGACGCGCCGCCGACCATCTGTTGAGTTTTATTGATGCACATTTCGCGTTGGGGTTGGCCGCTGCCGGAGATGACCGAAGCGTCGAAAGGTTGCTCGAGACGATGGAAGAAAAGGGCGGGGAGTTGCGAATCCGTGTTGGACTGCCATTGTGTCGGGCGATGGTTGCCTACCGTAGTGGCGATTTCGATCGTGCGGCATCGGAACTGGTGGTGCTTCGGGGTGACATCATTCGCATCGGCGGATCACATGCCCAACGCGACCTTTTCGAACAAATACTGATTGATGCTACCATCAGATCAGGTGATCTGGCAATGGCCGAGAAGCTCGTTCGGGAACGAACTGCAAACAATCCGGGAAACGGTCTCGCGTGGCAAAAACTGGCCGACATTCAGGAAATGACGGGTGCTGCTGGTCAGGCGGCTGACTGTCGCGGGCGCGCCAACGGGTTGCTGGTCGTCAATTGATCCTGTTGCCGTTACCATCTCCGGTTTTCACCGCATTCCCGAACGGCATTGGTGGTCCGGATTGCTCCCCTGCCTGCGCGTCTGGTCCCAGACCTTGATGTCAACCGGCGGTCGAGCCTGATGGAAAGTTATCTCGGGCTATTTCTAAGCGCCTTGCTGGCGGCGACGATTGTACCGTTTTCTTCTGAACTTCTGCTCGGCGGGATGATTGCATCGGCATCGTTCAACGTTTGGATTTTGTTGTTGTCAGCGAGTGTCGGGAACATTCTCGGGGCGGTTGTCAACTGGATGATGGGGCGATTTTGCCTGCACTGGCAGGACCGTCGCTGGTTTCCTGTTTCCCAGACCCAACTTGAGCGCGCCAGTGAGTACTTCAACCGGTTTGGTGTCTGGTCATTGTTGCTGGCCTGGGTGCCGATTATTGGCGACCCGCTGACATTTGCTGCCGGCGTACTGCGAGTACCATTTCCCATGTTCGTCGTTCTGGTGAGCATCAGCAAGACGGTGCGATATCTGGTGGTCCTGGGGGTCGTGACTGAATTCTGGTAGGGACGATGGTTGTTTAGGTGTTTCGTCGGGCCTGTTGCGTCCGCTGTCTGGTATTCCGAAGCCCCCGTCATCATAAAACCATTATTTTTTTGAGGTTTTTTTCAGCGGTTGTATGTACCTGCGAACCGTGGATTTCAAGGGATCCGACCTTGCCTCTCTCGCGACCGTATAAGTCTTCTAAATATTCTTTGACTTTGGTCAATGTAGAGACGGTGCGACCGCGTAACGTCATCGCCATCACACGGGCGTTGAATTAATCGAGGACAGATTCAATTCAGTCTGTTTTCAGGATGTTACACGCCGCTAGTCGAGGTAACGTTTTCGCCATGGCATTTCCCCGGTTTGAACCACAACCTATCATCATGTTTTCACAGGATACGGATCTTTTGGCAGCTGACCGCCCGGAAATCACCCCGAAAACCATCAAAAACAGGAGTTGAACATGATCAGAACCAATCCGGCCCAACAGGTGTCGCGTCGCAATTTTCTGTCGGGCACAGCGGCCGTCGGCGGTGGATTGTTATTGGCGGACCTGGCGACATCATCGGCACAGGCAGCCGCCAGCATGACCGAGGCGCAGATCGAAAAACTGCCACGTATCAGGCAGGAACTGGTCAGGCCACCATTTCTGCCGAAACACGAGCAGGCGGCCAAGGGCGGACCCCGAGTCGTTGAAGTGCGTTTTGTTATCGAGGAAAAAAGGATGGTCCTGGATGACGATGGTGCGGAAATCTGGGCATTGACCTTTAATGGTTCCGTGCCGGGACCGATGATCGTTGTTCATCAGGACGACTACATTGAATTGACGCTCGTCAATCCGGCAACCAATGCGATGGCACACAATATTGACTTCCATGCCTCGACCGGTGCGCTGGGGGGCGGCGGTCTCACCCACGTCTCGCCCGGTGAAGAGGCGGTTTTGCGATTCAAGGCGATCAAGCCGGGTGTGTTTGTCTATCACTGTGCGCCGGGCGGGGTGATGATTCCCTATCACGTCACGCACGGTATGAATGGTGCGGTTATGGTGCTGCCGCGCGGCGGCCTGACGGGCAAGGGTGGCGCGCCAATTCATTATGACCGCGCCTATTATATCGGTGAACAGGACTATTATCTGGCGAAAGACGAAAATGGTGAATATCGGAAATACGACAGCGCCGGTGAAGACTATTCAGATGCACTGGAAGTGATGGCAACCCTGACCCCCAGCCACATCGTGTTCAATGGCGCAAAGGGAGCCCTGACCGGCGCCAATGCAATGACAGCGAACGTCGGTGAGACAGTGCTGTTCATCCATGCGCAGGCCAACCGGGACAGCCGTCCGCATATCATCGGCGGGCATGGCGACAATGTGTGGGCAGACGGATCATTTTCAGATGACCCAAAAACCGGCCTCGAAACCTGGTTTATTGCAGGTGGCTCAGCCGGTGCCGCCACTTATACCTTCCGGCAGCCGGGTATTTATGTCTACGTCAATCACAATCTGATCGAGGCGATCCTCAAGGGGGCCGCCGCCCATATCAAGGTCGAGGGAAAATGGAACAACGACCTCATGATGCAGGTGAAAAAACCGGGTGCGATCAAATGACATCCGCGAGATAGATTGCATTGAAAGCCGGTTTTGTCACAAAAAATTTAGAAGAGGAGAGTCACATGAATCGCATCATACTTTATTCCATTCTGGCGCTGGGCATTCTGGTTTCGGCGGTGTCCGGTGCCAGCGCCGCCGGGGACCCGGACAAAGGTAAAAAACTCGCCCGTAAATGCGCGGTATGTCACACACTTGATAGTGGCGGCAAGAATGGCCTGGGGCCGAATTTGTACGGCATCTACGGCAAGGCAGCAGGCAAGGCTGACGGTTATCGTTATTCCAAGGCGATGGCGTCGTCGGGGGTGATCTGGGATGACACCGCCTTTACCGAGTTCCTGACCAAACCGAAAGCATTTGTCAAAGGCACGAAAATGGGATTTTCGGGATTGAGAAATGCCCAGGACCGGGCCGATATTCTGGCCTATTTCAAGACCTTGCGGGAATTGTCCCACGATATCAAGGTCGAAGGCGATGTCACCAATGGCAAGATCGTAGCTGAAAAACAATGCGTCGTTTGCCACAGTTTCGAGAAAGGTGGCAAGGTGGTGTTCGGGCCGAATCTGTTCGGGTCTTACGGTCGTGCCGCCGGCGCGGTCAAGGATTATGCCTATTCCAAGGCGCTTGCCGGGTCGGGGTTAATCTGGACGGATGCCAATCTGGTGGAATTTCTGGGCGACCCGCAAGGGTTCCTGCCCGGCACAAAAGCCAAATTCCCCGGTGTCAAGAACGCCAAGGACCGCGCTGATGTTGTGGAATATCTGAAAACATTCCGGTAATGGCCTGCCGGGGCAGTGTTCAGCCGCACTGTCCCCGGTGCCGCAATTTGTGGTCGGCCAATACGCAGGCCATCATGGCTTCGCCGATCGGTACCGCTCGTATGCCGACGCACGGATCGTGACGGCCCCTTGTTGAAATTTCCGTATTATTTCCGTGCCGGTCAACGGTTTCCCGCGATGTCAGAATTGAACTGGTCGGTTTGACAGCAAACCGGCACACAATGTCCTGTCCGGATGAAATTCCTCCCAGAATACCGCCCGCATGGTTCGATCCGAACGTGACATGGCCGTCTTCCATTCGCATTTCGTCGGCATTTTCCTCGCCGGTCAGGCATGCGGCCTCAAATCCGGCCCCGATTTCAACTCCCTTGACCGCATTGATGCTCATCATCGCCGATGCCAGATCCTGATCCAGTTTGCCATAAATCGGCGCCCCCCAACCGGCGGGGACACCACTGGCAATTACCTCAACGACGGCACCAATGGAGGAACCGGACTTGCTGATGTCGTCAAGGTAGGCTTCGAATTCAGAAACCGCTTCCGAATCAGGGCAGAAAAAAGGGTTGTCGTGGACATGATGCCAGTCCCAGTTGTCGCGGTTGATGACACGCTCACCCATCTGAACCAGCGCACCCCGGATCACCACCGCATCACCGAGAATCTTTTTTGCAATACCACCGGCAGCAACGCGCAATGCGGTTTCCCGGGCCGATGATCGTCCGCCACCACGATAATCGCGAAAGCCGTATTTGCTGTCATAGGTATAATCGGCATGGCCGGGCCGAAATTTGTCCTTAATGTCACCGTAGTCCCTCGTTCGCTGGTCTACGTTCGCGATCAGCAGACCAATTGGCGCGCCGGTGGTTCGGCCTTCAAAAACCCCGGACAGGATCTGGACCTGATCCGGTTCCTGGCGCTGGGTCGTAAAGCGCGACTGGCCGGGACGTCGGCGGTCAAGGTCCGTTTGCAGGTCGGTTTCACTGAGTGCAATCCCCGGTGGCGTTCCATCAACCACACAACCAATTGCCGGTCCGTGGCTTTCCCCAAAGGTCGTGAAGCGGAAAAGGTGGCCAAAACTGTTGTGAGACATTCAGTTTTCCTGTTCAAACCACAGAAATATCAGGAGCATCCACGGCTTTCATGCCAACGATATTGTAACCGCAATCGACGTGGTGGTTTTCACCGGTAACGCCGCTGGAGAGATCGGACAGCAGATACAGGCCAGCCCCACCGATGTCGTCCATATTCACATTGCGGCGCAGGGGGGAATTGTATTCATTCCATTTCAGGATATACCGGAAATCACCAATACCGGAGGCAGCCAGTGTTTTCATGGGGCCCGCCGACAGGGAATTTACACGGATATTTTCCTTGCCAAGGTCTTCTGCGAGATAACGTACGCTGGTTTCCAGCGCCGCTTTGGCAACACCCATGACGTTGTAGTGCGGCATCACGCGCTCGGCACCGTAGTAGGTCAGGGTGATCATGCTGCCGCCGCCACTCATCAATTTACGCGCCCGCTGCGCCAGCGCGGTAAACGAATAACACGATATATTCATGGTTTTCTGAAAATTGGCGGCGGTTGTGTCGACGTATGCACCTTTCAATTCATCCTTGTCGGAATAGGCGATGGCGTGCACCAGAAAGTCGAGTTTCCCCCAGGATTCCTGCAATTTGTCAAAGACCGCGTCCATGCTGTCGGTATCGGTAACATCGCACGGCAATATCAGATCAGATCCAACGGACTCTGCCAGTGGAACCACACGTTTTTGCAGGGCTTCCCCCTGAAACGTAAAGGCCAGTTCCGCTCCCTGCAGGTGTGCCGCGCGGGCGATTCCCCAAGCGATCGATCGGTCATTAGCTACCCCCATGATCAGGCCTTTTTTGCCCGCCAGTAATGTTCCGGATGCGACCATGTTCCCCCTCTTGCGTAGACTGCCATCGCCAAATAAATCTGGGCAAGTGAGATCGTACACAAATGCCCGGAAATGGCAAAATGCCTGCAATCACGATATGTTGCGAATTGTAACATACGACTGATAAGGGCTACCTGTTTGTACGGTTGGCTTTGCCATTTGCAGGGATTCACCTGTACCATTCAAATCATGACCACCAGCGGGAACATAGCCAATGTCTGCATCTGCCAGTCAATCCAAACCGGGTCTCTTCGCCGGAGGTAGCGATTTCGACAATTTGCTGCCATTTCTCAGGTATGTGTGGGCCCGGTTCAGCAATGACAGATGCTGGCGGATGGCGGCGGGGCTGAGTTATACCTCACTACTGGCGATTGTCCCGCTGACTGCCATTGCATTTTCCATGCTGGCCGCTTTCCCGGTTTTTGAAGGAGTTAAAGAACAATTCCAGACGGCCGTTTTTGCAAATCTCTTGCCACAGTCGGCCGACGCCATGAAAGATTACTTCAACCAGTTTCTCCACAACACGACCGGTCTATCGGCGGTTGGTATTGTTGCATTGGCCGCTACGGCGGTTCTGCTGTTGGGTACCATCGAAGCGGACCTGAACGCGATTTTCCGAGTCAAACGGTCACGTGCGCTGGCCCCGCGCCTGCTGGTATTCTGGGCCATGATATCGCTTGGCCCCTTGCTTCTGGGAGCCAGTTTTTCCCTGTCGACCTATTTTTTTGCGGCCACCAGATGGCTGGGAATCGACCTGCAAACCGGACCGGTCGGATTCCTGACGCAGTCAGTCCCCACATTGATAATCATTGTGCTGTTCTGCCTGTTCTATCTGGCGATTCCCAATCGTCCGGTATCTCTTCGTGCCGCCTGTATCGGTGGAGGCAGTGCCGGCTTGTTGTTTGCCAGCTTGCGTGAAGGTTTTGGCTGGTATGTGGCGACTTTTCCAACCTATCAGAGCATATATGGTGCGTTGTCGGTGGTACCGATATTTCTTGTCTGGATGTACCTCTCCTGGACCGTGGTCTTGCTGGGGGCGGTGCTGACCGCCTCTCTCGGAGAATGGGCCCGGGCCGGTGGCGCTCCCTTGAGTCGTGAGTTGCGGGCCGGTCCCCGCATGGTGGTGGCACTGCGCATTCTCGGAATGCTGTTTGACGCCAGTCAGATAGGTCAGGTGGTCGGGCGTAAATCCGTGCTCGGCACACTGGGATGTGGCGAAGAACCGGTCGATCGAATTTTGCTGATGCTGGTGGAAGCCGGGTTTATTCAGCAGGTTCGCAAGGGGGGGTGGGTGTTGTCCCGTGATTTGTCGAATGCGACCCTGTTTGACCTGTATCAGGCACTCGAACTCGGGTTGCGCGATGAAGACATTGTTGTCAACGAAGGTGCCTATACGGAACAGTGGCGGGATCGGTTAAGCGACCGATTGTCTGAATTGCAGTCAGCCCAACGACAGGCAACTGACATTGTCATTCGAGACCTGATGTCATGAACATCCGTGACTGCCTGAAAAAGTGAAGCAATGTCATCAGGTCGTCTCATCTCGTAAAATGCTCGAATCACGATGAATGGTGGTGAATACTTCATTGTCCGGCCAACTGACGGTGAAACGACCGGCGGTGTTGGCTGGGAGAAATGCCGGTATGGCGACGGAAGTGATGACGAAAGGTTTCCGGGGTCGCAAATCCACAGGAGCTTGCGATCGCGCTGATGTTCGCCTGACTGCTTTCCAGCAACTCTTTCGCCAGTTTAATTCGTTCGAAAATCAACCAGTTTTGCGGCGATAGTCCGGTTGTCTGATTGAAGTGTCGGACAAGCGTTCGTTGGCTCATACCCGCAAGTTGGGCTATCTCGGAAATCGCGATGGCATCGGTCAGCCGGCTTCTCAGAACGTCAAGCAGCGGACCAAGATTGTTATGGGACGGTGCGATCGGTCGCTCTATAAACTGTTGCTGTCCGCCATCCCGGTGGGTTGGCAGGACAAAACGTCGAGCGACGGAATTGGCGATGTCAGCACCATGATCCAACCGGATCAGGTGCAGGCACAGGTCGGCACCGGCGGCGCTACCAGCGGAGCTGTATATCCGGTTTCCGGCGTCCATGTACAGAACATCAGGATTGACGGAAATGGCAGGGTATTGGCGGGCCAGTTCGCTGGTATACCGCCAGTGGGTCGTCGCCACCCGGCCGTCAAGCAGGCCGGTCGCCGCAAGTACGAATGCACCCGAGCAAATACTCACCAGTCGGCAACCCCGTTCATGCGCCGTGCGGATGCTATCGACGAGGTCGTCCGGAACCGGTGCGTCGGCGCCTCTCCAGCCAGGAATAATGATGGTATCGGCATCACCCAGGGTTTCCAGCCCGTACGGCGGAACAAGGGTAAACCCGCCTGCCGCGTGAAGTGGTGACGGATCACCGGACACGACCTTGAAATCATACCATGGGAAGTCGAACTCCGGGCGCGCAAGAGCAAACGATTCGACGGCAATGCCGAATTCGAACGTGCACAAACCGTCATAGGCGACGGCGCAGACAACATGGTGGCCAGGTTTTGATGCCATGGCAGAATATTAACGAAGCCGCCTGATTATGTCATCTGGTTCAAACGAGTGGAATGTCAGATAACAACGGTATTCTGGCAAGGGTGGGCCAAGCGACGGGTCCATCAACCATCCCCCATCAACGCAAACGGCGCCCAGAAGATTGGATGGGCATAACTGAACAGCATTTGGCCGGAGGTGTCGGAATATCCGGCGGTTTCGATCAGGTTGAGCATCGACTGGCGCAGGGCCTGGGCGCGGGTCAGGGTCGGGTCGGCGGCCTGACGGTGAAAAATTCCGGTTGTCAGCATCATCGCCGAATCGCTCTGGACCGGCCAGTTGCTGACCAGCAGAGCCCGTGTGCCGGCATAAAAGAAGGCTCGACCCAGACCGGAAACGGCTTCGGCGCCGGCTCCATCGCCGGACGCCGTATTGCAGGCCGACAGGATTACCCAGTCCGCGTCCATTCGCAGACCGAGGATTTCACCCATAGTCAGCAGACCGTCATCCTTGCCGCCCGTCACCGCCGGTGATGACAAGGCAAGGGCGGGCTGTGCCAGGCCGTCAAGATCGCCCGGCACCAGACCATGCGTGGCAAATGCGACAACCCTGTATTTCGTCAGGTCGGTTGATTTGACCCGTTCCTCACTGGCGTTGCCTTCCAGAAACAGGTTCCCGCTGGTTGTGCTGCCGAGCGCCAGCGCCATGCTTTTGACTTCGTCGGCAGTATCGGGCAGGCGGGGCAGTTGCGATAATCCGGCCTGCTCCAGTCCGCGGGTCGCAGGGGCAGCTCGTAGAACCAGTTTGGTCGTGGCCACAGATCGAGGCGGCACGGTGACCGACGTGCGGGCGACTTCCACCCCCTGGGAGGCAGAAAACAGGGGGTCGGCAAATCCGATGAAGGCCTGTCGGTCAGGATTGCCGGGCGGTAGTTTTCGCAAGGTCGCGAGCGCACTGACCGATGGAATCAGAGTTACTGCATATCGTTTTACCAGCCAGGGGGCGGTCCGGTAATTGGCAAACCGGACTTTTGACGTGCGGGTCAGTTCAAAGGGGGCGGTTGGTAACAACGATAGCGGCAACCACCCGAAGGGACCATGCGTCACCACCAGCAGATTGGTTGATCTGTCAAACGCGGATTCCACGGGTTGCAAAAATTGCCGATAGATTTCGTAAGCAGCCTTGAAATCAAAATCTGGCGTGCCATTGACGGTTGCGACTTTCGGTTCCAGGGATTCCCGAAGGTGGTTGATCGATTGCTCCAGGTCGCCGTAGCTGACAGCAACGGTATGAAAACGGGCGGGCCCCTGTTTTGGAACCGCCCAGACATAGCTGCGATCGGATCCGGAGTAGAATGAAACGAGGGCTTCGGAGGCAGTCAACGATTTTTGCAGGTCGGAAAATGTTGGTGGTTTGGGGTTGATCAGACTGGCGTATTCGGGAAACCCCTTTTCCAGTTCCGCCATCAGAGATGAACGGGCAGCCCGGAGCTGGTCAATCCGCAGTCGCAGATCGGCGATGATTTCCGGATCCTGCTGATCGGTTGGCGCACCCAATGCATCGGCCAGGCGATTAAACAGGGCGGCAATGCGTTTGCGGGCGTCCTGTTCCCGTCGCACGTAGTCGGCCAGCTCTGGGTTGCCGGCGAAAGTGCGGGCGCCTGATGCGGCGACCGCCCGCTGGACACTGCCGCCGCGGGCGACTTCAGCCATCTGGAACGATTCTTCCGGGATATTGAAATCCAGTGTACGGGCCAAATCGGTCCCTTGAATTCTGGCCAGCAGGCCGATGTAGGATTCAAGGATTGCGGCCCGCCAGACAAATTTTGTGGCGTCCGTTTCGCTTTCATCCTCGCGTGGACGGGACCGGGCGAGATAGTACGGCAGGTAGGTCCGAAATCCTTTCAGGGCGCGGGTATCATCGCCCAGCTTTGATTGTGCCATCGCCATCAGTGCGGCGACCAACGATGTCTCGGGGTGCTTGTCACCCAGTTTGCTGACCAGACGTTTGTATTTCGGGGTCAAATAGGTCAGTGCCTCCTTCGCCCGCCCCACCTTAATCAGCGTAACAATGACGGCGGGATCCGTTGCGACCGTGCGTGGCCCCGACTTGTCATTGACGCCCAACCCCGCGATCATGCGGTCAAATTCCTGCATGGCGTCCGACCATTGACCGTCCGCCGCCAAGGCTGATCCGAGCGTGCGGCGGGTGACCGCCACCTTTCGGGCACCGTCCGGCGCACCGCTTGCCTGAAAAATCCTCAGGGCGGCCGTACTGAGTTCGCGGGCATCGAACAGGCGGCCCTGTGCCAGCAGAATTTCAGCAAGTTTGCGGGACAGGTCGGCGGTAACTGCAGTATTTTTACCCAGACTGGACAGCAGTTGGAGCAGGGCTTCCCGGACCACAACCTCGGCTTCGACGATCCGCCCCTGACGCATCAGATTGTCGGCGAGCGCCCGTTTCCGGTTGGCAATCATGGACGGAGGAATTTCACGGTCCGGATCCTTCGTTAACGCGGTCAGTTCGTCCCGCCGGTATTTCTCGGCACCGGCCCAGTCCCCCTGCATTTCCAGCAACAGGGTTTTCAGCTTGAGTTCCTCCAGGCCAAGCTTGAACAGGGCACGTTGTGAAATCCGGCGTTTGTTCCACATCCGCTGGATCACCGCCTGGGCGTTTTTCTGGGCTGATTCTGCGGCGTCAAAATTGCCTCTTCGGGCCTCTATTTGTGCCAGGCCGCGATAGGCAACCGGCGTCTCGCGAGCGTCGATCGCCGTGTTGATTGCACGTAGGGCGTTCTTGTAATTGCCTGCCGCCATCTCGGCAAACGCCAGGTTTTTATAGATATTATGCCGGATTTTTGGCGACAATCTGGCCTGATTTGCAAATGTGACGGCCTTTCGAAAGTCACTCAGTGCTTGCGGCCCCCGGCCAATTTTGCGTGCAGCGTCACCCCGTTCGGTATAAAATGATACCAGTTCGCCTGCATCCGCCGAAGCCGGAGGCGTCATGTCAGCTGCCGCCTGACCGCGTTCCGCCTTGTCAGGCTCGGCGATTTTTTGCTGGTTCAGGATGGCGGTCACGTCGTCGATGCTGCGGGGGGGCGCAACAAAGGAATCATCCGACTGTTCGCTGGTGATTTTCTTTGCCTCTTGCAAGGATACCGTTTTGCTGGTCTGACAGGCCGCCGTCAGTCCGGTCAGAAGTACCAGACAGGCAACCGAAATCACGCGCGTTGTGTGTGCCATGGTGGATAGGCCCTTTTCCCGATGTTTCTTTCCGACGGCAGCCCTGTGCGGGCAGGATGATCGACGAACGGACTCTCTCTTGGTACCCGCCATTGTACTGCATATTCTGACAAAACGGATGCTTTTTCTATCGAAGGATATGCAATGCAATAACCGGCCACCGCAGCTGCCGGTAGGACGTTTAAAGCAATCTTGAGTATAAGAATTCGGCGAGGAAGGAATACGAGGGTCAGACGTTGTCAGGACGTTTCCGGAAGACGTCGTAAGGGTGATCCACCGACCATTTTCTGACGAATTTTACCAATTCGTCGTCGGGTTCCCGTGGCAGCATTACTTTCAGGGTGATGTACTGATCGCCGCGCTGATCGGGAGATGTTTCCTTTTTGCCCAGCGGCATGCCTTTTCCCTTGAGACGTAAGATTGTGCCGGTGTTGGATCCGGGCGGTACAGTGACGGATACTGGACCATCAATGGTCGGCACTTCGACTTTTGCGCCCAGCACCGCTTCCGGTAACGTCACCGGCACATCGACAAGAATGTCGGTCTCTTCGCGGCGGAACAGGGGGTCTGTCAGGACGTGAATATCGACCAGTGCATCGCCGGCAAACCCACCGCCAAATCCGGCCATCCCCTGACCTTTCAGACGCAAGGTTGTGCCATCGGCGATGCCGGGGGGTACCGTAACTTTCAGGCGCTTGCCGCTGGTGGTCGATATATGTTTGACGCCACCTTTCGCAGATTCAAGAAAACTTACACTGAGAGCATATTCAACATCGGCACCATTGACCCTGATTCCGCCGCGTCCGCGTTGCCCAAACGGGCCTGCGCCACCGCGGCCAAAACCTCCGAACCCACCAAAACCACCGGAACGGGGGTGTTTTTTGGCACCAAGACCGTCGATCTCGCCGCGATCATACTGACCTCTTGTCAGCGGATCGGACAGAATATCGTAGGCGGCCGAGATATCCTTGAACCTATCCTCGGATTTCGCCGCGCCGTGGTCAAGGTCGGGGTGGTGTTCGCGCGCAAGCTTACGGTAGGCTTTCTTGATTTCCTCGGGACTGGCTGTCGGGGCAATGCCGAGAGTGCGATAGGGGTCGTTCATGTATAAAACCAAATCGTTAAGGATCCGGTCAACTATGCCACACGGCAGCCGCGCAATCCAAGGGCTGTATGCAGATCAGCCGAAGATTTATGAGGCCCGGGATCAGCTGATGACTTTCCAGGTGCCGTCGTCCTGACGACACGCCTGCCCGGTGGCGGTTTCCTGTTTGCCATCGACGTATATGGTGCTTTCAAACTTGCGGCAGTTTTCTCCTGTGCTGGCCCGGTAGGTGCTGGTGGGCATGAAGGTTCCGGAATTTCCGCTGTCGGGATTTTTCCAGGCCGTTTTCGTACCCGTTCTGGAATATTCGAGGCCCTTGTTAGCGCTCTTGTCCATATAGGCCTTGTCCGCGGCATCGAGCGATTTTCCGATTTCACTGCCAAAGTAGGTTCCGGCCAGCACGCCAATGGCGACCGCCGCCAGTTGTCCCTTGCCACTGCCAATTCCGGCACCAATCAATCCGCCCAGCCCGGCCCCAAGGAGCGTGCCGATGGTCTGTTTCGGATTGTTTTCCATCGTCGATTGACATCCGGTGAGGGCAATAGAGGTAAATGCAAGAATCAAAATTCCCCGGCGTGCGGCGCGATGTAGCATCATTTGTTCCTTTTTCTGTTGGCGTCAGTTGATCACTGCCGCAAATCGTAAATTATGCGCTCACCGCGCGGGCCCGACGACAGGGATGATGACAAAAAGTCGTCCGTTTACGTAAATCAGGTATGGCATATATCGGGGTATCGGCGCAAATGTTATGCTCCAAGATGCAGGAACGATAAAGAGGGATGGTGCGGGTTGTGAGCGACATACGAATGAACGACGAAATTATCAGCCAGTTTCGGAGCTGGCTGGAAGAGGCGCAGGGCCGGGAGCTGAATAATCCCAATGCGATGTCGCTGGCAACCTCGACCGGTGATGGTATCCCGTCGGTCCGGATTGTACTGTTGAAGGAGTTTGATGAGCGGGGATTCGTATTTTATACGAACCTGACCAGTCGCAAGGGACGTGAACTGTTGGATAACCCGCATGCGGCGCTTTGTTTTCACTGGAAAAGCAGCGACAAGCAGGTTCGAATCGACGGTAAAATCGAGCGGGTGTCGGAGGATCAGGCCGATACCTATTTTGCCAGTCGCCCGCGGGCCAGCCGGATCGGAGCCTGGGCGTCAAAGCAGTCACAGGCCATGGAGGGCCGATTCGAATTTGAAACACGCATTGCCAAATATACCGCCCGATTCGGACTGGGAGAAATTCCCCGCCCGCCATTCTGGTCCGGTTTTCGCGTGATCCCGAATTGCGTGGAGTTCTGGCACGAACATGCCTATCGACTGCATGACCGGAATGTCTATCGCTGGTCGGGAGAGCACTGGGCACAGGAAAAACTATATCCATGAATCTGCAATCGACGTCACCGGAACGCCTGATGCGATGGGCAACCTATGCGTCTGTTTCCGTCGCCAGCCTGCTGATCGCAACAAAATTCATGGCCTGGCTGGCAACTGATTCAATCAGTCTGATGTCGACCCTGATTGATTCAACGCTGGACGCGGCGGCCAGCCTGATCAACCTCATTGCTGTTCGCCATGCACTGGAACCGGCTGACCGGGAGCACCGATTTGGACATGGCAAGGCCGAGGCGCTGGCAGGGTTGGCGCAGTCTGCGTTTATTGCCGGGTCCGCCGTATTCCTGTTGTTCGAGGCCGGACAACGCGTCGTCAATCCACGGGCAATCGGAAATTCCAATTTGGGCTACGCCGTGATGGTATTTTCAATCGTGCTGACGGTCATGCTGGTCGTCTTCCAGCGACACGTTATCCGGCGTTCCGGATCGGTCGCGATTTCGGCTGATTCACTGCATTATCAGACGGATATCCTGATCAATATCAGTGTAATCGTGTCTCTGTTTCTGGCCAGCGAATTGGGCCTGACATGGGCGGACCCGGTATTTGCCGCCGGTATTGCTTTTTATATCATCCGCAGTGCCTGGCAGATCGGGTCGGAGGTTTTTCAGATTTTGATGGACAGGGAATTACCGGAAGAAGACCGCCAGCGGGTTCGGGAGATCGTCATCACCGAACCGGGCGTTATCGGGATGCATGATCTGAGAACCCGATCTTCCGGCACCCAGGTTTTCATCCAGTTGCATCTCCAGCTTGACGGTGAAATGAAGCTGAAGGATGCCCACAGGATCGCCGATTCCGTCGAACTGAAAATCGCGGCGGCATTCGAGAATGCGGAAGTTATCGTGCATCAGGACCCGGACGGAGTTGATGAAGATCAAAGCGTGTTTCTCTGACCCTGCTATACGTCAGGTATGACTTCGACGTCCATAGAATCAGATATTGTGGAGTTCCTCTCCGGTGCGGCGGCCTGGGGCAGTGGGGCCGTTGTTCCTGAAATGATCGAGACCCATATTTCAAGGGTGTTTTTGATCGGAAATCGTGCGTTCAAGCAAAAGCGGCACGTAAAATTTCCCTATCTCGATTTTACCACACTGTCGCGCCGCAAATCGGCCTGTCTGGCGGAGGTGGCGGTCAATCGGCGTACGGCACCGGATCTTTACAAGGGAATTGTACCGGTGACACGGGACCGGTCGGGCAAATTCGGTTTGAACGGGCCCGGCGAGCGGGTTGACTGGTTGGTCGAGATGGTTCGATTCGATCAGCAATTGTTATTCGACCGTCTGGCGGCGCGTGGAAGGCTGGGCCGTTCTGTGATGGAGCGAACGGCGGATGTGATCGCCGGTTTTCATGATCGCGCCGAGACGGTTGTCGATGCACGGGGGTACGCCAGCGTTGATCAGACAATCACCAGCAACCACAAATGTTTTGCAAGCGTGAGCCCTGCCTGTCTTTCGTTCGAATCACTGAGGTCGATGGACCTTCTGTATGATCAGAGAATGAAGGCGTGCGGAGATTTTCTGGACCGTCGTGCGGATGCCGGTCTGATGCGGCATTGTCACGGTGATCTCCATCTCCGCAACATCTGCCTGTACAAAAATCAGCCAACACTATTTGATGCAATTGAATTCAATGCGGCCTTTTCCCATATTGATGTTCTGTATGACCTCGCATTTCTGCTGATGGACCTGGATTTTCACGAACAGCGCCGATTGGCGAACGTCGTCATGAACCGGTATTTCGATGTTAGTGGTCGGGCGGGCGAAGATCCCGGCAATTTTAACGTCCTGCCCCTGTTTTTGTCCATGCGGGCCGCCGTCCGCTCGCACGTGATCATGGCACAGGAAATGGCTGCGGAACATACGGTGAAAAAGTCACAACAGCTGGAAATTGCGCAAGCCTATTTTCGCGTGGCTATCAATTACCTTGTAGCGGTTCCGCCCCGTCTGATAGCGATCGGAGGTTTGTCGGGCAGTGGTAAATCGACCCTTGCACGACTGGTGGCACCGACCGTTGGCGCGGCGCCCGGGGGGCGTATCGTTCGATCGGACGTCATTCGAAAGCGGCTGGCCGGATGCCCACTCTCTGAATCACTTGACGCGACCGGTTATAGTCCGGAGATGACTGGGCGGACATACCATGCATTTTATGAGGAAATTCAAAAATGTCTGGTGGAAGGGCAGTCGGTGATTGCGGATGCCGTCTGTGTCCGCCCGGAAGAGCGACAAATGCTCGCCGGCATTGCCGAAAAAGTGAGGGTCCCGTTTGACGGGTTCTGGCTGGATGCGTCACTGGAAAACATGCAAAACCGGGTGAGCAGGCGTACGGATGATGTGTCGGACGCAACCGTTGCCGTGGTTGCCCAGCAGCAGAATTATGATCTGGGAGAAGTGTCCTGGCGCCGGTTCAACAATAACGGATCCCCGGCAACCCTGCAAGGCACCCTGGCGTGTATTCTATCGCGGGTGATGCCGTAAAGAAAACGGTTGGAAGGCCGCTTTGTCTCGGTTGGTAAACCTATCTCGATGGCTGTACTTGTGATAGACTGGACGTCGTGAATCCGATTTGGAAAATGCGAAAGGGGAGATAGTTATGGCATACAATACCATTCTGGTTGCCGTGGATGGATTGGAAGGATCGGCCTGCGCCGTCGAAACGGCATTTGATCTCGCCTCGCGTTTTGCATCTCACCTGACGGCCCTGCATGTCCGGCCTGATCCGAAAGACACCATTCCGCTGCTGGGTGAAGGGATGTCTGTGGCGATGATCGAGGACATGGTGCGAATTGCCGAAGACGAAAGTCAGGACCGGAGTCAGCGCGCCCGCAAAAAATTTGACAGCTGTGTCAGCGAACTCGGGTTCACGCTGTCCGACACGCCGGGTGCCGTACCACCCAGCGCGGCCTGGCATGAGGAAAGGGGGCGCGAAGACGATGTGGCCGCCCGGTTTGGCCGGCTTTCTGATCTGATCGTCGCCTGCCGTCCCGGCAATGACGCCGACGTTTCACAAACCCTGACCCTGAATTCGGCATTGTTTGATACGGGGCGTCCGGTGTTGGTGGTGCCACCGCAAGACAGTGTACGGAAGATTGGCCGCAGGATTGTGGTGTCATGGAACGGTAGTGCGCAGGCAGCCCGCGCCATCGGCATGGCGATGCCACTGTTGCGCGAAGCTGAAGACATCATGGTCTTCACGGTCGGAATGGATGTTGCGGATCATGATCCGGCGCTCGATCTGGCCAGCTACCTTGCCTGGCACGGGCTGAAATGCTCGACCCGTACACTTCCCGGTAAACGCAGTATCGTGGGCGCCGATTTGCTGGAGGAGGCGCACGGGTTCGATGCCGACCTGCTGGTCATGGGGGCCTATACACACAGCCGGATGCGGCAGTTGATCCTCGGCGGTGTCACCCGGCACGTGCTTGAATCGGCACAACTACCGCTGTTTATGGCCCATTAGCGCGGCAACGTCGTCGGGCTTGGAATATTCCGATCAACCGCCTAGACTTATGGTATGGTTCACAAGAAAATTTTTGAAGCGGTATTATCTGATCTCGATGGTGAACGGGCGCGGTATTTTACGGATATCGCAAACAAACTGGAAGAAGATCCGCGTGCTCAGAAATCTCCCAATCTGGTGTTCCTGGTACTGCGGGACTCAGCCCGCTATCTGCCGGATTATCTGCCCGCCAAAGAATTTGTCGATGTATTGTTGTCTTTCGTGAAAGCCAATTCGCAGACGCTGTCGCGGATCATTTACAGCCGTGAATTCGTTACTGACCCGATGGCGACGCGAGCGGTCTCGCGCAAATTTGTCAGTCGGGTGCTGGAAGTTATACTTGAAAAGCACGATGACGGTTCGGTGCAGGATGAAACGTTCAGCGTTCATCATGTGACTTGGCCTTACGACAACGTCGATTTCCCCTATCTTGATGCGGACGATGACGATTAAACGGTTATGAACGAGGTGGTCTTATGCCGATAATGGTGTAACGGTGGCCATGTCTGTGACGATCATATCCATCGGAATGTCATGGGGTTGCGGATAAATGGTGGAGATGTTCATTGTTGCATAACCTACCCCAATGACCCGCGGCTTTTTCGAGATAGCCGCAAGGGTCCGGTCAAAATAACCGCCACCATATCCCAACCGATAGCACTGTTGATCAAACCCGACAACCGGCGCGATCACAATGTCGGGCAGCACGCCCGGTCCGTTGACCGGAACGGGAATGTTCCAGACTCCGCGTTCCATCGGGTCGCCCGCTTTCCAGCGCCGAAAAACCAGTGGACGGGCTTTCTCAACAACGACGGGCAGGGCGCAATGTGCCCCGCGCCCGATCAGACGTCCCATCCACGAACGCAAGTCAGGTTCACCACGCAACGGCCAGTAGGCCGACACTGTCAATCCGACAACGTTGCCGATCACCCTGTCAATCTGGTCGGCGATCCGGTCCGACAGTCCTTGGCGGGTCGCCGTTGTCATTTCCAGACGTTTTGCGATCAGGCGCTGGCGCTCGTTCTTGCGCCAGCGCCTGACAGACGCAAACTTCTGTTCTGCCGTTGCCTCTGCCAATCCCATGTAGTCGGCGGGTACATCGGGGGCGAAACAGGGTGGTGAGGTGAATTCTGAACTGCAAGCCTCATCGTCGGAGTTGTCGTGCATCGCGCACCTTTACTCTGGAATGTATGAAAGAGAGATAAACACTCGACAGCAGAAATTCCAGCTATACTGGCTACAAAGCGTCAGTATTACCGGGTCAATTCGATTGATCAAACAAATCACCCTGCCGGGCTGTTGGCGGAACGGATTCAAAAAATTCCAGACCCGAGATATTGTAAGAAGACAGACTGTTTTTGACAACCTCGAACGGAATACCTGGATCAAGCCAGTCGTTTTCCGCCGCCGGTGGCAGGATCAGGGGCATCCGGTCATGGATGTGGGCGATTGTCGGGGACGGCTGACAGGTCAGGATTGTGAATTCTGAACCACTGGTCAGGGCCGCCATTAAAAAGAAGTCAGGGTTCGCCATGGAAATTCTGTTTTTGAAGGCTCGTCCCCCTTCCTTCCGCCATTCCATGTAGGCGGTCGCGGGAACGATACAACGGTTTTGCAGGTGGTGCCGGAACGTATCTTTCTGCGATACGGTTTCAATCCGTGCGTTGATCACCAGTCGGGAGCTCCAGGAGGCCGTCAATCCGAATGATGAAAGGCGGGCAATCCTGGGAGCCGCAATGATCAAAGCCTGATCGGTTGGGCGAATTTCCTCCTTATCGGTGCGCGGTGGCGGGTGAGATAACCCGAACCGGCGAGCGACTTCGGCTGTGCGGATATTCTGTTCAAATCGTGAGCACATCTGTCGAGTGTATCGCGGATGTAATTTTTTCTCTAGCCGCTGGAAACGACGGTTGGATTGGCCTAACGTGACGTCCATGCAAAAGGATTGTAAAACGGTCATCGTCACCGGTGCCAGCAGAGGTATAGGGCATGCGACTGCCCGACTGTTTTTGTCGCGGGGATGGCAGATCATCACCTGTTCGCGGGACGAAACGCCAGCGGAATGCGGGCGTGACCCGAACTGGACCCACCACATCGCCACTGATCTGGGGAATTCCGACAGTGTCGCCCGCTTTATCGAACAGGCCAATGCGGTTCTGGGTGGTGGACCGTTGCATGGCCTGATCAACAATGCCGGAATGTCTCCCAAATCTCCTTATAAGGAGCGCCTTGGATGCCTGAATGGTGATCTGGACGCCTGGCGTAACGTGTTTGAATTGAATTTTTATGCACCTTTGAAATTGTCACGGGGGTTTGCCGCCGCGCTGCATCGAGGGGAAGGGGCCATCGTCAATATCACATCGATTGCCGGACACCGGATTCACCCCTTTGCAGGCTCTGCCTATTCGACCTCGAAAGCCGCCTTGTCTGGTTTGACCCGCGAGATGGCAAACGAATTTGCCGCCCTCGATGTGCGCGTAAATGCGATTGCGCCCGGCGAAATCGAAACAGACATGATCCAGCCGGAATATGAGGCCCTGATCCCACGCATCCCGCTGGATCGAATGGGAGAAGCCAGGGATGTCGCCGGGACCGCCTACTACCTGTGTTCGGACGATGCGCGGTATGTGACGGGGACGGAAATCTGGGTTACCGGTGGTCAACACATGTGATGGCGGTTCTGGTCCGGGGGGGGATTTAGCGGAATGGGGGAGCGCCGAAAGAAGCAGCCGGAGAATGCGGTCCTGTTTCATCATCCTGATGCGGTCGATACCTCGCGTGAGCAACTGATGGGACGGCACGCCGCCGGCGAAGGGTTTTTGAACGGGTTTATCCGGTATGCGGATGTTGAAAGGTTTTTTTGCCAGGGATCGGACCCGGTCCATGGCGAGGATTTTGCTCGCCGCGTCACCGCCTTTGATACCCGGGAGCGGACCAGTACCTTTGTGCCCGTCGGGATGATGGGGCGGGCGACGGAGATTCCCGGTACATTGATGCTGCCCAGCCCTTCCCTGTCGATGTTTGCATGGCGCCGTCGGATCAGCGCAACCGCCCGATCGTATTCGTTGTGCGGTGTTACCCATACGCTCGCGTCTGACAACGTAATGGATGAACTGGGCGAATTGTTAACGGCGCCGGTGCAGCCCTGGGATGCTGTCATTTGTACGTCCCTGGCGGCAAAGACGATGATCAACCGGCTACTTGATAACTGGGCCGATTATCTGGCGCGACGTTCCGGTGGCCGCTTCAAGTCGCTGGTCCAGCTTCCTGTCATTCCGCTGGGCGTGGATTGTCGTAAATTCGAACAAACAGCGGATACAGATGCGGCCCGCGTTTCCATTCGGCGCGGATTGGGAATTGCCGACGATGACGTCGTTTTTCTGTATTTTGGCCGCTTGAGCTTTCATGCCAAGGCACATCCCATGCCGATGTATCTTGCGCTTGAGGCGACGGCCGCCAGGTGCGGGCAGAAGATACATCTTCTTCAGGTCGGAAGATTTCCGAACGACGGCGTTGAGCGGGAGTTCCGCGACGGGGTGCGCCGGTATTGTCCGTCTGTGAACGGTATTTTTCTTGACGGAAGGGATGCCGCCGTGTGTCGGCAGGTCTGGTTTGCCGCCGACGTTTTTACGTCCCTGTCGGACAACATCCAGGAAACATTTGGGCTGACGGTCATCGAGGCGATGGCCGCCGGGTTGCCGGTTGTTGTCAGTGACTGGGATGGATATCGGGACACCGTACGTCACGGAGAAGACGGATTCAGGATTGCGACCTGGCTGCCGTTACCGGACTCTGGCAGTGACATCGCCATTCAACTGGAATCAGCTCTGGATCCGGTAACCAAAGACCGGGCGTACAATCACTATTGCGGATACGTCAGTCAGTCGACCTGTGTTGATATTGCGGCGACCGCTGATGCCTATATCGCTCTGGCAAAGGATCCTGTCCTGCGCAGACGGATGGGGGCGTCCGCACAGACACGGGCAAGGCAGGAGTACGACTGGTCAATCGTGATCCGCAAGTACCAGGACCTGTGGGTTGATTTATCAAGTCGCCGGAAGGCAACAATGGAGAGTGCACCAACCGTGCAGGGGCGTCCCGTATATCCATTACGTGATGACCCCTTTTCGTTGTTCGCCAACTATTCGACCCGCACGATTGATGGCGATGCACTTGTCCGGATCGCGCCCGCGGACCCATCCGCCGGAACCGCTGTCCCGGTGCTTGAACGTTTGCGTCGGGCGCGAGCGCAATCGATGAACAACTTTGCCGCCGATATCATGCTTGCGGAATCCGACATTACTGCCGTTGTCGGCATGATCGAACGGGAAGGATGCCTGCCGGTCATCTCGCTGGCGGAACCGCTGGCTGAAAGTGTCAGGTTTCGGTTGCCCCGGACACTGGGCTGGCTGGCCAAAATCGGCCTGATCCAACTTGAGGCGGTGCTTCCGACACCATCGGAGAGCCCGGCGGAAGATACGCCGCTGCAACAGGACGCACAGTCTCTGGCCGATCTGGGGGCCGCCGCCAGGTCACGTGGAGCGCTGGAAGCGGCCGCCGATTATTTCATGAAAGCGCTGGATGTTGATCCCGATCATGCACAAGCCAATTTCCACTATGGTGAATTATTGGCTTTGTCGCAGCAATATGACCACGCTGTTACGTTTCTCGGCCGGGCAACAAAAAACCAGCCCGGGTTCACGGAGGCAGGCCGTAGCCTGTCAAAGGTTTTGTTTCTGAAGGGCGATGACAAACAGGCCATTCAGGTGTTGGAGGGCATCCTTGAACAGGCACCCGGGGACCCGGAGTCCCACTATCTTCTGGGCGTGGGGTATCGCCGGTCCGGGGTAGCCGAGAACGCCATTTCCCATCTGGAACTGGTGTTGCGTGAAGACCCGGGGAGGGTCGATGCGCTGGCCCATCTGGCTCTGGCACGGAAAAGCCTTGGACGACGAGAGGCTGCAATCGAGGCTATTTCACGTGGGCTGAAGTTGGAACCGGCAAACGTTTTTGCACGTGCCCTGATGGCGAGTCTGCAGACCGAAGGCAGGGGAAAAGGAAATATCAGTCGGGTGGATGGCGGCATGAAAGTCGGATTTCATTTGAATCAGGTCTATCAATTTCCGCTTCTGAAGCCATTGTTTGATGGGTTTGCGGAAAATCACTGGCCGCTGATTACCGGAGATGGCCGCGAATTGCTGGAGTTTGACCCGGATGTTGTCATCATCTGTGATTCTCAAGCCGAAAGTCTCAGGCGCCTGGTGCCAAATGCCCGGTTGGTCAATATTGGTGCCGGGTTAACCAGCAAGCGGTTTCATGCCAGCGTTTCTGATGCCGGTGATTTCATGTGTGTCAGTTCTCCCTTTGTGCGGGAACAACTGGTGAAACGCTTTGGCCTGTCGGCGGCGCGGATCTGGACCATAGGTTATCCGCCCATGGACGCGTTGTTTATGGAAAACGACTCTCGGTTGCCACTGGACCTGACGGCCGGGCAACCTACAGTGTTGTACGCGCCGACCCACAATCCGGGGCTTTCGTCGGCGCTCTTGCTGGCCGATCATCCGGTGGACAGGCTGCTGGGGGATCTGACGGATGTCAATCTGGTGATCAAGCCGCATCCCCGCCTGTGTCAGCAACGCCCTGGCCTGATTGATGGGTGGAAACGCGCCGTGGAGGGGCAGCCCAACGTCTGGCTGGTGACCGACGGGGCGCTGGATGTTGCCCCTTTCCTGCAAGCGGCGGATGTTCTGGTGTCGGACGCTTCCAGCGTTATTTTCGAGTATCTGGCGCTGGACCGGCCGATCGTGGTAATCGATCCGGCGGAACACCCGCAGGGTTCTGCCAGCTTCGACCCGGAAGGGATTGAATGGATATGGCGAGATTGTGCATTTCAGGTCAGCGGTACAAATCAACTGGCTGGCGCCGTTCGCAACGCCCTTCAGAATCCGAATGAAAATTCGCCAATCCGTCGTCAATATGCTGAAAAACTGTTTGGAAATCTGACGGATGGCAATGCACGGGGGCGATTGATCGCCCATATTGAGAACCTGATGCGCAGCTGACAGGCGACTGGATTAATTAAGTTATCCCCATATTTTGTGGGATATACACATTTACGCCCCACATGTGGTAATGTACACTCTCTCGTCGTCAGGATGGTGACGGAACAGGAGTTGGTCGGGGGACAGCATGGCTGAAAAGGCAGCAGGCGCGGACAACACGGACAAGAGCGCGCGGGCGATCGCGGATTCTCTGGGTGCCGTCGTGCCGGAACGGGCAAGACATCCCGGTGCAACCGATTCCATCGAAATTGATGACGTCGAGAACTTCCAGGACTGGGAAGCGCCATTTTATCTGCGCTATCGCCTGCTGACCATTGCCGGGGTGTTTCTGTCCGTCGGCTGGATATTCGGGGCGGCGGATTTCATTGAAACCGGACTTGGCTGGAACAACGTCGGCGACTTGTTACCACACGAAATTGGCGGTCTTGCAGCAGGGGTTGTTACTCCCGTCGCCCTGTTATGGATGGTGATTGCGTTTTTCGAGCGCGGCAAACAACTGAACCGCGAGACCCAGATGCTACGCTGGTATCTGCGACGTATGGTCTACCCATCCGACCGGGCGCAGACCCGGATCAATGAAATAGCGGATTCCATGCGTCGGCAGGCGTACGACCTGACACGGGCCTCTGAAGAAGCGGCCCAGCGCGGTGAGGTCGTGACTGGCCTCATTCGGCAACGGACGCTGGAGTTGTCCCAGGTATCGGAAGATGCCGACCTGCGGGCGCATGCCGTTGCTGACGCATTGCGGCGTCAGACGGAAGACCTGCAATCGGTGACGACGAGCGCCACCAGTCAGGCCCGCGAAGTCGGCGATTTGCTGGAACAACGGTCTCGTGGATTGACTGCGTCGACAGACCGGGCCTCCGCCCGGGCGGAGGGCATGGCGGATATTCTGCTCAAGCGAACCGGTGAACTGGATGCTGTGACGGACAATGTGGTTGGGCGGGTCGAGACGGTCGGGCAGGCACTGGCGGAAAAAACCGGTGAGCTGGATGTTATCGCCCGGCAGGCGTCACAGCGTCTGGACGAAGCTGGCGAGAACATGAAAATCCGGGTTGACGAATTGTCGTTCGGGGCGGGCGAGGCCACCAGGGCGATTGCATCTGGTGCCGACACTCTGGTGCAACAGACCCATGATATGGCGGAATATTCCGAACGGGCCACGCGTCAGGTTGGCCAGATCAAGGAAATGTTGGGTCGGCAAACCGATTTGTTGACGCAGACTGCCGAGATGGTCGCTCGCAAAGGTGGAGAAATCGAAAATTTGCTGGGGGAACAGTCGCACAATCTGATGAAAACATCCGATCATGTGGCGGAGCGTACCCGTGAAATGGGAACAGCCTTTCGTGAACAGGCGCATGTTCTGGACAGTACCTCCCTTCAGGTTTCGGAACGGGTCAAGGCGGTCGGCAAGGATTTCCTGGCGCAATCGACGGCGATGGCAGCACAGGCGGATATTGTTGCCGGCAAGGCAGAAGGCGTGGGAGACGAGTTGCGCCGCAGTTCAATTGACCTGTCGGTAATTGCTGACAAGGTGATGCAGCAGGTCGAGAGAGTTGGCGAAGAGCTGGGTCACCGACGAAGCGATCTGTCGGGAGCAGCTGAACAGGCGCGCGCAGATGTGCAGGCAGTCGAGGAAGTTCTTGAGGGAAAATCCGACAGGTTGTCACAGATCGCCAATCACAGCGTCCTTCGCCTCAATGCGACCGGCGACGCGCTGAACAAGCGTGGAAGCGATCTGGAACAGGTTGCCGACCAGGTGACAGCAAGGTTTGCGGCTGTCTCGAATGCATTGAATGTCAGTTCCGATGCTCTGACCCGGATATCAGACAAGGGCGCGGATGATGTCCGACTGGTGACGGAAACGCTGGAGAACGCAGGTGGGCGGGTCGAACTGTATGCCGAGCGAACCGATCAACTGGTTAACCTGTTCCGCCGTCAGTTGGAGGGGCTTGGGCAGAATTCAAGAGAAACCACCAGCCGCTTGCAGGAGTTGGGGGAAAGTATCTCGCTCCGCAGTCAGGAACTGACCCATACGTCGGTGCGCGCGGTCGACGATGTTGAAGGCGCGGCGCGCATGCTGGAATCGCAAGCCGTTCAGATGTCTGACCTGTCGTCCCGGGCGGCCACCATGATGGTCAATGCCGGACTGGTTATGCGCGAACGCACGGAGGATCTGGCAAAATCAACGGAACGGTCGGAACAGCGACTGGGTGCAGTCAGTGATGAAATGCAGCGGTCGCTGGCAGACCTGATGACCGCGTCGGACGGCGCATCGTCGAAACTGCGTTCGATTGTCAATGCTTTGCGTGCCGGATCTGACAATCTCGCCGCCTCCAGTCGTGCCGCGATCGAGGATGTCAGTAACGTCGGTTCGCAGTTCGACCAGCGGGCGGAAAACCTTGCGATTGGAGCGGAAAAAGCGACTGAAATGCTGTCACTGGCAACGGAAGTTGTGTTGCGCCAGTCAGAAGACTTGAAAACGACGTCGGATCATGCCCGTGCGCAACTGGACATGATTGGCGATCTCTATGAAATTCGCAGTTCGGAACTGGAAACGTTGAGCGAAAAAACAGTGACCCAACTGGAGGGAGCCAGTCAGCGCCTGCAGGTCTCAAACGGGTTGCTCGGAAACAGCTCCAGGGATGCCGTCGAACGGGTCAACACGGTGACCGAGAAACTTCGGAACAGTGCGGGTCTGGTTGCCGACAAGTCTGCCTCGGCGGCTGCGGATATCGAGGGCGTTTCCGGATTGATGCTGGAGCGGGTTGAATTTGCAACCGCGGCGAGCAGTCGGGCTTCTTCGAACCTGGAAGGAATTGCGGAATCGCTGAATGCCCATGTTCAGCACCTGGAATCGTCACTGGGTCAGGCGCGGGTTGGATTCGACGATGTCGGTGAAATCCTCCACCGCAGTTCCCAGGACCTGACCGATGCGTATAATTCGGCCCATACGCACGTTCAGAGTTTTTCCGATACCCTTCATCAAAGCGCGACCGATCTGAAGACAGTTTCGTCAGACACTGTGGCAAACCTCGCACGAAGCAGTGACAGCCTGCATGAACGATCACACGAACTGACTCACAGCGCCGAAAATGCGGCGCAACTGATCACGCTGGTGACGGACGCGCTGAGCCGTCATTCCGACGAAATTTCACATACGTCGCAGGCATTGTCCGATGACGTGGAAAAACTGTCCGGTTCCCTGCATGGGCAATATGAAGAACTGAATGTCATGTCGGCCCGTTCGATGTCCAATCTGAAGGATGTCGGAAATGATTTGCGCAAGAATTTCCAGGAATTGAGCAATCTGTCAACACGGGCGACGGCCTTGCTGGAAGAAGCGGCAGAAACGCTCGAGCACAATTCAGGGCTGCTGAGCGGCACGACAGAAGAGTCCGTTGCCCGGCTGGCGCGTGTCGGAGAGGGTATTTCGCAACGGTCTTCTGAAGCTAATGTTGCGGTCGAAACAAACGCCGCAAAACTGAGCAAAGTCACGAATGCGTTCCGGCAACAGACCCAGGACGCCGGCGCCAGTACTGAAGCGGTGGTTTCTCATCTGGAAGCAATGACGGAAGCCCTGAAAGGTCAACTCTATGGACTGAACTCGACATTTCAACAGACCGAGCACGGGATTGAGCAATTGGGCGGTGCACTTGGGCGACGGGCCAGGGAAATGGGGGCTGCGACCGATGCGGCCATCGTCAAGGTGGCGGCCTGGGATCAACAGGTCCGATCCCATTCCCAGTCTCTGCAATCAACCACCGGGCAGGTTGCCGATCGGGCCAGTGAGGCAACCCACCTGCTGGAGCGTCGTACCAATGAAATGCGGGACGTTTCAAACGAAGCTGCGGCATTGGTGGAAGCCCTGAAGCAGCAGAAAACGGAATCCGGACTGGATAACTTCATGCATCAGGCGACTTTCATTTCAGAGCGCCTTCAGTCGCTGGCGGTTGATATGAGCCGGGTGCTGGAAACACCGATTACAGAGGAAGACTGGAAAAAATTCAATAAAGGTGACCGTAGTGTGTTCGTCCGCAAGATGCTGGGGTTCCGGGAAAAGGCCAAACTTTCCATTATCCGGGACAAGTATCAGAGGGATACGGAATTCAGGGATTACGTCTCGCGATATGTGCGAGAGTTTGATCAACTGCTCGAGGAAGCCGGCAAGCGGGAGCAGGGTGGTGTCCTGAGCCAGGTGTTCCTGTCGTCCGATGTGGGGAAAGTCTATATGCTGCTTTCCCGGGCTCTGGGACGAGATACCTGACCAGAATGATCACGTCTCGGATATTTTGATGGCGGGCAATTTCGATATCCTTGGCAAAATGCCGACGGCAGACGAGTTTTATGGGAATTATTGGCACCAGCGTCCCTTTGTCGCGCGCAACGCCATTTCATCGCCGCATCTGTCCGACCTGATCACCGGTGACGAACTGGCAGGGTTGTCGCTGGAGGAAAGCGCGCAATCGCGGATCGTCACTTCGTCTGGTGATGTGCCGGACTGGAGCTGTCGATACGGACCGTTCACCGAAACGGACCTGCACGCCCTGCAGGGAGGAAACTGGAGTCTGCTGGTTCAGAATGTTGAACAGTTTCATCCGGATACGGCTGTACTGCTCCGATATTTCGACTTTGCGCCAAGATGGCTGATTGACGACATAATGGTCAGTTATTCGTCCATCGGCGGATCAGTCGGTCCGCATCTGGACAGCTATCACGTATTTCTCGTTCAGGGGACGGGGTGTCGCCGGTGGACCGTCAGCGATCTGCCGCTGTCGGAACCGGTCTTCGTGGCGGGAACAGATCTCAGGATTCTGGATGGCCCTTTTTCGGGGCAGACGATCGAGGTGACCGAAGGGGATGTATTGTATATTCCGCCGGGGTTTGCGCATGAGGGAAATTCGCTTGTAGAATCAATGACATATTCCGTAGGGTTTCTGGGTCCGAAAATGTCGGACCTGTTCGGCGGATATGGCCAGTATCTGGCGGAGCGCGAGCGACAGGACGCGAGATATACCGGGCGCGGGCTCGATATCGGTAGTGCCGGGTTTGTGATTGACCTGCCCGTCGTTACTCATCTCCGGGAAATCCTGACCAGTCAGTTCGATTCGGTGGATTTCGGCCGGTGGGTGACGACCTTTTTTACGCAATCCTCTCATGAAGAATTCGGCAGTTTCGATTTGCGACTGGAACCGATGACGGCTTCGGACTTCGTCGGAAGATTACGACGGGGCGAGTCGTTGATCAAACCGGCCTATGTCAAGTTCGCGGTTTCCGGCTTCAGGAAAGACGGGTTCTGGCTGGCAGTCGATGGACAGGGGTTTGATCTGGAGCAAGACCTGTTTCCGGTTATTAAACAATTGATGTCGGAAGATCCGACCTGTCCGCAGAGTTTGAGTCATTTGCTGAAAAAACCGGAGAAAATCAATCCGCTTCTGGATCTTTACAATCACAATGTGCTGGAATTCGTGGATCCGAATTGACGTGGTAACGGGTGTGCGGTTCTGGTCGTGTTGTGTAGAATGACTCGGTCTGTCAATTGATGAGTATTTAGGGTTGGCATCCTCTGTGGGAGGGGTATTTTACCAACAATTTCATACCACATTCCCGGCAGGTGTCTGATGTCCATTTCATCATCAAATTCAACAAAAAATACGTACGCCAATGAAAATGCCCGCCGGTTGATCGGGTATTGGCTGCTGGCGATCGCCTTCATGGTGTTCATCATGGTTGTTCTGGGCGGTATTACACGGTTAACGCAGTCAGGATTGTCGATGGTGGAATGGCGGCCCGTCACCGGATGGTTGCCGCCGATGACCGATGCGTCCTGGAACGATGCCTTTGGCAAATACCGGGATTTTCCGGAATATCGGGAGAAGAACCTGGGAATGACGCTGGTGCAATTCAAAGAAATTTTCTGGCTGGAGTTCTTGCACCGACTGTGGGGGCGCGTGATCGGCCTGGCATTTTTTGTCCCGTTGGTATTTTTTATGATCCGGGGGCACATTCGCGGTCGATTGGCCGCGCAGGTGGTTGGACTTTTTGTGCTCGGCGCTTCGCAGGGAGGACTCGGCTGGTTCATGGTCAAAAGCGGCCTGGTAGACCGTCCCGATGTCAGCCAATATCGCCTGGCGGCGCATTTGATCCTTGCACTGACAATTTATGCCTATCTGATCTGGGTTGCCCTGTCTTTGCTGCGAAAGCCACAGGGCAATACTGTGCCGAACGGTGTCAGAAACGCGTGCCTGGCGCTGATCGGGTTGATATTTTTGACTGCTTTCTCCGGTGCGCTGGTCGCCGGCCTTGATGCCGGACTGACCTACAATACCTTCCCGCTCATGGATGGCGCGCTGATCCCGGATGGGCTATTTTCCTTGTCTCCCTGGTACCTCAATTTTTTTGAGAGCATCCTGACCGTACAATTCGATCACCGGGTCCTGGCCATGACGACCCTGGTCAGCGTGCTGGCGCTGGGTGGAGTCGCGAAAGCCGGGCATCTTTCCGTCTCCCAAAGGCGACCGGTCACAGGATTGCAAATTGTTGTTGTGGTGCAGGTTGCACTCGGCATAACGACCCTTTTGATGGTGGTGCCTGTTGCTCTGGGTGCCCTTCATCAGGCAGGGGCCGTGCTGTTACTGGGAATGTCGGTGTGGGCCGCCCACGCTTTGCGAAACTGAGGTATTGGTAAATTTTCCGCCATCATGTATACCAGCATCTCGTATAAATATGTCATGACAAACCGTGAACGGAGACAGGCCTCGAACTGGAAGTTGTTTTTCCGGTATGCAACGCAAAGCCTGCTTCCGCATCTGGATCATATCCGCTAGACTGCGGCCCGATTTTGCTGATCAAAGGTAAACTTGGCAACTGGCCGACGTGTTCACGGGAATACGGAAAGGGAGATCGCATGAGTGAAGAGAACAGAAAATTCCGACTGGTGACCCGCAGCGATTTTGACGGGCTGGTGTGCGCCGTCCTGCTGCAGGAACTCGGGATGATTGATGATATCAAATTTGTCCATCCGAAAGACATGCAGGATGGCACTATCCTGATTTCAGACTCAGATATCACGACCAACCTGCCATATGTGCCAGGTGTTCACATTGCGTTTGACCATCATTCCAGTGAAATTACGCGTGTCGGTGAGAAACCGGAAAATCACATTATTGACCCGGAAGCGCCGTCGGCGGCACGGGTCGTCTACGACTATTACGGAGGGGCCGAAAAATTCCCGACGATTTCGACAGATATGATGGAGGCCGTTGATCAGGGCGATTCGGCGCAGTTTTCCATCGATGAGATCGTCAATCCGCAGGGCTGGCCATTGTTGAACTACCTGATGGACTCGCGCACCGGCCTTGGACGGTTTCGAGAATTCCGGGTGTCGAACTATCAATTGATGATGCAATTGATCGACTATTGTCGGGAACATAGCATCGATCAGATTCTGGAGCTGCCTGACGTCAAGGAGCGCGTTGATCTGTACCGGGAACACGAAACGCTGTTCAAGGAACAGATCAAGCGGTGTACAAGGGTTCACGGCAATCTGGTGGTTCTTGATTTGCGCAATGAAGACATCATATACGCAGGCAACCGGTTCATGATTTACGCGCTGTTCCCGGACTGTAACATTTCTATCCACGCAATGTGGGGGCTGAACAAGCTCAATACAGTATTTGCAACCGGCAAATCGATTACAAATCGCACGTCAAAAACCGATATCGGTGAACTGATGCTGGAATTTGGTGGAGGCGGTCATGAAAATGCCGGCACTTGTCAGGTCGAGAATGATGAGGCCGCTGACGTGCTGGCAAAACTGATCGCACGCATCAACGCAGACGGATAGACGTGTCTGGAGAAAAGAGTGAAAGTCTTTAACGGTTCGCCGCAGGCCAAGCTGGCGGTCATCGGTTCTTTGCTGGCATTGGCATTGCTATCGAGCGTCGCTGGCTGTTCTAAAGGGCCGGAAAATTCACTGAGCCGGGTATTGGAGGCTGTCGGCGTCGGCCCGACCCTGTCGCCGGAGGCGATCCGCGAATACCAACGGTTTGAGGATGTCTATCGCAAATATGCAGTGCCGCCCGAGCAGGCGCGGCTCGATTATTTCAGTTTTGCTTTCAAACGGTTGCGGGCGAATTATGTACGCCCGGTTTCCGACAGGGCGTTGATCGATGCAGCCATCAAAGGTGTTGAGCAGGCACAGAGCAAACCGGATGCCGATCGTGCACCGGGCGCCGTCGTGGAAGCCGGTCTGGATGCCATGACGGCGTCGCTTGATCCGCATACGGCCTATCTGAACGGTGAAGAGTTTCGCGAGAGTTTTGTTCAGACCAAAGGTGAGTTTGGCGGGCTCGGCATTGAGGTTACAATGGAGGATGGATTCGTTAAGGTTGTTTCTCCGATAGAAGACACACCTGCGGCCACGGCCGGACTGCGATCAGGCGACCTGATTACACATGTCGATTCCGAATCCATCCAGGGCAAAACGTTGCGTCAGGCCGTCCGTCAGATGCGGGGAGCGCCCGGAACCGCCATATTGTTGAAGATACGTCGTAAGGGCCAGCGCGATTTTGATGTCAGGCTGATGCGTGCCGTCATCAAGGTGCAGGCCGTCAAATGGCGGCTGGAAGGTGGTGTCGGATATATTCGTGTCAGCCGGTTTTCTGAACGTATGGAGGGGGGGGTCATCAAGGCGATGGCGGCACTTCGAGCCAAACTTGGCAGAAAACCCGACGGGTTCGTGCTGGACCTCCGGAATAATCCGGGCGGGCTATTGAACCAGTCAATTATCCTTGCGGATACTTTTCTCAATCAGGGGGAAATTGTGTCCGTTCGCGGAAGGGATGCGACTGACATACGGTCATATTCCGCTGAACACGGGGACTTGTCGGACGGCGCGCCCATAGTCGTTCTGATCAATGGCGGGGCGGCGTCGGCCTCTGAAATTGTTGCCAGTGCTCTGAAAGTCAACAAACGGGCAACCGTCATGGGGACCCGATCGTTCGGTAAGGGGTCGGTTCAAACCATCATTCCGCTGCCGATTGACGGTGCGTTAAAGATAACGACGGCACTCTATTACGGACCGGACGGACAAACCATTCAGGCGCAGGGTGTGGTTCCGGATATCCGGATTGATCCGATTGAAGTAACAGAACAGCCAAAAGAGGCTGATCTGCCCGGCGCGATTTCAGCGCGAAACGATGCCGACCGGTCCGGGCAATCGAATGTCAGTATCAAAAATTGTCCGGAAATCGGTGAACGGAAAGACCGTGAACTGGGGTGTGCACTTGATTTTCTGAAAGCCGGTTCAAAACAGAAATTCCTGGCGGAACACGGGGGGCAGAAACGGATGTAGGTCCGGACCGCAGGCATACGCGACGTAGTGCGAATTCTGTTGGTCAGGTATAAGACCGGTCCCTGCAGATCATCGGAATCGTTCCTGATTTCGGACTTTGTATGACCTTCCCGAGAAACGTATATAGTCGCGCAATTCTGTGGAATTGCGTTCGATGGCGCGGCTTGTATTTTGACGTTCGCATTTTTACGAGATCGTGGCATAGTAACACTTTATATAAATTGAATATGTATGTCGTCCTGCCAGACGACGAAATGTGACAGGCAATAGGGGCAGAATGATGGTCGCAAAAGGTCAGTCAGGCCACAGAACTCCGACGGTTGATACATCGCCGGACGTTGCGGATGAAGTCAAGTTCACGACCTGTTATATGTGTGCCTGTCGTTGCGGGATCAAAGTTCACATCACGGACAACAAGATCCGCTATATCCAGGGCAACCGGAACCATCCGGTTAATCGGGGCGTGTTGTGTGCCAAGGGGTCGGCGGGTATAATGACTCAGATGTCACCCGCCAAACTGACCAAACCGCTGAGGCGGGTTGGCCCGAGAGGTTCTGGAGAATTTCGCGAAATTGAGTGGGATGAGGCTCTTGATATCGCAACCGGTTGGTTGGCCAGGGTTCGTGCCACTAACCCGTCCAAATTGGCATTTTTTACGGGTCGCGATCAAAGTCAGTCTTTGACCAGCTGGTGGGCGCAACAGTTCGGCACGCCGAATTATGCGGCCCACGGCGGCTTTTGTTCGGTCAATATGGCAGCCGGAGGCCTGTATACGATTGGCAGTGCCTTTTGGGAGTTTGGTGAACCGGATTGGGAACATGCCAGATATTTTATCATGTTCGGCGTGGCCGAAGATCACGATTCGAACCCGATCAAAGCGGGGCTGGGAAAGCTGAAGGGACGGGGTTCAAAATTCGTTTCGGTCAATCCGATCCGAACGGGATATTCCGCGATCGCCGATGAGTGGGTCGGCATTCGTCCGGGCACCGACGGGTTGTTTGTGATGGCTCTCATTCACGAATTATTGAAGGCAGGCAAGATCGATGAGCAATATCTGATCCGCTATACCAATGTTCACTGGCTGGTCATTAAAAATGAAGGTGGTGCGGATAACGGGTTGTATGCAAAAGATGAAGATGGCGATACCTTGTGCTGGGATGGCCCGAACAAATCGGCGGCAAAGTCGAGTTCGCTGGATGCCAGGCCGGCTCTGGTCGGCGAATTCACCCTGCCGGACGGGCGCTCCGTCGTGCCGTCTTTTCAGCTTGTTGCAGAACGCTATCTGGACGAGAAATATTCGCCGGACAATGTTGCTGCTGAAACAGGTGTTGGCGCTGCTGATATCAGGCGGATTGCGGCTGAAATCGCCCATGTTGCGTTCGAGGAAAGCATCGAACTCGATATCGAATGGACCGACTGGGCCGGGCGCAAACATGACAAGGTGATCGGTCGGCCGGTCGCCATGCATGCCATGCGCGGGATCTCAGCGCACTCCAACGGATTTCACACCTGCCGGGCGATTCATGTCCTGCAACTGTTACTGGGAACCATCGATGTGCCGGGCGGCATGCGGTATAAACCTCCCTATCCCAAGGCATTGAACTCATTGCCGAAACCCACCGGCCATGACCGCGAAATTCTGCCCAATACGCCGATGTCCGGACCGCATCTCGGATTTCCCATGTCGCCGGATCAATTGTTGATCGACAGGCAAGGTAACGCCCAGCGGATCGACAAGGCCTTTTCCTGGGAAGCGCCTCTGGCCATTCACGGGCTCATGCACATGGTAATCACTAACGCCTGGAAGGGAGACCCGTACCCGATCGATACGCTGTTTTTCTATATGGCCAATATGGCTTGGAATTCGTCCATGAATACGTCCAAGGTCATCGAGATGCTGACCGACAAGAACGAGGAAACCGGTGAGTACAAAATCCCTCGGATCATCTATTCCGATGCCTTTTATTCAGAGATGGTACCGTTTGCTGACCTGATTTTACCTGATACGACCTACCTTGAACGATATGACTGTATTTCCTTGCTTGATCGACCGATCAGCCATGCCGATGCGGCGGCTGATGCGATCCGGCATCCCATTATCAAACCTGATCGGGATGTCCGTCCGTTTCAGGATGTGCTGCTCGACCTTGGTGCCCGCCTCGGGCTGTCGGGCATGATGGACTGGAACGGTGATCCCAAATATCCAGGAGGATACCGCGATTACATTACCAATCACCAACGTCGGCCGGGGATCGGCCCGTTGGCGGGGTGGCGGGGAAAAGACGGCACTGAACAGGGGCGGGGTGACAGCAATCCGGATCAGGTCGACCGATATATTGAAAATGAGGGGTTTTGGCAATTCGAGCTCCCGGATGCCCACAAATACTACCGGTTTGCGAACAAGGGGTACCTTGAATGGGCGCATCATATGGGATTTGTGGTCAATTCCGATCAGATTATCATGAAGATCTATTCCGAAGCATTGCAGAAATTTCATCTGGCGGCGGAAGGTCACGGCGACCATCAGCCGCCTGAACACCTGCGCGAACGGATATTGAATGCGTTTGATCCATTGCCGACCTGGTACCCGCCACTGGAGGAAAGCATGGTTGACAACAAGCAATATCCACTCCATGCGCTAACCCAACGGCCAATGCAAATGTATCATTCGTGGGGTTCACACAATGCGTGGCTGCGTCAGATAACAGCTGGCAATCGGATGTACATGTCCCGCGACAAGGGCCGGGAGCTGGGCATCGAAACGGATGACTGGATCTGGGTAACCAGCCCAACCGGCAAAATCAAAGTACAGGCCGCGCTGATGGACGGCGTGCAAAAGGATACCGTCTGGACCTGGAACGCAATTGGCAAACGGGCCGGTGCCTGGGGGCTGAGCGACGATTCTCCGGAAAAAACCAAGGGCTTTTTACTCAACCACCTGATATCGGAACTGTTGCCTGATACAGGTGATGGCGAACCGTTGAGCAATAGTGACCCGGTGACGGGGCAGGCCGCATGGTTTGATCTTCGTGTCAAAATCGAAAAGGTGAGGGCAGACGAAACAAAAGAAATTTTCCCCCGGTTTGATGCCGCCAAAAGGCCACAAGGTCTGCCCCGCGCACCGGACATTTTGCGATACGGCGAAAAATTCCGTTCGCGGCGGGAAGGAGGGCCGAAATGACAGCCCTGCCGCCGACCTCCCTGAAAAAACTGGGCCTGGTGATCGACCTTGATATTTGTGTCGGTTGCCACGCCTGCGCAGTTAACTGCAAGGAGTGGAATACCGGCGGACACATGGCGCCGCTGACGGACCGGGACCCCTACGGGGCCAAACCACGAGGCGTCTGGTTCAATCGAATCCATTCCTATGAAGTGACATCTACAGACGGTCGTTCTGACCGCACTGTGCATTTTCCGAAATCCTGTCTTCACTGTGAAAATGCGGCCTGCGTTACGGTCTGTCCGACCGGGGCGTCGTTCAAACGGGAAGAAGATGGAATCGTTCTGATCGACGAGAGCAAATGTATTGGCTGTAAGCTGTGTTCCTGGGCATGCCCGTACGGCGCAAGGGAATATGACGATGATGCGGGGGTCATGAAAAAATGTACATTGTGCATTGATCGTATCTACAATGAAAACTTGGAAGAGATTGATCGCGTGCCCGCTTGCGTGTCAACCTGTCCGGCCAGTGCGCGCCACTACGGTGATTTTGCCGATCCCGATTCCACCGTTTCCCGTCTGACGCGCGAGCGCGGGGGCTACGACCTGATGGCGGAAATGGGTTACAAGCCAACCAATAAATATCTGCCTCCACGTGCCGCTCGCAATAGTGCCGTAAAAAGTGAGTGGCCGTCGGAACTGGACGCCAGTCCGGATGCCTCCCAGCCTCTTCTTCGCTGGGTTGATAAATTTCTGTCCAGATAAGTCAGACAAGACGGAGACCCTCTGACCATGCACCCCGCTTTTTCCGTAATATTCTTCACAGTTGGTTCCGGTACCGGATATGGCCTGTTGGCCCTGACGGGGTTTCTGGTCGTCGCCGGACTGTTGCCGACCGAGTCCCTTTTCGGTCTGTTCGTACTCGGCGCAGGATTGGGACTCGTGACAGTTGGCCTTCTGTCATCAACCTATCATCTTGGTCACCGCGAACGGGCTCTGGGGGCGTTTACCCAGTGGCGGACATCCTGGCTAAGCCGGGAAGGTGTGATCTCGACGGCGACCTATCTTCCTGTTCTGCTGTTCCTCTACGCGTGGTATTTTTACGAAGGCAACGTCGCAATGTTTTCAATGTGGGCGGTTTTGACGGCAATTTCGTCACTGCTGACGGTGTTCTGTACGGCGATGATTTACCGAAGTCTGGCGCCCATTCACCAGTGGTGCAATAAATGGACTGTCCCGGTCTACCTGGGTATGGGACTGGCCGGGGGCAGTGTCATACTGCTGGCATTCCTCCGATTGTTCCAGTTCAATACATCAACGGCCCCCTTTTGCGCACTGCTACTGCTTGTACTTGCCTGGGGGCTGAAGGTCCGCTATTGGCGGTTTATCGATACCACCCACCATCAAAGCACGCCGGAATCGGCGACAGGGTTGGGCTTTCTCGGACAGGTCCGGATACTGGAGAGTCCGCACACGGAGGATAACTATCTGATGACCGAAATGGGGTATCGGATAGCCCGCAAACACGCCAACAAACTGCGCCGGTATGTTCACCTGGCAGGATTTGCACTGCCATCAATACTGGTTGTGTTGTCCGGCTTCCTGCCCGGATCCGGCGGAGCCGGTTTGACAGTGGTTGCAGCCATTTCGTTTCTGCTGGGGGCAATCATTGAGCGATGGCTTTTCTTCGCGGAAGCAAAACACACCGTAACCCTGTACTACGGGGCCGATCGCGTCTGACACCGTGCCGTTCGCCCGTTTACCAGATTGCGGGGTTTTGCCAAGGTCATTGTCTTGACCTTCTGGCATCGGTTCTGTCAAATTATTTGACGCTGTCATCCTGAAGGCCTACACAGAACCCAAGAAGAAAAACAACAAAACACATTAACTCTGTTGGACGAATCCTGAATGGGACGTCCGTGGAGTCATAAAAATGGCCGATATTCTTGATCACGGCAACGCCGACCCCGTTACGCTGGACTCCGGCGATGGCGGTTCTGTATCCCTTCCTGAAGGTTTCCCACTCGCTGAATCTGAATTTCAGGCGAGCGGCAACGATCTGGTTATCACCAGCCCTGACGGGCAGCAGGTAACGGTTCAGGATTATTTTTCCCAGGAGCACCCCCCGCAATTAGCGACACCGGATGGCGCGGAAGTTTCCGGCGACATGGTGGTACAGCTGAGCGGTGGCAGCGATGCGTCGGTGGTTGGTGGTAGCCAGGGTGATGCCCTTGCCGCCGGGACTGACGATGCTGGCGCCGGTACCGCCAGTCACGGGTCGGGGGTCATTGGCGGAACTGATGGCGAACCCATCGGATCCGTTGAAAATGTCGCTGGTACTGTTTTCGCCGTTCGAACGGATGGCACGCGCGTGGAGTTGCATCAAGGCGATTCAGTTTTTCAAGGCGATGTTCTGGAATCCGGTCCGGATGGTGCGGTTGGCATACTGCTGGCGGATGAAACCACATTCTCGATGGGGGAAAGTGGTCGCATGGTGCTTGACGAAATGATCTACGATCCCGGCACCCAGGAGGGATCGGTATCCCTGTCGGTGTTGCAGGGGGTGTTTACGTTTGTATCCGGTCAGGTTGCGAAAACCGACCCGGATGCCATGACGCTGGATACGCCGGTTGCCACCATTGGCATACGCGGCACGCAAGTCGGTATCGATATTCCCAAGAACGGCGATATGAATGTCGTCCTGATGGAAGAGGCCGACGGATTCGTCGGAGAAGTTGTCGTCAAGAATGACGGCGGCGCACAGGTACTGAACGGGGCCAACCAATTGACGGTGGTTCGCGGGTACGGTATTGAACCATTGGCACTCCAACTCATTGATCAGGGCGCGATGGTCAATCAGTTCGCCATAGCCCTGGAACATCTGCCGTTGATTCATGGCAATCAGAACGATTTTGGACTGCAGAGCGGGTCGGGAGAATTCCTGGACGAAGAAATTCAGCAGATTCCGGCAGGCGAACAGGATGCAGCCGCCCTCAATAATTTTGATACGGCGGCCGGACAGGAAACGATTTCGGCCGGCACGGATAACGGCAGTTTCACCGTTCAGAGCGGTATTCAATTCAATCCGCTGGTTGGTATGGTCGGCGGGACGCCGCCGGGGCTGTTCGGCGGAAATGGCCTGGTTGAGATGGTTGGTGCACCTGCCGGTTATGACAATCTGATTATTCCGGCTGTTATTACCCCCGATCCGGCATCTGTTCCCGAAACGGTAATTACCGGTGATCAGGTCATATTCGGCGGGGCGGGCAACGACATCATTACCGGCGGTTCCGGCAATGACCTGCTGGTCGGTGGCGGCGGTTCGGATACGATCGACGGCGGCGCTGGCAATGATGTGCTGGTCGGCGGCGATCTGGCCGCTGGGTTCACTGTTGAAGTCACTGCGGCCGGACAGGTTAACGCCGTCGCCCAGAATGGCAGTGGCTCACAAGCCCTGGCGGAAAGTCCGGCGGACGGCTCTGATGTTCTGTTCGGTGGAGCCGGAAACGATGTATTGGTCGGCTCAACTGCCGCTGATCTGATGCACGGCGGGGCCGGTAATGATATTCTGCATGGCGGCAGCGGCAACGACGTGATGGTCGGCGGTGATGGTTCCGACACCATGTTCGGCGGCGATGGCAACGACATCATGTTCGGCGATGAAGTGCTGGCCGGATACACCGGATCATTTTCGGCGCAGGATATTCTGAGCCTGATGGCGCAGGAGGGGGACGGTACCGGTGGCGGCGCTGATTTGATGTCCGGAGGTGCCGGCAACGATATCATGTTCGGCACTGCGGATGCGGATACGATAAGTGGTGATGCTGGTAACGACAGCATATTTGGCGGCGACGGCAATGATGTGCTGTCCGGCGGTGCCGGAGATGACTTTATCCATGGCGGAGCTGGCAACGACCTGATTGACGGTGGTACGGGCCGGGATATTGCGGCGTTCAGCTATACGCTTGACCAGTCGACGGTGACCATCGACGGTGCATCCGGAGTCATTACCGTGACCGGACCGGATGGTACGGATACCCTCAGCAATATCGAGGTCTTGAGTTTTGATGGCGGCGTGCTGGTAGCGCCGGTACTGGAAGATACAGCGTATCAACTCGATAACGCCCGCCTGTTTGACGGTATGGCAGGGGCGGAAAGCGTTACGATTTCCGGCATACCGGACGGTGCCGTGCTATCGGCGGGGACCGACAATGGCGACGGTAGCTGGACCCTGTCGGCGACCGCAGACGCCGGTCTGGATGTGATCCTGAGCGGTGTGACGCTGACGCCGCCGCTCAATTCGAAAGTCGATTTCACGATTTCAGTGTCGGCTCAAATGCCGTCCACACAGGACGGTACCGGTGCAACGGTGACGGGCGAGGTGATCGCGGGCGGTGAGTTGACTCTAATGATCCAGGGGGTGATCGATTTTACCCTGAATCCGGACCAGAGTGTGGCGAGCGGGCTGGAAGATCAGCCAATCACCTTGTTTGACACAGCGTCGGGTGCAGACCCGCAGACTGATTTTGGCGTCGATATTTCGACGCTGGATGATGCCGAAGCGTTGAGCGTCAGTATTACAATTTCCAATGTTCCGACCGGCGGCGGCTTTTCCGGATCGGGTGTACGGGCCGATGATTCAATGATGTCTGCTTTGCGGGCAGATGGCACGCCGGTTGAATTTTCCCGCAATGGCGACGGTGATTTTGTCGTCAGCGGATTTAATGCGGCTGACCTTGCTTCCGTCATGAAAACTCTGACCGTGACGCCCCCCCTCAATCACGGTGAGGATTTTACCCTGCAGATTACGGCGCAGGTAACCGATGGCGGGGAGACGTCCACCACCGTCGTCAGTAAACTGGTTAGCGTTGAAGCGGTTGCGGATGCGCCTGAATTGTCGGTTGGCGGAGTTGTATCGTCGCTTGAGGATGCGGGTCGGATTGCACTGAATATTAACGCGCAAAACACTGATCCATCTGAAATTCTGTCGATTTCAATTGAAGGTGTGCCTGATGGCGTAAAAGTGGAAATTGAATATGCTCCCGGTCAGTTTGTTGAACTGGCCTCAGACGGTGGCGTGGTGACGGTCCCGACCCAGTTCATGAATTCCGTCTTTATTACGCCCGTGGCAGATTCCAATGTCGATTTCACATTGACGGTGAACGCAACGTCGACCGAGCCCGGCAACAACGCAACTGCGACAACATCGGCCCTGATTTCGGTAGATATGACCGGCGTCGCGGATGCGGCAAATCTGTCGACTGGGAACGTGACAGGGGCTGAAAATACCGCAATTGTATTGGATTTGTCGGCATCCCTGAATGACGTTGACGGGTCGGAAACCCTGTCAATTACGATTTCGGATATACCTGCTGGTTCCGTACTCGCGGTCGGGAGCACCGTGCTTGGACCGGTCGTGAACGGGGCAATTACCCTTACACCCGACCAGTTGACCGGGCTGACCATCACCCCGCCCCTGAATTCGGAAGCAGACTTTACCCTGCATGTGGCCGCAACAACGACGGAGAATGACGGTGACAGCACAACGGTTACCGGGTCGATTGAGGTGGGCGTGCTGGGCGGGGCGGATGCGCCGGTATTGAACCTCACGGACGTTAGCGGCGGCGAAGACACGGCGATCGCGTTGTCCATTGACGCTCAATTGACGGATTCCAGTGAAACACTGAGCATTTCGATCGGAGGTATCCCTGCCGGATCCGTGCTGATGTCCGGCAACCAGGTGATTGCGGTTAGCGATGCCGGAGTAGCGAACCTGTTGCCGGCACAATTATCCGGACTGACGATCACGCCGCCATCGGATTCAAATGCCGATTTTCAACTGTCCGTAACGGCCACATCGACAACGACAAATGGCGAATTTGTTGATACGACCAGTTCGCTGAACGTAGTGGTTGCCGGCGTTGCCGACGCGCCCACCCTGACCACAACGGGTGCGTCCGGCACGGAAGACCTGGCCATTGCGCTGAATATTTCTTCTGCCTTGACGGATACGGATGGGTCGGAATCCCTGTCGATCACAATTTCGGATGTACCGGCCGGGGCCGTGTTGTCCGCCGGAACCGACAACGGTGACGGCAGCTGGACGCTGAGTGCCGAAAATCTGACCGGATTGTCGATCACACCGCCGCTGAATTTTGATGGTTCGTTTGACCTCAAAGTGACGGCGACTTCAACGGATGTCGAAGCGGCTGGCGAACCGCAATTTACCGACAGCAACTCGGTCACAGGAACCCTGCACGTCGATGTTGCAAACGTTACGGGTCCGCCGGTCCTGGTGCTTGACGATGCAACCGGCAACGAAGATACCCCGATTGCCCTGAACATTGATGCAACAGCGGCAGATGGTACGGAATTGCTGTCCATTACCATCAGCGGAATACCGGATGGTGCCGTTTTGTCGGCTGGCACGGTCGTGGACGGTGCTGTGACATTGACGCCGGACCAGATTGCCGGACTGACCATCACTCCGCCGGCAGATTCCAATGTGAATTTTGATTTGTCCATCACCGCAATGTCCCGGGACGGCGCAGACGTCATGAATACAACGGATGTCATGAACGTTGATGTCAAGGGAGTTGCGGACGTCCCGAGTCTGAATGTGGCAATCGGGGATGGTATTGTAACGGACGTGACAGGCAAACCGGGATACGGATTTGGAGATCAGAATCACGCCCATACCGGGGTTACCGGCGACGGTGGTGAAGGCGGCGGCGTGGGCGCGGTTGGCACGGTCTTTCCCCTGAGTATCCAGTCGCAGCTGACAGATACGGACGGTTCGGAATCCCTGTCGATTTCGATCAGCGGATTGCCGGGCAATGTGGAATTGTCTGCGGGTACCGACAATGGTGATGGTAGCTGGACGTTGAGTGCACAAGATCTGGCTGGACTGAACATGTTTGTTCCGGCTGGTGTCGGGACCGATTTCAATATTCTGGTGACATCGACATCAACAGATGTTGAACCCGCCGGTGAAATTGCGGGCAGTGATACGGCCAGTATTTCGGAAACATTGACGATTGACATGGACACGGACGCACAAGCGCCAACCCTCGCAGTTGCCGATGCGGCGGGCAATGAAGATGGCAGTATTACGCTGAATATCGACGCCGGATTGACGGACACCGATGGGTCGGAAAGCCTGTCGATTACCATTGCGGGAGTACCGGATGGGGCAACGCTGTCTGCCGGTACGGACAATGGTGACGGATCGTGGACCTTGTCGGCAGAGAACCTGGACGGATTGACCATTTTGCCACCGGAAAATTCAAACGAGGATTTCAATCTGTCCGTTACGGCGACCTCGACAGAAATGGCAAGTGGGAACACCGCAACATCAACGGCGGTTCTCAATATAGGTGTTACCGGCGTAGCCGACACGCCCGGAGCGTCGGTCCAGAATGACAGCGGGGCGGAAGACAGTTGGATACAATTGCATCTGGACAGTCAGGTTACTGCCGATACGGATGGTTCTGAAACCATTTCAATTGTCATCTCCGGGGTCCCTGACGGTGCGTTACTGAACCCCGGTACAAACAATGGTGACGGTACCTGGTCCGCAACTGCGGCTGAATTGCCGGAGGTCTGCATTCTGCCACCGGTCAATTTTTCCGGTGACATTCAGATGAGCCTGCGCGTCACGTCGACAGAAAACGATGGCGATACCAACACCGTAGATCTGCCGTTTTCGGTTTCCATCGACGGCGTTGCTGACAGTCCGGAATTGGTCGTTGATGCTGTGCATGGACTTGAAGACACCGCAATTTCGCTGGATATTTCTGCAGCCGTTACCGACACCTCCGAAACGCTTTCAATCACGATTTCCGACATTCCGGAAGGTGCTGTTTTATCTGCCGGAACTGTCAACAACGACGGGACGGTCAGCCTGACAGCTGACCAGCTGAGTGGACTGACGATCACACCACCGGCCAACAGCAATGTCGATTTCAATCTGACGGTGACAGCAACTTCTCATGACGGTGACGATGCCAATACCAAAGTCGTTAGCCTGCCGGTCAATCTTACCGGTGTTGCAGATGCTCCGACGATTGACGTGGCGGTCGGTGAAGGGGTTGTTATATTTGGCAATGGAGAGGAGTCGGGCGGAGAGGCGTCGTCGGAACACGCGCTGGGTTCTGAATTCCCGCTGACCATTGATGCGACGCTGAACGATACCGATGGTTCGGAAACCTTGTCGATCAGTGTAGCCGGCCTGCCGGACGGCGTTACATTGTCCGCCGGTACGCAGAACAGCGATGGAAACTGGGTTTTGTCTGCTGCTCAATTGGCCGGTGTGACGATGTTTGTGCCGAATGGGGTGGCGACCGATTTCAGCTTTTCCGTAACCTCGACCGCGTCGGAAAACGACGGAGATACCGCCAGTTCATCTGTCAGTTTCAGTCTCGATGGTGATGACGTTGCGGAAGCGGCCAGTCTGACGGTGCAGGACACGACGGGTTTCGAGGACAAGGCCATTGCACTCGATATTCACGCAGGTCTTGCCGATACTGACGGGTCGGAAACCCTGTCGATTACGGTTGCCGGCGTTCCGCAAGGTGCCAGCCTGTCCGCCGGAACAGACAATGGCGACGGCAACTGGACCCTGAGTGCGGACCAGTTGGACGGATTAACCATTACGCCGGCCAGCAACTCAAACGACGACTTTTCGCTGTCTGTGACGGCCACAACGATTGAAACATCAAGTGGCAATACGGCGACCACAACATCGGTTCTTGCTGTCAATGTATCCGGCGTAGCCGATGCGCCGACATTATCGGTCGGTATCGGTGACGGCGTAGAAACCGGATCGTCCGCCGTTCCGGTTTCACATTGGAAGCTGGATGAAACCGGCGGCAACGACAAACTAATTGATGCGGTTGGCAGTCACGATGGAACACCGATCAACAAACTGCGGGATATGAATACCACACGCAGCGGTGGTGAAGGTGGCGAAGGGGGAGGGGCCGACCCCTATGGAACCGCAGCCGGGTTCAAGGGGGGTGGCAATGATGTGAAGGATCACGAATATATTGAAGTTGCTCATTCTGCAGCCCTGAAACCTGCGCACGGAGCCCTGACCATGTGGATCAACCCGGACGACGTTGGCGGATCCAGTTCACTGGCGTCGACGGATGCAGCAGGAGCGGACACCCAGGGCGGCTTCAATTTACGAATCGTCGATGGCTCCCTGCAGTTCCAGATCGAAGATGCCAATGGCGTTCATCAGGTGGACGGCGGTTCGGTTGCTGAAAACCAGTGGAGCCAGGTCACGGTTTCCTGGGGTGAAAACGGGATGAATTTATACCTGAACGGTGATCTGGTCGGCGCTGATAACAATTATACAGGTGGTCTGGAAGGTAATCTCAATCCATGGACCTTCGGGGCGTCCCAGGATGCCAGCTCCGATGGCGCCGCTGACAATATGTCGGAATTTTATAACGGACACATGGATGACATCGCAATCTACGACCAGCAACTGGGCGGCGATGTGATTACCAGTCTCCACGAAAATGGCGTGCAGGCAACGATGGTCAATTCAGGGCAGATTGAAGGTGTGGAATTTCCGCTCAACATTACAAGTAATCTGACTGACACGGACGGATCGGAAAGCCTGTCCATTTCAGTATCCGGGCTACCGGAAGGGGGCAGCCTTTCCGCCGGTACCGATAACGGAGACGGGACCTGGAGTCTCAATCCTGCCCAGCTCTCTCATCTATCCATGACCGTGCCAGCCGACAGCAGTGATTTTGCCCTCAACGTATCGGCAACCTCGACTGAAAACGATGGGAATACCACGACCACAACGCAGGCTGTACAGGTGGATGTCGCGTCTGATGGATATACCGGCACGACAGATGTACTGGCCGGCAGTGACGGGATGGACGTATTGTTCGGAAGTTCTGGCCATGACGCGCTTGTCGGGGGCGCAGGAGACGATATTCTGTCAGGAGGTGGCGGTACCGATTCCTTCGTATTCGACTCCCAGAGTGGGCATGACATCGTCACTGACTTGCTGAAGCAGGATACACTGGTGTTTGAAGGGCAGGAGTTCCACATGGATGATCTGGTTTTGACGGAAAACAACGAAGGCAGCGTTGTCGTGTCATTCCAGGGCGTGGAAGGATCGTCCGTTACATTGGATGGTGTTTCCAGAGATGACCTGGACGTCAACCATGATGGTAATCCAAGCGACGGGTACTCAGTGACGGAGGATGGCGGCAAGGTGACGATTACCATCGACAACGTCAATTAGATCCCTTGTTACGGTTGAACGGAAGGCGGCGGTCCGGTTTCGGTCCGCCGTTTTTTTGTGCTCTTTGCATGAACATCAGATTGCGAATGTATGAATTGTAGATAATTTTTGGCAAAGATGTTAAAGGCACGGTATGACTGCCCCGGAATCCAAGTTCCGGAATTTTTTGGTCAAATTTATATCAATGTCGATTCTTGGTGTCCGTCCGGTGAAGGGGGGGGGTGATCAGACAGGATGAAGGAATTCGCTGGTCTCGATGGCGTGAAGTGCGGCTGTGAGGGACAAGCCTTGATGGACTCGGAACCATTGGCCGGTGTGGCGATGCCACTGGACATCGAACCAGTCGCGACCGATCCAGTCGATACGGGCGAAGGGAGCATCGAATTCTTCGCCAAGGTTTTCGGCGAAGCCGGATCGGTAACGTTGTAGGAAGCGGTATTTTCTTCCGTGCCATTTGCCCTGAATGTCGACCGGGAAATTGAATTGGGTCGGGGCGACGACCGGTAGAAACCGCGGCTTCAGGACGGTGTCAATGAATGCCTGGCATGTGGTCGTGATGGCGGCCTTTTCGGCGGCGGATAATGTCGGAGTTCTCATGCGGCACCCTCGATCACAGCGGTTTTCCAGTTCCAAGGCAGTAATTCGTCGATGCGGTTGATCTTATGATCTGCGATGCGCTCCAGTACCGAAGTGAGCCAGGCTTGCGGATCGACGTTATTGAGCTTCGCCGTCTCGATCAAGGTGAAGGCGATGGCCAAGGCCAAGGCTTTTCCACCGCCCTCGGAACCAGCGAACAGCCAGTTTTTTCTCCCGACCGCCACGGGTTTCATGGCCCTTTCGACGGTATTGTTGTCCAGTTCCAAAACCCGGTTTCCCAGATAACCCCGCGCCTTGGGCAAGCGGCTCTGCGCATAGCGGATGGCCTGGGCCAGAGGTGTTTTGCCGGAGATTTTTAAAAGTTGACTATCAAGCCATTGTTCCAGTTCGTCGAACAGCGGTTTGGCTTGCGCCTGACGCAGGGCAATCCTCTCCGTTGGTGATTTTCCCCGCGCGTGTTTTTCGATGCCATAAAGGGCGGCAATCCGCTTGATCGCTTTCTCGGCAATCGTTGCCCGGCAGGGCATGCCCTTGCATGCCCGAGAGGGGCCCCCGCCCTGAGCCTTGTGAACATCTACGAATTTGCGTCGGACATGACGACCAATGGCCTCCGCCAGTGGCTCCAGCAGCGCCGTCGAGCGGCCCACCCAGTCTGCCAAGGTCGAGCGCTCAAGATCAATCCCGTCGCGGGCAAAAATCTGTGACTGACGGTAAAGAGGTAAATGGTCCGCATACTTCGACACCAGAACGTGCGCTAACAAACCGGGGCCGGGACGACCCTTCTCAATGGGCCGTGATGGCAAGGGAGCCTGGATGATCGCCTCGCAGCACTTGCACACCCGGCGCGGACGGACGATCCGGTTGACGACAAAACGGCCGGGGATATATTCCAGTTCTTCCGTCACATCCTCACCCAGCGTCTTGAGCGCCCCACCGCATTGCTCACAGTTATCGCCTGGAGACAGTTCCGTCTCATGGCGCTCAAGGTGTTCGAGTAGCGGCTTGCGGCTATGCTGGCGTTTGGGCTTGTCTTCCTTGTCGGATGGCGTGTTCTGTTCGACCACCGCCTCGGCGATGGCTTCATCCTCGACGAAGCTCATTTGCAACTGATCCAGGCCTTCCGAGTTGGAGCCAAAACGATGACGCTTATGGCCCGCCAACTGATGCTGGAGCTTCTCAATCAGAATGTCACGGGACTTCAATTCACCCGCCAATGCACCAACCATCTCCTCCAATCGGGACGGATCATCGGGCAGGGTCTGAAGGTCTTCCAGCATGACTATTATATAGCCCATCCGGGCCCGCAAGAGAATCCCTTATATCATCTACCAGTCTGTTTTTTATTCGCTTATCGGGCACTCACCCGATGGTCAGGGGCCGCCATGTCGCGCCAGTCAATACCCTCCAGCAACATCGCCAACTGGGCCGCTGTGGCGCTGACCTTGCCATCCCGCGCTGCTGGCCAGACGAACCTTCCCTTCTCAAGACGTTTGCTGAACAGGCACGCTCCCTGATTGTCCCACCAGATGATCTTCAGCAGATCGCCGCGCCGCCCACGAAAGACGAACAGGTGACCCGAATAGGGATCCGCTGCCAGCACCTTCTCCGCCTGTGCCGCCAAAGTGTTAAACCCGCGCCGCCTGCATCGTCAGCCGCAAATCGCTCATCGCGAAGCCATTTGAAAATCAAGTTCGCATTCAGCGAATAACGAAGGGCAACCTGCGCTACCGAAACTCCCGGTGCCGACGCCTGAAGACAGATCGAGCGCTTCTCTTCCGACGACCAAAATCGACGCTTTCGACCAACCATTCCAACCCCCTTGGTGTCCACTATCGTTAGCGGACACTATTGGACGAAACTCTATCCACCAAAAGAGCGGGTTAACCGGACGGACACGATTCTTGGGAAGGAGTGTCGGCTATTGATCGCGACGGAACTGGCACAACGAACCCGTCAACTTGTCTACACCGGTTTGCCGGAGACGACCCCCAGATGGGCGGAAATGGCCTTCCTTGACACGGTTGCAGTTGCGCTCGCCGGATGTCGGGAGCCGTGTGTCCAGATATTGCGCGGCTTGTCGGGTATTGGCAATTCCAGTGGCCCATGTCTGACGTTTGACGACCGGCTGCGATGTGACGTTCTGGATGCGACGTTGATAAATACGACCGCATCTCATGCCCTTGACTTTGACGACTTCGCATCCGGTATACGGCTAATCTCGAGAGTTTTGAACACGGGCAGGGTTTTTTCTCGGTGTTTCAGGGAACAGAAATCGTCGACCGGTCAGATATTTTTGATAACTGGGCAAATTCGCTGGAAATCGTTGATCCGGGCTTCGGGCTGAAACAGTACCCCTGTTGCGGGAGCACCCACGCCGCCATCAATTGCATGATTGATCTAATGGGGGAAAATGGCCCGGAACTGTCGGACATCGAGCACATTCGGGTACTGGTCAATCCAAAGCGCTTGCCCTGTAGAAGGCGCGTCCCGGGAGTGGGTAAGTTTTATTCTGTCGAATCCGGCGGTGCTTCGCGAAAGTGGGCCCATCTGACCATGCCGTCCCGATTGGACAGAAAGTTGAGCAGGGCCGTCACCGGACGTCGATCATAACGTGTACCGGCGTCCGCCAGCAAAATGTCCGCTGCTTTCTGGAAGGGCATTGCCTTGCGATAGGCACGGGTGCTGGCCATGCCGACAAATGCATTCGCGACGGCCAGAATGCGGGCGCTCAGGATAATTTCCTCTTCCTTTAATCCGAGCGGTCCGCGTCCGTCCCAGGTTTCACCAAATTGCCGAATGGTTTCGACAACCGGTCCCTCGAACTCGACACCTTCCAGCAGATCAACGGTCGTCAGATAGGCCTTGCCCAGCATCGCGCGTTCTTCCGACGACAGGTCTTCTGTTTTGGTTAATATCTCTTCCGGAATAAATATTTTGCCGAGATTCATGAGATTGCCGGCGACATCGACCGTTTTGCCGTGAATATCCTCGAGGCCCATCTCTGCCGCGATCTCGCGTGCAACTTCAGCAACCCGGGAAGAATGATTGGCCGAGAACGGGTCGCGTCGATCAACCACGCTTACCAGCGTGTCGGTCAACTGACGCATCATTTTTTCGCCACGCCGCTTCTCGTAGGTGAGTTCCGTAATATCGCTCAGAATCATCAGAACGGCCGCCGGAAAATCCCGGTCTCCATGCAGCGGCACGTGATACGAGCGGATAACTTGCAATGGATTGTCAGGGTCTTCGCCATTTTCGTCGCCGAAAATAATCGTGTGGGACGCATTTTCAAAATGACGCAATACGTCTTTGTTCAATTCGGCGTATTTTTGTGCCTTGACCGGTCCAATAACGCTGGCCATGGTTTTACCCAACATGTCTTCTACACTGATTCCAGCCTCTTCCGCTGCCGGTCGATTGGCAAATGTATATTGTGTATTCTCGTCAACCGCGACGATGTGGTTGGGCTGATTGTCTGTGACGACTTTCATGAATTTGGAGACATTGCCAAATCGTTCGAGTGCAATTTCTGCATCATGTAAGGCCTGGGTCGCCCGCACTGACGCTCCTTTCTTCCAGACGTAGAGAATGGCGAGAGTGACGATGACAATAATCGAAATAAACACACTGAGAACGAAGGTCAGTCGGTTATCGGTAGCGGATAAAGCTTCATCCCGGGTAATCTTCCGGATTAACACCCAGGGCAGATTGGCGATTTGCCGGGTTGCTGCGAGTACCTGGGTACCCTTGTAATCGACCTTGATCGCAAACCCGCCGGGTTTTTTCAGGGCGAAGGCTGCAGCCAGGTCCGGGGTGTCAACTGACAGCGATTTTTTGAGAGCCGGGGTGCCGTCGGCAAGCGGTGTCAAATACTCAATGGATGCACCATTTGCCCTGACCAGATAGGTCTCGGATGTGCGGGTTGTTTCGCCGGGCTGATCCAGCCGTTTGAGCAGATCCGTGCCGACCACCCGTAATCCCACAACAGCCCCAATGCCCTTGGCACCGTTGCCGTCATCCTGAATTCCGTACACCGGCAAGACGAAACCGATGGTCGGGTCGCCGGCAGCCCCGAGATACATATCGATTATCGCCGGTTCGCCATCCAGCGCCTGGGCAACCGCCTGGCGAATCCGACCGGTGATGGGTGGCATGTCGGGAGTTGATACGAGAGCCTTTCCGTCGCTGTCGACGAGGCCAATGCCGGCAATGCCGGCCCGTTCAATGTTGGCAGGGACGTCGCCGACAGGTGCCGGAGACTTGAAGCCGGTTCGGTCGGCCGTCGCGATCAGGAGGTTTCGAAGGTAGGTGGCAGATGAGGCCGCATCTTCACCTCCCGAATTGCCGGTCGGTGCCAGGGCAGGAACCTCCTGGATCGGGGTTTCTCCCATTAGCAGGGCGGCGGCAGCCTGATCGCCAGCATCATTCTTCGGCGCGGCAGGTGCATTCGATGATGTGCGGGACTTCAGGTCGGACATGTAAATCTGGAGCGACGCGTTTTGTGCCAGTTCCCGCATGTATCCGAAGTTCTGTTCAATCCAGGCATTCACGTCGGCCGTGCGACTGTCAGCAACGATCCCCAGTTGTACCTGCCAGGCCTGGACATCACGTTGTCGTTCGGACGCTATAAATGTAAATACGCCGGTGATTGCTGCGCCAATGGCGAGCAGAATTCCGGCGATAACCAGAACAGCCACCCGGTTGATTTGCGGCCTGTCTTCCTGTCTGGTGGTCACGGAGCCGTTGGAGTCATTGTCATCCGATTGCTGCACAGTCTCAGATCTTCGGGCCATCGCCCATCCCCCGAATTGAAAATCATAAACTTTCCAACATCTTACGTGCTACGAGTGGGGACGCAAGCGAGAATCTGCCGCTGTATCACAGTTCAGCGATCTGGGATGGATATCGTTGCCGAATGGATGCAAAAAATACTATTATTGCCAACAGGTTGTCCTAATAGAATATTCAGGTGCAGGAAATGTTGTCAGTATCGGAAGTCGAATGATGGAAACGGTTATTCGGAAGTTACGGCTTGTTTCAATTGTCGCGATTCTGTTGGCGACACTCGGCGGCTTGTTAACCGTTGATGCGACGGCGGCGGTCAAACCTCAGCGCAGTTTTTTTGGTTCTGTGGAAGTGCGATCTTCCAATCTTGCGCCGTTCAAAAAATGGCGCGCCGCACTTGCCCGGTATTCCAACGAACTCAAACACATCAATCGCAATACCTGTCAGTCGCCGCGCTTGAAGATATGTAACTACGGGCAGTGGGCGACATTTTTGAAAAGCCTGAAAGGACTGGACAAATTCACGCAGATCCGTGCCGTCAACGCCCGCATGAACAAGGCGGAATACATTACCGACAAAACCAACTGGGGGCAGAATGACTATTGGGCAACGCCCGGCGAGTTTATGGCCCGGTTCGGTGATTGCGAAGACTTTGCTATTGTCAAGTATCTGTCCTTACGATTGCTCGGTTTCCCGGAAAACGAATTGCGGGTGGTTGCCGTCAAGGATTTGAACCTGAAGATCGGTCACGCAGTCCTGATCGTGATGTTGAAGGACCCGAAGACCGGCGTGGTCAAGGATTACGTCCTCGACAATCAGATCAAACAGGTCGTGGAAGCGAAAACCATCCGTCACTACGAGCCGGTATTCTCCATCAATCGTAATTTCTGGTGGCGTCACCGTCGGGGTTAGGGCAATCAACCAGACTGTGTTCGAATGTCTGGCCGTGTGACACAGGTGCTGGATCGCCGGACGGACGTTCGATACAATCGACCCGATTTTTCCAGAACACAGGCCTCCGGGAGCCCCCATGAGCAACAAACCTGCCTTGCTGATCACACGAAAGTTATCCGACAAGACCGAAGCCCGTGCGACCCGGGATTACGATGTTCGTCTGAATCCGGACGACCAGTTGTATTCGGCTGACGAATTGCTGCAAAAATGTCAGAGCGTGGATGCGATCCTGCCGTGTCATTCAGAAATTTTTAATGCAGAATTCGTCATGCGATTACCGCCGCAAATCAAAATCATTGCAAATCATTCTGTCGGGGTCGATCACTGCGACCTGCCAGCCTTGCGGGCACGTGAAATCGTCGTGACCAATACACCAGACGTCCTTTCCGATGCGACCGCTGAAATTGCGATGTTGTTATTGTTGGGGGCTGCGAGACGGGCAAGTGAAGGAGACCGGCTGGTCCGGTCTGGCAATTGGCAACACTGGAGTCCGTCTTTTATGGTGGGAACCCAGGTCACCGGCAAGAGGATCGGGATCGTCGGAATGGGGCGGGTTGGACAGGTCATGGCCCGGCGCGCCCGTGGATTTGAGATGGAAGTGCACTATTTCAACCGGCGTCGATTGTCGAGCGATCTGGAACACGGCGCGATCTACCACGACAACCTTGATGGCTTGCTCGGGGTTTCCGACTTCCTCTCGCTTCACTGTCCGGCCACACCGGAAACAGCAGGGTTTCTGACTGCCGCCAAAATCGGGCTGATGCCGGACGGGGCCATCATCGTCAACACCGCGCGCGGAGCCCTGATTGATGAGACGGCACTCGTCTCCGCCCTGAAATCCGGCCGGGTCGCGTCAGCGGGGCTGGATGTTTTCTGTTATGAACCGGGTGGGAATCCGGCATTCTCCGACTTGGATAACGTATTTATGTTGCCGCATATCGGCAGCGCGACGTCCGAGACCCGGGACGCCATGGGGTTTCGGGCGCTGGACAATCTGGATGCTTTTTTCGCCGGTCGGTCGCCGCTTGACCGCGTTGCATGATCGGGCGTATTCGCAACCTGGTAATTCGGTCCCAGGTTGACAATCACTTGTGCCTGTTGGTCCTCAAATCCGCCTGATATTTACTTGCGCAATTTAGTCCAATACCGAAATATGATGTAGGTTAATGACGTCTGATGTGAAACAATCAGCTGTCATTGACGGATCGTGACTTGGTGGGGGAGGTTTCTCTGTCCATGTCCAGGAAGTTAATGTATCAGCTGTGTGGTGAGTTTATACGGCTGAAAAATTGAATCGTTGTTTCAAGGTTCATGTTCAAAATCTGATCAAGGGAGAGAAATGTCATGGTTGAGAATAAATCCAAAGTGACGCGGCGCAAGTTTCTGAAAAAGGGAACCGTTGCTGCCGGAGCCGCTGCAGCCGCGACGCTGGCGGCGCCGAGTATCGCGACAGCAGCACCGACCGTTCTTAAGGTTCAGGCGGCCTGGGGCGGCGGTATTTTCCTCGAAAATGCAAAAAGTTATGTCGAGCGCGTTCACGCGATGGCTGGCAAGGATCTGCGGATTGATCTTCTGTCGGTGGATTCGGTTGTCAAGACCAGCCAGATGCAGGATGCCGTGCATCGTGGTGTGCTGGACGGTGCCCATTATGTGCCAGCCTACTGGTATTCCAAATCCAAAACCGCGTCCTTGTTTGGTACCGGACCATGTTTCGGGTGGTCAGCACAGGAACTTCTGGGCTGGATTCACTACGGTGGCGGTATCGACCTGTTTAACGAACTGATGGGGAATCTCGGCCTCAATCTGGTCAGTTTCTTCAATAGCCCGATGCCAGCGCAACCGTTTGGCTGGTTCAAGGAAGAAATCAAGGACGTCTCCCAGTTGAAGGGCCTCAAGTATCGGACCGTTGGCCTAGCCGCCGATGTGTTGCTGGAAATGGGAATGTCGGTCGTGCAGTTGCCCGGTGGCGAAATTCAGCCGGCCATGAAATCAGGCCTGATTGACGCCGCTGAATTCAATAACCCGACATCTGATAAAGATTTCGGTATGCAGGACGTTTCCAAGTTTTATCATCTCGCCAGTTTCCATCAGTCTCAGGAAGCTTTCGAGATCACCTTCAACAAGAAGAAATACAATTCCCTGTCGAAGGAACATCAGGCCATTCTGCGAATTGCGTCGGAAGCGGAAAATTCCGATTTCTACTGGAATAATACACTCCGGTATGCAAATGATCTGATCAGCCTTCAGACCGACAGCGGTGTCAATGTGATCCGCACACCCGATTCCGTCATGGCAGCGCAATTGGATGCCTGGGATGTTGTTGTGAATCGTATTTCCAAGGAAGATCCGTTCTTTGCCAAGGTGGTTGAATCACAGAAAATCTATGCCAAGAAGGTGATGGGGTATCTGTTGTTGAACCAGCCGGATTACGGTTTGGCCTACAAGCACTACTTCGGTTGATTTGACGCGATCTAATTAATCGATCGCGTTATGTAATACGGCATCGAGGGGCAGCTGAAATGGCTGCCCCTCTGATGCACCACCCTCATTTCAGATAAAATTCCGCCGTTTGGCGAAAGAGAGATCAGATGACTGCCATCATTCATTCAATTGAGAGCCTGAATATCTGGATTGGCCGCGCTTTTGGCTGGTGTATCCTGATTTTGACCCTTTCTGTCGCCTATGAGGTGTTTGTGCGTTATGTGCTCAATTCGCCAACAGTCTGGGCGTTTGATATGATGGTGCAGATGTACGGCGCACTGTTTTTGATGTCCGGCCCCTACGCATTGGCGCAGGGAGCCCATGTGCGGGCAGATGTCGTCTACCGTCTGTTACCCATTCGCTGGCAGGCGCGGATTGATCTGCTTCTTTATTTTCTTTTTTTCTTTCCCGGTATGGCCGCCCTGTTCTGGTTTGGCTGGGAAATTGCTTCCGATTCATGGCGGTACCACGAAGTGAGCTGGAACAGCCCTGCCCGTATCCAGATTTATTTTTTCAAGACATTGATCCCTGTGGCGGGCGGCCTGCTGATCGTGCAGGGAGTATCCGAATGCCTGCGCTGCATACTGGCGATCAAGACCGGCAAGTGGCCGGAACGCATGGAGGATGCCAAGGAAACCGAAGCGATTCTCATGCAGCAAGCCAACAATGCCTGAAATCACATATAGCAAATTAATTACGACGGAGCCGATGTTAGGATGACCAACCCTGATGTAGCCATATTAATGCTGTCCCTCTTCATCATGCTGGTGATGCTCGGGTTCCCTGTCGCTTTTACGCTTCTCGCAATGGGTGTCGGGTTCGGATATTACGCCTATTTCGAAGCAGGCAGTATTCAGACCCTATCGGATGTCTTCAGCAACAAGATATTTTATCTGCTGAATCAGAATACCTATTCGGTTATGGAAAACGATACATTGGTCGCGATTCCGCTATTCCTGTTTATGGGGTATATCGTCGAACGGGCGAATATCGTCAATCGCCTGTTCCAGGCGTTGCAGATGGCAGCACGTAATTTGCCAGGGTCGATGGCGATCGCGGCGCTGCTGACCTGTGCGGTCTTTTCGACCGCCAGCGGGATCGTCGGTGCCGTCGTTACCCTGATGGGGTTGCTGGCCTATCCGGCAATGGCGAAAGCAAATTACGACAAGAAATTTGCCGCAGGTGTAATTTGTGCTGGCGGTACTCTCGGGATTTTGATTCCGCCCTCAATCATGTTGATTGTTTACTCGGCGATTGCTGAACTATCACCGTTGCGCCTGTATGCAGCAGCGGTCCTTCCCGGGTTCCTGCTGGCCGGTTCCTATATCGTCTATGTGATTGTCCGGGTTCTGATCAATCCGTCGATCGCGCCGAAACCGAACGAGGACGATATCCCGCCCAAGAGCGTCATCTACTGGAATCTGCTGACGTCCTTTGTTCCATTGACGATGCTGATCATCGTTGTGCTGGGGTCAATCCTGGGGGGATTGTCTACGCCTGCTGAAGCGGCGGCAATGGGGGCACTTGGTTCTATCGTTCTGGCGGCACTGTACCGTTCGCTGACCTGGGATATGATGAAGCAGTCGGTCTATCTGACAGCGAAGGCAACCGCTATGGTGTGCTGGCTGTTTGTCGGCTCCTGGACTTTTGCGTCGGTATTTTCCTATCTGGGCGGACACGAAGTCATTGAACATTTCATCGTTGGCTTCCAGTTGGCACCCTGGCAATTCCTGGTGTTGGCACAGGCCATCATCTTCCTGCTCGGCTGGCCGCTTGAATGGTCCGAAATCCTGATCATTTTTGTTCCGATATTCCTGCCGATGCTGGACAATTTTGGCGTCAATCCGTACTTCTTTGCCATGCTGGTCGCCCTCAACCTGCAGACCTCGTTTCTTACCCCGCCGATGGCGATGTCCGCCTATTACCTGAAGGGGGTTTTGGGGCCAGTCATCGAACTGATGGATATCTTCCGGGGATTGATGCCCTATCTGGGCATCGTCATTTTCGTCATGGTTATGATGTACCAGTTTCCGGGGTTGGCATTGTGGTTGCCGGACGTCCTCTTCGGACCGTATGTAAAGTGAGATAGATATTGAAGATCGATAGGAAATGTAATGGCTGAAAAAATTGGTGGCTTGATCGGTGTCCTGCTGGTGTCGTCCTTTGTGCTGGGGCTGGCGCAAAGTATTTCGTCAGGGTTTGCCGGTTTTTGGGGCGGCTTGCCGTTCTGGATTATCAGCGTGTCGATTCTATCCATGGTAATTTACGATTTCTGGAAATCCTGTTTCGGAAAAAAATGATCCGTCGATCCGGATTTTCTGAAAAGCGAGGCGAATAACATGGATTTGGCGGAATTTGGTGCGGTCCAGCTTGCCCGGATGATTCGGGCGGGAGAAATCACGTCGCTGGAAGTCGCTGAGGCCTGTCTTGCGCGAATTGAAGCGCGTGAACCTGATATCGGTGCCTGGACTCACCTGAATCCCGAACTGGTGCGCAAGCAGGCAGAACATCGAGATGCATTGCGCGCAAGCGGAGCGCCCATCGGTCCGCTTCATGGCATACCCGTCGGAATCAAGGATATCTTTGATACCAGGGAATTTCCGACGGAAAACGGAACCCCGCTTGACGCAGGTCGTCAACCCCAGGCTGACTGCACGGTGGTCAGCCTGTTGAAGGCTGCCGGTGCCGTTATCATGGGCAAGACCGTGTCAACCGAACTGGCCGTCTATTCACCGGGCAAAACCCGCAATCCGCATGACTTGAGCCGGACGCCCGGTGGGTCCTCCAGCGGCTCTGCGGCGGCTGTAGCCGCCGGCATGGTTCCATTGGCGGTCGGGTCGCAGACCAATGGTTCGGTTATCCGCCCGGCGTCCTTTTGCGGGGTCGTCGGGTTCAAACCCACGCATGGCCGGATTTCCCGGGCGGGTGCATTGGTGTTGTCCAGGACTCTGGATCATGTGGGCGTATTTGCCCGATCGCTGGATGATGTCGCGCTGATCAGTGAATGCCTGATGGTACACGATGCGGCTGACCCGGATTCTGTTCCTGCAGCTGCCGCACGCATGTCCGAAATCATGGGTCAGGAACCGCCGGCGGCTCCCCGGTTTGCTTTTGTCAGGTCTCCCGTGTGGGATCAGGCCGATGACGACTGCAGAGCCGCATTTGAAGAATTGAGCGAAGTTCTGTCGGATCATTGCGACGACGTCGAATTGCCACCGGACTTTGACAATGCAATCGGAAATCTTGAAAATATCATGCACGCCGATCTGGCCCGCTATCTGGAGCGCTATACCAGTCGCGGAGAAGATGGAATCAGTGATGTCCTGCGGGGCATGATTGAAGACGGCCGTCAGGTGCTGGCAGTTGATTATAACCGGAGTGTTGATCAGATTTCCCCGCTGCGTACCTGGGTTAAAAACCTGTGTCTGGAGTATGATGCCATTCTGACTCCGGCGACGTGTGGTGAGGCGCCCATCGGCCTCGAGGCGACGGGAAGTCCTGTTTTCTGCACAACATGGTCCTATCTTGGGGTTCCGGCAGTGACGTTGCCATTGATGCAGGGATCCAACGGCATGCCGATCGGCGTTCAACTGGTTGGACCTCCGGGGGATGATGCCCGATTGTTCCGGTCGGCGAAATGGCTTGCACGTGAAGTCGAAAATATCGCTGAATCCTAGGTGTTTGGCGTTTCCGGACGCTCTTCCCGATACACACCGCCGATCCGAACAATTCTTTGTGCCGGGTTGTACGTGTTGCCCTGTACGAACCCGTGACAAGAGGTACCAAGCGCGCGCCACGCCGGAAAATGGCTGGTATTTCCCGAAATATTCTCTAGATTTCGCGCCTCTCAAGCACGGTGTAACACTTCAAAACAGTCAGGACTTGCCGGTGAGTGAGCTCGCAGACCATATCGATTTGAGGCGGACGTTCGCAATCATTTCTCATCCGGACGCTGGTAAAACCACATTGACCGAGAAACTGCTTCTGTTTGGTGGTGCCATTCAGATGGCCGGGGCGGTCAAGGCGCGGGGCAATCAACGGCGGGCGCATTCCGACTGGATGAAGGTCGAACGTGAACGCGGTATTTCTGTCGCTTCTTCGGTGATGACCTACGATTTTGAGGGGTATACTTTCAACCTGCTGGACACGCCCGGACACGAAGATTTCAGCGAGGACACCTATCGAACCCTGACAGCGGTGGATTCGGCGGTAATGGTGCTGGATGCAGCCAAGGGGATCGAGGGGCAGACACGCAAATTGTTTGAAGTCTGCCGCATGAGAAATGTACCGATTATTACGTTTATCAACAAACTGGACCGCGAATCACTTGATCCGTTTGAGTTGCTGGATCAGATCGAACAGGATTTGCAGCTGGATGTGGTGCCGGCCAGTTGGCCAATCGGTATGGGCCGGAATTTTCTGGGGTGTTATGACCTGTTCCGCGACCGGCTGGTATTACTCTCTCGTTCAAAAGGCGAGGTGCCGGATGAAGGTGAAAGCTGTCAGGGACTTGATGATCCCAAACTGGATCAGATGTTACCTGCTGATGCGGTGGCCAGACTACGTGAGGAAGTCGAAATGGCGCGGGGCCTGTGTCCGGAATATGATGATGAGGCGTATCGTGCCGGTGATCTGACGCCCGTATTTTTCGGCAGCGCCATCAACAATTTTGGTGTTCGTGAACTGTTGCGCGGTATTTCAGAGCGTGCACCGTCGCCACGTGCTCAACCGACTGCCGACCGGCATGTCAATCCGGCTGAAAGCAAAGTGAGCGGATTCGTCTTCAAAATCCAGGCCAATATGGATCCGAAACACCGGGACCGAATTGCATTTGTCCGGTTATGTTCGGGCAAGTTCAAGCGCGGGATGAAGATGCTGCATGTTCGCTCGGGCAAGATGCTGAATGTTCATAATCCGGTACTGTTTCTGGCACGGGATCGTGAACTGGCGGAAGAGGCGTGGGCTGGCGATATCATCGGCATTCCAAATCACGGTAACTTGCGGATAGGCGACAGTTTGAGCGAAGGCGAAAGCCTCAGATTTACCGGTATTCCGAGTTTTGCACCGGAAATGCTTCAGAAAGTTCGTCCGGAAGACCCGATGAGGGCAAAGCACCTGGGTAAGGCATTGCAACAGGTGGCAGAAGAGGGTGCCGCCCGGGTGTTCAAGCCGAATATGGGGGCGGACTGGGTGGTTGGCGTGGTTGGGGTGCTGCAATTTGAAGTGCTGGCTGACCGTATCCGGACCGAATACGACATTCCGGTCAGGTTTGAGCCGACCGAACTTCACACCGCCCGCTGGGTCGAATCCGGCGATCCCCTGCATCTGAAAAAGTTCATTGATGCCAATGGTCCCAGCATGGCAGTTGATCATGACAAGGCGCCGGTCTTCATGGCCCGCAATCCCTGGCATCTGAACAAGGCAGAGGAAGACTGGCCGGAGATCCGGTTTCAGAAAACCAAAGAACAAACGACGTGAGCGAAGATAATTTCAATGTCTGATAAACCGGTTCCAGGACACTCACAACGTTTCATCCAACTGACCCCTTCCGAGCGCCAGCAGCGGCTGGAGCAGGCAATAGCCAGCCGCCCGGAGGGGCCGTTGTGGGTATTTGCCTTCGGCTCGTTGATGTGGAACCCGGCATTTGAATACGATCTGTCCGCTGCCGCCGTTTTGGCGGGATGGGAACGTAAGTTTCATATCTGGACGACGACCGCGCGTGGCACGCCTGAAAATCCGGGTTTGGGATTGTGTCTTGAAAAAGGTTCCGGAGAATGTCGCGGTATTGTCTACCGTTTGCGGTCGCAAAATGAAGCGCGGGACTGGCAGGCACTGTGGGATCGTGAAATGAATTCAGGGGTATACAGAGCTCGCTGGTTGGGGCTTCAAACCGAAAACCTGGGTGCGATTACGGCACTGACCTTTACTGTTGATCCGGCTCACCGGCAATACGCGGGTGCTATGCCGATTGAGGACATGGCGGCGATCATGGCGGGAGCCCGTGGAAAATATGGAAGGTGCCGTGACTATCTGGCGGAAACAATTCGGGAAATGAGCCATCTGGGAGTTTCAGATCCGCATCTGTCCGCGTTGCTTGATCTCGTCGATACGAATCCAATCGGTCGCGTTCGGCCTTGACTACGCTCGCCTATATTGGTGTGTCCGACCGCATTTTTACCTGCTCACGGTGGAAGATGTAAAGGCCGCTGATGACGATAATAGACGCGCCGACGACCGTCCACTGGTCCGGGACATCGCCAAAAATCAGGTATCCGAACCCGGTTGCCCAGATCAGGTTACTATAGGTAAACGGGGCGACCGTTGCGGCCGGTGAAATCGTTAGCGATTTGATCAATGCAAAATGTCCGAGACCACCTAAAATGCCCATCCCGATCATCATCAGCCACTCCCTCGGGGATGGAGAAGTCCAGAAAAAAGGTACGACGAGGGACGTCAGAATCGTGCCGATCAGCGCACTATAGAGCAAATTTGTCAGAACAGGTTCTGTATGGCTGAGAAGCCGGGTGCTGATTTGGAACATGCCATACATGATGGCGGCGGCCAGTGGGAAAAAAGCGGCGGATTGCATGACGCCGAACCCCGGGCGAATGATAATTAGTGCGCCAAGACAACCGACGATGACGGACGCCCATCGCCGGGGACCAACCTTTTCTTTCAGAACCGGCATGGACAGGGCCGTGACGACAATCGGTGATACCAGCATGATCGAACTGGCATCTGCCATCGGAATAAATGTCAAGCCGGTGAAAAAACTTGCGGTGGTCAAGAGCAAAAGAAGGGAACGCGCGAGTTGGATGCCGATATGTCGCGTCGTCGCCAGGCTTCGCAGGCGTGGCGCGAGTAACAGCAGCAAGATCAGTAAATGAAAGAAATAACGACCCCACACAACCTGTGTCACATGCATGCTTTGTGTCAGGAGTTTAGCCGTCGCATCCATGCTGACAAACAGAAACATGGTCAGCAGCATCCAAAGAATGCCGGTTTTTGGATTGGGTGAAATCGAAACCGACATGACGTCATTGCAGACAATAAGAGGGCAGGATGCGATCGCTGGCATCATAATCGTTATATTGTTTCGGGCAAGCAATGCACGCTGTATTTGTTGTTCGAACCAATGGGTGTATAAGCCCTGACCTTCCACTTGCCGGACAAATTGATGATCGATGTCGAGCCACCGCAAACGCGGCCAAAAAACTGGACGTTGATCAGATTGCGCAGACACCTGACAGAACTGATTCGTCTGTCGGGACCAATCATCATATCGAGGATGGGTATTCTGGTCATGATTACCGCCGATACCGTCATGGTTGGGCATTTCAGCGCGCGCGAGCTGGCGTATCAGTCTATAGGGGCCGCAATGATTGTCCCTATTATCCTGTCGTTCATGGGAATGATTTTGGGTACGATTGTTCTGTCGTCGAATCATTTTGGTGCGCAGGCCTATGAGGAGTGCGGCAGAGTGTGGCGGCGGGCGATTCCGTATGCGTTTGTTCTGGGTTTGATCGCTTGTCTGTTTTCCTTGTTCGGCCAGACCTGGTTGTCACTTGCCGGCCAGACCACGGAATTGGCGCGGGAAGGCGGTAAGGTTATGGCCGCTACTGGAGTGGGATTGCCGGCACATCTGGTTTTTCTAGCCTCGGCCTTTTTTCTGGACGGTATTCGCCGCCCGAAACCGGCCATGGTGCTGATGGTTTTGGGCAATCTGATGAACATATTTCTGAATTGGGTGTTTGTTTTTGGAAATCTCGACATGCCTGCAGACGGGGCAATGGGGGCGACCTGGACAACTGCCGCTGTGCGGTGGTTTCTGGCGTTCGCAATCTACATTTATATCTGGTGGATGCCGGGATTCGAGAAATACGGCATTCGCACCTCGCCTAGCGGTGGTTGGAAAAGTTGGGCTGATTTGCGCAATCTCGGGTTCGCATCCGGGTTAGGCATCGGCGTCGAATCCGTGGCTTTCGCGACACTGGCTGTGTTTGCCGGATGGCTGGGCGAAGTGCCATTGGCGACCTACGCGATCGGGATGAATGTTATCGCAGTCTGTTTTATGATTGCAATCGGATTGGGGTCGGCTGCGGCCGTCAGAGTCGGCATTGCCTACGGTCGGAAGGATTGGCCCGATATGTTGTTGGCCGGGTGGACCGGTCTGGTGGTAACGACTTGTGTTCTGGGTGTCATTGGTGCGGGGCTGATGTCATTTCCGGATGGCATAGCCGGGTTCTATTCAACCGAAGCCGATATCATTTCGGCAACGGCGCCACTGATTTTTTTCTGCGGGTTCATTTTGATTTTCGACGGTGGTCAGGCGACGATGTTGAATGTGTTGCGCGGTCGTCGTGATGTGTGGTTCCCCAGCGCTATTCAGTCATTTTCGTTCCTCGGCGTGCTGGTTCCCCTGGGATATGTTTTCGCGGTACGCTGGCACCTCGGGGCAATCGGACTGTTTTACGGCATATTGATTGCCGGAATAACGTCACTGACCCTGTTGAGCCTGAGATTTTACTGGCTGGGTCGGCAATATCACCAGGGGTAACGGTGGATATGGCAAAGATGGCGCAATATTGTGGTTAATTGGCCGATCCGACGGTAGGCGGACGTTGGGTGAACGGGTAAAAATCAGGCGACCTCAATGGGTAATCGGAGCCGGACATGTCATCGACCCTTAACGTTCCCGCCGCTGCCTCTATCGAGGCCATCGCCCATTTCGAAGCACGGCTGTCCTACGAAACGGACTGCTGGGATGTTCACACCAGCTTGCGGCAGGGGAAACATGATTTCGTCCTGCTTGACGTGAGAACCCGTGCCTTGTTCGTGAAATCCCACATTCCCGGCGCAGTTAATCTTCCGTACGGCAAAATAACCCGGCGCAGAATGGACGAATGGCCTGTGGAAACGCTGTTTGTCGTGTATTGCGCCGGACCTCATTGCAACGGCGCCAACAAGGCGGCGCTGGCCCTGGCGCGGCTTGGTCGACCAGTCAAGGAAATGATCGGTGGCATAACAGGATGGAAAGACGAGGGATTTACATTTTCGAATGACGTAAACGGAACCTAGCACCTGTTCGCACCTGTTAACGTGGCTGTCATGTTCTGACATCACATATCAGTTGAAGTTTGAATTCGGAAATCATAACATCGTGTGCTAGTGGAGGGAAAGCAGGGGGGGAGAATGCAGACCTGAGGTGAATGAATTATGCTGCCAAGTCTCCGACCTGACACCCATCAGCCCCCCTCCGAAACCCCACGTTCTACCGCGACAATACAGAACCGACCGAAACCGGTTTGGATGTTCGTCATCATTGCGATGTTCGTGAATCTGGCGCTGATTTCGTTTGCGACAGTCAGTTATGCGAAAACCACCACCCTGTACCGGGTCGGTGTCGTTCCCCAGTTTGCCAAACGGAAGCTGTATGCAATTTGGCAACCCATCCTGAGCGAGTTGGGACATCGAACCGGATTACGATTTGAACTCTCAAAAACGGAGGATATCGGGGGGTTTGGCAGGCAGCTCAATGACGGGATGTTTGATATCGCCTACTCCAATCCATTGCAGTTTTTTGAGGCGAATGCCCGCCAGGGGTATGTCCCTGTGGTTCGGGACGGTGACCGTCAATTATTTGGCGTTATCGTCGTTCCGGTCGACAGTCCCATCCGCTCAATTGAACAGTTGTCCGGAACACGTATTGCTTTCCCGTCACCAAAAGCATTTGGAGCGACCCTCCTTGTGCAGGCGGAACTGGCGACCCGATTCCATCTGACCTACGAGCCGGTTTACGTGAATACTCACTCTTCCGTCTATTTGCACACGGTCAAAAATCTGGCAGGCGTGTCAGCGGGCAGTGGTGTGATGGGGACCCTGCGCGGCCAGGGCATCGCCATTCAGCGTGGATTGCGGATATTACATGAAACACGGAAGGTGCCGCCACACCCCATTTCAATTCATCCACGGGTTTCGCTCGAACACCGGAATTCGATTCAACAGGCAATTCTGGAAATGGCAGCGTTAAATAACGGTTCGTCGCTATTGGCACGCATTCCGATCAAGCGTGCTGTCCGTGCTGCTGTAGCCGATTACAGGATCCTGGCTGAATTGGGCCTCGGTCAAATTGTTACAAGGTGATCAAAAATGCCCTTTACCAAAAATTTGTCAAACCTCCGGTTTTCAGTCGGCCTTCGAACTCACATTTTCATCATGCAAGCATCGGTGATGGTCGTGCTTGTATACTTTCTGTATGCATTTTGGACACCGAGTTTGCTGGAGAGAGAAAAACATCAATATCTTTCAAGTATCCGAAGTCATCTGAGCACCGTTGCTGACGCGCTGATTCCGTTGATACTGGATCACAAGGTCGCCAGCATATACGAGACACTTGATTCACTCCTCAGTTCGAATCCCGATTGGGAGATGATTGAATATTTTGATGGAAAAGGGCGGGCGGTTTATCCTTTCGATGCGTCCGAAAACGAATTTGGCAATCATGATATACGGCTGGGGGAAGATAAAAAAATGTTCACCCAGAAAATTATCCTAGCCGACGAAAATTTGGGAACTCTGTATTTGAATGTTGATTTCAGGAACCATCTGGAGAGAACATATGCCGCCTATCAGCAACTGGGAATTGTCTTTCTCGTTTTATTGTTCGGCGTCGGCATATTTAGCGCTTTAATTGGCGAGTTTACGATCCGTCGGCCAATTCGGGGACTCGTCCTAGCAGCCGAAAAAATGTCGAATAACGACTTCGCTGTGGAACTTCCAACTTCCAAAGTGTCGGAACTAAGTCGCCTGATCAGGCGATTTTCCAGTATGCGGGAACGGTTATCGCGGTATCAGGAGGATCTTGAACACAAGGTTGCCGAGCAAACGGTCGATATTCGCCGCAATGCTGCATTTACCCAGGTCATTCTGGAGACGATGCTGTCGGCTCTGGTGGTTCATGATGGACACAGGATCGTGAAATCGAACAGGAGTGCAGAAAGCCTGTTTGACTTGACTGGCAATCAATTGAGGAAAACTGAAATCTGTGAGGCATTGCAGGCAATGGGGCTGTCGCAGAAACAAACGGCAGATATTTGTTCCGGCACGTCATACAAAAACCAACATTTTTCCTATCAGGCACCGAATGGCGAAGAATTTCATCTGTCTGTTTCACAAATCCCGTTATTGCAGACCGACGATCATGAAAAACAAAGGTTTTTGATCGTCGCCGAGGATGTCACCAACCAGGTTAAATCCCGGTTGGAGAAAGAACGGTTGGAATCTGACCTGCTACAGGCGCAAAAGTTGGAGGCCGTTGGCCAGTTGGCCGGCGGAATCGCGCATGAAATCAACACGCCGTCACAGTACATTGGAGACAATTTGCAATTCCTGTCGGAATCCCAGGGGGACGTCCTGAAGGTCGTAGAACGCCTTCTTGTCTTTTTGGAAAAATGCAAGGATCAGGAAGCACTCGCCCCGGATGTCAGTGAAATTCAGGAACTGATTGATGAATGTGATCTTGCATATCTGCTGGACGAAATTCCGAATGCCACCAATCAATCAATCAGCGGTATTGCCGAAGTTTCCCGGATTGTGCTGGCAATGAAAGATTTTTCACATCCTGGAACAAAGGAAATGTCGTCATGTGACATCAACCGGGCACTGTCGACAACCCTGACCGTTTCGCGTGGCGAGTGGAAAAGCGTGGCCGAATTGCGGGAAGATCTTGATCCGGAGCTTCCCGGCATTGACTGTTTCCTGGGCGAGCTCAACCAGGTCTTTCTCAATCTTGTCGTTAATGCAGCACATGCCATTCAGGAAAAGGGCGGCAGTGAACCGGGTAAAATTACAGTTTCGACGTCGCACGATGAGGACAATATCATGGTGCGGATTGGAGATAACGGGAATGGTATTCCAGACCACATCAGCGACCAGATATTCAACCCGTTTTTCACAACCAAGGAAGTTGGCAAGGGGACGGGACAAGGGTTGGCGATCGCGCGCGATATCATCGTCAACAAACATGGCGGCGACCTGAGTTTTGAATCGGCGGAAGGGGTTGGAACGACATTTATCATTTCGTTGCCACGCCGTCAGCCGGACGTCGACTCGACCGATCAGAAGGCATGCGCCTGAACCGGTCGGTCGGAACCGTAAAAACGCATCCGGTAACCCGGCAAACGGTATGTCAGCTAGCCCTTTGCGCAGTTCAGGCAGGTCGGAACCGAAGGGTCATGTTGCAGGCGTTTGGATTCGATGGCGTCACCACACGAAACACAATTTCCGAATTCGTCTTCCTCGATTCGTTGTAATGCGGCGTCAATCCGTCGGCGTTCCAGCGTGCGGCGACGTTCCGTTTCAAGATGCATTGCCTGTCCCTGCATCGCATCCATGCGAGACAATCGCCCGACAGCAGCCTGATCAAGCTGGACTGGCCGACGGTCGTCAGCCGTTGTGTCGGACAGGCGTTGTATTTCATGACGCAATTCATGCAACCGCCCGGTAAATGCCTTGAGATCGTTTTTGTTCATTAGCCTGCCTGATGTTGTCCGTAGCGTGACATTGTCAAGCCCGTTCCACAAGTGAAAGCCGTGGGTTTGCTTGATTGACTGTCATAGCTGGAGTATGACCGGCAGCCAACCTCCACTTCATTGGCTCCCAGCAGCGGAAAACATTCTATGAATTTGTTCGACATATTTTATGGCCATCTCTGCCATCTGATCGAGGAGATCGCAACTGAGGGTACGTTTCCGGGCGGATTGGATATGACCCGGGTTTCAGTCGAACCACCGCGCGATAGCGGACACGGGGATGTGACGACCAACGCCGCCATGGTTCTGAGCAAACAGGTCGGCATGAAACCACGTGATCTGGCCGAATTGCTGGTTGACCGTCTGATATTATTGCCGGACGTCGCTACGGTGGATGTCGCGGGACCGGGCTTTATCAATGTTCGGATTGCCGAACATTTCTGGCTGCGTACACTGACCGATATCCTTTCCAGCGGCACGGCATATGGCGATTCCGAATTTGGCAAAGGCGAAAAAATAAACGTGGAGTATGTCTCCGCCAATCCGACGGGGCCCTTGCATGTCGCGCACGCCCGGGGCGCGGTTACCGGTGATGCTTTGGCAAAACTTCTGACCAAGGCCGGGTTCGATGTGACCACAGAATATTACATCAATGATGCAGGGGCGCAGGTTGATACGTTGGCTCGCTCAACCTATTTGCGATATCGCGAAGCGCTCGGCGAAGTTGTCGGGGAGATTCCGGAAGGGCTATATCCTGGCGATTATCTGATCCCGGTTGGGCAGGAATTGGCGAGTCGGGATGCTGACCGCTGGATTGGCAAAGACGAACGGGAATGGTTGCCATTATTCAGGGAATTTTCTGTTGCACGCATGATGGATCTGATTCGCGAGGATCTGGCGGCGCTTGGTGTTGTGCAGGATGTCTTTACGTCTGAAAAATCCCTGATTGATGCTGGCGTGGTCAATGATGTGATGGCGTCGCTGGAGAACAAGGGGTTGATCTATACCGGAGTTCTGGAGCCGCCAAAGGGAAAGTTGCCGGATGACTGGGAAGCACGCGAACAAACCTTGTTCAAGGCAACGCAATTTGGCGATGACGTGGACCGTCCAATCAGGAAGTCCGACGGCTCCTGGACGTATTTTACAAATGACATCGCCAATCACTATGACAAATACCGGCGCGGATTCTGCAATCAGATTGACGTGTTCGGGGCCGATCACGGTGGATACGTCAAACGAATGATTGCGGCGACCACTGCGGTTACGGGGGGTGAGGCCCGTCTTGATATCAAGCTTTGTCAGTTGGTGCACCTGATCAAGGGGGGGCAACCGATGCGCATGTCCAAGCGGTCCGGTAATTTTGTCACGCTTCGGGAACTGATTAACGAAGTCGGTAAGGATGTCGTCCGGTTTATCATGCTGATTCGGAAAAACGACTCCCAGATGGAGTTTGATCTGGAAAAGGCGTTGGAACAGTCCCGTGAAAACCCGGTGTTCTATGTGCAATACGCACATGCCAGATGTCATTCGATCCTTCGGAATGCGGTTGAAGCCTTGCCAGAGATGGACGTGAGCCCGGACAATCTCAGGCGGGCGGAACTGGATCGCCTGAGTGATCCGGCGGAACTGGACCTGATCCGGACAATGGCCAACTGGCCCCGGTTCGTACAGGCCGCAGCTGAGGCACATGAACCACACCGAGTTGCCTATTTCCTTAATGAACTGGCGACCGGATTTCACGCGCTCTGGAACAAGGGAAAGGATGATGCCCAATTACGATTTATTCACACCGATGACCCGGATTTGACGCTGGCTCGCCTGGCTCTGGTACAGGCGGTCGCATTTGTAATTGGCTCGGGGCTCGATATTTTCGGGGTGGTGCCCGTGGAGGAGTTGCGCTGAGCGACATCGCCCGGAAACTGGAACGGGACCTTGCCAGTCTGAGTGCGCAATGCCTCTTTATCCGGCATGCACTTTCACTTTGTGGTCCCCCGGCACCAAGAAATCGACCGGAAGGATACGCGACGCTGCTCCGTATCATAGTTGATCAGCAGGTTTCGGTGCAGTCCGGCGCGGCGATCTGGAAACGACTGGAAGAAAAATTCACAGAGATTTCGCCCGATAGCATTTTGGCTGCCGACGTCGAGGCGTTGCGCGGATGCGGCCTCAGTCGCCCGAAAGTTCGCTATGCCCATTGTCTGGCGGAAGCCATTGCCGGTGGCGGGTTGGCTCTTGATGAGTTGCGAGTACTTTCGGATGAAGCGGCGATTTGTGCGTTAACAAGCGTCGTCGGTGTCGGACGCTGGACCGCCGAAGTCTATCTGATGTTTGCGCTTGCCCGCCCGGACGTGTGGCCCGCCGGAGATATTGCACTGGCTGCGTCGGCACAGCGCCTGCTGGAGTTGGAGCAGCGACCGGATCAGGCGCGCCTCAGGGAGATTGCCGAGCGCTGGCGACCCTGGCGGACAACGGCAGCGCTGGTGTTGTGGCGCTTTTATAAACGAGTCCCGCTCGGGTGAATCATGATCCTATGGCAGGGCCGGAAAACCGCATGCGAATCGGGGCTTTACGGCATGTGGGCTTGATGGCTACAATCATCCAATACGCCCAACTGATGCATTCGGGAGTGACGGTTTATGGCAATTCGAATTTATGCACATACGGTAGTAGCAGCGTTGACAGTCTGGTCGCTGGCTGTACCGGGAACTGGGATCGCAGCAGAGAAAAAAAGTGAACCCGCCGTCGAACAGAAACCCGTAAATGATCCACTGGAGGACGTAAATCGCTTTACGTCGGGATTTAATCGGGTTGTCCGTGGCGTTATTCTTGATCCTCTGGTCGACGGTTATCAGGCGGTCACGCCCGATTTTTTACAACAGGCAGTCGGCAATGCGGCGTCGAACCTGACTGAACCGGTTACCGCCGTCAGCAGTTTGTTGCAGGGTGATACCGAAAATGCCGGAAACGCGACGAAACGGTTTTTCGTCAATTCTACATTGGGGATTGGTGGCCTCAACGACCCGGCGACCGAGATGGGCGTTGCCCAGCGCCGTGAAGACCTGGGGCAGGCTGCCGCCGTCAACGGGGCCGGGGACGGTGTGTATATTGTTCTTCCGCTGTTGGGTCCTTCCAATTCTCGGGATGCCATAGGCGACGCATTGACAGCGGTTGCCAGCCCGTTACCACTGGTTGGAGCTGTGGCACAAGGTGGCGTCGAATATTCCAGAAAAAAGGACGACATCCAGAGTATAACCAGAGGTGCGCTGGACCCCTATGTCGTTGAGCGCGATGCCTATTCCCAGTATCGTAACTTTCAGATTAGAAATGGCGTTTCGGAACCGGCGGTCGGGCCGGTGCTTGATCCCAAGGATTTACAATAACGTCTCAATATCGTGTCGTCCAAATACCTGACGGCAGGCGGGGAAATTCTGTCCGACGGGACCGGAATGGCGGTGTTGAATTTGGAGGCGGGCTTTGACAGGCGGGCCAGCCGGGTCAATTTCTGATGGCCACCAGCGTTTGCCCGTCACGTCCAATTCGCCTAACGTCCATCCCCCGGCTCTCGCCTGCTGTCAGACAACGCCGATGGGTTTTGTGAAATTTAATATCGACAGGAAATGTTATGGATTCTTCCCGTGCGGCCGTTAGTGAAACCCTGACTCTTCTGAACAACCGGGTCAGCGTGCGACGCTATACCAGCCAACCGGTCCCGGAAGAATTGATCGAAGAAGTTCTGGAGGCAGCCTTTCGTGCCCCTACATCTTCCAATATTCAGGCTTACAGCGTCGTTATCGTTCGAGACAGGAAAAAACTGAAACAGCTTTCCCTATCAACAGGAAATCAACAGCATGTTGCCGATGCGCCGGTGTTTCTAGCGTTCTGTGCCGACCTCACCAGAATTCAGCGGGCTATGGAAAAAAATGGAAGGTCGGTTACGAATAACAATCTGGAACTTGGTCTGGTTTCGACCGTCGATGCCGCGTTGGTTGGTATGGCAACGTCTCTGGCAGCCGAATCGGTGGGTCTGAAGGGGGTGATGATCGGTGCTGTCCGGAACGATCCGATATCTGTCGCCGAAATTCTCGGGTTGCCGAAAATGGTTTACTGCGTCTTTGGAATGTGTCTCGGTTGGCCTGGTGACGTGCCCCGGCAAAAACCCAGAATGAAACCGTCAGCGATAATACATTACGAACAATATGGTAATCATAGCGACCGCGATGGCACGCAGATACTGGAAGAATACGATCGCGATCTCAGTGCTCACTATGCGTCTGTCAATAAACCGACGACTAGTGACTCCTGGAGCGGGGAAATAGCGCGAAAATTTGATCCGCAACCCCGTGCAGGGTTGCGCGATGCCTTGAAAGAGTGTGGGTTTGATTTTTTGTAAGTGGATACAGGGGCGATGCTGATCAGTTGTCCGTTCAATTGTCTCCGGGTGCCCAATTGACGAATTGAATGAACCGGAAACGACGGGGTAGGGTGGAGAAATGGCGTTTGTTAACAGCGGTGGCGTAAACATCGGCTTTGAAGATACCGGCGAAGGATACCCGATCCTTTTTTTGCATGAATTTGCCGGTGACATCCGGTCGTGGGAGAGCCAGGTCCGGTTTTTCTGCCGCCGTTATCGGTGTATTACCGTCGCCGCACGGGGGTATCCTCCGTCAGACGTGCCAGACGATATCGGCAAGTACGGGTGGCATTACAGTATTGACGATGCCATAGCCGTCCTGGACTATTTGCAAATCGCGCAATGTCACGTCATTGGTCTGAGTATGGGGGCCTATACCGGCATATTGATGGCGCTTCGCCATAGTGACCGTCTGTCGGCGCTTGTTGCCGCGAGCGGTGGTTCCGGGGCGCATCCGCCGGGCCGACAGAATTTTATCGAGGAAACGACGGTCGCTGCCGAACGGACGCTCCGTGAAGGCGGCGTTGCCGCCGAGGATATGGGGAATGGACCCAGCCGAATTCAGCTCAAATGCAAAGACCCGCGGGGATGGCTCGAGTTTTGTGCGCATTTGGCGGAACACCCGGGAACAGGTAGCGGCTATACACTGCAGCAGGTTCAGGCCCGCCGTCCGAGTTTACACGAATTTTCTGACGAATTGAAGAATTGCCGCATGCCGACGTTATTGATGGTCGGAGACGAGGACGATGCCTGTCTGGATGTTAACCTTTGGCTCAAGCGAACCTTGCCGGTCGCCGGTCTGTCGGTCGTTCCTCAGTCGGGACATTTACTGAATTTGGAGGATCCAGCCGGGTTCAATGCGCGGTGCGTCGAATTTTTCGGGAGTGTAGAGAAGGACCGGTGGTTCCCGCGCCAGAGGGGAGAAGGTTCGGGTCGAGTTTATTCATGACGCAAGGAAGCTGGCATAAAGGTCAAGGTGTGGTCGGAGAAATGGTGCCGGCTACAAGATTCGAACTCGTGACCTACTGATTACAAATCAGCCGCTCTACCAACTGAGCTAAGCCGGCTCTGTACGTTTACGAACAGGCGCGGACATTATAACGCAGTTTCCGTGTGGGCAAGCCCCACAGTTGCCGAAACTATTATTTTTTCAGCCGCTGCCGCGACGCTTCGTATAAAGTGATTGCGGCGGCATTGGACAAATTGAGGCTTTCCATGTCATTCGAGATGGGAATTTTCCCAAGGTGGTCGCAGGTCTCCCGGGTTAGTCGACGAAGACCTTTTCCCTCCGCGCCCAGTGTGATCACGATTCGTCCGGTGAAATCGATGTCGGATATCTCCCTGTCCGTGTGTCCGTCGAGGCCGATGCACCAGAATCCATCATGTTTCAGGTCCTCGAGCGTCCGTACAAGGTTTGTGACCCGAACCAGGGGGACAATCTCCAGAGCTCCCGTCGCGGCTTTTGCGAGAGGTCCGCTTTCGTCCGGGGAACCCCGGTCAGGCACCAATACAGCAGCCACGCCGAAGGCCGCCGCCGTTCGTAGAACCGCACCGATATTGCGCGGGTCATGCGCCTGATCCAGAACCAGCAGTGTCACAGACTCCTGATATTCGGGACGCGTGAGAAGATGAGGCAGATCGATCGGTGGCAGTGGGGCCACCAGGACAGCCAGCCCCTGATGTACGGCGTCCGGCGGTAGAACAGCTTCCAGAGATTGCCGGTCAACGACTTCCGGCTGGATCTGAAGTTTCGGTAGGTTCAGGCCGTCAACGTCCGGATCGGCGTGACGGACCAGTACCCGGATGATTTTCCGCCGTGAATTGCAGAGAGCTGCGATACCGGCATGCCGACCGTAAATCCAGATGCCCGATACCGACGTCCTGGGATGCGATGCCGGAGCCGAGGGACGGTTCCTGTGGGGGTGCTTGCGCTTGTTCATGTGGCCATTTATCATGTCTGTTATCAGATGTCAGTAGATGTCTTTGGTCTGGGTTTTGTGACATGGGACAGTTGCGGACTCTCGTGCTGTCTTTTGAGTTGACATTGGGGGACAAATCCTCATATTTCGGGTCCCCGGCGGCGGTTTGGTCCAACGGGGACGGATGGAGGGATGCCCGAGTGGCTAAAGGGGACGGGCTGTAAACCCGTTGGCGTACGCCTACGTTGGTTCGAATCCAACTCCCTCCACCACCTCTTGGCGCGAGGTAAGGAAGGTTTGTGCCGGGCGCGGAAATATGCGGGTGTAGCTCAATGGTAGAGCAGAAGCCTTCCAAGCTTACGACGAGGGTTCGATTCCCTTCACCCGCTCCAGAATTTTGCCAGTTGCTGGCAGCTGAAAAACGACGATTGCGCTCCAACCGGACCGCTTTTTGAAAGAAAGAGATAGAGAGCCATGGCGAAAGAGAAATTTGAGCGTAGCAAGCCGCATTGCAACATTGGCACGATTGGCCATGTTGATCATGGCAAGACGACGTTGACGGCGGCGATTACGAAGGTTCTTGCGGAGACGGGCGGGGCTGTATTTCAGGCTTACGATGCGATTGACAAGGCGCCGGAAGAGAAGGCTCGCGGGATCACGATTTCGACGGCTCACGTTGAGTATGAGACGGCGAACCGTCATTACGCGCACGTTGATTGCCCGGGTCACGCTGATTACGTGAAGAACATGATCACGGGTGCGGCGCAGATGGATGGTGCGATTTTGGTTGTATCCGCAGCTGACGGCCCGATGCCGCAGACGCGCGAGCACATTTTGCTGGCCCGTCAGGTTGGCGTCCCTGCGCTGGTTGTTTACATGAACAAGGTTGATCAGGTTGACGACGAGGAATTGCTTGAACTGGTTGAGATGGAGATACGTGAGCTTTTGAGCTATTACGAATTTCCGGGTGATGATATTCCGATTGTCAAGGGGACGGCGCTTGGTGCGCTGGAGGACAAGGATCCGGTGACGGGCCGGGACTCCATTCTGGCGTTGATGGCGGCGGTTGATGAATATATTCCGCAGCCGGATCGTCCGAAGGATCAGCCGTTCCTGATGCCGATTGAGGATGTATTTTCGATTTCCGGACGCGGTACTGTTGTGACGGGCCGGATTGAGCGCGGTGTCGTGAAGGTTGGCGAGGAAATCGAGATTGTCGGTATTCGGGTCACGACGAAGACGACCTGCACAGGTGTGGAGATGTTCCGCAAGCTTCTGGATGCGGGCGAGGCGGGGGACAATGTTGGTGTTCTGCTTCGTGGCACGAAGCGTGAGGATGTTGAGCGTGGACAGGTATTGGCGAAGCCGGGTTCGATTACGCCGCACACGAAGTTCAAGTGCGAGTGTTACATTCTGACGAAGGATGAAGGGGGGCGTCACACGCCGTTTTTCTCGAACTACCGTCCGCAGTTTTATTTCCGCACGACGGACGTTACGGGAACGATTGAGTTACCGGGCGGCACCGAGATGGTGATGCCGGGTGACAATATTGCGATGGAAGTGAGCCTGATTGCACCGATTGCCATGGACGAGGGTCTTCGCTTCGCCATCCGTGAAGGCGGACGGACCGTCGGTGCCGGCGTCGTCGCCTCGATCATCGAATAGTCTTCGTTTTGCGAAGGTTGCGAGGCAGTGCGCCAGTTTTGCGCTGCCTCAACTTTCCTTTGGCGGCTTCCTTTCTTGTAAAGGGCGCTCCGGAGGAGTAAGGGCTTAGGGGTGTAGCTCAATTGGCTAGAGCGCCGGTCTCCAAAACCGGAGGTTCAGAGTTCGAGTCTCTGCTCCCCTGCCAGCGTCAAGATTGTAATAGACGATTTAAGGTTCGGAAATTCCAGATGGCTAAAATCAATCCGATGCAGTTCCTGCAGGAAGTCCGTCAAGAGACGGCGAAGGTGACATGGCCATCGCGCAAGGAAGCGGTAATTTCTACTGTTATGGTATTTGTGATGGTAATCGCTGCTTCAATTTTTTTCCTGCTTGCAGATCAGATTTTGCAGTTTGGCATTAAGCAAATTCTGGGAATTGGGAGCTGATTTCGATGGCGATGCGTTGGTACGTCATTCACGTTTATTCCGGCTTCGAGCGGAAGGTTGCGCAATCCATTGAGGAGCAGGCGAATCAGTCCGGTATGAGCGACATGATCGAGCAGGTCATGGTGCCCATGGAAGAGGTTGTCGAAATGCGCCGTGGCGCAAAAGTGAATTCGGAACGGAAGTTTTTCCCTGGATACGTCCTGATTCGCATGGACCTGACGGACGAAACCTGGCATCTGGTCAAGAATACACCAAAGGTGACGGATTTTCTCGGTGGCAAGGGGCGTCCGACACCCATTCGGGATTCAGAGGCAGAACGTATCCTTCATCAGGTCAAGGAAGGTGTCGAGCGACCGAAACCTTCCGTCGTCTTTGAGATTGGCGAAGAGGTTCGGGTGTGTGACGGGCCGTTCAATTCCTTTAACGGAATGATCGAGGACGTTGATGAAGAGCGTGCACGGGTCAAGGTTTCCGTTTCGATTTTCGGACGCGCAACGCCGGTCGAACTGGAGTATTCACAAGTCGAGAAACTCTGAACAGAATCACCCCGGTTTTCCGGAGGTGTCGTGTGGGAGGCCAGCCATGGTCGGACCACGCAACTCAGTTGACGCACGGTGCGTCAATGAAATGCAATTGAACTGAGGAAGTAGAATGGCAAAGAAGATAGCTGGTTATGTCAAGCTTCAGGTGCCGGCGGGGCAGGCAAATCCGTCTCCGCCTATCGGTCCGGCTCTCGGCCAGGCCGGCCTGAATATTATGGAATTTTGCAAGGCGTTTAATGCCGAAACCCAGAATATGGAACAGGGAATGCCGATTCCCGTGGTCATTACAGCCTACGCGGATCGCACATTCAGTTTCAAGACCAAAACCCCACCGGCAAGTTATTTCCTGAAGAAAGCGGCCAAGCTGACCAAGGGGGCAACCAATCCGGGCAAGGAAGTTACCGGCCGGGTTACCATGTCGCAGGTGCGGGAAATCGCGGAAGCCAAAATGGTGGATCTGAATGCGCATGACGTCGATCAGGCCGCCAAGATGATTGTTGGAACTGCACGTTCCATGGGTTTTGAAGTGGAGGGTGCATAATGGCTGCCAAGGGGAAGCGTCTTAAAACCGCATATGGAAAAATTCAGAGTACGGGTGTCTATGGCGTTGACGAGGCGCTCAGGCATTTGAAGGAATGTGCGGCAAAGACGAAATTTGATGAAACCGTCGAAATCGCTCTGAATCTTGGTGTTGATCCACGGCACGCTGACCAGATGGTGCGCGGAACAGTCGCTTTGCCACACGGAACTGGCAAGTCGGTCCGGGTGGCGGTTTTTGCCCGTGGAGACAAGGCGCAGGAAGCAACAGATGCGGGCGCTGAACTGGTGGGCGCGGAAGATCTGGCCGATGCGATCCAGAAGGGTGAGATGAATTTCGACCGCTGTATTGCAACGCCGGACATGATGGCGGTCGTCGGGCGCCTCGGTAAGGTTCTCGGGCCAAAGGGGCTGATGCCTAATCCGAAATTGGGGACGGTCACTCCCGATGTTGCGGGCGCTGTGAAGGCTGCGAAAGCCGGCCAGATCGAGTTTCGGGTTGAAAAAGCCGGGATTGTTCATGCTGGAATTGGCAAGATCAGTTTCAGCGAAGAAGCCCTGAAAGAAAATGTGCGTGCGTTCGTGAGCGCCATCAGCAAGGCCAAGCCGACCGGAGTCAAGGGAACCTACATGCTCAAAGGTAGTTTGACCTCGACAATGGGTCCTGGCCTTGCGATTGATTTGCCCGGCTTGACAGAGTAGCCTGAAAGTAAGAGTTTCCCTTCTGCATTGTAGAAGGGAGAACCGGAAGCTGCTCATTGAGGAGCTTCCATCCTGTCCGAGACTGTAGGTGCCGTAGATGCGGTTTAAGGGGATTTCCCGCCTGCACAGGCAGTGTAGCAACCGTTTTTTTTGTCATCGTGACAAGTGAGCGGCTTGAATGATTGCACTGGACAGGCGTGTTGGTTGCGAAATTGACAACCCGTCGGGTTGGATGACGTGCAGCCATTGTGCAACGACGGGTAGCCTGCATGTTGTAAGTTGCCTGTCAAAAACTGGAGACGTTTAGTGGACCGGACACAAAAAGAAGACCTGGTCGCTTCTCTACGTACATTGTTTGACGAAACGAACATGGTTGTTGTCACCCAGTATCTCGGGTTGACAGTGGCCGAAATGGGCGATCTTCGCGGACAAATGCGGGAAGCGGGCGCAAGCTTCAAGGTGACCAAAAACCGGCTCACACGTCTTGCCTTGGAAGGCACGAAGTATGAAGGCCTCAGCAGCCTGTTTACAGGACCGACGGCGATTGCCTATTCGGAAGACCCTGTGGCAGCCGCCAAAGTTGCCGTCAAGTTTTCCAAATCAAATGAGAAACTTGTCGTCATCGGTGGGGGGCTGGGTTCGGAAGTTCTTGACGTCGCGAACGTCAATCAACTGGCGACCTTGCCGTCTCTTGATGAACTTCGTGCTAAAATTGTTGGTATGATCAATACACCCGCAACCCGGATCGCAGGCGTGCTCCAAGCTCCTGCCGCCCAGATTGCCCGTGTCATTGGTGCTCATGCCGCCCAGGGTCAGGACGCCGAGTGAATACCGGTTTCCAGTCGAAATTAACATTCAAGCCCAAGGAGTTATTGAAAAATGGCTGATTTACAGAAAATTGCAGACGAACTTTCAAGCTTAACCGTAATGGAGGCAGCTGAGCTGTCGAAAATGCTCGAAGAGCAGTGGGGCGTTTCCGCTGCTGCGCCGGTGGCGGTTGCCGCTGCTGGCGGGGCGGTTGCTGATGCCGGTGGCGCAGCTGAGGAAAAAGAAGACTTTGATGTCGTTCTTGCGGCGTTTGGCGATAAGAAGATTAACGTGATCAAGGAAGTGCGCGCGATCACCGGACTTGGCCTGAAAGAGGCCAAAGAACTGGTGGAAGCTGCTCCCAAGACCGTTAAGGAAGGCGTTAAGAAAGACGAAGCCGAAGAAATCAAGAAAAAGCTTGAAGAAGCCGGCGCGACAGTCGAACTCAAATAACGGGTTCACAGCTGTCGGACCTGCCGACCTGCAGCTGACGAATATAACAACAGCCCGACGGGTATCCCCGTCGGGCTGTTGTGGCAGACTAGCCGGCTGGTCCGGCATGAATAACCAGGTCTCCGCCCGCAATGGCTTTTCCGCAGCCGGGAAACGCGGAGACTGGACGTAGCCGACGTCGCTTTTTTTCGTGACTCTGGCTTATCTCTGAGGTTTTTTTGTACAAATGCGGTCGTTGTACAAAAAAATCCCTGAACACTATTGTTAGTGAAGGTACTGTAATGGCTACTTCCTTTACGGGTCGCAAGCGTATTCGCAAAGATTTTGGACGTCTGGCGACTGCGGTTAAAATGCCCAATCTTATTGAAGTTCAGAAATCATCCTATGAAAGTTTCCTGCAGCGGGAAGTGAAACCGGCGGACCGGGATCAGGCGGGTTTGCAGGAAGTTTTCAAGTCGGTATTCCCGATTCACGATTTTTCGGAACGCGGTACGCTTGAATTTGTGTCATATGAATTTGAAGAGCCGAAATATGATGTCGAGGAATGCCAGCAACGTGGTATGACCTTTGCCGCACCGCTCAAGGTAACATTGCGTCTGGTGGTCTGGGACGTAGATGAGGAAACGATGGCGCGATCAATTCGCGACGTCAAGGAGCAGGACGTGTACATGGGCGATATGCCGCTCATGACATCCAACGGCACCTTTGTTGTCAACGGAACTGAACGGGTTATTGTTTCGCAGATGCACCGGTCGCCGGGCGTCTTTTTTGACCATGACAAAGGCAAAACCCATTCTTCGGGAAAATATCTTTTTGCTGCACGAATTATCCCCTATCGGGGTTCCTGGCTGGATTTCGAGTTCGATGCCAAGGATTTGGTCTATGTTCGCATTGACCGCCGCCGCAAGTTGCCCGTGACGACTCTGTTGCTGGCGCTTGACAGTGACGCCAGTGTAAAAGCGCGCGCGGCCGCGGAAAAGGCCGGGACAAACCCGGAAGCTGACGCTCTGACGGGTATGACGCCGGAGGAAATCCTGAATTACTTCTACACTGCCGTGCCGTTTACCAAAGTCAAGCGCGGGTGGAAGACGGTCTTCGATGGCGACCGTATTCGCGGCACCAAGCTGATCGCTGATCTGGTTAATGCAAAGACCGGAAAAGTCGTCGTTGAGGCCGGAAAAAAGGTTACACCACGGCTGTTGAAGCAGCTGGATGAAAAAGGCCTGACGGAAGTTCTGGTGACGGACGAAGATCTGATCGGCCGTTATGTCGCTGAAGACATTGTCAACCTGCAGACAGGCGAAGTTTACGTGGAAGCCGGTGGCGAGATTACCGAAGAGGTTCAGGAAGCCCTGAACGACGCAGGAATAACTGAAATCAATACACTTGCGATCGATCATGTCAATGTCGGCCCGTACATCCGCAATACGCTGTCAGTAGATAAAAACACCTGCCGTGAAGAAGCGTTGATAGATATTTACCGGGTCATGCGGCCTGGTGAACCGCCAACCCTGGAAACCGCAGAGGCGTTGTTCACCAGTCTGTTTTTCGATTCCGAACGGTATGATCTGAGCTCTGTTGGTCGGGTCAAAATGAATTCCCGCCTCGATTTTGAGACGGAAGATACACTGCGGACATTGCGTAAAGAGGATATTCTTGAGGTTGTCCGCGTGATGGTTGAATTGAAAGACGGTCGCGGCGAGATTGACGATATCGATCACCTGGGCAATCGACGGGTTCGCTCGGTCGGTGAATTGATGGAAAATCAATATCGCGTTGGCCTCTTGCGCATGGAACGCGCGATTCGCGAACGGATGAGTTCGGTTGATATCGACACTGTCATGCCGCACGATCTGATCAATGCGAAACCGGCAGCGGCAGCGGTTCGTGAGTTTTTTGGATCCTCCCAGCTGTCACAGTTTATGGATCAGACAAACCCGTTGTCTGAAATCACCCACAAACGGCGCCTGTCAGCGCTCGGGCCGGGCGGCCTGACCCGCGAACGCGCCGGCTTTGAAGTGCGTGATGTGCATCCGACTCACTATGGTCGTATCTGTCCGATTGAAACGCCGGAAGGACCGAATATCGGGTTGATCAACTCGCTGGCCACTTTTGCCCGCGTTAACAAATATGGTTTCATCGAAACGCCCTATCGGAAAGTTGTCGACAATAAGGTTACTGATGAAGTGATTTATATGTCGGCGATGGAAGAGGGGCGTTATACCATTGCGCAGGCAAACGAACCCCTGGATGACCAGGGCCGGTTTGCCAACGAACTTGTCAGTTCGCGCCGGGGCGGCGAGTACCTGTTGTCCATGCCGGAAGACATCAATTATATTGATGTCTCACCGAAACAGCTGGTTTCGGTTGCTACCGCCCTGATCCCATTCCTTGAAAACGATGATGCGAACCGTGCGTTGATGGGATCGAACATGATGCGGCAGGCCGTGCCGCTGATCAAGGCGGAGGCACCGTTCGTCGGAACGGGGATGGAGCAGCCGGTCGCACAGGATTCCGGTGCAACCATTGTTGCCAGGCGATCGGGTGTGGTAGATCAGGTCGATGCCACCCGTATCGTAATCCGTGCAGAAGATGACGGCACGCACGTCGATACCGGCGTTGATATCTACAATTTGTTGAAGTTCCAGCGTTCCAACCAGAATACCGCTATCCATCAGCGCCCGCTGGTGAAAGTCGGCGATAAGGTCAGTAGTGGCGATACGATCGGTGATGGTCCGTCGACTGAATTTGGCGATCTGGCGCTGGGGCGGAATGTGCTGGTCGCATTCATGCCGTGGAATGGCTACAACTTTGAGGACTCCATCCTTATTTCCGAACGCATCGTCCGTGATGATGTGTTTACCTCCATCCACATCGAGGAATTCGAAGTGATGGCGCGCGACACCAAACTCGGCCAGGAAGAAATTACGCGCGATATTCCGAATGTCGGGGAAGAAGCGCTGAAAAACCTTGATGAAGCGGGTATTACGTACATTGGTGCGGAGGTCAAACCCGGCGATATTCTGGTTGGTAAAGTTACGCCAAAGGGTGAAAGCCCGATGACGCCGGAAGAAAAACTGTTGCGGGCGATTTTCGGTGAAAAGGCATCCGATGTCCGTGACACGTCATTGCGTCTGCCACCGGGCGTTGCCGGTACGGTCGTCGAGGTGCGGGTATTTTCCCGGCGTGGGGTCGACAAGGACGAACGGGCATTGTCCATCGAACGTTCAGAAATTGAACGACTGGCCAAGGATCGAGACGACGAACGGTTCATTCTTGAAGGAAGCTTTCAGGCGCGGCTGGTTTCGATGTTATTGAACAAGAAAGCAGTTGGCGGACCGAAGGATCTCAAGGAAGGCACCAAACTGACAGAAGAGGTTCTTGGACAGTACACGGTCGGTCAGATGTCCCAGATTGTCATCGCGAACGACAAGGCAATGACCGATATCGAAACGCTCAAAGGTCAGTTTGAGGCCGATATCTCCAGATTGCAGAAGCGGTTTGAAGACAAGGTTGATAAACTGCAGCGGGGGGATGACCTCAGTCCGGGCGTCATGAAGATGGTCAAGGTGTTTGTTGCGGTGAAGCGCAAGCTTCAGCCTGGCGATAAAATGGCCGGACGGCATGGCAACAAGGGGGTGATTTCAAAAATTATCCCAATTGAGGACATTCCGCATCTGGAAGATGGAACGCCGGTCGATATCGTATTGAATCCGCTTGGCGTGCCGTCACGCATGAACGTCGGACAGATTCTGGAAACCCATCTCGGTTGGGCGTGCAATGGCCTCGGGCGACAGATCGGGGCAATGCTGGACACCTATCGAGCAACAAATTCTGATACCAAACAGATCAGAGGCAAGTTGCAGCAAATCTACGGTGATGAAGTCTATAACCGTGATATTGCGGGGCTCGACGAAAAAGATCTCATCGAGATGGCAACCAACCTTCGCAGCGGTGTGCCGATTGCGACTCCCGTATTTGACGGTGCGGTTGAAAAGGACGTTGTTGAGATGCTTGAAATGGCGGGCCTGGACGGGTCCGGTCAGGAAACGCTGATTGATGGACGGACGGGCGAAACCTTCGCGCGGAAAGTCACGGTCGGATATATCTACATCCTCAAGCTTCATCATCTGGTCGATGACAAGATTCACGCCCGGTCAATCGGTCCGTATTCTCTTGTCACGCAGCAGCCTTTGGGTGGGAAAGCCCAATTCGGTGGTCAGCGGTTTGGTGAAATGGAGGTCTGGGCACTGGAAGCCTATGGTGCCGCCTATACCTTGCAGGAAATGCTGACCGTCAAATCGGATGATGTTTCGGGCCGGACGAAGGTCTATGAAGCGATCGTTCGTGGTGACGATACATTTGAAGCAGGCATACCTGAATCGTTCAATGTGTTGGTCAAGGAACTGCATTCCCTTGGTCTCAACGTTGAACTCAACTAAGCGCGCAGGCCTCAGGAGATAGCACAATGAATGAATTGGTAAAAATTTTTGGTCAGCCGCAGGGAACCCAGCGGTTTGACCATATCCAGATTTCCATTGCCTCGCCGGAGCGGATCCGGTCCTGGTCTTTCGGCGAAATAAAAAAACCGGAAACCATCAACTATCGGACGTTCAAGCCGGAACGGGACGGTCTTTTCTGTGCCCGTATATTTGGTCCGGTAAAGGATTACGAATGCCTGTGCGGAAAATACAAACGCATGAAATACAAGGGCATCGTTTGTGAAAAATGTGGTGTCGAAGTCACCCTTCAGAAAGTCCGCCGGGAACGGATGGGGCATATCGAACTGGCCTCTCCGGTGGCCCACATCTGGTTTCTGAAGTCGCTGCCCAGCCGAATCGGCCTGTTGGTTGATATGACACTGAAAGATCTGGAAAAGGTTCTTTATTTCGAAAATTATGTCGTTGTTGAACCCGGGCTGACGGCGCTCAAGCTGCACGAAATGTTGACGGAAGAACAGTATCAGAATGCCATGGATGAGTATGGTGAAGATACGTTCGAAGTGGGCATCGGGGCAGAAGCGTTGCGTGAGATGCTGGCGGCAATCGATCTTGAAGCCGAACTTGAGACGCTGAAGGTGGATTTGCGTGAAACCGGTTCGGAAGCCAAGCGAAAAAAATATGTCAAACGGCTGAAACTGATTGAGGCATTCATTCAGTCAGGCGCGCGTCCGGAGTGGTTGATTCTGGAAGTGATTCCCGTTCTGCCACCGGAATTGCGTCCGCTCGTGCCGCTGGATGGCGGGCGCTTTGCGACCTCGGATCTGAATGATCTGTACCGTCGTGTGATCAATCGTAACAACCGCTTGAAACGCCTGATCGAATTGCGTGCGCCGGACATTATTGTGCGAAATGAAAAACGTATGCTGCAGGAATCGGTGGATGCGTTGTTCGACAACGGACGACGTGGCCGTGCCATCACGGGTGCCAACAAGCGCCCGCTCAAATCGCTGTCTGATATGCTGAAAGGCAAACAGGGGCGTTTCCGCCAGAATTTGCTCGGCAAGCGGGTCGATTATTCCGGTCGTTCGGTCATCGTCGTTGGACCGGAACTGAAACTGCATCAGTGTGGCTTGCCGAAGAAGATGGCGCTGGAATTGTTCAAGCCGTTTATCTACGCCAAGCTGGAACTGTACGGTATGGCAACCACGATCAAGGCGGCCAAGCGGATGCTGGAGAAAGAACGTCCCGAGGTGTGGGATATTCTGGAAGAAGTTATCCGTGAACATCCGGTACTGTTGAACCGGGCGCCGACGCTGCACCGTTTGGGGATTCAGGCATTTGAGCCGATGCTGATTGAAGGCAAGGCAATTCAGCTGCATCCGCTGGTTTGCGCCGCCTTCAACGCCGATTTTGACGGCGATCAGATGGCCGTCCATGTGCCGTTGTCGCTGGAGGCGCAGCTGGAAGCGCGGGTTCTGATGATGTCGACCAATAACATCCTGAGTCCGTCCAGTGGCAAGCCGATTATCGTGCCGTCTCAGGACATCGTGTTGGGTCTGTATTATATGACGCTGCATATTGATGGCGACAAAGGTGAAGGAATGGTATTTTCCGACGTTGCAGAAATTCAGCATGCGCTTGATGCTGGCGCCGTTGGACTTCACGCTAAAATCCAGGCCCGATATCACACCGTGGATGAAAAAAGTGAACCGATCACGATACGTGTCGACACCACGCCGGGCCGGATGTTACTGGCTGAAGTTTTGCCACGTAACGCAAATATTCCGTTTGGTCTGGTCAATCGACTGCTGACGAAGAAGGAAATTTCAACCGTCATTGACGAGATTTATCGCCATTGCGGGCAAAAGGATACGGTCATCTTCTGCGACCGTATGATGGGTCTCGGATTCAGTTTTGCCTGCCGCGCCGGTATATCTTTTGGCAAGGATGACCTGATTATCCCTGAAGCGAAAGAGACTCTGGTTGCGAATACCGAAACCCTGGTCAAGCAGTATGAACAGCAATACCAGGACGGTCTGATCACCCAGGGTGAAAAATATAACAAGGTGGTCGATGCCTGGTCGCACTGTACGGATCAGGTGGCGGAAGAAATGATGGCCGGTATCACCACGTCGGAAGGCAGCAGTGCGCTCAATTCCGTGTACATGATGGCGCACTCCGGCGCACGTGGCTCGGCGGCCCAGATGAAACAGCTGGCTGGCATGCGCGGCCTGATGGCGAAACCGTCGGGTGAAATCATCGAAACGCCGATTATCTCCAACTTCAAGGAGGGATTGACGGTTCTTGAATATTTCAACTCTACGCACGGGGCCCGTAAGGGACTTGCCGATACCGCTTTGAAGACCGCCAACTCCGGTTACCTGACACGCCGCCTGGTTGACGTTGCCCAGGATTGCATTATTCGGGAAGAAGATTGCAAAACCAAACAGGGGATTACCGTTGAAGCCGTCGTTGAAGGTGGTGAAGCCATTGCTCCGCTGACCGAAAGGGTTCTCGGTCGCACGTCCGCTGATGATGTCCTGCATCCGGAAACGGGCAAGGTCATCTTCAAAGCGAGCTCAATGATCACGGAAGAACTGTGTGTTTTGCTGGAGGAGGCAGATATCCAGTCCTTGCGAATCCGGTCTGTTCTGACATGTGAAACGGAAGAAGGTGTGTGTGCGAAGTGTTACGGCCGGGATCTGGCGCGTGGCACCGAAGTCAATCAGGGCGAAGCCGTTGGCGTTATTGCGGCCCAGTCGATTGGAGAGCCGGGCACCCAGCTGACCATGCGGACCTTCCATATCGGGGGGGCGGTTCAGCGCGGAACGGAGCAGTCAAACATCGAAGCTGGCGTAAACGGCGTGGTTCAATTCACCAATTTCAATACGGTCAAGAATTCAGCCGGCGGTCTGGTGCTGATGAGTCGGAACGGTGAGCTTGCAATCATCGATGATCAGGGCCGTGAGAGAGCCCGGCACCGTGTGCCATACGGGGCGCATCTGCTGGTCAAGGACAAGGCCGAGGTCACCCGTGGTGACAAGCTGGTTGAATGGGACCCCTATACGCTTCCTGTTGTTTCGGAAAAGGAAGGAAGTGCCCACTATGTTGACCTGCAGGAAGGACTTTCGCTGACCGAGCGTCTGGACGAGGCGACCGGCATTTCTTCACGCGTGGTTATTGACTGGAAACAACAACCGAAGGGGGCGGAGTTGAAGCCCCGTATCACCATTCGGGACAGTTCGGGGGAAGTTATCACCCTCGAGAATGGTCTGGAGGCGCGTTATTTCCTGTCGGTCGACTCAATCTTGTCAGTTCAGAACGGACAGAAAGTACATGCCGGTGATATTTTGGCTCGCATTCCCCGGGAATCAGCGAAAACACGGGATATTACCGGTGGTCTGCCGCGTGTTGCCGAACTGTTTGAGGCCCGTAAACCGAAAGATTACGCAATTATCGCGGAAAATGAAGGTCGGGTTGAATTTGGCAAGGATTACAAAAACAAGCGGCGGATCGTCGTCGTTCCGGCAGAAGGCGAGGACGAAAAGGTCGAATACCTGATTCCAAAGGGTAAACACATCTCCGTGCAGGAAGGCGATTATGTCCGAATCGGAGACCCGCTGATGGATGGTAATCCGGTGCCACACGATATTCTCCGCATTCTGGGTGTCGAAGCGCTTGCCGAATACCTGATCAATGAAATTCAGGATGTCTATCGGTTGCAGGGCGTGAAAATTAACGACAAACACATTGAAGTGATTGTTCGCCAGATGCTGCAGAAGGTTGAAATTACTACTGGTGGTGACACAACGTTCCTGGTCGGGGAACTGGTTGACCGCAAGGAGTTTGACCGCACCAATGCCAAGGCGGCCAGCGACGGAGGCAGGGTGGCCACCGCTGAGCCTGTGTTGCAGGGAATCACCAAGGCAAGTCTGCAGACCCAGTCCTTTATCTCTGCCGCCTCCTTCCAGGAAACGACTCGGGTCCTGACGGAAGCTGCCGTATCCGGGAAAATCGACAATCTGGTCGGGCTGAAGGAAAATGTGATCGTCGGCCGACCGATTCCGGCCGGAACCGGCTCAATGATGTCCAAGTACCGGGAATTGGCAGAACAGCGTGATGAAGAGCAGGCCGCCGTCGAATCACGACGTCAATCCGAACTGGAAGCGCAGATAACTGCGGAAAAGGCAGCGGCGGTTGCCGCCGAAGAAGTTGCTGTCGGAGGTGCCGACTAGCGCCGACTCCGGGATATGTGGCCGACGGCCCGAGTCGCGCTCGGGTCGTCGGAAGCGTCTGAAATGTGACGATTTTAGTGCTTGACGGTGAACATGCCCGTGACTATATTCCGGCCACCTCGCGGGATTGGTGGTGGGTCAAACGATCCAGACGCAGTCTCATAAACGAGGTACGAAGTTACAATTTGGATTTGATGTCAGCGGGTGGCTGGTTGCCCTGTCTGACGTTATTATTTGAAGTCACACAAGGGGCAGCGACATTGCTTCCTCTTGGTTTTTTTTGTGGCTGTTTTTTTTATGCACCTTGGTGAACTCGCCTGTTAAAGATTGGACGACACGAATGCCAACAATTAACCAACTGATCCGCAAGCCCCGCAAGGCACCCGAAAGCCGGAACAAGGTTCCTGCACTTGAAGCCTGTCCGCAAAAGCGTGGGGTCTGTACCCGTGTTTATACGACGACCCCGAAGAAACCGAACTCAGCCCTTCGCAAGGTTGCGCGTGTTCGTCTGACGAATGGTTTCGAGGTTACCAGTTATATTCCCGGTGAAGGTCATAATCTTCAAGAGCATTCGGTGGTGTTGATTCGCGGTGGGCGAGTTAAGGATTTGCCGGGTGTTCGGTATCACATTATTCGCGGCACGCTGGATACCCAGGGTGTTTCCGATCGTCGCCAGCGCCGTTCCAAATATGGCGCCAAGCGTCCCAAGTAAGGATCTGATAGATGTCACGTCGTCACGCAGCCGAAAAACGCCAGATTCTCCCGGATCCAAAATTCCAGGACAAGGTGCTCGCAAAATTTACCAACAGTTTGATGTTGGATGGCAAGAAGTCCGTAGCAGAATCCATCCTGTATGGTGCGCTAGATATTATCGTGAAGAAGACCAGCGGCGATCCACTGAAGATGTTTCACGACGCGCTGGACAATGTTAAGCCGTCCATCGAGGTTCGCTCCCGCCGGGTCGGTGGTGCAACTTACCAGGTGCCGGTGGAGGTTCGTAATGAGCGCCGTCAGGCGTTGGCCGTTCGCTGGTTGATCGATATGGCGCGTAAGCGCTCCGAAAACACCATGACCGAACGTCTCGCCGGGGAATTGCTTGATGCATCGAATAATCGCGGTGCGGCTGTCAAAAAACGCGAAGACACACATAAAATGGCAGAGGCCAACAAGGCTTTCTCTCATTATCGCTGGTAATCAATAAGGTAAGTACGTCCCATGGCCCGCAAGACCCCTCTCAATATGTACCGCAATATCGGCATTATGGCCCATATTGATGCCGGTAAGACAACGACGACAGAGCGCATTCTGTATTATACTGGCAAGTCCTATAAGATCGGCGAGGTCCATGACGGAAATGCGACGATGGACTGGATGGAGCAGGAGCAGGAGCGTGGCATTACGATCACGTCGGCTGCGACCACAACCTTCTGGCGTGATCATCGGATTAATATCATTGATACCCCGGGGCACGTGGATTTCACGATTGAGGTCGAGCGGTCTTTGCGTGTGCTTGATGGAGCTGTTGCCGTGTTTGACTCGGTGGCCGGTGTTGAGCCGCAGTCGGAAACCGTGTGGCGCCAGGCTGATAAATACCACGTGCCGCGGATGTGTTTTGTTAACAAGATGGATCGTACCGGAGCCGATTTTTATCGCTGCGTCGATATGATTATCGACCGTCTCGGTGCCCGTCCGCTGGTGTTGCAGCTGCCAATCGGCTCGGAATCGGAATATGTTGGACTCATCGATCTCATCAAAATGAAGGCTGTGATCTGGGACGAGGAAACTCTTGGAGCTTCGTTCCATGAAGAAGACATCCCTGCCGAACTGGCGGAACAAGCCGCAGAGTACCGGGAAAAGCTGATCGAAACTGCGGTGGATGCGGATGATGACGCCATGGAAGGTTATCTCGAGGGTGTTGAGCCCGATGAGGCAACCTTGAGGAAGTGTATCCGCAAAGGCACGATCAAGGGCATCTTTGTTCCGGTATTGAACGGGACTGCCTTTAAGAACAAGGGTGTTCAGCCGTTATTGGATGCCGTCGTCGAATTCATGCCTGCGCCGACCGATGTCGCGGCAATCCGGGGTGTGGATGCGCACGACGAAACGAAAGAAATTGTTCGAGAGAATTCTGACGAGGCGCCGTTTTCCTGTCTTGCGTTCAAGATTATGAACGATCCGTTTGTCGGCTCTCTGACCTTTATTCGTGTCTATTCCGGCGTTCTGGAGACCGGCAATACGGTAATCAATACGGTCAAGGGTAAAAAAGAACGGGTCGGGCGGATGTTGGAAATGCATTCCAATTCCCGTGAGGATGTCAAGGAAGCGCGAGCCGGCGATATTGTTGCGTTGGCTGGCATGAAGGGGACAACCACCGGCGATACGTTGTGTGATGTGAATAGTCAGGTGATTTTGGAGCGGATGGATTTTCCGGATCCGGTTATCGAAATTGCTGTTGAACCAAAAACCAAGTCCGATCAGGAAAAAATGGGAGTCGCATTACAGCGGCTTGCGGCTGAAGACCCTTCATTCCAGGTGGCGTCTGACGAAGAAAGTGGACAGACCATCATTAAGGGCATGGGCGAATTGCACCTTGATATCATCGTTGATCGTATGATGCGCGAATTCAAGGTGGAGGCCAATATTGGCCAACCGCAAGTGGCTTATCGTGAAACTATTTCCAAAGGGTCGGAAGTCGATTACACCCATAAAAAACAGACTGGCGGCTCAGGGCAGTTTGCACGGGTTAAAATCAGGTTTGAGCCGCTTGAAGGCGGCGTGGGTTTTGAGTTCATCAACAAAATTACGGGTGGCAATATTCCGAAGGAATATATTCCGGGTGTTGAGAAGGGGCTTAACAGCGCAATGGCCAGCGGTGTGTTGTCCGGGTTCCCGGTTACCGGTGTGCAGGCGACCTTGTATGATGGTGCCTATCACGACGTCGATTCAAGTGTCATGGCGTTCGAGATTGCTGCGCGGGCGGCCTTTCGTGAAGGTTGCCGGAAAGCATCTCCGCAGTTGCTTGAACCGACCATGAAGGTGGAGGTGGTGACGCCTGAGGAATACATGGGCGATATTATCGGCGATCTCAACAGTCGTCGGGGCCAGGTTGAAGGTATGGATCAACGTGGTAATGCGCGCGTCATAGATGCGAAGGTGCCATTGGCCAACATGTTTGGTTACGTAAATACGTTGCGGTCTCTGTCTCAGGGGCGGGCGCAGTTCACGATGACATTTGATCATTATTCAGTGGTTCCAAATCAGGTTTCCGAGGAAATTCAGGCCCGTTTGGCGGGTTAGGTTCTCGGGTAGATATTAACGTTCGACACAGGGTAGTAGTTCCATGGCGAAAGAGAAATTTGAGCGTAGCAAGCCGCATTGCAACATTGGCACGATTGGCCATGTTGATCATGGCAAGACGACGTTGACGGCGGCGATTACGAAGGTTCTTGCGGAGACGGGCGGGGCTGTATTTCAGGCTTACGATGCGATTGACAAGGCGCCGGAAGAGAAGGCTCGCGGGATCACGATTTCGACGGCTCACGTTGAGTATGAGACGGCGAACCGTCATTACGCGCACGTTGATTGCCCGGGTCACGCTGATTACGTGAAGAACATGATCACGGGTGCGGCGCAGATGGATGGTGCGATTTTGGTTGTATCCGCAGCTGACGGCCCGATGCCGCAGACGCGCGAGCACATTTTGCTGGCCCGTCAGGTTGGCGTCCCTGCGCTGGTTGTTTACATGAACAAGGTTGATCAGGTTGACGACGAGGAATTGCTTGAACTGGTTGAGATGGAGATACGTGAGCTTTTGAGCTATTACGAATTTCCGGGTGATGATATTCCGATTGTCAAGGGGACGGCGCTTGGTGCGCTGGAGGACAAGGATCCGGTGACGGGCCGGGACTCCATTCTGGCGTTGATGGCGGCGGTTGATGAATATATTCCGCAGCCGGATCGTCCGAAGGATCAGCCGTTCCTGATGCCGATTGAGGATGTATTTTCGATTTCCGGACGCGGTACTGTTGTGACGGGCCGGATTGAGCGCGGTGTCGTGAAGGTTGGCGAGGAAATCGAGATTGTCGGTATTCGGGTCACGACGAAGACGACCTGCACAGGTGTGGAGATGTTCCGCAAGCTTCTGGATGCGGGCGAGGCGGGGGACAATGTTGGTGTTCTGCTTCGTGGCACGAAGCGTGAGGATGTTGAGCGTGGACAGGTATTGGCGAAGCCGGGTTCGATTACGCCGCACACGAAGTTCAAGTGCGAGTGTTACATTCTGACGAAGGATGAAGGGGGGCGTCACACGCCGTTTTTCTCGAACTACCGTCCGCAGTTTTATTTCCGCACGACGGACGTTACGGGAACGATTGAGTTACCGGGCGGCACCGAGATGGTGATGCCGGGTGACAATATTGCGATGGAAGTGAGCCTGATTGCACCGATTGCCATGGACGAGGGTCTTCGCTTCGCCATCCGTGAAGGCGGACGGACCGTCGGTGCCGGCGTCGTCGCCTCGATCATCGAATAGAGTAATTCTGGCCGGCTTGATCATCGAGCCGGTCTATTGATATGGAAAGTAGGGCGTAAGCCATGGAACAGCAGAATATCCGTATCCGACTGAAAGCCTTTGACCATCGGGTCCTGGACCAGTCAGCCGGCGAAATTGTAAATACCGCACAGCGAACGGGTGCAACAGTGCGGGGGCCGATCCCGCTGCCCACGCGTATCGAGCGTTTTACCGTGCTGCGGTCGCCGCATGTTAATAAAAAATCTCGTGAGCAATTCGAAATCCGGACACACAAACGGGTGCTCGATATTGTTGACCCGACGCCGCAGACCGTCGATGCGCTGATGAAGCTCGATCTGGCGGCTGGTGTTGATGTTGAAATCAAGTTGTAGGGGGAATAGCTGATGCGTACCGGATTACTCGCCCGCAAAGTTGGCATGACCCGTATATTCCAGGAGAAGGGTGAGCAGGTTCCAGTGACCGTGCTGCAACTGGATAATCTGCAGGTTGTTGCACACAAGACCGTTGAAAAAGATGGCTATAGCGCCGTTCAGCTCGGCATGGGCAAGGCGAAGGTCAAAAATGTGACCAAGGCCATGCGTGGGCATTTTGCCAAATCCAAAATTGAGCCGAAACAGCGTCTCGTCGAATTCCGGATTTCAGAAGATAACTTCGTCGACATTGGAGCGGAATTATCTGCCAGTCATTTTGTTGATGGCCAGTTTGTTGACGTGTGTGGAACGTCCATCGGTAAGGGGTTTGCCGGTGGGATGAAGCGTCATAATTTTGGCGGTTTGCGTGCATCGCACGGCGTTTCAATATCTCACCGTTCGTTGGGATCAACCGGACAGTGTCAGGACCCCGGGCGAGTGTTCAAGGGAAAGAAAATGGCCGGTCATATGGGTGCCGTCCGCGTTACGACCCAAAACCTGATTGTTGCCGGGACTGATGCCGACCGGGGTTTGATCCTCGTTCGTGGCGCAGTGCCGGGATCTAAAAGTGGCTACGTCAGGATTTCGGATGCTGTCAAGCGTCCGATCGCAGAGGGGGTTCCTTTCCCGGCGGGCCTGAAAGCAAATGATTCGTCGGAAGCCGTTTCGGCGGCACCGGTTGTTGAAGCTGCGGATGCGCCGGTTGCGGAAACCCCTGCTTCTGAAGAAAAGGAATAACAGATCATGAAGTGTGACGTGATCAGTCTGGCCAACGAGAAGATCGGTAGCATTGATCTTGATGACGGCGTGTTCGGCCTTGAGGTCCGCAAGGACCTGTTGACCAGGGCGGTCAACTGGCAACTTGCCAAACGCCGCTCTGGCAACCACAAGGTCAAGGCTCGCAGCGAAGTCAGTGGTTCGACTCGCAAACCGTTTAATCAGAAGGGTGGTGGTCGCGCCCGACAGGGAGATCGCAAGGCACCGCACATGCGGAGCGGCGGCACGGCCTTCGGACCAGTGGTTCGCAGTCATGCCCATAACCTGACGAAAAAAGTTCGTCGTCTGGCGTTGAAGACCGCTTTGTCATCCAAACAGGCTGAAGGAAGGCTTGTTGTCCTTGACTCGATCAAAATGACGACACCGAGAACCAGTGAGTTGTCAAAACAGATAGCAAATCTTGGCTGGGGGAAAACTCTGGTTATCGATGGCGTGGATGTCGACCGGAATTTTGCTCTGGCGGCTGGAAACATAATCGGTCTTGATGTGCTGCCAAGTGTCGGTGCCAATGTGTACGATATTCTCAATCGTGAAACCCTGGTTTTGACCAGAGACGCGGTTGAAAAATTGGTGGAGCGGTTGAAATGACCAGATATCATGCGCTACGTGACAAAAAACCAAGTCAGGAACGGATGTTTGAATTGATCCGGACTCCTGTAATTACTGAAAAGGCAACATTGTTGTCAGAATTCAATCAGGTGACGTTCAGGGTTCCCTTGGATGCGCATAAATTTGAAATCAAATCGGCTGTCGAAGATCTGTTCAAGGTCAAAGTGGAAGCTGTTAACACGTTACGTCAACAGGGCAAAAGCAAGAAATTTCGTGGACGCCCCGGGAAACGTAATGATTACAAGAAAGCCGTTGTCACCCTGGCCGAAGGCCAGTCGATTGACGTGACGACAGGCATCTGAACAAAGGCGCGATAAAATGGCATTGAAGAAATTCAAACCAAATACGCCGGGCCAGCGAGGACTTGTTCTCGTTGACCGGTCAGAGCTCTGGAAAGGGAAGCCGGAGCGGAGTCTGACCGAAGGTCTGCGTGGAAATGGTGGACGCAATAATATGGGACGGATCACGGCGCGGCGGCGTGGTGGTGGACATAAACGTCGTTATCGCGTAATCGATTTCAAGCGTCAGAAGTTTGATGTTGAAGGTACTGTTGAACGGCTCGAATACGATCCTAACCGGACGGCATTTATCGCTTTGATTCGTTACCCGGATGACGAGCTTGCCTATATCATCGCGCCACAGCGCTTGCGTGCAGGCGACAAGGTTGTGGCCGGAAAATCGGTTGATATCAAACCGGGCAATGCGATGCCGATGCAGAATATTCCTGTCGGAACCATCATTCACAACATTGAGATGAAACAGGGTAAGGGTGCGCAGATCGCCCGGTCTGCAGGAACCTATGCCCAGATTATTGGTAAGGACCAGGGGTATGCCCAGCTTCGACTGAGTTCGGGTGAACTTCGTCTTGTGCGGGGTGAATGTATGGCGACGGTCGGGGCGGTATCGAACCCTGATCAGCAAAATATAAAACTCGGTAAGGCCGGTCGCAAACGCTGGTTGGGCAAACGTCCGGCGGTTCGCGGCGTCGCCATGAACCCGATCGATCACCCGCATGGTGGTGGCGAAGGCCGGACATCAGGTGGCCGTCATCCGGTTACTCCCTGGGGTAAGCCAACCAAGGGTAAACGAACTCGTTCTAACAAGAAGACCGACCGGCTGATCATGCGCCGGCGTCACGCCAAGAAATAGAGGAGAACTACTGTGCCTCGTTCCGTATGGAAAGGCCCGTTTGTTGACGGTTACCTTTTGAAAAAGGCAGAGGAAACCCGTGCATCGGGTCGCAACACCGTCGTCAAGACGTGGTCGCGCCGGTCCACCATCCTCCCGCAGTTCGTCGGCCTGACGTTCGGCGTTTACAACGGCCGCAAGTTCATTCCTGTGCTGGTCACAGAAGATATGATCGGTCATAAATTCGGTGAATTTTCGCCCTCGCGCACCTACATCGGCCACGCTGCCGACAAGAAAGCGAAAAGGGGTTAATCATGGGTAAGAAGTCTGTAGAACGGGCACTGTCCGAGAATGAAGCGATGGCATTTGCCAAGCACATTCGGACCAGTCCGCAGAAGTTGAACCTGGTGGCGCAGACTATTCGCGGATCGAGCTGCGAGTCGGCACTGGCGCAATTGACTTTTTCCCATCGCCGGGTTGCACAGGATGTCAAAAAGGTTCTGGAAAGCGCGATTGCCAATGCGGAAAACAACCATCAGCTTGATGTTGACCGGTTGTTTGTCGCGGAAGCCAGCGTCGGCAAGGATATTGTAATGAAACGTTGGCGTGCCCGTGCGCGCGGCCGTACCGGCCGCATACTGAAACCGTTCAGTAATATCAGGGTTGTCGTCCGCGAACGTGAGGAGACAGCGTAATGGGACAGAAAGTTAATCCGATCGGGTTGCGACTCGGTGTCAATCGGACATGGGATTCGCGTTGGTTTGCCGACGGTAACTACGCCCAGCTGCTGCATGAAGATCTTAAAATTCGTAAATACCTGATGAAGAAACTGGCTTCTGCGGGTGTATCGAAAGTCCTGATCGAGCGTCCGGCGAAAAAGGCGCGGGTTACCATTCATACCGCCCGTCCAGGCGTGGTGATTGGTAAGAAGGGTGCTGATATCGAGATTTTGCGCGGTGAAATTGCCAAGCTGACGAGTTCTGATGTTCATCTGAACATTGTTGAAGTTCGTAAACCGGAAATTGATGCGCAATTGGTATCCGAAAACATTTCCCAGCAGCTGGAGCGTCGAGTGACAGTGCGTCGGGCATTGAAGCGTGCCGTTCAATCGGCCATGCGGATGGGCGCACAGGGGATTCGGATCAATTGTGGCGGCCGTCTTGGTGGCGCAGAAATTGCCCGTGTGCAGTGGTATCGCGAAGGGCGTGTTCCGCTTCATACACTGCGGGCAAATATTGATTATGGGGAGACAACCGCGTTCACGACCTATGGTGCTACCGGCGTCAAGGTCTGGATTTATAAAGGCGACATCATGGAGCACGATCCCCTTGCCATGGATAAACTCGCTCAGGAACAGCAGCCAGCTCGTTAACGCGAGTGGCCGAATTTTAAGGAAGACGAAAAATGCTGAGCCCGAAACGCACAAAATTTCGCAAAGCCCACAAGGGGCGTATTCATGGTAATGCCAAAGGCGGCTACACGCTGAACTTTGGTTCTTATGGATTGAAAGCGATGACACCTGACCGGGTGACGGCCCGTCAGATCGAAGCGGCCCGTCGTGCCATGACCCGCCATATGAAGCGGGCGGGGAAGGTCTGGATACGGATATTCCCGGATATTCCGGTTTCTAAAAAGCCGGCGGAAGTTCGCCAGGGCAAGGGGAAGGGAACACCCGAATTCTGGGTCGCCCGTATCAAGCCTGGACGTATTATGTTTGAAGTTGATGGCGTGCCGTTGGATATCGCGCGTCGCGCGTTTGAACTGGCCGCCGCGAAGCTTCCGGTACGTACGAAATTTGTAACGCGTTTGGGTGAAGAGGGCTAGGGCGATGAAAGCTGCAGAAGTAAACGCCAAAAGCGATGATGAATTGAAAGAACAGCTTATGGCTTTGCGTAAGGAAGCGTTCAACCTGCGTTTTCGTACCGCCAGTGGCCAATTGGAGAATACGGCGCGCGTACGTCAGGTGCGCCGCGATATCGCACGTATCAAGACCATTCTGGGAGCGCGCACACGTGTTTCCAGAATGGCGTCCTAAGATTAGGGAGTAGGCACAATGCCGAAACGAGTTTTGCAAGGTGTCGTCGTTAGCGACAAGGCGGAAAAGACCGTCACCGTGAAGGTCGAACGTCGAGTAATGCATCCGCTTTACAAGAAGTTCATTAAATTGTCGAAGAAATACGCTGCGCACGATGAGGATAATTCGTGCAAGGTCGGGGACCTGGTCAGCATTCGTGAATGTCGTCCGTTGTCCAAAAGCAAAAGATGGGAAGTTGTTTTAGGCGAATCCTGAGGGGTGAACCTGAACGCAGAAGGAATTAAATTATGATCCAAGTGGAAACCAACCTTGAGGTCGCGGATAATTCGGGAGCCCGGCGGGTGCAATGCATCAAAGTTCTGGGTGGCTCGAAACGCCGGTATGCCTCCGTTGGCGACATCATCGTCGTGACGGTGAAAGAGGCGATACCGCGGGGCCGCGTTAAGAAGGGTGAAGTCCTGAATGCTGTTGTTGTCCGCACTGCCAAGGATATTCGGCGCGCGGACGGCACAGCCATACGGTTTGATAGCAATGCGGCTGTCCTGATCAACAAGCAGGGTGAACCGATCGGGACCCGTATTTTCGGCCCCGTGACTCGTGAATTGCGAGCCAAGAAGTATATGAAAATTATTTCTCTGGCCCCGGAGGTGTTGTAATGGGTGCACATATCAGAAAAGGCGACCGCGTCGCAGTACTGTCCGGACGTGACAAGGGTAAAACCGGTGATGTCGTCAAGGTTTTTCCGAAACGTGAGCGCGCTGTTGTGCAAGGCGTGAATATGGTCAAACGCCATACGCGCCCATCCGGTGGCAATGCTGGCGGCATTGTCGAGAAAGAAGCCACTGTTCACGTATCGAATCTCGCGCTGATTGATCCCAAAGACGACAAACCGACAAGAGTCGGTGTCAAAATTCTGGGTGATGGTCGGAAGGTCCGCTTTGCGAAGCGGTCCGGCGAAGTCATCGATTCCTGAGAGGAATAAGAGATGTCACGTTTATCAGATGAATATCAAAATACCGTTCGCGGGTCCCTTATTGAAGAGTTCGGTTACAAAAACGTAATGGAAGTGCCGAAGCTTGCAAAGATTGTCATCAATATGGGGGTCGGTGAAGCGGCACTCGATAAGAAGAAAATTAACGGCGCAGTTGAAGACATGGCGCGCATTACCGGGCAAAAACCGGTTGTTACCAGGGCCAAGAAATCAATTGCTGCGTTTAAACTCCGGGACGGTATGACGGTTGGCTGCAAAGTCACCTTACGCCGTGAACAGATGTACGAATTTCTCGATCGGTTGATCAACATAGCGTTGCCGCGTGTTCGGGATTTTCGAGGAATATCCGGCAAGAGTTTTGACGGCCAGGGCAATTATGCCATGGGTTTGAAAGAACAGATTGTTTTTCCGGAAATTGATTACGACCAGGTCGATCAGATCAGAGGCATGGATATCGTGATTTGCACGACGGCCAAAAGTGACGCGGAAGCGAGAGCGTTGCTTAAGGGCCTGAACATGCCGTTTACGAAATGACGGCTGGGGGAGAATAGCAAATGGCTAAAAAAAGTGCAGTAGAGCGTAACCTCAAGCGGATACGGATGGCGAAGAAGTTTTCTGCCAAACGGACGCGACTGAAGGATATCGCCAGAGACGAAACCCAGAGCCCGGAAGACCGCTTCAACGCGCGTCTCAAACTGGCTGAAATGCCGCGGAACGGGTCGCCTGTTCGTCAGATGTTGCGGTGCGAGCTGACCGGTCGCCCTCGTGGTAATTATAGAAAATTCAAGCTGAGCCGTATTGCTCTGCGTGACTTGGCTTCTTCCGGGCAGATTCCCGGAATGGTCAAGTCCAGTTGGTAGTGGAGAGAAGTTAGATGTCGATGACTGATCCCTTAGGTGATCTGCTGACCCGCATCCGGAATGGACAGCGGGCGCGAAAAAATGCCGTTTCATCGCCAGCCTCAAAGCTGCGTAGTGGTGTTCTGGATGTTCTGAAACGTGAAGGGTACATTCGTGGATTTAACCAACACGAACTTCGTCCCGGAATCTCTGAAATTGAGATTGAACTGAAATACTATGAGGGCGATCCGGTCATCCGGGAAATCAAGCGTGTTTCCAAACCCGGTCGTCGCGTGTATTCGGGTATCAAGGATCTGACCCGCGTGTATAACGGGCTGGGGATTGCCATTTTGTCGACACCTCGCGGCGTTCTTTCGGATGCGGAAGCCCGTGAGCAGCATGTCGGTGGTGAAGTTCTTTGTCAGGTATTTTAGCCTGACCCGCTGTTAGGATAGGAAGTTCCATGTCACGTATTGGTAAAAATCCCGTCGAGATCCCGACCGGAGTCTCGGTCGAAATCGTCGGGCAGATGATCACGGCCAAAGGCAAGCTTGGCGAGCTGAGCAGTGTGTTAGTCGACGTTATCGGTGTATCTCAGGAAGATAACCTGATTACCGTTAAACCGAAAGACGACTCGGTGGAAGCTCGGAAAATGTGGGGAACCACGCGCTCAATGATTAATAATCTGGTGGTAGGTGTTTCAGAAGGTTTCACCAAGGACCTGGAGATTAGTGGTGTTGGTTACCGCGCCCAGATCCAGGGACAGGAATTGGTTCTGCAACTTGGCTACAGCCACGATGTGAAACATGCCATTCCGGAAGGTATCGAGATCAAATGCGCCGATCAGACCCATATTTCGGTCAGTGGTGCAGACAAACAGAAAGTCGGTCAAACAGCGGCAGAAATTCGCAGCTACCGTCCGCCTGAGCCTTACAAGGGCAAAGGCGTTCGATATGCGGGCGAGTACATCATCCGCAAGGAAGGGAAGAAGAAATAATCATGGCCAACTTGAACAAATTGGTGGCCCGTCGCCAACGGCGTACCCGCCTGAAAATCAAGCGTCGGGCTGGTGATCGTCCGCGGTTGTCTGTCTTCCGGTCCGGTGAACACATTTATGCCCAGATTATAGATGACAAGGCTGGGAAAACACTGGCCGCCGCATCGACCCTGGAAAAAGACCAGCGTTCTGCATTGAAAACCGGCGCTACGATCGAAGCTGCATCGGTGATCGGGAAGTTGATCGCAGAACGGGCGATTGCTCAAGGCGTTAAAGAGGTCGTTTTTGACCGGGGCAGTTTCAGATATCATGGCCGGGTCAAAGCCCTGGCGGACGCCGCTCGCGAGAGCGGCCTGAGTTTCTAGGAGTACGGTAACGATGGCAGACAATCAGAATCAGCGCGGTCCGAAACGCGATCAACGTGGCGGCGGTGGCCGTGGTCGCGAACGCTCAGGTGGCGGACGGGATCGCGATGAAGAAGGTGACGATCTGGTCGATAAACTGGTGTTTATCAACCGGGTAGCCAAGGTTGTGAAAGGCGGACGCCGTTTCTCCTTTTCGGCTTTGGTCGTGGTGGGGGACAGTCGCGGTCGGGTTGGATATGCGACGGGCAAGGCACGAGAAGTGCCGGAAGCCATTCGCAAGGCCACTGAACTGGCTAAAAAAGGGATGATTCGCGTTGCACTGCGCGAAGGGCGTACGCTGCATCATGATGTCGAAGGCCGGTTCGGGGCCGGACATGTGGTTTGCGGTCTGCACCTCCGGGTACAGGCATTATTGCAGGTGGTCCGATGCGTGCCGTGTTTGAAACGATGGGCGTTCAGGATGTTGTGACGAAGTCAATCGGGACGTCGAATCCCCACAATATGGTCCAGGCGACATTTGCCGCTTTGGCTAATTGCCAGTCCCCGCGTGGGGTTGCCGCTCGTCGTGGTAAAAAAGTTGGTGAGATCGTTGCCCGTCGGGCCGATCAGGCTGAGCCAGTACAGGCATAGGAGCAGGCACACATGGCAACCAAAAAGACAGTCAAGGTGACCCAGACGGGCAGTTCGATAGGTCGACACAAGTCTCAGCGTGAAACGCTGCGGGGGCTCGGACTTACAAAAATGCACAGGTCCCGTGAACTGGAAGATACACCTTCTGTTCGCGGTATGATCAACAAGGTGAAACACCTTCTTCACGTCGAGGAATCCGCCTGACCTTTTTGGTGGATGAATGAATTAGACAGGACATATCGATATGAGACTTAATGATCTCTCCGACAACAAAGGCGCTACCAAGGATCGCAAGCGAGTTGGTCGCGGTATTGGATCCGGGACTGGTAAAACTGCGGGTTCCGGACATAAAGGGCAAAAGTCGCGCAGTGGTGTTTCCTTGCTCGGTTTTGAAGGCGGTCAGATGCCGTTGTTCCGCCGTTTACCCAAACGGGGATTCAATAATCCGTTTACCAAAGATTTCGCGGAAATTAATCTTGGGAAGCTGCAGGCGGCAGTTGATGCCGGAAAAATCGACGTGAAACAACCCGTAACGGGTGACGTCTTACTGGCTGCCGGTCTGGTGTCGCGCAATAAAGACGGCGTTAAACTCCTTGCCAAGGGAGAAATTTCAGCCAAATTGACAGTTGACGTTGCACGCGCTTCAAAAGCGGCCATCGCTGCGGTTGAGAAAGTCGGGGGAAGTGTTTCTGTATTGACGCCGAAACCACGCCCGGAAGGTAAGGGGCGGGCACGTGATCGGGCTGTTGCGGCCAAGCGGGCTGCTGCTGAACAAAACAATGCCGTCGCTAATTAGGCATGAAATTTCGTAACCCAGGCCACATCGGTGGTTAGGGCTACGAGCAGAGGTAAGAGATCACAAGTATGGCATCCGCTGCTGAACAACTAGCCGCCAATATGAACTTCGGTGCATTTGCAAAGGCCACGGAACTTAAAAACCGTATCTGGTTTACGCTGGGTGCACTGATCGTCTATCGGTTGGGTACCTTTATCCCGCTACCTGGCATTGATCCAGCCGTTCTGAGTGACATTTTCCGCCAAAATCAGGGCGGTATACTGGGTATGTTCGATATGTTTTCGGGCGGCGCGCTCGGACGCATGACAATCTTCGCGCTGAATATCATGCCGTACATCTCGGCATCGATCATCATGCAGTTGATGACCGCGGTGTCACCACAGATGGAAGCCATGAAGAAGGAAGGGGAAAGTGGTCGCAAAAAGATCAATCAATATACCCGCTATCTGACGGTTTTGATTTGTGCGATGCAGGCTTACGGTATTGCCGTCGGGCTGGAGGGGATGACCTCAAGTCAGGGTGCCGCCGTAGCGGCGCCGGGCGTCTTTTTCCGCTTCTCGATTGTTGTTACACTGGTCGGGGGAACCATGTTCCTGATGTGGCTGGGTGAACAGATTACGGCACGTGGTGTTGGTAACGGGATTTCCCTTATCATTTTTGCAGGGATCGTGGCGAATCTGCCGAAGGCGCTGGCCGGGACGCTTGAACTGGGGCGTACGGGTGCGCTCTCAACCGGTTTTATCATCTTTCTGTTGTTTATGTCGGTCGGTGTGATTTATTTCATCGTTTTTGTCGAACGGGCTCAACGGCGGATATTGATTCAGTACCCCAAGCGGCAACGCGGTAACAAGATGAGCGGCGGCGAGACATCTCACCTTCCTCTAAAGCTGAATACTGCAGGGGTTATTCCTCCGATTTTTGCGAGTTCCATCCTGCTGATGCCAATTACTGTGATCAATTTCTCTGCCGGTCAGGGGCCGGAATGGCTGAGTACGGCTGCCGCTTATCTGGGGCGTGGGCAGCCGGTCTATCTGATTTTGTATATATCGATGGTTGTATTTTTTGCTTTTTTCTATACGGCGGTGGTGTTCAACCCAGATGAAACAGCGGACAATCTCAAAAAATACGGTGGTTTTGTTCCCGGGATCCGCCCGGGCAAAAATACGGCAGCCTATCTTGATCGGGTGTTAACCAGGTTGACGGTGGTCGGTGCAGCGTATCTCTCGGTTATTGTGCTTTTGCCGGAGCTATTGATCGCTGAATATTCTGTACCGTTTTATTTTGGCGGGACGAGCTTGTTGATCGTCGTCACAGTGACAATGGATACAGTCGCGCAGGTTCAATCCCATCTGTTGGCCCATCAGTATGAGGGATTGATTAAAAAGTCGAAGCTGAGAGGCCGGCGCTGATGAATGTGATCCTTTTGGGTCCACCGGGGTGTGGGAAAGGAACTCAGGCCAAAAGGCTGGAAAAGACAAAAGGACTGGTTCAGTTATCGACCGGAGATATGTTAAGGAAGGAAATTGCCGAGAAATCCGATGTTGGGGTGCTGGTGAGTGATGTTATGGACTCGGGACAATTGGTTTCCGATGACATTATTATCAAATTGATTTCTGTGCGGATTGACGCGCCTGATTGTAAAAATGGATTTATACTGGACGGATTTCCGAGAACCATGGCGCAGGCGGATGCGTTGAGCCAGATGTTAACTCACAAAGGTTTGTCGGTAGGTAAGGTAATTGAGTTGAAGGTTGATGATGATGCGATGATTTCGCGAATCACCGGCCGGTTTTCCTGTTCTTCTTGTGGTACAGGTTACCACGATGAATTTAACAGGCCCCGTAAGGCTGGGGTTTGCGACGTGTGCTGCGGTGTCGTATTCACCCGTCGTGCAGATGACAACGAAGAAACGGTACGCTCCAGACTGGTGGCATACCGCGAACAAACGGCCCCTATTATTGCATTTTACGATAAAATGGGGATTTTAAGTCGTGTCGACGGTATGGCCGACATTGATAAGGTGGAAGCTGACCTAATTGCTGTGATCGGGTAGTCGGAAAGTCCGAAAAATAGAGGTGTCGTCCGAGTTGACTTGGCGATTTCACGCCCTATAATCGCGCACTTTCCGAAACCCGTCGGATGATTTGGTTTGAATCCAAAGTTTAAGGAGAACGAGCTTTGGCACGAATTGCTGGTGTTAACATTCCGACCGGAAAACGGGTCGTGATTGCTTTGACGTATATTCATGGTATTGGCAACAAAACGGCGCAGGGTATCTGTTCCCAGGTTGGCATTCCTGCGGAACGTCGTGTGAACGAACTGGGTGATGACGAACTTGGCCGGATCCGCGATATCATTGATCGCGATATTCAGGTTGAGGGCGATCTTCGCCGTGAACGAGCGATGAACATCAAGCGATTGATGGATCTGGGCTGTTATCGTGGTCTGCGTCATCGACGCGGCTTGCCGGTGCGTGGTCAGCGGACTCACACCAATGCCCGTACGCGCAAAGGTCCGGCAAAAGCGATTGCCGGTAAAAAGAAATAAGATTGAGGATTTATCATGGCTAAGCCAACCACGCAGCGCCCGAAGCGTCGTGAGCGAAAGAATATTGTGTCCGGGGTCGCGCATGTGAATGCGACGTTCAACAACACGATGATTACTATTACAGATGCCCAGGGTAATTCGATTGCCTGGTCGTCCGCCGGACATATGGGGTTTAAAGGGTCACGTAAATCCACACCTTATGCGGCTCAGATGGCCGGTGAAGATGCGGGGCAGAAGGCTATGGAGCACGGCATGAAGACCCTTGAAGTCGAAGTGAAGGGACCGGGATCAGGACGCGAATCCGCGTTACGTGCTTTGCAGGCCGTTGGATTTACGATCACAGCAATTCGTGACGTAACGCCAATTCCGCATAATGGTTGTCGCCCGCGCAAACGACGGCGGGTTTAACGCTCGCGACCCGGTCAGTCGGTTTTGCTGACCGCGTTCAATATTTGACCGGACCTGATCAGGTCCGGTCGTTCATACAGGTCTCATCAGTGAGGCCATGTTTTAATGTGACGAGTGTGAGGTCTCCCCAGTGATTCAAAAGAATTGGCAGGAATTGATTAAACCGGCGAAACTTGAAGTCGTACCAGGAACCGACCCGGCACGGACAGCAACAGTTGTTGCAGAGCCGCTGGAACGCGGGTTTGGTCTGACGCTGGGAAATTCCCTGCGTCGAATTTTATTGTCTTCCCTCCAGGGGGCTGCCGTAACGGCCTTGCAGATCGAAGGCGTTTTACATGAATTTTCGTCGATCCCGGGCGTGCGGGAGGATGTGACCGATATCGTATTGAATATGAAGGGGCTGGCCATTCGCATGCACGTCGAAGGGCCGAAACGCATGATCCTCAAAAAAACCGGCCCCGGTGAAGTGACGGCCGGAGATATCGAGACAGGCTCGGATATTGAGGTCATGAACCCGGAACTCGTTCTCTGTCACCTGGATAAAGGCGCCAAATTGTCCATGGAATTGACCGTGGAAACGGGCAAGGGGTATGTGGCGGCGTCTCAGAATCGGCCGGAAGATGGCCCGATCGGTCTGATTCCCATCGATGCCGTGTTTTCGCCGGTCCGAAAGGTTGCCTACAAGGTTGAAAATACCCGTGTCGGTCAGGTCACTGACCATGACAAATTGTCTGTCGAGTTGACGACAAATGGCGCGGTGACGCCGGAAGATGCATTGGCGCTGGCAGCCCGTATCCTGCAGGATCAACTGCAATTGTTTATCAATTTTGAAGAGCCGGAAACACACACCGGTGAAGAACAGCGCGAAGATCTTCCGTTTAACCGCAATCTCCTCAGAAAAGTTGATGAACTCGAGTTGTCTGTACGATCGGCAAATTGCCTGAAAAACGACAACATTATCTATATCGGCGACCTTGTTCAGAAAAGTGAAGCAGATATGTTGCGGACTCCGAATTTTGGCCGTAAATCGCTGAATGAAATCAAGGAAGTATTGAGCCAGATGGGTTTGCATCTTGGCATGGAAATACCAAGTTGGCCGCCGGAAAATATCGAGGACCTTGCCAAACGGCTGGAAGATCCGTTCTGAGCCGATTTTTAAACCAGACGACACGCCCGCCTGTGAAATGGTACGCGCGGGATATCATAAATAAAGGAACCTGAAATGCGTCATCGTAGCGGACACCGTAAGCTAAACCGGACGAGCACCCACCGCAAAGCCATGTTTTCAAATATGGCGGCATCACTGATCGTTCACGAGCAAATTTCTACCACCTTGCCGAAAGCCAAGGAACTGCGCAGTTATGCTGATAAAATGATCAGTCTCGGCAAACGCGGAACATTACATGCGCGCCGGCAGGCATTTTCTTTCCTGCGGGATGAGGATGTCGTAAGTAAACTTTTTGCAGCTCTTGCTGACCGGTATAAAGAACGTAGCGGCGGATATACCCGCGTTTTGAAAGCGGGATTTCGCTATGGTGACAATGCACCCATGGCAATTATTGAACTGGTTGACCGCGATCCCGATGCCAAGGGTGCTGAGGACCGGGCCCGACACGAAGCTGAATCGGATGCGGCGGAAGAAAACGCCTGACAACAGGTGCAGTGTTGGGCAGATGCCCCATATTAAAGGCAGCCCGGTGGGCTGCCTTTGTCCGTTCAGGAGAAACCACTGTCAGCCAGGCCCGCGGGGGTTCGAAGATTTTTATTTCGTTCGTGTATTTTTAAGAGGTTGGTTGTGTTGAAAGTGTACATTTTCCGTCTGGCGTTCATATTTTTGATCGCTACCTCCCTGATTCACCAGGTTTATGCCGGACAAAAAACAGTGCCGGCAAGTCGTCAGCAAATGACATTGTCGTTTGCGCCGGTCGTCAGTAAATCTGCTCCCAGCGTGGTCAATATCTACACTCGCACTACCGTCCGAACCCGTAGTCGTTCACCATTGTTGGATGACCCGTTTTTCCGTCGTTTTTTTGGTGAGCAGTTTGGGCTGGACTCGGCACCCATGCGGAAACGGACCCAGAATTCGCTCGGGTCGGGCGTGATCATTGGCAGCAACGGTATAATTGTGACAAACCGTCATGTGATTGAAGGGGCAGATGAAATTCGGGTCGTATTGCACGATCGTCGGGAGTTTGACGCGAAGGTCAAGGCGACAGACGAAAAAACCGATCTTGCGATCCTGGAGATTGATGTGAAAGATTCACTGCCCGTCCTGCAACTGGCCGATTCCGATCGGCTGGAAGTTGGCGACGTGGTATTGGCAATTGGAAATCCGTTTGGCGTCGGACAGACGGTAACAAGTGGAATTGTGTCTGCACTGGCCCGGTCAGAAGTAGGACTGTCCAAACTCGGTTCGTTTATCCAGACTGATGCCGCCATTAATCCGGGGAATTCCGGCGGGGCGTTGGTTGGACTGGATGGACGTCTGGTAGGGATCAATACCGCGATATTTTCCAAAAGTGGTGGTTCCATGGGGATCGGATTTGCAATTCCGTCAAACCTGGTTCGGGCAGTCGTTCGTGGCGTTATGGAGACCGGAAAGTTTATCCGTCCCTGGTTGGGCGCTGCGGGTCAATCAGTTACGCAGGATATTGCCAATTCATTGGGCATGGAACGTCCTGCGGGTGTTCTTGTGAGCGCGTTGCACGAGGATGGCGCCGCTGCTCATGCCGGAATGCGGGTTGGCGATGTCATCCTGTCGATTGGCGGTCACGAAATTTATGATCCCAGCGCCCTGGCCCATCGCGTTGCGACGTTACCGGTTGGTGATCGCGTGACATTGGATATCTGGCGTAACAGGGAACCTGTGTCATTGGATGTGGGCCTGACTGCCGCGCCTGAAAAACCCGCCAGAGACACGTCTGTTCTGGATGGAGAGCAACCATTGACTGGTGCGACGATCGCAAATATGTCTCCAGCGCTCGCCGAAGAATTGAGCGTGGATGCATTTGCCAGCGGTGTATATGTGTTGAACATCAAGCGTGGTTCGCCTGCTGACAGGTTGGGATTTCAGGTCGGCGATTATATTCGTGCCATCAATGGTGAGAAGGCCGATTCCGTCAGGAATCTGAAAAAGGTTCTTGCACTGACAGTCAATCGATGGCGAGTTTCGGTCATGCGCGACGGGCATACGCGGGACATGGTCATAAATCGCTGATATCGAACGGAAAATGAATACGTTGTTTGAAGCAAATGCACCTCGTCCGCTGGCCGACCGACTCCGACCGCAAAATCTGCAGGACGTTGTCGGTCAGGATCATTTGCTGGACAAGTCAGGCCCGATCGGACGTATGGTGTCAAAGGGACGACTTAGTTCGGTGATCCTGTGGGGCCCGCCCGGAACAGGCAAGACGACCATAGCACGATTGCTGGCCGATCACAGTGATCTGGAATTCGAACCGCTGTCAGCGGTATTTTCCGGTGTCGCTGATCTTCGAAAGGTCTTCGAGCGGGCAAATCAGCGACGTCAACTCGGTCGTGGAACGTTATTATTCATCGACGAAATCCATCGGTTCAATCGCGCGCAGCAGGACGGGTTTTTGCCGTATGTAGAAGATGGCACGGTCATTCTGGTGGGTGCAACAACGGAAAACCCTTCATTTGAATTAAATGCAGCGTTGTTGTCTCGAACGCAGGTTCTGATCCTCCACCGGCTGAATGATCAGGACCTGGAACAGCTGCTGATTAGAACGGAGAGCGAGGTTGGTCACAAAATACCGCTGGATCAGGAGGCTCGTTCTTCTCTACGCGCCATGGCGGATGGTGACGGACGATATTTACTCAATATGACGGAAGAAGTCCTTGCACTGACCGACGACGAGGTGATGTCGACGTCTGAGTTGACCAGATTGATACAGCGCCGCCGTCCTTTATACGACAAGTCCCAGGATGGCCATTTCAATTTGATCAGTGCATTACACAAATCATTACGCGGTTCGGATGTCGATGCCGCCCTGTACTGGTTCGCCCGAATGCTGGCCGGTGGTGAAGATCCGAAATATATTGCCCGACGGCTGGTACGGTTCTCGTCGGAAGATATCGGATTGGCGGATCCCATGGCCTTGAGCCACAGTCTTGCAGCCTGGCAGGCGTTTGAGCGTCTGGGGTCACCCGAAGGAGAGCTGGCATTGGTACAATGTCTGATTTACCTCGCGTCGGCGCCAAAGTCGAATGCGGCCTATCTGGCAGAAAAAAATGCCAACAAGGCCGCGAAAGCAACGGGGTCACTTGCCCCACCCATGCATATTCTGAATGCCCCGACCGGTTTGATGAAGAACCTTGGGTATGGTGACGGGTATCAGTACGACCCTGATTCAGCGGATGGATTTTCGGGGCAGAACTATTTCCCCGATGGCATGGCGCGGCAAAAATACTATTCGCCGGGTGACCGGGGGTTTGAAAAGGAAATCGACAAGCGCCTGACTTACTGGAATAAGCTCCGGCAACAAAAAACCCAAAATGAACATAATAAATAGATAGAACGGGAAAAACGCTGATGTCTCCAACTCTTTTTCTTTCTGTCGCAATGGGCGGCGCTGTCGGTGCTGTCGGGCGATTTCTGGTTACGTCAGCAGCTGGTTCCTGGTTCGGACACGGGTTTCCTTACGGAACGATGATCGTCAATGTATTGGGCTCCTTCATCCTCGGGTCTGTGCTCGAGGTCATGGCGCTGGCCTGGTCACCGGGTGAAAGCACCCGCGCATTTCTGGTAGTGGGTTTGTTGGGGGCTTTTACCACATTTTCTACCTTTTCTCTGGATACGGTCAGTCTGATTGAACGCGGCAATTATTTTCTGGCAGTGGGTTATGTCAGTTTGTCTTTTGTCATTTCAATCCTTGCATTCGTGCTTGGAATGGCAATTTTCCGGCAGTTGCTGGCATGAGTTCTGTTGAAATTATCGAAGTGGCGGCGATCGATGAGGGCATTCGCCTGGATCGATGGTTCAAATCTCGTTTTCCGGACATTACTTTCGGACAGTTACAGAAACTGATGCGAACCGGTCAGGTTCGGGTTGACGGCGGCCGGGTCAAGCCTGGCACACGATTGCTGTCGGGTCAGAAAGTGCGTATTCCACCCTTGCGGGAGTCAGTAAACGAGCGGTATGCGCCCCCTGCACGAGGTCCGATCGATCCCGTTCGAGCACGGGAAATTGAGTCATGTGTTCTGCATTGTGACGATGATGTGATCGTAATCAACAAACCGTCAGGCCTTGCTGTGCAGGGTGGAACCGGAACAACCCATCACGTTGACGGAATGCTCGATGTGCTGCAATTTGGTGCAAACGAGAGACCGAAACTCGTCCATCGGCTGGACAAGGATACCAGCGGTGTTCTCGTGTTGGCACGCAACAGCCGCTCCGCCCGGCATCTGGCCACATGCTTTCGTTCAAAAGACGTTCGGAAATTGTACTGGGCGCTGGCTGTCGGTGTACCAATCCCGCCCGATGGCCAGATTGAATTGCGACTGCTCAAGGCAGTCGGGCGTGGTGGCGAACGAATGGTTGTTGACCCGGAAAACGGCAAATTTTCCCGATCGCGCTACAAAGTACTTGATCAGGGCGGTCGGCGAGCTTCTCTCGTCGCACTCGAACCTCTTACCGGGCGCACGCATCAGTTGCGAGTCCATCTGGCCGATGCCTTGGGGACCCCCATTGCCGGTGATGGCAAATACGGCGGGCGCGATGCGTATCTGGAAGGGGGAGGAGTGGAGAAAAAATTGCATCTTCACGCACGACGGATTCAATTGCCGCTGGCCGATGGACGGACTGTGGACGTGTCGGCACCCCTGCCCAAACATATGCTTTCCAGTCTGGAATATCTGGGGTTTCGACTTGAAGCGGAGTATGATCAGTTTCTGGAGTTGGAGTGATATCTGGCTGGTTCATTTTGCAAAAAATGGCGTCCAATAGGGGGAAGTATGAGAGTCCTTGTTATTGAGGATCACGAACGGTTTGCGGGCTTTATAAAATCCGGGTTGGAAAAACAAGGATTTACAATTGATGTGACCAATACGGCGGCAGAGGGTGATGCGGCATTTGAAGCTGTCAATTATGATGCAGTGGTTTTGGACCTGGGGCTGCCTGATGCGGACGGGCTGTCCCTGCTGAAGGGATGGCGAGATCAGGGAAGCGATACACCGGTGCTGATCCTGACTGCGCGCGACGGTGTCGATGACCGGGTTATCGGCCTCAATGCCGGCAGTGATGACTACATGCTAAAACCGTTTGCAATGGAGGAGCTTGTGGCCCGGCTGCGGGCGTTGCTCCGACGTCCGGGCGGGACCCTGGGCGCGGTCATTGAAGTTGGTAATCTGGCGTTTGATTCAACGGCACGTGAAGTTCAGGTCAATCAGGCGTCTTTGCCGGTATCGCGCCGGGAAATGGGCGTTCTCGAGCAACTTGTCCGCCGTGCCGGTCGGGTGGTTCCCAAGGATGTCCTGGAGGACAAGATCTACGGCTTTGATGAAGAAGTGTCGTCGAATTCGGTGGAAGTACATGTATCCAGATTACGCAAACGATTGGCGGCTTCAGATGCCAATGTCTCTGTGCACACCATTCGCGGTGTTGGGTACTTGTTGTCGGTGGACAAGGTTGATGAATAATTTGATGGCCGGGATGAATGTCATTGATGGAAATTGATCATTCGGGACGATGGCGGGTTGATCCGGTAAATCCGGGCCAGGCGGTATCTGAATTCAAAAGTATGCTGGATGACTTGACCCGGTTGATTTCCGACTGGGTTTGGGAAACGGATATCGAATTTCGCCTGAATTATGTGTCGTCCCATATTTACGACAGTTTGGGTATTCCGGCAGATGAGGCGATCGGCAAAAGGCTTCCGCAACTCGGAACCTTTCGCTCGGCATCTGGAGTTTCGCTTGAACTGGACTATCATAAACCGTTTCGCGATATCCAGTTTGACAGCGAGGATCGCGATGGCAATCCTCGGACATTATTGATCAGCGGATTACCGATTTTTGACCCTGTCAGTGGTAACTTTAAAGGCGTTCGTGGGATTACCAAGGACGTCACTGCATCGAAGAAAGCACGTGAGGTCTCGGATCAATTGGGATTCGCTGTCGAGAATTTTTCTGAAATTTTCTTTATGACTGACAGTGCGGGACGGCTGATTCTTGGGAATCGTAAATTTCGGGAAATCAATCGGCAAGTCAGTCAATATAACCTGCCCGGCACGCCGTTTGAAGACCAGTTGCGTGCGGTCGTTATGAAGGGGTTGATACCCGCCGCAATCGGCAAGGAGGACGAATGGATTTCGTACAGAATGTATCTGCACCGACATCCGCATGGCCCGTTCGAAATCGTTAGAAGTCCGTATCAGGTCTTCCGGGTCAGTGAAGAGAAACTTCCAAATGGAAGCACGGCGACCATTGCGATCAATATTACAGATCTTAAAACGGCAGAAAAAACCCTGCGGGAAAGGGCGCAGCACAACCGGGAATTTACGGTCGACGCGGCCCATCAGTTGCGGACACCGCTTGGCGTCCTGAGGGCTAATATCGACAACCTGGAAGACAGGGAAACGGCAAAGTCACTACGTCAGGACGTGATTACGATTACCCGCATTGTTGAACAATTACTGGATGGTAAAAGATGGGAGGCTCTGGAGATCGGACCAGATGACCAGGTCAACATTTCAGAGATATGTCGCAATGTTGTGACCGCACTGGCGCCTGACGCAATCCGTCTGTCCAAGATGCTGGAGCTGGATATTCCGGAGGATCCCGTTTGGATAAACGGCCTGGCTGAACCTCTTGAAGGGGCCGTCCGAAATCTCATTGAAAACGCCATTTTTCACTCGAATGCGAAAACACCGGTCCACGTTACTGTCAGTTCGGACCGCATCCTGTCCGTCAGTGATCGTGGGCCCGGAATTGAAAACGGTGAACAGGACCGTATCATGGACCCGTCTTTGCGGCTGGATCGTCGTGGGAGTCATGTCGGATTGGGGCTGGAAATCGTAAAATCGATTGCAAAAGCCCATTCGGCGTCATTTGAATTGCAGAGCGAACCCGGTCGCGGGTCCACGTTCTCTCTGGTCTTCCCGACGATAAAATGAAACCCATGAGATCATGACAAGAGGCAATAAAAACAGATTGGCCGTTTTTGACTGCGATGGCACAATCGTTGATTCCCAACATGCGATTATTCATGCCATGCGGTCGGCGTTTGCCCGGTTTGACATGCCCGAACCGTCGCATGAAGCGATCCGCCGCCTTGTCGGTTTACCTCTGGAACAGGCCTTTGCCATTCTTGTTCCCCAACAACCTGCCACCCGTTATGAAGAGCTGCGAACTGCGTATGCCATTGCCTGGCGAAAGATTCAATCGGACAATATTATTTCAGAACCCCTCTATCCCGGCCTTCTTGCCGCCATTGAAGCTCTGAGGCAGGACGGCTGGTGGTTGGGAATCGCGACCGGAAAATCAAGGCGCGGTCTCGACGAAACGCTGCATCGTCACGGCCTGTCCGAATATTTTGTCACGCTGCAGACGGCCGATCGTGCCAGCGGCAAACCACATCCGCAAATGCTCCTGCAGGCGATGGATGAAACGGGGGTACATGCCGAAGATACCGTCATGATTGGAGACACGACCTACGATATGGAAATGTCAAGGAACGCCAGAGTGCGTGCGATCGGGGTGGCATGGGGATATCATGGTGCGGCAGAATTACTGGCGGGTGGCGCAGAAATGGTATTGAACGAGTGTTCGGATATCACCGCAACCCTTGTACAAAATCGGGAGTCAAAATTATGAACCGCTGGATCAAGATTTTTTCGGGTATTGTTGTGCTGGGCATTGCAGTCGTGGTTGCGGCGGTCGCCATTTTAAAGTCGATGGATTTTAATAAATACAAGGGTCAGGTCGCCAGCCTGGTCCGTGAGGTGACCGGACGTGAATTGAAAATCGCAGGTGATCTGAAACTGAATATTTCACTGAACCCGTCTCTGTCAGTCGAGAACGTCAGCCTGGCAAATGCTGCCTGGGGGTCGAGTCCCGACATGGTAACAGTCAGGCATTTCGCGGCCGAGGTGTCGATTATCCCATTGTTGAGTGGTACGCTGGATGTCAATCGCGTCGTACTTGATGGCGTGAACGTGGTCGCAGAGACCGATAAAACCGGAAAAGGGAACTGGGTGTTTGGTGGTCCGTCCGGAAAAAAGAGTGAATCAGAGGCGGACGGAAAATCGACATCGGGTGTCTTGCCTGTCGTGCGCCTGGTCAGCATCAAGGATGTTACCCTTACATATAAGGATGGCATCAAGGGTGAAGCTTACAAACTGGCGCTCGACCGACTGACGCTACAGGCTGACGGTGCAACGGCACCTCTGAAGCTCAATATGAGCGGCAGTGTCAATGGCCAGGCCATCGAGCTTGATGGGACGCTCGGCAGCGTTAGCACCATGACGGCAGGCGGTATGATTCCGTTGGACGTAAACATCGCTGCGTTCGCATCCAGAGTTATGATGAAAGGGCAGGTGGGCGCACCTGACGGCAAACCGGCGGCGGATGCGAAGGTCAGCGTGAGCATAGCCAACCTGTCGCAAACCATTGAAGCTGCATCCGGCGTGGTTCCGGCTCTGAAGAACATGGTTTTGCCACCGGTGGATGGGCTGGACTTGACGCTGAAAGCGAAATATACGGGAGACTCACTTTCCCTTGCTGACGTTGCGCTCAAGATCGGTGCGACCGACCTTACAGGCAATATCCGTCTCGGGCTGGGCGGACCTGTTCCGGTAATCGAGGGAAAGCTGGCGTCTGATCTCATCAATCTGGACGAACTTCTGCCAAAGCCAGCCAGCGAAAAGCAGGTTGTGGAGAATACCGATGGCCGGGTGTTTTCCGACGCCTCAATTCCATTAGACGGATTGAAGGTGGCCAATGTATCACTCCACTTTACCGGTAAAAAAATACTGGTTCAGGGAATTGATGTAACTGATACCTCTGTCGAATTGACTGTGCAGTCAGGCAAGCTGGAATTCAGACCGGCCGCCAGAATATTCAACGGCAGTGTATCCGGCGATGTCAAATTGAATGCCGGCGGCAAGATGCCGGTCCTGGATGCCAGACTGAATGTGGCCAAACTGGACTATGGTAAAGCGCTGGCATCACGGGACATGAACGATATTGCGGAGGGGCTGGTAGACATCAATATTGACGTCACAGGGAGCGGAAATTCGGTTCGTTCTCTGATGGCGGGACTAAGCGGTAAAACGCGGATTGTGACGGAAGATGGCCAGTTAAAAAGCGGGGCGCTGAATATAGTTTCGACGGATTTGCTGAATGTATTTGACAGCAAGGACGATAAAAAATTGCGATGCGGCGTGGTTGATTTTGATATCGTTTCCGGAATGGCAAATGTCCGGTCAATTGTGCTGGAGACAGGTGGTTTTTCCGTCATTGGAACGGGTGATGTAAACCTCAAGTCGGAACAGCCGAATTTACGAATTGACCCACGGGCGAAAAAGACCAACCTGGCAACCGTTGCAATGGTACCTGTGAATGTTCATGGAACACTGGCAAAACCCGATTGGACCATCGACGCAACGGCGGCCGCCGGAAATATTGCTGCCGGTGCGGCCCGGACGGGCGCAGCGGTGGCAACAATGGGATTGTCGCTGCTGGTTGAGAAGGCTGTGACGACCGCAACCGGCATGGCTGTTGACACCAATGACTATTGTGTTCCGGCACTGGCGGGCAAAAAGGTCGTGCCGGGTCAAACCAAATCGACAAGCGGGGCAAAAACAGACAGTAAATCACCGGTTCAACCGATCGGAAAAACGCCCGCCGACGCCTTGAAAAACATCGGAGACGGAATCGGATCTGGTCTGAAAGGGTTGTTCGGATCCGGGGCAAACTAGGAACAGTCGTGAATACAGGTAAAAGCGCAGTGGCACGGTTCTACCAAGAATCGGGATATCATGCCGGTCCGGATGGGTTTTATATTAAACTTGATGGACGCCCGGTCAAAACCCCGTCCGGGGCAGATATGACCTTGCCAAGCGAGCCCCTTGCAGGCGAGGTGGCCGCCGAATGGCAAGCGCAAACAGACCAAATCATGCCGGATTCGATGCCATTGACGGGATTGTCTTGCACCGCAATTGACAAGGTCCGACCGGAGCGCGCCAACCTCATCGCACAGATGGGAAAATACGGCGAACATGATTTGCTGTGTTATCGTGCGGATCAGCCGACTGATTTACGGTCCCGGCAGGATGCAACATGGCAGCCGCTACTGGATTGGGCCAGTCGGATTTACCAGGTCAAACTTGTTGTCACCAATGGTATTGTACACGTTCCACAACCATCCCACTCTGTTGAAAATTTTTCGCGGGCAATTGACCGCTATTCCGACTTTGAACTGACGGCTTTGGTCGAAATCACTCAGTTGACCGGATCCGCTGTGCTTGGCATGGCAGTTTGCGCCGGGTTCATCAAATCTCACGATGCATTCGTCGCATCGCAACTTGACGAGATTTGGCAAAATGAACGGTGGGGTGAAGATCACGAAAATACCATCCGTCGTCAGAACATACTGGCAGACCTGAATAGCGCGACGCAATTTCTGGACCTGGTTCGCGGATAACACCTGGATTTTGCTGGAGGTGCCTTGTCCATTCTTCTATTTATGAATACTCGCAGGTTATTACCCACTAATCCTAGGTCTCAGAGGGTCCATGCAAGACATCATCCGTCAGCTTGAGGAGAAACGCGCTCGTGCCCATATGGGGGGCGGTGAAAAGCGAATAGAAAGCCAGCATGGCAAGGGTAAACTATCTGCCCGCGAACGAATTGAATTGTTCCTCGATCCGGACAGTTTTGAAGAATGGGACATGTTTGTCGAACACAGATGTGTCGATTTCGGGATGAATACGCAGTCTATTCCGGGGGACGGTGTGGTAACCGGCTATGGCACCGTCAACGGACGCCTGATCTTTGTCTTTTCACAGGACTTTACGGTGTTCGGCGGATCACTGTCCGAATCACACGCCAAAAAGATTTGCAAGATAATGGATCAGGCGATGAAGGTTGGCGCGCCTGTTGTTGGCCTGAACGATTCAGGGGGCGCGCGAATTCAGGAAGGAATCGATTCACTGGCTGGATACGCGGATGTATTCCAGCGAAATGTCCTGGCATCGGGCGTCGTTCCACAGATTTCCATGATCATGGGGCCATGCGCGGGCGGCGCGGTGTATTCGCCAGCCATGACAGATTTTATTTTTATGGTGAAGGATTCGAGTTACATGTTTGTGACCGGTCCGGATGTGGTGAAAACGGTTACACATGAGGAGGTGACTCACGAAGAACTGGGGGGGGCAATTACCCATACAAGTAAATCGGGAGTCGCCGACAAAGCTTTTGAAAATGACGTTGATGCATTGTTGCAACTGCGGCGGTTTATTGATTTTTTACCGTCCAGCAATCGCGAAAAACCTCCGGTCAGACCGACATTGGATCCACACGACCGCGATGAAGTGTCGTTGGATACCCTGATTCCGGATAATCCGAACAAGCCCTACGATATGCGGGAACTGATCATAAAAATGGTGGATGAGGGGGATTTTTTTGAGCTCCAGCCTGCGTTTGCCGGAAATATCCTGACCGGTTTTGCCAGAATCGAGGGGTCAACCATTGGCATTGTTGCCAATCAACCGATGGTTTTGGCCGGATGTCTGGATATTTCCTCGTCAATCAAGGCAGCCCGATTTGTCCGGTTTTGCGATTGTTTTAATATACCGATTGTGACGCTGGTCGATGTTCCCGGATTTCTTCCAGGTACGTCACAGGAGTTCGGCGGGATCATTAAACATGGTGCAAAACTGTTGTACGCCTACGCTGAAGCAACGGTACCAAAAGTAACATTGATAACGCGGAAAGCTTATGGGGGCGCCTATGATGTGATGAGCTCAAAACATCTCCGTGGAGATGTCAATTTTGCCTGGCCATCGGCCGAGATTGCCGTGATGGGCCCCAAAGGTGCCGTGGAAATTATATTCCGGACAGACATCGGGGACTCGCAGAAAATTGACGAACGGACGGAGGAATATCGAAAACGTTTTGCCAATCCGTTTGTTGCCGGTCATCGGGGGTTTATTGATGACGTCATCATGCCACATAATTCCCGGACGCGGATCGCGCGGAGTTTGCGTATGTTGCGTGAAAAGGAACTGGAAAACCCCTGGAAAAAACACGGCAACATGCCGTTGTAGTTTGAATGACTGATATTGAAACAGAAAACCTGATTCGGGCCAGAAAGCGTCTGCTCGGATTTGGGGCGCACCTTGTTGGATACTTTATCGCGGTTGCGGCCATACTGTTGTTTAATTTTCTTGAAGGCGTTGGTCCGGGTAGAATGGTGTTTCCAATTGTTGCCTGGGGGAGTGTCCTGGCGTTGCATGCCGCCTTTGTGATGGGATTGTTCAATATCTTTTTTGAACGCAGGGACTGACGAATTTGTGGGAGGCTTGAAGCGCAAATATGTTTAAGAAAATACTGATCGCCAATCGTGGTGAAATTGCGTGCCGGGTTATCAAGACTGCCCGCAAAATGGGGATTGCAACTGTCGCCGTCTATTCAGAGGCAGATCGAAACGCATTGCATGTTCAACTGGCAGATGAGGCTGTATTGATCGGGCCGGCGGCATCTGCGGAAAGTTATCTGGTAATTGACAATATCCTCGATGCAATTCGACAGACGGGTGCCGATGCTGTCCACCCCGGATATGGATTTTTGTCTGAAAACAAGGAGTTTCCAACCGCGCTGAAAGCGGCGGGTGTTACTTTTATCGGTCCGGAACCTCACGCAATGATGGCGATGGGAGATAAAATCGAATCAAAAAAACTGGCATTGAAAGCCGGAGTGAGTACGGTGCCGGGTCATACTGAAGCGGTCCTGAATCCCGACGATGCCGTCAAAATAGCCAACCAGATTGGTTATCCGGTCATGCTGAAGGCTTCGGCTGGTGGCGGCGGAAAGGGTATGCGGGTCGCCTGGAATGATAATGAATGCCGGGAAGGTCTGGAACGATCGACCAACGAGGCACGGTCAAGCTTCGGTGACGCCAGGGTATTTGTCGAAAAATTTATCGAACAACCCCATCACATTGAAATTCAGATTATCGCGGATACACACGGAAACACCATATTTCTGGGTGAGCGGGAGTGTTCCATACAACGACGCCATCAGAAAGTGATTGAAGAAGCACCATCACCGTTTCTGGATGAGCGGACTCGCGAGGCCATGGGCGTGCAAGCTGTCAGCCTGGCAGCCGCCGTTGATTATGTATCGGCCGGAACGGTCGAGTTTATTGTCGATAAGGACAGGAATTTTTATTTTCTGGAAATGAATACGCGTCTACAGGTCGAACATCCGGTTACAGAATACATTACCGGACTGGATCTGGTCGAATTAATGATCAGGGTGGCGGCCGGTGAAACGCTGCCATTTACACAGGAGCAGGTAAAACTGTCGGGCTGGGCGGTGGAAGCCCGGGTGTATGCCGAAGACCCGTTTCGCAATTTCCTGCCATCCACCGGACGTCTGGTGAATTACCTGCCACCGACGGAGTCAAATACTGTCCGGGTCGACACGGGTGTCTTTGAAGGAGGCGAGATATCTATTTATTACGACCCGATGATCGCCAAGCTGATCACCTTCGGACCTGATCGAAAGACTGCCGTTTCCAATCTCAGCAAGGCCCTTGATGCCTACTATATCAGAGGGGTCCGACACAACATTGCATTTCTGGCAGCGCTTGCAGCTCATCCGAGATTTCTCGGTGGCGACCTGACAACGAACTTTATTGCGGATGAATATCCCGACGGGTTTCACGGGCAGGACCTGCCAGTCAAGGACAGCAATCTTCTGGTTGCTGTCAGTGTTGCCATTCACCGTGCCTACCAGGAACGTGCATCATTAATCAGCGGGCAGGTGGCGGGACATGAACGCCAGGTCGGCCATGACTGGTCGGTCATATTACAGGGAACGGACTATCAGGTGCATGTCAACCCGACGTCGACCGGGTATAACCTGCAAATCAATGATGAATCATGCCAATTGCTGACGGAATGGCAATTGGGGACACCTCTGTTCCACGCGGAATTCGACGGGCGGCCAATCTGTGTTCAGGTTGAGCGCAACGGTATCTATTATCGTTTGACCCACGGCGGTTCGGAAGTTGACGTTCTGGTTCTGCGTCCCTCCGTTCGGGCATTGCAGGCATTTATGCCACGCAAGGAACCACCTGATACGTCCAATCTTCTGCTATCACCCATGCCGGGCCTGCTGGTCTCGGTCGCCGTCAGTGTTGGTGATGAAGTCAAGTCCGGCGAGGAACTGGCCGTGGTTGAGGCGATGAAGATGGAAAATGTCTTACGTGCTGAAAAGGATGGTAAAATCGGCACCATTCGCGCTTCGGCGGGTGACAGCCTGATGGTGGATCAAATCATTCTGGAGTTCGAATAACCATCTATGCTGGCAGCTACACTGCAAGGATTTGCCATTGGAGGTAGCCTGATTATTGCAATCGGCGGGCAAAACGCATTCGTCATCCGACAGGGCGTACGCGGGGAACATGTTTTTCTGGTGGCAACAATCTGTTTTTTGTCGGACGCCTTGCTGATATCGATCGGCGCGGCTGGCGTCGGCACCTTGATTGCACAAAATATTGTCGTCCGTGAAATCGCCGCCTGGGGCGGTGCCATGTTTCTGTTTTTTTACGGCGCGAAGTCGGCTTTTGCGGTGTGGCGTCCGACTCCCATGATAAATGACCTGCCGGGAGATGCGGCCAACGGTAACCTGAATCGAATTGTCCTGACAGCATTGGCGTTCACGTATCTGAATCCACATGTGTACCTGGACACGGTTGTGCTGATCGGGGGCATTGCAGCGCAGTTTAACGTCGTCGATCGGATGTTTTTTGCCGCGGGAGCAATTTGTGCTTCTTTGGTATGGTTTTTTGGACTGGCGATCCTTGCGCGTAAGATCGCACCATTTTTCCGGACAACATTTGGTGCACGACTGCTGGATATACTGATTTGGGGTGTCATGTGGACAGTTGCGACTTCACTTGTCTATGGAGAAGTTTCAAAGTGAAGATTGTTTCCCGGGAAAGACATGGCGACTAAATCGGTTCATGTCATTATTACGGGTCGGGTGCAAGGGGTCTGGTTTCGCGGCTGGGCTGACAGGGAATGTCTACGTTTGGGACTGTCCGGCTGGATTGCGAACCTGACTGACGGACGCGTGGAGGCCGTGTTTTGTGGTGTGGAAGAGGATGTCGATCAGATGCTTGACCTGTGCTGGCACGGTCCCGGCTGTGCACAAGTGGATGATGTTGTCATCAGTCCGACACAAGAAACCCACGCAGACGGATTTCGGGTGCGCCGGTAGGTCGTCAGGTGTTTTCCGGATTCCAAATGGAGGTTAAGGAATTGGGGACAGGATTATTGGCCCGATGATTGTACGCCCTTTTAGCGAACAGTTGCGGAACGCCGTCGGTTCGGACTGGATATCTGTCGTGGGGCATAAATTCGTTCATGAACTTGCCCACGACCGAATCAGCGATCACGCTTACGCCCGGTACCTCGTACTGGACTATGCTTTTCTTGAAATTCTGGTAGCGCATGTCGGACAAGCGGTGGCAACAGCACCCGGCATGACGGCAAAACGTCGATATGCAGAATTTTTGGCCGTCCTGACTGGTGGAGAAGATGATTATTTCCGGCGTTCTTTTTCCGCAATGGGGGTGGAGGAATCTCGTTGGAAATTCCCATCGGCTCACCCCGTTCTGGATGGATTTAGAGAAGTAATGCTGACAGGGCGTCATGAAAAAAATTACGCAAATGTACTGGCGGCACTGCTGCCGGTTGAATGGGTCTATTTATCTTGGGCACAATCAGTCGCGACCTGCACACCCGAGCGGTTTTACCTGAAAGAATGGATTGAACTGCATGTTGACCGCGATTTCGAATCGTTTGTTGTTTGGATGCGTACGGAAATGGATGAAATTGGTACCCGAATGACATCTGACCAGGTCCGGGTTGTCACGGACATCTTCCGCCGCACAGTTGCATTGGAGGTATTGTTTTTTGACGCTGCCTACGAATCCTGACAAGTTGCAAACGGGGACCGGTCCGTGTGAGGTCAGGAATTTCGTCGGATTTCCCTGGTGTTCTTGGCTATTCTGAAATGACAAAGATCAGGGTAGTGTGGCGGCCATCGTTTGAATATGTTTACCGTTTTGTCTCTCTCCATCGAAAGGTTGCCATATGATGTGCGACAAACTGTCAGAAAACCAGATGAATCATATCGGCGACAATCGGATTGCGTTTATTCAAGCGGGCTGGCATCGCGAAATCGTTGAATCAGGGCAAAAATCATTCATTGATACCTTTGTTGCGTCAGGTGGAACCCGGAACCGGGTTGATGTGTTTCATGTTCCGGGTAGTTATGAAATCCCTTTGCAGGCTAAAACACTTGCCCAGTCAGGACATTACCAGGCAATTGTGGCGGCGGGTCTAATCGTCAATGGCGGAATTTACAGTCACGAATTCGTCGCAAACGCGGTTATCAATGGCCTGATGTCGGTCCAGCTAGAGGTTGGTGTCCCAATCCTGACAATGGTATTAACGCCGCTGAATTTCCAGGAAACAGAGGAGCATATCGATTTTTTCACCCATCATTTTGTCAAGAAGGGCAATGAGGCTGCAAATGCCTGTGTTCAAACCCTGCTGAACCGGCGAGCACTGATGAGGGATGGTTCATAACAAGCTGATGGGGCAATCACATTGACCGTGTCGGCGATCAACGGAGCGATATACACCAGATGACACCCAAAGAATCCTTGGGCGACATTTTGCGCCGCCGACGCCTGGAGCTGAAAATAACGATTCAACAACTTGCCGAACAGAGCGGCGTGAGTCGTGCGGCGATCTCCAAAATTGAACGTGGTGACAGTGGCGCATCGACGCCGGTTTTGGGGAAACTGTCGGAAGCGCTCGATTTGTCAATCTCGCAATTGATCGGTGGTGCAGACCGAAACAGGGTTGTCCATATTCCCGCACAATTACAACCGGTCTATACCGAAACCGCTTCCGGTTTTGAGCGCCGCTCATTGTCTCCTCTTTACAGGGGAAGGGGAGTCGACGTTGTCCTCAACCGCCTGCCGGCGGGCGCACATACCGGTCCGTTTCCGTCTCACCGTCCCGGTGTGGAGGAACATCTGTTCGTTGCAAGCGGTCAGCTTGTAGTATCTCTGGATGACAAGAAATATGATCTGAAGACAGGTGATTTTCTATTTTACCAGGCCGATCATAATCATGCCTTCGAAAATCCGGGAGACGAGGTCTGCGAATACTTTCTGGTGATCGACAGTACACGGAGCGCGTGAGGTTGGACAGATCACATCGAAATCCGGATTGGTGATGTTGACGGACGGTGTTAAAATCTCTAATAATAGAATAATTCTATATATGGAGTAGTTAGAATGAAAATTCTGGTCCTTGGCGCTGGCGGGGTTGGTGGCTATTTTGGAGGTCGATTGGCGGAAGCCGGTGAAGATGTCACATTTCTGGTGCGGCAAGCCCGCGCCGCCCAATTGACGGAAGAGGGGCTGGTCATCGATAGTCCCCTAGGCGGGTGCGCTCAATCCGTCAACATTATGACGGAAGGGCAGGAAATCGGTACGGCCGATATCATTCTCATTGCATGCAAATCCTATGGACTTTCTGACGCGCTTGATGCCGTTGCACCTTGTGCAGGTTCGTCAACCGTTCTGCTGCCGCTGCTGAACGGAATTTCACATCTGTCTGAGATCCAGCGGCGGTTCCCGGACGTTGTGCTGTGGGGTGGGCTGGCACAGATCGGCGTGACACTCACTCCGCAAGGTCACATCCATCACTTCAATAAGCTCCATGGATTATTGTTCGGTCGGTTGGATGGCGTCACTGATCGGAAGGCTGACGCGTTTCTATCGATTTTAAAGAATGCTGCCATCAACGGTGACTTGCGTCGGAATATTGAACAGGACCTGTGGGACAAAATGGTATTCCTGAGCACGCTGGCTGGCAGTACTTGCCTGATGCGGGCAGATGTCGGGACCATTCTGAAAACCGCATACGGTGAGCAGTTTGTTCTGGATCTGTTGGAAGAATGTGGTGCAATCGCATCAGCCGAGGGGTATCGATCTGACCCTGAACAGATGCAATCCTATCGTCGGCAACTGACAGAAGCGGGTTCGCCGTCCACCGCCTCGATGTTGCGCGATATAGAGCGAAATGGACCAACCGAAGCTGATCATATCCTCGGAGATATGGTTGTCCGTTCGAACAGGCACGGGCTGGCGGTACCGGCGCTAAAAACCGCTTTTGCACATTTGCAGGCCTATGAAATTAGCCGTCAATCACAGTCAACTTGAATTTAACAGTTTGCCGGCATGTATCGTCGTCACGGTCGTATATTTTTGTTCAGGGAACTTCATGCCACATGCGAAATTCAATTGAACGCCGGGCAGTCTGGGGATTGTTCCTCGGGCTGGTCGGCGTGATTTCATTCAGTCTGACGCTTCCCTTGACCCGCATTGCCGTTGCCGATATGGACGCCGGAACCGTGGCTGTCTGGCGCGGATTGATCGCCGCCTTATCGGCGGCTGCGATCCTGCTGGTGTTCTATCGTCGTTGGCCGACCAGGGCACAACTGGCTCCACTGTTCGTCACCGGCATCGGCATTGTCATCGGGTTTCCGTTGTTTACAACATTGGCAATGCAGACGATTCCGGCCAGCCACGGTGCCATTGTTGTTGGTCTGCTTCCGATATCAACCGCCGCTGTCGGCATTCTGGTCACCAATGAACGTCCGCCAACGGCTTTCTGGATTGCCAGTGGGATTGGTACGATTGCCATTTTGATCTTTGTTACACGCCAAAGCGAAGGAGGCATTGAAATCGGTCATGTTTACTTACTGTTGGCCGTACTGTTTGCGGCAACCGGTTATGCGGTGGGAGGAAAGGTTGCGAAAGAGATGGGTGCCGCCCGTGTCATATGCTGGGCGTTGGTTTTGATTGCACCAGCCTTGCTTGTTGCAAGTTTTTTCGTTGCACCGATACCCTGGCACGTACCAGCCAAAGCCATACTGTCATTTTTTTATCTCGCGCTGATAAGCCAACTGGCCGGGTTTCTCGCCTGGTACGGCGGGTTGGCAATCGGCGGTGTTGCCCGGGTCAGCCAGGTTCAGTTGTTGCAGATATTCCTGACCCTGACCGCGTCCAGCGTTTTGCTATCCGAACACATCAATGCGGAAATATGGTTGTTTGCAGGGCTGGTGTTTTGCTGCGTTGTCGCCAGCAGCCGCCTGCGAATCAGTACCGTTTCCAAACATCACGACCGATAAAATCATCTTAATGAAAAAAAACATCAAACAAATATAAAATATTGATATAAATAGATAAATTATTGATTTATGAATGATTTTTCATGTGACAATAAGAATTTTTTGATTTCAATTCCGCCACCAAACCCGGTCAGCGATTGATCTGCGCCGATCACCCGGTGGCATGGAATGATGATTGGCAATGGATTGGCACCGTTGGCTGCGCCAACAGCACGGTAGGCGCGTGGACGATCTATTTTTTTCGCCAGTAGGCTATAAGTCGTGGTTTTCCCGTATGGAATTTCACGCAATGCCGACCAGACAGTTTTCTGAAATACGGTTCCGAACATCGTCAATGAGAGACTGAAGTCTGTCAGAGATCCATCGAAATAAGCCGATAGTTGTGATGTGACCGATTGGAACAGATTATCATCGCGTTGCCAGGAGGCACAGTGCCGCCGGGCGCGATTGCCGGTTTGGAAGCCAATGTAATGCAATGAATTTGCATCGCCCGCTAACAGCAAGTCTCCCACCGGACTGTCATAATAGCTGTAGAAAAAATCCAACTGCGTTGTCATGCTGTATTCGCCTCGTTGGAGCTTGCCAACTTGTACGGCGTGCGTTTGCGTACGTCTGTGGGTGAACGGTCATACAATTTCCTGAAAACTGAATTGAAGCGCCTGACGCTGCCAAATCCGGCCTGAAAGGCGATATCAGTAATCGACAAGTCCGTTTCATCCAGTAGCCGTTTGGCCCGCTGTATGCGAAATGTTGTCGCGACCTGTATCGGTGTTGCACCCAGATGGCGTTTGAATAGCCGGGACAACTGCCGGGTTCCGACCCCCAGCCGATCTGCCAGGAAGCCTACGCGTCCGTCATCCAGCGCACCATTTTCAATCAGGCGAAGTGCGCGTTCGACAGTTGTGCGGGTACCATTCCATGCGGGGCAGAACGGTGCGGTTTCGGGGCGGCACCGCAGGCACGGGCGATATCCGGCCTGTTCTGCCGCAGCCGCGCTCGGGTAATACACGACGTTCCGGTTCAGTGGCTGCTTTGCCGGACAGACCGGTCGACAATAAATCCCGGTTGTTTTGACAGCCGTAAAAAACAGTCCGTCAAAGGTCGGGTCGCGACGGTGTCGGGCAGCGTTACATGTTTCAAAATCCATCATGTCTCAAGCATATAAAAAAGCGATTGAGTGGTCGAGAATATCAGAATTATCAGGTCCGAATATGGCGTGTTGCGAAATCCCGAATGGTGTATCTGAAGGGCCGACAATTCGATGAAGGAACTGCACGATGACGATGACCGCACGGCACTGGATATTGTTGATCACGCTTTCAGTTTTATGGGGGGGTGCCTTTTTCTTCGCAGCGATTGCGGTCGAGCAGTTGCCGCCCCTGACGGTCGTCCTCAGCCGGGTTTCCATTGCCGCCCTTGTTTTGTGGATATATCTCCGGTTTCGCAAAGCGACATTGCCGGGCGATTTGCGAACGATTGGCTGTTTCCTTGTGATGGGATTATTGAACAACCTGATTCCCTTCAGTTTACTGTTCTGGGCACAAACGACCATATCGAGCGGGCTGGCTTCCATCCTGAACGCGACGACTCCCATTTTTTCCATTCTGATTTCTCATCTTGTGTTGTCCGATGAAAAGGCCGCAATGCATAAAATGCTGGGTGTATTGCTGGGACTTATTGGCGTCGCCATCCTGATTGGCAATAGCGCGCTTTCTGGCGAGACAACTGCAACGCTGGGAATTATAGCCTGCCTGGGTGCCGCCCTGTCCTACGGAGTCGCCAGCGTATACGGTCGGCGTTTCCGATCAATGGGTGTGACGCCCGATACGGGCGCATTCGGCCAACTTGCTGCGACCAGCGTGATGATATTGCCGATCGCCCTGATCGTCGATCACCCCTGGACGCTGCCACCGCCATCCTCCGGCGTTATCATATCCGTTTTGTGCCTGGCAACCTTTTCCACGGCTCTCGCGTACCTCATCTTTTTCCGGCTGCTGGCTTCTACGGGTGCCGTTAATACGGCGTTGGTGACGTTACTCATTCCGGTCAGCGCAATTATTCTGGGTGCAACGTTTCTGGGCGAACAGCTGGCATTCAGACATTACGTAGGTATGGCATTGATCCTTTCAGGGCTGATTGCAGTCGACGGGCGGATGATCGGCCGCGGGGTGAATCGTCAATAAAAGCCCGACATTTCAAATTCTTCCGTTCGGATCATCACCGGCAAATAGCCGGTTGCCCCGCTCGTCAATAATTTGCCGTCCTTTCCGGATGGAATATTCAACGGCGTCCTCACGTGATGCGAACACATCTGCCCGCATGAATTGCCGTTCCTCTTTCTGGTCGTCTGAAATTCGGCTGATAAAGCCCGCCAGTCGCCATTGACCTTCCGCCAGGACGGGGGCTGCCTGAATTTCCAGGCCCTGATAAGAAACAGGTTCACTTCTATCCGGTTCGGATTTGAGGGGAGGGGAGGATTGGCCAAAAAGTTTTGAAAAAAAAGACATTTGTTATTCCTCACAAGAGTGTGTGGACAATCCAAAAACATCCTCGAACGTTTTCCGCAAGAGCGCGTCGATTTCCATGATGCTGGTCGTCAGTCCCAAATCCCAGAGGGAGGTGACACCATGTTCAGCAATTCCGCACGGAATAATTCCGTTGAAGTGCTCCAGTATGGGATCGATGTTGATGGCAATTCCGTGATAGCTGACCCACTTTCGGACACGAACACCGATGGCAGCGATCTTATCTTCACGTGCAAATGGCGTCCCCGGTGCGCCGCGTCGAACCCATATGCCGACCCGCCCTGTTCTCCGCTCGCCGATTACATTGCAAAGGGCAAGAGTGCGGATGACCCATTCTTCCAAGTCGTGCACGTACTTGCGAACGTCACCATCCCTGTTTTTCAAGTCAAGCATTACATACGCCACCCGCTGGCCGGGGCCGTGGTAGGTATATCGTCCGCCACGACCGGTTTTGAATACCGGAAAACGGTCTGGCATGATCAATTCGGCAGGATCGGCACTGGTGCCGGCAGTGTAAAGTGGCGGGTGTTCGACCAGCCATACGGTTTGCCGCTGTTTCCCTTCCCGAATGCCCTGAACACGCTGCTCCATAAAGCTGACAGCGTCCGGATACCCGATCGGAAGATCGTCAATCCGCCATTCCACTGACGAATTACCGGAACCCGGGCCCGGCAATGCGGGCAATGCTTGCAAGTTATTTTCCATGGATCAGCAAAATCGCTCATCTCGCGCTTGATCGCAAGGGCCGCATTCGTTATATCCGCGCTATACCAGCGTGAGCAATTTTCTCGCGGCAACGAATTGGCGGTCGTGGCGGAACTGGTAGACGCGCAGCGTTGAGGTCGCTGTGGGAGATAATCCCGTGGAAGTTCGAGTCTTCTCGACCGCACCATATGATAAGAGGCCCGTGGGATATCTCGCGGGCCTCGTTTCTTTTTTGAGAGACAGATATTTGTGTGGTCCGTTTGGGTTAACGCAAATTCATGACACGACGATAGGTCTCGAGCAGTTGCACCTCCGGCGTCCGGATATTTTTCTTCCATCGATGGAAAAATCTGAAACTCAGGTAAAATACGCCGATTACAAAAATCGACAATACCAGGGCTGCAACGATATTGGGCGCATAAGGAATTGTAGCAAACAGTCCTGCCCAGGAGTTCCAGACGAATACGACGGGTGACAGCATCGAATAGAGCATTGTCGTTGTCCTTTCGTGCCTGCCGTGGATCCAGATACCACGTTGTTGATCCCGTTCCGGTTTTCGCCAAAGACTATAAGTCAGGCTTTCTGAATATCTGAACGTTAGTCGGGCTTCGCATAAAGGACAGTGATCCCGGTCACGGAATATTCACATGCGACACATTTTGTATCACTTCATGACCAGGTATCGGGCCCTGAAAAAATGAAACGACGGTGTTCAGAAGACTGATTACATGATACCTAATCGCCTTGAACTCTTGGCAAAAGGTCGGTCGACGTGAGTGATCCTGAAATCCTTAACAATCAGCCGGAAAACGGCGAGACAGCGCCGGACGGTTTGCTTGCCGATCTCGAATCGGGGATTGAGGCAAAGGTTGTCAACGCGCTGGAGGAGGGTGATTCCGCCTACGTCCGGACGCTCATTGATGAGCTGCATTATACTGACATTGCCGATTTGCTGGAACGGGTAGGCGAAAATCACCGTGCCGATCTGGTCGAGATCATTCGACCCGGGTTCGAGGCGGAAATTCTGCCGGACCTTGATGATGCCGTTCGCGACTCCGTAATCGAATTACTGGGGATCAAGGACGTCGCTGCGGCGATGGTCGAACTGGACAGTGACGACGCAGTCGTTGTTCTGGAAGAACTCGGGGAAGATCATCAGAAGCAGGTGCTCGATGCAATCCCTGAAATTGAACGCGCTATCCTTGAAGAAAGCCTGGCGTATCCGGAGGACAGCGCCGGCAGGTTGATGCAGCGCGAACTGGTCACGGTTCCGACCTTCTGGACGATCGGCGACACCATCGATTTTCTGCGACGTAATGCAGAATCTGAAGATAATCCGTTACCGGATCAGTTTTATGTTGTTTATGTCACCGATCCGGGTCACCGCCCGGTCGGGCGGATTGCTCTTGACCAGATTTTGCGAAGCAAAAGGCCGGTCCGCCTCGAAGATATCATGGAAACAGATCTCAAAACTGTTCCAGCGACGGCGGATCAGGAAGATGTTGCATTTCTGTTTCGCCAGCGCGATTTGATTTCTGCGCCAGTCGTTGATGAATCCGGTCGACTGGTGGGGGCTGTGACGATCGACGACATTGTGGATGTCATCGATGAAGAACACGAAGAAGATATCATGCGTATGGCTGGTGTGCGGGAACACGATATGTATGATGCCGTTATCGATACGGCGCGTTCCCGGCTTTCCTGGCTGGTTATCAACCTGCTGACGGCGATCCTTGCGTCCTCCGTGATCGGGCTTTTTGATGCGACGATTGAACAGATTGTGGCACTCGCGGTGCTGATGCCTATTGTTGCGTCAATGGGCGGAAACGCGGGTACCCAGACGTTAACAGTTGCCGTGCGGGCGATTGCGATGAAGGAAATCACGGCGACAAATGCGTCCCGCCTGATTGGCAAGGAACTGATGGTCGGTTTGTTCAACGGGATCGTTTTTGCTGTGCTGTCGGGGGCCGTCGCGTGGGCCTGGTTTGGCAGCCCCGAGTTGGGTGCGGTAATTGGAATGGCAATGGTTGTCAACATGATCGTCGCAGGTGCGGCGGGTGCTGTAATTCCGATTGTGCTGGACCGCCTGGACGTCGATCCGGCCGTTGCATCCGGTGTTTTTCTGACGACAATCACGGATGTCGTCGGTTTTTTTGTGTTTCTCGGTCTGGCAGCGCTGGTATTACTTTAATTTACAAATCACAGTATCGTCTATCCTGACGGTTTTCAGGCAACTCTTTACGTTTACGTCAACGATACTTAATCTGCCGCTATGTTGAAAACGTATACAATTGCCGAATTGGCCCGCGAGTTTGATGTTACCACCCGAACGATCAGATTTTACGAAGATAAAAATCTGATATCGCCGGAGCGTTTGGGGCAACGCCGAATCTATGGTCCGCGCGATCGGATTCGTTTGCGTCTGATCATGCGTGGGAAACGCCTGGGGTTTTCTCTTGATGAAATTGCAGGGATCATTGGATTATATGATGTGGACCCTACAGAAACAGCGCAACTAAAGCACTTTTTGGCTAAAATTCGCGAACGGCAGGAAACCCTTCGTAGCCAACAGCAGGACATAACCGACATTCTTGACGAACTTGATCAGCGAGAGCGGGAATGCGAAGAGCTGTTGATGCAGAAAAAGACCAACGCGATCTGATCCAGAGGAAGGCATATGGCCCAACAACATGCTCTCAACACAAATTGCAACCTGTCGGTCGCGCTGGCAGGGTTGGGTGCCGTTGGGCTGCCAACCGCACAATGGCTGGACGGTGGGGTTGACGGGCTGAGACTGGTTGCGGTTTCAGCAAACAACCTGGAACGTGCCCGCCAACGCCTGTCGACCTTTTCCACGCCGCCGGATGTTGTCGCGTTAACTGATCTTGCACATCGAGCAGATGTTGTTGTCGAGTGTGCGCCGCCGGAATGTTTTGCAGAAATTGCAGAATCCGCTCTCGGGCTTGGGAAAATATTCATGCCGTTGAGCGTCACATCGCTCCTGCCACGACCGGATTTACTTGATCTGGCCAAACAGACTGGGGGTCGGATTATCGTGCCCTCCGGCGCAATGGTGGGACTGGACGCTGTGCGGGCAGCCGCCTATGGGACCATCCATTCGGTTGTTATGAAAACCAACAAGCCGCCAAAATCGCTGCGGACCGCCAAATTTGTAGTTGACCGCGGGATTGATCTGGAAGGGTTGCTTGAAGCAAAATGTTTATTTCGAGGGTCCGTCGCTGAAGCGGCATCCCTTTTCCCGGCCAACGTCAACATTACGGTAGCGCTGGCGTTTGCTGGAATCGGCCCGGAACGGACAGCATATGAGATTTGGGTAGATCCGAATGTGGATCGCAATTGTCACCATATAATTGTCGATGCGGATTCAACCCATTTTGAAATATCAATCGCTGGTGTCCCAACGCTGGAAACGCCGGGGACAGGCAAGCTAACCCCGTTGTCCCTGATGGCGACATTGGAAGGGCTGGTTGCATCCTTTAAAGTTGGAAATTGAATTTCAGTGGCTTTTTTGCGAATCCGAGCTGAGGTCGTCCACCAGTTCTTCAAAACTGGCGTAAATGGCCTCCGAATTATTGCTGCTTGAATTCTCAATGCTCGCCAGTTCCAGTTCCGGGTTCATGACGGCGCTGATCGGCGATGGCGGCATCGAAACAAATTCGCCCTGTTCGGCAGGGGCAACGGCCCTGCGGCGCGTTGCCCGCCAGATGGCGAACAGGCAGACCAGCCCCAACGCGGCACCATTGACCTGATAAAAACTCTGCGGCCCCAGAAATTCCATGGCAAATGCGGTAATTGGCGCACCGACAGCGGCACCCAGCCCATTGACCAGAACCAACGCACCGCTGGCGGCGACCATCTGACTGGGATTCAGGTAGTCATTGGTATGGGCAACACACAGTGAATACAGCGGCCAGCTAAGCCCGCCAATCAAGGCGATCAATCCGAATAAATGCCATCCGCCAACGGTCGTAACGGACGCGAGCGATGACACCAATGCACCAAGCGCACACGTCATGATGATGACCCATCGGCGGCCTATGACATCAGAAATGCGCCCAAGCGGAAACTGCATGATGATTCCACCAATAATCAGACTTCCCATAAAAAAAGATACCTGCTGCACATCCAGCCCGATAGAAGATGCATAAACCGTTCCGACACCAAATATTGATCCTGCTGAAATGCCAGCGGCAAAAATCCCGAATACCCCAAGCGGAGAAACCCGGAATAACTGGAATACCCCCACAGACTCGGTGGTTTCAAAAGCCGGTGCGGTGCTGACAGATACCAGAATGGGAATGACTGCCACACTGACCAGTACGGAAATCAGAATAAACAGGGTCGATCCTTCCGGACTGGCAATGTTCAACATAAACTGGCCGCCAGCCATACCTCCCAGCGAAATCAACATGTAAAAACTTAACAGCTGCCCCCGGGTTTCATTGTCTGCCATGTCATTCAGCCAGCTTTCGGCGACAATATATAATCCGGCGTAGGCAAATCCGGTTGTCAGACGCATCGCCCACCATACCCACGGATCAACAAAAACCACATGAACCAGAATGGAGGTGGAGGCCAGTGATGCCAGGGCACCAAAACTCCTGATATGTCCAACCCGATTGACGATTTTTGGTACAATCGTCGAACCGACGACCAGCCCCAGGAAATACCCGGACATCACAAGGCCGGTGACGGAAATGGGAAATCCCTCAAGCGAGGCACGGAGGCCCAGCAGGGAGCCCTGTAATCCGTTGCCCAGCATGATTAGTCCAAGACCCAGAAACAAAGCCCAGCAATTTGAGACAACTTTAAACATCGCAATCCTTCGGGCGTTGAGCAGGCCGGGCTGCCAGCTTATGCCTGAAGCAACAGGCGTCGGCAAGACGGATCACGGTTGGCTCTGTTCAGGACGGTTTCACCTGCCGCAACTGTGGGCTGCCCAGAACTTCCGAATTTATGATGTTGATCGGCATTCCGCGATCAAATGCTACGATCTGATCAAATATATCGGAGAACTGAATTTCATATTCCTCCCGGGTGACATATCCGACATGCGGCGTACAGATGACATTGTCCATTTTCAACAGGGGATGTTCTGTGTCGAGAACAGGTTCGTTTTCGAACACGTCAACCGCCGCCATTCCAGGGTGACCGGACCGCAGCGCGTTCACCAGCGCTCCCGGTTCAATCAAAGCCGCACGGCTTGTATTGATCAGTAGGGAGGTCGCCTTCATATGGGATAGATCGTTCGCCGTCACACATCCACGTGTGGACGGATACAAACGCGTATGTAGGGAGATGACGTCACTGGTCGAGAAAAAACTCTCCCGACTTTCCGGGATGTCGTATCCATCGCCGCGAGCACGTTCCCTGGACCCTTCACTGGCCCAGACCTGAACATTCATGGAAAAGGCGCGTCCGTAATCGGCGACGGCGCGACCAATTCGACCGTACCCGAAAATTCCCAGTGTCTTGCCGCGCAATGTCTGGCCAATACCGTACTGCCATTTTCCGGCCCGAAGGGAATTCATCTGTTGTGGAATCTGGCGAAGGGACGCGAGAACCAGCCCCCACGTCATTTCTGCGGTCGCATACGACGGCGTGCCTGCATGCTGGCTGGAAGACAGAATGATGCCAAGCCGGGTACAGTCGTTAACATCGATATGGGGGTAAACGCTTCTTTGACTTATCAATTTCAGATTTGGAAGTTTTTCCAGAAGGGGCGCGCGAATTTGCGTTCGCTCCCGGAAAAGGACGAGCGCATCAGCATCTGCAAGTCGGGCAGCGAGGGCGTCGGTATCCTGCTCGTGGTCATTCCAGATCGTAACGTCATGGCCAGATAGCGCCGAAAAGCAGTCGAGTGTGCGAATGGAATCAAAATAATCGTCAAGTATGCTAACCTTCATGCAGGACTCCCGTCAGTATGGTATTTATTCTGCCGTGTTGTATCGATCGCTTTTCTGCCATATTGCATTAACAGACGCTGCCCTGAATCCGTCAATATGATCATTTCCGGCGCGCCTGTTCGGTATCGCCGTTCAAGATATCCCGAGTCAACTGCTTCTTCCCAGATTGCGAGTTGCGGACAAGATGTGCGCCATGCATCCATTACGTCAGAATAGGTCCGCGGTTTTGCGCCGACCCATTCAACAAGGTCAAGTAACAATGGCAAATGAACGTGCCTCATCATTTCTTCTCCTGACGCTACCCATTGCTTAAACGGTCCGATCGTCATTATATCAAATAAATAGATCGAAGATAAATTCCATAGGGTGCCGTCATGTACACTCATCGAAAACGGATTGCATTAATTGACGTTTACGTAAACGTAAACTAATCTGCAACAGGAATTTGGCGGGTGGGGGACTTCAATGACAACTCCTGAGATCAGCTATCGGGGAAGTGTTTATCCGGCTCAGTGCGATCATATGGGGCATATGAATGTGCAATGGTACGTCGCCAAGTTTGATGAGGCGACCTGGAATTTTTTCTCTGACCTTGGCATAACACCCTCTTTTTTACGAAAATCCGCAAGCGGCATGGCGGCCGTCGAGCAACACATCAAATATATACGTGAATTGCGGGCAGGAGACGTCCTGACGATCTATTCCCGATTGACGGAGTTATCAGGTAAAGTGATCAGGTTTCACCATCAAATGATAAACGGAGACACGGGAGATACAGCTGCCACGACTGATTTGGTCGCACTTCATATGGATTTGAATACTCGGAAATCCATCATGTTTCCGGAACAGATTGTATGCAATGCCAACGATCGTTTGAATCGTCAGGTTTGTGATGGCTGAATTCCTGCCACGTAACCCGGATTTCTTAGCTAGCATTTCAGACAGTTTTGCGAGGCAAGGGCTGATGCATACTCTGGGTGCCGAATTGGGCGATATTCGACCGGGAATTGTTGAAATAAGACTGCCTTTCAGTCCAGGGCTGACCCAACAACACGGATTTATTCATGCCGGGGCCGTCGCATCCATTATCGACAGTGCAGGCGGATACGCTGCATTTTCTCTCTTTGAGGCGGGTGATGGTGTGTTGACAGTCGAATTCAAACTGAATTTACTCTCGCCGGCGGCTGGTGAAGTTCTGATTGCGCGCGGACAGGTTGTTCGCCCTGGAAGGACCCTGACGGTAACGACAGGAGAGGTTGTTGCTGTCAAGAACGGCGTCGAAATACCGTGCGCCGTCATGCAACAGACAATTATGCGAATCGTCGGTCGGCCTGAAGTGGTGGAATAAGGTCTGTTGATTAGAAAAAAATGTACATGGCGCGACCTGCGCGCGTAATTTTACAATATTCCTTGAGGGAAGCTGCCTATGAAGACAAATGAATATCCGACCTTGAATTTTGATCTCGGTGATACCGCCGATATGATGCGGGAGTCCGTGCGAAATTTTGCGACTGACGAGATTGCGCCACGCGCCAGCCAGATTGATCTGGATAACGATTTTCCCGCAGATTTGTGGCGAAAAATGGGTGACCTCGGTGTCCTGGGAATAACGGTTGAAGAGCAATACGGCGGTGCCGGTATGGGATATCTGGAGCACACCATTGCGATGGAGGAAATCAGCCGGGCATCTGCATCCGTTGGACTTTCCTATGGTGCGCATTCCAATTTGTGCGTCAATCAAATCAGGCGCAATGGCACGGATGAACAAAAGGGACGATATCTGCCGAAACTGATATCCGGTGAACACGTCGGAGCACTTGCCATGAGTGAGCCTGGTGCAGGTTCTGATGTTGTTTCGATGAAGTTGAAAGCGGAAAAACGAGGTGATCGATACATTCTCAATGGCAACAAAATGTGGATCACCAACGGACCCGACGCTGACACGCTGGTGGTGTACGCAAAAACGGACCCGGAGGCCGGCCCGAAAGGCATAACAGCATTTTTGATTGAAAAAGGTTTCGCCGGATTTTCGACGGCTCAGAAACTGGACAAGCTCGGGATGCGCGGCTCGAACACCTGTGAGCTGGTATTTGTCGATTGTGAGGTCCCGGCCGAAAATGTACTGGGGAAGGTTGGCAAAGGAGTGAATGTTCTGATGAGCGGGTTGGATTATGAGCGCGCCGTGCTTGCTGCCGGGCCTACCGGAATTATGCAGGCATGTATGGATCTGGTACTACCCTATATCCACGAACGGAAACAATTCGATCAGGCCATCGGCAACTTCCAGCTCATGCAGGGCAAGCTGGCGGATATGTATACGACGATGAATGCGGCAAAGTCCTATGTATATACCGTCGCCAAGGCCTGCGACCGTGGTGAAACCACCCGCAAGGATGCCGCAGGTGCGATTTTGTATGCGGCAGAGAAGGCAACATGGATGGCATTGGAAACGATTCAGTGTCTGGGTGGAATGGGCTACATCAACGAAACACCGTCCGGTCGGCTGCTCAGGGATGCAAAACTGTATGAAATCGGCGCGGGTACGTCGGAAATCCGGCGCTGGCTGATTGGCCGGGAATTATTCGAAGAGTCGGCCTGATCGTGTCACCGGCAGACCTGCACTTTATCGACCTGAATGCGTTTGGCAATGCGCCGCAACCCGACCCGGTGTGGAAACGCTGCTGGACAGGGCAGGAACCACTTTGGAAGGTCTTTTGGGGCTGGTTTGTTTTTGGCCATGGGACCATTCTGGGGTGTGCTGTCGGATTCATGGTGATATCCATGGTGCTAGGATTTGTCGTCTCTCCGCGAACCCTGACCGCCGGTATTTCAGGTATGGTGGCAGGCGCTGTGCTGCTGATGGTCGTGACGGTTCCCTATGCGATCTGGTCGGCGGTTTCGGTGTGGAGATGTGCTTACAATTGCATGGACCGGCGATGGGGGCATATGGTGCGGGGAATCGTCCTGTTATATGGAACGATCATGTTACTCCCTCTGGGTCAGGCATTGTTCCGGCAGGTAGAAAAAGTGATATAATACATTGAAATAAATAATAATTTCATTTTCTGACTGTATATTTTACAAGGTCCTGCACACAGGGAAATTTTGACATATTACGATGCTAACGGAAGGAAACAGGATGGCGACAGAAGACCCAATCGTAATCGTAGGTGCCGCCCGTACACCGATGGGCGGATTCCAGGGCGTTCTGAAAGATGCGACGGCACCTGACCTTGGGGGCGTCGCTATACGGGCAGCTATTGAACGGGCGGGAATTCTACCCGATGACGTCGACGACGTCATTATGGGACTATGCCTGTTTGCCGGTGTTAAACAGGCACCCTGTCGTCAGGCCGCCCACATCGCCGGAATTCCGTGGTCGGCGGGGGCAACGACGATTTCAAAAATGTGCGGCTCAGCGATGAAAGCAACCATGCTGGCACATGACAATATTCTGGCAGGATCGCATGACATTATGGTCGCCGGGGGCATGGAGAGTATGTCCAATGCGCCCTACGTTGCATTGAATGCCCGTAACGGGTATCGATTGGGTCATGGGGATCAGCTGAAAGATCATATGTTCCTTGACGGTCTGGAAGACGCCTATGAAGAAGGCAAGCTGATGGGAAGTTTTGCGGAAGATACGGCGCAACACTATCAGTTTACGCGCGACGATCAGGATGCGTTTGCGATTGAATCACTGCGCCGCGCCAAAAAGGCCGTCGAAGATGGAACTTTTGCAGCAGAGATTGAGGCTATCACCATATCAACCCGTCGGGGCGAAGTGACCGTCGCTGATGACGAACAGCCAATATCCGCAAACGTTGACAAGATTCCGAACCTGCGCCCGGCATTTCGCAAGGATGGTACGGTTACGGCGGCCAATTCCAGCTCCATTTCCGATGGCGGTGCGGCGCTGGTCCTGATGCGCCAGTCAGAAGCTGATAAAAGGGGGTTGCAGCCATTGGCCAGAATTCGGGCGCATGCCACCCATTCACAGGAGCCCAACTGGTTTACCACAGCGCCGATCGGGTCCATGGAAAAGGTCATGATGAAAGCGGGGTGGTGCCGAAATGATGTTCAGCTTTTCGAAGTCAACGAGGCGTTTGCCGTGGTGACGATGGCCGCCATGCGCGATCTCGACATCCCGCACGACCAGATCAATATTTATGGCGGCGCATGTGCGCTTGGTCATCCCGTCGGAGCGTCCGGCGCACGAATTATTGTGACTTTGATGAACGCTCTGAAAAATACCGGCCAGACCCGGGGGATTGCGTCGCTATGTATCGGAGGCGGTGAGGCGACCGCGGTTGCGATCGAGATGTTCCACTGATGGCCCGGCAGCGGATTTCATCGGGTTCGGAATACGAGCGCAAGTTCGGTTATTCAAGAGCTGTTGTGGACGGAGATGATATTTTCGTTTCCGGCACAACCGGATTTGATTATTCGACGGGCGAGATTTCGGATAATGCGGCAGATCAGGCGCGTCAGACCCTGCGTACAATCGAGGCGGCACTGATCGAGGCGGGCGGATCACTGAGAGATGTCGTGCGGGCACGGTATTATTTGCCTGATGTTGACGATTGGGCAGCTGTTTCCGGGGTTTTGGGCGAAGTGTTTGGCGATATCCGTCCGGCAGCAACCGCTGTCATCGCCGGCCTGATAGATCCACGGATGAAAATTGAAATTGAGGTTACGGCTCGCAAAGGCAAAAAATAATGGCGACTGTACTGATTACCGGTGCCAATCGCGGCATTGGACTGGAATTCGCCCGTCAATACGGTGCGGATGGCCATACCGTCATTGCGACCTGTCGCAACCCGCTCGGCGTTGGCGCACTATCAACCATCCAGGGCGATATCCAGGTGCACGGACTGGAAGTTACAGATCAGGCGCAACTGGCCCGGTTGGCGGTCGATCTGAAAGACACGCCAATTGACATTTTGATTAACAATGCCGGTGTGTATGGTCCCCGTTCGTATGATCCGATGGAGATTGATACCCGCGAGTGGCATCACGTGTTTCAGATTAATGTCATGTCACCCCTTCAGGTGAGCCTTGCGTTTGTTGACAATATTGTTGCGGCGCACGGCAAAATTGCGACCTTGTCCTCAAAGATGGGGTCCATGACAGACAACACGTCCGGCGGCAGTTATATCTACAGGTCATCCAAGGCCGCGGTCAATGCGGTGATGAAAAGTCTGGCAAATGATCTGATGGACAGGTCCATACCCGTTTGCGTTCTGCATCCGGGTTGGGTACAGACCGACATGGGTGGTGAAAATGCATTGATTCCAGTGGAAACAAGCGTCTCCGGCCTGCGGCAGGTGATAGACGATTTATCGATGTCTTCGACCGGCACGTTCTTTAATTATGATGGCCAGAACATCAGGTGGTAGGGGGGATCGGGTGTCACAATTTCATCTCGCGCAACTGAATATCGCACATGCCAAATTTGATATGGACTCAGCAGGAATGGCCGGATTTGTGTCCATGCTCGACGAAATCAATCTGCTTGCCGAACAATCTCCGGGGTTTATATGGCGGTTGCAGGGCGATGGCGGCGACGCCACCTCGATCAACGCGTTTGAAGATCCGCGCGTACTGGTCAACATGTCCGTCTGGCAGGATCAGCAATCCCTGAGCTATTATGTGTACCGGTCGGCGCACGCAGGAGTCATGTCCCGGCGAAAGCAATGGTTTGAACAAATGCGCGAGGCCTACCACGTGTTATGGTGGATCGAAGCGGGGTGTTTGCCAACGATAGATGATGCCAAGGTCCGGCTGAGCTCCCTGCGGGGTGCCGGTCCATCCGCCGTCGCCTTCAATTTCAAGACCTCCTTTGCACAACCTGCCGCTGTCTGACGGGAACCCGATGACTTTCACTGACGAACAGCTACTGATCCGCGACACGGCGCGCAAGTTCGCCGTTGAACGGCTGATGCCCGGGGCGGCTGAACGTGACCGAGACGCAGGTTTTCCCCGAGAGCAACTGATTGAAATGGCGGGATTGGGACTGCTTGGCATGCTCTCGCCGGAAGACCTTGGCGGTTCCGATGTTGGTCATGTGGCGTTCGCGCTGGCATTAGAAGAAATTGCCGCCGGTGACGGTGCTGTTTCTACCATTGTCGGTGTCCATAATGGCGTTGCGCAGCGTCCAATTGTCGAGTACGGGACGGACGAACAAAAAAGACGTTTTGTCAGGCCGATGGCGACCGGTGAAATGATCGGGGCCTTTGCGTTGACGGAACCCCACGCAGGCTCTGATGCCAGTGATCAGCGCACAAAAGCGGTATGGGATGGCAACCATTTCGTACTGAACGGAACCAAACAATTTATTACATCCGGGCGGGAAGCTGATCTGGTTATTGTCTTTGCCGCCACTGCCCCGGAATTGGGGAGCAAGGGGATATCTGCCTTCATCGTGCCAACGGATACAGTGGGTTACAACGTAACGGCGATTGAAAAAAAGCTCGGACAGCGTGCGTCTGATACTGCACAGATTACTTTCAACGACATGCGACTGACTCCCGACCTGCTGTTGGGAGAGATCGGGCAAGGGTACCGTATTGCGCTGGCCAATCTGGAAGGGGGCCGCATCGGCATCGCCGCACAAGCAACGGGAATGGCACGAGCTGCCTACGAATATGCGCTCGCATATGCCAAGGAGCGTGTCGCGTTCGGCAAACGTATTATCGAGCATCAGGCAGTTGCTTTCCGTTTGGCTGACATGGCAACGCGGATCGAAGCGGCTCGGCTGATGTACCTGAATGCAGCGCGTTTGCGGGATGCGGGTATCTCCTGTCTGAAGGAAGCATCCATGGCGAAACTGTTTGCATCTGAAATGGCCGAACGGGTGTGTTCCGAGGCAATTCAGACGTTGGGGGGCTATGGATATGTCGAGGATTTTCCGGTTGCGCGAATATACCGCGATGTGCGCGTCTGCCAGATTTATGAAGGGACCAGTGATGTCCAGCGAATGGTTATCAGCCGGGCGATAGAAGGAGAACAGCCGTGACCGGACCTATTAAATTTTACCTCGATTTATCGTCACCATATGCTTACTTCGCGTCACTCAGGATTGACGAGATGGCGAACGCGTTCGGTCGGGACGTGGATTGGCGTCCGATCCTGCTGGGCGCCACCATGAAGGAAACCGGAAATGTTCCGTTGGCACATCAACCGATCAAGAGTGATTATGTAAAACACGACTGGCAGCGGCTGTCGCGCTTCATGGAGGTTCCATGGACCCTGCCCGAAATCTTTCCGGTCGCAACTGTTGGTGCGGCGCGGGCCTATTACTGGATCAGGGGGAATGACGAATTGCTTGCCAAAAAATTTGCGCAGGCATGTTTTCATAAATATTTTGGCGAGGGAATCAACATATCAGAGAACGACATCGTTGCCGAGATCGGTCTCTCGCTTGGCATTGGAAAAACAGAACTGCTTGCGGCAATCGCGACAGATGAAGTCAAGTCGCGCTTGCGTGAAGAAACACAGGCAGCAACGGACAGCGGCGTCTGTGGTGTGCCGTATTTTATAGTAGACGGCGAACCCTTCTGGGGATCTGACCGTCTGTGGATGATCAAACGCTGGCTCCGGTCTGGCGGTTGGTAACTTAATCGGAAAAGGAAAGTAAAGATGCCCGTCACCAAAGGAATCAAAGATCTTGTCGCCGAGGCAAATGCCCGGATCGAAACCATTGCGACGGCAGATGCCATTGCGGTACTCGGGAACGATTCTTACGTATTTGTCGATATTCGGGATGTCCGTGAACTCGAACGGGAAGGGACGATCCCCGGCGCGCACCACGCGCCACGCGGAATGCTGGAATTCTGGTTTGACCCGGGAAGTCCCTATTTCCGGGTGGCATTTGGCGACGAACAAAAGACATATGTTCTGTATTGCCAGTCAGCCTGGCGTTCGGCTCTGGCGACCAAAACCCTGAATGATATGGGCCTGACAAACGTCAAGCATTTTGCCGGCGGGTTTAAGGGGTGGAAAGAAACAGGTGGCCCGGTCACCGAATACAAACCCAAGGGTTAAAAAACGAATGTCGGTTTTGAAATCAAACGTTCGGCCCGGATCGGACGACTTTGAACTGAATGCTCGCCATATGCGAACCCTGGTTAGTGAGCTGACAGATGTGGTGTCTCAGGTCATGCAGGGTGGCGGAACCAAGGCCAACAAGAAGCATACGGACCGGGGTAAGCTTTTGCCACGAGAAAGAGTACAGCATCTGCTGGATCCGGGTTCACCGTTTCTTGAATTTTCCCAACTTGCGGGATGGAAATTGTATGAAGAAGGATCGATAGCGGCGGGTGGTATCATCACCGGAATCGGTCGGGTGTCTGGGCAGGAAGTCGTTGTCATCGCCAATGACGCGACGGTCAAAGGGGGGACCTACTTGCCGATCACGGTCAAAAAACACCTCCGGGCGCAGGAAATTGCCATGGAGAACCGCTTGCCATGTATTTATCTGGTCGACTCCGGCGGTGCGTTTCTGCCACGTCAGGACGAGGTTTTCCCTGACCGGGATCATTTCGGCCGGATATTCTACAATCAGGCGCGGATGAGTGGTGCAGGCATTCCCCAGGTCGCGGTCGTCATGGGTTCCTGTACCGCTGGTGGCGCGTATGTTCCGGCGATGTGTGATGAAAGTATCATTGTCAGGAATCAAGGCACGATTTTCCTGGCAGGACCGCCACTCGTGAAAGCCGCGACCGGCGAGGTGGTTTCGGCAGAAGATCTGGGCGGCGCGGAGGTGCATTCCAGGGTTTCTGGTGTCACAGATTACATGGCCGAAAATGATGATCATGCTTTGGCTTTGGCACGGCGAGTTGTCGGAAACTTTAACCGTTTGAAGAAAGTGGAACTGGCAACCTCTGACGTGGTAGAGCCGCGATATTCCGCAGACGAGATATATGGCGTTGTACCTTCTGATCTTCGTAAACCCTACGATGTGCGAGACGTGATCGCCCGGATTGTCGATGGTTCGGAATTTGACGAGTTCAAGATTCATTACGGCCCGACGCTGGTTTGTGGCTTCGCCCGGATATTTGGATATCCGGTCGGGATTGTCGCAAATAACGGTATTCTGTTTTCTGAATCAGCGCAGAAAGGCGCGCATTTTGTCGAGATTTGTTCACAACGTGGAATTCCATTGATCTTTTTGCAGAATATTTCCGGCTTTATGGTGGGATCAAAATATGAAGCGGGTGGAATCGCCAAAGACGGCGCGAAAATGGTAACCGCCGTTGCCTCAACAAATGTTCCGAAATTTACCGTTCTGATTGGCGGGAGTTTTGGCGCCGGAAATTATTCGATGTGCGGACGGGGATATTCGCCACGATTTTTATGGATGTGGCCAAATGCGCGAATTTCGGTGATGGGTGGCGAGCAGGCGGCCAGCGTATTGGCGACGGTCAAACGTGACGGTATGGAAAGCCGCAGGGAACATTGGAGTCCGGACGATGAAGACGATTTTAAAAAACCGATCCGGGATCAATATGAATCGCAGGGACATCCGTATTATGCCAGCGCAAGATTATGGGATGATGGTGTCATTGATCCCAGGGATACCCGCATGGTGCTGGGGTTGGGTTTGTCAGCGGCCCTCAACGCACCCATTGCAAAAACCGATTTTGGTATATTCAGGATGTAATCAGATATGAGTCAAACACCCAGTGTTATAAGCGACATTGATGGTCGCGGCGTCGCCACCGTCACGCTCAACCGGCCGACAATTCACAACGCTTTCGACGATCTTCTGATTGCTGAATTGATTACGATATTTGATCGAATCGGGAAAGATGCAGATGTCAGGCTGATCGTTCTGCGTGGGGCTGGAAAAAGTTTCTCGGCGGGCGCAGACCTGAACTGGATGCGGCGGATGGCGGACTACAGCGACCAGGAAAACCTGGATGACGCGCGAGCTGTTGCGACCCTGATGGCAAGCATTGCATTTTGCCCGAAACCGGTGCTGGCGCGAGTTCATGGAACCGCTATGGGCGGTGGCGTTGGGCTGGTATCCGCCTGTGATATCGCAATTGGCACATCGGACACACGATTTGCCCTGTCGGAAGTGCGTTTGGGCGTTATACCGGCAACCATCGGACCCTATGTCGTTCGGGCGATTGGAGAACGGCAGGCCGCAAGATATATGATTTCCGGAGAGCGGTTTGATGCCGACGAGGCCTGTCGGATCGGGCTGCTTCATCAGGTGGTTCCGCCGGATCAACTTGACGATACGGTCAATCACATGGTTGAAGAATTATTGCAAAACAGCCCAAATGCCATGCTCGAGGCAAAATCCCTGATCGCAGCAATCAGCAATCGCCCGGTTGACAGCGAAGTCAGGGAGGACACGGCGCAACGGATCGCGCGGGTGCGCGCTTCCGGAGAGGGTAAGGAAGGACTGACGGCGTTTCTGACAAAGCGCAGACCAACATGGCTTGAAGGGTAACGCGTCGTGTTCAACAAACTGTTGATCGCCAATCGCGGTGAGATTGCCTGTCGTATCATTCGCACAGCGAAGCGAATGGGAATTGAAACCGTTGCAGTCTATTCCGATGCCGATGAGTCCGCGCTACATGTCCGTTCGGCGGATCAGGCGGTGCGGTTAGGCCCGGCCCCTGTGACGGAGAGTTACCTCAATCAGGCGGCTTTGCTGGACGCCCTTGGCCGGACTGGCGCGGATGCAGTGCATCCCGGTTATGGATTTTTCTCTGAAAATGCCGATTTTGCCGAATCTGTCACTGCTGGAGGAATTGTGTTTATCGGTCCACCCGCTGCCGCGATCCGGGAAATGGGTGCCAAGGACAACGCAAAGGCGATCATGGAACACGCCGATGTTCCGGTCGTTCCCGGATATTATGGAGACAACCAGACCCTTGAACTGTTCGCGCGTGAGGCAGATCGGATCGGGTACCCTGTCCTCTTGAAAGCCGCGCTTGGCGGCGGCGGCAAGGGAATGCGGATCGTCCGGTCCGAGAATGAATTGGCAGATTTTGCCGCCAGCGCCCGACGAGAGGCGGAGAGCGCGTTTGGCAACGGTCGTCTGTTGATCGAAAAATATCTGACCGGAACGCGCCATGTGGAAATTCAGGTTTTCGCCGACTCCCATGGTAGTTGCGTTCATTTGTTCGAACGGGATTGTTCCCTGCAACGCCGCCATCAGAAAATAATTGAAGAAGCTCCCGCACCGGGACTGACTGAGGTCGTCCGGCAGGAGATGGGTGCAGCAGCAGTGCGGGCGGCAAAAGCGGTGAATTACGAAGGTGCCGGAACCATCGAGTTTCTTTTGACGCCGGAGCAGGAATTCTATTTCATGGAAATGAACACCCGCCTGCAGGTTGAACATCCGGTTACCGAGATGATTACCGGGACTGATCTGGTGGAATGGCAAATTCGCGTTGCAGACGGACAGAAACTGCCGCTTCAGCAATATGAAATTGGACTGTCCGGTCATGCAATCGAGGTTCGACTGTACGCCGAAGATACGTCGAACAACTTCATGCCTGCGCCGGGACAGTTAAAGCATATCAGGTGGCCTGAAAACATTCCGGGTATGCGGGTCGACACCGGGGTTGAAACCGGCGATGTAATTTCGTCCCATTACGATCCGATGATTGCCAAAATGATCCTGTTTGGAGAATCCCGCGAACAGGCGCGCAGGCGACTGTCGGATGCGCTGTGTCAGTTGGAAATTGTCGGTCCGGGTCACAATACGGATTTTTTATATACGCTGGTTAATCATCCGGCCTTCTGCAAGAGCGAGATAAATACGGCATTCGTCGACAATCTGATGTCAAAGGGCATAGAGAAGACAAAGCCGTCCATCCAGACAATCGCTGCGGCGGCACTACATGTTGTCAGGTTGGGTGAAACAAATATCGCCGATCGGGCCGCCCGTTCTGAAGACCCACACTCTCCGTGGAATCATACAGGTTGCTGGCGGTTGAATGACCAGGCACACATGAACCTCGTGTTTATAGACTGCAATGATACCGTGATTTCCGTTGCGGTATCCGGATTGGGAGATGATAACAGCATCTCCATCACCATCGATGGTGATGTCGTGGATCGGGACGTCCTGAGCCACGCAATGATGGCGCGGATTATCGACATTGATGATGCGATCCACATCTTCGGGCTTGGACCGGCAACCTGTTTGTGGTTGTTTGACCCTATTCTGGCGGCAAGTGAACTGGACCGGGTCGAACCGACCTTTACCGCACCTATGCCCGGAAAAATTGCCGCCGTATTGGTGGCAAACGGTGATAACGTTGCTGCTGGCGATATTCTTGTCGTCGTCGAAGCCATGAAAATGGAACACGCCATCAAGGCGCCGAAAGACGGCGTAGTTGAAAAAATTCAGTGTTCGATGGGAGAGCAGGTCGATGAAGGGCAGATTCTATTGACGATGATTGAATAGATATGATCGCGTCCGATTGACGAAGTATGAACAATATTCCAATTGCAACCCGAGCACCTTGTAAATGAATTTTCCGGAACGAGTAAAAATTGTAGAAGTCGGGCCGCGGGACGGATTGCAAAACGAACCCGCATCGGTATCGACAAACGACAAGGTGAAACTGATTGAGTTGTTGGCGGCGAGCGGGCTGACCGTCATTGAGGCAGGCAGTTTCGTTTCACCGAAGTGGGTGCCTCAGATGGCCGATTCAAATGAGGTGTTTTCCAGGGTTCCCCGTCTGTCGGGCGTTACCTACACGGCATTGACACCAAACATGACGGGGTTGGAAAATGCTCTGCACGTCCATGTAGATGAAGTTGCGGTTTTTGCCGCAGCGTCGGAGACGTTTTCGCGGAAAAACATCAATTGTTCAATTGCTGAAAGTATTGAGCGCTTCAAACCTGTGTGCGAGCGAGCACTGCAAGAAAAAATTCGGGTGCGGGGATATGTGTCCTGTGTTCTGGGCTGCCCCTACGAAGGGACGGTTGATCCTGATCGCGTGGCGCAAGTCGCAGCAGCACTGACTGACATTGGATGTTTCGAGGTTTCGCTGGGCGATACCATTGGCGTTGGCACGCCGCATCGGGCGCGAAAAATGATCGACGTGGTAAGCTCTGCTATCCCGATTGGCCAGTTGGCTGTGCATTTTCATGATACCTATGGTCAGGCGCTGGCAAATATCTATGCCGTTCTAGAGCAAGGCGTATCAACTATAGACAGTTCAATTGCCGGTCTGGGTGGCTGCCCCTATGCGCAAGGTGCCGCCGGAAATGTGGCAACGGAAGATGTCCTGTATCTGCTGGACGGACTCGGTATTTCGACCGGAATCAGTATGGAATCCCTATTGAGTGCGTCCCGGTTCATTTCGACGATCATCGGCCGCCCGCCGTCATCCAAGGTTGCGCAGGCAATGCACAATCGGGGACAGAATTCGTGACTGTTCATCTGATCAAGCTGTGCGTTGGAATCGACGAAGTTGAACAATTATCGGAAATTCAGTCGGCGAGACTGGTTGCGCAGAAATCGGCGGGAATTGAAAAACCGGTACTGCGGCATGTGACACGAAATATGCCGAAACGGGCCAAAGAAATTCTTGATGGTGGCTCCCTGTACTGGGTAATTCGCCGCGTAATTCAGGTCAGGCAACTGGTTGTCGGTCTGGAACCGGTTGAACGGGATGACGGACGCCCGGCATGTGCGATCATCCTGTCACCGCAACTGGTGCGAACAAACCCCCGCAGTTTTCGCCCGTTTCAGGGGTGGCGTTATTTTCCAAATGCAGATGTCCCGATCGACCTGGCGGCCGGTACGAATTCGCCCGACACGTTGCCGGTGGAAATGGCGAGCGAGTTAAGGGACCTTGGGCTTCTGTGAATAACCGACCTGTACCGCCATCTTTCTGATTGACCTGATCAGAGTTGTTCATGAACGGTAACGCTGATTTGAACCAATGCTTTGATCTTATATACCCAATCAGGTTGTCATTGCCGTGTAGAGTGGTGTTTAATCGGGCTTCAGGTACTCAAAAATGGGTTAGACGCCGGAATATATGAACGAAGATCTGGAAATCATCAATCCACCGAATCGGCTGAAGGCCAAGGTCAGGGCGGGTGGTCCGGGTGCCGTTGATGCGGATGCGCTTCGGCGTGCCGAGGCTGCCATTGCCAACATGGCGGATCAGTACCTCGAATGGGTTGTTCAGGACCTGGAACGAATCGGTAAAGCCTTTGAAGACCTGAAATCAGCCAGTCAGAAAGATTTTCAGGCGAAACTTGATGCGATTTTCAAGGTGTCGCATGACATCAAAGGACAGGGTGGCAGTTTCGGGTATGATATGATGACATCGGTTGGCAACCAGCTTTGTCGCCTGATTGAACAATCAGACCCTTCCAATCCGAAACTGATTGAATCAATTGGTGTTCACATCGAATCGTTAAACCTGATCATATCGCAACGGATTACCGGAAACGGAGGCCAGGTTGGCGAGCAGATACTGTCCGGTCTGGGCAAGGTGCTCGAGAAAACGTCGACTGGCCGGTGATTATCTGACCAAATCGAGAGAATCACGAAAATCTTCAAGCCAATGCAGGCGTGCTTCCAGTTCGGAAATGTCCCGGTCCAGCCATTTTCCCAGAAAGCCAGAACCGTCCTGAAAATGTTTGCGCAAATCAAGATGGCGGGCCAGTTCAACTTCCGTTCTTTCAACCAGAAGATCGGTTTGCTGGTGCTGATCTTGCGGATCCAGTAAATGCAAAAACCGGAATTTCAAGGCCTCGATGAGTTTGTTCAGGTCTGAATCAGCGGCGCGAATATTTGCCGTCAGCAGGTCGTGGAGCTCCGCCTGTCCTTTGTCTGACATCTGCAGGACTTCCTGTCCATCCTGCTCTCCAATTACATCAATCAATCCTTCGTAACGAAGCAGCTCCATGGACGTCCCCAGGACATCCAGAGATGGTCCCTGAATACGGTCGATAAAGTGACGAACGGATTGAGCCAATTCACTGTAAACCATCGGCTTTGCACACAGAACCCCTAGTGCACAAAGGCGGACGGCTTCTTTCGGCGTGAGCGTGTTATCAGAATACATGCTAGAAAGATAGGCGCGTCGCGATCACCTGTCCATAGCAGATTTTATAATTAAAGTACCCGTTATGACGTTATAAATGCCTTTGCAGATTGAGCCGGCTCCATACTTTGGCGACGGAATTGACCAGATGATCAATGTCATCGTCGGAATGCAGGGGAGTTGGCGTAAACCGCAGGCGTTCGGTTCCGCGCAACACGGTCGGATAGTTGATCGGTTGCACGTAGATGCTGAATTGCTCCATCAACAGATCACTGGCGGCCTTGCACTTGACCGGATCGCCGACCAGTACCGGTACAATGTGGCTGACGGACGGCATGACGGGGACGCCAATTTCGCGAAACCGTCGTTTCAGGGTCGCCGCACGTTCCTGATGGTGATCACGCAATTCATTATGTCGCTTGAGATAGGCGATACTGGTCCGTGCAGCTGCGGCTACGGCCGGAGGCATTGACGTTGAAAAGATAAAACCGGCACCGTAACTCCTGACAAAATCGCACATCATGGACGAGCCCGCGATATATCCGCCTACCACGCCAAATGCCTTGGCCAGGGTGCCCTGGATAACATCAAGTCGGTGCATTTGACCATCGCGTTCGCTGACGCCACCGCCACGTTTGCCATAAAGTCCAACGGCATGTACTTCGTCAATAAAGGTCATGGCGCCATATTTTTCCGCGAGGTCACACACGCCTTCAATGGGGGCAATGTCGCCATCCATCGAATACAGTGATTCAAATGCGATGAGTTTCGGGCGTTCGACGGGATAGCTTGCCAGTTTTGTTTCCAGATCTTGCAGGTCGTTATGGGCAAATATCACACGTTCGCATTTACCATGTCGAATACCTTCAATCATGGAATTGTGATTAAACTGATCGGACAGAATGACCAGGTCGGGAATCATGTCGCCGAACGTGCTCAGCGCCGTCATGTTTGCCATCCAGCCTGAGCCAAAAATCAGTGCTGATTCGGTGCCGTGCAGATCCGCCAGTTCTCGCTCCAGAAGGATATGTTCATGGTTGGTACCCGCGATATTCCGGGTGCCACCGGCTCCCGCACCACATCTCAGAACAGCATCGTTCATTGCGGCAAGGACCGTTTTGTTCTGTCCCATACCCAGATAGTCATTGGAGCACCACACCGTTACGTCCCGAACGCCATCCTTGGCATGATTAAAGGCAGCGGGAAAATCGCCAGCCTTCCGTTCCAGGTCAGCGAATACGCGATAACGTCCTTCTTCCTTGAGATCGGCTATACGGTCCGCGAAAAAATTTTCATATTTCATTGTATTATTCCGGGTTGCTGTTTTTGACCCAGATCAAGGTATCGTCCAGTGCCTTGCCAAAGCACTCCATCATCTCCTTGATCTCGTCCGGTGAAATAATCAGTGGCGGACAGAAACCGATACTATCTCCCATTGCGCGTATAATCAGGCCATGCTGTTCGGCCCGACCAGCACAATAGGCTCCCACCGCCGACGTTGGTGCAAATGGCGTTTTACCGGCCTTGTCCTTAACGATTTCAATTCCGCCCACCAGGCCGACGCCGCGAACCTCACCCACTAGCGGGTGGTCTGCAAATTGTCGAAGTGCAGCCTGAAACCCCGGTGCAATGCCCTGGACGTGACCAATAATATTGCGTTCTTCATAGATGGTCAGGGTTTCCAGTGCGACGGCCGCCGAAACCGGGTGACCTGCGTACGTTCCGCCATGTCCGAACAGGCCCAGCTTCTCACTTTGCGATACCAGCGCCTGATAAACCTTCTCATTGATCAGCACTGCGGAAATTGGCAGGTAGGCGGCCGAAAGGGCCTTGGCGGCGGTAATCATATCAGGGACCAGGTTGAAGGTTTGTGACCCCCACATATTGCCGGTACGGCCAAATCCGCAAATGACTTCATCAGCCACGAACAGAATGTCGTATTTTTTGAGAATCGGCTGGATTTTCTCGAAATAGGTTTTTGGCGGTACGATGACGCCTCCCGCGCCCATAACCGGTTCGGCAAAGAATGCGGCGATGGTTTCCGGCCCCTCGTCGATGATCATCTGTTCCAGCTCGTCGGCGCAGCGTGACGCGAACTCTTCTTCCGATTCGCCATCTTGGCCGAACCGGTAAAAATGCGGGCAACTGGTATGCAGGATACGATCAATCGGCAGGTCGAAATCGTTGTGCAGATGGGGCAGGCCCGTCAGGCTGGCAGAACAAACGGTCACGCCATGATAACCCTTGATACGCGAAATAATCTTTTTCTTGGACGGCTTGCCAATCGCATTGTGATAATACCAGATCAGTTTGACGGTCAGGTCGGTTGCTTCCGAACCGGAATTGGCAAACAGAACCTTTGACATGGGGACCGGCGCCAGATTGACCAGTTTTTCCGCAAGATCGATGGTCACATCAGGGGTTTTTCCAGCAAATCCGTGATAGTATGGCAGCCTGCGCATTTCCTTGACCGCCGCCTCGATTAATCGTTCCTCGTTGAAACCGAGGGACGCACACCACAAGCCGGCAAGGCCCTCGATATAGGATTTTCCACTGTCGTCAAATACCCGCACACCGGAGCCGGACTGAATGATATGCGGCCCTTTTTCCTGGTGGGCTTTCAGGTTGGTGTAGCCGTGCACATGGTAGGCTATATCTCTGGCGGCGGGCGAGTTCGTTAATTTATTCATGATTCAATCTCAAAAATTCAATTATCAGACGTCTGAACTGTAAATTTGTATTCGAATGGTCAGACAAGGGGCTGAAAGGTAATTCATCAGCCCCCATTAATAAATGGAAAATCAGGTCAGTCCTGGGACCCGATGATGATCTGGTACTCAGCAGGTCTCTACCGGCTGCCCAGGTTTTACCTGTACCCTCTGAAAACAGCGGGAAGAAGGCATACAGTCCAGCGGTTCGAGACAAACCGATCTGACGTTTCTATTCAATTTGCCGCACAGGTGATTTGACATAAATCAATGTTGCGAATGTTTTATTGGCGTCTGATAGCGATTGAGGGTCGTTTGCAGAGGGAGAGCGGATATGTCCATTAAAGATATCATGGTGCACGTAGATACCGGATTTGGAAACGAAAACCGGATCCGTGTAGCGATTGATCTGGCGACGCGACACAGTGCCCAGTTAACGGGCATTTACGCGATTTCCCGCCCGGTTATTCCATCCTATGCGGAAGTTCAGATTGCGGACGAAATATTGCGGGCGCAGGCAAGTGCGTTGCGGGAAACGGCTGATCGAGCCAAATCTGATTTTCTGGCGATGACAAATACGGTCGGATTGGCGGCGGAATGGCTGTGTTTTGAAGGGGCCGCAGATACCATTCTCAGCAGGGAAGCTGTAACCTCTGATATTCTGATTGTCGGGCAGCATGATCCAAACGAGGATATTTTCCCGGGTGGCCGCGACATGCCGGACCATGTGATTTTGTCGACGGGTCGCCCGGTGCTGGTCATCCCCAATTCATTCAATCGGGACGATCTGGGCCGACGGATCATGGTCGCCTGGGACGGAAGTGCGCGGGCAACACGCGCTGTTCACGATGCGATGGCTTTTTTGCAAATGGCAGAATATGTCTGTGTGATGGTTGCCAATCCTGAAGAAGAAGTGCGGATCGGCACAGAACCGGCCTCGCGAATCACCGACCATCTGATTCGGCACGGGGTCCGCGCCGAGGCCGCGCACATGACAAACCGTCGCGTTCAGCCCGGAGAACTGCTGTTATCCCGCGCAGCTGATTTGAGCGTCGATATGATTGTCTGCGGTGCCTATGGTCATGCCCGCTGGAAGGAGTTGATCCTGGGAGGCGTGACAGATCATTTACTGGACCATATGCCGGTTCCGCTATTGATGTCTCATTGATGTCGAGATTCAGAGCGATTGGTCAAGGGCACGCGGGTCAAGTGCATCCTGCAACCCGTCGCCAAGAAAATTCAGTGAAATCACTGTGATCAAAATCAGTATTCCCGGATAAAATGCCAATCCGGGTGCCTGCCAGATCAATTCCTGAGCGTTGGTCAGCAGGTTGCCCCAACTGGGCGTCGGAGGTTGAATGCCCAGCCCCAGGAAACTCAGTACCGATTCCAGTAAAATAATATTACCGGCAGCAAGCGTCGTCGCGACGATGATAGGGGATGCGAGATTTGGCAGGATATGTACGATCATGATGCGACCGGAGCTGGCACCCTGAGATTCTGCCGCCAATACAAAACCGCGTTCCCGCAATGCCAGAGCGCTCGATCGCACCAACCGTGCGACAGTTGTCCATCCGGCCAGCACGACGATGGTGATGATTCGATACAGGCTGAGGTTATCAGACGTCAGGATTTGATCAGGGACACCTATTTTGGACAAATCAAGGGCGGCAAGTACAATCAACAGCGGCAGCATGGGCAGCGCAATGATTCCGTCCGTCAGGCGCATCAATAGTGCATCGACCGGGCCACCGAAATAGCCCGCTAACAATCCGACCACGGTTCCGACAACTGCCGACAGGATTGCGGCGGTCAAGCCAACGAACAGAGATATCTGACCGCCGTATAGAAGTCGTAGTAATACGTCCCGACCCAATTCATCAGTTCCAAGCAGGTGCTGCAATGATGGCGATTGCAAGCGAGCAAAAAGGTCGACCGCCTGGGCGTCGACTCCCAACAACCCTTCGATAACGGGGGCACTGACCGATAGCGTTGCGAGCACGACGAGCACGGACGCTCCGGCGAGTGCAAGCTGGTGTTTGCGAAAACGTCGCCAGATCAATACCCGTGGCGATGATGCCGAACTGGACATCATTTTTGATCCGATCGGTGGTAAGACAGGCGTGGGTCGAGCCAGACGTAGGAGATATCGGCGAGAAAATTACCTGACAGGGTCATCACCGTAGCAAATAGCAGCGATACCAGCGCAAGATTGAAATCGTTACCCATAACTGCGTCAAATATCAGCTTCCCCATACCCGGGTAAGCAAAAATCGTTTCAGTAATCAATGCGCCTGAAAACAGGCTGCCAAAATCCAGCGCGACAACAGTGGCAACCGGAATCATTGCGTTTCGCAATGCGTGAAGCAGCAAAACCTGTCGGTGTGACAGACCTTTGGCACGGGCTGTCCGGATATAATCCTGCCGTAGGGTTTCGATCATGGCGGATCTCATATATCGGGTATGACTTCCAACACTGGCGATGGTCAGGCTTGCGACAGGCAGGATCAGGAACCGTAAATTCTCCCATATTCCGCCGGCTCCAGAATGCACACCGAGTCCACCTGCCGGCAATACCCCCAACAAGACGGCAAATACAATGATCAGCAACAGGGCTAACCAGAATGGCGGAATGGAAATTCCGGCAAACGCCAGCAAATTTATGCAGTAGTCGAATTTGGAGTAGGGGCGGGATGCTGCAAAAATACCAAGCGGAAGACCGATCGACAAGGCCAGCACAAAACTGCATCCGAGCAGTACCAGCGTGTTTTGCAAGGCAGGGAACATAACATCCAGAACGGGACGACTGTGCAGTCGGGAGTAGCCGAAATCACCGCGAAGGGCTGACAAGAGCCAGTTCAGGTAACGTTCGATGATGGGTTTGTCGACGCCATACAGATCCCGCAAATGCGCCGCACCGGCTGGCGTCATTTTAGGATTGGATGCGATCATCAAATCAATCGGATCGCCCGGCATCCATCCCATCAGGACGAAGATCACAAATGACATAATGGTCAGAATCGTGACCGACTGCAATAACCGGGAAGTGAAAAACTGTACCATCCGTCGGTCAGACTGCCATGGCCAACACTGGAGAGGTCACGGGCATTCCGGAGTGGGCATGCCGATCGCGTGCGCGGCATACAATCTCTTCAGTCATTTCCGACCCGCCAATTCTCGACCCACAGGGTGGTGGGATACATATGCCCCGTCGGTTGGACGCCTTGCAACCATTTGGGTAGAATGAATGACTGGGCCTGAAAATAAAGCGGAATTACCGGCACGTCCGAGATGTATATTTCCTGCAGGCGATGCCAGAGATTCCGGCGCTTCTCGCGGTCCAGCTCAACCTCAATCCTGTCGATGAGTTGATCCATTTCAGTATTATGAAAGCCGGTGTAATTTTGTCCGGCATAATTGTTTTCTTCTGTCGGAATATTGCTGGAATGTAATATTGTACGGGGCACATTTTCCGGTGAACTCAGCCAGGCAAACATGGCAAGGCCGGAGAATGTGCGCCTTGTTACTGTCTGCCCGAAGAAAACCCGGGCCGGTTGGTTTTTGATGGAAATGTCAATGCCGACCGCCTTCCACTGGCTTTGCAGTATCTGTTCGACCAGTTCCCGAGTACGGTTTCCCGCTGTCGTCATGATTTGCAATGACAGCTTTTCCCCCGCCTGATTGTAACGGTAGCCACCCTTGAGACGGTCCCAGCCTGCCTCTACCAATAACTCTGCGGCCCGTTTTGGATCGTATGAATATCCTTTCAGGTCTTTTGCAAATACGCTGTCGAGCGGACTGACGCTACTGTCGGCAACCGGTTGGCGACCGTTGAACAGGCGCTCACTTATTGCCGAGCGGTTCAATGCATATAACAATGCCCGCCGCACGCTGATGTCGCGCAGGATCGGGTTATCGAGGTTGAGGTCTGCATGTTCATAAATCAGGCCGGGTTGATAGATGATATTGAAGTCATCACCATGGCGTTTTTCAAACGAGATTGTCTGATTGATATCGAGGCCCATTTCTCCGGCAATCATGTCAATGCCGCCGGAAAGCAGATTGGCTTCCAGAGCTGCAGTGTTTTCAATAACCCGAACGATAATCTTGCGAAATACCGGCTTTTTACCATACCAGGTCGGGTTCGGTTGCAGCACAACCGAAGTGCCCGCGACGATTTGCGAAATAACGTAGGGACCAAAGTAGAGGGCCTTGTTCAGAGGCGTGGTGTTAAATGCCGTGCGGTTCCTGTAGGTGGCCGGGTCGTCAAAATTTTTGGCATCGACGTGGGCCGGAATGAGCTGGAAGTCGTTGATCGCATTGAAATCAAAGCTCACTTTGTCAAAGTGCATCGTGAATGTTTTGGAATCAATGACATCAATCTTGTACAGGCTTCGGTAAAACTCGATGTTGATGACGCCGGATTGCGGATGGCGCCCGACCCGCCAGGTAAATTCCACATCTTTGGTGCTGACCGGCACGCCATCTCCCCAGGTCGCATTGGGCTGAATCCGGTAGGTGACGGCGATGCCGTCCCGTCCGGATGGTCCGTGTTCAATTTTCGCCAGCCCATTTTCAATCGTTGGTAACTGGACGCACAGCAGGCAAATCAGCTTCCAGTCCTTGTCGTAGGTAGTAAACGGGCGGGCGGTCATCGCATGGATGTAGGAACCAGCCAGCATTGAATTGATGTTGGGGTGAAATGAAGACGGGAACTGCGTGATTCCGATCACCAGTTCCTCCTTGTCGGCCAGCGCCGGTGCCAGCGCACTGGCAAACCAGCCGATGAATGAGAGGCAAAGAAGGTATCGTCTGATTTTATACATTCGGCTTCCCGCTGATTGTTCCGGCAAGGACTGTCGAGAATCTGGCCCGCTGAGTAGCCGAATTGATCGGCCTTTTCGCAAGGTCACATCCGGTGTTTGCTTGCGGGTCAATGAGGGTCCAGCCGCCATAGGCGTTCTGCGTTCCTGTGCGCGATCATATGTGCACTGTCGTGCGGCAAACCTGCTAGCGCTTTGCGCCATAAGGCTACCTGGTCAAGATAGAATGCACCCCAGTGTTCGGCAAATACGTTGTCAAAATTCAGGACAAACCGGTCCGGGTGTCGCGTCATCAATGTTAGCCATCGAGGCGACAACGTGTCGCCGTCAAACAGATTTGTCCAGGGTTGTGCCGATTTTGCAATTGATACGGGATTTGAATGCGATACTAGGAAACCGACATTGCGATGCGTTGTAATGAGTCGGTCCACTTCATCAAAAGGCAGTTGTCCCATGTGGATTAGCAGAAACGTCTGGTCCCGATAGGTATCAAACAGGACTTCAAGCGCAGACAGAATTGGGTCGCCTTCGGCTCCCGCCGCAGCGTACTCAATATGTGGAATGAACGGCCATTTTCTGGCATTTGCGACCGCAAGCGCAGCGGAGACCCGTTTATCAGTTGGAAATACAACTACTTTATCAGCTTTGTTTCCCTTTGCTGCATGCCACATAATTACTTCGGCCATCGCCCGAAAGGCAGGCATCGCGGCCTGTTTTGATAGTTGCACGTAATATTTCTGTTTGTTTTTGGAATAGATACCGCCTTTTGTTCTCAGTGCGGCAACAATACGACGTGGGTATTGACCGGCCAATGCGGCAACTTGTTCGGGCGAAACCCGACCTCTGGCAGACAGAATAGTTTGAACAACACCGGCCTGGCCCATCAGTTGGATTATCCGGGAAGGATCGACGTTCCCGTCAAACTGACTGTGTGCGTCAATAATCGGCAGGGTGTCCGCCCCGGCGGACAAAGGGCGATACACGACACAGGCAGCCATCACAATGAGCATCCACGCGACTGTCGTCGGTAAATTTGAGTTTGTTCCTGTCAATACGGTTCCTTCCGTCCACGCGGCAGTTCCGTTACATATTCCGGTCAGGCGCGATGATACGATCTTCCAGATTGTCAAAACAAGCCTGCCAGCCTTCCTGATGTTGTTGACGCAATTCTTGTGTTGGCAACAGAGTATGCGTCAGAGTTAATTCCGTGCGATTGATCGAAAGGCCCTTGAAGTCGAGCGTGACCCGGGAGTTTGACACCGTGGGCGACGACCAGGAAAACGAAATCCGGCTGTATCGATTGATTTCGATATAACTGCCGAACAGTTTTACGTCCGCCGAGGGCATATGCATGGTAATTGCATATTTTCCACCAACGGTAAAACTGTTAACGACTGTACTTTCCGTGAATTCAAACCGTCGCGCAAACAGCCATTTGGACATAATCGCGGGCTGTGACCATGCATCAAACAGAAACCGTTTGCTGCAATTGAAAATTCGCCTGATGATCAGGTCATCCATTTCCGTCGTCACAACGGGTCTCCCATCCGGTTCGGTATATTGATATAAGTCTCCAGTTCGTCGAGCCGGTTTTCCCAGAACTTTACGTGCATTGCCGTAAATTTGGCGATTTCGTGAAGCTGGTCGAAATTCATATAGCAAAATACCTGACGTCCGCGTTTTCTCTTAAAAACCAGCCCCGCTTTTTCAAGGATTGCGATCTTCTTCGATATGGCGCCGATGGTTAAATCAAATTGGCATGCAAGGGCACCAACAGTTTTCGGGCCTTCGGATATTTCCGTCAAAATTCTTCTCCTGTTCGCATCGGCAAGGGCGAAAAAAAGAGCATCAAGTATTTTATCATTTTCCATGTGTGGAGATTATTATATAAATTAAATCATAAAATCGCAATTTTTTCTTTATTTACAATTAGATAAAATATTATGACGTAATCTAAAGACTGGTATAATTTTTCTGATACCCGGTTAAAATCTCGTAATCAATGATTGTTTAATATTACAAGGAAGATTGCGATGCCAAATATAACTCATAAAATCGGCGTTTCCGCTGCACGAATGTCGGTGCTTGACGCCTTAACCACGCTAAATGGATTGTGCGGTTGGTGGACCTCGACAACCACCGGTGTTCCTGCATTGGGGGGAACAATCCTGTTTCGCTTTGACAAACAGGGGCTTGATATGTCCGTTGAGACGCAGACCGACACAGATGTCACATGGCGTTGTACCAGCGGCCCTGATGAATGGCTGCCGACGACGATCGAATTTCACCTGGAAGATGATGGCCGCAATGGTACTGCGTTATATTTTACCCATCGAAACTGGGCCGAAGAAAATCCGTTTCATTACCATTGTTCAATGAAATGGGCATCGTTCCTGCTGAGTTTGAAGGAATTTGTTGAAACGGGTCAGGGGCGTCCGTTTCCTGACGATATCCAGATTGAAGGCCCGGTTGGCAGGCGAGTATCCTAAGCCCGGCTGGTCGTCCAGGGAGGCGTCAATCGACCATAACCCCTTCATCCAGCCGATCAACGTATAGTCCACAGTGGGCTGGATCAATTCCAAGTCTGGAACACAGAGTGACGATTTCAATCTGATCTGCCAGATGGTTGTCACCATGCGCCTGGCTGATCGCCAAACATATGCGGACCATCAATGCGCCGTTTTCCGGCTCGCGAGCAATTTTTTCCATCGCCATAAAGGCGGTTTCATGGCCGGTCGCGGGGTGTTCGAGAATCAGGTCGGTATAGGTGTTGAACAGGTCTACGCCTTCATGCGGATCGAACACCTGCAACCGATCCAGCGTTTGCATGATCTGGTCAACCCGTACGCGTTCGCCGAATGAAATGTTGCCGTCTGCCGATGCGACCAGTGCGCAAGCGGCCATCACGCCGTCCAGAAAATCATTGTTTTTCTGGCGCTTGAGAAGCGTTCTGTAGTTTGTTAACAGATTGCCCAGTACACCTGTCATGTTTTCCTCCGTGAGCGGTTGCGCAGCTTAGTCCAGCGGGAGCTTCCGTTCTACCGGATTTTTGGCGTCGAGAGTCCATTCCGCCATTGAGCCGTCGTACAGACGCGACTGTGGATTCCCCATTATTTCGTGTGTAACGAACCAGCCAACGGATGCCCAGTGGCCGGTATTACAGAAATTGATGACAGGCCTGGATATATCGACGCCGACGCCGGCAAACAACCGTTTCAGCTCACCAACCGGGCGGAAATGTCCGCCATCGTCAACCGTTAACCATTGCGCCGGAATATTTTTTGCTGACGCCAGCGTACCCCGACGTTTGGGAGCGCCACCACTGTTAATACCAAGATACTGTCCTGGTGGACGATTGTCGATTAATGTTAGTTCCGACGATTGTGCAATTCGAACATCCTGTTCGGTCGCCAATAATTCCGGCCGCATGGTAACGACAAATTTGACGATTGGTGGCCGACTGTTGCCGACGCCGACAACGGCCTTTTTACCCAATGAAAAGTAGGCTTGCAATCCGCCGTCGAGTATCGAAACCCTGTCATGTCCCGACACCTTGAATGTCCAGTAAATACGGGTTGCCACGCCCATTTCACTGGCGCTGTAACCACCGGGAAGGATGATGACATGGTCGCTGTTTCTGATCCCCAGCCCGCCGATCAGCCGTTCCAGTTGACGTTTGTCTGGCAACAGGCCTGGCACGCCGTTTCGCGTTACCCGCCAATCACGCCCATATGATGTGTTGACGGCACCGGGAACTGTTCTGCGTCGATAACTTCCCGGATCCCGCACATCAAGAAATACAATGCCGGGTCCGGATATATGGTCAACCACCCATTCGGGAGAGACCAATGGCGAGGCCATCACTGATTCGGCGATTACGGCAGGCAACAGAACGGTCAACGCCATGAGGGCGGCTCGCATGGATTTCATTTTAACTGCTGATACCTTTCGGTCAGGCCTCGCTGCGTCCGCCATGATGGGCGGACCAGGTGACCGGGTCATTCAGGAATTTTCGAACTTCATTTATGTCGTTATCGCTAAAATACCGCCCTTCCGCCGCGACCTGCAAGACATCGTGCCATGTGCAGAGGTAATGAAGGGTCACATTTGCGTCATTGAGTGTTTGCAGAGCACCGGGGAAAATATCGTAGAAAAACACAACGAAAATATCTGAAACGCGCCCACCGGCCGACCGCAGTGCATCGACAAAGTTAATTTTTGAGCCGCCGTCGGAAGCCAGATCTTCAACCAGTAACACTTGCGATCCGTCTGGCATATTCCCTTCAATCTGGGCATCACGGCCAAACCCCTTGGGTTTCTTGCGGACATACAGCATGGGCAAAGACGTCGCTTCTGCCATCCACGCGGCATAGGGAATGCCAGCGGTTTCTCCCCCGGCAATCAGATCCGTGTCTGTCAGGACTCCACGGCTGCGCAACATGTCTATGCCCAACTCGATGATCCGGCGGCGGGCATCCGTGAAAGAGATCACCCAGCGGCAGTCAATGTAAACCGGGCTCGCCCATCCGGCCGTAAAAATGTAAGGATCATCCGGTCGAAAGTTGACCGCCTTGATATCAAGGAGCCATCTGGCTGTTTCCCGAGCAGCGGCGGTCATTTCACGTTTGGCGTCAGGCATTCGTCTTCCCTGTCTTAAATTTATGCGGAAATCGATGTTTTAAAGTGAAACAGGACACCAAACAACGGCGATTTCGCGACGATCCACAATCACGGTTGACGCAACCCTTCGGGTTCGATCAAATCGCCATCAGCGAGAAAGGAAGCGATGTGAACAGACACCAGCGGCGCAGCCAACGGAAGGAGCGGCTCATCGGCGGAAAACGGTTGAGTGGAATTTCGCCGAAAGTTCCGTTGAAACAGCAATTAACGGATGCTACGGAACTATATGCGTCGGGCAAGCTGGAGGAAGCGGCGGAATGTTGTCTGGATGCGATTGCCGGTGCGCCACTGGATGCAGAAGCATTTCACCTGCTGGCATTGGTTCGCTACCGTCAGGGACGCCTGCAGGATGCGGGAGAGAATATTCTGGAAGCCATTACCCGAAATGACGATGACCCGGAAATTCATGCCAACTGCGGTGCCATAATGAACATGCTGGGGCGCCACGCAGAGGCGGAAGCGGCCTGTCGACATGTCATCGACCTGAAACCCAACAATGCAGAAGCCTATAATAACCTGTCAGTCGCGCTCGAGATGCAGAAACGAATTGACGAGGCGCAATCTGCCTGTCGGCAGGCCCTTCGCCTGAAGCCGGATTATCCCGAAGCGCTGATCAATTATGGCAACCTGTCCGTTCGACGCGGCGATTTTGTTACCGGTGTCGAATATTACACCGCCGCCATTGAACGTGCCCCGGGCAATCCAACCGCGCGGGCGAACCTGAGCGTAGCCTTGCTCAGGCTCGGTGAATCGGAGGCGGCTTTGTCGCAGGCGGAAGAAGCACTGGCTCTCGCGCCGGATTATGTCGAAGCCTTGAATGCGTTGGGTAATGCCCATTCTGCCAGGGCAGACTATCCCCTGGCAGAAGAGGCATTTCGCAAAGCAGTCAGCCTGCAACCCGCTCATCGTGAAGCTGGCGTGAATCTGGCCGCAACCTTGCACAAGCTTGGTCGTAGCGATGACGCGATAGCGGCCTATCAGGAGGTTTTGCAATCCAACCCGTCTCATGCAGGTGCTGAAAACGGCATCGGCGTGGTGTTGCTGGCAAAGGGCAAGACAAGTGCGGCAACAGCGGCATTCCGGCGGGCCATCGATATCGATCAGACCCTGACAAATGCCTACTACAATCTGGTCTGTTCCGGCGCCCGCCCGGAGCCGGATGAGATTGACCTTATGAATAGTCTTGTCGGACGCCCGTCAACGACCGATCTGCAAAAGATCGATTTGCATTTTTCGCTGGCCGAGGTCGCCGACGGGCAGGGGGACCGGGACGGTCGTATGCGACATCTGAAGCTTGGAAACAATCTGCGCAAACGTCAGTTTGATGCAAACGAGATATCGTTTGACGGGGAACAGCTCGATCAGCACATCGCCGATATCATGGAAGTGTTTTCGCCGTCCGTACTGTCCATGCAACAATTTGATGGCAATGCTTCAGAGTTGCCTGTTTTTGTTTGTGGAATGCCGCGGTCGGGCACGACGCTGGTCGAGCAAATTCTGGCAAGCCACCCCGACGTCGGAACGGTGGGTGAGCTTGGAGTGGCGGGGACGCTGTTGGCAGACTTTCCACATGACGTCCATGAACTTGACGCGGGGCGTATATCCGAACTTTGTGATCATGTTCTTCATCAACTTGAAACGCGGGTACCGGACAAACCATTGGTAATTGACAAATCGCCTTTCAGTTTTTTCCACCTGGGGCTGATACAGCGGTTATTTCCTCAGGCACGCGTGATCCATTGCCGGCGCGATGCGATGGATGTCGCGCTATCTTGTTTTGCGCAAAATTTTGTTGCTAATCATCCATGGTCCACGAGCCTTGACGATATCGCCCGTTTCATTCTGGCGGAACAACGTATCAGTAGTTACTGGGCCGATACACTTGCCTTGCGGCGGCTTGATGTACAATACGAAGAGCTGATTGCCGATCCGGAAGGCCAGAGCCGCAGAATGATCGAATTCCTCGGGCTGACCTGGAACGATTCCTGCCTGCGGTTTTACGAAAATGAGCAGACCGTTCTGACCGCCTCAAACTGGCAGGTCCGCAAGCCGATGTATCATACGTCGGTTGGTAAGGCAGAGGGATATGGAGCGCTCCTGAAGGACTTGCAAACCGCGCTGGACCGGCGAGCCTAGTTCTGCTGACGTCTGGGACGATAAACATTATCTTCCAGCTTTTCAAAATGGGTGGAAACTTCCGGATGGTTGACGGGACCGCCCTCAGTGTCCGCCAGCAGATTTCGTTCCGCGACATAGGTCTGTAATTCCGCGCCATCGACCAGCACGTGGTACCAGGGTTTTTCTCTGGGAGGCGTGCTGCGGGCATTTCTCTGATACCATGTATTACTGCCGTGAAACGCCGGATCGACGTCAATAATGACGCCCCGATATTCAAACAGGCGGTGCTGTATTATCTGGCCGACCGAGAATTTGGCGGTAAATTCAACATTCATGGGAACTCCGGGTCACTTTTTTCAAACAGGTCTGACGACCGATATCCCCCTCTGACGAGTACCATATCAGGACCCGTGATAAAATCCATGATCAAAATCTGAATTACCGATGTTTCACCCGGCAGTGGAGAGTGCTACCAATACCCGGGAGCGATTGACCGAACACCAGGATGAATGTGACCGAATTTCGAAAATCATCCCGCATCTGGGTATTACTTGACCATCGGGCGGGAAACCGCAGTCAGTGCCTTGGTGTGGCCGATGCGCTGGGGTTGCCCTATGAACACCGGGAACTGGTATATTCATGGCGCGGTGCCTTACCGAACGGCCTGATTGGACGAAGCTTTACCGGCCTGTCACAGTTGACCAGATCGGAGATAGTTCCGCCCTGGCCGGATATAGTGATTGCGGCAGGACGCCGGACAGCCCCTGTGGCGCGTCAGATCAAGCGTCTGTCGGAAGGGCGGACACGCCTTGTTCAGATTATGTGGCCCGGCAACACGGGGTACCAAGAATTTGATTTGATTGCCGTCCCTCGACATGACAATAATTTAAAAAATAATAATATTATCAATGTATTAGGATCGCCACATCAAGTAACAGGTGAGATATTGCGCACATTGAAAGGCGAGTGGTTATCGCGCCTTGCCGGCTTGCCGAGTCCCTACCTGGCATTGATTGTTGGCGGAACGACCAAAAACAGAACGTTCACGGATACTATGGCTATTGAGCTTGCCAATCAGGCATCACAACTTGCCCGTCAGACAGGGAGCAGCCTGTTGGTGACCACCAGTCGCCGGACCGGCGAAGCGGCCGATCTTTTGATTGGGTCGCTGAAGGGACCTGCCCGCGTATACCGATGGGGAGACGCCGGTGAAAATCCGTATCTGGCATTTCTGGCGTGCGCCGATGCGATCATCGTGACGGGCGACTCCATGTCAATGTGTTCGGAGGCCTGTTCGGGAACAGGCCCGGTTTATATTTATGCACCGTCCGCGTTGATTACAGCCAAACACAAACGTCTGCACGATGACCTGTTTGCTGCCGGATTTGCCCGCCCGCTATCGGACAATCATACGACCTGGCATCACGCGCCACTGAATTGCGCGACGGAAATTGCCCGGGAAATCAAAACCCGGTTTGATCTGGAACCTCGAGATGCCTAGGTTTTCCGCCAACCTGAGCTATCTGTTTCATGAATTTCCATTGTTGGACCGCATCTCAGCCGCCGCTGATTGCGGGTTCAAGGGAGTGGAAATACAATTTCCCTATGACATACCGGTTGCGGACCTGATGCGGAAGATTGACGAAAACGGTGTTGAACTGGTTTTGATAAATGCGCCGCCGGGTAACTGGCACGCCGGTGATCGCGGTTTGGCGGGGATTCCCGGGCGGCAGCAGGAGTTTCAGGAGTCTCTCGCAGACGCCATCTATTATGCAACAGCGCTCAACTGTCCCCGTGTTCATGTCATGGCGGGGCTGGCGGTTCCTGGTGTCGCGCCAGATGCAGTCGTTTCGACACTGGTGGATAATCTGAGGCAGGCTGCACAATCCTGTGCAGACGCCGGATTGAAAGTCCTGATAGAACCTTTGAACCCGCTCAACGTTCCGGGGTATCTGATTGACCATACCCTGAAGGCGAGGGCAATTATGTCTATTGTCAATTCGGAAAATCTCTATTTGCAGTATGATTTATATCACGGTGGTATGAACAAGGAAGACCTGCTGGAGATGGTCCGGTCAAATTTCGACGTAATTGAACACATACAGGTGGCGGGGGTGCCGGGAAGACATGAACCCGATACCGGCGAACTGAATTTCACGTCGGTATTTGAAGCCCTTGATATGTTCGGGTATGCGGGATGGGTCGGGTGTGAATACGAACCTGCTGATAACACCCTTGCCGGCTTGGGTTGGGGGTCTGTATACGGTCTTGGCCAGCGTTTCCAGTTGGTCGACTAGCGTCAGCTGCGTGTTTCGTGTCGTCCGACCCAGTGGAAAACCGCCATGGCAGCTATTCCCATGACACCAAATCCTCCGACAAGCGGTAATACCGTCCCGCTATACATCTGACCAATCGAAACACCAAACACCAGAGATATCGCCGTTGTCAGCGAGCCGATGACAGCTGCTGCCGTGCCTGCAATGTGACCCATCGGCTCCATTGCCATCGCGTTGAAGTTGCCGAACAGTATCCCGATACTGAAAAAGGAAATGAGACCCCATGCCATAAATGCCCAAAGCGGGGGGACCCCATGCAATCTGAGTGCGACCAGAAAAAAAACGACAGATACAACAGTAACAACCTGCAATGCGCGCCAGGACAGTGATCGCATTCCGTATCGGACAACCAGTTGCGAATTGCAAAAAGACGCAGCGCCGATTGCCAGGGCAAGGATTCCAAAATACAACGGGAACTGATCACCCAGTGCGAATTGCACCTGAAATATTTGTTGGGTGGAACTGAGATAACCCACAAAAGCGCCAAAAATCAAACCGGATGCAATGGTGTAACCGAATGCAGTGCGATTTCTCACCGTTTCTTTAACGCTGTCAAGAATTTGTCGGAACGAGAAGGGGACCCGGTTTTCAATTGACAAGGTTTCCGGTTGCCGCCCGGCAAACCACAATAATCCGGAGATGGCGATTATCAGAATAAATCCGAAAATGTATCGCCAGGGCAGGATGTGCAGGATTGCCTGTCCCACCGCCGGTGCGAGGGCGGGGACCGTGATGAAAATCATCATGATCAACGACATCGTTCGCGCCATCTCACGGCCCTTGAATAAATCCCGGACAAGGGCAATCGACACAATGCGAGGTGCCGCAACGCCAAACCCCTGCAACGCTCTGCCGATCAGCATTGTCGAAAAGTCGGTCGACAGCAGCGATACGATATCCCCCACAATAAAAATCAGTAATCCGCCATATACCGCCCGCTTCCGGCCTATGCTGTCTGACAGGGGGCCAAACAGTATTTGACCAATAGAAAATCCGAAAAACAGGGCGGAAACAACCAATTGTGTGTCGTTGGCATTTGGCGCACGCAGTTCAGCACCGATGGCCGGTAGTGCTGGCAGCATGGCGTCAATCGACAATGCAATCAACGATATCAAAACAGCCTGTAGCGAAACAAATTCACCGCGACCAAGGGGAACTTGCGGCCCCCTTATCATATCTGACGTTGCGCCAGCATCAAACCGTCACCGATCGGTATGAGGCTGAAGGAAACCCGGGAGTCAGAACCGATTTTTTCCACCAGTTTGCGGATGGATTTGGTTGAATTTTTCTGGTTTGCGCTATCCGCAACCGCTCCCCGCCACAACATGTTGTCAATGGCGATCAATCCACCCGTTCGAACCAGTTGCAGGGCAAACTCATAATATTCACCATATTCCTTTTTATCGGCATCGATAAAAACAAAATCGAACGTACCCGCCATACCTTCTTCCAGCAGCAAGCGAAGTGTTTCCAGTGCCATTCCCAGTCGTAAATTTATACGATTATCCAATCCGGCTGATTTCCAGTACTTGCGGCCAATATCGGAATATCGAGGCGTACATTCCAGGGTTACGATCTGCCCGCCCGAAGGCATCGATTGCGCCATGCAAAAAGTGCCGTATCCGGTGAACGTGCCGATTTCCAGTACGGATTTTGCCTCTGTCAATCCGATCAGGAATGACAAGAACTGCCCTTGTTCAGGCGGGATTTGCCATTCACCTTCGGGCAGGTCAGCGGTTTCCTGACGTATTGCGGCCAGATCGGCACATTCACGAGCGCCATGTTGACGTACGTACGATTGCAAATCGTCCGGTAAAAAGGATGCGATGGAAACCATGGGTGGTCCGCCAGACTAAATTGAAAAATACGGGCGACTTCTCGTCCGACCGTTGAGCGGTGACTCCACAATCTGACGGGTAAATATCACAATCTAATTGCTGGCGTACGCCCAGACCGACTGGGATTGTTCGCCAAGGCCCTCAATTCCAAGGCGCATGACATCGCCATTTTTCAGAAATACCGGAGGTTTCTGCCCGAGACCGACACCTGGTGGTGTGCCCGTAATGATGATGTCACCGGGCAACAGGGTCATGAACTGACTGATATAGCTGACAAGGTGATTGACGCCGAACACCATCGTCCTGGTATTGCCGTTCTGAAAGCGTTTGCCGTTGACGTCCAGCCAGATATTCAGCGATTGCGGGTCCGGCACCTCGTCTGTCGTGACCAGCCATGGGCCGATCGGTGCCGAGGTATCGAAACTTTTACCTTTGACCCATTGTCCGGATCGTTCGAGCTGGAAAGCTCGCTCGGAAACGTCATTGGCGATACTATAGCCGGCAATATGGTTGACAGCGTCACTTTGCTCCACGTATTGCGCCTTGCGCCCGATAACGATCGCCAATTCAACTTCCCAATCGCCCTTGTCTCCCCCCTTTGGCAAAATGACGTCATCATTGGGTCCGCTGAGCGCGGTCACGGCCTTGGCAAACAGTACTGGCTCTTCCGGAATGGGCATTCCGGCTTCGCGCGCATGGTCGGCGTAATTGAGCCCAACCGCGACAATTTTGCCGACACCACCCACCGGACAGCCAATTCGGTAGGGTCGCTCAATGAGAGGAAGGGTGGTTGTATCGATTGCTCCGAGAGCCCGCAGCCGATCCGGATTTAATATATCCCCTTCCAGATCGTCCACTTGATCAGACAGGTCGCGAAGTTTTCCGTCATCGTCCAACAATCCGGGTTTTTCCTGGCCGACAGGACCATAACGTAACAGTTTCACGGGCTTGCTCTCCTGAACTAATGAGTGGTTTCTGTTGGCATGGCGATGCCAAATCGCATGAGGACATATCCCGAATGAAGGGTCAAGTTGCGGAACTAAAAAGCATCGACTTGCTGCTTTCAAGCAATATCCTTATAACTTGGAATACTTGGGCGGGTTCCATGGAAAAGTCGGCAACAATTAGATCAAGATTGAGCGTGGTATGTGACCTGTAATGCCTGAAGTCAGTCCCGATTTTGTGGCAAAGTTGGCAGCTATAAAGGCTGAGTATGCCAGTGAGTCGCTACCTGCCCAAATTTCTGACGTTCAGATGCAGTGTGACTGCTTGTGCGCAGTGGCTACAACAGATGGTTTGAACGCAGGAGCTTCTGCGCTTCACGCCAGGGCTCACAAACTGACCGGTTCGTCTGGAACATTCGGATTTTCTGAAATTTCTGTGGTGTCGCGGGAAATCTGTAATCTGACGGAGAGAAGTCGTATAGACGTGACGCCCTTTAGCGTGGCAGATCGCGAATCCGTCATATTACTTGTCGAGCAGTTACAGGAATTATTCAAAAAGTCCACAAATCCGGAAGCAATTTCGGAACCGGATGATGACCTTGTTGGCTCGTCGGGAGCGGGCGTGGCGTCCTCTCCGGAACCGCGCTCTGACACGCGCTCGGTTTTGCCCGAAAAGGGATACGTGGTGATCCTGTGTCAACCAGAATCTCCGTTGGTTGCGTTTGCGTCCACGTTCATTGCTCAGGAATTCAACATTATTCATGTGGTGAATACGGACAAGCTGCCTCAGGTCGTGGCGGACAACAACATCAAAGTACTGGTTGCTGAACTCGAGCTGGATGGCGAACACGTTCGGGGTGAACAGGTATTTGTCAATCTCAATGCCGATAACAGACATGACCTGTCTGTTATTTTTGTCTCATCCCGAACGGACATGATAGCGCGACTGGCCGCTGTTCGAGCAGGCGGTGACGCGTTTATTCCCATGCCCTTTGAAGAAAGCGAATTGATGGACAGCATCGACCGTCTCGTCGATGTCGGGTTGCGGGCACCGTATCGCGTGTTAATCGTCGACCGGAACCGCGATTTTAATCAGATGGTTTCAACGGCCATGAAAAAAGCCGGCATTATTTGTGAAGTCGTTACCGATCCGGTTGAAACACTCGACTCGCTGGCGTCATTTGTCCCGGAATCCATTTTGATGGATATATCCATGCCGGGTTGTACCGGTCAGGAATTGGCCAATGTTATTCTGCAGCAGGAGACGTTTTTTGGCACCCCGATCACGTTTCTGTCGGAGGAGAGACGTCGAGAGGGACGGATAGACCTGGTACGGCAGGGTTCCTACGGGTACATGGCCAAACCGGTGGATATCGACAAACTGATTGAATTGACGCAAGCGCAGGCAGCCAGATTCAGAAGCCTGCGATCTAGAATGGTGCGCGATAGTCTGACTGGACTGAACAATCACTCGATGACCCGGCGTTTACTGGAACGCGAGATCGACAATGCGCGCCGAACCAGTTTGCCACTGTCGTTTGTTATGATTGATATTGATCATTTCAAGAACGTCAACGATACCTATGGGCATTCCACTGGCGATCAGGTGCTGCGCAGCCTTTCACGCTTGTTGAAACAACGTTTCAGAAGCAATGATGTCGTTGGCCGACTGGGTGGCGAGGAATTTGGTGTCGTCATTTCAGGAACGGACGGCGAGACTTCGGAAAAGATTTGCAATGAAGTCCGTATCGCCTTTTCAGAAATCGAGTTCACGTCAGGAATGTCACGGTTTTCATGTAAATTTAGTGCCGGAATTGCGTCGTTTCCGGATTGTTCCAGCAGTTCTGAAATCTTTGATGCGGCTGACAAGGCCCTCTATGAAGCCAAATCCTCCGGGCGCAACAAAGTCGTGTTGTCACGTCATACATCGTGAAAACCACCTGTCGGATTTCCGCTCGCGGTCAACAGGGGAAGACAGGTCGCGGCATCGGCGATTGATTTCCGCTGAATCACGTCAAAACGTTCTGATCGCAGGATGGTTACGCCGGACTGTTCTGCGGGTTCAGTCCCGTGCCCGGATCTTACGTGCAGGCCACCGGCCAGACCGCCGCTTTGCGCCGCTGCCAGATCACTTGTCCGGTCGCCGATTATCCATGATTCAGACAGGTCGATAGGCAACATCCGTACCGCCAGATGAATCATTCCCGGATTTGGTTTGCGGCAGGGATGATCCGGATGGCGATAGCGACGTGTTCCGTCCGCGTGAAAGGGACAAGCCAAGACAGCGTTCACAAATGCACCCTGATCAGCGAGGTCGGTCAGAATCCTTTCCTGAACGGCGGCAAAATCCTGCCAATCAAAAATGCCGCGACCAATGCCCGACTGGTTGGTCACGATGACGACTGGAATGGCGAGGGCGTTTGCCAGTGAAATGGTTTGCGCGGCACCGGTTATCAGGCTGACATCATCAATACGATGCAAATAGTGTGTATCCTCGACGATGACACCATCTCGATCAAGAAACAGCGCGGGGCGCAAGCCGGCCCCCTGACAGCGATTCAGAAGTTGTATCCAGATGTCATTATTGCCGATTGTGGCGCCAAAGGGCATGGGAAAATTGTTATCGCTGTTCATGTCATTGTGGCTCGCAGACTGTTGATCGGCCATCTATAAAACGCATATACTGGCGGTCACACAATACGAATGATCCGTTTTTTTGGTCAGGCAGTTTATGAACCACAATTCCCCGATTTCACAGACTGATGAATTGCCTCACACCAGGGTGTCAAACTGCTGGGTGCGTTGGGCGTTAATTGCATTCGGGTGGCTGAATGTCGTAATTGGTCTGATCGGCATCGTAGTTCCGGGCCTGCCAACAACAGTATTTCTGATCGTTGCATTCTGGGCTTTTTCGAATAGCTCCGAAAAATTCCAGAACTGGATCTGGTATCATCCCCGATTTGGCACAACAATCCGTCATTGGCACAATCATCGGGTCATACCTCGACGAGCCAAAATCCTGGCTGTGTCGATGATGACCATCAGTTTTTGTTATCTGACAATTTTTGTTGCGGATAGTTTTGTTTTACCTGTTGTCCTTGCTGCAATCATGGTTCCGCCCGGGCTGTATGTGGTGACGCGGGACAGCCTGCCGCCGGAACCGGAACATACATCCGTGTCTGTGCTTCACAACCGTTCAATCTGACCTCGACCATTCCGGTTGACCCGTCATCAGAACAATCGAACAAACAATTCATATGGATGGAGTGAGCTATGCCCGTAGAGCAGACCGGATTGTGGTATTTGATTTCCGCTTGCATTTTGTTTGTCGGCGGGCATCTCGTGCTGTCGCATCCGCCGGTTCGTAACCCGCTCCGGGAGGTTCTGGGGAAATGGGGGTTTCGAGCTGTATATTCGATGGCGGCCCTGGGCTCGCTTGTGTGGATGATTACAATCTACGGGACGTTGCCGAAAACGGTTTTATGGCATGCGCCGACCTTTATCCGACACGGCTCGCTGACGGTTATGCTGATCTCGATCTTTCTGATTGTCTGTGGTGTGACGATCTTTAATCCCGGACTTCTTGAGATGGAAGAAAGGGGGCTGAAAAACGGGGTTGTCGGAATTCTGAAAATAACACGGCATCCGGTTTCCTGGGGCGTTGCGCTTTGGGCCGTGTCGCACGCGCTCGCTAGCGGCCACCTGGAAGGCGCTATCTTTTTCGGCAGTTTCGCAGCATTGTCACTGGTTGGGGCGACGCACATTGATTACCGCAAGTCACTGCGTTCGGGTCAGCCCTGGCGGGAATTCGTTGCCGCGACATCGCACATTCCGCTGGGCGCGATCGTCACCGGACGCTGCCGAATTGAAAAGGGCGACTTCAAGTGGTGGCAAACGTTGTTGAGCGTCGCCCTCTTTCTCGGGTTATTGTTCTTTCATCAGGCCATCTTTGGCAAAAATGTGTTGCCGATGTAGTCAAGCGCCGGTGAAGGCTTGCAATCCGGTCTGTGCCCGACCGAGGATCAGTGCATGAATGTCGTGGGTTCCCTCATACGTATTCACCGTTTCCAGATTCATCAAATGACGGATCACATGGAATTCGTCGCTAATTCCGTTACCTCCGTGCATATCCCTGGCCATTCTGGCGATACCGAGCGCCTTGCCGGCGCAGTTCCGTTTGATCAGGGAAATGTTCTCAGGTGGACAGCTGCCGTCATCAAGCATTCGACCAACCCGTAGACAGGCCTGCTGACCCAGCACGATTTCCGTTTGCATGTCAGCGAGTTTTTTCTGAATAAGCTGATTTGCCGCCAACGGGCGCCCGAACTGCTTGCGATCAAGTGTGTATTGACGTGCCGCGTGCCAGCAAAATTCTGCCGCCCCCAATGTTCCCCAGGCGATTCCGTAGCGGGCCTTGTTAAGACATCCGAACGGCCCGGCCAGGCCCTTGGCATCCGGCAGCAGATTTGCATGCGGAACGAACACTTTGTCCATGACAATTTCACCCGTGATCGAGGTGCGCAGGGACATTTTTCCTTCAATTTTGGGTGTCGATAGGCCTTTCATTCCCTTTTCCAGCAAAAAACCTCGAATGACTCCGCCCAGTTTGGCCCAGACTACCAAAACATCAGCGATCGGAGCGTTTGATATCCAGGTCTTTGCCCCTGTCAGAAGGTATCCGCCATCCGCTTCCTCCGCCCGTGTTTTCATGCTGCCGGGGTCCGACCCATGATCCGGTTCGGTGAGGCCAAAGGCACCAACCATCTCGCCGGTCGCCAGTTTTGGTAGAAATTTCTGCTTCTGTTGCCCATCGCCATAGGCGAAGATCGGATACATCACCAGCGAGGACTGCACACTCATGACCGAACGGTAACCGGAATCGACGCGCTCGATTTCACGGGCAATCAGACCGTAACAAACATGGTTAGCGCCAACGCCGCCATATTCTTCGGGAATGGTTGGTCCTAACAAACCCAGTTCACCCATCTCGAAAATGATGTCGCGATCAAACGTCTCGTTTCTGTTCGCCAATAATACCCGGGGCATCAGCTTTTCCTGGGCAAAGGAATGGGCCGAATCACGAATCATACGTTCGTCCTCCGCCAGCTGTTGGTCCAACAGAAACGGGTCATCCCATTGAAATACAGCCTTGGCAGTCATTTTATTTTCCTCACATCTATGGCAAACTGTCGAACGATATCGGAGATTTTGATATCGTAGCGTAATTTGATATCAGATGCGGACAAGGCTGTCATGCAGAAGGCGGCAGGCAACGAGATTGATTTGCCATACTTTACCAACCGTGCGACCTCATGCTACCTAAGCGGAGTCGACGACGATTTCTGAATGGATTTCCCTGAACGCATGAATTCGATAGCAAACAGCGACGATTTGTTACGTTCAATCAAACTACTGTCGCTTGATGTCGACGGAGTGTTGACTGACGGTGGTATTTATTACGCCGACGATGGAAATTCCTTTCGCAAGTTCAATGCCAAGGATGGCATGGGAATGACCCGCTTGATGGCGGAGGGGGTTCCCGTCACCATTATCTCCGCCGGCGCGCCCGGTGCGATCGAATATCGGGCAAAACGCCTGGGTGTAAGTCATGTCTTTACGGATGTCCAAGACAAGCTGGCAATTCTTCGCCAACTGTGCGCCGATCTTGGCGTCGGAATGAATGAAGTTGCGCACATGGGGGATGACGTCAACGACCTGCCAATCATGGCGGAAGTCGGATTATCCATAACCGTAGCAGATGCGGTCGATGACGTTCTGAAGGTCGCCAAACTGGTTACCACCCGACGAGGCGGTGACGGTGCGGTTCGGGAGATATGCGATACCATCATGCGTCTGCGACAGGAAATAGCCGAATGACAATTGTCGGCAGTGCAACATCGGCTGGCACACGGCGGTTTTCGGCAAGATCTGTATGCCCAGCGGGTCATTTCCGGCGTGTCGGCGATCAGTTCTGGTCGTCTGTCGGGATCGGAACCTATCTGGGCGCGGTCAATGAAATCACGGACAGACTGGTGGAATTCGCTGTCATTGATGCCGTCGCCGGTGGGATCAATGTGATCGATACAGCGGCAAACTACCGACGTGAACAGGCGGAAAAAAGCATCGGACGTTCACTTGAAAAACTGATCAGCCGAGGTCAGGTCAATCGTGATGAACTGATCATTTGCTCGAAGGGGGGATACCTGCCGTTTGGCGCCGAAGGCTTCCGGCAGGATGTGTCGGGTAAAGTCGGAAACGTTACGGAAGACGACATGGTAGGCGGATCGCATTGTATGCATCCCGACTACCTTGAATGGCAATTGAACCGCAGCCTGGAAAACCTCGGTATCGATACTCTGGATGTGTATTATGTTCACAACCCGGAAGCCCAGGCAGGAAAAATTACACCGGATCTCTTTGAGCGACGGCTGGAACAGGCCTTCCGGATGCTGGAAGGCGCAGTGCTGGATGGGAAAATCCGTGCTTACGGCATCGCCACCTGGAATGCCTTTCGTCTGCCTGTCGGGCAAACGGCCTACATGTCGCTGCAAAATGCCAAGTCCATTGCGTTGTGTGCTGCCGACGGTGATCGAGACAATTTTCGTTTTATCCAGATGCCGATTCATCTGGCGGCTCTGGAAGGCTTGCAACTGGCAAATCAGACGGTTGGTGCTGACCAGTTTCCGGCGGTTCGGGCGGCTCTCAATCTGGGAATTCGAACCATTGCCAGTAGTGCCATCGGCCAGGCAAAACTGACGGAATTGCCGGAACACCTTGGCAAGGTGCTGGGTGATGACCTGTCCGACGTGCAGCGGGCGTTACAATTCACCCGATCGGCACCCGGAATCGCGACAGCCCTGGTTGGAATGAAACAACCCGACCATGTTCTGCATAATCTTGAACTTTGCCAAATTCCGCCACTGCCCGCCGCTCGAGTCCGTACGCTATACGCCTGACAGCGAGAGCGGAGTCTGTTCTGTTATTTCAAATGGCATGACAGCCATAGCATGATTTATCATCCACGAAATGCCCGCTAGAGCAAAACCGGAGCGAATAGGTTCATTCGCGAACGTGGCTTTGCGGGTATATCAATGAGTTAGAGCACTTCCGGCGATTCAAAAATTGCCGGAAGTGCTCTAGCATGTTGACCTCTGATATCGTCTGTGAGTGGAGGTCCTCTATGAAATCCGGAATAACAGCGGTCGTCTTCTTGATCATGTTGGCCAGCTTTGGACTGACCGACCGGTCCAGCGCCGGATCAGACGGGTTATTATCCCAGCCCTGGTTTAAACACTCCAATCTGGATTTGCGTAAAGACCTGTCAGAGGCGAATGCGGATGGCAAGATTTTGGCGATTTTATTTGAACAACAAGGATATGTCTATTGCCAGCAAATGTATGATGTCAATTTCAAGGAACCCGAAATCGTCAATTTCATTACCGGGAACTTTTCTGTTGTTCAACTCGATTTTAGGAGCCACAGGTCAGTGACCGACACCGTCGGCATAACGTCGGAAGAGCGCCTGTTGGCACGAACGTATCAGGTAAACGGTACACTCAATATTGTCTTTATCGATGAAACTGGAAAGCAGGTCTACCGAATGCCGGGATACGCGCCTCCTGCCCTGTTTCTTGCGGTATTTGAATTCGTCAAGGAAAAGGCCTATCGCACGTCCACAATTCAGGCGTGGTACCGGGAACATCGATCATAAAGTATCTCTGGTTGATTTTCATCGGGTGGTTATTTTGTATTCGGACGCGACCGGGCGTATGTGCCCCCGCGCAATCCCTTACCATCTCTGTTAAATTCCCGCACCGACGGATTAAATAATTCCTGTTCCCATCTTAACGGGAATTATGTATGATCCATCCCTATAAAATTGAACAATACTCCAGGGTTTTCAATGCGAGATTAACCATTCATCCGGGATCGCAGAATCGGGGAGGGGAACGTTGAAAAAAATAACGTGGCAAAAATTTGCCAGTTTTTCGTTTTCTGTTTACCTGAATATAGCCGCAATATTGACATTGAGTGTGGTGCTGACCGGCTGCGGTTTGCCAAAAAGTATGGGCGTCCGGTCCGGCGTCGAACCCCGCCATCAGGACGATGATGTGCGGTTTCGCGTTACCTACTTTTATCGCGTATATGATTATTGCGCAAATCCGCTGAAAAATCAGCCGGACGCCAACAATTTACAGAATATACAGAGCGATTCGCTGTACCGATTTCGGATGACAGGAAAAGCGAATTCGCTGTTTACCAAGGTTGCATTTGAATCCGGCACATTAAAAAGCTACGAAATCGACCCATTGGGTGCAAACATTGTATTTGATAAAAAAAATAGCAGTTTTCATTTTCAATCCCGTGAACAAACTGAACAGGCCGCTGCCTGCGCCGCCAATGAAATCGAGATGGATCGCCTGACCCGCCGGATCGCTGGCTTGACTGCGGCAACCACACCAGCCAACAGAAGCGCCTATGACGAGTTGATCTCCGGGTTGCAACGCAGGATCGTTGAACTGGCGGCAAGTGCTGCCTGTGTGCCGGGTCAGGTTGCCAGAGAAAATATTGCAACGCACTCCGGCAGCCAGGCATTCCTGAATATTGTTGGCCGACAATTACAGTCCGCAGCCGCTCAACTGACGTCGGCCGAATACAAATCCCATCCGAGCACCGACGTCAAGATTGATATGTCATCACTCCAGGGGCCGTTGAATTCAGCGGGTTCGGTTCTCGCGCTGCTTCAATCAGGAGAAAATTCCACTACAGCCTTCAGCGCGGTCGGTAAGTATTTTTTCGAGCATGACATTTCACCGGCGGCGTCCACGTTGACCGACAAAACCGGCGTTGCCGTTGACAGGGCTGCCACTCAAAAACGACAGGACGAAATGCAAAAATTGATCCGGCGCATATCGTCGAAAATCAAGGAATCAGGTTTTGCGCTGACGGAGGTGTCGCGGCAACCGCAGACCGGACTATTGTTCCTTGCCATGTCCGGTAACCGCCTGAGTGAGGCGGCATCCGCCTTGCGAGAACTGAAACGATTTGTCGTCGACAGCCAGAAAACGTTGGGCGTACAAGACGACAGATACAAGCCGGGTCGTGTTTTCGACTTTATCGAAAACGTCGCATCGTCACTCGACGATGCCGGTCATTATCTCAATCTGGCCGGTGGTCAGCGTATAGTTGCGTCAAATGGATGCGGCCCGACGGAAAATCTGAAACGGGGGTTTCAACTGATCGGTCCGCAGGCGAGTACCACCTTTGACCCCGATGATCGTCTGATAATGGCCATGTCGACATCCGCCAGTCCACTGCTAAAGCAGTTGAAAGATATTTCGAACCGGGTATTGGCGGAACAACAGACTCCCGGTGATTCTCTGCTGCAGTTGACGCGGGCGCGCCTCAGAGTCTCGCACGCGACAACGCGGTTGAAAGATGTCTCAACCGACGATAAAAAACCGGAAGATCTGGAATCGTTGCGAGAAAAGGCCTTGCAGGGAGTCCAGCCATGACGACATCTGATTTTACAAGAATGCTTGCCGTCATCAGTTCATTGGGAATATCCGCGTGCGGCGCCGATGGTATCGGCAATGCATTTTCCGGTGGTTCTTCGATGCGTATTGATGTCGAGGTGTACAAGGGTCCGCTATCAAAATCTGTCCATATTCAGTGGGGCGAACTGACTGCGTTGATTCGAGAGGCAGAAACCAGTCTGGCGACGTTTGACGATGATGTCCTGCGACTGGCCAGTACCCAGGGGTTCCTGCGTGATGCTGAATTACCGGCATTGAAGATGGATGATTGGGCAAACCGGGGTGCACGGCAGTTGCATCAGTTACAGGGTATGCTGGCGGAGTCCGGTCTGGTCCTTGGCAAACTTCGACGCCGACTGCATGGCACGTATGAAGATCTTGATCAGTCAATCGCGGCGGTGAAAACGGCAGAATTTGCTTATCGTAACGTTCGTTCTCTCGTTGACGAGATCGTCAAATTGATAGATGGCAACCGCTCGGGCCTGCATGCAAAGTGGACGTCTTTGAAGTCATCTGTTGCCACACTTGCCGATGACGTCAGGGATTCGGCGAGGAAAATTGACGCCTTGAATCTGACAAACCTGCCGGACGGGTTGGTCGCAGGTGTGTCAGGCGAGTATCTGCAAAACACCGCAATCGATCTGAAACGGGCCGCGGCGCGGCTGCAAAAGATGGACTCCGTGTTTAATGTACTCGCAGCGACGGATATTACCGACCTCGGAGAACGACTGAATGTCTTGGCGAACAGGGACCAATATGGTCCCTTGTCTATCACACCGCATCATCGTGGAACGATCGACAATCGCCGAAATACGCCAAGTCGCACGGTATCGAAAGTCCGGGGGGTTGAGGATCAATCGAATGAAGAGCGATTGTTCTGGTGCACAAGCCAGCACTATCGACAGGCAATGGATGGTCAGTCGGAAGGAGTCTTTCACGCGTTGGCCGGTCAGGATTGTCTCCGTCTGGCACAGATACATGATGAAGTTGACCATTTGCTGCGCATTATCCGCCCGTTCAAGGAGCTGGTTCAGAACCGGAACAATCGATTTGGGTACAGTCTGGAAAATGCCGTCAGCGGTATTCGCAATTCCGAATTGGGCGGGGCAGTTCCAGTCAAACTGACTGAGATGTTAACCTGGGGATCTGAGATCGGTACGCGCATGAAACACAAGGCGATCTATTGGGCAGAAGCGATGATGGTCAATGCGCCGGACAGACCGGTTCGCACTATGGCTACCGCGTTTGCCAATATGGCGGCGGAAATCGGCAATCAGATTTCTTCGCGCGCCGACACAATCCTCAAGCAATGTCCGGAGAAACCCGACGGCAGTCGACATTGTAGCGATCTGATTTCCAACCGGTTGCCGTTGAGTGTTTACCTGCGGGAGATCAATCCGACAGAGTTTCACAATTTGTTCACCTATAACCGGTCCGGTGGCCTGGCATCGGTGGAAGAAACTTTTTCCAGACCAGCCTGGAGTCTCGGAACAGAAGAAAGCGCCGATCGTGCACGGGTTGTCGAGTTGCTGTTTTCCGACCACAACTGGTCAAATATCAATACGGTATACGCCAGCGGTCAGGGCGATGTGAATATGGCGTTTATCAAGGATTCCATTGGTAACTGGAATTTGAAAAACTTCAAAAGCGATCCGACTGATCTATTGGAAGGTTATAAAAGAATTACTGTCGCGGCCGTCGACGCGGCCGTCAAACTGGTTGAGAACGCGAGCGCCCCGGGAGCTGCCTCGTCTGCCCTCTCATTGGCCAGCCGCATGATGAAAGGCCGGGTGGGACCGGCAGGAAAAAACACGTCCGGCGTTGACGTTGAACGGTTGTCGAGAGCTGTTGCCCGACAGATCAATGGAATCATTGACAGAGGTAAACAAGCTGAAACGGGGATGGCAGCAGATAAAATCAGCGCGCACCGCCAGTCTGTTCGTGATGAACTGCTGACCCTGTTGTCGTATCATGACAAAACGCTGGAGAGCCTTCAGGCGGCGGTGGTCTCACAGGACCAGGCGGACAGCACGGGTTCGGTGGCGCCAACCGGCGCGGCAATATCAGCCGGTCAGGGATTTGCGCCCGCATTCTGAACGACTCAATAACCCATCATGACATGATTTCGCGCCAGTTCACGACGATTGTCGACGGCTCCTGTCGGGCTGATGACGGCGGTTCCGTTCATCAGGTCGAAACCGGCTTCCAGCATGCCTTCCAGCGAACCGTTTTCGCTGACATTCCAGATCGCCGCTGTCAGTCCACGCGCATGGGCCTGCGCAACGTAATCCTTGAAATCAGGTTTATGTGTAGTCTCTTCGCCATAATCGACACAGGCGTAGGTGGCGCCACTTTCCGCGATGCGGTCCAGCCCTTCCGGGCGGGCTCCCGTCCGAACGGCGGCGCCACACCCATGTTTATGTGCCCATTTGACAACGGCACCCAACTGATCAGCCGTAACTTTGTCTTCGAGGTTCAAAATTTCGAAAATCAGGTGCTGGTTGCGCCATGCTGGAGAAATATCGTTGAGGATCTGGGCAATTCCAGCCGCATGCCGACTGGTAAGCGTGGCATACCGCAGCGGCAGGAACAGTTTGACGCGCCAGTTGAAATGGGCAAGTGTTGCCATATCGCGCACGGCAAGTTTGGACACCTTGCCATCTATCAGAATGCTTAGCGGATCGGCGGCAGATTCCGGATATACGGCATTCCCGTACACCAGGCCCTTGCTGGTTTTTCTGCGGGCGTAACAGGCGAACGTTTCGACCATCTCGGTTGCCGGGCTCCATGTCGGGTAATAGGCGACCTGCACACTTTTCAGACGTTCTTTTGGAGTTTTAGCGATTTTCGCACCGCCGGACCGAATGACCGATGCCGACCGTGCTTCGTTCAGGGAACCGTCAGAATTGGTGATATCCTGTGCATCGGCAGCGATAATCAAATCCGGGACATCCAGTTTGGCGAAGCGGTCTCCCAATATCCCGGTGCCAATTTCATTCGTTATGACGGCAGCGCGGTGAAATCCTTCCGATTCTCCTAGCGTGTAGAAGCGGAGGAAAAAACTGTCGCCGACGATACCTGCCTTACCTTTGCCGGGGAGCACATATTTGGCAAACACGCTTTTGCATGATTCGCGCAAATTTGTTGCCGTCCGTCCGGTTCGCGATCCGATGATTTTATAGATCGGTTCCAGGTCCATGATATAAACCATGTCGCCCGGCTTTCCCCAGCCGGTTTCCAGAACACGATCTGCCTGCACATCAATTGTTGAACGGGTCTCGATTGACCGGACGGCAGCTTCCGTTTCCGCGTCAATATCGGCAACTGACGGGCCTTGCTCGGGTGGTTTGAAGAATCGTTGGAAGATCGACTTGATGGCTATCAATTCCCTGACTTGATTTGCTCGTCTATACACACTTACGGCAATGACGCCACCCGGTCAACATACCACATTAACCATTTCAACCGTATTGGCCTACACCTCATCGGAGGGTGCCTGCCATCGCCTGACCAGATCATGATCAATGTCCAGTTGGTCGATCGCTCGTCCCACATTTTGCCGCACTATTTCTTCAATGGTCTGTGGCCGATTGTAGAATGCGGGCATTGGCGGATGAATGATTGCGCCCAGATCCGCAGCCTTTGTCATCAGTTCAAGATGTCCTTTGTGAAGGGGGGTTTCCCTGACCATCAGGACAAGCGGCAGACGTTCCTTCAGCATCACGTCCCCAGCCCGAACCAGCAGATTGCTGGAATAACTGTTGGCTATGGCGGACAAGGTCTTGATCGAGCAGGGGGCGACGATCATCCCCCGTGTTCTGAACGATCCACTCGCCACAGCAGCGGCAAGGTTTCTGTTGCTGTGAACGACTTCTGCGTAGGGCCGAAGATCGTTGATTGAAAGTCCGGTTTCGATGGACAAGGTCTGGAGTCCGGTCTCACTGACAATCAGATGAACCGGAATTCCGACTTCGGACAGCATGCGCAGGCACTCAACTCCGTATATGGCCCCGCTGGCCCCTGATATTCCGACAACAACCGGACGCGTCATATCTGTCTCCGACGAAAATTAGATCGATCAACCTATCGGTTTGCGATCGGCCTTGCACGGCAAAGTTCACCTCGACCGTCGTGAAACCGGAATCACGGTACTGAATTTGACTTCTTCCATCACGACATAAGTGTGGGTTTCACGAACGCATGGAAGATCAACCAGTGATTTCCCAAGAAAATTCCGATAGTCAGCCATGTCGCGAACCCGCGCCTTTATCAGGTAGTCAAATCCGCCCGACACCATATGACATTCCATGACTTCGGGTATTTTATGAACAGCTTCGGCAAACTGCCCAAATACCTCTTCTGTAGTTCGGTCCAGAACGACTTCGGCGAATACCAGAAGGTTGGCACCCAGCTTTTTCGGTGAGACAAATGCAGCATAACCGACAATCACACCTTCTGTTTCAAGCCGTTTAACACGAGTCAGGCACGGGGTAGGGCTCAGATTGACGCGCCGGGAAAGTTCCAGATTGGAAATCCTGCCGTCAATTTGCAATTCCTTCAGAATTCGAAGATCGGTAGCATCCAGATGTACGCGGGAATCGACGGTTGCATTGATCATGATCAATTTATATTAGGCTGCACAATATCATAATAACAGCATTTTATCCTGAAAATTTAGGTAGATTGGTGATTAATATTCGACACTTTCTGTTATGTATAGTTTATTATACCAACTGTCAGGAGCAGTTTGCAATGATCCCAGGTTCCTTTCCCGGCCCTACCCCCTTGCGCGCGAAAATTGAGGAATTTTATCGGGCGGACGAATCAATCGCCGTCGATCTGCTCCTGCCGGAAGCGAGCGTGGATACGGACAAGCAACATCTGATTGAGTCGCGTGCCCGCAAGCTGGTGGAAGGGGTCCGGAAGCAAGCGTCAAGCGGTGGCAGCCTGGACGCTTTTCTGCACGAATATCAACTTTCAAATCGGGAAGGCGTAACGCTGATGTGCCTGGCCGAAGCTCTGCTGCGTATTCCTGATTCCGAGACGGTTGATCAATTGATCAAGGACCGAATTTCCGTAGCCGACTGGGAAAGTCATCTCGGGCACAGCGGGTCGGTTTTTGTCAATGCGTCCACATGGGCGCTTATGTTGACCGGTAAAATTGTTCAACTGGATGAAAACGCCCGTGGGGATATCGGCGGATACCTCAAAAAGCTGGTGACCCGCAGTGGTGAGCCGGTCATTCGACAGGCGATGTTACAGGCGATGAAGATACTGGGACGCCAATTCGTCATGGGTCAGACGATCGGGGAGAGCTTGTCGCGCGCAACCGCGGATAACAGGCACGGGTATACCCATTCCTTTGATATGTTGGGCGAAGCCGCATTGACCGCCGCAGACGCGGGGCGATATCTCGACGCGTACACCAACGCCATTGTTGCCATCGGAAATACTGTCAATGGCCGAAACATTTATGACGCACCTGGCATCTCGATCAAACTATCAGCCCTCCACCCGCGATATGAAGTCGCTCAACGTGAACGGGTTGAACGGGAACTGGTTCCAATCCTGCTGGGCCTGGCGAAAAAGGCAAAATCGGCCGGGATCAGTCTGTGTATGGATGCCGAGGAAGCGGACCGACTGGACCTGTCACTTGACATTTTTGAGCGCGTGTCGGCTGATCCGGACCTTGCGGGCTGGAACGGTCTCGGGCTGGCGCTGCAGGCTTATCAGAAACGGGCGTTTTATGTGATTGACTGGTTGGCTGATCTGGCCACGCGGCACAAACGTCAGATTATGGTTCGTCTGGTTAAGGGGGCCTATTGGGATACCGAGATAAAACGTTCTCAGGAAGAAGGCCATTCCGGCTATCCGGTCTTCACCCGAAAGATATCAACCGATGTTTCATATCTGGCCTGTGCCGGAAAACTGTTAAAATTGCGGGCGCAATTCTATCCGCAGTTTGCCACACACAATGCCCATACGCTGGCCGCAGTTCTGGAACTGGCGGACGATTCCGTTGGGTTTGAGTTTCAGCGCCTGCACGGTATGGGGGAATCTCTTTACGATCAGGTCGTCGGGTTGAAAAATTCGGCGGTCGCCTGCAGGATTTACGCGCCTGTCGGATCACATGAGGATTTGCTGGCCTATCTGGTGCGACGTCTGTTGGAAAATGGGGCAAATACGTCGTTTGTGAATCGTATTATCGATGAGAACGCGCCGATCAGTGATCTGATTGCATGTCCGGTAACGGCAGTAAGTGCCCTTCAAAGCAAACCTCATCCTCGTATTCCGTTGCCGCGTAACCTCTATGGTGATGATCGACTTAACGCCAGCGGGTTAGACCTCACAGATGCCCGTCAATGTCGGCAACTGGCACGTGACCTTGAACGATTTGTTCCGCCCTGGTACGCGGCAGCGACGTCCGGTGGCCATTCGGCCACGGTGATTTACGAACCTCACGACCGGCGCGCAAAGGTTGGTGAAGTTCAGTCGGCCAGACCGGAGGATATAGAAACGGCGATTGTCAGGGCGACGGCAGCAGCACCCGACTGGAACCGGCAACCAGCGGAGAAGCGGGCCGCAATACTGGAACGTGCTGCTCAGTTGATCGAAGACAATATGGCGGAGTTTTTGGTTCTGTGTGTCCGCGAGGCCGGTAAAACCCTGGCGGATTCGATCCCTGAAATTCGAGAATCCGTCGATTTTCTACGGTATTATGCCAATGGTTGTCGAAAAGATTTTTCCGAGCCCCTGAAATTGACCGGCCCGACTGGTGAGACAAATGAACTCGGACTGCACGGGCGGGGCGTGTTTGTCTGTATCAGCCCGTGGAATTTTCCGCTGGCAATTTTTCTCGGGCAAGTCAGTGCTGCATTGGCGGCGGGCAATGCAGTTTTGGCAAAACCAGCCGAGCAGACTCCCCTGATCGCGGCGAGAGCCGTTGAAATATTATATCAGGCGGGCGTGCCAACCGATGTGCTACATCTTTTGCCAGGTGACGGACCGGGGGTTGGTGCCTCCCTGGTATCTGATCCCAGAATTTCCGGCGTGGTTTTTACCGGTTCCACAGAAACCGCGAGAACCATCAATCAGGTGCTGGCAGCCCGACCCGGCCCGATCATTCCGTTTATTGCAGAAACAGGCGGACAAAATGCAATGATCGTCGATTCAACGGCCTTACCTGAACAGGTGGTCAAGGATGCTGTGTTTTCGGCATTTCGATCGGCCGGGCAACGATGTTCGGCGCTTCGGGTATTGTTTTTACAGGATGTTGTGGCCGATCGCATCATCCGCATGTTGGCAGGGGCGACGGAAGAGCTCGTCGTTGGCGACCCGGCGCTGTTGTCTACTGATGTCGGACCGGTCATCAATGCCAACGCCCTGGAGATGCTGAAGTCTCATCAATCACGTATGGATGCCGTCGGTAAACGCATCTGCCAGTCGGATATTTCACCCGAATGCGAATTCGGAAATTATTTTGCACCGGTCGCCTACGAAATCGATCGGTTGGACAGACTTGACCGTGAAGTATTCGGACCGTTTCTGCATGTCGTTCGCTACAAGTCCGGTACACTGGACAAGGTTTTACAGGCAATTAACGAGACTGGTTACGGATTGACGCTGGGTATCCACAGCCGACTGGACTCAACCCGTCGATATATTCTGGAGCGACTGCCTGTCGGAAATACCTATGTAAATCGCAATATGATCGGTGCCGTAGTAGGGGTTCAGCCGTTCGGTGGTCAGGGATTATCCGGGACCGGACCAAAAGCAGGTGGGCCACATTATTTGCATCGCTTTGCGGTCGAACGTACGGTCACGATTAACACGACAGCCGCAGGCGGAAATGCTGCCCTTATGACGCTGGAAGAATAGCGTTTTATTCCTGTTTCACTGCGCGATTATCAAACCATTTTTCAAAGTCAACGGCGGGCAGGGCGCTGCAAAAAAATGCCCCCTGCACGTGATCGCAGTTGAGTTCTTCCAGAATATCAAACTGGGTTTCAGTTTCGACACCTTCTGCCACGACGGACAACCCGAGGCTATGTGCGAGATCAATGGTCTTGGACACAATGATCCTGCTTTTGTTATCAGTATCGCAGGTTTCTATAAAAGTTCTGTCAATCTTCAATTCCCGGAAAGGCACCTTGCGAAGCCGGGAAAGTGACGAATGCCCCGTACCAAAGTCATCAATGGAAAGCTGAAATCCCTTTAATTTCAAACGCTTCAAGACATTCAATACGTGGCTGGGGTCTGTCGCGAGGCTGGTCTCGGTGACTTCAACCATTATCGTGCTCGGCGCGACCCCATGGGCTTCGACAATCTGATACATTTCTTCAGGAAAATTCAGATTCCCGAGGCTGGCAACGGAGATATTGATTGAGATGGGGACAGCATCCCACTTTCCCTGCCAGTCTTTGCAGGAATTGCAAACTTTTCTGATCACCATTTGTGTCAATGGGTCGATCAGGTTGAATTTTTCTGCCAGGGCGACGAAATAGTCAGGTGAAATGAAACCGATCGTCGGATGATGCCAGCGAGCAAGGGCTTCCATTCCGGATAAAATTCGACCCTTGATTCTGATTTGAGGTTGAAAGTAAATATCAATTTCATCATTGGAAATCGCGGAACGCAATTCATCGACTGACGGCAGATCTTTCGTACCACCGGCAACCAGCGTCATTGCAGCCGCCGGAGGGGCAGCATGCTTGGCATAAGCCAGAACGCTGGCCTGCTGCAAAACGGCATCGATGGCATCCAAACTTGCCGTTTCCGAGAGCTGGGCAATCACCTGCAAACCGAGAGAAAGGGCGTGACGCTCGGTTTCAGACTGGATCTCCGAATCGCCATTGCCAAGCAAAACGATTGCGGCTCTGCAGTCATTCTCCGCCAGAAAATGCAAGAGGCCCTGACCATCGATAGACGGAAATTCCGGCTTCAGGATGATCAGATCGAAATCAGGGCGGTAGGAATCGGCAGTTTTTTCCGGACAGGTTGAGACGACAACGTTGACCGGGCGCGTGAGAATGTGAGATCTGATCATCTCTGTCGCCGACGTATCTGCCGTGACGATCAGGACGCGAAGTTGCTGTCCGGGCGTAGGTTTTTGTGCTGACACCACAGGGCTGGTCTGAACTGACCGTTTGGAGCCTCCCTCAATACAAACACGATTTCGTCCTGCGTTCTTTGCGAGATACAACGCTTCGTCGGCCCGTTTGACAAGTTCGGAAATTTCTTCGTCGCGACGGGCCACCGCAACGCCCATGCTTGCAGTCATTGAACCCACGCCACGAAAACGATACCGGGCGATTGCGGCACGCAATCTGTTGGCGGCAATTGTCGCTTCCTGCAGGTCCGTATTCGGCATCAGCCATGCAAATTCTTCGCCGCCCCACCGACATGGCAAATCGCTTGGTCGAGCATTTGCCCGGATGAGTTCCGCCAGATCCTGCAACACAAGGTCGCCGACGTCGTGTCCATGTTCATCGTTAATCAGCTTGAAATGATCAATATCAAGGAATGCCAGTGAGAACGCCTTGTGGTATCGGTCGTTTTCAGCTTTCTCCAACCCAAGAAACGAATCGAATGACCGGCGATTGAACAATCCTGTGAGGGGGTCGATCATGGCCGAATGCCGGTCTTTCACTATCCGTAGGCCGGCGCGGATTTGCGCCAGCAATTCATCCGGGACGAACGGCTTGGTCAGATATGAATCTGCGCCAATATCGAGACTGTCAACCTTGTCAACCGTTTCGGATTTGGCACTTAGCATAATGATGTAAATTGCCGAATGGCGTCCGGAGTTTCGAATACGTCGACAGGTTTCAATTCCGTCCATGACCGGCATCATGACATCCAGTACAATGACGTCAGGTTCGTTTTCCTCAATTACCTGCAACGCTTCCGAACCGTTTTTGGCATGCAGGCAATCATAACCGGCATTCCTGACATGCAACGATACAAGATTTCGAACGTCCAACTGGTCGTCAACGACTAAAATTGTTGTCAAATCACTTCCTCAAAACAACTTTGTATTAATAAAGAACAATACAAAGTAAACACGATACGATGGGTTATGAAAAGCATTGTTGAAAATACCAGCATATTAGCTCGACTTTACCAGTATGATAATGTTCCGATTTTTCATTCAGGTTCGTTTTTTACACAGAATACGCAATGTACTTCTGATTAGCTAAATGCCATACCACTTGTACATGAAGGTGAAGTTATCAAGTCTTGGTAAACATGACGTTAAGGATTTATCGTCTGGTAATGATCACATCGGATACGTGATTGTTTCGAAAAATAAAACCGGATATAAACTGACAATGGTACACAGCCGCTTGCTCCCGCTATCTTTGATTTTCTTGATGACCGCATTTGTGGCTGGATGCGGACGAACTGCGCCGTATGTATATGATGCCGGTGAATTCAATCGGGATACCGATGCTTTTCGTAACGGGATCAAAGACCGCAAGACTGTTTCCATTTGTTATGCCAAAAGAGCCACGACACCTGCACAAATCACGAAACTGGCCGGTCGTGAATGCGCCCGATTTGGTAAAATTGCGCGCTTCTCCAGACAAAGTTATCTGGAATGCCCTGTATTGACGCCAGTTGCTGCAATATTTGATTGTCTGTCAACGGACGCTGACGGCAAGTTGGTCGGACAAAACTGACTTGTTTCCCTTTGGCGACTGAAGCGAGGAGATGAAAACTGCGTTTGAATTCCCCTCCCGGCCTGGCCATCGCATGCCGCTGCACACGCCCCCCCTTACCATACAGGGATAAGTGGTGCGTGCGACCGGGGGCAGGTATGTGACCTATATCACCGTCATCGCCTCCGTCTACATCGGTGTATTGCTCCTGATGTATGTATTCCAGCGCAAAATACTGTACAGGCCCGGTAAATCGCTGGGATGTCCGGTTGATTGTGGCGTTCGGGAAATGGTGGCAATCAATCTCAACAGCGAAGACGGTTTCAAGATCGTTTCCTGGTACAAATCAGCCAGTACCAACAAGCCAACTCTGGTTTATTTTCAGGGAAATGCAGGCACGATTGGCGACCGTCATGCCAAAGTACGACCATTTCTTGACCTTGGCATTGGCGTCCTGCTCGTCGGCTATCGGGGATATGCTAACAATCCGGGGGCGCCGTCAGAAGCGGGACTTTACTCTGACGCTAGTCTGGCACTGGCGTTTTTGACTCGTACCGGTATTTCAGCCGACCACTGGATTTTATATGGGGAATCGCTTGGTTCGGCGGTTGCCGTAGAAATGGCGAGACGGGCGGCATCCCAGACACCCGTTGCTGCGGTCATCCTGGAAGCACCGATGACGTCCATGATTGATGCCGGGCGTCATCACTATCCATGGGTTCCGACCCGCCTGTTATTAAAAGACAGGTTTGAATCGGACGCCAAAATCAAGTTCATCAAAAGTCCGCTGATGATCCTGCATGGGACGATTGATCCTGTTGTCCCGCTGCTTCTTGGCAAAAAGCTGTTCAATTCTGCAATTGAACCAAAAACGGCATGCTGGATCGACGGGGCTGCGCACAACGACTTGTATGAATTTGGAGGAGATCAGCAGGTGATTGAATTTATTCAAAATACCTGGAAGAAAAGCACTACCTAACGTACGCGGCTTTCGAAAAGACTGATCCCGGCCCTTATCAAACCAGATCAAATGCCGAGTGATTATTATCACAGCCAGTCGAAATTGATTGTGCTATTGTAAGTCTCAGGAGATTGAAGATGGCAGTGAACCAAATACTTTCGACAGCACTTTCCGGGGTGTTAGCCGCATCCAGAAAGGCAGAGCAGACCGCCAATAATATCGCCAATGTCAATACGCCCGGATATCAGGCAAAACGGGTGGTGAACACCAGCATCGGCAGCGGTTCGGCTGCGGGCGGTTCGGCGGGCGTACAGGCGCAGGTATTTGCGGGAAATCAAGCCGTGGACCTTACCCGCGAGTTTGTCAATCTGACGGAGGCGGATCTTGCTTACAAAGCCAATGTTCAGGTCATTCGGGCGTCCGAAGATCTCAGTAAACAGACGGTGAATATTCTCACATGAATGTTAAACTCCCATAAAACTCGTCAATAATTTCGAAATTTCACGGTCCTGACATGGCATGATCTTATGATCGTTGTGCTTGCTCCGACTGGCCCGGCTACAGTATGACTTTCATAGGTCAGAAGACTTTTAACCAACTGAAGGAGACGGCACAAATATGCCGGCCGATGTGAACAACGCGTTTGATGTGGCGTTCTTTTTCGCCGACGTCGCACTTGATGGAAACGAATACCTGCAACCGCAAAAACTGCAACGCCTGCTGTTCCTGGCACAGTCCTACTATAGTGTCGCTTTCAATCGAAAATTGATGCCAGCAGTGTTTGTGGCGGATGAAATGGGGCCGGTGGAACCCAACGTCTACATGGCCTTTTCCCGAGGCCGGCCAGAGCTGGATGTGGAATTGTTCCTGCCGCATGAAACCCAGGAATTTCTGGATCGAATCTGGCGACGGTTCGGGCATCTGACGGTCGAACAGCTCAACAATATGACCAAGGCGACGTCAGCTTATAAGCAGGCGATGGCGAAGGGGCATCGAGCTGAAATCTACTGGGACGACATGCGGCTTTCATTCGTGCGTGCGGAACAGACACCCGGGGTCGACCAGGTCGTCAAACCAAAAATCCTGCGGACTCAAACCGGCCGACCGGTTGAGGTCAAGTCCTGGACTCCCGGGCGGAAATAGCTTGAATTTATCCCTTCTGAATTGATGGCCAGACCTTAAAACAACCTTGCGGTATATGCGGAACATCAATCTTTCTTTCGTTGGCTGGCTGGCCATGAGATTCAGTTGCACCATGGCCTGACATCGTTATGATGTTGCCCTGTCATGTGTCGGGGTGTGGGGGGATGTTCCCTCGCCTAACGACTCAGGAGTACAAAACAGGGAGGATATTCATGTCCACACGAAGAGCATTTTTAAGCGCGCTGGCCGTCGGTGTTGCGGCGGGTCTGGTTTCTGTCGGACCGGCAGCCGCAAAAGTCGAAGGTGACACCATCGTACTCGGTTCCGCGATTTCGTTTACCGGGAAATATTCCTCAAACGGTATTCACGCTAAAAACGGATACAATCTGGCGGTCAAGCGGATCAATGAAACGGGTGGCGTCAAGGTCGGCGGCAAGGCTTACAAGCTGAAAATTATCTATTATGATGATGAATCGACGCCGGCGCGTGGCGCGCAGCTGGCGGAACGTCTGATCAAGCAGGATGGCGTTCAATTCATGCTCGGGCCGTACAGCTCTGGCCTGACCAAGGCCATTGCACCGGTAACGGAAAAACACAAAATTCCCATGGTCGAGTCAGAAGGTGCGGCACGATCCCTGTTTTCCCAGGGGTACAAGTACCTGTTTGCGGTCCTTTCGACCTCGGAACAGTATCTTGCCAGCGCGGTTGAACTGGCTGCCGAACTGAATAAAAAGGCGGGTAAGGCGCCGGGTGATGTCAAGGTGGCAATGGCTTTTGAAAACGATCCGTTTTCGCTGGATGTTCGCGCTGGCGTGGTCGATGACGTTAAAAAGTACGGCCTGAAAATTGTCATCGATGACAAGTTGCCGCGCGATTTGTCGGATATGACCGCGACATTGACAAAAGTTCGCGCACTCAAGCCCGACTTGCTGGTTGTGTCGGGGCACTCGAAGGGAGCTGCTACGGCGGCACGGCAGATCAAGGAACTGAAGATTGATGTTCCGCTCATCGCCATGACCCACTGCGAATCATCCAAGATTGTGAACAAATATGGCAGTTCGGTTGACGGATTCCTGTGCCCGACCCAGTGGGACGAGCGGTTGCCCAACAAGGATTCGATGTTCGGTTCCGCCATGGATTACGATAAAACCTTTAAAGCAACCTATGCCGGTTATGAAAAGGGTGTACCTTATCAGTCAGCCCAGGCTTCCGCTGCGGTGATGGTGTTCAAGGACGCGTTTGAACGTGCGCAATCCTTTGATGTCGAAAAAGTGCGTGATGCTTTGGCGGCAACCAACATGAATACCTTCTACGGTAAAATCAAATTTTCCGATGCCGGCAACAACATCGCAAAGCCGATGTTCCTGCGGCAAATCCAGGACGGAAAATTTAACGTCGTTGCGCCATTGGATCTCGCCACGCACAAGGTGGAATGGCCACGGATGGCAAAATAACGCAATTCTGATTTTCGCTATTTGAGAAAATTCGAAGTTCCGCCTCCACCTCCGGGTGGGGGCGGCCAGCGTTTGCGAGTTATACTGAAAGATCACATATGTTTGATAATATTGATTTGCTTTTTATCGCTCCCTATTTGAACGTGCAGCTTCTTTTGGACGGCCTGTTGATTGGCGCACTGTTTGCTCTGGCGGCATATGGATTGGCACTTGTCTGGGGCGTCATGAACGTCAAAAACCTTGCCCAGGGCGACTTCGTCATTATGGGAGGGTATATCGCCGTCGTGTTTGCCAACCATGGCATCCACCCGATTTATGCCCTTCCCATTGCGGCCGTTATCATGTTTGCGTTCGGTTGGCTGCTGTATATTACCATTATCAAACGGGTCATCGAACGGGATTTATTTACATCATTGCTTGCCACCTTTGGAATCGCGATTGTTCTGGCTCAGTCACTGAATCTGGCATTTGGACCGGATGTACAGGTCGCGCAATCCGGCTTCAAAACCATGAGTTTTATGGATGGAAATGTCACCGTTTCACAGGCGAAGCTGGTGGCATTTGTGCTTGCGGCCATTCTGGCATTCGGGCTGATCACTTTCATGAAAAAAAGTCGCATGGGGCAGGCCATTCGGGCGACCGCTCAGGATGCTCGCGCAGCCAAAGTCATGGGCATTGATACCGAGAAAGTCTACGCCTTCACATTTTCACTGAATGCCGCAATCTGCGGTGCCGCCGGCGTATTGATCGCGATGGTCTGGGTCATTCAACCGTTTTTTGGAATCACCCACTCGATCCGATCTTTTGTGATTGTCACTGCCGCCGGGTTCGGCAACCTGCCGGGCGTTATCATGGCTGGTCTGGGGCTTGGTGCCATGGAGCAGTTCAGTGGATTTATCCTGGGTGCCGAGTTTCAGCAGGCGACTGTCGTTGGTGTTTTGATCGCAGTTCTGATCTGGCGACAAATTCAACAAAGAAAACATCGGCAGGTGGTTGAATAATGAAGAACAAAATAATTTTATACGGCGGTACACTGGCGTTCGGAATTCTCGGGCCCATGTTGTTTCCGGCCTATATTTCCCAATTCACTGTCCTGTGGTTAATGGTCGTGTTTGCCCTCACCTGGGATATCATGGGTGGGCAAATGGGATATAATTCGCTGGGCAACATCTTCTTTTTTGGTATTGGTATGTATGTTTGTGCCATCGTGCAAGTTGGCATGTACTACGATGTTGCCGAATATACGGCCTACTCTGGCGAAGTGAAGGTTGCCTTCACACCGGCGCAGCATTTCATCGGGTTTGCGGTGGGCCTTTTGGCGGCCGCCGTGACCGCTTCGCTGCTGGCCGTTGCATTCGGCTGGATTGTATTTGGCCTGCGCGGCCCTTATTTCGCAATCGGCACACTGGGTGTTGCCATTGCCGCCGGAGAGCTGATGGGGGCGTGGGACTACGTTGGCGGTGGTGGCGGTATGTCGCTTCCGGGGTTTCCCGGCGAAAGTGATGGTTCGACTTTCTATTACGTTCTGATGTTTCTACTGGCGATCGCGACGTTTCTGTTTCTCAGGTGGCTGTATGCCAGTCGTTTCAGTCTGGCCATTAACGCCATTCGGGATGATGAAGAGAAGGCCGAAGGGATGGGCATCCAGACCAATCGGTACAAAACGGTTGCATGGTCAATTTCTGCATTCTTTCTCGGGATATCCGGTGGCATTTTTGGCAACATGACCGGTTTTATCGAACCGCTGGAAGTCGCTTTTCCGACTGTCACGTTCGGTATTTTTATGGTTCTGATGGCATTGCTTGGCGGCAAGGGAACCCTGTGGGGCCCTATTCTCGGCGCCGTCCTTTTCCATGTTATCAAGGAATTGACCTGGACGTATCTTCTGGGATGGCAATGGGTCGCGCTGGGCGCGCTTATCGTCATCAACGTTGTGTTTTTTCAGCAAGGTATCGTTGGCTGGATGCAGGAACGCTGGCCTGAAAAATTTGGCATTGAAGTCGATGAACCGATCGACGCCGATAACGTACGGCAGAGGGAGGCAGCAAAATGACCAATCTGATTGAAGTCTCCAGCGTATCGAAGGCATATGGTGGCGTCATCGCCAACCACGATGTCTCGATGGTGGTTCCGGAAGGGGGCATTACCGCCCTGATCGGGCCAAATGGATCCGGTAAAACGACGTTGTTCAATTCGATTGTCGGATATCATCCGATTGATTCAGGGTCGATCAAGTTTCAGGGACAGGAAATTTCCAATTTGCGGGTTCAGCAAATCGCCCGCCTTGGCTTGTTGCGAACATTCCAGCAGACGCGCATCTATGGGAAGATGAACTGTGTGCAGAATATGTTGATATCGGTTCCGCAACGCAATGCCAGTTTTGCCGACATGTTCAGGAAATTCCCGCCGGAAGTAACCGAGCGGGCAGAACATCTGCTGGAATTTGTCGGTCTGTATTCGAAAAGAAAGCTGTTGTCTGGCAATCTGTCCTTCGGCCAGCAAAAGCTGCTGGAATTTGCGATGGCACTTATGAATGAACCGAAGGTCCTGCTACTGGATGAACCGACCGCCGGTATCAATCCGACATTGATCAACGGCCTGATTGACCGACTCAAGCTGGCAAATACCGAATTCGGCATCACACTGTTTGTGATCGAGCATAACATGCGAGTGGTGATGAACCTGGCCGATAACATCTACTGCCTGGCGCACGGCGAAATGTTGGCCCACGGCAAGCCAGAGGATGTACAGAACGATCAACGCGTCATTGACGCCTATCTGGGAGCACACTGATGGCGGATAAAACGCAAACACCGTCGGCGGGCAATGATGATGCCAAACGCGCCAGTGGCTATCACATGGGAGACGTAGAGACTGTCATTTCGGTTGAAGATGTCAATCGTCAGGCGAAGGCCATGGCGGAAGTGATCGGGATTGACAAGATTGCCGCACTGGCCAATAATGATCCGTTTGTTTCCATCAACAACCTTAAGGCGGGATATGGAAAGATGGAAATCCTGCATGGTATCAACCTGCAGGTAGCGAAGGGACAGTCCCTGTGCCTGATCGGCCCGAACGGCGCGGGAAAGTCGACGATTCTTCATTCAATTTTCGGATTTACCAATATTTTTTCTGGCGAAATTCTGGTGGGAGAGGGCACAAACAAAAAAGACGTCACCCATCTGACATCAAGTCAAAAATTAAAACATGCTGGTATCGCCTATATATTGCAGGATAAATCTGTTTTTCCGGGTATGACTGTCGAAGAGAATTTGCTTATGGGCGGATACCTGAAGGATTCCACAACCGACGCAAAAGAGGCGGCGGAGCGGGTATTTGAAAAATATGACCGTTTGGCCAAGCGACGCAATCACCCGGCCGGTGTATTGTCCGGCGGCGAGCGGCGCCTGCTGGAAATCTCCCGTGCGCTGGTCATGGGACCGGAAGTTCTGCTGGTTGATGAACCGTCGATCGGTCTTGAACCCAGGTTTATTGATATGGTTTTCGAGATCCTTGATGATCTTCAAAACAATGAAGGCAAGACTATTATCATGGTCGAACAGAATGCCAAAAAGGGGCTGGAATTTGCCGATATTGGCTATGTTCTGGTATCAGGCGAACTGGCAATCGCTGGCAAGGGAAGCGAATTGCTCGACAATCCGGATGTTGGACGCCTGTTCCTTGGTGGATAGAAAGTATCTGACGAACAATCAATTGCTGCCTCTGCACAGGATTTCTGGCAGTCCGGCAATTTTAAACGGGCTGTTTGGTTAATGTCCCATTCGCGGCACATCTTCTTTGCTCATGACCAATCGGGCGGCTCCCGATACGCTGTCGATTACGAATGTTGCTTGGCCGCCACGTAACAAGGCGATCGGACTGTTGCCCAGCGTCTTGCTGGGCGTACGGACCCAATTGCGACGTGCCTCCTGATCTGTCTCAATTCCCGCCAACGCACGCTGCAATGCGACGACCCACTTCAAGCGCCCGAGGGTATCAATGGTTATGCTGTCGGGTAACTCATTGCGCCATGTTGTGATCAGATGCTCGTCCACCCCGGTAATGTCCGACAGTTCAGCGGTGGTCAGGCCCAGATCGTCGGATGCATGCAAGACGTGCTGGACAAATTGCGCCAGTCCAATGCGCTGCCAGATCGAGTTTCTTTCTTTTGAACTGAGAATACGGCTCAGCGGAGAATTGGCCCGGAGCAATCCACCATCCGGATCATCAGTCAGCGCGAAGACGGCCAGGGTTTCAAGCGGCAGTTCCAGCAAGACGTGCCAGCGACCCCAAATTTTTTCCTGTGCCGGTTGTGTCAACCTTAATCTGGCGAGTTCATCTCGTGCCCGGGAAATGAGACCTGGATGTTGTCTCGCAAGATCGATGATCGCACGATGAAAGAGCAGGGTTTTTTGTTCGGTCAGATCCATCATATTCATAAATCGTTAAATAAGGTCGAGATATCCGATGTCCAGTAAAAAATGTCAGATCCGCCATCTCGCCCCCGAATTGGCGCCGGGCCAACCATGGAACAAGAACCGGAAAATGCCATTTGGCAATTGTCACAAGGTGACTTATTCCATGCAGTTCAATTGAGATGTTTGAGCAGGCGGACATAGCTGCCATCCTGCTTCATTTGGCGTAACGTACGGTCAAAGCGGTCAATAAATTCCTGACCGGCAGCGGATTTTCTGGATAACAAGACAGTGAAAACCATGGTTCCATAGACTGGCGGCAGAATGAACAGATCCTTCTCCAGATTTTGTGTGCGTATTTCCCGGCTTGCGACCACAGATGATTGCAGCGTGGCATCGACTCGTCCTTTCCGAACCATCCTGAGACAACCAGCCACATTGAGGACCGTAACCGGTTGTAATGTGTGCTTCATTGCGAAATCCTTGCCCCATCCGTTTGCCAGAATATCGCACATGCGCAGCGATCTGAGTGTTTTCGGATTTGGTTTTTCCGTCAGCATTTTTTCAGCCAGGCTACCGCGCTTTACAGTCGTCCGCATTTCCACACGGTATATTTCTTCGCGAGAAGAAATGGCGTAGGTCAAACGCTCGTCCGTCGGCACGGAAACAAATGCGTCAATTTCGCCCGTCTTGACCATTTTCTGGACCCGTGCCCAGGGCCAGGCCGACGAACCTGACATCGGTCCCCATGCGGTCCTTCAGGACGGCTTTGATCAATGTAGGTAAAATTCCGGTGACGCGATCATATGTACCCTGGGAAAAGGGTGCCCATTCAGAATTGAAGGCAAAGGAAATTGTCTCGGCACGACCTAAGGACACCGAAAAAATCAAGGAAATCGACAGCGGCCAAATGACCCGATGAAAGAATTTTGCCGTACTACGTTTATTCAAATACATGAACATCAGAGTATGCTGATATCCTGTATCCTGTCTAGTTATCCAGCAAAATAAAGTAGCAGGTACAAAATCAGCAGTCCGATCATCCAACTGACCATAACGCCTGCAGGATGTGTTCTGGCAAGCATCCCATCGAGCCCGTGATGGCGCTCGACCCATCGCATGACACCGGCTGTAAACCCCAGTCCACCCTTTCGAATACCGGCATCAAATTTCTGAATCGAACGTCCGAGCCATCGCAGGGCCTTTGGGGCCAATCTACGGTACAACCAGTCCGAATCGATATTAACACTTGGCAGTTCGGGTGGATACCGTTTGACCAGTATCAGCACCAGAACGGCGAGCGCAGCAAACAGCAGGAGTTGGTTTTGTGTGACAACATGAGTCCACGTATAGGGTTCATAATTCACGGGCATGGGCAACAAACTGTATAACAGCCAGGGATAGGTACCATTGAAAATGCAGATAAAGGCGGCTAGTCCCATCGCAATCAACATATTTGGCGGCGCTTCCTTGCAGCGAATGCCGGAATCATGAGCGAAGAACGCGAAATAGGGAATCTTGATTCCCGCGTGTTCCATGACGCCGGCCGAGGCAAACATCAGCGCCAACCATACATAGATATGACCTTCTTCCAGGGCAGAAACCATTATCATGGATTTTGACACAAAACCGGAAAATAGCGGGAATGCCGAAATGCTGGCGGCACCCACAATACAAAACCCGGTCGTCCACGGCATCGATTTATACAGTCCACCAAGGTCAGACCCATTGATCTTGCCGGTACGAAATAAAACGGCCCCCATTGACATCATCAACAAGCCCTTGAAAATCACGTCGTTAAAGGCGTGGCTGACCGCGCCATTGATTCCCAGGTCCGTACCCAGCCCGATCCCCACCACCATAAAACCGATCTGGTTGATCATGCTGTAACTCAGCACCCGGCGAAGGTCATTCTCGATGACGGCATAAAAAATCGGAAACAAAGCCATAATCAGGCCAATATTCACCAGAATTTCTGTTCCCGGAAAGGCTCTTGCCAGCGCATACACCGCGACCTTGGTGGTAAAGGCGGTCAGAAATACGGTGCCGGTTGGTGTTGACTCCGGATAGGCGTCTATCAACCAGTTGTGGAGCATCGGAAAGGCACACTTGATTCCGATGGCGAGAAAAATCAACGTGCCGCCCAATCCACCCAGGCCGATGTAATCGAATGTGATGGTGCCGGTTTCGTGAATACGAATCAATACACCTGCCAACAGCACAACGCCGGACAGAACCTGAATAATGAGGTAACGCATGGATGTGTTATAGGAACGCTCGCTTCCACGTGCCAAAATCAGAAAAACAGACGAGATCGCCAGCATTTCCCAAAACACGAATAACAGGATCAGGTCTCCGGCAAAAACGGCCCCCAACGCGCTGCCCGCATATACCATGGCGGCGGTCGGTTCCATTCTGGTTTTGACATGGAGGGAAAAAATTACCCCGAGAAATGTCGCCAGATGGAACAGTATGCCAAACACCATGCTCAATTTATCAATACGGATAAACTCCAGGGTGTAGCCGAACAGGCCGATCGTCGCCGATGCGTCCGAACCAAGAAGATAGAGGTTGTATCCGCCCACCAGAGGCACAGCCAGCAGAACGGCAGAGCGCACCCAACCGCTGCACAGGACAGCAAGGCCTGCACCGGCGTAGAAAATCAGAAAAGGGGCAATACTACTTGTCATCGTAATAGTCTTCCTTGCGCATCACGATCTTGCGCATTTCTTTGGCGCCCAGAATTACGATCGCGCATGAAAAAAAGCCGAAAAGCGGGTAAAATCCGAAAATGTTTTCGATCGGGTGTTCGACATGACGAGCGAACACCAGATCAAACCCCGCCGTGATCACACTGATGGCAACCAGCAGGTAAATGGCACGGCTGACGTTTTTCGGATTATCGAAAAGATGCTTTTTTTCTGAATTTCCTGTGGGATGATCTGCCATGTCTCGGTTCCTAGTGCGAAAAAATCTGGTTCAATAGATTGAACAGGGGGGCCGGGAAGAAAAACAGAAGCAAACTGCCGAGGGCGGTCACCGATATCGCCAACAGGCATGGCCAGGGTGCCTCGTGGATGGTGTTGTCATCCGCATGTCCGTGATCGTCTTCGGACAGGGTTGCAACGGGTTTGGAAAAAAAGGCATGGAACGGGATCGGCAACAGATAGGCAATGTTAAGCAGGGATGAGATCATCAGCACAGCAACCATCACCAGCTGTCCGGCCTGCAGGGCCCCCAGAGCGATGTACCACTTGCTCCACAATCCGCCGAATGGTGGCAGTCCGATAATACTGAGACTTCCGAAAACAAAGGCGATCATCGTGAACGGCATGGTTTTGCCCAGTCCGCGCATCTGACTGATTTCCGTCTTGTGGCTGGCGACCAAAATCGCTCCAGCACAGAAAAACAGTGTAATTTTGCCGAATGCATGCATGACGATATGCATACCGCCACCGACAATCGACAGTGAATTGGCCAACATTGCAGCAAGCACGATATAGGATAACTGGCTAATGGTCGAATAGGCGAGCCGCGCCTTCAGATTGTCCTGACGCATGGCGATAAGCGAGGCAATCAGAATTGTCGACGCCGCCATATATTGCAGCCACTCCGAACTGCCCAGTTCCGTCAGGAAATCGATTCCAAAGATGTATACGGTGATTTTCAGAACCGTAAATACGCCTGCTTTCACAACGGCGACCGCATGCAGCAGGGCGCTGACGGGGGTCGGTGCGACCATCGCCGCTGGCAGCCAGCGATGAAATGGCATCAACGCCGCCTTGCCGATACCGAACACATACATGGCCAGCAGAACCGCGACGACAGCGTCGCTCGCCTGTCCTCGCAAAATTCCGCCAGTCGTGAAATCGAGCGTTCCTGTCAGGGTATATGTCCAGACCACTGCGACCAACTGCAGACCGATTGAGGTACCGATCAGAATGCCCAGATAAATACGTCCCGCACGTTTCGCTTCGGGCGTTCCGGCATGGGTCACCAGCGGAAATGTCGACAACGTCAGGACTTCATAAAATACAAACAGTGTCAGCATGTTGCCGGCAAATGCGATCCCAAGGGCGCTGGCAATTGCGATCGCAAAACAGATATAGAATCGCGTCTGATTTTGTTCGTTATGCCCCCGCATATAGCCGATTGCGTAAATTGTTGTAACAATCCACAGAAAGCTGGCAACCCCCGCAAATACCATTCCCAGTGGCTCAATTCGGAACATGATAGAGAGACCCGGCAGCATTTCCAGAAATGTCCACTCCGGACGCTCTCCCGCCATCACATTGTCGAATAGGGATGCGACCAGAACAAAGGTAACGGCGGCGCAAATCAAAGTGACGGATTCCCGCAAATTGGGATGCTTGCCGGTCAGGGCAATCCCGACAGCTCCCAGAACTGGCGCCAGCAGTGCCAGAGGTATCGCCAATTCCGGGTTCATTGTGCTCCCCCCAGTAGAACTGTCGCCGCAGAATGGGCAATATTCAGCGTCGTCGTCGCATCAATTCCGAAATAATAGGTGGCGCCGACCAGCACCAGCATTGGCACTATCATCGATAGTGGTGCCTCGCTTATGCCCTCGTGGCCCTCGGGCGGAGCACGAAAATAGGCGACTTCGACGACTCGCCAAATGTAGATGACCGCGAGAAGCGAACTCAGAACGATCAGCATTGCAATTGGCCACCAGCCTTTTTCCAGCGCCGCCTGGATGAGGTACCATTTGGAGATAAATCCGGCGGTCAACGGCACACCGATCAGGCTTAGACCGCCCGCCACAAACGCCGCCATGGTCACCGGCATGCGTTTACCAAGTCCTGCCATGTCATCCAGCCTGACCGATCCGATGACGTACATGATACACCCCATCGCCATGAACAGCGCCCCCTTCATCAGAGCGTGATTGAACAGGTGGATGATGCCGGCAGTGACACCGGAAACATTGGCCATGGAAATGCCCAATATCATGTAACCCAGCTGTGCAACAGACGAATAGGCAAGCATTCGTTTGATGTTGACCTGGTATATCGCTACGGCGGATCCGGCAAACATGCCGGCCAGTGCCAGGATCATCAACAGATCCCGAACCTGAAGGGTATCGAGAATATCAACGCCGCCAAATATGGTAAAAACGACCCGGATCAGGGCGTAAACGGATACCTTGGTTGCGGTCGCCGCCAGGAAGACGGTGACGGCGGACGGCGCGTATGTGTAGGCATTGGGAAGCCACATATGCAGCGGGAAGAGGGCGAGTTTCAAACAAAGGCCGACCGTCAAAAAGGCCAGCGCTGCCTGGATTGTACGGGTACCGGCAACCGACGGAATCAGGGATGCCAGGTCTGCGATATTCAGTGTGCCGGTCATCATGTACATCAGACCGACACCGATAATATAAAACGTTGCCCCCAGCGTCCCCAATACCAGATAGCGGTATGCCGCCGTCAAACCGCGACGGTCCCGCCCCATACTGATCAGCACATAGGATGACAGCGATGATATCTCAAGAAATACAAAAAGGTTGAAGGCATCACCGGTGATGGTAATCCCCAGCAGTCCCGTCATGCACAACAGCATCATGGCGTAAAACAAATAGGCGCGGTCTCGCGGAATTTCCCTGTCAACGGATTTGCGCGCGTAGGGCATTACCACTGCCGCAATGGCTGACACAATAACCAGAATAAACGCATTCAGGTTATCGATCCGGTATTCAATGCCCCAAGGAGCCGCCCAGCCGCCGAGATGATAGATGATCGTACCTTCTTCGACGACACGCGCCAACAGGCCAATCGACATCGCCAGGCTGAGCCAGCTCATGGCAACCGCCAATATCCACGTCCACAAATGGTGGCGCAGGAAAATGCAGAACGGCGCAGACATCAATGGAATGACGATCTGCAACACCGGCAGGTGCTGGGCAATCATGTGTCACTCTCCAGCGCCTGGATTTCGTCATCTTCGATGGTTCCGTAGGCATCATTTATGCGCACAACCAGCGCCAGTCCCAACGCCGTTGTGGCAACGCCAACGACGATGGCAGTCAGGATCAGGACATGCGGAAGCGGGTTTGAATAGACAGTGATATTATCTGACAAAATCGGTGCCGTGCCGCCAATAACTTTCCCCATCGAAATATAAAACAGAAATACAGATACCTGGAATACACTCAGCCCGACAATTTTCTTGATCAGATTGTGGTGTGAGATCACCACGTAAAATCCCATCATCATCAATGCAATGACAATCCAGTATACGGTGATGCCTGGAAATTCCATATCAGCGATCCTGTCCGGCGAACGCAACAAATATGGTGATCATGGCGGAAGCAACGGTCACGCCAACCCCGATTTCCACCAGCAAGATGCCAAGATGCTGCCCATGTGTGGGCACATGGCTTAACACGTTGTAATCAAGAAAATTACCCCCCATCAAAAGTGTCGCCACGCCGACCCCGGCGTAGGTCAGGACGCCCAGCGACAGGCAACTCCGCGTGACCCAGGCGGGCACTACGCGACGCAGTTTTTGCACACCGAAGATCAGGCCGTACAAAATAAAGGCAGCGGCAAGGATCACACCGGCCTGAAACCCGCCGCCAGGTCCGAAATCACCGTGCCATTGTACATACAGGGCAAAAAGCAGGATGAATGGAATCAGAAATTTCGATACGACCCGGAGGATAACTTTCTGCTGCATTTCGGGTTTCATGACAGTCCCTCCTTTGCCGGCTTGTCTGACCCATTTTTGCCGCCAACATCTGATGATGCATACTTTTTCCGCCGCCGCCGCCCGATAATGGCGAGCACGCCAATTGCGGCCGTAAATATGACGAATGTTTCGCCAAGCGTGTCATATCCCCGATAACTTGCGAGGACCGACGTTACGACATTCGGCAGATCAATTTCCTCTCCCGATTTTTCCAGATATCGTGGCACAACATGCTGATTGATGGGCGCATCTTTATCACCATAGGCAGGCATGTCGAGAGTGCCGTAAATCAAAACACCGCCAGTGACGACAACCAGCAGCATGCCGGCCCAGGAGAAAGAAACAGACGGTATTTTTTCCTTACTGGTGGTCAGCGCCAATGTCCCCAACATCAAAACAGTCGACACGCCGGCGCCGACGGCCGCCTCGGTGAAGGCAACGTCAACCGCGTCCATCACTACGTAGATGGCTGCACCCAGCAGACTGAAGATGCCGGTCAGCATAACGACGGCAAAAAGGTCCCGAAGCCGCACTATCGCGATGCCGGTCGCCAGCATAAACAGGAGCAAAACCATGACGATCAGGTTTTCGATGAGTCCGTCTCCCTGCTGACATTGACCTGCGGTGTCATATTTTCCTGATCCGGGGAATCAATCGGCAAGCGAATGCCGTCGTCCTCAACCTCCGGCGCGTGTCCGCCGTTCAGGGCTGCCCGCGCCAGTGCATGGGTCGCTGTCGGGCTCGTGAAAAATACGAAGACGAGAATCAGAACCAGTTTCGCCGTAATCAACGTTAACCCGGCCTGAAACATCAGACCGACCAAGATCAGGCCGATCCCAAGGGTATCAATAATGCCAGCGCCGTGCATGCGGGTATACATATCGGGCAGTCGGACCAGACCGAGCCCGCCGATCAGGCATAGAATGCCACCGCCGACAATTCCAATCCAGCTAAGCACGTCAAGGACAATCGTCATCAAATATCCCCGCGCTCTTCCTGACCGCCGCCATGTCCCATATCCGAAAACGTGACAAACTTGGTGACGGCAATTGTGCCGATGAAATTGATCAGCGCGTAAACCAGCGCCAGATCAAGAAACTCCGGTCGCCCGGCCAGAAAACCATGAACTGAAATCAAGATCACCGTCAGCGTGCCGAATGAATTTACGGCAAGAATTCGGTCGTAAACACTGGGCCCCTTCAACGCGCGAATCAGCGCCAGTGCCATTGTGACCAGAACGGCAATCGCGGCGACAGCAAACATCATGTCTCGGATTCCTCCGCGTCGGAAGAAGCGGGCTGGGGGTGATCCTGCAGGGCTGGCTGGGTCGCCGCACTTGGTCCTCCCTTGCCGAGCTCAAGTCGACTGACGCGCCGATCCATTTCACCCGATAACAACCCGTCGTAGGCTCCGGGAGTCAGCGCGTGAATGGTGAAATCCCTGCCATCCGCGCCGATCGTGACGGTTCCCGGCGTCAATGTGATTGAATTGGCATAGGTCACTTGTCCAACTTCGGATGTCTGACCGGCTTTGATCGCCATCAAGCGCGGTCGTATGGAATCGCCTCCAACCAGAATTGCCTTCGCAACGTCATAATTAGCCAGCACGATTTCCCACAGTAGCCAGGGGATATAGGTCAGGCTGCCAAGCGCCAATCGGACCGGATGGGTTTCATGATCGATTGAATCCATACGGTGGACAATCCACACAACAGCCAGAATCGAACCGGCTCCCAGCGCCAGAATCAACGGAATAAGATACCCTGACAATAACCACCAGACGACTGCCAGAACGATGGTCAGACTAATGATATGTAGCACCCTTGCGGAATCCCTATCCTGATTTTGATTTTTCGCGGTTATTTCCACGTTAAACTTATCTGTTTCGTCGGACTGTAAAATCGATCAATATGATTGACCAGCAATTTTTTGAAATATTACGAAAAAATCGCTTTAACATACTGTCAAACAACAATAGTTCTGGTATACCAAGAAGATGATTTTCCCTCGACCCAGGCGGTTGATTGCATTGTTTCTGGTGTTTTCCGGAAGCCTGATGCTGCCGTGGACAGCCGATTCCCTTTATGGTGCAATCCCCTTTCAGAAATCCGAAATCACCATATTCACGCAGTCGGGCAAGCACCGTTTTTCAGTCGAACTTGCAGAAACGCCGGAACAACGGGCGCAAGGGCTGCAGAACCGAAAAACGCTGCCAACCGGCAGCGGAATGCTGTTTGATTTCAAACGAAATAAACCCGTGATCATGTGGATGAAGAACACCTATCTTTCGCTTGATATGATATTCATTTCCCGGGATGGCACCATTGTCAGCATGGCAACTGGAACTGTTCCGTTTTCTCTCACCCTGATTCCATCCCGGCATCCGGTCACAGCCGTACTTGAGGTTTCCGCAGGGACCGTCAGAGTGTTGGGTATCCGTGTGGGTGATCGCGTCGAACACGCCCTGTTCAAGGCATCCGAATAGCCGCCCGAAGGGCTACACGTACGGATCAATCAGAGCGGAACGCCCCATGTCCGTGCCGCCCGTTCGATGATGGCATTTTCCGCCAAATGGTACTCGTGGTCGGCATTGGCGATGTCTCGCATGGCGGCCAATACCATCGGGATCAGGATCGGGCTGTCAATCAATCCGATGGCCGTTTCGATTTCATCGGCCAGTGACGACTCATCCATCAATTCGCGAATTTCCTGGTCAAACACGAGTATCAGCGCGTCCAGGTTCTGCAAGTCAGAAAAAAAACCACCATCCGCAAAGACCTGCAATCTGGGGATAAGGCGCAATACCGCCGACATTTCCTGCGGTTTCTGCACACGATCCGCATACACGGTTAACATCAGAAGTCGCACGATCGCATCGACCGTATTTGGCTCAATATTCGTATTTCGGTCGCTCACGCTGCTCTCCCGGCTGGAACAGAGACCTGTATAGCGTGACTGAATCCGAATTCCAACATCAGAACCATGTCTCATTGCGCATTGGCACCAGAATATTATGAATTGTTGTTATTTGCTCTTGCCCAATTCAGGTTAAGGTCCTAGACATCTGGCAATCGGGGTGTAGCTCAGCCTGGTAGAGCACTCGCTTTGGGAGCGAGAAGCCGGAGGTTCGAATCCTCTCGCCCCGACCAACTTGATTTGAGTCACTGCGACGGAGTTCGACCATGACCGAATGCCGCATTTATCAGCCCAGTAAAAATGCCATGCAATCCGGCAGAGCCAATATGCGTAAGTGGGTTCTTGAATTTGAACCGACCGAACGACGGGTTGCAGACTCGTTGATGGGCTGGATCGGATCCGGGGATATGAACGGGCAGGTCAGATTAACCTTCAACTCCAAAGAAGACGCGATTGCCTATGCGACCCGCAAGGGGTTTTCCTGTTATGTCCAACTTCCGAAAAAACGGACAATCCAGCCCAAAAATTATTCTGAAAACTATTCCAGCCGCTTCCGGTTTCCGTAATCCCGGCGGAACAGGGTCCCGTAGCTCAACTGGATAGAGCACTCGCCTTCTAAGCGAGATGTTGCAGGTTCGAGCCCTGCCGGGACCGCCATTTTCTCCCTAATATCGTTCCCATTACCAATTATTCCCCATCCCTGTAAAATCATGTATGATTGCGCCATGAGCAGAACGTTCATAGGTATATGGTCGGTATCGGGGCTTTTTTGTCATCAGCCCGAGTGTCGCCGGTCCGTATATGTCAGGCAGAAGGTCGAGAGGTACCCAACATGAAAATGAAATGGATGATGTCGTGTTGTGCCGTACTCATCTGGTGTTTGGCGGTCGAACCGGTTCAGGCGCAACAGCGCATTCGTGGTGAATATGCCAACAGCCGGCAACCCTACTGGAAAGTCGGAACTCTGAACAAGGAATTGTCCAACGCCTGCCAGCGGGGAGAATTTCGGCAACGTCGCTATCTGGTCTATTCCATCGGATTCAGGGGCCAGAAGGGGCGCGGAATCACTGGCATTGCGCGAAAGGACTGGAACCTGATCGATGTAAACGGCCTTGCCAAACCGAACATGACCTATCATTTTTTCAATCAGGGTTATTCAGACTGCCAGGTCTTTGAGGCTATTACGCCGCCAAAACCGCGCCGCAAGTAGCGCCGACAGCTGACTTGCTTCGCGATCCCGTTTGATCGTCTCGCCGTTAAATACCATCATCTCAATAAACCGATTTTTCATCCGGGTTGGAAAGTCGCCTTTCATCTTCAGAAACATAGACGCCGAGGATATGCCCGGAGCGCACGGTTTTACCTTCCAGTGGTACGATCAGGCGTTCGTAGCTCCAGTGGGGCGTGCGTGCGCCTATGACGCTGACATGGTTATTGAAGTAATGTGGACGGCGGGTTTGCAAAACCCACTCGTAATGCCCGAATGCGGCTTCATTTGCCGCAGAATCGTGCGTATCATCAAGATATTTTCCGGTCAAATCCGCGCCAACGAAAGTTGTCAATTTGGTCCCCCAATATCGCCAGCGGTAGCGAATTGATCCGGAACGTTTTTCCGTTCGATCCGCCACGAAAATCCGTGGCGCAATCGCATAGAGGTCCATCAGGTTTACATCCGCCCAGGACGGCAGGTGCCCCAACTGGGTTTGCCGGTTTTGCCAGTAATGCAGCAGGGATTGTAGGTCATTCGGTAGTCTGGAAGGTAATTTGTACTTACAATCCATATTCTGGAATCCTGTCGGCCTGCGTAAAAGCGTTCCATCCCGATCCGGTGACCGGGTCAGCTAACCCGGTGACCGTGAGCGAATCCCCGCCATTCCCAGGCTGTGCCGGTCGATGGCTGCTGCCTTGATCATGGCAAAAACATGATCACCCACTTTAAGATCCATTTCCACCACTGACTTGCGGGTAATTCTGGCAATCAGTGGCACGCCGATATCCAGCAGGATTTCCGCCTGCGGCTGTCCATCCTGGGAAATTTCCTGCACGGTACCGGAAAATATGTTCAACAGACTGGTCATTTGCGGACGAACGCGGCTGAGCGCGACATCGCGGGCACGAATGCGCACCCGAAGCGATTCACCGGATGCCAGCTCGACGCGGGGAACCCACAGCAAATTCTCCCCGAACCCAAGAACACTGAGCTGGTAGGTATCGTCGTGTCGAAGCACGGATACCGGAATCACGGCTCCCGCCTCGTATCGTCCGGTCATCGGATGAAGGTCAAGCCGGCTCATGATTTCTTCCACACCGCCCGTCGCAATTGCCTTGCCGTCATCCAGAACGACCATCGTATCAGCGAGACGAATGACTTCGTCCATGGCGTGGCTGACGTAAAATATCGGGATCTTCAGTCGATCACGCAAGTTTTCGATAAACGAAATGATTTCACCTTTTCGCCCGGCATCCACGGAGGCCAACGGTTCATCCATCAGCAACAGTTTCGGGCACGCAAGTAATGCCCGACCGATGGCGACCCGTTGTTTTTCGCCGCCGGACAATGCTGGCGTCTGCCGCGTCAGCAACCCGGAAAGTCCCAGCAATTCAACAATCTCCGTGAAATCCTGGGGCGGATCCGACGCCAGCGCAAACCGTGCGCCATACATGAGGTTTTGCCGAACGTTCAGATGCGGAAAAAGCCGGCTGTCCTGGAAAACATAACCGAGCCGCCGTTTCTGTACGGGCACATTTATGCCGGCAGCGGCGTCGAACAGAATCTGACCGTTGACGGATATCCGACCCTGATCCGGTGTATCCAGCCCGGCCATCAGGTTGACCAGCGATGTTTTGCCGGACCCGGAGCGCCCGAAAAAGGCGGTCAGTCCGCCGTGCGACGAAAAGCATACCTGCAGTGAAAAATCACCACGCCGACGCTGAATATCAATTTCTACCGGATGTATTGTATTCATGCCATTATTGGCCGATCCGCCTGGCAACCCGGCGGGCAAGTACTTCCGATGCAATCAGGGCAACCAGCGCCAGTGAGATGGCAATGATAACCAGACGCATGGCGCCGGTTTCTCCATCCGGCACCTGGGTGAGACTGTACAGGGCCAGCGGAAGGGTGCGGGTTTCGCCGGGGATATTGGAGACGAAGGTAATGGTAGCGCCAAATTCACCCAGGCTGCGGGCGAATGCCAGAATGATGCCAGTCAGAATGCCGGGCATAACCAGCGGCAGCGTAATGCTGACAAATACCCACCACCGCGGCGCGCCCAACGTCCGCGCGGCATCTTCCAATCCACGATCGACCCCTTCGACGGATAGTCGAATGGCGCGAACCATGAGCGGAAAGGCCATCACGCCCGCCGCCACTGCGGCACCTTGCCAGGTAAAGGCCAACGATACGCCGAAAATTTCCCACAACCAGCGGCCGATCACGCCGTTTCGCCCGAATGTGACCAGAAGCAGGTACCCTATCACGACTGGCGGCACTACCAGTGGCAAATGAACGATGCCGTTGAGTAGTGACTTGCCGGGAAATGAACAACGGGCAAGTACCCAGGCCGTTGCCAGCCCGACAGGCAGGCAGAATAACACTGCCAGTCCAGACACCTTCAAACTCAGCACAATAGCTTCAATTTCCAGCGGGCTCAGTGTTCGCACCTCACAGGCAGGCCTTCATCCACAATCACGGTTGACTGAAACCAAATTGTGTAAAAACAGCGCGCGCTTCACGAGATTTCAAAAATTGATAAAACCGCTCAATCTTGTCATTCTGTCGCCCTTTTATCCGGGCAATTGGGTAAATGATGGGCGGATGTGAGGAGGGTGGAAAAATCGCGGCAACAACGATTTTCCGGCGACCCACCGTATCGCTTGAATAGACGACCCCGAGGTTGACTTCACCGCGTTCAACATAGGCCAGCGCCGCGCGAACGTCCGGCGCCGCGGCGATCCGGTCTTTCACAGAGCGCCATTGTCCGAGAGTTTTCAGCGCCGCCTTGCCATAAATTCCCGCCGGAACATGATCCGGGTCTCCCATCGCCAGCCGCCCTCCACGTAACGCAATCAGAATGGCGTTCGGTGCCGTCAGGTCGAGCGAAACCGGTGAGGAAGCGGGTGCGATCAGCGTCAGTTGATTTCCCAGCAGTGAAAAACGACTGCCGGGCAGGGTGTGACCTGTCCGTTCCACCCGATCCATCCAGTCCTGGTTGGCCGACAAGTAAATATCAGCAGGAGCTCCGTTCATTATCTGTTTGGCGAGGGTCGAACTTGAGGCAAATACGGCGCTAATCCGCATGTGGTGACGGGATTGATAGAGATCCGCCAAATTCTGAATCGCACCTGTCAGACTGGCGGCGGCAAAAACCTTGACTGATTGGGCGGCCGGTGCGCTTACCGGCCGCCCAATCAGGCAAATCAGCATGAACGCAATGCCGGCAAATCTGTGACCTTTCATTATGCGTCAGCCATACAAAGTATCCGGGTTGATTTCAGGCTTGGCGATCACGGCCACACGACCGTCAACCAGAGCATTGAAAAAACAGTTTCGTCGCCCGGTATGGCAGGCGACGCCGTCCTGATCAACCAACAGAAGGACGGTATCCGCATCGCAGTCCCAGCGAAATCCGATGAGCGACTGCCGCTGGCCAGATGTCTCGCCCTTGCGCCACAAGCGCGACCGCGACCGCGACCAGTAACAAACCCGACCACTTCGCAATGTTTCCCGAATCGCGTCGGCATTCATCCACGCCATCATCAGGATTTCGCCACCGTCGTGCTGTTGCGCAATCGCCGGCACCAAATCGTCCCGGTCAAACGATATCAAGCTGATGATCTGCTCAATGACCATGTCTTCACAAACCGGTGACCCAAGGCCTGCCATCTTCAATATTCTCCTGTTGGCGGAAGCTGGAAGTATACGCAGACCCGTTGCACTGGGCAATGTTATGTATTAACAAATACTTCATTGGAAGAGGCACATACATGGCATCATCAGATTCTGTTCCGGCTTTCGTTGCGCAAGATCATAATCATGACCACTGTCTCAGCGATGCACTGGTTCGGGCCCGAAACATATGTATGCAACGCGGGGCCCGCCTGACCGATCTGCGTCAACAGGTACTGGAACTGGTGTGGGCCGGACACAAGCCGCTGGGTGCTTATGAGATCCTCGACGCGCTGAGAATGGCACGTGGAAAAGCGGCTCCGCCGACCGTTTATCGGGCCCTGGAATTCTTATTGCATCATGGCCTCATTCACCGGATTGAAAGCCAGAATGCCTACGTCGGCTGCACTGAACCGGAACTGCCGCACGGCGGCCAGTTTCTGATTTGCCTGGCCTGCGGAGCAACCGTGGAATTGAATGACCCGAGGATTGACGCGGCAATCGCCGAGCAGGCCAAATCCGCCGGGTTCAGCATTGAAAGCCGAACAGTTGAAGTTGACGGCGTCTGCCCGCATTGCACTGACAGCAGCGCTGCCTGAACACCCTTCATCCGGATTTACCCTGAATTCTCCCGTGCTACCACCGGGCCGGAAACGCATTCCAGGTATGTATGTCAATTTCCCCGGATAAGAATGCGACATATGGAACAGATCGGGATTGAATGAACGGTCACTCCCGGGGCATTATTCCCGGAACACGTACAGGTAGTGATCTGCGTCACCGCGAAGGGATTGTCATATGATTTTAGTCGTCGGCGGAACCGGAACAATAGGCACGGAAGTTGTCCGATTGTTGCACGAAAATGGGACTGACTTCCGCCTTTTCTGCCGTGATCCCGATGCCGCAAGGGGATCGCTGGGCACAGGTGTCGATATATACAAAGGCGATCTGATGGAACCGGAATCCGTATTTGAGGCCATGCAGGGAGTTCGCAAGCTGTTTTTGGTGACGCCGCTTCATCTTGATCAATTCACGATGAAATCAACGGCGATCCGGGCGGCAATCAGCGCAGGCGTCGAGCATATCGTGATGTCAACAGGTATTGACGCACACCCGAACTCCGAAATCAGGATCAGGCGTTTACACAGCAAAAATCAGGATGAAGTCAAGGCAAGCGGGATCACCTACACTTTTTTACAGCCGGGATATTTTATGCAAAACATGTTGATGCTTGCCGATTCGATCCGTCGTCAGCAGGAGATCCGGCTGCCGGTGGGTGACGGCAGGATCGGCTTCGTTGATGCCCGCGACATCGCCGCCGTCGCGGTTGCCGCACTGGTCGGCGAGGGTCACGAAAATCAGGAATATACGATCACCGGAGAGGAAGCCCTGCACATGAATGACGTGGCGGCGATTTTTTCGGACATTGTCGGTTGCCAGGTCAAATACATCGATATTTCCCTCGAAACGAGGAAACTGGATATGATTAAATCGGGCATGCCCGGCGAACTTGCTGACATGATGAATGAATTTTATGCGCTGGGTCCGTCCGGACAACTGGCAACGCTGACGGATACTGTCGTCAGGACAACCGGGCGGCGAGCACGGTCAATGCGACAATTCGCTGAAAATTTCTCGTCCGCATTCCTCCGATAATTGTTTTTGGGTGAGGCAGATGAAGGAGCATCGAAATGGCAAGCATGCCGACGCTGTTTATCCCGCATGGCGGCGGACCCTGTTTTTTTATGGAATGGAATCCACCGGACACCTGGCACAGCATGGCGGCCTACCTCCGGGGTGTGCCGGATGACCTTCCCGACAGGCCGCAAGCAATCATCGTGATTTCTGCCCACTGGGAATCGGCAACCGTTACCATTCAGCATAACCCCAGTCCGCCGTTACTGTTTGACTATCAGGGATTCCCCGCACACACCTATCAGATCACATATCCCGCAGCCGGATCACCTCAACTGGCGGGCCGGATTGCCGATCTTCTGACCGCTGCAGGTATTGCGTCGACATTTGATTTTGATCGCGGATTTGATCACGGCGTCTTCGTTCCATTGAAAATCGCATTTCCGGCGGCAGACATTCCGATTGTTCAGGTGTCGCTGCAGGCCGGTTTTGATCCCGCCGGACACCTGGCACTCGGTCGGGCTCTGCACCCGCTCAGGGAGGAAGGCGTTCTGATTCTAGGCAGTGGTATGTCCTATCACAATATGCGAACCCTGATGCGGAACATGCACGGCGGCGGCCCGGTCGCGCCGGATTCTGAATTGTTCGACGCCTGGTTGACCGAGGTGCTGACCCGCCGTACGCCCGCCGCGCGTGATCAGGCATTAATCAATTGGGAAACGGCACCGGCGGCACGGAAGGCTCACCCGCGCGAAGAGCACCTGTTGCCGCTGCTGGTCGTCTGCGGCGCGGCTGCATCGGAGCCTGGCAAAAAGATGCTGTCAGATACCGTTATGGGTGCGATGGAATCGGCATTTCAATTTAATTGACGGTGCGGCACGGCGGGTCCTGCCGCACTGAAAACGTTTGCAGTGTCCCGTCAGGCTGATTGCCGGGCCAGCCATTCCCGGCGGAAGCGGTTGACATCGCCCGCATGGTGGCGGGCCGCCTTGTTGGACGGGGCAAGCGGCTCGGCATAGAAAAAGTCCGGTAATTCGTCATCCTCAACACCAAACCCGGCCGCCTCGTTGAACTGCATTTCCAGTTCCAGGGTCTCCCGCCCGAGATCATTGACGAAGTTCGGGCCAAGACGGGTGCCAAGCGCATCGTTCAGAGCCTGAATGATCAATTCATGCGAAACATCCGTGACCGACCGGCCAAATACGCACAACCCCATGGAATCGGCAGCCGCACTGTTGACCTGAACGCCGAGACTGGCCTCCACTAGTTGTTCCGTTGACTTGTCCTTGCACTCGAATGCCGGCAGGTTGCCGGTCGTATGGTCGGCCCCCTGTGCGGTCATCATCATGGTAATGCCCGTTACTTCGATGACGCGGGGATCATAGGCGCTGACGGCCTGTTTTTTGATGACCGGCACCCGCGCAACACCATAATGCTCGCCGACGCGCGCCGTGCCTTGCGCCAGAATTCGCCCGCGTTCGGTTCCTTTTCGAATATCGTCAAGCGCCTTTTCCATAAAACCGACGTCACCGTATTCGGCTTGCCCGGCATCCATCAGGACCGCCAGCATGGCGCCGGTTTCGATGGTATCAACCCCCAGATCGTTGGCAATTGCATTCAGCTTGGCAACTTCATCCGGTTCGGAAATACCGCAATTTGTTCCCAGCAGGCCAATGGTTTCATACTCCAGCGGCGAAACGATTTCCTTGCCGTCCTTGTCTGCATAGATGTTGGAACATTTGATCATACACCCGGGCATGCAGGCGTGCGTTGTTTCGCCTCCTCGCTCGAGGTTCTGCTCACGAATAAAATCGCCTCCCATTTTGAAGCGTTCCTTATTGGTATCGACCAACTGACCTGCGCTGAAATTCCGGACAGGAAGTCCACCCAGATGATTGGTCAGGTCGGCGACGAGTGCCGTCCCCAGTTTGCCCAGATTTTGTACTGCCGGTTCGTTGCTCAGGCGGGTTCCGTAGTCTCGCACCCCCATCATCAGTTTCTTGCGTTCATGGAAGGTCGGCATCTTGTGTTTGTCAACGATGATGGCCTTGACCTTTTTGTTGCCCATCACGGCGCCGACGCCGCCACGCGCGGCAAGACGGGCAGGGCGGTTCTCCGGATCGCTGAAGGCGATTCCGGAAATCAGCCCGCCATATTCTCCGACAGGGCCGCAAATTGCGAGACTGACCTTGTTTCCATATTTTGCATGCAGCATCTCGGCCACTTCAAAATTACCCTTGCCCAGGTACGGTTCAGCTGTTTCGTAGGTGATTTCGCCGTCTTTCGGGATTCTGATGACCACCCATTCCGATGCAGCGCCATGCAGGGTAAATCCGGCAATTTCCAACTGCCCGAGCGCAAATCCGAAGGTGCCACCGGTATTGGCTTCCTTGATACCGCCGGTCAGCGGACTCTTGCAGCCGACGCTCAACCGGTTGGCATTGGAAAAATTGGTGCCGGCAAAGGGACCCGCAGAAAATATCAGTGGATTTTCATCGGATAAGGGATCAACGGTTGCAGCACCGCAGGCCAGCAACGACCGCGCAATGAAATATCGTCCAACCCGGGCCAGGTCTTCCCCCGCCATCTTTTCCGTCGTAACGGAACGGTCCGTCAGATTGATATGTAGATACTTTCGCATTAGTTCACCTTTGGTAGCACACGGATTGTTCAGGAGCGGGCTGCTTCAAAACGTTGCAAGCCGGCTTTCAGGTCATCAATCAGATCTTCCGGGTCTTCCAGACCAATGTGTAATCTGACCGATGGCCCTTCATATGGCCATTTTGTCGCCGTACGCAAGGTTGCAGGATAGGTCGGCAATGCCAGGCTTTCAAAGCCGCCCCAACTGGCGCCCATTCCAAACAGCTCGAGACCATCCAGCATCGCAGCCACGGCCGATTTCGGGGCGGGCATCAATACGATGCCAAACAGGCCCGACGCACCTGAATGATCGCGCTTCCAAAGCGTGTGTCCCGGATCATCCGGCAGGGCCGGATAGAGAACCTGCGCCACCTCGGGTCGCGCAAGCAGCCATTCAGCTACTTTCAAGGCATTTTTCTGATGGCGTTCAAGACGAACGGACAAGGTCCGCAAGCCGCGCGCGCCGAGATAACAGTCATCCGGCCCGACACTGTAGCCAATTGAATTGGTGGCCGCCTTGAGGTCCTGATAGTGATCCTCCGTTGCAACCGTACAGGTGCCAAGCATGGCATCCGAATGCCCAACGACATATTTGGTGGCGGCTTCGACAACGTAGTCGATCCCGCAGGTGAGCGGCTGGAACAGCAACGGCGATGACCAGGTATTGTCAATCACGGTCAGCACACCGGCGGCCCTGCAGACCCCGGCAATGGCCGGGACGTCCTGCATTTCAAACGTGATCGAGCCCGGTGATTCAAGAAAAACAACTTTTGTATTGGGTCGGATCAGATCCCTGATCCCTGCACCAATGGTCGGGTCGTAAAACGTTGTCTCGACCCCGACGCGGGCCAGTAACCAGCCGCACAACCGTTTTCGCGTCGGCGCATAAACCGTATCCACCATCAGAAGATGATCGCCGTTTTGCAACAGCGCCAACAGGGTGCCGGCAATGGCGGCCAGACCAGATGGGAAGGCAACCGTTCGATGACCTTTATGAAGGGCTGTCACCGCTTCCTCGAAGGCAAAGGTGGTCGGCGTGCCGGAGCGACCATATTGCGCGCCCCGGAAAGGCGGGTTTCCCCGGCTTTCGAATTCCGCCATCGTCGGAAATGTTATGGTAGATGCATGATAGACTGGCGGGTTAACCACGCCGTGGTTATCATGTGGATGGAGGCCGGCATGGCAAATAATTGTATCACGTCTTTTAGTCATGGAAAGAAAGCCTGCGACAAGAAGGGTTGAAAGAAATTATCCAGATTGCGGGCAACGTACTACGCCAGCAAATCAAAGGCGATACTGATTCGCCGTTCCGTGCTCTCGAACGGAAGGGTCCGATGATACACAAAAGACGGAAACAGGAACATCCGCCCTTCCACCGGCTGTAGCAAGCGTACCATATGGTTCGCTGTACAACGAAACTGATCCGGCGGGCGGCCAAATTCGATCCAACCCGATTTGTCCTCGTTGCTCTCCGACATGATATCCGGCAGTTGTACGTAATAGACACCGCTGATCCAGGCCGCCCGGTGCATGTGGGCCGCCTGATGTCCCTGGCTTTCAAGGACAGTCCCCCAGACATCGATCTTGCGCAAAACCGGGATCAAGGGCGGATAGGGATGTCCCTCCCGTTTTTTGATATCGGGCAAATAGCGATCGAATGCCGAGACCACCATTTGTTCCAGTTGCCGGATCGGACCTTTCGGTTCAACCGCAAGATTGCCGGTCTGCTGTCCACCCCTGGTCGCCGTATTGTGTGGTTCCCGGGTCAGCGTCGGATGGTTCATCACATGGTTCGCCAGATCATGATTGAACTGTTTCAGGTCATCATATCCGTCCGGTGCCGCGAAATCCCGTGATTGAACCAGATGTTCCAGGCCGAGAATACGGGCGGCCCTCTCCGGGTCACCAGTTTCGGTTGCCGCAACCGCCCCGAATGCCAGAGCATCGCGGTCGCCCGGTGCGAACCGAAGCGCATGTTCGCAGGCCGCCATCGCGGCCGCGGCGCTCCCCTGTTCCAGCAGGGCGCTGGCCAGATTGGTCGCGACGCCGGGTAGCTGTGGGGCGAGGGCGAGGGCACGCTGATAGCCGGCAACTGCCAGTTCGATGGAACCTAGCTGTCGTAAGGCATTGGCGAGGTTGTAGTGGGATTCCGGATAATCGGGTTTCAGTGCGATCGCGCGATTTTGACAACCGATCGCTTCGTCGATCAAACCGTCCTGCGCCAGCGCAGTCCCCAGATTGTAGTGTGCCTGCGGATCATCCGGCGCGAGGTCAGTGACCTTACGCAGGCAGGTCAGTCCCTGTGCCCTGTCGTGGAGCTTGAAGTGAGACATGGCTGCCAACGTCAAGGCTTTAATATCGGATGGGCGGACCGCCAGAACCTGCCGACAACAGTCGAGCGCCTGTTCCGGATGACCGGACTGACAAAGCCGTGCGGCATTTGCAAGTTGCCGGTCCGGATCAGGTTGTCGATCCGTACGTTTGTCCTGTTTTCGTTGTCGTCGGCGCTCTTTTCGATTCATGATATTCACTATCAGGTTGTGTAAGCTAAATTAAACAATCGCATTAGGGCATTGATCTTTGAATTTTTTCGAAATTTTTAAATTTTTTTTAACGTTCGGTTAAAGTCTGAAATCGTCAGGTATTGGCCACAATATAAAAATCTACCAAGCCAATCGGGCAAATCTGATGGCCTGTCAAGCCGTCAATTCGGACTTTTTGGCTTGAGGAGGGTTCGGGAATCATGGTACCAATTTTTGGTGTTTGGCTTTGATTGCAGACCGTTTCGGTCAGTCAGGGTGCACATAATGTTTAAATAAACTCATCAGGGAGCTATTTATTATGAAGAAAACCGTAACCGCATTCGCAGCAGCAGCTGCTGCTGCGCTTGTATCCACGTCACTGGTCTCAGTCGCCAGTGCGGGACCCGTTCTGGACCGAGTTACCGACAAGGGGTTCGTGCAGTGTGGCGTCAGCCAGGGCGTTCCTGGCTTTTCCAATCCCGACAGTAGTGGTAACTGGTCAGGTATTGATGTCGATGTCTGTCGTGCCGTCGCCGCTGCGGTATTTGGCGATGCAACGAAAGTCAAATACACACCGCTATCATCAAAAGAGCGTTTTACTGCTCTTCAGTCTGGCGAAATCGACATGCTGTCGCGTAACACCACCTGGACACTGGTCCGTGATACCGCCCTCGGCCTGAACTTTGCCGGCGTTAATTATTACGATGGCCAAGGTTTCATGGTTCGCAAAAGCCTCGGTGTTAAAAGTGCACTGGAACTCGATGGTGCCTCGGTCTGCACCAACCTGGGCACTACCACGGAATTGAATCTTTCCGATTATTTCCGTGCCAATAACATGAAATTCAAAGGCGTTTTCTTCGAAAAAGCGGATGAAGTTATTGCCGCCTATGACGCCGGTCGTTGTGATGTCTATACCACCGACCAGTCGGCACTGGCTGCCCAGCGCACCAAGTTGAAAAACCCGAGCGAGCACATGGTTCTGCCGGAAATCATTTCCAAGGAACCTCTGGGCCCGGTTGTCAGCCACGGCGACGATCAGTGGTTTGATGTTGTCAAATGGTCGCTCAATGTCATGATTGAGGCGGAAGAAGACGGAATTACGTCCGCCAATGTCGACGAATTGAGAGCAACGTCCAAAAGTCCGGCCATTCGCCGCATGCTGGCGGTTGAAGGTGACACCGGGAAAAATCTCGGTCTCGGCAAAAACTGGTCCTACAATATTATCAAACAGGTCGGCAACTATGGTGAGTCCTTCGCCAGGAACCTCGGCCCGACGACGGCCATCAACCTGCCACGCGGGTTGAACCAGTTGTGGTCAAAAGGTGGAATTATGTACGCACCACCGGTCCGCTAAACGCGTGATATGAATTGGAGTGTGTGCCCGGCCTTGTCCGGGCACACATATTCAATGAATGCCCTCGGCTCTCAACAAAAACAATCAGGGGAGGTGAACCGTGGCCGCAGTTGATACGACCAATCCGGAAGCTGGACCACCGAAAATCGCGCTGTGGAATGACCCGCAGGCGCGCGCACTGTTCTTTCAGATCATCGTCCTTGGCGGTTTGCTCATTCTGGGCGCTTTTATCGTCAAGAATACCATGGACAATCTCGAACGAGCAGGGATTGCGTCCGGTTTTGGCTTTCTGAATACGACGGCCGGTTTTGCCATTGGCTATAGCCCGTTCGTGCATTACGATGAGAAAAACACCTACCTGATGTCGCTGACGGTAGGACTTCTGAATACTTTGCTGGTGGCAGGGCTCGGAATTTTCTTTGCAACAATTTTCGGATTTATCGTCGGCATTGCGCGCCTGTCCAGCAACTGGTTGGTCGCCAAGATGGCGTTGGTCTACATTGAAACAATGCGAAATATACCGTTGTTGCTGCAGATATTCGTGTGGTACTTCGGCGTGTTGCGACAATTGCCCGGACCTCGCCAAAGTGTTGTTTTTTCCGATACTTTTTTCCTGAATATTCGGGGCCTGTTTTCCCCAAAACCGCTGCCACAGGACGGCTTTTCAATTGTCGCTGTCGTTTTCGTGATAGCCATATTTGGCAGTATCGCGCTGAATATCTGGGCGAAAAAGCGACAAAATGAAACAGGCAGGATTTTTCCGGCCATTTCGACATCAATCGCGCTGCTGATCGTCCTGCCGCTCATCGCCGCTGCCCTGACCGGATTTCCGTTGCTGTGGGAATATCCTGTTCTAAAGGGATTCAATTTCCGCGGCGGCCTGGAAATTCCACCCGAACTGGTCTCGCTCACGCTGGCGCTGTCAACCTATACGGGGGCCTTTATCGCGGAAAACGTCCGGTCGGGAATCACGTCGGTCAATAAGGGACAGACGGAAGCTGCCTACGCCTTGGGGTTGCGCCCGGGGCAGACCCTGCGGCTTGTGGTGATCCCACAGGCATTACGGGTCATTATTCCTCCCGTGACCAGCCAGTATCTGAACCTGACCAAGAACTCCTCGCTGGCGGCCGCCATCGCGTATCCAGATATTGTGCTGGTATTTGGTGGTACCGTCCTGATGCAGACCGGTCAGGCCGTTGAAATCATTGCGATCGTTATGGCTTTCTATCTGTTTGTCAGCCTGGTGATTTCGATGTTCATGAACTGGTATAATCAAAAAATGGCGCTGGTGGAACGATGACCATGAATGCACTCCCTCACGATAGCGAACCGGGACATCATCCGGATTTGGCTCCGCCTGCAACAAACACCGGCGTCGTTGGCTGGATGAAGGAAAACCTGTTCTCGTCACCTGCCAATGCGGTGCTGACCCTAATTGCCGCTTACTTGATTTACGCACTGGTACCGCCGGTCCTGAATTACTTTATCTTGGACGCCGTCTGGCTGGGCGATAACAGCGATGTGTGCCGCAATGAAACCGGCGGACCCATCGCGGCGGCCTGCTGGCCGTTCGTCAAGGTCTGGTTTAAAGCGCTGATGTTTTATCGTTACCCAACCGAAGAACTCTGGCGCATATATATCACCTATATTTTGTTCGCGGGTTCACTTCTTGCGCTGGTTCTGCCCGGCGTGCCCGGTAAAAAATGGGTCGCGCTCTTTTTACTGACCGTCTTTCCGGTGCTCTGTTTTTACCTCTATCTGGGAGGCTCCTTCGGTCTGGCGCGAGTTGAAACAGCTGACTGGGGAGGCTTGTTCCTTACTCTGGTGATATCGGTAACCGGGATCGTCGTGTCCCTGCCGGTTGGCATCATCCTGGCACTTGGTCGTCGGTCCAAAATGCCGGTCGTAAAAGCGGTATGTGTTGCCTTTATCGAGCTGTGGCGCGGGGTGCCGTTGATTACGGTGCTGTTCATGGCGTCCGTCATGTTCCCGCTGTTCATGCCGGAAGGTGTCACATTTGACAAACTCTTGCGGGTTCTCATCGGCGTATCACTGTTTTCCGCCGCCTATATGGCCGAAGTCGTTCGCGGCGGATTACAGGCGATTCCGAAAGGGCAATTTGAAGGTGCCATGGCGCTGGGGCTGAATTTTCCCAAAATGATGGTATTTATCGTCATGCCGCAGGCGTTGAAGATCGTGATTCCGGGAATCGTCAATACCTTCATCGGCCTGTTCAAGGATACTACGCTGGTTTCCGTGGTCGGGTTGTTTGATTTTCTGGGCACGGTTCAGTCGGCTAGTAGTAATCCCGATTGGCTTGGATTTCTCAATACGGGATATGCCTTTGCTGCTCTGATTTACTGGATTTTCTGTTTTAGCATGTCGCAATACAGCCAGCACATCGAACGAAAACTGCATACCGGGCACTAGCACCGGCCAAAGGACAATCCGCCGAGGATAGACAGGAGATTTTAATGTCAGATACAAATGTTGGTGAAGACGGTTCATCTACCCCCGGTAGTCGGATGGTGGTGGGCGACGAAATCATGATCCAGATTTCGGAAATGCACAAATGGTACGGTGATTTTCACGTTCTGAAAAACATCAACCTGACGGTTAATCATGGCGAGCGCATTGTTGTTTGCGGACCATCCGGGTCGGGTAAATCAACGATGATCCGCTGCATCAACCGACTGGAGGAACATCAGAAGGGGCGAATCATCGTTGATGGCATTGAACTCAGTAACGATTTGAAAAAAATCGATGAAATTCGCCGTGAAGTCGGCATGGTGTTCCAGCATTTTAATCTGTTTCCGCATCTGACCATCCTGGAAAATCTGGTTCTGGCTCCCATGTGGGTTCGTCAGATTCCGCGCGACCAGGCGGAAGCCACTGCGATGAAATATCTCGAGCGCGTCAAGATACCTGAACAGGCGCTGAAATACCCGGGGCAGCTTTCCGGTGGCCAGCAGCAACGGGTGGCGATTGCCCGGTCGCTATGCATGAGTCCAAAAATCATGCTATTTGATGAACCGACGTCGGCACTTGACCCGGAAATGATCAAGGAAGTTCTGGATACCATGATCCAGTTGGCGGAAGAAGGCATGACCATGATTTGCGTCACCCACGAAATGGGGTTTGCCAAAACCGTCGCCAACCGCGTTATATTTATGGATGGTGGTGAGATTATTGAAGAGAATGAACCACACCAGTTTTTTGAAAATCCGCAACATGAACGTACACAGCTGTTCCTGAGCCAGATTTTAGCGCACTGAGTCACCTCGGCCAGGGTCACAAAAAAAGGCGAGGATTTGAGAAATCCCCGCCTTTTTTTGAAAGTGACAGATTACGTCAGGACCGGTTGCGATTTTTTTCCAACCACTGATCCACCGCCTCGACCGTTTCGTCAATCGCCGGCAGATGCATACCTTTCTGGGTTGCAATGGTTCGAACAAGGCAATCCGCCCGTTCAATATTGGCGGCGCCGGCAGCTAATGCCCGGGCAGCTGAAGAAGGTTTGGCCAGACCAAGCGCGGCGTTCGCATATTTTTCAAATGGCACCTGATCCTCGGCAGAGGCCCCCATTTTCCGGCACAGTTCCGCCACCCAGTTGTACACGGTCCGAGACAGGTCAATATCTCCATGAACGGCATCCTTGATGGACCGCATACCATGCGCCTGAACACACCGGTAGTTGCCTGTCAGCAACATGCACCATTTCGCCAGCGGCACAAAGATTGAGTCATGAACCTTCAGTTTGACGGGCAGCTCGATTGCCATACCGTCAACCTCGAACCGAATTGCCTCGATATCTGTCTGCATGGTTTGCAGGATCGCAGTGTGTTCATCCCGATCAAACCGGGCCACCTTGAAATTTGTCGGCAAGGCGACCTGCAGGATATTTACCGGTTCTTCCGGCGGACGAAACGCCTGTGGATCCGGGCTGCACAGCGTCATCAGTGATGGATCAAACCCATCCCATACAGTTGCATCCGTAAAACAGTGGGTTAACGACGCCACGTCGAGATCCGGAATCCGCGCAAGATAGGGAAGGGGCGGCATATTCATGATCGACATGCACGGTTTGCCGGATTTTGCGATGCGGGCCAGCAGTTCGCGCACGCCGGGCGAACCGAACTGCGGCTCCTGCATGGCAAGCGCAATCAGGTCATAACCCGTTGGGTCGGCATTTCCCGGGGTTGTTGCTGTCACCTTGCCCGGACAGTCACGTGAATCAATGGTCACCAACTGGTCCCGTCCCCGAACCGGCAGCCGGACCCGAATGCCGTCCTTGTTGATCAGATCGGCTTCTTCCGGCAGACAGACCAAATTTGTGTCATGCCCGGCCAAAGCAAGCTTGATCGCGAGCAGAGAGCCGTATGAAGCCCCAAGAACGAGAGTGGTATAAGTCATGTTGTACCCTTAGTCGTCAGTTGCACAGAGGTGATAATCTGGCGGGAGTGTATACCTGTGTGGCCCGCCTGATTAGCGAACGGCGGGCAAAAACACCTGATCTGGGTTTTCACAGACTGGTATCCCACAGGCAATCAGATCCGGGGGGCGTATACTGCAATGTACAATCCGGCCATCATCAAACCCGTTGACATGCCGCCTGACGGCAGAGGCATTCACGAGATTGACCGGGCTCAATGGCCGGGCCATATAAAATCAGCGAGTCGCGTCAGGAAGGATGTTGTCACCGGCAAGATAATTCTCGACCGGGATAAAAGGGCGGTTTTGGACACGCCCGGTTTCCGCCAGAATCAGGTTGCCATTATGGCACGTCAACCCGTTCGCCAGCCAGGGTTCGCGTTTACATGCTTCAAGGACGCCCACATCACAAATCAATGACACAAACGGACATATTGCCCGGCTGTACCCTGCCGAGGCCGTAACCGGAACCGCGCCGGGAATATTATCGACGCAGAAATGTCGTATCCCGTCAATTTCGTAAACCGGATCAAACCACGATGTCGGGCGACAGGTTTCAACCGCACCGCCAGCGTCACACGAAATATCGACTATAACAGTTGTCGGTTTCAGGTCCCGCAGCATTGACCGCGAAATCAGATGATCGTTGCGGTGTTTCGGCCACAATACACAATTGACGACCAGATCCGCATCTTCCAGATGGTCTGTCAGGTTTGTGACATCATCAGCCACGAAGTCGCTGTTACTCCAGGTAAGTTCTGCGAGATGGCGGGCCCGCGGGACGACGTCCAGACCAACTACTGATGCGCCCAGTTGGGTCAGCGTACGAATAGCACCCTGTCCAACAAGGCCGAGGCCGATCACAACCGCCTTCAGTGCCGGTGAGCCAAAATGCGGCATGAAATGCCGTCCACGCCCGCCGTGCGGCGCCATACACAGCCGCACCCCTTCGAAGGCTCCAACCTCCCCGGCCAGCGGACAGTTTGGCGACCCGTTTTCATGGGTGTTTTCTGCAGAAATTGCGGACAGACCGACCGCAAGCATGGTGTCAGTCAACGACCGGTTCGATGCTGAATGGATATTGGTATAGAGAATATGGTGCGACGCCAGAAGGTTATATTCTTCCGGCAGAATTTCCTTCACCTTGACGATCAACTCACTGTCGCCAAAAAGGGCTTTTGCATCTTTCCGGATATCGGCGCCAGCGGATCGATAATCATCGTCAGAAACCCCGGATTTCAGGCCGGCACCGGATTCAACGCAGACCCGATTTCCAGCCGCGATCAGCAGAGATACGTCATGAGGTGTCAGGGAAACCCGACCTTCCTGCGGTTTGATTTCCCGGGCAATACCAATGTTCAATAGGGAGTCCGTTCAAATAATCCGGATTGGGCCGGGTCCGGAATTTCTTCCGACACCTGGTCGTAAGGTGTGAAACCATGACGCTGATAGGTGTGAATGGCAGCCGGATGATCTTCCGTACAGGTATGAACCAGCAATCGTTGCGGGCCGTAGCTCCAGGCCTGATCAATCAACCAGCGTAGAAAAAAACTGCCGAGGCCCTGGCCAATGAATTCAGGTGCCAGTCCGAAGTAGGCCAGTTCAATATCGGGATGTCGGCGGCGGTCCAACTCTCCGTACCCGGCGGGAACCCCACCCACCAACAGCGTGTATATTTCAACACGGTCATCCTGAATTATCGATAACAGGTCTTCATCGTTTATCTTGCGACGCTCCCACCAATACCAGTCCTCACCGATCGTATTATAGAGGTACCGATAATAGGAAATCGTCGGCTGTTCTGCCTTTAATAAGGCAATTTTACGAGCGGGACGGGCAGGGGGCGGGGATGTCGGGCGATCTGTCATATGCAAATAAGTAATGACCGATGTGATAACGTCTTTTTTTCCCATCTGAATTTTTCCGGCTTATTGGCTCACGACCGGACCAACCACCGGGGTATCCGGGTGATCGCCCCATTCGGACCATGACCCGTCATAAACGGCAACGTCGGTATGCCCGATCAAATAGAATCCCAATGCCAGAACGGCAGCCGTCACACCTGAGCCGCAGCTGGTGACCATTGGTTTTGCCGGGTTAATGCCTGATTTGGACATAATATCAGCGATATCCTCCGCCGACCTGAAGGTCAGATTCTTGTCCGCATCAAGCAGGGACATAAACGGCAAATTCAGACTGCCCGGCATGTGCCCCTGCTTGCGACAGGGCCGTGGTTCGGCTTCTATTCCGGCAAAACGACCCGGCGTACGAGCATCGATGACCTGATCTTTTCTAGAATCTGCGTTTTTGATCAATTGTACGACGTTTCGAACCAGGAAATGATTCACCCGTGCCGTAAAATGCCGTTCACGCACAACCGGTGGCATGTCCTCCAGCGGCCGGTTTTCTGCCTGCCATTTCGGGAGTCCGCCATTCAGGACCGCAATGTCCTCGTGCCCGAAAACCCGAAACATCCACCAGACCCGGGCAGCGGCTGAAAACCCGCCGTTGGCGTCGTAAACGACGATCCTGTTGCCGTCGCCCAGCCCCAGTTTCCGGACCCGGCTTGAAAATTTTTCAGGTGTCGGCAGCATGTGCGGCAGACAGGAGTCACTGTCCGCGATATCGTCGATGTCAAAAAAGACGGCTCCCGGAATGTGGCATGCAGCATATTCTGCCCAGGCATCTCGCTTGGCATGGGGCATGAACCAGGTAGCATCAACAATCCGCACGTCCGGCGCAGCCAGGTGTTCAGCCAACCAATCTGTCGAAACCAGTGCGTCCGAACGAACATATGACATCGATATTTTACTCCAGCCAGTCAGGTGTCGGGAGTCCTTTTTCGCGCAAAAACGCAGGATTGAAAAGCTTTCCCTGATAGCGGGTGCCATAGTCACACAGCAGCGTCACGATTGTATGCCCGCGTCCCATATCCCGGGCCAGCCGAACAGCGCCCGCGACGTTGATCCCGCTGGAGCCCCCAACGCACAAACCGTCAAATTTCAGCAGGTCAAATGCAACCTGAACGGCTTCTGAATCTGGTACGAAATAGGGTTTGTCAACCGTCAGCCCTTCCAGGTTGCCGGTAATCCGGCCCTGACCGATCCCTTCTGTAATTGAAGACCCTTCCGTTGGCCTGAGTTCACCATTTGAGAAATAATTATACATGTTGGCGCCTGCCGGATCCGCCAGTCCGATCACCACATTGGCATTCTGACCACGCAGGTAGGCGGCACAACCCGCCAGTGTTCCCCCGGTGCCAACAGCGCAGATAAAACCGTCAATTGATCCATCTGTCTGCGCCCACATCTCCGGCCCGGTGCCCTCGATATGGGCCTGCCGGTTGGCAGTGTTATCCCACTGATTGGCATACAGTACGCCATTTGGTTCGGTTTTAGCGAGTTCCGTCGCCATCCGGGTGGCGACATGAACATAGTTCTCGGGGTTCTTGAACGGCACAGCCGGAACCTCGACCAGTTGCGCGCCGCATAGCCGCAACATATCTTTCTTTTCCTGACTCTGGGTTTCCGGAATGACGATCCTAGTCCGGTACCCGAGGGCATTGGCGCAAAGTGCCAGTCCGATGCCGGTGTTGCCGGCCGTACCCTCAACAATCAATCCGCCCGGTTTCAGGGTTCCCCGGCGTTCCGCATCCCGGATGATGAATAATGCAGCACGATCCTTGACCGAGCTGCCTGGATTGAGGAATTCAGCTTTCGCCAGAATCTCGCAACCTGTCTGGTCAGATAATCTGTTCAGACGAATCAGGGGCGTGTTCCCGACCGCTTCAACGAATCCCCTGCGGATGTCCATATTCTAATTCCCCCTGTCCAACTGTAATTTAAACATTCAATACATGAAAAATAGGCGGAAAGGGTGGCCTGTTCAAGCGTAGGCGGCTGAATGGTTCAAAAATTTTCCAGCCAGCGCGCCTGTAATGCCCGGTGATTCACGCGCAACCACTGCAGCGGCATCATGGTCATGGAATTGACGATACGACCCTGATCCAGCCATTGAAGGGCTTCTGCAACGTCGATCGCGAACACCCGGATATCTTCTCCTTCCGCATCCAGACCATGAATGCCGCCGATGTTTGATGCATCGACCCGACCGACATAGGAAAACATTGATTCGCTTGATCCGCCAGGAGTCACCAGATAGTGGAACAGCGGCTCAATTTGCAGAACGTCGCAACCCGCTTCTTCCCGGACTTCACGTCGGACAACCTGTTCAGGGTCTTCACCGTCCTCGATAATTCCGGCGACGATTTCAATAAGCCAGGGAGACGTCTTATGTGCATCATACCAGGGGGATGACAGGGCCGCATAGGCACCCAGCCGGAACTGCTCGATCAATACCAGCTTGTCCAGCACCGGATCATAAAGCAAACAACAGACGGCGTGGCCGCGCTCGAAGATTTCGCGGGTCAGTTCGGTTCCCATTTCACCGTCGAATTTCCGATGTCGAAGCAGGTAGCGGTCAACCCTAAAATACCCGTCGAATGCAGCCTGCTTGTCGGTAATTTCAACATCCTTGGAATCCATCATATTTTCCCGTTGTTCAAGTATTCACATAGTCGTTATCGGTCCCATCATGCCAGACATGATGCAAACAGAAACTGTTCGCCTGTCAACGTCAGTACAATTCATTCGCAAAACCGCATTGGCTGACGACCAGCCTCGTACATTCATACTGTTTAATATATTTTAATGCCATGGTATGTCGCTATTGGCAGTGCAATCGACTAGTGTGATTATCCAATCCATAGAGACAGGAGGTCGTCATTCTTGGTATTCTCGGGGCGATGGAAGAGGAGATACAGCTTCTTCTAGCTGATATGGTTGTCTCAGATCAAAAGGTGCACGCAGAAATCCAGGTTACCTGCGGAACCTTCAAGGGTGTAGACATAGCTCTGGCGCAGTCTGGTATTGGGAAGGTCAACGCTACGATCTGTACGCAGATGATGATTGATCTGTATCAACCATCGGCGATGATTTTCAGTGGCGTTGCGGGCGGATTGTTACCAAACATGCAACCGGGCGATATTATCGTCGCCAGCCATGTCATTCAATACGATATGGATCTGACGGCGTTTGGTCGCCGCCACGGTGAAATGCCGGGACAGGATCGTATGACTGAATGTAATCCAGACCTGGTAGAAAAAGCGACGCGCGCGTTCGATCAGGCATTTGACGGTGCCAAAAACGCCCCCAACCTGATGCTTGGAACAATTGCGTCAGGTGATAAATTTGTTCAGGATACCGAGACTTTGCGCTGGTTGCAGCGGGAGTTCGCAGCATTGGCAACGGAAATGGAAGGGGCTGCGTTCGGCTACACCTGTCATCTCAATGGCTTGCCGTTTGTCGTCATTCGCGGACTGAGTGATACAGCAGGTGAATCAGCGACCGGCGATTTCAACGACAATCTGCACCGTGTTTGTGGCAATTCCTTCCGGCTTCTTGATCACATGATACCGATGATGACGACCAAGTAATTCCGGTATCTGCGGGAATTCCGCTTCCACCAGCTGGCAATTTCAGTGATATTGTGGTGGTTTATCGTGTGAGGTATTCAATCTCATGTCCCCGTCATTTCGCGTCTCGGCGAAAGCCCTGATTACCCTGGACCAGAAGGTGTTGCTGCTCCGCAAGCCGGATGGAAAATGGGGGTTGCCGGGAGGCCGACTGGAAGCCAACGAGGAGCCGGCTCAAGCGATGGTCCGGGAGGTCCTGGAAGAAACCGGACTGTCTTGCACTGCCCAGTCGATCTTACACAGTTTCGTGCGTCCGCGGCCTGCCTGGCTGGACATTCTGGTGATCGTTTTCAACGCCCGGACGGAGGCTTCATTTGCCGACATCAAACTCAGCATCGAGCATGACTCTGCCGGACTGTTCCAGCCATCCGAGCTGCCTTCCCTGAAAATTCAAAGCGGCTTTAAACGTTGTCTTGAGGTTTATTACAACCAGTAACGCCCGGAGGCACCGGCAGCGACGGTTATCAGACCCAGCGTCAGATTGACGGCAACGATCCGCCGGATGGACGCCAGACTGGTGATTGCGGTGGTACCATCTTCGACGTTAACCGCATCGGAAAAAGTTTTAAAAGGTCCGAAATACAGGGCAAAAAACAGAATTATCATGGCCGACGCAATGGCATACATCAGGTGTATGTGCACACCAACATTGGCCAGTTCACCATATACGGCATTGATCAGGTAAAATCCGCTGGCCGTCAGTATGACGATGGCTGCCCAAACCCATAGAAAAAATCGCCGGAAAACCCGGTTCCACAGCTTCAATCTCTGCAGGGGAGGTTCCAGTACGCCGATAGACGGGCGAAGGATTGCATAGGCAAAAAACATGCCCCCAACCCAGACGACAGCGGACAGGACATGGACAGCAACGGCCACAGAAATCATATTGATCATATCAATCCGACCCAATTGTAAAAAAATCTACGTCTAAGTTGAAGATTCCGACGGCGACGTCAACAAATCATTTTCCCCCGACCGGGCAGACGATACGTGCGCTTCGTCAGGGAAGGTCGGATCAAAAACCAAAAAACGCCCGGCCTGGTCTGCAAAAGCCGGGCGTTTGATCAGTTGAAAATTACTGGTGTGCGTCAGGTTTGAACAATATCTTGCCGTTTATTTTGTAGTTGCCGATCGCGGTCTGTCCTTCACTGGAAATCAGCCAATCGATAAACATTTGTCCTTCTTTGGCTTTGACATGCGGGTATTTTTTGGGACTCACCAGCATCACACCGTAGGGATTCATCAGTCGGGTATCACCTTCCACCATGATCTCCAGTGGTCCCCGGTTTTTGAATGACAACCATGTTCCACGATCCGCCAGTGTATACCCATTCATAGCGACAGCGGTATTTAGAGTTGCGCCCATTCCGGAACCTGACTCCCGATACCATTTTCCCGAATGCTTGACCGGATCAACGCCGGCGGCCTTCCACAGGGATCGTTCCCGTTTGTTGGTTCCCGAATCGTCGCCGCGTGATACAAATACTGATTTTTTGGTAGCGATCTCTGCGACGGCTTTCGCGGCGTCGTGTCCGCCCATGATCCCGGCCGGGTCATCTTTCGGCCCGACTATTATGAAATCATTGTACATCACGTCGTATCGCTTTACGCCGAAACCGTCGGCAACAAATTTTTCTTCGGAAGGGCGATGATGGACAAAAAGAACGTCAGCATCTCCTTTGCGGGCAAGACGGATCGCCTGACCCGTTCCAACCGCGACAACACGAACATCAACGCCGGTTTTTTTGGTGAACATGGGTAATATATAGTCAAACAGACCGGAATTGGCCGTCGACGTGGTGGAAGCAACGGTGATAAACGGTTTTTCCGCCTGTGCCGCCGTGTTCAGCCATAACAGGCCAGACAGCGCGACAACCGCCAGCTTCAAAATTTTTCGCAGGTTTTTCATTTGGGGTTCCTCCTCATCCGCAGCGATAGAAATAATCGATCGGACGGTTGATCTAGCAGCCCGCATTCGATATGTCAAAATAAACATAGCGCATTCATGGCGGAATCAGCGATACTCGGCGACGGGCCGAAATTGGGACAAATGGAGAGGTCGATGGCAAAATCAAAAGAAAATGTCGTTCTCGACAAACCGGAACTGCGGGTAAAGGTGCGGGTGGGTGGCGGTGCAATCGGGCCCGGGAAAATTCGGTTACTGGAACTGATTGATGAATCCGGGTCGATCTCCTCAGCCGCTCGTCACTGCGGAATGGACTACCGGCGTGCTCAGTATCTGCTGGAAACCCTGTCCGATGCCATGGAAACAACGCTGGTCAAAACCAGTATCGGCGGTGCCAGCGGCGGCGGCGCGGAACTTACAGCAGATGGCCGGGCCCTTATCGCTGCCTTCCATGCACTGCAAAATTCTGTCCGACGAGCGGCGATTGAAGACTTGTTGACAATTGACCAACTGCATCGGCGGGCGACAGATGGTTAACTGTTTCGTTCGACTAGGATCGTGGGCAAGGTGCCCCTAATCACACTCAGTCTTCGATCCGACTCGCTCGACAGTGGCCAATCGCGTCGTTGAAGGATTCCAGTATCATCGGATCACGGGCCAGAAATACTTTGGAAAAATAGACGGATAGCTCAGCCTGACGGGCGGGGAAAAACCGGAATTCAGCGTACTTTTTCTGCGACAAAAACTTCTCCAGATTAGCCCTGTTTTCCAACAACACATCAAAACGCCCGCGCGCCAGCATTTCCCATGCGTGTTCTACTTTCGGCGCATCAGAAACATCGATCGCAAGTTTTCCGTCTTGTCGCATCCGGAGTAACCACTGGATCCGGGCGGTGCCCTGATTTGCACCAAATCGCTGTTTAAGGAACCGCGCCGATGAGGGGGTCAAATCTGACCCGGGGGCGATAACGTATACCCAGTCATTTTTCACAAATGGAACGGATGCAATCGCGTATGAATCACGGTTGGCAGTCCGGCTCGCCATAAAAAAACCGTCATAGCTGCCTCTTCTTGTGCCCTGTTGCGCGCGCGTCCAGGGAACGTCAACGAATTCAACAGCTCTCCCCATTTTAAGGAAGGCGCATTGCACAGCCGGAATTCCCAGCGCAGTCGCAGCCGCTCCCGACTGTTTGGCCAGTCGGACGGTTTTCCCGGATATCTCCGGGTGGCTACCGGCCTGCGCAGCCGTCACCTGACCGATCGCAAGTATCAGCCAGCCCACTACGCCAAGGGAAATTCGGGATTTTTCGAGGGTTTTCACATCGGCACTCATTCACATCTGAAGGTTGTATAAATACTACACTATTTTCTATTCAATTGAAACTGTCAACTATTTGTGATCAACGAAAGGCCAGCGGTTCAGTCGAAGGCAATACAAACCTTGCCAAAATGAGCGCCAGATTCAAGATATTGAAAGGCATCGGCGGCCTCGCTAAATGGAAATGCCTGTCCGATGACAGGATGGATGTCATGAACTTCCATGGCACGAAGCATATCGAGCATGTGATGACGGCTGCCAACTGTGACGCCCTGCATGCGGATTTTGCGACTGACGACATATGGCAGCAGTGCGTCGCCAAAAGATGCACCGGAAAGGACCCCAATCATTGACAGGGTGCCACCCGGTCGAACGGCGATCAGTGACTGTTTGAGCGTTTCCGTGCCGCCCAGTTCGACCACGTTGTCGACGCCACATCCGCCGGTCAGATTGCGTGCCGTCTTGCCCCAGCCCGGGTCATCCCGATAATTGATGGTGTTGTCCGCACCCAGCCCTTTGGCGCGATCACGTTTGTCGTCACTTGACGACGTCACAATGACCTTTCCACCAGCGCATTTGGCAAATTGCAGCGCAAACAGGGATACGCCGCCTGTTCCCTGCGTCAAAATAATATCGCCTGGTTTGGTGTGTCCGTCGGCGACAATCGCGCTCCAGGCAGTCAGTCCGGCGCATGGCAGGGAGGCGGCCTCGACATCCGACAGGAAGTCGGGCGTGCGAACCAGTTGATGCGGTTGAAACACTTTCAATTCGACCAGCATGCCGTCCTGATCGCGGCCGAAATGGCCATCAATGGTTTCTGAATCAGGTTCTCCGGCAATCCAGTCGGGACAGAAAAGTGCTGTCACGCGATCGCCTGCCTGAAACAGGTCGACACCATCGCCAACGTTGACAACCTCTCCTGCGCCATCCGATAGCGGGATCAGGTTTTCGTGTTTCTGCTGAGATCGGTACCCACCGCGCAAGATCAGACAATCCCGGTAGTTAATCGACGCCGCCCGCATTCTGACCAGAACCTGTCCCGGACCAGCCATCGGGTCCGGCAGGTCTGTCATTTGCAGTCCGGTGATACCAATCGCAGATTTCAAAACAATGGCTTTCATGTGGATACTCCCCCAATCCGATAGAACATTTTCGGCCATTGCAAAAATCGGTCCATAGCAAGGCCGTCAGGATCGATATCCGGGGCCTTTCCGGAAACCAGATCACCAATAACTTCCGCCGATCCGGCTGCCATGGTCCAGCCCAGCGTGCCATGTCCTGTATTCAGGTACAGGTTTTGAAACGGAGTCGGACCAATCACCGGAACACTGTCAGGCGTTTGTGGCCGCAAGCCGGTCCAGAATACTGCCGACCGGCGATCAATATTGCCGGAAAACAATCCCATGGCACTGTCCAGTATCTGCTGGCAGCGGACCTCATTGATATCGAGATTATAGCCCCCCAGCTCGGCCGTTCCAGCGACCCGAAGCTCGCCACCCAACCGACTGTAAACCAGTTTCTTTTCATCATCGATCAGGCTGATTTCCGGTCCCGCCTGCAGGTCATTCAGAGACAGCGTCACGGAATAACCCTTGGCCGGATAAACAGGTAGCGTCAAGCTGGCAGTCTCCGCCAGAAGCGGCGTATAACTCCCCGCCGCCAATACGTAGGTATCGGCGGTTCGCGGCCCCAACGTGGTTTCCAGCCGCACGACGCTGCCGGGCGTTGACGTGATCGCCGCAACGGAAACGTCGAATTCAAATTCAACACCCATTGAGCGGCATATTTTTGCCAACCCAACCGTGAACCGATGGGCATCGCCGCTGCTGTCTTGCGGACAGTAGAACCCGCCGACCAGTTCCTGCTCGACCGACGCCAGAGCCGGTTCGATCTCGACACAGCGGCGAGCGGTCACCGGCAGCCGTTCACACCCGAGAGCATTGACGACCTCCGCTTGTCGGGCGGCCCGGTCAAATGCCGGGCGGGAGCGAAAAATATGCAAAATACCGGCGTTTTTCTGATCGAAGGCAATGTTGTATTCGCGTTGGATATCGGCCAGTTTGGCACGGCTGTACAGCGCCACCCGCAGCATTTTTTCCGTGTTGATCTGTTCCCGCCCGGGACGACAATTGGCGACAAACCGGCACAGCCAGTCATACTGACGCATGTCGGTGGTCAACGAGATCCGCAATGGAGCGTCCGGTTTGCCTATCCATGTCAGAACCCTGACCAGATTGGCTGGAGAAGGCCAGGGATCCGTGTGGCTCGCCGACAATTGCCCACCGTTCGCACGGCTGGTCTCTTCGCCCACCTCACCCCGGCGATCCAGCACCGTTACATCATGACCGCGACGGGCCAGCGCGTAGGCCGTCGTCACACCGATCACTCCCGCACCGACCACCAGAACACGCACGATCTTTTCCTGAACCGAACAAGGGTTATATCATTTCGGCCGCTGCCCAACCGGTCTAGGATCCCGGGTATGGACAACAACCAGACTGTTGAGTTACGGAACTTGACCGGAAACGGCAACCCCGATTTAGGTGCAATATGATTAATGAAAAGTCTCTCCTGACCGTTGCCGGAATGTATGAAGCTGATCGGCAGGCTATGGCGGAGGGGTGCACAGGCCTTCACCTCATGGAGAATGCCGGTGCTGCCGTCGTATCGGAGATATTGTCACGCTGGCACCCACGACCAGCGATCGTCCTGTGCGGGCCCGGCAACAATGGCGGTGACGGGTTTGTCGTGGCCCGCCTGCTGTTGGCTGCAGGGTGGCCGATCCAGGTCGCCGCCCTTGCCGAACCGGGCCGTATGACCGGTGATGCTGGTGCCAATGCGCTCAGGTGGAACGGCCAGACCCGACTTCTCACGCCGGATCTGCTGAACGGTGATCCGTTGGTGATCGATGCGCTGTTCGGGGCCGGACTGAAAGGTCCATTGTCCGGCGTTGCCCGTGATTGCATCGAAATGATCAATGCACATCGACTGGACTGCGTCGCAGTTGACATACCAAGCGGCATAAACGGTGATACAGGAGAAATTTTTGGTTCGGCAGCGCGCTGTCGTCTCACCGTGACGTTCTTCCGGGCCAAACCCGGGCATATCCTGATGCCCGGCCGTGACCGGGTCGGGGAACTGGTCATTGCCGACATCGGAATCCGCTCGCAGGTGCTTGACCTGATCAAACCTGACACATTTGCCAACGGACCGGAGGTTTGGGGAGAAACATTCCCTCGTCCGGATTTTAACAGCCATAAATTTTCCCGTGGCCATGTCGTCATAAGGGGCGGCAACCGGATGACGGGAGCCGCATTGTTAGCAGCTTCCGGTGCCCGCCGCTGCGGGGCAGGCCTTGTAACCCTGTCTGTCGCACAGGAAAATGCAGCAATCTATCGAGCCGGGTTGCCGGGCAATATTATCGACATCGCCGATACCGCCGGCGAATTTGCTACTGGCATGGCTGATCCTCGGGTCAATTCCGTTGTCGTTGGCCCCGGACTGGGACACGGGGCCGATGTCCAAAACCTGGTCACCGCCGCCCTGAAAAGCAGGAAGCCGACGGTCGTGGATGCGGACGCCATGACGGCATTCGCCGGTGATCCTTCGCGCCTGCTGTCCCTGCTGAAACCCCACCATGTCCTGACCCCCCACGAGGGGGAATTCGACAGGATTTTTGACGTCACAGGTGACAAGCTCCGACGAACGCGGATAGCCGCCCGGCAATGCGGTGCGGTGATCCTGTTGAAGGGCGCCGACACAGTTATCGCAACGCCGGACGGACGGGCCGTCATCAATGCAACAGGAACGCCGTATCTGGCAACTGCCGGTTCCGGCGATGTTCTGGCCGGTTTTATCGCTGGCCTGCTGGCGCAGGGTATGGCGCCGTTTTTTGCCGCTTGTGCGGCGGCCTGGCTGCATGGCCGGGCGGCGGAAACGTATGGTCCCGGCCTGATTGCCGAGGATTTGCCGGATACCCTGCCTGTTGTGCTAAGCCAATTGCTGCAAGAACTGGATTGACAATCGGACTAGCCCACCGTACCCGAACGAGGACACTGGGTCACAGGTGTTAATTTTTTTTGACAGGGGTTGCAAACCATGTCCGATTGGTCGATTTCTATGCCATGAACCTGCAAATAAAATCCGGGTTTCTTGATCGGACCCTGAAAAATCTGAAGGAAGGCTGGCAAAGCATTGCCGGGTCATCCTATGACGCATCCGCCGCGAGCAATCGCCCGGAACTGCCGGAATCAGACCTGAAACGTATTCGCCAGCAAATGCTGGATTGTCTGGAAGCGCGCGGCGGGGAAGTTTCTGCCCGCGCCCGTGCTGCCGCCCTGGGACACGTCTATCTGGCGCTGGACAAGACAGGCAAGGAACGCTTTCTGAAATTGATGGCGGTGGAATTCGGCCTCGACAGAACGGCCCTGGATGCGGCTATCGACCGTGTTCGCAACGCCGCCAGTGACCGGGACCGAATTGCTGCGGAAAACAAACTGCGCAGTACACTCGAATCGCCCCGCATTACTTTACTTAGACAGTTCAATGCATTGCCCGAAGGTGTTAAGTTTTTAGTTGATATGAGAGCTGACCTTTTGCCACTCGCGCACAAGGATCCGCTGTTGAAGGGACTCGAGCAGGATCTGAAATCCCTGCTGGCATCCTGGTTTGACGTCGGTTTTCTGGAACTGCGCCGTATCACATGGAACTCATCGTCTGCTGCATTGCTGGAAAAACTGATTGCCTATGAAGCTGTGCACGCGATTGAAAGTTGGGATGACCTGAAAAACCGGCTGGATTCCGACCGTCGGTGCTTCGCCTACTTTCATCCCCGGATGCCCGATGAGCCGCTTATTTTCGTTGAAGTAGCGCTGGTCAGCGGTATGTCAGGCAATGTGCAGGCGCTGCTGGATGAAGAAGCGCCGGTCGGCAATCCTGAAAATGCGGATACGGCCATATTCTATTCAATTTCGAACGCCCAGAAAGGACTTGCCGGAATCAGTTTTGGCAACTTCCTGATCAAGCGGGTGGTTGGGCAACTGACTAACGAGCTCAAAGGTCTCAAGACCTTTGCCACACTGTCACCGATACCCGGTTTCACGAACTGGCTGGATTCGCAGCTGGCGGAAGGTAAACCCGGACTGTTGAAGCCGGTCGAGCGAAAGGCTCTCAACCTTGCGGTCGGGAAAAGTGGCGGTGCCAAAGGTACTTTAAAATCAGTTCTGGCCCATCCGGACTGGATTGCCGATGATGACCTTCGGCAGGTTTTGAAAGCCCCTTTGTTACGGCTTTGCGCCAGTTATCTGACGCTTGAAAAAAACCCTGCCGGTCGGGCGCTGGACCCGGTTGCCAATTTTCATCTGTCGAATGGCGCCATTATGGAGCGTCTGAACTGGGCTGGCGACCGATCGGAAAACGGTGTCCGTCAGTCGGCAGGGATAATGATCAATTATCTATATGATCTCGATGCCATCGAAGAAAATCACGAATCCTATCGCGGAGCGGGGAAAATCACCGCATCAAGTGGATTTAAGGGTCTCCTGAAAGCCTGAGTCGTGACCTGCTCTGTTCGCGATAAAAAATGGCGAAAGGGCAATGCTTTCGACATAGAATGCGACCTAACGACATGTCCCTCCGGGCTGCCAAGGCAATGGGCGGAAAATCGGGGCCATTGATGTATTGCATTACCAATACGTTCGTATAGAGTGTCGCCGCTCTCGCCCTGAGGTGAGGTAATGTGTGCGGGTGTGGCGGAACTGGTAGACGCGCCAGATTTAGGTTCTGGTGACGAGAGTCGTGGGGGTTCAAGTCCCTTCACCCGCACCAACCCGCTTGCTCATGTGCGCATTTGGGCTAAATTCATTTATGTTGCCGGAACCACTCAGGTTCGGGCAACTGACATTCATTCCGGTTGGGACATTCATGCAGGTCACAGAAACCAAATCAGAAGGGCTAAGCCGCGAGTTTCAGGTTAGCTTGCCCGCCAAAGACATCGAAGACAAAATCAGTCATCGACTGAAGGAAATTGCGCAAACCGCCTCCATTCCGGGATTTCGCCCGGGCAAGGTGCCGGTGTCCATGTTGCGAAAGCGATATGGACCGTCGGTGATGGGCGAGATTCTGGAACGCGCAGTCGGTGATTCATCGCAACAGGCAATGGCTGAAAAGAATATCCGCCCTGCCTCTCAGCCGGAAATCGAAATCACCTCGTTTGAAGATGGCAAGGATCTCGAATACACGATCCGGCTGGAGATGATTCCGGAAATCAAACCGGTAGACTATTCCAAACTGAAGCTGGAACGGCTCAATCCCAAACCGGATGACGCGCAAGTCAGTAAAGCGCTCGAAAACATCGCCAATGCCAACAAGACCACCACGCCAATTGCCAAAAAACGCAAGAGCAAGGCGGGTGATTCGCTTGTCATTGATTTCGTTGGCAGTGTTGACGGTGAAGAATTTGCCGGTGGCAAGGCGGACGGGTATGAACTGGAACTCGGATCGGGCAGTTTCATTCCGGGTTTCGAAGATCAGCTGACCGGAGTCAATGCGGGTGACGAAGTGACCGTCGATGTCAAGTTTCCGGATGAATACGGTGCTGCGGAACTGGCAGGCAAAGACGCCAGGTTTCAGGTCACTGTTACCGAAATTCGCGAAGGGGCGCCGGCCGGGATTGATGACGAACTGGCTAAAAAACTCGGGATTGAATCGCTGGCCAAGTTAAAGGAAACGATCATCGAGGAGCAGGGGCGGGAGATGAAACAGCTTGCCCGGTTACGCCTCAAACGGGCATTGCTGGACCAGTTGGCCGATGCCTGTGACTTTGATACGCCGCAAAAAATGGCCGAAAGTGAATACAATAACATCTGGGAACAGTACCAGGAGCAAAAGAAAAAGGCGGCTGAGTCCGGCGAAAATGACGCCGCAGATGACGACAGTGACCTGAGCGAAGAAGAGCAGCAGGCTGAGTTCCGGCAAATTGCTGAACGACGGGTCCGCCTCGGGTTATTGCTGTCTGAAATTGGCCAACAAAACAATATTCAGATATCGCAGGACGATATTACCAAAGCGCTGACTGAAGAAGCCCGCAAATACCCCGGACAGGAACAGGCCGTAATGGATTACTATCAGGGAAATCCGGACGCCATGCAGCAGGTTTCCGCCCCCTTGTACGAAGAAAAGGTCGTTGATTTTATTCTCGAGATGGCGACAGTAACCGAAAAGGATGTTTCGGCGGACGAACTGATGAAGGTGCTGGAATCCGACAACGATGAATCGGAGAAGGGTAAGGCGAAGGCGAAAAAACCGAAGGCGAAAGCCAAATCCGCAGCAAAGTCGCCGGTCGATACCGCGGAAGGAAAGAAATCTGCCCCGAAAAAGAAAAAACCGGCGGCAAAAACTGAAGACTGATTGCGGAAACCGGGGGTCGACGCCCCCGGTTCATCGAACCCGAAGACAAGGAACCAGTGCGCGATGAACAGACAAATGGATATCCACATGAGTAACCTGATCCCGATGGTTGTCGAAACCACCAACCGGGGCGAACGGTCCTATGATATCTATTCCCGACTTCTGAAAGAGCGCATCATTTTTCTGACGGGTGGGGTCAATGACGATGTCGCCAGTGTCGTTTGTGCGCAATTGCTGTTTCTTGAATCTGAAAATCCCACCAAGGATATTTCCTTCTACATCAATTCTCCGGGAGGTGTCGTCACCTCCGGCATGGCGATCTATGATACCATGCGCTATATCCGACCGGACGTTTCGACCGTCTGTATCGGACAAGCCGCGTCGATGGGGTCATTGTTATTGTGTGCGGGAACGGCCGGTAAAAGGTTTGCCTTGCCGAATGCCCGGGTAATGATTCACCAGCCGTCGGGTGGGGCTCAGGGCCAGGCGACAGATATAGAAATCCAGGCCCGTGAAATTCTCAAGGTCCGGGAACGCCTGAATAGAATATATGTTGAACATACGGGTCAGAAACTGGACGTGATTGAAAAAGCCGTCGAGCGGGACAATTTTCTGACGGCGGAAGAAGCGCGGGAATTCGGGTTGATCGACGAGGTCGTGACCAGCCGACCGGCGGAAGAGGGTGATTCCGATGGCAAAGATTCGAAAAAATCGGACGATTGACCCACTTCTCACTTTCAGCCCCGAAAGTACACCATATCTTTAATTCGAGAGCCCCGTAGCGCGTTGACTGCCAGGAATTTCCAGCGAAAACCGGGCAGTTGTTATGAGTTTCTCAGCTTGATGCAGAGCATTTTGCCTGTTTTGCATTGTGTGTGTCGGTCGCGAATGCATAATATGCAGGAACACCGCCGAAAATTCGATCGGAGTATTCATGAGTAAATCTACGGGCAATGATTCCAAGAACACCCTTTACTGTTCTTTCTGCGGGAAAAGCCAGCACGAGGTCCGCAAGTTGATTGCCGGGCCGACCGTATTCATCTGTGATGAATGCGTCGAACTCTGCATGGACATTATTCGCGAAGAACATAAAACAAGTCTGGTCAGCACAGGTGATGGTGTACCGACGCCACGCGACATCTGCGAAGTTCTGGATGACTATGTAATTGGGCAGGCGCAGGCCAAACGCGTGCTGTCTGTGGCCGTTCACAATCATTACAAGCGCCTCAATCACGGTGCATCAACGGGATCGGATGTGGAGTTGGCGAAATCCAACATCCTGTTGTTGGGGCCGACCGGCTGCGGCAAGACCCTGTTAGCACAGACACTTGCGCGAATTCTCGATGTTCCGTTCACTATGGCGGACGCAACAACACTGACAGAAGCGGGTTACGTCGGGGAAGATGTCGAGAACATTATTCTCAAGCTGCTGCAATCCGCCGATTACAATGTCGAGCGTGCGCAGCGGGGTATTGTGTACATTGATGAAGTCGACAAGATTTCCCGCAAATCAGACAATCCGTCGATCACCCGCGATGTGTCGGGCGAGGGCGTGCAACAGGCCCTTCTGAAAATCATGGAAGGTACGGTCGCCAGTGTGCCGCCGCAGGGCGGGCGCAAACATCCCCAGCAGGAGTTCCTGCAGGTTGACACCACCAACATTCTGTTTATCTGCGGCGGCGCTTTCTCCGGTCTGGATAAAATCATCGCATCGCGCGGCAAAGGTTCGTCAATTGGGTTTGGTGCCGACGTCCGGGCTGAGGACGAACGCGAGATTGGTGAGCTGTTGGCCGGTGTTGAACCCGAAGACCTTCTGAAGTTCGGCCTGATCCCGGAATTTGTCGGCCGGTTACCCGTGCTGGCGACACTGGAAGATCTCGACAAGGCAGCGCTGATCGAAATCCTGACCAAACCTAAGAATGCGCTGGTCAAGCAGTATCAGCGGTTGTTTGAGATGGAGGACGTCAAGCTCGGCTTCACCGATGGCGCGCTGGAGGCGATTGCCGCGCGGGCGGTTGAACGGAAAACCGGGGCGCGCGGCCTGCGGTCGATCATGGAAAGCATTCTGCTGGATACCATGTACGACCTGCCGGGCATGGAGGGAGTGGAAGAAATCATGATCAATCGCGAAGTGGCGGAGGAAAGTGGTAAACCGCTGTATATTTACTCGGACCGCAAGGCAGAAATTGAAACCACCGCGTGATTGGTTTTTTTTCGCGGTTTGGGGGCTTGCGCCGGTGGACCGGGGTTGCCACTTGTTATAGAGAATAACACATACATATTAATTCACACCCGTTATCAAAGGCAGGTAATCTGTGACTGATCAGATCGAACAATATCCGGTTCTTCCCCTCCGCGACATCGTGGTGTTTCCGCACATGATTGTGCCGCTTTTTGTCGGTCGGGATAAGTCTGTACGGGCGCTTGAGGACGTCATGAAGGATGACAAGCAGATATTGCTTGTCGCCCAGAAAAATGCTGCTCAGGATGATCCGGAAGCAGGCGATATATACAGCGTAGGCACCGTCTCAACCGTGCTACAGTTATTGAAACTGCCGGATGGTACCGTCAAGGTGCTGGTCGAGGGAACGACACGGGCGAGGATCACCGGTTTTTCCGGCAATCCCGAATTTTTTGAGGCGCAGGCGACGGTTATCAACGACTCCACCGCCGATGAGCAGGAACTGGAAGCCTTGTCACGCTCAGTGGTTTCCCAGTTCGAGCAGTATATCAAACTCAACAAAAAGATACCGCCGGAAGTCCTGGTTTCCATCAACCAGATTGAACACCCGAGCAAGCTGGCTGATACGATCGCCTCACATCTGGCGCTCAAGATTTCTGAAAAGCAGGAACTTCTGGAAACCGATTCGGTTTCCGAACGGCTGGAACGTGTATATGCCCATATGGAAGCTGAAATCGGTGTCCTTCAGGTCGAAAAAAAGATCCGGAACCGGGTCAAACGTCAGATGGAAAAAACCCAGCGGGAATACTATCTGAACGAGCAGTTGAAGGCTATTCAGAAGGAACTGGGTGAAACCGAAGAAGGCAAGGACGAAACCTCCGAGATCGAGGAAAAGATCAACAAGACCAAGCTGACCAAGGAAGCTGATGAAAAAGCACGGGCCGAGTTGAAGAAACTCAAGTCCATGTCACCGATGTCAGCGGAAGCAACGGTCGTTCGGAATTACCTCGACTGGATATTGGGCATTCCCTGGAAAAAACGCACGCGGACCAAGAAAAACCTGAACGAAGCCCAGGCTATTCTCGACAAGGATCATTACGGTCTGGAGAAAGTAAAAGAGCGGATCATCGAATATCTCGCAGTGCAACAACGCACCAATAAGGTGTCAGGCCCGATCCTTTGTCTGGTTGGCCCTCCCGGCGTTGGTAAAACGTCTCTCGGCAAATCGATCGGTCGGGCTACCGGTCGAAATTTCGTTCGAATGTCATTGGGAGGGGTCCGCGACGAGTCTGAAATTCGCGGCCATCGACGGACCTATATCGGCTCCATGCCCGGCAAGGTTGTCCAGGGCATGAAGAAGGCCAAATCCTCAAATCCACTTTTCCTGCTCGATGAAGTGGACAAGATGGGACAGGACTGGCGTGGCGACCCGGCGTCAGCACTTCTGGAAGTGCTCGATCCGGAACAGAACAATACGTTCAACGACCATTATCTGGAAGTTGATTACGATCTGTCTGACGTTATGTTTGTGACCACCGCCAATACCATGAACATGCCGGGCCCATTGCTGGACCGTATGGAGATCATCCGCCTGTCGGGTTACACCGAAGATGAGAAAATTGAGATTGCCAATCGACATCTGATTGACAAGCAGGTCAAGAACCACGGCCTCAAGGAAGGCGAATGGTCGATTTCGGAATCCGGGCTGCGTGATCTGATCCGCTACTACACTCGGGAATCCGGTGTTCGGAACCTGGAGCGGGAAATTGCCAACCTGGCGCGCAAGGCGGTCAAGGAAATCCTGACCGGCAAGGATAAAACCATCAAGATCAGCAAGCGGAACCTGAGCAATTATGCCGGGATCCGACGCTACCGTTATGGTGAAATCGAAAAGGATGACCTGGTCGGGGTCGTAACCGGTCTCGCATGGACGGAAGTAGGCGGCGAACTTCTCAGCATTGAGTCCGTTCTGGTACCCGGAAAGGGCAAGATGACCATTACCGGCAAGCTTGGTGACGTCATGACCGAATCAATCCAGGCAGCCAAATCGTACGTGCAATCCCGCGCAACTGATTTTGGTATCAAACCGCCGATTTTCACCAAAAAGGATATCCATATCCACGTGCCGGAAGGTGCGACCCCGAAGGATGGTCCGTCGGCCGGAGTCGGAATGGTGACGTCAATCGTATCCGTGCTGACGGGTATTCCGGTCAACAAGGAAGTCGCCATGACCGGCGAAGTAACATTGCGAGGGCGGGTTCTTCCGATTGGCGGACTGAAGGAAAAATTGCTGGCGGCTCTCAGAGGCGGTATCAAGACCGTCCTGATCCCGAAGGACAATGAAAAGGATCTGGAAGAAATCCCGGATAACGTTAAGCGCGGCATGCGGATCATCCCGGTATCGATGGTCGATGAAGTTCTTGTGCACGCGCTTGTATCGCCGTTGACGCCCATTGAATGGGACGATGACAATGAACCGGAGACCAGCGCCCTAAAAACCGGTACGGCAGACGACGATGAACTGGGAGAAGTTATCACCCACTAATCGCCACCTTGATATATAAAAAGGCGGTAAACCCTTTGGTTTTCCGCCTTTTTTTTGCCCGGCCGGGTTTCCGATTCGCGCCTTTTGGATCAATTTCCGTATCCGCTGAACGGGCATCTCTGGCGTTGTGATCGATTTGATCTGCGATTTCGACCTCAAACATCCTTATAGACTGGGCACTTAGAAAAAAAATCGCAGGTTTCTGCGAAAAACACGGTATGTTTGATTGACCTGATTGCGCAGGACTCTATAACATCTCTCATCAATCGGGTGCTGTAGATTTTTAATTTCGAGGCTGCCCGTGAGAGTTTTTTTATCAACTACCACCTTACGAAAGAGGGGGCTTTTATGAACAAAAATGATCTCGTTGCGGCAGTGGCCGATGATTCCGGACTGTCCAAAGCTGATGCAGCGAAAGCTGTCGATGGCGTTTTTGATGCAATCACGAGTTCACTGAAGGGCGGCGATGAAGTCCGCCTCGTTGGTTTCGGGACGTTCAGCGTTTCCAAACGTCAGGCGACTACCGGACGCAACCCGCGTACCGGCGAAAGCATTCAGATTCCAGCTTCCAATCAGCCGAAATTCAAAGCCGGAAAGGGCCTCAAGACGGCGGTCAACTAGACTTTCGAGAGGCAAGGAAAAAATGACCGATCACCTTCCGGGTGGTCGGTTTTTTTGTCATTTGATCGTAAAAATTCTATTTGATATCTTGTGTTCCCGGCAGGCTCCTCTATACGTTTGTGCAATGAGTGGTATCGGGCGGTTAGCTCAGCTGGGAGAGCGCCACGTTTACACCGTGGATGTCGGGGGTTCGAGCCCCTCACCGCCCACCATTCGAGAGTGATCCGGACAAACATCGTTATTGTTTTCCCCACTCGCCGGAGATTGCTTGACAGCCCTACGGGGCTGCATTAAACCTCCCGGACCCTCGCGGGCAGGGCCTTGCAAACAGGCCCCGGATATATGCGAAGGGGGTGTAGCTCAGTTGGTTAGAGCGCCGGCCTGTCACGCCGGAGGCCGCGGGTTCGAGTCCCGTCACTCCCGCCATATTTCACCATAATATCAACACGATAGATCAATCTTATTTGAGTTGCGCTGACGTAAGACGTTATTTGCCGTTGCGTTCGACTCCTTCGAGAGATCGACGTCCGTCACCTTCCGTTTTTAGTCGACATGACCGGTATTTTCCATTTCCGACGGATCATAAAACCGTCACAACCATGCAACAATTCCAGCCGTTGCTGATGATATAGTACAGGGCATTACATTATTGGCAGGCGGGCGGTAGCCCACGGACAAAGGAACAGGAAAACATGCAGATCAAATCATTCACCAGGGCAGCCTTGCTCGCGACCACGGCACTGACCTGTATGGTCGGTGGATCGGCCTTCGCTGATGCTGTCAATTCGGTTGAATTCATTGGCATGGACGCACCGAAATCGGCTGATCAGCTGGCAAATACCTATTCCGGTGCAAAGGTCAAAGTCACCTATACCGACGGCACAATCAAAACGACCGATCTGGATTATGTCAGTCTGTTTGAAAACGTTGATCATGTCGGGACAAACCGGTATGCCGCCGGTCAGCTGTTTGACTACAAGGGCAACCCGGTCAAGGATCCCAACAATGACCCGGTGATCGTCGAAACACCGGACGCCAATTCATTGCTGATGTTGCCAGGCGGCGAAACCTACATGGTGACCCATTGGGAATACGACTGGTTGCTGCAGAACGGCGACAAGGCATCGAAGGTCAAGGGATGGTATTCCAGAATGCCGATGTCGATGTCGCTCACCGAGATCAAACAAAATACAGGCACCGGCCGCCTGACAGCCGTCGATCAACGCAACATCGACTTTGCATCGGTCGGCGGGTTGTGGATCCCCTGCGCCGGTTCTCAGACGCCCTGGAATACCCATTTGGGAGCTGAGGAAGATTATGACCTGTTCCTGCGCAATAAAGTCGACGGGGGCGTTAAGGCAATGACCGATGTTTATTTCAAGGGCGACAAAACGGCCAATCCGTTTCGCTACGGCTACAATGTCGAAGTGACGGTTAAACAGGGTGGCATCACGGAAGTTGCCAAACATTATGCCATGGGACGCGGTTCGTGGGAAAAGGCGCAGGTTCTTGATGATGGTCGCACTGCCTACATGGGCGACGACGGGCGCCATACCGGCTTGTTCATGTTCATTGCCGATCGGGCCGGTGACTTGTCAGCTGGCACGCTCTATGCCGGGAAATGGCATCAGATCAGCGATGCGAATGGCGGCAAGGCCAACCTGTCATGGATCAGACTCGGGCACGGCCGTGACGGGGAAATCGAGAAACTGATCGACTCGGAAAAACTGACATCGACCGAAAGCAGCATCTGGGAATTCTCTGACACGGCAAAGGACGGTTTCAAAACCATCCGTGCCGGTCTCAAGAAGGGCGAAGAACACGTGCGCCTGAAGCCCGGAAAGGAAAAAAGTGCCGCTTTTCTGGACAGTCGGCGATATGCCGCCTATCTCGGGGCGACGGTCGAATTCAACAAGATGGAAGGGGTCGCCTACAACCCCCGTGACGGCAAGGTCTATATTGCCATGTCGTACATGAAAGTTGGCATGATGACGGAACCGGGCGCGGCGGTGGATGACATCCGCCTGCCCAAGCTGAATGCCGGGGCAACCTACGAATTGAACCTGTCCCGCGATGTCAAGGATAGCGATGGCAATGCAATACCGTCCGCGCTGGTGGCGACCACTATGGCGGCGGTCCCCGAACTGATCGGGCGGGATCTCAAGGAGATGGACGGACTGGGCAACAAGGCCGACCCGGATCGCGTTGCCAATCCCGACAACCTGTTTTTCTCTCCGAAAATGCAAACCCTGTTCATCGGTGAAGACAGCGGCCTGCATGCCAATAATTTTGTCTGGGCGTTTAACGTCAACACCCGCAAGCTGTCACGTATCCTGTCGGTGACAATGGGAGGCGAATCGACCGGCCTGCAGGTCGTCGACAATCTCGGCGGACAGGCCTATGTGATGAGTAACCACCAGCACCGGGGAGAGCGCATTGAGGTGGCGGACGCTGCTCTCAAGGCGAAATTGCAGGGAATGATCGACAAGCAGAAGGCTTCCGTCGGCTACCTTCAGGGTATCCCGGGCCTTTGACACAACGTCACTGAACGGCAATCGGGGGGGCTTTCGAGCCTCCCCTTTCATTTCATTTCCAGTTTCCACCAGTCGGTCGGTCGCACCCTGGCAACCGCAATTCACATTTGATGCGACGGTGCCGGTTGTATCGCACACCCTGTTGGTAGCGGGTCACCTGATTGCCGCCGCTCGCGTTGGATTGCGACCTGTCCCGGCCCGGAATCGTCATGCTACCTGATCAGTTCTTGACCTGGGGCAAATCTGACCCAGACCGGACAGGTGATTGTAAAAACTCGGGTTTTGGTGTTGCCAATACCGGGAAGGTAGGGCAGGTTACACTTGAATTTTGCGTCGACACTCTGATACGGACGCAAGCGCAACAAGGGGATTCATGGTGGAGACATTGCTGGCGGAATACCTGCCGATTTTGATCTTCCTCGGGATTGCGGTCGCGATAGCGCTGATCGCCGTGGTTGCTTCGGTGATTGTCGCCACTCAACGCCCGGACGTTGAGAAAAACTCGGCTTATGAATGCGGTTTTGAAGCTTTCAGTGATTCGCGTCACAAGTTTGACGTGCGGTTTTATCTGGTCGCCATCCTGTTCATTATTTTTGATCTGGAAGTCGCCTTTCTGTTTCCGTGGGCCATCAGCCTGAGCAAGGTCGGTGTGTTCGGATTTTGGTCGATGATGATATTTCTCGGTATTCTAACCGTCGGCTTCGTTTACGAATGGCGAAAAGGAGCGTTGGAATGGGAGTGAACTCTACTCTCGATACGCAGCCGGGAACCCCTGTGCCTCCCGGTCAGCAACAGGACCTTATCCTTAAACAAGTGACGGGAGAGCTGACGGACAAGGGTTTTGTCCTTGCCAACCTGGATAACGTCGTCAACTGGGCCCGTACCGGGTCGCTGTGGCCCATGACCTTCGGCCTGGCCTGTTGTGCGGTCGAAATGATACATGCCTATATGCCACGATATGACCTTGACCGGTTCGGGGTCGTGCCGCGCCCCAGTCCGCGGCAGTCTGATGTCATTATTGTTGCCGGAACCCTGACCAACAAAATGGCGCCCGCATTTCGCAAGGTTTATGATCAGATGGCCGAACCCCGCTATGTGATCTCGATGGGGTCCTGCGCCAACGGTGGCGGATATTATCACTATTCCTATTCTGTCGTCCGCGGCTGTGACCGCGTCGTTCCGGTTGATGTTTATGTTCCGGGATGCCCGCCAACGGCGGAAGCGCTCATATATGGGATTATGCAATTGCAGAAAAAGATCAGGCGCACGGGGACGTTGTGGCGTTAATCGACTGAAATCCGGCCAATCAGGCATCGGGAAATTAACCGGGACCGAGACTCGTTAGTAGATGATGAATTTAGATTTACAGGAACTGCGTGAATACATCACCGACCAGATCGGTGACGATATTCTGGAGTCAAGCGTGCAGCTGGCGGAACTCGAATTGACGGTCCGGCGGGACTCAATCTCCGGTGTGCTGGTATTTTTACGAGATGACGTCAACTGCCAGTTCAAACAACTGGTTGATATTTGCGGTGTTGACTTCCCCGACCAGGAAGAACGGTTTTGCATCGTCTACAACATGCTCAGCCTGGTTCACAACCGTCGTATACGCCTCAAGTTATGGACCTCTGAAAACGACCCGGTGCAAACCGCCGTGCCACTATTCAGCACTGCCAACTGGTTCGAGCGCGAAATCTGGGACATGTTTGGCGTTTATTTTGCCGAACATCCGGATTTGCGACGCATGCTGAATGATTACGGATTCGAAGGCCACCCCCTGCGTAAGGATTTTCCACTGACCGGTTACGTTGAAGTTCGCTATGATGACGAACAAAAGCGGGTTGTTTATGAACCGGTCAAGCTCACCCAGGAATTCCGGACCTTTGATTTCATGAGTCCATGGGAAGGTGTGCCGCGCGTTCTGCCGGGCGACGAAAAGGCCGGTCAGGCTGGTGAGGATCAGGCCTGATGGCACAGTCGGAAATCAAGAATTACAACCTGAATTTCGGACCGCAACACCCGGCGGCGCACGGCGTTCTGCGCATGGTTCTGGAAATGGACGGTGAAATCATTGAACGGGCCGACCCGCATATCGGTCTGCTGCACCGTGGTACGGAAAAACTGATCGAACATAAAACCTACGTTCAGGCCGTCCCGTATTTTGATCGGCTTGATTATGTTGCGCCACAAAATCAGGAACATGCATTCGCGCTGGCGACGGAAAAGCTTCTCGGCATTGAAGCTCCGCCACGGGCGCAATATATCCGGGTTCTGTTTGCCGAAATCGGTCGCATCCTGAATCACATTCTGAACATAACCTCGTACGCCATGGATGTCGGGGCGATGACCCCGATGTTGTGGGGGTTTGAAGAACGAGAAGTGTTGATGGAATTTTGTGAGCGGGCCAGCGGCGCGCGACTGCATATGAATTACTTCCGGCCGGGCGGCGTCTCGACCGACCTTCCTCATGGCCTGACAGAAGATATCAAAAGCTGGGCTGACAAATACGTCACCTTTCTTGATGATCTGGAAACCCTGTTGACGGAAAACCGGATTTTCAAGCAACGGACGGTCGATATCGGCGTCATTTCTGCCGAACAGTGTTTTGACTGGGGATTCACGGGCCCCAACATCCGGGCGTCGGGCGTGGCGTGGGATTTGCGCAAATCACAACCCTATGACGCCTACGCCGAAATGGATTTCGATATCCCGGTGGGGGTTAATGGCGACTGTTATGACCGTTACCTGGTACGTATGATGGAAATGCGGGAATCTCTCAAAATAATCCATCAGTGCCTCGATAACATGCCGGGCGGACCGTGTCGGGTCACGGATCACAAAATCACGCCGCCGTCCCGTGCCGATATGAAAACGTCGATGGAAAGCCTGATTCATCACTTCAAACTTTTCACGGAAGGTTATCACGTTCCGGCGGGAGAAACCTATACGGCGGTCGAGGCCCCCAAAGGGGAATTCGCCGTCTATCTTATTTCGGACGGCACCAACAAACCGTACCGGTGCAAAATTCGTGCGCCGGGGTTTGCCCATTTGCAGGCTATGGATTTTCTTTCGAAAGGACACATGTTGGCAGACGTCGTCGCCAACATCGGTTCTATTGATATCGTCTTTGGTGAGATTGACCGATGACTGACAAAATTGAATTTGCTTTCAATGCCACCAATGCTCGGCAAGCAAAAAAACACATCGCAAAATATCCTGATGGCTGGCAGTCCAGTGCGGTGATGCCACTGCTGGATCTGGCACAGCGGCAGAACGATGGCTGGCTGTCACAGTCTGCCATGGACTATATCGCCAGGATGCTCGATATGCCGCCCATTCGTGTCTATGAAGTTGCGACGTTCTATACGATGTACAATCTCAAACCGGTGGGTAAACATCACGTGCAGGTCTGCACCAATCTGCCGTGTTGGTTGCGAGGTTCTGACAACATCGCTGACGCGTGCAAACGGGCACTCGGGGTCGAGTTCGGGCAAACCACGGACGACGGCCTGTTCACCTTGTCCGAAGTGGAGTGCCTGGGCGCCTGTGTCAATGCCCCCATGATTCAGGTTGACGACGACTATTATGAAGATCTCGACTCCGGTTCTGTAGAAAAAATTCTGTCGGAACTGAAGGCGGGACGGACGCCGACGCCCGGTTCTCAGGGCGGTCGACACACCTGCGAGCCCGCCGGTGGCCTGACCAGCCTGTTGCATCAGGCGGAATTGAAGTCGAACAAGGTTGGAGATGCCTGATGCTAGATGATAAAGATCGCATCTTCACAAATATCTATGGCCTGGATGATACCGGGATCAAGGGTGCCAAACGCCGCGGTGACTGGGACGGAACAAAAAAACTGCTGTCACTGGGACGCGACAAGATCGTTGAGACCGTGAAGGCCTCCGGATTGCGGGGCAGGGGCGGTGCCGGTTTTTCGACCGGCATGAAATGGTCGTTTATGCCGAAGGAAATCGGCGAGCGTCCGCATTATCTGGTTATCAATGCCGATGAGGGTGAACCCGGCACCTGCAAGGACCGGGAAATCATGCGTCATGACCCACACAAATTGATCGAGGGAGCCCTGATCGCGTCGTTTGCAATCGGTGCACATGCCGCCTACTGTTATATCCGCGGCGAATTTTTCCGGGAAGCGGAAGCACTGGAACGCGCCGTGCAGGAAGCCTACGATTCCGGTCTGATCGGCGCAGACTCCAGCGGCTCCGGATACAAATTCGATTTTTATGTCCACCGTGGCATGGGCGCATACATTTGCGGCGAGGAATCGGCCCTGATTGAAAGCCTGGAAGGCAAGAAGGGGCAACCCCGGATGAAACCGCCGTTCCCGGCCAATGTCGGGTTGTATGGATGCCCGACCACTGTTAACAACGTCGAATCCATTGCGGTTGTCCCGACCATTCTGCGCCGGGGGGCAAGCTGGTTTGCCGGGATCGGTCGTCCCAATAATCTGGGAACCAAGTTGTTCAACATTTCCGGACATGTTAATCAACCCTGCACGGTTGAGGAAGAAATGGGAATCCCGCTGCGTGAACTGATTGACAAACACGCCGGTGGAGTACGCGGCGGCTGGGATAATCTGCTGGCGGTCATCCCTGGCGGCGCTTCGGTGCCGGTCATTCCAAAGTCGATTTGCGATGATGTTCTGATGGATTTTGATTCGCTGCGCGAAGTACAGTCCGGCCTCGGTACGGCGGCGGTTATGGTGATGGACACGTCAACCGATCTGGTGCGGGCCATTACCCGCCTGTCGGCATTCTACAAACACGAAAGTTGCGGGCAGTGTACACCTTGTCGCGAGGGCACGGGCTGGATGTGGCGAATGATGGAGCGAATTGCCAGGGGCAATGCTGCTGTTCACGAAATCGATACCCTGGAAGAAGTCACCCGTCAGGTCGAGGGTCACACGATTTGTGCGCTGGGGGATGCCGCGGCCTGGCCTATTCAGGGTTTGATTCGGCATTTCCGCGCAGACATGGAAAAAAAGATCGCCGATGCCAGGGCCGACGACCCCCGGGCGGCATGAGGATCAGTCTATGGTAAAAATGACGATTGACGACAATGAGGTCGAAATAGACGCAGGTATGACCGTCCTGCAAGCGTGTGAGCAAATCGGAATTGAAATTCCGCGCTTTTGTTATCACGAACGACTGTCGGTTGCCGGTAATTGCCGGATGTGCCTGGTGTCGATGGAGCGCGCACCGAAACCGATCGCCTCCTGCGGGATGCCGGTCGGTGAAGGCATGGTGATTCACACCAACACACCGGAAGTCCGGAAAATGCGCAAGAGCGTGATGGAATTTCTGCTCATCAATCACCCCCTCGACTGTCCTATCTGTGATCAGGGCGGTGAGTGTGACCTGCAGGATCAGGCAATGGGGTATGGCACGGATCACAGCCGCTACACGGAAAACAAGCGGGCGGTCAAAGACAAGTACATGGGGCCGTTGATCGGAACCGTCATGACCCGTTGCATTCATTGTACCCGCTGCATTCGCTTTGCCAGCGAAGTGGCCGGCATTCCGGAACTCGGTGCAACCGGGCGCGGCGAACACATGGAAGTTGGCACTTATGTCGAAAAGGCGCTGACGTCCGAACTGTCCGGCAATCTGATCGACCTCTGTCCGGTCGGTGCTCTGACGTCGGCACCCTATGCATTCAATGCACGTCCGTGGGAATTGAAAAAGACAGAATCGATCGACATCACCGACGCGGTCGGCTGCAGCATCCGGATTGATGCGCGTGGCCCGGAAGTCAAACGGATATTGCCGCGCCTGAACGAAGACGTGAACGAAGAGTGGATATCCGACAAGGCCCGTTTTTCATGTGACGGATTGAAACGTCAACGTCTGGATACGCCCTATGTTCGACGTCAGGGGAAACTGCAGACGGCCAGTTGGCAGGATGCATTCACGGCCATCGCAGATCGCCTGCAACCACTGGCCGGAAACCAGATTGCAGCGATTGCCGGAGACCTTGCCGATTGTGAGTCAATGATCGCACTGAAGGACCTGATGGCGGCGCTCGGGTCCGCCAACGTCGATTGCCGTCAGGACGGCGCGAAACTGGACGCTGCTGTTCGTTCTTCCTATTTGTTCAATTCAAGCATTGCCGGAATAGACCGCGCCGACGCAATCCTCATCGTCGGATCCAATCCACGACGCGAGGCCGCCGTTCTCAATGCACGAATTCGTAAACGTTTTGTTCGTGGTGGCGTATCAATTGCCGTGGTCGGCGAAGCAGCGGATCTGACATATGACTACGCTCATCTCGGAGACGGAGCGGCCGCATTGAAGACGCTGTCCGTCGGCAAGGGGGACTTTGCAAAAGTTCTGAAAAAAGCCAGAAACCCGATGTTGATTCTCGGCGCGGGGGCGCTGACCGGCGAGGACGGGGCAGCGGTATTGTCTCTGGCGCGGGATGTTGTGGTCAAATTCGGAATGGTAGATCCCTCGCAAAACTGGAATGGATTCAATGTACTGCATTCTGCCGCGTCGCGGGTCGGCGGACTGGACCTGGGACTGGTTCCCGGCGAGGACGGACTTGATACAGCAGGTATTCTCGAGGCAACGGCAAATGGTCAGGTAAAGGCTGTTTACTTACTTGGTGCCGACGAAATTGACACATCGTTGCTCGGTGACGCGTTTGTCATTTATCAGGGCCATCATGGTGATGCCGGCGCCCATCGCGCCGATGTCATTCTACCCGGTTCCGCCTATACCGAAAAAAGTGCCACCTACGTCAATACGGAAGGGCGCGTGCAGCGCACACAGCGAGCGGTATTTGCGCCGGGAGATGCGCGGGAAGACTGGACGATCCTGCGTGCATTGTCCGAACCTCTGGGGAAAACCCTGTCCTATAACTCATTACAGGAAATTCGCGGTCGAATGGTCAACGTCAACGAAATTTTTCTGCGAATTGATGAAACGATTGCGGCGCCTTGGGGAGAGTTCGGCACGCCGGGAGAAACATCCGATGCACCGTTTGTCTCACCGGTTCGCAATTTTTACATGACTGACCCGATCAGTCGGTCGTCCGAAACCATGGCGCGCTGCAGCGATGAGTTCCTCGGGTCTTCAGATAGAAAGACGGGTACTGATGGTTGAGCTCTGGGACGGATATATCTGGCCGACCCTGTGGACGGTCCTGAAAATTGTTGCCATCGTTATTCCGGTTTTGCTGTCGGTAGCTTACCTGACCTATGCCGAACGCAAGGTTATCGGCGCCATGCAACAGCGCCGCGGACCAAACGTGGTCGGCCCGTTCGGTCTGTTACAGCCGATTGCCGATGGCCTGAAGCTTTTTCTCAAGGAAACCATCGTCCCCAGTGGCGCCAATCGCGGCGTTTTTATCATTGCCCCCATGCTGACGTTCATCCTGGCGTTGCTGGCCTGGTCTGTCATACCCTTTGGCAAGGGGCTTGTACTGGCAAACATCAATGTCGGGATCCTGTTCCTGTTTGCCATATCCTCCCTTGGTGTTTATGGAATCCTGATGGCCGGATGGGCGTCCAACTCGCGTTATGCCTTCCTCGGTGCCATGCGGTCGGCGGCCCAGATGGTGTCCTACGAGGTTTCCATGGGGCTGGTGATCATCACCGTCCTGATGTGTGTCGGCTCTCTCAATCTGTCGGATATCGTCGAGGCCCAGAAAACCGTCTGGTTCGTCATTCCACTGTTTCCGATGGCCGTTATTTTCTTCATATCGACCCTGGCCGAAACCAACCGGCACCCGTTCGATTTGCCGGAAGCGGAAGCCGAATTGGTGGCAGGGTACAATGTCGAATATTCCGCCATGACCTTCGCACTTTTTTTTCTCGGCGAATACGCCAACATGATTTTGATGGCCAGCATGACCTCGATCCTGTTTCTGGGTGGCTGGTTACCGCCGGTTGACATTGCACCGTTCAACTGGCTTCCCGGTCCGATCTGGTTTGCCATCAAGATCGCCTTTTGCCTGTTCATCTTCCTGTGGGTCCGGGCGACTTTTCCGCGTTACCGGTATGATCAACTGATGCGCCTCGGATGGAAGGTCTTTTTACCACTATCCCTGGCGGCGGTTGCCATCGTTGCCGGAGTGCTGGTCGCCTTTGACCTGGCACCGACGGTCGGTTGAGGAGAACGAACATGAGTTTTATCCGGTCCAACGCCCGCGCACTCTTTCTGACCGAACTGGTAAGCGGCATGTGGCTGACCCTCAGATATATGTTCCGGCCCAAACTGACGTTGAATTATCCGTTCGAAAAAGGCCCGCTAAGTGCGCGCTTTCGTGGCGAACATGCCCTGCGTCGCTACCCCAACGGTGAGGAACGCTGTATCGCCTGCAAGCTGTGTGAGGCGATATGTCCGGCCCAGGCCATCACAATCGAAGCCGAACCACGGGCCGACGGGTCGCGCCGGACCACACGATACGACATTGACATGACCAAGTGCATTTATTGCGGCCTGTGCGAGGAAGCTTGCCCGGTTGATGCCATTGTCGAGGGACCGAACTTTGAATTTGCCACGGAAACCCGCGAAGAGCTGATGTATGACAAAGAAAAACTTCTGGCCAACGGCGACCGTTGGGAAACAGAACTTGCGGAGCGTCTTCGTCTTGACGCGCCGTACCGGTGACGGAATAGGAACATGATTCAGGCTTTGGCATTTTACATGTTTGCGTTTGTCACGGTGGCATCCGGTGTGCTGGTGATTTCATTGAAAAATCCTGTTCATTCCGTGCTGTTCCTGATTCTGGCGTTTTTCAATGCGGCCGGTCTGTTTATCCTGCTGGGAGCCGAATTTCTGGCGATGATCCTGGTCGTCGTCTATGTCGGCGCCGTTGCTGTCCTGTTCATGTTTGTCGTCATGATGCTCGACATCAATTTCGTCAAGATGCGTCAGGGTTTCCTGCAATATCTTCCGATCGGCGGCGTCATCGGTCTGGTGCTTCTGGCTGAACTGCTGGTTATCGTCGGCGGCTGGCAATTATCTCCCGAACTGGCCGGACATGTGGTCGCCAATACGCCTGCAATTGGCGTGACAACCAATACACACGCGCTGGGTCAACTGATCTACACCCATTATATTTATTTGTTCGAGGCGGCTGGCATGATTCTGTTGCTGGCAATGATCGGCGCGATCCTGCTGACCCACCGCAAACGAACGGGATCCAAAAAGCAGATCATCCGTGATCAGCTGGCGCGTCGGGCGGAAGAGTCCGTGAAACTGCAGAAAGTCGAGACAGGGAAGGGGATTTGATGCTTACCATCGGACTTGGCCATTATCTGAGCGTCGCCGCGATTCTGTTTACACTCGGGATATTCGGGATTTTTCTGAACCGCAAAAACGTTATCGTAATTCTGATGTCGATCGAGTTGATGCTGCTGGCAGTCAACATCAACCTCGTCGCTTTTTCATCATACCAGAACAACCTGATCGGGCAGGTATTTGCCGTCTTTATCCTTACCGTTGCGGCTGCGGAGGCCGCCATTGGTCTGGCAATTCTGGTCGTGTACTTCCGTAACCGCGGCTCGATCGCCGTCGAAGATATCAATATGATGAAGGGCTAAGGGCATATGTTAGCAAGCCTCGTCGTCTTTTTCCCGCTGATCGGTTCGATCATCGCCGGAATCATTGTTTTCATGCCGAGCGACGATAAGGATGTTCAGCATCGTCGCGATTCAGCGGCTCAAATAGCAAGCTGTACCGGACTGATCCTGTCGGCTGTATTTGCGGTGCTGATCTTCAAGGATGTGGCGCTTGGCGGCAATGCCTATACCTACCAGCTGTTTACCTGGGTCTCCTCCGGCTCGCTGGAGGTCTCATGGGCGCTCAAGGTCGATACCTTGACATCCGTGATGATGATTGTGGTTACCGTGGTTTCAGCCATGGTGCATCTGTACTCAATCGGTTACATGCATAACGACAATGCCGTTCCCCGGTTTATGAGTTATCTCAGCCTGTTCACCTTTTTCATGCTGATGCTGATTACCTCAAGCAATCTGATGCAACTGTTTTTCGGTTGGGAAGGGGTCGGTCTGGCATCCTACCTGTTGATCGGTTTCTGGTATGACAAACCGTCAGCCAATGCCGCCGCCATCAAGGCCTTTCTCGTTAACCGGGTTGGTGACTTCGGGTTTGCTCTCGGCATTTTCGCCGTCTTCATGCTGTTTGATACCATCCAACTCGACGCAATCTTTGCGGCGGCGGAAGGCAAAAAAGACGCCATGTTGACAGTCTTTGGCGGTAACTTCCATGCACTGACAGTCATCTGTTTGCTGCTGTTTGTCGGGGCAATGGGGAAGTCGGCACAATTGGGGCTACACACCTGGTTGCCGGATGCGATGGAAGGTCCGACGCCGGTTTCGGCGCTGATCCATGCCGCAACCATGGTGACGGCGGGTGTCTTTATGGTCGCCCGGCTGTCGCCATTGTTCGAATATTCCGAAACCGCCCTGACTGTGGTCACACTGGTTGGCGGAACGACGGCAATCTTTGCTGCCACTGTTGCCTGCGTTCAGAACGATATCAAGCGGGTCATTGCCTATTCGACCTGTTCCCAACTCGGCTATATGTTTTTTGCTGCCGGTGTATCGGCCTATTCGGCCGGTATCTTTCACCTGATGACCCACGGTTTCTTCAAAGCCCTGCTGTTCCTCGGGGCAGGCTCGGTGATTCACGCCATGTCGGATGAACAGGATATGCGCAAAATGGGCGGAATCTGGAAACACGTCAAAATTACCTATGGCCTGATGTGGATTGGCTCTCTGGCCTTGGCCGGAGTATGGCCGTTCGCCGGATATTATTCGAAGGACATCATTCTGGAAGCCGCGTACGCGTCACATACCGGAATTGGGCAATATGCCTTCTGGCTGGGGATCACGGCCGCCTTTCTGACGGCATTCTATTCCTGGCGTCTGCTGTTCATGACCTTCCACGGCAAACCACGGGCCGACGAGAAAGTCATGGCGCACGTTCACGAAAGCCCGATGATTATGATCCTGCCGCTGTTTGTACTAGCGATTGGTGCCTGTTTTGCCGGCTGGCTGGGTTATGAAAAATTTGTCGGCGAAAATTCCGCCCAATTCTGGGGCAACGCAATATTTGTTCTGGAAAGCCATCCGTCGCTGGAACATGCTCATCAGGTTGCTATGTGGGTCAAGTATCTACCGCTGGCAGTCGGACTGGCCGGCATCCTGCTGGCCTATATCCTGTACATTCAAAACCCCGCCATTCCAGGCAAGATCGCCGGCCGCTTCCAGGGCGTCTACAGATTCCTGTTGAACAAGTGGTATTTCGACGAACTCTACGACATGATCTTTGTCCGGCCGGCATTCAGGCTGGGCCGCGGCCTTTGGCGGGCAGGGGACGGATTACTGATCGACGGCCTAGGCCCGGACGGTATTTCCTCCGTTGTGCGGTTTGCATCCCGCCGCGCCTCTGCACTGCAGACGGGTTACCTCTATCACTATGCCTTTGCAATGTTGATCGGCGTTGTCGGTCTCATTACCTGGTATCTTCTGGCGCACGTGGGATAACACAGAAATGGGCCAAAATTACATCCTGACGATCCTGACATTCCTGCCCCTGATTGGCGCATTGTTGATTCTGTCGATCCGCGGCGATCATGACATTGTTGCACGCAATGCCCGATGGACAGCGCTCTGGACATCGGCAATCACCTTTATCGTGTCCCTGTATCTATGGTTCAAATTCGACAAATCGACCGCCGATTTCCAGTTTGTTCAGAAAGTGGACTGGATGCCGCAATTTGGTATTTCCTACCACATGGGGGTTGATGGTATTTCCCTGCTGTTTGTCCTGCTGACAACCTTGCTGACCCCGCTTTGCATTCTGGCCAGTTGGGAATCCATCAAGAACCGGGTGAAGGAATACATGATTTCCTTCCTGATTCTTGAAACATTCATGATCGGCATGTTCTGTGCGCTGGACCTGATGGTCTTTTATATTTTCTTCGAGGCGGTCCTGATACCCATGTTCCTGATCATCGGAATATGGGGCGGACCACGTCGGGTTTACGCGGCCTTCAAGCTGTTCCTCTATACCCTGCTGGGGTCTGTCCTGATGTTGCTGGCAATGCTGGCGATGTATTATGACGCCGGTACCACCGACATGGTCGTCCTGATGAAGCACAGCTTCCCGGTTGGCATGCAACCGTGGTTGTGGCTGGCGTTCATGGCGTCTTTTGCGGTCAAGGTCCCGATGTGGCCGGTTCATACCTGGTTGCCGGATGCGCACGTCGAGGCACCGACAGCTGGATCGGTCATTCTGGCTGGCGTCCTGCTGAAATTTGGCGGGTACGGGTTTCTCCGTTTTTCATTGCCCATGTTTCCCGACGCCAGTGTCATGTTCACACCGCTGATCTTCACGCTCAGCATTGTGGCGGTGATTTATACTTCACTGGTCGCCCTCGCGCAGACGGATATGAAGAAGCTGATCGCCTATTCTTCCATTGCCCATATGGGTTTTGTCACCGCCGGTGTTTTCACCTTCAACGTGCAAGGGATCGAAGGAGCCATCTATCAGATGTTGTCGCACGGCGTTGTGTCGGCGGCTCTGTTCCTGATCGTTGGCGTGGTCTACGACCGTATCCACAGTCGTGAAATCGCTGTTTATGGCGGACTCGTTCATCGCATGCCCTGTTATTCACTGATTTTCATGCTGTTTATGCTGGCATCGATCGGATTACCGGGGACCGGCGGGTTCGTTGGTGAATTCCTCGTCCTGATTGGCCTGTTTCAGGTTGATGCCTGGGTGGCCGCGCTGGCGGCAACCGGTGTCATTCTGGGGGCCGCCTACATGCTGTACCTGTACCGCCGCATCATATTCGGTCAACTGACCAGGGAGTCCCTTCTGAAGATCAAGGATCTGACCCCGCGGGAACTGGCGGTGTTTGCACCGCTCATCATTCTGACACTGTGGATGGGAATCTATCCCGGTTCCTTTCTCGATTTCATGCACGTATCCGTCGCCAACCTGATCAGTCAGGTTGATGTTGCGCTGGCCGCCAGTGGTCAGTTGCCGCTGGCCGGGCACTAAGGAGACAATGGCAATGCCAATGGCACACGTTCCCAACCTGCTTCCAGCCGTGCCGGAATTGTTTCTCGCCGTGATCATCATGGTGCTGCTGATGTTCGGCGTTTTCCAGAAAACAGACGGCGGCGTCGAAGATGTCAAAACGGCCCGACTAACCTCGGGGGTGTCGGTCGCCTGTATTCTGTTTACCGTTTTTCTGGTCGTGAATGTCGGCAGTGGACGGATTCTTGCGTTCGGCGACCTGTTTATCAGTGATTCGTTTGCCATATTCTGCAAGGTGCTGGTTCTGATCGGCGCCGCCGCGACGCTGGCGATTTCCCAGGGTTATCTGACGCGCCATGACATGTCGCGGTTTGAATATCCTGTCCTGATTCTGTTCGCCTCTCTCGGCATGATGATGATGCTGTCAGCCAATGATCTGATGTCACTCTACGTCAGCCTTGAGATGCAAAGCCTTTCCTTGTATGTGCTTGCCGCCTTTCGCCGTGACGATATGCGCTCAACGGAATCCGGGCTGAAATATTTTGTGCTGGGTGCACTGGCATCCGGTATGCTGCTGTATGGCAGTTCCCTGATTTACGGTTTTGCCGGGACAACCAATTTTGACCAGTTGGCGGCTCTGTTCGGCACGATGGGTGAACACGGACCGGATCTCGGAATAATTTTCGGGATCGTCTTCATTCTGGCAGGGCTGGCATTCAAGGTCTCGGCAGTTCCCTTCCACATGTGGACCCCTGACGTTTACGAAGGTGCCCCAACGCCGGTTACCGCCTTTTTTGCAATTGCACCAAAAATCGCAGCGCTGGGCCTGTTCATCCGGGTGATGGTCGGACCGTTCGGAGACCTTGTGTCGCAATGGCAGCAAATTATCGTGTTTGTTTCCATTGCCTCGATGTTGCTGGGATCGCTGGCCGCCATCAATCAGAATAATATCAAACGACTGATGGCCTACAGCTCAATCGGCCATGTCGGTTATGCACTGATTGGCATTGCGGTTGGTAATGAAGCCGGAATTCGCGGTATCCTGATTTATCTGGCTATTTACCTGGTTATGAATATCGGTGCGTTTGCCTGTATCCTTGCCATGCGTCGAGGCGACCGAATGGTCGAGAATATCTCCGATCTGGCCGGCCTGAGCAAAACCCACCCGGTCATGGCGGCGTTTTTTGCCGTCTTTATGTTTTCACTTGCCGGTATCCCGCCGCTTGCCGGGTTCTTTGGCAAATTATATGTCTTTCTGGCAGCCATCGAAGCTGGTCTGTATGGGCTGGCGGTAATCGGTGTTCTGGCCAGCGTCATCAGCGCCTTTTATTACCTGCGCATTATTCGGGTCATGTATTTTGACAGCAACGAAGAAACCCTCGATAAACCGGTTGAACAGGAAATCGGTATCGTCATCGGCATTTCCGGATTACTGATATTGTTGTTTTTCGCCTTCCCAACGCCGGTGCTGTCGAGCGCGGCGACGGCAGCGGCGTCCCTGTTCGCGGGCTGATGAACGCACCGGATTTACCCAGCGCCTATCAACTGATCGATCTCGAGTCGGTTGACAGCACCAATGCGGAAGCCCGACGCCGAGCTGCCCTGGGTGAAGATGTCACACCGGATGGTACGCTGATCTGGGCCCGGGAGCAGGTCGCGGGGCGGGGGCGGCGGGGACGGTCCTGGGAAAGTCCGCGCGGCAACCTCTATACCTCTCTGGTACTCCGTCCTGACATTCCGATTGCGCAGGCAACGCAGCTCAGTTTTGTTGCCGCCCTTGCCGTTTACGATACCATCGGAAATATCGGTCCGGCGGGCCATCAGGTCCACTGCAAATGGCCGAATGACATACTGCTGAATGGTAAGAAAGTCGCCGGTATCCTCCTTGAATCAGAAGGGGGCGCCAACGGTGACGCGGCCGACTGGATCGTTCTCGGTATGGGACTGAATGTCACTGTGGCGCCGGATCAATCCGAATTCCCGGCGACGAGCCTCAAACAGGAAGGTTTTACAAGTTCTGTCGAGGAGGTTCTGCAAGCCTATTGCCGCAGTTTCATGTCGTGGACCAATCGTTGGTTAAATGACGGATTTGATCCCGTCCGGCAAAACTGGCTGTGGCGCTGTTACGGAAAGGGCGAAGCCATTGAAGTGCGACTTGAAAACACGACGCTGGACGGGGTTTTCAAGGACATGGCAGAAGATGGCGCATTGGTCCTTGATCAAAACGGAACAGACCGCCACATCACCGCAGGCGACGTCTATTTCCCGGCGAAAACCTGAGTATCCGAAATGCTGTTAGCCATTGATTCCGGAAACACCAACATCGTCTTTGCGGTCTTTGATGATGCGGGAACGGTGCGGGGAGAATGGCGTTCGTCAACCGATGGCGACCGGACCGCAGATGAGTTTGGCGTCTGGCTTGACCGGTTAATGCAACTGAACGGTCTCGAACGGGCCGACATTACTGATTCCATCATTGCGACGGTGGTTCCGGCGACCCTGTTTTCCCTGAAAACGCTGTGTCGCACCTATTTCAACTGCGAACCGTTGGTGATTGGTGAAAAGGGCGTCGATCTCGGGCTCGCCATTCGCCTCGACAAACCGGATGACGTCGGTGCCGACCGTCTGGTCAATGCGGTTTCCGCCCACGAACGATATAAGGGACCGCTGGTGATCATTGACTTTGGTACAGCAACCACGTTTGACGTCATCGCCCGGGACGGTGGATATGAAGGAGGCGCCATTGCGCCCGGCATCAATCTCAGCCTCGAGGCGCTGCACCAGGCCGCCGCTCAGTTGCCCCGTGTTGCCGTCACCCGGCCCGGCAAGGTCATTGGACGCAGCACCGTGGAAGCCATGCTGTCGGGAACGTTCTGGGGATATGTCGGCCTGATCGAAGGCCTGGTCGCACGCATACGTCAGGAGTTCGGTGAACCCGACCTGCGCGTTATCGCAACTGGAGGACTTGCGCCATTGTTTACTGAATATTGCGATGTAATCGAAGTGGCTGATGCCGATCTGACCCTGCGGGGATTATTGTCAATCCATCGGCGCAACAGGAAATGAACTCTGACAATACCGACAAACTGCTGTTCCTGCCCCTCGGGGGGGCAGGCGAAATCGGCATGAATCTGAATCTCTATGGTTTTGGTCCCCGCGAGAAAGAACAGTGGGTGATGCTTGATCTCGGTGTTACCTTCAATGATGGCAGCCTGCCCGGAGTGGACCTGATTACGCCGGATCCGGCTTTTATAGAAGATCGACGCGACAAACTTCTGGGATTGGTCCTGACGCACGCCCATGAGGACCACCTGGGCGCCGTTCCCTATCTGTGGCCACGGCTGAAATGTCCGGTTTATGCCACTCCCTTTACCGCATCCATTCTCAAATCGAAACTGCTTGAGGTTGGCCTGCAAGATCAGGTGCCGGTTCACATTGTCCCGCTCAGCGGAAGCTTCACACTTGGTCCATTCGATTTTGAACTGATTACGCTGACCCACTCAATTCCGGAACCCAATGCGGTCGTGATCCGGACGGCACTGGGGACAATCCTGCACACCGGTGACTGGAAATTCGACCCGTCGCCGGTCACTGGACCATCTGCCGATATGGATGCCCTGAGACGACTGGGCGACGAAGGTGTGGATGCAATTGTTTGTGATTCGACCAACGTATTCGAACCGGGTCAATCCGGCTCCGAAGCCGATCTGTTGTCAAACCTGACGGAAGCCATTGCGGAATGTACCGGAAAAGTGGCGGTTGCGTGCTTTGCCAGCAACGTCGCCCGACTGGAAACGGTTTCGGCAGCAGCCCGCGCCAATGGCCGCGATGTGGTGATTGCCGGTCGGTCCCTGTCCCGCATTGAACGTGCTGCCCGCGACAATGGGTATCTCGCCGATACCCCTGTCTTCATCGACGCCGATGACGCAGGTTATCTGCCGGATGACAAATCCCTGATTATCTGTACTGGCTCCCAGGGCGAACCGCGCGCCGCCTTGTCGCGCATTGCCGCTGGCGATCACCCCAGCATTACGTTGGGAGAAGGGGACACGGTGATCTTTTCTTCCCGCATGATTCCGGGCAACGAGGTTGCTATCGGTCGCCTGCACAATCGGTTAATTCGCCGGGGCGTTCGACTGGTTACACCCAAGAACAGATTCATTCACGTATCCGGACATCCGGCCCGCGACGAATTGATTGAAATGTACCAGCTGGTTCGACCGCGTATATCAGTACCGGTACACGGCGAATTGCGACATCTGCGTGAACACGCCAGACTGGCCCGTGAATGCCAGGTTGATACGGCGATTGTGGTGGAAAATGGCGCCATGGTTCAACTGTCCCCTGATCCACCTGCCGTGGTTGGGCAGGTTCATAGCGGACGATTGTCATTGGAAGGAAACCGCCTGATTTCCGTTGACAGCGAGATTCACAAGATGCGCAAACGGGTCATGTGGCACGGCACAGCGACAGTGACAATGGTCATTGACGCGGATGGTGCAACGATCAAACCACCCCGCCTATCCACCACCGGACTGTATGAATCCGACGATGATCCCGCCCTGGCGACCGCCTGTGACGAAGCCATTCGGGCCGTCAAAATGGCCACCCCAGCGGAACGGGGCGATGACAGTAAAATGTCAGAACTTGTAAGGATTGCGGTCAGACGCCATTTTCGAAATACACTGGATAAAAAGCCGGTGACAACTGTTCACCTGATACGAATAGACTGATTACAGGAGCAAACAATGATTGGTCGCCTCAATCACGTCGCCATTGCGGTTCCAGATCTTGCACAAGCCGTTGCGACCTACCGTACGGCACTTGGCGCGACGGTTTCCCAACCGCAGGCCGAACCGGATCACGGTGTTACCGTGGTATTTGTCGAGTTACCGAACACCAAAATTGAATTGCTGGAACCACTTGGTGACAAATCGCCAATTCAGGCCTTCATTGACAAAAATCCATCCGGCGGCATGCATCACATCTGTTATGAAGTAGACGATATTATCGTTGCCCGCGACCGATTGTTGTCGCAAGGTGCCCGGGTTCTCGGCGATGGCCAACCAAAAACCGGCGCACACGGAAAACCGGTTCTTTTCCTTCATCCCAAGGACCTGTGCGGCACCCTTGTCGAACTTGAACAATCCTGATCGGAAAAAAACATGTCCTTACCCGAACTGCTGGTCGTCTATGTTGTCATCTGGTGGCTGGTACTATTTATGGTCCTGCCCTGGGGAATTTCCCGCGTGGACCCGACGCAATTGTTGCCGGGACAGGATCAGGGATCACCGCAGAAGGGGCGAATGGTGTTGAAACTTTTTCTGACATCAATTATCTCACTGGCCTTGTTGGGGGTCTATTATCTGGTCGCCACCTCGGGTCTGGTGACCTTTCGCTAGCCCATCGGGGACAGTGCTGCGTTCTAATTCGTAGATGATAAACCTCAACATGTAGAAGAGTGGCTTTCATGTGGTATTGCGACGTCGCGCCCGGTCATGAATTTCACGGCCCCTATCATGACACGGAATACGGTTTCCCGACCGATGACGAAACGGTACTGTTTGAACGCCTGGCCATGGAAATCATGCAGGCTGGCCTGTCATGGTTGTTGGTCCTGAAGAAACGTCAGAATTTGAATGAGGCATTTGCGAAGTTTGATGTTGACCGGGTTGCGGCTTTTGGCGAATCCGAAATTGATGTGTTGCTTGAAAACGACAAAATCATTCGCAACCGCCGCAAGATTATGGCAATCATCGAAAACGCCGCGATATTGCAATCCATGCGGGCTAGCCATGGCGGTTTCGCCGACTGGATCGCAGCGCATCACCCGTTGAGCAAGCTGGACTGGATCAGGTTGTTCAAAAAAACCTTCAAGTTCACAGGCGGTGAAATTACCGGTGAATTTTTGATGAGCACGGGGTATCTGCCGGGTGCCCATCGCCACGACTGTCCGGTTTTTCAAAATATTTCACGGTCGCGGCCGCCCTGGATTGAAGTGTCAGACGCAAATCAAGACGACAGATAGGCGGGGATTACGCATATAACACCAAATTTTTAACGATATTTTAAACGCCATCGGTGAAACTGCATGGTGTTTGATTGGCAACCCACAGAAGTGGAAACAAAACAATGAAGAATCTGATTTACGTTACGCTCCTCTGCGCATCTCCTGTCCTGTTGGCGATCCAGCCTTTTCGCTTGTTCTAAAAATCCGGTACATGTGATCGAACCTGCCTTTTAACAGTGGCCAGTCCGCGCTGGGGCGGGTGTGATTTTATAGCGATCAGGTCGTGGTGTTAGACATTACCAGCCTTATTTCATAAGTTCGTCCGTCGATTTCCGACACACGACCGACCCACAGATGTCAAAAGGTTTGCCATGCGCCTGTCCCGCTATTTTTTACCGACCCTGAAAGAGACCCCATCAGAAGCGCAGGTAATTTCCCATCGCCTGATGTTGCGCGCCGGCATGATCCGTCAGGCCAGTGCGGGGATATATTCGTGGCTGCCTCTGGGGTTTCGGGTGCTTGAAAACATCGACCGGATTGTCCGACAGGAACAGGATGCGATCGGTTGCCAGCAAGTTCTGATGCCGACTATCCAGTCTGCCGACCTGTGGCGCGCAAGCGGGCGTTATGATGACTATGGGCCGGAAATGTTGCGGGTCACCGACCGCCATGATCGGGATATGCTGTATGGACCGACCAACGAAGAACAGATTACGGAAATTTTCGCCGGATGCGTGAAAAGTTATCGGGACCTGCCAAAACTTCTCTATCATATCCAATGGAAATTTCGCGATGAAGTTCGTCCGCGGTTCGGGGTTATGCGGGGCCGGGAGTTTCTGATGAAGGATGCCTATTCCTTTGATATTTCAAAGGAGGAGGCGCGGCGCTCCTATAACAAGTTTTTTGTTTCCTATCTGCGGACCTACGAACGACTGGGATTAAAAGCAATCCCGATGGCAGCAGATACCGGACCAATTGGTGGAGACATGAGCCACGAATTCCTGATTGTCGCGGAAACGGGAGAGAGCGAGATTGCCTGTCACCGTGATTTCATGGACATGAGTCTGGTCAGTACGGAGATCGATTTCGATGGGGATCTTCAGCCGGTCGTCGATAGTTTTACCGCCAAATACGCAGCAACCGACGAAATGCGTGACCCGGTTCTTGAACGCTCGATGGGTGAGGACCTCGTCGTTGCACGCGGCATCGAAGTCGGCCATATATTCAATTTTGGCACCAAATATTCAAAACCCTTGGGGGCAACGGTGACCGGCCCGGAAGGTAACGACATCGCTGTGGAAATGGGCTCATACGGTATCGGCGTATCCCGTCTGGTGGCCGCCATTATCGAGGCATCACATGACGAAAATGGAATTATCTGGCCCGACTCTGTGGCACCCTATCGCGTCGGCCTGATCAATCTGAAGGTCGGGGACGCGGAGTGCGACCGGATCTGTGACGAAACCTATCAAAATCTGAGAAACGCCGGCGTTGAGGTGTTGTACGATGACCGGGACACCCGGGCCGGCACCAAATTTGCCGACATGGATCTGATTGGCTTGCCCTGGCAACTGGTGATCGGACCGCGCGGCCTTAAAAACGGGGTCGTTGAATTGAAAAATCGCCGCGCGGGTGAACGAACCGAAATGACCCTGGAATCCGCTATGGCCACCCTGACTGTCTGATTACGCGACCTCTACGAAGGGATACCCCACTTGTTTTCTCGATTTGAATGGATGATGGCCTTTCGCTACCTGCGGGCACGGCGACAGGAAGGATTTATTTCCGTGATCGCCTGGTTTTCCCTGCTGGGCATTGCTCTTGGGGTCGCCACCCTGATCATTGTGATGTCTGTTATGAACGGCTTTCGCGAAGAGTTGCTGTCTCGTATCCTCGGATTGAACGGTCACATGAGTGTGTATGGTATGGCAGGCCGAATGGAAAATTACGATCCATTGGCCGCCCGCCTGAGGAAAATACAGGGAGTAGTCTCCATCTCGCCGATGATCGAAGGGCATGTAATGGCAACGGCACGCAATATTGCGCAGGGAGCCGTGGTGCGCGCCCTGAAGCCGGAAGACCTGTTGAAACGTAAGATTATCACATCGCATATCATGCGCGGGACCCTCGACGGTTTCGGCGGACTGGATGGGCTGGTCATCGGTGACCGGATGGCCCGGAAAATGGGGATTGGAATTGGTGACAACATTACCCTGATCTCGCCAAAGGGCTCAATTACCGCATTTGGTACGGTGCCTCGCCTGAAAACCTACCGGATCGCAGCGACATTCCAGGTCGGGATGTACGAATACGATTCCAACTTCATCTTCATGCCCATGAAAGCCGCGCAGTTATATTTCAAATTGCCGGGCGCTGTGACCAACCTGGAAATGTTTATCCGGAATCCCGATGATGCGCCCGATATGGTCCGACAGGTTGCCCTGCTGGCCGGTCCGGACTTCAACGTCTATGATTGGCAGCGTGCAAATTCCAGCTTTTTCAATGCGATACAGGTTGAACGTAATGTCATGTTTCTGATACTGACCCTGATTATCGTGGTCGCTGCCTTTAATATTATTTCCTCCATGATCATGTTGGTGAAGGACAAGGGCAGGGATATCGCCATCCTCAGAACCATGGGCGCCACGCGCGGTACGATCATGCGCATATTTTTTATTGCCGGTGCCAGTATCGGCACCATCGGCACACTGACCGGCTTCGGCATGGGATTGTTGTTCACGCAGAATATTGAATCCATTCGTCAGGCCATCCAGAGTCTGACCAATACCGAACTGTTCGCCGCTGAAATCTATTTTTTATCGCGCCTGCCAGCGATCGTTGACGTGCGCGAAGTAGCGGTTGTGGTGGCGATGGGCCTGGCGTTGTCCTTTATCGCAACCATCTATCCGTCCTGGCGCGCGGCCCGTCTCGACCCGGCGGAGGCGCTTCGTTATGAATGAACATCCTTCTATCATAGCCGGTGACCCGCGAGGCACATCGGGCAGGGTGGACATACACCCGGTATTGGCACTGATAAACATTTCCCGCACCTTTCATCAGGGCCGGGAACGACTGGAAATCCTCAAGTCCGTCAATCTGGAAATCCAGCCCGGAGAACTGGTCGGACTTGTTGGCCCGTCGGGAGCGGGCAAGTCAACATTATTGCACATTGCCGGATTGCTGGAATCTGCCGACGACGGCGATATTTATGTTGCCGGCGAACCCTGTACCGGGATGAATGACGACCAGCGAACACGTGTCCGGCGGGAATCCCTCGGGTTCGTTTATCAGTACCACCACCTGTTACCGGAATTTTCCGCCCTGGAAAATGTAACGATCCCGCAAATCATCGCTGGAACGCCCCGCAAAACCGCCCGCCGTCGGGCGCAGGAATTGCTCGGTTGGATGGGGCTTACCGAACGCGAGAGCCACCGACCGGCCCGTCTGTCCGGCGGAGAACAACAACGTGTTGCCATTGCCCGGGCAATCGCCACCTCGCCCAAACTGTTACTGGCCGATGAACCAACCGGCAATCTGGATCCGCACACGGCTGACGAGGTCTTCGGTGTTTTGCTGAAACTGGCGCGCAGCGCCAATCTGGCGGCCCTGATCGCCACCCACAATCCGGCACTGGCGGCCCGAATGGACCGGGTTATCAAACTGCAAGACGGCCAGCTTGTTGCGGCCTGACCCGGACCTTTTGACCGAATACGACCGGAGTCAGGCTGAACGCCTCATACCAAAGGTCGGTGATAATAACTCATAGAGATCGCCAAAGCGGTCCGTCGGGCAGGAGAAAACGTGCAGGCGATGTGATGCATCGTCAAGCGTTTACGACACACGCCGACGGGCCGTTTTGGCGACCGGAACGGCGTCTTTCCAAGGCTTTCGGACGGCGTCGCCGACGGCTCGTGACCGAAAACCAGGGAAAGACGTCTCTATGAGTCATTATCACCGACCTTTGGTATCAATTGGCTGTTTCGAAATAGGGAAACGCCGCCGCTCGCAGCAGGTTTTTCAGGGCGGTTTCATCCAGTTCACTGGTTTCCCGCATCAGGCTTCGACACCGGCTCAGAAACAGGTCAACCAGTTCGGGATCGAAATGCTGGTTTCTGCCTTCCATCAGGATTGATTCCGCCTGTTCCACGGGGAAAGGTTCCTTGTAGGGACGCCGCGACGTCAGGGCGTCAAAAACATCCGCCACGGCGAAAACCCGGGCATTCAATGGTATATTTTCCTTGCTGAGCCGATTCGGATATCCACTGCCGTTCCATTTTTCATGATGCCCGCCCACCACATCCGATGCGTCGTTCAGCCAAGCGACCTGTTTGACGATCCGCAGTCCGTGATCGACGTGGGTTTTCATTTCCTCGAATTCGACGTCGGTCAGCTTGCCCGGTTTGAGCAGGATCGAATCCCGCACACCGATCTTCCCGACGTCATGCAGGAAGGCTCCCTTGATCAGGCTTCTTATCTGTTCCGGTGGTAATCCGGCCGCTTCTGCGAGACGGATGGAGTAGTAGGTGACACGATAGTTATGTGAGCCGGTGTCGCTGTCACGCTGCGCGATTGCGGCTCCAAGCCCATCGAGAATCGCGATATTCGCTTCCAGCATTCGCTGGCGTTCTTTCATCAGGTTCTGGTTCAGCCGTCGCACCATCGGATAGATGAAACCGGCGGTCAGGATGACAATCAGGATCGTTTCGCCGACGGAACCGGCGACCGACCACTGTGCCTCGCTCACCACCGACTGGTTGACCCGATACATTACCCGCAAATGCTCCTCGATGACCCCGTCTGCCAAAACAACCGGCAACATCAATTCCAACGTAACCTGATGTCCCCAATCGATCCTGTGTCTCACCTGGCCGACAGAATCCTCCTCGATTTTCAATTCGTACGGTGGCGAGGAATCGGTTTTCACATCCTCGACGGTATCGGCGAGAATTTCTCCGGTGACAGATACGATTTGCGCTTTCAGCAAATGGCCGTTGGGTACATCGGCGCGGCTTTCCAAAAAGGCCCGCAGATGGGCGGATGACGGCTCGACGTTGCTCTTCGTCATTTCCCGCGACAAAGTCCTTGCCTCTTCTGTGGAAAATTCGACAAATTTTGACGCCGTATTACGAATCTCACGGATAAGTATAACGCCGCCAAAAACGACCGAGAGCACGAACGACGATAAGATCGAAATCCGTGTTAGCTGCTTGGTCGCATCAGAAAATTTTCTGACAATCATGATCGCTCCCATATTTTTCATAACCCGGTGTCGCCCGACCCGTTATTTCGGGTCGAGGCCTGATCCCGCCTTGAATTTCGCCTAAAACCCTGCCGCCTTCAGGTCAACCGGTTGCCCATGCGGCGTATTCAGGTAGGCTTTTCGCCAGTTTTCCTGGCGTTCGTCAATTTCCGACGGGGCCGTAACCCCTTTTTCGCAGACCAGTCGTTGCAACGCCTCCAGCCAGTGTCGGTAGTAGGTATTCCCCAAGTCCGGATCACCGGAATCTTGTGCTGCACGAATTTCAGAACTGAGGGTGGCCGCCCATTCCGGCCAGCTGAAAACACCTTGCTGATGAAGCGCTATCACCAGTCCGAACGCCTGTGCTTCCCACGGTTCATTGAATACCGGCCCGTCGTTATCGTGTGGCTGCAGAGGCAGAAGTGTTATCTTTGCCATAATGCCATCGCCTCCAGATGTGGTTCCCACAGATCGACAAAAATACTGTCCGTCTCCGGCCGACCGTTGCCCCACAACTGATCCGACGTAAACCGCACAGAATACAGATGCGCGCCCCCATCGGGGCCGTGCGCGGCCCGGTCCGGGAAGACATGGTACCCATGATAAGCGGCGACAACCCCCTCGCGTCCCCGTGTGTATCGGGGAGCCCGGGTATGCCCTTCGGGATGGCGATTACAGACCCTGACCGGAACGCCTACGCCGAACGCCGGTTCGGATTCGGGTTGACGGGCTGATGGACCGCCTTTTTTCAGAATTGCCGGAATCTGTCGGGGATCCGGAACGCGGGACAGGATGTCCGCATCCACCGAACCATACGCCTTGCCGGATGAAAGTTCCTGAGCGCTGACCAGTCCGTTTTCAATCAGCAGCGTTTGCAGCCCGGCCAGCCAGTTTTCGTAATAGGTGTTGTTGATATAGGTGGCGGGGTGCTGCCGTTCGCGAGCATGGCGGGATGAGTCGATATTCCATTTGCCAAGCATGCCGGTCGCCAACGTCAAGGCAAACACCCTTTTTTCCCATTCGGCATGAAAAACAGGCTCTTCCATCTCCGGTTCCGGGTTGATATCGCCCAGCCCGTGCAATCCGCCCAGATCGTGTCCGCCGTTCATGTTGCAGCACCAGATGCATCCGGTGATCTGGCGAACTCCACGCCAATCATCGCATTTCGGCTAACCAGCGGCATAAGTTCCTCCTCCGTCCAGCCATCGGTCCCGGTTGGCCGGGCCGGTACGACAAGATAGCGCATCTCCGACGTAGAATCCCAGACCCTGATTTCCACATTGTCACCCAATTCCGTACCGAATTCACGCAGCACCTGACGTGGTTCACTGACCGCACGTGAACGGTAGGGTGCAGATTTATACCACACAGGCGGTAATCCGAGAACCGTCCAAGGATAACACGAACACAATGTGCAGACCACAAGGTTGTGTATATTGCTGGTATTTTCAACCGCTATCAGATGTTCACCCTGGCGTCCGATATAACCGAGGCTCTCGACCGCCCGGGTCGCATCCGACATCAGCAACGCCCGAAACGACGCGTCCGTCCACGCCCTGGCGACGACTTGTGCGCCATTGCGCGGCCCGACATTGGTTTCATAAGTGTCTATGATGACATCAAGCGATGCCTGATTGACCAGACCTTTATCGACAAGCAGGCTTTCCAGCGCCTTGACTCGCAAGGCCAGGTCCGAAGGAGGGTCCGTAAAGTCGTGTCCGTCATGTGGCATCTGAATTCTCCATAGTTCAAGCTCAGGGTGCGCATCCTACATACTGGATCAGAAAGCATCTGACCCGGGAAATATATGCCGGTTGTCTGTTTTCCCCAAGTCTTGAAAATCTTGTGGATAAGTGTGGCAACAGGCACAAGCTCTGGTGACAATCTCTGTCAGATGTGGAACTCTGCCAATATTATGACGCATTCAGAATTTGTCCACCTGCGGGTCCACTCCGCCTATTCACTGTCGGAAGGGGCGATTCCCGTCAAGTCACTGCTGCCGTTGTGTGTTGCTGATGCGATGCCCGCTGTCGCCGTGACCGATACCAACAACCTGTTTGGCGCACTTGAATTTTCCAATGCCGCCAAAAGCGCCGGTGTACAGCCGATCATCGGCATCCAGTTGGCCATCGAATACAGGCCGCCGGGCGATCGGGATACGGACAACGAATTCGCCCGCGCCCCTGCTGTACTGCCCGACACGCCGACAGCACCTATGGTCTTTCTCGCCCGGAACGAGCAGGGGTACCGAAACCTGTTGAAATTGCTGGCGCATGCCTATCTCAAAACCGACGACACCAGTGACCTCCGTATTCCGATCGAGGTCATGCAACAACATGCGTCCGGGATCATTGCCCTGACGGGAGGCCCGGAGGGTCCATTGGGGCGGCTGATTTTGGCCGGACAGGTGGACGCAGCAGCGGCACTGGTCACAACCTTGCAGGATATCTTTCCCGGTACCCTGTACATGGAACTCATGCGTCACGGCATGGAACGCGAAATAAAATCGGAAGGCGCATTTCTCGACCTCGCCTATCGGTACAATATTCCGCTGGTTGCCACCAATGAAGCATTTTATCCGACGCGAGCGATGTACGAAGCGCACGATGCACTGATCTGCATTGAGGAAAAGGCCTATGTCTCTCAGGCTGACCGGCGGCGGCTGACACCTGAACACTACTTCAAGACCTCGGCGGAAATGCAAAAACTGTTCGAGGACGTGCCGGAAGCGATTTCAAATACCCTGGTCATTGCCCGGCGCTGCGCCTTCATGGTGGAACCCATCGCGCCACTTCTCCCACCCTATGACTGCGGCGAGGGACGCACGGAAGAAGATGAATTGCGCGCCCAGTCCGAAGCAGGTCTGCAAATGAGGCTGGAAAAACACGTGTTTGAGCCAGCCATGAGCGCCGACGAAAAAAATAGAATTGCCGAGCCCTATCGCAGGCGCCTGGCGTTTGAACTGGGCGTGATCGTTCAGATGGGCTTTCCCGGATACTTTCTGATCGTTGCCGACTTCATTCACTGGGCAAAACAGCAGGGCATACCGGTCGGGCCGGGGCGCGGTTCCGGTGCCGGGTCGGTAGTAGCCTGGGCCTTGACCATTACCGATCTTGACCCCTTGCGATGGGGTTTGCTGTTCGAACGCTTTCTGAATCCCGAACGCGTGTCGATGCCGGATTTCGATATCGATTTCTGTCAGGACCGGCGCGACGAAGTCATCCGCTATGTACAAGGCAAATACGGCCGTGATCATGTCGCCCAAATCATTACGTTCGGAAAATTGCAGGCGCGTGCCGTCCTGCGGGACGTTGGGCGGGTGCTCGAAATACCCTACGGTCAGGTCAACCGTATCTGCAACATGATTCCAAATAATCCGGCTAATCCCATGACCTTGGCACAATCTATTAATGCCGAATCTCAATTGCGTCAAATGATTGACGAAGACATCGAAGTTCGCCGCCTGACCGACATGGGACAGAAACTAGAGGGATTGTACCGGCATGCATCGACCCATGCCGCCGGAGTGGTCATCGGCGACCGGCCCCTTGAAGAACTGATACCGCTGTACCGTGACCCCCGGTCCGATATTCCCGTTACCGGCTTCAACATGAAATTTGTCGAATCAGCCGGATTGGTCAAATTCGACTTTCTGGGTCTGAAGACCCTGACCGTGCTGGCATCGGCAGAACGCCTGATCCGGGACAAGGGATGCGAGATTGATCTGTCAACGATCCCGCTGGATGACAGGGCATCATTCGAGATGATGGGGCGGGGGGAAACCACCGGCGTGTTCCAGTTGGAAAGTGCCGGCATGCGCGACGTCCTGAGGTCCATGAAACCGGATACCTTCGAGGATATTATCGCCATTGTGGCGCTGTATCGCCCCGGCCCGATGGACAACATTCCGAGCTATATCAAACGAAAACACGGTGAGGAAGAACCTGATTACCTGTACCCGACACTGGAAGGTATCCTCAGGGAAACCTATGGCATCATGATCTATCAGGAACAGGTCATGCAGATTGCCCAGGAACTGTCGGGATTCACCCTCGGCAACGCTGACCTGTTGCGTCGGGCCATGGGTAAAAAAGACAAGGACGAAATGGACCGTCAGCGTCAGCAATTCATTGACGGTGCAAAAAGCAAAGGCGTCGACGAGCAAAAATCGGCCCAGATATTCGAGCAGGTCAACAAGTTTGCCGGTTACGGGTTCAACAAATCCCACGCTGCCGCCTATGCGCTGGTCGCCTATCAGACGGCATACCTGAAGGCCAATCACCCGGTCGAATTTATCGCCGCATCAATGACCCTCGATCTCGGCAATACGGATAAGCTCAACACCTTCCGCCAGGAACTTGACCGACTTGGCGTACCCTTGCTGACTCCGGATATAAACAAGTCCCAGACCTCGTTCAGCGTCGAACGGACGCCTGCCAGCGGACCCCGGGGTTCCAGCGCCATCCGATATGCTCTGGCGGCAATCAAGAATGTTGGCGGTTCGGCGATGGACGGCATCGTCAGCGAGCGTCAGCAAAACGGCCCGTTCAGGGATCTCGGAGATTTTGTCGATCGTCTTGACGCCCGGACCGTCAACAAACGCCAGATGGAAAATCTTGTCAGGGCCGGGGCGTTCGAATGTCTCGTTTCCAATCGCCGTCAGGTTTTTCAGTCGATCGAAACCCTCATGCGTCAGGCCAGCCTTGCCCAGAGCGAACGCAACAGCGACCAGATCGGTTTGTTTGGCGGTGATGACGCACCGGCGACCCGCATCGAACTTCCCGACGTGCCGGAATGGGCGCCGATGGACAAACTGAAGGAAGAATTCGACGCCATTGGCTTTTATCTGTCGGCTCACCCTCTGGATTCGTTTGGCAAAAGTCTGGAAAAGCTGAAGGTCCGGCGCTGCATGGATGTCAACAGATCGCGCCAGCCGGGTCCGGTTAAACTGGCAGGGACGGTCATTGGCAAGAAAGAACGCCGATCGCAGAAAGGCAACCGCTTCGCCTTTGTCCAGTTCTCGGACGCATCAGGGGCCTTTGAAGTCACCGTATTTTCCGAAACCCTGTCCGCCGCACAGGACCTGCTGGAGGTCGGCAATTCGCTGCTGATCGACGCCACGGCACAGTTTGGAGACGAAAGCGACGAGGCCAAATTCCTCGCCCAGAATTTTCGTCCGCTGGAACAGGCGGCGGCGGCCGCCGTCGATGGACTGCGGGTCTACATTGACACCGAAGCACCACTGCAACCCCTTAAGGACATCCTGTCCAATGAAAAACGGGGCAGGGGGCGGGTCGAAATCATCCCGCGCATTCCCGGATATGAAACACTGGTCCTCGAACTAGAGGACCAGTACCAGATTTCGCCGGGCATTTATCGCGCCGTCCGCGCCATCCCGGGAATCCTGGATGTGCAGGAGATATAGCGGCTGGCCCGTTCGGAATCTGGCCGGTCAGGAACGGCGAGCGCGGATAACGCGGGCGTCATTTCATTCAGCGCCGATGGAGCCTCGGGCATCGGCACAAGGATACCGGCGAAAGCCGCACGACAAAAGGACTGACAAATGCAGATCGCGATACTGACATTCGACGGGTTTAACGAACTGGACTCGTTCATTGCCGCCGGTATTTTGAACCGCATGAGGTCAAAGGGATGGAAGGCATACATCACCTGCCCGTCGGAGACCGTCACGTCCATGAACGGCGTGACCGTACAGGCGGAACAATCGCTGGAATTTGCCTCAACGGCCGATGCGGTGATTATCGGCAGCGGCATAAAGACTCGCGAGATCGCACAAAACGCCGATCTGCTTGCCCGACTTCAGTTTGACCCGTCGCGCCAGTTGATCGGCGCCCAATGTTCGGGCACGTTACTGCTTTCCAGACTGGGGCTGCTCGGTGATCATCCCGCCTGCACCGATCTGACGACCAAACCATGGGTAATCGACGCCGGTGTCAGGGTTCTGGATCAACCCTTCCATGCCACCGGCAACATTGCGACCGCCGGCGGGTGTCTCGCAGCGCAGTATCTTGCGGCATGGATTTTGTTGCGTGCCGGCACACGCGAGGATGCAGAGGCCGCCCTGCACTACGTTGCCCCCGTCGGCCAGAAAGAAGAATACGTCGCGCGGGCTGTCAGATCAGTTATTGGTTATGTACCGAACGAACAGCAGACGACGGTCGCTTGAATGTAATCATCCTTGCGATAATTGTTCGACCGGTTGATTTTTCGACAAGACAACCATCTCTGGTTGAACTCGAACGCACCATGTGCCCAACTCCCTTTCCCGCCTTTGATCAAACAACGGATTCTTAGAGTCGATTCTGTTTAGGTTTACGCATACCCTGAATTTCTGAAGTAGTTGGCGCATTCTTGAGGAGGGAATTGGTCGAGCAATGCCCCGATCCGTC